>Ga0209050_1000015_pt1 | contig 759102 bp, 696 predicted proteins | sample Araplavi_mTSA_r2_FD_184276 | JGI IMG/M metagenome (GOLD analysis project Ga0209050, IMG submission 184276) | Arabidopsis root microbial communities from North Carolina, USA - plate scrape MF_Cvi_mTSA_r2 (SPAdes) (version 2) | ecosystem: Host-associated > Plants > Roots > Endosphere | place... | reverse complement strand
TGTGGAAGGAGCGCGGCATGGAGCAGGCCGGCATCAAGCTCTACGCCACCGGCGAAGCCACCGACGACAGCTACCTCGACGCCACCGGCGACGTGGCGCTGGGCCTGGTCACCAGCCACCACTACTCCTTCGCTCACCCCTCGCCGAAGAACCAGAAGTTCGTGCGCGACTTCGCCGCCGACAACGGCGCCAAGCTGCGCCCGAGCTACTTCGCCGTGACCGCCTACGACGCCATGGCCGCCATCGACCTCGCGCTGGCCAGGACCAAGGGCGACACCGCCGGCGACAGGTTCATGGACGCGCTCAAGGGCCTGAGCTTCGAGAGCCCGCGCGGCCCGGTGGAGATCGACCCGGCCACGCGCGACATCGTGCAGACCGTCTACATCCGCAAGACCGAGCGCGTGAACGGCCAGCTGGTGAACGTCGAGTTCGACAAGTTCGAGCGCGTGAAGGACCCGGCGAAGGAAGGCGCCGCCGCCAAGTAGGCATTGCTCGTCGTATCCATCGTTCAGCCAGCGAGTCAGCAAGCGGGAAATTCATGGGCATCGTGATCTTCGACGGAGTGGCCTACGGCATGCTCCTCTTCCTCATCGGCGTGGGCCTGTCCATCACGATGGGGCTCATGAATTTCGTCAACCTCGCGCACGGCAGCTTCGCGATGGTGGGCGGCTACGTGGCCGCCGTGCTGATGAACCGCTTCGGGCTCGGCTTCGGCCTCTCGCTGGCGGCCGCGTTCGCGGCGGCGGCACTGGTGGGCGCGGTGCTGGAGTTCGTGTTCTACCGGCGCCTGTACCGCGCGCATCCGCTGGACCAGGTGCTGCTGTCGATCGGCGTGGTGTTCGTGTCCATCGCGGCCTTCACGTACTTCTTCGGCCCGACGATGCAGCCCTTCGCGCTGCCGCCGGCGCTCGACGGGCAGGTGTCGCTGGCGGGCCTGGAGGTGGGCCGCTACCGGCTCTTCCTGATCGTCTGCGGCGTGCTGGTGCTGGCCGCGCTGCTGCTGGGACTTGGCAAGACGCGCTACGGCGCGATGGTGCGCGCGGCGGTCGACAACCAGCGCGTGGCCGGCGGCACCGGCATCCACGTGCAGCGGCTCTTCTTCCTGACCTTCTCGCTGGGCTGCGGCCTCGCGGGCCTGGGCGGCGCGCTGAGCCTGGGCATGCTGGGGCTGGAGCCCTCGTTCCCGCTCAAGTACCTCGTCTACTTCCTGATGGTGGTCTGCGTGGGCGGCGCGGGCACCGTCACCGGGCCTTTCGTCGCGGCGCTGCTGGTCGGCATCGTCGACGTGGCGGGCAAGTACTACCTGCCGGAAGCCGGCGCATTTCTCATCTACGTCTTCATGATCGCCATGCTGCTGGTGCGCCCGAACGGCATCGTCGCGAAGAAGGGGCTCGCATGAAAGCCCTGAACCTTTCCCCCGCGCAGCTGCGGATCGCCGAAGCGGCCTTCTGGCTCGCGCTGGCGTCGAGCTTCTTCCTGCTGCCCGACAAGCTCACGCTGATGAGCCAGGTGCTCATCTTCGGCCTGTTCGCGGTGTCGCTCGACATGGCGCTGGGCTACGCGGGCATCCTCACCGTGGGCCACGCGGCCTTCTTCGGCGCGGGCGCCTACGCGGCCGGCCTGCTCGCCAAGTACGGCTGGAGCGAGCCCTTCAGCGGCCTCGTGTTCGCACTCGCGGTGTGCGGCGCACTGGGCTATGCGCTGAGCTACCTGGTGGTGCGCGGCGCCGACCTCACGCGGCTGATGATCACCATCGGCGTGTGCGTGCTGCTCTACGAACTGGCCAACCGGCTCTCGGGCATCACCGGCGGCACCGACGGGCTGCAGGGCGTCGTCATCGCGCCGGTGCTCGGCTTCTTCGAATTCGACCTCTACGGCAAGACCGCCTTCGGCTATGCCTTCGGCGTGGTGCTCGCGATGTTCCTGCTGGTGCGGCTGGTGCTGCGCTCGCCCTTCGGGCTGGCACTGCGCGGCATCCACGACAGCCGCAAGCGCATGACGGCCATCGGCTCGCCGGTGGAGGCGCGGCTGCGCATGGCCTACGCCTTCTCGGCGGCGGTGGCGGGCGTGGCGGGCGCGCTGCTGGCGCAGACCACGCAGTTCGTCGGCATCGAATCGATCGGCTTCAACCGCTCGGCCGAGGTGCTCATCATCCTGGTGCTCGGCGGCACGGGGCGGCTCTATGGCGGGATGATCGGCGCCATCGTCTACATGCTGGTGCACGACTGGTTCGCCGACATGAACCCGCAGTACTGGATGTTCTGGCTCGGCATCTTCCTGATCGCGGCGGTCATGCTGGGGCGCGGCGGCATCATGGGCGCGCTCTCGCGCTTCGTGCGCACGGGGAAGGCACGATGAGCACCGCGACGACGACAACGAACACCCTGCGCACGCAAGACCTCGGCGTGCGCTTCGGCGCCTTCCAGGCCGTGGCCGAGGTGAACCTCTCGCTCGAACCCGGCGCGCGGCAGGCGCTGATCGGCCCCAACGGCGCCGGCAAGACCACGCTCATCAACCTGCTGACCGGCGTGCTCAAGCCCACCAGCGGCAGCATCCACATGGGCGGGACCGACATCACGCGGCTGCCCGGCGACAAGCGCGCCCGAATGGGCCTGGCGCGCACCTTCCAGATCAACACGCTCTTTCCCAGCCTCACGCCGCTGCTGTCGGTGGTGCTGGCGATCAGCGAGCGCGAAGGGTTGGGCGCCACCTGGTGGCGGCCGCTGAAGGGCTGCACCGCGGTGTTCGACGAGGCGCATGCGCTGCTTCGCACGCTGAAGCTCCACGGCCTCGCCGACATGCCCGTAGCCGAGCTGGCCTACGGCAAGCAGCGGCTGCTCGAGATCGCGCTCGCGCTGGCGGCCAAACCCCGCATCCTGCTGCTCGACGAACCCGCCGCCGGCGTGCCGCAGGACGAGAGCGGCGAGTTGTTCGAGGCCATCGCGGCGCTGCCCGCGGACATCAGCGTGCTCTTCATCGAGCACGACATGAAGCTGGTCTTCCGCTTCGCCCGCCGCATCTCGGTGCTGGTGGGCGGACGCATCCTCACCGAGGGCACGCCGTCGGACATCGGCGCCGATCCGCGCGTGCGCGAGGTCTACCTGGGCAGCTCGCACCTCCATCACCACCCACACCCACATGCCTGAAGCACTCGCCTTCGACAACGTCACCGCCGGCTATGGCAACGCCGTGGTGCTCGACCGGCTCGATTTCTCCCTGCAGCAGGGCGAGAGCCTCGCCATCCTCGGGCGCAACGGCGTGGGCAAGACCACGCTGCTCGAGACGCTGATGGGCAACACCCGCGTGATGCAGGGCGCGATCCGCTGGCAGGGCACGGACATCGTGCGCTGGCCCTCGCACCAGCGCGTGCGCGCGGGGCTGGGCTGGGTGCCGCAGGAGCGCGAGGTGTTCCCCTCGCTCACGGTCGAAGAGAACCTCACCGTCATCTCGCGGCTCGGCGGCTGGAACCTCAAGCGCGTCTACGACTTCTTCCCGCGCCTGCGCGAGCGTCGCGGCAACTACGGCAACCAGCTCTCGGGCGGCGAGCAGCAGATGCTCGCCATCGGCCGCGCGCTCATGACCAACCCGAAGCTGCTGCTGCTCGACGAGCCCATGGAGGGCCTCGCGCCGATCATCGTGGAGGAACTGGCGACGGCGATCCGCCGGCTGTGCGAGTCGGAGGGGCTCGCGTCGATCGTGGTGGAGCAGCACCCGGTGCTCGCGCTGGAGATGACGCACAAGGCGATCGTGCTGGAGCGCGGCACCGTGGTGCACGCGGGGCTCAGTGCGGAGCTGGCGGAGGACGCGTCGCTGCTCGAGGGGCTGCTCGGGGTCGGGGTCTGAAATTCGGGAGCGGGCAGCCGGACGCAGAGGGCGCGAAGGTTTCGCGAAGGTCGCAAAAGGAAAACCAAAAAAGTTTTCGATTTCTTCTGCGACTTCTGCGTAGTTTTTGTATTCCTTCTGCGTTCGGCTGTCCGTTCCCGCTTTCGCGCCCGGCGGCCTAGCTGAGCATCTGGCCGCGGCTGCCGATGACGGCCACGTCCACGAACTGGCCGCCTTCGCGGTTGGTGCGCCCGTAGTTGATCTTCACGCCGCCCAGGTCGAAGTTCTCGATGCTCGCGAGCCCCGACATCACCGATGCGCGGGTGAGCGAGCCGCCCGCGCGGCGCATGCCCTCTGCGAGCACCGCCGCGTTCAGGTAGCCCTCCAGGCTGGTGAGCGAGAAGTCCTTGACGCCGTTGGTCACCATGTCGGCCTGATAGCGGCGCACGATCTCGAACTTGGTCGAGTACGGCGAGGGCACCACGATCACGAAGCCCAGGCCCTTGGCCAGGTCGCCCATGGCCGACAGCGCGCTGGCCGTGATGGAGAGGCCGTAGGCCGAGCTGCTGTTGCCCGCCTCGCGCAGCGCCTTCAGGAACACCGGCGCCGTGCCGGCCAGACCGACCACCACCACCTGAGGCTTGGCCTTGGCGATGGCTTCGGCGGCGGGGCCCACTTCCATGCTGGTCGTGTTGGGCGTGGTCGCGATCACCGCCGGCTCCAGCTTCGCCTTCGCCAGCGCGGCCTTGAAGGCGGCCAGCACCGACTGCCCCAGCGGATCGTTCGAATGCACGAGGCCGATGCGGCTCTGGCCCAGCACGGCGGCGGTGCTCACCAGCTTCTCGACTTCCTGGTCGTAGTTGGCGCGCACCCAGAAGGTGTTGGGCGAATTCTTCTTGCGCAGCGAGATCGTGCCGGTGATGGGGCCCACCACGGCCATGCCGGGCACCGCATCCATCACCTCGGCCGTCTGGCGCGTGCCCAGGGGGTGTACCAGCGCGAGCACGGAGCTGTCCTTCTCGAACGCCAGCGCGTTGGCCTTGGCCACGTCGGGCTTGAAGGTGTCGTCGGCCATCACGAGCTCGACCTTGGAGCCGTTGATGCCGCCAGCCTTGTTCAGCGCATTGAAGAAGGCGCTGGAGCCCTGGTACAGGCCCTGGCCGTTGGCCTTCTCGACGCTGCTGTTGTCGAAGGTCGTTCCCACGCGCAGCGGCCGGTTCTGCGCGAGCGCCGGAAAGCCGAGGCCGGCGGCGGCAGTGGCGGCGGCCAGCCCGGTCAGCGCACGCCGACGGCTGTTGGAAAGCGGCGCAATCGACTCGCGCGGCACGGGAACGGTCATGGTCGAAGTCTCCGGAAATGAATGCGTCTGTGACAAAAGTTCACACTCTTGCGAGGAATGTAACGCACCTTGCCGCGCCGGAGATGACCTTGGCTGCTACTTCATGGCCGGCTTCGGCATGGCCGCCACATAGCGTGCGTCGGTCAGGGTGCCGAGGAAGGCGCTGATCTCGTCGATCTCCTCGTCGGTCAGCGCGGGCGCGGTGCCGGGGCGACGGTTCATCGGCGTGGAGTTGACGTTGATGTTGCCCCGGTAGGCGGCGGGCACGTCGTCGAAGGTCGGCCTGCCGTGGTACCACTTCGCGGGGTCGGTGGAGCGCGTGGCGTAGAACGCGACCGCGTCGCGCAGCGTGGTGAACACACCGTTGTGCATGAAGCTCTGGCGCACCGCTACGTTGCGCAGCCCCGGCGTGCGGAAGTAGCCGCACCACTGGTTCGGCTCCGGCCAGCGCAGCTGCGCCGCGGTGCGGCACAGGCCGTTGTCGAAGCGGCGCGGATCGCGGTTGGCCGGCAGCGAGAGGTTTCGCGGCACGGCGATGGCGTCGTAGCCGAAGTCGGTGAAGAGCGAACGCTCGGGCCGGCTCGCCGTGTCCGACAGCGTGTGGCACGACATGCAGTTGCCCTTGTCGGGGTTCTTGAACAGCGCGAGGCCGCGCATCTCCTGCGGGCTCAGCGGCGTGCGCTTGCGCAGGTAGTCGTCGAAGCGCGAGCTGAAGGGCGCCATTTCGTCGCTCTGCAGGTAGGCCTGCAAAGCCTGGCCGATGCCCTTCACCGCCTGTTCGGGGTCGCGCAGCACGCGCGGCCCGAAGGCCAGCGACATCGCGGGAGCCAGGTCGGTGCCGCGCAGCTTGCGCAGCAGGCTCTGCGGCGAGGCGTTGTTCATCTCGTCGGGGTCGAACAGCGGGCCGCGCGCCTGCTCGGCCAGCGTATCGGCGCGGCCGTCGGCGAAGAGGCCGCCGAAGGGCGAGGCGAAAGGCGCGTCGTCGTCCTGGTAGAAGTGGCGCCGCGGCACGTAGCGCACGTACAGCAGCGACGGCGCCGTGCGCGCGCTGAAGCGCCCCGGCCGGCTGCCCTGCGGCGTGCGCGGGCCGGCGAGCGAAGGCGCGTTCAGCGTCGAGGTGAAGGCGCGCAGCGGATCGTGGCAGCTCGCGCAGGAGGTGCCCTGCGGCTGCGACAGCCGCGTGTCGAAGAAGATGCGCTTGCCCAGCGCGGCCAGCGCCGGGTCGGGCCTGAAGGTGGCCTCGGTGGGATCGATGCGCGCTGAGACCTTCGGCGTGGCGCCGATGCGTTCGACGACCACGCTCGGCGGGCCGCCCGGGTTGATCTCCACGGTGGTGGCGGCGGCGGCAGTCACGCCCGGCCAGCCCAGGCAGGCGGCCGCCATCGCCAGCGCGGCACGCATCGTCACGGCGTCAGGAAGCCCGTCTTGTCGCAAGCCAGCGTGCGCCCGGTCTGCACGCAGGTGGCGAGCAGCTTGCCGGCCACGGTGTAGGCCTTGAAGGTCCAGCCCACGCCGGGCGAGGCCTTGCGCTCCATCAGCATGAAGCCGAAGCTGGCATGGTGCGTGATGCGGTCGACCGTCACGTCCGGCGCGGGCGCGGTGCCGGGAGCCAGCGGATCGGGCAGCGCCACGTCGAGGTTGTCGCCGCCGTTGCCCGACACCAGCGTCGCGGGATGGTCGGTGGCGAAGTTCAGCGCCTGGAAGTCGTGCACGTGGCCGTGCAGCGCGACGTGCACGCCGCTCGGGTAGTAGGCCTTGGGGTTGAGGTTACCCATCACCGACTGCAGCGCGAGGTTGCCCGGCGCCGGGGTCTGGCCCGCGACCGGCGCGAAGGCCAGGATCGGGTGGTGGTTGGTGAACATCGTGGTCGCGATGCCAGGCTTGGCGGCCAGCGTCGCGACGGTCTGGAACTGCTTCTGGTAGGCGATGAACTGCGGATCGTTCGTCGCCAGCGCCGCCTTGCCGGCCTTGGCCGAGTCGAACACGATGATCTGCGAGCCGGTGCCCAGCTGCACCGCGTATGGCTCGGAATAGTTGCCGGTGCTGTCGTTGGCCGGGTCGTTGCACGAGCGCTTGTCGGAGTACGGGCGCGGATCGAGGAAGCGGATCCAGCCCTGGCCGCCGCGCGCGCATTCCTCGTGGTTGCCGCGCACCACGATCCACGGCGCCTTGGCCAGCAGCGGCGCGGCCGGCTTGAAGAAGTCGGCCTGCCAGGTGTCCCAGCCATAGCCCCAGGGGCTGTCCTTGCAGCCGGCGATGTCGTCGGGGCAGGCGTTCTCGCGGTAGTGGTAGTCGCCGATGTGCAGCACCAGGTCGGGGTTGAAGCCCGCGCCGGTGGCCGCGAGCGGCGCGAAGGGCCACACGGTGCTGTCGTTGCAGGGCTGGTAGGCCTTGTCGGCCTTCTTCAGGCGGCAGCCGGTGTCGGCCAGCACCAGAACACGTTGCGGCTCGGCCTTGGGCATCGGCAGCGTGCGGCTGCCGATGGCGGCCTGCTTCGCGTCGGCCGGGAGCGTGGTCTCGCAAGCCGAGACGGGAAAGGCGGAAGGCTTCGAATCGGCCGGGTCGCTAGCCGTGGTGCGCAGCGCCATGGTGCCGGCGCCCACGCGCAGGGTCATGCGCGTCACCTTGCCGTCGATCGTGATCTGCGGGCACACGGCGTTGGCGTCGGCCGTCGTGTCGGCCGACGGTGCGGCGTAGCTGGTGATGGCGCGCGCGATGGCCGCGTTGTTGTCGCCGATCTCCACCCAGGTGGCCTGCAGGTTGGCGTCGGCCGAGGCGGCGTCGGGTTGCGGGGCGGGAGCCGGCGCTGGGGCCGGAGCGGGTGCCGGGGCCGCCGGCGGCCCCAGGACGATCGACTGGTTGTTGCCGCCGCCGTTGCAGCCCTGCAGCAGGATGGCGGTGCAGGCCAGGCCGGCCAGCCAGCGCAGGTCGCGCATGGCGCGCGGCGCGGGGGCCGCGGTGAGTGTGGTGCGCATCTGGGAATCCCTCTGGTCGTTGTGTCGTGGGACGCCGCAATCTAGAGGGCCAGTGTGCAAGCCGTATTACATGGCCGCAGGCGCGCCGCGGACGCGCATCGACGAAGGAACCGCTACAGCAGCTCTTCGCCCACGATCGGCAGCAGCAGCCAGTTCTTGAAGCGCAGCCAGAGGAATTCGCCGGGCTCGTCCTCGTGGACGATGTCGCCGCCGGCGTCGTCGTACTCCAGCCACTGCACGCGCCGGCCGTTGGGCGCGAGCCGCAGCCGGTAGCCGAGGTTCACGCGCTCGCCGCTCATGAGCCTGTCGTAGTCCTTCACCAGCTCGGGGCTGTCGATGACCAGCCCCATTTCGGTATTGACGGCGGCCGAGCGGTGGTCGAGATTCATCGAGCCGATGAAGAAGCGCTCGTCGTCGACGATCGCCAGCTTGGCGTGCAGCCGGCTGATCGACTTGCCGAAGTCGCCGAAACGCCCCGACTTGCCGGTGAGCGTGGGCGCGATCTCGTAGATGGTGACGCCGATCTTCAGCATGTCGGCGCGGTAGCGCTCGTAGCCCGCATAGGCCAGGGGCTCGTCGGTGGCGCCCAGCGAGTTCGTCACCACCGTGATGCGCCCGCCGCGCTCGATGGCCTTCTTCATCATCGCCATGCCGCGCGCACCCGGGATGAAGTACGGCGAGCCGATCTTCACCTCGCGCCTGGCCGAATTGATGACGCTCAGCGCCCCCTCGGTCACGCTGCCCTCGTAGGCCGCCTCGGCCTTGCGCGTGATCTTCTCGGGGTCGTCCACGAACAGCGTCGACGGCGCCCAGTAGCGCTCGACGTTGCCGGCGATGAGCTGCTGCCCCACCGGCGACTTGTCGAGCACGTCGCGCTGGTGCATGGCCACGTCGGGCACCGCGGTACGCGCGATCTCGTCGAAGCGCTTCTGCGCCTGCGCAACGGGCATGCGCAGCGGCGCGATCTGCTCGATGGGGCGCACGTGCTCGCTGTTCCAGTAGCGGTCGAAGCCCTCGGACATCTGGCGCACCACCGGGCCGCTGGACAGCACGTCCATGTCGATGAAGTTCGCCGCCGTGCTGCGCATGAAGTATTCGTTGGCGATGTTGCGGCCGCCCGAGACCGCGAAGCTGTTGTCGGCCACCAGCAGCTTGTTGTGCATGCGGTGGTTGATGCGGCCGAAATCGGTCAGCGAGAACAGCAGCCGCGTGGCCAGCGAACTCGCGCGCGACGGCAGCGGGTTGAACAGCCGCACCTCGATGTTCGGGAAGGCCGACAGCGTGCTGAACACCTCGTCCTCGCCGCCCGTGTAGAGGTCGTCCACCAGCAGCCGCACGCGCACGCCGCGCGCCGCGGCCTCGCGCAGCTCCTTGAGGAACAGCAGGCCGACGTCGTCCTTCTGGATCAGGTAGTACTGCACGTCGAGCGACTTCTCGGCATGCCGCGCGAGCGAGATGCGCGCGTCGAAGGCGAAGGCGGCCTCCGGCAGCAGCCTGAAGCCCGAGAGCGAGGTCGACCCGCCAGGCGTGCCCTTGGCCGCGAGCTGCCCGAGCTCGGTCTGCGACACGTCTGTGAAGGCCGTGACCACCGGGCGCGGCTGCGGCGGCGGCAGGCTCGCGCAACCCGCCAGCCAGAGGGCGGCGGCGCCCAGGACGAGAGCGGCGAATCGGCGGACGGTGGAGGCGCGCATGGGCCGAACTGTAGCTCGCGGCGGGCCCGGATGGCGGGCCTATCATCGAAGCGAAACAAAAGGAAAAGAAGCGTGCTCAACGGCTTGTGGCTGGGTTTCTTCGGGGTGGCGACGGTGGCGGCGCTGGTGCGCTGGCTGGCCGGGGGCGACCCGACCGTGTTCGCGGCGCTGGTCGAAAGCCTGTTCGCGATGGCGCGGCTGGCGGTCGAGGTGATGGTGCTGCTGTTCGGCACGCTCACGCTGTGGCTGGGCTTCCTGCGCATCGCCGAGGCGGCGGGGCTGGTGGGCTGGCTCGCGCGGCTGCTGGGGCCGCTCTTCCGGCGGCTCATGCCGGGCGTGCCGGCGGGGCATCCGGCGCTCGGGCTGATCACGATGAACTTCGCGGCCAACGCGCTGGGGCTGGACAACGCCGCCACGCCCATCGGCCTGAAGGCGATGCGCGAGCTGCAGCGGCTGAACCCCGACCCGGTGACGGCCACCAACGCGCAGATCCTCTTTTTGGTGCTCAACGCCTCGTCGCTGACGCTGCTGCCGGTCACCATCTTCATGTACCGCGCGCAGCAGGGCGCGGGCGACCCGACGCTGGTGTTCCTGCCTATCCTGCTGGCCACCAGCGCCTCCACGCTGGTCGGGCTGCTGTCGGTGGCGGTGGCGCAGCGCCTGCGGCTGTGGGACCCGGTGGTGCTGGCCTACCTGGTGCCGGGCGCGCTGCTGCTGGGCGGATTCATGGCCCTGCTGGGCACGCTGTCGGCGACGGCCATCGCCTCGCTGTCGTCGCTGCTGGGCAATCTGACGCTGTTCGGCGTGATCGTCGTGTTCCTGCTGGCGGGCGCCATCCGCCGCATCAAGGTGTACGAATGCTTCATCGAGGGCGCGAAGGAAGGCTTCGACATCGCGAAGAACCTGTTGCCCTACCTGGTGGCGATGCTGTGCGCCATCGGCGTGCTGCGCGCCTCGGGCGCGCTCGACTTCGCGCTCGGCGGCCTGCGCTGGCTGGTGACCGCGGCGGGGCTCGACGCGCGCTTCGTCGACGCCATGCCCACCGCGCTGGTCAAGCCCTTCTCGGGCAGCGCGGCGCGCGCGATGCTGATCGAGACCATGAAGAGCCACGGCGTCGACAGCTTCCCCGCGCTGGTGGCCGCCACCATCCAGGGCAGCACCGAGACCACCTTCTACGTGCTTGCGGTGTACTTCGGCGCGGTGGGCATCCAGCGCACGCGGCATGCGGTGTCGTGCGCGCTGCTGGCCGAGCTGGCGGGCGTGGTGGCCGCCATCGCTGTCTGCTATTGGTTCTTCGGCTGAGCGCGGGGCTCGACGACCGGGAACATCGGCTCGAAGGTGTCGAGCATCGACATCAGCTCCGCCAGCTTCGTGCGGTCGCCGTCGATCTTCACCTTGCCCGCGAGCACCGCCGCCGGGAAGCTGGTTTCCTTCAGTGTGATCGCGTCCAGCGTGGCGCGGCTCAGCGTCACGGTGGCGTCGGCATCCGGCTGGCGGCCCGCGATGTGCGTGAGCGCGGAGTTCTCCAGCGTCAGCACGAACTGCTGGTTCGAATCGGTGAAGTTCCAGTTGATGGCCATCTTCCTGCCCTCGGCCCTGGCCGCGTTCAGCCGCACGCCGAGGAAGTCGAAGAACAGGTCGTTGCTCACTGCCTTGAGCGAATCAGCGTTGGCGCTGTTGCCGGCAGCGATCTTCGGCACGCCGTTGCGCAGTTCCATCGCGCCCACCAGATAGGCGCTGCGCCAGGTGCCGGCCTCCGACTGGTAGCCCATCTGCTCCAGGGCGTCGGCGCCCAGTTCGCGGGCCGCGCGGTTGGCGGGGTCGGCGTACACCACCTGGCTCATCGCGCTGGCCACCCAGCGGAACTCGCCCTTCCTGAAATCTTCGCGGGCGCGCGCCAGCACCGCGTCGGCGCCGCCCATGTACTCGACCGTCTTCTTCGCATAGGCCACCGGCGGCAGCGGGTTCAGGTTGGCGGGGTTGGCGTCGTACCAGCCCAGGTACTTCTGGTAGACGGCCTTGGCGTTGTGCCGCAGCGTGCCGTAGTAGCCGCGCGCCGACCATTCCTGCTCCAGGCTCGCGGGCATGCGCAGCGTCTCGGCGATGTCGGCCGCCGTGTAGCCCTGGTTGAGCAGGCGCAGCGACTGGTCGTTGATGAACTTGTACATGTCGCGCTGCTTCTTCAGCAGGTCGACGATGCGGTCCTGCCCGAAGGTGGGCCAGTGGTGCTGGGCGATCAGCACCTCGGCCTTGCCGCCGAAGGCCACGCGCGCCTCATCGATGTACTTCGACCACAGGTTGCCGTCGCGCACCTCCGCGCCGCGGATGGTGTAGAGGTTGTGCATGTTGTGCGTCACGTCCTCCGCCATGTTGAGCACGCGGAACTGCGGCAGGTACATGAGCATTTCCGACGGCGCCTCGGAGCCCGGCACCAGCCTGAAGACGAACTGCACGCCATCGATGGTGCGCTCCTCCGTGGGCTTGTCGATGGTGGACGTGGGCGCGATCAGCGACATGGTGCCGCGCGCCAGCGCCTTGCCCAGGCCGGTGTCGACCTGCCCGCGCGGGCCCGGCGGCAGCAGCGTGCCGAACTGGTACTGCGAGCGCCGGCTCATCGCGTTGCCCGCGAGGATGTTCTCGGCCACCGCCGTTTCCATGAAGCCCGAGGGCGCGAGCACCTGCACGCGGCCAGCCTTCACGTCGGCCTCGTCGATCACGCCCTTCACGCCGCCGAAGTGGTCAGCATGGCCGTGCGTGTAGATCACCGTTCCCACCGGCTTGCGCGGACGATGCTGGTAGTAGAGCTCCAGCGCGGCGCGCGCGGTCTCGGCGGCCAGCAGCGGATCGATGACGATCAGCGAGCTGTCGCCTTCGACGATGGTCATGTTCGCGAGGTCGAAGCCGCGCACCTGGTAGACGCGATCGGTCACCTTGAAGAGGCCGTGGATCGCGTTGAGCTGCGCCTGGCGCCACAGGCTCGGATTGACGGTGTCGGCCGGCGCCTCGGCCTTGAGGAAGTCGTAGGGCTTCATGTTCCACACCGGGCGCGCGCCGGAGCCCGGCACCAGCGCATCGGGCACGGTGCCGACGAAGCCGTGCATCGCGTCCTCGAAGTCCTGCCGGTTGGCAAAGGGCAGCGTCTTCGCCATCTCGGCGTTGGCCTGCAGCGTGGAGGGCTCGGGCGCCTTGGGCGCGGTCTGCGCAAAGGAGGCCGACGGCGCGCCCAGCGCGCATGCAAGGGCGACGAGCGCAACGGAGAAGGAAGAAGGAGCGGGCGAGGAAGATTTCATCCGGCAATGATGCGAAGCGCCAGAACCATTGGCAAATGCAAAATATGCGCTTCCTTTTGAAGCAAAACGCAAAATGCAGCTGCGCCAGCTCCAGCATCTCGTCGCCCTCGCCGACCAGGGCAGCTTCGGCCGCGCGGCCCAGGCGGTGCATCTCTCGCAGCCGGCGCTTTCGCGCAGCATCGAGAACCTCGAAGAGAACCTGCAGGCGCGCCTGGTCGACCGCGCCTACGGCAGCGTGCGCTTCACCCAGGCCGGCGAACTGGTACTGGCGCGCGCCCGCGAGCTGCTGGCCGACGCGCAGCAGATCGCGCGTGACGTGTTGCAGCTCGAAGGCCTTGCCATCGGCAGCCTCGCGGTCGGCTTCGGCCCCTTCGCCGCCGGCACGCTCGGGCGCGCCGCCCTGTCACTCATGACGCAGCGCCACCCGCAGCTGCAGATGCGCATGGAAGTGGCCGATACCGCCACCCTCTGCGAGCGCCTGCACCGCCGCGAGCTCGACCTGTTCGTCGCCGACACGCGAGACCTGACGAAGCTTCAGCCCGGGCTGAAGCTCTCGCGGCTGCCCAACCTGCCGGTGTCTTTCTTCGTGCGGGCGAAGCACCCGCTGCTGAAGCTCAAGCCCCAGCCGACGACGCTCGAGAAGCTCATGGCCTACCCCGTCGCCGGCCCGCGCCTGCCGGCGGAGGTCGCGGCGCAGTTCGACCGGGTGGCGCCGCGCGGCGACCGCGGCGTGTTCAACGTGACCTGCGACGACGCCGGCACGCTGCGGCATCTGGCGCTCACCGCCGACGCGGTGATCCTCGCGCCGGTCGCCCCCGTGCCGGGCCACGACACCGACACCCTTGTTCCCCTGCCGGTGGCGGGCCTGGAGCGCATGCAGACGCACTACAGCCTCGTCACGCTGGCAGCGCGCACGCCTTCGCCGGCGGCCGCCGTCTATACCCGGCTGGTCGACGAGTTGATGGACCCGCTCGGGCAGGCCGGCGGGCACTGAGCCAAAATGGCCCTCCGCCTTCAAGCCTTTGCGTCTTTTTTCAGTGACCACTCCCCGCCGGGCCCAGCCGCCCTCCTTTTCGTCCGACGAGTTCCGTGAAGCCCTCGGCATGTTCGCCACCGGCGTCACCGTCGTGACCGCGCGCGCGGCGAACGGCACGCTGGTCGGCCTCACGGCCAACTCCTTCAACTCGGTGTCGCTGACGCCGCCGCTGGTGCTGTGGAGCCTGTCGCGCGCGGCCGGCTCGATGCCCGCGCTCAGCGCCGGCTCGCACTACACGGTGAACATCCTCGCGGCCAACCAGAAGGCGCTGGCCGAGCGCTTCGCCGCCAAGAACATCGACCGCTGGGCCGACGTGGCCTTCACCGAGGGCCTGGGCGGCGCACCGGTGCTGGTGGGCGCCGCGGCCAGCTTCGAGTGCTTCAACCGCAGCCGCTATGACGAGGGCGATCACGTGATCTTCGTCGGCGAGGTGGAGCGCTGCTCGCACGATGCGGGCGCATCGCCGCTGCTCTTCCACGGCGGTCGCTTCTACACGGAGCATCCCTTGTGACGCATCGTCCTGCGCTCCTGCTTGTCCTGCTGCTCGCCGCGCAGGCCGGCACGGCGCAGGAAGCGAACGGGCCGGTCAAGCAGAACTGGTTCGACGACCCGTTCTTCCAGCTCTCCTCGGGCCTGCCGGCCTGCGCCGTGCCCGAGGGCCCGTTCTACACGGCGCAAGAGCGTCGCCTGCAGACCCATTCGCGGCTGGAGCGCGGCACCACCTGCTGGCTGGCCGGCAAGTGCGCCGACAGCAACGCCTACCGCTACGACAAGCCGCTCGCGCCCAAGGTGCGCGCCGCGCTGCTGGCCGTGCCGGGGGTGAAGAAAAGCAGCGTCTGGGTCATCATCCAGCGCCGCTGGGTGTACCTGCAGGGCTGCGTGCCGGACGCGGCGCTCGCCAGGAAGCTGGAGCGCGCCGCGCGCGCGGTGGCCGACGTGGAAACCGTGGTGCCCGACCTGATGACGGGCACGCGGGGCAAGACGCCCTATCCGGTGGCCCCGCCTAGATAGGGGCCGGGAAGCCTCACGCGCACGCCGAACACGCCGCCGCGATACGATCATCGGATGAATCCGGCGACTCCTCGCCGCGAACGACGATCCGAATGATCCAGCGCAAGACTCACCTCGACGGCCTCGCCATCGGCCTGCTCATTGCCTGCTGCGCCTTCTGGGGCCTGCAGCAGATCCTCATCAAGACCACCGTGGCGGAGGTGCCGCCGATGTGGCAGGCCTCGATCCGCATGGTCGGCGCCACTGTGCTGCTGTGGCTGTGGTGCGTGTGGCGGCGCGTGCCGCTCTTCGAGCGCGACGGCACGCTGTGGCCCGGGCTTCTGGCGGGCATGCTGTTCGCGGGCGAGTTCGCCGGCATCTACCTGGGGCTGCAGCACACCAGCGCATCGCGGCTCACGGTGTTCCTCTACACCGCGCCGTTCTGGGTCTCGCTGCTGCTGCCACGCTGGGTGCCGGCCGAGCGGCTGCGCGGCTTCCAGTGGCTGGGGCTCTTCATCGCGTTCTCGGGCGTGGTGCTGGCCTTCAGCGAGGGCTTCGCCCACATGAGCTCGTCGCAGCTCATCGGCGACGGCATGGCGCTGGCGGCCGGCATGCTCTGGGGCCTGACCACGCTCACGCTGCGCACCACGCGCCTGGCCACGGCCAGCGCCGAGAAGACGCTGTTCTACCAGGTGGCGGTCACCGCGGCGATGTGCCCGGTGCTGTCGCTGGTGCTCGGCGAGCACTGGAGCTTCTCGTACTCGGCCTGGGCCTGGACCTCCATCGGGCTGCAGACGGTGGTCGGCGCCTTCGCCAGCTATCTCGCATGGATGTGGTTGCTGCGGCACTACCCCGCCACGCAGATGTCGTCCTTCACCTTTCTCACGCCGCTCTTCGCGTTGGTGTTCGGCGTGGCGCTGCTGAAGGAGCCGCTCACTGCGCAACTGATCGTGGCGCTCATCGGCGTGGCGCTGGGCATCGTGCTGGTGAACCGGCGGCCTGCGGTACAACGCAGCGCATGAGCAGCAACATCACCCGATTCCAGCCCGTCCTCGACGAGATCGTCGCCACGCTGCGCCCGCAGCTCGGCCAGGGCGGCAAGGTCGCCAGCTACATTCCGGCGCTCGCGCGCGTCGATGCCCGGCAGTTCGGCATCGCGCTGCGCACCTGCGAGGGCGAGGAAGCCGGCGCGGGCGACTTCGAGACGCCCTTCTCCATCCAGAGCGTTTCCAAGCTCTTCACGCTCACGCTCGCCATGCAGCGCATGGGCGACGCGCTGTGGGAGCGCATCGGCCGCGAGCCCTCGGGCAACCCGTTCAACTCGCTGGTGCAGCTGGAAAACGAACAGGGCAAGCCGCGCAATCCCTTCATCAATGCCGGCGCCATCGCGGTGGCCGACCGGCTGGTGAGCCAGGCCAAAGCCAGCGGCGGCATCGCCAAGGCCGACATCCTCGCGCTCATGCGCAGCCTGTGCGGCGAGCCCATCGCCTTCGACGACGAAGTGGCGCAATCGGAGGCCGACACGGGCTTTCGCAACATCGCGCTGGCCAACTTCATGAAGAGCTTCGGCAAGATCGACAACGACGTCGAGACCGTGCTGGACACCTACTTCCACCAGTGCGCGCTGCGCATGAGCTGCCGCCAGCTGGCGCGCGCCGCCGCCTTCCTGTGCCGCGACGGGGCACACCCCATCGACGGCGAGCCCGAGGTCACGGGCGAGCGGCAGACGCGCCGCATCAACGCGCTGATGCTCACCTGCGGCACCTACGACGCGGCGGGCGACGTGGCCTTCTCCATCGGCCTGCCCTGCAAGGGCGGCGTGGGCGGCGGCATCGTCGCGGTGGTGCCCGACAGGCTCACGCTGTGCGTGTGGTCGCCCGCGCTCGACGCCACCGGCAATTCGCTGCTGGGCATGAAGGCGCTCGAAATGTTCGTGGCGCGCACGGGTCTGTCGGTTTTCTGAACCTGCCTCAGGCGGCGGCAGCCACCGGCGCCGTGGCCAGGCAGCCCATGCCGTCCAGCGCCGTCTCCACGGCCTCTTCGAGCGGCGTGTGCGGCTCGCGACCGAGGAAGGCCACCAGCTTCGCGTTGTCCATCGCCACGGGCGTGCGCCACAGGTAGCGCATCTCGCGCAGTTCCCGGAAGGTCACGACGAAGGGCGAGGCCAGCGCCAGCAGCCACCACGGAAAGGCCGACACGCGGACCTTCGCGCCGGTGCGCCGCGCCACCACCTTGCGGATGGCCTCGCTCATGCGCGTGCCGTCCGGATCCCAGTGGCCTGCCATGTTGAAGCGCGCGAAGGGCTCCAGCCTGTCGCGCCGCGCAAGCAGCTCGACCATGGTGCGCGCCACGTCCGGCAGGTAAGACCACTGGTGGCCTACACCGGGGCTGCCGGGCTGGCTCACGGCCCGCACGGGCTGGCCCGCCTTCACCAGCCCCTGCGAGAACCAGTTGTTGCCGGCCTTCGGCCCGAAGAAATCGCCGGCGCGCACGATCAGCACGCGCGCGCCCTGCCGGCTGGCCTCCTCGAGGCGCCGCTCCAGTTCGACGCGGATCGCGCCCTTGCTGGTGAGCGGATGCTGCGGCGAATCCTCCGCCAGCAGTGGAAAGGCGTCGGGACCGAAGTTGTAGACCGTGCCCGGCAGCACGATGGTCGCGCCCTCGGCCTTGGCTGCGGCGATGGTGCTGTCGAGCATCGGCAGCACCAGCTCCGACCAGCCGCGGTAGCCCGGCGGGTTGACCGCATGCACGATGACTGAGCAGCCCTTCGCGGCGCGGCGCACCGACTGCTCGTCCATCGCGTCGCCCGCCAGCCAGGTGATTCCGTCGCTCTTTCCCTCTGTTGCGCCGCGCTTGAGCGCCCGCACATCCCAGCCCGCATCGCGCAGCTGGCGGGCCACCTCGCCGCCGATGCCGCCCGTTGCGCCGAGAACCAGAACCTTGTCGTTGCGTGCCGTTTCGTGTGCCATGAAATGCTCCAGAACAGTTGTCGATGGAAGAATTCTGGTTTCGACGAGGTTGCATTTGAATTGCCGAACATGATCCATCGGCCATACATTTATGCATGACCTGGAACATCGGCTGGGAGCTGTACCGCTCCTTCCTCGGCGTGCTGCGCGAGGGCTCCCTGTCGGGCGCGGCGCGCGCGCTCGGCATCACCCAACCCACGGCGGGCCGCCACGTGGCCGCGCTCGAAGAGGCGCTGGGTGTAGTGCTCTTCACACGCTCGCAGACCGGCCTGCTGCCCACCGAGGTCGCGCTGGCGCTGCGTACGCACGCGGAGGCCATGGAGAGCATCGCGGCCTCGATGGAGCGCGCCGCCACCAGCCAGGGCGAAGGCGTGCGCGGCGTGGTGCGCGTATCGGCCAGCGAGGTGGTGGGCACGGAGGTGCTGCCGCCCATCATCACGCAGCTGCGCGAGGCGCATCCGGCGCTGAAGGTCGAGCTGGTGTCGACCAACCGCGTGCAGGACCTGCTCAGGCGCGAGGCCGACATCGCGGTGCGCATGGTGCGGCCCCGGCAGGAGCAGCTGGTCGCGCGCCGCATCGGCAACATCGAGCTGGGCTTTCACGCGCATCGCGACTACATCGCGCGCCACGGCACGCCGCGCAACCTCGACGACCTGCCGGCGCACACCGTCATCGGCTACGACCAGCCGCCGGCCTTCGTGCGCGCGGCGGGAAAGTCGATCAGGAACTTCACGCGTGACACCTTCTCGCTGCGCGCCGACAGCGACCTCGCCCAGCTCGCGCTGATCCGCGCGGGCGCGGGCATCGGCGTCTGCCAGGTGGGCCTCGCGAAGCGCGACCCCGCGCTGGTGCGGCTGATGCCGCGCGCCTTCTCGCTGAAGCTGGACACCTGGGTCACGATGCACGAAGACCTGCGCAACAGCCCGCGCTGCCGCGTGGCCTTCGACGCGCTGGTCGAGGGGCTGGTGCGATACGTCGGCGGCTGCGCAACGGAGGCGAAAATGCCACGCGCCAGACAGCAAGCATCCGAATGACCGATACGATCACAGACTCCGACACCCTCCCCCTGCAGGAAGACCGCCTCTGGCGCGACGACCGCTGGACCGCCCGCATCATCAAGAACGAGGAAGACGACGGCTGGGCCGTCGAGATGACCCGCCACGGCGACCCCGAGCCCGCCCTCGTCGGCCCCTGGACCATGGGCCGCGACAAGAAGAACCCGAAGCCGCTCGACGCGCCCGCCTTCTCCACGCTGGTGAAGACCGCCGCCGAAGTCATCCGCCGCCACGAGCAGCAGCTGCACGCCACGCTCAACAAGAGCGTGACCGTCACCGCGCGCGACGACCGGCGCGTGCGCGTGGCGCTTTCCATCGTGCCCGACGAGGACAACCCCACGGCCACGCTCACGGCCCATGACGACGCAGACGACAGCGAACTCGCCAGCGTGGGCGTGTCGCCCGCGTTCAGGCTCACGGCGAGCAGCGCGAGCGCGTGGATCGAGTCCGGCTACGCGCGCCCGCGCTGAGCGCGAATAACACAGGCGCCGCGTTTTCGCCAATTAGCGAAACAGCGTATGTTCATGCCGGGGTGAGTTGAGAAGAATCCGCCCCAACGAGCAATCGTTACCAGTCAAGTCATACGACACCCGCTGCCAGTGCTGCCAGCGAGGCGTCGGGCAATAAAGCCCGAATCGGTTTAACCACCGGTTCGGGCTTTTTTGTTTTCTCGGCCGCAAGAGTGCTTTTCGAAACGGATGCGCCGCATCCGGTGGCGGAGCCTTGCCCGGAGAAAACGCACTGGCAGCAGAGCGCCCGTTTGCAGGGCCGCGCCGCGGGAGGAGACACCCAACGCGCGGTTCCGAAGGTCGGATCTTCCTCATGACTCGCACAACCACAAAGGAATTTGACATGACGAACGCTTTCACCCGCCGCCAGATCGTGAAGACAGGCGGCTCGATGATCGTGCTGAGCGCAGCCGGCGGCGCGGCCGGCATCGCCTCGGCGCAGGACGGCGGCAGCGTGAAGCTCGGGCTGCTGCATTCGCTCTCGGGCACCATCGCAATCGCCGAGGCCTCGCTGGTCGACGCCGAGAAGCTGGCCATCGAGGAGATCAACGCGGCGGGCGGCGTGATGGGCAAGAAGATCGAAGCCGTTGTGGAAGACGGCGCGAGCGAGAACCCGGTGTTCGCCGAGAAGGCGCGCAAGCTGCTGGAGCGCGACAAGGTCGCGGCCATCATCGGCTGCTACACCTCGGCCTCGCGCAAGGCACTTCTGCCGGTGCTCAACCAGGCCAAGGGGCTGCTGTTCTACCCGACCTACTACGAGGGCCAGGAGCAGGACAAGCGCGTGTTCTACCCCTCGCAGGAAGCCACGCAGTCGGTGATCGCGGCGGTCGAGTGGATGGCGCGCGAGAAGGGCAAGAGCTTCTTCCTCGTGGGCTCCGACTACATCTACCCGCGCACCTGCAACAAGATCGCCAAGCCCGCCATCGCCAAGGCCGGCGGCAAGGTGCTCGGCGAGGAGTACGCGCCGCTTGGCCACACCGAGTTCTCCTCGATCATCAACAAGATCAAGGCCGCCAAGCCCGACTGCATCTACAGCACCGTGGTGGGTGGCTCCAACGTGGCGTTCTACAAGCAGCTGCGCGCGGCGGGGCTCGATGGCGCCAAGCAGGTGCTGCTGTCGACCGTGGTGTCGGAGAACGAGATCGACGGCATCGGCAAGGACAACGCCGCGGGCTACTACGCCTGCATGGGCTACTTCCAGAGCATCAAGTCGCCGGCCAACGAGAAGTTCGTGAAGGCTTTCAAGGCGAAGTACGGGCAGGACCGCGTGATCGGCGACCCGATGGAGGTGGCCTACAACAGCGTGTACCTCTGGAAGCTGGCGGTGGAGAAGGCCAAGTCCTTCGACGTCGACAAGGTCACTGCCGCCGCCGCCGGCGTGGAGATCGAAGCGCCCGAAGGCACGGTGCGCGTGCACGCCACCAACCACCACGTGTGGAAGAAGGTGCGCGTGGGCCGCGCGCGGCCCGACGGGCAGTTCGACATCGTGTGGGAATCGCCCCAGCTCGTCGAGCCCAACCCCTTCCCGAAGGTCTGAGCGCGATGAACTTCGAAATCGCGGTGATGCAGGTGTTCAACGGCGTGAGCCTGTTCACCATCCTGCTGCTGATGGCGATCGGGCTGGCCATCGTGTTCGGCCTGATGGGCGTCATCAACATGGCGCACGGCGAACTCATGGCCCTCGGCGCCTACATGACCTACCTGGCGGCGCGCTTCTTCGAGCACTTCGCGCCGGGCCTCATGGACCTGTACCTGTTCGCCGCGATTCCGTTCGCGTTCGCCGTGACCTTCGCGTTCGGCTACCTGCTGGAGCGCGGCTTCATCCGCTTCTTCTACGACCGGCCGCTGGACACCCTGCTCGCCACCTGGGGCCTGAGCCTGATGCTGCAGCAGGCCTACCGCTCGATCTTCGGCGCGCAGGAGGTGAGCGTGCCGCTGGCCTCCTGGCTCGCAGGAGCGTGGGAGCCGACGGCGGGCATCCAGCTGCCGCTGAACCGCATCTTCATCGTGGGGCTCACCGCGCTGGTGGCGACCGGCGTGTACCTGCTGCTGTACCGCACGCCCTGGGGACTCAAGGTGCGCGCGGTGACACAGAACCGCGCCATTGCGGGCGCGGTGGGCATCGACACGCACCGCGTCGACGCCATGACCTTCGCGCTGGGCTCCGGCCTCGCGGGCATCGCGGGCTCGGTGTTCACCATGATCGGCTCGACCAACCCGGGCACGGGGCAGCTCTACATCGTCGACTCGTTCATCGTGGTGGTGTTCGGCGGCGTGCAGAGCCTGGTGGGCACCGCGCTCTCGGGCTTCTCGATCGCGCAGTCCCAGACCTGGCTCGAGTACCTGATGAGCGGCTCGATGGCCAAGGCGACGATCCTGCTGCTGGTGATCGTGGTGCTGTACTTCCGCCCCAACGGGCTGTTCGCGATCCGTTCGAGGAGCTGAGCATGCTGTCCAAGCTCTCTCCCCAACGCAGGAGCGACATCGGCTCGATGGCCGCCGTCCTCGTTCTGCTGGCCCTGGTGCTGCCGCTCGCGCTCGACGCCTTCCGCCTGAACCTCGTGGGCAAGTACCTGTCTTTCGCCTTCGTGGCCGTCGGCGTGGTGCTCACCTGGGGCTACGGCGGCGTGCTGAGCCTGGGCCAGGGCATGTTCTTCGGCCTGGGCGGCTACATGATGGCCATGTTCCTCAAGCTCGAAGCCTCGGCGCCCGAGCTGCCCGACTTCATGGTCTGGAGCAGCGTGGAGCAGCTGCCCGCGTGGTGGCAGCCCTTCCACTCGCTGGGCTGGACCGTGGCGGGCATCCTCGTGGTTCCGGCGGTGCTGGCCTACGTGTTCTCGTACGCGATCTTCAAGCGGCGCGTGAGCGGCGTGTATTTCGCGATCGTCACGCTGTCGCTGGCGCTCACGCTCACCGTGGTGGTCATCGGCCAGCAGGGCGACACCGGCGGCGCCAACGGCATCACCGACTTCCGCACGCTGCTGGGCCTGGACATCGCAAGCGACGAGGCCAAGCGCACGATCTATTTCGTTGAAGTGCTGGCCATCGCGCTGGTGATGGCGCTGTCGCTGCTCGTCGTGCGCAGCCGCTTCGGCAAGATCCTCATCGCCATCCGCGACCGCGAAGACCGCGTGCGCTTCAGCGGCTACAACACGGCGCACATGAAGGCCTTCGTCTTCGCGGTGGCCGCGGTGCTGTCGTCGATCGGCGGGGCCTTCTACAGCCTGCAGGTGGGCCTGATCGCGCCGGGCGTGATCGGCGTGGTGGCATCGGTGGAGATGGTGATCTACGCGGCGGTCGGCGGGCGGCTGTCGATCCCGGGCGCGGTGGTCGGCGCGCTGCTGATCGGCTTTCTCAAGTCGTACCTGTCGGAAACCTTTCCCGAAGGCTGGCTGTACTTCCTCGGTGCCGTGTTCATCCTCGTGGTCTGGGCCATGCCCAACGGCCTCGCGGGGCTGGGCGGGAAGCTGCTGCGCCGTCGCGGCGCGGAGGCGGCGCCATGAACGCGACGATGACGATGCCCAATGCCAACTCCAACGGCGGCCTGCCGCGCGCCGCTTCGGCGGTGCCGCCTTCCAACGAGCAGATCCTGCGCGTGGAAGACCTCACCGTGTCCTTCGACGGCTTCAAGGCGGTGGACGGCCTGAGCCTCGCGGTGGAGCGCAACGAGCTGCGCGTGATCATCGGCCCCAACGGCGCGGGCAAGACCACGCTGCTGGACATGGTGTGCGGCAAGACCAAGCCGAGCTCGGGCCGCGTGCTCTTCAACGACGCAGACCTCGGGCGCATGAACGAGCACGAGATCGTGCGCGCCGGCGTGGGCCGCAAGTTCCAGACGCCCTCGGTCTACGAAGACCTCACGGTGCTGGAGAACTTCGAGATCTCGCTGCCGCGCATGCACGGCCTGCTGCAGTCGCTGACATTCCGCCGCACGGCCGCGCTGCGCGAGCGCATCGATGCGATGGCGGCCGACGTGTTCCTGCTCGACCAGCTCGACCGCCGCGCGGGCCAGCTCAGCCACGGCCAGAAGCAGTGGCTGGAGATCGGCATGCTGCTGATGCAGGAGCCCGAGCTGCTCCTGCTGGACGAACCGGTGGCCGGCATGAGCCCGCGCGAGCGCGAGCAGACCGGCGACCTGCTGCGGCGCATCGCCTCGGGCAAGTCGCTGGTGGTGATCGAGCACGACATGGATTTCGTCAAGCGCATCGCGCACCGCGTGACCGTGCTGCACCAGGGCCGCCTGCTGAGCGAAGGCACGGCCGCCGAGGTGCAGGCCGATCCGCGCGTGATCGACGTGTACCTCGGCCACTGAGCACGGAAGGAAGAACGCAGATGCTCGAAGTTTCCGGACTCAATGTGGCGTACGGCGAATCGCACGTCATCCGCGACGTGTCGCTGCATGTCGCGCCCGACGAGGCGATCGCCGTCATGGGCCGCAACGGCATGGGCAAGACCACGCTGCTGAAGTCGCTCATCGGCCTGCTGCCCGCGCGCAGCGGCCACATCCGCCTGGGCGGCGCGGACATCACGGCGCTGCCCAGCTACCGGCGCGTGGCGCAGGGCCTTGCCTTCGTGCCGCAGGGGCGCATGGTGTTCCCCTTCCTCACGGTGGAGCAGAACATCCTCTCGGGCGCCGCGAAGTCGGGCCACCGCACAGTGCCCGAATACCTCTACCGGTTCTTCCCGGTGCTCAAGGACATGCGGCAGCGCAAGGCCGGCAACCTCTCGGGCGGCCAGCAGCAGATGCTGGCCATCGCGCGCGCACTGATCTCCGAGCCGAAGGTGCTGATCCTCGACGAGCCGACCGAGGGCATCCAGCCTTCGATCATCAAGGAGATCGCGCAGACGCTGAACGTGCTGCGCGCCGAGCGCGGCTTCGCGGTCGTGGTGTCGGAGCAGGTGCTGAGCTTCGCGCTCGACCTGGCCGACCGCTTTCTCGTCATCGACCGCGGCCGGCTCGTGCACGACGAGGCCCGCGCCAGCCTCGACCAGGACAAGGTCAGGTCCTTCCTGACCGTGTAGCCCTCTTTTTTCCTCAACCCCTCTTTCAGGAGCAGTCCCATGAGACACGGTGATATTTCGAGCAGCAACGATTGCGTGGGCGTCGCGGTCGTCAACTACAAGATGCCCCGCCTGCACACCAAGGCCGAGGTGCTGGACAACGCGCGCAGGATCGGCGAGATGCTGGTCGGCATGAAGAAGGGCCTGCCGGGCATGGACCTGGTGGTGTTCCCCGAGTACTCCACGCACGGGATCATGTACGACGCCAAGGAGATGTACGACACGGCCGCCACCGTGCCCGGCGAGGAGACGGCCATCTTCGCCGACGCCTGCCGGCGCGCCAACGTGTGGGGCGTGTTCTCGCTGACCGGCGAGCGCCACGAGGAGCATCCGAACAAGGCGCCCTACAACACGCTGATCCTCATGAACAACAAGGGCGAGATCGTCCAGAAGTACAGAAAGATCATGCCGTGGGTGCCCATCGAGGGCTGGTATCCGGGCGACTGCACCTACGTGAGCGAAGGCCCCAAGGGCATGAAGATCAGCCTGATCATCTGCGACGACGGCAACTACCCCGAGATCTGGCGCGACTGCGCGATGCGCGGCGCCGAGCTCATCATCCGCTGCCAGGGCTACATGTACCCGGCCAAGGAGCAGCAGATCATGGTGTCGAAGGCCATGGCCTTCATGAACAACACCTACGTGGCGGTGGCCAACGCGGCCGGCTTCGACGGCGTCTACTCGTACTTCGGCCACTCGGCGCTCATCGGCTTCGACGGCCGCACGCTGGGCGAATGCGGCGAGGAGGAGATGGGCATCAACTACGCCGAGCTGTCGATGGGCCTGATCCGCGACGCGCGACGCAACGGCCAGTCGCAGAACCACCTGTTCAAGCTGGTGCACCGCGGCTACACCGGCACCATCAACTCCGGCGACGGCGACAAAGGCGTGGCGGCCTGCCCCTACAACTTCTACACGAAGTGGATCAACGACCCCGAGGGCACGCGCGAGATGGTGGAGTCGTTCACGCGCAGCACGGTGGGCACGCCCGAGTGCCCGATCGAGGGCATTCCGAACGGACCGGCCAAGCACCGCTGAGGGAGCCGCGACGCACGATGAACGCACCCGTCCACGATCCGCTGGCCAGCTACCGCATCGAGACCGAGCCCTTCTACCGGCCCGCCGGCAACGAGGTGGCGCTCTACCGGCAGGCGTACCGCCACCGCATGCCGCTGATCCTGAAGGGGCCGACCGGCTGCGGCAAGACGCGCTTCGTGGAGCACATGGCCTGGTCGCTGGGCCGGCCGCTGGTGACGCTGGCCTGCAACGAGGACATGACGGCCTCGGACCTCGTCGGGCGCTACCTGCTCGACGCCAACGGCACCGCCTGGCACGACGGGCCGCTCACGCTCGCGGTGCGGCATGGCGGCATCTGCTACCTCGATGAGGTGGTGGAGGCGCGGCAGGACACGACGGTGGTGATCCACCCACTGACGGATGCGCGGCGCGTCCTGCCGCTCGACAAGAAAGGCGAGCTGGTGCACGCGCACCCTGATTTCCAGCTCGTGGTGTCGTACAACCCCGGCTACCAGAGCAGCGCGAAGGACATGAAGCCGTCGACGCGCCAGCGCTTCGCGGCGCTGGAGTTCGACTACCCGGCGAGCACGCTGGAGGCGGAGATCGTCGCGCACGAGGCCGGGGTCGGGCTCGACCTGGCCTCGAAGCTGGTGGCCATCGCGCACTGCTCGCGCGAGCTGAAGCATCGCGGGCTCGACGAGGGCGTGTCGACACGCATGCTGATCTATGCAGGCGTGCTGATCCGCGATGGCGTGACGCCGCGCGAGAGCTGCGAGATGACGATGACGCGGGCGCTGACCGATGACCCCGACATGGCGAGCGCGCTGCAGGGCTTCGTCGAGGCGCAGTTCGGATGAAGGATGGACTCGCCGCGCTGGCGCTGCTGGCGCGCGGACTGGCCGGCATCGACGTGGAAGTGCAGACGCTGCCGGGCGCGCGCGCCGTGCTCACCGGTCGCAAGCTGCTCTTGCCGGAAAGCGCTGGCGGGCCCGGACTTCGCCGCGCCATGGTCGCGCATGCGGTCGCGCACCTGCGCCATTCGCGGGCCGCGCGGCCGGCGCACACGCTCGGGCCCATGGGCATCGCCATCGTCTCGGCCATCGAAGATGCGCGCGTCGAGCGGCTGTTGTGCCGCGACTTTCCCGGCCTGCACGGCTGGTTCGCCGCGTCGCTGCCGCCAGCACCCGATCTGCTCGACCTGGGCTTCGCGGCACTCGTCTCGCGCATGGACCGCCTGCTTCTTCTGCCCGCGTCGCAGGACGACAACCACTGGGTGAACAAGGCATGCCGCCTGTTCGATGAGACCGCAGCCAACGCAGGGCTGGAGGACTACGACGCCTTCCGCGCCATCGCCTCGGTTCTCGCAAACGACCTCGGCCAGATGCGCGTGCGCTTCGAGCCCCGCGACTACACCGTGCCCGCACCCTGGCGCGACGACAACAGCTACCTGTGGGATTTCGGCGAGGCCGACGTGCCGCCCGACGAGGCCATCGCTTTGCAGCAGGCAGGCGCGCGCCCGCCCCCTCCGTCCGATGCGGGCGATGCACCGCCCCTCGAAGCCGGGAGCGACATGGAACTCGGCCGCTACACCTATCCCGAGTGGGACCGCAAGCTCGAACGCCTGCGCCCCGACTGGTGCACGGTGATCGAGAAGCTGCCGACATGGCAGGGGCTCTCGCCCGCGCGCGAAGAGGCCGCGCTCAACCGCGAGCGCATCCAGCCGCTCGCCCTGCCCCGCGCGCGCCATCTCGACCGCACGCATCGCCTGCGCCGCCAGTGGGAAGGCGACGACATCGACCTGAACGCCGCCATCGAGGTGCTGGTCGACCGGCGACTGCGGCTGCGGCCCGACGCGCGGCTCTTCATGCGCGCGGGCAAGGGGCCGCGCCCGTCGAGCGTGCTGGTGCTGCTCGACCTCTCGGCCTCGGCCAACGACCCCGGCGCGAATGCCGCCTCGCTGCTGGACATCGAGAAACAGGCGGCGCTGCTGCTGGCGGCGTCGAACGCACGCGGCATCGACCGGCTCGCGATCCACGGCTTCTCGTCGAACACGCGCGCCGAGGTGTACTACTACCGCCTGCTCGAATCGGGCCGGCCGCTGGACGCGCCCGCGCGCGCCATGATCGGCGCGGTGCGAGGGCGCTACTCGACCCGCATGGGCGCCGCGCTGCGCCATGCAGCCGCGCTGATGCGCGACGAGCCGCCGGGCCAGCGCGCGGTGCTGCTGGTGACCGACGGTGCGCCTTCGGACATCGACGTGCACGACCCGCGCTACCTGATCGAGGACGCCCGCCAGGCCGTGGCCGAGGCGCGAGAGGCCGGCGTGCGCGCGGCCTGCATCGCGGTGGACGGCGCGGCCGACGCCTATGTGCGGCGCATCTTCGGCTGGCGCAACTATTGCATCGCCGACGATGCGCGCAGCCTGCCGGCGCGGCTGGCGCGTATGAGCGCGCGGCTCGCGGCGGCGCACTGAAGCCCACTGCAGAGCACCGAGCTAAGACTATGATGATCCGACACCCCAGGAGACTTCAGCGTGGCTGACAAGGACCCCATTCGCGTCGGCATCCTCTATTCGGAAACCGGCGTCACATCGACCATCGGACTCTCGCAGCTGCAGGGCGCGCTGCTCGGCATCGAGGAGATCAACGCGGCCGGCGGCGTGGACGGCCGCGAGGTCGTGGCCGTGCGCTACGACCCGCAGTCCAACCCCGCGCGCTACGCCCAGCTGGCCGAGAAGCTGATCGTGCAGGACCGGGTGAACGTGATCTTCGGCTGCTACATGTCGAGCAGCCGCAAGGCCGTGATCCCGGTGATCGAGAAGTGGAACAAGCTGCTCTTCTACCCGACGCTCTACGAGGGCTTCGAGTACTCGGGCAACGTGATCTACACCGGCGCGGCGCCCAACCAGAACAGCGTGCAGCTGGCCGAGTTCATGACCACGAACTTCGGCGCGCGCGTGTACCTGATCGGCTCCGACTACATCTACCCCTACGAGTCGAACCGCATCATGGGCGAGCTGGTGATGCAGCGCCCCGGCAGCGAAAAGCTCGGCGAGCGCTATGTGGCACTGGACGCGGACGAGCGCGACTACCGGGCCATCATGGACGACATCCGCGACAAGCGGCCCGACTTCATCTTCTCGACCGTGGTGGGCGATTCCACCGCGAGCCTGTACCGCGCCTACGCCGAGGCCGGCTTCGACCCGAAGACCATGCCCATCGCCAGCCTCACGACCTCGGAGGCCGAGATCTCGCAGATGGGCCACGGCGTGGCGACAGGGCACTTCACGGCGGCGCCGTATTTCCAGTCGATCGACTCGGCCGCCAACCGGCGCTGCCTGGCGATGCTGCGCGCGCGCTTCGGCGACGGCTGCGTGCCCAACCTGTGCTGGGAAGCGTCCTACTTCCAGATGCACATCTTCGCCAACGCCTACCGGCAGGCGGGCAGCGACGGCATCGCGGAGATCCTGCCGCACATCCTGGGCAGCGAGTTCGACGCGCCGCAGGGGCTGGTGAAGATCGACCCGACCAACCACCACACCTGCCTGTATCCGCGCATCGGCCGGGTCGATGCGCACGGCCGCTTCACCATCGTGCGACAGGCGACGCGGGCGGTGTATCCGGACCCTTATCTGGTCACCCACTCGCTGGGCGACTGGACCGCCAGGCTCGACACGCTGGAGACCTGAAATGTGCCCCCACGCTCATCACTGCGTGTATTCGCTGCCCCCCGAGGGGGTGCCGGCCTCCCTTGGGGCGGCCCGGCGGGAGGCCTGAGTGGACAGCCCCGCCCCGAAACGGCACACCCTGCGCGTGACCCCGCCGCAGCTCAAGGAGCTGCGGCTGCTGAAGATCGCGGTGATCCACCCCGACGACAGCGACGGCCGCCAGCTCACGCAGCAGCTGCAGCGCATCGGCTGCCAGGTGCAGGCCTTCTGGCCGCCGGTGCAGGTGCTGCCCGAGGGCATCGACGTGGCCTTCATGGCGGTGCGGCCGGACTTCATCAACCTGCGCTTCGAGTGGACGAAGAGCGAGGACGCGCCGGCCATCATCGCCGTCGTGACCTACGAGAACCCGACCATCATCGAGGCCGTACTGGAGATCGGCGCCAAGGCGGTGCTGCCCTCCCCCGTGCGCTCCTTCGGGCTGTTCTCGGCGCTGGTGGTGGCGCGCGAGGCGCACAAGGAGGCGCGCTCGCTGGCCAAGCGGCTGCGCAAGGTGGAGGCCAAGCTGCTGGGCCAGCGCCGCATCACGGAGGCCAAGGCGATCCTGATGAAGACGCACGACGTGTCGGAGGGCCAGGCCTACGACCTGATCCGCGACCAGGCCATGAGCAAGCGCACCACCACCGAGGAGATAGCGACGGCCATCGTGAACGCCAACGAGATCCTCTCGCTGGGCATGCGCAAGCCCGACGCGGCTTGAGCCGGGGCGGCGCGTTCTTTCAGGCCTGGCTGAAGGTCTTCAGCACCTCGAGCACGCTCAGCGTCGCGCCGTCGAGCAGCGCATGCTGGCGGTGCGCGATGCCCACGCGGCGCGTGAGCTTCGGGCTCACCGGCAGGATCTGCATGCGGTCGTTGGCGGGCACGACATCGGTGGACTGCTGCAGCGGCAGCAGTGCGGCGCCGTAGCCGGCGGCCACCAGGCTGCGCATGGCGGCGTCGTAGTTGAGCTCGATGCGCGCGCGCGGCGCGAAGCCGGCGGCGGCGAACCACTCCATGGTGAGGCGGTACATGTGCGTGGTCGCCTCGTTGAAGATCAATGGCTGCGCCGCCAGCCAGGCCGGCGTGACGCGCTTCGGCGCCTTCCAGCGGCGAGGCACGAAGGCCATCATGGGCTGTTCGCACCAGGGCGTGACGACGATGCCGCGCAGCGGTGGCTGCGGAATGGCGACCAGGCCGATGTCGAGCGTGCCCGCGGCCAGCCGCTCCATGGCCTCGAAGGAGCCGCGGATGCTCACCTCCACGTCGATGCCCGAATGCTCCGCGCCCAGCGCCTCCAGAACCTGCGGCAGCAGGTCGACCAGGACACCGGTGGAAGTACCGAGACGCACGCGGCCCACCCGCCCCTCGGCCTGCCGCTTGACCGCCTCGACCGCGTCGTCGGTGTCGCGCAGCAGCTTTCGCCCGCGCTCGACCAGCGCCGAGCCGGCCGCTGTCGGCGTGATGCGACGGTTGCCGCGCACCACCAGCGCCGCGCCCAGGCGCGATTCGAGTTCGCTGATGTGCAGGCTCACCGTGGGCTGGGCAAGGTGCAGCGCCTGAGCGGCCGCAGAGAAGGTGCCGAGGTCGACGATGGCGATGAGGGTGCGCAGTTGATCGAGGTTGAGCTGTCGCATGGGCTGTGCCGGTATCAGGAAGCCTGATTACCAGGCTCAGAATTCTCAACTTCCACAATATCACGCCCGGCGGGAAGATGAGCGCACCAACCAAGGAGCCCATCGTGAATGCGCCTAAGCCAACGTCCTTTCATCAACGCCTGATCCATGCCCTGCGCGGCTGGCGCCGCCGCGTGGTGAATCGCCGCCGCGCCCGCGCCGATTCGCGGCACCTCGCCGGCATGAGCGAGCACGATCTGCGCGACCTGGGCATCGGACGCAGCGAAGTGCCGGGGCTGCTGGACGAGCACCGGTACTGAAGGCGGGGCCGAAGCCTTCTTCTGCGGCGTCATCTTCAGGTAGCGCCCCGTTTTGAGGTTCAAATCGGGGGCGTGCCCAAGCCAGCCCCACACGCCAACCAGGTTTCCATCGAACTCACCTCGCCGCAGTCGGTGAACGGCCGGCGCGCGGCCTTCCAGTCGCTGTGGCTGCTGGTACGCATGCAGCATGCCCACGAGGCCGGCGCCGATGTCGTGCGGCTGGCCGACCTGCGCGGCGAGGTCTCCGATGCCAGCACCCTGCGCATGGTGGTGAGTCGCGCGTTCCGCGACTTCAAGGCCTGGGGCATCGACGCCGGCTGGGGCGAGGACACGCAGCGCGAGCCCCGCTTCCTGAATGCCGAGCGGCGCAGCCAGGGCCCCTTCTGGCTGCCCGCCGCCGAGGCGAAGCGCGTACGCGTGCTGGTGGAAGGCCGCGCGGCCACCGCGGCAGAAGTGGCGTCCTTCCTCGGCCTGCGCTCGCGCGCCTCGCGCCAGGCCGCTGGCTCGCCGCCGCCCGACGCGGTGCATCTGCAGGACGCGGCGTTCTGGAAGCAGCTCGTCGCCTCGCAGCAGGCGGCGCGGCAGGGCCGGCTGATGGCGCCCATCGCAGGCGAGAAGGCGGGCGAGAACGCAGGGGGCAACGCCCTCGAATCGATCCGCCTCGCCGGCACGCTGGCGGCCACCGACTTCCAGCGCGCGCTGGTCACGCTCAACGAGGCGATGCTGTGGCGCCGCCTCGGCGACAACGAGCAGGCGCGGCGCCGGCTGCAGGCGCTCAAGAAGCAGCGGCTCGCGCACCACGTGGCGGGCAACGACTACCTGGGCGCGATGGAGTGCATCGTTTCCGCATGGTGCGCCTACACCGCGCGCGACCTGCCGCTGGCGCAGTCGCTGCTGAGCGGCATGGCCGAAGACGCGGTGCGCGCCCTGGTGCTGCGCCACCATCCCGACGTGCGCTTCGAGTGGTGCAACCTGTGGGCGCTGGCCTGCCGCTCGCGCGCGCTGGCGCTCGCGGCCGACGACAAGCCCGCCGCCGCCGCGCTGGCCGAGGAATCGCTGCAGCGCTTCGGCGAGGCGCTGGCGGCCGCCTTCGAATCGCACTCTTTCGACGCGGCGCAGCACGTGGCCGCCAACATGGGCATGGCCGCATGGCTCTTCGACCGCGTGGGCCTGGCCGACCTGCCGGCACTGGCGCACGACGGCAACGCCGACACCACCCGCCGCGCGGTGCAATGGATCGCCTTCAGCGAATGGCTCTGCGGCCACACCGACGGCCAGGGCCGCTCGGCATGGAACGCGATCTACCTGATGCGCATCGCGCGCGGCCACTGCCGGCCGGAGCGGCAGCCCACGCTCGTGCAATTCCGCGCGCAGAAGCCGCTGGACCCGGCCGCCATCTCGAAGCTGGCCGGCCCGCTCGCGGATGCCTTCGACGCGGCCAACTGGCCCGCGCGCTGGGTGCAGGTGGCGCAGGCGCGGCTGGCCGACCACCAGGCCGGACGCCGCCGCTACCCGGGCCTGCAGCACTGCAGCCTGCTCTTCGAGCACGCCTGGTACGCGGCGCATGCGGGCGAGCTGAAAGCGGCCGAGCAGTCGCTGGCGCTGCTGCGCGAGGCGCTGCCCCAGCTGGTGCCCAGCGACCGCGCCTACTTCACCGAATCGTGGAACGACCAGCTGCCGGCCGAGCTGGTGCTGGAGGCGAAGCCGCCGCGCCGGCCCGCCGCGCGCAGGAAACCCACGTCGCGCGCAGGTGTGGCACGCTAGCCGGATACGTTCTCACCAGAGCATGTCCGACAAGCCCAACGACCCCATCGACCTGGCCGCGCACCGCGAACGCCGCGCGCGGCTGCAGCAGCAGCGCCAGCGGGACGGGCGGCGCGACGCCGGCACGCCGCCGCCGGAGCCTGGCCCCGACGACGTGCCCTGTGCCCGGTGCGGGGAGCTCATCTACGGCAAGGTGCGGCAGTGCCCGCACTGCGGCGTGCACTTTCTGGGCGGTGCCGCGGTCTTCGCGCCGAAGCCGAAGATGTCGCTGCGCAGCAAGTGCATCGTCGTGCTGGTCACGCTGGTGCTGCTCTACATGGGCCTGAGCGACGACATCGCCCGCTGGTGGTGGTAGCGGCAGCAGCGGCGAAGGCTCAGCGCGTGCCTGCCGGCGCGGCGGTCGACTGGCGCACCACCAGCTCGGGGCGCAGCACCACGGTCGAGGCCGACATCGAATGGCCGTCGATCTCCTCGAACAGCATCTCGGCCGCGCGCCAGCCCAGCTCGCGGTGCGGCAGCCGGATGGTGGTGAGCGGCGGGTCGACCATGTCGACCAGGGGCATGTCGTTGTGGCCGGTGACCGAGATGTCCTGCGGCACGCGCAGGCCCGCCTCGCGCAGCGCGTCGTAGGCGCCCAGCGCAACCAGGTCGTTGCAGCACACCACCGCCTGCGGCGCGGCACCCGCCTCGAGCATCTGCTTCATCGCTGCGGCGCCGGCTTCGCGGCTGTAGCTCGCGCACTCCACCACGCGGAAGGGCTTCATGCGGTGGTCGCGCAATGCCTGCTCCACACCGAGGCGGCGGCCCACGCCGGTGGGAATGGTCTGCGGGCCCGCGAGGTGCGCGATGCGCTTGTGGCCCAGGCCCACGAGATGGTCGACCGCGAGCTTCATCGCGAGCCGGTCGTCGCTCACCACGGCCGGCAGGCGCCCGGTTTCGTCGGCGCGGTTGACCAGCACGGCCGTCATGCCGGCCCTGGTGACGAAGTCGACCAGCGGATCGTCGCGCGTGGCGGTGGCCATGACCACGCCGTCGACGCGCTGCGCCAGCATGCGCTCCAGCACCGGCCGCGCGAGCGCATGGTCGACCACGTTGGTGACGAACACGAAGTAGCCGCGCGCGGCGGCGCTGGCCTCGATGCCCTGCAGGATCGGCGGGAACACCGCGTTGGTGATGTCGGGCACCAGCACGCCGATGGTGTGGGTGCGCCCCGTGCGCAGCGCCGAGGCCGCGCGGTTGGGCCGGTAGCCCAGGCGCTGCGCCGCCTCCTCGACCACGCGCAGCACCTCGTCGCTGATGAGCGAGCGCTTCTCGGGGCTGAGCGCGCGCGAGACCGTGGACACGTGTACGCCGGCCTCGCGGGCGACGTCGCGGATGGTCACGGTGGCTGATGTGGAAGGTTGATTGGCGCTCATTGGTGCAAACGATTGTCGCCGGGCTGCATGGCTTCGGGTGGCTTTCCCTCATTCCTGAAGCCCGGATTCCCTCCATTTTACTTTTCGGCGATTTGGACTAATATTGTGCAAACGATTGCAAAGACCTGCCATGAACATCGCCACCTCCCCCCACTCGGTGCTGGGCCATGTGCTCGACGCCATGCGGCACACGCCAGACCAGCGGCTGCGCACCGTGATGGAAGCGGTCACGCGCCACCTTCACGCACTGGTGCAGGAAGTGAAGCTGACGGAAGAGGAGTTCGAGCAGGCGCTCGAATTCATCGTCGCCATCGGCCAGGCCACCGGCGAGACCAAGAACGAAGTCGTGCTGGCTGCCGACATCCTGGGGGTATCGACCGTGGTCGCGCTGCAGAACAACCAGGACCCGCAGGGCGAGTCGCCGGCCGCGCTGCTCGGCCCTTTCTGGCGCGCCAATGCACCGGCCTGCGCGCAGGGCGAGAACATCGCGCGCTCGGGCACGCCGGGCACTCCGCTCGAAGTGACAGGCACGGTGCGCGACCACGAAGGCCGGCCGGTGGAAGGCGCCACCGTCGACGTGTGGCAGGCCTCGCCGGTCGGCCTCTACGAGAACCAAGACCCGTCGCAGGAGAACATGAACCTGCGCGGGCGCTTTTCCACCGACGCCGAGGGCCGCTTCCATTTCCGCAGCGTGCGCCCGGCCGGCTACCCCGTGCCCACCGACGGCCCCTGCGGCGTGCTTCTGCGCGCGCAGAAGCGCCACCCGAACCGGCCCGCGCATTTGCATTTCATGGTGAGCAAGCCGGGCCACAAGGTACTCATCACGCAGGTCTTCGCCGACGACGACGAGAACCTGGAAAGCGACCCGACCTTCGGCGTGACGCGCAGGCTCATCGGCCGCTTCGCGCTGGCTCCTGACGGCAAGAGTGCGTCACTCCACCACGACTTCGAGCTCGAACCCGGCGAGATGAAGTTCCCCCGTCCACCCATTCCCTGACTCCACTTCCCACACCGACATGAGCTTCGACCCAGTCTCCAGACTCGACGGCAAGGTTGCCGTCATCACCGGCGGCCTCGGCGCCATCGGCTATGCCACCGCCAGGCGCCTTGCCGCGCTGGGCGCCACCTGCGTGCTGCTGCATCGCAAGGGCGACGATGCCGCGGCCCGCGCAGCCGCCCTGCCCTCGGCCCAAGGCCAGCGCCATGCGGCGATCCGCGCCGACATCGTCGATACGCCCAGCCTCGTGGCCGCGGCCGCCGAGGTGAAGGCCACGCTCGGGCGCTGCGACATCCTCGTCAACAGCGCGGGCCACACCAAGCCGGTGCCGGCCGGCGACCTCGACGCGCTGACGGATGAGCTGATCGACGACATCGTGCGTTCCAACTTCCGCGGCGTGTTCGCCACCATCCGCGCCTTCGCGCCGCTGCTGAAGGCGAGCGGCGACGGCCTCGTGGCCAACATCTCGTCGATCGCGGGCTTCACGGGCGTGGGCAGCAACCTCGCCTACGTGGCGGCCAAGGCCGGGCTCGACGTGGTGGGCGACGCGCTGGCCAAGGCGCTGGCGCCCGCTGTTCGCGTGGTGTCGGTGTCGCCGGGCGCGGTGGAATCGGGCTTCGTGCCCGGGCGCGGCGCGGAGTTCGCCAGCAAGATGGCCAGCACCACGCCGCTGGGACGCATCGGCCAGCCGGAGGATGTGGCCGCCACGGTCGAGGCGCTCGCCACCACCATGCGCTTCGTGACCGGCACGCGCATCGTGGTCGACGGAGGGCGCCACCTGTGAGCACCGCCAAGACCCTCATCACCTGCGCCGTCACGGGCAACCTCGTGAAGCCGGAGCAGACGCCGCACCTGCCGATCACGCCGGTGCAGATCGCCGACGAATGCCTGGCCGCGGCCGAGGCCGGCGCGAGCCAGGTGCACATCCACGTGCGCAACCCCGAGACCGGCAGGCCCTCGATGGAAGTCGAGCTCTACCGCGAGGTGGTCGACCGCATCCGCCGCGGCAACCGCGAGCTGATCGTGAACCTCACGACCGGCCCCGGCGGGCGCTTCATTCCGAGCGAGGACGACCCGAAGATCGCGGCGCCCGGCACGACGCTGCTGCCGCCCGAGAAGCGCGTGGAGCACATCGCGCTCATCAAACCCGACGTGTGCTCGCTCGACCTGAACACCATGAACTCCGGCCCCGACGTGGTCATCAACACGCCGCGCAACGTGCGGCGCATGGCGAAGGTGATGCGCGAGGCGGGCGTGAAGCCCGAGCTGGAGATCTTCGACTCGGGCGACATCAACCTCGCGCTCGACCTGATCGCCGACGGCACGCTCGAGGGGCCCGCCATGTGGACCTTCGTGCTCGGCGTGAAGTACGGCTTCGCGCCCACGCCCGAGACGCTGCTCTACGCGCGCAACATGCTGCCGCGCGGCGCCTTCTGGAGCGCCTTCGGCATCGGCCGCATGGAGTTCCCGATCGTCGCGCAGGCCTGGCTGCTGGGCGGCCATGTGCGCGTGGGCATGGAGGACAACATCTACCTGGAGAAGGGCGTGCTCGCCGAGAGCAATGCCCAGCTCGTGGCGAAGGCGCGCGACATCCTCGTGAGCCTGGGCGGCGAGGTCGCCAACCCGCGCGAGGCACGCGCGATGCTGGGCCTGCCCGATGCGAGGAGCTGAACGATGAGCGACACAGCCATGCACAGCCCGCGCGCACTTCGCGTGAACGAGAAGGCCGCCGACCTCGACGCGCTGAGGCTCGAAGCCGCGCCGCAACCCGAACCTGTGCCGCCACCCGGCCACGCCGTGGTGCGCATCGCCGCCGCCGCGGTGAACCCCAGCGACGTGAAAGCGACGCTGGGCATCATGCCGCAGGCCGTGTGGCCCAGAACCCCCGGCCGCGACTTCGCGGGCACCGTCGTCAGCGGGCCTTCCGAATGGATCGGCCGCGAGGTCTACGGCTCCGGCGGCGACGTCGGCATCACGCGCGACGGCTCGCATGCACGCTACCTGGTGCTGCCCGAGCAGGCGCTGCGCGCCAAGCCGCGCGGCATCTCGATGGACGAGGCCGGCGCGGTGGGCGTGCCCTTCGTCACCGCCTACGAGGGCTTCCGCCGCAGCGGCATGCCGCAGGCCGGGCAGACGGTGCTGGTGCTCGGCGCCAATGGCAAGGTCGGGCAGGCGGCGGTGCAGCTCGCTTCGCAGGCCGGCGCGCGCGTGATCGCGGTGCAGCGGCACGCGGGGCCCTTCCAGGGTTTCGCGAGCGGGCCGGTGGACACGATCGACGCGCGCCACCACGCCGACGTGGGCGCGCGGGTGCGCGAGCTCACCTACGGGCGCGGCGCGCACATCGTCTACAACACAGTGGGCAGCGCCTACTTCGAGGCGGCCAACAAGGCGATGGCCAAGGGTGCGACGCAGATCTTCATCGCCACGCACGACCGCGCCGTGCCCTTCGACATCTTCGCGTTCTACCGCGGCATGCACACCTACGTGGGCATCGACTCGCTGGCGATGGACTGCGTCGCCAGCACCGCACAGCTCGACGCGATGCGCGAGGGCTTCGAGCGCGGCACGCTGAAGCCCTTCCCTGTGGCGCGCCACTTCACGCTCGACGAGGCGCACGAGGCCTACCGGCTGGTGCTCTCGGGCAGCACCGACCGCGTCGTGCTGCGGCCCTGAGCCTGCTTCTATTTTCCGGAGCACATCCATGCACGTCACCCGTTTCGCCGAGGCGCCGCACTACGAGGCGCCCAACCATTTCGACATGCGCTGCCTGCGCCTTCAGGGCAAGGAGGCCGGCCCTTCCACGCAGATGTGGATGGGCATGAGCCAGATCCTGCCCGGCGGCCACACCGGCCTCGACGGCTCGCCGATGGAAAAGCTCTACCTCGTGCTCGAAGGCCAGTTGCATGTGGTCGGCGAAATCGACGGCGCGCACCAGGAAGAAGTGCTCGGTCCCTACGACAGCTGCCGCTTCGCGCCCGGTGAGAAGCGCCAGCTGGAGAACCGCGGCAACCGGCCGGTGCTTGTGGCGCTGGTGATGCCGAACGCGCCACCCGCGTAGCGCCCCTTCCCTCTTTTCAGTCATTCATCGCTCAACCAATTAAATCGACGGAGACAAGACGCATGAAGAAGACTTTCAACTGGAGCCGCCGGCAGACGCTGGCAGCGGCGGCGGCCCTCGCGGCCTGCGCGCTCACGGGCGCCCACGCGCAGGGGCCGTGGCCCGGCACGCAGGCGGTGCGGCTGGTCGTGCCCTTCACGGCCGGCAGCGGCACCGACATCGTCGCGCGCCTGGTGGCCGAGAAGCTCGCGCCGGCGCTGGGCACCAGCGTGATCGTGGACAACAAGCCCGGCGCGGGCGGCACGCTGGGCGCGGCCATCGTGGCCAAGTCGCCGGCCGACGGCTACACGCTGCTGGTGCATTCGGCCGGCCACTTGGTGAACCCGTGGATCTACAAGGGCCTGTCGTACGACACCCTCAAGGACTTCACCGGCATCACGCCGATGGCCAGCCTGCCCAACGTGCTGGTGACTGCGCCCTCGCACTTCGCCGACGTGAAGGACCTGGTGGCCAAGGCGAAGGCCAAGCCCGGCGGCTTCAACTACGGCTCCGCCGGCAACGGATCGGCCACGCACATGAACGCCGAGGTGTTCCGGCTCGCGGCCGGCGTCGACGCCCAGCATGTTCCCTTCCGCGGCACGCCCGAGGCGATGACCGAGGTGATGGCCGGGCGCGTCGACTGGTTCTTCGCGCCCATGGTGTCTGCCCTGCCGCTGATACAGACCGGCAAGCTGCAGGCGCTGGCCGTAGGCACCGGCAAGCGGTCGTCGGCGCTGCCCAGCGCGCCCACCACGGTGGAGGCCGGCGTACCGGGCTCGGAGTACCTGTTCTGGGTCGGCCTGTTCGCGCCCGCGAAGACGCCGCAGCCGGTGGTCGACCGGCTGCAGGCCGAGGTCGCGAAGATCATGGTGTCGCCAGAGCTGAAGGAGCGGCTGGAGAAGCTGGGTGCGGAGCCGTTCACCATGCCTTCGGCTCAGTTCAACAAGTTCATCGTCGACGAGACGGCGAAGGCTCAACAGGTCGTGAAGGCTGCCAGCATCAAGGTCGACTGATGAAACTCACCCCCAGTCTTCGCGCACTTCGTGTCGCTTCGCCAACCCCCTCTCCGGGGGCGACACCTGCGGCCCGGCAAAGCCGGTTCCGCGGTGTCCCTGGCAGAGCGCTGCTGCTTACCAGCCTCTTCGCCCTGAGCTTTGCCGCGCAGGCGCAACCGGCCGACCTCGTCGTCACGAACGCGAAGATCGCCACGCTCGACGCCGCCGGCACCATGGCCCAGGCAATCGCTGTGCGCGACGGCCGCATCGTGGCCGTCGGCAGCGCCGCGCAGATGGGCGCTTTCACGAGCCCCGCGACGCGCACCGTCGACGCAGGCGGACGCACCGTCGTTCCCGGCCTGATCGACTCCCATATGCACGCGGTGCGCGCCGCGCTGAGCTACTCCACCGAGGTCAACTGGATCGGCGCCGGCACCATCGCCGAGGCGATGGCGCGCATCCGCACCGCCGCCGCCAACGCGCGCCCGGGCGGCTGGCTGATCGTGGCCGGCGGCTGGACCGAGCAGCAGTTCGCCGAGCGCCGCCGCCCCACGCTGGCCGAGCTGCAGGAAGCGGCGCCGAACAACCCGGTGTACGTGCAGCTCTTCTACGAGGCGGTGGTGATGACGCCCAAGGCGCTGGAAGCGCTGGGCGTCGCACCCGGCACGCTGCCCGCCGGCATGAAGCCCGTGGCCGACGGCGCACCCGGCTGGATGAGCGGCGACATCGTCGGCATCTCGGCTCTCTTCGACAAGCTGCCCAAGCCGACCTACGACGACAACGTCGCCGGCACGCGCGCCTTCTTCACCGAGCTCAACCGCCTGGGCATCACCGGGCTGGTGGACCCGGGCGGCTTCAGCATCGCGCCATCGCAGTACGCCGCGCTCTTCCAGCTGTGGCGCGAGAAGGCGCTGACGCTGCGCGTGGCCTACAGCGTGTTCGCGCAGAAGCCCGGTGCGGAGCTGCAGGAGTTCCGCGACCTCACGCAGATGCTGCCGATGGGCTTCGGCGACGACATGCTCAAGTTCAACGGATTGGGCGAACGCGTGACGCTCGCCATGTACAACAACAACTTCCCCGACGAGGCCGCGAAGGCCAAGTTCTACGAGCTCGTCAAGTGGGCCGCCACGAAGAAGATGGCCGTCACCATCCACTGGCAGGAGAACGGCTCGGTCGACCACCTGCTCGGGCTGTACGAGAAGCTGAATGCCGAAGTGCCGATCAAGGACCTGCGCTGGTCCATCGCCCACCTGGACGACGCCTCGCCCGAGACGCTCGCGCGCATGAAGGCGCTAGGCATCGGCTGGACCATGCAGGACGCGATGTACTTCCAGGGCGACCGCGCGCTCGCCGTGCGCGGCGACGCGGCAAGGCGCATGCCGCCCATCGGCACCGCCCTTCGCGCCGGCGTGAACGTGGGCGCGGGCACCGACGCGCACCGCGTGGCCTCTTACAACCCCTTCGTCGCGCTGCAGTGGATGCTCGACGGCAGGACGGTGAGCGGCAAGGCCATGCGCGGCGCCGACGAGACGCCCACGCGCGAGCAGGTGCTGCGCCTGTACACGCAGGGCAGCGCGTGGTTCAGCTTCGACGAGGGCAGACGCGGCACGCTGGAGGTGGGCAAGCTCGCCGACTTCGCCGTGCTCGACCAGGACTTCTTCAGCGTGCCGCTGGAGCGCATAGGCAAGACAACATCGCTGATGACGGTGGTGGGCGGGCGCATCGTGTATGCGGCGCGGCCCTTCAACGCCACGGGTGCTTCGGTCGCCTCGGCGCCCTGAAACCCACTCAGAGCCCGAGCGCGTGCCGCACGCGCTCGCGCAGCACCGGCAGCACGTCGCTCTCGAACCACGGATGGTGCTTGAGCCAGCCCGTGTTGCGCGGCGACGGATGCGGCAACGGAACGAAGCGCGGCGCGTAGTCGGCGAAGGCCTGCACGGTCTCGGTGACTCCCGCGTGCGCCTTCCTGCCGAGGAAATGGCGCTGCGCGTACTGGCCGATGAGCAGCGTCAGCTCCACCTGCTTCATCTGCGCGAACAGCTTCTCGTGCCACAACTCGGCGCATTCCCTGCGCGGCGGCAGGTCGCCGCTCTTTCCTCGGCCGGGGTAGCAGTAGCCCATCGGCACGATCGCCACGCGCGCGGCGTCGTAGAACACCTCGCGCTCGATGCCGAGCCAGCGGCGCAGCTGGTCGCCGCTGCGGTCGTTCCACGGTACGCCGGTCTGGTGCACCGTGAGGCTGGGCGCCTGGCCGACGATGAGCAGCCTCGCGCTCGCGCTGGCCTGCACCACCGGCCTGGGGCCCAGCGGCAGGTGCACCGCGCACGCACGGCAGGCGCGGACCTCGGCGAGCAGCGCCTCCACGGCCTCAGTCTGCGAAGGGTTTGAAGAAGGCGTTGAGCTCGGCACCCGGCGCGGCATCGGCAAAGCCATCGAAGCGCCCGTCGGCCAGCGTGCGCGCGGCCCGGATGAAGCCGCCCCACGCCGCGCGCGCCAGCCCGCCGCCCACGCTGACGCGGCGCACGCCGAGTTCGGCGATGTCCTTCAACGTGAGTTCGCTGGGCGCGCCCACCAGCAGGTTGACCGGCTTGCCTCCCGCGGCGGCGACCACGGCGGCGATCTGCTCGCGGGTCTTGATGCCGGGGGCGTAGAGGCAGTCGGCGCCCGCATTCGCATACGCCTTGATGCGCGCGACGGCATCGTCCAGGTCGGGGCGGCCGGCGAAGAAGTTCTCGGCGCGGCCGACCAGCAGCACGTCGGCGCCCGATGCGTCGATGGCCTTGCGCGCGGCGCGCAGGCGCTCGACCGCCATGTCGAGCGGAAAGAGCGGATCGTCGGCATTGCCCGTCGAGTCCTCGATGGACAGGCCCGCCACGCCCATCTCGATGGCCAGGCTCACGCTTTCGGCCACGCCCTGCGCATCGGCGGCGAAGCCGTTCTCGAAGTCGGCGTTCACCGGCAGGTCGGTGGCTTCCACGAGTTCGCGCAGGTGCGCGAGGATGTGCTCGCGCGACATCGCGCCGTCCGCCTGCCCCTGCGACCAGGCGAAGCCGGAGCTGGTGGTGGCCAGCGCCTTGAAGCCCAGGCCTTCGAGATAACGCGCGCTGCCCGTGTCCCACGGGTTCGGAATGACGAAGCAGCCTTGTTGATGGAGCGCTCGGAAATCGGCGCGTTTTTCGGCGATGGTGCGGGTCATGGGGCCTCGGCTTTGAATGTTCAAGACGGTGGGCCGGCCATTCTGACGCAGCCTCGCGTCCTCAGCACTCCACGACGTTCACGGCCAGTCCGCCCAGCGAGGTTTCCTTGTAGGTGGCCTTCATGTCCTCGCCGGTCTGCTTCATGGTGCGGATCACGGCATCGAGCGACACATAGTGGCTGCCGTCGCCGCGCAGCGCCATGCGCGCCGCGTTGATGGCCTTCACGGCGCCCATCGCGTTGCGCTCCACGCAGGGAATCTGCACCATGCCGCCGACCGGGTCGCAGGTGAGGCCGAGGTTGTGCTCCATGCCGATCTCGGCCGCGTTCTCGACCTGCGCCGGCGTGGCGCCGAGCACTGCTGCGAGCGCGCCGGCCGCCATCGAGCAGGCCACGCCCACCTCGCCCTGGCAGCCGACCTCGGCGCCCGAGATGGAGGCGTTGGTCTTGTAGAGCATGCCGATGGCCGCGGCGGTGAGCAGGAAGTCGACGATGCCTTCGTCGCTCGCCTGCGGCACGAAGCGCTGGTAGTAGTGCATCACCGCGGGCACCACGCCGGCCGCGCCGTTGGTGGGTGCGGTGACCACGCGGCCGCCGGCGGCGTTCTCCTCGTTCACCGCCATCGCGAAGGCGTTGACCCAGTCCATGGCCGCGAGCGGATCGGCCGCGCCGGCCTGCGCGAGCAGCTCGCGGTGCAGCTCGGGCGCGCGGCGGCGCATGCGCAGCGGGCCGGGCAGCGACTGCGCGGCCAGCGGGTTGTCGATGCCGAAGCCGCGCTGAACACACTGCTGCATCACCTGCCACACGCGCAACAGGCCGGCGCGCACCTCGGCCTCGGGCCGCCACGCGCATTCGTTGCGCATGACGAGCGCGGCGACCGAGAGGCAGTGGTCGCGGCACTGCGCCATGAGCTCGTCGCCGGTGTTGAAGGGATGCGGCACGGCGGATGTCGCCGCAGCCGTCTGGGCCACGGCCTGCCCGCCTTCGACGACGAAGCCGCCGCCGACCGAGAAGTAGGTGCCCTCGGCCAGCGTGCCGCCATCGGCCGCGAAGGCGGTGAAGCGCATCGCGTTGGGATGCTCGGCCAGCGATTCCTCGCCCCTGAAGGCGATGTCTCGCACGCGGTCGAAGGCGATGGGCGTGGTGCCCAGCAGCTCGAGGCGGCCGGTGCGGCGCAGCGCCTCCAGCCGGGGCTGCACGGTCTCGGGCCGCACGGTGTCGGGCGCGTCGCCGAAGAGGCCGAGGATCACGCCCTGGTCGGTCGCGTGGCCGTGGCCGGTGGCGCCGAGCGAGCCGAAAAGGTCAATGCGCAGCCGCACCACCTGCGCGAGCAGGCCGCGCGCTTCGAGCGAGCGCGCGAACATGAGCGCGGCGCGCATCGGCCCCACGGTGTGCGAGCTGGAAGGCCCGATGCCGATCTTGAAGATGTCGAAGGCGGAGAGCATCAGCGCATCATGCTCTCATCTCTCGATGCGGGAAGCTGCTGTTTGACCAGTGCCACCCAGTAGGCGGCGCCCAGCGGCAGGATGTTGTCGTTGAAGTCGTAGTACGGGTTGTGCACGTTCGGGCCGTTCGGGCCCTCGCCCGCGCCGATGCCGATGTAGGCGCCCGGGCGCTTCTGCAGCATGAAGGCGAAGTCTTCCGAGCCCATGGCGGGCGGGATGTCGGTGTGCACCTGCGCGCGCTCGACCAGGCTGGCGGCGGCGGCGATGGCTGCGTCGGTCTCGGCGGGGGTGTTGACCACGCCGGGGTAGCCGCGGCGGTAATCCAGCGCCACCTTCGCACCGTGCGTGGCGGCCACGCCGTCGCAGATCTGCTGCATGGCGGCCTGGGTCTTGTCCTGAATGGCCGGGTCCAGCGTGCGCACGGTGCCGCGCAGCACGACGGTCTCGGGAATCACGTTCCAGGTGTCGCCGCCGTGGATCTGCGTGACGCTCACCACCGCCGAATCGGTGGCGCCGGTACGGCGGCTCACGATGGTCTGCAGCGCGTTCACCAGCTGGGCCGAGACCACCACCGAGTCGATGCCGGTCTCGGGCATGGCGCCGTGGCTGCCCTTGCCGGTGACGACGATCTCGAAGGTGTCGAGAAAGGCCGTCATCGTGCCCTTGCGGATCGCGAACTGGCCGCGCGGCAGGCTGGGGAAGTTGTGCATGCCGTAGACGGCGTCGGCCGGGAACTGCTCGAACAGGCCCTCGTCCACCATCACGCGGCCGCCGCCCTCGTTCTCCTCGGCGGGCTGGAACACGAAGTGCACCGTGCCCTTGAAGGGCCTGTGGCGCGAGAGATGCTCGGCCGCGCCCAGCAGCATGGCCGTGTGGCCGTCGTGGCCGCAGGCGTGCATCTTGCCGGCGCACTTGGAGGCGTGCGGCTGGGTGCCCAGCTCCTGCATGTTGAGCGCATCGAGGTCGGCGCGCAGCGCGATGCTCGGGCCCTCGCCGTTCTTCAGCGTGCCCACCACGCCGGTCCCGGCCAGGCCGCGATGCACCGGCAGCCCCATCAGCATCAGCGCGTTGGCGACGACATTGGCGGTGCGGTGCTCCTCGAAGGCGGTCTCGGGGTTGGCGTGGATGTCGCGGCGCCAGGCCAGCATGCGGGCACGGGTGTCTTCGGCGATTTCGGGGTCGCGGTACATGGTTTGCGGGTCCTGTCGTGGGATGGATTGGTTGTCAGTGGAAGAATTCAGCGATCACCGTGGCGCCGAGGAAGGTGCCTGCGGTCGCGGTGAGCGACACCACCACGATGCGCCAGCCCAGCTGGCGAAACACCGGCAGGTCCTTCGCGACCGAGAAGCCGGCCAGCGCGAGCACGGGGGTGGTGAAGGCCAGGAAGTTGAGCTTGGCGGTGATCGCGATCAGCGCGTCGGAGAACGGGAAAAGCCCCGGAATGCCGGCCACCGTGGCCACCACCGACAGCACCAGCACCATCGGCAGGCGCGGCACCAGGCGCTTGATGCCCTCGACGATCAGCGCGATCAACGCCACCGCCGCCAGGCCTTCGAGCGACACCAGCACCGGCACCTTGTAGGTCAGCGAATTGCCGATGAGCACGCCGCCGCTGACCACCGCCCAGGCGATGAGCGTGTCGCGCAGCGGCAATGCGCCGCCGTGGCCGACGCTGACCTGCGACACGGCGCCCGTGCCCGCGTCCTGCGCGCCGCGCTTCGAGAAGCGGCCCAGCACCGGCTCCAGCTTGCCGTAGAGCCACGAGCACAGCGGCAGCGACAGGAACAGCGTGAAGTAGAAGCCCACCACCGTCGTCAGCAGGTTCGACGCGGCGGCGATGGCCGTGAGCTGCGGCAGCATCTCCGCCGGCTGCTGCGCCGCGATGGCGCCCAGCGCCGCCGCCATCAGGCTGCCCGAGCCCACGCCGGCGCCCATGGCCAGCGAGCGCGGGTCGAAGATGTGCAGGCTGGCGATGAAGCCCGCCAGCACCGCGATGAAGAGCGCACCCAGCACCGTGCCGGTGATGTACTCGGCCAGCACGCCGCGGCCTTCTGGCGAGGCCATGCCGTACTTCTCTCCGATGATCACCAGGTTGCCCTCGCGCCCCACCGAGAAGGTGGCGCCCACTGCCTCGCGCTTGATGCCCAGCAGCAGCGCCAGCGGCAGGCCCAGCGCCAGGGTGCCCAGCGCATGGCCGAACTCCTGGAAGAGCAGCGCCCAGCCCGCCTGCTTGACCTGCGGCAGCGCGGCACCCACCGTGAGGCCCAGCTTCACCACGAACAGCAGCAGGCCCGCGTTCAGCAGGCCGCCCGCGAAGGACTGCTCGGCCGTCGCCACGCGCACCGCGCCCGGCAGGCGGCGATGCGCGATGCCCCATGCGGCCGCGATCAGCAGCGCCCACAGCATCGGCAGCAGCGCCACCTTGCCCGGGCCGACGCTGAACTGCACCGGGCCGATGAGCTCGGCGGCGGCCACGACGGCCAGGGTGACGAGCAGGAGCCTGAGTTTTCCGGAAGCCGAGGAAGAAGCGACGGAGGGCAGCGTGGAGGTGGTTGAGGCGGCGGATGTCATCGGGTGGGGCATCGTGTGGCGCAGCGGCGGCTGCGGGCTGCCGGGAAGTTTCGGATCGCCTGCCTCTTGCATCAATGGCCGCGAATCGGGATATTCGTTGCATTGAATGCAACACTCAGGAGACGAAGGCCATGGACGACAAGCTCGACACGCGCCGCGTGCGCTACTTCATGCAGGTGCTGGACAGCGGCTCCGTGCGCGGCGCCGCCGAGGTGCTCGACATGGACCCCTCGGCCGTCAGCCGCGCCATCGGCATCCTCGAGCAGGAGTGCGGCCTGCCGCTGCTGGAGCGCCACGGGCGCGGCGTGGTGCCCACCGACGCGGGCCAGATGCTGGCCGGCTACGTGCGGCGCCAGCACAGCCAGAAGCAGCACCTGATGGCGCAGCTCGACAGCATCCGCAAGATCGAGCGCGGCCACATCGACATCGTGGCCGGCGAGGGCTACGTGGACTGGCTCATGCGCCACAGCCTGCGCGACTTCATGATCTCGCACCCGAAGATCACGATCGATCTCGACGTGGCCAGCACCGACGAGATCGTGCAGCGGGTGGTGGAGGAGCGCGCCCACGTCGGCCTGCTGTTCCAGCCGCCGAAGGACGAGCGGCTGACCTCGCACCATTCCCACCCGCAGCCGATCCAGGCAATGGTGCTGCGCTCGCACCCGCTCGCGCAGCTCGACCGCCCTCTGACGCTCGCCGACCTGCAGCCCTACCCGGGCGCCACGCTGCACCGCAATTTCGGCGTGCGCCAGCACATCGAGGCCGCCGAGATCAGCGAGGGCGTTCGCCTGGCCTCGCTCCTGACCACCACCTCCTTCAGCGCGCTCGGGCACTTCGTGTCGGCGGGGCTGGGCTATGCGCTGGGCACGCGCATCTCGCTCACGCCGAACGCGAGCAACCCCGAACTGGTGGAACTGCCGATGAAGAACCCGCTGCTGTCGCAGGGCCGCTCCCACATCGTCTCGCGACACGGGCGCATGCTCTCGCCGGCCGCATCGGAGTTGCTGCGGCAGGTGGTGGCGGACATGCGGCGTTTCGCGGAAACCAAGCCCTCCGGATGACGATGAAGGGCTTCGTTGCGCGCCGGGGCCCTTCGGTGTTCTGATCGGGCCCAACATGCTCTACGTCACCGCCCTCTTCATCCACCTGCTGTGCGCCGCCTTCTGGGTCGGCGGCATGGCCACCATGCACTTCGCCGTGCGCCCCTCGGCCGTCGCCACGCTCGAACAGCCGCCGCAGCGCCTGCGCATGATGGCCGCGACGCTCAGGCGCTTCTTCGTGGGGGTGGACGCATCGATCACGCTGCTCTTCGTGACCGGTGTCGCGATGATCCTGGCTGGCGGCGGCTTCCGCGGCCTGCACTGGCGCATCGAGGCCATGATGAGCATCGCGATCGTGATGGCCGCCATCTACGTCTACATCCGCGCCTCTGTGTTCAGGACGATGCGCCGCGCGGTGGATGAAAGCGCCTGGCCGGTGGCTGCCGCGCGGCTGAACACGGTGCGCAAGCTGGTGACGGTGAACCTGGCGCTGGGCGTGATCGTGTTCGGCGTGGCGACCATCGGGCGCGCGGGCTGAACGAGCCCGCGTCTTTGATCCGGCTGACGGCCGCCGCGCCTGTCAGACCAGATTCAACTCCACCTCGATGTTGCCCCGCGTGAGCTTGGAGTACGGGCAGGTCTGGTGCGCGGTATCGACCACGGCGCGAGCAGTCTCGCGGTCGAGGCCGGGCAGGCTCACGTTCAGTCGGGCCTGCAGGAAGTACTCGCCTTCCTGCAGGACCAGGTCGACCTCGGCATCCACCGAAAGGTCGGCCGGCAGCTTGACCTTCAGCGTGCCCGCGGCCTTGCCCATGGCGCCGATGAAGCAGGCCGACCAGCCGGCGGCGAACAGCTGCTCGGGATTGGTGCCGGTGCCATTGCCGCCGGGGGGCGACAGCTGGATGTCCAGGTGGCCGTCGCTGCTGCGCGATGCGCCGAGGCGGCCGCCGGTGGTGTGGGTCTTGCCGGTGTAGAGGACTTGCTTGTCGGTCATGGTGGTTCCTTTGGATGGAAGGTGGTTCGGAATGAGGCCCCGTCTCGGGCCCCATCGCCTCGTGTGACGTGCATCTGAAGCGATGCAGGAATTACATCGGCGGGCTGTATCCGCGATGTGTCGAACCACCTGCCGATTTGCATGCGCGTGTGTTCACTGCGTCGGGCAGACACAGTGGCGTACAAATCGGCGGAGAAAGAAGAAAGAGAGGAACGCTCAGGCCGCCGCGGGGCCCTTGAGCTCGACGCTGTTGCCGTCGGGATCGGCGATGTAGATCGAGGGGCCGTTGCCCTCGGCGCCGAAGTTGTTCTGTACATCACCGTACACCGTCACGCCATTCGCCGCCATCAACGCGCGGATGGCGGCTTCGTCGAAAGGCTCGATGCGCAGGCAGAAGTGATCGACGTTGCGGCCCTCGGTACCGGCGAGCGCCCCGCCCTGCCTGCCCAGCGGGCCGTCGGGCGTGACGAGGTCGATCAGGCTGGCGCCCGCGCGCAGGTGCACGAGCCCCAGGTCGTCGCGGCGCTTCTCGACGGTGCAGCCCAGCACGCCGCAGTAGAAGGCGATGGCGCGTTCGGCGTCCTTCACGCGCAGCACGACGTGGTCGATGCGCAGCACCGAGAACGGCGGCTGGCGCATCGGGCCTGTTGTCATGCCACCTGCCTCTTCGTCAGACCACGCCGGCCGAACGCAGCGCCTCGAAGCGGGCGGCGTCGATGCCCATTTCCGCCAGCACCTCCTGCGTGTGCTGGCCCAGCGCCGGGGGCGCGTGGCGAAGCACGGGCGGCGTGGCCGACAGGCGCAGCGGGCTCGCCACGCCGGTGATGCTGGCTATGCCGTCACCCGCATCGCGCGGCAGCGTGACCGCGAGGCCGCGCGCCTTCACCTGCGCGTCGTCGAAGGCCTGCGCGATGTCGTTGATCGGGCCGCAGGGCACGGCCTTGTCTTCGAGCAGCGTGACCCACGCGGCGGTGGTGCGGGTGCGGGTGAGCTCTTCCATCATCGGAATGAGCACACCGCGGTGCTTCACGCGCAGGGTGTTGGTGGCGAAGCGCGCGTCGGTCGCCCACTCGGGATGGCCGCCGGCCTCGCAGAAGCGCGCGAACTGGCCGTTGTTGCCGATGGCCAGCAGCATCGCGCCGTCCTGCGTCGGGAAATCCTGGTAGGGCGCGAGGCTGGGGTGCGTGTTGCCCTGGCGTCCGGGCGCCTTGCCGGTATTGAGGAAGGCGCTGGCCTGGTTGGCGAGGATGGCCATGCCCACGTCGAGCAGCGCCATGTCGATGTGCTGGCCCTCGCCGGTGCGCTCGCGCACCTGCAGCGCCGCGAGGATCGCGGTGCTGGCGTAGACGCCGGTGAACAGGTCGGTCAGCGCCACGCCCACGCGCAGCGGGCCGCCGCCGGGCACGTCGTCGGGACGGCCGGTGATGCTCATCATGCCGGTCATGGCCTGGATCATCAGGTCGTAGCCCGCGCGCTCGGCGTACGGGCCGTCGTGGCCGAAACCGGTCACGCTGCAGTAGATGAGGCGCGGGTTGGCCGCGCGCAGGCTCTCGTGGTCGAGGCCGTACTGCTTCAGGCCGCCGGTCTTGAAGTTCTCCACCACGATGTCGGCCTGCGCCGCCATCTGCCTGAGCAGCGCCTGCCCGTCGGGCGTGGCCATGTCGACGGTGACCGAGCGCTTGTTGCGGTTGCAGGCCGTGAAGTAGCTGGCCTGGTCGGTGTCGTTGCCGTCCGCGTCCTTGATGAAGGGCGGGCCCCAGGTGCGCGTGTCGTCGCCGACGCCGGGGCGCTCGATCTTGACGACGTCGGCGCCCAGGTCCGCGAGGATCTGCGTGCACCACGGGCCGGCGAGCACGCGGGAGAGGTCGAGGACTTTGATGCCGTCCAGGGCTGCTTGAGGGGTCATGGGTCTATCGAGAAGGAATACGGGGACAGAACGCAGAAGTCGCGAAGGTCACGCAAAGGTCGCAGAAGTAAAACCCAGGAATTTGCTTAGGTTTCCTTCTGCGACTTCTGCGTGCCTTTTGTATTTCTTCTGCGTTCGGCTGTCCGCTTTCAGTTCGAGAACGCCGCGATGCCCGTGATCGCACGGCCCAGGATCAGCGCATGGATGTCGTGCGTGCCTTCGTAGGTGTTGACCACTTCCAGGTTCACCAGGTGGCGCGCCACGCCGAATTCGTCGCTGATGCCGTTGCCGCCCATCATGTCGCGCGCCATGCGGGCGATGTCCAGCGACTTGCCGCAGTTGTTGCGCTTCATGATCGAGGTGATCTCCACCGCGGCGATGCCTTCGTCCTTCATGCGGCCCAGGCGCAGGCTGCCCTGCAGGCCCAGCGTGATCTCGGTCTGCATGTCGGCGAGCTTCTTCTGGATGAGCTGGTTGGCGGCCAGCGGGCGGCCGAACTGCTTGCGGTCGAGCGTGTACTGGCGGGCGCGGTGCCAGCAGTCTTCGGCGGCGCCGAGCGCGCCCCACGAGATGCCGTAGCGGGCGCTGTTGAGGCAGGTGAAGGGACCCTTCAAGCCCTGCACTTCGGGGAAGGCGTTCTCCTCGGGGCAGAACACGCCGTCCATCACGATCTCGCCGGTGATGCTGGCGCGCAGGCCGACCTTGCCGTGGATGGCGGGGGCGCTCAGGCCCTTCATGCCCTTCTCGAGCACGAAGCCGCGGATCGGGCCGACGGCGCCGCTCTCGCTGACTTCCTTGGCCCACACCACGAACACGTCGGCGATGGGCGAGTTGCTGATCCACATCTTGGAGCCGGTGAGCGAGTAGCCGCCGGGCACCTTCTTGGCGCGCGTGGCCATGCTGCCGGGGTCGGAGCCGTGGTCGGGCTCGGTCAGGCCGAAGCAGCCGATCCATTCGCCGGTGGCGAGCTTGGGCAGGAACTTCTGCTTCTGGCCTTCGGAACCGAATTCGAAGATGGGCACCATCACCAGCGAGCTCTGCACGCTGGCCATCGAACGGTAGCCCGAATCGACGCGCTCGACTTCGCGGGCGATCAGGCCGTAGGCCACGTAGTTGAGGCCGGGGCCGCCGTACTGCTCGGGGATGGTCGGGCCCAGCAGGCCGAGGGCGCCCATCTCGCGAAAGATGGCGGGGTCGGTCTCGCCGGTGCGGAAGCCTTCGAGCACGCGGGGTGCGAGGCGCTCCTGGCAGTAGGCATTGGCCGCGTCGCGGATCATGCGTTCTTCGTCGGTCAGCTGCTGGTCGAGAAGAAGGGGGTCGTCCCAGTGGAATTGCGCTTTGGCGGCCATGTGGCTGTCTCCGGAAAAGGGGAAAGAAAGAAAACGAGGGGGATCGGCCGATGCTAGCCACGCGGGGGCCATGACGCAAACGATGATTCCGCACCCAGATATGCGTTCGTAGAATGTCTTGCAAGATGTTCGAGCGGCTTCTCCATTGACGAGCCGCAGCTTCCATACATACAGCCGAGGCATACATGCGCCGCAAGATCCCGCCCCTGCAGACCCTGGTGTGCTTCGACGCCGCCGCGCGCCACGAGAGCTACACCCGCGCTGCGCAGGAGCTGGCCCTCACGCAGAGCGCGGTGTCCCGCCAGATCGGCACGCTCGAGGCCTTCCTGGGCGTGGCGCTGTTCCGCCGCACGCGGCACGGCGTGGCGCTCACGGCCAGCGGCGCGGCCTATGCGCGGCAGATCAGCAAACGGCTCGAAGCGATGGAGCGCGACACGCTCGACGCCATGGCGCACCAGGGCGAGGGCGGCTCGCTCTCGCTCGCGGCCGTGCCCACCTTCGCCACCCGTTGGCTGATGCCGCGCCTGAAGGGCTTCGCGGCGCTGCAGCCCGACGTGGTGGTGCACATCGAGACGCGCACCCGCCCCTTTCTCTTCGCCGACGCGGAGTTCGACGCCGCGCTCTATGCCGGCACGCCCGCGCAAGTCGAGAACTGGGCCGGCACGCGCGCGCTGCTGCTGATGCACGAGGACGTGGTGCCGGTGTGCAGCCCCGCCCTTCTTCCGCGCGGCAAGGCCGTGACGCCCGCCGCCATCGCCAGGATGCCGCTGCTGCAGCAGAGCACGCGTCCCGACGGCTGGCGCCAGTGGTTCGACGCGCAGCAGATCGACGCGCCCAACGCACGCGGCGGCCCGCGCTACGAGCTGTTCTCCATCCTCGCCGCTGCCGCGTCGCACGGGCTCGGCGTGGCGCTGATGCCGACCATGCTGGTGGCCGACGAGCTCGCGCGCGGCGAACTGGTGGTGGCCTGCGCGCGGCCGCTCTCGGGCGAGCGCAACTACTACCTCGTGACGCCCGAACGGGCCGACCAGCGGCCGTTGTTGAAGTTCTTCAGCGACTGGCTGCTGGAGCAGGCGCGGGCCGCCGCTAGCGCAGCGTGATCCCGAGCGAATCGAAGGGCGCGTCGAATTCGGCGCGCCACGACTGGCCGGGCTCCAGCGGCCAGGCGTCAGTCCATGTGCCGGTGGTGACCACGTCGCCGGGCATCAAGGCCGGTGCGCCGGTGCAGCGCTGCAGCTCATGGTTGAAGTGGCGCAAGGCATGCAGCGGGCCGTCGAGCACGTTGGCACCCTTGCCTTCCTCGACGAGTTCATCGCCGCGATGGAGCCTCACGCGCGTGCGGCCGAGCAGTTCGTCAAGCGCATGGGCGCTGGTGGCGAAGTGGCCGACGGGCGTTTCGCGCCCGATCAGCAGGCGCGCGTGCAGGCCGCCGTCGGCCACGGTGTCAGCGGCGCTGAATTTCCAGCCGGGCAGGTGCGACTGCACGATCTCGAAACCCGGCGCGAGCCACGCGATGCAGCCGAAGAGGTCTTCCAGCGTGGCGTCGCGCGGCGGGGTGGCGGCCATGCCGAACACGATCTCCGGTTCGAGGCGCGGCTGGCACAGCCTGTCGAGGCTCACTTCGCCGGTGCCGCCGCTGCTGCGCGTGAGCGTGGTGTTCCACACGGTGCCCCAGATGGGCGCGTAGACCTCGTAGCGGGGCCAGATCGTGCGGTTGGTGAAGCCGATCTTGTAGCCCACTGCGCGTTCGCCGCGAGCGGCGCGAAGCGCGCGCAGGGCCAGCGCCTGCTGGTAGGCGGCGTCCAGGTCGGCGGCGATCGGGAGCGGGCGATCGGCGGGCCACAGCAGGCCCTGGTCGTAGTGGTCGAGAACGGCCTGGGGCGTCATGGCGCCAGTCCTTCCGTCAGCGCTTCGGGGGCCGGGAGCCTTCCCGGGCATAGGCTTCGATGAGCGCCGGGAAGGCGTCCATCTCGGGCAGGGCGCCGAAGCTGTGCTTCGCGGGCGTATTCGCCCAGGGCAGCTTCTCGTCGGTCCAGGTCTCGACGAAGGGCTCGACCCATGCGTGGCTGTCGAGCATCGACGGCCGGAGGTTGACGAACTGGTCGAGGCCTTCGGCGCGCGTGAACATCCAGCTCTTGCAGTGCGGGCAGAAGTAGTGATGCGAATCGGCGCCGTGCAGCCCGCCGATGACGGGCTCGCCCGACACCACCTCGAAGCCCTGCGTGGGAATGGCGATGGAGAGCGAGAAGGCGCTCGCGCTCATGGTCTGGCAGCCGGTGCAGTGGCAAGCCATCGACAGCAGCGGCGGCGCGCTGATGCGCAGGCGCACCCGGCCGCAGCGGCAGCCGCCGGTCCAGGGAAGTTGCCAGTCGCCGGCTTGATCGGGGGATGGATTCGAGGTGCTCACAAAGGTCTCCGGTCAGGTTGTCGATGCGGTCGCCGGCGCTGCCGATGCCGCGCTGTTCTTCTTCGGCGGCGAAGCGCGCTGCGGCCTGAACGGCCCCGTGACCTTCTCCAGCCACGGGTCGCAGACGGCGCGCAGCTGCGGGTCGACGTCGAACTGCGGGTCGCGCGCGTCGAACAGCACCGACTTCTTCGCCTGCGCGCGCACCAGCGAGAAGGCGTCCTTTTCCGAGCGGCTGTTGTCGAACATGAGCGTCATGTTCGCGATCTGCGCCGCGTGGCCGACCGCCGCCTGCGTGCGGGGAAAGCGCTCGATGAGCTTCCTGCGGTCCACGTCGTGGCCTCCCTGCTGCCTGCGCGTGCTCACGCGGAAGACCGACATGTCCACCGACACCAGCCCCACGAAGAGCAGCACGACGAAGTAGCCGGCTTCCTGCATCGCGCGGATGTCGTCGGCCTTCGACTCGTGGCCACCGCCGGGCAGCGGCTTCCAGTGCGAGAAGACGGTCTCGAAGGCGAAGGGCATGCGCTGGTCCATCACCAGGCTCTTGAAGGCGCGCACGCCCTTCTGCGAAAGGATCTGCCAGCGCTCGTCGTCGTCGCGCAGGCGCTGGGCCCAGGCGGGGATGTGTCCGGTGGCGGGGTCTGCGTCGGGCAGGATGGACATCATCATCCGGTCGGCATTGACCAGCGGCAGCCGCAGCGAGGGCGCCAGGCGCGAATACCAGAGGGTGGATTTGCCGGAGCCGTTGTGGCCGGCCAGCACGAAGGCCACGGGACGAGGGCCCTGCGTCTGCTCCAGCAGTTTTTCGAGCTTCGGCGGGCGGCTGATGCTCACGCCTTGCTCGCGCGGAACCTGCCGTCGACCATGCGGCCGATGACCTTGGTGCCGTCGGCCGCTTCGCGCACGATCTTGCTCGGGTCCGGCGGATAGGCCGAGTAGGCGTACACCTTGGCCGCGTTGGGTCCGCGGAAGACCACCGACCTGTCGATGCCGGGCTTGCCCAGCGCACGGGCCGCCTTCTTCATCAGCGCCGTGGTGTTGTCCTCGGGCCGCACCTGCGGACGCGGCGCCTTGCCGACCTTGACCAGCGCCATGCCGCGCCCCAGCACGGCCACCGGCCGGCCCTGCACCAGCTGCCCCGTGGAGCCTTCGCGCGAGGTGGTTTTTTCTCTTGCCATGAGGGGATGATCGCTCAAAACCCCGGACAGCCTCCGCTTGGCCCTCCAAAGCCCGCGATGCGAACCGGTGCGGAAAGCCGCGTCCGGAAACGGCCAGCCGCTCGGCGCCGAAGGCGGGACACTGCACGCATGACAGCAGCAACCCCAGCCTCCCTGGTCGAAGCCCTCGACTGGCCCCGCATCGAAGCCGACATCGCCGCCCGCGGCTGCGCCACCACCGGCACACCGCTTTTCACCCCGACGGAATGCGCCGCGCTCGTGGCGATGTACGACCGGCCCCGTCATTTCCGCAGCCGCGTGGTGATGCAGCGCCACGGCTTCGGCCAGGGCGAGTACCAGTACTTCGCCTATCCGCTGCCGCCGAAGCTGGCGGCGTGGCGCGCCGCGCTGTACGAGCGCCTCGCGCCGCTGGCCAACGCGTGGGCGGCGGCAATGGGCCAGCCGGCCGACTATCCGGCGGAACACGCCGCGTACCTGGCGCGCTGCCACGCCGCCGGCCAGGAGCGACCTACCCCGCTGCTGCTGCGCTACGGCGAGGGCGACTACAACTGCCTGCACCAGGACCTGTACGGCGACCTGCAATTCCCGTTGCAGCTCACGGTGCTGCTGAGCGAGCCCGGCAGCGATTTCGCCGGCGGCGAGTTCGTGCTGACCGAACAGCGCCCGCGCATGCAGTCGCGCGCCGAGGTGGTGTCGCTCTCGCGGGGCGAGGCGGTGATCTTCGCGGTCAACCAGCGGCCGGTGGCCGGCACGCGCGGCAGCTATCGCGTGACGATGCGCCACGGTGTGAGCCGCGTACGCTCGGGGCGCCGGCATACGCTGGGCATCATCTTCCACGACGCGCGCTGACGGACGAGCCGCCTCTTTTTTCAGCAGCTTCCCCGGACTGGTCTAGACAGGTTCGAGCCACCGCCGCGCCGTGCAATACCGCACGGCAAGCCGAAGTCGAGCGAAAATCACGCCCGCTTCCGCGCAGCCACGGACCCCGACACCAACGATCGGCGCCGCGGGCCTGACGGAAGCCGGCCCGCGGCTTCGGCCTTGCGGCGTCGAGTGGTTGTCAGGGAGCTGTATGAACAAGAACTCGTCCGGAAATCCGGAAGCGGCTGGAAAGCCGCCGGTCAAATCTGTCACGGAAGCGTCGCCCCCCACGCCGGCGCTCGTCGCACCTCCCGGGCGCTCGCGCCGCTTCCGGGTGGACGTGGGCACCATCGTGAGCGCGGTGGCGCTGGCGCAGTCGCTGCTGCTGGTGTCGCTGGGCTACTGGGGCTCGCAGAGGCTGGTGTCGCGCATCGGCGTGTCGGCGCACAAGTCGAACCACGACCGCACCGAGGACAAGGTGCTGGCCTTCCTGCAGAAGGCGGAATCGGTCATCAACGCAGTGGGCTCCGCGCCCAGCCTGCGCCCAGCGGGCGAGCAATCGGAGAAGACGGCGGAGCTGCTCTGGACACTGCTGCAGCAGTCGCCCGAGCTCGACAGCATCTACGTGAGCAACGAGAGGGGCCAGATGCTGATGGCCCTGCGCTACCCGGTGCCGGCCATGCGCCACATCGAGCTCGACGAAGGCTTCACCACCGAGACCTGGCAGTACAAGCTGCCGCTGGGCGCCGAGGCCAACGTGCAGCAGCGCTACGCCACCCAGCGCCTGGGCGCATTCCGCAGCGACTACGACCCGACCAGGCGCAGCTGGTACCTGCAGGCCTCGAAGGCGGGCGGTCCGGTCTGGACGCAGCCCTATGTGTTCGCCGCCGCGCAGGAGCTCGGCGTGACATACGCGCTGCCCAGCCAGCGCAGCTACCCGGGCGGTGCGCAGAAGCTGGTGGTGGCGGGCGACGTTTCGCTCGGCCGGCTCTCGGAATTCGTGCGCCAGTTCAACAGCGACGGCTACGGCGACAGCGCGCTGCTGAGCGCCGACTTCCGGGTGCTCGCGCGCAGCGACATGCCCGGCGTGCTTCACAAGCTGGAGCCGCCCAGCGGCGTGCTGGGCGCGCTGCACGCCCACATGCTCACTGCCGGCACCGCGGGCAGCGGCAGCGACACGGCGTTCTCCTTCACCTACGAAGGCCGCCGCTACCTGGTGCAGACCTCGCTCATCCCGAGCACCGGCTGGCAGCTGGTGAGCTGGGTGCCCGAAGACGTGCTGCTGGGCGACTTGCGCCGTGCCGTGCTCTGGGGCCTGGGGCTGGCGATGGCCTTCCTGGTGATCGCGCTGTTCATGTCGCTGAAGCTCTCGAAGCTGGTGACCGCGCCGGTGGAGAACCTCTCGCACATCGCGCGCCGCATCGGCCTGCTGGAGCTCGACAACTTGCCGCGCGAGCCTAGCCGCGTGCTCGAGATACAGCACCTGGACCAGGCGCTGGACGATTCGGCGCGCAGCCTCAAGGCCTTCAGCAAGTTCGTGCCGGTGGACGTGATCAACCAGCTCATCGACGAAGGCCACGCGCTCGCTCCTTCGGGTTCGCCGCGCCGCGTGACGGTGATGTTCACCGACGTGGAAGGCTTCACCTCGATCTCGGAGTCGCTGGACACCGACGTTCTGGTGGGCATGCTCACCGAATACTTCAACCTCGCGACCGGCGTTTTCTCGCGGCACGGCGGCGTGATCGACAAGTTCATCGGCGACGGCATCATGGTGCTGTGGGGCGCGCCCTCCGACCTCAAGGACGCGGAGTACAAGGCCTGCCTGGCCACGCTGGAGCTGCACGTGGAGATGGACGAGCTCAACCGCAAGTGGGCCGAGCAGGGCCTGCCCGAGTTCCGCACGCGCGTGGGCATTCACACGGGCACGGTGATCGCGGGGGTGCTGGGCTCGAACGACCGGCTCTCGTACACCGCGTTCGGCGATGCGATCAACGTGGCGAGCCGCATCGAGGGCATCAACAAGCAGCTGGGCACGCTGGCGCTGATCTCGGAAACCACTTTTGCCGGCCTCGACGGCCGGCTGCATGCGCGGCGCATCGAGGAACAGGTGGAACTGCGCGGCCGGCAGACGCGCATGGTGCTCTACGAGCTGGTGATGTCCTAGCGGGGAGCCTGGGTGACGCGCACCAGCACGAGATCGGCGCTGGTGGCACCGCCCTGGGTGAGCACCGGGTACTGCGTGTCGTTGATGAAGAGGAGCTGGTCGCCGCGCGTGATGCGTGCCGATACCGCGTAGCGCATGCGCGGCTCGATGCGCGCGGCATCCACCTTCAGCTCGTAGGCGAAAGGCACCTGCCTGCCGTTGGCCTTGATGCGCTGCTCGGCGAGAACCTTCGAGGGCGCGTCCATGAGCGACACGTCGAGCAGCTGCACCACGATGTCGGCCGCGGGGTCGAGCGCGATGCGTTCGCGGTAGGTGACGGTACCGGTCACGCGCAGCTGCGCGGTACCGCCCGCTGCCGGAGAAGAAGGCACTGCGCAGGCGCTCAGCAGCGAGGCGCCCGCGATGGCGGAGAACATGAGGAGGCTGGTGCGTCTTTTCATCCGCCCATTATGCGGAGGCACGCTGCGCGGCAAAGGCCACGTACCAGTCGAGGCTGCCGGGGTTCGCCATTGCTTCACGGTTGACAACCTTTTCTATCGGCTGGCCCAGCAGCAGCTTCTTGATCGGCAGCTCCTGCTTCTTGCCCGAGAGCGTGCGCGGTATCTCGGCCACCTGGAAGATGTCGTTGGGCACGAAGCGCGGCGACAGCGATGTCTTGATGGCGTTGTTGATCCTCGCGCGCATGGCGTCGTCGAGCGCCACGCCGGGGCGCAGCACCACGAACAGCGGCATGTAGCTGTCGCGGCCCAGGTATTCGAGGTCGACCACCATCGAGTCGAGCACCTCGGGCAGCCCCTCGACGGCGCTGTATATCTCGCTGGTGCCCATGCGCAGGCCCTGGCGGTTGATGGTGGCGTCGCTGCGGCCGTAGATGATGCAGCCGCCATCGGTGCCGATCCTGATCCAGTCGCCGTGGCGCCAGACGCCGGGGTAGGTGTCGAAGTAGCTCGACACGTAGCGCGCGTTGCCCTCGTCGCCCCAGAAGTACAGGGGCATCGACGGAATGGGCCGGGTGCAGACCAGCTCGCCGACCTCGCCGATCACGGGCTGGCCCTGCTCGTTCCAGGCCTCGACCGAATGGCCGAGCTCGCGGCACTGCATCTGTCCGGGCACTTCGGGCAGGTCGCGGTTGCCGCCGACGAAGGCGCCGCAGAAATCGGTACCGCCCGAGATGTTGCACCACCACACCTCCTTCGAGCCCGCGTCGAGGATCTGCCTCGAGCCCCAGCGCTGCACCTCCTCGGGCAGCGGCGAGCCGGTGCTGCCCAGCGCGCGCACGCGCGAGAGATCGCCGCACTCCTTCGCGACGAGCCCGGCCTTCATGCAGTTGGTGAAGTAGGCCGCGCCCGCGCCGAAGAAGGTGACCTTGTGGCGCGCCACGAAGCGCCACAGCACGCCCCAGTCGGGCTTCTCCTTGCTGCCCGCCGGGTTGCCGTCGTAGATGCAGATGGTGGCGCCGAAGGCCATGCCCGAAAGCTGCGAGTTCCACATCACCCAGCCGGTGGAGCTGAACCAGTGGTAGCGCTCGCCGAAGTTGTTGGCGCCGTAGCTCGCGCCCACGTCGTTGTGCAGCCCGCAGGCGTGCATGGTGAGGATGATGCCGCCCTGCCCGTGCACGATGGGCTTGGGCAGGCCGGTGGTGCCGCTCGAATAGACGATCCAGATCGGGTGGTCGAAGGGCAGCCACTCGGGCTCGAAGGCGGCGACCTCGGCGTCGTCGCGCGCGATGGCCTGCGTCCATTCGACGTCGTGCCGCACCGAGCTCGCGGCATAGGGCGACTTCACGAGCAGCAGCTTCTGCACGCTGGGCAGCTGCCCGCGCAGCTCCCCAAGCACCGCGCTGCGGTCCAGCGGCTTGCCGCCGTAGTGCACGCCATCGACGGCGATCAGCACCTTGGGCTCGATCTGCCTGAAGCGGTCGGCCACGGCGGCCGTGCCCATGTCGGGCGCGCACACGCTCCAGATCGCGCCGATGCTGGAGCATGCGAGAAAGGCGACCATGGTCTCGGGCACATTGGGCATGTAGGCCGCGACGCGGTCGCCGCGCTTCACGCCGAGCGACTTCAGCGTGAGCGCCACCGATGCCACCTGGCGGCGCATCTCGGGCCACGACATCTCGCGCACCTGGCCCAGTTCGTTGTCGCTCACGATGGCGGGCATGCCTGCCGCATGGGCCGCGTCGACGTGGCGCAGCACCTCGCGCGCGTAGTTGACCTGTGCACCGGGGAACCAGCGCGCGCCGGGCATGCGCGATTCGGCGAGCACCGCCGTGTGCGGCGTGGGCGACTCGATGCGGGCGTAGTCCCAGATGCTCTGCCAGAAGGCATCGAGCTCGGTGACGGACCAGCGCCACAGGGCGTCGTAGCTGTCGAATGCGAGGCCGCGCGTCTCGCGCAGCCAGTCCTGGTAGAGGCGGATCTGGGGGATGTTGGGAGCGGGCATTGCACGAGCGTAGCGCCGCGAACGACCGTGCTCAATGAGGGTTGACCTCAGGGTTTGTACGCGTGTTCAATGTTTTTGTACAAGCGTTCAATACGGCCCCGATGAGTACCCGCACACCCACCGCAAAGCGCCAGGTCTCGCGCGCCCCGGCACAGGCCGCGGCCGCAGTCGCCATCGAGACTGCGCGGCCCGACCGCAAGCAGGCGATCCTGCTGGCGGCGGAGAAGCTTTTTTCGCAGCACGGCTACCACGTGGTGACGATCCGCCAGATCGCCGAGGAGGCCGGCGTGCCGCTGGCGCTGGTGGGCTACTACTACGGGCAGAAGCACGAGCTCTTCCACGCGATCTTCGAGCACTGGGGCCATTCCATCGAGGCGCGGCTGGCCGGCCTGGCCGCGGTCGACATCGACCCCGACGACGCACGCACGCTGCCGCGCATCATCGACGCCTTCACCGCACCCGTGCTGGCGCTGCGCGCGAGCGCCGAGGGCGAGTACTACGCGCTGCTGGTGGCGCGCGAGCTCTACCACGCCACCGAGGAAGCCGACCGCGTGCTGCGCGCCTACTTCGATCCGCTGGCCGAGGCCTACATCGACGCGCTGCATCTCGCGATGCCGCACGCCACGCGCAGCCAGGCCGCCTGGGGCTACCAGTTCGCGCTGGGCTCGCTGTTGCACCACCTGAACGACAGCCGCATCGAACGGCTCTCGCGCGGCGAGAACACGCGCGCCGACCCGGCCGTGGCACCGATGCTGGTGAGCTTCATCGTCGGCGGCCTGCGCGCTGCCCTGCCGCGGCCCAAGACCCCACGCAAGAAAACCACTCCCAGGAGACAGAAGACATGATGAAACGACGCACCCTGCTGTCGGCGCTCGCCGCGGCGTCGGCTGCCGCGGCGCTGCCTTCGCGCGCCCAGTCCACCACGAAGATCGTGTTCGGCTACACGGCCGTGACCGACTTCGCATCGGTGTTCGTGGCCGCCGAGGAGGGCTACTTCAAGAAGCGCGGCCTCGACGTGGAGCTCAAGTTCATCCCGCTGAACTCGACGATTCCGGCGGCGCTGCAGTCCGATTCGCTGCAGATCGGCGGCCCCACGCCCTCGGTGTTCCTGCAGGCGGTGGACGGCGGGCTCGACCTGGTGCTGGTGGCCGGCGGCGGCCTCACCTCGAAGACCATCACCGGCTTCGGGCTGGTGGCGCGTGCGGGCTCGGGCATCAAGAGCGCGCAGGACTGCGTGGGCAAGAAGATCGGCGTGCCGGGCCTGGGCGCCTTCCTGCACGTGACCTTCCGCGCATGGCTGAAGGACAGCGGCGTGGACTACCGCAAGGTCAACTTCGTCGAAGCCGCGTTCCCGCAGCATGCCGACCTGCTGCGCGGCGGCTCGGTCGACGCGGTGGTGTCGGCCGACCCGTTCATGAGCCGCATCACCGAGAGCGGCGCGGGCTACGTGGCCTCGTACTACTCGACCTTCCTGCCGGAGAACAACCAGACCATCGTGCACGCCGCCAAGCGCGAGTGGGTGGCGAAGAATCCGGCGGCGGCGCGCGCCTTCCGCGAGGCGCTGGTGGAAGCCGCCGCGTTCATGCAGCAGCCGAAGAACGACGCCAAGGTGCGCGCATCCATCGGCAAGTACATCAAGCTGCCGCCCGACGTGCTCGCCAAGGTGCAGGTCTCGCCGCCCGGCCCCGTGGTGACCGACAAACAACTGTCCTACTGGACAGGGCTGATGAAGGAGCAGGAGATGCTCAAGACGAACATCGACGTGGCGAAGCTGGTGGCGAAGTGATCGCAGCGCCCGCTCCAGTCACCGCGCGTGCCGCATTGCAGGCGGGCGCCTTTCACGCACCGGCCGGCACCGCGGCGCAGGCCGTGCCCTTCCTGCGATTCGACGGCGTGACCATCCGCCTCGGCGGGCGCGAGATTCTTTCGCCCACCTCGTTCGACGTGGCGCGCGGCGAGTTCGTCTGCATCGTCGGCCCCAGCGGCTGCGGCAAGACCACGCTGCTGCGCGCGGCCAGCGGGCTGGTCACGGCCAGCGCGGGCGAGGTGCGGCGCAACGGCGTGAAGATGACCGAGCCCTCGCGCGAAGTGGCCTTCGTGTTCCAGGACTACGGACGCGCCCTGCTGCCCTGGCGCACGGTCGAAGGCAACGTGAGCCTGGCGCTGGAAGCGGCCGGCGTGCCCGCCGCGCAGCGCGCGCCACGCATCGCCGACGTGCTCGGCAAGGTCGGCCTCGCGAAGCATGCGCACAAGTTCCCGGTGCAGCTGTCGGGCGGCATGCAGCAGCGCGCGCAGATCGCCCGCTGCCTCGCACAGAAGCCCGAGCTGATGATGATGGACGAGCCCTTCGGCGCGCTGGACGCGCTCACCCGCCAGAGCCTGCAGGACGAGCTCGCGCGGCTGGTGCGCGAGGACGGGCTCACCGTACTCTTCGTCACGCACGATCTCGAAGAGGCCATCTACCTCGGCGACCGCGTGATCGCGCTGCAGGCCAACCCGGGGCCGGGCCGGCCCAGCCTCGCGCGGATGATCGACGTGAAGATCCCGCGCCCGCGCGACCAGCTCTCGACCAAGGAGCATCCGGAATACCTGCACCTGCGCCGCGAACTCTTCGCCTTCATCGAGCAGGGCCATGACTGACGGCCGCTTCTACCGCTGGCTGCGGCCGTGGGTGTTTCCCGTCGTGCTGATCGGCGCCTTCGAGTGGTACGCGCGGCGCGCGGCCGCTCTGGGCAGCGACGCGCTCGCGCCGCCCAGCGCAGCGGCAAAGGCTTTCGTGGGCGCGGCCATGGACGGCTCGCTCTGGACCGCCACCGGCTTCACGCTGGGCACTGCCGCGCTCGGGCTGCTGCTGGGCGCCGTGCTCGGCATCGCATTGGGGGTGGTGCTCGGGCTCTCGCGCCGCGCGGCGCAGTTGGGCTCCGTCTCCATCGAAGTGCTGCGGCCCGTGCCATCCGTCGCGCTGATTCCGCTCGCGATGCTGGGCTTCGGCTTCGGTGTGCGCATGGAACTGGCCATCGTCGCCTTCGCCACCTTCTGGCCGCTGCTGGTGCTGGTGCAGGCGGCGGTGCAGCAGGTCGAGCCGCGGCTGCTCGAGGTCAGCCGCGTGCTGGGGCTTTCGGCGCGCGAGCGCGCGTTCAAGATCGTGCTGCCGGCCATCGTGCCGCGCCTTTTCGTCGCGCTGCGGCTGGGTGTGGCGGTGGCGCTGGTGGTGGCCGTGACGGTGGAGATCGCGGCCAACCCCAACGGCATGGGCTACGCGATGATGATCGCGCAGCAGAGCTTCGACCCGGCGCTGATGCTCGCCTGGCTGGGCTGGATCGGCGTCGTGGGCTTCGCGGTCAACGCAGGCATGCTGATGCTGCAGCGCGCGGTGTCGCGGCGCATGGGGGTGCCGTCATGAACGACAACCGCATCGGCCTGTACAGGTTCGGCTCACTGGGCGTGCTGCTGGCGCTGGTCGCGCTATGGTGGGTCGCGAGCAATGCCGGCTGGGTGAGCCGCGTGTTCCTGCCGACGCCGCAGGCCACCTTCGCGAGCCTGCTCGAAGGACTGAATCTCTCGGGAAGCGGCGATGGCGGCGGCGAGCTGCTCGGCTTCACGCACGCCACGGTGGGCCGGATGATCGAAGGCTGGCTGCTCGCCTCGCTCTTCGGCGTGCTGCTGGGCGCGGCTATCGGCGTGTCGCCCCAGGTGCGCGCATGGGTGCAGCCGACGCTCGAGTTCATCCGCCCCCTGCCCGCCTCCGCGCTGCTGCCGCTGGCCATCTCCATCTTCGGGCTGAACCCCGGCATGGTGCTCTTCGTGGTGGCTTTCGGCGCGATGTGGCCGGTGCTGCTGGCCACGGTGCACGGCTTCGCGGCCGTGGAGCCGCGCCTCGCGGAAGTGGCGCGCTGCCTGCAGATGTCGCGCGCGGCGTACATCTGGAAGATGGGCCTTCCCAACGCGATGCCCGACATCCTGGCCGGCATGCGGCTGGCGCTGACCATCGCGCTGATCGTCGCGGTGGTGGGCGAGATGATCGCCTCGCAAAGCGGCCTGGGCCAGGCCATCCTGCTGGCCGCGCGCGCCTTCCGTGCAAGCGACCTGTTCGCCGGCATCGTGCTGCTCGGCCTCATCGGCTTCGTGAGCAATGCGCTGCTGGCCTTCGCGGAACAGCGCCTGCTGCGCTGGCAGCGCCCCTGATTCCTTCGTCTTCTTCCAACACGTACACCCCACAAGGAGTTCCCATGCCACGCAAATTCGTCGACCTCTCGATCTTTCTCGAGAACGATGTGCTCTCCGACCCACCGGCCTTCGCGCCGAAGATCCAGTACTTCACGCACGAGCAGACCTACGAGCAGATCGAGCCCTTCTTTCCCGGCCTGAAAAAGGAAGACCTGCCCGACGGCGAAGGCTGGGCCGTGGAGCTGGTGCAGCTGTCGACGCACAACGGCACGCACCTCGACGCGCCCTATCACTTCCACTCGACCATGGACAAGGCGCTGGGCGAGAAGAAGCCCGCCATCGCGATCCACGACGTGCCGCTCGAGTGGTGCTTCCAGCCCGGCGTGAAGCTCGACTTCCGCCACTTCGCCGACGGCTATGTAGTGACGGCCGCCGACGTCGAGGCCGAGCTCAAGCGCATCGGCCACACGCTGAGCCCGCTGGAGATCGTGGTGGTCAACACCCGCGCGGGCTCGCGCTACGGCCACCCCGACTACGTGTCGGCCGGCGCCGGCATGGGCTACGAGGCGACGATGTACCTGCTGGAGCGCGGCGTTCGCCTCACGGGCACCGACGCATGGAGCTGGGACGCACCCTTCGTGCACACCGCGAAGAAGTACGGCGAGACGCAGGACGCCTCGCTGATCTGGGAAGGCCACAAGGCCGGCCGCGACATCGGCTACTGCCACATCGAGAAGCTGCACAACCTGGAGGCGCTGCCGCCCACGGGCTTCTACATCAGCTGCTTTCCGCACAAGATCCGCGGCGCTTCGGCCGGATGGACGCGCGCGGTCGCCATCTTCGACGACGCGCTGATGGCGTCGGCATGAGGCACGGCTCATGAGCGTTGCACTCAACCACACGCACGACGTTCACGCGCGCAGCTGGGTCGAATCGGCCAATGCGACGGACAGCGACTTTCCGATCCAGAACCTGCCGCATGCGGTGTTCCGCCGTGCCGGCAGCGCGGAGGCTTTTCGCGGCGGCGTCGCGATCGGCGACCAGGTGCTGGACCTGGCCGCGCTCGTCACCAAGCAGCAGCTCGACGGCCTCGCGCTCGACGCTGCGAAGGCGGCCGCGCTGCCGGCGCTCAACGACTTCTTCGCGCTCGGCAACCCCGCATGGAAGGCGCTGCGCCACGCGCTCTTCGATCTGCTGAAGAACAACGCGCCCATCGCCGCAGTGCAGGCCGTGCGCGAATGCCTCGTGCCGCAGGCCGAGGCCGAATACACCGTGCCCGCGCGCATCGGCGACTACACCGACTTCTACACCTCGATCGACCACGCGCTGAACATCAGCCGCCTGATGAACCCGGACGGCGATGTGACGCCCAACTTCCGATGGATTCCGATCGCGTACCACGGGCGCGTGTCGACCATCGGCGTGAGCGGCCAGCGCTTCCATCGGCCGATGGGGCAGGCGATGGCGCCCGGCGCGAAAGCGCCCACCTATCAGGCATGCGCGCGGCTCGACTACGAGCTGGAACTCGGCGTGTGGATCGGCAAGGGCAACGCACAGGACGACGCGATTGCGCTCGAACACGCGGACGAACACATCTTCGGCATCTGCCTGCTCAACGACTGGTCGGCGCGCGACATCCAGTTCTGGGAAATGGCGCCGCTCGGGCCCTTCCTCGCAAAGAACTTCGCCACCACCATTTCGCCGTGGATCGTGACCATGGAAGCGCTCGCGCCCTACCGCCAGGCATGGACCCGCCCGTCGAACGAGCCCCAGCCGCTGGCCTACCTGGAGCACGCGACGAACCGCGAGAGCGGCGCGCTCGACATCCGGCTGGAGGTGTGGCTCGAAAGCGAAAAGGCACGCAGGGATAAGACCGGGCCCTCGCGCCTGTCCTCCACCAGCTTCAGGCATCAGTACTGGACCGTCGCCCAGATGGTGGCGCACCACACCATGGGCGGCTGCAGCCTGAACCCCGGCGACCTGTTCGGCAGCGGCACGATCTCCGGTCCCGGTGAGGGCGAAGCCGGCGCGATCATCGAGTTGACCCGCGCTGGGCAAAGCCCGGTGAAGCTGGCCAACGGCGAACAGCGCGGCTTCCTGGAAGACGGCGACGCGGTGCTGCTGCGCGGCTGGTGCGAGAAGCCGGGGCATGCGCGCATCGGGTTCGGGGAGAGCCGGGGGATGGTGTTGGCGGCAAAAGGCTGAGCTGAAGCGCCAAAGAAAAAGGCCACCTGATGAGGTGGCCTTTTCTGCGATCTGGAGCGGGAAAAGAGTCTCGAACTCTCGACCTCAACCTTGGCAAGGTTGCGCTCTACCAACTGAGCTATTCCCGCGTGAGCCTCAGATTATATAGCGATCTTTGACGGATTTGCCTGGATCCCAGAAAAAAGTTCTTTTTTCCCCTTTTTCCCTTGCCGGAGTGATTTCAGGCGTCGAACACCATCGAGCGGTGCATCGACACGCCCGCCATCAGCCCGTCCGCCGATGCCATCGTGGCGTTGGAGAACATCATCGCCAGATCGCCCGCGCCGTAGACGCCGGGCACGGTCGTCATCTTCATCGCGTCGACGCGCAGCACCTTGCCGAGCGGGCCGTCGTCGAAGGCGCAGCCCAGCCGCTCGGCCAGCGGACTCGCGGGCCGCGTGCGCGGCGCCACGTAGAGCGCCTCGATGGGCACCAGCCTGCCGTCACCGATGCGCGCACCGGTCAATTCTTGCCCCTCGCCTTCAAGGCCGGCGATGCGCCCGGGTTCGATGATCACGCCACGCGCCTGCAGCTTCGCGCGCGCGTCGGCATCGGGCCCTTCGCCGCCATGCAGGAAGAGCGTGGTCGGGCCCCATTCGGCGATCAGCAGCGCATGGTCCGGCGGCTGCGCGCCGTGGTGATAGAGCACGCCCAGCTGGCGCCCGCTGAACTCGTAGCCGTGGCAATAGGGACAGTGCAGCACGCTCGAGCCCCAGCGTTCGCCGATGCCGGAAATCTCCGGCAGGCCGTCCTGCACGCCATAGGCCAGCAGCAGCTTGCCGGCCGAGCGGCGCTCGCCGTTGCTCAGCGATACGGTGAATCCACCTGCCTCCTCGGCACCCGCATCCACCACGGCCGCCTCGACGAACTCGACGCTGGGATACGCAAGCAGCTTCTCGCGCGCATCCGCAATCATCTTCAGGGGCGGCACGCCGTCCTGCCCGAAGAAGCCGTGCGACGCGGCCGCGAAGCGGTTGCGCGGCGCGCCGGTGTCGACGACGCAGACCTTGCGCCGCGCCCGTGCAAGCTGCATCGCAGCGGAAAGGCCGGCAAAGCTGCCGCCCACGATCAGAGCGTCATGACGCATGTTCGATGTCCTTCGATGTGAAGCCGCCGCCTGTCATGCGACGATGAAAGTCCCTGGAAAGATCGGCCAGCGTGATGCTGTTGAAGCGCCTGAGCAGCAGCGCCTCGGCCTCGTCGCAGACGCCGTCGAGCGCCGCGTTCACCGCCTGCTCGACGATGCACCCCGGGCTCTCGGTGCGGTTGCCCATGGCCAGCAGCGCGGGCGCGCCCGCCGCGTTGTGGACGTCGCCCAGCGTCACCGCCGACAAGGTGCACGACAGCACCCACCCGCCGCCATGCCCCTTGGCCGAACTCACGAACCCCGCCTGCCGCAGGCCGGCCATGAGTCGGCGCACGACCACCGGGTTGGTCTGCATCGCAACCGCGAGCGACTCGGAGGTGACGGGCGTCTTCATTTCGGCCATGTGCAACAGCACGTGGAGGACGGCTGAGAGCTTGCTGTCTCGTTTCATGCAACATTATTAGTTGCATAAATATCTGAAGGCAGTCGGACTGATGCTGAAGCCTTTCGCAAAGTGGGGCTTTGGAGCGAGACAAGAGCTGTGATCAACGCTTGAAAGCCCTCTTGTGTGTGCCGACTGCCGCGTGTAGATTTCTCTTTGCTTGGGCTAAAGGGTGCACTCGTCAAGAGCGGAACCACGGTGACGTGGCTCGTGGAAATCGAAAGATTTCTGGCATCTGCCGGGACATGGAGTCTTCGCGAAAGACTTTATTTCTAGCGACGAAGTCGTCGCGATGATTCCTTGTCTTGGCAGCTTCGGCTTCAGGCGAGTTTGAAGCCGAAAACTAGTGGTCCAGAGGTAAAACTGCTGGCGCTCTCCCACTTTCTCCAACTCGGACGAGAGGCCTCGCATGTTGCGGGGCCGGGTTGAAGAAGGAGTCATGACATGACGAAGAAGAAGCGTAGGCGCCCAAGTCGCCAGCGGACATCGATGAAGCCGATGGTTAGCCAGATTGCACGGGGTGTGGTGTGGATCGCAAGGTTCGTTTACCTCCTCCTGGAAATCTGGGACAAGCTGAGGGATGTCCTCTGGTCCACATATTCAGTGCATGGGGACCTTGGTGACATCAAGTGCATCAAACATGCATGAATCCTGCCTTGCATGCCTTCTGACGTGAGGGCTACTTGTCCGCCCCAGGAAGCTGTCTGATCAACGAAAGTCTGCTCTACAAGATCAGAAGCAGACGGAAACTGGCAGACGTTCTTTTTTCCAGTCTTCCGAAACTGGAAGCGCTGGCAAATCAAGGGGACAACTACCGGAGTTTCGAATTGGTGTACGCCGGGAAGAAGAGAGCCGTAGAGCTTCCCAAGCCCGCATTGGCACGACTCCACAGACGGATCTTCCAGATACTTGAATGCATCGAGAAGCCGGACTATTTGCACTCAAGTTGCAGGCAGCGCTCGTACATCACGAACGCTCAAGTGCATGTCGGTTCGGTGCCTCTCGTCAAACTCGACATAAAGAAGTTCTACGCCTCGGTCTCGTCCGCCCGCGTGTATCGATTCTTTCGCATCGGCCTTGAATGCAGCCCCGATGTGGCGGCTCTCTTGGCAAAGCTCTGCACCGCGAACGGCCACCTCCCTATAGGAAGCAGCGCCAGCCAACTGCTGGCCTTTTTCTCAGCGAAACCGATGTTTGACGAACTGCACAGACATTCGGTCACGCACGAAGTCAGAGACAGTTGCTACGTGGACGACCTGACATGGTCAGGGGTGAACGCAACGCCTCGCTTCCTCTGGGCAGCCAAGCAAATAGTCCACCACCATGGGTTCAAGTACCACGGTGATCGCGTCTACACAGCGAGCCAGCCCAAGCTCGTGACCGGTGTCTTGATCACAGGAGATCGCATTGCCGTTCAGCCGAGGCGCGAGCTTGAGCTATGGAGGGCAATCAACACACTGGCAATGCAGGAGCCGACCGAGAGACTGCGGATGATCAACAGTCTCATCGGCAAGGCCGTGGCAAATGCGCAGGTTGATGAACGCTTTCTTTCACGCGTGCGGCAACTTCGGGCTTACAAGACAAAGATGCAGCGCTAGGGCCAGGCGAGCAGTCGGACCGACTGTTATCGTCGGTTGCCGTCGAACACGCCATCCGATGACCGCGCTCACACCTTCGTCAAGCCTCCTCGACGCCGCCCTGCGCGGCGTACTGCTGGCCCTGCTGCTCGTGCTCACGCTGATCCTCGGCCGCGACCGCCCTCGCCTGCCGGCGGCGCGCGCAGGCGTGTTGCTCGCGCTGGGGCTGTGCATCCAGGTCGTCGGCTCCACGCCGATGTTCGAAGCCTCCGTGCCGCGCACATGGCAGGCGCCCTTCGTCGCGGTCTCCGTCGGCAACGCGGTGCTGTTCTGGGTGTTCGTCCGGGCGCTGTTCGACGACGACTTCGCCCTGCGGCCGGTGCACGTCGCCTCATGGCTGGCCGTGGCGGCGCTGGCGGCGCTCAACTGCGCGATCGTCGCGGGCAGCGCCTCGGTGCTCGCGCCGGTCATCATGGGTATCCAGCGCGCCGTGCCGCTGTTGTTCGCGGTGCTGGCCGCGATGGCGGCGGCTTCGCAATGGCGCGCGGACCTGGTGGAAGGCCGGCGCCGGCTGCGCGTGTTCATTGTGGTGGCGGGCGTCGGCTACAGCCTCGGGATGCTGGCCGTGCGGCTGGCCTCGCCGCGCGGACAGCTCTCGGGCCCTTCCGCCACGGCCGACGTGGCGATGCTGCTGCTGATCGTGGCGGTGGTGGCGTGGCGGATGGTCCGGCTGGCGGGGTCTGAGCTCTTTCCGGCGGCGCAGGCACCGGCCGCGATCCCGCTGTTGATGCCGGACCCGCTGCCCCCACCGCCGGCACCGCAACCTCCCGTCGAAGCACCGGCCGATCCCCCGCCCCCTGAACCGGAACCCGGGCCAGCCTCCGACCCCGCCGAAGACCGCCTCGCCGATTCCCTCCACCACGCCATGGCGGTCGAGCACGCCTACCGCAGCGAAGACCTGAGCATCGCCGCCCTTGCCGCCCGGCTCTCGGTGCCCGAGTACCGCTTGCGCCGCCTCATCAACCAGCGGCTGGGCCATCGGAATTTCAACGCCTACGTCAACGGCTTCCGGCTGGCCGAGGCGATGGCGGCGCTGGCCGATCCGTCGAAACGCGAGCTGCCGGTGCTGACGATCGCTCTGACCGCGGGCTTCCAGTCCATCGGCCCGTTCAACCGCGCCTTCAAGGCCGCCACGGGCCTCACGCCCACCGAATTCCGCAGGAAGAAGCTGGCCGAATCCTGAAATCTCTGGCCGAAAACTGGCGCTCGCGGCTTTCGGCAAGACCGGGCAGCAGCACCCCGGCATCGTGTGGGCTTCCAAAGACAAGGAACCAACGATGCGACGTTCTTCTTCTCTCTTCTTCCTGTTTCTCGCGTTTTTCTGCGGTTGGACGCGGGCCTCGATGGGCATGGCGGAGCTTCCCGCCGCGCCCGGCGACGGCCCGGTCACGGTGTTCTATCCCTCGGCCGACGCAGCCCGACCGACCCAGCGCGCCCGCTTCACGCTCGACTTGGCCGTGCAAGGCGCGCCAGTGCCCGGCAATGGCCGGCTGGTGATCGTTTCGCACGGCTCGGGCGGCGCGCCGTGGGTGCATGTGGACATCGCGCGCAGCCTGGTCGAGGCCGGCTTCGTCGTCGCCATGCCCGAGCACAAGGCCGACAACTACAAGGACGACAGTGACCCCGGCCCCGACAGCTGGGCGATGCGCCCAGCCGAGGTTTCGCGCGCCATCGACGCGGTGGCACGCGACCCGCGCTTCGCGCCGATGCTGCGGCTCGACAAGGTCGGGATGTACGGCATGTCGGCGGGCGGCCACACGGCCCTGAGCCTGGCCGGCGGGCGCTGGTCGCCGGCCGCCTTCGCGCGGCATTGCGAGGCGAACCTGGTGGACGACTTCCAGTCCTGCGTCGGCCTCATCACGCGGCTGACCGGTGGCCCGCTGGACGGCATCAGGAAATGGGGGGCGCTCTTCGTCATACGCCACCGCTTCGGCGATGACGTCGCGCCGCGCGAGCACACCGATCCACGAATCGCGGCCATCGTGGCGGGCGTGCCTTCCTCGGCCGATTTCGACATGGCCTCGCTGGCCGATCCGCGCGTGCCGCTGGGCCTCATCACCGCCGGGCAGGACCGCTGGCTGATCCCGCGCTTTCACAGCGACCGCGTGCTCGCGGCCTGCCTGCCGCGCTGCGAGCTGATCGCCGGCATGCCCACCGGCGGCCACGGCGCGCTGCTCTCGCCACCCCCGCCAGGACTGAGCGGGCTGATCGGCGACATGCTCGACGACTCACCGGGCTTCGACCGCCAGAACGTGTTGCCGGATGTGAACACGAAGACAACGGCTTTCTTCCGTAAGCATCTGTTGCCTTGATGGGCCGAACGTCGATCCGGGGGCCTAACGCACGAGCCCCCGATTTCGCCGACGGCCGATTCCCACGCGAGCGGGCGAAAGCGGCGCACATGGCGACAGATCGCCGCACAGCCATGGTTGCACCCGGATCGATCGAACCCGATCGGTCCATGAAACCGTGACCATGCAACGAAAGGAACAGTCACCCATGAAGCAACAGCATCAACACAAGCGCATCGTCCTCGGCACCCTGCTCGCAGGCATGCTGGCCATCGGCGGCGTCGCCCAGGCGCAAGGCGTCGGGGTGGGCGTAGGGGTCAATGCCGACGTGAATGCCTCGGGCTCCACCGCAGGCACACGCGGCGGTGCGGGTGCGGCAACCGGCGCCAACGCCGGTGCCGGCGCGAACACCAATGCCGGCGGCGCAGTGAGCGGCGCCACGGGCACGGCCGGCAATGCCGTCGGCGGCGTGCTGGGCGGCGCTACCGGCGCGGTGGGCGGAGCAACGAATGCCGTGGGCGGCGTGACCAACACCGTGGGCGGTACGCTCGAAGGCGCGACAGGGGCTGTCGGCTCGGCCGGCGGCGCGGTGAAGGCACCTGCCGTAGGCGCGAAGGCTCACGGCAAGGCCCAGGGTTCGGGCGCTGTCGACATCAAGAAGTAACGACGGCAGCAGCCCGATGACAAAGGCCCGCGGCGCCGGAGCGCCGCGGGCCTTTTCACGTTCTGTCGCCTGATTCCGTCGCCTGGTCGGCCGGCTTGAGCTTGAACAGGCTCGTGACCTCGGCATCGAGCACCATCAGCTCGCGCTGGTTGAAGAGCCGCCAGCGCCAGCGCAGGATGCCCAGCGTCGGTCGCTTCTCTGAACGGCGCACCTCGATCACGTCGGCCACCAGCCGCAGCGCGTCTCCCGGGCGGACCGGGTTGGGCCAGCGCACATGCTCCAGCCCCGGCGATGCGAAAGATTCGGAACCGGCCAACGCCGCCTCCACCACCAGCCGCATCGCGATGGAGCAGGTATGCCAGCCGCTTGCGATGAGCCCGCCGAAGGGGCTGTCGGCCGCCGCTTGCGCATCGGTGTGGAACCACTGCGGGTCGTAGGCCCGCGCGAACTGCAGAAGCTCGGCCTCTGTGAGCACATAGGGCCCGGCCTCGATGACCTGGCCCGCGTGGAAGTCGGCGAACTTCATCCGCCGCGGCTCAGTAGGTCTCGAGATGCAGGCGGCCTTCGCGCTTCAGCGCGGCGCCCACCGTGTCCCAGTCGAGCCCGGCTTCCTTCGCCACGTCGCGCAGCGCGAGCACCACGCCTTCTTCCATGCTCTTGAGCCCGCACACGTAGAAGTGGCTGGCCCCGTCCTTCAGCAGCGCGGCCAGGTCGGCGGCGCGCTCGCGCATCAGGTCCTGCACGTAGCGCTTGGGTTGACCCGGCGTGCGCGAGAACGCGAGGTTGATGTCGATGAAGTCCTTGGGCAGCGACTGCAGAGGGCCGAAGTACGGCAGCTCCTGCTGCGTGCGCGCGCCGAAGAACAGCATCAGCTTGCCGCCTTCGAACTTGCCGCTCTTGCGCAGCCGGCGGCGCCACTCGGTCATGGCGCGCATCGGGGCGCTGCCGGTGCCGGTGCAGATCATCACGAGGTGCGACTTCGGATGGTTCGGCATCAGGAACGAGGCGCCGAAGGGCCCCACCACCTGCACCGTGTCGCCCACCTTCAGGTCGCACACGTAGTTGGAGCACACGCCGCGCACGGGCGTGCCGTCGTGGTCCTCGGTCACACGCTTCACGGTAAGCGAGACATTGTTGTAGCCGGGGCGCTCGCCGTTGCGGGGGCTGGCCACCGAGTATTGGCGCGCATGGTGGCGCTTGCCCATGGCGTCGGTGCCGGGCGGCACGATGCCAATCGACTGGCCCTCGAGCACCGGGAACGGCAGCGCGCCGAAGTCGAGCACGATGTGGTGCGTCTCGCTGTCGAAGCCAGCCTCGGTGCAGTTGTAGTTGCCCACCACGGTGGCGGTGGTCGGCGTCTTCGGCGGAAAGAGGTTGGTGTAGGCGTGCGCGGCCGACCAGGGCGGCACGGTGGCGCCGTACTGCGCGGAGTTGAAGGCCGGCTCGAGCGTTTCGACCGCGGCCTGGGTTTGCGCTTGTGCCTGCGTCTGGGCGGGAGGCGCGGCTTCCGCGCCCGCCGACACGCCGGCCGCTTCGAGCTCCTCGGGCGAGAGTTCGGCGGGCAGCGATTCCCAGGTGAACTGCTCCTCGATGGAGTACGCGCGCACCAGCGGCATGGTGCGCCAGTTGTCGATCGAGCCCGTGGGGCACGGCGAGATGCAGGCCATGCAGCCATTGCAGACGTCGGCGCGCACGACGTAGTTGTTGTCGTCGTGCGTGATCGCGTTGACCGGGCAGGTGGCCTCGCAGGTGTTGCAGCGGATGCAGATCTCGGGGTCGATCAGGTGCTGCTTGATGACTCCGGCTTCGACGGCCATGTCCATGTTCTTTCTCCTTTCCCTCTCCCCTTGGGGAGAGGGTCAGGGTGAGGGGGCAGCAGCTTGTCGTGGGGACGCTGCCACCCTCACCCCCGCCCTCTTCCCGAGGGGAGAGGGAGTCATACCCCAATTGCAGATCAACCGAACCGCACGTACTCGAAATCCACCGGCTGGCGGTTGATGCCCATCACCGGCGGCGAGATCCAGCCGGCGAACTTGCCCGGCTCCACCACGCGGCCCATCAACGATGCCACGAAAGCGAAGTCTTCGGCACTGGGCAACCACTCGTCGCGCTTGGCGGCCCATTCCACGTCGTTCACCACGCGGCCCTCGGGCGACATCTTGATGCCGGCGAGCGCGCCGATCTGGCGGTTGAACGCCTTGTGCGGCACCACCAGGCGGGTCGGGATGCCAGCTTTTTCCAGCACCTTGTTCCAGCGGCCCACGCCGGCCACCGAGTCCTTGATGAAGTCGTCGCGCAGCACTTCGTTCAGCGCGTTGAGCATCGGCACTTCCTTCTCGACGAGCTGGCCGTCCTTCACCTCGAGCACCTTGTAGGTCTGGCCCTTGAGCACGTGATCGTCGGTGCGCTTGCCTTCTTCGTAGCGGCCCTTCAGGCCCGAGCTGTAGAAGATGGCGGCGTTGCTCGACTGGTCGGCGCCGAACAGGTCGATGGTCACGCTGTAGTGGAAGTTCAGGTAGCGCTGGATGGTGCCCAGGTCGATGCAGCCGGCCGCGCGCACCTTCTGCGGGTCGTCGGTCTTCAGCTCGTTCATGACCTGCGCGGTGCGTGCGATGACGCGCGACACGCCGCTCTCGCCCACGAACATGTGGTGCGCTTCCTCGGTCAGCATGAACTTCGTGGTGCGCGCCAGCGGGTCGAAGGCGCTCTCGGCCAGCGCCGACAGCTGGAACTTGCCGTCGCGGTCGGTGAAGTACGTGAACATGAAGAACGCGAGCCAGTCGGGCGTGCGCTCGTTGAAGGCACCCAGAATGCGCGGGTTGTTCTCGTCGCCCGAGGTGCGCTGCAGCAGCGCCTCGGCTTCCTCGCGGCCATCGCGGCCGAAGTGCTTGTGCAGCAGGTAGACCATGGCCCACAGGTGGCGGCCCTCTTCCACGTTGATCTGGAACAGGTTGCGCAGGTCGTACATGCTGGGCGCCGTGAGGCCCAGGTGGCGCTGCTGCTCCACCGACGCGGGCTCGGTGTCGCCCTGCGTCACGATGATGCGGCGCAGGTTGGCGCGGTGCTCGCCGGGCACGTCCTGCCAGGCCTTTTCGCCCTTGTGGTCGCCGAAGTGGATCTCGCGGTTGGCGTCGCCCGGGTTCAGGAAGATGCCCCAGCGGTAGTCGCGCATCTTCACGTGGCCGAACTGCGCCCAGCCCTGCGGATCGACGCTCACCGCCGTGCGCAGGTACACCTCGTGGTTGGTGGAGCCCTCGGGGCCCACGTCGTCCCACCAGTTGATGAAGTTCGGCTGCCAGCCTTCGAGCGCACGCTGCAGCGTGCGGTCTTCGCCGAGGTTGACGTTGTTGGGGATCTTCTCGCTGTAGTTGATCGTGCTCATGGGGGGTTCCTTCCGAATACACACAAACTCGGGACCGAACGCAGAAGTCGCGAAGGTTTCGCAGAAGCCGCAGAAGAAAAACCAGGGAAGGTTCTCGTGATTCTTCTTCTGCGGCTTCTGCGTAGCTTTTGTCTTCCTTCTGCGTTCGGCTGTTCTTGTCTCTTCCTGTGGTCCTGTATTTGCCTCAGACCCGGTTCAAATCGAAGCCGGCTTTCTGGCCGGTGCCGTAGACCTTCAGCGCGCCCTTCTCGCCGACGGCGTTGGGGCGGTTGAAGATCCAGTTCTGCCAGGCCGAGAGGCGGCCGAAGATGCGGGTGACCATGTTCTCCTTGCTCGCGAAGCGCAGGTTGGCTTCCAGGCCGGTGAGCGAGTCGGGCGACATCGCGGCGCGTTCCTCGATGGCGATGCGGATTTCGTCGTCCCAGTCGATGTCGTCGGGGGCGGCGGTCACCAGGCCCAGCTTCAGCGCCTCGTCGGCATCGAGCGCCTTGCCGGCGGCGGCGCGAGCGGCTTCCAGCGGCGCGGCTTCTTCATAGAAGCGGCGCTGCAGGCGGCTCTGGTCGTTCACCATCGGGAAGAAGCCGAAGTTGAACTCGTCCAGCGTGAGCCTGGGCGCGCGATCGGCGTCGTCGGGCAGCGCGAGCATGTAGGCGCGGTCGGCCGCGAAGGCCAGTTCGGCCAGCGTGCCGGCGAAGCAGGAGCCGGCTTCGATCAGCGCGAACAGGCTGCGCGAGGACACGTCCAGGCGCGCCAGCGTTCGGCGTAGCGCGCCGATGGTCTCGCGCACCAGCCAGTGGTCCTTGTTGGCGAGCATCACGGCGTCCGACGCGAGCACGGCGGCAGCGTCACCCTCGGTCTTGAGCAGCCAGGTGCCGATGTCGAGCTCGTTGGTGCGCAGGTTCAGGATGGCGTCGTCGAGTTCGCGGCACATCGCCAGCGGCCACCATGCGGCGCCGGCTGCCTCGATGGCGGCGATGTCCGACGGCTGCGCGCCGGTGGGCGCCTTCACTGTGATGGTGGCGGTGCGCTTGCTGCGGTCGATCCGTACGTCGACGTTCGCGTACGAGATGCCGTCGGCGCTGTCGGTGCGCTCCAGGCGGGTCAGTGCCACGCCCTTGCCGTTGGCCGGGCGGTCGCTGCCGGCGGCGAGCTGCGCGGCGCGCTCCTGCACGGCGGCCGCGAACTGCGCGGGCTTGGCCACGGCGTCGACCAGGCGCCAGTCGACCGCGCGCTGGCCGCGCACGCCTTCGACGCTGGTACAGAAGATGTCGGCGAGGTCATGGCGCACGTGGCGCTTGTCGGTCACGCGGGTCAGGCCGCCGGTGCCGGGCAGCACGCCCAGCAGCGGCACTTCGGGCAGCGAGACGGCGGAAGAGCGGTCGTCCACCAGCAGGATCTCGTCGCAGGCCAGCGCCAGCTCGTAGCCGCCGCCCGCGCAGGCGCCGTTGACGGCCGCCAGGAACTTCAGGCCCGAGTGCTTCGACGAGTCTTCGATGCCGTTGCGCGTCTCGTTGGTGAACTTGCAGAAGTTCACCTTCCAGGCGTGGCTGGAAACGCCCAGCATGAAGATGTTGGCGCCGGAGCAGAAGATGCGGTCCTTGCCGCTGGTGACGATCACGCTGCGCACCTCGGGGTGCTCGAAGCGCACGCGGTTGAGCGCGTCGTTCAGCTCCACGTCCACGCCCAGGTCGTAGCTGTTGAGCTTGAGCTTGTAGCCGGGGCGGATGCCGCCGTCTTCCGCGATGTCGAGCACGAGGCGCGCGATGGCGCCGTCGAAACTCAGCGACCAGTGGCGGTACTGGCCGGGTTCGGTGCGGTAGTCGACGCGCTGGGGCGCCTGGAGCGTGGTGGTGTCGGTCATGCGGAAGTCTCCTGTGGGGCAGTGTTCGGAAACCGTGAACAGGAAAGATAATGCACTTTCTTGCTCCGATGACATGCATCATGCTGCATGCGCATAGGCAAGTCAATGCCTGCTGCACTTTTTTTCAGATTTGAGGAGTCCGGAAGGCGCCTAGACCAGTCCCATGGACTGGCGGACGGCCGCACGCAGGGCCTGGAAGCTCTGCGGGAGCGTCTTGCCGCTGGTGTCCACCGACAGGTCGGCCTTCGAATAGAAGGCGGCGCGGCCGTTCAGGATGCGGCGCAGGTCTTCCATCGCTTCCTTGCTGGCGGCCATCGGGCGGGTGTCGCCCTGCGCGGCCACGCGGCCCATGTGCTCCTCGGGCGCGGCCTGCAGCCACACGGTGGTGCAGTGCGCGAGCAGCTCGTTGAAGGTGGCCGGGTCGGAGACGATGCCGCCGGGCGTGGCGATCACCACCTCGCTGTAGATCTGCACCGCTTCTTCGAGCGCGCGGCGCTCGTAGCGGCGGTAGGCGTTGGTGCCGTACAGGTCGTGGATCTCGCGCACGCTGCAGCCGGCGAGCTTTTCGATCTCGCGGCTGAGCTCGATGAACGGGATTTCCAGGTCTTCCGCCAGCATCTGCCCCAGCGTCGACTTGCCCGCGCCGCGCAGGCCCACGAGCGCGATGCGCCGGTGCCGCGCCGGGTCGACCGAGGCGGTGCCCAGCAGCTCGCCGATGGCCACGCGCACGCGGCGCAGGTCGGCCTCGCTGCGGTTCTCGAGCAGTTCCCGGATGAGCAGCCACTCTGGCGAGCTGGTGGTCACGTCGCCCACGAGCTCGGCCAGCGAGCAGTGCAGCGCGCCAGCCACCTGTTGCAGCACCAGGATCGATGCGTTGCCGATGCCGTATTCGAGATTGGCCAGATGGCGCTCCGACACGTCGGCCGCGACGGCCACCGCCTTGCGCGTGAGCCCGCGCTGCGCGCGCAGGTTGCGCACGCGGTCGCCCAGCGCCGACAGCAGCGGATTCTTCGCCTCCCCGGCGACGGCCTGGCCTGGCGCGCCGTTGCCGCTTTCAGGCGCGGCGGCCAGCGCCGCGTCTACATGCTCGTTCATGCAATTCCTCGTTCTTCGCCGGGATTGTGCGCGCTCAGGGTAAACACCATAGATGCACTATATTGCTTGACACTCATTGTCTCGATGCTTATTGTTCGGCCACACGCAAGATACTGCACACTCAGTGATCCTGCAAGGTAGTTCCAAAGTTCGAGGCCCCACGATGTCCGACAGCAGCAGCACTCCCGCCACCGGCAAGGAAGCATTTCACCAGCTGATCGCCGGCCTGACCGCCGAAATCGCCGGCAAACCGCTCGACGGCGAGCTCGACCGGTGGCTCAACGCCCACCACGGCGCCGGCAGCGCCAGCTTCGAGCGGCTGCGCCAGGCCTGTATCGGCGGCGTCGCCGAAGGCTGGCTCTGCGAGCGCGAAGGCGGCGGCATCAGGTACGGCCGCGTCTTCAGGGCCGAAGACGCGCTGCACCGCTTCTCGGTCGACGTGGTCGACATGCAGGACATCGCCGGCCCGCACCACACCCATCCCAACGGCGAGATCGACCTGATCATGCCGCTCGACGGCGCCGCCGCCACCTTCGACGGCCGGCCCGCGGGCTGGTGCGTCTACGGCCCCGGCACCGCGCATCGCCCGACCGTGGCCCAGGGCCGCGCGCTCGTCCTTTATCTGCTGCCCGAGGGGCAGATCAAGTTCACCCAATGACCGAACTTCTTCCCAACTATGTCGCCGGCCGCTGGCAAAGCGGTTCAGGCGCAGGCACGCCTCTTTTCGACCCGGTACTGGGCACCGAGCTCGCCCGCGTCGATGCCACCGGCCTGGACCTGCCGGCCGCCTTCGCCTTCGCACGCGAACAGGGCGGCAGCGCGTTGCGCGCCCTCACCTACCGCCAGCGCGCGGGGCTGCTTGCGGCCGTGGTGAAGGTGCTGCAGGCCAACCGCGACGCGTATTACGAGATCGCCACCGCCAACTCCGGCACGGTGAAGAACGACTCGGCCGTGGACATCGACGGCGCGATTTTCACGCTCGGCCAGTACGCCAAGTGGGGCGATGCGCTCGGCGACGTGCGCGCGCTGCGCGACGGCGACGCGGTGAAGCTCGGCAAGGAGCCGGTGTTCCAGTCGCAGCACCTGCAGGTGCCGACGCAGGGCGTGGCGCTGTTCATCAACGCATTCAACTTCCCCTCCTGGGGCCTGTGGGAGAAGGCGGCGCCCGCGCTGCTCTCCGGCGTGCCGGTGATCGTGAAGCCCGCCACGGCCACCGCCTGGCTCACCCAGCGCATGGTGAAGGACGTGGTCGACGCGGGCGTGCTGCCGGCCGGCGCGCTTTCCATCGTGTGCGGCAGCTCGGCCGGCCTGATGGATGCGCTGCAGCCCTTCGACGTGGCCTCCTTCACCGGTTCGGCCGAGACGGCGGCGGTGATCCGCTCGCACCCGGCCGTGGCCCAGCGCTCGGTGCGCGTGAACATCGAGGCCGACAGCCTCAACAGCGCCCTGCTGCTGCCCGGCGCCGCGCCCGGCAGCGACGCGTTCAACCTGCTCGTGCGCGAAGTGGTGCGCGAGATGACGGTGAAGTCGGGCCAGAAGTGCACCGCCATCCGCCGCATCCTGGTGCCGGCGGAGCTCTATGACGCGGCGGCCGAGGCCATCGGCGCCAGGCTCGCGGGCATCACTGTCGGCAATCCGCGCAACGAGAGCGTGCGCATGGGTTCGCTGGTGAGCCGCGCGCAGCTGGATTCGGTGCGTGAAGGACTGGCTGCGCTGTCCGCGCAGGCCACCGTGCTGCAGGACGGCCGCGACAAGCCCCTGGTCGACGCCGACCCGGCCATTGCCGCCTGCATCGGCCCCGTGCTGCTGGGCGCGCGCGACGCCGACGCAGCGCAGCAGGTGCACGACGTGGAAGTGTTCGGCCCCGTCGCCACGCTGCTGCCCTACCGCAACCTCGCGCACGGCATCGCACTGGCGCATCGCGGCCAGGGCTCGCTCGTCACCTCCATATATGGAAGCGACGACGCGGCACTGGCGCAGGCCGCGCTCGCGGTGGCCCCTAGCCACGGCCGCGTGCACGTCGTCAGCCCCGAAGTGGCGCAGGCCCACACCGGCCACGGCAACGTGATGCCGATGTCGCTGCACGGCGGCCCCGGCCGCGCGGGCGGCGGCGCCGAGTTGGGCGGACTGCGCGCGCTCGACTTCTATCACCGCCGCGCCGCGGTGCAGGCGAGCCCCGGCGTGATCGCCGCGCTCGGCCTCTAGAAAAGAACACGGCCGAAGGAGACAAGACCATGACCCCGCCCCCACGATTCAACTTCGCCGGACACCTGTTCGACCTCAACCGCGAACGCGCCGCGCGCACCGCCTACATCGACGACCGCGGCACGCTGAGCTACGGCCAGCTCGAGGAGCGCTCGCGCCGGCTGGCCGCCGCGCTGCAGGCCGCCGGCATCCGGCGCGAGGAGCGCGTGCTGCTGCTGATGCTCGACGGCAACGACTGGCCCGTGAGCTTTCTCGGCAGCCTCTACGCCGGCGCGGTGCCGGTGGCGGTCAACACGCTGCTCACGCCCGACGACTACGCCTACATGCTCGACCACAGCCGCGCGCAGGCGGTGCTGGTGTCGGGCGCGCTGCTGCCCACGCTGCAGGAGGCGATGTCGCGCGGCGGGCACGAGGTGCGCGCGCTCTTCGTGTCGCAGCCCGCCGGCGCGTTGCCCGAAGGCGCACAGGAATTCGACGCCGCGCTCGCCGCCGTCGAACCGCTCGCGGCACCAGTGACCACGGCTTCCGACGACCCGGGCTTCTGGCTGTATTCCTCCGGCTCCACCGGCAAGCCGAAGGGCACGGTCCACACGCACGCCAACCTGTGGTGGACGGCCGAGCTCTACGGCAAGCCGGTGCTCGGCCTGACCGAGGACGACGTCTGCTTCTCGGCCGCCAAGATGTACTTCGCCTACGGCCTGGGCAATGCGCTGACCTTTCCGCTCTCGGTGGGCGCCACCGTGGTGCTGATGGCCGAGCGCCCCACGCCCGACGCCACCTTCCGCCGCTGGGTGGAACACAAGCCGACCGTGTTCTTCGGCGCGCCCACGGGCTTCGCGGGCATGCTCGCCTCGCCCAGGCTGCCCGCGCGCGAAGCGGTGGCGCTGCGCATGTGCTCCTCGGCCGGCGAGGCGCTGCCGGGCGAGATCGCGCAGCGCTTCAAGCAGCACTTCGGCTGCGAGATCATCGACGGCATCGGCTCCACCGAGATGCTGCACATCTTCATCTCCAACCGCCCCGGCGACGTGCGCTACGGCACCACCGGCCGGCCGGTGGAGGGCTACGAGGTCGAGCTGCGCGGCGAGGACGGCCGCCCCGTGCCCGACGGCGAGGTAGGCGACCTCTACATCCGCGGCCCGAGCTCGGCGCTGATGTACTGGGCCAACCGCGAGAAGTCGCGCGAGACCTTCCAGGGCGGCTGGACCAAGAGCGGCGACAAGTACACCCGCGACGCTGACGGCTATTTCACCTACGCCGGGCGCAGCGACGACATGCTCAAGGTCAGCGGCATCTACGTCTCGCCCTTCGAGGTCGAGGCCACGCTGATGCAGCACCCGGCCGTGCTCGAGGCGGCGGTGATCGGCAAGGAAGACGCCGACGGCCTGACCAAGACCAAGGCCTTCGTGGTGCTGAAGGACGGGAGCGCGGCCACCGAGGACGAGCTCAAGGCCTTCGTCAAGGAACGCCTGGCGCCCTACAAGTACCCGCGTTTTCTCGAATTCGTGGGCGAGCTGCCCAAGACGGCGACGGGGAAGATCCAGCGCTTCCGGCTGCGCGAGAAGGAAAAGCAGGCGTGATGCGGGCACGGCCTTTGCAGGCGCAGCCTGCCCCCATCCCGACCTTTCCCCAAAAGGGGAAGGCGCAGCAACCATGAGCACCGACTTCGCCACCATCACCTGGCGCAACCGCGAGGTGCGCATCGAATGCCAGTGGATCGCGCCCGAGCGCACCGCTGCGCCGCTCGTCGTGTTCCTGCACGAGGGTCTGGGCTCGGTCGCGATGTGGAAGGACTTCCCCGCCCGGCTGTGCGAAGCCGCCGGCGTGCGCGGCCTCGTGTTCTCGCGCCCCGGCTACGGCCGCTCCACGCCGCGCGCGGACGACGAGATCTGGGACGTCGACTTCATGCACCGCCAGGCGCACGAGGTGCTGCCCGCCCTCTTCGCCGCGCTCGGCCTCGGCGACCAGAAACCCTGGCTCTTCGGCCACAGCGACGGCGGCTCGATCTCGTTGCTGCATGCCTCGCGCTTTCCCGACAAGGTGGCCGGCCTCGTGGTGCTGGCGCCGCACATCTTCGTGGAGGACGTGACGGTGGCGAACATCGAGAACGCGCGCACCGCCTATCTCGGCACCGACCTGCCGCAGAAGCTGGGCCGCTACCACGACAGCGCCGACTCCGCCTTCTGGGGCTGGAACCGCATCTGGCTGCACCCGCCATTCCGCGACTGGAACATCGAGAGCGAACTCGACACCATCCGCTGCCCCGTGCTCGCCGTGCAGGGCATCGACGACGAGTACGGCACCCTCGCGCAGATCCGCGGCATCGCCGCGCGCGTGGATGGATGCGAGCTGCTGGAAATCCCTCAATGCGGGCATTCCCCGCATCGCGATCAGCCGGATCGTGTCATCGTCGCGGCCACTTCCTTCATCACCAGAAATCGGAGAGAGACACCATGACCATTCGCAGCACCGCCCGCCTCGCCTTCACGGCCATCGCCCTCGCCTCGCTGGCGGCGGCCGCCGGCGCCCAGGGCACGGGCAAGCTCAAGGTCGGCCTGATGCTGCCCTACAGCGGCACCTACACCGCCCTGGGCGTGGCCATCGAGAACGGCTTCAAGCTGTACGTCGACGAGCAGGGCGGCAAGCTCGCCGGCCGCGAGATCGAATACTTCAAGGTCGACGACGAGTCCGACCCGGCCAAGGCCACCGACAACGTCAACAAGCTCATCAAGCGCGACAACGTCGACGTGATCGTCGGCACCGTGCACTCCGGCGTGGCCATGGCCATGGCCAAGGCCGCCAAGGAAAGCGGCACCGTGCTGATCGTGCCCAATGCCGGCGCCGACGCAGTGACGGGCCCGATGTGCGCGCCCAACATCTTCCGCAGCTCGTTCAGCAACTGGCAGCCGGCCTACGCCATGGGCGAGGTGGCGGCCAAGCAGCAGGGCAAGAAGAAGGCGATGACCATCACCTGGAAGTACGCCGCGGGTGACGAGTCGGTCAACGGCTTCAAGGAAGGCTTCGAGAAGAACGGCGGCAAGGTCGACAAACAGCTCACCCTGCCCTTCCCCAACGTGGAGTTCCAGGCGCTGCTGACCGAGATCGCGGCCGCCAAGCCCGATGCGGTGTACGCCTTCTTCGCGGGCGGCGGCGCGGTGAAGTTCGTCAAGGACTACCAGGCCGCAGGCCTGAACAAGACCATCCCGCTGTACGGCCCCGGCTTCCTGACCGACGGCACGCTCGACGCGCAGGGCGACTCGGCCCAGGGCATGCTGACCACGCTGCACTACGCCGACGGCCTGAACACCGCTCGCGACAACGCCTTCCGCGTGGCGTATGCCAAGTCGTTCAAGCTGCAGCCCGACGTGTACGCCGTGCAGGGCTACGACGCCGCCCAGATGCTGGGCGTGGGCCTGAACGCCACCAAGGGCGACATCTCGAAGAAGGCCGAGTTCGCGGCCGCCGTCGAGAAGGCCAGGATCGACAGCCCGCGCGGCGCGTTCACCGTGAGCAAGTCGCACAACCCGGTGCAGGACATCTACCTGCGCAAGGTGGAGGGCAAGGAGAACAAGCTGGTGAGCACGGCCATCAAGGGCCTCGCCGATCCGGCCCGCGGCTGCAGGATGTAAGCACCCCAGGCTTCGCGCACTTCGTGTGCTGCGCCAACCCCCTTGCAGGGGGCGACACCTGCGGCCCGGCCAAGCCGGTTCCGCGGTGTCCCGCGCAACGCACGCCTATTGAACAACGATCCCGCCCAGAGAGAACCCCCTCGTGGATTTCGGAACCTTCCTGGTCCAGTGCCTGAACTCGGTTCAGTACGGACTGCTTCTCTTCCTCGTGGCCTCGGGGCTGACGCTGATCTTCGGGATCATGGGCGTCATCAACCTCGCCCACGGGAGCTTCTACATGATCGGCGCCTACATGGCGTTCTCGCTCGCGCCACTGTTCGGCGACCAGTTCCTGCTGATGCTGGTGGCCGGCGTGGTGCTGGCGGCCGTGTTCGGCTACCTGCTCGAATGGGCCTTCTTCAGCTACCTCTACCAGCGTGACCACCTGCAGCAGGTGCTCATGACCTACGGCCTGATCCTGGTGTTCGAGGAGCTGCGCTCCATCCTCGTGGGCAACGACGTGCATGGCGTGAAGGTGCCCGCGTGGCTCGACGGCAGCTTCGCGCTGGGCAGCGTCATGAGCTACCCGTGGTACCGGCTCTTCGCGTCGGCCGCCTGCATCGTGCTGGCCGTGGGCCTGTACTGGGTGGTGAACCGCACGCGCCTGGGCATGATGATCCGCGCCGGCGCGAGCAACCGCGACATGGTGCGCGGCCTGGGCATCGACGTGAAGCGGCTCTACCGCATCGTGTTCGCCGCCGGTGTGGCGCTCGCCGCGCTGGCCGGCATGATCGCCGCGCCGATGTCCTCGGTGTATCCGAACATGGGAGCGAGCGTGCTCATCATCTGCTTCGTGCTGGTGGTGATCGGCGGCATCGGCTCCATCACCGGCGCGCTGGTGGCCTCGCTGCTGGTGGGCTTCGTCGACACCTTCGGCAAGGTGTTCTTCGCCGACTTGAGCGGCATCGGCATCTACCTGCTGATGGCCATCGTGCTCATCTGGAAGCCCGAGGGGCTGATGGGGAGGCGGCCATGACAGCCATAAAGAAAAGCGCCTTCCTGCTGCCCGTGGCTTGCGCGGTCGCCGTCGGCATCGCCGGCCCGTTCATGGGCAACTACGCATCGGACTTCATCGTGAAGGTGATGATCCTGTCGATCTTCGCGCTGAGCCTGGAGCTGCTGGTGGGCATGACCGGCCTCGTGAGCCTGGGCCACGCGGCCTTCTACGGCATCGGTGCCTACGTGACGGTGCTGGCCTCGGGCAACGAGGGTGGCAACTTCGCGCTGCTGCTGCCAGCCGCCATGGGCGTTGCGGCGCTCTATGCGCTCTTCGTCGGCGCCCTGAGCCTGCGCACGCGCGGCGTGTACTTCATCATGGTGACGCTCGCCTTCGCGCAGATGGCCTTCTTCGTGTTCCACGACACCAAGGTGGGCGGCGGCAGCGACGGCATCTACATGTACGTGCGGCCCGCCATCGGCGCGCTCGACATGGAGAACCGCACGGTGCTGTTCTACGTGGTGCTGGCCTCGCTGGTGTTCACCTACGCCCTGCTGGCGCTCATCCGGCGATCGCGCTTCGGCGCGGCGCTGGCGGGCATCCGCGTGAACGAGCAGCGCATGCGCGCCGCCGGCTTCGCGGTGTACGGCTACAAGCTCGCGGCCTTCGTGCTGGCGGGCGCGCTGGCCGGGCTCGCGGGCTTCCTGCTCGCCTCGCGCGACGGCGTGGTCAACCCCGAGCTGATGGCCTGGCACAACTCGGGCGAGGTGCTGCTGATGGTGATCCTCGGCGGTCTCGGTCACCTGCGCGGCGCGGTGATCGGTGCCGTGGCGTTCACGCTGCTGAAGGAAATCTTCTCCACGCACGCGGTGATGGGCCCGCTGGCCGACCACTGGCAGCTGACGCTGGGCCTCACGATCATCGTGTTCGTGGCGCTGCTGCCGAAGGGGCTGATCGGGCTGGTGCAGCGGCTGTCGCCGAAGGGGGCTGCATGACTGTTCCCACGCTCCGGTTTTGTCCCCTCTCCCGCTTGCGGGAGAGGGCTAGGGTGAGGGCTGCGAACCTGACCATCAACCCGCGCTTTCTACCGCCCAATGCCCTCACCCCAACCCTCTCCCCAAGGGGAGAGGGAGCAAGACCATGAATGCAGCCGCTCTTCTTTCGGTCTCTGGCCTGACCCGCCGCTTCGGCGGCCTCACGGCCGTCAACGGCGTCACGCTCGACCTGCACGTGGGCGAGGTGCATGCCGTGATCGGCACCAACGGCGCCGGCAAGTCCACGCTCATCAACATGCTCTCGGGCGAGATCGAGGCGAGCGAGGGCCGCATCACGCTCGACGGCACGGACATCACCGGCCGCGCGCAATGGAAGCGCGCGCGCGACGGCGTGGGCCGTAGCTACCAGCGCACCACCATCTTCCCGGAGTTCAGCGTGCACGAGAACTGCCGGCTCGCCGCGCAGGCCGCCACGCCGAAGCCCTGGGCCTTCTGGGAGTCGTCGCGCGGCTGCGCCACCAGCAGCGCTTCGGCCGACGCGGCGCTGGAGGCCGCCGGCCTCACGCACGAGGCGCAGCGCATTGCCGGCACCATGAGCCACGGTGCGCAGCGCCAGCTCGAAGTGGCGATGTGCCTGGCCACCAACCCGCGCGTGCTGCTGCTCGACGAACCCCTCGCCGGCATGGGCGCCGAGGAAACCGACCGCATGCTCACGCTGCTCGCGCGGCTGAAGGCCACGCACGCGATCCTGCTGGTGGAGCACGACATGGACGCCGTGTTCCGCATCGCCGACCGCATCACCGTGATGGTGAACGGGGCGGTCATCGCCACGGGCACGCCTCAGGAAATCCGCGAGAACCCGGAAGTGCGCACGGCCTATCTCGGAGACCACTGACATGCTGCTCGTGCGCGACCTCAACACCTACTACGGCAACAGCCACATCCTGCGCGGCGTGCATGCCGGCATTCCCGCGGCCACCTCGGTCGGCCTGCTCGGGCGCAACGGCATGGGCAAGACCACGCTGATCCGCACCATGATGGGCTACGTGCGCCCCGCGTCGGGCGAAGTGCAGGTCGACGGCCGCACCGTCACCGGCTTGCCGCCCGAGAAGATGGCGCGGCTGGGCATCGGCTACGTGCCCGAGGGGCGCGGCATCTTCCCGAACCTCTCGGTGCGCGAGAACCTCGTGATGAGCGAGCGCGCGGGCATCGACGGCCGGCGCGAATGGACCTTCGACCGCGTGATGGCCACCTTCCCGCGCCTGGCGGAGCGCCTGTCGAACGGCGGCCAGCAGCTGTCGGGCGGCGAGCAGCAGATGCTCTCCATCGGCCGCGCGCTCATGACCAACCCGCGCCTCTTGATCCTCGACGAGGCCACCGAAGGCCTCGCGCCGCTGATCGTGGCCGAGATCTGGCGCGTGATCGGCGAGATCCGCGCCACCGGCATCGCCACGCTGATCGTCGACCGCGACTACCGCAAGGTGCTCGCGCACACCGACCTCGCGGTGGTGATGGAGAAGGGACAGATCGTGCGGCACGGTGCCTCGGCCGACCTGCTGGCCGAGCCGCACGCGCTGGAGGAACTGCTGGGCGTGTAGGCCACGCGATGACGCGCGAGATCAGCCTCCTCGACACATCGGGCAAGCCCCTGCCCTTCGACGGCAGGATGCTGATGAACGCGCAGGCCACTGCGTGGCAGGGCTTCGCGCTGGAGGTGCGCGCGATGTCCGGCGATGGCGAGAACCCCGCCTGCTACAACCCGCATCCGCTGATCGGCCTGTGCGTGCGCGGCCATGTGAAAGGCGCGATGACGCGGGGGCGGCGCCAGCATCCCTTCGAGTCGAACGCCGGCGGGATCTTCATCTTCGAGCAGGGCTACGAGGTCGAGCGCGCAACCTGGACCGGCGAGCTCGCCGAGACCATCGTGCTGGAGATCCGCCCCGAGGCACTGCGCAGCCTCATGCCCGAGGGCGACGGCGAGCTGCACCTGCAGACGCATCTGTCGACCACCGACGCGACGCTGTCGGCCCTGGTCATCGCCATGCGCGACGAGGTGGAGCGCGGCTGCAGCTCGGGCCGCCTGCATGCGCAGGGCCTGTCGATGGCGCTCGCGAGCTACCTGCGCAACCGCTACGGCGCCACGGGCAACACCCGGCGCCCGCGCGGACGGCTCTCGCAGAACGACCTGCGCAGGGTGTACGACTGGGTCATGCAGCATCTATCCGAGGACTTCGGCATCGACGAACTCGCGGCCGAACTGCACCTGAGCGCGGTGCATTTCACGCGGCTCTTCCGCGCCAGCACCGGCGCGACGCCGTACCGCTACGTGATGGAGCAGCGCGTGCGCCACGCGCTGTCGCTGCTGCGCGGCAACCAGTCGCTCGCGGAGATCGCGCAGGCCGTGGGCTTTTCGAGCCAGGCGCATTTCACGCAGGTGTTCCGCCAGTTGGTCGGCACCACGCCGGCGCGCGCGCGGCGCGGGTAAGTCCCGGTGGAGGGTGAAGGAATCCTGCAAGCGGTGATCGCATGTCGATATACCGCGGCGGGGGGCGCGGGCAAATTCATGTCTCTACACAACAGGAGACGAGAAGATGCCCAAGCCATTGCCCACCCCGCCGATCCCCATTTCCGCCGTCCTCTGCCTGAGCCTCGCCGCGGCAGCCGTGCTCACGGCCTGCGGCGGCAGCAGCTCCTCAGGCCCTGCCGTGCTGCCTCTCGTTCCCGCGCCAGCCACGGCTCCACCCGCCGGCGCGCCGCTGGCCCTGGCCTGCGATGAAAGCCTGAAGACCGCGTTCAAGCCCGACGCCGACACCACCGTGACGGTGGTGAAACAGTTCAGGAAAGGCGACGACCTGAACCTCGACGGCAAGGCCTCGGGCACGGTCGCGGCCAGCGACGTGTGCATGGTCAAGCTCAACGTGGGGCCCGGCCATGCGGGCCCGGCCGATGCGCCATCGACCTCGCCGGGCATCGGCATCGAGGTGTGGCTGCCTTCGCAGGCCTCGTGGAACAGCCGCATCCGCGTGCTCGGCGGCGGCGGCTTCGTCGGCGACGCGGGCATCGGCGCGAAGACGCAGATCGGTGGGGCGAATGCAGCCGCCATCGCGGCGGGCGAAGGCTCGGTGAGCGCCGTGACCGACGCCGGGCATGCATCGAAGGCGCCGCTGCCTTCGGTGGACGGCTCGTTCGCGATGAACCCCGACGGCACCGTCAATACCACGCTGTGGACCGACTTCGCGAGCCGCGGCATTCACCAGATGGCCGTCAAGGCCAAGGCACTCGCCGCCGGCTTCTACCAGCGCGACGCGAAGTACGCCTACTGGGACGGCTGCTCCACCGGCGGCCGCCAGGGCCACATGCAGGCGCAGGTGAACCCCGACGACTTCGACGGCATCCTGGCCGGCAACAGCGCGATCAACTGGACCAGCTTCATCACCGCCGAGCTGTATCCGCAGGTGGTGATGCAGCGCGACCTTAGCGGCACGCCGCTCACGGCCGACCAGCTTTCGCTGGTGTCCTCGTCGGCGGTGAGCGCCTGCGACAGTGCGCTCACGGGCCAGCACGACGGCTTCATCAGCGACCCCGCCGCCTGCAAGTACGACCCCGCTCAGGACAAGACCGTGCTTTGCACCGCCAGCGGCGGCACCAACGCCACCGCCGCATGCCTGAGCACCGCGCAGGCGCAGGCCGTCAACAAGATCTGGTACGGCCAGACACGCGACGGCAGCGCGCCCGCGCCCGCCAGCGACATCGGCTACGGCGCCACGCTGGCATCGAACCAGCTCTGGTACGGCCTCACGCGCGGGACCGCGCTCAACAGCCCCGGCGCGCCGGGCTTCTCGCTGGCCGACTCGGTGGCCGGCGTGCCCATGCCCTTCCACATCGCCGCGCACCAAGTGGCGCTGAACCTGCAGGACCCGACGATCGCAACGCCGGACTTCATCAACGCCACGGGCAACGGCGCGGACAAGTGGAAGGGCCTGTCTTACGCCCAGCTCGCCAACGCGAGCGACCGCGGCAAGGCGCTGCAGACGGCCTTCGCGAACATCAACGCCGACAACCCCGACCTCGCGCGCTTCCGCGACCGCGGCGCCAAGCTGCTGACGTACCACGGGTTGGCCGACCAGCTGATTCCGAGCTCGGGTACCGCCAACTACTACGAGCGCGCGGCAAAGGCGATGGGCGGCATCGATGCACTGCAGAAGTTCTACCGCTACGTGGAGATCCCGGCGATGGGCCACTGCGCGGGCGTGGGCTCTGTCAACGGCCTCGCCGGCACCAGTCCCACGGCCAACCCGCCGCTGCCGGCGCAGAACCAGCTGTTCACGGCGCTGACCGACTGGGTCGAGAAAGGCATCGCGCCCGACAGCATGGTGATGCAGAACGCCGACAGGTCGCTCGCGCGGCCGCTGTGCACCTACCCGAAGAAGATCGCCTACCTCGGCGGCGACGTGAGCAAGGCCGAGAGCTTCGCCTGCCGCTGAGCGAACCGGCGGCACACTCTGTTGCAAAGCACGAAGGCGGTCTTCGGACTTCACCGGGTTTCACCTCTGTGCTGCGACAGCGCGACAGCCGAATGATGGTCGGCTGCACGGCCCGGCGTGGCCGTGCCCACCCATCCGCGAGGCTGCGCATGACGTCCCTGCAATCGCGTCACATCGACAACGTCTACTCCATCACCACCGGCGCGGCGCTGGCCGATCCGGCGGCGAGCCTGGTCCACAAGTCGTGGGCGCGCTGCGTGCGCGACCACGGGCTCGATCCGTCGAGGCCGAGCCCCGCGCGCATCCTTCCGGCGCAGGAAGTGCGCGCGCACCAGCAGCAGCTGGAGCATTTCCTGCGCGCCGCGCGCTCGGGCATGGAAGACATCTACCGCCGCGTGGCCGACCTGGGCTACATGGTGCTGCTGACCGACGCGGAAGGCATCACGGTCGACTACATCGGCAACCCCGCATGGGACGACCAGCTGCGCAAGGCCGGCCTCTACCTCGGCGCCGACTGGAACGAGGCGCACGCGGGCACCTGCGGCGTGGGCACCTGCCTGATCGAGCGCCAGCCGATGACCTGCCACCAGACCGAGCACTTCGACGCCACGCACATCGCGCTGACCTGCACCACCGCGCCGCTGTTCGACCACAGCGGCAAGCTCACGGCCATCCTCGACGTGTCTGCCCTGCGCTCGCCAGAAGCCAGGGAGAGCCAGCATCTCGTGCGGCACCTGGTGGCCATCTACGCGCGGATGATCGAGGACGCCGACTTCCTGCGCAGCTTCCGGGGCCACTGGATCCTGCGGCTGGGCAGCGCCTTCGGGCTGGTCGACGTGGCGGGCGAGGTGATGCTGGCCTTCGACGAAGGCGGCACGGTGGTGGGCGCGAACGGCGGCGCGCGGCAGGCCTTTGCGGGGCGCGCGCTGGGCGGCGCGATATCCGAATGGCTGCACATGCCGATGGATGCGATCTGGCGCATCGGCAACGGCGGCGCGTCGGCCATGCCCTTTGCTCACACGGTGCTGCTGCCGGGCGGCGGCGAGTACCACGCGTCGCTGCTGGCGCCGCGCGTGCGCAGGCCTTCAGGCAGCGCTCCTGCGGCGCCCGCCGCACGCCCGAACGACCGCCTGCCGCCGCTGGAGCGCATCGCGGGCGACGATCCGCAGATGCAGAAGCTGCTTGCGCAGGCGCGCCGGCTGGTGGACCGCGGCATCCACGTGCTGGTCGAGGGCGAGACCGGCAGCGGGAAGGAAGTGCTGGCCCGCGCGCTGCACGGCGCGAGCGGCCGCGCCGCGATGCCCTTCGTGGCGGTGAACTGCGCGGCCATTCCCGATTCGCTGATCGAGAGCGAACTGTTCGGTTACACGCCCGGCAGCTTCACCGGCGGACGCGCCAAGGGCATGAAGGGCCTGATCGCGCAGGCCGACCGGGGCACGCTGTTCCTCGACGAGATCGGCGACATGCCGATGGCGCTGCAGACGCGGCTGCTGCGCGTGCTCTCCGAGGGCGAGGTTCTACCTCTGGGCGCTGAGTCGCCGCAGCGCGTGGACATCGCGGTGGTGGCGGCCACGCACCGCCACCTGCCCGGGCTCGTGGCCTCGGGTCGCTTTCGCGAGGACCTCTACTACCGCCTGTGCGGCGCGGTGCTGAAGCTGCCGCCGCTGCGCGAGCGCGGCGACATGCGCTACCTGATCGAGGGCATGTTCAACGAGGAAGCCGCGGCGATGTCTTCGCCGGCGCGGCTGTCGGAAGAGGCGATGCAGAAACTGCTGACGCATGACTGGCCGGGGAATCTGCGGGAGCTGCGCAATGTGTTGAGGCTGGCGTTGGCGCTGTGCAGCGACGGCCGGGTTGGCGTGGAAGACATCCAGCTACAGCTGCCCGCACGATCGGGCCACGTCACCCCGGCCAACGTGGCCTGTGTCGCCGCTTCTTCGGCCGACGACCCAGATGGCATCGCCGCCACCGAGCTGGTCGAACTGCTCAGGCGCCACCGATGGCACGTGGCACGCGCGGCCGACGAACTTGGCCTGAGCCGTGCCACGGTGTACCGGCACATGAAGCGCCACGGCATCGCGCCGCCGCGCAGCCGGCCGTTGGTGGACGATTGAAACACGCTGCGACAGTGTCGCAGCCTTCGTCGCATGCGGCGTGCGACAAAGGCTTCCGTTGATACAAAACCGCGCGCAAGTCATTGATCCATCGTCGCCCCGCGCGCGGCACGAAAACTGCGCAACGGATGCCGCGCCGCCCCCAAAGGCGCCGCGCATCCATCAACGACGCTACGGAGACACCCAATGACAGACCCCACCACCGCCCCCACCCGGGCCGCGGCCCAATGGCTCGCCGACTTCGCCGCCGCGCTCGTGCGCAACGACATCGACGCGGCCGTCTCGCTGTTCGAGGCCGACAGCTTCTGGCGCGACCTAGTCGCCTTCACCTGGAACATCCGCACGCAGGAAGGCCCCGATGCCATCCGCGCGATGCTGCAGGCGCGGCTGGCCGACGTGCAGCCCACGGCCTTCGCGGTGGAGGGCGAGGCGACCGAGGCCGATGGCGTGGTCGATGCGTGGTTCACCTTCGAGACGCGCGTGGCGCGCGGACGCGGCCACCTGCGGCTGCGCAACGGCAAGGCCTGGACGCTGCTCACCACCATGACGGAGCTGAAGGGCTTCGAGGAGAAGACGGGCGACAACCGCATCAAGGGCGCGGAGCACGGCGTGCACAAGGGCCGCAAGAACTGGCTGGAGAAGCGCCGCGACGAAGAAGCGTCGCTGGGCTACATCGAGCAGCCCGAGGTGGTGATCATCGGCGGCGGCCAGGGCGGCATCGCGCTCGGCGCGCGGCTGCGGCGGCTGGGCGTGCCGACCATCATCGTGGAGCGCAACGCGAAGGCCGGCGACTCCTGGCGCAAGCGCTACAAGTCGCTGTGCCTGCACGACCCGGTCTGGTACGACCACCTGCCCTACATGCCCTTCCCCGACGACTGGCCGGTGTTCGCGCCCAAGGACAAGATCGGCGACTGGCTGGAGATGTACACGAAGATCATGGAGCTCAACTACTGGAGCTCCACCACCGCGAAGAAGGCACGCTTCGACGAAGCCGCGCAGCGCTGGGAGGTGACGGTCGAGCGCGAGGGCAAGCCGGTGGTGCTGCGACCGAGGCAACTGGTTTTCGCGCTGGGCGTGTCGGGCTACCCGAACGTGCCGAAGGTGGCTGGCGCGGAGAACTTCAAGGGCGACCAGCACCACTCCAGCCAGCACCCCGGGCCCGAGGCCTATGCCGGCAAGAAGTGCGTGGTGCTGGGCTCCAACAACTCGGCGCACGACATCTGCGCCGCCCTGTGGGAACACGGCGCGGACGTGACGATGATCCAGCGCTCGTCGACGCACATCGCGCCCTCGCAGTCGCTGATGGAGCTTGCGCTGGGCGGGCTCTACTCCGAGCAGGCGGTGAAAAGCGGCATCGACCACCACAAGGCCGACCTGATCTTCGCGTCGGTGCCCTACAGGATCATGCACACCTTCCACATCCCGGTGTACGAGGAGATGAAGAAGCGCGACGCCGACCTGTACGCGCGGCTCGAAAAGGCAGGCTTCATGCTCGACTTCGGCGCCGACGGATCAGGGCTCTTCATGAAGTACCTGCGCCGCGGTTCGGGCTACTACATCGACGTGGGCGCCTCGGAGCTGGTGGCCAACGGCAGCGTCCACCTGAAGAGCGGCGTGAACATCGAGCGGGTGAACGAGCGCTCGGTGACGCTCACCGATGGCACCGAGCTGCCGGCAGACCTGCTGGTGTACGCCACCGGCTACGGCTCGATGAACGGCTGGCTGGCCGACCTGATCTCGCCGGAGATCGCCGACAAGGTCGGCAAGTGCTGGGGCCTGGGCTCCGACACGCCGAAGGACCCGGGGCCGTGGGAAGGCGAGCTGCGCAACATGTGGAAGCCCACGCAGGTGGACAACCTGTGGTTCCACGGCGGCAACCTGCACCAGTCGCGGCACTACTCGCAGTTCCTGGCGCTGCAGCTGAAGGCGCGCATGGAAGGGATCGACACGCCGGTATATGAGCGGGCGGCGTCGCACCATACGCGCTGACTTGGTGTTATCCCCTCTCCCGCAGGCGGGAGAGGGAGCGAGTCCGCTCACTCGCTGATGAACCGCCGCAGCCCTTCGAGGTCGATCACGGTGATGCCGCCGTACTCGATGCGCAGGAACCCGGCCTCCTTCAGCCGGTTCAACGCCGCATTGCACCGCTGGCGTGACACGCCCGAAAGGTTCGCGATCTCCTCCTGCGAGGTCTGGAGATGCGGCTCGCTGCCCGGGTGCAGCCAGGGATGGAAGAGCCCCGCCAGCGCGCGCGCCACCTGGCTGTCGGCATCGAGCAGGCGATGCGCCGCGTAGTTGCCCATGAACCAGTGCAGCCGCTCGTTGATCTGCTGCAGAAGGAAGTGATCGAAGCCGCGCTGCGTGCGGTGCAGCCACTCGAAGGTTTCCAGCGGCAGCGCCGCCACCCTGCTCGGCCGCAGGGCGATGATGTCGGCCGAGCGCGGGAGCGCGCGCAACAGCGTGCCTTCGCCGAACCAGCTGCCCACCGAGAGCCCGCCGAAGGTCACGGAGCGGCCATCGCTGGAGGTGATCGACCACTTGAGCAGCCCCTCGAGGGTGCCGTACCAGTGCATCGGCGTGTCGCCGCGCCGGCACAGCGCGGCGCCCGCCGCCACCTCCACCTCGCGCATCTCGTCGAGCACGCGCTCGCCCGCGCTCACGTCGAGCAGGGGGAACCAGGCCGAACCTTGCAGCAGTTGCGGGATCGTCAGCGATGCCGCTCTGGGGGCCGGCTTCGTCGTGGGCATGGAATGAAAGCTCCTGAAGGCCGGGTGCGTAAACCCTGAGCCCAAATGTCGTCGCGATGACTGAGTGTGCCTGCGCACCCAAAAATAATAGCGCGGCCCCCTTGAAAGACACCAGGAGCCCCGACCATGTCGAAGCGCAAAGTGATCGTGACCATCGCCCCCACCGGCGGCATGGCGCACAAGTCGCAGAACCCCAACCTCCCCACCCAGCCCGCCGAGATCGCGGCCGACGTGCTGCGCTGCTGGAACGCCGGCGCGAGCGTGGTCGCGATCCACGCGCGCCGCCCGGACGACGGCGCCACCTGCGACGCCGACGTGTACCGCGACATCAACAGCCGCATCCGCGCGGGCGGCTGCGACATCGTCATCAACAACTCCACCGGCGGCGGCGTGCATGGCGACATGGTGAAACCGCTGGCCGGCGACCGCTGGGAGATCGCCTGGGAAGAGCGCATCAAGGGCATGGACGCCGGCGCCGAGATGTGCACGCTGGACGCCACCACGCTCAACCTGAGCTTCGAGGGCAAGCAGATCCTGATGGACACGCCCATCACCCGTGGCCGAGAACTGGCCGCCGGCATGAAGGCGCGCGGCATCAAGCCCGAGTGGGAAGTGTTCAGCCCCACGCACATCCTGCAGGACACGACCACGCTGATCGGCGAGGGCCACGACGACGAGCCCTACTTCATCAACCTGGTGATGAACGTGCACCGCAACTTCCAGAACGCGATGCCGTATTCGCCGCGCTTCCTGCAGATGATGGTCGACACCCTGCCCAAGGGCAGCATCTTCTGCGTGAGCGGCATCGGCCCCTCGCAGCTGGAGGCCAACGTGGCGGCGCTGCTGCTGGGCGGCCATGCGCGCGTGGGCCTGGAAGACAACCTCTACTTCCGCCAGGGCGAGCTGGCCACCAACGTGCAGCTCACCGAGCGCATCGTGCGCGTGATCCGCGAACTCGACATGGAAGTGGCGACGCCCGCCGAGGCGCGACAGATGATGGGCCTGCCGCGGGTGGGCACGCCGAGGCCCGAGTTCGCATTGGGCTGACAGCGGCACGCAGCAGGAAAAGACGAACGGAGACGAATACATGAGCAAGCTTTCCCGCACTGCACTGGCCATCGCGCTCGGCACGGCATTCGCCGCAACGGGCGCCTCGGCGCAGGTGTCCGACGACGTGATCCGCATCGGCTTCATCAGCGACATGTCGGGCATCTACCGCGACTACGACGGCCCGGCCGGCGCCGAGGCCATCCGCATGGCGATCGCCGACATGGGCGGCGCCATCGGCGGCAGGAAGATCGAACTGGTCACTGCCGACCACCAGAACAAGCCCGACATCGCCGCCGCCAAGGCGCGCGAATGGTTCGACGTGCAGAAGGTCGACATGCTGGTCGCCGGCGTCAACTCGGGCGCGGCCATCGCCATGGCGGGCGTGGCGGCCGACAAGAAGAAACCGTACTTCGTGGTGGGCTCGGGCGCCTCGGGCCTCACCAACGAATACTGCTCGCCCTATACGGTGCACTACGCCTACGACACGGTGGCCATGGCGCGCGGCACCGCGAGCGCGGTGGTCAAGGCCGGCGGCAAGAGCTGGTACTTCGTGACGGCCGACTACGCCTTCGGCGCGGCGCTGCAGAACGACGCCACCAGGACGGTGCAGGCCGCGGGCGGCACGGTGGCGGGCTCGGTCAAGCATCCGCTGGGCGCGAGCGACTTCTCGTCGTTCATGCTGCAGGCGCAGGGCTCCAAGGCGCAGGTGCTGGCACTGGCCAACGCGGGCGGCGACACGGTCAACGCCATCAAGTCGGCGGCGGAGTTCGGCATCGGCAAGAACATGAAGCTGGCCGGCATGATCATCACCATCAACGACGTGCACGCGCTGGGCCTGAAGGCATCGCAGGGCATGTACCTCACCGACAGCTGGTACTGGAACCAGAGCCCCGAGTCGCGCGAATGGGCGCGCCGCTTCTTCGACAGGCACAAGCGCATGCCCTCCTCGTTCCATGCCGGCGACTACTCGGCCGCGCTGCAGTACCTGCAGGCGGTGAAGGCGGCCGGTACCGACGACGCCGACAAGGTGATGGCGCAGTTGCGCAAGACGAAGTTCAATGACATGTTCGTCAAGAGCGGCTGGCTGCGCGACGACGGGCTGATGGTGCACGACATGCACCTGATGCAGGTGAAGACGCCGGCCGAATCGAAGGAACCCTGGGACTACTACAAGGTGGTCGAGCCCATCCGCGGCGAGGCCGCATGGACCACGAAGGCGGAGAGCCGCTGCGCGCGGTGGAAATCGACATGAGCACATCTCCGGCAATCCGACGCGTGGCGGTGGTAGGCACCGGCGTGATCGGCGCGAGCTGGGTCGCGTACTTTCTGGCGCACGGCCTCGACGTGAACGCGACCGACCCCTCGCCCGGCGCGGAAGAGCGGCTGCGCGAAGCCGTGGTGAAGCACTGGCCCACGCTGGAGCGCTTCGGCCTCGCGCCCGGCGCGAGCATCGACCACCTGCGCTTCCACGACAGCCTGGAAGACGCTGTCTCGGTGGCCGACTTCGTTCAGGAGAACGGCCCCGAGCGCATGGACTTCAAGATTGACCTGTTCCGCCGCATGGACGCGGCCGCGCCGCCGGAGACCATCCTCGCGTCGAGTTCCTCGGGCCTTGCGATCAGCGGCGTGCAGTCGGGCTGCGCGCATCCGCAGCGCGTGGTGCTGGGGCATCCGTTCAACCCGCCGCACCTGATTCCGCTGGTGGAAGTGATCGGCGGCGAGCAGACCTCGGCCGATGTCATCGAACGCACGATGGCGTTCTACGCAGCCATCGGCAAGCGGCCGATCCACGTGAAGCGCGAGGTGAAAGGCCACATCGCGAACCGGCTGCAGGCCGCACTGTGGCGCGAAGCCTTCCACCTCGTCGACCAGGGCGTGGCGAGCGTGGCCGATATCGACGCGGCCATCGCGCACGGGCCCGGCCTGCGCTGGGCGGTGATGGGGCCGTTCATGAACCTGCATCTGTCGGGCGGTGCCGGTGGAATCGAGCATGTGCTCGCGCACCTGGGTGGGCCGATCGAGGACTGGTGGAAAGACCTGGGAGCGCCGTCGATGACGGCGGAGTTGGAGCAAAAAGTCGCGCAAGGCGTGGCCGAAGAACTGGGCCAACGCCGGACAGCCGACCTCGAAGCCGCGCGCGACATCCTGCTGTTAAACCTGATTCGCGCCAAATCCGACACCGGCAGACTCGACTGAAATGACCGACTTCCTCCTCGATGAAAACCTGATCGCCCCGCCCCGCACGGTGCGCATCGACTTCGACGACGGTTCCTTCGCGCTGCGTTCTCCGATGGCGCTGAAGCCCTATGCACGCTGCATCGGCGAATGGCTGGAGCGCTGGGCGCGCGAGACGCCCGACGCGCTGGCCTTCGCGGAGCGCGACGAGAGCGGCGAAGGCTGGCGCAAGCTGGACTACCGCGCGCTGCGCCAGGCCGTGGGCTCGGTGGCGCAGGCACTGCTCGACATGAAGCTGCCGGCAGGCCAGCCGGTGGTGATTCTTTCAGACAACGCCATCGACCACGTGGTGCTGATGCTCGCGGCCATGCACATCGGGCGCGCCGCCTGCTCGCTTTCGAGTGCGTATTCGCGCATGGCGAAGGACACCTCGCGGTTGCACGGCATGCTGCAGGCGCTGAAGCCCGCGCTGATCTACGCCTCCGACGCGAAGGTGTACGGCGGCTCGCTCGCGGGCAGCGGCGTGGAGGCCGTCGCGGTGTTCAGCCGCAATGCCTACGCGCACCCGGGCGCCGTCGCCTTCGACAGCCTGCTCGCGGCGAAGGAAACGCCCGCCGTCATGGAAGCCTTCGCGAGCGTGCTGCCCGACACGCACGCCAAGTACCTGCTGACCTCCGGCTCCACCGGCAAGCCCAAGGTGGTCATCAACACGCACCGCATGCTGTGCGCCAACCAGCAGATGATCGCGCAGACCTGGCGCTTTCTCGCACAGGAGAAGCCGGTGCTGGTCGACTGGCTGCCCTGGAGCCACACCTTCGGCGCGAATCACAACCTCCACATGGTGCTGTGCCACGGCGGCGCGCTCTACATCGACGAGGGCCGGCCCGCGCCGGGGCTGATCGAGAAGACGGTGCGCAACCTGCGCGAGGTGAAGCCCACGCTGCTGTTCAACGTGCCGCGCGGCTTCGACATGCTGCTGCCCTTCCTGGAGGCCGACGAAGCACTGGCCGCCGACGTGCTCTCGCGCCTGCGGCTGGCCTTCTACGCGGCGGCGGCGCTCGCGCCCTCCACGTGGAAGCGGCTCGAAGCGGTGGCCGCGCGCGTGCGGCCCACGCGGCCGCTGTGGCTCACCACCTCCTGGGGTGCAACGGAGACATCGCCCGCCATCACTTCCGCGCACTGGAAGCTCGACGGCGCCGGCTGCATCGGTGCGCCGCTGCCGGGGCTGGAGCTGAAGTTCGTGCCCAACGGCGAGAAGCTGGAGATGCGCGTCAAGGGCGTCTCGGTGTTCCCCGGCTATCGCGATGCGCCGCGCGAAACCGCGCAGGCCTTCGACGAAGAAGGCTACTACCGCATCGGCGACGCCGGCTTCCTGGCCGACCCGGCGCAGCCCGCGCAGGGGGTGATCTTCAACGGCCGCGTGGCGGAGGACTTCAAGCTTTCCACCGGCACCTGGGTGTCGGTGGGCACGCTGCGCGTGAAGCTGGTGTCGCTGCTCGCACCGCATGTGCAGGACATCGTGCTCACCGGCCACGACCGCGACGAGATCGGCATGCTGGTGTTCGCGAGCCCCCAGGGCGCCGCGCTTGCGCCGCAGGCCATGGGCGAACGCATCGCCGGCGTGCTGCGCACGCTGCGCGACGAGGGCGCGGGCTCCTCACAGTGCCCCGCCTGCGCGCTGGTGCTTGCCGAGCCGCCCAGCCTTGATGCGGGCGAGATCACCGACAAGGGCTACATCAACCAGCGCGCGGTGCTGACGCGGCGCGCCGCCGAGGTGCAGCGGCTGCATGCGCGCACGCCGGGCGATGCGCAGGTGGTGCGGCTGGAAGGCTGATCGCTTCCTTCTCCTCGGGCGCTCAGGCCTGCTCGAACAGCTCCAGCAGCGTGTTCTTGAGCCACCGGTGCAGCCCCGAGGTCTCGTGGCGCTGGTGCCAGAACAGCTCGATGATGCGCCGCGGTGCCTCCAGCGGCACGGGCATCTTGCGCAGGCCCGTCAGGCGCGGGGGTTCGAACTTCTCGGACCAGGGCAGCACCGCGATCAGGTCGGAGCGGCGCACCACCTCGTATGCCGCGCCGTAGTGATTGACCGTCGCGACCAGGTTGCGCTGCAATCCGCGGCTGCGCAGGAACAGGTCGTAGGTCGGCGTGGTCTTGCCGACCAGGCTCACATCCACATGGCGCGCGGCAAGGAATTTCTTCAGCGGAATTCTCTCGGCCCGCGCCAGCGGATGGCCGGCACGCATGATGCAGACGAAGTCCGGCGACCACAGCGCCCGTGACTTGAGGAACGCCGGCCGCCGCACTTCCTCGTTGTAGACACTGATCGCGAAGTCGGCCTTGTTGTCGGCCAGCACCGGGCCGAAGTCGACCAGCGTGTTGGGAATGGCATGGACCTGCATCGACGGCGCGACCTTGCCGAGCCGTTGCGCCAGCCGCGGCACCACGATGGACGACACATAGTCGGACATCGCGATGCTCACGCTCGCCGTGCTGCGCAGCGCGTCGAACTGCTCGACGTCCATCGTCGCGCGGATCGCGTGCAGCGACTGCGACAGCGGCTCCCACAGATCGATGGCGCGCCGCGTCGGGTTGACGCCCGCGCCGCTGCGCACGAAGAGCGGATCGTCGAAGGTGTCGCGCAGCCGGCGCAGCGCATTGCTGACCGCGGGCTGCGTCAGCGACAGCTTGCTGGCCGCGCGCGTGACGTTGCCTTCGGTCATGAGGGCCTCGAACACCTTCAGCAGGTTGAGGTCGGCATTGCGGTAGTTCATCGCGCGTCCTCTTCATCCATTCATTCATGAGGTCAATAAACACAATCACGCATATAAATTTGTCGTGATATCCCAGTGATCCTACGATCTGCCGCTTCTCCGCACCACCGAAGTCGAGGGATTCACATGACCATGCTGTCGGCCCGCATCGAGCGCCTGCCGTTCTCCGGTTTCCATCGGCGCCTGCTCTTCATGGGAGGGTTGGGCTACACCTTCGACGCGATGGACGCGGCCGTGATCGCCTTCGTGCTGCCGGTGCTGCGCACCGAATGGGGGCTCAGCAGCGTGCAGATCGGCGTGCTGGCCAGCGCGAACTTCATCGGCTTCTTCTTCGGCGCGCTCGCGGCCGGCACCTGCGGCGACCTGTTCGGGCGGCGCAGGGTGATGATGTCGGCCCTTGCCATCTACTGCGTGGCCTCGCTCTTCAGCGGCATGGTCGACAGCTGGACGCTATTCCTCGGCCTGCGCATCGTGGCCGGCTTCGGCGCCGGCGCCGAGAGCGCGATCATCGCACCCTACCTCTCGGAATTCGTGGCACGCCGCTACCGGGGCACCTTCACCGGCGCACTCGCGGGCTTCTTCTCCTTCGGCTTCGTGGCCGCCGCGCTGCTGGGCTACTTCATCGTGCCGGCGCATGCACAAGGTTGGCGCATCGTGATCTTCATCACCGCGATGCCGGTGCTGCTGCTCCTGTGGTGGCGCCGCGCGCTGCCCGAGTCGCCGCGCTGGCTCGAAAGCCAGGGGCGGCAGGCGGAGGCCGGCGCGATCGTGGAGGCGATGGAATCCGACACCGTTCGCCGAGGCCTCGCGCTACCCGCGCTCAACGAGGAAGACGTGGCCGCGCCGCCGCCCAGCAACAGCCGCGGCGGCCTGCTGAAGAACTACGCCACGCTGGTCTCGCGCAAGCTGATGCGCATCAGCGTCATGACGTGGCTGATGTGGCTGTCGATCACCTTCAGCTACTACTCCTTCTTCACCTGGATCCCGAGCCTGCTGATACAGAACGGCATGACCATCACCAAGAGCTTCGGCTATTCGCTGGTGATGTACCTCGCGCAGATCCCGGGCTACTTCTCGGCCGCATGGCTCAACGAGAAGATCGGCCGGCAGGCCACCATCGTGGGCTACATGCTGCTGGGTGGCATCGCGGCACTGGGCCTGGCCTTCACGCACAGCGACACGCAGATCATGGCGGCCGGCGTGCTGCTTTCCTTCTTCATGAACGGCACCTATGCGGGCGTCTATGCCTACACGCCGGAGGTGTTCCCGACGCAGGTGCGCGCCACCGGCTCCGGCCTGGCCTCGGCCATCGGGCGCATCGGCGGCATCACGGCGCCGATCCTGGTGGGCTTCATCTATCCGTCGCTGGGCTTCGCGGGCGTGTTCGGCATGACGACCGCCGTGCTGCTGCTGGGCGCGGCGGCCGTCACCTTCATGGGCATTCCCACGCGCGGCCGTTCGCTGGAAGACATCGCGGCGGCGGAGCTTTCCTGAGAGACATCGACCAGACACCCATGCAACCGAACACGAACAGCCATCTCATCGACGAATCGCTCTCGGCCGTGGCGCGCGCGCACGCCGACACGCAGCAGCCGCTGGCCACCTTCGACGCCATCGACAAGGCGCTGGCCGCCACCGTGGGCCATCGGCTCTTCACCATCCTGGTCCATCACCGCGCGGCGCGCGAGTCGGAGCGCATTTACACCAACATGCGCGATGCCTACCCGGTGGGCGGGCGCAAGCCGATCACCGATTCGCCCTGGATGCAGCAGGTGATGCACCAAGGCCAGCCCTACATCGGACGCACGGCCGACGACATACGCGACGTGTTCTTCGACCACGCGCTCATCGAGTCGCTGGGCTGCCGCAGCGTGCTGAACATTCCGCTGCGCTGGCGCGGCGAGACGCTGGGCACGCTGAACCTGCTGCACCAGGAGAACTGGTACGGCACGCAGCACGTCGAGACCGCGCGCGTGTTCGCGCAGCTCGCAGTGCCGGCCCTGATGGCCGCCGCCGACTGAATGCCTGAATGAACGTGAACGCCTTCACAGGAGACCCTTCATCATGACGAACGCCGTACTGTTCCAGAACGCCAATCTGCTCGACCCGCAGCGCGCCGAGCTGCTGGAAGACCACCACATCCTCGTGGAGGACGGCGTGGTGCGCGAGGTTTCCGACAAGCCCATCCACAGCCCCTCGGCCCGCGCCATCGACGTGAGGGGCAAGACCGTGATGCCGGGCCTCATCGACCTGCACGTGCACGTGATCGCGGTGGAGCTCAACCTCGCGCGGCAGGTGCACATGCCCAACGTGCTGGTGACGCTGCGCAGCGTGCCGATTTTGCGCGGCATGCTGCGACGCGGCTTCACCACGGTGCGCGACGCGGGCGGCGCGGGCTTTGCCTTCAAGCAGGCGGTGGATTCCGGGCTGGCGCAGGGCCCGCGCCTCTTCGTCTCGGGCCGCGCGCTGAGCCAGACCGGTGGCCACGGCGACATGCGCGCGCGCTCCGACTACATGGGCAACGGCGACGGCGTGTGCGCCACCTGCGTGCGCGTCGGCGCGCTGGCGCGCGTGGCCGACGGCGTGGACGCGGTGCGCAAGGCGGTGCGCGAGGAGCTTCAGATGGGCGCGGACCAGATCAAGATCATGGCCTCCGGCGGCGTGGCCTCGCCCACCGACCCGGTGGGTGCCTTCGGCTACAGCGAGGACGAGATCCGCGCCATCGTGGCCGAGGCACAGGGGCGCGACACCTACGTGATGGCGCACGCCTACACGGCAGCAGCCATCGCGCGTGCCGTGCGCTGCGGCGTGCGCACCATCGAGCACGGCAACCTCGTCGACGCGCCCACCGCCACGCTCATGGCGCAGCTGGGCGCCTACGTGGTGCCCACGCTCGTCACCTACGACGCGCTGGCCACCGAGGGCGAGAGCCTGGGCCTGCCGGCCGAAAGCGTGGCGAAGGTGGCCAGCGTGCGCGAGGCCGGCCTGCGCTCGCTGGAAATCTACAAGGCGGCAGGCGTGAAGATGGGCTACGGCTCCGACCTGCTGGGCGAATCGCAGCGGCTGCAGAGCGACGAGTTTCGCCTGCGCGCCGAGGTGCTGTCGCCGGCCGAGGCCATCGCCAGCGCGACCACGGTGGGCGCCGAGATTCTGGGCATGAGCGACCGCCTGGGCCGGCTGGTGCCCGGCGCACTGGCCGACCTGCTGGTGGTGGACGGCAACCCGCTGCGCGACATCGGCTGCCTGCTGGGCCAGGGCGAGCGCATTCCGCTCGTCATGAAGGAAGGCGTGGTGCAGTTCGACGAACTCGCCACCCTGCACTGAACGAGAACGCTACGGCTGCGCCAGCCACTTGCGCCACAGCACCAGCGCCTTGTCCTGGTAGCGCCGGGTGGCGGCGAGCAGCGCGGTGCGCGGCGCGGTCGACATGAGTTCGGCCGGCAGCAGCGGGTCGCGGATGATGTGCGCGATCACGGCACGGCCCAGCAGCAGCGACTCGCGCGTCGCGGTCTCGAGCTTCTGGGTGGCGAGCCGCTTCTCGCTGCGTTCCACGCCCGCCTGCAGGCGGCGGTAGTCGGCCTCCATGGCGCGCACGTTCCACAGCTTGCGCGCGGCCGCCTGAGCCGCCTCGTCGAGGTCGGCGATGCGGAACACCAGCGCGTCGGAGGACAGCCCCAGTGCCGCCAGGTGCTTGCGCTCGGCCGCGAGGCCGCCCGAGAGGTTGTCGGGCCGGATGTGCAGGCCCGGGTGCAGCGCGGCGAAACCGCGCAGCGACAGTGCGAGCGCGTGATGGCGCCACGCGGTCTTGTCGGCGCGCGGCACGCCGGCGTCGTGCACCGCCAGCCAGTCGCCGCGCCATGCGACGGTCTGCGCCTGCCGGTTGCGCCAGGCATCGACGGTGCGCGACAGCGCCGCGCCCTTGCGGTCGAGCATGTAGCTGCCGCGCTCGCCGCGCGCGATCTTGCCCTCGGCCGCGAGCCGCGTCAGGCCCACGCGCAGGGTCGACTCGCCGATGCCCATGAGCGCGCCCGCACGGCACAGCGCCTGCGCGCTCAGCGTGCCGCCGTCGGCCACCAGAAGGTCGAGGATCAGGTCGGGCGCGCTGGGGACGGCGACCGGCACATTACATACTTTGTCCATGTTTGCAGGAGAGAGAAATATTTCCTACGATCATCGTGAGCGATCGAGCATGTAATTTTGCCCGGAAGGATGCGCGCATGGCCATGCAATACGTGAGCTGCGACACAGACGGCGCCGTCTGCACCATCACCCTGAACCGGCCCGACAAGCGCAACGCGGTCGACGGCCTGGTGGCGGCCGAACTGCGAGAGGCCTTCGGCCGGTTCGAGGCCGAAGAGGCCCTGCGCGTCGCGGTGCTCACCGGCGCGGGCGGCAACTTCTGCGCGGGCGCCGACCTCTCCGCCGTGGGCGACCCCGCCCGCCGCAACGAGCTCGACCCCGAAGGCGGCGGCAGCGGCCCGATGGGGCCCACGCGCATAGCGCTGTCGAAGCCGCTGATCGCGGCGGTGAACGGCTTCGCGGTGGCCGGCGGCCTCGAGCTCGCGCTGCTGGCCGACCTGCGCGTGGCCGACGAGGACGCGGTGTTTGGCGTGTTCTGCCGCCGCTGGGGCGTGCCGCTGATCGACGGCGGCACGGTGCGGCTGCCGCGCATCGTGGGCATGGGGCGAGCGCTCGACATGATCCTCTCGGGCCGACCGGTGGGCGCGCCCGAGGCGCTCGCGATGGGCCTGGTCAACCGCATGACGCCGCCCGGCGGCGCGCTGGCCGCCGCGCAGCAGCTGGCTCGCGAGATCGCCGCCTTTCCGCAGCGTTGCATGCTGGCCGACCGGCGCTCCGCCTACGAGCAATGGGACATGCCGCTGGCCGAGGCCCTGCGCCGCGAAGGCGCGCTGGGCGTGCCGGTGGTCTTCGCCGAGGGCCAGGCCGGCGCCGCGCGCTTTGCCGGCGGCGCCGGGCGCCACGGCGAGTTCGGAAGCTGAAAACCCGGCCTACCCCTGCCCGATGCGGCGCAGCGTGGTCCGCAGCGCCTTCGCGAAGCGCGGGTCGGCCATGGCGCCGACGTTGAAGCGCGACCAGCGCGACACCTGCGTCGAGTCGACGGCGAAGATACGCCCCGGCGCCATCACGATCTTGCGCGGCAGCAACTCCTTGGCAAAAGCCAGCGAGTCGACCACGCCGGGCAGCGCGGCCCACACGTAGAGCGACTGCGGGCTGCGCGCGAACACTTCGGCGTCGACCGACTCCAGCAGCTTGATGGCGTTGCGCGTGGCCTCGCCCAGCCGCGTCTGCAGCCGGTTCAGGTGCCGCTGGTAGTGGCCCTCGCTGAGGATGACGTCGACGGTGCGCTCGGCGTACTCCGAGCTGCTCACGTGGATCAGCGCCTTCAGGTCGGCGAGATCGCTCGCGAGGTCGGCGCCACATGCGATGAAGCCCACGCGCAGCGCGGCCGAGAACGACTTGGAGAAGCTGCCGATGTAGATCGTGCGTTCCAGCTGGTCGAGCGCGGCCAGCCGGGGCAGCGCCGTGGGCTTGAAGTCGGCCAGCGGATCGTTCTCGACGACCAGCAGGTCGTGCTTCTGCGCAAGCTGGAGCACTCGGAATGCCTTGGCGGGCGAGATGTCGGAGCCGGTGGGGTTGTGCGCGATCGACTGGGTGAAGAAGAGGCGCGGCCGCTCGGCAACGAGCAGGCGCTCCAGCGCTTCCAGGTCGGGCCCGTCGGCCAGGCGCGGCACGCCCAGCACCTGCGCGCCCGCGAGCTTGAGCTTGCCGAACAGCGGGTAGTAGCCGGGGTCGTCCACCAGCACCTTGCCGCCGGGCGGCACGAAATAGCGGATGACGATGTCCATGGCCTCGTTGGCGCCGTGCGTGAGCACGATCTGCCGCGGTTCGGCGCCGATGCCGAAGTCGGCCAGCTTGCGCACGAGGTGATCGCGCAGCGGCGCGTAGCCGAAGCGGCTACCGTAGCGAAAGAGCGCGCCGAGCCCCGTGCGCACGACCTTGGGGTGGTACTTGTCGAGCCGCACGTCGGCCAGCCACTCGACCGGCGGAAAGCCGTCGCCCACGGCGATCGCGTCGGGCTCGGTCTTGAGCTGCTCGCGCATGAGCCACACGATGTCCATCGCGCGGCCGAGGCTGCCGGCGTCTTCCTCCGCGGGCCCGGGGGCCGAGGGCCGCGCGCACACGAAGTAGCCCGAGCCGCGCCTGGGCTCGACCAGCCCGCGCGACACCAGCAGCTCGAAGGCGGCGACCACGGTGTTCTTCGCATAGCCGTGCAGCTGCGCCAGTTCGCGCAGCGAGGGGAGCTTGACGCCGGCCTTGTATGCGCCGCTCGCGATCTGGCGTTCGATGGCGTTGGCGAGCGAATCGGCGATGGTGGTCATGGCCTGCGACTGTGACACAGCGGGCGCGAACGGCCACCCACTGTCCTCACTGTCCCGCCAAACTGTGCCTTCCGGCGGCGGTACAGCCGACCTAAATTGCCTGCTCCCGAACTCGCATTCAGAAGAGACACGCAACGATGGTCGCCGACTCCCGCCTTCCCAACTTCCGCGCACTGACACCCGCGCAGCGCCTCGAACACATCGCGGGCATCGCCTCGCTCACCGCCGACGAGACCGCCCTGCTCGCCCGGCCCGACGCCCTGGGCATGGACCGCGCCAACGGCATGATCGAGAACGTCATCGGCACCTTCGAGCTGCCGCTGGGCGTGGCCGGCAACTTCGTGGTGAACGGCCGCGAGTACCTGGTGCCGATGGTGGTGGAAGAACCCTCGGTGGTGGCCGCGGCCTCGTTCATGGCCAAGCTGGCGCGCGAAGCCGGCGGCTTCGAGGCATCGAGCACCGGACCGCTGATGCGCGCGCAGGTGCAGGTGGTGGGCATCGGCGATCCGCAGGGGGCACGGCTCGCACTGCTGCGGGCGCGCGAGCGCATCCTGGAGGTGGCGAACAGCCGCGACAAGGTGCTGATCGGCCTGGGCGGCGGCTGCCGCGACATCGAGGTGCACGTGTTCGAAAGCACGCCACGCGGCGCGATGGTGGTGATGCACCTGATCGTCGACGTGCGCGACGCGATGGGCGCGAACACGGTCAACACCATGGCCGAAGCGGTGTCGCCGCTGGTCGAGGAGCTCACCGGCGGCACGGTGCGGCTGCGCATCCTGTCGAACCTCGCGGACCTGCGGCTGGCGCGCGCCCGAGTGCGGCTCGCACCGGCCGTGCTGGTCACGCGCGAGCGCAGCGGCGAGGAAGTGGTGGAAGGCGTGATCGACGCCTACACCTTCGCGGCCGTCGACCCCTACCGAGCGGCCACGCACAACAAGGGAATCATGAACGGCATCGACCCGGTGATCGTCGCCACCGGCAACGACTGGCGCGCGGTCGAGGCCGGCGCACACGCGTACGCCTGCCGCCATGGCCGCTACACCTCGCTCACCACCTGGGAGAAGGACAACACCGGCGCGCTGGTCGGCACCATCGAGCTGCCGATGCCGGTGGGGCTGGTGGGCGGCGCCACCAAGACGCATCCGCTGGCGCGGCTGGCGCTGAAGGTCCTCGGCGTGCAGTCGGCACAAGAGCTCGGCGAAGTGGCCGCTGCGGTGGGCCTTGCGCAGAACCTGGGCGCCCTGCGCGCGCTGGCCACCGAAGGCATCCAGCGCGGCCACATGGCACTGCACGCACGCAACATCGCGCTGGTGGCCGGTGCCGCTGGCGAGGAGATCGACGCCGTCGCGAAGCAGATGGCGGCCGAGCACGACGTGCGCACCGACCGCGCGGTGGCGCTGCTCGAAGCGCTGCGCAAGAACAAGAAGTAGGCAGGCAGACAGGAAGGCGTTGCGGGCCGCGCCCGCATCAACAACAACGACGGAGACGACAGCATGAAGACGGACAGTACAGGCCGCGCGAGATGGCGGCTGGTTGAGATATGGGGCGACACCGCCGACCTGGGCCACCTCGCGTGGTCGATCGCCATCGGCCTCGTCGTGAGCCTCGCAGGCTTCCTGGTGGCCAACCGCGTGCTCGCGAGCACGGTGGGCACGCCCGAGCTGGCGCGTGCCTACGCCATGCTCGCGGGCCTGGGCGGCTGCGTGCTGTCGGGCCTGATCTGCGCCTGGCTCTTCACGCCCAAGCGCGAGGTGATCGAGGGCACGGGCGCCGATCCGCGCTGGCGCGAGGAAGTGCTGGCCGAACTGGCCGGCGAGCACGGCGACCTGGGCTCGGTGGCCGACCTGCCGCCCGCCGTGGTGCGCGAGATGAAGGAACTCGAAATCCACGACCTGTTCGCCTCGTACCGGCCGCGCGCCGCGCGGCAGGAAGGCGGCGCGCCATGATCGACGCATCGCTGCTCGACCAGATCCTCATCGCCACCGGCATGGGCCTTGTCGGCGCCGTGGTGTTCGCCGCCATCGGCCTCGTCTCGGGCACCGACGAGACCACCACGCTCGCGCCGCTGACGCTGCTGGTGGTGCTGCTGGGCGTGCCGCCCGAGGGCGTCTTCACCTTCTTCCTGGCCGCGGCCGTGGCCAAACACATGACGCACGCGGTGCCCACGGCGCTGCTGGGCATCCCGGGCGACACCATGGCCACGCCGCTGCTGCAGGACGCCAACGTGCTGCGCAACCTCGGCGTGCCGCACATCGCGCTGCGCAAGATGGTGTCGGGCGCGATCATCGCGGCCTTCATCGCGGTGCCGCTGGCCGTGCTGTTCGCGGTGCTGCTGGCGCCATACGGCGCAGCCATCACCAAGGCGGCGCCGTGGATCTTCGTGGTGGCGGCCGTGGCCATCGCGTATTTCTCGAGCGGGCGCTGGGCCTCGGTGGCGACGCTGGTGCCCTTCGTGGTGGTGATCGTGGCGCTGCAGGCGCTCACGGGCAAGTACGGCGTGAAGCTCAGCATCAGCTACTTCCTGGGCATCGCCATCGGGCCGCTGGTGGCCGACCTGTTCTCGGTGATCTCGCCGGCCGCGCGTGCGCGCATGAAGCGCGACAAGGTCCGCACCTTCTCGCTGGCGCCCGACGTGAAGGGCTGGTCGGGCTACTTCCCGAACCCGTTCAAGGTGCTCGACCGCGGGCAGGTGAAGTGGACCTTCGCGACGGCGGCGGTCTCCAGCGCCACCTTCGTGTTCAGCCCGGTCGCGATGACGGTGGTGCTGGGCGAACTGGTGGGCTCGCGCGTGAAGCACGCCTACCACCGGCTCACGACCACGCTGGCCGCGCGCAACGGCGTGACCGAGGCCACCTACATCGCCGAGGCGCTGATTCCGCTGATCGCCATCGGCCTGCCGCTGAGCCCGGTGGCCGCGGGGCCGGCCGCGCCGCTCTTCAACGCGCCACCGGTCTTCACCATCGACGCGGCCAGCGGCCAGACCCACAACCTGCACAACCTGCTGAGCCACTGGGAGTTCCTGGGCTACGGGATGCTGGCGGTGGTGCTGGCGGCGCTGGTGGCCTATCCGTTCACGATGAACTTCGCGCGCCGCGCGGCGCTCTTCGTCTCACGCAAGGTCAGCCACGAGGCGATCATCGCGACCTTCGTGGGGCTGATCGTGGTGATCAGCGTGTGGGAAGGCCAGTTGCTCGGGCTGCTGGTGATCCTGACGATGGGGCTGCTGGGCGGGCTGCTGTCGCGCGCCATCGGCTTCAACACCGGCGTGCAGTTCATGGGTTACTACACGGCGGTGCTGACGGTGCCTGCGGTGGTCAAGGCCTTCGGCTGATCGGAGAAAGAGGCTGTCAGCGCACCTTCGCGCAGACCGCCTCGAACACCGCGCCGCTCACCGTCTCGGGCTTGCCGACGGGCGACCACTGGGTGTGGCGGCCGATGTCGAGGTCGTGCACCTCGAGCGGCCCGTTGTAGCTGACGACACGGCGCATCTTCTCGCGGCGGCCCTTGCAGTCGTAGTCGCCCAGGTAGTTGGACGCGCGGAAGGGCTGCTTGCCCACGTCGTTCTGGAGCTCGAAGTAGTCGTAGCGGGTCCAGGCCTCGACGAATTCGCCGTGGGGGCGGATCGACGGGATCTTCAGCGACACCTTCTTGCGGGCCGTGGTCATGAGCTGTGTCCACTCCTGCTGTTTCGGCTGGGGCTGCGCGGAGACACAAGGGACGGCGGCCACCAGCGCAAGGACGCCGACGGCGGGGATCAGGCGAAGGAACGGTTTCACGGCTCGGGCTCCTGTGTGGCTCTGTATGTCTGCATGGGCCGGCGCCGGCCGGCAGCCGGAAGATATCAAAGCAGACCCAGGGCAGCTCAGCGCGGCTTCGGCTGGGTCTTCTTCGGGGCCGGCTTCGACGCAGGCTTCGGCTTGTCGCCGCCGAACAGCTTTTCCACCTGCTGCCCCACGCGCGCCCCGATGGCGGTGCCCACACCCGGCAGCACCGCGCTGCCGATGGCCGCGCCGGTGAGCGCGGCGCCGGTCAGCGAGAGTTCGGGGTCGCTCATGCTGCCGCCCACCTTCAGCGGCACGCCGACCACGCCGTCGACGAGGTCGACCGCGATCTCGCCGTCGAGCTTGCGGTTGAAGAGCTTCAGGTTGCCGCTGGCGGTGAGCACGCCCGAGCGGGCCTTGAGGTTGCTGTACTGCATCACCACGCCGTCCTCGGTGCCCTGGGTGTCGAGGGTGCCGGTGAGTTCGTCCAGCGCGGTGGTGCCTCCTCGGCTGATGCCTGCGGTGGTGACGGCCTTGGCCACGTCCAGCCTGGTGAGCGTGGCCGGTTGGACCGAGAAGGTGGTGCGGGTGTGCAGGCTGCGGATGAGCGCGCCGAGATCCTCGGCGCTCGCCGCCTCGGCCGCGAGCGTGGTGGTGCCCGAGAACTTGCCGGCCACCGAGGTGCGGCGGCCGAAGGCCTGCACCAGGCTCTCGATGTCGATCTGGCGCGGCTCCAGGTCGGCCGAGAGCTGGAGCTTGCCGTCGGGCTGCGTCTCGAGGCGGGAGACGCCGTTCCAGGTGCCGCCGCCCACGTCGATGCGGGTGCGCCAGCGGTCCTGCCCGGCCTGGCGGTCCAGGCGCAGGCGCACCGCAGAGGGAGTGCCGGCGCGCTCGATGCGGGCCTGGCGCGGTCGCCAGCCGGGGTCGAAGCGGATGTCGCCGTCGTAGGCCAGCGAGATGTCGCGCCGGTCGATCCAGCTCACGTCGCGCCAGCGCAGCTGTTCCACGGGGACGGGCGCGAGCGTCCATGGCGCCGGCAACGCGATGACGCCCTCCCCGCTCTCCCGCGGCTTGGGCCCCTTGCCCCGGAAGGCACGCACCGAGGCGCGCGGCAACACCAGGCCGTCGACCTCGATCTCGTCCACCGCGATGACGCGCTGCAGCAGCGGCGCGAGCTGCAGCTGCACGCTCACGCGGCGCAGGGTGATGGGACGGGGCTGGTCGGTGGCGATGTCGGACAGCACGAGCACGGGTACCGGCACCAGCGCCCAATGGGCGCCACCCACCTTCAGGGCCACGCCGAAGCGCTTCTCGAAGGCCTCGGCGATCTTCGCGGCCACCTCGTCGTCGGTGGGCAGGCGCGCGCTCACCACCCACACCAGCGCGCCCGCGCCCAGCAGCAATGCAACGGCGATGCCGAGGAGCCAGCGGCGCAGGGGGAGCTTCATCGGCGCAAGGTAGCACGCAAAGGCGACTCGGTTTGTCAGCCGCCATCGCTATAGTTTTGGCCACTGTTACAGGCAGGAAGAAAGAAAGAGGCACTGAATGCGTATCTGGAAGAAAGAGGTCTCCGTCGAGACCCTGACGAGCAACCACGTGGGCACCGTCGTCTCCGCGCTGGGCATCGAGTTCCTGGAGGTGGGCGACGACTTCATCCGCGCCCGCTGCCCCGTGGACGAGCGCACCCGCCAGCCCTACGGCATCCTGCACGGCGGCGTGTCGGTGGTGCTGGCCGAGACGCTGGGCTCCTGCGGCGCCCACTACTCGGCCCCCGAGGGCGACCGCGCCGTGGGCCTGGACATCAACGCCAACCACATCCGCTCGGTGACCAGCGGCTGGGTGATCGGCACGGCGCGGCCGGTGCACCGGGGGCGCACCACGCAGGTCTGGCAGATCGACCTGACCAACGAGGCGGGCGAGCTGACCTGCGTATCGCGCATCACGATGGCGGTGCTGCAGGCGCGCTGAAGGCGGCGGCTTTCTTTCTCCTGCGGCAGGGTGCATGCCGGTGTTCAGGGCGGGGTTCATCACCCACAATCACGCCCCGGGAAAGCCGGGACGTCCCGGCCACCGAGCACTACATCCAACAAGAGGAGATAGAAGAATGTTCAACTGGACTGAACGGCCCGCGTCCGCGCTGGCCAACGGCGCGGTAATCGCGCCCGACGAGCGGCTGCCCTGGCTGCAGACCGGCGCGATGGGCGTGCAGCACGTCATCGCGATGTTCGGCGCCACGGTGCTGGCGCCGATCCTTATGGGCTTCAACCCCAACATCGCGATCCTGATGAGCGGCATCGGCACGCTCATCTTCTACTTCGTCACCGGCGGCAAGGTGCCCAGCTACCTGGGCTCGAGCTTCGCTTTCATCGGCGTGGTGATCGCCGCCAGCGGCTACGCGGGCAAGGGGCCCAACGCCAACATCGCGGTGGCGCTGGGGGGCATCGTGGCCTGCGGGGTGGTGTACATCCTGATCGGGGCCATCGTGCAGGCCATCGGCACTGGCTGGATCGAGCGCTTCATGCCGCCCGTCGTCACGGGCGCGGTGGTGGCCGTGATCGGGCTCAACCTGGCGGGCGTGCCCGTCAAGAACATGGCGGCCGGCAACTTCGACGCCTGGATGCAGGCCGTGACCTTCCTCTGCGTGGGCCTGGTGGCGGTGTTCACCCGCGGCATGCTGCAGCGCCTGCTGATCCTGGTGGGGCTGATCCTGGCCACGCTGGTCTACGCCGCGCTGACCAATGGCATGGGCATGGGCAAGCCGGTGGACCTGAGCGGCATCGCCAACGCGGCCTGGTTCGGCCTGCCGACCTTCACCGCGCCGGTGTTCACGGCCAACGCGATGCTGCTGATCGCGCCGGTGGCGATCATCCTGGTGGCGGAGAACCTCGGCCACCTGAAGGCGGTGACGGCCATGACCGGCCGCAACCTCGACCCGTACATGGGCCGCGCCTTCATCGGCGACGGCATCGCCACCGTGGTGAGCGGCGCCGCCGGCGGCACCGGCGTGACCACCTACGCCGAGAACATCGGCGTGATGGCGGCCACGCGCATCTATTCCACCGCCGTGTTCGTGGTGGCCGCCGTCATCGCGCTGGTGCTGGGCTTCAGCCCCAAGTTCGGCGCGCTGATCCAGGCCATTCCGCTGCCGGTGATGGGCGGCGTGAGCATCGTGGTGTTCGGCCTGATCGCCATCGCGGGCGCCAAGATCTGGGTCGACAACAAGGTCGACTTCTCGCAGAACAGGAACCTGATCGTCGCGGCCATCACGCTGATCGTGGGCACGGGCGACTTCACGCTGAAGTTCGGCGACTTCGCCCTGGGCGGCATCGGCTGCGCGACCTTCGGCGCGATCATTCTTTACGCGCTGCTGGGCCGCTCCAGGAATTGAACTGCGAGCGAGCCCTTCCAGGGATACCGTGGAACCGGCTTTGCCGGGCCACCGGTATCGCCCCCTGCAAGGGGGTTGGCGAAGCGACACGAAGTGCCGCGAAGCCTGGGGGTTAGCTTGGTAACCTCATGAAAGAAGTGTTTGCCGGAGGGCCTGAGGCGGGGGCCCTTCACCGGCGTTTGGCCCGCGCCCGTTAGACTCCAACGCTTTTCGCACCGACGTTTTCCCAATGGCCGATGTCTCCGCCGCGCGCACCAAGGCGGTTTTCGAATTCAAGAGCGCCACGCTGCCGCTGATCGCAGTGATCCTCAAGACGTCCGACCTGGACGTGCTGGCCGAGGCGCTCGACGCCCAGCTGGCGGATTCGCCCGACTTCTTCGAGCAGGAGCCGGTGGTGATCGACCTCTCGCTGCTGCAGGAGTCGCAGGACGACGGCGACATCGACTTCGCCGCCCTGCGCGGCCTGCTGGCGCGCCACCAGACCCAGCCCATCGCGGTGCGCGGCGGCAACGACACCCAGCACGCCGCAGCGCGCGCGGCCGGCCTCTCGGTGGCGGCCATGCCCGCGGCCCCGGCGCCCCGCGCCCCGGCCCCGCCGGCCGAGCCCCCGGCCTCCGAGGCCCCGCAGATCGTGCGCGAGGTGCCGGTGCCGGCCAACGGCACGCTGCTGATCGACAAGCCGCTGCGCTCGGGCCAGCAGGTCTACGCCCGCGGCGGCGACGTGGTGGTGACTGCCATCGTGAGTTTCGGCGCGGAAGTCATCGCCGACGGCAACGTGCACGTGTACGCGCCGCTGCGCGGCAAGGCCATTGCCGGCGCGCGCGGCAACACCGAGGCGCGGATCTTCTCGACCTGCATGGAGGCCCAGCTGGTGGCCGTGGCCGGCATCTACCGGACCAACGAGGTGCCGCTGCCCGACACGGTGCTGGGCAAGCCGGCCCAGGTGCGCCTGGACGGCAAGAAGATTTCCATCGACCCTATTCCCTGACCGGGCGAACCCGATCACGGAATGCGGCGACCCTGACAAGCAACAACTGAATCGAAACAAGAAGGAATGGCCATGGCCAAAATTGTGGTGGTGACTTCGGGCAAGGGCGGCGTCGGCAAGACGACGACGAGCGCCAGCTTCGCGTCGGGCCTCGCGCTCGCGGGCAAGAAGACGGCGGTGATCGACTTCGACGTGGGCCTGCGCAACCTCGACCTGATCATGGGCTGCGAACGCCGGGTGGTGTACGACCTGATCAACGTCATCCAGGGCGAGGCCAACCTGAGCCAGGCGCTCATCAAGGACAAGCAGTGCGACAACCTGTTCGTGCTGGCCGCCTCGCAGACGCGCGACAAGGAAGCTCTGACGCAGGAAGGCGTCGAGAAGGTGCTGGCCGACCTCGCCGCAATGGACTTCGAATACATCGTCTGCGACTCGCCCGCGGGCATCGAGACCGGCGCCATGATGGCCATGCACTTCGCCGACGAGGCGCTGGTGGTGACCAATCCCGAGGTGTCCTCGGTGCGCGACTCCGACCGCATCCTGGGCATGCTCAGCAGCAAGACCAAGCGCGCCAAGGAAGGCGGCGAGCCCATCAAGGAACACCTGCTGATCACCCGCTACAACCCCAACCGGGTGGCGGGCGGCCAGATGCTCTCGCTGGAGGACATCCAGGACATCCTGCGCATCAAGCTGATCGGCGTGATCCCCGAGTCGGAGAGCGTGCTGCACGCCTCCAACCAGGGCGTGCCGGCGATCCACGACAAGGAAACCGATGTGGCGCAGGCCTACACCGACGTGGTGGCCCGCTTCCTCGGCGAGGACCGGCCGATGCGCTTCGTCGAGGCGGAGAAGCCGGGCTTCTTCAAGCGAATCTTCGGGAGCAAGTAGCCCATGTCCTTCCTCTCGTTCCTGCTGGGCGAAAAGAAGAAGACTGCCAGCGTCGCGAAAGAGCGGCTGCAGATCATCCTCGCCCACGAGCGCTCGAGCCTCAGCGGCAAGAAGCGGCCCGACTACCTGCCCGAACTCCAGCGCGAGCTGGTGGCGGTGATTTCCAAGTACGTGTCGATCAACGCGGACGACATCAAGGTCAACCTGGAGACCCAGGACAACCTCGAAGTGCTCGACATCAAGATCGAGCTGCCCGAACCGGCTCCGACGCCGGCGCGCTGAGCGCGAAGGACCTGAAGCGCAGCGCCGGGCCCGCGTTCAGCGCTGCGCCACGAAGCGCGCCACCTGCGCCAGCACCTCGGCTTCCTTGAGGATGCGGCGATGTCCCCATCCCTGCGTGGCGACGAGCTGCGCACCGCGGATCGCATCGCGATACGCCTGCGCGTCGGCGAAGCGGTTCACGCGGTCGTCGCGGTCATGAACGATCAGCGTGGGCTGCGCGATGCGCGGGCCCACCGCCGCCGGTTCGAGCTGCGGCATCAGCACGCCCTCGCGCGATTCGAAGCGCCGCTGCATCGCGAGGCGCGTGGCTTCGCTCAGCCCGAAGGTGTGGGCGAAGTAGCGCGTGTATTCGCGCGGCGAAGCGGGCGGAGCGAGCAGCACGAGGCGCTCCGCGGGAAGCCCTCGCGCGGCAGCCAGGGCCAGCCCGTTGGCGCCCAGCGAATGCGCGACGGCGGCGCGCAGCGCATGGCCATCGGCCGCCAGCCGGGCCGCGACGTAGGCGATGGCACGCGCGAACTGCGGCGAATTGCTCATCGTGCCGGCGCTGCGGCCATGGGCCGGCAGCTCGAGCAGCACGGGCCGCAGCCCTGCGGCGGCCACGGCCTGTGCGAGCGGCAGCATCTGGCCCGCATGGCCGCCCCAGCCATGCACAAGCAGCACCACCGGCGCCGACTCGGCGCCCGAGTCCTGCGCGGCGAGGTGGTAGATGCCGACGCTGGCCTCTTCGAAGGACCAGTCCTCGCGCCGCCATTCGGCACCGGGGCCCTGCCCGCGATAGAGCCACTTGGGCGGCAGCGGCGTGCCGAAGACGCGGTAGGCGGCGCGCACCGCCAGCGCCGGCCAGAAGCGCTGCGAGGTGGTGAGGCCGAAGCGCAGCGCGCGCATCGTGCGGCTGGGCCGGTAGTAGTTGGACTGCGCGGCGTGGCCGGCTGCCGGAGGGGAAGTGCTCGTCATGGGTCGGTGGTCCTTCCGGGCTTCAGTACCAGACCCAGTCGCGGTTGCTGCGCGGCAGGCTGCGCAGGGTGTCGCGAAGGCCCTTGATGCCAAGGACGGCCGCGTAGGCGGCTAGAAAGAGGGCAATGATCAGCATGGTGCTTCTCCTGTTTTATCGCACGGCTGTGCGAAATTTTGGCAAATCGAACGCAGGGAATCCGCCTGGTTCTTGAAGGGGCCTCGCTCAGGCGAGGTAGCTGGAAAGAAGCCGCTGCCAGGTCTGGGTGGCGCGGTCGGCGGCCTGCGGGTCGCGCAGGAAGCGCGCGTCGTGCAGCTGGGTCATGGTCACGCCGTTGAGCTCGCTCACGAGCTGCGCCGGATCGGTGTCTGCCTTGAGCTCGCCCGTCTCGATGGCCTGCAGCACGGTGCGGCGCAGCGCGGCGCGCCAGCGGGTGATTTCGCCGAGCAGCACGTCGCGCAGCTCGCCCTCGCGGTCGTCGAACTCGAAGGCGCCTGCCATGTAGAGGCAGCCGGTGTGCATCTCGACATCGCGCGTGCGGGCGATCCAGCGCGACACGATATCGTTGAGTCGGGCCAGGCCCTTGGGCTTCTGCATGGCGGGCACGAACACATCGGCCAGGAAGCCGCGGCCGTACTCCTCGATGACGGCCTTCTGCAGCGCCTCGCGCGAACCCACGCGCGAGAACACGCCGCTCTTGGAGAGGCCCAGCCTGCTGGCCACAGCCTGCAGCGTGATCGCTTCCAGGCCTTCTGCCAGCGCGAGGTTCATTGCCGCGCCGACGATGGCGGCGCGGGTGAGTTCGCTTTTCTGGGTCTTGGCGTCCATGCGGCGAACTTTAGCACAGCCGTGCGAAATCACAAGTGCCCGGAGACAGGCCGCGGCTGGAGCGCCTTAAAGATGTTTTGTTCATGTGAAACCAACAAACGCATCGTTCCCCGAATAAGCGCTTCTGCCGAGAATCGCCGGTCGGCCCCAGCCCGGGGCTTCGATGACTCCTCCGCGCCAGATGAACTTCCAACAACTGCGCTCGGTACGCGAGGCCGTTCGTTGCGGCTTCAACCTGACCGAAGTCGCCCACACACTACACACCTCCCAGCCCGGCGTGAGCCGGCAGATCCGCGAGCTCGAGGAAGAGCTCGGCATAGAACTCTTCGTGCGCGCCGGCAAGCGGCTCACGGGGCTCACCGAACCTGGCGGGCACGTGCTGCCGATCATCGAGCGCATGCTGATGGAGAGCAGCAACCTCAAGCACGCGGGCCAGGAGTTCGTCGCGCAGCAAAGCGGCCTGCTCTCGGTGGCGGCCACGCACTCGCAGGCGCGCTACGCGATGCCGGTGGCCGTGCAGGAATTCCGCGCGCAGTTCCCGAACGTGAAGCTGCACCTGCACCAGGGCTCGCCCAAGCAGATCGCGCAGATGCTGCTGGACGGCGAGGCCGACGTGGGCATCGCCACAGAGGCGCTGGGCGACTATCCGCAGCTGGTCGCCCTGCCCTGCTACCGCTGGACGCATTCGGTAATAGTGCCGCCGGGGCATCCGCTGCTCGACGCGCCGCTCACGCTGGAGGCGCTCGCGCGCTATCCGCTCATCACCTACGACACGGGCTTCACCGGCCGCTCGCGCATCGACGAGGCCTTCGAGCAGCGCGGGCTGCAGCCCAACATCGTGCTGGCCGCGATGGACGCCGACGTGATCAAAACCTACGTGCAGCTGGGCCTGGGCATCGGCATCGTGGCCGGCGTGGCCTACGAGGCCGAGCGCGACACGCAACTGCGCGCGATCGACGCAGGGCGGCTCTTCGGCATCAACCTCACCAAGCTGGCCGTGCGGCGCGGCACTTACCTGCGCAAATATGTCTACGCTTTCATCGAATCTTTCGCGCCCACGCTGACACGCGCGGTCGTCGAAGGGGCTCTGGGAGACCAGGAGAAGGCCTCCCACTACGAAATCTAGGCTTTGTCCAGAAGCTGGAAGCGGTTGTGTACTGGGGACGACAGAATGGTTAAAAAAGAAGTCTGAAGCTTCACACAGGCGGCGTACATTCGGGTTAATTCCTTGGCTTCCTGGAAATGGATCAGCAATGGCATCGTCGACCTCGCAGCAGCAGCAACAGCAAACAAAGGCCTCCCAGAGGGCGGCCGATGCAGCGGAGCGGCGAGAACGCTTGAGACGGAACCTGCCCGCCACGGTTGAACTGCTGCAGAGCCGACAGGCCGACCGCATCGACGACGCCGACATCGACGCGTACGTGAGCCTCAACTGGCTCGAGTGGCACGGCGGCGGCCTGCGCCTGACCATCACGGGGCGCAACGTCTGCGCCCAGTCGATACCCGCGGCATTGGCCTGAGGGCCGTCCTTCTCCGCGCAAACGAAAAAGCCGCCGCAGTTGCTTGCGGCGGCCTTGCGACACGTGCCGGTTCCGCTTACTGGCCGGCGATGATGTTCGCGATCACGCCCGTGGCGATGGCCGCGAGCACGAAGTCGCCGCCCACGCCCACCCACTGATAGCCGCGGGGCGGCTGCTGCAGCCTGTAGGCGCGCCAGTCCTGCACCACATAGTTGCGGCCACGGTACTCCGGCGGCACGCGGCCGCCACGACGCCATTCCGTATGCGGCTGCGGGAAGCCGCGGCGGTCGAACTGGCGGCCATCCCGGAAGTCCTGGTTGCCGCGGTAGTGGTCGCCGTGCGGGCCGCGCCGATCGAAATTGCGGTCGCGCTGCTCATAGCGGCCATCGCCGGGACGGCCGTTGTTGTCGAAGCGCCGATCCTGCGCAAAGGCACTCCCTGCGGCCATGCACATCGCGAGTGCCGCGGCGCCCACGGCCATGATCTTCGAGTTGGTCTTCATCCGGAACTCCTTCATGCGTTGATGACGAGTTCATTGTGTGCCGCGCGTGTATCCGATTCGGCCGCTTCAGGTCGCGGTCAGGTGAAATCAGGTAAGCGCTGGTATCCGCGCGGCGCCTTGTCCTTCATGTGACTGGCACGTAGCGGTTGACCACCATGCCGCTCTCGTAGGCCGTCGAGCCCAGCAGCCGCAGCTTGTGGCCCTTGTGGGGATCGTGGAACACCGAGCGCCCCGCGCCCACGGCCGTGGGGTTCACGAAGAACTGGAACTCGTCGACCAGCCCCGCCGCCACGAGCGCCGACGCGAAGCCCACGCCACCGATGGTGATGATGTCCTTGCCCTGTTCGCGCTTCAGCGCGTTCACTTCTTCCGCCATGCCGCCCCTTGCGATGACGGTGCGCTCCCACCGCGAAGACTCGAGCTTGTCGGTGAGCACGACCTTGCGCGCCTCGACGATCTTCTGCGCGAAGGCGTAGTGCGGATCCGCGGGAAATCTCTTCGCGGCACGGCCCCAGTGATCGAGGTAGCCCTCCTGCACGATGAGCCGGCTCAGCAGGATGGTGTCGATGCCTTCGAAGACGGCGTTGAAGTCGCGCTTCAGCCTGTCGTCCCAACCCCAGCGATCGCCCCAGCCCCAGAGTTGCCAGTCGAGGCTGCCATTGGCCGGCGACACATAGCCGTCGACCGACATCTGCATTTGCAGGATGAGCTTTCTGGTCATGCGCGTTCTCCTTCGGCCAGTATGGCCTTCGCCCATTGCTCCAGCGTGGTGGACGACGTGTTGCGTGGCGAACGGGCTTCCAGAGCCCATCCTTCCTGTTCGTTGAAGCTGCGCGCGGTTTCGAGCACCGCTTCGGCAAAGCTCGGCGACATGCCGGCGCCGAGCATGCTCGCCAGTGCGTCCTGGTGAGGCACCTGCACGTACTGCACCTTGGGCTTGCCGATGGCTGCGCCGAGGATGGCGGTGGCTTGCGCCATCGTGTAGTCGCCACCGCCGTGCAGTTCGTGCACGCGCGTGAGGGTGGCGGCTTCGTCGGTCAGCAGCCGCACCGCGCGATCGCCGACGTCTGCGGCGGAGACCATCGGCATCGGAAGGTCGCCGCGAAACATCGTGCCGAAGAAGCCGATGCCAGCCTGCGATGCGAAGTCGAGGCCCTTTCGGAAGTTCTCCATGAAGAAGCCGGCGCGCAGATGGACCAGTTCGGGAATGTGCAGCTCGTCGAGGCCCTGCTCCAGCAGCGCGGCGCCCAGCGAACTGCCCTTGCGCAGATGCGCGCTGAGGCCACTCAGCAGCACCACGCGGCGCACCGAGGCTTCCTTCACCGCCCGCGCCAGGTTGGCGCCGATCTCGCGCTCGCGGGCATGCAGGTCCGCCGCCTGCAGGTCGAACGGGACCATGAGAAACGCGCCGTCCACGCCGGCGAACACCTGCCTCAGCGCAGCGGCGTCATCCAGCGAAACGCCCGCGCTGCGCGAGACCGGCCGTACATGGTGACCCGCGGCCTGCAGGCCCCCGACTACTGCTTTTCCCACGTCGCTCGTCGCTCCGACCACTGCGTACGTGCTTGTCTTTCGAGTCGTTGGCATCTTGTCTCTCCATTCGGTTGGGGCTGGAATAACTGCTTGCTAAATGCAAGCAGTTGCAGTATTCGGTGAATGATTCAAAAATGCAAGCAGTTTTTGAAAGAGATCAGAAAGACCATGGCCTCCAGCGAAAAGTCGGCATGCCCGATCAACCTCGCGCTCGAAGTCTTCGGCGACCGGTGGAGCCTGCTGATCGTTCGCGACATGATGTTCGCGGGCAAGCGGCACTTCCGCGAGTTCCTGCAGTCGGAAGAAGGCATCTCCTCCAACATCCTCGCGGAGCGGCTGAACAAGCTGGTCGAGTACGGCGTGCTCTCGAAGGCCGACGACCCCAGCCACAAGCAGAAGGCCGTCTACAGCCTCACCCCGACGGGCATCGACCTGCTGCCGGTGGTCACGCAGATCGGCATCTGGGGCCGCAAGTACCGGCCGGTGACCGAGGAAAGTGCAGCGCCTTCCGTGGCCCTCGAAAAGGGCGGCGCCGCCCTGCAGAAGAAGATGCAGGCCGAGTTGCGCAAGACGCACCTCGGCTCGCACTAGAGCCAGAACGCGGCGGCCAACGGGCCGGCGCTCAGCCCTGGCTGGTGGAGCGAAGACTCAGCCGCCGACCGTGTTGTGGGCCTGGTGCACGCGCGAGCCGCCGCCGCGCCTCGCATCGCGGTCCACCGGCGGCAGGTCGAGTTCGATCAACGCGCCGTGCGCCTTCGCCAGGTCGAAGCTGCCCGTGGACTGCGGCCTGTCGGTGTGCAGCACGAGCGCATAGGGACCTTCGCCGCGCGCCGCGAGGCGCTGGCCGAGCCTGCCCCCGCCGCCGCCGTTCTCTCTCGGCGAGTAGAGCACCAGCACGCTGCGTCCCAGCGCGATGACGGCCATGCGCACGTTGCTGCCGGGCACGGCCACGGGTTCGCCGACGTGAGTGTCGGCATCGGCGGCGATGCTGCTGGCGAGCAGGGCGCGGTAGCGCGCCAGCGTGGCATCGAGGTCGGCGACCGCCACCGCCAGGCTCGCGACGCCAAGGGCGCCGTTGGCGTGCACGCGCACCTCGCCTTCAGGCACTCGCAAGGCGCGCGGCGTGAGGTCGCCGCACAGGAAAGGCAGGTCGGCAGAAAGCGGGCGCGCGGTCTGCCAGCGCAGGCGTTCGCCGTCGGGCCGCACGCGGCCGCCGTCGAGCGGACCTTCGAGCACGAGCCCCCGCCCCTTCGCATCGTCCACGGTGGCGGCGGTGTCGCGCGGCAGCAATGCGAAGTCGACGATGCCTTCGCCGTGCTTGTGCAGCAGCTGCCACCAGCGCTCGCCGGGCGAAGGCTCGCGCCACGCGATCAGCTCGAGGTAGCTGCCGTCGCCGAACACCACCAGCGCGTTGTGCGTGGCGCGGCCCGGATGCTCGCCGCCGCGCAGCACGTGGAATCCGAGCGCGCCGTAGTCGGCGATGGTGCGTTCGAGGTCGTGGACCGCGATGACGATGTGGTCGAGCCTGAGTGCCATGAATGCGTTCTCCGTGGATTTCCGGGTTCAGGATGCGGTGCGCGCCGCGCCGCCGCCGCCGAGGTAGGCGTCGCGGATGCGCGTGTCGGCCAGCAGCTCGCGCGCCGGACCCGACAGCACGATGCGCCCGGTCTGCAGCACGTAGCCGTGGTGCGCGATCTGCAGCGCGAGGCTCGCGTTCTGCTCGACCATGAACACCGACACGCCCTGCGCGTTGATGCGCGCGATGAGCTCCAGCACCTTGTCGACGTACAGCGGCGACAGGCCCATGGTCGGCTCGTCCATGCAGATGAGCTGCGGCCGGCCCATGAGCGCGCGCGCCATCGCCACCATCTGCTGCTCGCCGCCCGAGAGCGTGCCGGCCTGGAACTCGATGCGCTCGGCCACGCGCGGGAACAGCTCCAGCATGCGCTCCAGGTCCTGCGCCACGGCCTTGCGGTCACCGCGCGCATAAGCGCCCATCAGCAGGTTCTCGCGCACCGTCATCGCGGGGAACAAACGGCGCGCCTCGGGCACGGAACCGATACCCTTGCGCACGATCTGCGGCGTGCTCAGCCCCAGCGTCGATTCGCCGTTGAAGAGCACCTCGCCCGAGCGCGGCTTGAGCAGGCCCAGCACGATCTTCATCGTGGTCGACTTGCCGCTCGCGTTGCCGCCGAGCAGGCTGACGATCCGGCCCTTGCGCACTTCGATGTCGAGATCGAAGTGCGCCTGCACGGGGCCGTAGAAGCTGTTGATCTTGCGCAACTGAAGCAGCGGTTGCCCCAGCTGCGATTCGCTGGAAGCAGGTGCTGCGCTACGTTCGGGCAGCTGCCCCTCACCCCGACCCTCTCCCCAGAGGGGCGAGGGAGCGAGGCCGGTGCGGGCGACTGTGGCGATCATGCGGGCACCGCCTCTTTCTCTTCGCGCGGCACATCCGCCGAGCCCACTTGGCGATGGCCGAGATACGCCTCGATCACCGCCGGGTCGTGGCGCACCTCGCCGGGCAGCCCCTCGGCGATCTTGCGGCCGTCGTCGAGCACGGCCACGCGGTCCGACAGCTGCATCACCAGGTCGAGCTTGTGCTCGATCAGCAGGATGGTCTGGCCGCGCGCCTTCAGGCCGCGGATGATCTCCAGCATTTCCGCGGTCTCGCTCTCGTTCATGCCGGCGGTGGGCTCGTCCAGCAGCAGCAGGCGCGGCCTGAGTGCAAGTGCACGCGCGATCTCCACGCGGCGGCGGTTGGCATACGAGAGGCTGTAGGCCGGGTGGTCGATGCGCGGGGCAAGGCGCTGGCCGAAGAGCGCGATGATCTCTCGCGCCTCCTCGCGCAGCGCCTCTTCCTCGCGGCGCACCGCGCCGGGCTGCAGCAGCGCAAGCGCCAGCTCGGCGATGGCGCCCAGCCCGGGCACACCGCCCAGGCGCGGTTTCACGGCGCGCAGCCGCGTGTGCGCGCCGACCAGCACGTTGTCGAGCACCGAGAGATTCGCGAACACGCGCCCATGCTGGAAGGTGCGCGCGAGCCCGCGTTGCGCGAGCTGCTGCGCGGGCAAGCCGGTGATGTCGTTCCCGTCGAACAGCACCAGCCCTTCGTCGGGCCGGTCGAGGCCGGTGACGAGGTTGAACAGCGTGGTCTTGCCCGCGCCGTTCGGCCCGATCACGCTCAGCAGCTCGCCCTCGCCCACGTGCAGGTCGACCGCGTTGACGGCCGTGAGCCCGCCGAAGCGGCGCACGAGGCCGCGTATCTCAAGCAGCGACGGCATCGACCGCTTTCTCCCCCGCCCGAGCCTTCGAGTCGAAGTGCTTCACCTCGGCGCGGATGTTCTGCGGATTGCGCAGCAGGTTGAGGATGGGGCAATTGCGCTCCACCGCCTCGAAAAGCGCATCGATCTCCTCTCGGCTCGCGGGCGAGTCGATGTGCACCGTGTAGCCGATCTCGTGCGGCCAGATGGGCGTCTTCTCGTGGCCCGGCTTGCCGCCGCGCGGGTCGATGATGCCCGTCACCTCCACCTCGAGGCTCTCGAGCGGAACCTGCCGCTCGGCCGCCTGGATCAGGAAGATGTGCGTGACGCAGGTGCCCAGCACGCCCAGCTGCAGCTCGGGCGAGCTGGGCCCGAGGTTGTAGCCTGCGAAGTCCGGCGGGCTGTCGCTGATGACCTGGTGTTCGCGGATGCGCAGCCGGCGCACACCGCTGCGGCCTTCGGCTTTCACGCTTGCTTTGAGTTGCACGGGCCGCGCTGTGCCGGTTTCGATGGCGGCATTGCGCGCCAGCACGGCGGCACGCTTCTCGGCGAGGTAGTCGTTGAGGTGGCTCATGGTGGTGTGTTCCTTCAGACAGTGCCCAGCAAACCCTGCGGGCGGAATCGGATCAGGAGAAGCAGTGCGACGCCGTAGATCAGCATCCGGTACTCCGCCGTCACGCGGAACAGCTCCGGCAGGCTCACGAGCGCCACCGCGCCCAGCAGCGCGCCGCTGATGTTCCCGAGTCCGCCGAGGATCACCATCGTCAGAGCCAGGATCGAGATCTGCGAGCCGAAGGTCTCGTGGTTGATGTACGAGTACATGTGCGCGGTGAAGGCGCCGCTCACGCCGGCTGCGAAGCCGCCGAAGCCGAAGGCCAGCGCCTTGTAGCGGTCGGGGCTCACGCCATAGGCGCGCGCGGCCACCTCGTCCTCGCGCACCGCGCGGAAGGTGCGGCCCAGGTGCGAGCGCAGCAGGCGCCACTGCAGCAGCGCGAGCAGCACCATCGCGCCGAACGAAGCCCAGTAGATGGCCTCGTTCGACGAGGCATCGCGCCCGAAGAGCGACAGCGGTGGAATGCCCGACACGCCGATGGGCCCGTGCGTGAGGCTTTCCCAGTTGAGGATGGTGAGCGCCACGATCTCGCCGATGCCCAGCGTGGCGATCGACACGTAGTGGCCGCGCAGCCTGAAGGCCGGGAAGATCAGCGCCGTGCCGATCAGCGAAGTGAGAAGGCCCGCGAGCACGATGCCCGTTCCCACCGGCAGGCGCAGGTCGAGCACCAGCAGCGACGATGCATAGGCGCCGATGGCCAGCAGCCCCGCATGGCCCAGCGAGATCTGCCCGATGGTGCCGGCCACCAGCGTGAGGCTCAGCGCGAGCGCGCCGTAGAGCCACGCGTTGGTGAGCGTCTGCAGCAGGTACGGAGACGGGTCGAACAGCGGCAGCGCCGCCGCCGCGGCGAAGAGCGCGAGCAGCAGGCTGGGCGGCACGTGCCAAGGTTTGCTCGGCGCGATGAAGGTGCCTGTGAGCGGCTCGGGCGGCAACGCGCGCTTGCGTCCGAACAGCCCGTTGGGCTTCCACAGCAGGATCACGAGCAGCAGCGCAAAGGCGAAGAGATTGCGGTACGGCGTACCGAGGATCGCCACGCCGTAGCTCTCGATCAGCCCCAGCAGCAAACTGCCCGCGATGGCGCCGGGCACGTTGCCCACCCCGCCGACCACGGTGGCCACCACGCCCTTGAGCGTGGCCTGGAAGCTCATCGCCGGGCTGATGTTGTTGTAGTACATGCCCACCAGCAGGCCCGATAGCCCGCCCAGCGCGGCGGCGATGGCGAACACTGTCTGGTTCACGCGGTCCACGTCCACGCCCATCTGCTGCGCCGCGTCGCGATCTTGCGCGGTGGCGCGCACGGCCCAGCCGAGTTTCGTGAAACGCAGGAAGCCGAACAGCACGGCCGCGCTCGCGAGGCCGATGCCGGCAATGAGGATGTCGAGCGCGCCGATGGTGCCGGTGCCGATCTGCAGGCGCCAGTCGGGCAGCTGCGTGGGCAGCGAGCGCGGGTCGGGGCTGAACACCAGCTGCACCAGGATGTCGAGCACGAAGCTGATGCCGATGGTGGCCAGCAGCGGCGCGATGCGCGCCGAGCCCTGCAGCGGCCGCAGGCCCACGCGCTCGATCAGCATGCCGAGCGCGCCCGAGCCGATCACCACCAGCGCGATGGTCACGGGCAGCGGCGTGTGCAGGTACGTGATCGACGCCCAGCCGATGTACGCGCCCACGGTGTACACCGAGCCGTGCGCGAAGTTGATGAGATGCGAGACGCCGAAGATCAGCGCGAGCCCCACCGCCAGCAGCGCATAGATGTTGCCGATGATCAGGCCGTTGACGGTGTAGTCGAAGAAGGAGGTGAAGCTCATGGCATGCCGGCTTTGCCCCCTCTCCCGCGTGCGGGAGAGGGTTGGGGTGAGGGTGCAGCGGCCGATGCGAGGTACTGCTGTTTTGCGAAGGCCCCTGCCCTCACCCTGGCCCTCTCCCGCAAGCGGGAGAGGGAACGACGCGCGAGACTGCTCATTTCGATGCAGCCACCGCCGCCCTCTCGTCCAGCTGCGCCCACCTGCCGTCCTTCACGACGAGGTTGACGCTCTTCACGCCGATGATCCGCCGCGTCTGCGCATCGAAGCTGGCCTTGCCGAAGATCACGCTGGGCACGTCCTTGATCTTGTAGAACGCATCGCGCACCGCCTTGCGGTCGGCATTGGGGCCGGCCTGGCGCAGCGCGGCGGCTGCGTACACCACCGCGTCGTAGGCGTAGGCGTTGAAGGCGTCGGGCTCCTTGCCGTACTTGGCGCGGAAGCTCTTCACGAAGTCCTGCACCTCGGCGCGCGGCTCGTCGGGATAGAAGGCGGTGTTGGTGTAGATGCCGTTCACCGCCGCGCCGCCGAGCTCGATGAACTTGGGCGAATACACCGAGCCCACCGCGGCGATGGGCTGCTTCAGCCCCACGCTGCGCACCTGGCCCGCGATGAGCGCGCCGTCGGGGTAGTAGGAGATGAGCACCAGCCCGTCGGGGTTGGCGTCGCGCACGCGCACCAGCGTCGATCGGAAGTCTTTTTCGTCGGGCTGGTAGCCCTCGGCAATGGCGACCTGCGCGCCGCGCTCCTGCGCGGCCTTCACGAGCACGTCCTTGCTGGTGCGGCCCCAGTCGGTGTTCAGATACAGCACGGCGATGCGCTTGAAGCCCAGCGTTTTCACCGCGAGCTCGGCCAGCAGTGGCTGCGCGTCGGCCTGGCTGATGGAGGGGCTCCAGATGTAGTCGCCGCCCCTGGTGAAGTCGGGGTGCGAGTTGGTGAAGCCCAGCTGCACCAAGCCCGCGCGCTGGTAGATCGGCGATGCGGCCATCGAGGCCGGGCTGGAGAAGTCGCCGAGCTCGATTAGCACGCGCTTGTCGTTCACCAGCTTCTGCGCGATGGCCACCGACTGGCGCGGGTCGCTCTGGCTGTCTTCGAAGTTGTAGGCCAGCGGACGGCCGTGGATGCCGCCCTGCGCGTTGATGTGCTCCAGCGCGAGGTCGAAGCCGGCCTTCCACTGCGCGCCGTACTGCGCGTTCTGTCCGGTGACGGGCCCGCTCGCGCCGAACCACACCGGCTCACCGGTGGCGGGTGCGGCCAATGCGGCAAAAGGCGCGGCCAGCAGGGCCATGGAGAGTGCGGTCACATGACGCAGGAAGCGGTGGCGGTTCAAGAGCAGCGGCATGGTGTCGTTCGGGTCCGGTGATGGATGGGAGAGGTGCGGGGAGCCAGTCATTCTTCGCCCGCGCTCCACACCGGGGAACGAACAAAAACGGGGAGGCTTATGCGCTTTCCGAGCAAAGGGACAAGCACTCGCGCGGCTTCGGGCTGCGTTTAAGCTGCGCGCCACATGAAGCGACGACACCTTCTCCATCTGCTGGCGGGCGTATCCGCTGCGAGCCTCATGGCGGCATGCGGCAGGCGCAAGCCCTCGACGGCGGCGCTGAAGTCAGGAGCCCACGTGCTGGCCCTGGGCGACAGCCTGACCTTCGGCTACGGCGCGCCGCCAGAGGCCTCATGGCCCATGAAGCTGGGCGAGCTGACCGGTTGGCAGGTAGAGAACGCGGGCGTCAACGGCGACACCTCGGCGGGCGCGCTGCAGCGCCTGCCCGGCCTGCTGAGCGGCGCGAGCTACGACGCGATCCTGATCGGCATCGGCGGCAACGACATGCTGCGTGGCGTGTCGGCCGCATCCACGCGCGACAACCTCGTGGAGCTCGTCACCCAATCGCGCGCGCACACGCCCTACGTGGCCGTGCTGGCGACGCCCGCGCCCGACGCGATGCGCGCGGCGGTGGGGTCGCTCAGCGATGCGCCGTTCTACGAAGAGGTGGCGAAGGCGCAGCAGGCGCTGCTGGTCGCGAACGTGTATTCGAGCGTGCTCTCGGATTCGTCGCTGCGCTCCGACCGCATCCATGCGAATGCGCGAGGCTACGAGAAGGTCGCGCAGCTCCTGGCGGATCAGCTCAAGTCCGCTGGCTGGCGTTGAGCAGGTCGACGTAGGCGCCCTGCACCAGCTGATCGGTGCGAACGCCCAATTGCGCCATGAGTGCATGCGCCTCGGCGATGCCGGCCTCGGCCGACTCGCCCTCCTCCAACACCACTTCGAGCTCGAGGAATTCGCCAAGCCCTTCCACGCGATCGAGGTGGATGCGCGTGCGGCCCGCGAGGAACAGCCGGCGCTGCTTGCGCACCCGGCCCGCCTGGCCCCAGGCGAGCGTGAGCGATTCGCGCAGCACGTCGGGCGTGGCGCAGGGCGTGATCAGGTAGAACGATTCCTTCGGACCGCTGCTGTTGGCGCGACGATAGAAGATCAGCTCCGCGCGGTCGGGCGCGAAGGTGCGCAGCTTGAGGCGGTCGGCGCCGTCGGTGCAGCGGAAGAAGGTGTCGTCCTGGGCGATCTCGATGGGGCCCTTGTCGGCCAGTGTCGCAGCGATGGCTGCAACGCGTTCCACGCTGTCGATGCGGGCCTTGATCTCTATGTTTCTAGACATCTCGGGAAGCTCAAGGCGCGCTGCCTTGCGGGCCCACGGACGGCGGTGCAGCGCGTCCGCTCGATCCTGGCGAGAGCTTGCGCCCGAAGGCCTCGCCCACCCGGCGCACGGGCCGGCTGGCCTTTTCCGACACGTTGTTGACGCCGCGCCGCGTAGCCGCGTCGGCGCGGTCGATGCTGCGGCCGGCGGCGTTGGTGCCGCGCTGCACGCTGCCCACCACCTTGCCGCCGCGCGAGGGTTGCTTGAGCGTATGGGCGCGCTGCGCCTTCGGCGGGTTGTCGGCACTCTGGGCCTGCGCGAGACCGGGCAGGCACAGCATGGCGGACATAGCCACGGCAAGCGACGCGTGGAAAGAGAAGGAAAGTTTCATGGAGCCTCCTTGGTGTCTGTGTCTTCCGCTGCCACAGCGGCAGCACGCGCCATGCGCTCGCTCTTCCAGTAGACGTCGTCGCCGCCGTCCATGCGGTTGAGCACGCGCGCGAGCACGAAGAGCAGGTCGCTGAGCCGGTTGAGGTATTGGCGCAGCGCGTCGTTGAGTTGTTCGACGGCGCCCAGCGCCACCACGGCACGCTCGGCCCTGCGCGCCACCGTACGGCACACATGCGCGAGCGAGGCCGCGCGTGTGCCGGCGGGAAGGATGAATTCGGCCAGGCGCGGCAGCGCTGCGTTGTGCTCGGCCAGTGCGTTGTCGAGCTGCAGCAGGGCCTCGGGCTTCAACAGCGTGAAGCCCGGCATCGACAGCTCTCCGCCGAGGTTGAAGAGCTGGTGCTGCACGTCGACCAGCAGCTCGCGCACAGGCTCCGGCATGGGCTCGCACAGCAGCACGCCGATGTTCGAGTTGAGTTCGTCCACGTCGCCCATCGCGTGCACGCGCAGGTTGTCCTTCGACACGCGCGTGTTGTCGCCGAGGCCAGTGGTGCCGTCGTCGCCGGTGCGGGTGGCGATCTGGGAAAGTCGGTTGCCCATGGGCGCTCCTGCTTCTTTCTTATTGCGCGACGGTCGACGCGTCGATCTTGCCCGCCAGCCACTGCAGCCCGGCGAGGTGCTGCTGGTCGTGGCTGCAGAGGTAGTGGATGAGGCTGCGCATCGTGAGCGGCCCGTAGCCTTCGAACACTGCCGTGCGCGCGAGCTGTGCGTCGCTCAGGCTGGAGATGATCTCCATCGTCTGCGCGCGCGCCATGCGGAAATCGGCCAGCACCTGCGCCGCATCGGCCGCTCCGTAGTTGCGCTCGATGGCCAGCGGCTCGCTGTCGATGGATGCGAGCGTGGGATGCGATTCGGCCAGCGTGCGCCGGAAGCGCACGTGGTAGCCCTCGATCTCGATGTCGCGCACATGGCAGAGCTGCTCGATGGCGGTGAAGGCCTCGCTGGGCACGCCTTCCCACGAAGGCGGCGTCCAGTGCCTGAAGGCGAAGGGAATGGCCGCGTAGTGGGCCTCCAGCTGCGAGGGGAAGGCCGCAAGGGCGCTGAGTGTGGTGGGGTTCATGTTTTTCCGAAGCGCATTATGGTGCTCGCTCCGTAGAATGGCCGATCACCCCCACCCCGCCAGGAGACAGCCGATGAACGCCCCGACCCAAACCTCGCACCTGATGCCGGAGCTTCATCTGCGCGACGTGCCCGACAGCCTGATCGAGGCGCTCAAGGCACGCTTCGGCGCCAACTGTTCCACGGCGATGGCGGTGCGCACGCAGCACGGGCGCGACGAGTCTTCCTTCGACGCGCCGCCCCCCTCCGCCGTGGTGTTCGCCGAGAGCACGCAGGATGTTGCAGACGCGGTGAAGCTCGCGAGCGAGCACAGCGTGCCGGTCATCCCCTTCGGCGTGGGCTCCTCGCTCGAAGGCCACCTGCTGGCGGTGCAGGGCGGCATCAGCATCGACGTCTCGCGCATGAACAAGGTGCTGTCGGTGAATGCCGACGACCTCACGGTGACGGTGCAGCCCGGCGTCACGCGCAAGCAGCTCAATGAAGAGATCAAGAGCACGGGCTTGTTCTTCCCGATCGACCCGGGCGCCGACGCCTCCATCGGCGGCATGACGGCCACGCGCGCCAGCGGCACGAACGCGGTGCGCTACGGCACGATGCGCGAGAACGTGCTGGCGCTCGAGGTGGTGACGGCCGCGGGCGACGTCATCCGCACCGGCACGCGCGCGAAGAAGTCGTCGGCCGGCTACGACCTCACGCGCCTCATGGTGGGCAGCGAAGGCACGCTGGGCGTGGTCACCGAGATCACGCTGCGCATCTACCCGCTGCCCGAGGCGGTGTCCGCGGCGATCTGCTCGTTCCCGAGCATCGAGGCCGCCGTGCGCACCACCATCGAAACCATCCAGCTCGGCGTGCCGATCGCGCGCGTGGAGCTGATCGACGTGAACACGGTACGCATGGTGAACGCCTACGCCAAGCTCAACCTGCGCGAGGAACCGATGCTACTGATGGAGTTCCACGGCTCGCCCGCCGGCGTGAAGGAGCAGGCCGAGACGGTGCAGGAAATCGCGAGCGGCCATGGCGGCAATGCCTTCGAATGGGCGAGCACGCCGGAAGAGCGCACGCGCCTGTGGACGGCGCGGCACAACAGTTACTTCGCGGCGGTGCAGTCGCGTCCCGGCTGCCGCGTGATCTCGACCGACACCTGCGTGCCGATCTCGCGCCTGGCCGACTGCCTGCTCGACTCGGTGGCCGAGGCCGATGCCAGCGGCATCCCCTACTTCCTCGTCGGCCACGTGGGCGACGGCAACTTCCACTTCGGCTACCTGCTCGATCCGAACATCCCCGAGGAGCGTGTGAAGGCCGAAGAGCTGAACCACGCGCTGGTGAGCCGCGCGCTGGCGCTCGAAGGCACCTGCACCGGCGAGCACGGTGTGGGGCTGCACAAGATGGAGTTCCTGGTGAACGAGGCGGGCACGGGCGCCATCGACATGATGCGCACGATCAAGCGCGCGCTCGACCCGAAGAACATCATGAATCCGGGGAAGATCTTCAGCCTCTGATTCCGCTCAGCACTCAACGAAAAAGCCCGGGGCTCTTGCGAGCCGCCGGGCTTTTTGTTGTGTGCGATGACCGATCGATCGATCAGTTGCTGCGGCGACGGGCTGGTGCCTTCTCTGCCGGCACGTAGGTCTGCGAGGGAGCCGCACCACCGTCCACGCCCAGGCGGCCGCCGCCGCCGAGGCCCTGGCCACGCACCGTCTGCGCCTTGTAGTTGCGCAGCGAGCGGACCATCTGGTTGAAGGCGTCCATGAAAGCCGCGGCGATCACCTTGCCCTGGGCGGTGTTGGTGTAGCCACCGAGGCCGCCGCCCGCGCTGCGGCCAGCGAGTGCACCGAAGGCGCCGAAGTCGGTCTTGGAGGCGCTGCCTTCGGAAGCGGCAACCTGCACGCCCGAGCGGTTGTCGATCAGGGTCAACATCGCGCTGGCTTCCTTGGTCTGCATGCTGCCGCCCAGGGCTGCGAGCGCACGGCCACGGCCGCCACCCACCAGGCCGCCGAGCGCGCCGCCGACGCCGCCAGCGTCGCTGTTGCTGAACACGATTTCGGGCGACAGGCCGTAATCGGAAGCGACCATCTGGCCGCGGCCGAAGTTGCTGCCGCCGCGCATTTCGCCCGACTGCATCAGCGCGCGTTCGCGCGTCATGGCATTCATGCCTGCAGCGCCGCGTTCGACCACGATGAAGCAGTTCGATTGCTGCACCAGCAGGCGCAGCAGATTGGCAGTGGGAGGCAGGCGGTATTCGCCGGTGAGGATGGTGTACCAGCCCGCGTTCTGGTTCTCGATCAGGGAGACGGTGCCGAGCGGCGATTCGCAGCGCTCGAGCTGGCTGCTGGCGTTGTCGGTGGCGCCACCCGCCGCGCTGCCGGTGGCCATGGTCTTGGCCGACTGGCTGCCCATTTGCATGTCGGTCGTGGCGCAACCGGTGAGAAGAAGTGCGCCGGCGGCGATGGCCGCGAGCGGAAACCTGGTGAGCTGCATGGTGGACTACTCCCTCTGTTTGTTCAGAGAACTGGGGTTGGAAAAACCAGCGGTCGAGGATACGCGCAAAGGATTGCAGGAATCAATCAAACGAATGCCGGAGCCCTGATTCACAACACTAGGCCGTTCGGCGGATGCGTTCGATCAGTCCGTTGAGCGCCTCGATGGAGCCGAAGTGGATCGCGAGCTCGCCGCTTTCCTCGACGCGGCCGCCGCGCTTGGTGCGCTTCTTGATGCGGACCTCGACCTCGGCCGTGAGCAGGTCGGCCAGTTCTTCTTCCACGCGCAGCAGGTCGCGCGACTTCTCGCCATCATTGCTGCGGCGCGAAGGCGTGAGCGTGAACTCGGCCGCGAGCTTCTTCACCAGCGACTCGGCCTCGCGCACCGACATCTTCTTGGCCGCGATCTGGTTGGCGGCCGTGATCTGGGTGCCGCGGTCGAGCGACAGCAACGCGCGGGCATGGCCCATGTCGATGTCGCCGGCCATCAGCATCTGCTGCGCGGGCTCGGCCAGGTTGAGCAGCCGCAGCAGGTTGCTGGCCGCACTGCGCGAGCGACCCACGGCCTGCGCCGCCTGCTCGTGAGTGAGCCCAAACTCGGTCACCAGGCGTTGCAAACCTTGGGCCTCTTCGAGCGGATTGAGATCCTCGCGCTGGATGTTCTCGATGAGCGACATCGCCGCAGCGGCCTCGTTGGGCACGTCGCGCACCAGCACTGGCACGGTGTCGAGGCCGGCGAGCTTCGCGGCACGGAAGCGCCGCTCGCCCGCGATGATTTCGTACTCGGCGTTCTTGGCCGCGGCCGATTCGGGATCGAGCCGGCGCACCAGGATCGGCTGCATGATGCCCTGCACCTTGATGCTCTCGGCCAGCTCGTAGAGCGCGCCCTCGTCCATGCGCGTGCGCGGCTGGTAGACGCCGGCGACCATCTGGTCGAGCATCAGCGTGCTCGGGTTGCGTTGCGCGCCGCCCTCCTCCGCATCGTTGACGCTGCCACTGCCGCCGCTTGTGTTGTCGGCGGATGGGGCGGCCGTCGGGCCCAGCAGCGCTTCGAGGCCGCGGCCCAGTCCCTTGGGTTTCTTGGTCGCCATCAGTTCTTTTCTTTCGAGATTTCGTTCAGGAGTTTCCGGCCCTCGGGCCAGTCGCCCAGGCCCGATTCGGCATTCAGATGACCGCCCGCGCCGGCATCGACGAAGCGCGCGCCCCAGTCGGCGGCAAGCTGGCGGGAGCGCGAGGCTTCGCAGTAAGGGTCGTCGTTGGCGGCGATCAGCACCGCCGGGAACGGCAGCGGCTTGCGCACGATGGGCGCCCAGCCGGGAATCAGCTGGCGCAGGTTGTCGCTCTCCACGTCTCCGGGCGCGACCAGCAACGCGCCGCGCACCTTGTGCGTGTTGCGCGAATGCGCGGCCCAGGCGGCAACGAGGATGCAGCCCAGGCTGTGCGCCGCGAAGACCACCTGGCCGGGCGATGCCAGCACTTCTTCTTCGAGCCGCGCGGACCAGTCGCCGCGCAGCGGGCGCATCCACTCGTGCTGCTCGACGCGGTGATCGCCATGGACCGATTCCCAGCGGGTCTGCCAATGGCCGGGGCCGCTGTTCTGCCAACCGGGCAGCAGCAGGATGCGAGGCTCTGTCATTTGCTACGGATTTGATAGCATCCTGCGGGTCGCAAGCGGCCGTCAGGCATTGTTCTCACTTGTCGAGTCGGTAGCCGGCGCGGCGGCCGGCGCCATGACGTCGTCGGGAATCGGCAGGTCCGGCGTAATCCGCGCAACCGGTGCGATCGGCGGAGCCACCGCGCCAGAGGCAAAGGCGCTCGCGGGCGGCATCTTGTCGACCAGTTCCTGCGCGAAGGCGATGAAGGCCTGGCTGCCGCGCGCGGCCGGGTCGAACACCACGCCAGGCAGCCCGTAGCTCGGCGCCTCGGCCAGCCGTACGTTGCGCGGGATGACGGTGTCGAACACCTTGTCGCCGAAGTGGGACTTGAGCTGCTCGCTCACCTGCTGCTGCAGCGTGATGCGCGGATCGAACATCACGCGCAGCAGGCCGATGATCTGCAGGTTCTTGTTGAGGTTGGCATGCACCTGCTTGATGGTGTTGACCAGGTCGGTCAGGCCTTCGAGCGCGAAGTACTCGCACTGCATCGGCACGATCACGCCGTGGGCGGCGCACAGCCCGTTCAGCGTCAGCAGGCTCAGGCTGGGCGGGCAGTCGATCAGCACGAAGTCGTACTCGGCACCGACGGCTGCCAGCGCGGTGCGCAGGCGCTTCTCGCGGCGGTCGAGCGCGACCATCTCGACCTCGGCGCCTGCCAACTCGCGGTTGGCGCCCAGCACGTCGTAGCCGCAACCGCCTTCCACCAGCTTGTCGGCCTTGACCCGCGCCTCGGCCACCGAGGCCGATTCGAGCAGCACGTCGTACACCGTCAACTCCAGCTCGCGCTTGTCGATGCCCGAACCCATGGTGGCATTGCCCTGCGGGTCGAGGTCGATCATCAGCACGCGCTGGCCTACCTTTGCCAGACCGGCGGCGAGATTGACGGTGGTGGTGGTCTTGCCGACGCCGCCCTTCTGGTTGGCGATGCAGAAAATCTTAGCCATGTGAGTACCGGGGGTCGATCGATCAGCGCGAGATTGCGAGCTTGACGCCGAAGGCGATCAGGAAGCTGCCGGCAAGCTTTTCGAGCGTGGTGGAAATGCGGGGATTCGCGCGGATGCGCTCGGCCAGGAAGTGCGTAAGCAAGGTCGAGGTCAGGCCGTACAGGAACGTCAGCGCGGCGATGGTCACGGCCATCGCGCCGAAAGTGATCACGCCCTGATGCCGGGCCGGGTCCACGAACAGCGGGAAGAAGGCCATGTAGAACACGATCGCCTTCGGATTCAGCAGCGTGATCGTGAATGCCTGGCGCATGAAGTGGCTGGGCTTGATGTTGAGGATCGGGGCCGAGCCGGGCTTCGCCATCAGCATCTTGATGCCCATCCAGGCCAGATAGGCTGCGCCCAGCCATTGCACTGCCTTGAACGCAGCCGGGTAGGCAGCCATGACGGCCGACACGCCGGCCACCGCTGCCCAGAGGAGGAACTGGTCGCCGACGATCACTCCGGCCGTCGCGGCGAGACCGCCACGGATGCCGCCCTTGCTCGTCGAGGTGATCAGCGCCAGATTGCCCGGGCCGGGAATCAAGAGGAACAGGATGATGGCGGCGACGAATGCGCCGTAGTCAGCGATGCCGAACATGGGTTTGCCTCGAAAAAGCGAGCCAGGAAGGAGACCAGAGGGAGGCATCGAGTCTAAGCGAGCACACTGCCGCGAAGATCGTTCGGACACCGGCTTTTACCGGTGTCGCCCCCTCTTTTCGTGAATCAGGCGCTGATTTCGGCGGGAGCCTTGCGTGCCCAGACAATGCAGCGCTCGGCATCCAAGCCCGGAACCGTCAGTTGTTCCACGTGAAACACAGACACGCCCTTGGGCAATACAGCGAGTTCGTCGACCGGCACCTTGCCCTTCATGGCGAGCCAAACACCGCCGGGGGCGAGCAGGTTCATCGAGCCGTTGAAGAAATCGGGCAGCGATGCGAAAGCGCGGGAACTGATGATTTCATAGCTGCCGACCAGGGATTCGACCCGGGCATGCAGCCCGCGAAGGTTCGGCAGTTCCAATTCAGCTGCGACCTGCTGGACAAAGGCGGCCTTCTTGGCCACCGCATCAAGGCAACTCACTTCAAGATCGGGTCGCATGATCGCGATCACCACCCCAGGCAAGCCGCCACCGGAACCTACATCCAGCAGCTTCCCCTTTCCTGCCCATTCGCGCCGCAGCGGTGCGACCGCCGCGAGACTGTCGAGCAGGTGGTGCGTCAGCACGCTAGCCGGATCGCGCAGCGCCGTGAGGTTGTAGACCTTGTTCCACTTGAGCATCAGCGTGCCGTAGGCCAACAGCCGTTCGGCTTGGGAATCGGACAGCGCCACGCCCATGTCGGCTGCGCCTGCGCGCAGCGTGTCGATCGGCGCCGTCATTCGGCGGCAGCTTCCGTTGCAGCTTCGCGGGCAAAGGCCTTATGGCCGCCCTTTCGCAGATGGATCATCAGCAGGGAAATGGCGGCCGGCGTCACACCGGAGATGCGCGAAGCCAGTCCCAGCGTTTCCGGCCGGTGCTTGTTGAGCTTCTGTCGCACCTCGAAGCTCAGCGCCTTGACCTGGCTGTAGTCGAAATCGGCCGGGAGCTTCAGGTTCTCGAAGTGCGCCGCGCGCCCCACTTCGTCATGCTGGCGCTCGATGTACCCGGAGTACTTGGCCGAGATCTCGATCTGCTCGATCTCGGTCTCGCTCAGCGGAGCCTGGGCGCTGTATTTGCCGCCATCGAGCGTCATCAACGTTTCGTAGCTCACGTCCGGCCGGCGCAGCAGATCGGCCAGGTTGTATTCGTGGTCGATGGCCTTGCCCAGCACCCGCTCCGATTCCGAAGCCGGCAGGTTGCGCGGGTTCACCCAGATCGACTTGAGGCGTTCTGTTTCACGTGAAACAGCATCGCGCTTTCGGCTGAAGGCGTCCCAGCGTTCGTCGTCCACCAGACCCAGCTTTCGTCCGATTTCCGTCAGGCGCATGTCGGCGTTGTCCTCGCGCAGCTGCAGCCGGAACTCGGCGCGGCTGGTGAACATGCGGTATGGCTCGGTCACGCCCTTGGTGATGAGGTCATCAACAAGCACGCCCAGATAGGCTTCGTCGCGGCGCGGCAGCCAAGCGTCTTCGCCGCGGCATTGCAGCGCGGCGTTGATGCCGGCGAACAGACCCTGAGCCGCCGCCTCTTCGTAGCCGGTCGTGCCGTTGATCTGCCCGGCAAAGAACAGTCCCTTGACCGAGCGTGTCTCGAAACTGCTCTTGAGCTCGCGCGGATCGAAGTAGTCGTATTCGATGGCATAGCCAGGTCGCAGGATGTGTGCGTTCTCCAGCCCGGGCATCGAGCGCACGAGCTGGTACTGGATGTCGAAGGGCAGGCTGGTCGAGATCCCGTTCGGGTAGTACTCGTTGGTCGTCAGCCCTTCGGGCTCGAGGAAGATCTGGTGGCTTTCCTTGTCGGCGAAGCGGTTGATCTTGTCCTCCACGCTCGGGCAGTAGCGCGGCCCCACGCCGTCGATCTTGCCGGTGAACATCGGGCTGCGGTCGAAGCCCGAGCGGATGATCTCGTGCGTGCGCGCGTTGGTGTGCGTGATCCAGCAGGGCATCTGCTGCGGATGCATCTCCGCGCGACCCATGAAGCTGAAGACCGGCATCGGCCCTGCCCCGCCGGGCATGCCGTCACCCGGCTGCTCGGTGCATTTGGAGAAATCGATGCTGCGCCCGTCGAGCCGCGGCGGCGTGCCGGTCTTGAGCCGGCCCTGCGGCAGCTTCAGTTCCTTGAGCCGCGCAGAAAGGCTGACTGCCGGCGGATCGCCTGCGCGCCCGGCCTGGTAGTTATCGAGGCCGACGTGGATGCGCCCGTCGAGGAAAGTGCCCGCAGTCAGCACCACGGTCCGCGCACGGAAAGCGATGCCGACCTGCGTGACGGCGCCGACCACGCGATCGCCCTCCACCATCAGGTCGTCGACCGCCTGCTGGAACAGGCTCAGGTTCGGCTGGTTCTCCAGCCTGCGGCGAATGGCCGCCTTGTACAGGACGCGGTCCGCCTGGGCGCGGGTCGCTCGCACGGCCGGGCCCTTGCTCGAATTGAGGATGCGGAACTGGATGCCAGCCTCGTCGGTCGCGATCGCCATCGCACCGCCGAGCGCGTCGACCTCCTTCACCAGGTGGCCCTTGCCGATGCCGCCGATCGACGGGTTGCAGCTCATCTGCCCCAGCGTCTCGATGTTGTGGGAGAGCAGCAGCGTCTTGGCGCCCATGCGCGCAGCGGCGAGCGCGGCTTCAGTGCCGGCATGGCCACCGCCGACGACGATCACGTCGAATTCTTCGGGGTACAGCATTTGAAAATGGGGAGCGCACAACTGACGCGTGCGCGGCGCAAAAGGGGCACCAATTTTAATCGGCGGGACCCTCTTGCGTCCCTTGTGTGGATAAGCTTGGAGAGCGACGCCTAAGGGCTGCTTCCAAGGCCGTCGCTTGATAGTTTGCTATATTTTTTATAGCAAATGAATCCGTCAGGCCGCGGCTTCGTCGACCTGTCCCAAAGGCACCGGCTTCTCGATGCCCATCACCTCGCCGGTGGGCGAAGGCGGCATCGACGGCTGCAGGCTCTCGTCCTGCAGCTCGCGCACGACGAGCTTCTTCCCGGTCATCCGCACGTCGCCGAAGATCGTGCAGAAGGCCACGTCCTTCGCGTCGCGCCCCGTACCCACGCGCACCAGCCGGTCGACCGGCGCCATGCGGGTCGGATCGAACAGCACCCAGCGCCCGCCCAGCCACGCCTCGAACACGGCATGGAAATCCTGCGGAGGCTCGTCGAACCACACGTAGCCGACCACCAACCGCGCCGGAATGTTCAGCGCGCGGCAGAAGGTGATGCCCAGGTGCGCGAAGTCGCGGCACACCCCCGCGCGTTCCACGAACACCTCGCGCGCGGTAGTGGTCGAGTCGCTGCTGCCCGGCTCGTAGGTGATGCTGTCGTGGATCCAGTCGACGATGGCCTGCACCCGGCCGATGCCAGGCGGCAGGTCGCCGAAGAGCTGCTGGGCACAGCGCGACATCAGGTCCGACTCGCAGTAGCGCGTCGGCATCATGTAGTGCAGCACCTCGTCGGGCACCTCGGTCACCGGCATCTCGGCCAAGTCGTTCGGCACCACCACGTGGGCGCGCCGCACGCTGGCCTTGTAGGCGATCTTCAGAGGCCCCGGCTTCGCATCGAAACGGACGAAGCGGTTGCCGCTTCCCTCGTCGCAGAAAAGCCGCAAAGGCGTCGGCGGCTCCACGACCAGCTCCTCCCCGACCACGCTCTGCATGCCCGAGCGCGCTGCTTCGATGTTCAGCAGCATGTGCGCCGGGGCGGCAACTTCGTAGTCGAGCTGCGCCTCGATGTGCGAGAGGTGCATCAGTCGATCGCTTTTTTCACCGCGCCCACGCCCAGCACCGCGAGCACCACGAACAGCAGCGCCAGCACCAGGAACAGGCCGAACAGGAACTTGGCGATGCCGGCTGCACCCGCCGCGATGCCGCCGAAGCCGAGCAGCGCGGCCACGAGCGAGATGACTGCAAAAATGATGGCGTACTTCAACATTCGTTTCTCCTTGCAGCAGGCCCTGCCCGCCGTGAAACGCAGCTTAGGAAGCGCGGTCTTCCAGCCCGATAGTCGCCCCGCGCGTGCGGCCGTAGGACAAAAACGCGACGCCTCCAAACCCGCTAGCATCCGCTGCGGTTTACCCAAAGAATCCAACCAACCTCGACATTCACTGGAGTTCTCGAATGAAGCTGTACTACTCGCCCGGCGCCTGCTCGCTCTCCCCCCACATCGCGCTGCACGAAGCAGGCATTGCCGCCGAACCCGTGCTTGCCAGCACCAAGAGCCACAAGCTCCAGGACGGCACCGACTACTACGGCATCAACCCGCTGGGCTACGTGCCGATGCTCGAACTCGACGACGGCACCCGCCTGCGCGAAGGCCCCGCCATCCTCCAGTACATCGCCGACCTCGCCCCCACCAAGAACCTCGCGCCGGCCGCCGGCACCATGCAGCGCTACCGCCTGCAGGAATGGCTGACCTTCATCGGCACCGAAGTGCACAAGGGCTTCAGCCCGCTGTTCAACCCGAACATGCCCGAGGAAGCCAAGACCATCTTCAAGGACAAGCTCAAGTCGCGCTTCCAGTGGCTCGACGGCGAACTCGCCAGCAAGGAATACCTGATGGGCGATCACTTCAGCGTGGCCGACGGCTACCTGTTCACCGTGACCAACTGGACCAAGCCCACGGGCGTGGACATCTCCGACTTCCCCAACCTGCTGGCCTGGCATGCCCGCGTGGGTGCCCGCCCCGCCGTGCAGGAAGCGATGAAGGCCGAAGGTCTTCTGAAGTAAGCCGAAGCACGCAAAAGCGTTCAGAAGCAGCAAGCGGATCGGAACCCCTTCAGGGAAAACCCGAACCGCTTCAGCCACAAGCCGCACGATGCGGCTTTTTTTTCGGGCGACGCTACGGGCAAGAGAGAAAAGAACTCCCGGAAGACCGAAGAAGGAATCTCGCCATGACCGAAACCCCTCCACCCGCCGAACTGCGCGAAGAGATGCGCGGGCCCGTCATGTGGCTCACCATCGAGCGCGAGGAGCGCCGCAACGCCATCAGCGGCGCCGTACTCGCCGGCCTGGGCGATGCCATCGCACGTGCCAACAACGACAGCGCGGTGCGCGCGGTAGTCATCACCGGCGCGGGCACACGTGCCTTCTGCGCGGGCGCCGACCTGCAGAGCGGCACCTCCTTCAAGTTCGACTACGCCGCGCCCTACCAGGGCTTCGCCAACCTCTTCCGCCAGGCCCGGCAGTCGACCGTGCCGCTGATCGCGCGCGTCAACGGCGCCTGCATGGCGGGCGGCATGGGCCTCATGGCGATGTGCGACATGGCGGTGGCCAGCAGCCACGCGGTGTTCGGCTTGCCCGAAGTGAAGGTCGGCCTCTTTCCCGCGCAGGTGCTCAGCGTGCTCGGCGGCCTGCTGCCGCGCCGCGTGCTGGCCGAGATGTGCATCACCGGCGAGCCCATCGACGCGGCACAGGCGCTGGAACTGAATCTCGTCAACCGCGTGAGCGACGACGTCGACGAGAGCGTCGACTGGCTGCTCGGCCGCATGCTCGACAAGTCGCCCGCAGCCATCCGCCGCGGCCTCTACACCATGAAGAAGATCGAGGCCATGGCCTTCGAGGAATCGATGGCCTTCACCGAAAGCCAGATCGGCCTGTTCGCGCTCACCGAGGACGCGGCCGAAGGACAGCTCGCCTTCCGCGAGAAGCGCAAGCCACAGTGGAGCGGACGATGAGCGGCAGCGGCAACATCGACGAACGCATCGTCCGCATCGGCGGCGCCTCGGGCTTCTGGGGCGACAGCAGCGTGGGCGCGCCGCAGCTCGTGGCCAGCGGCCGGATCGACTACCTCGTGTTCGACTACCTCGCCGAGCTCACCATGTCGATCCTCGCGGGCGCCCGGCTCAAGAAGCCCGAGCTCGGCTACGCCACCGACTTCGTCTCGGTGGCGATGAAGGCCGTGCTGAAAGACGTCGTGGAACAGGGCATCCGCGTGGTGAGCAACGCGGGCGGCGTCAACCCGCAAGGCTGCGCCGATGCATTGGCCGCGCTCGCGGCCGAACAGGGCATCGCGCTGAAGATCGCCGTGGTGAGCGGCGACGACGTGTCGCCGCTGCTGCCCGGGCTGCGCAAGTCGCAACCGCCGGTGCGCGAACTTCAGAGCGGCGCCGCGCTGCCCGAGCGCGTGCTCACCGCCAACGCCTACCTCGGCGCGCAGCCCATAAGGGCCGCGCTCGATGCGGGCGCGCAGGTCGTCATCACCGGCCGCTGTGTCGACTCGGCCGTCACGCTCGGCGTGCTCATGCATGAATTCGAGTGGCAGCCGGACGATCTCGACCTGCTCGCCGCCGGCAGCCTCGCCGGCCACATCATCGAATGCGGCTGCCAGGCCACCGGCGGCCTGCACACCGACTGGGACACCGTGCCCGACTGGCCCAACATCGGCTACCCCATCGTCGAATGCAGCGCCGACGGCAGCTTCGTCGTCACCAAGCCCGCGGGTACCGGCGGCAAGGTCACGCCCGCGTTGGTGGGCGAGCAGATGCTCTACGAGATCGGCGACCCCGCCGCCTACCTGCTGCCCGACGTGGTGGCCGACTTCACGCAGGTGCGCATCGAGCAGGCCGGCGAGCACCGCGTGCGCGTGCACGGCGCTCGCGGCCATGCACCGACTGCGAGCTACAAGGTCAGCGCCACCTACGTCGACGGCTTCAAGACGGCGGCGCAGCTCACCATCGTGGGCTTCGACGCGGTGGCGAAGGCGAAGCGAACGGGCGAAGCTATCCTCGCGCGCACCAGTGCGCTCTTCTCGCAGTACGGCTTCGGCCCCTACAGCGGCACGCAGCTCGAAGTGCTGGGCGCGGAGTCCTGCTACGGACCGCACGCACGCGCATCGCAGACGCGCGAAGCGGTGCTGCGGCTTGCGGTGACGCACCCGCGCAAAGAAGCCCTGGAACTGTTCGCGCGTGAGATCGCTCCGGCCGGTACATCGTGGGCCCCGGGCACTACCGGCGCGGGTGGCGGACGCGCCTCGGTTTCCCCATCGATCCGTCAGTACGCGTTCCTGCTCGACAAATCACTGGTCGAGGCATCGGTGGTCATCGATGGAAAGCACATCGATGTTCCCCGCCCCCAAGTCCCGTCGCCAGCCGAGGTGGCCAAGCCCACCTCTTCGCCTGCCAGAGCCATCAAGACGGAGATCACCGCTTCCGATGCCGACAGCATCGAAGTACCGCTGCTGCGCCTGGCCTGGGCCCGCAGCGGCGACAAGGGCGACACATCGAACATCGGCGTCATCGCGCGCCACCCTGCCCTGCTGCCGCTGCTGCGCGAGCAGCTCACCGAAGTGCGCGTGGCCGAATGGCTCGCGCACCTGGTCAAGGGCCGCGTCACGCGCTACGAGGTGCCCGGCATCGACGCCTTCAACTTCGTCTGCGAGCAGGCGCTGGGCGGCGGCGGCATGGCCTCGCTGCGCAACGATCCGCTCGGCAAGGGCATGGGCCAGATCCTGCTGGCCATGCCGGTGCGCGTGAGCCCGGCACTGCTGGCGCTGCTCGCCTAGCACCAATCCGTCAACCGTGCGACAGCAGGGTTGAGGCGGCGCGCTTAGCCTTGCGCCCCGTATCAACTCTGCTTTCGATCGCACGATGTCCACCCTTTTCGACCCCGTACAGGCCGGCGACCTGAAGCTCGCCAACCGCATCGTCATGGCGCCGCTCACGCGCAACCGCTCGCCGAACGCCATTCCGCCCGACATCGCCGCCACCTACTATGCGCAGCGCGCCAGCGCGGGCCTGCTCATCACCGAAGCCACCGCCATCAGCCACCAGGGCCAGGGCTACTCCGACGTGCCCGGCCTCTACGGCACCGAGCAGCTCGACAGCTGGAAGCGCGTGACCGAAGCCGTGCACGCCAAGGGCGGCAAGATCGTGGTGCAGCTGTGGCACGTGGGCCGCGTCTCGCACAACGAACTGCAACCCGGTGGCGGAAAGCCCGTCGCCCCCTCGGCCATCACCGCCAAGACCAAGACCGTGCTCATCAAGGACGGCGTGCCCACCTTCGTCGACACCTCCGAGCCGCGCGCGCTGGACGCCGGCGAACTGCCGGGCATCGTCCACTCCTACGCGGTTGCCGCTCGCAGCGCCGTGGAAACCGCAGGCTTCGACGGCGTGGAAGTCCACGGCGCCAACGGCTACCTGCTCGACCAGTTCCTGAAGGACGGCAGCAACAAGCGCACCGACGACTACGGCGGCAGCATCGAGAACCGCGCCCGCCTGCTGCTGGAGGTCACGCGCGCCGTGGTCGACGCCGTCGGCGGCGGCAAGACCGGCATCCGCCTGTCGCCCGTCACGCCCGCCAACGACGCGCACGACAGCGACCCGCAGCCGCTCTTCAACTACGTGGTGAAGCAGCTCGCCACGCTCGGCCTGGCCTACATCCACATCATCGAAGGCGCCACCGGCGGCCCGCGCGAGATCGAGGACCGCCCCTTCGACTACGAGGCCCTCAAGGCCGCGTACCGCGAAGCCGGCGGCAAGGGCGCATGGATGGTCAACAACGGCTACGACAAGCCGCTGGCCGAGGAAGCGCTGAAGGAAGGCGACGACCTCGTGGCCTTCGGAAAGCCCTTCATCTCCAACCCCGACCTCGTGCGCCGCCTGCGCGAGAACGCGCCGCTGAATCCGCTCGACAAGGCCACCATGTACGGCGGCGGCGCCAAGGGCTACACGGACTATCCGGCGCTGGCCTGAAGCCGGAAGCGGCCATGGCAAGATGCGGCGGACCCGTTCGTCCGCCGCCAGCAAGGAAGGAAATGCCATGGCCCGCATCGCGCAACGACTGGCCGATTCAGGCCTCGTATTGCCACCCGCAGTCACGCCGCCTCCCGGCGTCGTGCTGCCATTCCGGTTCGTGCGCATCGTCGGCCGGCGCGCACTGATCTCGGGCCATGGCCCGCTCAATGCCGACGGCACCATCGCTGCGCCGCTGGGCAAGCTGGGCCGCGAGCTGAGCGTCGAACAGGGCTACACCGCCGCTCGGCTCACCGCGCTCGCGATGCTGGGCAGCCTGCAGCGCGCCCTCGGCGACCTGGACCGCATCACCGCATGGACGCGCGTGTTCGGCATGGTCGCCTGCGCACCGGGCTTCGACAAACAGCCGGCCGTCATCAACGGCTTCTCCGATCTCATCCTCGAAGTCTTCGGCCCCGACATCGGAGCGCATTCGCGCAGCGCGGTGGGCATGGCGGAGCTGCCTTTCAACATTCCGGTGGAGGTCGAAGGCGAGGTGGAGTTCGACGCATGAGCACCACGCCCTGGACACTGCGGCGTGCCGATGTTGCTGATGCCACGGCCATCACCGAATGCGCCGTGGAAGCCTTTCGCCACTACATTCCGCGCCTCGGCCTCACGCCCATTCCGATGACGAAGGACTATGGCGCGGCGATCGCGAACGCGCAGGTCTGGGTGGCGCAACAGGAGAAGCGCATCGTCGCAGCACTGGTGCTCGACATCACCGAAGAGGGCTTCCTTATCGACGTGATCGCGGTGCGCCCCGCGCAGCAGGGCACGGGCGTGGGCCGCGCGTTGCTCGAACTGGCGGAACAGGAGGCGCTGCGGCAGGGCCATGACTCCATCCATCTCTTCACCAACGAGAAGATGACCGAGAACCGCGCGCTCTACGAGCGCATCGGCTACGTCGAATACAAGCGCCTCGCGCTCGCGCAGCGCACCCGCGTGTTCATGCGCAAGCCGTTGAAGTGAGGTCTTCTGCGATGCAGCTGGAACGCATTCATCACGTCGCCATCATCTGCGCCGACTACGCGGTGTCGAAGCGCTTCTACACCGAGGTGCTGGGCCTGCGCGTGGTGGCCGAGAACTACCGCGCCGCGCGCGATTCGTACAAGCTCGATCTCGCCCTGCCCGACGGCTCGCAGATCGAGCTCTTCTCCTTCCCCGGCGCGCCCGCGCGGCCTACCCGGCCCGAGGCACAGGGACTGCGGCACCTGTCCTTCGAAGTGCACGATGTGCAAGCCGCCGCCGACGAACTCGCGGCGCAGGGCATTGCGGTGGAGCCCTTGCGCATCGACGAATACACCGGCCGGCGCTTCACCTTCTTCGCCGATCCCGATGGGCTGCCGCTCGAACTCTACGAGGCCGCGCCGGGCAAGGAACTCGAAGCGCTGCTGCTGGAGCTCGAAGGCGCGCTGCATCTGCGCGAGGTGCGCGCGAGCGCTGCACGGCTGGAAGAACTGCTCGACGACGACTTCCACGAGCTCGGCGTCTCGGGCACTGTATGGACGCGCGCCGCCATCGTCGAGGCGCTGCGCGACGAAGCCTTCTCCGAACGCACGATCTCGGACTTCCGCGTGCTGCGCATGGCCCTCGATGTGGCTCTGGTCACCTACCGCGCGCACCGGGAAGCCATTCCACAGCGCCCGGCGGCCGACTCCCTGCGCAGCTCGCTATGGAAGCGGCGCGCGGGCCGCTGGCGCATGGCCTTCCACCAGGGCACGCCGCTCGCCTGAGCGCTCAGGCGACTTCACCGAACGCCACGCTCACCCGCAGGCCCGTGGGCTCCGCCGCTTCGAGCCGCAGCTCGGCCCCCAGCAGCTCCGCATAGCGCGAGACGATCGACAGGCCCAGCCCGGAACCCTGCCCCAGCTTCTCTCCTGCAGGGCCTTGCGCCCACCGCTGCATCAAGGCGCGCTGGGCTTCGAGCGGAATGCCGGGCCCGTCGTCGATCACGCTCAGCGTGTGGCCCGCGAGCTCTACGGTGATGGTGCGGCCTCCATAGCGCAGCGCGTTGTCGATCAGGTTGTCGAGGATGCCCTCGACCAGCGCCTCGTTGGCCTGCACCACCACGACGTCGTCGAGGCCGCGCGCGCCCAGGTCGACGCCGCGCGCATCGGCACGCCCCAGGTGCCGAAGCACCGTCTGCTCGGCCAGCACGTCGAGCCGCACGGGCACGCGCTTGAGTTCGGTGCGGGCCTCCTCGGCCAATGCGAGCGCCAGCAACTGGTCGATGAGGTGGCTGGCGCGCGCCTGCCGCTCCGACACGCGCTCGAGCTGCTCGCGCCACACATGGGTGTCCTGCTGCGCCAGCCCGTATTCGGCCAGTGCGCGGATGCCCGCCAGCGGCGTGCGCAGCTCATGCGCCACGTTGCCGACGAACTCGCGCTGCGCCTGCACGCTGTTGCCCAGGCGCTCGAACAGCGAGTTGACCGCATTGCCCAGGCGCTGGATCTCGCGCGAAGTCTGCGCCACCGCCACCGGAGAGAGGTCGCGCACGTCGCGCCGGTCGAGCGCGCGCTGCAGGTCGCCCAGCGGCCGCAGGTCGCTGCGGATGCCGTACCAGAGCCATATCGCGAGCAGTATCAGCAGCACGATCTGCGGCGCGAGCGCATAGCCCAGCAGCTGCCGCACGAGCGCGGCGCGGCTCAGCGTGGTCTGCGCAATGATCACGCGATAGGGCATGCTGATGTCGGGCTCGGCGTCATGCTCGAGCACCACCGCGCGCAGCGTGCTGCCCTCGTAGTTCACGTCGGAGAAGCGGTAGCGCGAGCCGTCCACCGGCAGCGGCGCCTGCAGGCCCGCCTGGCCGGAGATCAGCGAGCCGTCGAGCCGCTGCACCGCGAAGTACACCTTGTCGACCTGGTCGAAGAGCACGGTGGCCACTTCGCGCGGCGTGAGCATCAGCTCGATGCCGCGCTCGCCCGCCTGCACGTTGGCCGACAGCGCATAGGCGTCGTCCAGCATGCCGCGGTCGAAGGCCTGTTCGGAGAAGTAGTTGGCGATGACCAGCGCGATGACCGCCCCCACCATCCACGTGAGCGCCAGCGGCACCAGCACGTTGCGCAGCACGCGCTGCGTGAGCGAAGGCGCGCGCACCGCAGCCGGCTGCGATTCGGCGATGGTCTGTTGCTGCTGCCCGTTCACGCGCGGACCGGCGTCGATCACACCTCGGCTTCGAGCAGGTAGCCGATGCCGCGCAGCGTGCGGATGCTCGCGCCCGTGCCCTGCAGCTTCTTGCGCAGGCGCGAGATGAAGGCCTCGAGCGCGTTGTCGCCGAGCGACTCATCGAAGCTGGACAGCTTGTCGGACAGCGCACGCTTGCTCACCGTACGGCCCGGCGGGCTCATGAGCTCCCAGAGCACCTCGAACTCGCGCGCGGGCAGGTCGAGCGGCCCGCTCGCGGTGGAGAAGCGGCGTGCCTTGCGGTCGAGCTTGAGCTGGCCCAGCAGCACGATGTCTTCCGTGCCCTTGGCACGGCGCACCAGTGCACGAAGGCGCGCTTCGACCTCCGCCAGGTCGAAGGGCTTGCCGAGGTAGTCGTCGGCACCCGCGTCGAGGCCGGCGATGCGTTCCTCGGTGCGCCCTCGCGCCGTGAGCACCAGCACGGGCGTGCGGTCGCCGCGCGCGCGTGCCTGCCGAAGCGCGGTGAGGCCGCTCGCGAGGCCGCTGGTCGGGCTCGCGGTGGCGGGCAGGTTGAGGTCGAGCAGCACCGCATCGAAGGGCTGCACGCGCCACAGGTGATCGGCGTCTTCCACGTTGGTGGAAACGTCGACACGGTGGCCTGCATCGGCAAGGCTGCGCACCATCACATCGCGCAGAACGGTGTCGTCTTCGACAAGCAGAATTCGCATGGTCTTTGAATGGTTGGGGGTAATCTGCCTTGCGAACGACGGGTCAGCGGCCGGTCAGTCGCTCCAAGCGATAAACGCAACATGAGCATACGACAGCACGATGAATCACGGGCCACTTTCATGGCCTGCGCCACACGATGAGTGCGCGCGAACCCTCCGATCTGCTGAGCCTGGTTCCCCCGGAGGTGCAACGCACCGCCGTGGTCCTGCTGCATGGTTTATGCAGCACGCCTGACGAGTTGCTGACCGTGCAGTCCGCACTGCGCAGCCGGGGCTATCCAGTCCATCCGCTGTCAATCGAGGGTTACTCGTTCGACGCCAGCGCGCCGATGCAGCGCGCGGCGCCGTACGAACGCTGGCTCGACGCGATCCAGGCACAGGTGAAGTCGCTGCGCGAGCGGCACGACCGCGTGATGCTGGTCGGCATCTCGGCGGGCTCCTCGCTGGCACTGGGCGCGGCCATCCGCTGCGGCAGCGAAGTCGATGCGCTGGTGCTCATGTCGACCACGCTGCGCTTCGACGGCTGGGCCATTCCGCGCACGCAGTTCCTGCTGCCGCTGGCCTTCTACACGCCGCTGGGCAGGCTCTGGCAATACCGCGAACGCCCGCCCTATGGCGTGAAGAACGAGCGCGTGCGCGCCTGGATCGAGCGCGAGCTGCGCCACCGCAAGATCTCGCGCGCAGGCAGCTCGGTCATCGGCGTGGGCCACCTGCGCGAGCACGACAGGCTCATCCGCCATGTGCGCCGCAACCTGCACGGCGTGCAGTGCGGCAACGTGCTGGCGCTGCACGCCCAGCAGGACGAGGTGGCCAGCGTGGCCAACCTGGGCATCCTCGCGCGCGGCCTGCGCTGCCGCGCGTTCCGTGCCGTCGTGGTCGCCAACAGCTACCACATGATCACCATCGACAACGATCGTCAACAGGTCGTGAGCGAAACAGTGTCATTCGTCGACGCGGTGGCGCATGGCACGATGCCCGAGCATCCGCTGTACGCCTGACAACTTCGACCACGTCCGAAAGGAAAGCATTTCCATGTCTTCTTCCGATCTCTCCTCGCCCACCTTCAACAGCATCGCGGCGATCCTGCAGACCGACTTCCGCGTCGACCCCGCAGCCATCTCGCCCGCCACCGCGCTGACCGACCTCGGCCTCGACTCGCTCGCGCTGATGGAGTTCGTCTTCGCCGTCGAGGACGCTTTCCACCTGCGCATTCCCGAAGAGCGTCTCGACCCGCGCGAAGCCGGCATCACGCTGCAGCGCCTGTGCGAAGTGATCGACGCGGAGAGCGCGGGCGCTGTTGCAGCCCAGCCCGCCGAAGCAACCGCATGAGCAGCGGCGCCGCTCACTCCGTGCTCGCGGCCTCCGCCGCGCGCGCCGCATCCGCACCCGTGCGTGTGAGCGGCATCGGCTTCGTCACGCCCATCGGCCGCACCGTGGAGGCCTTCGACGAGGCCCTGTTCGCGGGGCGCTCTGCCGTGCGCGCGCAGACGCTGGAGATCCAGGGCATGGACCCGATGACGCTGGCCGTCGCGGCCTGCGACTTCGACTCGAACGGCGTACGCAGCACCTCCCGCCTGCCACTGGATCGCGGCACCGCCATGGCACTGGCCGCCGCGCAGGACGCCGCCGGCGAAGCGAAGATCGACCTCGACACCATCGACCGCGACCGTCTCGGCATCTTCTGGGGCAGCGGCCTCGCGGGCGCCGGCACCTTCGACAACACCACCAGCACGCTCTACGGCGAACAGCGCCGCATGCGCCCGACCACCGTGCTCACCGTGATGCCCAACGCCGCCGTGGCCGAGCTCGCCCTGCACTTCGGCGCGCGCGGCTCGGCCATCGCCTATGCCTGTGCCTGCGCCTCCTCGGCCGTGGCCATCGGCGAGGCGATGCGCGCCATCCGCGGCGGCTGGATCGACGTCGCCGTCGTCGGCGGCCACGACGCCATGCTCACGCCCGGCGTGATGGCCAGCTGGCACGCCATGCGCGTGATGGCGCCGCCGCCGGCGGATGCGCCTTCGACCGCCTGCCGCCCTTTCTCGGGCGACCGCGCGGGCTTCGCCATCGGCGAGGGCGCCGCCGCGCTGGTGCTCGAATCCGAAGCGCACGCCGCCGCCCGCGGCGCCGAAGCCGCGCCCTTCGTGCTCGCAGGCTACGCCACCAACTGCGACGGCACGCACATCACCAACCCCGACACCGCGGGCCAGGTGCGCGTGATGCGCGCCGCGCTGCGCGACGCGGGCATCGAGCCTTCCGAGATCGGCCACATCAACGCGCACGGTACGGCCACCTCGGCCGGCGATGCAGCCGAGGCCGCATCGATCCGCGAAGTGTTCGGCAACACCGTGCCGGTGAGCGCGACCAAGGCCATCCACGGCCACGTACTCGGCGGCGGCGGTGCGATCGAGCTCGTCGCGACGCTGCGCGCGCTGGCACGCGAAGCACTGCCGCCCATCGCCAATCTGCAGACGCCCGACGCCGCCTTCGATCTCGACTTCGTGCAAGGCGAGGCTCGCGAGGCCAAGGGCATGCGTTACGCACTGTCCAATTCCTTCGCTTTTGGCGGCACCAACGCCGTCATCGTGGCTGGCCGCGCGTCCGATCGCTGAAGATTCACTGAACGCTTCCTGAAAAATCGCGCGGTGCACCGGCTGGTTGTTTTCGTCGTGCCGGTGTTCGCGCTGCTCATGGCGTGCGAGTTCGCATGGGGCTGGTTGAAGCGGCGCAACACCTACCGCTTCAGCGACACCATCGGCAGCCTGAGCCAGGGGCTGCTGAGCCAGGCGCTCTCGGTGTGCACGCAGCTCTTCCAGATCGGCCTCTACGCGCTGGTCTATCCGCTGGTCGCCATATGGACACGCGCCGCCTTCTGGGACAGCGCCATGGGCTGGATCGCTGCGGTGCTGCTGTTCGACTTCTTCGACTACTGGCTGCACCGCGCGGGGCACGAGTCGGCCGTGTTCTGGGCTGCGCACTCGGTGCACCACCAGAGCCAGCACTTCAACTTCTCCACCGCGCTGCGGCAGGAAAGCACGGTGGCCTTTCTCGGCTGGGCCTTCTACCTGCCGATGGCGGTGATCGGCGTGCCGCCGGAACAGTTCGGGCTCGCGGGGCTGATCGTGCTGGTCTACCAGTTCTGGATCCACACCGAGCACATCGGCAAGCTGGGCTGGTTCGACCGCGTGTTCTCCTCACCTTCGAACCACCGCGTGCATCACGCGGTGAACGACCAGTACATCGACCGCAACTACGGCGGCATGCTCGTGGTGTGGGACCGCATGTTCGGCACCTTCGCAGAGGAAACCGAACGCTGCGTCTACGGCACGCGCAAGGCGCTCGCGAGCTTCGACCCAATACGCGCGATCCTCGGTCCCTACATGCCGCTGCTGCGCGATGCCTGGCACACGAAGCGCTGGCGAGACAAGATCGCCGTGTGGTTCAAGCCGCCGGGCTGGCGGCCGGCCGACGTGGCTGCGCGCTTTCCGGAACCCACGTTCTCGCTGGAAGAAGCCATGCACATCCACGCCCCCGTGCTCACGCGTCCACAGGTCGCGTCGGCCGCCCTCCACTTCGCATGCTGGGTCGGCGTGACGCTGGCCTTTCTCTGGCGCGCGGACGATCTCGCCTTCCACACCGGGCTGACGCTTCTTGCACTCTCGGTCGGCGGCTTCTGGTCCATCGGCGCGGTGCTCGATTCGCGGCTGCGTCTGCGATGGGCCTGGTGCGCGCAGGCGGCACTTCTCGCCATCTCGGCGGTACTGCTCTTCGGCTGACCGCCACGCATACGCCGCCCGCTATGCTCGGCGCCTTCACCGTTGCGGGGCACCCATCATGCGCAGGCTGGCCACTTCCGAAGACATCGACACCGTCTTCGTCCTCTACATGCACGAGAAGGTCGTGCCCTACCTGGGCTACGACCCGATGCCGCTGGAAGACTTCAAGCCGATCTACCGGCAGCTGCTGGATGGCCGCGACTTCTTCGTCTACGAACGCGACGGCCGCATCGCCGGCTTCTACCGCGCCTCGCGCTACCCGGGCCGTGTGCGGCACGTGGCCAGCCTCGGCACGCTGGCTGTAAACCCCGCACTGCATGGCCAGGGCATCGCGCTGGCAATGGTCACGGATGCAATCGAGCGGCTGAAAGCGGACGGCGTCAGGCGCATCGAGCTCATCGTGGAAAGCGACAACGCACCGGCGCTGCGCTTCTACGAAAAGCTCGGCTTCGAACGCGAAGGCACGCTGCGCAAGTTCTACAAGCGCGCCACGGATGCACAGGCCATCGACGACCACATCATGGCGCTGCTGCTCGACTGAGCGGCAGGCGCAACAGGCTCAGGGCTTCCAGCGCCGCAGCAGCAGCGCATTCGCCATCACGCTCACGCTCGACAGCGCCATCGCCGCGCCGGCCACCACCGGGCTCAGCAGGCCGAAGGCGGCGAGCGGAATGCCGGCGACGTTGTAAGCGAAGGCCCAGAACAGGTTCTGCCTGATCTTCGCCACCGTGCGGCCCGAAAGCTCGAGGGCCTGTGCGACCAGAGCGAGATCACCACGCATGAGCGTGATGCCGGCTGCTTCCATCGCCACGTCGGTGCCGCCGCCCGAAGGCGCCATCGCGATGCCGACGTCGGCCGCTGCCAGTGCGGGTGCATCGTTGGCGCCATCGCCGACCATCGCGACGACATGCCCGTTGCTCCTGAGCGCGGCGACCTGCGCGGCCTTGTCTGCAGGCAGCACATCGGCGCGCACATCCTCGGCCGCGATGCCCAGCCGTGCAGCCATGGCCTGCGCCGCGCGCAGGTTGTCGCCCGAGATCATCACCACCCGCAGGCCGCGCGCCCGCAACGTGCGGATGGCTTCAGCGGCCTGTGGCTTGGGCTCGTCGGCGAAGGCGAGCAGGGCCTGCGCCTGCGCGGCACCGGCTTCGTCGAAGCGCAACAGCGCGGAAACCGTCGCGCCTTGCGATTGCAGGCGCTCCACTTCTTCGGCATTTGGCATCGCATCGAGCTCACGGGACCAGCGCAGGCTGGCGATGGCCCATTGGACGCCCTCGACTTCGCCACGCACGCCACGGCCCGGCGAAGCCTGCATCGCACCCAGCGCTGGCACCTGCAGGTTGCGCTGCGCGGCGGCCGACAGCACGGCCTTGGCCAGCGGATGCTCGCTGCCGCCTTGCAGGCTCGCGGCGGTGGCCAGCAACTGGTCTTGCGAGGCCGAGGCGCCGGCCACGGGCACCAGCGCGGTGAGCACCGGACGGCCGATGGTCAGCGTGCCGGTCTTGTCGAAGGCGACGGTATCGACGCGGTGGGCGATCTCCAGGGCACGCGCATCCTTGATCAGAACGCCATGCCGAGCCGCCACGCCGGTGCCCGCCATCACAGCCACGGGCGTTGCAAGGCCCAGCGCACATGGACAGGCGATGACGAGCACCGCCACCGCATGGATCAGCGCGGTCTCGATGCCGGCACCCGCCAGCATCCAGCCCGCGAAGGTGGCCAGCGCGATCAGCAGCACCACCGGCACGAACACGGCGGCGACCTTGTCCACCAGCCGCTGGATGGGCGCCTTCGCGGCCTGCGCGTCCTCGACCAGGCGGATGATGCGCGCCAGCACGCTCTCGGCGCCGACCGCGCTCACCTCGACGACCATGCGGCCGTCGCCGTTCACCGCGCCACCGGTCAGCGCATCGCCCGGGCCCTTGGCCACAGGCAGCGGCTCGCCGGTGAGCATCGATTCGTCGACTTCGGAATGTCCTTCGACCACCTTCGCGTCGGCCGGTACGCGCTCGCCGGGACGCACCGCGAGACGGTCGCCCACCATCACCTCGGCCAGCGGCACGTCGCTTTCCTTGTCGCGTGCGTCGAGCAGGTGCGCCACCTCGGGCCGCAATTGCTGCAGTGCGCGGATCGCGGACGTAGCCTGGCGCTTGGCGCGCGCCTCCAGCCACTTGCCGAGCAGAACCAGCGTGATCACCACCGCCGAAGCCTCGAAGTACAGGTGCGGCACCATGCCGTGGCCCGCATGCTCGCCGGTGGTCGCACGCCACCAGAGCCATAGCGAAAGCCCGAAGGCCGCGCTGGTGCCAAGTGCGACCAGCAGATCCATGTTGCCGGTGCGCGCCTTCACTGCATGCCAGCCCGCGCGATAGAAGCGCGCGCCCAACCAGAACTGCACCGGCGTCGCGAGCAGCAGTTGCACCCACGGCGGCAGCATCCAGTCGAGCCCGATGAGGTCGCCCAGCATCGGCGCCATCAGCGGAATCGACAGCGCAAGGCCGATGGCGACCGGGGCGAAGCCGGCCCAGGGCGACAGCGTTGCTTCGTCCGCGGCCTCGCTCGCCGCTCGAGGCTCGTAACCGGCGGCGCGCACGGCGCGGCGCAGCCGGACATCCATGTCATCGTCGCCGGACGTCACCACGCGGGCCGATTCGGTCGCGAGATTCACGCTCACGTCCTGCACGCCGGGCACGTTCTTCAAGGCACGCTCGACTCGCATGACGCAGGAGGCGCAGGTCATCCCGCCGACGGACAGGTCGAGCGTGGCGGTACCGGGGGTTTGCTGGAGCTGAAGTTTTTCCATGTGCCGAGGCTAAAGCCTCACACCATGTCAAGGTCAAGCGGAAAAATTCAGAGCCCCTGCGCTGGACATTGACATCGTGAGAGGGTTCAAACTGCGGGTTCCCCGGTCGTCAGACCAGCCACTTCTCTTCTCTTTACCAGCTACTTTCAAGGAGCAACACGATGAGCCAGAAATTCCAGGTCACGGGCATGAGCTGCGGCCACTGCGCGAACGCAGTGCAGAACGCGGTGCAAACGGTGGATCCCGAAGCGCAGGTCACGGTCGATCTGGAAACGGGCCATGTCGACGTGCTGAGCGAGCAGCCGCGCAAGGACATCGTGGCCGCGATCGAGAACGCGGGGTACGCGGTTCAATGACGATGAGCCAGGTTTCCATCGGCGAAGCCGCGCAGCGCTCGGGCGTGTCGGCCCGCATGGTCCGCCACTACGAGAGCCTGGGCCTGCTGCCGGCGGTGGCGCGCACCGAGAGCGGCTATCGCCAGTACGGCGAGGCCGACATCCACACGCTGCGCTTCATCAAGCGCTCGCGCGACCTCGGCTTCTCGATGGAGGAAATCGCCGAATTGGTCGGGCTGTGGAACAACCGGCGCCGCGCCAGCTCGAGCGTGAAGCGCATCGCCGAAAAGCACCTTGGCGAACTGGAGCAGCGCATCGCCGACATGCAGTCCATGCGCAGCACGCTGGCGCACCTGGTGCACTGCTGCCACGGGGACGCGCGCCCCGAATGCCCGATCCTCGACGACCTGGCGAACTAGGTACCCCCCAGGCTTCGCGCACTTCGTGTCGCTTCGCTACCCCCTCGCCGGGGGCAACACCTGTGGCCCGGCGAAGCCGGTTCCACGGTGTTCCTGGAACAAGTCCTTCAAGCGCCGCGCACCAAGGACAAGACCTTGCCCGCATCCAGCGTGCGGGCCTTTTCCTGGATCGCCGGCAGGTACTGCGTCTGCAGGCTCTGCCCTTCCTTCACCACGCCCGAGAACGCGTCCTTCAGCATCTGCGCCGAGAGCGTGCGGCCACCGGCGTAATAGCGTTTTGCCACGTGTCCCAGCGCGTAGGTCGACGCGAAGCTCATCCCCGAGCTCACCGCCTGGTTGCCTAGGCCGCGCAGCAGGCCGCCGCCGACCTTGCCGAGCAAGCCGCCAAGCAGCTTGCGCCCGGCCTGCTCCAGGTACTGCGAGGTAAGGCCAACGCCGACGGTCGCGAGGAAATCCTTGATGTGTCCGCTGTCCAGCTGGTAGCCGTAGGCCTGGCCGATGCGGTAGACCAGCTTCATCTGCAGCGGAATGATCGCCATGGTCGATAGCGTCTCAGGCAGCAGCTCGAGCGCGCCGTTGAGGATGGAGGCGTTGAGGATCGACTTGTCCAGCTCCGCCGTGTCGGGACTCTTCTGCGCTGCAGGCACCGATGCGGCCGCCGCAGTGGCGGCCACCGGCACCGCGGCGATTTCTTCCGCCTGCTGCGAGAACGCGGCCGCCGAGGCGTCCAGGCCCAGCGAGGTGCGCACGTCCGCCAGGAACATCCGCTCCGCCTCCGACTGCGTGCCGTCCGCGTCGCAGACGCACACCGCCATTTCGTAGGCGAGCTGCCTCGCTTCCGGACTCTTGAGCTCGCCCGCCACCGACACCAGCGACACCCGCTTCATCAGCACGTCCTGGTAGAGCGTCGGCAGGTTGAGCCCGTCGGCCTGCGACAGGCCTTCCGCGATGCGCTTGATCTCGGCGCGCTCGCGCTCGTGCTTCTCGCCGTCCACGAAGGCGGCCAGCAGGCTCAGGGTAACGATCGACTTTGTTTCAGAAGGTGTCATGTTCGATATTTCCGCAATTTCAATGATCCGGTGGGGTCGTGGCTGCGGTCCGAAGGTTCCGTCGAGCGTTCTCCCCACAAACCTTGGGCAACTCTGTGGATAACGTCGGCACTTCTGTGTAGGGGTCTTGCAAGTTATTGATTTCAAATGGAAATCTACGGTTTGCACAAATTTTCAGCAATGAATTTCTCCGGGCGAAAACCGTCTTTCGCAGATTTCTGAAGTGCCGTCAAAGGACAAGTCTGGGGACATTTCTTGAACAAGGCATGGTTTATCCACAGGCCCGAAGGGTTACCCAATGTTGTCCATGTCGCGGGTACAAACCGGAAGCGCGGCTGCGCACAGTGACAGCGGCATGACAAGTGCTTGTCGCATAACGAAAAAAGCGGCATGTCCACAGAGGGGGGCGACCCTTATCTACTACTACTAATTTGAATAAGAAAAACAAGAAGACAAGAAGAGGAAAAGCCGCGCCCGAAAAAAAACGCCGCGAATGGCCGCGCCGGTCCCGGAAGCTGGGGGCGAACCGGCCCTCCCGGCCGGTCCTCCCCTCGGTAACATCCGTGGATGAGCTTCAAACCCCGGATCCTGATCGCCGAAGACGAGTCGGGCATCGCCGACACGCTGCAATACGTCCTGAAAAGCGACGGATTCATCCCTGTCTGGTGCGCCACGGCCGAGGAAGCGATCGCCCAGTTCGCGCAGGAACCACCGGCGCTGGCCATCCTGGACATCGGACTGCCCGACCTCAACGGTTTCGAGCTCTTCAAGCGCCTGCAGGCGCTCAACCAGTCCATGGGAGGACCGGAGGTGCCCATGGTGTTCCTTACGGCCCGCAGCGACGAAATAGACCGCGTGGTGGGCCTCGAACTGGGCGCCGACGACTACATCGCCAAGCCCTTTTCTCCAAGGGAGCTGGTCGCGCGCGTGCGGACCATCCTGCGACGCAGTGCCAGGAGCGGCTCAGGCGCCCCCCAAGGCGCCGCGAGCACGAATCACGTGGGGGGGCATCAGACAGCCGCGAACGGCGCTCCTGCGGGCTCCCAGGCCCCCGTATCGCCCTTCGCACTGGATACCGAGCGCATGCAGATTCGCTACTACGGCCGGCTGCTCGAACTCTCGCGCTATGAATACGGCCTGCTGAGACTCCTGGTGCAGCGCCCCGGCCGCGTCTTCACGCGCGATGAAATGCTCGAACTCGTCTGGGACGACTCCAGCGACAGCTTCGACCGAACCGTCGATGCCCACATCAAGACCCTGCGCGCCAAGCTCAAGGCGATCGCGCCGGAAGTGGAGCCGATCCGCACGCTGCGCGGCACCGGCTACGCGCTGAACGAAGAACTGCCCGCCAAGGCGTCGTGACACGACGCACGCGCATCTTCATCGGGATCCTGCTGATCTACACGGCGGGCATCGCCTTCCTTCTCTATCGCGTCGTCTCCGATATCGATCCCCGCTATCGCGAATCCGCCGAGGAATCGCTGGTAGAAACCTCGCAGCTCGTGGCCAGCCTGGTCGAGCAGGACGTGATCGCCGGCGCCATCAACACCGCGCGGCTGGAGCCTTTGTTCCGCACCGTCTATGCGCGCGAGTTCTCGGCGCAGATCTACAACCTGCACAAGAGCCGCGTCGAGCTGCGCGTGTACGTCACCGACCGCAACGGCCGCGTGATGTTCGACTCGCTCGGCAGGCATCTCGGCGCCGACTATTCGAAGTGGAGCGACGTGAGCCGCACGCTCGCCGGCCTTTACGGCGCGCGCACGTCGCGCGACGTCGACGGCGATCCGCGCACCTCGGTCATGTACGTGGGCGCGCCGATCCGCTGGAACAACGAGATCGTCGGCATGGTCAGCGTCGGCAAGCCGGTGCAAAGCTTCGGCCAGTTCGTGGAAGACGCGCGCGGGCGCACCATCTGGGTCGGCGTGGGTTCGGCGCTCGCGCTGCTGCTGCTCACCTTGATCGTCTCGGTCTGGCTGGTGCGGCCCTTCGGCCTGATCCGCGACTACTGGACCTGGGTGCGCGCCCAGCGCAGCCTGAGCCTTTCACGCATGGTGAGGCGCGCTATCGACGGCGTGCGCACAGGTTTCAGCGAAATGCGCGACGCGCTCACCGGCCGCAACTACGTGGCCGACTATGTCCAGACCTTCACGCACGAAGTGAAGAGCCCGCTCTCCGCCATCCGCGGCGCGGCCGAGCTGCTGCAGGAGCCGTCGATGCCGCATGCCGAGCGCGAACGCTTCCTGAAGAACATCGAGCGCGAGACCCAACGCATCCAGGAAATCGTCGACCGCATGATGGAACTTACCGCGCTGGAGACGCGGCGCGCGCTCGACCGCACGGAGCCGGTGTCGCTCGCCGCGCTGATCGAAGACATCGCCGCGAGCGCGCAGCCTGCGGCCGCGAAGCGCAACATCAGGCTGCTCGTGAACATCCGCAACGAAGCCCGCACCGAAGGCGACCCCTTCCTGCTGCGCCGCGCCATCAGCAACCTGCTCGACAACGCCATCGACTTCTCGCCGCTGGACAGCGAGGTGCTGCTCACCCTCGAAACCACTTCCAAGCTGGCCCGCGTGAGTGTGCGCGACCATGGCCCCGGCATTCCGGATTACGCGCAGGAAAAAGTCTTCGAAAAGTTCTATTCGCTCGCCAGGCCGCACAGCCAGAAGAAGAGCACCGGGCTGGGCCTTGCCTTCGTCAAGGAGATCGCGGCCTTGCACCATGGCCGCATCGACCTGGGCAACGCATCGCGCGGCGGGGCGGTGGCTACGCTGACGTTGCCGTTGTCTTCATCACATCACTGAGGAAAGCTGGTCCGCCCGATCAGCGCGCAATAGGCTTCGCGCGTCTGCGGGCTCACCGCACGCAGTGCCTGCAGGTACTGCGTCTGGTGCTGCCCGATCATGCGCGCCGACGCCACCGTCTTCGATCGGCAATACCAGTGGCAGGTGTGCTGCAGCAGGAACAGCTCGGCCGACATCATGTAGGCCTTGGACTTGGGTGTGCGGCCTGCTTCGTTGCGCATCACGCCGGCGATGCCGCGTGCGTGGATGAGCAACGCCTGGCGCATGTCGAAGGCCGCCGACGGAAAGAACTGGGTGAAGAGCGGAATGGCCACGGGCAGCTTGCTCACGCGGGTGACGGGTTCGGGCATTCGCGAGAACTCGGCTGCGAAGCCATCGATCTGGCCGGAGAGTTTTTCTTCTGTGCTGTCCAGGATCTGCCAGATCTGGCGGCGGCGCTCGGCGTCGTCCTCGCCGAGGCAGCGCATGTAGCCGGATGTGAGGCTCTCCATCAGCTTTTCGATCTGGTAGCGGCCGAGGTGGCTCGCCAGCAGGGCGATGCGCAGGCGTTGTTCCCTGGACTTGAGGATGTAGAAGCCGGCGGCGACGAGCGCCACCAGGGTGAGGATTTCCATGGATGCGGGAAGAGGAGAAAAAGGAAAAGGCGGGAAGCGGTACCGAGTGTAGGCACCGCGAACCCGCCTTCGCTTCCGGTTTCTCGAAGAAGTCCGGCTACCGGAAGAAATCGAGGATCCGGTTGCGTTCCTCCGGCGGGGGCGGCGCACCGACGGGCGCGCCGGTGAGCTGCTCGACCGGCGGCGGCAGCGTGTCGCTGCTCTCCAGGCCCAGGCTCGCCACGTTGTGGCCCGGCGTGAAGTCGTCGAAGTACCACTCGCCGTCGATGCTCACCACGCCCTCGGGCTGGGCCGGGTGAGTCACGGGCACGCCCTGCAGCGCGGTCTGCATGTAGCCGGTCCAGATCGGCAGGCTCAGGCTGCCGCCGGTCTCGCCGCGCACGCCGAGCTGGCGCGGCGTGTCGTAGCCGACCCATGCGATGCCCACCATGGTCGGCTGGAAGCCGGCGAACCAGGTGTCGAAGGAATCGTTGGTGGTGCCGGTCTTGCCGTAGAGGTCGTCGCGCTTGAGCGCCTGGTAGGCCTTGAAGCCGGTGCCGTTTCGCACCACGCTCTGCAGCAGCGAGTCCATGATGAAGGCGTTGCGCTGCGGGATGGCGCGGCGCGATTCGTCGAGCACCGGCGGCTCGGTCTCCATGATGACCTTGTCGCGCAGGTCGGTGACGCGCGTGACGAGGTAGGGATTGACGCGGTAGCCGCCGTTGGCGAACACCGAGTAGCCCACCGCCATCTGCATCGGCGTGACCGAGCCCGCGCCCAGGCCCATCGGCAGGTTGGCGGGCTGCTTGTCCTTGTCGAAGCCGAACCTGGTGACCCAGTCCTGCGCATAGGGAGTGCCGATGGACTGCAGCACGCGCAGCGTGACGAGGTTCTTCGACTTCATCAGCGCGTTGCGCAGCGGCATCGGACCTTCGTAGGTGCCCTCGAAGTTCTTGGGTTCCCAGGCCTGGCCGCCGTTGGCGCTGGCGTCGAAGTACAGCGGCGCGTCGTTCACCACGGTGGCGGGCGTGAAGCCCTTCTCGAGCGCGGCCGAGTAGATGAAGGGCTTGAAGCTCGAACCCGGCTGGCGCCAGGCCTGCGTCACGTGGTTGAACTTGTTCTTGCCGTAGTCGAAGCCGCCCACCAGCGCCTTGATGGCGCCGCTGCGCGGATCCATGCCGATGAAGGCGCCCTCCACCTCGGGCAGCTGGGTGATTTCCCAGGTGTTCTTCGGCGTCTTCGCCACGCGGATGACCGCGCCGCGGCGGATCTTGATATTGGGCGGCGCTTTCGCGGCAAGGCCCGACTGCGCCGGTTTCAAACCATCGCCCGTGATCTGGATGGTTTCGCCGTTCGCGCGCACCGCGCTGATTTCCTTCGCGCTCGCATCGAGCACCACGGCCGCGATCACGTCGCCGTTGTCGGGATGCTCGGCCAGCGCGTCGTCCACCGCTTCGTCGATTTCCTTCTGCTCGCTCGGCAGGTCGACGAACTTCTCGGGCCCGCGGTAAGGCTGGCGGCGTTCGTAGTCCATGATGCCCTTGCGCAGCGACCTGTACGCCGCAGCCTGGTCGGCAGCCACGATGGAGGTGTAGACCTTCATGCCGCTGGTGTAGATGCTGTCGCCGTACTGCGCGTACATCATCTGGCGCACCGTCTCGGCAACGTACTCGGCATGCAGCCGGTTGGGGTCGGCCGCATCGCGCAGGTGCAGCTCTTCCTTCTTCGCGGCCGCCGCCTGCTCGGCGGTGATGAAGCCGGTCTCCTGCATGCGGTCGATCACGTACAGCTGGCGCGCACGCGCGCGGCGCGGGTTGGCCACCGGGTTGTTGGCGCCGGGCGCCTTCGGCAGGCCGGCGAGCATCGCGGCCTCGGCGATGGTGATGTTCTGCAGCGGCTTGCCGAAGTAGGTTTCGGCCGCGGCGGCGAAACCGTAGGCGCGGTTGCCGAGGTAGATCTGGTTCAGGTAGATCTCGAGGATCTGGTCCTTCGTGAGCTGCTGCTCCAGCCGCATGGCCAGCAGGATCTCGTAGGTCTTGCGGCTCATGGTCCGCTCGGATGTCAGGTACACGTTGCGCGCCACCTGCATGGTGATGGTCGAGGCACCCTGCTTGCGGCCGCCCTTCAGGCTGGCGACCGCCGCACGCAGGAAGCCCTTGTAGTCCACACCGCCGTGGTCGTAGAAGCGCGCGTCCTCCACGGCCAGCACGGCGTCCTTCATCACCTTGGGAATGTTGGCGAAGGGCGTGAGGTTGCGGCGCTCCTCACCGAACTCGCCGATCAGTTGGCCTTCGGTCGAATACACGCGAAGCGGCAGCTTGGGGCGGTAGTCGGAAAGCTCCGAGACGTCGGGCAGCTTCGGGTAGATGGTGACGACCGCGACGATGGCAGCGACCAGCACCACCAGCGCGCCGGAGCCGACACCGATGGCGCCCCAGCCGGCGATGCGCTTCCAGTCGAGGCGGGAATCGCGCGGCGCCGCGCCGTCGTCGCCGGGAGCCTTGGAGTTTGTGCGTTTGAACATGGGAAATGCCTGTTTGGCTAGCGAAAGGGTTGGAGCCGCGGCGCGCCTGCGCGTTCCGGCTTCCGGAGCTCGAACGTGCCTTGCCGCGCAGCACGCTGCGCGCAATGCATCGCGTCGAAGTACTTGTCGTGGTCGAAGGCGATAAGAAGAAGATCCACCCCGGCGTCGAGGGCACGGACGGTGGCGTCGCAAAGACCGCGGTTGTAGGCCGCGGCCATCGTGAGATCGTCGGTGACGAGCAGGCCCTGGTAGCCCCATTCGCCTCGGATCACCCGCTGTACGATTTTGCGCGAGAAAGAGACCGGATAAGCGGCGTCGAGTTCCTCAAGGATGACATGGCCCAGCATGATGGCCGCATCCGAATGTTTCGATACGTCTTGAAACGGCTTCCAGTCGTGCGCCGCGAGCCGGGCGACCGGCGTGCGCAGTTCGGCGGCGAAATGGTGGGTGTCCTCGGTCACGCCGGCCAGGCCGGGAAAGTGCTTGAGCGTGCCTCGTACGCGTGCCGACTCGAGGCCCAGTTCGTAAGCGAGCGCCACCTGCGCGGTGACCGCCGGGTCGGCCGAGATGGCGCGTTCGTCGATGCGGGTGTGGAAGTCCCAGCGGCCCGGCGCACGGCCGGTGCGCAGGTCGACCACCGGGCTGAAGTTGAGCGTGATGCCCAGCGCGGCGAGCGCCCTGCCCTGTTGCGCGCCGTAGGCATGGGCGCGCTGGGCGATTTCGTCTTCTGGCAGATCGGCATTGAGAAGCGAGGCGAGTGCGGGCTGGCGTTCGATCAATGGGGACAGGCGGGAGACAGCGCCGCCTTCCTGGTCGGTCGCGACGATCAGCGGCGGCAGGCCGGCCGAACGGCGCAGCGCCTGCAGGCCCGCGATCTCGTCGCGCAGTTCTTCGGCCGTGCGGCCCCTGACATTGCGGCCGGTGACGAAGATGCCGCCGATCAGTCCCTTGTGTGCCAGTTCGCGCAGCTCCCTCGCGTCGTCATAGCCGACGATGAAATGCGCACCCACCGCCTGCGCGAGCGGGCCCTCCATCGCATTCACCTCGGCGCGATGCTGGCGCGACATCGCTTCGTTGCACAGCGCCGTGAGCAGGGCTGCGAATGCCAGTCCCAGTGCCACGGGCCGCAGCCTGCCTCGTGCAAAACGCCACGCGATCGCGATGCCCCCGAGCAGCAAAGCCGACAGCAGCGGCAGTTCCCACGCGCGCATGAAGCGCAGGTGCGGATCCTTCAGGTGCCAGGCCCAGAACCACAGCACTGCCAGTGCCAGCCAGCCCGAAGCAACCGCGATGACTCGCAGCAGCTTCATGCGACCGTCTGCGCTTCGGTCACCGCCGTGGGAGCGGCTTCGGTGCGGCGCGAGAGCGCATACCAGTCGACCTTTCGCGTCACCAGCATCAGCGTGGCTAGCATGCCGAAGATCAGCAGCGCGCCCAGCAGCAGCGCATTGCTTTCCGAAGCCAGCAGGCCGTAGAGCGCGCCGTACAGCAGCGCCACGAAGGCACCGAACGACATGCCGCGCCGCCAGCCGCCGAGCACCGCGCTGAAGTACACGGCCAGCAGCGCGGCGCTTGCGGAGGCGGCGCCCGCGTAGGCCATCCAGAAGGCGAACTTCTCCGACAGCGCCAGCAGCAGCAGGAAGAAGAGCGCGATCGACAGGCCCACCAGCCCGTACTGGATCGGATGCAGGCGCAGCTTGCGGAACAGTTCGAACATGAAGGCGGCCATCAGCACCAGGCCGATGAAGAGCACTCCGTACTTGCCGGCGCGCGTGCTCATCGAATAGACGTTGATGGGCTGGGCGAGCGACACGTCGAAGGTCTGCAAAGGGCCCAGGTTGCGGCGCGGCGCGACGGCTGGGGCAGCCGAAGCCGCAATGTCGGCACTGCTGGCCACGTCCACTGCGCCACCGCGGCCCGAAAGGCCCGCGCGCACCTGTTCGCGTGCAGAGGTCACGAGCGAGGACACGCGCCAGCGGGCGTCGAAGCCCTGAGCCGTCACGCTGCGTTCTGCCGCCAGGAAGCGACCGCCGAAGCTGGGATGCGCCCAGGGCGAGCTCAGGTGCGCGGTGGTTTCCTCGGCGATGGGCGCGATGGCGAGCGTGTCCTGCCCAACCAGCCCCAGCTTCATCTCGAAGGGAATTGGCATGCCGGCCTGCCACGCGGCGAGCGCGGCGCCGGTGACGGGGGCATGGATGCCGTTGGCGAACCAGGCATCGTCATCCAGGCCGGGCACGCGCTGCCTGAAGCGCAGGGCTTCGCTGCCCATGGTCATGGTCGGCGAGCCATCGAGGCCGCGCAGGTCGCTCACGTTGAAGGCGATGAGCGGGGCCTTGAATTCGATCTTCGAGTCGGTCTCGCTGTGCGACACGGCCTTCGGGTCGAAGGCGGCAAAGCCGCCGCTGAGCGTGGCGTCGAGCGTGTAGAAGGGAATCCTGAAGATGCCGCGATAGCGTTCCTGCGGCGCCATCGTGCCCTCGATGTGCAGCTTGTCGGGGAACACCACGTGGGCCATTTCCTTGCTGCGCGGTTCCTGGCCGATCACCTTGCCCTGCGCGTTGCGCAGCGGCTCCATCCAGCGCTCCACGTAGGGCACCAGCAGCAGCGGGCCGACCATGGTCTGGCGCCCGGCGTAGGTGGCGGCGAGTTCGCTGGCCGCCTCTCGCTGGCTCTCGCCGCGTGCGCGGTTGATCGAATCGATCTCTCCCAGCGGAATGCACAGCAGCAGCAGCAGGAACAGCAGGCCGGCGACCTTGGCCAGCATGGAATTCATCACGACCCTGAGCAACTGAAGCATTTTTTCTCTCCTCGTCTGTAGCGGTGGCCGCGATGCTCGCCGCGCGACCCGAAGGCCGTGTGAAGGGCCCGGGCCGCCTCGCTTCACACAGACTTCACACAGCGGATGCGGGCTGTCGGCGACTTCAAGACGCCTTCCAACTGGCTTCTCGCGCGCTGGAGAAAGTTGCGGCCGTGCAAGTTCGCACGGACAAGGACCCCCGCCATGGATGCCCAAACCACCCCACGTCCCGGCCGCTGGCTCTGGCTCGCCACCGTGAGCCTGGCGACCGCGGGCTTCATCGCCATGGGCGTGCGCCCGGCGCACGCTCAGGAAGCGCCCGCCGGTCCGCGCCTGAAGACCGAGAGCCCCTATTTCTTCGTAAAGAGCGACGATCCTTCGGTCGACCGCCTGCCCCTCAAGGGCACCGAGGTCTCGGTGAAGATCTCGGGCGTGATCGCCGACGTGACGGTCACGCAGACCTACCGCAACGAAGGCCAGCGCGCCATCGAGGCGAAGTACGTGTTCCCCGGCTCGACCAAGGCCGCGGTGAGCGGCCTCAACGTACGGCTGGCCGACCGGCTCATCACCGCGCAGATCCGCGAGAAGCAGCAGGCGCAGATCGAGTACGACACGGCCAAGAAGGAAGGCAAGACCGCCGCGCTGCTCGAGCAGCACCTGCCCAACGTGTTCCAGATGAACGTCGCCAACATCCTGCCGGGCGACGACGTGAAGGTGGAGCTGCGCTACACCGAGCTGCTGGTGCCGCAGTCGGGCAACTACCAGTTCGTGTTCCCGACCGTGGTCGGCCCGCGCTACAACTCGCCGCAGTCGGAGAACGCGCAGGCCAAGTGGGTCGCTCAGCCCACGCTGCCCGCTGGCACCGCCGCCGGCACCAGCTTCAGGCTCAAGGCCACCATCGACACGCCGATGGGCATCAAGGAGATCCGCTCGGCCACGCACACCATCGACGTGAAGAAGAGCGACGAGGACCAGCACGCCGACATCGCACTCGCCGCCGACGGCCGTCCCGCCGACAACCGCGACTTCGTGCTCGACTACCGCCTCGCAGGCGAGAAGATCGAATCGGGCCTGATGCTCTACAAGGGCCAGGGGGAGAACGCCGAGAACTTCTTCCTCGCCATGGTCGAGCCGCCCAAGGCCGTGGCCGCCAGCGCGATCTCGCCGCGCGACTACATCTTCGTGGTCGACATCTCGGGCTCGATGCACGGCTTTCCGCTCGACACCGCGAAGACGGTGCTCGAACGCCTGATCGGCGGCCTGCGTCCGAGCGATACCTTCAACGTGCTGCTCTTTTCGGGTAGCAACAAGATGCTGTCGCCCAAGTCGGTGCCGGCCACGCGCGCCAACATCGAGCAGGCGCTGGCCACCATCAAGAACTACAGCGGCAGCGGAAGCACCGAGCTCATTCCGGCGCTCAAGCGCGTGTATGCAGAACCCAAGGAAGAGAACGTGTCGCGCACCGTGGTAGTGGTGACCGATGGCTACGTGACGGTCGAGCGCGAAGCCTTCGAGCTGGTGCGCAACAACCTGTCGAAGGCCAACGTTTTCGCCTTCGGCATCGGCTCCTCGGTCAACCGCAGCCTGATGGAAGGCATCGCGCGTGCCGGCATGGGCGAGCCCTTCATCATCACCGACCCGGTCCAGGCACCCGAGCAGGCCGCGCGCTTCCGCCGCATGGTCGAGTCGCCGGTGCTCACGAACGTGAAGGCCACCTTCGGCGGTCTCGATGTGTACGACGTGGAGCCGCAGGCGCTGCCCGACGTGCTCGGCGAGCGCCCGGTGATCGTGTTCGGCAAGTGGCGCGGCGAAGCAAAAGGCCGAGTGATCATCGAAGGCCAGAGCGCCAGCGGCCCCTACCGCCAGGAAGTGCGCATCGACGGCAACACCCGCCAGGACACTGCCGCGCTGCGCACGCTGTGGGCTCGCCATCGCATCCAGAGCCTGAGCGACCAGGAAACGCTGGAAGGCGGCACGGCCCTGAAGGACCGCATCACCGAGCTGGGCCTGAAGTACAGCCTGCTCACCCAATACACGAGCTTCATCGCCGTCGACAAGGTGGTGCGCAACGTCGCGCCGCAGAACAGCGCGGACGTGAACCAGCCGCTGCCCCTGCCGCAAGGCGTCAGCGAGCTGGCGCTCGGCGCCGAGGTGCCGAGCACGCCCGAGCCCGAATCGCTGGGTGCCATCGTCGTGGTGCTGTCGATGCTCGCCATGCTGCGCCGCCGCGCGCGCCGCAACGACGCGCGCCGCTTCACCGCCTGACTTGTCCATAAGAAAGAAAAGAATGTCTTTGGCAATGCTTGCCCACCGCCATCCGCGCATCGTGGACTGGGGCATCCACATCGACCGCACGCCGGCTGCCGGCTGGATCGGCCTGCAGTTCATCGCGCTGATGCCCACCTGGGTCTGGATGGCCCAGCGCATGCGCGACGGCTCCGACGATCCGTTGGGCCTGTTGGCGCTGGTCGCGCTCGCGGCGCTGGCCTGGAGCCGCCGGCGCGAGTTGCGCGCGTCGCCCCGGCTGGGCTGGCTCGCGCTGGCCGGCGCGGGCACCGTGCTCGCGACGCTGATGCGCACGGGGCTCGGCTTCATGCCCGCGTTGCCACCGCTCGCGGCCGGGCTGGTCGCGGTGCTGGCGCTGGCCTGCGGGCTGCTGGCCTTCCTGCCGCGCAAGGTAGCGGCACTGCCGGTGGCCGGCCTCGCGGTGCTCGCGCTGCCGCTGCTCTCCTCGCTGCAGTTCTATGCGGGCTACCCGCTGCGCGTGGTGACGGCCGAGGTCAGCCGCTGGCTGCTGTCGCCGGGCTTCGAGGTGGCGCGCGAAGGCGCGAGCCTGGCGGTCGATGGCCGGATGGTGATCGTCGATGCGCCCTGCTCCGGCGTGCAGATGGTGTGGCTGGGCTACTTCACGGCCTGCGCGGTCGCGCTGTGGGCTTCGCGCAGCGGCCGGGACTTCATGGCGCGGCTACCGATGGTCGGCCTGCTGGTGCTTGCCGGGAACATCGTGCGCAACAGCGTGCTGATCGCCTTCGAGGGCGCCGGCCATCCGCTCGAGCCGTGGGCGCACAACACGCTGGGCCTCGTGGTGCTGGCGGTGGTCTGCGGCTCCATCGCCCGGCTGATGGTGCCCGCACGTCCCGAGCCCGAAGCCGCCGAACTGCCCATTCCGGGCCTGATCACCACCCACGGAGGCCGCCATGTCGACACCGTTCTTTGAGCGCTGGTTCGCGAACCATTTCATCAACCGCATCGGCCACAAGACCGCTTTCGCGTTCGCGATGCTGCTGTGCATGCTGTGGTCGGCCACGGCGGTCCTGCGCACGCCGGCGGAACCGATGGCACCCGCCGTCGCGTCGCACGAATGGCCCAGCGAATGGGACGGCGCTGCGCTGCGCCCGCTGGCGCTGAGCGACGTGGAGCAGCGTTTCGCGGACCGCTTCCCCGGCGCCATCGGCCGCATGACCGACGGCACCCAGACGCTGGTGATGCGCGAGGTCAGCCAGCCCACGCGCATGCTGCATCCGGCCGCCGACTGCTACCGCGCACTGGGCTACCGCATCGAGCAGGCGCGCCTGGAACGCGACGCGCGCGAGCGCATGTGGCGCTGTTTTGTTGCTCAACGGCACGGAGCGCAAAAAATCCGCGTCTGCGAGCGCATCGTCGACGCCCGGGGCACGGCTTTCACTGACACTTCAAGCTGGTACTGGGCAGCAGCCAGCGGCCAATCGCATGGGCCGTGGCAAGCTGTCACCGTAGCGAGACCGATCTGAGAAACCTGCCTGTGAAGAAGACCCTGCGATTCGTGCTCTATGGCCTGCTGGCCCTGGTCATTACGGCCTGTGTAGCTATCTTTTTGATAGTCAAGCTGGCGCTCGCGCCGGCTGCCGGCGAATGGAGCACCACGGTGAAGGCAGGGCCGCTGAATTTCGAGATCGGCGTGCCGACGGCGGTGCGCGTGGCCACCTCGACATGGTTCGCGCCGTATCTCGACGGCCGCTCGTTCGACACCCGATTCGGCACCGTGCGCTTCGCCTGGAAGCCGGCCGGCGAACTGCTGGAAATGCAGTGCGCGCCCTGCAGCGCCGAGGTGCCGGCGCTGGGCACCCAGCCGATCCGCGTCGATCGCCTGGTCGCCACGGTGAAGCGCGACGGCAACACGCTCAACGGCACCTTCGAGGCCACGCCGCAGAGCAACGACGCGAGCCAGCTCCAAGGCCACTGGGACGGCAGGCTCATGCCGAAGAACATCCACCTCAACGCCAGCGTGCAGGACGCCCCCATCGCCCGCTGGTACGCGGTGCTGGTGCCCGCCCTGCCGGAGCTGCAGCGCGCGCGCATCGGCGGCACGCTGGCGCTGCGCGGCCAGCTCGTGCTGCCCGAAGCCACCTTCGCGGTGCAGCCGACCATCAGCCAGTTCACCGTGGAAGGGCTGGGCACCGAGGCCATGCTGGGAGCGCGCACCAGCTGCGGCCCCTCGGCGAAGCTGGCCAACGACAGCTGGCTGGCGCGCGCCGTCATCGCCGCCGAAGACCAGCGCTTCTTCACCCATGGCGGCTACGACCTCACGGAAATCCTCGCCTCCATCGACAACAACCAGAAGCCCGGCCAGACGCGGCGCGGCGGCAGCACGCTCACGCAACAGCTCGCCAAGCTGCTGGTGACGGGCAGCGACCGCACGGCCGAGCGCAAGCTGCGCGAACTGCTCTACGCGGTCGAGATGGAGCAGACGCTGGGCAAGGCCCGCATCCTGCAGCTGTACCTGGACAACGCGCCCTGGGGCGGCAATCTCTGCGGCGCCGAGGCTGCGGCCAGGCGCTACTTCAAGCGCAGCGCGCGCACGCTGGAGCCGGCACAGGCCGTGTGGCTCGCAGCCATGCTGCACAAGCCGCAGGCCGTGCTCGAGCAATGGCGCCGCGACGGCCGGATCGACGCCGACCGCGTCAAATGGATCGCCGAAGGCATCCGCGGAATCAGCCGCAACCAGCGCGAGGCTCTGCTCAAGAGCGTGGCCGCGGCGAAATTCATGGCGCCAGAGGCCGCAACGCAATGACGAACACAGCCGTGCTGGGCGCCACCGATATCGAAGCCATCGAACGCGCCACCATCGCGGCGGTGTCGCCCGACCTGACCGAGGAAATCGACGGCTGGCTGCTGCCTTTCGCCAGCGGCACCGTCAAGCGCGCCAAGTCGGCCGTGCCGCTGCATCGCGGCGCGGTCGAGGCCGCCACGCTCGACCGCATCGAGGACCGCTACGACAGCCGCAAGGCCGCGCCCGCGCTGCGGCTTGCCGACGCATCCTGCTTCGACAGCCTGCGCGCCGAGCTGGAGCGCAGGCACTACATGGCCGACAGCCCCACCTGCGTGCAGATCGGCTCGGTGCAGCGCATGCGGCAGGTGGCCGCGCCGGACGGCGCATTGGCCGATGTCGACCGCGCGCCCGACAACGCCTGGTCGGCCCTGTTCCTCGGCGAGGGCTTCGACCCCGTGGACGGCGCCCATCGCGTGCGCATGCTCTCGCGCGCCAAGGGCACGCTCTACGCCAGCGTGCGCGAGGGCGGCCGCACCGTGGCCGCCGGCGCCATGGCCTTCGGCCACGGCTGGGCCAGCGTGCACGGCATGCGCACCGACCAGGCGCAGCGCGGCCGGGGCCTCGCGGGGCGCGTGCTGGCCGGGCTGGCGCAGGCCGCGTCGGAACGGGGCTTCGAGCGCGTGTTCCTGCAGGTCGATGCGAACAACCAGGCGGCGCTGTCGCTGTACCGCCGCGCCGGCTTCGGGACGCAGTGGAAATACAGCTACTGGCAGCGCCAGCAATGGCCTTGAAGCTGCAGGCCGCACGAGCCGTCGGCTGACAGCGCGCGGGTGGCGCGGCGCGGGCGTTAGTGCCACCATGGACGCATGACGAACGCCAACCACCACGCCAATCACCCCACCGATCCCGTCGCCACGCCGCGCGGCATCGACCACATCGTGGCCGGTGTTTCCACCAGCGATGGCGACGGCGTGAAGCTCACCCGCGTGCTGCAGCAGCCCCTGCAGAAGCGGCTCGACCCGTATCTCATGCTCGACGCCTTCGGCAGCGACAACCCGGGCGACTACATCGGCGGCTTCCCCAACCATCCGCACCGCGGCTTCGAGACCGTCACGTACATGATCGCCGGCCGCATGCGCCACCGCGACAGCGCGGGCCACGAAGGACTGCTGGAAAACGGCGGCGTGCAGTGGATGACCGCCGGCCGCGGCCTCGTGCACAGCGAACTGCCCGAGCAGGAAGAAGGGCTGATGGAAGGCTTCCAGCTCTGGCTGAACCTGCCCGCGAAAGACAAGATGCGCGAGCCCTGGTATCGCGACATCCAGAGCGCGGAGATTCCCGAATTCACCACCACCGGCGGCGCGCGCGTGCGCGTGATCGCGGGCGCGAGCCACGGCATCGAAGGCGCCGTGCGGCGCGAGCACACCGAGCCGCTCTACCTGGACATCGAGCTGCCGCCAAACGCCGAATTCGCGCAGCCGCTGCCGCAGGACCACAACGCCCTGGTCTACGTGTTCCGCGAATCGCTGTGGATCGCGGGCAGCGAGATCCCGACGCGGCGCATGGCCATCCTCGCCAACGACCCGGGCAGCGACGGCGTGGTGCTGCGCGCCGGCGCGACCAACCACAGCCCGGCGCGCGCGCTGCTCATTGCCGGCAGGCCGCTCAACGAACCCATCGCGCAGTACGGCCCCTTCGTGATGAACACGCCCGAGCAGATCCGGCAGGCGGTGCACGACTTCCAGAACGGGAAGCTGGGCTGAGGCTGCTGTAGTCGCCCGCCTACCGGAAGACGGCATCGGACACGGGCTCCGGTTGCCGCGCGGGCAGCCTAGATTGCGACCATGCCTCCCACGATCCGGAAAGGACAGGCGCCGAAGACGCTGCAGCGCGCCGAGTTCCATGAACGTTTCATGCAGCCCTTTCAAGACCCGGCCTTCCGCGCCGAGGCCGATTCGCTGCGGCGCATCGAACTCATCGCCTGGGAGGCCTACGAGGAAGGCCGCAAGTCGCCCGTCACCCGCAAGGCCGGGCCCGGCTATGCCGACCCCGAGTACGAACTTTCGGTCGACTGGCTCGAGGCCAAGGCGCGCATCGACGCCGCGCAGTCGGCCTGGAGCCAGTCGCAGACGGCGTCACGAGTGCTGCTGGTGATCGGCTCGCCGCGCAATGACGGTACCTGCCCCGGCGAGGTTTCCAAGACCTGGCGGCTGGCGCAGATCGCGCGCGAGGTGCTGGACGGCAGCGGCATCGAGACCGACCTGCTCGACCTGAGCCTGCTGACTTCCGAGTACGGCCGGCAGATCCACCCGTGCAAGGGCTGCGTCTCCACCGCCATGCCCTTGTGCCACTGGCCCTGCAGCTGCTATCCGAACCACTCGCTGCGCCAGACCGGCGACTGGATGAACGAGATCTACGAGCGCTGGGTGTCCGCGCATGGCGTGATCCTGCTCACGCCCACGCACTGGTACCAGGCCGCGAGCCCGCTGAAGCTCATGATCGACCGGCTGGTGTGCGCGGACGGAGGCAACCCCGACCCCACCAGCACCCACGGCAAGAAGCCCGATGAGGCCAAGGCGCTGGAGCTGGAGGGCTGGGGCTATCCCAGGCACCTCGACGGCCGCGCCTACGGCGTGGTGGTGCACGGCGACGTGGCCGGCGTGGAGAGCGTGCGCCGCAATCTCTGCGACTGGCTCGACTGGATGGGCCTCATCGAGGCCGGCACGCAATCGCGGCTGGACCGCTACATCGGCTACTACGAGCCCTACGCCACCAGCCATGAGGCGCTCGACGCCGATGCCGACGTGCAGGAGGAAGTGCGCCAGGTGGCCCGTTCCATGGTCAACGCGGTCGCCGAACTGCGCGCGGGCAGGCTGCAGCCTCCCGACCGCGGACTGAAGCGGCCTCGGCCCAAGTAGGAGGAAAAGAGTCGATAAATCACGCAGGAGGCGGCTTCCACGGGCCCTGTTCATCATTCTTTACGCAAGCTCACGCCGGGCTAACGGATGCGATACAGAGCTCTTCCACACTTCCTCTCACCTGCTGCCCATCGGCGGCGGGCTTCTTCGAAAGGAAGCACTTCTCATGATTTCTCTTCGCCAACGCATCGTCTGGGCCAGCCTGCTCGGTTCGGCCGCCCTCGCCTCCTCGGGCGCCTTCGCTCAAGCGCCGGCTGCCGTTCCCTCCGCAACCGCGCCCACCGCCGCGGTGGCCCAGGCCGACAACGCCGCCGCGCCCAAGGCGCAGCACAAGCGCATGGATCCGGCCCAGCGCATGGAGCGCATGAAGGAACACCGCGCCAAGCGTCTCGCCGCCCTGAAGGAAAAGCTCAAGCTCACCTCGGCCCAGGAAGGCGCATGGAGCACCTTCACCAGCGCGACGCAGCCGCCCGCCGGTCCGCGTCCGCACATGGACCGCGCCGAGTTCGCCAAGCTGACCACGCCGGAGCGCCTGGAACGCATGCAGGCCCGCCAGGCCGAGCGCAGCGCGATGTTCGCCAAGCGCGCCGAAGCCACGAAGACCTTCTACGCCACGCTGTCTCCCGACCAGCAGAAGACCTTCGACGCCGAGACCGCCCACTTCGGCGGCCCGCGCGGTCACCGTGGCCATGACGGCGGCCATCGCGGCGCGCCGCCGGCTCCCGCCAAGAGCTGATCGATCGCTGCCCGGAGGCAGCAACAAAAAAGCCCGCAACGCGAAAAGCGCTGCGGGCTTTTTGCCTCATGGGCTCATGGCTCAATGGGCCTTTGTGCCTACTTCGGCGTACCCGTCTTGTCCGTGGGGTTCGTCACCACGTCGGGGCGCTCGCCCTTCTGGCCGAACTGCGGCTTCACCTTGCGCCCGGTCTGGCTCACTTCGGCGCGCGACATCTCGCCGGTGGGCGGCGGAATGGCGTTGGGCTGGCTGTTGACCGTGGTGGTCACCTCGCCCTTGGGCACCGGGTTGTTGGCGTTGTTGCGGTTGTGCGCGCGGGCCTCTGCCTTCACCGATTCACGCGACAGCGGCATCGAGTTGTCGGGCCGCTGCGGCGGATTGGCGACGCCGGCCGGCGTCATGGTGCTGGCTTCGCCGCCGACCGAGGGATCGGGCTGGGCGGGAATGGACGTGGTCTGTGCCATCGCGATGCCCGCCGCGCCCAGCAGCGCGGCGAGAACGGTGGTGTGGAAAGCTGTCTGGTGTCTCATGGGGTACTCCTTGTGGCTTGTTCCTTGAAAGGCGGGCTGCCTTTTTCCGAACCGTGAATTCACCGTAGAAGCCTCGAAATTCCGCCCGTGTGGGGGTGCGGCAGGCGTGCCTGTAGGAGCCGGCCGTCCGGGCACGAAGGCGGCGGCGGGATGGCGGCGGGAAGAAGTTGGCGCGTTCCTACAGTCAGCGAGGGCGCGGCCACGTACAACGTGCATGACGATGTCCTCCACGCCCATCATTCCCGACGCCACCATGCCCGATGCCGCCGACGCGGCCGATGTCGCCAATGGCCAGCCGGCAGCGCAGGTCACGCCGACTTCGCTCAAGGTCATGACGGTGAACACCCACAAGGGCTTCACCGCGCTCAACCGCAGGTTCATCCTTCCCGAGTTGCGCGACGCCGTGCGCACCGTGGGCGCCGACGTGGTGTTCCTGCAGGAGGTGCTGGGCACGCACTCGCGCCATTCGCGCCGGGTGAGCAACTGGCCCGAGGCGCCGCACTACGAGTTCCTGGCCGACACCATGTGGCCGCAGTTCGCCTACGGCCGCAACGCGGTGTATCCGAAGGGGCACCACGGCAATGCGGTGCTTTCCAAATTCCCCATCGTGCATTTCCGCAATCACGACGTGTCGGTCAGCGGCCCCGAGAAGCGCGGCCTGCTGCACTGCGTGCTGCGGCTGCCGGGCCGCGTGGTCGACGTGCACGTGATCTGCACCCACCTCGGCCTGGCCGAGGCGCACCGGCAGCAGCAGCTGGAGTTGCTGTGCCACATCGTGCGCGACGAGGTGCCCGCCGAGGCGCCGCTGATCGTGGCGGGCGACTTCAACGACTGGCGCGGCCGTGCGCACGACACCCTCGAAAAGGGCGCCTCGCTGCGCGAGGTGTTCGTGCACGCCACCGGCCGGGCGGCCCGGACCTTTCCGGCGCGCTTCCCGGTGCTCTCGCTGGACCGCATCTACGTGCGCAACGCCGGCGCGCATGCGCCGGTGGTGCTGCCTCGCAGGCCGTGGTCGCATCTTTCGGACCACGCGCCGCTGGTGGCGGACATCGACCTGTGAGCACGCCGCCATGAGCGACAACAACGTCAACGACAACCACTGGATCGCCGGCAACCGCATCGGCCTGCTGGAGAACGGCGAGGAGTTCTTCCCGCGCGTGTTCGAAGCCATCCGCCGGGCGCGGCGCGAGGCGATCGTCGAGACCTTCATCCTGTTCGAGGACAAGGTCGGCCTGCAGCTGCATGCCGCCATGCGCGAGGCGGCGCTGCGCGGCGTGAAGGTCGACCTGATGATCGACGGCTTCGGCTCGCCCGATCTCTCGCGCGAATTCATCGAGGGCCTGACCTCGGCCGGCGTGAAGGTGCGTGTGTTCGACCCGGGCCGCCGCTTCATGGGCCAGCGGCTCAACGTGTTCCGCCGCATGCACCGCAAGATCGTGGTGATCGATGGCGAGCGCGCATTCGTCGGCGGCATCAACTACTCGGCCGACCACCTGCTCGACTACGGCCCGATGGCCAAGCAGGACTACGCGGTGGAGCTCGAAGGCCCGATCGTGGGCGAGATCCACCAGTTCGTGCTGCGCGCGATCGCTCTCGGAGGCAAGGGCGCGGGCTGGTTCCGCCGCAGGCTGCGCCAGCTGCCCGATGCGAGGCATGCGCAGTCCGCCGGCACGGCCGACGCGATGTTCGTCACGCGCGACAACCGGCGCCACACCAACGACATCGAGCGGCAGTACCGCGCGGCGATCCGCGCCGCGCGCGAGCGCATCGTGATCGCCAACGCGTATTTCTTCCCCGGCTACCGGCTCATCAAGGAGCTGCGCCGCGCGGCGCGGCGCGGCGTGGACGTGCGGCTCATCCTGCAGGGCGAGCCCGACATGCCGATCGTGAAGACCGCGGCCAGCATGCTCTACCACCATCTGCTGCACGCGGGCGTGCGCATCTACGAGTACTGCGATCGCCCGCTGCACGGCAAGGTCGCGCTCATGGACGGCAGGTGGAGCACCGTGGGCTCCAGCAATCTCGATCCGCTGAGCCTCTCGCTCAACCTCGAGGCCAACGTGGTCGTGCGCGACGAGGCCTTCAACAACGTGCTGGCCGAGCGCATGGAGAGGTTGATGCAGCACAGCTGCAAGCAGGTGCAGGCGGCCGACCTCGCCAGCGAATGGAGCGGCTGGCGGCTGGTGCGCAGCTTCTTCGTGTTCCACATCCTGCGCTGGTACCCGGCCCTGCTGGGACGACTGCCGCGCCACGTGCCGCGCCTGACGCCGGCCGAAGCCACCGACCTCGCGAGCCGGCGCGACACCGGGCGCAGCAACCCGACGGGCGGCGCCACGCAGACGGAAGCGGCCTGAACGGCCCGGACCGCCCGAACCGCAACAGGAGCGCCTTCCGATGAGCACCCTGGCCCTTTCGCGCCACAGCTGGTGGCCCTGGGCCCGCCGCGCGGCGGTGTGGGCCTTCTTCGCGCTGATCGCGTGGCTGCTGGTGCGGCAGGCGCTCGTCATCGACTGGGAGGACGTGCTCGACGCGATCCGCGCGCTGCCCGCGGTTTCCCTGCTCGCGGGGGGCGCCCTGGCGGCCTGCAGCTTCGCCCTCTACAGCACCTACGACCTGCTGGGCCGGCATATCACGCGGCACCGCCTGGGCACGGGCACGGTGATGGGCGTGACCTTCATCAGCTACGCCTTCAACCTCAACCTCGGTTCGCTGGTGGGCGGCGTGGCCTTCCGCTACCGGCTCTATTCGCGGCTGGGGCTTTCCAACGACACCATCACGCGCGTGCTCGGCTTCAGCATGCTGACCAACTGGCTGGGCTACCTCGTGGTGGCCGGCGCCGCCTTCTGCTTCTGGCCGATGACGCTGCCGCCCGAATGGAAGATCGGCAGCGAGGGCCTGCGCGTCCTCGGCGCGACGCTGCTGGTGGTCGCGCTGGCCTACCTGGTGATGTGCGCCCTGGCGCGCGGGCACGTGTGGCGCGTGCGCGGTTTCGGGCTCAAGGTGCCGGGGTTCGGCATGGCGCTGCTGCAGCTCGCGATGTCGTGCGCCAACTGGTCGCTGATCGGCGGCGTGATCTGGTTCCTGCTGCAGGGGCAGGTCGCCTATGCGCAGGTGCTCGCGGTGCTGCTGGCGGCGGCGGTGGCCGGCGTTCTCACGCACGTGCCGGCGGGGCTCGGCGTCCTGGAGGCAGTGTTCGTGGCGCTGCTCTCGCACGAGGTGCCGCAGGCACAACTGCTCGGCGCGCTGCTGGCGTACAGGGGGCTTTACTACCTGCTGCCGTTGGCGGTGGCCGCGCTGGCCTATCTGTTCACCGAGGCGCGGGCCAGGCGGCTGGGTGTGCACACACCTCGGAAGGGCCGCGAGCGTGGGAAGTGACGGGCCCGGCAGCCGAAGAGGTTTTCGGCCGGCACGTAATTTCCACATCGGAAAGCGGAACTTGATCAACAAAAATGCAGATCTGTTTGGCTTGTGCACCAACTCCTGTCGCCGGCCACCACCTATAGTGGCCCGACCCCCTTTCACGCGTTCAGTCGCGGCCTCCTACATGTCGTCCTCCAGTTCAGTCGCCCGTCTCCCGGGCCCGCTCATGCAGCAGTGGTTCGACCTGGCGCTCAAGACCCACGAGATGCTGCTGTCCTCCGGCCTCGTGATCGGCATGCGCACCGAGCGCATGGCCCGTGCGGGGCTCGCGCCCAGCGCGGACGACCTTGCCGAGTTCCAGCTCATGGGACAGGAAAAGCTCGATGCCGCGAGCGAGTCGGGCTTCGCGATGGCCCGGCAGTGGCACAGCAGCCACTTCTCTCTGGCCAACCGGGTGCTGCAGCAATGGCTGCGGAGCACGACGGCCTTCTTCTCGCTCGCGGGCAGCGTCACGCCCGCGCAGGCGGCCGCGCACGGCGACGCCTTCGTGCAATCGGCGGCGGATACGGTCGATGCGGCGGGCGAGCTGCCCGAGATCGCGGCGCGCATCGCGCGCCAGGGCCTCACGCCCATCCACGCCGCCGCCACGTCGAACGCGCGCCGGCTGTCGGGGCTCGAAGAATCCTGAGCTTCAGGCCTTCGCCGGCACCAGCGTCAGCAGCGTGATCTCCGAAGGCGCGCCGAAGCGCTTGGGCGGGCCCCAGTAGCCGGTGCCCCGGCTCACGTAGACCCACATGTCGTGCAGGCGGTGCAGGCCGGCCGTGAAGGGCTGCTGCATCGGCACGAAAAGATTCCACGGAAAGAACTGGCCGCCGTGCGTGTGGCCCGACAGCTGCAGCTGGTAGCCGGCCGCAGCCGCCAGCGGCGCACTGCGCGGCTGGTGCGCCAGCAGCACGCGCGTGTGCACCAGCGGCGGCGCGTCGTGCAGCGCCAGGTGCGGGTCGCTGGCGTGCGCCGCGTCGAAATGTCCGGCGGTGAAGTCGGTCACGCCGGCCAGCACCAGCGCGCTTTCGAAGAGCTCTTCATCGGTCTGCGCGCCGCGCACGTTGCGCGTCTGCAGCACCACGTGCTCGTTGAGCAGCACCTTCAGGCCCAGCCGGCGCAGCTCGTCGATCCAGGCATGCGCGCCCGCGTAGTACTCGTGGTTGCCCGTGACCACGAAGGTGCCGTGCCGCGCGCGCAGCCCGGCCAGCGGCGCGATGTGCTCGCGCAGCTCGGGCACGCTGCCGTCGACCAGGTCGCCGGTGATCGCGATGGCGTCCGCGCCCAGGCGGTTCACCGCGTCGACGATGCGCTGGATGTAGCTGTTGCGGATCGTCGGCCCCACGTGGATGTCGCTGAGCTGCGCGATGCTGAAGCCCTCCAGCGCCTGCGGCAGGCCGCGGATCGGCACCTCCACCCGCTTCACGCCGGCCGTGCGGCGCGCGTTCAGGAAGCCGACGGCCGAGGTGGCCGTGGCCATCGCGAGCACCGCCAGCGCGCTCCACGGCAGCAGCGTGGGCCATTGCACCTGCACGCCGCCGACGGCGCCCGCGAGCCAGGCCAGCAGCAGGCCGGCGTCGCGCACCAGCGTCAGCACGAACATCGAGGAGAACCAGCCCATGCTGATCAGGCCGGTCCACTTGAGCACGCTGCCGTTTCCGGAGCGTTCGCGGGTGCCGCGGCGCGACACGAAAGGCAGGGGAATCGTCGCCGCCGACACCGCCAGCGCGACCAGCGCCAGCGGCCACGCGGGCGTGAGCACGGCGAGCGCGGGCAGCAGGCGCAGCGCGATATAGACGTGCAACAGCGCGGTCAGTGCGCTCAGGGGACGGATCGGCATCGGGGCAAAGGGGTCGGGCGCGGCCCGGGACAGGCCATCTGCAAGGCGCATGCCGCGCATTCAAGACACCGCGAGGCGCATCGGTCGCTATTTTTTCTATAGCGTACGGCGCCCGGATAGCAAGCCTTGTGGCATGGCCCAACCCCGGATTGTGCGCCAGCCGGATGCACGCCGGCGCTCACTTGCGCGGCGCTACTGCACCGTGCGCGTGCCGGCCGAGGCCATGTCGGTGCCGGCCGGCCAGACGAAGGTCGCCTTGGCCGGCGCGCCCTGCGGCACGCGCAGCTCCTGCTTGAGCACCTGGCTGCCGATGCGCGCCTCGACCGTGTAGTTGCCCGGGTCCAGCCGCGCCACCATGAAGGGGCCGCCCGACACCACGTTGTCGAGCAGCGCGGTGCCGCTGCCGTCGCGCACGGTCACGTGCACGTTGGCCGCGAAGTCCGCGCCCTTGTGGTCCTTGATCGCGAATTCGAAGGTGGCGGGCCAGCGCGGCGACACCGTCTCCATCAGCTGGGCCTCGTCGCTGCCGATGCCGCCGCTCATGTATTCGACGCCGTGCGACATGTAGATAGGCGGGTTCACCGTGGCCTGAGCCGACGTCACGGCGCCGAGCAGGACGGCGCCGCAGAACATCGCGGCCGCCAGCGGCCGCATTGCGCGCAGCGAGGATGGAAAACGGGGGGTCATGGTCAGAGTCCTTTCTTTCCTTGGTCGTCGTGGCGAGAAGCCACGCCGCCACTGTGCTGTGCGCGGCTTAGGAAAGTCTGACCTGTGGATGCCCGCGGCGGCGGGCGGGCGCTCGCTGGCTCAGCGCGCCGTGGCGGACGACTGCGCGAGCGTCTGCGTCTGCGGCGGCATCACCGAGGCCATGTCGAAGTTCGACGGCCACACGAAGGAAGCGCGCGCCGGCACGCCAGCGATCACCACCAGCGTCTGCGTCAGCGTCAGGCCGCCGAGCGTCACGTTCACGTCGTAGGCGCCCGGATTCAGGCGCGCGAGCATGTAGGGGCTTTGCGATTCCACGCTCATCACCGTCTGGCCGGTGTATTTCTGGTGGATTTCCACCGCGGCCTTGGCCGGGAAGCCGGGTTTCAGCGCGCCCTTGCCGTCGCTGATGCCCAGCTCGATGGTCGCGGCCCAGCGCGGCGAGACCATTTCCATGAACGCGGCCTCGTCCCTGGCGGCGCCGCCGCACATGTATTCGATGCCCTGCGCCACCTGGATGGGCGGGTTGGTGAACGCATGGGCCGTGCTCACGGCCCCGAGGAATGCTGCTGTGCCGCCCAATACCAGCGCGGCCAGGGGCCGGCGGAGACGCTTAGGGTTCATTGCTGTGTGGTCCTCGAACTTGCGTGACGTGAAATCCGTCGGGGATTTTGCTTAGCAAGAGTCGGGCTAGATATAGCGTTTACGAGGAACGATCTGCGGATCGGAATTGAATGCTATTGTTTTCATAGCTGATGACGGCCGTGTGACGTGGCCCCGCGCTACTTCTGCTCACAAACCTCGCGGAAACCCTGATCCGCCCCTTCGAGCGCATCCGGGAGTGCGTTCGGCAACAGTGCATGGCGAACGCCTACAGCGGTGCACGTTCGGGCGGGCTAAGAACGACGGCTGCAAACCGCAACGAAGGAGTTTTCAGCCATGTCTTGGGAATCGACGATCAACGAATTCAGGCGAGTGGACGCGCAGCGCGAGGACTACCCCGGCGAGCACTTGGTGGTGCTGGGCGTGGGCGTGCTGCTGCTGCTCGCCGCGGGCCGCAGCCGCTCGCTCGTGGCGCGCCTCGCGGCGGGCGCGGCGGGTGGCGCGCTGATCGGCCGCGCCGCCAGCGGCACCGGCGGCATCTCGAAGCTGACGCGGCAGCTGCAGCACACGCTCGAGAAGCAGTTCAATCTCGGCTGTCCCCGCAACGCCACGGGCCACGGCACCGACGTGAAGTGACTTTCAGGGGCCGCCGGCACGCATGCCCACCGGCCCCCCGCTCACCCCGGCATGCCGCGCCGCCGCGGCGGCGACGCCATCGCCGGGCGCATCCATCGACAGCCCCGCCAGAAAAGCAGCCAGCACGTCGTTGGTGGCCGCCTGCGTCCGCGCGGGGCCGCGCGACCCGCCGATCAGCACTGCGGCAGCGAGGCGCGCTGGCGCCGAAAGATACAGCGGCACGTCGGTGAAGCCGTAGTGGTTCGCCTCGGCGATCTGGTAGCGGTAGCCGCCTGCCCGCGCATGCCGCACAAGGGCGAGATTGCCGTCCAGGTAGTGCCGCGAATGCCGCGTCTCGCGGTGGTCGCTCTCCAGCAGGAGGAAGGGCACCGGCAGCGCGCCGGTGGCCGCGTGGCCGTACAGCGTGCCGTCGATGTTGGCGACGGCACGGATGCGCGCGTCCTCCATCGCCGCCTCCACCGCGCTGGCGCCACCGAAGGAATGGCCGATCGCCGCGATGCGCCGCGGATCGAGCCGCTGCGACAGGCGCGGGCCGAAGGCCCCGGGCTCACCGACGCGGCCGGCCACGAAGCGAAGGTCCGCCGCCCGCACAGCCTGCCCGGCGCCCATGTAGCGCAGGCGGTCGGGGTCGTCGGGCAGGAAGCGCACGACCGGCGTCGCGAGCCGGCCGTCGGCCAGCTCCACCACCGGCGCCTCGTAGGCATGGTCCAGCGCGAGCACCACGAAGCCGCGGCTGGCCAGGTCGGCAAGAAGGCCGGAATAGAAAGCGCGCGAGGCACCGTAACCCGGCGAGAACAGCACCACCGGCCAGCGCTCCCGCTGCGCCGCCACCGGCGCGTCGAGGCGCGCGTGGGTGTCGATGCGGTCGTAGCGGCGCATCACCAGTCCGGGTATCAGCGAGACGAAGTCCGGCAGCCTCTCGAGGCCGTCGATGTAGCGCGACGGCCCCGCGGCGCCCTCCCCGGCTGCCGCCGGATACCAGGCCTGCACCACCACGCTGCGCCGGTCGTCCGGGTCGGCGGTCGCGTCCTCGGCGCGCTCGCTGTCGACCCAGCGGAACACCTGGGTTCCAACCGCGTAAGGGCCGTGCGGCGCGGGCAGCTCCGGCACAGGCGGGAAGCTCCACGCCAGCAGCGCCGCCAGGGCCAGACCCGCCACGCCGCCACGGCCGAGCCAGGCGAGCGCGCGCGGCGGCAGCGGTGATGGTGCTGGCCGGCCGCGCCTCCAGCCCAGCGCCAGCAGCCCCGCCAGCAACGAATAGACGGGAAGGAACTGCCAGTAGAAGCCCTCGCGCCAGAGCTGGAAAGCACAGGCGACCAGAAGCATCGCCGACATGCCGGAGACCACGCGCGCGCCCACCCGCCTCGTCGCCGCGGCGGCCAACGCAAGACCGACCGCGACCAGCACGATCGCGCCATCGAGCACCGACACGGCCTGGGCTCCCTCAGCCCGCGTACCTGGCCAGCATGCCCAGCTTCTCGGCCAGCGCGGCCTGGAAATGCTCGCGCTGCGAGGGCACCCACATCGGCGCGTCGAAGAAGGCGACGATGCGATGGCTCTCGATGCGGATCGTGCCCGCCAGCGGCTCGCGCACCGCGAAGCTGTCGCCCTGCACCTCGACCCGGAAGCCCAGCGCCTCGCCCTCCTTCAGCTGCGCCTTGAGCGCCTCGCGCAGCACCGCCGCCTGACCGGCATGCGCAACGACGATCTCCACCGGCCGCAAATCCGGCAGCGGCAGCAGCACCGGCGCGATGAGCTTCGACGGCCCGCCCGCACCCGGAAAGCGCAGCTTCGCCGCCGCGTCGAGCACCAGCGCGCGCGCCGCCGCGACATCGTCGTCCGCCTCGTAGCCGCTTTGCGCGGTGACGAAGTTGTCGGTCAGTACCTCCACCGACTCCACCCGGCCGTCCGCCGCCACCGCGAGGCGCAGGCTCGTCACGCCCTGCACTTCCTTGAACGGTTTCAGCGGCTGCGCGAGCGAGCGATGGAATCCGGCGATCACCTCGCGCGCGGCCGCCTCGTCCAGCGGCCCCGCGGTCACCACCGGCGAGGCGGCGCGCAGGTGCCCCACCAGCGCGATGCGCCCTTCCAGCGGGTCCATGCTGCCCTGGATGGTCGGCGTGCCGTGGACGATGCGGTCGTCGAACAGCAGCAGCTGGTTGAACCGCGCCGGCACCAGTTCGTACAGCACCTCGCCCTGCACGTGGTGCTTCCTGTAGCTGGGCACGCCGTCGCGCATCAGCAGCGTCTCGCCGCCGGCGAACTTGCGCGACTCCCACCGCGTGAGCGAGTAGACGAAGCCCAGCGTGCCGTTCTGGAAGTCGCTGTGCAGGCCCAGCGTGCAGCCGTTGACCATCAGGTGCAGGTTGGGCTCGCCCGTCGGCACCAGGCCGGCGTGCTCCATGCACCACTGCCGCAGGTGCCGGTCGAAGCGCCGCCACAGCGGCTGCGCAAACACCTGCTGCGGCGCCGTGCGCAGATAGGTGTACATGCGCGGGTCGCAGAAGTACTGCCACTCGATGGCCTGCCGGTAGGCGTTGCCTACCTTCTCGTCGTAGGCCGCGCGCATCGCCTCGGCCTCCGGGAAGAAGTCGGCGGCGACGTGCTGGCGGCGGATCACGCGGCCACCTCGCGCATGTCGCCCAGCGCCACGCGCACCTGGCGGTTGCCGCTGTAGGGCAGCCGCCCGTGTGCCATCAGCAGGTTGTTGACCAGCAGCACGTCGTGGGCCTCGGTGGGTATGCGGACCGAGCACTCCACCAGCACCCGGTCGATGGTGCGCACCCATTCGGCCGGAATGGGGCTGCCGTCGCCGAAGAACACGGTGCGCGGAAACTGGTCTCGGCGGAAGTGCCTGCCCAGCATCGCATCCACCTCGGCCGGCAGCGCGTCGGGGTGGTGCAGCAGGATCTGGTTGAACCACGCCTCGGTGCCGCGCTCGGGAATCCGCAGCACCGCATGGGTGCGGTACGACACGGTGAGGTCGTTCTCGGAGATCGCGTCGATCCCGTGCCCGCTGGCGCCGATCTTCTCGCGCAGCTCGCCCAGGCTTTCGACCTTGAAGAACTGCTGCCAGGAAGTGTCCAGCCCGCGGATGAAGCGGCGCCGGTACATCAGGCCCAGCTCGCGGAAGCGCTCGAGCATCTGCGCCGGCAGCCGCTCGATCACCTGGCGCCCGTCCGAGAGCGTCCACTCGCCGCCCTCGGAGGCCGGCTCCAGGCAGAAGAACAGCTGGCGCGAAGGCCAGCTGCGCGTGTGCGAGGCCTCGTTGTGGAAGCGGATCTCCAGGTGCTTCGGATACGGCGTGGCGAAATAGACGTTGTCGCCCGCGCTGGCCAGCGGCAGGTCGCCGTAATGGCGGTAGAGCGCGTCGCAGGCCGAGCCCGCGCAGTCCTCGAAGCCGGCGAGGCCGCCGACGTCGAAGCCTCGGAACAGCACGTGGCCGTCGCTCCACAGGGCCTCGTCGATGCGCTCGCGGTGCCGGCGGATCCAGGGCGCGAGCGGCTCGTGGGAAGGGGAAGTGATCTGCATGGGTTGTTTCACACCTTGGGTTCTTCGATCTCGTCAGGCCATGGCCACCAGGATGCGGCGTGGCCCCTCGAAGGGCAGCCGCCCGTGCGCGGCGAGGAGGTTGTCCACCACCAGCAGGTCGCCCTGGCGCCAGGCGAAGCTGCGGCGCTGCGCGCGCAGCACCTCGCGCACGCCGGCCAGCGTGTCGTTGTCGATGCGCCCGCCGTCGCCGTAGTACGCCGCCATCGGCAGCCCGGCCTCGATGCGCGCATCGACCCTGGCGCCCATCGGCGTGTTGGAGGCGTGGAACAGGTGCGCCTGGTTGAACCAGACGCGCTCGCCGCTCAGCGGATGCACGCGCGTGGCCGGCCGCCGCTCGTGGATGCGCAGGCCGCCGCCGGGCTGCCATTCGCAGCCGATGTCCATCTCGCGGCAATGCGCCTCGACCTGCCCGCGGTCGGCGGTCTCGAAGGCCTTGCTCCAGGCGTTGTAGGGCGCGTGCGCCGGCGCGAGGTTGCGCACGTACATCAGCCCGCGGCGCTCGAACTCCTCGACGATGGAAGCCGGCATCGCCTGCAGCACGCGCCGCGAGTCGGCCAGCGGCGTCTCGCCGCCGGCCTGCGGCGCGGTCGCGCAGAAGAAATACAGGCGCCCCGGCCAGCGCAGGCTGTACGACATCTCGTTGTGCAGCGGGATCTCCAGCTGCCTCGGGTACTCGGTCGAGGTGTAGACGCCCTCGTCCACCTTGCTGCGCGGCGAGGTGCCGCCCGCGTAGTCGCGCAGCTGCAGCGGCGCCATCGCCGCGACCGCGCGCCGGAAGTCCGCCGCCTCGCGCAGCGGAAAGCCGCGAAACAGCAGCGCGCCGGCGCGCAGCAGCACCGGCTCCAGCCGCGGCATCGCCTCGCCGAACCAGCCTTGCGCGTCGGCAGCGCCGCCGCCGGCCAGTTCCGCATCGGCGTGGATGCGATGCGGAAAACCGTCGCCGAAGCCCTCACCCTCACCCTCGCTCTCGCCCGGGTCCGTTGCGGTCATCGCCACCCCGCTCATGGCCGCTGCCCCAGGTACCAATGGCGCCCGACGATGCCGATCACGCGATCGACGTGCGGCGGCCGAAGGATCGACAGGTGATCGCTGCCGGGCACATCGAAGCTGCGCAGCCGGGGCTCGTGGCGGCGCCAGGCATCGAGGCCGACGGCCTCCGTCCCGTCGCCTGAAACCGCGCGCAGCAGCAACGCCAGGCCGGTGAACTCGCTCTCGGGGCGGTAGCCGATCGCGCACTGGCGGCAGAACATCTCCAGCACCGGCGCGAAGTCCGCGCGCCGCGCGCTGGGCGGCAGGAGGCGGGCGCGCCGCATGGCCTCGAAGACCGATGCCGTCTGCTCGCCGGCCGGCAGCGCGGCCAGCGTGCCGGCGTCGAGCCCGTGCTCCTTTCCGCCCTGCAGCCGGATCAGCGCCAGGTACTCGCGCAGCGCGTGGGCGCGGTCGCCGAAACCTTCGGCGCGCGGCGCATCGGTGTCGACCAGCACCACCGGCGCGACCGTCGCACCGGCTCCGGCGAGTTGCCGCGCCGCCTCCAGCGCCACCCAGCCGCCGAAGGAATGGCCGATCAGGTGATAGGGCCCCTGCGGTCGCAGCGCGCGTATCGCATCCACATGCCGCCGCGCCGCCTCCTGCAGCGTCGGCGGCTCGCCCTCGCGACCCAGCAGCGCGGGCGCCTCCAGGCCGATGAAGCTTGCGTCGCCCGGGCTGCGCGACGCGAAGTCGAGGAAGGTGGTCGCGTTGGCGCCGGCACCCGGCAGGCAGAACACCTTGCGTGCCTGTGCGCCGCTGCCGCTCCTGATGGTCACCACCGCGCCGGGCGCCGGCTGGCGGCTGGCCATGGTCATGGCCGGCTTCGCCTGAGCGCCATCGAGCCGCGCGAGGAGCGAATCGATCGCCCCGCCGACGCGCGCCGCATGCCCGGCGTCCATCATGATGCTCCAGTGGTCGCCGCCGACGTGATGCACCTGCAGCCGGTTGCCCAGCACCGCGCTCCAGCCGTTGGCCGGATCGCCAGCGTCCCCGGGGAGTGCCGAGAACAGGTGCGCATCGACCTCCAGCGGCCGCGCGTGATAGCGGTGCGCCGCCGCGCGCAGATCGAACCACAGCTCCGCGCGCGCATCGAACTCCGCCGGGCTCATGTCCTTCTTCAGCCACCCCTCGGCGCGCGCCAGCGCGATCGCGGCGGGCAGCCCGTCGGCGGCGAGGATGCGCTCGATCTCGCTCGCCTCCAGCTTGCGCCCGTAGTACTCGGCGAAGGCCACCAGCAGCAGCTTGCGGTCCTGCTCACCCAGCTCGGACACACCGCGCTCGCCCTCGCCACGGTGCCAGCTGTCGATGAGGCCGAGAAACTCGACCTGCCCGCCCGCCGCGATCAGCTGCCGTGCGACCTCGAAGGCCAGCACGCCGCCGGCCGACCAGCCCGCGAGCCGGTAAGGCCCCTGCGGCAACGCCTTGCGAATCAGGCGCGCGTAGCCGGCGGCCAGGTCCTCGTAGCGGCTTTCGCCATGCACCGCCGCGCGGTCGGCGCGAATGCCATAGAGGCCGATCTCCGGATCGACATGCCGCGCCAGCCGCTCGTACGACAGCACCTCGCCGCTGGGTTCGTGCACGAACACCAGCGCGCGCCGTGTGCCGCCGCCCTTGCGGATGGTCACCCACTGCGCGTTCGCACCCGCGTTCCCGTCCGCCACGTCCTCGCGCGGCTTGCCGATCAGCGCCGCCAGCGCGCTGAGCTGCTGCGCCAGCAGCACGTCCTGCAGTGCCACCTCGTAGCCCTTGCGCTTCAGCCCCTCGATGACCTGGAACACCATCAGCGAATAGCCGCCCAGGTCGAAGAAGTTGTCGTGGCGGCCGATGCGCTCGATGCCGAGCAACTCCGACCACAGCGCGGCGATGGCACGCTCCGCCTCGCCCTGAGGCGGCTCGTAGCGGCCCAGCGCCAGGCCCTGCACGTCGGGCGCGGGCAGCGCCTTGCGGTCGAGCTTGCCGTTGGGCGTGAGCGGCAGCGCGTCGAGGGTCACGAAGGCCGAGGGCAGCATGTATTCGGGCAGCTGCGCGGCGAGGCCCGCGCGCAGCAGTGCCGGATCGGGCGCTTCCGCACCGGCCACCACATACGCGACAAGCCGCCTGTCGCCGGGAACGTCCTCGCGCGCGACCACCGCCGCATCGCGCACGCCTGGCAGCCGGGTCAGCCGCGCCTCGATCTCGCCGGGCTCGATGCGGAAGCCGCGCAGCTTGATCTGCTGGTCGTTGCGGCCCAGGTATTCGAGCGTGCCGTCATCGCGCCAGCGGCCGAGGTCGCCGGTGCGGTACATGCGCGCCGGCGCATCTTCGGCAACGAAGGGGTCGCGCAGGAATCGCTGGGCCGTGAGCTCGGGCCGGCCCAGGTAGCCGCGCGCGACACCGGCGCCGCCGATGTGGATCTCTCCGGCCACGCCCACCGGCACCGGCTGCCCCGCCGCGTCGAGCACGTAGATGCGCGCGCCCGGCATCACCTGCCCGATGTGCGGGCGGCGCCCGTCGATCACGCCGCAGCTCGCGTCGACGCTGCACTCGGTGGGCCCGTACATGTTGAAGAAAAGGCGGTCGTCTACCGCGGCCAGCGCGCCCCAGGTGGCCGCGTCGATCGCCTCGCCGCCGAGCAGCAGCTTTCGCAGACTCGGTGCGCGGCCTTGCAGGAGGCCCGCGCCCTGCAGCAGCCGCAGGTGCGAGGGCGTGCACTCCATCGCCTCGATGCGATGGGTTTCGAGAAAGCCGAGCAGCTCGTGCGCGCCGAGCCGGTCCGTTTCGGGCAGCAGGAACACGCTGCGGCCGAAAGCCAGCTGGCCCCATGCCTTCACCGCCATGTCGAAACCGAAGGAGGAGTTCCACGCCACGCGCCGGCAATCGGGCGCCGTGCCGTGCACGCAGGCTTCCATCGCCCGCAGGAAGAAGGCCACGTTGCGGTGCTCCACCATCACGCCCTTGGGCTCGCCGGTCGAGCCGGAGGTGTAGATCACGTAGGCCAGGTGCGAGGGCGTGAGGCCGACTGCTGCCGGGTCCGGATTGGCGGACGGCGCCGAGGCCCACTTTGGCAGTTCGGCATCGAGCAGCACGCGCGCGCATCGTTGCGGCGCCTGCAGCCGTGCGTCGAGGCGCCGCTGCGTCAGCAGCACGGCCGCGCCGCTGTCTTCCAGCATCTGCGCGAGGCGCTCGTCCGGATGCACCGGGTCGAGCGGCACGTACGCGCCGCCGGCCTTGAGCGTGGCCAGCATCGCCACCACCAGTTCGAGGCTGCGTTCGGCGCAGATCGCCACGCGGTCGTCGGGCTTCACGCCGAGCGCGCGCAGATGGTGGGCGAGCCGGTTGGCGCGCGCGTTGAGCTCGCCATAACCCAGGCTTTCGCCCGCGTATTCGATCGCCTGCGCGTCGGGCTGGCGCGCCGCCTGCTGCTCGATGAGCGCATGCACCAGCACCGGTTCGGCCACCGCGGCATGGCTTTCGTTGAAGCCTTCCACGATCGCCGCGCGCTCGTCGGCATCCAGCAGGTCGATGCGGTCGACCGGCTGGCCGTCGTCGGCGACCATGGCGCGCAGCACCGCCTCCAGGCAACGCCAGTGGCGGCGCACCGTGGCCTCGTCGAACAGCGCGCTGGCGTAGTTGAGCTGGCCGGCGATGCCTTCGCCGTTCTCGCGCAGCTCCAGCGACAGCTCGAACTGCGCGCTGTCGGCGCCGCCGCCCAGGCTCTGCGCCTGCAGGCCGGGCAGGTCGAGCGCGGCCCCGGGCGTGTTGTGCCACGACAGCATCACCTGGAACACCGGATGATGGGCCAGCGAGCGCGGCGGGTTCAGCGCCTCCACCAGCCGCTCGAAGGGCACGTCCTGCAGGCTCTGCGCCTGCACCGCCGTCTGCCGCGCCTGCGCCAGCAGCGCGCCCACGCTCGGGCCGCCCGAGATGTCGATCTTCAGCGCCTGCGTGTTGACGAAGAAGCCGATCAGCGGTTCCACCTCCACCCGGTTGCGCCCGGCGTGCGAACTGCCGATCACCACCTGCTCCTGCCCGGCGAGCCTGCCCAGCACCACAGCCCATGCCGCGAGCAGCGTCATGTAGAGCGTGGTGCCGTGGCGCTGGCCCAGCGCGCGCAGGCCCTGGCCGAGCGCCGCATCGAGCTCGACCGCGATGTTGGCGCCACGGTAGTCCTGCACCGGCGGGCGCGGCCGGTCGGTCGGCAGGTCGAGCAACGCCGGCGCGCCGCGCAGCTGCCGCACCCATTGCTGCAGCTGCTGTTGCAGCAGCGGCCCCTGCAACCACTGGCGCTGCCACATGCCGAAATCGGCGTACTGGATGGCCAGCGGCGGCAGCGGATCGGGGCGGCCTTCGCGGAAGGCGCCGTACAGTGCCGAGAACTCCTTCGCCAGCACCCCGCCAGACCAGCCGTCGGACACGATGTGGTGCATGGTCACCAGCAGCGCGTGGTCGTCGGGGCCGAGCGCGAGCAGCCGGCCGCGGATCAGCGGGCCCAGCGCCAGGTCGAACGGCCGCAGCGCCTCCTCTCGCACGATGCGTTCCAGCGCCTCGTCGTCGATGCCGCGCCGGTCTTCATGCAGCAGCGCGAAGCCGCGCGGCGCGTCGATGACCTGCCGCGCCTCGCCCGCCATGCCCACGAAGCGGGTGCGCAGCACCTCGTGGCGCTCGACGATGCGGTCGAAGGCGGCCTGCAGCGCCGCCCTGTCCAGCGGGCCGCGCAGCCGCACCGCGTCGGGCACGTGATAGGCCTTGCTGGCCTCGGGATCCACCCGCGCGATGAACCACAGCCGCTGCTGCGCGAAGGACATCGGCAGCGGCGCGCAGCGGTCGGCGCGCGCGATCGCGCCCAGCGTGTTCTGGCTTGCCTCGGCCACCTCCCGCGCCAGGTCGGCGAGCCGCGGGTGGGTGAAGAGCACCGGCAGCGGCAGCTCCACCCCGAGCCGCTCGCGCAGCTGCGAGACCAGCCGCACGGCGAGCAGCGAATGGCCGCCGAGCTCGAAGAAGTCGTCGTCGCGCCCCACGCGCTCCATGCCCAGCAACTCGCACCAGATGCGCGCCAGGGTGTCCTCGATCTCGCCCGTCGTCGCCTCGTAGCTGCGGTGGGCGAAGGCCGGGCTCTCCGGCGCCGGCAGCGCCTTGCGGTCGAGCTTGCCGTTGGGAGTGAGCGGCAGGGCGGCGAGCGGTACGAAGGCGCCGGGCAGCATGTGCTCGGGCAGGCGCGCGGCAAGTTGCCGGCGCAGTTCGGCGGGGTCGATGGGGTCGAGGGGGTCTTCGGTCGGCGCGCCGTCCGCGACGACGATGTAGGCGACCAGGCGTTTCTCGCCGGGCACATCCTCGCGCGCGACCACGGCCGCCTCGCGCACGCCGGGCAGCTCGACCAGGCGCGCCTCGATCTCGCCCGGCTCCACGCGGTGGCCGCGGATCTTGAGCTGGAAGTCGTTGCGCCCGAGGTATTCGATCGTGCCGTCCTCGCGCCAGCGGCCCAGGTCGCCGCTGCGGTACATGCGCGCGCCTTCGGCGTCCGGGAACGGATCGCGCAGGAAGCGCTCGGCGCCAGGCGCGGGCTGGTTCAGGTAGCCGCGCGCCACCTGCGCGCCGGCGATGTGGATTTCGCCCGCCACGCCGCGCGGCACCGGCCGGCCCAGCGCGTCGAGCAGGTACAGCCGGCAGTTGTCGACCGGCGTGCCGATGGGCGGCAGGTCGTCCCAGTCCCGGGCCGGGCCCGCCAGCGTGTGGGTCGTGACCACGTGGCTTTCGGTCGGGCCGTAGTGGTTGTGCAGCCGCGCCGCGCCGCCGCCGTCGAACAGCCGCCGTATCGCCGGCGTGATGCGCAGCTGCTCGCCCGCGACGATCAGGTCGCGCAGCGCCGGCGGCAGCGCTTCCCCCTGCTGCGACCACAGCTCGCCCAGCGCATGGAGCGCGATGCAGGGCAAAAAGAGCCGCTCGATCCCCTGCCCGGCCAGCCAGCCGGCCAGCGCGGGCAGGTCGCGGCGCAGCTCCTCGGGCACCGGCACCAGCGTGCCGCCCGTGGCCAGCGTCGAGAAGATTTCCTGGAACGCGACGTCGAAGCCCGGCGCCGCGAACTGCAGGGTGCGCGCCGCGTCCGGCAGCTGCTCGCGCTGCCAGGCCAGCAGGTTGGCCAGCGCACGGTGCGGCATCGCCACGCCCTTGGGCACGCCGGTGGAGCCGGAGGTGTAGATCACATACGCCAGGTGGTCGCCGCGCAGGCCCATCGCATGCGCGTCGGGACGCGGCGCGGCGGCCTGCGCCCATGGCGCCCCGGCGATGTCGTCGAGCAGCACGCGTTCGCAGGCCGGCGCAGCGGCGAGGCGGTGCAACAGCCGCTGCTGCGTGAGCAGCACGCGCGGCGCGCAGTCGGCGAGCATGTGCGCCAGGCGCCCGTCGGGCAGCGTGGGGTCCAGCGGCACGTAGGCGCCGCCGGCCTTGAGCGTGGCCACGATGGCGATCGCCGCCGCCGCGCCGCCGTCCAGGCAGATCGCCACGCGCTGGTCGGGCGCCACGCCCAGCGTGCGCAGATGCCGGGCCAGCTGGTTCGCCCGCGCTTCGAGCTCGCCATAGGTCAGCCGCCCGGTGGCGGATTCCAGCGCCGGTGTGGACGGATCGCCGTCGGCCCGGCGCTCGAACAGCGCGTGCACCAGTTCGCCTTCGGCAGCGTGGCCGCGGCGTGTGCCGTTGAAGCCGCGCAGCACCTGTTCGAGCTCGGCCGGCGGCAGGGTCTCGATGCGGTGCATCGGCGTGTCGGGCGCCCGGTCGAGCGCGCGCACCAGGTTGCCGAGGGTTTCGCGCATCCAGCCGGCGATGCGCGCGGCGTCCACGCGCTCGACGATCTCGGCGGTGATGGAAAAGCCCTCGCCATGGTCGTCCACGTGCAGCACGAAGGGGTAGTTGGTGCGGTCGCGGCTTTCCAGGTGATGGATGCCGGCGATGTCCTGCTCGCCTTGCGCCGCTTGTTCGCGGCTGTGGCGGTAGTTCAGCAGCGCCGAGAACAGCGGCGTGTTCGCGGGCAGGCCGCTGCAGCGCTGCGCGAGCGTCAGCGATGCGTGCTCGTGGCGCAGCAGTTCGGCAAGAGCCGCGGCAGTTTCGTCCAGCGCCGCGCCCGCGCCGCGCCCCTCCAGCCGCACGCGCAGCGGCAGCGTGTTGATGAACATGCCCATGGCGCGGTCGGCGCCCGCGCCACCCTGCAGGCGGCCCAGCAGCACGGTGCCGAACACCACGTCGCCGCCGCCGTTGCCGCTGCATCGCGCGAGCAGCTGCGCCCATGCCAGGTGGAACACGCTGGCCGCGCTGGTGCCGCGCGCCCGCGCCACGCGGCGCAGGTCCGCGCACAGCGCGGGTTCCAGCCGCAGCCTCGCCTGCACCGCGTCGCTGCCGTTGCCCTGCACGTCGAGCAGGTCGAAGGGCGCGGTCGGCTGCTCCACGTCGCCCAGCATCGCGCGGAAGAACTGCTCGTGCTCCGCCTCGCGTGCGCCCAGCCGCGCCTGCGCGACGAAGTTTCGGAAAGGCACGGGCGGCGGCAGTTCCGCGCGGCGGCCCTGCATCACCAGGCCGACTTCCTGCGCCAGCAGCTCCAGCGTGACGTGGTCCATCGCGAGGTGGTGATGCAGCATCTGCAGCAGCCAGCGTCCGCGAGGTGCGTCGAACGCCGCGAAGCCGCGCATCATCGGCGCGCGCCGCACGTCGAGGCGGCAGCGCGCCGGGTCGGCATGGGCCTGCAGCCGCGCCTGCACATCGCTCTCGCTGCCGCCGTCACCGGCTTCCAGCATTTCGATTTCCAGCCGGGCACGCCGCCACACCACCTGCACCGGCTCGGGCAAGCCATCCCATTGCACCGCGGTGCGCAGCACGTCGTGGCGCGCGATGGTTTCGTCCATCGCGGCGACGAAGCCGTCCAGCAGCTCGCGGCTGTCGAAGGCCATCAGCAGCCGGGTCAGGTAGGCGTCGCCCTGCTGCTGCAGCAGGTGATGGAACAGGATGCCCTCCTGCAGCGGCGCGAGCGGATAGATGTCCTGCACGTTGCCCGCGCCGCCGGGCGTGGCGGCCACGATGCGGTCGATCTGCGCCTGCTCCAGCCGCACCAGCGGCAGCATGAGGGGCGTGATGCGGGGTGTGGTGCGGGGCTCGTGCGGCTGCTGTTCCCGCGCAACGGCGTCGCCCTTCGCGGCAGCCCAGCTCAGCAGCGCCTGCTTGTGCAGTTTCAGCGAGGCCATCACGCCCGGCGTCAGCACGCCGCGCGGCGCCTTGAGCACCAGCTCGCCCTGCTCGATGCGCGCCAGGACCCGGCGCTGCTCGAGCAGGCCGATCAGCGCCGGCGCGTCCATGGATTGCGTGTTCGCTGCTTCCAGATTCACAGTCTGAACTCCTCGGTTTCCGATTCGGTGTCACACCCGGCTTGCGCTTCGGGCTCGTGGTGGGCGAAATGCGCCGGAATGGCGTTGTGCGGTACCTGCACCTCGTGCGCGCCCGGCGCGGTGCGCACGGCCGCAGCCATCGCGGCCAGCCCCGGCCGGTCGAAGATCGCGCGCACGTCGATGCCCCAGCCGCGTCCGCGCAACTGCTCCAGCATCTGCACCGCCAGCAGCGAATGCCCGCCGAGCGCGAAGAAGCTGTCGTGGCGGCCGATGCGCTCCACCCCGAGCAGCCGCGACCAGATCGACGCCAGCGCTTCCTCGACCTCGCCCTGCGGCGGCTCGAAGGCGCGGCGGCCGAAGGCCTTGTCGCCGGGCGCGGGCAACGCCTTGCGGTCCAGCTTGCCGTTGGCGCCCAGCGGCAGCGCGGCGAGGCGCACGTAGGCGGCGGGCAGCATGTGTTCGGGCAGGTGCTCGGCGAGCCGGCCGCGCAACCGGGCGGGCTCCGGCGCGTCGCCGGCCGAGCCCGGCACCACGTAGGCCACCAGCGCCGGTGTGCCGGAACGGTCCTCGCGCGCCAGCACCACGGCATCGGCGATGCCATCGACGGCGCGCAGCCGCGCCTCGATCTCGCCCGGCTCGATGCGCTGCCCGCGCAGCTTGACCTGGAAGTCGGTGCGGCCCAGGTACTCGATGGCGCCGTCGGCGCGCCAGCGGCCGAGGTCGCCGGTGCGGTAGAGCCGGCCGTTCCCGCCGAAGGGGTCGGCGATGAAGCGCTGCGCCGTCAGCTCCGGCTGGCCCAGGTAGCCGCGCGCCACCTGCACGCCGCCGATGTAGAGCTCGCCTGCGACGCCGGCCGGCACCGGGCGCAGCGCGTCGTCGAGCAGGTAGAGCCGGGTGTTGGCGACCGGCCTGCCGATGGGCACGCCGTCGCCCTCGCCATCGCCATCGCCGCAGGTCCAGGCGCTCACGTCCACCGCCGCTTCGGTCGGCCCGTACAGGTTGTGCAGGCGCGCATGCGGCAGGCGCTCGCGGCAGCGGCGCGCCAGGCCGGCGGAAAGCGCCTCGCCGCTGCAGACCACGCGCCGCAGGCCGGCGCAGGCGGCGGCGCCATCGGCATCGCCGTCGAGCCGTGCCAGGAAAAGCCGCAGCATCGAAGGCACGAAGTGCAGCGTCGTCACCCCGCTCTCGCGGATCAGTTCGCACATATAGGCGGGGTCCTTGTGCCCGTCGGGGCGCGCCAGCACCAGCCGCGCGCCCGCCATCAGCGGCCAGAAGAACTCCCACACCGACACGTCGAAGCCCAGCGGCGTCTTCTGCAGCACCACGTCGTCGGGTGTCAGCGCGTAGGCCTGCTGCATCCAGTGCAGGCGGTTGACGATGCCCCGGTGCTCGTTCATCACGCCCTTGGGGCGGCCGGTGGAGCCGGAGGTGTAGATCACGTAGGCCAGGTGGCTTTCGCGGACTTCGGGGGCGCGTTCGTCCGGTTCGGTGGGCGCATCCGTGAGGGTGCCGCGATCCAGCGCGAGCGTGGGCACCATCGTCGGCAGGTCCGCCGCGAGCCCGGCGTCGGCCAGCACCGCCACCGGGCCGGCCTCGTCGATCATTTCCCGCAGCCGCTGCGGCGGATGCGAGGGGTCGAGCGGCAGGTACGCGCCGCCGGCCTTCAGCACCGCGAGCAGCGCCACCACCAGCATCTCGCTGCGCTGCATGAAGATGCCCACGCGCGCGTCGGGCGCCACGCCGAGCGCGCGCAGCCGCCGCGCCAGCCGGTTCGCATGCGCGTCGAGGCCGGCGTAGCTGAGGCTGCGGCCTTCGAACACCACGGCGGTCGCGTCGGGGCGTTGCGCGGCCTGGCGCTCGAAGAGCTGGTGCAGGAGCAGGCCGCGCGGATAGTCGGCGGCGGTGGCATTGAAGGCGCTCAGCACCCGCAGGCGCTCGCTTTCCGGCAGCACCTCGATGCGGTGAAGCGGCCGACCGGGCTCGGCCTCCAGCGCATCTGCGAGCGAACGCAGGGCCTGCTCGACGAAGCCGCGGATGCGCCGCGCATCGATGCGGCGGTCGATCTCGGCGGTGATGCCGAAGCCGTCGCCATGGTCGTCCACGTGCAGCACGAAGGGATAGTTGGTGCGGTCGTGCCCGCCCAGCGATTCGATGCCCGCCATGCTCGCGGCACCCGCGCTACCTTCGCGATGGCTGTGGCGGTAGTTGAGCAGGCTGGTGAAGAGCGGCGCCTCGGCCGGCAGTCCGCTGCAGCGCCGCGCCAGGCTCAGCGAGGCGTGTTCGTGGCGCATCAGCTGCGCGAGATCGGCGTGCACGCGGCGCAGCGCCGTTTCGGCGCCGTCGTCGATGCGCACGCGCAGCGGCAGCGTGTTGAGGAACATGCCCATCGCGCGCGTCGCCTCGGCGCCCGCCTGCAGCCGGCCGAAGAGCACCGTGCCGAAGACCACGTCGCGGCTTGCGCCGCAGCAGCGCGCCAGCACCAGCGCCCAGGCCAGGTGGAACACGCTGGCCGCGCCCACCCCGTGCAGCCGCGCCTGTTCGCGCAGGCGCCGCGCGAGCGCGGGCTCCAGTTCGCCGCGCGACTGCAGCACGCCGCTGCCGTCGCCGCGCACCTCGTCCAGCCCGAAGGGCACGGTGGCCTGCTCCACGTCGCCCAGCACGCGGCGGAAATAGGCTTCATGCCCCGCTTCCGACCCGCCGCGGCGCGCCTGCGCCACGAAGCGCCGGAACGGCACCGGTACTGGCAATTCATCGCGCCGGCCCTGCAGGATCAGCATGACCTCGTGCACCAGCAGCTGCGAGGCCGTGTGGTCGAGGATCAGGTGGTGGTGCAACAGCTGCAGCAGCCAGCGCCCGCTGCCCTCTTCCCCGATGGCATGGCCGCGCAGCATCGGCGCGCGGCGCACGTCGAGGCGGCAGCTGCGTGGGTCGGCCAGCGCGCGCAGCCGCTGCAGTGCTTCTTCTGCGGGCGCGGCGGCCAGCATCGCGATCTCCAGGTCCGCCTCGCGCTGCACAACCTGCACCGGCTGCTCCAGCTCCTGCCAGTGCACGCTGGTGCGCAGGATGTCGTGGCGCGCGATCACCTCGCGCAGCGCCTGCACGAAGCCCTCCAGCCGTTCGCGGCTGTCGAAGCGCAGCAGGGTCGGCATCACGTAGGCGTCGCCTCCATCCTCGCTCTCGCGATGAAGGCGGTGATGGAACAGGATGCCCTCCTGCAGCGGCGCGAGCGGATAGATGTCCTGCACGTTGCGCCGGCCGCCGGGCACCTTCGCCGCGAGGCGGTCGATGGCGTCCTGCTCCAGCGCCGGCAGCGCATCGGCACCCTGGCCCTCGCGCAGCAGCGCGATCAGCTCGGCCTTGCGCTCGCGCAGTGCCCGCACCAACGCCGGGTCGGCCAGCAGCCGCGCATCGCCCTGCAGCGCGAGCCGCTCGCCGTCCAGCCGCAGCGCGAGGCCGCGCGAGGCCAGCGCCTCGAGCAGCTGCAAGGGCGTCGCGTCGAAGTTGCTCACAGGACGATCTCCTCCAGCTGCACGGTGGCCGCCGCGAGTTCGGCCAGCGTCGCCGCGTTGAACACCATCTGCACGTCGACCTGCAGCTGCTGCTCGCCCATGGCGTGGATCAGCTGTATCGCGAGCGCCGAATGCCCGCCGAGCTCGAAGAAGTTGTCGTGGCGGCCGACCTGCGCCACGCCGAGCAGTTCGCCCCAGAGGGCGGCCAGCCGGGCCTCGATGTCGGTCCGCGGCGCGGCGTAGGTGCGGCGGGCGAGGCCGCTGTCGCCGGGCGGCGGCAGCGCCATGCGGTCGAGCTTGCCGTTGGCGTTGAGCGGCCAGGCCGCGAGCACCACGCACGCGGCGGGCAGCATGTAGTCGGGCAGCTGCGCGCCGAGCTGCGCGCGCAGCGTGGAAGGCTCCGGCGCCGCGCCCTGCTGCGCGAGCAGGTAGGCGACCAGGCGGGGCTCGCCGGGCTGGCTGCCATCGGCCACCACGATGGCCTCGCGCACGCCTTCCAGCCGCGCGAGCCTGGCCTCGATCTCGCCCAGCTCGATGCGGTAGCCGCGGATCTTCACCTGATGGTCGTTGCGGCCCAGGTACTCGATGCTGCCGTCGGCGCGCCAGCGGCCGAGGTCGCCGGTCCTGTACATGCGCGCGCCGGCTTCGGCCGCGAAGGGATCGGGCAGGAAGCGCCCGGCGGTGAGCGCAGGCTGCCCCAGGTAGCCCCGCGCGACGCCGGCGCCGCCGATGTGGATCTCGCCGGCAACGCCGATGGGCACCGGCTCACCATGCGCGTCGAGCAGGTAGACACGCGCGCCCGGCATCGGCCGGCCGATGTTCGGCACCGCGCCCGCGACGGGGCCGCAGGTGGCGTCCACGCTGCATTCGGTCGGGCCGTACATGTTGTGGAAACGGAGTTCCGTGCCGTTCTCCGCGAGGCCCTGCCAGGTGTCGGCGTCGAGCGCCTCGCCGCCCAGCAGCAGCTTTCGAAGCGAGGTGCCGCGCCGCTGCGGAAAGCCGGCCGCGCGCAGCATGCGCAGGTGCGAGGGCGTGCACTCCATCGCCTCGATGGCATGGCGCTCCAGGAAGTCGAGCAGCGCTTGCGCATCGAGGCGTGTGCGCTCCGGCAGCAGGAACACGCTGCGGCCGAAGGCGAGCTGGCCCCATGCCTTCACCGCCATGTCGAAGCCGAAGGAGGAGTTCCAGGCCACGCGGCTGCAGTCCGGCGCCGGGCCATGGATGCGCCGCTCCATTCCGCGCAGGAAGTTCAGCACGTTGCGGTGTTCGACCATCACGCCCTTGGGCACGCCGGTCGAGCCCGAGGTGTAGATCACGTAGGCCAGGTGCGCGGGGGTCAGCCCCACGGCTTCGGGGTCGGGGTCGTGCGAGGGCGCACCGGCCCATGGCGGCGGCGAATCGCCGTCCAGCACCAGCACCACGCATCCTTCGGGCACCGCGAGGCGCTCCAGCAGGCGGGCCTGCGTCAGCACCGCCACCGGGGCGCTGTCGCCCAGCATGTGGGCGAGGCGGTCGTCGGGGTGAACCGGGTCCAGCGGCACGCAGGCGCCGCCGGCCTTGAGCGTGGCCATGAGCGCCACGCCGAGGTCCACGCTGCGTTCCAGGCACAGCGCGACGCGGTCGTCGGGGCGCAGGCCCAGGCCGCGCAGGTGATGCGCGATGCGGTTGGCGCGGGCGTTGAGCCCCGCGTAGTCCAGCGATTCGCCCTCGCAGGCCAGTGCCAGCGTCCCCGGCCGTCTTGCGGCCTGCGCCTCGAAAAGGCGGTGCAGCAGGCCGTTGCCCCCGCCGGCCTCGCCGCCGTCGTTGAAGCCGCGCAGCACCAGCTCGCGCTCGCGTGGCGCCATCAGCGCGATGCGGTCCACCGGCGCGGCGGCATCGGCCGCCATGCCGCGCAGCATTGCCACCAGTGCGTGCCAGTGGCGCCGCACCGTGGCCTCGTCGTAGAGGGCGGTGGCGTAGTTGAACTGGCCCGCGATGCGCTCGCCGGCCGGCTCCAGGTCCAGCGAGAGATCGAACTGCGCGCTGCCCGCGTGGCTGGCGAGGTTGTCGAAGGCAAGTCCTTCCAGCTCCAGCCGCGCCGGCGGCGTGTTCTGCCATGCCAGCCGGACCTGGTAGACCGGGTTGAAGGCGCTGGAGCGCGGCGGGTTCAGCGCTTCCACCACCTGCTCGAAAGGCACGTCGCGGTGCTGCTGCGCTTCGAGCGCCACCTGCCGCGCCTGCTTCAGGAGGCCTTCGGCGTCCAGGCCCTCGCCGATGTCGAAGCGCAGAGCCTGCGCGTTGACGAAGAAGCCGATCAGCGGCTCGAGCTCGGCCCGGTCGCGCCCGGCGACGGCGCTGCCGAGCACCACGCGCGTCTGGCCGCTCAGGCGCGCGAGCACCGCCGCCCATGCCCCGAGCACCACCATGTAGACGGTGACGCCATGGCGCCGCGCCAGCGCGCCGAGCTCGCGCGTCAACGCCTCGTCGATGCCGACTTCGATGCTGGCGCCGCGATAGTCCTGCTGCGGCGGGCGAGGCCTGTCGGTGGCCAGGCCGATCAGCGGCGGCGCGTCGCGCAGCCGCTCCACCCAGTAGCCCAGCCGCGCCTGCGCGCCCTCGCCCTGCAGGCGCCGCCGCTGCCACGCGACGTAGTCGCCGTACTGCACCGGCAGCGCCGGCAGCGGGTCGGGCTCGCCACGGCCGAAGGCCGCGTACAGCGCAGAGAACTCGTGTGCCAGCACCGCCAGCGACCAGCCGTCGCACACGATGTGGTGCATCGTGAGCAGCAGCACATGCTCGTCGGCCGCGAGGCGCAGCAGGCGCACGCGCAGCGGCGGCTCGCGCTCCAGGTCGAAGGGCGCGGCGGCCTCGGCCTGGCACAGCGCGCGCAGGGTGCTGCGGCCGAGCTCGTCGGGTCCGCCGGGTCCGCTGAAGAGGCCGTCGATTTCCTGCAGCTCCAGCGCGATGCCCTGCGCCGCCTCGATGCGCTGGCGCGGCTGGCCGTCGACCATGACGAAGCGCGCGCGCAGCGACTCGTGCCGCGCGACGATCCGCTCGAGCGCGCGCTGCAGCGCGACGCGGTCGAGCGCACCGCGCAGGCGCAGGGCGGCGGGCAGGTGGTAGGCCGCGCCGGCCTGTGCGTCGATGCGCGTCACGTACCAAAGGCGCTGCTGCGAGTGCGACAGCGGCCACATGCCGCGATCCAGGGCTGCCCGATCCGCCGCGACGATCGGGTCTGCCGCGCCGGGCGCCTCGCGCGCTATCTCCTGCGCGAGCTGCGCCAGCCGGGGCCGCGCGAACACCGTCGTCAGCGCCAGCTCGACGCCGAAGCGCTGGCGCAGCTGCGAGATCATGCGCACGGCCAGCAGCGAATGGCCGCCCAGCTCGAAGAAGCCGTCGTCGCGGCCGACGCGCTCGATGCCGAGCAGCGATTCCCATGTCTGTGCCAGCGCCCTTTCGTGCTCGCCCTCGGGCGCCCGGTAGCCGCGCCGCGCATGGGCTTCGTCGTCCGGCGCGGGCAGCGCGGCGCGGTCGAGCTTGCCGTTGGCGTTGAGCGGCAATGCATCGAGCGGCACGAAGGCGGCCGGCAGCATGTGCTCGGGCAGGCGCACGGCCAGGCGTGCGCGCAGTTGCGCCGGTTCGGGCGGCGGGCTGGTCGGGTCGGCGGCCACCACGTAGGCCAGCAGGCGCCTGTCTTCGTCCTGCCCTTCGCTGGCGATCACCGCCGCTTCGCGGATGCCGCCCAGGCGCATCAGCTCGGCTTCGATCTCGCCCGGCTCGATGCGGAAGCCGCGGATCTTCAGCTGCCGGTCGTCGCGGCCCAGGAATTCGATGGAACCGTCGGCGCGCCAGCGGCCGAGGTCGCCGCTGCGGTACATGCGCGGCCGCGATGCATCGGCGGGAGCGGTCACGAACGGATCGGCCGCGAAGCGCTGCGCCGTCAGCTCGGGGCGATGCAGGTAGCCGCGCGCCACGCCCGCGCCGCCGATCCAGATTTCGCCGATGGCGCCGACCGGCACCGGCTCGCGGTGCGCGTCGAGCAGATAGACGCGCGCATTGGCGACCGGCCGGCCGATGTCCAGCGGCGAATCTCCGGCACGGCAGCGCGCGACGGTGGCGTTGATGGTGGTTTCCGTCGGCCCGTAGGCATTGGCCAGCGCCGGGCGATGCCCCCCGCGCCGCCACCACGCGTCTAGCGCGGCCGCGCCGACCGTGTCGCCACCGATCACGATCTGGCGCAGCGACGGCGGAAACACCGCTTCGGGCGACAGCGCGAGCCGCTGCCAGAACAGCGTCGGCAGATTGGCCACGCTGAGCCGGTGCTCGCCGCACAGCGCACACCAGCGCGCGGGCTCGGCGAGCCATTCGTCGGTGCGCAGCACCAGCGTCGCGCCATGGCTGAGCGCGCCGAAGATCTCCTCTCCCGCCACGTCGAAGCTCAGGCCGGAGAACTGCAGCACCCTGTCCTGCGCACCGAAGCCGTAGAGCGCCTGCAGCGCCGCGACCTGGTGGGAGAGCTGCCGGTGCTCGACCATCACGCCCTTGGGCGTGCCGGTGGAACCGGAGGTGTAGATCACGTAGGCCAGGTGCGAGCCGTCGCCGGGCAGGCCGCCTGCATCGGGCGTGTGCGCGGGCTCGTTCGCCAGCGGCTCGTGCCTGTCGAGCGCGATCGTCGTGCAGCGCGGCGGCGGATGCAGGCGCGGGCTCAGCGCGGAATGCGTCAGCAGCACGGCCGGCGCGCAATCTTCCAGTTGCCAGGCCAGCCGCTGGTCGGGGTGGGAGGGATCGAGCGGCACATACGCGGCCCCGGCCTTGAGCGTGCCCAGCACAGCGACGACAAGGTCGAACCCGCGTTCGAGGCACAGCGCGACCCGCTCGCCGGCCCCGGCGCCCAGGCCGCGCAGGTGGTGTGCGAGCCGATTGGCCCGCTGGTCGAGCTCGGCATAGCCGAGGCGTTCGCCATCGTGCTCCAGCGCGACCGCCTGCGGCCGCAGCGCGGCCTGCCGTTCGAACGCCGCGTGCGCGAACGGGTGCGCGGGAACTGCGAATGCGCCTTGGGCGAAGACGTGCAGCAGGCGGTCGCGTTCCGTGTCCTCGAGCAGCGCGATGCGCTCGACCGGCAGGCCTTCGTCGCTCTGCGCCATGCCGCGCAGCATCGCCACCAGCGCCTGCCAGTGACGGCGGACCGTGGCCTCGTCGAAAAGCGCCGTGGCGTAGTTGAGCTTGCCGACGATGCGGCCGCCCTCTTCCTGGGCTTCCTGCAGGTCCAGCGCCATGTCGAACTGCGCGCTGCCCGGCAGGCTCTCGACCCGCTCGACGGCGAGGCCCTCGAGCTCCAGCGCGATCGGCGGCGTGTTGTGCCAGGCCAGCATCAGCTGGAACACCGGGTGGTGGGCCATGGAACGCGGCGGGTTCAGCGTCTCGACCAGGCGCTCGAAGGGCACGTCCTGCCGGGCCTGCGCCTGCAGCGCGGTCTCGCGCACCTGCGCGAGCAGGCCGGCCACGCTCGGGTTGCCGTCCAGCGCGATCCTCATCGCCTGCGTGTTGATGAAGCAGCCGATCAGCGGCTCGACCTCGGCGCGGCCGCGGCCGGCATGCGAACTGCCGATCACCACCTGCCGCTGGCCGCCGTAGCGCGCCACCACCGCGGCCCACGCCGCCAGCACGACCATGTACAGCGTCGAGCCGTGCCGCCGGGCGAGCGTTCGCAGGGCCCGCGTGGTTTCGGCATCGACGCCGACCTCGATGCTCGCGCCGCGATAGTCCTGCAGCGCGGGCCTCGGGCGGTCGTGCGGCAGCTCGACCAGCGCCGGTGCGCCTTGCAGATGCCCGGCCCACTCCCGCAGCCGGGCCTGTGCGGCGGGGCCCTGCAGGTGGCGGTGCAGCCACGCGGCATGGTCGGCGTACTGGACGGCCAGCGCCGGCAGGCGAGGCTCGCGCCCCTCGCGCAGCGCGCTGTAGGCGGCGGCGAACTCGCGCATCAGCACGCCCAGCGACCAGCCGTCGGAGACGATGTGGTGCATCGAGACCACGAGCACGTGGTCCTGCGCCGCGACGCGCAGCAGTCGGCCACGGATCGGCGGGCCGGCCGCGAGGTCGAAGGGCACGGCGGCGGCTTCGCGGCACAGCGCCTCGATGTGCGCGGGGTCCGCGGCGTCCGCGGCGCTGACGCCTTGCTCGCGCAGCTCGAAGCCGCGCGGCGGGTCGATGTGCTGCCATGGCTGCCCATCCGCTTCGACGAAGCGCGTGCGCAGGGCCTCGTGCCGGGCGACGACGTGGTCCAGCGCGGCACGCAGGGCCGTGCCGTCGAGCGCGCCGCGCAGGCGCAGGGCGCCGGTGATGTGATACGCGACGCTGGCCTTGGCATCGACACCGGAGATGAACCAAAGGCGCTGCTGTGCCGGGGACAGGGGCAGAGGCCGGCTGCGGTCGGCGGGCGTGATCGTGTCCGGTGCGCCCGGACCTGCCTCGAAGATGGCCTCGGCGAGCGCGGCAAGGCGTGGGCGGGCGAAGAGCGTGGCAAGCGGAAGTTCCGCGCCGAGGCGCTCGCGGATCTGCGAGATGAGCCTGATGGCCAGCAGGGAATGGCCGCCGAGCTCGAAGAAGTCGTCGTTGCGGCCGATCCGCCGGATGTCCAGCAGCTGGGACCAGATGCCGGCGAGGCATTGCTCGACTTCGCCTCGCGGCGGCTCGTCGGTGCGCCGGCCGCGGGCTTCGGGGGCGGGCAGCGCCTTGCGGTCGAGCTTGCCGTTGGGGGTCAGCGGCAGCGCGTCGAGTGCGACGAAGGCCGAGGGGACCATGTAGTCCGGCAGGCGGTCGCGCAAGGCGGTGCGCAATGCGTCCGGATCTGCGGCCTCGGTGAGGACGAGATACGCGACCAGCCGTTTTTCGCCCGGCTGGTCTTCTCGCGCGATCACCGCTGCTTCCCTGACGCCGTCGAGCCTCGCCAGCTGCGCTTCGATCTCACCGGGCTCGACGCGGTAGCCGCGCAGCTTCACCTGATGGTCGTTGCGCCCCAGGTACTCGATGCTGCCGTCGGCGCGCCAGCGGCCGAGGTCGCCGCTTCGGTACATGCGCGCGCCGCCGCGGCTGAACGGGTCGGGCACGAATCGGTCGGCGCTCAGTTCAGGCTGCGACAGGTAGCCGCGGGCGACCTGGGCGCCGGCCAGGTACAGCTCGCCGGCGACACCCACCGGCACCGGATTGCGTTGCGCGTCGAGCACATGGATGCGGCTGTTGCCGACGGGCTTTCCGATCGGCGGCAGGTCTTTCCACTTTTCGGGGAGGCCGCTCAGCGTGTGCGTGCTGACCACGTGCGTCTCGGTCGGGCCGTAGTGGTTGTGCAGCCTTGCCTGCGGATGCCGCTCGAACATCCGGCGGATCGCCGGCGTGATGCGCAACTGCTCGCCGGCAGTGATCACATCGCGCAGCATCGGCAATGGCTCGACGCGCCGAGACCACAGTTCGCAGAGGTTCTGCAGCGCGATGTAGGGCAGGAACAGGCGCTCGACGGACTCCCGCGCCAACCACTCGGCCAACGCCGGAAGATCCTGACGCAGCCCTTCGCGCAGCAGCACCAGCGTGCCGCCACAGGCCAGTGTCGAGAAGATCTCCTGGAAGGCGACATCGAAGCCGGGCGCCGCGAACTGCAGGGTGCGCGCGGGCTCGGGCAGCTGCTCCCGTTGCCACTCCAGCAGGTTGGCCAGCCCGCGATGCGGCATCGCCACGCCCTTGGGTTCGCCCGTGGAGCCGGAGGTGTAGATCACATAGGCCAGATGCGATGCGGCGAGCCCTTCGACTTGCAGGTCGTCGGCGCAGGCTTCGGCCCAGGCCGCGCCTGCTTCATCGAGCGGGACCGTTGCCACGTCCGGCGCAAGCCGTTCGATCAGGGCTTGCTGGCCCAGCACGACAGTCGCCGCGCTGTCGCGCAGCATGCGGACCAACCGCTCCCGCGGATACGCAGGGTCCAGCGGCACGCACGCGCCGCCGGCCTTGAGCGTGGCCAGGATCGCCACCACCATCGCGAAGCCGCGCCCGGCGCAGATGGCGACGCGGGTATCGGGCCCCACGCCGAGGCCGCGCAGATGCCGGGCAAGCCGGTTGGCCTGCTCACCGAGCGCGCGATAGCTCAGCTGCGCGCCATCGAGTTCGAGCGCGATGCGCTCGGGGTGCACCGCCACCTGCCGTTCGAAGGCTTCGTGGACCAGGGCTGTCGGGTCGTGCGCGCGATGCGTGTCGTTGAAACCATGGAGCACACGCCAACGTTCCTGCTCAGGCAGCACATCGAGCGTCATCAGCGGCCGCCCCGGTTCTTCTTCCAGAGCCCGCGAAACAGATTGCAGCGCCTGCCGCACGAACCCGGCAACGCGTTCCGCGCCCACCGAGGCATCGACCTGCAGCGTCAGTCCGAAGCCGCTGCCGTCGTCGTCCACATGCAGGCCGAAGGGGTAGTTGGTGCGGTCGCGCACGTCGAGCAGGCGCACGCCGTCGAGCACCTCGGCGCGCGCGAACTGGCCGTGCCTGTAGTTGAGCAGCGCAGAGAACAGAGGCACATGCGTGGGCATCGCGCTGCAGCGCTGCGCTTGCACCAGCGAGGCGTGCTCGTGGCGCAGCAGCGCGCTCAACGCCGCGTGGGTCTCATGCAGCCCTTGCAGCGTTCCGCGCCCGCCCAGCGCGATGCGCACCGGCAGCGTGTTGATGAACATGCCCATCGCGCGCTCGATGCCCGGGCCGCCCTGCATGCGGCCGAACAGCACCGTGCCGAACACCACGTCCTCGCGTCCGCTGCACGAGGCCAGTACGCGGGCCCAGGCCAGATGGAAAAGGCTCGCCGTGCTCACGCCATGCCGCATGGCGAGGGCGCGCAGCTGCGACGACAAGGCCGCAGGCAGCATCGACTTCGCCTGCCCGATGCGCGAGCCATCGCCCTGCACATCGAGCAGGCCGAACGCAGCCGTCGGCTCGTCCACGTCGCCGAGCATCGCGCCGAAGAAGGCCGCGTGCTCCGCTTCGCTCGTGCCCTGGCGCGAGCGGGCCACGAAATCCCGGAACGGCACCGGCGCGGGCAGGCTGCCCGCGTCGCCGCGCTCGATGGCCGCGATCTCCTCCACCAGCAGCTCCAGCGCGGTGTGGTCCATCACGAGGTGGTGATAGGACAGCTGCAGCAGCCAGCGCCCGCTCGCGTCGTCACGGGCCGCGAAGCCCTGCAGCATGGGCGCGCGCCGCACGTCGATGCGTAGGCCCCGCACGCGCGGATGCTCGCGCAGGCGCTGCTGCGCGGGGCTCTCGCCCGGTGCCAGCGTCAATGTCTCGGGCGCGAATCCGGCGTTTCGCCACACCACCTGCACGGGCTCGGCCAGGCCCTCCCAGTGGATCGCGGTGCGCAGGATGTCGTGGCGCCCGATCACCTGGGAGAGCGCCGCGGCGAAGCTGTCCATGCGCGGCCTGCTGTCGAACTCGAGCAGCGTCGGCAGCACGTAGGCGTCGCCCTCGCCCTTGCCTTCGCGCTGCAGCAGGTGGTGGAACAGGATGCCCTGCTGCAGCGGCGCGAGCGGATAGATGTCCTGGATGTTGGCCGCGCCGCCCGGCGTGGCCTGCACGATTCGCGCGATATCGGCGGCGCCGAGCCTGGCGAGCGTCAGCATCGCGGGCTCGATGGCTTCGCAGCCCGGCGGGATCAGGTTGGGCGGCACCGATGCAGTCTCTTCGTCGCGCCGGATCGTGGAGGCGAATGCATGCAGCTTCGGGTGCGTGAAGAGCGACCGGATGTCGGTGGACCAGCCGCGCCGGCGCAGCTGTTCGAGCAACCGGATGGCGAGCAGGGAATGGCCGCCGAGCTCGAAGAAGTCGTCGTCGCGGCCGATCCGCCGGATGTCCAGCAGCTGGGACCAGATGCCGGCGAGGGCCTGTTCGACTTCGCCCTGGGGTGGCGAGGAGGTGCCGTGGCGATGGGCCCCGGGTGCGGGCAGTGCCTTGCGATCGAGCTTGCCGTTGGGGGTCAGCGGCAGCGCGTCGAGTGCGACGAAGGCCGAGGGGACCATGTAGTCCGGCAGGCGTTCGCGCAAGGCGGCGCGCAGTGCGGATGGATCGAGAGCACCGGCGCGGACGAGGTAGGCGACCAATCGCTTGTCGCCCGGCTGGTCTTCGCGGGCGATCACTGCAGCTTCGCGTACGCCTTCGATGCGGGCGAGCTGCGCTTCGATCTCGCCCAGCTCGACGCGGTAGCCGCGCAGCTTCACCTGATGGTCGTTGCGCCCCAGGTACTCGATGCTGCCGTCGGCGCGCCAGCGGCCGAGGTCGCCGCTTCGGTACATGCGTGCGCCCGGGCCGCCGAACGGATCGGGCAGGAAGCGTGCTTCGGTGAGATCGGGCTGCGAGAGATATCCCCGGGCGACCTGTTCGCCGCCCAGATACAGCTCGCCCACGACTCCCTCGGGAGCCGGATTGCGCTGCGCATCCAGCACGTAGATGCAGCTGTTGCCGGCGGGCTTCCCGATGGGCGGCAGGTCTTCCCATTGCCCGGGCGCGCCGCCCAGCGTGTGCGTGCTGACCACGTGCGTCTCGGTCGGGCCGTAGTGGTTGTGCAGCCGGGCCTGCGGATGCTTGCCGAACATGAGCCGGATCGCGGGCGTGATGCGCAATTGCTCGCCTGCCGTGATCACGTCCCGCAGCATCGGCAGCAGTGCACTGCGCTGCGACCACAGCTCGCACAGGTTCTGCAGCGCGATGCAAGGCAGGAACAGCCGTTCGACCGATTCTTCGGCGAGCCATTCGGCCAAGGCCGGCAGGTCCTGGCGCAAGCCCTCGCGCAGCAGCACCAGCGTGCCGCCGCTGGCCAGCGTCGAGAAGATCTCCTGGAAGGCGACATCGAAGCCGAGCGCCGCGAACTGCAGGGTGCGCGCGGGTTCGGGCAATTGCTCCCGCTGCCATGCGAGCAGATTGACGAGCCCGCGATGCGGCATCGCCACGCCCTTGGGCTCGCCGGTGGAGCCGGAGGTGTAGATCACGTAAGCCAGGTGCGATGGCGCGAGCCCTTCGACGTGAAGGTTGCCGGCAGATGCTCCGGCCCAGGCCGCTTCATCGAGCGGCACCGACGCCACGTCGGGCGTGAGCCCTTCCATCTGCCCCAGGACGACCGCTGCCCCGCTGTCGCGCAGCATGTGGCCCAGGCGCTCGCGTGGATATGCCGGATCCAGCGGCACGCAGGCACCGCCGGCCTTGAGCGTGGCCAGGATCGCGACCACCATCGCGAAACTGCGCCCGGCACGGATCGCGACACGGGTGTCCGGCCCGACTCCGAGCCCATGAAGATGCCGTGCAAGCCGGTTGGCCTGCTCGTTGAGCTCGCGATAGCTCAGCTGGGCGCCATCGAGTTCGAGCGCGATGCGTTCCGGGTGCTGCGCCGCCTGCTGCTCGAAGGCCTCGTGCGCCAGCGCCGCCGTGCCGTACGCACCATGCGTATCGTTGAAGCCGTGCAACACGCGCTGAAGCTCTTCCGCCGGCAAGACTTCGAGCGCCATCAGCGCGCGGCCGGGCTCCTCTTCCAGCGCCTCGGCAACAGCCTGCAATGCCCGCACCACGAACCCGCACACGCGCTGCGCGGGCACCGAGTCGTGAATCTCGGCGCTGAGCACGAAACCTTCTCCCAGGTCGTCGACGTACAGGCTGAACGGATAGTTGGTGAGGTCGCGTCCGCCGAGGTAGTGCATGCCATCGGCGATCGCGATCCCGCCCTCCGCGGAGAAACTCTCGCTTCGGCTGTGCCGGTAGTTGAGCAGCGCCGGGAAGACCGGCACGCCCGGCCCAAGGCCGCTGCAGCATTGCGCCAGCGTGAGCGATGCATGCTCGTGGCGCATCAGCTCGCTCAACGCCGCATGGGTCTCGCGCAGCCCCTGCAGCGTTCCGCGCCCGCCCAGCGCAATGCGCACCGGCAGCGTGTTGATGAACATGCCCATGGCGCGTTCGATGCCCGGGCCGCCCTGCATGCGGCCGAACAGCACCGTGCCGAACACCACGTCGTCACGCCCGCTGCATGAAGCCAGCACACGCGCCCAGGCCAGATGGAAGATGCTGGCCGTGCTCACGCCGTGGCGCATGGCGAGGGCGCGCAGCCGCAGCGACAAGGCCGGGGGCAGCGTCGCCCTCGCCTGCTCGACCTGTGAGCCATCGCCCTGCACGTCGAGAAGGCCGAATGGCGCCGTCGGCTCGTCCACGTCGCCGAGCATCGCGCCGAAGAAGGCTTCGTGCTCCGCCTCGCTCGTGCCCTGGCGCGAGCGGGCCACGAAATCCCGGAACGGTACGGGCGCGGGCAGGCTGTCTCCGCGCCCCTGCAGCAGCGCCACCACCTCGTGCAGGATCAGCTCGGTGGTGGTGTGGTCCAGCGTCAGGTGGTGATGCAGTAGCTGCAGCAGCCAGCATTGCGAAACGGGGTCGAAGGCCGCATGGGCCTGCAGCATCGGCGCGCGGCGCAGGTCCAGGCGCACCGTGCGCGCATCGGCACGGGCCTGCAGCTGCGCCTGTACGTCGCCATCGGCCGGGTCGAAGCGGTGCTCCCGCAGCGCAAGGCCGGCGCTGCGCCAGACGACCTGCACGGGCGTGTCCAGCCCTTCCCACTGCACGGCGGTGCGCAGGATGTCGTGGCGGGCGATGACCTGCCGCAGCGCGGCCACGAACCGGTCGAGCCGCGCGCGATCGTCGAAGCGCAGCAGTGCCGGCAGCACATAGGCGTCGCCCCCGCCCCTGCTTTCGCCCCTGCTTTCGACCTGCAGCAGGTGGTGGAAGAGGATGCCTTCCTGCAGCGGCGCGAGCGGGTAGATGTCCTGGATGTTGCGCATGCCGCCCGGCACGGCGGCGGCGATCAGGTCGATCTGCGCCTGCGTCAGGCTCGCGAGCGGAAGCATCCGCGGCGTGATGCGCCCGCATTGCGCGGGGATCGCGTTCGGCGGCACCGTTGCAGGTGCCGCGGCCTTGTCCTGCACCGCCACGCGGGCTGCGAGCGCGCCCAGTGTCGGTTCGGTGAAGAGCTGGCGGATATCGGCCTCCATCCCTTCGCGCTGCATGCGCTCGACCAGCCGCACCGCGAGGATGGAATGCCCGCCGAGCTCGAAGAAGTTGTCGCCGCGCCCCACCCGCTCGATGCAGAGCACTTCGGACCACAGCCTCGCCATTGCCTGCTCGGTGGCACCCTGTGGCGGCTCATGCTCGCGCTGCCCGTGCCATGCGCCAGGCTCCGGCGGGGGCAGCGCCTTGCGGTCGAGCTTGCCGTTGGGGGTCAGCGGCAGGGCGTCCAGCGGCACGTACGCGGCCGGGATCATGTAGTCGGGCAGGTGCCTGCCCAAGGCGATGCGCGCGGCGGCGGGATCGAAGGCCGCCCTGGCCTCGGCATCTGCGTCGGCGAACACGAGGTACGCGACGAGGCGCGTATCGCCCGGCTGGTCCTCCCGCGCGATCGCCACCGCGTCGGCCACGCCGTCGAGCCGCAACAGCCGGGCCTCGATTTCGCCGGGCTCGATGCGGAAGCCCCGGATCTTGAGCTGCTGGTCGTTGCGTCCGAGGTACTCCAGGCTGCCGTCGGCGAGCAGGCGGCCCATGTCGCCGCTGCGGTACATGCGCGCGCCCGGCACGCCGCCGAACGGATCGGGCACGAAGCGCTGCGCGTCCAGCTCGGGCCGGCGCAGGTAGCCGCGGGCCACGCCGGCGCCGCCGACGCAGATCTCGCCCGCGCAGCCCACCGGCAGCGGCCGGCCCTGCGCATCGAGCACGTACAGGCTCAGGTCGGGAATGCGCGTGCCGATCGGGCTCGCGCCGGCGCGATGGGCATCGTCGGGGCCGAGCACCCGGCAGCTGACGTGCACGGTGGTCTCGGTGATGCCGTACATGTTGACCAGCTGCGCGCGCCGGTTGTGCGCCAGCGCGTACCAGGGTGCGAGCGTGGCGGTTTCCAGAGCCTCGCCGCCGAGGATCACGTGGCGAAGCGCATGCGCCGGCAGCTCCTTCGGGGCAGACCGGCATGCGGCAGCGAACTGGCGGAATGCGCTCGGCGTCTGGTTGAGCACGGTCACGCCCTGCTCGCACACCAGGCGGTGGAACTCCGCCGGCGAGCGGCTGACCGCGTGCGGCACGATCACCAGCCGGCCGCCGTGGAGCAGCGCGCCCCACAGCTCCCACACCGAGAAGTCGAAGGCGAAGGAGTGGAAGAGCGTCCACACGTCGTCGCGGCCGAAGCCGAACCAGCCGCGCGTCGCGGCGAAGAGTCGGCCGACCTGCGCGTGCTCGACCATCACGCCCTTGGGCAGGCCGGTGGAGCCGGAGGTGTAGATCACGTAGGCCAGGTGCGAGGGCGCGAGGCCCTCGATTTGCGGATTGCCGATGGGTGCGTCGCACCACGGTGCTTCTTCCCATGGCTGGTCGAGGCGCAGCCGTTGGCACGAGGGCAGCGCGGGCAGGCGATCGAGCGATGCGCGGTCGCCGACCAGCGCCACCGGCGTGCTGTCGCGCAGCATGTGGGCCAGGCGTTCGTCGGGCTGCGCCGGATCCAGCGGGACGTAGGCGCCACCGGCCTTGAGCGTGGCGAGGATCGCGATCGCCATGCCGGGCCCGCGCTCCAGGCAGATCGCGACGAGGGCGTCGGGGCCCACGCCCAGCCCGCGCAGGTGGTGGGCCAGCTGGTTGGCGCGCCGGTCGAGTTCGCCGTAGCTCAGCCGCTGGTCTTCGAACTGCACGGCGATGGCGTCCGGGTCGCGCGCGGCCTGCTGCTCGAACAGCGCGTGGATCAGCGAAGGGGCGCCGGTGTCGAGCAGCGGCCGGTTGAAGCCGTGCACGACCAGGTCGCGCTCGGCTTCGTCCATCAGCGGCAGGTCGCGCACGGGTGTATGCGGCGCATCGGTTGCGGCGCGCATCAGCGCCTGCAGTCGCCGCAGGTGCATGGCCATCTGCGGCGCGGAGAACAGCGCCGGGTCGTGGTTGAACTCGACGTGCACCGGGCGCCCGGTCTCGTAGTCGCGCACGTAGACCGCGAGCGGCTGGCGCTCGTGGCCGTTGTGCAGCGGGAACACCGTGCTGCGGATGCCTTCGAGCCGCAGGTCGCCCTGGAAGCTTTCGATCGACAGGGAGATGTCGAACAGGCCGCGGCGCTCGCCTGTGCCGGCCAGCAGCTCGCGGTGCAGCTCGGCCAGGGGATAGCGCTGGTGGCGGTAGCACTGCTTCAGTTCGGCCGCGACGCCGCGCAGGGTCTGCGCGAAGCTCTGCCGCGGATCGACCGCGATGCCGACCGGGATCGCGCCCGAGAACATGCCGGGCATGCGCCTGTGCGCGGCGCTGGTGCGGTTGTGCACCGGCATGCCGATCACGACTTCATCGCCAGCTTCGCGTTCCTGATGAAGGCGCGCGAAGTACACCGCCAGCAGCGCGGCGAGGAAGTGCGTGCTCGACGCGCCCTGCGCGGCGGCCACTTCGGTCAGGCGGTCGTGGTCGGCGCGGTCCAGGTGCCAGACGGCCTGCTCCACCTTGCAGCGGGCCGCCTGGCTGCGCCGCGCGGGGGCGTCTTCGAACAGCGGCGCGGCCAGGCGTGCGTGGCGCTGCAGCCAGAAGGCGCGGTCGCGGGCGTAGCGCGGGGAGGCCTGGTACTCGGCATCGAGGCGGATGAAGCCGGCATAGTCGCCGCCTTCGTCTTTTTCTTCTTCCCCGAGCGCTGCCTCGCCGCGGCCGAGCCGGTTGTAGGCATCGGCGACGGCATTGCCGATCAGCGAGACCGACCAGCCATCCGCGACGAGATGGTGGAAGCACACCAGCCAGTAGCCGCGCCGGGGCGCGACCTGCAGCCACTGCATGCGCCACAGCCGCTGGCCGTAGAGCGCGAAGGGGGCGAGGAAGGCGGCGCGCAGGTGTGCCCATGCGCTCGCCTCAGGGTCGGCTTCGCCGGTGAAATCGAAGCGCTGCAGCGGCGCGCCGGCGGCATCGTCGTCGGGCGCGGCGAAGCGCTGCATGGCTTCGCCGTTGTTGTCGCCGCGCTCGAGCACGGTGCGCAGCGCCTGGTGGCGCGAGACGACGGCGCGGATCGCCGCTTCCAGCCGGTCGACGTCGGTGGGCCCGTCGAGGCTGGCCGTCACGCCGATGTTGTGACAGGGCACATCGGGCGCCAGCGACTGCTCGAGCCAGACGGCCTGCTGGGGCGAACTCAGGGGGTGCACGTGCGGGCCGCTCACGATTGGCCGCCGTCCGGGACCAGCGTTTCCAGCCGGCGCAGGCGCGGATGGAAGAGCGCGAAAACGGTCAGCGCGAGGCCGGCCGCGCCGCTCGCGAAGAACAGGAAGCCGATGCCGCGGCCCGGCCCCGTGCCGAAGAGGCTGCCCACCGGCGTGCCGTCGAGCGCGCCGCCGGGGCGCAGCGCGGGCTCGAGCACCGCGTCGGCGAGCCAGCCTCCGGCCAGCAGCACGGCGCACATCACGAGCATGTTGGATGCGGCGATCAGCGCGAAGACGCTGCCCTGCCGGCCGATGGGCGCCTTGCGCATCCACAGCGCATGCGAACACGCGACCGAGGTGCTGCCGCAGAACAGGCAGACGAAGGCCGCGGCGCACCACAGTGCCGGCGTGGTCGCGCAGCCGGCGGCCAGCACCGCCGCGCACTGCAGCGCGTCGCAGGCCAGCACCCATCGCATCAGCCCGTGCCGCAGCCGCGCGGTGGCGACCAGGATCGAGCCGAGCAGGCCGCCGACGATGCCGACGGACATCACCAGGCCCAGCACGCCGCTGGAGTGCGTGGACAGCACCATCGGCGTCACCATGGCCGTGGCCAGCACCATGAGGCACTGCACCAGCGCGCCGTAGCCGAGCAGCGCGCGCATCAGCGGCTGCTCGCGCAAGTAGGCGAGCGCGCCGGAAAGGCTGGCGCCCGCGCCGCGCCAAAGCGCGCCGCCTTGCGCGGGCACATCGCCACTGCGTACGTCCGCGCCACCGCGTACGTCCGCTCCGGCGCGGGTCAGCGCGGCGAACACCAGCGCGGCGGCGGCCAGCAGCAGGCACAGCTGCGCCGCCATCACGCCCTGCAGGCCGCCCGCGTGCGCCATCAGGAAGCCGGCCGTGGCGGGCGCGCCGACCTGCACCAGCGCGCGGGAGATGCCGGTCAGCCCGCCGACCTGGGCGAAGCGGTCCTTGGGCACGAAACGGCTGACGGCCACCCGGATCGACGGCCGCCGCAGCGCGCCGACGGCGGCCGCGACCGCGGCATAGGCGTAGAGCGCGCCGATGCCGAGCCGGCCCGAGGTCAGCGCCAGCACGATCACGAAGGTGCCGGCGATGGCGGCGAGGTCGCAGCACAGCACCACCCGGCGCCGGTCGTGCCGGTCGGCCAGCACGCCGGCGAAGGGCGTGGCCAGCATCGCCGCGAGCGCGGCGGCGAGCACCGAGAAGGAGTAGTCCTGCGCGGAGCCGGTGCGCGAGAAGATCCAGACGCCCACCGCGAAGCTGACCAGCGTGGTGCCGAGGTCGAAGGCGGTCTCGCTGAGCCACAGCAGGGCGAAAGTGGAGCGGGTGCCCCGGGCCTGTTGCTGCTCCTGTTGTTGCAGGGGCGGCGGCCTGGCCGGGTTGTCACGGGTTGGAGTCGCAGCGGCTTCCACGGTCACTTCCTGCATAACGTGCGCTCTCCAGGGTCCGCGCTCTGTCAATTAATAAAAAAGCGCAGGTACTTCGGGTGGCGGGATGAATATTTGCGCGGCCGGGCCGCGGGCGTTGCACGATTATTCCGCGCTGCAGCACTGTAATTGGGGTGCTCGCACAAATGACGCATCAGTTAAATTTGTTGACGTGGAAGCACGAGAACTTCGGAATTGAAGCGTATTTGGAATTACGAAAATCTGTTCCGTTTGCAGGCGAACGGGGCAATGCGAATGGCATCGGACGACCCGGAAAGGCTGTGGCGCAGACCCTAAAGGGCACGGAGAGTCAAATCCGAAGTGCAACACCTTGTCTCCCCTGAGGTGTTCAGGTGGAGGACAGGTTGGCGGATCGGGCCCGGAAATCGGTCGGACCGGCGTAGTAATTCTGTTTAGAAATTCATTTGTAGAAAAAAGAAAGCGTTGGGAGTTTTTGAACCGGGCGCTCGAAAAAATCAGGCAGGCAACCACGGCAAAGGGATTGCCGCACTGCGGGTAGGGGAAAAAGAAAAAGGCCTCCGGCAATGCCCGGGGTCTTTTTATTAATGAATTCGTTGGCAGTTTTTAAATGGACCGGCCCGAATTCCGGAGCCGGCGCCGTGCGGGGCCGGGAGAGGCGCCGGACGCCCGCAGCCATAGGAGAATCCCCGGCTGTTCGGGGCCGCCACATACCGCAGGCGGGTCGGCCAGCGGGCTTCTACAGGAACGATGTCATGCAACTGGAATGCCGCATTTCGCGCAAGAAGAAGAGTTCTCCAGGTACCGGACCGGGTGCCGCCATGCTCGTGGCGCTGGTCCTCTCATCGGCACCGATGCTGGCGGTCGGGCAGGAAAGCGGCGGCGGCATGAAGTGGTCGCAGGACCCCGCTACGGGATGCCGCTTCGTGGCGCCCTCCTCGCTGGGCACGGCACCGACCTACTGGATTGGCGCCTGCCCCGGCGGCAAGGCCGCCGGCCTCGGCATGCTCCGCACCCGCGTCGGCACCACCGCGGGCCACGCGTTCTACGGCGAACTGCGCGAAGGCGTTCCGGTGATCGGCACCGTCGACCTCGATGGCGGTTTCCAGGTGGGCAGGTTCGTGCGGGGAGACATCGGCACGCGCGACACCGAATGGCAGGAGCGGCACGACGGCTTCGAGACGGCGCTGCGCGCGGCACGCGCTGTCAGCGCGCACTATGCCGGACAGAAGAACGCGGCCTCGGCGCGGCACTACAGCGGCGTCGCGAAGAAGCTGGAGACGCAGCTCGAGGGCGATTGATCGACGAAGCTGCGCGCGCCCGCCGCTATCCGGCTACTCGATCAGCGCGCGCTTGACGTCTTCCTGCAGGCTGCGCAGGTGGTCGCGCATGGCCACGCGCGCGCGTTCGGCGTCGCGCGCGCGCAGGGCGCTGATGATCTCGCCGTGCTCGTCGTGGTTCTCCGAATGCCTGTGCAGCGGGCTGTGCAGGCGGAAGAGCCGTGCGTTGACGCGAAGCTCCTCCACCAGCCGGGGGAACACGACGTTGCCGCTGGCCTTGGCGATCAGCAGGTGGAAGCGGTCGTCGAAGTGCCAGTGCTCGGTTTCGCTGTGCTCGCCGCCGCCCAGCGTGGCGATGTCGGCTTCGAGCGCGTCGATCTCGGCGTCGGTGATCTTGCCCACCGCCAGCGCGATGGCCTCGCACTCGATGACCTCGCGCGCGCGCATGCAATCGAAGTACTCCTTGGTGCCGAGCGCACGCACGGCGTAGGAGCGCGCGTCGCGCCGCACCAGCAGCCCCTCGCCCGCCAGCCTCACCAGCGCTTCGCGCATGGGCGTGCGCGAGATGCGCAGGTCTTCCGCCAGCCGCGCTTCCTGCAGCGGGCTGCCGGCCGAGATCTGCCGATCGAGGATCAGGGTGCGCAGCCGGTCGTAGGCCTGTTCGGCCAGGCTGGCGGAGCGCACCTCCAGCGGAGCGATCGTGATGGTGGCGGGCTGCGTGGGGCTGGGAAGGCTGGGCATGCGGGGATGGGCGAAAGCCACGAGGGCGGGTGAGCTTAGCAGGGGCGGCCAGGCGCGCTCAGAGCCATTCTTTCAGAGCCACTTGTCCAGCGGATTGCCGTCGTTGGGCGCACGAGGACGCAGGCACGGCAGGAACTGGCCGGAGCCGGGCTCGGCCTGGAACACGCCGTCCTGCCACACGATGCGCCCGCGCGAGACGGTGAGGCCGGGCCAGGCGCGCAGGCGCATGCCCTCGTAGGGCGTGTAGTCGGCGTCGTGGTGGAGCATGTCGTTGGCGAGCAGTTTCTCCTGGCCTTCGGGGAACATGTCCCACACCACGAAGTCGGCGTCGCTGCCCACGGCGATGGTGCCCTTGCGCGGGTACAGGCCGTACAGGCGCGCCGGGTTGGTGGCGGTGAGCTCGACGAAGCGGTGGATGTCGATGCGCCCCTTGAGCACGCCTTCGCTCATGAGCAGCGGCAGGCGAGTTTCCACGCCGGGAATGCCGTTGGGGATGCGGTCGAAGGAGGCGTTGTCGCCGGCCACGCGCTTGCCGTCGCTGCCGCTCATGTTGAAGGGCGCGTGATCGGACGAGAAGATGGTGAAGAGCCCGCTCGACAGGCCGTTCCAGATGAACTGCTGGTTCGCCTTGTCGCGCGGCGGCGGGCTGCAGATGCAGCGCGCGCCGTGCATCGGGTCGTCGGGGTCGATGCCCAGGTCCTCGGCGCTCAGGAACAGGTACTGCGGGCAGGTCTCGGCATGGATGGGCAGCCCGCGCCCGCGCGCCCAGTGGATCTGCTCGACCGCCTCGCGGCCCGAGACGTGGACGATCAGGATCGGCGTGTCGACCAGTTCCGCCAGCGCGATGGCGCGGTGCGTCGCCTCGCGCTCCACCGCCATCGGCCGCGAGCTGGAGTGGTAGCGCGGCGCGGTGAGGCCCGCGTCGAGCAACTGCTCGGTGAGCCAGGCGATGCAGTCGCTGTTCTCGGCGTGGATCATCGTCATCGCGCCGTGGCGGCGCGCGGTGGCCAGCACCTCGATGATCTGGCGGTCGTCCAGCTTCAGGTCGTCGTAGGTCATGTAGATCTTGAAGGAGGTGTAGCCCTTCTCGATCAAGGCGGGCAGCTCGCGCTGCGTCACGTCGCGCGTGGCGTCGGCCACGATGAGGTGGAAGGCGTAGTCGATCACCGCCTTGCCCTCGGCGCGGCGGTGGTAGTCGTCCACCGCCTCCTGCACGCTGCGGCCCTTCTGCTGCGCGGCGAAGGGCAGCACGGTGGTGGTGCCGCCGCATGCGGCCGAGCGTGTGCCGGAGAGGAAATCGTCGGCGAAGCGCGAGCCGTCGCTGGTGGGCTGGTCGAAGTGGCAGTGGCCGTCGACGCCGCCGGGCGTGACCAGCCGGCCGCGCGCGTCGATCTCGCGCGCGACGCTGGCGTCGAGCCCCTGCGCGATGGCGCAGACGCGCCCGTCGCGCACGCCGATGTCGGCGGTGTAGCGGTCGCCGGCGGTGGCGATGTCCGCGTTGCGCAGGATCAGGTCGTAGGTGCTCATGGGGCTCGGGTTCCTTCTAGCGCTGTTCGAGCGCGGGCTCCGCGGGCACGACCGGCGCATCGGCGGCACTGCCGTAGGCGCGGCCGTAGTGGCGCTCGATGCGGCGCTGGATGAAGTCCCAGGCGGTGGTCATGAGCAGGTAGTAGATGGCGGCAACGATGAAGAGCTCCAGCACCATGAACTTCTCCTGGATCAGCACCTGCGTGCGGCGCAGCAGCTCCTCCATCGAGATCACCGAGGTGATCGACGTGGTCTTGAGCAGGCCGTTGATGCTGTTGCCCAGCGTGGGCACGATCAGGCGCATGGCCTGCGGCAGCACGATGTAGCGCATGGTCTGCGCGCTGCTGAAGCCGACGGCGCGCGCTGCGTTGGTCTGCCCGGCGGGAATCGACTGGATGCCGCCGCGCACGATCTCGGCGAGGTAGGCCGCCTCGTTGAGGATCAGCCCCAGCAGCGCCGACTCGATCACCGATAGCTTCAGCCCCAGCTGCGGCAGCCCGGTGAAGATGATGATGAGCTGCACCAGCAGCGGCGTGCCGCGGAACACCCAGATGTAGAAGTGCGCCGGCGCCGACAGCCAGCGGTGGCTGGACAGGCGGGCCAGGGCCAGCGCGCAGCCCACCACCAGCCCGCCCGCGATCGCCGCGAGCGTGAGCCACAGCGTGGTCACCGCGCCGCTGAGGATGTACGGATTGAACAGGTAGTCGAAGAAGCCCGACCAGCTCCAGCCTTGTCCCATGGAAGTTTCCTTCGCTTGCTTGCTCTATGGCGATGCGGACGGCGGCGCGCCCTCAGCTCGCCGGGCCCTTGACCGTCACGGCGCCGTCGGCGGCCTTGACGCCGTACTGGTCGAACAGCTTCTGGAAGCTGCCGTCGGCCTTCATGTCGTTCATGACCTTGGCCATCGCGGCGGCCAGCTCCTTGTTGCGCGCGGCCAGCGCCACCGGCGTGGGGAACAGGCCGTTGAGCACGCGCTCGAAGTCGCCGCGCTTCTGGTATTCGGCCCCGGTCGAGTCGATGGACAGCGCCACCTCCACCTGCCCCGCGCGCAGCGCCTGGAAGGCCATCGCGAAGTTCTCGAAGGTGCGGATGGTCATGCCCTTCATGCCCTTGTCGGTGAGCTGCTTGTCGAGCTCGCGCGCCTTGCGCTCCTCGAAGCCGCCGATCTCCACGCCGATGCTCTTGCCCGAGAGGTCTTCCGGCTTGGCGATCTTCAGCGGGTTGCCCTTGGCGGCGCTGATGCTGATGGCCTGGTCTTCGTAGACGAGCATCTGCATCAGCTTGGCGCGCTCGTCGGTGAAGAAGATGCCGGTGTTGATCACGTCCCAGCGGCCGGCCTGCAGGCCGGGGATCATGGCCGAGAACTCGATGCGCACGTATTCGGGCGTGAGGCACAGGCGCTTGGCGATCTGCTCGCCCAGCTCCACGCGCATGCCCTTGAGCGCGCCGGACTGGTCGACGAACTGCATCGGCGGCAGCGTCGGGTTGACCGACATGGTCAGCGTGCCCTTCTTGACGAGGGCCGAATCGGGCACGGGCGACTTGCAGGCCTGCTGCGCGTTCGCGGCGCCAGCGAAGGAGAAGAGGAGTGCCGTTGCCGACGCGAGGGCGGGAAGCAGTTTCATGGTGTGGTCCTTGAGGAGGGATCGAGGCGACGAGGTGGGAAACGGGAACGGAAATGAGGTGCCGGCTGCTTCAGGCGCGGATCGAATCGAGCAGTTCGAGGCGCGCGAGCTCGCGGCGCAGGTCGGCCGCATCGGCATCGGGCAGCGGCAGGCGCGGCGCGCGGGGCTTGCCGACTGGCAGGCCCATCATCGACAGGCCGTCCTTGGAGGCCGCCACATAGCGATGGCCGCCGACCCAGCGCACGATCGGCAGCATCTTCTTGTAGAGCTCGAGCGCGGCGGGCATGTCGCGCTCGTCGGCCACCAGCTCGAAAAGGCGCGCCGACATCTTCGGGATGAGGTTGGAGCACACGGCCACCCAGCCCTGCGCGCCGAGCCAGAACGACTCGTAGCCGAGGATGCCGGCGAACACGGTCATGCGGTCGCCGCACAGCTCGATGATGTCGCGCACGCGAGTGACCTCGAGCGTCGACTCCTTGATGTACTTGCAGTTGTCGATGCGCGAGAGGCGCGCCACCAGTTCGGGCTTGAGGTCGACGTTGGCGGTGGCCGGGTTGTTGTAGACCATGATGGGAATGCCGATCGCCTCGCCCACCTTGCGGTAGTGCTCGAACAGCTCGTCGTCGGTGGGCGTGCTGTAGAAGGGCGGAATGATCATGACGCCGTCGGCGCCCATGCTCTCGGCCTCGCGGCTCAGCCGCACGCACTCGTCGGTCCACTCCGCTCCCGTGCCGATCAACACCGGCACGCGTTTTGCAGCGGTGCTCACGCAGGTTTCGATCACCAGCTGGCGCTCGTCGGGCGTCAGCGAGAGGAACTCACCGGTGCTCCCCAGGGGAATCAGCCCGTGGATGCCTTCCTCGATTTGCCAGTCGACCAGCTTCTTCAGCGCAGGCACGTCCACGTGCTTGCCGTCGGCGGTCATGGGGGTGATGAGCACCGTATAGGTGCCGCGGAACGCTGTCATGGGCAGTCCTTGGGGAAAATTCGGGCGATTCGGTATATGTATACGTTGAGTATACGTATACAATTTAGCGCGTCAACCGTAAGTTGACGTTCTTCCATCGCACTGACCATGAGCGCCAGACTGACCCACCCTTCCATCACCCCGGCCGGGCGCCCCGTGCGCTTCTGGTACGACGGCCAGCCCGTCGAGGGCCTGGAAGGCGAGACCATCGCCGCGGCGCTGGCGGCCGGCGGCATCAAGACGATGCGCCACACCCGCAGCGGTGAGCGCCGGGGCCTCTACTGCGGCATGGGCGCTTGTTTCGACTGCCTCGTCACCGTCGACGGCCAGGCCAGCCAGCGCGCATGCCTGACCAAGGTGGTGGACGGCCAGCAGGTGCGTTCGACCCAGCCCGCCGGCACGCCCGACGATCCGCTGCAGCCGCTCACCCCTCCAGCCCACGCCGAACCCGAGCGCCGGGAGGTCGACGTGCTCGTCGTCGGCGCGGGTCCGGCCGGACTTTCGGCTGCGCTCGCCGCGCGCCGCGCGGGTGCCGACGTGCTGGTGCTCGACGAGCGCCCGCAGTCCGGCGGGCAGTTTTACAAGCCGCTCGCGCCTTCGCATGCGGCACCCTCCCCGGCCGACCGCCAGTTCGCCCAGGGCCTTGCGCTGGAAAACGAAGTCCACGCTGCAGGCGTCGCCATCGCGCAGGGCGCGCAGGTCTGGGCCGCCTTCTCTGCGCGCGAAGTCGCCGCGCTCATCGACGGCCGCGCCTGCGTCATCGGTTGCCGCCAACTCGTCATTGCCCCCGGCGCCTATGAGCGCCCGGTGCCCTTCCCCGGCTGGACTCTCCCCGGCGTGATGACCACCGGCGCCGGCCAGACGCTCGCGCGCGCCTACCGCGTGGCGCCAGGCCGCCGCGTGGTGATCGCCGGCAACGGTCCGCTGAACCTGCAGCTCGCCGCCGAGCTGCTCGCCGGCGGCGCCGAAGTCGTCGCGGTATTGGAATCAGCCCCGCGCCCGTCGCCGAAGCAATGGCGCCATCTGCTGACCGCGGCGCGCACGGCCCCCGACCTGCTGCTCGACGGCTGGCGCTACCTGCGCAAGCTGCGCGCGCACAAGGTGCCCGTGCTGTGGGAGCACGCCGTCGTCTCCGCCGAAGGCTCCGCCGGATTGAATGCGGTGCAGGTCGCGCAGATCGACACCCGAGGCCAGGCCGTGCCCGCGACGGAACGCCGCTTCGAGGCCGACACGCTCTGTCTCGGCTACGGCTTCATCCCCTCGACCGAACTCGCGCGCATGCTCGGCTGCGAGCACCGCCTCGCGCCCCGCCATCTCGGCTACCTCGCGACCGTCACGCAGGAGGACGGCGCCACCAGCCTGCCCGGCGTGTACGTGGTGGGCGACGGCGCCGATCTGGGCGGCTCCCGCGTCGCACTCGCGCGCGGAACGCTGGCGGGCGCTGCCGTCGCACGCAACCTCGGCCTGAAGGCGCCCGAGCCCGACGATGCCGCTGCAAAGCTGCATCGCGCCGAATGCTTCCAGCAGGCGCTGTGGTCGATCTACGCGCCGCCGCCCGTCACCCTCGCGGCGGTGCCAGACGAAACCCTGTTGTGCCGCTGCGAGGAGATCACCTTCGGCTCGGTACGCGAGCAGATCCGCGCCGGCAGCGACACGTTGGCCGCGCTCAAGCGCAACACCCGTCTCGGCATGGGCCGCTGCCAGGCGCGTTACTGCGGCGTTACCGCCGGCCGCCTGCTGGCCGAGATGACCGGCCGGCCGCCGCAGGTCGAGCAGTACTTCGCCCCGCGTCCGCCCGCCAAGCCGGTGCCGGCCGGCGCGCTCGGCTTCGAGAAACCCGAATGGGGCGGCCACAAGCCCGCCATCACGCCCAACCTCGCGAGGCCGGTGGAACAGGCGCCCTTCGATGGCACGCTGCGCACCGACGTGCTGGTGATCGGCGCCGGCGTGCTCGGTTCCTGCCTGGGCTACTACCTCTCGAAGGCCGGCCAGGACGTGACGGTGGTCGACCGCGACGACATCAACCTCCAGGCCTCCGGCGCCAACGCCGGCAGCCTGCACGTGCAGCTTCTTTCGTTCGACTTCGGTGCCAAGGCGCAGGAAGGCGGTGGCCCGGCCGCGGCCACGCTGCCGCTCGGGCCGATGTCGGTGCGCCTGTGGCAGGAGATCGAGGCCGACTGCGGGGAGGACCTCGAGATCAAGATCACCGGCGGCCTCATGGTGGCCGACAGCGAAGCCGGCATGCGTTTTCTCGAAGCCAAGGCCGCGCTGGAGCGCAGCCACGGCATCGACGCGCAGGTGATCGACGGCGCCGAGCTGCGGCGACTCTCGCCCGCGCTCTCCGGGCAGCTGCTGGGCGCGGAGCTCTGCCCCATGGAAGGCAAGATCAACCCGCTGCGCGCCACCTACGCCGTCGCCCGGCGCGCGCAGCAGCAGGGTGCGCGCATGCTGCGCGGCTGCGACGTGCAGTCCATCGAGGCGCTGCCGGGCGAAGGCGCCGGCTTCATCGTGCGCACCTCGCGCGGCAGCATCCACGCCGGGCGCGTCGTGAACGCGAGCGGTGCCTGGTCGAGCGCCGTCGGCCGCATGCTGGGCATCGACATCCCCGTCAAGGGCGCGCCGCTGCAGATGATCGTGACCGAGCCCGCGCCGCCGCTGGTCAACCACCTCGTTGCGCATGCCGACCGGCACCTGAGCCTGAAGCAGGCCGCCAGCGGCGCCCTCATCGTCGGTGGCGGCTGGACGGCCGCCTTCAACGAAGGCATGCGCCTGAACCGCGCCGAGCGCGAGAGCATCGAAGGCAATCTCTGGGTGGCCGGCCACGTGCTGCCAGCCGTGCGCGGGCTGCACATGGTGCGCTGCTGGGCCGGCATGAACGTGAACATCGACGGCGCGCCCATCCTCGGCGAAGTGCCGGGCCGCCCCGGCTTCTACAACGCCGTCACTTCCAACGGCTACACGCTCGCCCCCGTCACTGCGCGGCTGGTCACCGACCTCATCGTGCGCGGCCGCACCGACATCGACATCAGCCCCTTCCTCATCGACCGCTTCCTCTGACCGCCATGACCGAAAACGCATCCCCGCGCGACACGCTGCGCGACTACATCGACGCGCACTTCGACGAGCAGGTCCGCACCCTCGCCGAGCTCGTGCGCTGCCCCTCCGACAACCCGCCCGGCGACTGCGCCCCGCACGCCGAGCTCACCGCCCGGCTGCTCGAGGCCATGGGCTTCACGGTCGAGCGCCACGAGGTGCCGGCCGAGTTCGCGGCCACGCACGGCATGCGCAGCGTGACCAACCTGATCGTGCGCGAGCGCTTCGGCGACGGCCCGGTGGTGGCGCTCAACGCGCACGGCGACGTGGTGCCGCCCGGCGCAGGCTGGAGCGTCGACCCCTACGGCGGCGAGGTACGCGACGGCTGGCTCTACGGGCGCGGCGCCGCCGTGTCGAAGTCGGACTTCACCACCTACGCCTTCGCGATGCGCGCGCTCAAGCATCTCGCGGCCTCGGGTACGCCGCTGGCCGGCAGCGTCGAGCTTCACCTGACCTACGACGAGGAAACCGGCGGCATGACGGGACCCGGCTGGATCCTCTCCAAGGGCCTGAGCAAGCCCGACTTCGTGCTCTCCGCCGCGTTCTCGCACCACGTCGTCGTGGCGCACAACGGCTGCCTGCACCTGGAGGTCGTCGTGCGCGGCACCTCGGCGCATGCCGCCCGACCCGACACCGGCCACGACGCGATCGAAGCCGCGGCCACGCTGCTGCCCGCGCTCTATCGATATCGAGACAGCCTCGCCGGCCGCCCATCGCGCACGCCCGGCATCACCCATCCCACGATGGTCGTGGGCCTCATCGACGGCGGCATCAACACCAACGTGGTGTCCGACGTGCTGAGCCTGCGTATCGACCGGCGCATCGTGCCCGAGGAGTCGCCCGAAGCCGTCGAGGCCGAGCTGCGCGAGGTGATCGAAGCCGCCTGCCGGCCGCTGCCCGGCATCTCGGTGGAGATCCGCCAGATCCTGCTGGCCCGCCCCTTCGCGCCCGCACCCGGCGCCGATGAGTTCGCCGCGCTCGTGTGCCGCGAGGCCAGCGAAGTCATGGGCAAGCCGGTCACGCCGATCGGCGTGCCGCTGTACACCGACGCGCGCCTCTACAGCGAGGCCGGCATCCCCACCGTGATGTACGGCGCCGGCCCCGAGTCGCTGCTCGAAGCCAACGGCCACCGCGCCGACGAGCGCGTGCCGCTGGACGAACTGCACAAGGCCACGCGCGTGGTCGCCAACACCCTGCACCGGCTGCTCGCGCGCTGAATTTCATCTCACCGGAGACACGACATGATCGAAATCAGCCACGTCGACAAGAGCTACGGCGCCTTCCAGGTGCTGACCGACTGCACCACCCAGGTCCGCAAGGGCGAGGTCGTGGTGGTCTGCGGGCCTTCGGGCTCGGGCAAGTCCACCCTCATCAAGTGCGTCAACGCGCTGGAGCCCTTCCAGCGCGGCCGCATCACCATCGACGGCGTGTCGGTGGGCGACCCGAAGACCGACCTCAATAAGCTGCGCGCCCGCGTGGGCATGGTGTTCCAGCACTTCGAACTGTTTCCGCACCTCTCGATCGAGGACAACCTCTCCATCGCGCAAGTCAAGGTGCTCAAGCGCTCGGCCTCGGAGGCCCGCACCGCATCGATGGCGCTGCTGCAGCGCGTGGGCATGCGCGCCCATGCGCACAAGTTCCCGAGCCAGCTCTCCGGCGGCCAGCAGCAGCGCGTGGCCATCGCCCGCGCGCTGGCGATGAACCCGGTCGCCATGCTCTTCGACGAGCCCACCTCCGCGCTCGACCCCGAGATGGTCAACGAGGTGCTCGACGTGATGGTCGAACTCACCCGCGAAGGCATGACCATGATGTGCGTCACCCATGAGATGGGCTTCGCCCGCAAGGTCGCGAACCGCGTGATCTTCATGGACCGCGGCCGCATCGTCGAAGACTGCGCGAAGGAAGAGTTCTTCGGCAACCCTGCCGGGCGGTCGGATCGGGCGCGGCAGTTTCTTTCGAAGATCCTGCAGCACTGAGGACGGGCGCTCCGATGGAGCGCGGCCCCAGGGCCGGGAAGAAGAATCAGACGTCGATGTTCGCCGCCCGCAGCGCGTTCTGCTCGATGAACTCCCGGCGCGGTTCCACTTCGTCGCCCATCAGCATCGTGAACACGCGGTCGGCCTCGATCGCGTCGTCGATCTGCACCTTCAGCAGGCGGCGCACGTTCGGGTCCATGGTGGTTTCCCACAGCTGCTCTGGGTTCATCTCGCCCAGGCCCTTGTAGCGCTGGCGCGAGGTGGCGCGTTCGGCTTCGCCGATGAGCCACTTCATGGCCTGGCGGAAGTCGTCGACCTTTTCTTCCTTGGTACGGTCGCCCTCGCCGCGCTTGACCACCGCGCCCTCGGGGCTCAGCAGGCCGCGGAAGGTGTTGGCGGCTTCGGCGAGCGCGGCGTAGTCGGCGCCGTGCACGAAGTCCTGGGTGAGCACGCTGCTCTTGACGTTGCCGTGGTGGCGGCGGCTGATGCGCAGCAGGGGCTTGTCGGTGCGGGCGTCGAACTCGCTGCTCACCTCGGCCGGCACGCCGGTCGTGTTGAGCTCGCGCAGCTTGGCCTGCAGCGCGACGGCCGAGGCCTCGGCGGCGGGCGTGGTGTCGAGGTCGAGCGCCACGCCGTCGGCGATGGCGCGCAGCGCTTCGGCGTCCATGAAGTTGCGCAGGCGCGCGATGACGGCCTCGGCCACCTGGTGCTTGCGCGCCAGTTCGGCCAGGGTGTCGCCGCTGAGCGTGGTCGAGCTGGCGCCGCCGGTCTCGATGCGCGCGTCCTTCAGCGCCACCTTCAGCAGGAAGGCGTCGAGCGCGGGGCCGTCCTTCAGGTACTGCTCTTCCTTGCCGACCTTCACTTTGTAAAGCGGCGGCTGCGCGATATAGATGTGGCCGCGCTCCACCAGCTCCGGCATCTGCCGGTAGAAGAAGGTCAGCAGCAGCGTGCGGATGTGGGCGCCGTCGACGTCGGCGTCGGTCATGATGATGATGCGGTGGTAGCGCAGCTTGGCGACGTTGAAGTCATCGGCGCCGCCGCCCGGCGTGCTCGCGCCGGCGCGGCCGATGCCGGTGCCCAGCGCGGTGATCATGGTGAGAATTTCGTTGCTGGTCAGCAGCTTCTCGTAGCGCGCCTTCTCGACGTTCAGGATCTTGCCGCGCAGCGGCAGGATGGCCTGGAACTTCCGGTCGCGGCCCTGCTTGGCGGAGCCGCCGGCGGAGTCGCCCTCCACCAGGTAGACCTCGCACAGCGCCGGGTCCTTCTCCTGGCAGTCGGCCAGTTTGCCGGGCAGGCCCATGCCATCGAGCACGCCCTTGCGGCGCGTCATTTCGCGGGCCTTGCGCGCGGCCTCGCGGGCCTTGGCGGCCTCGATGATCTTGCCGCAGATGATCTTGGCGTCGTTCGGGCGTTCCAGGAGGTAGTCGGTCAGCAGGCGGCCGACGATGTCTTCCACCGGCGCGCGCACTTCGCTGGACACCAGCTTGTCCTTGGTCTGGCTCGAGAACTTGGGCTCGGGCACCTTCACGCTCAGCACGCAGCAAAGGCCTTCGCGCATGTCGTCGCCGGTGACTTCGACCTTGGCCTTCTTGGCCAGCTCGTTCTCCTCGATGTACTTGTTGATGACGCGCGTCATCGCCGCTCGCAGGCCCGTGAGGTGGGTGCCGCCGTCGCGCTGCGGGATGTTGTTGGTGAAGCACAGCACCTGCTCGTTGTAGCCGCTGTTCCACTGCATCGCCACTTCGACGCCGATGTGCGTGCCGGGGATGCCGCCGTAGGTGTCGGCCGGGCGCTCGCCTTCGGCGTAGAACGAGTTCGGGTGCAGGACGGTCTTGCCCTTGTTGATGAACTCGACGAAGCCGCGCACGCCGCCGGCGCCGGAGAAGTCGTCTTCCTTGCCGGTGCGCTCGTCCTTCAGGCGGATGCGCACGCCGTTGTTCAGGAAGCTCAGTTCGCGCAGGCGCTTGCTGAGGATCTCGTAGTGGAAGTCCGAGTTCTCCTTGAAGATCTCGGTGTCGGGCAGGAAGTGAACTTCGGTGCCGCGCTTGTCGGTGTCGCCGATGATCTTCATGGGCGAGACCTCGACGCCGTTCACCGTCTCCAGCAGGCGGTTCTGCACGAAGCCGCGGCTGAATTCGAGCTCGTGGATCTTGCCCTCGCGGCGCACCACCAGGCGCAGCATGGTGCTCAGCGCGTTCACGCAGCTCACGCCCACGCCGTGCAGGCCGCCCGAGACCTTGTAGCTGTTCTGGTTGAACTTGCCGCCGGCGTGCAGCTCGGTCAGCGCGATCTCGGCGGCCGAGCGCTTGGGCTCGTGCTTGTCGTCCATCTTCACGCCGGTGGGAATGCCGCGGCCGTTGTCGGTGACGGAGATCGAGTTGTCGGTGTGGATGGTCACGACGATGTCGTCGCAGTGGCCGGCCAGCGCCTCGTCGATGGAGTTGTCGACCACCTCGAAGACGAGGTGGTGCAGCCCGGTGCCGTCCGAGGTGTCGCCGATGTACATGCCGGGGCGCTTGCGCACGGCCTCAAGCCCTTCGAGGATCGTGATCGAGCCTTCGCCATAGCTGGTGTCGGCGGCCACGGTTTCGATCTCGGGGATGTAGACGGGCTCGGTGTGCGGCACGTCGGGCTTGTTTTCTTCAGCACTCATTCGGATATTCCTCAGTCTCTCACGGCATTCGCGCGTGATTTTTCGGGCTCTCAAAAGCTCAATTCGCCGCCTCTTGAAAGCGCAAACCCGCGGAAGGCCGCGGGTCGTGTGCGCAAGGCGCCGTGGTTTCTGTCTGCTAGATGCGCATCGGCATCACGACGTATTTGAAGGATGCGTTCTCGGGAATGGTCAGCAGCGCCGAACTGTTGGAGTCGGCCAGGTCGATCTTGACCATGTCCTGGTCCATGTTCGACAGCGCGTCGATCAGGTAGGTCACGTTGAAGCCGATCTCGATGGTGTCGCCGCCGTAGTCGATGTCGAGCTCGTCCTGGGCCTCTTCCTGCTCGGCGTTGTTCGATGCGATGCGCAGCGTGCCCGGCTCGATGTTCAGGCGCACGCCCTTGAACTTCTCGCTGGTCAGGATGGCGGTGCGCTGCAGGCTGGCCAAGAGCGGCGCGCGGCCGAGCGTGACGGTGTTCTTGTGGTTCTTCGGGATGACGCGGTTGTAGTCGGGGAACTTGCCCTCGACCAGCTTGGTGACGAACTCCATGCCGCCGAAGCTGAACTTGGCCTGGTTGTTCGCGAACTGCATCTCGATGGCGCCTTCGGCGTCGGACAGCAGGCGCTGCATTTCGAGCACGGTCTTGCGCGGCAGGATCACTTCCTGGCGCGGCACTTCCACGTCGAGCGTGGCGGACGAGAAGGCCAGGCGGTGGCCGTCGGTGGCGACCAGGCTCAGCTGCTTGCCCTCGGCCACGAAGAGGATGCCGTTGAGGTAGTAGCGGATGTCGTGCACGGCCATCGCGAACGAAACCTGCGAGAGCAGGTCCTTGAGCGTCTTCTGCGGCACGCTGAACACGGGGCCGAAGTTGGCGGCTTCCTGCACCAGCGGGAAGTCTTCCGCCGGCAGCGACTGCAGCGTGAAGCGGCTCTTGCCGCCCTTGAGCACGAGCTTGCTGGCGCTCGATTCGAGGCTCACGGTCTGGTCGGCCGGCATGGTGCGCAGGATGTCGATCAGCTTGCGCGCGCCGATGGTGGTGGTGAAGTTGCCTTCATCGCCGCCGAGCTCGGCGGTGGTGCGGATCTGGATCTCGAGGTCGCTGGTGGTCAGCTGCAGCTGGCCGCCGGTCTTGCGGATCAGCACGTTCGCCAGGATCGGCAAGGTGTGACGCCGCTCCACGATGCCCGCCACCGACTGCAGCGCGGCGAGGACCTTGTCCTGGGTTGCCTTCAAAACGATCATGTCTTCTTCCTCTTCCTATCTCTTTGAATCAGCTTGCAGGGCGCCATTCTCCGCTGTCGCGGGGAGCTTCCTGGACGACATCCGATTTCTTTCCGGTCAGCCCTTGAGGGTCTGCTCGAGCACGTGGAGCTGCTGGTTGAGCTCGGTGAGCTGCTGGCGCTCGCCCGAGATCTTGCGCACCGCGTGCAGCACCGTCGTGTGATCGCGCCCGCCGAACAGCTCGCCGATTTCCGGCAGGCTCTTCTGAGTGAGCTCCTTGGCCAGGTACATCGCGATCTGCCGCGGCCGCGCGATGCTGGCCGGGCGTTTCTTGCTGTACATGTCGGCGACCTTGATCTTGTAGTAGTCGGCCACCGTCTTCTGGATATTCTCGACGGAGATCTGCCGGTTCTGGATCGACAGCAGGTCGCGCAGCGCCTCGCGCGCCAGGGCGATCGAGATCTCCTTCTGGTTGAAGCGCGAGTAGGCGAGGATCTTGCGCAGCGCGCCCTCGAGCTCGCGCACGTTGGAGCGCACGTTCTTGGCGACGAAGAAGGCGACTTCTTCCGGCATTTCGGCCGATTCGGCGCGCGCCTTGTTGATCAGGATGGCCACGCGCATCTCGAGCTCGGGCGGCTCGATGGCGACCGTGAGGCCGGAATCGAAGCGCGAAACCAGGCGCTCGTGGATGTCCGCCAGGCCCTTTGGATAGGTATCGCTGGTCATCACGATGTGCGACTTCTTGGCCAGCAGTGCCTCGAACGCATTGAAGAATTCTTCCTGCGTCCGGTCCTTGTTGGCGAAGAACTGCACATCGTCGATCAGCAGCAGGTCGAGCGAGTGGTAGCGCTCCTTGAACTCATCGAAGGTCTTGCGCTGATAGGCCTTGACCACATCCGACACAAATTGCTCGGCGTGGATGTAGAGAACTTTGGAGTCCGGCTTGTCGGCCAGCAGCCGGTTACCCACAGCATGCATCAGGTGGGTCTTGCCCAGGCCGACGCCGCCATAGATGAAAAGAGGGTTGTACAGGTGACCCGGCATGCCGGCCACGTGCATCGCCGCGGCGCGCGCCATGCGGTTGGCCGTGCCCTCGACCAGGGTGTCGAAGGTGAGGCCGGAATTCAGGCGGTTCTTGAAGCCGGCGGCGGCCGGCTCCTCGCCCGGGCCCGCCACGTCGCGCGGCACGTCCGTCTCGGTCATGACGGCCACGGGTGCAGCACGCACGGGGATTTCGCGAGGAGCAAGCGCTAACTCGATGGCAACCGGCTGGCCGTACATCTTTTCCGCCATGGCGGCGATCTTGCCGGCGTACTGGGCACGGATCCAGTCGAGCTTGAACCGGTTGGCCACGAACACCGTCATGCGCGACAGGTCGTCGGCGACCTGTGCCGTCAGGGGTTTGATCCAGGTGTTGAACTGCTGCTCGGACAGCTCCTGCGCGAGCTGGTCGACGCAGGCCTGCCAGAGGCTTTCGCCGATGCCGTCAGTCGACATGGGCGTGGGGAAAAGTGAAGGGACCCTCGGGCATTTCTTGGTATAGGTATTGTGGATATTCTCTGCTGGAAGGCGCCCGGCATTCTAACTTGTCAAAACCTTATCCACACGCCGGCGAGTGTGTCGAAAGGCCCGCAAATCTGCTCGAAGATTGTTCAGGGCCCCAATGTTTGCGATAATTGCGGGTTTCCCTGAAAACCTCTTTGCGTCTTTCGGGGGCCATCCGAAACACGCCCGCCCCGGCGCCCCGCAGGAACTTCATGCTTTCAGTACGAAAGCGCGAAGGGCCAGCGCGAACAGGGAATTAGGAAATCACCATGAAACGCACCTACCAAGCATCCAAAGTCCGCCGCGCCCGTACCCACGGCTTCCTGGTCCGCATGAAGACCCGCGGCGGCCGTGCCGTCATCAACGCACGCCGCGCCAAGGGCCGCAAGCGCCTGGCCGTCTGACGGCAGTCCACCTGCCGTTGCCAGCAGCCGACCCGTCAGCGCCAGCTCCATCCGCCAGGGCTTCTGGCCCGGGCCGGCATGACACAAGCGGCCCGGCTTCCATGCAGCGGCTCAAGTCCCGCGCGCAATTCCAGGCCGTCCTCGCAGGTGCCACCGTGGCGCGCACTGCTCATTTCGCATTGCATCGCTGTGCGCTCGATCTCGCATCGAGCGCACAGCCGTTGTTCGCGTCCGACGACGTCTGGCTGGGTGCCATGGTGCCCAAGCGCTGGGCGCGTCGCGCCGTCACGCGCAACGCCATCAAGCGCCAGATCTATTCGGTGAGCGCCGCATCCGGCGCAGCACTGCCTCGCGCCGCGCACGTGGTGCGGCTGCGCGCGGGCTTCGACCGCAAGGAGTTCGTGAGCGCCTCTTCGGACAAGCTCAAGGCCGCCGTGCGCGCCGAACTCCAGCAGCTGCTGGCACGGGCCGCGCGCGCCCCCGCGCCGGCCGCAGCCCCTTCCTCCTCGCCATGAAACGCCTGCTGATCGGCATCGTGAAGGCCTACCGCCTGCTGCTGAGCCCCTGGCTCGGCCAGTCGTGCCGTTTCACGCCGACCTGCTCCGTGTATTCGATCGAGGCGCTGGAAGTGCATGGCGCACTCAAGGGCAGCTATCTCACCCTGCACCGCATCGCGCGCTGCCAGCCCTGGTGCCAGGGCGGCCACGATCCGGTTCCGCCGAAATCCCAGCGTCGCACTGACAGGTCAGGATCGCTGTTTTCGTCTCTTCTCTCTTCCGACAAGAAGTCTTCGTCATGAACGATATCCGCCGCACGATACTGTGGGTGATTTTTGGTTTCTCGCTGGTACTGCTGTGGGACCAATGGCAGGTCTTCAACGGCAACAAGCCGACCTTCCTGCCGTCGACCAAGCCGGCCGCCACGGCCGCCGCTCCCGCAACCACCGCGCCCGCGGCCAACAGCAACGGCGTACCGGCTGCCTCCGGCAGCGGCAATGCCGGCGCCGTGCCCACGCAAGCGGTGGCCGCGGCTCCGCGTGAGCAGGTCAAGGTGACCACCGACCTGTTCCAGGCCAGCATCGACAGCGAAGGCGCCACGGTCAACCACCTCGAACTGCGCAAGTACGACGAAGCCGACCGCACCAAGCACGTGGTGTTGTTCGAAAACGGCTCGCCCGCCACCCGCTATGTCGCGCAGACCGGCCTGCTGAACCAGGTCGACACCGGCGAGCGCTTCCCGAACCACCTGACGCAGATGACGCCCAGGCCCGGCCCGCGCGAGATGGCCGACGGCCAGAACACGCTGGAAGTGAGCTTCGAAAGCGCCCCCGCCGGCGGCCTGAAGTACATCAAGACCTACGTGTTTCACCGTGGTGACTACGTTATCGGCGTGCGTCACGAAGTGGTCAACGTGAGCGACCAGCCGCGCGACGCGCAGCTGTACCTGCAGTTGCTGCGTCACGGCACGGTGGCTGCCAGCACCATGTTCGGCACCAACACCTTCACGGGCCCTGCGGCGTACACCAACGAGAAGAAGTTCCACAAGCTCGACTTCAAGGACATCGCCAAGGGCAAGATCGAACCGCCGCCGCCGGCCAACGACGGCTGGATCGCGATGGTGCAGCATTACTTTGCTTCGGCGTGGCTGCTCAAGGGCGACCCGGCCAGCGAGCAGCTGCGCCGCGAGTTCCGCGTGAAGGACCTGGGCGACAACCAGTTCTCCATCGCCATGGTGGCTACGCTGCCGAAGATCGCCCCGGGTGCCACGCAGGTCGTGAACAGTGCGCTGTTCGCAGGCCCTGAAGAAGAAAAGAAGCTCGAAGCCATCGCTCCGGGCCTGGACCTGGTGAAGGACTACGGCATCTTCGCGATCATCTCCAAGCCGCTGTACTGGCTGCTCACCCAGCTGCACGGCCTCCTGGGCAACTGGGGCTGGTCGATCGTCGCGCTGGTGGTGCTGCTGAAGGCGGCCTTCTACTGGCTCAACGCCAAGGCCTACGCCAGCATGGCCAAGATGAAGGCCATCAATCCGAAGATCATGGAAATGCGCGAGCGGCTGAAGGACAAGCCGCAGGAGATGCAGCAGGAAATGATGCGGATCTACAAGACCGAGAAGGTCAACCCGATGGGCGGCTGCTTCCCGATCCTGATCCAGATCCCGGTGTTCATCGCGCTGTACTGGGTGCTGCTGTCGTCGGTCGAGATGCGCCACGCGCCCTGGATCGGCTGGATCACCGACCTCTCGGCACCCGACCCCTGGTACATCCTGCCGATCGTGATGACGGCCACGTCGCTCTTCCAGACCTGGCTCAACCCGACGCCGCCCGATCCGATGCAGGCCAAGCTGATGTGGATCATGCCGCTCGCGTTCAGCGTGATGTTCATCTTCTTCCCGGCCGGCCTGGTGCTGTACTGGATCACGAACAACGTGCTGTCGATCGCGCAGCAGTGGTTCATCAACAAGCGCCTGGGCGTGCTCGGCGCCAAGTAAGCCGGCCGATCGCTCCAAGCCATCCCACGAAGGGCCGCGCAAGCGGCCCTTTTTGCTGAAAGACTGAAAGAATCCGCACCATGCTCGCCCGCACCTCCGACCCCGTCGTCGCCATCGCCACCGCCTCGGGGCGCGGCGCGGTCGGCATCGTGCGCGTGTCGGGCGCCAGGCTGGCGCCGCTGGTCGACGCGATCTGCGGCCGCGCGCTCAAGCCGCGCGAAGCCACCTACCTGCCGTTCCGCGACGCGGACGGCGAGCCGGTCGACCACGGCCTGGCCATCCACTTTCCCTCGCCCAACTCCTTCACCGGCGAGGACGTGCTCGAACTGCAGGCCCATGGCGGATCGGTCGTGCTGCAGCTCCTGCTGGCGCGCTGCCTGGAAGCGGCGGCCGAGCCCGACCCGGTCACCGGCCGCCCGCGTCTGCCCGGCCTGCGCGTGGCCGAGCCCGGCGAGTTCAGCCAGCGCGCCTTCCTCAACGGCAAGATCGACCTGGCGCAGGCCGAGGCCATCGCCGACCTGATCGACGCCAGCACCGAGGCGGCCGCGCGCAGCGCCGGGCGCTCGCTGTCGGGCGCCTTCTCGCGCGAGATCCACACGCTGCGCGACGCGCTGATCCACCTGCGCATGCTGGTGGAGGCCACGCTCGACTTTCCCGAGGAGGAGATCGACTTCCTGCAGAAGGCCGACGCGGCCGGGCAGCTCGCGAAGCTGCGGTCGCAGCTATCTGCGGTGCAGCAGCGCGCGCGCCAGGGCGCCCTGCTGCGCGAGGGCATCAAGGTCGTGATCGCGGGCCAGCCCAACGCCGGCAAGAGCTCGCTGCTCAATGCGCTGGCCGGCGCGGAGCTGGCCATCGTGAGTGCCGTGGCGGGCACCACGCGCGACGTGGTCTCGCAGACCATCCAGATCCACGGCGTGCCGCTGCACGTGGCCGACACCGCCGGCCTGCGGGAGAGCAGCGACGAGGTCGAGCAGATCGGCGTGGCACGCGCCTGGGGGCAGATCGAGAGCGCCGATGCGGTGCTGTTCCTGCACGACCTGACGCGCGCGAGCCAGACCGACTACGCCGCTGCCGACGCCGAGATACTGGCCGGTCTCCAGCAGAAGCTGCCCCCGAGCGTGCCGGTGCTCGACGTCTGGAACAAGCAGGACGCGGCACCCACGGCCCATCCCGAACAGGGCATCGCCCTCTCCGCCAAGACCGGGCTGGGCATCGAGGCCCTGCGCGATCAGCTGCTGGCCATGGCCGGCTGGCAGGCAGTGCCCGAGGGCGTGTACCTTGCGCGAGCGCGCCACGTGCAGGCGCTGGCCCGGGTCGAAACGCACCTGGCGCTGGCTGCAAGCCACCTGGAGGCACAGGCACAGCTGCTCGACCTGCTGGCCGAGGAACTGCGCCTCGCGCAGAACGCGCTGAACGAGATCACCGGCGAGTTCGGCGCCGACGACCTGCTGGGCGTCATCTTTTCGCGCTTCTGCATTGGTAAATAGCCACAGATAGCGGCAGCCGCCCTCGAAAAACGTAAACACTTGTAGCCGAAGTTCGCGGCCATCGCGGATACTTCGGCTCACATGCGGGGGCCGAGAAACACATGTCAATCCAGAACCTGAGCCGCGCCATCGCGGAGAACATCAACACCGACGCGTTCGCGTTGACGTTCAACGTCCAGCAGTGGGAAACGCTGGCGGGTTACCTGCAACCCATCGAGACCGGCGTCGGCGACGTGCTGATCGAGCAGGGCACGCCCGACCGTTCGGTGTTCTTCGTCGAGAGCGGCGCCATCAGCGTGCACCGCGTCAGCAGCAAGGAACAGATGAAGCTGGCCGTGCTTACCGCGGGTTCGGTGGTCGGCGAAGGCTCGTTCTTCTCGCGGCAGCCGCATTCTGCCAACGTGGTGGTCACCGGTGCGGGCCGCGTCTGGCGGCTCACCGCGATCCGCTTCGCCGAGATGTCGAACCGCCAGCCCAACATGGCGCTGGAGATCGCGATGGCCCTGGGCGCCGTGATCGCCAAGCGCATGGCGCACCGCTCCAAGCGCGTCGCGGTGACCTGATCGGGAAGGCCTCCTCACTCGCCCGCCACCGGATCGATCCTACGGATGCAGGCCAGCCATTTCAGTTCAGGACGCCGAGAAGCAAGAAGTAGTCAGCAAGCAAGCCATGGCCTCGATCTGTCCGGTCTGCAGCACGGAGAACCGTGACGGCGCGAATTTCTGCAGGAGCTGCGGCATCAAGCTGTCCGCCGCGGGAGACCGGATCCCGCCGCCACCGACCCCCGAACGCGAATGGGCCACCACGGCGCCCGCCCAACTGCGCGCGCCGACCATCCCGGCGCCCCTCGAAGAACTCCCGCCGGCACCGTCGCCCGCGCGCCAGTCCTTCTTCAGCCGCTCGCCTGCCTCCGCGCCGCGGCATGACGACGACGAGCAGACCGTTTTCATGCTGCACGACGACGGCTCGCCGCGCGTGCCCGCACCGCCGGCCACCGCGCAGGGGCTGGAATCGAGCTGGGCGCCGTCGCCCGAAAGGGTGAAGAAGCCCCGGGTCAGGATCCGCAAGCCCGCTCCGGTCGACCGGCCGCCGCGCAAGCGCGCGATCCTGCTGTGGGTGGGCCTGCTCGCGGTGGCTGTGGCGATGATCGTGGCGGGCTGGTCCGGCTACGGAACGCGAAAGACGGCTCCTGCCGTCGAGGAGACCGCCCCGCCCGCCGCAGCGCCGGCTCCCGCCGCTGCGGCGCCTGCCGTCGAGTCACCACCACCGCCATCACCGCCATCACCGCCATCACCGCCGCCCGCCGAGCCCGCCGCGACGGATGCACAGCCTGCCGAGCAGGCTGCGCCATCGCCTGCGGCGGAAGCCGCGCCGGCAGCACCCCCGCCGCCCAAGCCCGCCAAGCAGGCGCGCAAGCAGCCGGCCGCCGCTGCGGCGCCCCAGCCAGCTGCGGAGACTGCGGCTCCCGTCGCGGCGCCTGCCCCGCCACCCGCACCGGCGGCTGCGGCCGAGCCCGCGGCCATGTGCGGCGACCGCAATTTCATCGCCAGGGCGCAATGCATGGCGGCGCAGTGCCTGAAGCCGGAGTACAAGGCCCATGCGCAGTGCGAGGCGGTGCGCCGTCAGCAGCGCATCGAGGAAGAAAAGCGCAACCCGACGCTCATCAACTGAGCGTCCCGGCGGAAAGCGGCCTGCTGCCGCTCAGCCCTTCTGCAACCGCTCGACCGCCATCGCCAGCGCGGCCGGCTTGCCCGAGAGCACCAGCGTGTCGCCGTCCGACAGTACCGTGTCGTCGGCCAGCGGGCGCGGCTGGCCGTCGTGCCGGCGCAGGCTCGCGATGCGCACGCCCAGCGTCTGCAGCGCCAGTCCCTGCAGCGTCTGGCCGATCGCGCGGGCGCCTGCATCGAGCGTGAAGCTGTTGAGCCGCTCGTGATCGATCTCGTCGGCGTTGTCGTCGTCCGCGCCGTGGAAGTAGCCGCGCAGCAGGTTGTAGCGGGCATCGCGCTGGTCCTGCACCACGCGGATCACGCGCCGCATCGGCACGCCGACCAGCGCCAGCGCGTGGCTCGCGAGCATCAGCGAACCCTCGATGGCCTCGGGTACCACTTCGGTCGCGCCGGCGGCCTGCAGCTTCTCGAGGTCGTGGTCGTCCTGCGTGCGCACGATCACCGGCACGTGCGGCGCATGGGCGCGCGTGTTGGCCAGCACCTTCATCGCGCCGGGCACGTCGAGGTAGGTCACGACCACTGCGCTGGCGCGCGCCAGGCCGGCGGCCATCAGCGCCTGCAGCCGCGCGGCGTCGCCGAACACCACCGAGTCGCCGGCGGCGGCGGCCTGGCGCACGCGGTCGGGGTCCAGGTCGAGCGCCATGTAGGGGATGCCCTCGCGCTCCAGGATGCGCGCCAGGTTCTGGCCGCAACGCCCGTAGCCGCAGATGATCACGTGCTGCGCCGTGTTGATGGTCTTGCGCGCGATGGTCGTCATCTGCAGCGACTGCTGCAGCCAGTCGCTGGCCACCAGCTTCCGCACGATGGCGTTGCTGTACATGATGATGAAGGGCGTCGCCAGCATCGACAGCACCATCGACGCCAGCACCGGGTTGGCCAGCCACGGCGGCAGCAGGCTGCGCTCCTGGGCCAGCGTCAGCAGCACGAAGCCGAACTCGCCGGCCTGGGCGAGGTACAGGCCGGTGCGCAGCGACACGCCCGAGGTGGCGCCCAGCACCCGAGCCAGCACCGTCACCAGCGCCAGCTTGAAGGCCAGCGGCACCAGCAGCAGCACGCCCACCAGTAGCCAGCGCTCCACCACGATGTGCCAGTCGAGCGACATGCCCACGGTGATGAAGAACAGCCCCAGCAGCACGTCGTGGAAGGGGCGGATGTCGGTCTCGACCTGGTGCTTGTATTCTGTCTCCGACACCAGCATGCCCGCGATGAAGGCGCCCAGCGCCAGGCTCAGGCCGGCCAGCTCGGTCAGCCAGGCAAGCCCCAGCGTGATCAACAGCACGTTCAGGATGAAGAGCTCCTCGCTGCGCCGCCGCGCCACCAGCGTGAGCCACCAGCGCATCACGCGCGGGCCGCCGTACAGCAGCACGCCGATCAGGAAGCTCGCCTTCAGCAGCGCGAGCCCCAGCGCCTTGGCCAGCGCCTCGGGCGGGGCGCCCAGTGCGGGGATCAGCACCAGCAGCGGCACCACAGCCAGGTCCTGGAACAGCAGCACGCCCATCACGCGCTTGCCGTGCTCGCTCTCGAGCTCGAGCCGCTCGGCCATCAGCTTGACCACGATGGCGGTGCTGCTCATGGTGAGCGCGCCCGACAGGGCCAGCGCCGTCTGCCAGCCCAGGTGCCATGCCGGCGGCAGCAGCCGAGCCAGCAGCAGCGCGCCGGCGGTGGCCAGGGCCATCGTCAGCAGCACCTGCAGCAGGCCCAGGCCGAACACGTGCTTTCGCATCGCGCGCAGCTTGGGCAGGCTGAATTCCAGCCCGATCACGAACATCAGGAACACCACGCCGAACTCGCCGAGGTGCTGGATGCCCTCGGTGTTCTGGGCCAGCGCGAAGGCGTGCGGCCCGATCAGCACGCCGGCCGAGAGATACCCCAGCATCGGCGGCAGCTTGAGGGAGCGGCACGCCACCACGCCGATGACCGCGGCCAGCAAGTACAACAGCGTGAGATCGAACGAAGACATATGCGCCGATGCTAGAGCAAGAGCCGTGCGCGGCGCCTCAGGGAGGACACCGGGCAGCGCCGCGGCGCCGGCTCCGGGATGGGCCCAGGTGCGAGGGGGCCGGCCGCGGGGGCAAGCCGCTGGCCCGTAAAATCCGGCGATGAGCTCCCGTCCCGCCCCGGCCCCCGTGGTCGACCCCGAAGCCATCCTGGCCCGGGCACGCCTCACCTTCGACATCGAAGCCGAAGCCGTCTCCGGCCTGAAGAACCGCGTCGGCCCCAGCTTCGTCGAGACCGTGCGCAAGATCCTCGAAGTGCGCGGCCGCGTGGTCGTGATGGGCATGGGCAAGAGCGGCCACGTCGGCCGCAAGATCGCCGCCACCCTCGCCTCCACCGGCACGCCCGCGATGTTCGTGCACCCGGCCGAGGCCAGCCACGGCGACCTCGGCATGATCAAGGCGGTCGACCTGGTGCTCGCCATCTCCAACAGCGGCGAGGTCGACGAGCTCACCGTCATCCTGCCGGTCGTCAAGCGCCAGGGCGTGCCCCTGATCGCCATGACCGGCCGCACCGAATCCACCCTCGCCCGCCATGCCGACATCGTGATCGACGCGGGCGTGTCGAAGGAGGCCTGCCCGCTCAACCTCGCCCCCACCGCCAGCACCACCGCCCAGATGGCGATGGGCGACGCGCTGGCCGTGGCGCTGCTCGACGCGCGCGGCTTCGGCTCGGAAGACTTCGCTCGCTCGCATCCGGGCGGCGCGCTCGGGCGCAAGCTGCTCACCCACGTGAGCGACGTCATGCGCTCGGGCGACGACGTTCCTCGCGTGGCACCCGACGCCAGCATCAGCGAGCTGATGCGTGCCATGAGCAACAAGGGCTTCGGCGCCGCCGCGGTGGTGGAACCCGACGGCCGCGCCTCGGGCATCTTCACCGACGGCGACCTGCGCCGGCTGATCGAGGCCGGTGCCGACCTGCGCAGCCCCAAGGCGGTCGACGTCATGCACCGCAACCCGCGCACCATCCGCGTCGACGCGCTGGCGGTGGAAGCCGCCGAGCTCATGGAACAGTGCGGCATCACCCGGCTGTTCGTGATCGACGGCGAAGGCGTGGTCGTCGGCGCGATCAACACCAACGACCTGATGCGCGCGAAGGTCATCTGATGCCCCTCGAGTTCCAGGCCGAGACGCTTCTCGCCGCACAGGACGTGCGCATCGTCTTCTTCGACATCGACGGCGTCCTGACCGACGGCGGCGTGTATTTCACCGAGCATGGCGAGACGCTCAAGCGCTTCAGCATCCTCGACGGCTACGGCCTGAAGCTGCTGCGCAAGGCGGGCATCGTGCCGGCCGTGATCACCGGGCGCGACTCCAAGCCGCTGCGCGTGCGCCTGGAGGCGCTGGGCATCGAGCACGTGCGCTATGGCACCGAGGACAAGCTGCCGGCCGCCCAGGCCATGCTCGACCAGCTCGGCTTCGGCTGGGCACAGGCCGCGGCCATCGGCGACGACTGGCCCGACCTGCCGGTGCTCTCGCGCGTCGGCTTCCCGGCGGCGCCGGCCAATGCCCATGCGGAAGTGCGCGGCATCGCGCGCTACGTGACCAGGGCGCGCGGCGGCGAGGGCGCTGCGCGCGAGTTGTGCGACCTGCTGCTCACCGCCTGCGGCCAGTACCGCGTCATGCTCGACGCGGCGCGGGGGCCTGGCGCATGAGCGGCGTGAAACGCGCATGGGGCATGGCGCGCGACGTCCTCGACCGCGCCACGATCTACCTGCCGATCATCCTGACGGCCGCCGTCGCGCTCGGCACCTACTGGCTGGTGCGCAACGCGCCCAAGCTGCTGGAGCCCGCTCCCAAGGTCGCGCCCACGCACGAGCCCGACTACTTCATGCGCGACTTCGTCATCAAGAACTTCCTGCCCAATGGCGACCTGCGCAGCGAACTGCACGGCGTCGAAGGCCGGCACTACCCCGACACCGACACCATCGAGATCGACAAGGTGCGCATGCGCTCGGTGTCCCCCGAGGGGCTCGTGACGCGCGGCAGCGCCGACCGGGGGCTGTCGAATTCCGACGGCAGCGAAATCCAGCTCTTCGGCAACGCGATCGTCATCCGCGACCCGTCGGTGGGACCGAACGGCAAGCCCACGCCGCGCCTGGAGTTCCGCGGCGACTTCCTGCATGCCTACGTCGACACGGAGCGCGTCACCTCGAACAAGCCGGTCACGCTCATCCGTGGCACCGACCAGTTCACCGGCGACACGCTCGACTACGACAACCTGAGCGGCGTGGCCAATCTCAACGGCCGGGTGCGCGGCGTGCTGATTCCGTCGGCGGCGGCAGCTCCTGCTCCCGCCAGGAAGCGCTGAGTAAGGCATCTCCCGCATGACGACCTCCCCGCTTGTCTTCATCACCGGCGCTTCCAGCGGCATCGGCCAGGCGCTGGCCGCGAGCTTCTACGACGCCGGCTACCGGCTGGCGCTGGTCGCGCGGCGCACGGGGGAAATCGAATCGTGGGCGAGCGCCCGCCAGCTGTGCGCCGACCGCTACCGGGTCTACGGCGCCGACGTGGCGCAGACCGACAGCATCGTCGCCGCCGGCAATGCCTGCATCGAGCAGCAGGGACTGCCCGACGTGGTGATCGCGAACGCGGGCATCAGCGTGGGCATCGACACGGGGGAGCGCGAGGACATCGACGTGATGGCGCGCACATTCGCCACCAACAACGTGGGCCTGATGGCCACTTTTCATCCCTTCGTGCGGGCGATGGTCCGGCGCGGCAGCGGGCGGCTCGTCGGCATCGGCAGCGTGGCCTCCATCCGCGGGCTGCCGGGGCACGGCGCGTACTGCGCCAGCAAGGCTGGCGTGGTGGCGTACTGCGAGAGCCTGCGCGGCGAGCTGCACGGGAGCGGCGTGAAGGTCGTCACCCTGTGCCCGGGCTACATCGACACGCCCCTCACGCAGGGCAACCGCTATGGCATGCCCTTCCTCATGAAGGCGGAAGACTTCGCCAACCAGGCGCTGCGCGCCATCGAGGCGGGCACCAGCTATCGCGTGATTCCCTGGCAGATGGGCGTGGTCGCCAAGATCATGCGCATGCTGCCGAACGCCGTGCTCGACCGGGCGGTGCAGGGGCGCGAACGGAAGAAGCGCAGCGGCGAAGCCTGATCGGGCCAGCTTCGCCGACCGCCCAAAGAAAAAGGCTCCCAAGGGAGCCTTTTGTCTGTCTGAGTGTGATTCGTTCGGAGAGTCGCAGGGTTCAGTAGCCGCTGTTGCCGCCGCCGTAACCACCGCCGCCACCGCCCGAGCGGCCGCCGCCACGGGGACCAGCGCCGTAGGGGCTGCGGAAACCGCCGTCGCCACCACCACCGCCGCCACTGCGGCCACCGCCGCCGTAGCCGCCACCACCGCCGCCGGAGCGACCGCCACCACCGTAGCCGCCACCACCGCCGCCGTAGCCACCGCCACCACCGCCGCCATAACCACCACCGCCGCCGCCATAGCCGCCGCTGCGCGGGGGACGCGCTTCCATCGGACGTGCCTCGTTGACGACGACGCTGCGGCCGCCCAGGGGCTGGCCGTTCATGCCGTTGATTGCGGCCTGTGCTTCCGCGTCACTGCCCATCTCGACGAAGCCGAAGCCCTTCGAGCGGCCGGTGTCACGTTCCATCATGACCTTGGCGCTGGTCACGGCGCCGAACTGCCCGAAGGCTTGTTCGAGATCTCCGTCGCGCACCGAGTAAGGCAGGTTGCCGACGTACAGTTTGTTGCCCATCAAGGGACTCCTATAAACACATCAAGAAAAGCGATGGAGTCCCGAAAGCATCACTCAAACGAGAGCGTCGAGTCGCGCGAAACTGACCGATCACCGAACTGCCCCCCGACCAAAGTGAAGAGGGAGGCTCGTGCATTATGGGTGAAATATCCGAATTGCAAGCGGGAATTTGCTTCTTGAGGTAGCACCTGTCAAAACTATTCGAAAGCTAGCGCCTACTTGCATGATTGAGCGAGGTCCTTCGCCCTACATCCGTGCGTGCATGTAGAATTCCGCCCGTCATTGGGGAGTAGCCGCCTTCCGATCTGCGAGAAGGGCCCGCGTCAACAGACTTGTCCTGTCCCACCAGGATATGGCGCGTGCAGTGAACACACCTGGCGAGACCTTTGACCGTGCAACTTCGGGAATATGGCCGAAGGTGTTGCACGGTCAATTGCGTCCTTCGGCCCAAGGAACCCCACGTCATCATGGAAGCTTTTCTCGTAGCAACGGGCGTCGTCGCGCTCGCGGAAATGGGCGACAAGACCCAGCTCCTGGCCCTTCTTCTGGCCGCGCGTTTCAGGAAACCCTGGCCCATCGTCCTCGGCATCTTCGCCGCCACCGTCATCAACCATGCGCTCGCGGGCGCGGTCGGCAACTACCTCACGCGCTGGCTCGGGCCCGAGGTGCTGCGGTGGATACTGGGCGGCTCCTTCATCGCCATGGCCGTCTGGATGCTCATTCCCGACAAGCTCGACGACGACGATGCCCCCGGCACATCGAAGTTCGGCGTCTTCGGCACCACGGTCGTCGCCTTCTTCCTTGCCGAGATGGGCGACAAGACCCAGATCGCCACCGTCATGCTCGCCGCCCGCTTCACGCACGACTACTTCTGGGTGGTCATGGGCACCACGCTGGGCATGATGCTGGCCAACGCGCCCGTGGTGTGGCTCGGCGACAAGATCGTGCGGCGGGTGCCGATCAAGCTCGTGCACGGCATCTCCGCCGCGATCTTCCTTGTGCTGGGCATCGTGATGATCGTCGGCTGGTAAGAAAAGAAAAAGGCGGAGCCCGGCCCCTTCCAGGAACACCGCGGAACCGGCTTTGCCGGGCCGCCGGTGTTGCCCCCTTCCCAAGGGGGTTGGCGAAGCGACACGCAGTGCGCGCAGCCTGGGGGATATACTTTGCCTTGCGCCGATTTGCTTCAGCTTGCGGGCGCTTTATAAATTCAGCTAAAGACAGGCGCGGCAGACCCGGCTCGTTTTTGGCGAGGCCGGGTTTTTCATTCATGTCGTCGTCACCACCTCTGGTCGTCACTCCGCAGTCGATGCAGTTCGCAGGCCCGCTGGCCTTGCGCAGCGGCGCATCGATCAGCGACTACACGCTCGCCTACGAAACCTACGGCACCCTGAACGCCGAGCGCAGCAACGCCGTGCTTGTTTGCCATGCGCTTAACGCCTCGCACCACGTCGCGGGCGTCTACCAGGGCCAGGCCCGTTCCGAGGGCTGGTGGGATAACATGGTGGGCCCGGGCAAGCCGCTCGACACCGACCGCTTCTTCGTGATCGGCGTCAACAACCTCGGCTCCTGCTTCGGCTCGACCGGCCCGATGCACGTCAACCCCGCCACCGGCCGCGTCTACGGCGCCGACTTCCCGGTGGTGACGGTCGAAGACTGGGTTGACGCCCAGGCCGCGCTGCTCGACGCGCTCGGCATCGAGACGCTCGCCGCCGTGATGGGCGGCAGCCTCGGCGGCATGCAGGCCCTCTCCTGGACACTGCAGTACCCCGAGCGCGTGCGCCACGCGGTGGTGGTGGCCAGTGCACCCAACCTCACGGCCGAGAACATCGCCTTCAACGAGGTGGCGCGCCGCGCCATCGTGACCGACCCCGACTTCCACGGCGGCCACTTCTACGAGCACGGCGTGGTGCCCAAGCGCGGCCTGCGCATCGCGCGGATGATCGGCCACATCACCTACCTCAGCGACGACGTGATGAACGCCAAGTTCGGCCGCATCCTGCGCAGCGCCGTGGAGGGTGAGAACAATGGCGAGGCGGCGGGCGCCGACTACCGCTATTCCACCCAGGACGTCGAGTTCCAGATCGAGAGCTACCTGCGCTACCAGGGCGACAAGTTCAGCGAGTACTTCGACGCCAACACCTACCTCCTGATCACCCGCGCGCTCGACTACTTCGACCCCGCGCGCAACCACGGCGGCAAGCTCAGCGCCGCGCTCGCCCAGGCGCGCGCCAAGTTCCTGCTCGTGAGCTTCAAGACCGACTGGCGTTTCTCGCCCGCGCGCAGCCGCGAGATCGTCAAGGCGCTGCTCGACAACAGCCGCAACGTGAGCTACGCCGAGATCGACGCGCCGCACGGCCACGACGCCTTCCTGCTCGACGACGTGCGCTACATGGGCGTGGTGCGCTCCTACTTCGAGCGCGTCGCCAAGGAGTTCCAGCAATGAGCGACCTCGAACACCAACGGCTCATCGCCGAACTCGTGCCCCAGGGCTCGCGCGTGCTCGACCTCGGCTGCGGCGACGGCGCCCTGCTAGACCTGCTGCAGCGCGAGCGCGGCTGCACCGGCTACGGCGTAGAGATCGCCGACGGCAACGTGCTGCAGTGCATCCGCCGCGGCGTCGACGTGATCCAGCTCAACCTCGACGAAGGCCTCGCGATGTTCGACGACGCCTCCTTCGACGTGGTGCTGCAGATCGACACGCTGCAGCACCTGCGCAATGCCGAAGTCATGCTGCGCGAGACCGCGCGTGTGGGCCGCATCGGCATCGTCGCCTTCCCCAACTTCGCGCACTGGCCCAACCGCCTGAGCGTGGCGCGCGGTCGCATGCCCGTCACGCGCCGCCTGCCCTACCAGTGGTACGACACGCCCAACATCCGCGTCGGCACCTTCAAGGACTTCGAGGTGCTGGCCGGCAAGAACAACCTTCGCATCCTCGACGCCTTCGGGCTGCAGAACGGCCGCGACGTGCGCTGGCTGCCCAACGCGCGCGCCAGCACGGCCGTCTTCAAGTTCGAGCGCGGCGGCGGTTGACGGCGCAATGAGCTTCACGCTCGCACAGCCGGTCCACAGCGAACTCGTCATCAAGAAGAGCCGTTTCATCGGCTGCGTGCAGCCGGTGGCCGACCGCGCGGCGGCACTGGCCGTGGTCGCCTCGCTGCGTGCCGAGCATCCCGCGGCGGCGCACGTGTGCTGGGCCCTCATGGCGGGCGGGCAGTCGGCCGCGAACGACGACGGCGAGCCCGGCGGCACCGCAGGACGTCCGATGCTGGAAGTGCTGCGCCACCAGCAGGTCGAAGGCGCGCTCGCGACCGTGGTGCGCTATTTCGGCGGCGTGAAGCTGGGCGCGGGCGGCCTCGTGCGGGCCTACACCGATGCGATCGCGCAGGCCCTGCTCGGCGCCACGCTGGTGCCGCTGCTGCGCCAGCGAAGCCTGCGCTGCTCGGTGCCGTATGCGCTCGAAGGGCTGGTGCGGCGCGAGCTCGCTGCAGCCGGCGCGGTGCTCGAAGGCGTGCAGCACGGCGACGACGTGGCTTTCGCCTTCTCGCTGCCGGAGCCCGAGGCCGATGCCTTCATCGTGCGCCTCGGCGATGCTGCGCAAGGGCGCGTCGTCTGGCCGCGGGAGTGAGCTTCTTGGCCGGGACCGCCGGTGCCGGTTCGACCATCGCGAGAACGCCGCGCTGCGCCACCGGCACCGCGACCGATTCGTCGTCGCCGCCGCGGCGCGCCATCTCGGCGGTCACGATGCCGGTCGGCACCGCGAGCACGCCCCAGCCCACCAGCATCATCACCGACGCGATCGCGCGGCCCAGGTCGGTCTTGGGCACGAGGTCGCCGAAGCCCACGGTGGCCATCGTCGAGATCGCCCAGTAGACCGCCACCGGGATGCTGGTGAAGCCGTGCTGCGGCCCTTCGACCACGTACATCAGCGTGCCCATCACCAGCACCACCAGCATCACGAAGCCCACGAACACGGTGATCTTGCGCCGGCTCGCCGCCACCGCCGAGACCAGCGCTCGGTACTCCACGGAGTAACGCGATAGTTTGAAGATCCTGAAAACGCGCAGCAGGCGCAGGATGCGCACGTCGATCAGATAGCCCAGGCCCATCTGCGGCGCGAAGACCACGAGGAAGGTCGGCAGCAGCGCCAGCAGGTCGATCACGCCGTAGAAGCTCGTCGCGTAGCGCAGCGGCTTGTTCACGCAGCTCAGCCGAGCGATGTACTCCAGCGTGAAGAGGGTGGTGAACATCCACTCGAGGACGTTGAACACCGGGCGCCACTGCTCGCGGATGGACTGCACGCTGTCGAGGATCACCACCAGCACGCTGGCCACGATCACCGCGATCAGCGCGAGGTCGAACATCAGGCCCGCGCGCGTGTCGGCCTCGAAGATCACGGTGAAGAGAGTGCGCCGCCAGCCGTGCGCGGGCTTGTCGAAGCGCGAGTCGGTGCTGGACGACATCGCGCGCGATGTGGTGTTCCGTTCGACGTTTGGAGAGCTCATGGCGCCACATTGTCATGCGCCCGATCGACTTATTCAGTTACGCTTCTTGCGCAATGAAGTGCCGCAGGCCGTGAGTGCGTTCTTACGATAGTCCCCTTTCTTGAGGAGCTCCCCTTTGGCTACACAGTCCCCCTTCTTCGGCAAGCGTGATCGTGACACCGATTCGTTGACATCGCGCCCCGCGCCGCTCGTCGGTTCGGGCACCAACCTCTCCGGAACCCCCGTCAATCCCTCCTCGCTCACCGCACAGCAAGGCGGCCTGAACGCCGCAGCGGCCGCGCCCGTGGCCAAGGAAGGCGGCAGCAAGCTCACCGTCGGCCCCAACATCAAGCTCAAGGGCGTGGAGATCACCGACTGCGACACGCTCGTGGTCGAAGGCCTGGTCGAAGCCACCATGGACTCGCGCCTGATGCAGATCGCCGAACAGGGCGCCTTCAAGGGCTCGGCCGAGATCGACATCGCCGAGATCCGCGGCGTTTTCGACGGCAGCCTCACCGTGCGCGAGAAGCTCGTCATCCACTCGACCGGCAAGGTCACCGGCAAGATCCGCTACGGCAAGATCGTGATCGAGGAAGGTGGCCAGATCTCCGGCGAGATCAGCTTCGGCGCCGCCAAGCCCTCGCTTCAGGCCGCTGCCTGAAACAGGCCCCCCGGCTTTTCACTCCGCTTCGCTGCGTATAAGTCCACCCCCGAGGGGTTGCGGGCCGCCTTGGGAGCGGCCCGGCGGCGCCCGCAGGCGTCTTTCACGCGGTAGGTGCGGTCCAGCCAAGACGCTCCAGCAAGGCACCGGCAGCCGCCGGTGCCTTTTCCTTGGCGCCGTTGATGAAGTAGACGAACACGTCACGCTTCTTCGACGACGCGCCCCATCCCTGCGCGCGCTCGGCCCATGTGTCGAGGGCCTTGGGCGCATAGCCCGCTTTCAGCTTGCCGTCGGCCATCATCAGCCGCGCGTAGGCGATGTCGCCTTCGGGCTCCTCGAAGGACGGAAACTTCTCGGCGTCGGTGAACACCGTCGACACCTTGTACTTCTTCGCGAGCGCCTTGTAGGCGGGCACGATGAAGCTCTCGTGCCGCACGTCCATCACGTGCCGCAGCACGCGGCTGCCCTCCTTCTTCGGCAGCAGAGCAAGGAAGGCCTCGAAGTCCTCCGCGTCGAACTGCTTGGTCGGCATGAACTGCCAGACGATCGGCCCGAGCTTGTCGCCGAGCTCGGCCACGCCGCTGTCGATGAAGCGCTTGATGGAGTCTCCCGCGCCCGACAGCAGCTTGCGGTTGGTCGCGAAGCGCGAGGCCTTCATCGAGAAGATGAAGTCGTCGGGCGTGTCGTCATGCCACTTGCGGAAGGTCTCGGGCTTGAAGGTGCTGTAGTAGGTGCCGTTGATCTCGATGGCGCTGACCTTGCGGCTCGCGTAGTTGAGTTCCTTCGCGTGCGCGAGTCCCTTGGGGTAGAAGTTGTCGCGCCAGGGCTCGTAGGTCCAGCCGCCGATGCCCACCTTGATGTTTGCCTTGCTCACGTGGCCCTCCGGGTTGAGATCGCCCGCACTCTACGCGCGGACGCTGCTGGGCGCAAAATGCGTCCTTTCTTTCGTCACCCGCGGAGAACCCACCGATGAACGCCCCCCTGCACCGCGAAATGCCCGCCGGCACGCTCGACGCCGAGCGCGCCCTGTCCGACGTCACCGCCCAATGGGACGGCGACATCCTCAAGCAACTCACCGACTACATCGGCATCCCGGCCAAGTCGCCCGGCTTCGACAAGGACTGGTCGGCCAACGGCTATCTCGAGACCGTGCTGCGCAATGCCGCCGCCTGGGTCGAGGCGCAGAAGGTCGAGGGCCTGAAGCTGGAGATCGTGCGGCTCGAAGGGCGCACCCCGGTGCTGTTCTTCGAAGTGCCGGCCACCGGCACCGACATGGGCGAGACCGTGCTGATGTACGGACACCTCGACAAGCAGCCCGAGTTCACCGGCTGGCGCAACGACCTCGGCCCCTGGACGCCCAAGTACGAGAACGGCCTGCTCTACGGCCGCGGCGGTGCCGACGACGGCTACGCGGTGTACGCCAGCATCGCCGCGCTGCAGGCGCTCAAGAACCAGGGCGCGGCGCACCCGCGCATCGTGGGCCTGATCGAGACCTGCGAGGAAAGCGGCTCCTACGACCTGCTGCCGTACGTCGACGCACTGCGCCCGCGCCTCGGCAACGTCGAGTTGGTGATCTGCCTCGACTCCGGCGCCGGCAACTACGACCAGCTGTGGCTCACCACCTCGCTGCGCGGCATGGCCAGCGGCACGCTCAAGGTCGAGGTGCTGACCGAGGGCATCCACTCGGGCGATGCCTCGGGCCTCGTGCCCTCGAGCTTCCGCATCATGCGGCAGGTGCTCGACCGGCTCGAAGACAGCGCCACCGGCCGCCTGCTGCCTGCGAGCTTCCACTGCGAAGTGCCGGCCGACCGCCTCGCGCAGGCCAAGGCCACCGCCGCCATCCTCGGCGACGAGGTCTACAAGCGCTTCCCGTGGGCGCACTACGACTGCGGCGGCTCGACCGTGTTCGCTCTGCCCACCACCACCGACCCGGTCGAGGCCCTGCTCAACCGCACCTGGAAACCCACGCTGTCGGTAACCGGTGCCGAAGGCTTCCCGGCGCTGAAGGACGCGGGCAACGTGCTGCGCCCCTACACCGCCTTCAAGCTGTCGCTGCGCCTGCCCCCGCTGGTCGACGCGGCCGAGGCGGTGCAGAACCTCAAGACGCTGCTGGAGGACAACGCGCCCTACCAGGCCCGCGTGACCTTCGAGAGCAACGGCGGAGCCACCGGATGGAACGCGCCCGCCATCACGCCGTGGTTCGAGGACGCGCTCAACAAGGCCTCGCAGGCGCACTTCGGCGCTTCCTGCGGCTATATCGGCCAGGGCGGAACCATCCCGCTGATGAACATGCTCAGCGCCGGCTTCCCGAAGGCGCAGATGATGGTCTGCGGCGTGCTCGGCCCCAAGAGCAACGCGCACGGCCCCAACGAGTTCCTGCACGTGCCCTACGCCAAGAAGCTCACCGCGGCCGTGGCCGAGGTGATCGCCGCGCTGCCGGCCGCGCACCGCGCGGCATCGTCGGAGCCGGCGGCGGCTTGAGCGCGGTCCTGCCCCTGCCGCAGCGCGTCTCGCTGTCCACGCCGGACGGCGAGACGCTCGCATTGCGGCGGCTGCCGGCGCCCGGGCCGGCGCGTGCCGTGGTCGTCGTGGTCCACGGGCTGGGCGAGCACGCCGGCCGCTACCACGGCCTGGCCGAGTGCCTGCACGAATGGGGCTTCGCGGTGTGGGCGCACGACCACTACGGGCACGGCGAATCCAGCGGCCCGCGCGGCGGCCTGCCGAGCGAGCTGCGGCTGGTGGACGATCTCGCCCTGGTCGTCGACGACGCGCGCCGCGAGAACCCCGGCCTGCCGGTGGTGCTGCTGGGCCACAGCCTCGGCGGGCTTGTCGTGGCGAGCCTGATTGCGCGCGGCGTGCGGCACGTCAACGCCGCAGTGCTGTCCTCGCCGGGGCTCGATCCCGGCCTGAACGGTTTCCAGAAGCTGCTGCTCGCGGTGCTGCCGCGCATCGCACCCGACCTTCGCGTGGGCAACGGCCTCGACGACAACTACCTATCGCACGACCCGGCGGTGGTGCAGGCCTATCGCGACGATCCGCTCACGCACGACCGCATCGGCGGCCGGCTCGCGCGCTTCCTGGCCTACGAAGGAGAAGCCGTGCAGCAGCGCGCCGCGAACTGGCCGGTGCCCACGCTGCTGCTCTACGCGGGCGACGACCGCCTCGTGCGGCCCGCGGCCAGCCGCGCTTTTGCCGCAGCCGCCGCGCCAAGCAGCAAGGTCGAGGCGCAATGCTTTGACACGCTGTACCACGAGATCTTCAACGAGCTTGAAGCCGATCCGGTCTTCGAAGCCCTTCAGCGCTGGCTCAACCGGCGCTTTCCGCAGCGGGCCTGACGGCGCGCTTGCGCGCCAGCCAGAGCAGCGCCGCGCCCGTCAGCACCACCGGCACCAGCGAGCCGAAGTTCAGCAGCCGCCAGCCCTGGGTGGTCACCAGCACGCCCGAGGCGAACGACGTCAGCGCCAGCGTGGCGAACACGCAGAAGTTGAGCGCGCCCTGCGCGCGGTCGCGCTCCTCGGGCGTGTAGGCGGTGAGCGACAGCGTGGTGCTTCCGGTGAAAAGGAAATTCCAGCCCACGCCCAGCAGGAACAGCGCCACGATGAAGTGATGCAGTTCCACGCCCGAGAGCGCGATGGCGATGCAGCCGAGGTTCAGCAGCAGCCCCGCGCCCATCACCGGCAGCGCGCCGAAACGGCGGATCAGGTGGCCGGTGAAGAAGCCCGGCGCGAACATGCCGATCACGTGCCATTCGAGCACCAGCGCGGCGTCGGAGAATGGCAGGCTGCAGATCTGCATAGCGATGGGCGTCGCGGCCATCAGCAGGTTCATCACGCCGTAGCCCAGCGCGCCGGCTGCCGCCGCGACGATGAACACCGGCTGGCGCGCGATCTCCGAAAGCGGCCGTCCGCCCGCCGCTTCCTTGCGCGCGGGCGCGGGCGGGAACTGGATGAAGTGCATCACCGCCATCGACAGCAGCGCCACCGCCGCCAGCGCGATGTAGGCGCCGGCGAAGGGCACGGCGAAGGCTTCGCGCGTGGCCTTGGCGAGGTTGGGCCCGGCCACGGCACCGATCAGTCCGCCGGCCATCACCATCGACACCGCCTTCTCGCGCCACTGCGGCGCCGCCAGCTCGGCCGCCGCGAAGCGGTAGAGGCCGGCGTTTGCGTTGTAGTAGCCCGCGATGACGGTGGCGAAGCACAGCAGCCAGAAGTTCTTCGTGACCGCCGCGAAGCAGCACAGCAGCGCCGACACCAGCGCCACCGCCAGCCCGGTCTGGAACGAGCCGCGTCGGCCGAAGCGCTGCTGCGTGCGCGCCACCAGCCCGGTGGAGAGCGCGCCGCCGATCACGTAGCTCATGACCGGCAGCGTCGCCATCCAGCCGCGCGGCGCGATGGCCAGGCCCACCAGCCCGTTGATGGCGATGAAGGTCACGTTGTTCGTCAGCAGCAGGCCCTGGCAGATGGCCAGCAGCCACAGATTGCGGTTCATGCGCTTGTCTCCCTTACCGCGCGCTGCAGGTCGCGCTCGATCTCGCTGAATGCGATGGCGGGCAGGTCGCCCAGCGTGCGCTCGGTGCCGGTGAGCGCCACGCCGTGCACCGTCTGCAGCACCTTGCCGTCGGGGCTGTCCTGCACGAACCAGCCCTCTTCCAGCCGCAGGCAGACCTGGCCCTCGCCGGGCACGCCCTTGTTGAAGCTGTTGACCATGCCGCCGTCGCCGATCTCGCGCACCCAGCCGCGCGTCTCCAGGCCCATGAGCGCGGCGTTCGACACTGCGCGGCCGGCCCACTGCGGCAGCTCGCGGCCCGCGCGCAGCGCCGGATCGAGCACGAAGGACTGGCGCGCCAGCTGCTCGAAGGGCTGCAGGATCTCGTAGTCGGCGAGCACCGGCGCCCATGCGGTGACGAGCGACGCATCGAGCGCCGCGAAGTCCAGCGGATGCGGCAGGCCGATGCGCGCGTTCTCCGGCAGCTTCACCGGGTCGTCGTGCAGGTCGGCCAGCTCGCCTTCGGCGGTGACGCGGAAGGTGCCCTGCAGCTTGTCGGCGGCATTGAACAGGCCCCAGACCAGCGGCCGGCTGAACACCCGCAGCACCGGGTGGTTCGCGAAGAAGGGCATGAACTCGTCGGGGCCCCAGCGGCGCTGCGCGCACATCGCGGCCTCCAGCCGCCGGATCTGCGTGGTGGCGACTGTCTTCGCGAGCTTGCGCAGTTCCTTGAGCTGCGTGGCCGCGGCGGCGGCCTTGCCGGCGTCGTCGTTCGCGCCGGCCTTGGGCAGTGTCTTGAGTGCCTTGCCGCGGGCATCGTGCACCACGGGCTGGAAGCTGTCGTCCATGCGCACCTCGAAGCTGCGTGGGCCGAAGTCCAGCGTGAGGCGCGCGCGGGCGTCCAGGCCGAGGTCGGGCACGGTGCGGTCGGCCAGCTGGTCGAGGCTCAGGCCGCGCTGCTCGGCCACCTCGCCGAGCATGCGGTCGGCGCGGGTGCGCAGGTCGTCGTAGCGGGTCTGGCGCGCGAGTTCGGCCAGGTGCATCAGCGCGGCGTCGCTGCCGATCTCGCCGAGCATGGCCATGGCGTCGTAGGCGCGCACGCGGTCGAGCCCGGCGCGCCACTGGCGCAGCAGGCTGTAGAGCTGGCGTGCGGTTTCGCCGTCGCCGAGGCGGCCCTGCAGCGCGAACATCCAGCGCTCCTTGGCCGGCCGGCCGTTGCCGATCCACCAGGCCAGCAGCGCGCGGCCGAAGCGCGCGAGGGAGTCGGGCGCGAGCGCGTCCAGCAGCGGGGCGAGCCCCGGGTATGGCGCGTCGGGCTTGCCGAGCATCATCGCCATCAGCACGTCGGGCACCACGGCCTGCGGCAGCGCGAGGCCGCCTTCCTTGAGGATCAGGCGGGGCAGCGACGGCAGGGGCAGCGTCTTCGGCACCACGGGCAGGCTGTCGGGCAGAACGTCTTCGGGCGCGATGGACAGCAGCTGCGCCACCGCGCCGGCGGCTTCGGCGCCATAGGCCTGTGCCTGGGCGCGCACCGCATCGGCATGGCCGTTGTCGTGCAGCCAGCGCAGCGCGGCCTGCGCCGATTCGTGCGCGGGGCCGGGCTCGCCCAGCGCGACGGGGACGAGGCCGCGCGCGGCCGTGTCGGGGTAGCGCTCCAGCCATGCGGCCGCCTCGCGCCGCACCCAGCGGTTGGTGTGGAAGCCCTTGGCGATCCAGCCGGCGAGCGGGTCCCATTCGATGACCGAGGCCAGCTCGAACATCGCCCGCGAGCCCTGCTTGAGGAAGCGCGGCAGGCCCGGCAGCGCGTCCGCGCCGAGGGCGTGGAGGATGGGCCGCACGCGCGCCACGTCGCCCATGAAGTGATCGACGGCCGGCCCGTGCGTGAACGCCGCCACGGCCAGCGGCGGGGGCAGTTGCCAGATGTATTCGGCGACGCCCCAGCGCGAGCCGGGCAGTTGGCCGAAGTCCTCGGGGCTGGTGATCTCGTGGCGGCCGGCGATGACGTCGTCGATGAGCTCGGGGCGCAGGCCCAGCATCCACAGCGCCTTGTGCAGGTTGCCGCCTTCGCGGATGGCGTCCGGCGCATCGGGCTGGTGGCGCGTGAACTCGGTCATCCATTGGTTCGAGCGATCGCGCGAAACCCGGACCTCGCGCGCCAGCCAGTCGGACAGGTCGCCCGTGGCCTGCAGGTACTGCGGCGGCTTCAGGTCGGCCCAATGGAGCCGGGCCGTCGGCGGCAGCGGCTGCAGCGCCAGTACCGGGATGACGGGCAGCGCCTGCCGGTTCTTCCACGGTGGGCGGCGCAGCAGCGCGGGCCAGTCGGCGGCGGGGGCGTCGGCCACGCCGGCGGAGCCGTCTTCCTGCAGGCGCGCGAGCGTCTTGCGCTGGGCTTCGTCGCACGAGGCTTCGAGCGGCCCCTGCCACTCGGGATTCGCCGCGAGCAGCTCCAGGATGAGCGCCGCGCCGGCCTGGTGCCGCGCCGGGTTCGCCGAGAGCAGCTCGCGCAGCACGAAGAGCGGCCAGCGTGCCGCCTGCTTCACCAGCGCGTTCTTGCAGTCGATCTGCTTGACCTGCGCGACGAAGAAGCGCACCACTTCCGCGTCATGGATGGCCAGCAGGTCGGTGACGGCTTCCTTGTGCGGCGAGGGCTCGAAGAGCAGTTCGGCCGCCGCGGCGCCGTGCATCTCGAGCATGCGCAGCCGCGCTGCGCGCGGCGGATAGAAGCTGGAGCGATGGCGGCGGAAGAAGTCGAGGCTGTCGGCCAGGCTGCGCTCCTCCGAGAGCGAACCGCCGCACCGGCCGCAGGGCCGGTCGTTGAACTTCGCGAGCGCCTCGCGCATGTTCTTGGACCACCGCACCTTGCCGTCGGGGCGCGCGTCGAGGCCGCCCTCCTTCTTCTCCTCGTTCTTCTCTGTTTCCCCCTTCGACTTGCGATTGCCCGCCATGCCATTGCTCTCCATTGATGCCGCAGGGATTGTCGGCCAACACGCGCGGACCAAAAAAAAGCGCCCTCGCGGGCGCTCGAAACCTGGAGAAGGCAGTCCGGTTCAGGACTGCTTGCCTTGCAGCAGACCGCTGAGCGAGCCCAGCAGGTCGTCGTGGTTGCCCAGCCCCTGGTCGGGGATCTTGCCGTGCGGCGTGAGCTGGTCGATGAGCGCCGGCAGCATGGTGGCCAGCATGGGCAGCAGCGTCTGCGCATTGATGCCGAGCTTGGACGCGATGCTCGCGATGGTGTCGCTGCCCAGCGCGTTCTGCAGCTGGTCGCCCGAGACGGGCTGGTTTTCGCCCTTGCCGATCCACGAGCCGATGACGTCGCCCATGCCGGCCTGCTCGAACTTCGAGACCAGGCCGCCCAGGCCACCCATGCTGCCGTTGTTGGCGAGCAGGCCGCCCAGCGCGCCGGCCAGGCCTCCCAGATCGCCCAGCCCGCCAAGGCCTCCGCCTTGCGGTTGCTGCTGTTGCGCAGCGCCTCCGAGCACCTGACCGAGTACCGAATCGAGCAATCCCATGACTGTTTCCTTGGTGTGTGACAGAACCGCCAACATTGTTAAATGCCGCGGACCTTAAGCCGAAAGTGGCATGCCCACTTTCGAATTGGCAACGTGACAAATTACTTGATACGTGCCGCCCGTTTGGGGAGCAGCGCGGGAGCGACCCCCTGAACGCCCACCAGCCCGAGCACGGTGACGAGCGAATTCTGCGCGCCTTTCCACGCATCTGTCATGTCGATGGACTCGCTCAGCGAATGGAATCCGGAGGCCTTGCCGCCGCCGCCCACGACGATGGCCGGGATGCCCATCGAGATCGGCACATTGGCATCGGTGCTGCCGCCGCGCAGCAGCGTCCGGTTGCCGAAGGCGGCGTTCGAGCGGATCGCGGCCTCCACGATCACCGAGTCGGGCGGCGTGCGCCCGCCGGGCCGCTCGCCGATGAGCCGGGTGCTCACGCTCAGGGTGCTGACGTTCCAGCGCCTGTTCTCCTCGACCACGGCTTCGTCGATGGCGGCCAGAATCTTCTTCTCGGTTTCCAGCAGCGAGGCCATGTCGTCCGAGCGGATGTCGATGGCCATGCGCGCATCGGGCGCGATGGTGTTGACCGAGGTGCCGCCACCGACCGTGCCGACGGTGAACGTCGTCTTCGGAAAGCTCGGCGTGCGGATGTCGGCGATCTTCGCGATCGCGCGGCCCATGCCGTGGATCGCGCTCGGCACTTGGCCGAATGCGCCGAAGCTGTGCCCGCCCGGTCCCTGGAAGCTGACCTCGTAGCGATGGCTCGCGGTGCCCAGCACCAGCACCGAGCCCGGTGCCGAAGGCTCCAGCCCCACCATGCCGTCGATGTCGAGGTGGTCGCGGAAGATCGCCTTCATGCCACGCAGGTTGCCGAGCTCTTCCTCGCCCACATTGGCGACGAACATCAGGTCGCCCACCGTCTGCACCTTGTTGTCGTTCAGCACCTTGAGCCAAGACAGCAGCACTGCGAGCCCGCGCGTGTCGTCCGCGATGCCCGGCGCGTGCAGCCGGCCGTCGCGCTCCTTCACCTTCACGTCGGTGCCGGCCGGAAACACCGTGTCGAGGTGGGCCGAGATCAGCAGCTTCGGCCCATTGCCCGTGCCCTTGCGCAGCCCGATCACGTTGCCTTCGGCGTCGATCTTCGCGTTCGTCAGCCCGAAAGCCTTCACGCGGGCGAGAAAAGCCTCGGCGCGCTTGTGCTCCTTGAAGGGCGGGGCCTCGATCTCCGTGAGCGCCTTCAGCTCCTCGAGCGAGCGCTCGTGGTCGGCCCTGAGCGCGTCCAGCAGCTTCTGAACGGCGGGCGATGCCATCAGCTGGGTGAATGCCCGGTCGACCTCGGGGCCGACCTGCGCGGGTGTCGGGGCGACGGCCTGGGGTTGGGCAAGCGCGCCCCGGGTAGTGCAAAACAGTGCGGCGAGGACCAAAGGGGCGAGGCGCAGCGGACCGGGCAGCTTGGACATGGGCGCAAAAGTCCTTCTTTTGTCTTAAAGAAGTAACGATTGTTTCGCAGGCTTGCCACGCGCGCGTCGCGGAAAACACCCACCTGATGGCGTCGGGCCTGAGGCCGGAGCCTTGTCTATCTAGACGCCTGCCAGCGAAACCAGCGCGGCCAGCGCCGCCGTTTCGGCGCGCAGCACGCGCGTGCCGAGGGTGACGGGCGCGAAGCCCCGGGCGATGGCCTGCTGCTCTTCGCCGGCGCTCAGCCCGCCTTCGGGGCCGCTCAGCACGGTCACGCCCTGTTGCTGCTCGCCCGTTGCCATGTCGGCGAGGCTGCGCGTGCCCTCGGCGAGGCTCAGCACAAGGCGCACGGCGGGCCCGCCCTGGGTTTCGAGCCAGCCGGCGAAAGGCTGCACCGGGTGGATCACCGGCACGCGGTTGCGCCCGCACTGCTCGCAGGCCGCGACCGCGATGGCTTCCCAGTGCGCCCGCTTCTTCTCGGCGCGCTCGCCCGCCAGGCGCAGCACGCCGTGGGCCGTGGCCAGCGGCTGGATGCTCGCCACGCCGAGCTCGGTGGCCTTCTCGACCAGCCAGTCCATGCGCTCGTTGGCCGGCATGCCGACCGCGAGATGCACCGCCCGGGGCGCCTCGCGCTCCACCGGAAGATGCGCGCCGACCGTTACCGAAACGTCGCTGCGGCCCATGCGCTCGACCGTGGCCGCGTACTCGCCGCCCGCGCCGTCGAACAGCGTGAGCGCGTCTCCGGGCTGCATCCGCAGCACCTGCACATGGCGCGCGGCACCGGCCGGCAGCGCCAGGCTGGCGCCGGCGCTCAGCGGCACGGAACAGTGGAAACGCGGCATGCTCTGGAGTCGATGGCTGCGAACGGCCGTTGCGCGGGCGCCGCAGGCTGGTGCTTTTTCAGTTTGTCTTCAGACACGGCCGTAGGCGTAGCCCGTGATGGCCGAAGTGCCCTCGATCTCGTCGATCACGCGCGACAGCGGCGTCAGCTCGGAGTAGCGGCTCGCGGTGGCGCGGATGTAGGCGATGAAGCGCGGCGTATCGGCCAGGTAGCGGGGCTTGCCGTCGCGCAGCGTGAGGCGCGCGAAGATGCCGGCCACCTTGAGATGGCGCTGCAGGCCCATCCACTCGACCGCGCGGTAGAAGGCGCCGAAGTCCTCGTCGACCGGCAGCCCGGCCTTGCGCGCCGCCTGCCAGTAGCGGATGGTGACGTCGAGCACGAACTCCTCGTCCCAGCTCAGGAAGGCGTCGCGCATCAGGCTGGCGATGTCGTAGGTGATGGGGCCGTACACCGCGTCCTGGAAGTCGAGCACGCCGAGCGTGGGAGTCTCGCCCACCATCAGGTTGCGCGGCATGAAGTCGCGGTGCACGTAGACGCCGGGCGACGCGAGGTTGCTCTCGACGATCAGCTTGAAGCTGCGCTCCAGCCGCTCCTTCAGCTTGCCCTCGACGGCGATGCCGCGGTGGCGGCCGATGTACCACTCGGGGAAGAGGGCCAGTTCTCGCTCCAGCAGCGCGCGGTCGTAGGGCGGCAGCACGCCGGGCCTGGAAGAGAGCTGCCAGCGCACCAGCGCGTCGATGGCCTGGTCGTAGAGCGGGCGGGCGGCCTCGGGGCGGGCCGGGTCGATCACGTCCAGCATGGTCTGGCGGCCCAGGTCGTCCAGCAGCAGGAAGCCGTTGGGCTCGTCCCATTCGAGGATCGTGGGGGCCAGCACGCCGGCGGTGGCCATCAGCCCGGCCACCTGCACGAAGGGGGCGCTGTTCTCCTTGTCGGGCGGGGCGTCCATGACGATGCGCGAGGGGGCGGCGGCTTCGGCGGTGTCGAGCCGGAAGTAGCGGCGGAAGCTCGCGTCGGCCGAGGCGAGCCTCACGGTTTCGGGCAGCAGCCGGTGCCGGGGCGCGACGGCGGCCAGCCAACTGCGGAACGCTTCGGCCCGCTGCGGATTCGTCCAGGCAAGGGTTTCGGCGGGGCGGCTTGGGGCCAATGCGGCCGGGGGCGGGGGTGCTGTCATGGATAATCGATTCTACAAATCCGCCTGGCGCGGCAATCCCCCTTGGCCGGCCTCCGGCCGATGCGGATCGCCACAGGCCCCTGCAACCTGCCGGCCTGCCGCGCCTTCCCCGACGACATTTCGTTCCGAACCGATGCCTACGACCCAAAGCCCTCACGCTTGGCACCTTGTGCGCTCGCTGCTCTCCACGGGAGAGTCGCCGGCTTTCCTCGGAACGGCCGGGCGGGAGGCCTGATGAGCCGACGTCGTGCCGCCGCCCCGCGTCCGCGGCGCCCGGGCCCGCCGCCGCTGCCATTGGCCGTCCTGTCGCTGGCGCTGATCCATGCGCATGGCGCCTCGGCCCAGACGGCTGGCGGCTTCGACGCCCCGCTCACGCTGAAGCGCACGCCCCAGCTCACCGAAATCCTGACGCCCGCCGACCGCAGCCAGATGCCCAGCCTGGTCACCGGCGACCGCATCTCCGGCCGGCCCGACCTCGAGACCGTGGTCGAGGGCAATGCCACGCTGCGCCGCGGCGCGGTGTCCATCACCGCCGACCGGCTCGAGTACTACCAGCCCGACGACCGCGCAAAGGCCACCGGCAACGTGCGGGTCAACCAGGCCGGCAACGTCTACGAAGGCCCCGAGCTGCAGCTCAAGCTCGAGACCTTCGAGGGCTTCTTCAACAACGTGCGCTACAAGTTCCTCGCGAACGAGGCGCACGGCGAGGCCAAGCGCATCGACTTCGTCGACGCCAACGTATCGATCGCCCGCGAGGCCACCTACACCACCTGCCGCCGCGAGGACTTCCCCGGCTGGATGCCCGCCTGGCTGCTGACCGCGGCCTCGATCACCACCGACACCGAGGAAAACGAGGGCGTGGCCAAGAACGCGCGCCTGAGCTTCATGGGCATCACCACGCCGCCCATCCCGAGCGTGAGCTTCCCGCTGTCGAACGAACGCAAGAGCGGCCTGCTGCCGCCCACCATCGGCCTGGACAACACCAACGGCCTGGAGATCGCACAGCCGTACTACTGGAACATCGCGCCCAACCGCGACGCCACGTTCACGCCGACGATCATGAGCAAGCGCGGCGTCAACTTCAGCAACGAGTTCCGCTACCTCGAGAAGCAATACAAGGGCGAGATCCGCTTCGACCTGATGGGCAGCGACCGGCTCGTGGGCGACCGTTACAACGAACTGCGCGCCAGCCAGCTCCAGCAGCTGGCCAACGGGCAGATCACCGCCAGCAGCCTGACCAACCCGCCGAAGAACACCCGGCGCTGGGGCCTGTGGCTCACGCACCACCAGGACTTCGACGCCAAGGCGCTGGGCCTGGATTCGCTCTCGGCCAACGTCACCATCAACCGGGTGAGCGACGACGACTACTGGCGCGACTTCACCCGCACGCCCTCGCTCGCGCAGCGCCAGCTGCCGAACGACGCCTCGCTGAACTGGAGCAAGGGCGACTGGAGCGGCATGATCCGCACGCTCAAGTACCAGAACCTGCAGTACAACCTGTCGCCGATCGTGCCCGCGTACGACCGGATGCCGCAGATCACGGCCAACTACAACAAGTACGACTGGCACGGCTTCGACGTCGCGCTGAACCTGGACTACACGCGCTTCCGCGTGAACAGGCTCTCCTCGACCCAGCTCGGCTACGACGTCAACCAGCAGTCGCAGCCCGACGGCGACCGCGCCATGGCCGTGGCCACGATCAGCCGGCCGTTCATCACGCCGAGCACGTACGTCATTCCGAAGCTGATCCTGAACGCGGCCTCGTACAACTACTACCTGCCGCAGGCGGACATCCCGAAGCTCACGGTCAACGGCGTACAGTACGTCAACGGCCAGGTCTACAACCCCAGCTCGCTGTATTTCTTCCCGACGTCCAGCAACCGCGTGGTGCCCACCTTCAGCCTCGACAGCGGCCTGACCTTCGAGCGCGACGCCAGCTACTTCGGCCGCGCCTTCCGCCAGACGCTGGAGCCGCGCGCCTACTACGTCTACACGCCGTACCGCAACCAGAGCATGCTGCCGAACTACGACTCGGCGGCCAACGACTTCAGCTTCGCGACCATCTACACCGAGAACGCGTTCTCGGGCGGCGACCGCATCTCCGACACCAACGCGCTCACGCTGGGCGTGACCTCCCGCCTGATCGACCCCGACACCGGCGCCGAGGCCGCGCGCTTCGGCATCGCGCAGCGCCTGCGTTTCAGCGACCAGAAGGTCACGCTGCCGGGCGGCACGCCGGTGACCGACCGCGCGAGCGACCTGCTGCTGGGCGCCACCATCAACTGGACGCCCAAGTGGAGCCTGGACACGCTGGTCCAGTACAACCCCGACACCCGCAGGTCGGAGCGCTCGGCCATCAGCGCCCGCTACAACCCCGAGCCGTACCACAACCTGAGCGCGGCCTTCCGCTACCAGGCGCCCACCACCCCGACCGCGACCGACGGCAACAAGTCGATCGACGTGGGCTGGCAGTGGCCGCTGAACGACCTGTGGGGCGACAAGGGCAAGAACCTCGGCCCCGGCAAGGGCCAGGGCGGCGGACGCTGGTATGCGGTCGGCCGGCTCAACTACAGCCTGCAGGACAAGAAGCTCACCGACGGCGTGCTCGGCTTCGAATACGACGGCTGCTGCTGGATCGGTCGCGTGGTGATGCAGCGCATCACCACCGGCCAGGTGACGGCGAACACCCGCATCATGTTCCAGCTCGAATTCGTGGGCTTCTCCAGCATCGGCTCGAGCCCCATGCAGACCCTGCGGCAGAACATCCAGCGCTACGAACCCCTGCGCCAACCGGGCGAAGCGCCGAGCCGCTTCACAAACTACGACTGAGACGACTGACTCTGACTGAGCGAGCGAGCGACGCCATGAAAAACATCCGTTCCATCATCACCCTGGGCTGCCTCGCGGCAATCGCCGCCACGGCGGGCGCGCAGGGCTATCGCCCCGGTACCGGCATCACGGACATCATGCGCGCCGGCCCGCGCCTGGGCCCGCCGGCGGCGCGTCCGTCCACCACGCCCCCGGCGGCGCCGGTGCAGCGTTCGGCCGAATTCATCGTCGCGCTGGTCAACTCGGAGCCGATCACCAACACCGACGTGCAGTCGCGCGTGACGCGGCTCATCAAGGAGAACCCCGACGCCGAGCGCGTGCCCCGCGGCGAGCTCACGCGCCTCGTGCTGGAGCGCCTGATCACAGAGCGTGCGCAGCTGCAGCTCGCGAAGGAAAACGGCATCAAGGTCGACGAAGTGGCCATCGACCAGGCCGAGCAGACCGTGGCTCGCCAGAACGAGATCAGCCTGGTCGAGCTGCGCCGCCGCGTGGCCGCCGAAGGCATCGCGCAGCAGGATTTCCGCAACGACCTGCGCGACCAGCTGCTGCTCACGCGCCTGCGCGACCGCGAGGTCGAGTCGAAGGTCAAGGTCAGCGACGCCGAGGCCGACGAGTACCTGCGCGACCAGCGCAACCAGTCCGTGAAGAACGTGGCGCTGGAGAACCTCAATCTCGCGCAGGTGCTGGTGGCCGTTCCCGAGAACGCCACCGACGCGCAGATCGCCGCCGCCCAGAAGAAGGCGCAGGACATCGCCCAGCGCGCCCGCGCCGGCGAAGACTTCGCCAAGCTGGTGCGCGAGAACTCCGATTCGCCCGACCGCGCCAACGGCGGCGCCATCGGCATGCGCAGCGCCGACCGCTACCCGTCGCTGTTCGTCGAGGCCACGCAATCCACCGCCGTGAACGGTATCGCCGGCCCCGTGCGCTCCAGCGCCGGTTTCCACGTGCTCAAGGTGCTGGCCAAGGCCCAGATCGGCTCCGGCGACGCCACCGTCACACAGACGCAGGTGCGCCACATCCTGCTGCTCAACGATCCCAAGCGCACCACGGCGCAGGCGGTCGCGCAGCTGGCCGAATTCAAGCGCCGCATCCAGGCCGGCTCGGCCGACTTCGCGGGCCTGGCCCGCGACAACTCGCAGGACGGCAGCGCCAAGCAGGGCGGCGACCTCGGCTGGTCGCGTCCCGGCCAGTTCGTGCCCGAATTCGAGGAAGCCATGGACCGGCTCTCGCCCGGCCAGATCAGCGACCCGGTGGTCTCGCGCTTCGGCGTGCACCTGATCCAGGTGGTGGCCCGCCGCGATTCCAAGCTCAGCCAGTCGGAGCAGCGCGAAGCCGCGCGCGCCGCGCTGCGCGAACAGCGCGTGGAAGAAGCCTTCACCACCTGGGTGCAGGAAGTGCGCGCGCGCGCCTACGTCGAATACCGCGACCCGCCCCAGTCCTGAGCTGATGGCGCAGCACATCGCGAGGAAGCGGTTCGGGCAGCACTTCCTGTCCGACGGCGGGATCATCGATTCGATCGTGCGCGAGATCGCGCCGCAGCCCGGCGATGCCATGGTCGAGATCGGTCCGGGGCTCGCCGCGCTGACGCAGCCGCTGGTGGAGCGGCTGGGCCGGCTCACCGTGATCGAGCTCGACCGCGACCTGGCGAAGCGGCTGCGAGAGCATCCGCAACTGGACGTGATCGAGTCGGACGTGCTCAAGGTCGACTTCGCCGAGCTGGCCGCGAGGTTCCCTGCCGGCAAGCCGCTGCGTGTGGTGGGCAACCTGCCCTACAACATCTCCACGCCCATCCTGTTCCATCTGCTGGGTCATGCCCATCTGGTCGCCGACCAGCACTTCATGTTGCAGAAGGAAGTGATCGACCGCATGGTGGCCAGCCCCGCCACCTCCGACTACAGCCGCCTGAGCGTGATGCTGCAATGGCGCTACGAGATGGAAAACGTGCTGTTCGTGCCGCCCGAGAGCTTCGATCCGCCGCCGCGCGTGGACAGCGCCGTGGTGCGGATGGTGCCGCTGGCGACGCCGCCGGCCGTCGACGAGAGGCGCCTGGGCGAGATCGTGCAGGTCGCTTTCAGCCAGCGCCGCAAGCTGCTGCGCCATACGTTGGGCAAGTGGCTTCAGGAGCATGGCTTTTCCGGCGACTTCGACACCCAGCGGCGGGCCGAGGAAGTGCCGGTGGCCGATTACGTGGCGCTGGCCCAGGCAGTGCCCCAATGAAAAAAGCGCGCCGATGGCGCGCTTTCTTTTCACTTGCTCGATCGCCTTTCGTCAGCCGGCATGCTCGGCCGACTTTTTCCGATCAGGCGGCGGCGAGCCAGTAACCCGCGTTGAAGGGGCTGCTCATGCGCAGCGCCAGCGGCGACACGTCGACCAGCTTGTCGGTCGGCATCTTTTCGCCGGCCGGTTCGGTGGCAGCAGCTGCTGCCGCCGCGGTGTTCACTTCGATGCCATCGAGGGTTTCAACGTTCGGTTGAGCCTCGTTCGCCCGTTCTGCTTGGCTGGTGGATGCAGAACGGGCTACAGAAAAGAATAGAAGCACCGGAACGGGACCTTGCGGTCGCCCCAGTAGTCCGAGGCGTCGCGGAAGATGTCGAGCAGCTGCTCGCGGGCTTCCTTGTCGAACTTGGCGTTGGCCGGGATCTGTTCCAGCACGATGACGAAACCCGGCTGCGGGCCCGATTTATGCAACGGGTCGGTCATGCAGTCGTACAGCGCGTCGAAGTTCTTCCCGAAGTGGGCCGGGAACGTGAACTGCTGGGCGATCAGGTCGAGCACGTCCTGCTTGGTCTGGGCGTTGCCCAGGTTGGCGTACAGGAAGTGCTGGCCGGCCGCATTGGCTGCGTCCTGCAGGTCGTTCACGCGGAACGCGCGGATCGATTGCACGATGTTCGGGCGTACGGCACGAAGGGATAAGGTCATCTCCGCTGGTCTTTCCATAGTCATCATCATTTCGTCGGGGCGCTTCGAGGCGCCGCTCAGGTCGTTTTCATCGCTCATGGCGCAATCCGTCTGAAACTCGCGTAGTGGTCCGCGGTGTACCAGCAGGCCTCGGGCGCGGTGCGCTGTTCGCCGCCGCAAACGATCCGCCGTGCTCCGCGGTCGCGCGAACCGGGCGTCGTGACCGTGTATTCACGGTAGTGGCCTCGGCGGGCGGGCGGCAACAGACGTTCGCGATTGCCGAACACCGTGCCGTCCTTGTCATACCGGAAGGGACCGCCATTGAGGATGGCCTGGTAGGTCCGCTGGCCCTGCGCCGGCAGGTCGGCCAGTGCGATGGTTTCCTCGGCGGAGGCCTTTCCGGCGCCGAACCAGCCGCGGGCCTCGGCCCCCGTCGTCAACGCCACCAGCATCAGACTGGTGAGCGCAAACTTTGTGACAGAGGACGTGATCGAGGCGTAAGCCGCCATGGGGCACCACAAGAAAAGAGCGGGGGGTCGAATCGGCGATCAACGTCGGGGTTAACCCGCAAATTCAAGCCCGCGAGTGTGCACCACGCTGGCGAAAATAGCAAGCGACTGCCCAAAGTTTGAGCAGTCGCGAGGGTATCGAATGGCTTTTCAAGTTGGCGGCCACTCTCGCCAGAGAGCTTATCTCTCGGCGTTTGCGTCTGCCACTGTCAAGGCTGTCATGTTCACGATGCGCCGAACAGTCGCGCTGGCCGTGAGAATGTGCACAGGTTTGGCCGCCCCGAGCAGAACCGGGCCGATCGCGATGTTGCCGCCTGCCGCCGTCTTGAGCAGGTTGTAGGAAATGTTGGCCGCGTCGATGTTCGGGAAAACCAGCAGATTGGCGTCGCCCGCGAGTGCGCTGTGCGGCATGACGACCGCGCGCTGCTTGCTGTCGAGCGCCACGTCGCCGTGCATTTCGCCGTCCACCTCGAGCCAGGGCGCCTGCACGCGCAGCAGGTCGAGCGTCTTGCGCATCTTGATGGCGCTGGGGCCGTTGCTGGTGCCGAAGTTGGAGTGCGACAGCAGCGCAGCCTTCGGCTTCAGGCCGAAGCGCATCATTTCCTCGGCCGCCATGGTGGTGATCTCGGCCAGCTCCTCGGGCGAGGGGTCGTAGTTGACGTGCGTGTCGACCAGGAACACTTGGCGGTCGGGCAGCAGCAGGCCGTTCATGCAGGCGTACACCGGCACGTCCTGCGGGGTGCTTTCGCAGCCGCCGGGACGCTTGCCGATCACCTGGTCGATGTAGTGCAGGTGGTTGGCGGTGGTGCCCCAGGTGCCGCAGATCAGGCCGTCGACCTCGCCCTTGTGCAGCAGCATCGAGCCGATCAGCGTCAGGCGCCGGCGCATCTCGATCTTGGCGACCTGCACCGTCACGCCCTTGCGCTCGGTCATGCGGTGGTAGGTCTGCCAGAACTCGCGGTAGCGGTGGTCCTGCTCGACGTTGACCACGTCGTAGTCCAGCTCTTCCTTCAGGCGCAGGCCGAATTTCTCGATGCGCTGGGCGATGATGGCCGGCCGGCCGATCAGCGTCGGGCGCGCGACGCCTTCGTCCACCACGATCTGGGCTGCGCGCAGCACGCGCTCTTCCTCGCCTTCCGAGTAGGCCACGCGCTTCTTGCTCGCGCGCCGGGCGGCGTCGAAGATGGGCTTCATCGTGGTGCCCGAGGCGTAGACGAAGCTCTGCAGCTTGTCGCGGTAGGCGTCCATGTCCTTGATGGGGCGCTGCGCCACGCCGCTTTCCTCTGCCGCCTTCGCCACGGCCGGCGCGATCTTCATCATCAGGCGCGGGTCGAAGGGCTTCGGAATCAGGTATTCGGGGCCGAAGCTGAGCTTTTCACCGACGTAGGCGGCGGCCACGCGCTCGCTCTGCTCGGCCTGCGCCAGGTCGGCGATGGCGTGCACCGCGGCGATCTCCATCTCGTCGGTGATCGTCGTCGCGCCGCAGTCCAGCGCGCCGCGGAAGATGTACGGGAAGCACAGGACGTTGTTGACCTGGTTCGGGTAGTCGGTGCGGCCGGTGGCCATGATCACGTCGTCGCGCACCGCGTGGGCGTCCTCGGGCGAGATCTCGGGGTTAGGGTTGGCCAGGGCAAAGATCACCGGGCGCCTGGCCATCTTGGCCACCATGGCGGGCTTGAGCACGCCGCCGGCCGACAGGCCCAGGAACACGTCCGCGCCCTCGATCACCTCGCCGAGCGTGCGCGCGTCGGTCTTCTGCATGAACTGGCGCTTGTCGTCGTCCATCAGCTCGGTGCGGCCTTCGTAGACCACGCCGGCCAGGTCGGTGACGAACACGTTCTCGCGCTTCAGGCCCACCTTGAGCAGCAGGTTCAGGCAGGCCAGCGCCGCGGCGCCCGCGCCCGAGGCCACCAGCTTGACCTCTTCGATCTTCTTGCCCGCCACCTTCAGGCCGTTGACCATGGCCGCCGCCACGGTGATGGCCGTGCCGTGCTGGTCGTCGTGGAAGACCGGGATCTTCATGCGCTTGCGCAGCTCGCGCTCGACGTAGAAGCAGTCGGGCGCCTTGATGTCTTCCAGGTTGACCGCGCCGAAGGTGGGCTCCAGCGAAGCGATGATGTCCACCAGCTTGGCCGGGTCCTTCTCGTCGATCTCGATGTCGAACACGTCGACGCCCGCGAATTTCTTGAAGAGGACGCCCTTGCCTTCCATCACCGGCTTGGAAGCCAGCGGGCCGATGTCGCCCAGGCCCAGCACGGCGGTGCCGTTGCTGATGACGGCCACGAGGTTGCCCCGGGAGGTGTACTTGAATGCGTTGGCCGGGTCCTTGACGATCTCCTCGCAGGGAGCCGCCACGCCGGGCGAGTAGGCCAGCGACAGGTCGCGCTGGTTGACCATCTGCTTCGTCGCCGCGATGGCGATCTTGCCGGGAACGGGAAACTCGTGGTACTCGAGGGCGGCACGGCGCAGTTCTGCGCGTTTGTCTTCGGGCGTGGGAGTCGATGAGGTCGAGGGGGTCGAATCTGACATGTGCCGTAGCTCCTGGTGGCGCTTCTTCTGGGGGCGCCGATTGTAGACCTCGCGCATGACGCCCTAGGCCGCATGGCCAGGGGCTCCCATGACCAATAGCACGGGTGTTTCTTCAGATCGCTGTGGCAATATGCACAGTTCGGACAAAACCTGAAAAAACCTGACGAGGAGCGACCATGGCCCTGATGGATTTCATCAAGAAGCAGTTCATCGACATCATCCAGTGGACCGAGACCGGCGACGGCACGCTGGCCTGGCGCTTCCCGATGGCGGAGATGGAAATCCAGAACGGCGCCTCGCTCACCGTTCGCGAGTCGCAGGTTGCCGTCTTCGTCAACGAGGGCAAGGTGGCCGACGTGTTCGGCCCCGGCATGTACAAGCTCACGACGCAGACGCTGCCCGTGCTCACGTACCTGAAGAACTGGGACAAGCTCTTCGAGTCGCCCTTCAAGAGCGACGTCTACTTCTTCAGCACCCGCCAGCAGGTCGACCAGAAGTGGGGCACGCCCCAGCCGATCACCATCCGCGACAAGGACTTCGGTGCCGTGCGCCTGCGCGCCTTCGGCAACTACTCCTTCCGCATCGGCGACGCCAAGGCCTTCCACACCGAGATCTCCGGCACGCGCGACACCTACACCGTGGCCGACCTCGACGGCCAGCTGCGCGGCCTGGTGCTGCAGAACATCAGCAATGCCATCGCCTCCAGCGGCGTGCCCTTCCTCGACCTCGCGGCCAACCAGATCCAGTTCGCGCAGGCGCTCGCCGCCCAGCTGGTGCCCGAGTTCGAGAAGATCGGCATCAAGCTCGAGAACATCACGGTCCAGAACGTCTCGCTGCCCGAAGAGCTGCAGAAGATCCTCGACCAGAAGATCGGCATGGGCATGGTCGGCAACGACATGGGCAAGTTCATGCAGTACCAGACGGCGCAGGCGATTCCCAAGTTCGCCGAGGGCGCGGCCGGCGGCGGCGGTGTCGCCGGCGACGCGATGGGCCTTGGCGCCGGCGTGGCGCTCGGCCAGGTGCTGGCGCAGAACCTCGCGCAGGGCCTGAGCCCCAACGCGGCGGCAGCCGCGGCAGCCCAGCAGCAGCAACCGGCGGTGGCCGTGGTGAGCGCCGCCGACGTGATGACGACGCTGGAAAAACTCGGCGAGCTGAAGACGAAGGGCATCCTGACCCAGGAAGAGTTCGACGCCAAGAAGGCCGAACTGCTGAAAAAACTGGTCTGACGCGGCGCCATGTTCCGCATAGCGCCTGGCGCCCCTTCGACGGGCGTCGGAAGCCTCGTTGGCTTGAAAGACTCGTGGCCGTCCGTGCCATGGCCGATGAGACGCCATGGCTGAGGAAACCGGCAACCAACGCTACTACCGAGCGCCCTGCCCCGGGTGCGGCGCGCCGGTCGAATTCCGCTCTGCGCAATCGACGCACGCGGTCTGCCCCTACTGCCAGAGCACCGTCGTGCGCCAGGGCGACACGCTCGCGCGCACCGGCAAGATGGCGGAGCTGTTCGACGACTTCAGCCCGCTGCAGCTGTTCGCCGCCGGCCGTATCCAGGACAAGCCCTTCACGCTGATCGGCCGGCTGCAGTACACCTACCCCGGCGGGCGCTGGACCGAATGGATCGCGGCGCTCGACGGCGACCGCACCGGCATCCTCAGCGAGGACAACGGCGCCTACGTCTTCGCGCTGCCCTTCGATCTGCAGCGCACCGCGCCTGCGCCGGTCGACCTGCGCGTGGGCGCCACCAGCGCCTTCGCGGGCCAGAGCTACACCGTCACCTCGAACGAGCAGGTGGCGCTGACCTCGGCGCAGGGCGAGTTGCCGCACCTGCCCGAACTCGGCCGACCGTTCGCGATGGTCGAGCTGCGCAACGACCGCGGGCTGGTGCTCAGCATCGACTACGGCACGGCCAGGCCCAGCGCCTACCTCGGCCGCTCGGTGCAGCTCGAGGACCTGCAGCTCACCGGCCTGCGCGCCGAATCCGCCAAGGACGAAAAGGGCCGCAGCTTCAACTGCCCCAACTGCGGCTCGCCAGTCACCGTCAACCTGGCCGACAGCAAGAGCATCACCTGCGGCTCGTGCAACAGCATCATCGACCTGTCGCAGGGCATCGGCGGCGAGCTCAAGCACGCCACGCAGGACGAGCCGGTGCGCCCGCTCATCGCGCTGGGCAGCATGGGCCAGCTGCAGGGCGCGCAGTGGCAGGTGGTGGGCTTCCAGCACCGCATGGGCAGCGAGCCCGGCGACGACGAGCACTTCGGCTGGGACGAGTACCTGCTCTACAACAAGAAGCGGGGCTTCAGCTTCCTGGTGGACGCCGAGGACGGCTGGAGCATGGTCAAGCCGACCACCGGCGCTCCGGTGATGGCCGAGAACGGCAGCAGCGCCACCTACCTCGGCAAGCGCTACCAGCAGCAGTACGCCTACAACGCCGAGACCACCTACGTGGCGGGCGAGTTCTACTGGCAGGTCGAGCGCGGCCAGAAGACCTTCAACCGCGACTTCGCCAACGGCGGCGCGCTGCTGTCGATGGAGCGCTCGACCAATGAGCTGACGTGGTCCTCGGGCAGCAAGATCGACAGCGGCGCGGTCGCCACTGCCTTCAAGCTCGACGCGCGCAAGGACATGTTCAAGCGGGCCGACGCGCTGCCCGTGAGCGCCGCCTCGGGGCTGGGCTGCGGCACCATCATCCTCATCATCGTCGTGATCATCATCCTGCTGATCATCCTGAGCACCTGCTCCAGCAGCGGCGGCTCGGGCTACCGCAGCTCGGGCGGCTCCTACGGCGGCTATTCGAGTGGCGGCGGCCACAAATGACGGCGAAGATGCACGCGATGTCTCTCATCATTACTACGACTGGAGGTCCCCATGGGATTTGAATGGCTGAAACCGGGCGTGGTCCTCGGATCGCTCGTGTACGCGCTGATCGGCGTCGTGATCTTCTGGCTGTGCTTCCTGATCATCGACAAGATCACGCCCTACGACCTGTGGGGCGAGATCGTCGAGAAGCAGAACGTGGCGCTCGGGCTGGTGGTTGCCGCGATGAGCCTCGGCATCAGCATCATCGTCGCAGCAGCAATCCATTGAACGACGCGGCCCTGCCCGCCCGCACCCCGGACGCGCGGGGGCCGCAGCCCGTGGAGATCGCGCTGCTCGCCAGCGTGTTCGTGGTCGCCGCCTGCGGGCTGGTCTACGAGCTCACCGCGGCCGCGCTCAGCTCCTACCTGCTGGGCGACTCGGTGCTGCAGTTCAGCACCATCATCGGCACCTACCTGTTCGCGATGGGCGTGGGCTCGTGGCTCTCGCGCTACTTCGAGCGGCAGCTGCCGGCGCACTTCCTTCGCATCGAACTGCTGGTGGCGCTGATCGGCGGCGCGCTGCCGGCGATCCTGTTCCTGGCCAACGCCTACGTGCCCGGCGCCTTCAGGCTGCTGCTGTACGGCCTGGTGATGGTGGTGGGCACGCTGGTGGGGCTCGAGATCCCGCTGGTGATGCGCATCCTCAAGCGCAACATCGTGCTCAAGAACCTGGTGTCGCAGGTTCTCACCTTCGACTACCTCGGTGCGCTGGCGGTGTCGGTGGCCTTTCCGCTCATCCTGGTGCCGCAGCTCGGAATGATCCGCACCGGCCTGCTGTTCGGCTTCATGAACGCGGCGGTGGCGGTGTGGGCGCTGTGGCTCTTCCGCCATGAGCTGCGCCGGGTGGGCGCGCACGCCGTCGCCTGCTTTCTCGCGCTGGCCGCGCTGGTGGGCGCATTCGCCGGGGCCAACCACATCACCACGCTGGCCGAGGACAAGTTCTACCAGGACCGCATCGTCTTCAGCGCCACCTCGCCCTACCAGCGCATCGTGGTCACGCGCGGGCTGCTGGGGCACCGGCTGTTCCTCAACGGCAACCTGCAGTTCGCCGAGCGCGACGAATACCGCTACCACGAGGCGCTGGTGCATCCGGTGATGGCCGCCCAGGGCGCGCCGAAGAAGGTGGCGGTGCTTGGCGGCGGCGACGGCATGGCGGTGCGCGAGATCCTCAAGTACCCGTCGGTCGAGTCGGTCACGCTGGTGGAGCTCGATCCGAACATGACCAAGCTCTTCACCGAGCACGAGACGCTGGCCGCGCTCAACGGGCATTCGCTGTCTTCGCCGAAGGTGAAGATCGTCAACACCGATGCCTTCCAGTGGCTGCAGCAGCCGGGCGACATGTTCGACGTGATCGTGGTGGACTTTCCCGATCCCACGAACTTCTCCATCGGCAAGCTCTACACCAACAGCTTCTACGCGCTGCTCGAAAAGCGGCTGTCGGCCAGCGGCTACGCGGTGATCCAGACCACCTCGCCGCTGGTGGCGCGCAAGAGCTACTGGACCGTGGCGACCACCATCGAATCGGTGGGCCTGCGCGCCACGCCGTACCACGCGCATGTGCCCAGCTTCGGCGAATGGGGCTACATCATCGCCAGCCGCAGGCCCTACCGCCTGCCCGATGCGCTGCCGCCAGGTCTGCGCTTTCTCTCGCCGACCACCCTGCCGCTGATGTTCGACTTTCCGCTCGACATGGCGCGTGTGCCGGCGGAAGTGAACCGGCTGTCGAACCAGATCCTGGTCACCACTTACGAGCAAGAGTGGGGCAAGGTCATGGCTCACTAGCCCCGTCATGCAAAGGCGCGAATTCCTCGGCGTGGCGGCGGGCGCGGCGGGTGCTCTGGCGCTCGCAGGCTGCGAGGCCCCGCCACCGCCCATCGAAGGCGGCTTCACCGGCATCGACGTCACGCGCGGCCATGCGATGCGGGATGGCTCCCTGAAGAACGCCGCGCCTGCCGCGGTGAAGCGCACGCGCGTGGTCATCGCCGGCGGCGGTGTGGCTGGTCTTGCCGCAGCGCGTGCGCTGCGGCTTGCGGGCGTCGACGACTTCGCGCTGCTCGAGCTGGAAGACACCGCCGGCGGCAACGCGCGCGGCGGGATCGTCAACGGCATCGCCTGCCCGCTGGGTGCGCATTACCTGCCCGTGCCCGGAGACGACGCGCGCGAGGTGCAGGATCTGCTGGAGGAACTCGGCCTGCGCCGCCGCGTGGCGGGCCGCTGGGAGTACGACGAAGTCACGCTCTGCCACAGCCCGCAGGAGCGCCTGTTCCTTCACGGCGAGTGGCAGGACGGCCTGCTGCCAATGCACGGCATGAACGACGCGACCCTCGCGCAGTACCGCAAGTTCGCCCAACGCATCGACGCGCTGCAGCATGCCGCGCACTTCGCGATCCCGACGCTCAAGGTCGGCATCACGCCCGAGCTGCTGGCGCTCGATGCCATCAGCTTCCAGAGCTGGCTCGACAGCGAAGGCTTCAGCGATGCGCAGCTGCGCTGGTACCTCGACTACTGCTGCCGCGACGACTACGGCGCCGGCATCGGGCAGGTGTCGGCCTGGGCCGGCATCCATTACTTCGCGAGCCGGCACGGCTTCCACGCGCCCGGCGATCCGACGGGCAGCGTCAACGATTCGAGCCCCGAGCGCGACGGCATCCTGACCTGGCCCGAGGGCAACGGCTGGCTCACGAAGCAGCTCGCCAGGCCGCTCGGCGAGCGGCTGCGCACCGGCAGCGTCGTCACGCGCATCGCGCAAGTGCGCGACGGCGTCGAGGTCGATGCGTGGGATGCCGCATCGAAATCCATGGTGCGCTGGCAGGCCGAACACTGCATCGTCGCGCTGCCCGTGTTCATCGCCGCACGCGTGGTCGAGAACCCGCCCGAGGTGCTGAAGAACGCCGCCGCGCACGTGCGCTACGCCCCCTGGCTGGTGGCCAACATCCACCTGCGCGGCCCGCTGGCCGACCGGCCCGGCGCCGCGCCGAGCTGGGACAACGTGATCTACGGCACCAGGGGCCTGGGCTACGTGGACGCGCGCCACCAGGCGCTGGACCCCACGCCGCGCGGCACCGTGCTGAGCTGGTACCGCCCGCTGGGCCCGAGCGCCTACGACGCCGACGACGGCCGCAAACTGCTGCTGGAGCGCCCCTGGACCGGCTGGCGCGACGACCTGCTCGCCGAACTGTCGGTGCCGCACCCCGACCTGCCTTCGCTGGTTTCGCGCGTCGAGATCACCCGCTACGGGCACGCCATGTCCATCCCCAGGCCCGGCCTGCTGGCGCAGATAGGCCCGCAGCGCAGCGCGCCCGACGCCGGGCATCGCGGCAGCGTGGTGGCGGGCCGGCTGTCGTTCGCGCACGCGGACTGGTCGGGCTATTCGATCTTCGAAGAGGCGTTCACGCGCGGCCACGTTGCCGGAACGGACGCGGCCGCGGCATGAAGACGCTGGTGCTCGGCGGCTACGGCAACTTCGGCGCGCGCATCTGCCGCGCGCTGGCCGGCAGCCCCGGCATCGAGTTGATCGTGGCGGGGCGCGATGCGCAGCGCGCGTCGGCCTTCGCGTCCTCGCTGGGTGGCACCGCGAGCGGCGTGCGCATCGACGTGCAGGCCGCCGATCTCGCCCACACCCTGCGCGGCCTGGGCGTGGAAATAGTGGTCCACACCGCCGGCCCCTTCCAGAACCAGGACTACTGCGTGCCGCAGGCCGTCGCTGCCGCGGGCGCGCACTACATCGACCTGGCCGACGGACGCCGCTTCGTGTGCGACTTTCCTGCCGCTTTGGACGCCGACTTCCGCAACGCCGGCCGCACCGCGGTGAGCGGCGCCAGCACCGTGCCCGCACTGTCGTCCGCCGTGGTCGACCATCTCGCGGACGGCTGGCAGGGCATCCGGAGCATCGACATCTGCATCGCTCCCGCGCAGGGTGCACCGCGCGGCGAGGCCACGCTGGCCGGCGTGCTCGCGTACTGCGGCGAGCCGATCCGCGTCTGGCAAGGCGGCCGTTGGGTCGAGCTACCTGGCTGGGCCGATCCGGTGAAGGTCGAGTTTGCGAGGATGAAGCCGCGTCGGGGTGCACTTTGCGACATTCCCGACCTGGAACTCTTTCCGTCACTCTACGAAGGCGTGCAGTCGGTGATGTTCCGCGCCGCGCTCGAAGTCGGGCTGACGCAGCGCGCCTTTGCCTTCCTGGCGTTCATGCGTCGCGCGGGCCTGCTGCCGGCGCCGCAGAAGCTCGCGCCGCTGCTGCATGCCACCGGCGGCGTTTTCGATGCGCTGGGCACGGCGCTGGGGGGCATGGCCGTGCGCGTGGAAGGCACCGATGCGCAGGGCCGGCCGGCGCGGCGCGCGTGGCACATCGCGGCCGACGACAACCATGGCCCGGAGATCCCCTGTATGGCCGCCATCCTGCTGGCGCGTCGGCTCGCGAATGGCGATCCGACGCTGCCAGTGGGTGCGCATGCCTGCACGGGGTTGCTCGGCCTGTCCGAATTCGGGCCAGAGTTCGCACGCTGGGGCATGGTGACCGACGTGGTCGACGAAGAAAGAAGCGAAAGCCCCGTCACCAGATGAACCGTTCTGCCGACGAGACCGACAGCCTGCTGCGCTACAGCCTTGTCGCCGTGTGGCTGCTCACCGCCGTGGCCAGCCTCTTCGAACTGAATGGCCAGAGCCGTGCGGTACTGGCCGCTGCGGGTATCGCGTCGCCGCAATGGCTGGTGCAGGGGTTGATCGCCGGCGGCGCGCTGGCCGATCTCGCGGTCGGCATCGCGCTGTGGCGATGGCCCGGCCGCGCCAGCTATGCGGCGGCGCTGGGCCTGATGCTCGTCATGACCCTGGTGGCGACCGTGCTGCAGCCGGGCCTGTGGCTGCATCCGCTCGGCCCGCTGCTCAAGAACATCCCCATTGCCGCCCTGCTCTGGCACCTGTACCGGCGCGCCGCACCATGACATGAACACCTACCTCGTCCTCAAGTGGCTGCACATCGTCTCCAGCGTGCTGATGGTCGGCACGGGGCTGGGCTCGGCCTTCTACATGTTCTTCGCCAACCGCAGCGGCATCGTGCCCGCGCAGGCGGTGGTCAGCCGGCTGGTGGTGCGCGCCGACTGGTGGTTCACCACGCCCACCGTCATCCTCCAGCCGGCCACCGGCTTCGCGCTGGCGCACATGGCGGGCTGGCCGTTGTCCACGCCGTGGCTCGCGGTCTCGCTGGCGCTGTTCGTCTTCGCGGGGGCCTGCTGGCTGCCGGTGGTGTGGCTGCAGATCCGCATGGCGGCGATCGCGGCGCAGGCGCATCGCGATGCGGCGCCGCTGCCGCCGCTCTATGCGCGCTACCAGCGCTGGTGGGAGTTGCTGGGCTATCCGGCCTTCGCGGCCATGGTGGTCGTGTTCTACCTGATGGTGAACAAGCCCCAGTTATGAATCGTTGAATGCGGCCCGGCGCGGGCCTGTGCAGTTTTCACCAAGACTTCACACACAGCGCGATTGCTTCACAGATGACTCGCAGACTCGCGGGCGCCAACAAAAACACAGTGGGAGCCTCCATGCTTCAAGTCGCCAACAGAAAACTCGCGTCGATCAGCGACGTGTTCATCACCGGGGTGGGCCGCGCGCTCGGCTTCCTGCGTCCGCTGGCCCGCGGACTCATCGGTTCCTGGCGACCACCGGGCTGGCTGCGCATCCTGGGCGCCTTCCTTCTTCTCGGGCTGCAGTGGCTGCAGCAGCGGCTTGTATGGCTGGTGCTGCTCGTGCTGCTTGCACTGGCCGGCTGGGTTGCCCATCCTCATGTCATGAAGTGGTGGCACGGCCTCACGCCCGACCGCGTCGAGCCCGTGGTCGCCACCGCGAAGTCCGACCCGCCGCAGCGCACGCAGATCGAGCTCGACAGGGGCCCCAACCCCTACGTCATCAACTTCTCGGCCTCCGTCGCGCCGATCGCTCGTATCGGCCAGGAAGCCACCGGCGTCACCATCGAGCCTGCCATCGCCGGCCGCTGGACGTGGACAAAGCAGAACCGCCTCGAATTCCTGCCCGCGCAGGACTGGCCCATCGGCCAGCCGTACAAGGTGCAGATCGCCGACAGCGCCCTCGCGCCGCACATCGAACTGGCGCAGCGCAAGTACGAGTTCACTTCTCCCGAGTTCACCGCGCAGTTCATCGGCGCCGAGTTCTACCAGGACCCGGTCCAGGCCAACGTGCGCCGAGCGCTCTTCCAGGTGCGCTTCTCTCACCCCGTCAACACAGCAGAGTTCGAGAAGCGCCTGGTGCTGACCTACGACCAGCCCTGCAGCAGCTCCTTCTTCAGCGTGGGCAAGTGCGCGAGCGAGAAGTTCACCGTCAGCTACGACAAGCTGCGCCTCATCGCCACGCTGCAGTCGGAGCCGCTGCCGATTCCAGAGAAGAACCGGCCCGCGATCCTCAGCCTCACGGCCGGCGCGGTCGCCCAGAAGGGCGGGCCGGCACTGCGCAACGACCTGTCTCGCGCAGTCGACATCCCCGGTCTCTACAGCCTTTCCATCTCCGGCATCGAGCCCACCATCGTCACCGGCGAGAACGGCGAGCCCGAGCACGTGATGCAGGTCAGCGCGTCCATGCCGGTGCACGAGCGCGAGATGGCACGCGTAGTGCAGGCCTGGCTGCTGCCCGCCACGGAGGAAGCCAAGGGCGACCCCGACGACAAGTTCGACTGGTCCGCCGATCCGGCGAAGGTGACCGACGCCGTGCTGCGACGCGCGAAGAAGCTCAACCTGCAGCCCATCGCCAGCGAGCGCGAGGTGACCGAGATGGTCAGCTTCCGCATGCCGCAGGCCGAAGGCGGCCGCTACCTGCTGGTGCGCGTGGCCAAGGGCCTGAAAACGCCCGGCGGCTACCAGCTGGGCGCCGCGTTCCAGGACGTGCGCCTGCTCAAGACCTTCGCGCCCGAGCTCAGCATCATGAGCCAGGGCTCGCTGCTCGCGCTCTCTGGCGAACGCAAGCTGCCGATCCTGGTGCGCGACCTGCCCGGCATCCGCCTGGAAATCGGCCGCCTGCTGCCGCAGCAGCTGCAGCACCTGGTGACGCAGACCAGCGGCGACTTCGCGCATCCGCAGTTCTACGGCGGCCTGCAGTCGGACAACCTCGTCGATCGCTTCCAGAAGGAGATTCCGCTGAGCATTCCCGCCGGCAAGGCGCACTACGAGACCGTCGACTTCGCCGAGTACCTGCGCAGCGACGCGACCGACCGCCGCGGCGTGTTCCTGCTCAAGGTGCAAGGCTACGACCCGAAGGCGAAGAAGAAGCCCGAGGGCGAGGCTCGACCCGAGGAAGCACAGCAGCAGGAAGAGCAGTCTTCCGAAGAGGAAGGTAGCGGCGACAACGGCGAAGGCGGCAGCCCCGAGCAGCAGATCGACCAGCGCCTGGTGCTGGTCACCGACCTGGGCATCGTCGCCAAGAAGTCGCTCGACGGCACGCGCGACGTGTTCGTGCAGAGCATCGCCAGCGGCCAGCCGGTGGCGGGCGCGCTGGTGGAGGTGTGGGGCCGCAACGGGATGATCGTCGCGTCGCAGTCCACCGACGCCACCGGCGCGGCCAAGCTGCCCAACCTGGCCGGCTACCAGCGCGAGAAGGCGCCCGTGGTGCTGGTGGTGCGCAAGGACGGCGACCTGAGCTTCCTGCCCTTCAACCGCAGCGACCGCACGCTGGACATCTCGCGCTTCGACGTCGGCGGCCTGCGCGCTGCCGGCGTGCCGAACCAGATGACGGCCTACCTCTTCAGCGACCGCGGCATCTACCGCCCCGGAGACACCATGCACATCGCGATGATGGTGAAGGCCGGCAACTGGGGAACCTCGCTGCGCGACCTGCCGCTGGAGGCCGAGATCATCGACGCACGCGGCCTCAGCGTGCGGCGCGAGAAGCTCAGGCTCGGCCCCGGCGGCGCGGCCGAGATCGCCCACACCACGCAGGACACCTCGCCCACCGGCAACTACGCCGTCAACCTCTACCTGCCGCGGCAGTCGTCGCCGGGCGCGCCCGAGGTGGAGAGCCTGCTGATCGGCAGCACGACGGTGAAGGTGCAGGAGTTCCTGCCCGACCGAACCAAGGTCACGGCCAAGCTCAGCAGCGAAGTGGCCGAAGGCTGGGTCAGTCCCAAGGACCTGAAGGCGCAGATCGACGTGCAGAACCTCTTCGGCACGCCCGCGCCCGACCGCAAGGTGGAAGGCACGCTCACGCTGAGTCCCGGTTTCCCGGTGTTCCGCGCCTTCACCGACTACGCCTTCTTCGACCCGCAGCGCGCCACCGAGAAGCAGGTGGACGACCTGGGCAGCGTGCAGACCAGCGCAGACGGCAAGGCCGAGTTCGACCTGCGCCTGTCGCGCTTCGACGCCGCCACCTACCAGGTGCACGTGCTCGCCAAGGCCTTCGAGCCAGAGGGTGGACGCAGCGTGTCGGCCGAGGCGCAGACGCTGGTGAGCGACCTGCCCTACCTCGTCGGCGTGAAGGTCGACGGCGACACCAGCTACGTGAGCAAGGGCGCCACGCGCAACGCCACCGTGATCGCCATCGACCCGCGCGCCAAGAAGACGGCCGTGGCCGACCTGAAGATCGAGCGCGTGGAGCGCAAGGTGCTGTCGGTGCTCATCAAGCAGGACAACGGGCTGTACCGCTACGAGTCGCGCCGCAAGGAGATCGTGCTCGACGAGAAGCCCTTCGCCATCGCGGCCGCGGGCAACAACGTGGTGCTGGACACCGCCGCGCCCGGCAACTTCGCCTACGTGGTGCGCAACGCGCAGGGGCTGGAGCTCAACCGCGTGGAGTACAGCGTGGCCGGCAACGCCAACGTGTCGCGCTCGCTCGACCGCAACGCCGAGCTGCAGCTCACGCTCGACCGCAAGGACTACGAGCCGGGCCAGGAGATCTCGGTGAGCATCCGCGCGCCGTACGTGGGCGCGGGCCTCATCACCATCGAGCGCGACAAGGTCTACGCCCATGCGTGGTTCAAGACCGACAAGACCGCCTCGGTGCAGAAGATCACCGTGCCCAAGGACTTCGAGGGCACCGGCTACATCAACGTGCACTTCGTGCGCGACCCGGCCTCCGACGAGGTCTACATGAGCCCGCTGTCGTACGGCGTGGTGCCCTTCGCCACCGCGCTGACCAGGCGCACCGCCAACCTGCAGCTCACCAGCAGCGAGCTGGTGAAGCCGGGGCAGACGGTGAAGATGAAGCTCACCAGCGACAAGCCCACGCGCGCCGTGGTGTTCGCGGTGGACGAAGGCATCCTGCAGGTGGCGCGCTACAAGACGCCCGACCCGCTGAAGCACTTCTTCCAGAAGCGCGCGCTCGAGGTGGGCACGCTGCAGACGCTCGACCTGATCCTGCCGGAGTTCAAGAAGCTCATGCAGGGCGCCGCTCCCGGCGGTGACGGTGAAGGCGAACTGGGCAAGCACCTGAACCCCTTCAAGCGCAAGCGCGACAAGCCGGTGGCCTACTGGTCGGGCCTGGTCGACGTGAACGGCAGCCGCGAGTTCAGCTACACCGTGCCCGAGAGCTTCAACGGCAGCCTGCGCGTGATGGCCGTGGCGGTGAACGACGAGACCACCGGCGCCAAGAGCGCCCGCACAGTGGTGCGCGGCGACATGGTGATCCTGCCGAACGCACCGCTGGCCATGGCGCCCGGCGACACTGTCGAGGTGGGCGTGGGGCTGGCCAACAACATCGTCGGCTCGGGCAAGGAGGCTCCCATCGCGCTCACGCTCACCGCATCGGGCGGCCTCGAAGTGGTGGGCGACGCCACGCAGACGCTCAAGGTCAATGAGCGCGGCGAAGCCAGCACCAAGTTCAACGTGCGCGCCAAGCCGGGCGAGCAGGCGGTGCTGGGTTCTTCCGCGCTGGTGTTCACATCGACGCACAAGAACTACAGCGCGCGGCTTTCCACCGAGGTGAGCGTGCGGCCCGCGTCGCCCTTCGTCACGCTGGTGCAGGCCGGCAGTTTCCAGCGCGCGGGAGAACTCTCGAGCCAGGCCGACCTGTACCCGAACTTCCGCCAGAGCGACGTGGCCGTCTCGGCCGCGCCCTGGGCCTTCGCGACCGGTCTGATGCAGTACCTGGAGGCCTATCCGCACGGCTGCACCGAGCAGATCACCAGCCAGACCTTCCCGGCGGTGCTGCTTTCGGGCCGACCCGAGCTCGTGAAGGAAATGTCGCGCGGCCGTACCGCCGAACAGGGCCCGCTGCCCGAGGCGCGCAAGACCTTCGAGCGCTACCTGGTGCAGCTGCGCGCACGGCAGACGGCCGACGGCGGTTTCTCGCTGTGGCCCGGCGCCGGCACCGACCCCTTCGCGACGCTCTACGCGGTGCAGCTGCTCGTCGAGGCCAAGGACCACAAGCTGCCTGTGCCGCAGGACCTGTTGCAGAAGGCCAATACCTACCTGCAGGGCTGGCTCGGCAGCGGCGACAACACGCTCGACGGCTGGCGCCAGCGCACGCAGGCCGCCTACCTGCTGACGCGCCAGGGCATCGTCGCGCCGGCCGCGCTCGCCAACCTGCGCGAGGCCCGCCGCAACCAGATGTCGCGGCAGGGCGTGGGCTGGGGCGACGACCTCGGCGCCGTGTACCTCGCCGCGAGCTACCAGCTCGTGAAGCAGGAGCAGGTGGCCAACGAGCTGCTCGACCCGGTGTGGTCCGATCTGCTCGCGCGCACCGAGAAGAAGCAGCGCCGCAACGCCTGGGGCGCCTACTACGACCCGCTGGTGCACGACAGCATGACGCTGCACCTGGTGGGCCGCCACTTCCCCTCGCGCCTGAAGACGCTGAAGCCCGCGGTGTGGGAGGGCATGGCCCAGATGGTGCGGGAGGGCTGGTACAACAGCCTGTCGTCGGCGTCGATGCTGCTGGCGGTCGACTCCTACTTCGAGGCCGTGGGGCAGAACGTGGAAGGCAAGCTCTCGGCAAGCACCGTCAATGCCCAGGGCCAGGCCGCGGCGCTCGTGCTGGGTGCGGTGAATCCGATCACACGTGCCTCGGTGCCGGCCGGCACCGCGAAGCTGAAGCTGTCGAACGACAGCGACTTCAACCTCTACTACAGCTGGGCCGAGCAGGGCTTCGAGCGCAACCTGCCCGCAACGCCGGTGAACAAGGGCCTGGAGATCTTCCACGAGGTGCTCGACGCCAAGGGCAATCCCGTCACCAAGGCCAAGCTCGGCGAAGAGGTCACGGTGCGGGTGCGCGTACGCAGCCTGGAGCGCGCGCAGATCAACGACGTGGCGCTGGTCGACGTGCTGCCCGGCGGCCTGGAGCCTGTGCTGCAGGCAGTGGGCGACGACGACGATGCCAATGCCGACGCACCGATCTGGAAGAAGCGCCTGGGCGGCGGCGGCTCATGGAAGGTGCAGTACGCCGATATCCGCGAAGACCGCGTCGTGTTCTACGGCGGCGTCGGCAAGGACCTGCTCGAGGTGACCTACAAGGCCCGCGCCACCAACGTGGGCGACTACGTGGTGCCGGCGGCGTACGGCGAGGCGATGTACGACCGTCGCGTGTTCTCGCGCTCGGCGGGTGCGCGCTTCCAGGTGGTGGCGAATTGATCATGACGCGCCCGCGCCTTGTCCCCTCTCCCGCGTGCGGGAGAGGGCTAGGGTGAGGGTGCGGCGCTTCCCATGACCCCCGCGCTCGATCCGTCGCCGATGCCCTCACCCCAGCCCTCTCCCAGGGGGAGAGGGAGGAAGAGAGCAGTCATCGCTTTCGCAGCCGTAGTCTTCCTGCTCGCGCTGCTGCGCCTGTGGCCTCACGCCCCGCTGAGCGAAACCGTCGGCAGCTCGCGCGCCGTCTACGCGCAAGGCGGCGAGCTGATGCGCCTCACGCTCGCCGCCGACGAGCAATACCGGCTCTGGGTGCCGCTGGAGCGCATCTCGTCCACGCTGGTCGACGCGGTGCTGCTGTACGAAGACCGCCGCTTCTACGCGCACCCCGGCGTCAACCCGGCCGCGCTGGTGCGCAGCGCATGGCGCATCGCCAGCGGCGAGCGCAGGCAGGGTGGCTCCACGCTCACCATGCAGCTCGCGCGCCGCGTCTACGGCATCGACAGCCGCACGCCCACCGGCAAGGTCGCGCAGATCTTCGCGGCGCTGTGGCTGGAGGCCCGCTTCAGCAAGCACGACATCCTGGAGGCGTATCTCAACACCGCGCCCTACGGCGGCAACATCGAGGGCGTGCAGGCCGCGAGCCTCATCTACTTCCGCAAGGACGCTGCGAAGCTCAGCCTTCCAGAGGCGCTGACGCTCGCGGTGATTCCGCAGAACCCCGTCAAGCGCATCGCCGAGCGCGGGCGCAATGCGGAGCTGCAGGCTGCGCGCGAGCGCCTCTCCGCGCTGTGGGCCGAGCGCGATCCCGCGGCGAAGCAGCATGCGCCCGACGCGCAGCTCGCGCTGTCGGCGCAGTCGCGCGGCAGCCTGCCCTTTCTCGCGCCTCACGCCACCGACATGCTGCTCGCGCAGGAGCGCGGCGTGCAGGAGGTGCGCACCACCATCGACCTGCGCATGCAGGCCACGCTCGAACGCGTGATGGCGCAGTACCTGCGCGCGCACGCCGACGTGGGCATGAACAACGCGAGCGCGCTGCTGCTCGACGCGTCGACGATGCAGGTGCGCGCGATGATCGGCTCGGCCGACTTCCGCAACGACGCCATCTCGGGCCAGGTCAACGGTGTGCTGGCCAAGCGCTCGCCGGGCTCCACGCTCAAGCCCTTCATCTACGCGCTGGCGCTCGATCAGGGGCTGCTGCACCAGAAGACGATGCTGAAGGACGCGCCCACCTCCTTCGGCCCCTACACGCCCGAGAACTTCGACCACCGGTTCGCAGGGCCGCTGCCGGCGCAGGAGGCGCTGATCCGCAGCCGCAACGTGCCCGCGGTGGCCGTGGCCGCGAAGCTCTCGAAGCCCGGCCTCTACGACTTCATGCGGCTGGCGGGCGTGCAGAAGCTGCAGAGCGAGCAGCACTACGGCCTCGCGCTTGTGCTCGGCGGCGGCGAGGTCACGCCCGAGGAGCTGGCCGGCATGTACGCGACGCTGGCCAACGGCGGCATCTCGCAGCCCATCCGCTACACGCAGCTCCAGCCCGACGAGAAGCCCGTGCAGCCGCTGCGCCTGCTGAGCGAAGAGGCCTCGTTCATCACGCTCGACATGCTGCGCCACACGCCGCGCCCCGACACCACGCTGCCCGCGCGCCCGGCCATCGCATGGAAGACGGGCACCTCCTGGGGCTTTCGCGATGCGTGGACGGCCGGCGTGTTCGGCCGTCACGTGCTGGTGGTGTGGGTCGGCAATTTCGATGGCAGCAGCAATCCGGCGCTGGTGGGCGTGGATGCCGCGGCGCCGCTCTTCCTTCGCATGGTCGACGCGCTGCGCGCCGAGCGGCTGGACCCGGGCGAGATGGCATCGCGCCGGCCGCCCGACCTGCGCCAGGTGGAAGTTTGCGCGGCGACGGGCGGCCTGCCCGACGCGCTGTGCCCGGTGCGCACCATGACCTGGTTCATCGCGGGCAAGTCGCCGATCCAGGTCAGCAACCTGCATCGCGCGGTGTGGGTCGACGAGACCACGGGCAAGGTCGTCTGCGGCCCGCGGCCCAACGCGCGGCAGCAGGTGGTGGAGCAATGGGGCAGCGACATGCGCCGGCTGTTCCGGCAGGCGGGGCTGCCGCGTGCGAGCGCACCTTCCGACGGCTGTGAGAAGGATGGCGACGGGCAGGACAGCGCGCCGCTCATCACCTCGCCGCTGCGCGGCGTGCGCCACACGCTGCGCGCGAAGAAGCCCGAGCCGCTGGTGCTGCGCGCCGAGGCCGCGGCCGGCACGCAGGCGATCTACTGGTTCGCGGACGACGCGCTCATCGGCCGCGCCGCGCCGGGCGAAGGCATCACATGGATGCCCGATCTCGCGTCATCCGGGCGGCGCTACCTGCTGCGCGCGGTCGATGACCAGGGGCGCGCCGAGTCGCGCGAGGTGACGGTCGACATCGCGCCCTGAATTCCCCGCAGGGCATGTCATGGCCGCGTCAATGCTTGCCGGCATGGTCACGCGTTTTCGACTTGGAACCTTTCCTGCTCATGACGCATTTCGCTCCCCTGTCCTTCGTCGCCCTTGCTGCCGCCCTCGCATGCACCGCAGTCCAGGCGCAGACCGCCTTTCCCGCCACGCTCGCCGGCCACGCGGTGCTGCCAGCGCAGAGCTTCGTCGCGGCGCCCAAGGATGCGCCGGCCGACCTGCAGGTCAGCGGCAAGTTCACCACCGGCAAGCGCGTGGACGCGGTGGGCTCGGTCGAAGGCCTCTCGGGCGGCCGCGGCACCGGCGTGTCGCTGCCCTTCAAGGGCCAGCCGCTGCAGGGCCACTCCGGCATCAAGAAGATGGACGACGGCAGCTTCTGGATCCTCACCGACAACGGCGCGGGCGCCAAGGCCAACTCGCCCGACTTCATGCTCTACCTGAACCACTACAAGGTGGACTTCAAGAGCGGCAAGTTCAACCGCATCGAGACCGTCTTCCTGCACGACCCCGACAAGAAGGTGCCCTTCCGCATCGTCCACGAAGGCACCAAGCAGCGCTACCTGACCGGCTCGGACTTCGACCCCGAGAGCTTCCAGTTCGCCGGCGGCGCACTGTGGATCGGCGAGGAGTTCGGCCCCTTCCTCATCAAGGCCGACCTGAAGGGCAAGGTGCTCGCCGTGTACGACACGCTGGTCGACGGCAAGGCCGTGCGCTCGCCCGACCATCCGGCCGTGACCACGCCCGGCGCTCCAGGCGGCGCGGTCGACTTCCAGATCAAGCGCTCCAAGGGCTTCGAAGGCATGGCCTCGTCGAAGGACGGCAGCAAGCTCTACGCGCTGCTCGAAGGCCCGGTGTGGAACGCCGAGGCCAAGGACTACGAGAAGGTCGAAGGCAAGGAGGCCTTGCGCGTTCTGGAATTCGACGTCGCCACCGAGAAGTGGACCGGCCGGCATTGGAAATACGTGCTCGAGGCCAACGGCAACGCCATCGGCGACTTCAACATGATCGACGGCAGCACGGGCCTCATCATCGAGCGCGACAACGGCGAAGGCACCAGCGGCAAGGCCTGCCCCGAAGGCCAGAAGCGCACCGACTGCTTCCACGACATCGCCAGGTTCAAGCGCGTCTACAAGGTCGAGCTCAGCGATGCCAACGTGGGCGGCCCGGTGCGCAAGATCGGCTACATCGACCTGCTGAACATCGCCGACCCGGACAAGCTCGCACGCAAGCCCCTGAACGACGGCGTGCTGAAGTTCCCCTTCTTCACCATCGAGAACGTCGACGTGGTCGACGCCACCCGCATCGTGGTCGGCAACGACAACAACCTGCCGTTCTCGAGCAGCCGCGAGCCGAACAAGGCGGACGACAACGAGTTGGTGCTGCTGGAGGCGGGGGCGCTGCTGCAGGCGAAGTAAGGCTACGGCTGGAACGCGATGTCCGCGACGATGCGCGCGACCTGCCGTTCCACCAGCCTGTGTTCCGCCGCCAGGGCCCGTACCGACTTGCCCGTGCTGAAGTCGGTGCGTATTCGCTCGTTGCGGATCGCGTCGAAGGCCCGCTTGGCCTTCGGCAGCACGAAGCGCAGGCCAATGCCATCGACGGCGTACTCGTCGCTCAGCGCGCGCAGCTTGTCGAAGCCGATCAGGCTCGCCAGCGGATGGTCCGGCGCCGGATGGGCCGGGATGTAGATCCGCAGGCCGCCGTAGCGCTCGATCAGCCGCAGCGTCGCGGGCAATCCGATCAGGCGCACGAACTCGCGCAGCCGGGGCGGCAGCAGCTCGCTCGCCAGCGCGGTGGCGGCCTGCCGGAAGCCGCTCGAAGCTCGTGACGACGGGGCTGCATCGATCCTGTTCGACGGAAACGGTGCGCTGCTGACGAATTCCTGGGCGTGCATGGTCGTGTGTTCCTCTGATCCAGATAAGGGGCGTGTTGTTGTTGTCTGCGTTGTTCCTCAGGCTGCTGTAGCACAGCCTGCCTGCGCCTGATTCGAGCCGCCCCGGTAGTCGCTGCGATGGCCCAGCAGCAGGCTCGGGATGCGCGCGAAGTCCATGGCGCCCGGCCTGATGACCGGCACGACTTCGGGCTCGTAGACGCTCGAGTCGAGCAGCATCACCCGTCTGCCCTTCGCGACACGCCCCGCCACGGGGCCGGGGCCTTGCTTCCAATGGGGCGTGCCGCCGACAGCCACGCTGTGCACATGGCCGCTGCTGGCCAGCTTCGCCAGGTGCTGCCGCAGCGCACCGTTGCCGGGCTCGGGCCGATAGCCCTCGACGCGCTCCGCCAGCATGCTGTCGAGCTCCTTCGCGGAGGCGGCTTCGTTGGCTTCGAGATGCGCGGCGACGGCGCGCTGAACTTCGCCGGTCAGGTCTCGATCGGGTGTGACGCTCATTCGGTGGCTCCTTCTTCCTTTTCGTTCGTCGGGGTGGTGCCGAAGGTGTCGAGTACCCGGCGGGCGATGCGATCGGTGCTTGCCTTGCCCGCGCCGTACTTGCCGCTGCCGTTCAGGACCTGGCTGATTGCGGCGGCGCTCAGGTGCAGCCGCGCCGCGATCTCGGAGCGTCGGCGGCCGATGCAGGCATCGCGCAGCAGGGCGAACCAGCCTTCCTTCATGTATGAGGGCGGCGCACTGGTCACGAGGCGCTGCCTCCGCGCGGTGCCGGGGGCGTGGCGCCGATGTCGCGCAGCAATGCATAGCGCTTGAGCCCGTCCACCCGCCGCGCTTCCACGCGCACGGCCCGCGGGCATTGCCGCGACCAGGACAGCATGAGCGCACCGGCCTGGCGGCGGCCCTGGGCGAGGTCGTCGTCCTCGCCGGCCAGCAGGGCTGCGGCCTCGTCGGCCGTCAGCGCGCGCCGGATGCGCAGCAGGTTCCACAGGCGCTCGGCGAACGGGTCCGCATCGCGGACTACCGCGTCGGGTGCGGGTTCGGAGGCGGCCGATGCTTCCTGCCCGGCCTCGGTGTGGCGCTGCGCGAGCGCCATCAGCGCCTTGGCGACGAACCATTCGGAAGTCGTGTTTTCCTGCATCACTCGCCCCCTTGCTGGCGCGCCGGGGCGCTGGTCCTGGCTTGGTCTCTTCTCACAGTACGTTCCTCCTCGCTCGTGGCACTGCTGCTCGGTTTGCCGGTGTCGGCGCGCGTGCCCTGGTGTCTTTTCAAACCGGATCGGGTTGTTTCGACCAGCTGCACACACGCCTTTAACCCAAACGGGGTGTCAGTTCATATAAATACCCTGTTTTGTGTCTGTTGCTTCGATTATGCACATCATGTGAGTTTTTGCAATCAAGAAAAACATGAAAACGAACTTTTCGAAGTTCTTTAACCTGAAATGGGTTGCAAAAGTACTTCCGGATGTCTAGCATCGGCGCGTTCACACAAACCAGAGTTACCGTGACGCCGCAAATCAACACTCCACCCGACGACACCGAGGTGAAGGCTCGTGTCGGTGAACTGGCCTTGGCGCAAGGCGCGCGCGTGCGCGACCTGCGCAAGCAGAAGGGGCTGACCATCGACGACCTCGCGCAGCGCAGCGGGCTCCACTTCAATACCGTGGGCCGCATCGAGCGGGGCGTCAGCGATGCCAGCCTCGAGCAGCTGTATGTGATGGCCATCGCGCTCGGGGTCGATCCCGCCGAGCTCAACCCGTTTCAGTCGGTCCATCCGCCGAGCCAGCTGTCGACCGGGCTGGACGACGAGGCCTTCGTGCTGGTCGACCTGCTCGACGTTCGTGTGAGCGCCGGCAACGGCGCCGTCAACGGGTCGCAGGACCACATGGGTCGTTTCGCGTTCAGCCGTTCGTGGATGGCGCGCAAGGGCGTAAAGCCGGCGCATGCGCGCATCGTCCATGCGCGCGGCGACTCGATGGCCGACAAGATCAACAACGGCGACATCCTGCTGGTCGACACCGCGAGCAAGTCGCTCGACCAGGACGGCGTGTACGTCATCCAGCTCGACGGCCACGACTACGTGAAGGTGCTGCAGCGTGACTTCTCCACCGGAGGCCTGCAGATCATCAGCTACAACCCCGCGTACAAGCCGCAGGTCCTGAGCGCCGAGCAGGCTGCGGAGCTGCACATCAGCGGCCGCGTTGTCTGGCACGGCGGCGAGATCTGAAGCATCGCGACAGGCGTCGCAGTGTAGGAAGCAGCGCTTCCTGAAGCCGAGGCCGGCCGATGTCGGCCTCAGTCATTTGACCCTTGCGCCCGACGATTCGGGCCATGGGCAAAGACACTTCCCGAACACCTTTCTTCTTCATCAGACATCGCCGCGGGCGTGAACGGGGCCAGGCCCCGCGGCAGCTGCTTGCCGTGCTCGCGCTCAGCGCTGCCGGGCTCGTCGGCATCGTCGCGCGCGAGGGCTACAGCGACAAGGCATACCCCGACCCCGTTCATGGCACGGCTGTGCCGACCATCGGCTTCGGCACGACCGAGGGCGTGCGCATGGGCGACACCACCACTCCCGTGCCCGCGTTGCAGCGCGCATTGCGCGATGTGCAGACCTACGAACACGCGCTGAAGCAATGCGTGAAGGTGCCGCTGCACCAGCACGAGTACGACGCGTACGTGAGCCTGGCCTACAACATCGGCGCATCCAACTTCTGCACCGGTGGCCGCAAGGGCGGCACCTCGGTGCTGGTGCAGCGCCTTGATGCGGGCGACTACGCGGGCGCGTGCGACGCGATCCTCGGCTGGAAGTACGCGGGCGGAATCGACTGCTCAGCACCCGGCAACAAGACCTGCGCGGGTCTCTGGAAAGACCGCCTCAAGCTGCACGCGCAGTGCCTGGGGAATGCGCAATGAACCTCACTGCCAGGGCCTGGGCGGGCCTGATCGCCGGCGTGCTGATGGCGCTGCTTCTTGCCGCGGCCGGCTTCGCGATCCACGGTGCCGGCCGCATGCAGGAACGCGCGGCCTGGCAGCAGAAGGAAGCGCAGCGCGCAACGCAGCTCGCGCAAGACCTGCAGGCCGAGTACGAGCGCGGACGCGCTGCCTCGGCGCAGTACCAGCTCGGCGCGAGCGCGCTGCAGTCCAGTTACCTCTCCCTCGAAGGCCCGACCCGTGATCTACGTCAGCGCGTTTCTCTCGTCATTCCTCCTGCTGTTCCTGATCGCCGCGCTGAGCGGCCTGCCGGTTCTGCGCAGGCTGCCGCATCCGGACCGGCTCCGGATGCTGCGCCGCCTGGCGACCCACAGCGCGACGCTGCCCGCGGCCCTCATCGCCTCAGCCTTGCTGCTGTCTGGATGTGGAACAGCGCCCTCGCGGGCGCCGACGTACCCGCGGGTGCCTGCGGACTTGCTGACACCTCCGGCGAAGCCTGTGCTGCTGATGCCGGCATCACGGTCGACGACGCCTGGACCAACCACGACATCAACGCCAGGTCATGCGCGGCGGACCGCCTCCGGTATCGCGCGCTGATCGAGTTCCTCACAGAAAGACCCACGCAATGAGCGATCTCCACGCACGCACACAGGAGCTGCTGCTGCTCGGCCAGATCCACGGCCTGGTGCAGGCCATGAAGGACGGACAGGACCGGCAGACCCGCCGCATGGACGGCTTCGACACGCGCTTCGACGCGCTCGACGGGCGGCTTCGCACCGTCGAGCAGCGAGCGGCCGTGTTCGGTGCCGCATCGGGTGGCGCGATGGCCGTCGGCACGGCGCTGCTCGCGGAGGCCGTGAAGCAGTGGTTCCGCAACGGGCCCGGCATCAACTGATCTTTTGCGATGCATCGGTGCGAGGGGCCGGCGGATGTCGGCCTCAGCCAAAAGGGCCTTCGCCGCGACAGTTCATACACCAACCAACGAAGCGATCGATGCAACTCCCCAACCGCAGTCACTCGACTTCCCACACACGCAACGGAGCCCTGGCATGAGCCGTCTCGACACCCTTCGCAGCGCTATCGTGCAGACGCTGAACAACGTGCCCCAGATCGGCCGCGTTCACGACCGCGAGCGCTCCCTGGCCGATGAATCAGCGCAGCGTGCGCTCTTCATGTTCGACCTGCCGGGCGGTGGCCAGCAGCTGCGTGGCTGGTGGCTGCGCCGCACCGCCACCGAAGAGCGCAGCGTGAATGCCGCGGGCCGCGCGATGAGCGTCGACACCTGGACCGTGCACGGCTATCTCGCCTTCGACGACGTCGCCGCCACGGAGCTGGTGTTCGATGCGCTCGTCGAAGACATCCGCGACGCCGTGCGCGCCGACCCCACCTTCGGCGGCGCATGTGCCTCCGGCCCGCTCACCGACGACAAGCGCACCGACGGCGTGCAAGTCGACGGCACCGGCCTGGTCACCTTCTGCGGCGTGCGCTGCCACGGCGTCGCGCTGCAGCTGCGGACCTGGCGCTACCTCTGACTGCACGCAGGCAGACCTTTCCTTTCGACAACCCAAACCAACCAACTGACGGAGAACGCCGACATGGCAAAACTCATGCGCAAGATGGCCATCCTGGCCAAGGCTGAAACGGTACGCGGCACCGACGCGGCGCCCACCGGCGCGGCCAACGCGATCCTGGTGAGCGAAGTCACGCTCACCCCCATCGAAGGCGACGTCGTCCAGCGCGACAACGTGCGCCCCTACTTCGGCTCGCGCGGCTCGGTGCTGGTCACGCAGTACAGCAAGATCGCCTTCTCGGTGGAGATCGCAGGCGTGGCCGCGGCCGGCGACGTGCCCGCGTACGCTGCGCTGATGCGCGGCTGCGCCATCAGCGTCAACACCGCGCCGGGCGTCAGCACCACCTTCACGCCGGCCACCGACGCGCTGGAGTCGCTCACCATCTACGGCAACGTCGACGGCACCGTCTACAAGATGACCGACGCGCACGGCAACGTGAAGGCCACCATCAACGCCAAGGGCATTCCCAAGTGGCAATTCGAGTTCACCGGCCTGTTCGTGCCCGCCGAGGACGCGCCGCTGCCCGTGGCCGACTACGCCAAGTTCATGGACCCGCTGGGCGTGAACAAGGCCAACACCACCCTCACGCTCGACGGCCTCGGCGTAGCCGCCAACGCCTTCAGCTTCGATGCGGGCAACACCGTGATCAAGCGCGACCTGATGACCGTGGATGCCGTGGACATCACCGCTCGCGTGTCGACCGGTTCCGTCACCTTCGAGAACACCTCGGTCGCCACCAAGGACTGGATCGGCATGGCCCGCGCCAGCCAGCGCGTGAACCTGGCGCTCAAGCACGGCCAGGGCGCGAACAACGTCGTCGAGTTCCTGTCGCCGCACGCGCAGATCGGCAAGCCGACCTTCAGCGACGTCGACGGCGTGCAGATGATCACCGTGCCGCTCGAGTTCGTGCCCACCGGCGCGGGCAACGACGAGTGGTCGATCGTCGTGCGCTGAGCTTCACCGTCATCGCCATCAGCACAGCACACAGGAACACACAGAGATGCCCCAGAAACTCAAGATCGCCGTGAAGCCGACCTTTGTCGCGCCGGTGGTGATGCGCGTGCCGGGCGACGGCCAGGTGGAGGAAGTGCGCTTCAGCGCCGTCTTCAAGCGCCTGACCAAGTCCGACAACGACACACTGCAGTCTCGCCTCGAAGGCCGCACCCTGACCGACAGGGAACTGCTCGACATGGTGCTGGCCGACTGGAAGGGCCTGGACGGCGACGACGGCGCGCCCTTCATCTGCACCGCGGAGAACCGCGCGGCAGCGGTGGAGGAGTGGCCGTCCTTCGAGGCGGCCATCGCCTACAGCTACTTCGAACACGCGTACCCGGCCGCAGTAAAAAACTGAGAGGCGCCGCGCGCCTCGTGCTCGGAGCAGCGCATCGCGTCCACGACGAGCTGGACGACGATCTCCGCAGCCAGTGCGCGTCGCTCGGTCTCGATCCGGTCAGGCTCGTCTCTTCGACGGCCAGCGGCGGCGGCCCGCCACCCTTCGAGCTATGGCCCGAACACCAGGAAGCATTCGAGGTGTTCCATGCCTGCCGAACGCAGTGGCGGGTCGTCGCAGGGGTGGCGGGCGCGTGGTTCCAGGGGCTCGACTTCGGCGCTGTCGACGTCGCCATGAAGCGCCTCGGCATCCCTCGCGCACGCCAGCGCGAAGTGTTCCTGCAACTGCAGGTGATGGAAGACGAAGGCATCGCGGTGCTGAACGTCTAGCGGCGCCGCGAAGGCCTCCGGCCATCGAAGAAGCATGGGGCCGGCGGATGTCGGCCTCATTTTTTTCTTAGCTCAAACGGACCATACAGACATGGCTTCTTCAACACCCGCCGGAACTCCATCGGCATTCGAATTTTCAACTGTCACGAGGGCAATACCCAGCCTGCTCGGAGACATGAAACAAGTCAAAGGCTCGCTGGGCGGGATTGCTGCTGCTGTCACTGGCGCCAGCGGCAGAAGCTCTCCCGCCCAGATGATCATCGAAACGGTCAACTACATCGGCGATCAAATCCACAACGGAGCTCGAGAGAACGCCAGCTACAGCGCCGCGAAAGTGAGGTCAAACAATGCTGTAGGTCTTACGAACGATCAGATCCAGGAAAAAGTGGTGGCGATCTCGAAGGCGAGCGGCATCACGCAGGCGCGAGGCGCAGAAGCGATCGAGGCATTGATTGCAACGGGCAAGGTACTGGATAGCCGCGTGCTGGATCTCGCTGTCGTTGCAACCGCTGAACAGGATCGGCTGTCGAAGATTCCGGCCGCAAACACTGCGGCGAAATTCGCCAAACTGGCGATGGAGCCTTCGAAGGCGTCGATCGAACTGAACAACAGCAACGAATTTTCCAACTACCTGAAGCCCGGTGTTCTCAAGGAGATCCAAAGCCTCGAGGACCAAGGGAAGATGCTCGAAGCCGCCGCGCTGGCTCAGCTTTCGTTCGCGGAGCCGCTGATCCAGCGTACTCGAGGATTGGTCGGGACGATGACTGCTGTCGATCGTTTCAGCCTGGCGATGTCCGATGTAGGTGATGCTTTCGAAGACCGCTTGCGTGGTCTTGGACGACCATCTACCAAGCAGGAGCAGATCGCTGACAGAACCAGGGCCATCGATCACTATCGCGACTCGCAGAACGCTCAAGGCGGACCGATGTACGACGGTTCGAAGCATCTCGTCGCGAGATTGACTGCGGAAAAAAAGGCGTTGCAAGAAGCGCAAGAGCGGGACGTGCAGCAGGCTACTTCAGAAGGACAGATCGCACGCACCACGCAAGCAGCGATCGCCACCAACGAGAAAGCAAGAAGCGACAGCAGCCGCGAAAGGGACAACCAAGGCATCGCCATGGCCGTCACCAAGCAGCTGGAAACGAGCGGCCTGATCAGAACGGCTACATCTCCGGCTGCGAATCAAGGCGGTTCGGTATCCAAAGGGGCACCGAGCGCGGGGATCCGACGTGCGGAAGTCGATGGACTGCGACCCTGCATCGCAGCTGCCTGTTGTGACTGCCAGGCGGGGACGACGGGTTCGGCAAAGCAGGGATCCCGTAGAAGCGGAGCGAGCGAATCGCCGAGTGCGGCGGATGGCGGCACCGCGCAGCCTCAGACCGATGCCGAGCAAAAACGCCAGAAGGAACTCATCGAGACCATGCGCAAGGCCACTTCGAGCGTCGCCGACCAGACGACCGCACTTGAAGCTCAGAACGTTGCGTACGGCAAGACCAAGTCTGCGGTGCAGGAACTCAACATCGCGCAACTGGAACGCCAGTACCAGGACCTGGACAACACCGAGAACGTCATTCCGGGATACCTCGACGCGCTGGGTGCGCGCATCGACGCTGAGAAGAAGCTCCTGACGGTCACGCGCAACGCCGAAGGCATTGAAACCGCCGATAAGGAAAAGAAGAAGAACGACGACAAGGCCAAGAAGCTGTCCGACGACATCGGCGGTGCCTTCCGCGAAGGTTTCGTGAACCTGCTGGAGGGCAAGGACAACGCGCTCGACAAGCTGGGCGAATCGCTCAAGAAGAAGATCACCGCGTCGGTCGCCGACGCGCTCTATGACGCGACGTTGAAGCCGGCCGTCGAGGCGTTCTCGAACTGGCTTCCCGGCGCGTTCAAGGGAATCTTTTCCGGTGGCAGCGGAGGCGGTAGCACTGGCTCGAGTGCTGGCTCCGGCGGAAGCTGGTTCGGCAGCCTGGTGAGCGGCGTAATGAGCATCTTCGGCATCGCCAGCGCCAAGGGCAACGTCTTCGCCTCCCCAGGCCTGCATACCTACGCCAACAGCGTCGTCAGCCAGCCCACGTTCTTCCCCTTCGCCAGCGGCATCGGCCTCATGGGCGAAGCTGGCCCCGAAGCCATCATGCCCCTGCGCCGCGGCGCGGACGGCCGCCTCGGGGTCAGTGCGCCTGGCGGTGGCGGCAATGCCGTGCCGACGATCCAGTTCGCACCCTCCAACGTCTTCCACATCGACGCCCGTTCCGATCGCGGCGCGGTGATGGCCGACATGCAACGCCTGCTCGCGGAGAACAACCGCGGCCAGATGGAACAACTCAAGCGCGTGAAGGTGCTTCCCCAATGAACATCGTGACACTTCCGTCCGATCTGCCCGTGAAGCGACAGGACTTCGGACTCCAGGTCTACGACCTGACTTTCAGCAACAGCGAATCGGGCGCGATGCAGGTGGCGGTGCTCGGACCGGCGCGCCGCACCTGTACGCTGGTCAGCGAGGAGCGCATTCCGCTGATGCGGGACGCCGCTGCCTGGCGCTCGCTCGTGCATTCGATGCGCGGCCAGGTCAACGTGCTGGCCGTGCACGACATGCTGCAGCCTGTGCCGCGCGGCACCGCGCGCGGTGCGTGGACCGCGGTGGCTGCGCCCGCGGGAGCCTCCGAGCTGACCATTCGCATGGGCGCTTCGCAGGCCGACAAGACCCTGCTGCAGGGCGATTGGATCGGCGTCAACCAGGGCTCCAACCAGCGGCAGATGCTGCACGTGCAGGCCGATGCGGTGGCCGACGCCGCGGGCGTGATCACCGTGCGGTTCGAGCCCGTGCTGCGCACCCCTGTGGTGGCCGGCAGCACTGTCGTCTGGGACCGCCCCACCTGCCTGATGCGCAGGGTCGACAGCAAGACCACCTGGGCCTCGGAGTCGCGCACGCAGGGCGGTTTCAGCCTGGACCTGATGGAGTCGTGGGAGCAATGACCATCCTGACCAACTCCGGCTTCCAAGCGGCCGCGCGTTCGCAGACCTATGGCCAGCTGGCGCTCGTCGAACTCAAGCTGCGCAGCGGCACCGCGCGCTTCACGAACTGGCCTCTGAGCCTTCAGCTGATGGGCCAGACGTGGCAGGGCGTGGGCAATCTGGGCTCCATCGGCGAGCTTCACGAGAGCGAGGACGGCGCGGCCGAGAAGCTGACGCTCACGCTGTCGCCCGTGGACATCGGCACGCGCGCGTTCGCACTCGGCGACCCGAGCGAATACCAGGACAGGGGCGTGCGCGTGTGGATCGCACTGCTCGACGCCGGCACCTTGCAGGTCAGCGGCGAGCCTGTGCTGCGCTTCGCCGGCGTCATGGACCAGATGAAGGTCGAGCGCGACGGCACCACCGCAAAGATCGCGATGGAGTGCCGCACGGCCTCCTACGACGTGCGCTCGAACCCCGCTTCCCTGCGGACCAACGATGCCCAGCACCAGGTCAAACATCCTGGCGAGCGGGGCTTCGAGTACCTGAATTCCATGATCGGGTCGCCCACCGTGTGGGTCAACAAGTACCTGCAGATGGCACTGAACTACTGGGCCCGAGCACGAGGCAAATGAACATGACGAAGAACCTGGACGATTTCATCGCGGCACGAAGAGACGTGCCCTTCGAGTACTTCCGGCACGACTGCGCGCACATCGCGGCCGACTGGATCATCGCGCGCACGGGCAAGGACCCGCTGGCGGATCTGCGTGCTGCCGATGCGCCTGTCGGAAGAAAGAACCTGCTGGCGGCGATGCGTGTCGTGCGCGCAGCCGGCGGGTTCCTGTCGGCCGCCACCGCGCGGCTCGGCCCCTCCCTGCCCGGTGCGATGGCGCAGCGCGGCGACGTGGTGCTGGCGCGCAGCGGAGGCAAGGTGGGGCGCGTGTCGGGGTACAGCTTCGGGATCTGCACGGGGTCGCACATCGTGGCGCCGGCGGCTGATCGGCTGATTTTCTTGCCACTTGGTGCGGGGGTTGCGACATGGCGCGTCTGATCCGTCTCACACTCCTCCTCGGTGCCCTTCTTGGGGTGTGCACTGCTGCGATGGCAGAGCCCGTTTCCATTCTTAGTGCGATCGGGTCGGCTGTAGGCGCAGCTGCGGGGGCCGCTGCCGCTGTGGGCGGCATGATCGTTTCGGCCGCTCTGTCCATCGTGTCGAGTGCCTACGGCAACATGCAGGCCAAGAAGCAGGCCAAGGCCGCAGCGGCACGCAAGCTCGCCGAAGACGTTGCGAACATCAAGGAGCGCACCACCACGATCCTCGCGTCCGATGCGCCGCATACCGTCATCTACGGCGAGCCCGCGCCGGTTGGTGGTGCCGTCGTGGCAGTGCTCACAGGCGGCGAGTTCAGCCATCTGAAGCACGTCGTGATGGTGCTGGCCGCGCACCCTTGCGAAGCCGTGACCGACATCCAGATCGAGGGCATCTCGATTGGTGCGCTCGACGCTAACGGCTACTCGTCGAACCCGGAGTTCATCGTCACTGATTCGGAATCGATCGGCGGTGGCATCCCTGGCGTCAACGTGCAGATCCACCTGTCGCCCAATGGCGTCGATACGGCCGATGCGTACATGCGCGCGAACCTCGATCCGTGGCCCGCGAGCAAGGGCCTGTGGACCGATGCGCACAAGCTCAGCGGCTACACGTACATCGTCGTCACGCTCAATCTCTTCGTCGAGCGCTTCCAGGGCGGCCTGCCAACCATCACCGCCAGCGTTAAGGGCAAGAAGGTCTACGACCCGCGCACCGGCGCGACCGTATACAGCCGCAACCCTGCGCTGTGCCTGGCCGACTTTTTGCGCTCGGAAGAGGGCTACCTGGCCTCCAACGACCAGATCGACCAGAACGCGCTGATCGTTGCCGCCAACGCCTGCGACACGGCCATCTACAACCCCGCCACGGTCGCGGCCGACAGGCCCAACTACGGCGGCAGCGTGGCGCGCTACACCTGCGACGGCATGTTCCGCTCCGACCAGGACCGCGACAGCACGCGGCAGCAGCTCGAAGACACGATGGCCGGCTACAGCCTCGAGTCGGGCGGCGTATGGCGCATCCTGGCCGGCGCCTGGACCACGCCCGTTCTCTCGCTGACCGACGAAGACCTGCTGGCGCCCATCACCGTGGTGCAGACCTGCAACCCCGGCACCGCGCGCTACAACGGCGCGAGGGGCACGTACGTCAACCTCACGCGCAACGGCGTGTCGGAAGACTTCAAGCAGTACCAGAACGCGGTCTTTCGCGAGAACGACCAGAAGGACAAATTCCTCGACCTCGTGCTGCCATTCACCACGGCCCATGCGCGCACCCACCAGATCGCACGCGTGCTGGTGGAGCAGAGCCGCGGCGGCTTCGTGCTGCAGGTCCATCCGAAGATGCTGGCCTGGCACCTGCAGCCGGGTGACCGCATCCTGCTGACCAGCGCGTTGTACGGCTTCGCCAACAAGCCTTTCCGGGTGCAGGACTGGACCTATTCGATGAGTTCGCCGCTCTCGTTCCAGGTCATCGAGGACGAAGAGGCTTTCTACGACACCGCCGACGAGGTGCTGCGCGACCCGTCGCCCAACACCAATCTGCCCAACCCCTTCCTGTTGCCACAGCCCCCGCTCGACCTGACGGTGCGCAGCGGCCAGGAGCAGATGGTGCAGCAGGGCGGCACGCTGGTGATCCGCGCGCGCGTGAGCTGGTCCGCATCGGCGGAGGATGCCGTGCGCCGCGGCGGGAACGTGCAGGTTCAATGGCGCACGACCACGCCGGTCGGCGATTGGCAGAGCGTCACCCTGCCCGGCACCGCCACCGAGACCTTCCTGCTCGGCCTGGAAGTGCATGGTGAATACCAGGTGCGCGCACGGTTCATGACGGCCTACGCGTCCAGCTACTGGACGATGGTCACCCACACGCTGCAGGGCGCGAGCGTGAAGCCAGGCGACGTCGAGGGGCTGAGCCTCGCCGTCGAACCGAACGGCGTGGTGGCACGCTGGTCGGCTCCTGCGGGCATTGATCTGCTCGAATGGGGGGCGACGCGGATCTTCGTCGGCGCGACCTTCGAGACGGCGGTGGAGCGGTGGACCGGCAAGGCCCTCACCGCGAACATCGGATGGCTGCCCACGGGCACGGTGAAGGTCTGGGCGCAGCACGGCAACACGCAAGGGGTCTGGGGCATCCCGATCTCGACCACCATCGAGATCGCGCCACCCGCGCAACCGATCGTGCGAGGCGAGGTATGGGGCTCGCAGATCGAGCTGGCCTGGCAGCCGTGCGGCACCACGCAGCCGATTTCGGCGTACATCGTCAAGGTGGGGCCGACGCTGGCCGAGGCGGTCGAGATCGGGCGTACGGGTTCGCTCAACTTCGTGCGCAACGAGCCGGTGGCCGCGACGCGGGTCTACTGGGTGACTGCGTTCGATGCGGCGGGCAATGGGAGCGATGCCGGCTATGTCCAGCTCGCCTCGTTGCCGTCGATCGACGATGCGATCAAGGAACTGCAGGAGGGCCTCGACGAGCAGATCGCGGACCTGCTGAACGTCAATTCGGGCATCAGCGAGCGCCTGGTCGATGAGGCCATCGAACGCGGCACTGCGATCACGCACGTGGAGAAGGTCGTCAGCGACACGGCCGAGCAGTTGGCGCAGCGCATCGACATCGTCTCTGCGCGTGCCGTCGGCTATGTGCGTGCCAACCTGGTGTTCAACGGCGGGTTCGAGTTCGATCTCGACAAGTGGAATCTGCAGGGCAAACCGTGGGAGGTCGTGGAAGACGATTGGGGCACTTCGGCGCGCCTGCATAGCGTTATTCCTGCTGACGGTCGTCTGGAGAGCGGAAGCTTTCCCGTCAAGCCTGGCACGTGGTATGCCGGCTCGGGGGACTCGGTGTTCGAGAGCGATACCGGCAGCAGCGGCTTTGCGCTTGAATTTTTCGACGCGACGGGCACTTCTCTAGGGCTCACGAGCAACATGAAGGACGGCCGACATGGCTTCATGAACGAGCAGCTGCGTCGCAACGACTTCGCGGTGGAAGCTTTCGCTCCAGCCAGCGCAGTCGTGGGCAGGATTGCCTTCCTTTGGCGCGGGTTCGTCGCTGGCGGAGCGATCGGTGTGCGATTCGTGAAAGTGGAGCAAGGACGTTTCCCGGTCACGCCTTTCACCTCTGAAGCTAGTGACCGGGGTGCCGTGGCGGCCATTCGGAATGAGGCGACAGCAAGAGCAGCAGCCGATGCCGCAGAGGCCATCGAACGCTCGTCCTTGGTTGCGCGCCTCGATGGTGCGGTCGCATCGATACAGGAGGAAAAAGACGCGCGCATCGGCCAGAACGGAGAACTCTGGGCTCGTTGGAGTTTGAAGGTCACTGGGGACAAGAAGGTTGCTGGCATCACGATAGGCGTCGAGAACAAGACGAGCAACATGACGGTGCTGGTCGACAAATTCGCCGTGGCGCAGGAAGCCGTTGATGGCAAGGTGAGCTACCCATTTGTGGTGGGCTCGGTGGCCGGTGCATCGACCGTGGGCATCGACGGCACGCTGGTGGTCGACGGCAGTATCCTCGCGCGCTCGATCAGCGTAGACCGGTTGTCGGCAATCACCTCTCGCCTGGGTTATGTCAACGCGGGCCAGGTCGACATCTCCGGGGACGGTGTGGGCGGCTGGGGTTTCCTGCGCAGCGCGAACAAGTGGATCGGCGACAACAGCTGGGGATGGATTCTTGCGCGCCACTCCGGCGGCGACACCTTCGTCGAACTGAACTGCAACGGCATGGGGCTGCAGATGCAGAACGCCACCGGCCGGTTCCGGTTGTGGGGGCCGGGCTTCAACCTGCAGAACGAAGGGCTGACGATCAATCAACTGGATGTGATCGATACGTTGAATCTGCGTGGTCAGGCCGTGACGGTGCCTTCTTTCGCGTCGTCCGCGTCGAACACGGTCTCGGTCAATCACTTCATACCTGGCAGCGTGCCGTTGGAGACTTTCATCCAGGGCTCTGTCTTCGTGATGCAGACGGCCTATGTCTCTCTGTACGTCGACGGTGCGCTGCGATGGCTGGGAGCCGGCATTGCCGGGACCACCGTGACCGGTGGTATCCAGGTGTCTCTGAACCCTGGCTGGCACTCGATCAGTCTCATTACTCCCGCGCAGGTCGGCACCGCCGGCTCTTCCATCTACGCGCTCTCCACGCGCCGCTGAACCATGCCTCACTTCACTGTCTACAACACCCGCACCGGCGAGATCCGCTGCACCGGAACGCAAGCCACCGTCGAGTGGTGCCATGCTCAGGCGGGGCCCGGAGAGTCCGTCTATCTGGGGCCGGCAGAACCGGGTTCATACATCCGTAACGGCTCTCCCGAGCTGCTGCCTGAGCGACCGAGCGAGCGTCATGTCTTCGACTGGTCGTCGCATGCCTGGCGCGATCCGCGCACGCCGGATGACCGGAGGGCTCAGCTCAAGGCCGACCTCGCCGAGCAACGCTGGAGCGCGGAGACCGGCGGCCTGGCGCTGCCGGGCGGGCTACGCGTGCGAACGGGCCGCGAAGACCGCGCGGCGCTTGCCCAGATGCTGGTCGAGATGGACGCCGGAGCGATCGACAGCATCGACTTCAAGGCTGTCGATGGCTTCGTCACGCTCACGCGCGAAGAGGTGCAAGCCATCTCGCGCGCCATCGCCGATCACGTGCAGGCCTGCTTTTCCGCCGAGCGCGCAGCCCATGTCTTCATCGACGGGCTCGACGCCTCAGACATCCCGGCCAGCTGCAACCTGGCCGACTTCATGGGCGAACAGCCCGCCGACAACCTCTCGCTTGCATAACCAACCAACCCGAACCAGGAGCTTCGAATGGCATATTCATCCGCATCCGCCAACGCTTTCATCAAGCTGATCCTTCTCGGCACGCCCATCGCCGGGCTGGCCGACAACGCCTCCGCGAACCCGTCGACGGATCTCTACATCAGTCTTCTCACCGCCGCTCCCGGTGCCGGCGCCAACCAGAGCACCAACGAGCTGGTGTACCCGGGGTATGCACGGATCGCCGTGCCGCGCAGCCCGGCGGGCTGGTCGGTGATCGGGAACGAGGCATTCCTGGTGAATGCGCTCGAGTTCCTGGAAGTGGCCGGCACGGCCGTGGGCACGGCCACGCACCTGGGCATCGGCACCGCGGCTGCGGGCAATGGCCTGCTGCTGCTGCACGGTGCTCTGACGCCGGTGATCCCGATCCAGGCCGGCGTGGTTCCGCGCCTGAAGACCTCGACCAAGGTCGCGTTCCTCACGGTCTGAACGGCACAGCGCGATGGCACACAAGACAGCAGACCGCATTCTGGAGGCCAGCACCACCGTAGGGCTGGGCTCCTTCGCGCTGGAGGGCGCCGTCGATGCATATCGACCGTTCTCCGCAGCTGGCATGGCAGAGGGAGACACCTGCCACTACATGATCAACGCGGTCGACTCGGTCGGCCGCCCAACCGGCCTGTTCGAACTGGGCCGGGCCACGATGACCGGCGGCGCGCTCGCGCGCACCCTGGTCATTGCATCGAGCAACGACGGCGCGAAGGTCGACTTTCCGGAAGGGCCGAAGCAGATCGGGCTGACCATTCTCTCGGCTTCCACCGAGCAGTTGAAGGCCGACTGGCAGGAGGCGCTGGGCCTCGACCAGACGGGCATGGTCTGCTACTTCGCGCAGGCGACGCCGCCCGCGGGCTACCTGAAGCGCAACGGGGCGGCGGTTTCGCGTACGACTTATGCGCGGCTCTTCGCGAAGATCGGTACGACTTATGGGACGGGGGATGGTTCGACCACCTTTAATCTGCCCGATGGGCGGGGGGTGTTCGATCGAGGGCTGGACGATGGACGGGGGTTCGATCCTGATCGAACGCTTGGTTCCTATCAGGAAAGTGCCAATCTGGCACACGCACACCCCGTCGCCGACCCAGGTCATGCTCATGCGATTACCGATCCTGGCCATGCGCATGGCGTTGCAGATCCAGGGCACTCGCATAGTGCATGGACGGACGTGCAAGGCCACCATGCCCACAACTATGTCGCGCCTCAAGTTGCGGGTGTCGGGTCTTTCGGTGCAGGCACGATCGCGCGTCTGGTTGACGGCGATGTGACCAAGGGCACCGATGGCGCTGGCAATCACGCCCACAACATAGGTATCGGAGGGTCCGGGACGGGAATCGGCATTTACGGGGCCGCTACCAGCATCGTCGTTAGAGCCAGTTCTTCTGGCATTACGTTGAACAACAGCGGTGGAGCAGAAGCACGCCCGCGCAACTGCGCCTACCTCGCATGCATCAAGTACTGACCATGAAAACAAAGACCGTCTATTCATTCGGCCCCGACCGCGTCTACATCGGCCCCATCGTGCTCGACGAGAGCGACCTCTCGCCCGCCGACGAAGGCGAGGTGTGGCTTGTTCCTGGCAATTGCCTGATCGCGGAGCCGCCGCCTCCCGTCGAAGGCAAGCGCTATTTCGCTGCCGCCAACGGCATGTGGATCGCCGAGGACATTCCCGTACCGGAGCCAGTTCCCGAACCATCGGCGCGGCCGGAGCCAGAAGTGCCCGGCATCGAGCAACCGGCGACGCCCGAACCGCACGAGCCGACTCTCGAAGAACGTGCCGCAGCCTTGCGCGACGGGGTGCAGAAGCATCTCGACAGCACAGCGGCCGCTTACGGCTTCGACGACATCAGGACCGCGGTCACCTACGCTGAGGAGCCGGCCGTCCCGCGCTTCCAGGCGCAAGGCCGTGCCTTCCGCGCATGGCGCTCGCTGGTGTGGGACTTCTGCTATTCGCTGCAGGACAAGGTCACGGCAGGCCAGGCCGAGGAGCCGACGCTGGAGCAGCTGCTGCCGATGCTGCCCGTGTGCGACTTCCTTGCGTTCGAACCGGCGGCCGGGTCGCCATCGGAGTAGCCCCATGTACGGCGCATTGACCTTCGGGGCCTCGGCCTTCGGCGCTAAGCCGTTCTCGGGTGCGCTCGTCTACGAGGTCGCGGGCTATCTGGCCGGGGACGCCAGCCTGGTCGGGATCGGCGCAAGCCGGGCTTCGTCCTCCGGCCTGCTGGAGCTGGCGGCCTACGCCACGGGCGGCCTGGTGGCCGTGCGCAGCGCGGTTGGGGCGATGACGCAGGGTGCCACGCTCGAAGCCCCCGCATCGATCGTGTCCAACGTCTCCGGCCTGATGCCGCAGTCCGCACCGCTGCTCGGTGTGGGCGTGGGCGTGGTGTCTTCGGAGGGCGATGTCGAGGCGGCGGCGGACTTCCTCGGCTATCGCCTGCGAGCGTACGACCAGCTTTTTCCTGCGAACGTTGCCAATGGCGACATCGTCCAGATCGGATCGCGGCTGTACGAGTGGCGCGCCAATGCCGGGCGGTGGCGCCCGGCGGGGCCGGCTTCCTAGCAAGAAGACCGGGTGAGAGGACGGAAAACCCGCGCAGGTGCACGTCATCCAGGCGTGGACCCTGTGAAGATGAGTATTATTCTCATCTTCTCGGGCTTTCCTTCCCCTCCTCCATGAATCTCCGAACGACCTCGCACGCCGTCCGGCGCGCGTCGTGACCGCTGGCGTTCGTTACCGCCTGAGTGTGGCTTCGCGCGCCGTAGCCGCTATCGCAGGCGGCTACGGCGTCGCCGCGCTGTCTTCCGTCGTGCTCGCGCTGTGCCTGCCCGCCATCTTCGGCATGGCCCGCAGCGAGGCCACGATGACCGGCCTGCTCGTTTCCTTCGCCGTCTTCGCGTTCGCGGTGATGTGGGTCTTCGCGGCGCGTACGGCATCGCGTGCGTGGGCGGGCCTCGCCGCTGCCGCGGCCGTGCTGGGCCTGCTCGCGTGGCTCATGCATGCCACCGGAGGCGCCGCGTGAAGGAGGGCTTCCGCCAGTCGATGGCATGGCTTCACACCTGGTCGGGCCTGCTGGTCGGCTGGGTGCTGTTCATGGTGTTCGCGGCAGGCACGGCCTCGTACTTCAAGGACGAGATCACCTTCTGGATGAAGCCCGAGTTGCATGCGGTCGCCCAGTCCCCGGTGCCACCGCTGCAGGCGGCCGAGGGCGCGGTGGCCTATCTGCAGAAGCACGGCGCCGGCAGCCCGCGCTGGTTCATCAACCTGCCGACCGAGCGCCAGCCGTCGACCGACGTGCTGTTTCTCGCCACGCCCGCCTCGACTGCCGCCCCCGGCGACAAGCCGCGCCGCCGCTTCGACCGTGTCTCGCTCGACCCCGCCACCGGCGAGGCGCTCACCGCCGCTCGCGCCACGCGCGGCGGCGAGTTCTTCTACCGCCTGCATTTCGACCTGCACTACATGCCCGCGCTGTGGGCGCGATGGATCGTCGGCTTCTGCGCGATGTTCATGCTGGTGGCGATCTTCAGCGGCATCGTCACGCACAGGCGCATCTTCAAGGACTTCTTCACCTTCCGCCCGAAGAAGGGCCAGCGCTCCTGGCTCGACGCGCACAACGTGACGGCGGTGCTCGCGCTGCCCTACCACCTGATGATCACGTACACGGGCCTGGTCACGCTGATGTTCATGTACATGCCGTGGGCGCCGCAGGCGGCCTACAAGGATCGCGGCGGCGAGCAGGCCTTCTTCTCCGAGGTCTTTCCCGGCGGCGGCCGCGACCAGGTCAAGGCCTCGGGCAACAGGGTCCCGCTCGCGCCCATCGCGCCGATGATGGCGCAGGCCTCCGCGCACTGGAACGGCGCTCCCGTCGGTCGCGTCACCGTGCACCAGCCCAACGACGCCAACGCGGTCGTCGCGCTCACCCGCGCCGAGGGGCCGCAGCTCTCCTACGACAAGCCATCGATGCTTTTCAACGGCACCACCGGCGCGCTGATCGGCGCCTATGGCGACGTGCCCAGGCCCGCGGCCGAAACGCGCGGCGTGCTCTACGGGCTGCACATCGCGCGCTTCGGCGATCCGCTGCTGCGCGCGCTGTTCTTCCTCTCGGGGCTCGCGGGCTGCCTGATGGTGGCGACCGGGCTTCTGCTGTGGGCCGTGAAGGAGCGCCAGAAGTTCGCGAAGACGCTCAAGCAGGGTGGGCGCGTGAGCACCGGGCTGCGGCTGGTCGACGGCCTGAACCTCGGCGCCATCGCCGGCCTGCCCGTCGCGATGGCTTCCTTCTTCTGGGCCAACCGCCTGTTGCCGGTGGGCATGGCCGAGCGTGGCGAGGCGGAGATCCGCTGGTTCTTCATCGTCTGGGGCGCGGCCGCAGTGCTCGGCCTGCTGCGGCCCACGCTGCGCATGTGGCAGGCACAGCTCGCGGCTGGCGCGTTGCTCTTCGTCCTGCTGCCGGTGCTCAATGCGTTCACCGGTCCTGCGCCGTTGACCGTGAGCCTGCGCGCCGGACCGAGCGCGGTGGCGGGCTTCGACCTCGTCGCGATCGCGCTGGGCCTGGGGTTCGCGGGCGCGGTGTGGATCGTCGAGCGCAAGCGGCGCAAGTCGATGGCTGCAAGGCAGCAGGCAGAGAAGAAACTGCCGCCATCGCCACAACAGCCGCAGCAGTCGTCGACGCTCGCCCCGTCGGGCCAGGGTTCGTGACGGTGATGGATTCGTCCCTCCTCTCCCTCGTGTTCGCCGCATCACTCGCGGGCTTCTGCGCGCTGAGCCTCGCGATGGACCGCCACAGCGAGGACGTCTATGGGCGAGGCAGCACGCCGGGCCCGTGGCGACGCTGGCTGCAGCTCGGCGGAGCGCTGCTGCTGTGCCTGTCGCTGGGCGCCAGCCTGCGCGCGGCGGGCAGCGCGATCGGCTGGGTGCTCTGGCTGGGTGCGCTCACGGCGGCTGCGTGGTCGACCGTGGGGCTGCTCAGCTATGCGCCGCGCCGCTTTCACTGGATCGCGTTCGCGGCCACGGCCGTCACGCTGTGCAGCCTGCTGGCGAGCCTCTTGCCGCCGTCGTCCGCGCCGCTCACGCCGTGACGGAGGCGGTGCGCGGCGCCTGTCCGCTCATCGCGCCTTCCACCGCCGAAACATAAAGCCGCGCGGCTTCATGCGGGCCGCCGCACCGAGCTGCCGCCCGAGAGCACACCCTGCGTCATCGGCAGCGCCATGAAGTCGTGCGGGAAGCCCATCGACACGGCGCTGGCCGCTTCCAGGCGCTGCAGCGCATCGGCGTCGAGCTGAACCTCGAGCGCGCCGAGGTTGTCCTCGAACTGCGCGAAGGTGCGCGCGCCGATGATCGGCATCACCGTCGGCGCGCGGCGCTGCAGCAGCCACGCCAGCGCGATCTGCGCGCTCGAGCGGCCCTGCTCCCGTGCGACCTGCCCCACCGCTTCGGCGATCTCCAGCGAGCGGGCGCTGAGCGCGCCGTTGCCCACGGCCACGTCCTTGCGCGAACCCTTCACGCCCGAGGCTGGGGCGTTGCGATGATCGAGGTCGGCGGGCGTGTACTTGCCCGAGAGCACGCCGCTGCCCAGCGGCGACCATGCCAGCACGCCCAGGCCGAGTTCCTGCGCCATCGGCAGCAGCTCGCGCTCCACGGTGCGCTCGATCAGGCTGTACTCGATCTGCAGCGCCACCAGCGGCGCCCAGCCGCGCAGTTCGGCCAGCGTCTGCATGCGCGCGATCTGCCAGGCCGGCGTGTCGGAGATGCCCGCGTACAGCACCTTGCCCGAGCGCACGAGGTCGTCGAAGGCGCGCATCACTTCCTCGAAGGGCGTGAGCCCGTCCCAGATGTGCAGGTACAGCAGGTCGATGTAGTCGGTGCCCAGCCGCTTCAGGCTGGCCTCCACCGAGCGCACCATGTTGCGGCGGTGGTTGCCGCCCGCGTTGGGGTTGCCCGGCTGCATGTTCAGCGAGTACTTGGTGGCCACCACCACCGACTCGCGTCGGTCGGCGATGAACTCGCCCAGCAGCTTTTCCGAGCTGCCGTTGGTATAGAAGTTGGCGGTGTCGATGAAGTTGCCGCCGCGCTCCACGTAGAGGTCGAACATGCGGCGCGATTCGCCCGCGTCGGCGCCCCAGCCCCATTCCTGGCCGAAGGTCATGGTGCCCAGCGACATGGGGCTGACGCGCAGGCCCGAACGGCCGAGGGTGATGTAGTCGTCCAGCTTCATGATGCAGATTCCTTTCGTGCGTGCGTTTCGAGGTTGAAGGCGGCGACGCGAGGGCCGCATCGCCATGACCTGGAAGGTATTTGCGCGATTGCTTTGGAAAAAGCCTGCTGGAGCGAATGCTTTATGAAGCCAGTCTTCATAATGGCCGCCATGTCGCCCGACCTGCTCCCCGCTATCGCCGCCTTCGCCCGCGTGGCGCATCACGCCAGCTTCACGCGCGCCGCGCAGGAGCTGGGCCTGTCGCCATCGGCCCTTTCGCAGACCGTGCGCACGCTGGAGCAGAAGCTCGGCGTGCGCCTGCTGGACCGCACCACGCGCCGCGTCGGCGTGACGGAGCTGGGCCAGCAGTTCCTCGCGGGTGCGCAAAAGGGCCTGGCCGCGCTCGCGCAGGCGGTCGAAGGCATCGACGAGGCGCGCGACAAGCCGGCAGGCCTGCTGCGCCTGAACGTCTCGCGCGTGGCGGCGGAGCTGCTCTTCTTTCCGCACTTCGGCGCGTTCGCCAACGCCTATCCGGACATCACGCTCGAGTTCGTCTGCGACAACCGCATGGTCGACCTCGTGGAAGGCGGCTTCGACGCCGGCATCCGCCTGGGCGAAAGCCTCGCGCAGGATGTGGTGGCCGTGCCGGTGGGCGGGCCGCTGCGCATGGTGACGTACGCGGCGCCCAGCTACCTGAAGGGGCGCAAGCCACCGCGCACGCCCGAGGACCTGCGCGAGCACCGCTGCCTGAACTACCGCCTCACCACGGGCGGCCTCTATCGCTGGGAGTACGCGCAGGACGGACGCGTGCTCGACGTGGAGCTCTCAGGCCCGCTCGTCAGCAACGACGCAGACCTGCTGCTCGCGGCCGCGCGCTCGGGCGCGGGCATTGCCACATCGTTCGAAGGCGCGGTGCGCGAAGACTTCGCTAGCGGCCGCCTCGTGCCGCTGCTGGAGCCCTGGTGGCCGACCTTTCCGGGCTTCTATCTCTACTACCCGAGCCGCGCGCAGATGCCGCGCAAGCTGCGGGTGTTCATCGACTTCCTGCAGGCGCGGCACGCGCCGCCGCCGGTGTCGCAGCGGGCGGTCAGGCCCGCATCAGCGCCTCGATCTCGTCCGCCTTCACCGGCACGCCGCGCGAAATGAGTTCGCAGCCGGTGGCGGTGACGATCGCGTCGTCCTCGATGCGGATGCCGATGTTGTGGAACTGCTCGGGCACGCCCTCGGCGGGGCGCACGTAGATGCCGGGCTCCAGCGTCAGCACCATGCCGGGGTGCAGGATGCGGCTGGGGCGGTTCTTGATGACTTCGTTCGACAGCGGGTCCTTGCGCTCGCTCACCTCGCCCACCTGGGTGGGCTCGACATAGCTGCCGCAGTCGTGCACGTCCATGCCGAGCCAGTGGCCGGTGCGGTGCATGTAGAACTGGAAGTAGGCGCGCGTGTCGATGACGTCGTCGACGCTGCCGACCTTGTTGGCATCGAGCAGGCCGAAGTCGAGCATGCCCTGCGCGAGCACCCGCACCGCCGCGTCGTGCGGGTCGTTGAAGCGGTTGCCGGCCCTGGTGGCGGCAGCCGCCGCGTCCTGGCTGGCCAGCACCAGGTCGTACAGCGCGCGCTGCGGGCCGGTGAACTTGCCGTCGGCGGGGAAGGTGCGGGTGATGTCGCTGGCGTAGCCGTCGAGTTCGCAGCCCGCGTCGATCAGCACCAGTTCGCCCTTGCGCACGGGTGCGGCGTCGGCGCGGTAGTGCAGCACGCAGGCATTGGCGCCTGCCGCGACGATGGAGTAGTAGGCCGGGTACTGCGAGCCGCCGAGGCGGAATTCGTGCAGCAGCTCGGCGTCGAGGTGGTACTCGCGCGCGTCCTTGCCCTCGCGCAGCATGCGGGCCGACAGCTGCATCGCGCGCACGTGCGCTCGGGCGCTGATCTGCGCGGCGCGGCGCATGATGTCCTGCTCGTGCGCGTCCTTGACCAGGCGCATCTCGTCGAGCGGGCCGCACAGGTCGCGCTGCTCGTCGGGGCACAGCGCGCCATAACGCACTCGCGCGCGCACCGACTGCAGCCAGCCGTCGACGCGGCTTTCCAGGCCCTTGTGGATGGCGAAGGGAAACCACACGGTGGCGCGGTTCTCCAGCAGCTTGGGCAGCTTCGCGTCGAGTTCGGTGACGGGGAATGCCTCGTCGACGCCGAGCGCCGCGGGCGCCGCGTCGGGCCCCAGGCGGTAGCCGTCCCAGATCTCGCGCTCGATGTCCTTGGGCGCGCAGAACAGCGTGGCGCGGCCGTCGCCCGCCAGCACCAGCCAGGCGTTGGGCTCGGTGAAGCCGGTCAGGTAATAGAAGTAGCTGTCGTGGCGGTAGAGGAAGTCGGTGTCGCGGTTGCGCGGCCGCTCGGGCGCGGTCGGGATGATGGCGATGCCGTCCTTGCCGAGTTGCGAGGCGAGGCGCGCGCGGCGCTCGGCGTAGATCGTGGTGGCGATGTCTGCTGCGGTCATCTTGTTGGCGTGTTCAGTTGGGCGAGCCGTTCGGGGGTTCCCACATCGGTCCAGGGGCCGGTGTAGAGCTCTGCGCTCACGAGTTCATTGTCCATCGCGGCGCGCAGGATCGGCGCCAATGGGGCCTTGCGGCCGGCCGGGTTGCCGCCCGGGATGTCGCAGTAGGGCGGTGCGAAGAGCGCGGCCCGGTACAGGCCGATGGTCGAGAAGGTGTACTTCTCGGCAGCGGTGTTGAGCGCGAGGCCATCCGCAGAGAGGCCGAAATCGCCCTTCAGGTTGTGCGCGGGGTTCGGCACCAGCCAGAGGTGCGCGAGCCTGCCGCCGGCCATGAAACGGTCGACCGAGGCCTGCGTGAAGGCGAATCCGGGCGCGAACACGTCGCCGGCCGCGACCCAGAACACGTCGCCCAGCAGGGGCAGCGCACGCACGATGCCGCCGGCCGTCTCCAGCGCGCCGCCGAAGTCGCGGCCCTCGTCGGAGTATGAAATCGATAGCGCGGAGTGCCGGTCCAGCAAAGGCTTTGCGCCGAACCGGTCTGAAATCTGCATGCCGAGCCAGTCGGTGTTGACGACCAGTTCGGTGAAGCCGCCGGCGGCCAGCGCCTCCATCGGCCATTGCATCAGGGGCTTGCCACGCACCTCCAGCAGGGGCTTGGGGCAGGAGTCGGTCAGCGGCCGCATGCGCTCGCCGCGCCCGGCGGCCAGGATCATGGCGCGCACCGCGTTGCCGCTCACGCCGCGACCCGTCCGCGCTGCAGTTCGTTGCGCTCGCTGTGCCGGGGCTGGAACAGCGACACCAGGCACTCCATCAGCGCATGCGCCTTGGCCGAGTGGTCGCCGCTGAAGTTGCAGACGTACACATCCAGCGTCACGCCGCGCTGCTCGGGCCAGGTGTGGATGCACAGGTGCGATTCGGCCAGCAGCACCGTGGCCGTGACGCCGCCCGGCCCTTGCGGCGTGGCCGGGAAGCCGTGGATCAGCTTGCCCACCGCCTGCAGCCCGGCGGCCGCCACCGCCTTGAGGCAGACGGCCCCCAGCGCGTCGCGGTCGGTGAGCCACTGGGGGCCGCATTGGCAGTCGTGGAGGTCGGCGGTGAGGTGCAGCCCGTGCATGGGTGGCAACTCTAGCAGTCCGCCTGACGCACAAGAACATCGGAAGGGTGTTCAGGCCGTATCGGGAGCGTCCGGGGCTCGCCCGGTAAAATCGCGGGTTCTCCCCACCCCAACCCCTCTTTTCCCTCCGAAAGTCCACCGCACATGGCAAACCACGCCCTGATGGCCAACGCAATCCGCGCACTGGCCATGGATGCCGTCCAACAAGCAAATTCCGGACATCCGGGCGCACCGATGGGCATGGCCGACATGGCCGTCGCACTCTGGGGCGATCACCTGCGCTACAACCCCGCCAACCCGCACTGGTTCGACCGCGACCGCTTCGTGCTGTCGAACGGCCACGCCTCGATGCTGCTGTACTCGGTGCTGCACCTGACCGGCTACGACCTGCCCATCGGCGAACTCAAGAACTTCCGCCAGCTGCACAGCAAGACCGCCGGCCACCCCGAAGTGGACGTGACCCCGGGCGTCGAGACCACCACCGGCCCGCTGGGCCAGGGCATCACCAACGCGGTGGGCTTCGCGCTGGCGGAGAAGCTGCTGTCGGCCGAGTTCAACCGCAAGGACCACACGGTGGTCGACCATCACACCTACGTCTTCCTGGGCGACGGCTGCATGATGGAAGGCATCAGCCACGAAGCCTGCGCGCTGGCCGGCGCCTGGCACCTGAACAAGCTGATCGCGCTGTACGACGACAACGGCATCAGCATCGACGGCCAGGTCAAGCCCTGGTTCATCGACAACACCGAAGAGCGCTTCAAGGCCTACGGCTGGAACGTCATCGGCCCGATCGACGGCAACGACGCCGCTGCGGTGTCCAAGGCCATCGCCAAGGCCAGGAAGGAAGAGTCGAAGCCCACGCTGATCGTCTGCAAGACCGTCATCGGCAAGGGCAGCCCGAACCGTGCCGGCACCGCCAAGGCGCACGGCGAGGCGCTGGGCGCGGAAGAAATCGTGCTCACCCGCGAAGCCATCGGCTGGCCCTACCCCGCCTTCGAGATCCCGGCCGAGGTGTACGCCGACTGGGACCACAAGGAAGCCGGCGCCAAGACAGAAGCCGAGTGGAACGACAGGTTCGCCGCCTACGCCGCCGCCTACCCCGAGCTGGCCGCGGAGTTCACCCGCCGCATGAAGGGCGAGCTGCCCAAGGACTTCCACCAGGTCGCGTTCGACACCGTGGTTGCCGCACACACCAAGGCCGAGACCGTCGCCAGCCGCAAGGCCAGCCAGCTCGCGCTCGAAGCCTTCACCGCCGCGCTGCCCGAGATGCTCGGCGGCAGCGCCGACCTGACCGGCTCGAACCTCACCAACACCAAGAGCACCGCCGCACTGCGCTTCGATACGAAGACCGGCTCGGTGGTCATGAACGTGCCGGCCGTTCCTGCCAAGCAGGGCGCTGAAGACGAAGCCAAGCCCGAAGCCCCGGCCGAAGCGCCGCACGGCACCATCGGCCGCCACATCAACTACGGCGTGCGCGAGTTCGGCATGGCCGCCATCATGAACGGCGTGGCGCTGCACGGTGGCTACATCCCCTACGGCGGTACCTTCCTCACTTTCAGCGACTACAGCCGCAACGCCATCCGCATGGCCGCGCTGATGAAGCGCCGCGTGATCCACGTGTTCACGCACGACTCCATCGGCCTGGGCGAAGACGGCCCCACGCACCAGTCGATCGAGCACGCCGCCTCGCTGCGCCTGATCCCGAACCTCGACGTCTGGCGCCCTTCGGACACCGCCGAGACGGCCGTGGCCTGGGCCGTGGCGCTGCAGAACCAGTCGCGCCCGACCGCGCTGCTGCTGAGCCGCCAGAACATCGCCTACTCGCCCAAGAGCGAACTCGGCGACATCAGCCGCGGCGCCTACGTGCTCTCCGAGCCGGAGAACGTCGGCCTCAAGAACAAGAAGACGGCGGCCGTCATCATCGCCACCGGCTCCGAAGTGCCGCTCGCGCTGGCAGCCCAGAAGCTGCTGGCCGAGAAGAAGATCGCCGTGCGCGTGGTGTCGATGCCCTCGACCACCACCTTCGACCGCCAGGACCTGGCCTACAAGAAGGCCGTGCTGCCCAAGAAGCTGCCGCGCATCGCCGTGGAAATGGGCTGCACCGGCGGCTGGTGGAAGTACGGCTGCGCGGCCGTCGTCGGCATCGACACGTACGGCGAATCGGCGCCCGCGCCGGTGCTGTTCAAGCACTTCGGATTCACGGCGGAGAACGTGGCCGCCACGGTGGAAGCGGCGCTGCGCGACTGAGTCCTTTCGCCGGATCACGACAACAGTTTTTCAACCTTAGGAGCAAGTCAGATGGCTATCAAACTCGGTATCAACGGCTTCGGCCGCATCGGTCGCAACGTGCTGCGCGCAGCCGTGCAGAACTTCAAGAACGACATCGAAATCGTCGCCATCAACGACCTGCTCGAGCCCGACTACCTGGCCTACATGCTCCAGTACGACTCGGTGCATGGCCGCTTCAAGGGTGAAGTGGCGGTCGAGGGCAATACGCTGATCGTGAACGGCAAGAAGATCCGCCTGACGCAGGAGCGCGACCCCGCGCAACTGAAGTGGAACGAAGTCGGCGCCGACATCGTGCTCGAGTCGACCGGCCTCTTCCTCACCAAGGAAACAGCGCAGAAGCACATCGACGCGGGCGCCAGGAAGGTGATCCTGTCGGCACCGTCGAAGGACGACACCCCCATGTTCGTCTACGGCGTGAACGACAAGAAGTACGCCGGCGAAGCCATCATCAGCAACGCCAGCTGCACCACCAACTGCCTGGCCCCGCTGGCCAAGGTGCTGAACGACAAGTGGGGCATCAAGCGCGGCCTGATGACCACCGTGCACGCCGCCACCGCCACGCAGAAGACCGTGGACGGCCCGAGCAACAAGGACTGGCGCGGCGGCCGCGGCATCCTGGAAAACATCATCCCGTCGTCGACGGGCGCGGCCAAGGCAGTGGGCGTGGTGATTCCCGAGCTCAACAAGAAGCTCACCGGCATGAGCTTCCGCGTGCCGACTTCCGACGTGTCGGTGGTCGACCTCACGGTCGAGCTGGTGAAGGAAGCCACGTACAAGGAAATCTGCGCCGAGATGAAGGCACAGAGCGAAGGCGCGCTCAAGGGCGTGCTGGGCTACACCGAAGACAAGGTGGTGGCCACCGACTTCCGCGGCGACCCGCGCACCTCGATCTTCGACGCCGAAGCCGGCATCGCGCTCGACGGCACCTTCGTGAAGCTCGTGAGCTGGTACGACAACGAATGGGGCTACTCGAATAAGTGCCTGGAGATGGTGAAGGTCGTCTCGAAGTAAGACTTCACGGCCTCGATGAAAAACGCGCCCTCGGGCGCGTTTTTTATTTGGGCTCCTGCTCGCCGTCATCGCAGCTTCTCGTTCCTGCGGACCTCGCTGCTCAGCTGCGAGGTCAACCGCGTCGCAGCCCGTCGCGCCGCCAACCCGAAGTCGCCCTTGAACTCCCCGAACTCGGCCGTGCCGTTGCCCACGGCGCGCACGCGCGTGACCTCGGCGCCTGCCGCATCGGTCACCACGCACGAGACCTCGGCCGTGAACGAGGTCGGCGGCCAGCTGATCCATGAGGACGAGCTCGAATCGGTCTTGATGCGCGGCGAGAACACCAGCGACACGCCCGCCGCCTCGTTGGCCTTCGCGTCGCCGGCGGTGCGCAGAACGACGACGTCGCGGTACACGGCGCGCAATGCGTCGCGTATCGACTTCTCCAGGTCGCGGTACGGGTGGTAGCTCACGCGGTCGCCGCTGCCGCCTGGGGTGACCACTTCCAGGTCTCGATCCCCATCGGTCATCACGTAGGCGACCTTCTTCGGGATGAGGTGCGCCTGCGAGCGAGCCGGTGCGGTCTCGGTGATCATGGTGATCGGGTGCACGCAGCCGGCGAGCAGCAGCAGTGCCGACAGCGCCATGGCCAGCGGAAGAGAAGAAGAAAAGGGGAACTGCATCGAAGCGCCTCCTGACCTCTGGGATCAACGGCCGATGGCGGCCACGAACTGCGGATCGGCATACACCTGTCGCAGCAGCGCACGCACGAGGCGCGGATACGCGGCCTGCCCGGCAGGCACGGCGACGATGCTTGCGTAGCTCGAATCGAAGGCGGTCTCGGCGCGGTAGGTCTTGCGCAGGCGCTGCGTGGCGTCGCGCGTGACGGTGATCTCGACTTCCATGCGGCCCGCGCCGTTGATCACGCCCAGGTCGATCTCGTTGGCCAGCACGCGCGCCGCGATGCGCGTGGGCGCCTTCGGGTCGTAGACGGAGATCTCGCTGAGGTCGCGCATCATCGCGTCCTGCAGGTACTGCGCGAAGCTGCCGCTGGGCGACAGCAGCCGGGCACTGCGCAGGCGCACGGTGTTGACCTTGTCGTCCGCATCGGTGGGCTGCGCCTTCGCGAGGGCCACCGGGCCGGGCCGCGTTGCCTCCAGCTTGTCGAGGGTCTCGTAGTCGGCCGCGTAGGGCGGCGCCAGCAATGGCGCGCAGCCGGCGGCCAGAACGGCGGCTGCCAGCGCGCCGGGCAAGAGGAGGCTGCGCAAACACCAGCCCTGCTGCGAACTAAAGATCGCCATCCCGTCGGTCCCCTCTCTGCATCTTCACGAGGCCCGCGATGCATGCATGGTGCATCGGTGGCGCGTGCTCCCGGCGCGACGGTAGCACGCATCGCGCGGCGCGCGAATGCGTGATGCCGCGAAACCGGAAGGTGCGCGACGGGAGCGGAAAGGACGAACGGACTAAGACGGGCCTCAGACCGGCTCGAGCACGTGGATCAGCTTGCCCGCGGTGAGCTCCTTCGTCTTCTCGCTGTGCGCCTTCATGTGCGGCGCGACCGCGTGCGCCTGCAGGTGCGCCAGCGTTTCCCACTTCTCGATCACGACGAAGGTGTCGGGGCCGAAGCTGGCCTTCGACGCGGGGATGCCCTGCGCATCGACCGTGGCGCCGTACTCGATGCAGCCTGCCTCGGCCAGCACGGCCGCGCGGTTCTCGGCGAAGGCTTCGAGCAGCCTGGCGCGCTGGCCCGGCTTGGCGGTGATGACGGCGACGACGTGGATCATTGAAAAGTCTCCGGTTGGATGAGTGGTGAATGACGACGGTCGAATCTAAGAGATTCGGCGCGGCAGTGCCGGTCAGGTCCGCGACAACGCCGCGGCCTTGTCCCTATCATCGCCTGCATGTTCTTCCCGCTCCCTCGCACGGCCACCGCGCCCTTCTGCCCTTCCGAAGTCAAGGGCAGCGTCGCCGTCCCGCAGGAACTGCCCTTCTTCAAGAAGCTGATGCGCTACGCGGGCCCGGGCCTGCTGGTGTCGGTCGGCTACATGGACCCGGGCAACTGGGCCACCGACATCGAGGCCGGCTCGCGCTTCGGCTACGGGCTGCTGTTCGTGGTGCTGCTGGCGAGCCTGTCTGCCATGCTGCTGCAGACGCTGTGCGTGCGGCTGGGCATCGTCGCACGCAAGGACCTGGCGCGCGCCTGCCGCGAGCATTACTCGCCGCGCGTCAACCGTTTCCTGTGGCTGGGCGCCGAGCTGGCCATCGTGGCCTGCGACCTCGCCGAGGTGCTGGGCAGCGCGCTCGCGCTGCACCTGCTGTTCGGCGTGTCGATTCCGGTGGGCATCGGCATCACGGCCTTCGACACGCTGCTGGTGCTGGGCCTGCAGGGCGCGGGCTTCCGGCGCGTGGAGGCCATCGTGCTGGGGCTCGTCGGCACCATCGCGGCCTGCTTCGTCGTCGAGCTGGCGATGTCGCCGCCCAACTGGTTCGGCGTGGCGATGGGCTTCGGCCCCAGCCTCGAGCGCCTGCACCAGCCGGGCGCGCTGTACCTGGCCATCGGCATCGTCGGCGCGACGGTGATGCCCCACAACCTGTACCTGCATTCCTCCATCGTGCAGACGCGCCTGATCGCCGACACCGAGCCCGCGCGACGCGAGGCGGTGCGCTTCTGCACGCTCGACGCGGTGGTGTCGCTCTCGCTCGCGCTGCTGGTCAACGCGGCGATCATGGTGCTGGCGGCCAGTGCCTTCCACGCCACCGGCCACCGCGAGGTGACGGAGATCGACGACGCCTACCGGCTGCTGGAGCCCATCGTCGGCAGCGCCATCGCGGCCACGCTGTTCGGCATCGCGCTGCTGGCTTCGGGCCAGAGCTCGACCTTCACCGGCACCATCGCGGGCCAGATCATCATGGAAGGCTTCCTCGACCTGAAGATCCCGTGCTGGCAGCGCAGGCTCATCACGCGTGCGCTGGCGCTGGGCCCGGCATGGCTGGGCGTGTGGTGGTTCGGCGACGGCGGCGTGGGCAAGATGCTGGTGCTCAGCCAGGTGGTGCTGAGCTTCCAGCTGCCGTTCGCGATGTGGCCGCTGATCCGCTTCACGAGCAGCCGCGCGCTGATGGGCGGCTTCGCCAACGGGCCGGTGGTGAAGTCGCTCGCGTGGCTGCTGTTCGGCGTGATCGGCGCGGCCAACGTGTGGCTCATCGCCTCCGTGGCCACGGGCAATTGAGCCGGCTTCAGGGCGTGCCCGCGTCCTTCCACAGGTGCACCAGCGCTTCGGGCGCCTCGGCTTCCGGCACTTCGAAGCTCACGGAGATTTCCTCGGTGCCCTGCACCAGCACCTCGACCCGATAGAAGCGCTGGTCGCCGCCGCTCACCGTCGCGCCGGGCTGGCCGGCATGGGGCACGGCGCTTTGCAGCGCGTCGCCGATCTTCTGGCGCAGCGCGTCGGTGCAGTCGCCGAGCTGGAAGCTGCGCGGCCGGGCCAGGCCCGGCAGGTAGGCCAGCCCGCCTTCGCGCGTCACGCGTACGACGGTGGCTTCATCGAGCGGCGGCAGGCGGATCATGGCTCGGTCACTCCGGTGGCCAGCCATGCATCGGCCACGGCCTTGTGCACCGCGCTGCCCGCGCCGAAGCGACGCGACGCCATCTCGATGCTGAGCGTTGCGAAGGCCGCGAAGTCGGCGTCCGCGCGCAGGCGCCTGTCGCGCAGCGTGTCGTACCAGACGCGGCCCACGCCCTCCCACGCCGGTCCTTCCACGGCAACGGCAGCCAGGTAGAAGGCGCGGTTCGGAATGCCCGAGTTGATGTGCACGCCGCCGTTGTCCTGCGTGGTGGAGACGAAGTCCTTCATGTGCGCGGGCTGCGGGTCCTTGCCGATCACCGGGTCGTCGTAGGCGGTGCCGGGCTCGGCCATCGAGCGCAGGGCCTTCGCCTTCACGCTCGGCATGAAGAGCCCGGCGCCGATCAGCCAGTCGCCCTGCCGCGCGGTCTGCTTCAGCGTGTGCTGCTTCACCAGCACGCCGAACACGTCGCAGATCGATTCGTTGAGCGCGCCGGGCTGCCCCTGGTAGACGAGCGCTGCCTCGTGGTCGATCACGCCGTGGGTGAGCTCGTGGCCGATGATGTCCACCGCGATGGTGAAGCGGTTCATGACCTGGCCGTCGCCATCGCCGAACACCATCTGCGCGCCGTTCCAGAAGGCGTTGTCGTAGTTCCTGCCGTAATGCACGCTGCCGGTCAGCGGCATGCCCGCGCCGTCGATGGAGTCGCGCTTGTACACCTCGCGGTAGAGCCGCCATGTGGCGCCCAGGTGCTCGTAGGCCTCGTCGGCCGCGATGTCGCCGGTGGCGGGCTTGCCTTCGGTGCGCACCAGCCTGCCGGGCAGCTCGGTCGTGTGGCCCGCATCGTGGACGGCGCGCTCGGGCGAATCGGGCCGCGCTGGGCGCACCGGCGTGCCGGTGATGTTCGAGACCGCCGCCGGCGGCACCAGGCCGCGCAGCGCGCGATGTTCGCGGTCGATGGTCAGCGTGTTGGCGGCGCAGTCGCTCAGCGGCGGGCTGGCGCTTTCGGCGAGCCGGCTCAGCAGGTACGGCGGCACGAAGGCGGGGGGCAGCATCTGCGGGTCGCGCGAGGGCATGGCAGGCCTTTCTCCAGGTGTCTTTCACGGGTGTCGAACGGGTGTCGACGGTTCCGGAACACCGTAGCAGAAACACAGGCTCGCCCCTGTCGGATCGAGCCTCAAGCCCTGGGCGGCATGTCGTCTTTGCCCAGCGCAGCGGCCATGAAGTCGACGAAAGTTCGCACGCGCGCCGACAGCTGGTGGCGCTGCGGATACACCGCGTAGATGTCGGCGTCGGGCGTGCGGTAGGCGGCGAGCACCTGCACGAGGCGCCCGCTGCGCAGGTAGCGCGCGATGTCCCACTCGGCGCGCATCAGGATGCCGTGGCCGTCGAGCGCCCAGTTGACCGCGATCTCGCCGTCGTTGGTGCTGAGCATGCCGCGTGTCTTCACCGCCTCGGTGCGCTGCGCGCTGCCGCGCCCGGTGCTCAGTCGCCAGATGCCGTAGCCCTCGTCGCCCTGGCGGATGCCGATGCAGCGGTGGCGCGTGAGGTCGTTGGGCACCTTGGGCTGTCCGGCGCGCGCGAGGTAGGCCGGCGAGGCGCACAGCAGGCGCCGGTTCGATGCGATGCGCCGCGCGATCACGCGGGCCTCGGGCGGCGCGCCGAAGCGGATGCAGACGTCGAAGGCGTCTTCGGTCAGCGGCGGCGGGTTCACCGAGAGCTGCAGCTGCACTTCGACCTGCGGATGTTTCTTCGCGAACTTCGAGATCAGCGGCGCCACGTGGCTGCGCCCGAAGCCCAGCGTGGCGTTCACGCGCAGCAGGCCTTGCGGCTCGCCCTTGTCGCCGCCCAGCAGCTGCGCCATGTCGTCGATCTCGCCGAGGATGCGGCGCGCATGCGCCACGTAGAGCTCGCCCTCGGGCGTGAGGCTCATGCGCCGCGTGGTGCGGTTCACCAGCGTGACGCCCAGGCGCGATTCCATCTGCGCGAGCCGCTTGCTCACCGCGGGCGTGCTGATGCCGAGCTCGCGCGCTCCGGCGCTCAGGCTGCCGCTGGCCGCGAGCGTGGAGAAGAAACCAAGGTCGGCGGGCTGTACCGGGGCTGCCATGGTCGATCCGATTGTTGAATTCAGGTTAACGATGGATTCACTTCCGGCGTGAATCGTTCGACGCGGCCGATCCTACAGTGGGAGCCCGACAGAACACCTACACACGAAGAAGGACATCGACGATGAGCAGCTACAGCATTGCAACCATTCCCGGCGACGGCATCGGCAAGGAAGTGATACCCGCAGGCCGCCAGGTGATGGAGGCGCTGGCCGAGGCCTCGGGCGGCGCGCTGAAGTTCAGCTTCGAGGACTTCGGCTGGGGCGGCGACTGGTACCGCGCGCACGGCGAGATGATGCCGGCCGACGGCCTCGATGCGCTGCGCGGCAAGGACGCGATTCTTTTCGGCTCCGCGGGCGATCCGCACATTCCCGACCACATCACGCTGTGGGGCCTGCGCCTGAAGATCTGCCAGGGCTTCGACCAGTACGCCAACGTGCGGCCCACGCGCATCCTGCCGGGCATCGACGCGCCGCTGAAGCGCTGCAGGGCGGAAGACCTGAACTGGGCGATCGTGCGCGAGAACTCCGAGGGCGAGTACGCCGGCGTCGGCGGCCGCGTGCACCAGGGCCATCCGATCGAGGCCGCCACCGACGTGAGCATGATGACCCGCGCGGGCGTGGAGCGCGTCATGCGCTTCGCCTTCGGGCTGGCGCGCTCGCGGCCGCGCAAGCTGCTCACCGTGGTCACCAAGAGCAACGCGCAGCGCCACGCGATGGTGATGTGGGACGAGATCGCGCTGCAGGTCTCGAAGGAGTTCCCCGACGTGAGCTGGGACAAGGAACTCGTGGACGCGATGACCGCGCGCATGGTCAACCGGCCCGCCACGCTCGACACCATCGTCGCCACCAACCTGCATGCTGACATCCTCAGCGACCTCGCGGCCGCGCTCGCGGGCAGCCTGGGAATCGCGCCCACCGGCAACATCGACCCGCAGCGGCGCTACCCGTCGATGTTCGAGCCCATCCACGGCTCGGCCTTCGACATCATGGGCAAGGGGCTCGCCAACCCGGTGGGCACCTTCTGGTCGGTGGTGATGCTGCTGGAGCACCTCGGCGAGGCCGAGGCCGCGCGCCGCGTGATGGCGGCGGTGGAGCACGTCACGGCCAACCCCGCGCTGCACACGCGCGACCTCGGCGGCAGCGCGACCACCGAGCAGGTGACGCGCGCGGTGTGCGCGCACATAGCGGCCGAGCCGCTGCGGCTGGCGGCCTGATCCGGCCTCAGCCATCCGACGGGCGATTCCACGGTATCCGCGCGCCTCGATGCGCGCATCACAGAACAACGAGCCGGAGACAAGACCATGAACGCTTTCGTGAACGCGCGCCGCAACCGGCGCATCGTGCTGCGGGCCGCAGCTATCGCGCTGGGGCTGGGCACCACCGCATTCGCCTTCGCGCAGTCCACCCCTGGTTGGCCAGCGCGGCCGATCAGCCTCGTCGTGCCCTTTCCCGCCGGCGGCACCACCGACGTGCTGGCCCGCGCGCTGGCCGACAGGCTCTCGCAGTCGCTGGGCCAGCCGGTCGTGGTCGAGAGCAAGCCCGGCGCCGGCGCCACGCTCGGTGCCGACTACGTGGCGAAGGCAAAGCCCGACGGCTACACGCTGCTGATGGGCGCGGTGCACCACACCATCGCCACCAGCGTCTACAGGAAGCTGCCCTACGACTTCCAGAAGGACCTGGCGCCCATCACCGTGGTGGCGATGGTGCCGAACGTGCTGGTCGTCAACGCCGCGAACACGCCCGCGAAGAACGTGGCCGAACTGGTGGCGCTCGCCAAGGCCGCGCCCGAGAAGCTGGCCTACGGCTCCAACGGCAACGGCACGGCGCAGCACCTGATCGGCACGCAGTTCCAGGCCAGCACCGGCGCGAAGCTGCTGCACGTGCCCTACAAGGGAAGCGGGCCGCTGACCACCGACCTGCTCGGCGGGCAGGTGGCGATGTCCTTCGACACCATCACGCCTGTGCTGCAGCACATCAAGGGCGGCAAGCTGCGCGCGCTGGCCGTGACCACCGCGCGGCGCTCGTCGGTGCTGCCCGAGGTGCCGACGCTGGAGGAAGCGGGGCTCAAAGGCTTCGACATCGGCACCTGGTTCGGCGTGCTCGCGCCCGCGGCCACGCCGAAGGAGATCGTGGCGCGGCTGAACGCCGAGATGGTGAAGATCATCCATTCGCCCGACTTCGCGCAGCGCATGCAGGCCATCGGCGCCGAGCCGCTGGGCGGCACGCAGGAAGAGATGGCGCGGCAGATCCGCGAGGAGACGGCCAAGTTCGCGAAGCTGGTGAAGGAAGGCGGCGTGGCGATCGAATAGCGCCGCAGCGAATGGCGGCCGGCGGCGTGCAGGCCGTTACGCACGCGCACACCTGCGTTCAGCGGCCGGGTCGCCGAGGCCATAGGATCAGGGCTTCCGAAATCACCGCCACCGCCCATGTTCATCGTCACCCTCACCTACATCCGTCCGCTCGAGGAAGTCGACGCGCTGATGGATGCGCACATGGTCTGGCTCAAGAAGCACTACGAAAGCGGTCTTTTCGTGGCCTCGGGCCGGCAGGTGCCGCGCCAGGGTGGCGTGATCCTCGCGCGCTCGGGCGACCGCGAGGGCCTGGAGGCGGTGCTGGCGCGCGACCCCTTCGTGCAGGGCGGGGTGGCGCGCACCGACGTCATCGAGTTCGTGCCGCGCATGACGGCGCCGAGCGTCGAGATCCTCAAGACTTTCTAGGCCGGCTTTCCAGCCGCTTCCGCCGGCAGCTCCTCGCGCCCGCCGGGATGCCGGGCGAAGCGCGGCGCGTCGTGGCCGTGCACCGGCGCCGGGTCTTTCCAGGGCCAGCCGCCGAACTGGGTGCGGCGGTAGTCGGCCATGGTCTGGCTGATCTCGGCCTGCGTGTTCATCACGAAGGGGCCGTACTGCGCCACCGGCTCGGCGATCGGGCGGCCCTGCAGCACCAGGAACTCCGCGGTGTCCGCATCGCCGTTGGCGATCTCGACGGCCATGTCCGCGCGCAGCTCGATGGCAGCCGGGCCCTGCACCTGCTCGCCGCCGACCAGCGCCGTCGCACCCTTGAAGAAGTACAGCATGCGCCGCGTGCCCTCGCCGGCGGCGGCGGGCAGCGTCCACTGCGCGCCGGGCGTCATCTTCAGCGTCCAGATCGCCACGCCGGCATCGGCTTGTGCGGCCCAGGAGTCGGGCGGAGGGGCCAGCGGCTGGATCGGGGCCTGCGCGTCGCCGCCGCCGAGCCGGCCCGCGATCACCGCGACCTCGGTGCGGCCGCCCTTCGCGTCGTCGGAAACGAAGCGCGGGATGGCCTCCGACCAGAACATCGTGAAGTGCGGCTCCGCCATCTTGTTCCTGGCGGGCAGGTTGAGCCAGATCTGGAACAGTTCCAGCGGGTTGGCCGAGGCGGCGTCGAGCAGCGGGAACATCTCCGAATGCACGATGCCCTTGCCGGCCGTGAGCCACTGCACGTCGCCGCCGCCGAAGCGCGCGGTGGCGCCCAGCGAGTCGGAGTGGTCGACAAGGCCCTTGCGCACGATGGTCACGGTCTCGAAGCCGCGGTGCGGGTGCGAGGGAAAGCCCGGCACTGTCTCGCCGTGGTACATGCTCCAGCCGTCCTTGCGGCTGAAGTCCTGGCCGATCTGGCGGCCGGCCAGCGAGGCCTCGGGGCCCATGCGGCCGTTGGCCTTGGGGTAGGCGTCGTCGTGGTAGACGCAGAAGAGAAACGGGTCGATCGTCTGCCACGGAAAGCCCAGGGGGGCGATCCGCACGATGGGGCTCTTGCTGTTGTTGCCGGTCATGGCGCTGCTAATCCTTTCCAGGTGGGGCGCGGCCGATGATGCCGCGCCAGTGCCTGGAATATCGGGGCGCCGCCGCCTTGCGGTAGGTGCCTTGCGTGCAACGGTGAAGAGCGCGTATGGAACGATGGGCATCGGTCGTCCTCCTCTTCCGGCGGCCTGCCGGCGCCTTACTGCTTCGGCATCTCGGCGTTCGGGTCCATGTAGACCAGCTCCCACAGGTGGCCGTCGATGTCCTGGAAGCCGTGGCCGTACATGAAGCCGTAGTCCTTCGGCTCGGTCGGCGTGGTGCCGCCGGCGGCCTTGGCCTTGGCCACGAGTTCGTCGACCTCGGCGCGGCTCTCGCACGAGAGGCACAGCAGCACTTCGGTGCTCTTGGCGGTGTCGGTGATGCTCTTGGTGGTGAAGGTCTTGAAGAACTCCTCGACCAGCAGCATCACGTGGATGCTGTCCTTCTGGACGACCATGCACGCGGCATTGGCGTCGGTGAACTGCTCGTTGAAGGTGTAGCCCAGCGCGGCGAAGAACGCCTTGGTCTTGTCGAGATTCTTGACGGGGAGGTTCACGAAGATCTGCTTGGTGGCCATGGTGTCGTCCTGTCGATGAAGAAAAGAAGTGGGTTGTGGAGGTGTTTTCCGGCGTTTTGTGTACACCGTCCACAAACGATATCAAATTAAATGGACGGCGTCCACATCTTTTTCGACGCCGGTTGGCAACGGGGAACAAAGCCGTGGACCGGGGAAAAAAGCGGAGGACCGCGATGAGAACAGGCAGGCCGAAGGCAGAGCTGGTGTTGAGTGATGACGAGCGAATGCAGTTGCAGTCGTTCGCGCGCAGCCGCTCGCTGCCTGCCGCGCTGGGCAATCGCGCACGCCTGGTGTTGGCCAGCGCCGAGGGCGAGCCGAATAGCGCGATTGCCGAACGGCTGAAGATGACCAAGCAGACGGTGGGCAAATGGCGCACGCGGTTCATCGAGCGGCGCATTGCCGGGCTGTACGACGACGTGCGCCCGGGCCAGCCGCGCACGATCGACGACGAACGCGTGGCGCATCTGATCAAGACGACTCTGCACACCAAGCCAGCCAACGGCTGGACGCACTGGAGCGTACGTACGGTAGCCGCCGAGACCGGCATCTCCAAGACCAGTGTGCAGCGCTACTTCCAGCTCTTTGGCCTGCAGCCGCACCGCAGCGAGAGATTCAAGCTGTCCAACGACCCGTTCTTCATCGAGAAGCTGCGCGATGTGGTCGGCCTGTATCTGAGCCCACTGGACAACGCGTTGCTCATCTGCGTGGACGAGAAGAGTCAGTGCCAGGCGCTGAAGCGCACGCAACCCATGCTGCCGATGGGGTTCGGCTATGTCGAGGGCTTCACCCACGACTACAAGTGCCATGGCACGAGCACGCTGTTCGCGGTTCTTAAGGTGCTCAATGGTGCGGTGCTCGCGGCATGCAAGCCGCGTCATCGGCATCAGGAGTTCCTGTCGTTCCTGCGTGAGATCGGCAAGGCCGTGCCGCTTGAGACTCGTGCAACGCATCGATCGCTTCGTCGCTGCCTACAACACCGAATGCCAGCCCTTCAAGTCAACCGCCACCGCCGACTCGATCCTTGAGAAGCTGCATCGACTTTGTTCACGTATCAGCGGGATAGGACACCAGCGCAGAGCAGACCTCAAGAGGTTTCAGAGCCGGGCTCTGCGGCCCGCTCACTTGCGGGAGCTGGGGCGCATCCTGAGGCAGGACAAGCCGCTCCCCCAGGGATGTAGATCCTGGCGGCGCCGCGCGCATCGCCGGGGTGGATGGCAAAGCCCGGTTCAGGATCGCGTCTACACGCACTCAATAGCCACGCGACCGGTCGACGACGTTCAGGAGCGGCTCGTCGCGTTGGTGGCGGCGAAGGTTCTCCAGCAAGATGGGTGCGGCTGTCTCAGGCTGAGTCATGCTCGCCACGTGGGGGGTCAGGAACACACGCGGATGGGTCCAGAAGGGATGTTCCGCCGGCAGCGGCTCGGGGTCGGTCACGTCGAGGATCGCACGCGAGAGCCGTCCCGAATCCAGTGCCTCGACGAGATCCGCATCCACGAGGTGCGGACCGCGGCCGACATTGATCAATGCCGCGCCGGAAGGCAGTGCGGCAAAGAGCTTGCGATCCAGGATGCCCTTGGTGGCCGGAGTGAGCGGCAAGAGGCAAATCAGGACGTCGCAGCTTTCGAGAAAAGACTGCAACTGATCATCACCGGCGAAACTTTCCACGCCCTTCAACTGGCGCAAAGATCGGTTCCATCCACGCAACCTGAAGCCATACGAGGCCAGCCGTTTCAGTACGGCAAGTCCGAGCACACCCATGCCCATGACGCCGATGGTGCGGGCCGAGGCAGGCGGCACCTCGAGCGCGTTCCAGGTGCGCGCGGTCTTCGCTGCGACATAGTCGAACAAATCGCGATGAAGGGCAAGGACAGCGAGACTCACGTACTCCACCATCCCGTTGATGATCCCAGGCTCCACCATACGCACGATGGGGATATGCGCCGGGACGGCGGTGAAGTCGACGTGGTCGATGCCGGCGCCCGAGGAGAACAGCACCTTCAGCCGGGGCAGCGAAGCGAGCAACTCGGCCGGCGCTTGCCAGGCGATCAGATACTCGATCTCGTGAAGGTTTCCGGCGTTGGGCCAGACTCGGAAGTCTAGGTCTGGGGCATGTTGGGCGAAGTAGCGCGCCCAGGCTGCAGCGCGCGGTGCGTCCGAGCGGTAGAGGATGCTCATGGGTTACCAGCCTCCCACCCAGCCGTCGAATAATCCCTCCGGCAGCGTCTCTTCATTGGCGCCGCGAAGGAAGTCGAAGTCGCAGCCGAGATGCGCCTGCTCCACATGCTGGTCGTAGAGCTTGCGGTAGCCGCGCGCATGCACGCGCGGCGGGGGCTGCCACTCCCTGCGTCGACGCTCGAGCTCCTCGGGTGCCACGCAGAGTTGCAGCCGGCGCGCGGGGACATCGAGCTCGATGATGTCGCCATCGCGCACCAAGGCGAGCGGACCGCCGATCGCAGCCTCGGGGGAAACGTGTAGCAAGGCCGCACCGTAGGCGGTGCCGCTCATGCGCGCATCGGAGATGCGCAGCATGTCACGCACGCCGCGCTCGAGCAGCTTGCGCGGGAGCGGCAGCATGCCCCATTCCGGCATCGCGGCGCCCACCGGGCCGGCGTTGCGCAGGATCAGCACGCTGTGCTCGTCGATGCCCAGGGCGGGGTCGTCGATGCGGTCGGCAATGGTCTGCACATTCTCGAACACCACCGCGCGGCCGCGATGGCGAAACAGCTTCGGGTCGGCGGCACAGGCCTTCATCACGGCGCCATCCGGTGCGAGATTGCCCTTCACCACGACCAGGGTCTCGCCGGGCTTCACCGGATTGTGCAGAGGCCGGATGACCTCTGCGTCGAGCACCTCGGCGGTTTCGATGATCTCGCCGATCGTGCGCCCATCGACGGTCCGCGCGTCCAGGTGCAGTAGCGGCTTGAGCGTCTTGAGCAGGGCGGGCACGCCGCCGGCCGTCATCAGCTGTTCGGTCAGGTGCTCGCCAGCGGGCTGAACATTCGCGATGAGCGGCACGCGGCGCGCGATCTCGTCGAAACGGTCCAGAGTCAACGGCACGCCCACGCGGCCGGCGAGCGCCAGCAGGTGGATGATGGCGTTCGTCGAGCCTCCCACCGCGCACAGCAGCGTGATAGCGTTGTCGAAGGCTCGCGCGTCGAGGATTTCCTCCGGGCGGGGGCCGCCTTCGGAAGCCAGATGCACGCTGCGGCGACCTGCTTCGCGAGCGCAGTGGCTGCGCCGGCGGTCGGCCGCAGGCACCAGGCTGCTGCCGGGCAGCGCAACGCCCAGCGCTTCGCAGATCGCCGACATCGAAGAGGCGGTGCCCATCTCGGCGCAATGGCCCACCGTGCCCATGACGCTGCGCTCGAAGGACGCGAAGTCGCATTGGGACTCGCCGGCGCGCAACTGGTCGATCAGGCGCCACACCCCCGTGGCGTTGGCCAGCTGGCCACCCGTGGCCGAGCGCGGCGTCGCGGGGCCGCTCGCCAGGAAAACGAAGGGGGTCCTGGCGCTGGCCGCCCCCATGAGCAAGGCCGGCTGCGTCTTGTCGCAACCACCGAGCAGCACCACCGCGTCGAAGGGATAGCCGCGCAGGGTTTCTTCCACCTCCATTGCGAGCAGGTTGCGAAACGGGAACGAGGTCGGCTTGATGATGTTCTCGCTGATCGACATCAGCGGAATCTCGAAGGGGATGCCGCCGGCCTCCAGCACGCCCGTGCGCACCTCCTCTGCGAGTGCCCGCAGATTGAGGTTGCAGGGATTGATGTCGGACCAGGTGTTGAGGATGCCCACCACGGGTCGCGTCATGAGGTCTTCGCGGCTCCATCCGGCCGCGGCCAGGGTGGAGCGGTGCACGAAGCCGGGCAGGTCATCCTTGCGGAACCAGCGCGCGCTACGCAGCGGCCGGCTTTGCGAAGTCTTGTTGTCGTTCATGGGATCGATCTCCAAAGAATTGGAGAGATGCTAGTTGCGAGGCTCTCGATTGCCCTGCCGTTTACGCCGGGGCATTCGGCACGAATGCCTCGGCCTTGGCCATGCAATTGGCAGATTCCGATGGATACCGCCCGAATGCGGGCGGTGCGCAGGGTGGCAAGCCGGGCAGAGAAGCACTGGCTCGTCGCGAGTGCGGCACAAACGAGCCGCGCACCTCGCCATTTCCATTCTTTGCTGCGCCGCGGCCACGCCGAACAGCAACATCTTTGGTGCCCGCTGCGTAGCATTTGACGCACCGAAATCGACCGCTTCGTACCTGCTCGATCCCGCATTTCCCGCCGCGCTTCGACCTTCTTTCATCCACCCTTCCAGGAAACCCCGTCATGACCTTCCGCCCCAAGTACATCACCTTCGACTGCTACGGCACGCTGACATACTTCCCCATGCACCAGATGGCGTACGACATCTATGGCGACCAGTTGCCGCCCGAGCAGATGCGCGTGTTCGTCAAGGAGTTCGCCGACTATCGCTTTGACGAAGTGATGGGTGACTGGAAGCCCTATGCCGAGGTGCTCAAGTCGGCGGTGTCCCGCGTGTGCAAGCGCCACGGCCTTGTCTACCGCGACGAGGACGCTCTGAAGTTCTACAACGCCGTGCCCACCTGGGGGCCGCACGCCGACGTGCCGCATGCACTGACGCGCGTGGGCAAGAAGATCCCGCTGGTGATCCTGTCGAACGCGATGAACGAGCAGATCCATTCCAACGTCGCCAAGCTCGAGGCACCGTTCCACAAGGTGTACACCGCGCAGGATGCCCAAGCCTACAAGCCGCGGTTCGCGGCCTACGAGTACATGCTGGACCAGCTCGGTTGCGGGCCGGAGGACATCCTGCATGTGTCGGCCAATCCGCGCTACGACATCTTTCCGGCCGACAGCCTGGGCATCAAGAACAAGGTCTTCGTCAACCGCGGCCACGAGCCACGTCCCAACGAAGCATTCAACTTCGCGGAGATCCGTGACATTAACGGTCTGCCCGCCTTGGTCGGCCTGTGAACCCGTGCTCTGCACCCGCTTACTAGAGTCCGAGTAGGCGCACATCCACTTCCGGCCTGGAATCCCTATACGCCCTTCGGGTACTACGCGCGTCGGGTACTGGCCGTGAACAGGGAATCGAAGATTTCGATGCACAGAATCGATTGACAGTTTTTGCAGTAGACACATCGCGCGACGCGCAGGAGCAATCATGACCGTGGCCCTAGTGCTGCATCGCGCCGGCGGCGCACCCGTATCAACCGTCTTCCGCAGGGCACCGTTCGGCAAGGATGATCCTTTTTCGCGGCATCGCGAGATTGCGTGGGAAGGACCGGACTCGATGATCTCGGGTCGCGTCAGTTTCATCGGTGAGCTCGAAGTCGCAAGCTTTCCCCACATCGAAACCATTGTCGTGGTCGAAGGTGAGCTGACCCTGACCGTCGCCAGGGAGGCTCCGCTGGTGGTCGGCCCACAAGCGGGGGCTGTCATCGGTTCCGGTACCTCGCTCCATATCCAAGCCGGATCTCGCGTTCGTTTCGTGTTTTGCGCGGCCGGTTGCGATCGGCCGACGAAACGCGGCCTCTTCCCTCTGCACGCCGACGCCAACTTCAAGCCCACCGCCACGTTGCCCGCGGAAGTATTACTGAGTCCCTCGCCGGAGTGTCGCAGCGACAAAGTCTTTGCCGACGACGCGGCGCAGTACCTCGCGGGCACCTGGGACTCGACCCCCTACCACCGGATCGTTCGCCCGCATCGCATGAACGAGTTCATGCATCTCCTGGACGGCAACGTGCAGTTCGCAGCGCCTGATGGCGGCGTGCTGTCGGCGGGCGCGGGCGATGCGGTTTTCGTGCCCCAGGGTGCACTGATCGGTTGGGAAAGCCGCGATCGCGTCGCGAAGTTCTACGTCGTTCAGAGCGCCCGGGCCTGAATGGGCGACGAGATTCACCACGTCTCCTCCGCTGCGCCACATCCAAACTCCCGTAACTCTGCCGGCCTCGGCTGACGCCGCCGTGATCGGCGGCGGCATCATCGGCGTCTTCGCCGCCTACCACCTGGCCAAGCGCAGCGTTTCCGTGGTCTTGGTCGAAAAGGGCAGGATCGGCGCCGAACAATCGAGCCGCAGCTGGGGCTGGTGTCGGCAGCAGAACCGCGATGCTCGCGAACTGCCGTTGGCGAGCAAGAGCCTTGACCTGTGGGAACGATTTGCGGCCGAGAGCGGTGAAGACATGGGTTTCATCGCTGCGGGCAGCCGTATCTCAGCAATGATGAGGCCGAAATTTCCCGCCGGGCCAGTTGGCGCGATTTTGCGAGAACCGCAGACGTGACGACCCACATGCTGAGCGGCCGCGAGGCGACCGAGCGCGGGCGTGCAACCGGCCGCCCTTGGGGAGGTGGCGTGTTCTCGTCCAGCGACGGCACTGCCGATCCTGCCAAGGCGGCGCCGGCCGTGGCCGCTGCGCTCATGAAGCGTTTCGGGGCCTTGGCCATGAGCACCTGCGTGACGTAGTCTGAGGCGATCACGGTGAAGTGTCGTCGCGCCTTGGGCGGGTCGAACTCGGGCTGCACATCCAGTGTGGTGTCGGGACATTCGGCATGCGGGGATCACGCTGGCCACCCGTCACCGCGATGATCTTGACTTGAGCGGCGTCGGCGCGGGGCTTCGACGCCGCATCGAACGTCAGGTCGAGCAGCCCCGCCGCGACATCCGCTGCTGCCGCAGACGTCGACTTGTACGGAACGGGATCGTGCCAGTCCGGAAGTTAGTTCACCGGGGGCACCGGGAAACTCGGTGATGCGACCGCGATTGCGAGAGGTGAAATGAACGGGGCATCATGGTCGCCATGGAAATCGAGTTCAAGTTCTGCATCCCCGCCGGCCGCCTGAAGGCCGTCGAAACCGCCCTCAGGCGCGGCACCGTCGAGCGCACCCGCCTGCAGGCCCGCTATTTCGACACCGCCGACCAGCGGCTGGCCGCCGACGGCATGGTGCTGCGGCTGCGCAAGGAGGGGCGGCGCTGGGTTCAGACCGTCAAGGCCACCGGTGACAACGCCCTGCACCGGCTGGAGCACAACGTCGATCTGGGCACGACGGGCCCGGCGCCGCAGATCGATCCCCAGCGCCACCAGGGCACGCCCGTGGGCGAGCGGCTTGCGAAATTGCTGGCGGATGGCACGCAATTGGTCGAACGGCAATCGACCGACATCGTGCGGCTCACGCGCGACGTGCGCGTCACCGGGCCCGGCGGCGCGGTGGTCGAGATGGCGCTGGACGTCGGCAAGGTCGTCGCCCACGCCGGCACGCCCGAGCAGCGCGAATCGCCGGTGTGCGAGCTCGAACTGGAACTCAAGCGCGGCGACGTGCAGGGCTTGGTCTCGCTCGCGCGGCGCTGGTCGCAGCAGCACGGGCTGTGGTTCAGCACGGTGTCGAAGGCGGAGCGCGGCGCGCGGCTGCTTGCGGCGCAGGGGACCGTGGAAGCCGTGAAGGCCGAGCCGCCGCGCTTCGCCGACCAGCACCCCGACGGCCTGGCGATCCGTCAGGCCGTGGTCGCCTCGTGCCTCGCGCAGATGCTGCCGAACGCGAGCGAGATCGCCGCGGGCAGCACCGACGAGGAGCAGATCCACCAGCTGCGCATCGGCATCCGCCGCCTGCGCACCGCTCTGCGCGAACTCGCGCCGCTCGACCCCGCCTCCGGCCTCGCCGAAGCCGCCGAATGGGAGCCTCCGCTCGTCGACGCCTTCCGCGCCCTCGGTGCACTGCGCGACCGCGAGCAGGTCGTGAAGCTGGCCCAGCCGCGCCTGCGCGAAGCCGGCGCGCCCGACTTCGACCCGCTGGCCGCCGACGATGCCGCTGCAGCCGATGCGCCCTCGCCCGCAGACATCGTGCGCGCCCCGGCCTTCCAGAACGTGCTCGTCTCGCTGATCGGCTTCACCGCGGCGAAGCCGGCCGAACCGGCGCCCGAGACTGCCGCGGAAGGCGATCCGCCATCAGCACCGGTAGGCGCCAACGACGCCCGCCGCCTTCTGCGAAAGCGCCTGCAGCGGCTCCACAAGCAGGTGTTGCGCGACGGCGAGCGTTTCGAATCGCTGGACACCGAAAGCCAGCACCGCGTGCGCAAGCGCCTCAAGCGCCTGCGCTACCTCGCAGAGTTCGTGGCGCCGCTGTTCGACGAGAAGGAAGAAGGCGGCGCCGCCGGCCGCTACCTGAAGGCCCTTCGTCCCGCGCAGGACGCGCTCGGCGAATTCAACGACGAGGCCGTCGCGCTTGCCCTGTACCGCGAGGCCACCGCGCGCGACGCGCGCGCATGGTTCGCGGTGGGATGGTTCACCGCGCGGCACGCGGCCGGGGCGAAGGCCTGCCGCAAGGCGCTCGCGAAGATCGAGGATACGGCGAGGTTCTGGAAGAAAAGCTAGCCGTGGATGAACACGGCCCGTTCAGTGATGGTGCCCGTGCGCCCCATGAACATGCCGGTGCTCGATCTCCACCGGCTGCGCCGCGCGCACGTCCGTCACCTGCAGGCTGAACTTCAGCGCCTTGCCGGCCCAGGGATGGTTGCCGTCGAGCAGCACGACCGGGCCCTTGATCTTCATCACGGTGAAGACGTGCTCGCGGCCGTCGTCGAGGCGGCCCTGCAGCTGGCCGCCGACCTTCACGCCGGGCGGGAAGTCGGTCTTGGGGATGCTGCGCACCAGCGACTCGTCGCGCTCGCCGAAGGCGTCTGCGGGGGCCAGGTTCAGAACGGTCTGGTAGCCCTTTTCCTTGCCGTCCAGCGCTTCCTCGATCTTGGGCAGCGTGTTCTGGTAGCCGCCATGCAGGTAGGCCATCGGCTCGGGGCTCGCCTCGATGAGCTTGCCCTGGGCGTCGGAGACTTTGTACTTGATGGTGACGACGGTGTCTTTTGCGATTTTCATGGGCCCGCATTCTCGGCCGAAACCCGAAGGCGCAGGCGGCGGTGCGGCTACTTGAGCACGTCCATCTGGTCGAGCTTGCCCATCACCAGCCCGATGAAGGCCGACACCGCCAGCGGCAGGTGCTTGCGGCTCGGATAAACCACGTTGAGCCCCCGGCCGGCGTACTCGTACTGCGGCAGCACGCGCACCAGCTGGCCGGCCTGCTCGTCGCGGGTGGCCATGGCGGGTGGCAGCTGCGCGATGCCCAGCCCGGCCAGCGCGGCCCTGCGCAGCGCCTGGGCGGTGTTGCCGGTGAAGCGGCCGGTGACCTGCACTTCTTCCTCCACGCCGTCGGGGCCGGTGAGGCGCCAGGTGGTGTGGCCGGTGGGCGTCGAGGGTGTCACGCAGTCGTGTCCGGCCAGATCCTGCAGGCTCTTCGGTTCGCCGCGCCGCGCGATGTAGGCGGGGCTCGCGAGCAGGCCGGCGCTGCGGGTGGCCAGCCGCCGGCCGACATAGCCCGAGTCGCGCAGCACGCCGCCTCGGAAGGCCACGTCGATCCGCTCGGCGATCAGGTCGGCGGACGCGTCGCTGAGCACGAAGTCGAGCTTGACCAGCGGATGCTCGGCCAGGAAGTCGGCCACCCATTCCATGGGGAAGAAATCGAAGAAGTCCGCCGGCGCGGCCACGCGCACCAGGCCGCTGGCCTCCTGGCCGCCGGCCGCCAGCGCCTGCCCGGCGGCGGCCAGCCCGTCGATCAGGCCGGCGCACCGGTCGTGGAAATCCTGCCCGGCGCTGGTGAGCGTGAGCTTGCGGGTGGAGCGCTGCATCAGCCGGGTGCCGAGCTGCGATTCGAGCTGCTGGATGCGCCGGCTCACGGTGTTGGGCGGCAGGCCCAGCCGCCGGGCGGCCTCGGCAAAGCTGCCGTGGCGCACCACCTGGACGAAGACGGCGACGTCGTTGAGGTCGAACATGGCGGCTGATTCCTTCAATTCATGGACGAGTGCAATCCGACTCTACCGTCTAGTCGATCAATAGGTGCGCGCCTAACCTTCTGCCCATGACTTCCACATCGCTCGCTTCCCCCACGCAACGCCGCATCGTCTGGGGCGTGCGCATCCTGCTGGCCCTGGCTTTCGGCGCCGCCGGAGCCGCCAAGCTGACCGGCGCGCCGCAGATGGTCCAGGTGTTCGACGCCATCGGCTTCGGCCAGTGGTTCCGCTACGTGACCGGCCTCGTCGAGGTCGGCGGCGCCGTGCTGCTGCTGGTGCCCGCGACCGGCTTCCTCGGCGGCCTGCTGCTGTTCGCGACCATGGTCTGCGCCGTGGCCACGCACCTCGCGCTGATCGGCGGCAACCCGGCGCCGGCCGTGGTGCTGGCTGCGCTGTCGGGCTTCGTCGCCTGGCGGCTGTGGCCCGTGCCGCAACCGGCCACGGCCGCCTGAGCTTCCCTTCATTCTTCTTCTTCTTCTTCTTTTTTCTTCCAGACCCCACGGAGTACTTCATGACCGCACAACAACCCCGCATCGGCATCATCCTCGGCTCCACCCGCGAAGGCCGCTTCGGCGAGAAGCCCGCGCGGTGGATCCATGACATCGCAAAGCAGCGCACCGACCTTGCCTTCGAGCTGGTCGACCTGCGCGACCACCCGCTGCCCCTTTTCGACGAAGCCGGCGCGCCGGCCTGGGGCCCGGTGAAGAACGAGGCCGCCCAACGCTGGCAGGCGAAGCTGGCCAGCTTCGACGGCCTGATCGTCGTCACGCCCGAGTACAACCACGGCCCCAGCGCGGTGCTGAAGAACGCCATCGACTGGGCCTACAAGGAATTCATCCGCAAGCCGATCGGCTTCGTGGGCTACGGCGGCGTGGGTGCTGCGCGCGCGGTCGAGCAGCTGCGGCTGGTGGCCGTCGAGATGCAGATGGCGCCGGTGCGCCACGCGGTGCACATCGGCATGGTCGAGTTCCTCGGCATCTGGCAGCAGGGCAAGAGCTTCGGCGACTTCCCGCACCTCGCGCAGGCGGCCACCGCGCTGCTCGACGACATCGCCTGGTGGACGAAGGCACTGAAGACCGCAAGGGAGGCCGTATGACCGCCGCAGTCGCAACGCGGGCCCGCGCCATCGTCTACCGTACGCGCGGTTCGCGCCACGGCGGCATCACGCGGCTGATGAGCCCAGGCGACCTGGGCGAGTTCCTCAAGCCCTTCGTGTTCCTGGACCTCTTCGGCTTCGACGTCACGGGCGGCCACAAGGGCTTCGGCCTGCATCCGCACTCGGGCATCGCCACGCTGACCTGGCTGATGGAAGGCGACACGCAGTACGAGGACAGCACCGGCGAGCAGGGCACGCTGCATGGCGGCGGCGTCGAGTGGATGCGCGCCGGCAACGGCGTGTGGCACACCGGCGCGCCCGCGCCCGGCGTGGAGCGCGTGAGCGGCTTCCAGCTGTGGGTGGCGCTGCCGCCTTCTGAAGAAAACGCGCCCGCGCAGAGCATGTACCTCGCGCCCTCGCAGGTGCCGCAGGAAGGCCCGGCGCGCGTGCTGCTCGGCCGATACGGCGCGGCGCAGAGCCCCGTCGCGGCGCCCTCGCCGATGAACTACCTGGCCGTGAAGCTGAAGGACGGCGAGCGCTGGAGCTATGTGCCGCCGGCCGGCCACACCGTGGGCTGGGTCGCGGTCGACGCAGGCAGCCTTGAGGCGGGCGATGACACGGGCGGCCCCATCGCCGCCGGCGAGCTCGCGGTGTTCGAGGAATCGGGCGCGGCCATCGACTTCGTGGCGCACGGCGACACGTCCTTCGTGCTGGGCTCGGCAGTGAAGCATCCGCACGAACTGGTGATGGGCTACTACTCGGTGCACACCAGCAAGGCCGCGCTCGAGCAGGGCGAGGCCGAGATCCGGCGCATCGGCGCGAAGCTGCGGCAGGAAGGGCGGCTCGCCTAGCCCCCGGGTAGTAAGTAACCCGGCATGCGCCGGGCGGGCGGCTGCGCCAGAATCGTTCGCTTCATCCTTCATCGAACGATCCGACTGGTTTTGCAGCCAGCCTCAGCCCCGCCATGAACATCGCCGATTCCTTCGTCACCAACGCCGCCCGCTTCGTCGAGATCCGGCGCGACATCCACGCGCACCCCGAGCTCGGCTTCGAGGAGCACCGCACCTCCGACAAGGTCGCGAAGCTGCTCGCCGAGTGGGGCATCGAGGTGCACCGCGGCATCGCGGGCACGGGGCTCGTCGGCGTGCTGCGCAAGGGCACGGGCAGCCGCACCATCGGCCTGCGCGCCGACATGGACGCGCTGCCGCTGCACGAGGCCAACGAGTTCGCCCACAGGTCGACCAACCCCGGCCGCATGCACGCCTGCGGCCACGACGGCCACACCACCATGCTGCTGGCCGCCGCCTGGCACCTGTCGCAACAAGGGCCCGACGACTTCGACGGCACGGTGAATTTCATCTTCCAGCCCGCCGAGGAGATGGGCAAGGCCGGCGCGAAGAAGATGATCGACGAGGGCCTGTTCGAGCGCTTCCCGTGCGACGCCGTCTTCGGGCTGCACAACTTCCCGGTGGGCGACGTGGGCCGCTTCGCGCTCAACGAAGGCGCGCTGATGGCCTCGAGCAACACCTACATGATCACCGTGCGTGGGCGCGGCACGCACGCCTCGATGCCGCACACCGGCATCGACCCGGTGGCGGCGGTGGTCACGCTCGCGCAGCAGCTGCAGACCATCGTTGCGCGCACCATCCCGAGCACCGAGCGTGCGCTGCTCGCCGTCACGCAGCTGCAGGGCTCCGATGCACCGAACGTGATTCCCGACGTCGCCACCGTGGGCGGCACCATCCGCACCTTCTCCATCGACGCCATCGACAAGCTCGAGGCCCGCCTGCGTGAAGTGGCGGCTGGCGTGGCGGCGGCGCACGGCTGCACCGCCGAGGTGTTCTTCAAGCGCTCGTCGCCGCCGACCGTGAACCACCCGGCCGAGGCGCGCTTCGCGGCCGGCGTGATGCGCGAGGTGGTGGGCGACGACATGGTCACCGACGACTTCCCCGCCGTGATGGGCGCCGAGGACTTCGCCCACATGCTGCTCGCGCGGCCCGGCTGCTACGCCTTCCTCGGCAACGGCGACGGCGACCACCGGCTCGACGGCCACGGGCCCGGGCCTTGCATCATCCACAACACTTCGTTCGACTTCAACGACGAGATCATCCCGATCGGCGCGAGCTACTTCGTGAAGCTGGTGCAGCGCTGGCTGCCGGCGCGCGGCTGATCGGCATTCCCTTTTCCTGTTGATGATGAAAGCGGCCACCCAGATGAGCACGACCCCGTTCACCCGACGTTCTCTCGCAGCCTTTTTCGCGGCCGGCGCCGCTGCTTTGGCGATCGGCGTTCCGGCGCATGCGCAGCAGCGCGTGATCCACATCGTCGTGCCCTTCGGCACCGGCGCGGTGCAGGACACGGTGGCGCGCGCCTTCAACAACGAGCTGGGCGCCGCGCTGAACGCCAGCGCCATCGTCGAGAACCGCGCGGGCGCGGGCGGCACCGTGGGCGCGGCCATCGTGGCGCGCGCGCCGGCCGACGGCAACACGCTGATCCTCGCGGCCGCGAGCCACAACATCGCGGGCTTCCTCTACAGCAAGCTCAGCTACGACCCGCTGAAGGACTTCGTCGGCGTCGCCAATGTCGGCAACGCGGGCTACGTGCTGGCGGTGGCCAGCGGCATGGGCGTGTCGAGCACGGCCGACTTCATCAAGGAGGTCAAGGCCAACCCCGGCAAGTACAACTACGCCTCCGCCGGCAACGGCAGCGCCACGCACCTGGCGATGGCCTCCTTCCTCGCGAAGGCCGGCCTGCAGATGACGCACATCCCCACCAAGTCGACCGGCGAGGCCGTCAACGAGGTGCTCGCTGGCCGCGTGCAGGCGGTGATCTCCTCGAGCATCGGCGTGATCGGCTTCCAGGACGATGCCCGCATGAAGCTGCTGGCCTCCACCGGCCAGTCGCGCAGCCCCTTCCTGCCCAAGCTGCCGACCGTGGCCGAGAGCGGGCTGCCGGGCTACGCCTTCGACTCGTGGATCGGCCTGCTCGCCCCCGCCGGCACGCCCAAGGCCGAGGTCGAGCGCCTGAACGCCGCAGCCAACAAGGTGCTGGCCGACCCGGCGATCCAGGAACGCTTCAAGCGCCTGGGCGTGGAGCCGCGCAGCCAGAGCGCGGAAGAATTCCAGAAGCTGCTGCGCTCGGACTGGGATGCGATGGGCGCCGTGGTGAAGGCTTCGGGGGCGAAGGTCGATTGAGGCCTGCCGCTCAAGACTCCGACGTGAACCCGATCTGCTTCACCAGCGGCCCCCAGCGCTCGTACTCGGCCTTCTGGTCGGCGGCCATGTCCTGCGGCGTGCCGCCGTTCGCGACCAGGCCGACCAGGGCCAGCGCGTCGATCACGGCCTTGTCCTTCAGCGCCCGGGTGATGGCCGCGTTGGCGGTGGCGATGGTGGCGGCGGGCGTCCTGGCGGGCGCGTAGAAGCCGAACCACTCCTCGGAGGTCACGTCGGGGTAGCCCAGCTCCGCGAAGGTCGGCACGTCGGGCAGGAAAGGCGAGCGCTTCTTGCCGGAGGTGGCCAGCACGCGGATGCGGCCGGCCTTCACGTACTGCAGGTAGTCGCCGCTGGGGTTCATGGCCGCCGCTATCTGGCCGCCCACCAGGTCGGTGATGCTGGGCACGGTGCCGCGATAGGGCACGTGCTTGAGATCGACGCCCGCGCGCATGCCCAGCAGCGCGCCCAGCAGGTGCGGCATGGAGCCGGCGCCCGGCGATCCGTAGCTGGCCTTCTCGGGGTTGGCCTTGGCCCAGGCCAGGAAGTCCTTCAGCGTCTTCACCTCCGCTGGCACGGCGGGACCCACGGCCAGGCCGTGGAACATCACCGCGCCGATGGAAACGGCCGTCACGTCCTCGGGCTTGTACGAGAGCTTCGGATAGATGTACGGATACACCGAGAGCGCCGAGACGGGTGCCAGCGCCAGCACCGAGCCATCGGCCGGCGCGGCCTTGAGCGTCTCCAGTGCGATGCGCCCGCCCGCGCCGGGCTTGTTCTCCACGAAGCCAGGGTTCTTGCTGTAGGCCGTGCCGCCGAGCTTCTCGGCCACGCGGCGCGCCACGCTGTCGCCGGCGCTGCCGGCGGGAAAGCCGTAGATGACCTTCACCTGCTCCAGCGCCTGCGCGATGGCGGCGAAGGGCGTCAGTGCGCCGGTGGCGGCGGTGCCTGCCATGGCGTTGAGGAAGTGGCGTCGTTGCATGTGCTGTGTCTCCTTGAGTTTGTGTGTTTGCGAAAGGGCTGGGGAAAACGGAAGGCGGCCCGGGAGGCTGCCGCGGAATCAGGCCGCCGCGCGCCGGCGGGCGTAGTCGATGAAGAACGCAAGGCTGCGTGGGTTCTGCATGCTGTCGGGGCTCGCCACCTTGTCGGCCGGCGTGCCCAGCAGCAGCTTGCGCAGGGGTACTTCCATCTTCTTGCCGCTCAGCGTGCGCGGGATCTCGTCCACCTGCACGACGTCGTCGGGCACGTGGCGCGCCGACGCCTTGGTGCGGATGGCGGCGCGGACGCGCTCGATGAGGGCCGCGTCGAGCGCCATGCCCGGCTGCAGCACCACGAACAGCGGCATGAACGAAGGCCGGCCCAGGTATTCGAGGTCGACCACGACGCTGTCGCGCACCTCGGGCAGCTGCTCGACCACGCGGTAGATCTCGGCGGTGCCCATGCGGATGCCGAACCGGTTGATGGTGCTGTCGGAGCGCCCGTAGATCACCGCGCTGCGCCGTGGCGTGAAGCGGATCCAGTCGCCGTGGCGCCAGACGCCGGGGAAGGTCTCGAAGTAGCTCTCGCGATAGCGCCGGTTCTCGGGGTCATTCCAGAAGTACAGCGGCATCGAGGGCATGGGCTTGGTGATGACGAGCTCGCCCACCTCGCTGACCACCGGCCGGCCGGCGTCGTCGAATGCGTACGCCGCCACGCCGAGCTCGGGGCACTGGATCTCCCCGGCGTGCACCGGCAGGCTGGGCGCGCACGCCACGAAGCCCGAGGCGATGTCGGTGCCGCCGCTGATCGAGGCCAGCCAGAGGTCGGGCTTGACGGCGTCGTAGACCCACAGATAGGCCTCCACCGGCAGCGGCGAGCCGGTCGCGTTGATGGCGCGCAGGCGGTCCAGGTTCGCGGTGTCGCGCGGACGCAGGCCGTCTTTCATGCAGTTGGCCAGGTAGGCCGCGCCGCAGCCGAACAGCGTGACGCCCTGTTCGCCGATGAAGCGCCACAGCGCGCCGGCGTCGGGCCAGGCGGGGTTGCCGTCGAACAGCACGATGCTCGCGCCGGTCAAAAGCGCGCCCACCTGCAGGTTCCACACGATCCAGCCGGTGCTGCCGAGGAACAGCAGCCGGTCGCCTGCGCGCAGGTCGTGCTGCAGCGCCATGGTCTTCAGGTGCGTGAGCACGATGCCGCCGTGGCCGTGCACCATCGCCTTGGGCAGGCCGGTGGTGCCCGACGAATAGACGATCCACAGCGGGTGGTCGAAAGGCAGGCGCTCGTAGCGCGGCGGCGCGTCCTCGCGCAGCGCGTCGGCCCAGTCGACGCGGTCGCGCCAGTCGGGTGCCGATGCCTCGTCGGCCGGGCCCGGCACGTGGACCACGCGCTTCACGCTGGGTAGCTCGGCCAGCAACTCCTTCACCTGGGCGCTGCGGTCGTGGTGCTTGCCGTTGTAGCGGTAGCCGTCGGTCGCCAGCAGCAGGCAGGGCTCGATCTGGCGCAACCGGTCGAGGACCACGCCGGGGCCCATGTCCGGCGCGCAGCTCGACCAGATGGCGCCGATGCTGGCGCAGGCCAGGAAGGCGACGACGGTCTCCGGCCAGTTGGGCAGGTAGCCCGCAACTCGGTCGCCGGGGCCGATGCCCCATGCGCGCATCCGGCCGGCCAGCGCGGCGGTGTCGCGCTCCAGCTCGGCCCACGACATGGTGCGCAGCGGCGCGTCTTCCCGGCGCGAGATGATCGCCGGGCTTGCCGGGTCATTGCCCACTCTGCGGAACACGTTCTCGGCGTAGTTCAGCCGCATGCCGGGAAACCACTGCGCACCGGGCATCTCGCGCTGCGCGAGCACCGGTTGCGCATCGCCTTCGCCCACGACGCCGAAGTACTCGCGGATCGACTGCCAGAAGGGCTCCAGCGCGTCGACGGACCACTGCCAGAGCTCCTCGTAGCCGCCCGCCGGCACGCCGTGGCGTTCGGCCAGCCATTGCTGGTAGGCGTGCAGGCCGCTGGCACGGACCTGTTCGGCCGAGGGGGTCCACAGCAGCTGGCCGTGGGCGTTGGAGGGGGGCGAATCGTGCATCGTGCGGCTGGAATCCGGAGGGCCGCCCGGCGGGCGGTTCGGGCCGAATTGTTCGGGCGATGCGGAAGCGATACTGTTGAAAATGAGACATTTGACTTAAGGGTTTGCCCGTTGGAAAAGAAGCCAGACGAACTGCGGAAAGCGCATCGCCAGGGCGCATCGCGTCCGCCGCCTTCCCGGCGCCCGAGGGCGGATGGACCCGCGGGCTTCGGCATCGACGAGCTGCTTCGCCTGTCGTCGTGGAGCGCGCCCTTTCCCGCGCCGCTGCGCAAGCGGGTGATGGAGCGCATGCGCGAGCACCGGGTGTCGCGCGGCCAGCTGCTGGCGCGGCGCGGCGAGATCCCGTCGGCCTGGTTCGGGCTGATGGAGGGGCTGCTGAAGACCTCGGTGCTCGCCGCCGACGGCCGCAGTTCCACGCTCGGCGGCATCCTGCCGGGCTGCTGGTTCGGCGAGGGCGCGCTGCTGCGCGGCAAGCCCCGCCATGCCGACTACGTGGCGCTGCGCGACAGCCGCGTCGCGCTGCTGCCGCAGGACGACTTCGCCCGCCTGCTGCAGGAGCACCCGCCCTTCAAGGACTTCATCTACGGCCAGATCAACGAGCGCCTGCACTACTTCATGGACCACGTGGGCGACGTGCGGCTGATGCGCGGCCCCGCGCGCGTGGCGAACGCGCTGTGCGGGCTGGCCCATCCGCTGAACAACCCGCTCGGGCTGATCCACCTTCCCATCGCGCAGGACGAGCTCGCCGCCATCGCCGGCGTCTCGCGCCAGCGCTGCAACCTCGCGCTGCAGCACATGCAGGCCGAAGGCTGGCTGCACGTGGGCTACGGGCAACTGACCCTGCTCGCGCTGGAGCCGATCGCGGGCATGGCGCGGGCGGGCTGATCCGCTGCTGCTTCGGCGCCCCGCCCTATGCGCCTGTAGGACGCCGGCGGATTGAACTCCGCGTCCTCCAAAGCCATGCTCTGGCGGTGCCTCCGGCGCACCGTGCGCGGGGGGCGGAAAGGACTTTCCATGAATTCGACGTCGCCCCTCGAACAGCCTGCGGCCATGCGCGCGGGCGGATCGCCCAAGGTGCTCTGGGCCGTGATCGGCGTGCTGGCCATCGCGGTCGCGGCGCTGGGCGGGGTGCTGCTGCACAGGCAAGGGCAGGAAACGGCCGCGCCTGCATCCACGCCCGTGGCCGCCGCGGCGACCGCCCCGGCGCCCGACGACTTCAAGCCCGAAGCCGTGCCGCCTGCGCCTGCCATGCCGCCGCCTGCCGTCGGTGGCTACGCTGGTGCAGCCGGCACGGCCCCGCGGTCGATGGCCGCCGTGCCGCAGGCGGCGCCCGCTCCCGCGAACTCGACGACGGTTGCGGCTGCCGAGCCTGCGCCCGCCATGCCGGCCGCGCCCGCTTGCGCGGTCTGCGGCCGCGTCGAGTCGGTCCGTCCGGTGCAGCGCCAGCAGAAGACCACCGGCGTGGGAGCCGTCACCGGTGGTGTGGTCGGCGGCCTCGTCGGCAACCAGTTCGGCCACGGCAACGGCCGCGTCGCCACCACGGTGCTGGGCGCTGTGGGCGGCGGCTTCGCGGGCAACGCCATCGAGAAGCATGTGCGCACCGTCACCGTCTACGAGGTGGGCGTGCGCATGGACGACGGCCGGCTGCGCACGGTCGAGACGAAGACCGCGCCGCCGATCGGCAAGCCGGTCACGCTCCAGCGCGGCGTGCTGCGTCCCGCCGACGGCCGCAAGTAGGCGGGCCTTCCGCAGGGCTTTCGCGCCCTGCGCCTCCGCCTCCGTATCACAGAAGAACATGGGGCAAAAGAGCGATTGCCCGAAAAGTATCTTGACCGTATATCCTTAATATATTTAGAGTGCGGCGTTTTCCACCGCACATCCGAAGGAGCGATCAAGTGAGCAATCCCCGCTGGCAGGGCGTCTTTCCCGCCGTCACCACCAAGTTCAATGCCGACGAGAGCATCGACGCCGAGGGCACGGCCCGGCACATCGACTTCCAGATCCGCAACGGCATCCACGGCCTCGTCACCTGCGGCTCGCTCGGCGAGGCCAGCACGCTGACGCTGGAGGAGAAGCTGCAGGTCGCGAAGATCGCGCTCGAAGCCGCCGACGGCCGCATCCCGGTGCTGGCCAACGTGTCGGAAACCAGCACCCGCGAGGCGCTGCGCTACGTCGAGGGCGCCAACAGGCTCGGCGTGGCCGGCTTCATGGTGATGCCCTCGGTGATCTACGTGGCCGACGCGCGCGAGGCGATGCTCAACGTGCGCACCATCGCCAACGCGGCGCAGAAACCCATCATGGTCTACAACAACCCGGTGGCCTACCGCGTCGACCTGAAGCCTGCGCACATGGCCGAGCTGGCCGACTGCGAATGGATCGCCGCCATCAAGGAAAGCACCGACGACATCCGCCGCATCACCGACCTGCGCAACACCGTGGGCGACCGCTACCAGCTCTTCCTCGGCGTCGACGATCTCGCCTACGAGGGCCTGGCGCTGGGCTGCGACGGCCTGCTGGCGGGCGTGGGCTGTGCCTTCCCGCGCGAGACCGTGGCGCTCTACGACCTGATGAAGGCCGGCAAGTTCGCCGAGGCGCTCAAGCTGTACCAGTGGATGACGCCCATGCTGCACCTCGACGTGTCGACCAAGCTGGTGCAGAACCTCAAGCTCATCGACGCGCTCGTGGGCGTGGGCACCGAGCACATGCGCCGCCCGCGCCTGCCGCTCATCGGCGCCGAGCGCGAGTTCATCGAAGGCATCGTGAAGAAGGCGCTCGCGACGAGGCCTGTTCAATACCAGTCGGTCATGTAATAAACCGACGGCGCGCCGGCACCGGCTTACCGGTCGGCTGCCGGCCGCGTGTTTTTCATCGTCCCCAACCCAGCAGGAAGAAGCATGAAGACAAAAGCAGGCATGGTTTCGTTTCTCGGTCTCGCAGCCCTGGCCCTCGCCGGCCAGGCGCATGCGCAGGAGCAGGTGGTCAAGATCGGCCACAGCGGTCCTCTCTCGGGCCCCAACGCCTTCGCGGGCAAGGACAATGAAAACGGCGTGCGCCTCGCCATCGAGGAGCTCAACGCGAAGAAGCTCGTGGTCGGCGGCAAGACGCTGAAGTTCGAGCTGGTCTCCGAAGACGACCAGTGCGACGCCAAGACCGGCGTGAGCGTGGCGCAGAAGTTCGTGGACGACGGCGTCAAGTTCGTCATGGGCCCGTACTGCTCGGGCGTGGCCATTCCGGCTTCGCGCGTCTACAGTGACGGCGGCACCATGGTCTCGACCGTGGGCACCAACCCGAAGGTCACCCAGGGCGGCTACAAGAACCTCTACCGCATCATCGCGAGCGACAACCAGATCGGCGGCGCCATGGCCGTGTATGCGGCCAAGGAGATGAAGCTCAAGAAGGTCGGCGTGATCGACGACCGCACCGCCTTCGGCCAGGGCCTCGCCGAGGAGTTCACCAAGGAGGCCAAGAAGCAGGGCCTCACCGTGGTCGGCCAGGAGTTCACCACCGACAAGGCCGTGGACTTCACCGCCATCCTCACCAACATGAAGGCCAAGGCGCCCGAGGCCATCTTCTTCGGCGGCTACGCCCCGCAGGCCGCGCCCATGGCACGCCAGATGAAGCAGCTCGCCGTGCCCGGCAAGCTGCTGGGCGGCGACACCGTCTGCAGCCCCGCCACCGGCAAGCTCGGCGGCGATGCGGTCAACGACCTGGTGTTCTGCGCGCAGGGCGGCTCCATCCTCGAGAAGGCGCAGAGCGGCCCGGCCTTCAAGGAGAAGTTCAAGAAGCGCTTCAACGTCGATCCCGACGCCTACGCCGCCTCGTACTACGACCAGGTGCTCTTCATCGGCGAGTCGATGAAGAAGGCCAACTCCATCGACCCCGACAAGGTCGGCGCCGAGCTCTACAAGGCCACCTACAAGGGCGTGGCCGCCACCTACGCCTACGACGACAAGGGCAACATGAAGCAGGCGCCGATCACCGTGTTCACCTTCAAGAACGCGGCGCCGGTGCCCATCGCCAGCTACTGAAGCAGAAAGAACGGACCACGCCACATGCAGCGCATCCAGGTCATCGACTCACACACGGGCGGCGAGCCCACGCGCCTGGTGGTCGGGGGCTTCCCCGACCTGGGCAAGGGCAGCATGGCCGAGCGCCGCGCGCTGCTGGCCGAGCGGCACGACAGGTGGCGCGCCGCCGCCGTGCTGGAGCCGCGCGGCAGCGACGTGGTGGTGGGCGCGCTGCTTTGCGAGCCGGTCTCGGCCGACGCAGCAGCCGGCGTCGTCTTCTTCAACAACGCCGGCTACCTCGGCATGTGCGGCCACGGCACCATCGGGCTGGTGGCCAGCCTCGCGCACATGGGGCGCATCGGCGTCGGCGAGCACCGCATCGAGACGCCCGTGGGCACCGTGACCACCACGCTGCACGAAGACGGCTCGGTGAGCGTGCGCAACGTGCCCGCCTACAGGCACCTGCGGCAGGCGGCGGTCGAGCTGCCGGGCCACGGCACCGTGCGCGGCGACGTGGCCTGGGGCGGCAACTGGTTCTTCCTCGTGAGCGAGCACGGCCAGCGCGTGGCGAGCGACAACCTCGCCGCGCTCACCGACTACACCGCCGCGCTGCGCAAGGCCCTGTCGGCGCAGGGCATCACCGGTGCCGACGGCGCGGAGATCGACCACATCGAACTCTTCGCCGACGACAGCGAGGGCGCCGACAGCCGCAACTTCGTGCTGTGCCCCGGCAACGCCTACGACCGCTCGCCCTGCGGCACCGGCACCAGCGCCAAGATCGCCTGCCTGGCGGCCGACGGCAAGCTCGCGCCGGGCGAAGTGTGGAAGCAGGCCAGCGTGATCGGCAGCGTCTTCGAGGCCAGCTATGCGCTCGACGGCGAAGGCCGCGTCATTCCCACGCTGCGCGGCCGCGCGCACATCAGCGCCGAGGCGACGCTGCTGATCGACGACGCCGACCCCTTCGGCTGGGGCATCCGGCTCTGACATCGGGCGCAGCGGGCGGAATGGACGCGGACGTCATCGTCATCGGCGCCGGCATCGTCGGCGCCGCGTGCGCGCATGCGCTCGCTCAAGCCGGTGCGAAGGTGCTGGTGCTCGACGCGGGCATCGGCGGTGCCACCGGCGCGGGCATGGGCCACCTCGTGGCGATGGACGACAACCCGGCCGAGCTCGAACTGAGCCGCCGTTCGATCGCGCAATGGCGCGAGCTCGCGCCGCGCATGAGCGAAGACTGCGCATACAGCCCCTGCGGCACGCTGTGGATCGCCGCCAGCGACGAGGAGATGGCCGAGGCCGAACGCAAGCAGCAGCGGCTTCGCGCGCACGGCATCGACAGCCGCCTGCTCGACGCGCACCAGCTCGCGGCCGCCGAGCCCGCGCTGCGCAATGGCCTTGCCGGTGCGCTCGAAGTGCCGGGCGACGGCATCCTCTACGCACCCAACGCGGCGCGCTGGCTGCTCGCCCAGCAGGCGGCATCGGTCCGCGTCGAGCAGGCGAAGGTCGATGCCATCGAGGACGGCGGCGCGCTGCGACTGGCCGACGGCAGCCGCCGCGCCGCGCCGCAGGTCGTGCTCGCCAACGGCATCCAGGCGACCACGCTCTGCCCCGAACTGCCGATCCGTCCGAAGAAGGGCCACCTGCTCATCACCGACCGCTATCCGGGCACGGTGCATCACCAGCTCGTCGAGCTCGGCTACGTCACCAGCGCGCACCACAGCGAGGGCGACTCGGTCGCCTTCAACGTGCAGCCGCGCCCCACGGGGCAGCTGCTGATCGGCTCCTCGCGCCAGTTCGACACCACCGACGCGGCCGTGGAAGCGCCGATGCTCGCGCGCATGCTCCAGCGCGCGCTCGACTACCTGCCGGGGCTCGCGAACCTCAACGCCCTGCGCTCGTGGACCGGCATGCGCGCGGCCTCGCCCGACGGGCTTCCGCTGCTCGGCAGGCATCCGTGGCGAGAAGGGCTCTGGCTCGCCGTCGGCCACGAGGGCCTGGGCGTGACCACCGCGCCGGGCAGCGCGCACCTGCTCGCCGCGCTGATGACCGGGGCGACACCCGGTTTCGACGCCACGCCCTACGCGCCTCGCGGATTGAGGGAGGCCGCATGAGTGCCCACACCCTGCTGAACATCGACGGCCGCCTGGTCCGCGTGAAGGCCGGTAGCTCGGTCGCCGCCGCACTGCGCGTGGCCGGTGGCAGCGGCGTGGCGCGCACCTCCGTCGGCGGCCAGCCGCGCGCGCCCTTCTGCGGCATGGGCGTTTGCCAGGAATGCCGCGTGCTCGTCGACGGCCGGCGCAGGCTCGCCTGCCAGACGGTGTGCGCCGAGGGCATGCGCGTGGAGACTTCGGAATGAGCGGCGTCGTGCCCGAGCATTGCGACGTGCTGGTCATCGGCGCCGGCCCGGCCGGCATGGCGGCGGCCGTGGCGGCTGCGCGAAGCGGCGCATCGATCGTGGTGATCGACGACAACCCCGCGCCCGGCGGACAGATCTGGCGCGACGGCCCCGGTGCCAGGCTGCCGCCCGCCGCGCGCAAATGGCGCGATGCGCTCGAACGCCACGCCAACATCCGCGTGCGCAGCGGCACGCGCGTGGTCGCCGCGCCCGGGCCCGGCGAGCTGCTGCTCGAAGACGCCGACGGCGCCGTGCGCATGCGATGGGGCAAGCTCGTCCTCTGCACCGGCGCGCGCGAACTGCTGCTGCCCTTTCCCGGCTGGACGCTGCCCGGCGTGACCGGTGCCGGCGGCCTGCAGGCGCTCATCAAGGCCGGCCTGCCGGTGGAGGGCGAGCGCATCGTCATCGCGGGCAGCGGCCCTCTGCTGCTGGCCGCCGCAGCCACCGCGCGCGCGGCGGGCGCGAGGGTGCTGCGCATCGCCGAGCAGGCTTCGTTCGCCTCGGTCGCGCGCTTCGGTGCCAGCCTCGCGCGCTGGCCCGGCAAGGCGGCACAGGCCGTCACGCTGGCCGACCCTTGCTATCGCACTTCGTCGCACGTGGTCTCGGCGGGTGGCGCCTTGCAGGTCGAGTCGGTGCGCCTGCGCCGAGGTAACGGCAAGGAGGTGGAGATCGCCTGCGACCGCATCGCCTGCGGCTTCGGCCTGGTGCCCAACACGCAGCTCGGCCGCATGCTCGGCTGCGCGCTGGCTTCGGACGGCTTCAGCGCGCGGGGCCTACAGGTCGATGCGCGGCAGGCCACCAGCGTGCCCGGCATCTTCGCGGCGGGCGAGTGCACCGGCTTCGGCGGCAGCGAGCGTGCGCTGGCGCAGGGCAGCATCGCCGGCCATGCGGCGGTGGGCAACGAGCGTGCCGCCGCCGCCCACGAAGGCGAACGCGCCCGCTGGGATGCCTTCGCCGCGCAGCTGCACCGCAGCTTCGCGCTGCATGCCGACATCCGCACCTTGCCCCAGCCCGACACGCTCGTGTGCCGCTGCGAGGATGTGCCCTTCTCCGCGCTGCAGGACTGCAGCGGCTGGATCGACGCCAAGCTGCACCGCCGCTGCGGCATGGGCGCCTGCCAGGGGCGCGTGTGCGGCGACGCGGCGCAGTTCCTCTTCGGATGGACACCGCCCGCGCCGCGCCCGCCGCTGTCGCCGGTGCGCATCGCCACGCTCGCTGGCCTCGCGGGCGAAGGCGCGGACCTCCGACAATGACGCCGCCGCATCCGCAGAACAAGACCATGGCCTCCCCGAAGAACACCGTTGCACCCCGTCCCCAGCCGAAGCGCCGCGCCGCCGACGAGGCCTACGACGCCATCGAGACGCTGCTGTCCACCATGCAGCTGCAGCCCGGCAGCCAGATCGTCGAGGCCGAACTCGCCGAGCGCACCGGCCTGGGCCGCACGCCGGTGCGAGAGGCTCTGATGCGCATGGTGTCCATCGGCCTCATCGTGCAGCAGCCCCGGCGCGGGCTGCTGGTGTCGGCCATCGACCTGGCCGACCACCTGGACGTGATCCAGACGCGGCGGGTGCTCGAACTGCTGATCGCCGCCTGCTCGGCGCGCCGCGCCACCGCGCGGCAGCGCCAGGAGATCGTGCGCTGCGCCGAGGCGATGGTCGAGGCCGCGGGCCGCGGCGACCTCAACGACTACATGCAGGCCGACCGCGCGCTGGATCTCGTCAACCACCAGGCGAGCCACAATGACTCGGCGGTGCGCGCGGTGATCCCGCCCATCGTGCAGTGCCGGCGCTTCTGGTACGCCTACCAGCACGAGGGCGAGATCGTCGAGGGCGCGAACGCGCACCTGCAGCTGGCGCGCGGCATCGCGACCGGCGACGAGGCGGCCGCCACGGCTGGCGCCAACCGGCTGATGGACTACCTCGAGGTCTTCGCGCGCAAGATCATCGACAACTAGCCAAAGAGAAAAAAAACAGGCCGAAGGACTTCGTTCGCTGCCCCGGCACCCCGGGCAGCTGCACGGGCCACGGCCGCAGCCTGGCCTTCCTTCAGCGCACGCCCGCCGGCGCGGTGCGCACCTTCGGCGGCTGCGCGCCGCGCTGCGCATGCTGGCTCAGCCAGATGCTCGCGATCACGATGAAGATGCCCAGCACCTGCCACGTCGAGAGCGCCTGGCCGAGCAGCGCCCAGCCGAGGATCACCGCCGTCACCGGGCTCAGGAAGGCCAGCGGCGCGATGGTCGAGGGCTCCAGCCGCGCCACGCCGCGGAACCACACGATGTAGGTCAGCGCGGCGCCCACCAGGCCGAGCCAGCCGAAGCCGATCCAGTTGTGCAGCGTGAGCGCGGGCAGCGGCGGCTCCAGCAGCAGCGCCACCGGCAGGAGCAGAAGGCCGCCGGCGGTGAGCTGCCAGGCCGTGAAGGTCAGCGCCGACACCGGCGGCTGCCAGCGCCGGCTCAGCACCGTGCCGAAGGCCATCGACACCGCCGCGGCGATGGCGGCCGCGATGCCGAGCGCATCGAGCGCCGCGTTCGGCGTCAGCACCAGCAGCGCCACCCCGCCGATGCCGACCACCGCCGCCACCACCGACAGCGCGCGCACCTGCGAACCGAGGAAGAAGCTGGCCAGGAACACCACCATCAGCGGCTGCACCGAGGTGATGGTGGCCGCCACCCCGCCCGGCAGCCGGTAGGCAGCGAGGAACAGCATCGCCCACAGCACAGAGAAATTCAGCGCGCCCAGCAGCAGGATGCGGCCCCACCATGCGCGTTCGGGCAGCTGCCGCACGATCGCGAGCAGCAGCAGGCCGGCAGGCAGCGCGCGAAGCAGCGCCACCGTCAGCGGGTAGTTGGCGGGCAATAGCTCGGTAGTGACGATGTAGGTGCTGCCCCAGATGGCGGGCGCCGTGGCGGTGAGGAGGATGTCGGTGGTGCGGCTGGTCATGCCTCGAATCTAGTGAGTTGACCGGCGGTTGTGAATGTCCGAATAATGAATTGATTCTTTACCAACAGTCGTCAATAAGGCATGGACCACCTCACCGCCCTCAAAGTCTTCCGCACGGCCGCCTCCAGCGGCAGCTTTGCCGGCGCCGCGCGGCAGATGGGGCTTTCGGCGGCGGCCGTCAGCAAGAACATCGCGGAGCTGGAGGCGCATCTGAAGGTGCGGCTCATCAACCGCACCACCCGGCAGATGAGCCTGACCGAGGCCGGCGCGGCGTACCACGAGCGGCTGTCGCGCATCCTCGACGAGCTCGCCGAGGCCGATGCCGCGCTGGCGCCCATGGGCAGCAGCCCCGGCGGCGTGCTGCGCGTGAGCGCGCCGCTGACCTTCGCGCTCACCCTGCTGTCGCCGGCCGTTCCCGAGTTCATGGCCCGCCATCCGAACCTGCGGCTGGAGCTGAACCTGCAGGACGCCCGCGTCGACATCATCGGCGAGGGCTACGACCTCGCCATAAGGGGCAGCGACCGGCTGGAAGATTCGAGCCTCGTCGCGCGCGAGCTCATGACCATGGACCACGTGCTGTGCGGCGCCCCCGCCTACTTCGCCATCGCCGGCCGGCCCGGACAGCCCGGCGACCTGAAGAACCACGAGTGCGTGCAGTTCACGCTCTCGGGCCACGCGAACAAATGGACCTTCGCGCGCGCCGGCCGCAGCGTGTCGGTGCACATCGACGGGCGCTACAAGGTCGGCTCCAGCATCGCCGTGCGCGACGCGCTGCTCGCGGGCTTCGGCCTGAGCCTTGTCCCGCGCATCTACGTCGAGGCCGAACTGGCCTCGGGCCGGCTGGAGGCGGTGCTCGAAGACTGGGAGGCCGACCGCACGCCGATCTACGCCGTGTACCCCTCGCGTCACCTCGCGGCGAAGACCCGCGCCTTCGTCGATTTCCTGGTCGAGCGGCTCTCGGGGCGCTGACCGTTCAGCAGCCTGCCGACGGGCGTGCGGCGCACCAGCAACTGGTAGCTCGCGAGCGCCGCCAGCGAGGTGGCCGCGATGTTCAGCCCCATCTTCGCGACCGCGCCCAGCGGCGCATGGAACAGCAGGATGCCGAAGCCCACGGTGCCCAGCATGTGCACCAGGTACACCCAGTACGAGCTTTGCGACAGGTAGGCCAGCACCGCGTTCTGGCGCGGCAGGTAGCGCACGAAGCCGCCGATCAGCGCCATGCTCCAGAGCCACGCGGTGGCGTTGTAGGCGAAGGCGATCCAGAACTCCGGGTGCGGCACGCGATGCAGGCTGCCGCCGCGCGAGGCGCCCAGCAGCAGCACGGTTGCAACGAGGAAGGCGAGGCCCGCCGCCGCGCAGCCCTTGCACCGCGCCGCGAACAGCGCCAGCAGCCGCTCCTGTTGGCCATGCAAGTACCAGCCGGCCACGAAGAAGAGGCCGCTCTGCATCCATTCGGCCAGCGGCGGCAGGAACGAGCCGCTTTCCGTGACCATGCCCGACGGATAGAGCATGCCGACAAAGGCCAGCGGCAGAGCCAGCACCGCGAAACCCCAGCGCCGCGCCATCAGCCCGGTGAAGCCGGAGGCCAGCGCCTCGCGTAGCCGCGCCGGCACGAAGCGCCGGACCCGCATGCCGGCCCACGCCAGCACGCTGAGCCAGAACAGCTGGTACAGGAACCACAGGTGCATGGTGTTGAAGGGCGAGCCGCTGGCCTGCCGCGCGGGTGTCAGCGCGACGTCGATGCCCGGCACGCCGCGCACCGTCAGGTGGATGTAGACCATCGCCAGCACCGTGGTTGCCACGAAAAGCGGCGGCCAGAAGATCGCGAAGGGCAGCGCGAGCCGCAGGCAGCGGTTCTTCAGCATGCCGTTCGCGCCGCGCCGCTCGGCCAGCAGCGCCACGAAGAAGCCGGCCAGCACGAAGAACACCGGCATGCGGAAGCTGTGGATGAACAGCAGCAGCAGGTCGGCCACCGGCGACGTCTTCGGGTCGCGCCACGGCAGCGGCGAGTCGATGGTGATGTGGTTGATCGCGACGTGCAGCACGATGCCGAGCCACATCATGAGGGCGCGGAGGTTGTCGAGCGCGTGCAGCCGCTGGGGGGCCTGGGTGGTGTGTGCGTTGTTCATGCGGCCACTGTCGGGCCTCACGCAACGTCAGGGTCAAGCGCTGCGCGGGGCCGTCGCGGGATTCATCGCGCGCAGCAGGTAGTCGCGCACCGCAGGCGTGGTGACGGCGGTGGCCTGCAGCACCGGTTCGGCCGCCATCGCCTGCATCAGCCGGACGCCGATGCCGGGGTCGTGGTCGGTGAAAGCGTCGAACAGGCGCGCCCATTCGCGCGCGATGGCCTGCACGGCATCGTCTTCGGGCGGAACGCCGCGCGCCTGCAGGGCAGCGAGTTCGGCCGCGAGCCGCCGCCATTCGTCCTCGGGCGGCGGGCCCAGCCGCGCGAAGTCGTCGGTGCGCATGTGGCGCAGCAGTGCGGCCATGCGGATGCCGATGGCCTCGCCGATGTAGTCGACCAGCTCCGTGGAAGGCCCGTCTTCACGGCGCGCCACGGGTTCGCGGCGGTACATCTCGCCCCAGCGCGTGACGAGGTCGTAGTTGCCGTCCATCCACTGACCCATCAGCGTCATCCAGCGCGCGGCCAGCGGCTGCACTTCCAGCGAGTCGGCAGGCACGCCCCGCGCCATCAGCGCCGCCACCTCGGCCACCAGCGGCGGCCAGCGCTCGGCCACGAGCTTCCAGTTGGCCATGAGCGACCGGATCTCGGCAGGGCTGAAGTAGCGGCCGTAGGTGGTCATCTGCTCCAGCGTGGCGAGCCAGTCCTTCATGTCGGGCTGGGCGCCTTCGGCCAGGCGCTGTTCGAGCAGGCCGAGCCGTTCGCGCAGGGCGGTGGCCTGCGCGATCTGCTGGTCGAGCGAAGCCATCTGGCGCCGGAGTATGGATGGCAGCGCATCGCTTTCCGTGCCGAGCACCGCGCCGATTTCCGCCAGCGGCAGGCCCAGCAGCCGCAGCGCCTGGATGGCATGCAGGCGGGCGATGTCGGCCGCGTTGTAGAGCCGGTAGCCGGCCTCGGAGCGCGCGGAGGGCGCCAGCAGGCCGATGGCGTCGTAGTGGTGCAGCGTGCGCACCGTGAGGCCGGTGTGCCGGGCGAGTTCTCCGACTCTCAGCAGCACGGTGGTCGCTCCTGCGGTTTCAGCTGGCGTCGGATTTCGACTCGGGCAGCTCGGGGTCTTCCCAGCCCAGCAGCTCCGCCAGCCGCCGCACGACCCAGGTGGCCTCGGCCGCCGACACGCCCGATTCGGGCGCCAACAGGCCGACGTGGATGCGCCGCAGGATCTCGCTTTCGACCGGCACCTCGGTGTGGTGCTGGATCTGCGCATGGCCCACGAGGTGGCTGGCGAGGTCCTCGCAGATCTCGTAGCGCTCGCGCACCACGCCGATGGGCTCGCTCAGGCGCTGGCGCGCATCGGTGTAGACCGCGAAGAACGAGGGCGGGATGAGGATCTGGTTGTCGTCGGACATCGCGGGTCTCGGGGGAAGGCTCGGGGCGGCGCGCCCCAATGACAAAACGCGCCCTGGGGCGCGTTCGTCGTGGCTCCTTCAGGGAGCCGGCTGGCCGAAGGCCGGATCAGCCGCCCTTCTTGGCGCGCTTGCCGGGGTTCTTCTTGCTGCGCGTGGCGGTGCCGCGTTCGAGGCTGACCTTCTGGCCGCCACCGGAGCGCGGCACGGTGTAGCCGGGCAGCGGCGTCGGCTTCGGGGTGGCAACGCGTTCGGCTTCGGTACGGAATGTCTTGGGCATGAAAAGCTCGGGTAAAAGTGAATGTTCGAACCTGCAATTAGGCCACATCGGGAATTTCACATGCCAATAACCGCAACGGCGGGTGGTGTCGGGCGCGCGCGCTTCGTTTCTGGCTCGCTGATGCGCCATGTCTGCGTGATGGCCGGCACGGGCGCCATCGGGCTGATCGCGGTGTTCGCGGTCGACCTCATCAACCTGTTCTACATCTCGCTGCTGGGCGAGAAGGAGATCGCCGCGGCGATCGGCTTCGCGGGCGTGGTGGGCTTCTTCCATGCGTCGCTGTGCATCGGCCTGACCATCGGCATCGCGGCGGTGGTGTCGCGCACCGTGGGCGCGGGGCGCGCCGAGGATGCGCGCCGCATCGGCACGTCGAGCCTCGTGCTGATGACGGCGCTGGCCGTGGTGGCCGGCACGGGCACTGCGTTCTTCCTGCATCCGGCGCTGCACGCGCTCGGCGCCCAGGGCGAGACGGCTCGGCTCGCGCATCGCTACCTCTCGGTGACGGTGCACACGCTGCCGCTGCTGGGCATCGGCATGGCGACTTCGGCGCTGCTGCGCTCCATCGGCGATGCGCGCCGCGCGATGACGGTGACGCTCGGCGGCGCCTTCGTGACGGCAGTGCTCGACCCGATCCTGATCTTCGGCTTCGGCCTGGGGCTCGACGGCGCGGCCATCAGCGCGGTGGTCTCGCGCATCGTGCTCGCGGCCGTCGGCCTGCACGGCGTGATCGTGCGGCACCGCATGCTCGGGCGCTTCGAGCCGCACAGGCTCGCCGACGATGCGCGCGCGCTCGGCACGGTGGCGGCGCCGGCGGTGCTGACGAATCTCGCCACGCCGGTGGGCGCGGCCTTCGTCACGCATTCGGTCGCGCAGTTCGGGCCTTCGGCGGTGGCGGGCGCGGCCACCATCGACCGGCTGACGCCGGTGGCCTTCGGGCTGGTCTATGCGCTCAGCGGCGCGGTCGGGCCGATCCTCGCGCAGAACCTGGGCGCGGGGCAGTTCCGACGCGTGCAGGAGGGGCTGCGCGACAGCCTGCTCTTCATGGTGGTGTCGGTGGCCGTGGCGTGGCTGGTGCTGGCGCTCGGGCAGGGCGTGATCATCCGCGCGTTCTCGGCCGACGGGCAGGCGGCGCAGCTGATCTCGCTTTTCTGCAGCTGGCTGGCCGCGAGCTTCTTCTTCGCGGGCGGACTGTTCGTGGCGAACGCGTCGTTCAACAACCTCGGGCATCCGCTGCTGTCGACCGCGTTCAACTGGGGGCGCGCCACGCTGGGCACCATTCCGTTCGCCTGGTGGGGCTCGCACTACGGCGCGGCCGGGGTGCTGATCGGCCAGGCCGTGGGCTCGTCGATCTTCGGGCTGCTGGCGGTGATCGTCGCGTTCCGGCTGGCCGCGAAGCTGGCGCGGCAGGAGGTGCCGGCAGGCGCGGCCCCGGCGCTCGACGCGCCGGTGGCGCCGACCTCGCCGCAGGCGGCTACTGCTCCAGCAGCCGCACCTTGACCGACTTGCCCTTCACGCGGCCGCTGGAGAGCTTGCGCACTGCTTCCGCCGCGATGGCGCGGTCCACCGCCACGTAGGTCGAGAACTCGTTGACGTTGATCTTGCCGACCTGCTCCTTGGCATAGCCGCATTCGCCGGTCAGCGCGCCCAGCACGTCGCCGGCGCGGATCTTCTCCTTGCGCCCGCCCACAATCTGCAGCGTGGCCATCGGCGGCTGCAGCGGCGCGCCCTTGCCCGGCGTGAGCTCGGCCACCGGGTGCCATTCGGATTCGCGGCCTTGCAGCTGCTCGATCTTTCCGACGCTGCCCATCTCGTCCATGCTCGCCAGATTCAGCGCCAGGCCTTCCGAGGCGCCCTGCTGCCCCACGCGGCCGGTGCGGCCGACGCGGTGGATGTGCACTTCGGCATCGGGGGTCACGTCGACGTTGATCACGGCTTCGAGGTGCGCGATGTCCAGCCCGCGCGCCGCCACGTCGGTGGCCACCAGCACCGAGCAGCTGCGGTTGGCGAACTGCACCAGCACCTGGTCGCGCTCGCGCTGCTCCAGCTCGCCGAAGAGGGCCAGCGCGCTGAAGCCCTGGGCGCGCAGCACCTCGACGAGGTCGCGGCACTGCTGCTTGGTGTTGCAGAAAGCCAGCGTGCTCACGGGGCGGAAGTGGTCGAGCAGCAGGCTCACGGCGTGCAGGCGCTCGTGGTCTGCCACCTCGTACCAGCGCTGGCGGATCTTGCTGCCCTCGTGCTGCGACTGCACCGCGATCTGCTCGGGGCTCTTCATGAACTGCTGCGCGAGCTTGGCGATGCCTTCGGGGTACGTGGCCGAGAACAGCAGCGTCTGGCGGGCCGAAGGGCACTGGCGCGCGACCTTCACGATGTCGTCGAAGAAGCCCATGTCGAGCATGCGGTCGGCCTCGTCGAGCACCAGGGTGTTGAGCGCTTCCAGGCTCAGGTTCTCGCGCTCGAGGTGGTCCATGATGCGCCCCGGCGTGCCCACCACGATGTGCGCGCCGTGTTCCAGGCTCGCGACCTGCCCGCGCAGCGCGACGCCGCCGCAGAGCGTGACCACCTTGATGTTCTCCTCGGCGCGCGCGAGGCGGCGGATTTCGGTCGTGACCTGGTCGGCCAGTTCGCGCGTCGGGCACAGCACCAGCGCCTGCACCGCGAAGCGGCGCGGGTTCAGGTTGGAAAGCAGTGCGAGGGCGAAGGCGGCGGTCTTGCCGCTGCCGGTCTTGGCCTGCGCGATCAGGTCCTTGCCGAGCAGCGCCGGCGGCAGCGCGGCCGCCTGGATCGGCGTCATCTGCGTGTAGCCGAGCTGCGTGAGGTTGGCCAGCATCTGCGGCGAGAGCGCCAGCGCGGAGAAGCCGTTGTTCTTGTCGCCGTTGCCGGCCGTGGAGTCGGGGGTGGTCATGGTTCGATGGCCGGCGGGACGCACGAATGACAAAGGCCTTGCGGCACCCATGGCGGGCGTCGCAAGGCCTTCGGTCGGTGGCGTATCAGCGGCGGGGTGCGTTGTTGTTGCCGGAGCCGCCGGAGCCGGAGTTCGTCGGCGGCGGGCCGCGGCGTTCCAGGTGGCGGAAGGTGATGCGGCCCTTGGTCAGGTCGTAGGGCGAGAGCTCGAGCGACACCTTGTCGCCGGCCAGGATGCGGATGTGGTGCTTGCGCATCTTGCCGCCGCTGTAGGCGATCAGCTGATGGCCGTTGTCCAGCGTGACACGGTAGCGCGAGTCCGGCAGGACTTCGGTCACCGCGCCGTTCATTTCGATCAGTTCTTCCTTTGGCATCTGTGCTTACCTCTGAATCGTTCGTTCGATGTGTGTTGGAGATTGAATTGGTGTGATTGTTTCAGCCCGCGCACGGGAGCGCGAGACGGACGCGCGATTCGCTTCAACAGGAACGACGGCAGTGGTGGCCATCATGGGCGCCGGTCTGGCGCTCCAACACACTGTGAATGCCGGCTTGCCGAGCGGGAGGCCGGAGAGTCCGGGAGCAGCGCAGCTTGCAGGCGGGATTGACGAAATTCTTCGTCGTGGTATCGAAACGAACCCGACATTATAGCTTGCAGGGCATGACAGTTGCTTGTCTTAAAACAACGCCCAAAAGAAAAAGGCCCCGAAGGGCCGTTGTGCAAGCGCTATTTGCTATCGAAAGCATAGCTTCGCAGGAGTGGCGCCGGCCGCGCGCGCCCGGCGTGCGGCGCGCAGCAGCAGCATCAGGCCGGCGAACTGGCAGGCCGCCCCCACCCAGCCCACCGTGCCGACGCCGAACAGCTCGATCGCCACCCCGCCCAGCCCCGAGCCCGCGGCGATGCCCAGGTAGATCGCTGAGGCGTTGAGCGACAGCGTCATCGGCGCGCGCTCCGGCGCCAGCCGGATCAGCCGCACCGCCTGCGCCGGCCCGAAACCCCAGCCCGCGAAGCCCCAGAGCGCCGACAGGCCCACGATCGCCGGCAGCGCCAGCCCGTGCGGCAGCATCTGCGCCGCGAACGACAGCCCGCCCAGGATCAGCACCAGCATCAGCGCGAAACCCTGCGCCATGCGGTCGGCGCCGAAGCGGTCGGTGGCCCAGCCGCCGGCCGCGGTGCCGATGGCCGCCGCCACGCCGATGGCGAAGAACACCGCGCCCGTGCCTTCAGCGCCGAAGCCCAGCGTGTGCGAGAGGAAAAGCGCGATGTAGGTGTAGAAGCTGAACCCGCCCGTGGCCCACAGCAGGCTGACCAGCAGCCCCGGCAGCACGCCCGGTTCGCGGGCGATGGCGAAGGCCGGTGCCCGCTTTTCGGCGACCGGTGCCTGCGCCAGTTCGCGCGGCAGCCCCAGCGCGAGGCCCCAGGTGGCGAGCGCCGCCACCGCCGCGATCAGCAGGTAGGCCGTGCGCCAGCCGCCCCAGCCCGCGATCCACGCGCCCAGCGGCACGCCGAGCGCCACCGCCACCGTGCCGCCGCCGGTCACGATGGCCAGCGCCCGGCCGCGCAGCGCGGGCGACACCATCGCCGCCGCCACCGCGCTCGCCGTCGGCAGGAACACGCCGGCCACCAGCCCCAGCGCTACGCGCGCCAGCGCCAGCTGTACGAAGCCGTGCGCCATCGAGGCCGCCAGCGTCAGCCCAGAGAAGGCCGCGAGGCTGACAACCAGAAGCCGGCGGCGTCCGAAGCGCGCCAGCAGCGCGGCCATCAGCGGCGAGCCGATGGCATAGCTCAGCGCGAACAGCAGCACCAGCTGCCCGGCGCGCGCGGCGCTGATCTGCAGGTCGGCTGCCAGCACCGGCAGCAGCCCCGCGACCATGAAGCTCTCGGTGCCGATGGCGAAGGCGCCCAGCGCGAGCCAGCCCAGGCTCAGCGGCAGGCGCTCGGCCGGTTGCGGCGCGGAGGAGGAAGAGGAAAGAGCCGTGTTGTTCATGACGATGACTCCGTGGAAAGTGTGTTCAGTGCCTCCAGAATAGGTTTGCAAGTGGCTCTTCAAAAGAACCACAATCGGCGAAGTTCATGGAGCCACTTTTCGAACTCGCCATCCGCCTGCCGCCCGCCGGCTCGCGCGACCTGCTGCGCGAACTGCACCGCCAGTTGCGCGCAGCCATCCTCGACGGCCGGCTGCAGCCCGGCGCGCGCCTGCCCGCCACGCGGGCGCTGGCGCAGCGGCTGGGCGTGTCGCGCAACACCATGCTGGCGGCCTACGACCTGCTGCTGGGCGAGGGCTACCTGCTCGCCCGGCCCGGCGCCGGCACCTACGTGGCCGACACGCTGCCGGTGTCCCGGCGGCGCGCCGCTCCCAAAAGAGCGCTGGCCGCCGGCCGCGACCCCCGGCTCGTGCCGGCGAGCGTCCCCGGCGCCGACCTCGCTCCCACCCTGCAGCCGCCGCCCGCGCGCGACGACTTCCGCGTCGGCCTGCCCGACGTGAGCCTCTTCCCCTTCGACATCTGGCGCCGCCTGAGCGACCGCGCCCTGCGCCGCGTCGCGCGCCAGACGGCCGACTACGCCGACCCGCAAGGCCAGCCCGCGCTGCGCGAAGCCATCGCCGGGCATGTGTCGTTCACCCGCGCGGTCGGTTGCACGGCCGACGACATCGTGGTCACGGCCGGCGCCCAGCAGGCCTTCGGGCTGCTCGCGCGCATCCTGGTCGTGCCGGGGCGCACCGTGGTCGCGGTGGAGCAGCTTTTCTATCCCTCGCTGCGCGAAGCGATGCTGGCGGCGGGCGCGCGGGTGGTGACGGTGCCCACCGACGCCGAGGGCCTGTGCGTGGAGCGCATTCCGCCCGAGGCGCGCGTGGTCTGCGTGACGCCCTCGCACCAGTTCCCCACCGGTGTCGCGATGTCGCCGCCGCGCCGCGCCGCGCTGCTGGCTTTCGCACGCGAGCGCAACGCGGTGATCGTCGAGGACGACTACGACAGCGAGTTCCGCTTCGTGGGCCGCCCGCTCGACGCGCTGCAGACGCTGGACCGCGCCGAGTCGGTCTTCTACGTCGGCACCTTTTCCAAGAGCCTGTTCCCCGCACTGCGGCTGGGCTTCGTGGTGGCGCCGCCCTGGGCCCGCGCGGCGCTGGTGCGATCGCGCGAGCTGGCCGACTGGCACGGCCCCGTGCTCGGGCAGGAGGCGCTCGCGGCCTTCATCGCCGAGGGGCACCTCGCGCGCCACATCCGCAAGATGCGCAAGCTCTACGGCGCGCGGCGCACCGCCCTGCTGGAGGCATTGGCGCGCCACGGCGCGGGCCGGCTCGAGACGATTCCGTCGAGCGCCGGCCTGCATCTGTCTGCACGGCTGCATGGCGACACGCGCGACTTCACCGTGGTCGAGCGCGCCGCAGCGGCCGGCATCACGCTGCCGCCGCTGTCGCGCTTCGCGCTCGATCCGCTGGCGCCCGGCACGCCCAACGGGCTGGCCTTCGGCTACGGGCTGATCGGCGAGGCGCAGATCGACGGGGCGATCCGGCGGCTTGCGGGGCTGCTGTAGCTAGGCCCGGTCCAGCGGCAGTTGCGTGGTGAACTTGGTGGTCGACAGCACCACGTCGCTCGAATAGTTCTCCAGCTCCAGCGCGTCGCCCAGCTGCTCCTGCGCGAAGGCCTGGTACTCGGGCAGCGAGCGCGCGCAGATCACAAGCACGAAGTCGGTGTCGCCCGCCACGCAGTGGCACTGCAGCACCTGCGGCAGCGCGTGCACCTTGCGTTCGAAGGCCTGTATCGCCTCGCGCGTGGTGCTGCGCAGCGACACGCGCGAGATCACCAGCACCGGAAAGCCCACGCGCGCGGCGTCGAGGATCGCCACCTCCTCGCGGATCACGCCCGCGCGCCGCAGCCGCTGCACACGCTTGAGGCACGCCGAGGGCGAGAGGTTCACGCGCTCGGCCAGCGTCTGGTTCTGCAGGCCCGCGTCGGCCTGTAGCTCGGCGAGGATGCTCTGGTCGATGCGATCGAGATCGAGGGTGCCGGTCTTCATGGTGCCGCCAGTGTGGCGCAACGCCCGTGCAATCGGATGCGCTTTGGGGCCTGCACAACGACACCGGATTCTCCGGCCGCTGGATACGCTGCCCGCATCCCCACGAAAAGGAGCATCCGATGGCAGAAGGCGCAACCTACGACCCGGCGGCCGCCAGGCACCTCGTGCGCTACGGCATGGGCCTGAGCCCGCACGTGATCGTCAAGGCGCGCGGCGCCACGCTGTGGGACCAGCACGGCCGCGAGATCCTCGACTTCACCTCCGGCCAGATGTGCGCCACCATCGGCCACAACCATCCGCGCATCGTCGCGGCCATCCAGAAGGCCTGCGAGGGCGCGCTGCACCTCTACAGCGGCTTCGTCGGGCCGGCGGTGCCCGCGCTGGCCGGGCGGCTGGCGTCGATGCTGCCGCCGTCGTTGTCGAAGTCGCTTTTTCTTTCCACCGGCGGCGAGGCCAACGAGGCGGCGGTGCGCATGGCGCGGCTGGCCACCGGCCGCTACGAGATCGTGGGCCTCAACGGCGGCTGGCACGGCGTGACCGGCGGCATCGCCTCGCTCACCTTCGCCGGCAGGCATCACGTGGACTACGGGCCGCGCAAGCCCGGCACCATGTCCATTCCGGCGCCCAACTGCTACCGCTGTCCGGTGCGCCACTGCCGCGATGCCTGCGACACCACCTGCCTCGACGTCGGCTTCGACATGGTCGACGCGCAATCCAGCGGCTCGCTCGCCGCCTTCATCGCCGAGCCGGTGCTCAGCTCGGGCGGCGTGATCGTGCCGCCCGGGGGCTACTTTCCCAAGCTCAAGGAGAAGTGCCGCGAGCGCGGCATGCTGCTGATCCTCGACGAGGCGCAGACCGCCTTCGGCCGCATGGGCGCCAACTTCGCCTTCGAGCAGGCCGATGTGGTGCCCGACATCCTCACCGTGTCGAAGACGCTGGGCGGCGGTGTCGCCATCGGCGCGGCCATCACCAGCGAGGCCATCGAGCAGGACTGCAACGACAAGGGCTTCGTGCATGTCACCTCGCACGTGTCCGACCCGCTGCCGGCCGAAGTCGCGCTGGCCGTGCTCGACGTGCTGGAGGAAGAAGACCTCGCCCGCCGCGCGGCCGAAATGGGCCGGCGCCTGCGCCAGGGCCTGGAGACGCTGAAGGCTCGCCACGAGGTGATCGGCGACGTGCGCGGCCACGGCTTGCTGCAGGGCGTCGAACTCGTGAAGGACCGCGAGACCCGCGAGCCCGACGCCGAGCGCGGCCGGGCCATCACCGACGCCTGCATGGAGCGCGGCCTGAGCATGAACATCGTGTCCGTCGGCGGCATGGCGGCCGTGTGGCGCATCGCACCGCCGCTGAACGTGAGCGAAGCCGAGCTCGATCGCGGCCTTGAAATACTCGACGACGCGATCCGGTCGGTGGGCTAAGGGCCGGCTCGCGCCGCTTCTGGAGACGGAAAGGGCTGATGCACTCGGCATCTCTGCATACTTGGCACAGTGATCGGGGCCTGATTAGACTGGGCTCTGGATTTTTTGCGCCCGAAGAGGCGCGCAAGCAAGAGGAGAAGAGATGCAGAAGCTGCGGGCCCGGAAGGCCGAAATTGCAGTCATGTTGTGCCTGTCTGTAGCCCTGTCAGGCTGCACTGCGGTAGCCACCGGCGAGTTTCAGAAGAGCACGAACACTGTCTGGGCGCCAGAGAAGTTCCAACCGGTCCTGCAGGGAAGTTTTCGCAAGGACGCCCACGCGCAGATGGTGGACTGCGTCAATGATGCATTTACGAGCCCGATGGAAGATGTGCTGCTTGGACATGTTCGGCAGACCCGACGCGCGGATAACACCCGCATCGATATTGCGTTTGCCAACTCCCAGTTTCTGGTGGGCTACGTCTTCGATAACGGTGACTTCCGTGTCGATAAATCGGACTACTCAGGTGTCTTGAAGTTCGACCGCCAGATCGCCGCATCTCGCGCGTGCATCGAGCGATTCAAGGCGGCCTGAGAGTTTCCTGAAGGGGCGAAGACCAGCCCCTCGGAACAACTGTTCGGCCCGGTTCGGGCGGGCCTAGCCGACCCCCAGCATCCGCTTGTTCGCCGCCACGTCCACTCCGCCCGCCGCGAAATCGTCGAAGGCGCGGTCGGCCACGCGGATGATGTGGTCGGCGATGAACTTCGCGCCCTCGCGCGCGCCGTCCTCGGGGTGCTTGATGCAGCACTCCCACTCCAGCACCGCCCAGCCCGGGAAGTCGTACTGCGCCATCTTCGAGAAGATGGCCTTGAAGTCGACCTGCCCGTCGCCCAGCGAGCGGAAGCGCCCTGCCCGGTTGATCCAGCTTTGGAAGCCGCCGTACACGCCCTGCTTGCCGGTCGGATTGAACTCGGCGTCCTTCACGTGGAAGATCTTGATGCGCTCGTGGTAGTGGTCGATGTAGGCCAGGTAGTCGAGCTGCTGCAGCATGAAGTGGCTCGGGTCGTACAGCAGGCAGGCGCGCGGGTGGTTGTTCACGCGCTCCAGGAACATCTCGTAGCTCACGCCGTCGTGCAGGTCTTCGCCGGGGTGGATCTCGTAGCCCACGTCCACGCCCACGGCGTCGAAGGCGTCGAGGATGGGGCGCCAGCGGCGCGCGAGCTCGTCGAAGGCTTCCTCGATCAGTCCCGGCGGGCGCGGCGGCCACGAATAGAGGTAGGGCCAGGCCAGCGCGCCCGAGAAGGTCGCGTGCGCCGTGAGCCCCAGGTTGGCCGAGGCCTTCGCCGCGAAGTGCAGCTGCTCGACGGCCCACTGCTGGCGCCGCACCGGGTCGCCGCGCACCTCGGGCGCCGCGAAGCCGTCGAAGCCCGCGTCGTAGGCCGGGTGCACCGCCACCAGCTGGCCCTGCAGGTGGGTCGAGAGTTCGGTGATCTGCAGGCCGTGGCCCGCCAGCGTGCCCTTCACCTCGTCGCAGTAGGTCTTGCTTTCGGCCGCCTTCTTCAGATCGAAGAGGCGGGCGTCCCAGCTCGGAATCTGCACGCCCTTGTAGCCCAGGCCGGCGGCCCAGCCGGCAATGCCGTCGAGGGTGTTGAAGGGGGCGGCGTCTCCCGCGAACTGGGCCAGGAATATGGCTGGGCCCTTGATGGTTTTCATCGGCTTGTCTTCCTTGTACGTTGGGGCAGCGTTGAAAGCATACTTGGCGTGTCGTCCGACCCCGCGCGAGAGGCCAACGAGCCAAAATGGACTTTCCTTTCCGCATCACCCGTCCGGTTGCCACCGACGACAGTCCAGCGATGACACAACCTGTTTCCGCCAGGCTCAAGATCGGCCTGTCCGCCTGCTTCTCGCATGCCGACCCGGCCCGCTCGCTCTTCACCAACAAGACGCTGCAGTACGTCGAGCAGTCGATCGCGCACTGGCTCATGTCCGCTGGCGCCATGGTCGTGATGGTGCCCTGCCCCACCGGCGAGACCGCGCGCGGCGACACCAAGCTGTCGCACTACGCCGAGTGGCTCGACGGCGTGGTGATGCACGGCGGCGCCGACGTCTGGCCCGGCAGCTACGGCGAGGTGCCACTGAAGGACGCCTGGATCGGCGACCGCATCCGCGACCTCTACGACCTCGCGCTGGTCGAAGCCTTCGAGCAGGCCGGCAAGCCCATCTTCGGCGTGTGCCGGGGGCTGCAGCTCATCAACGTGGCCTTCGGCGGCACGCTCTACCAGGACATCGAGGAGCAGCACGGCCACCCCCAGACGCTGAAGCATCGCGACCCCGTGACCTACGACCAGAACTTCCACGACATCGAGATCGTCGAGGGCACGCGGCTTTCCAAGCTTTATCCGCACGTACGCACGGCGCGCGTCAACAGCATCCATCACCAGGGCATCAAGGGGCTCGCGCCGGGCTTCGAGATCGAGGCCTGGAGCCTGCCCGACCGCGTGCCCGAGGCCATCCGCCGCCGCCCCGAGAAGGGCCGCAGCTACATCTCGGCCACCCAGTGGCACCCCGAGTTCCACAAGTACGGCAGCACCGAGACGGTGGACGACACGCCGATCCTGCACGACTTCCTCTGGGCCTGCGCCACCGCCAAGGTCGCGCCCAAGACCACGCCGCGCTCCGGCCCCGGCAAGATCCGCGACCGCGCCGCGCGGGTGCTGCGGCAGGCGCTGCTGAGAAGGCGGGGTTAGGCGGCGCGCCCCCGGGCGTTCAGCGCCATGCGGCGCGCAGCAGCGCCGCCGGATCGGAAGTGCCGGCACTGATGCCCGTCACCGGCCCCCAGTCGGGGTCGAAACGGCTCGACAGGAACGCGGCCGACTCCTGCGCGCTCGCGTGCTCCAGCATCAGGCAGGCCTGCGCGGCCAGCACCAGGCGCTGCGTGAAGCGGCGGGCCTGCTGCTCCAGCTCCTGCGGCGGCAGCTGCGTCATCTTGCGCACGGCCTGCAGCGCGTCCTGCACGCGGGGCTCGCCGGTGGCGACTTCGTGCAGCTGGTCGAGCACGAGGTGCACGTCGTCGGGGTTGCGCGAGACGGCGCGCAGCACGTCCAGGCACATCACGTTGCCCGAGCCTTCCCAGATCGAGTTGACCGGCGCCTCGCGGAAGAGCCGGCCCATCGGCCCTTCTTCCACATAGCCATTGCCGCCGAACACTTCCATCGCCTCGCCGGTGAGCGCCACCGCGCGCTTGCAGTTCCAGAACTTGGCGGCGGGCGTGAGCAGGCGACGCCAGGCCGTGTCCAGCGGCGCCGTCGAGCCGAAGCGCGAGGCCAGCCCCATCGCCAGCAGCGTGGCGGCCTGCGACTCGAGCGCCATGTCGGCCAGCAGCGCGGTCATTACCGGCTGGTCGGCCAGCGCCTTGCCGAAGGCATGGCGGTTGCGCGCGTAGTGCAGCGCCTGCGCGAAGCCCTGGCGCATGAAGCCGGCGCTGGCCAGCGCGCAATCGAGCCGGGTCACGGTCGCCATCTCGATGATGGTCGGAATGCCCCGACCTTCGTCGCCCACGAGCACGCCCCAGGCATCCTTGAACTCGACTTCGCTGCTCGAGTTGGAGCGGTTGCCGACCTTGTCCTTCAGCCGCTGGATGTGCACCGCGTTCTTGCCGCCGTCGGGCCGCCAGCGCGGCACGAAGAAGCACGAGGAGCCGTGCTCGTCGGTCTTCGCCAGCACCAGGTGGCCGTCGCACATCGGCGCGGAGAAGAACCATTTGTGGCCGGTGATGAGGAACTCCTCGCCCCAGGGGCCGCTGCCGGCAGGTACGGCGCGCGTGGTGTTCGTGCGCACGTCGCTGCCGCCCTGCTTTTCGGTCATGCCCATGCCGACGGTGATCGATGTCTTGCCTACGAGCGGAATGTCGCGCGCGTCGTGCTCGTTCGACGCCAGCTTGTCGCGCAGCGCGGCATACAGCGCCGCGTTGCGCCGCACCACCGGGATGCAGGCCTTGGTCATGGTGGTCGGGCAGGTCGAGCCCGACTCGATCTGGCTGTGCATGTACAGCGACGCGCCGTAGCCCACCCAGGCCGAGGGCCGCTCGTCGAAGAACGGCAGGTTGGCGATGCCGTTGCGCCGGGCGATGCCCATCATCGTGTGCCAGGCGGGGTGGAAGCTCACCTGGTCGATGCGCTCGCCGGTGCGCGAGTGGGTGTGCAGCTCGGGCTCGTGGCGGTTGGCGTCTTCCGCGGCGCGCAGCGTGGCCTCGGCGCCGTACTCCGCGCCCTGGCGCGCCAGTTCCTCGTCGCGCCATGCGGCACCGCCGCGCGTCACCGAGGCGCGCAGCGTGGGGTCGCTGGTGTAGACGTTGTAGTCCTTGAGTTCGGGGACCTGGTTGTCGGGGTGGATGCCGGTGGTGGTCATGCTTGCCTCTCCTTGGGTTCTGTCCGTGGGCGACTCAGGCGCCGGCGGGCCGCTCGCGCAGCACCAGTGTCTGGGTGGCGATGCCGATCGGGCCCTGCTCGTCGAAGAGGTGGGACACGACCAGGCCCGCGCCGCCGCCGTGCACCTCGGAGGCCGAGCGCAGGCCGATCCACTCGCCCTGCGGGACGCGGAACAGGTTCAGGCTCAGGTCGGCGTTGGTGAACAGGTAGCGCTCGGCCGGCAGTACCCAGCTCAGGCCGTTGCCGAAGTCGGCCGCCGCCGCGGCGCGCATGGCGGGCGAGGTGGCCGCGCCGTGCAAGAGCGGCACCGCGAGGCGGAACCATGCGGAGCAAGGGCCCGGCCGGGTCGAATCGCCCTCGGCGACGCGCGTCTCCATGGCCGTGCCGTAGAACGACGTGCCCTGTGGCAGGCCCGGAATGCGCACGCGCTCGGTGCAGTCGCGCGGCAGCGGCCGCAGCGGCTCCTGCGGCCAGCCCGGCAGGCCGGGCGGCAGCGCCAGCGACTGTCCCGCCAGCAGCAGCGCGTGCGCCCGCGCCACCAGCACCTCGCCCGCCAGCAGGTCGATGCCCACGCGCACCGTGGAGCGCGAGGACTGCACCTGCGTGCGCGTGACGAGCGGCGCCACCGGCACCGGCTTCACCAGTTCGAGCGTGAGCCGCGCCAGCTGCCAGCCCGGCCCGGGCGCGGCGCGCTCGGCCACGTGCACCAGCAGCGCGGCGGGCGCGCCGCCGTGCTGCGCGCGCGGGTCCCAGGGGCCGCGCGAGTGTTCGCTGGGAAGCCATGCGTCCTCGCCTTGCGAGGTGAAGACGGCGGGGCGGGATTCGTCGGAGTCGTCGGGGGCGTGGGCCATTGCAGAATGCCGTTCGATGGGTCCAAAAATTCTAGGAACAACCCGCCCGCGAGGTGTTCGGGTTCCGCCGCGCTGATGGCGACCGCCTGCGCCCCGGCCGCCGTCCCGAGGCGAAAGCCGCGCCAGTCCCGCGCGCGCCACACCTCGCAGGCGCTGCAGGAAGCCTTTGTTCGGCTTTTGGTCGAGAAGGGCTACGCCGCCATCACCATCCGCGAGATCGTGTCGGTGGCGGGCACGGGGCTCGGCAGCTTCTACGAATACTTCGCGAGCAAGGACGACCTGGCGCGCGTGTGCCTGCACCTGCGATCCAAGGCGCTGCTGCTGGACATGCGTGCGGCCGTCGCCGCGCACGCGGGCCGGCCGCTCGCGCAGATCGTGGACGCGGTGATCGACGCGCAGCTGGAGGCGCACCGCGCGCAGCCCCTTGCCTGGGGCGCGCACTACCTGCTGGAGCGGCACCTCTCGGGCCCCGAGGCCTACCGCAAGATGTACGACCGTTTCGTGGCCGAGTGGGTGGGCGTGCTCGACGCGGCCATCGACCTGTCGCCGGACTGCCAGAAGAAGGAAGTCGCCCGCGTGTGCCAGACCATCATCTACGGCCTGTTCGCGCACCTGCACATCGGCACGGGCGGGCGGCCCGACCTGCAGGCGCTGTCACGGCAGCTGCGTGCCGCGCTGCATGGCTACCTGAAGGGCGTGGCCTGAACGAGGGTCAGCGCGGGCTGCTGCTGTTCTTGTAGCCGCTGACGCTGGCGTCGATGGTGCCGAACACCGTGACGCCGCTGCCGCTGGTTGGCGTCGCGGCCGAGGAACCGGGGTTGCCGGCGGAACCCGTGCCGGCGCAGCCCGTGGCCAGCACGCCCATTGCGATCGCGAATGCGGCTGCGATGAAAGACGACTTCAACGGAATCTCCTGGATGGTGGGGTCCGGGCCACTATAGGCCCGGCGGCCGGGACGGCCTGTAACAAACAGACCCGGCGCCGACAGGGTTGTTGACGGCGCCGACCTGCCCGGTGCCCTATTCGGGCTTGGCTCCCGAAGCCTTCACCGCGGCGCCCCACACGCCGATCTCGCTCGCCACGAAGCGATCGAACTCGGCCGGCGTCGTCGGGGCGGGCTCGGCGCCGCGCTCGCGGATGAAGCGCGCCATCTGCTCGCTCTTCAGGATGTCGGTCACCTCGCGGTTCAGGCGCTCGACGATCTCGCCCGGCGTGCCGCGCGGCGCCATCAGGCCGAGCCAGCCGACCGCCTCGAAGTTCTTCGTGCCGGCCACGCCGCTTTCGCGCACGGTGGGCACGTCGGGCAGCTGCGAGGAGCGCGTGGCCGAGGTCACGGCCAGCGGCACCGCCCGGCCCGACTTGATGTGCGGCAGCGCGGCCGTCACCGAGTCGATCATCAGCGGCACCTGGTTGCCCAGGAAGTCCGACTGCGCCGGGCCGCTGCCGCGGTACGGAATGTGCGTGATGAACACATGCGCTGCCGCCTTGTACATCTCGCCCGACAGATGCTGCGTGCCGCCGATGCCGGCGCTCGCGTAGCTCAGCCGGCCGGGCTCGGCCTTGGCGCGCGCGGTCAACTCGGCCAGCGTGCGGATGCCGCTCTCGGGCGTGGCCAGGAACACCAGCGGCACCTTGGCGACGAGCGAGATGCCGACCAGGTCCTTGCGCGGGTCGAAGCCCGGCTTGGCGTAGAGCGTCTGGTTCACCGCCATCGCGCTGCCCGCCACCACCAGCGTGTAGCCGTCGGGCTGCGAGCGCACCACGAACTCGGTGCCGATGTTGCTGCCGGCGCCGGCCTTGTTGTCGACGATCACCGGCTGGCCCAGCCGCTTGCCGAGCTGCTCGGCCAGGGCGCGGGCGAAGATGTCGGTGGCTTGCCCGGGCGGGAACGGCACCACCAGCTTGACCGGCTTGTCGGGCCACGCGGCGGCGTGCGCCGCGCCCATGCCGCCGAGCACCGCGAGGGACAGTGCCACGCTCGTGGCGAAGTGTCTGCGCAGCATGCTCAGGGCGCCGAGAGGTGCTTGCCCACGATGCCCGCGAGCTCGAACATCGTCACCTGGTCCTTGCCGAACACCGGCTTGAGCTTGGCGTCGGCGTTGATCGAGCGCTTGTCCTTGGCGTCCTGCAGGCCGTTGGCCTTGATGTAGTCCCAGAGCTTCTTCACGACTTCGGTGCGCGCGACCGGCTCGTTGCCGATCACCGCCGCGAGTGCGTCGCTGGGCTTGAGGCCCGCGCCGGTCTTGCGCGGCGCGGCGGCCTGCTTCGCGGCCGGTGCCTTCTTGGCCGCGGGCGTCTTCTTCGCCGCTGCCGTCTTCTTGGCGGCGGCGGTCTTGCCGGCGAAGGTCTTGCGCGGCGGGAACTTGCTGCCCCCCTCGCGCGGCGCGAACTCGAAGGTCACCTTGCCCTCTTCCGCGTTCCAGGTCAGGAAGGCCTTGAAGGGACGGCGCGTGCGCATGCTCACGAACTTGTCGAGCAGGTCGGTCTTGCCGGTGGCCAGCAGCTTCTCCATCTGCGCGCGCTCCACCGGCTGCTGCAGGATGATCTTGCCGGTCTTGAAGGTGCAGCTCGGCGTGGGCTGCGAATTGGTGGGCACCGACTTCTCGCAGACGTAGTTGCTGCCGTGCTCGAACACCGGCGCGCCGCACACCGGGCAGGGGCCCACGGTGTCCTGCTCGCTGAAGTCGACGATCTCGCCGCTTTCCTCGTTCTTGTCGTCGCCGAAGTCGAACTCCAGCTTCCAGTTCTTCGCCTCCTCGTCGAACTTGATGATGATCTCGGAGGTGAACGGCCAGCCGGCCTTGGAGCGGAAGCCCTCCAGCGGGCCGATGTGCTTGTCGCGCAGCAGCGCCTCGGCCTCTTCCACTTCGAAGGTGCGACCGGCGGGCGACTTGCCGAACGAGAAGCCGCAGGCGTCCTCGCCCGTGCCGCTCTTGCCGGTGCAGGCATAGCGGCGGTAGTTTTCCTTCACGACGCCGCCGCAGTTGGGGCACGGCGTGCGCAGCGTGGCGTAGTCGCCCGGCACGGTGTCGCGGTCGTATTCCTTGGCCTTCTTGACGATGTGCTGCGTCATCTCGGCGATCTCGCGCATGAAGGCGTCGCGGCTGAGCGCGCCCTTCTCCATCTGCGCGAGCTTGTATTCCCACTCGCCGGTCAGCTCGGCCTTGGAGAGTTCCTCCACGCCCAGGCCGCGCAACAGCGTCATGAGCTGGAAAGCCTTGGCCGTGGGGATGAGCTCGCGGCCCTCGCGCAGGATGTACTTCTCGGCGATCAGCCCTTCGATGGTGGCCGCGCGCGTGGCCGGCGTGCCAAGGCCCTTCTCCTGCATGGCCTCGCGCAGCTCGTCGTCGTCGATGGTCTTGCCCGCGCCTTCCATGGCGCCCAGCAGCGTGGCTTCGGAGTAGCGTGCCGGCGGGCGCGTCTTCAGGCCCTTGGTGTCGACCGACTCGGCCTTCACGATCTCGCCCGGCTTCACCGGCACGAGGCGCTTGCCGTCCTTGTCGTCTTCCTTCTCGTCGTCCTGCGCTTCCTTGCCGTAGATGGCGAGCCAGCCCGGCTTCACCAGCACCTTGCCGTCGGTGCGGAAGGCGTACTTCCTGCCGCCCTGCTCCACCGTGCTGATGCGCGTGGTGACCTGGTATTCGGCGCTCGGGAAGAACACCGAGAGGAAGCGCCGCACGACGAAGTCGTAGAGCTTCTGTTCGGCCTCGCTCAGGCCGCTGGGCGCCTGCAGCGTCGGGATGATGGCGAAGTGGTCCGACACCTTCGCGTTGTCGAAGATGCGCTTGTTGGGCTTCACGTAGTTGCCGTCCACCGCCTGCTGGGCGAAGGGCGCCAGATGCTTCATGCCGCTGTTGGCCAGCATGCCCATGGTCTGCTTGACCACCGGCAGGTAGTCCTCGGGTAGCGCGCGCGAATCGGTACGCGGGTAGGTCAGCGCCTTGTGGCGCTCGTACAGGCTCTGCGCCAGCGCCAGCGTGGTCTTGGCGCTGAAGCCGAAGCGGCTGTTGGCCTCGCGCTGCAGCGAGGTCAGGTCGAACAGCAGCGGCGAGGCCTGCGTGGTGGGCTTGCTCTCTTCGGTGACGGTGGCCGGCTTGCCGCGCGCGGCATCGGCGATGGCGCGGGCTTCCTGCTCGTTCCAGACGCGGTCGGCGCGCTGCTCGGGGTCGGGCTCGCCGTTGGGCAAGAGCGGTGCGTTCGCCTTCTTCCAGTCGGGGTTGAACCACTTGCCCGGGTACTCGCCGGCCTCGGCCGCGAAGGTGCCGTGGATTTCCCAGTAGTCGCGCGAGACGAACTTGCGGATCTGCTCCTCGCGCTCCACCACCACCGACAGCGTGGGCGTCTGCACGCGGCCCACGGTCGTGAGGAAGAAGCCGCCATCGCGCGAATTGAAGGCGGTCATCGCGCGCGTGCCGTTGATGCCCACCAGCCAGTCGGCCTCCGAGCGCGAGCGCGCGGCATCGGCCAGGCCCTGCATCTGCTTCTCGGTGCGCAGCGCGTCGAAGCCCTCGCGGATGGCCTGCGGCGTCATCGACTGCAGCCAGAGGCGCTTGACCGGCTTGTTCAGCCCCGACTTGCCGCCCGCGTACTGCTCGATCAGGCGGAAGATCAGCTCGCCCTCGCGCCCCGCGTCGCATGCGTTGATGAGCTGCGTCACGTCCTTGCGCTTGGCCTGCTTGACCACCGCGTTCAGGCGCGTCTTGGTCTTGTCGACGGGCTTCAGGTCGAAGTGCGGCGGAATCACCGGCAGGTTGGCGAAGCTCCACTTGCCGCGCTTGACGTCGAATTCCTCGGGCGCCTGGATTTCGACCAGGTGACCGACCGCGCTGGTCACGACATAGCTGTCGTTCTCGAAATGCTCGTCGTGTTTGTCGAATTTCCCTGCGACCGGCGTGAGAGCGCGGACGATGTCCTGCGCCACCGACGGCTTTTCTGCGATTACCAACGTCTTCATCAACAGTTCCTAAAAAAATTCAGGCCGGCGCCGGGCCGCCCCGAGGCGGCCTGCGGCCCCCTCGGGGGGCAGCGACGACACGCAGTGCAGGAGCGTGGGGGCCACATACAATCTGCGGCTTCCGCGTGCGCACGCGCACACGCGCATGTGTGTGCATATTCAAACTAACAGACTTCGGCGATGCCTTCCAAATCCCCACTTCCGGCCGGTCGTGATACGCAGGCCACCGCGCTCCCCGAGGCGGACGCGCAGCCCGGCAAGGATCGTTCCGGCGGCCGCCGCATCCAGATGCGGCGCTCCGATGTCCACGGCAACGGCGTGTTCGCCGTGCAGGACCTGGCCGAAGGCGAGACGCTGATCGAATACAAGGGCGAAGTCATCAGCTGGAAGGAGGCGCTGCGCCGCCATCCGCACGACCCGACCCAGCCGAACCACACTTTCTACTTCCACATCGACGACGGCCGCGTGATCGACGGCAACGTCAAGGGCAACGATGCTCGATGGATCAACCACTCGTGCGAGCCGAACTGCGAAGCCGACGAAGTCGATGGACGCGTTTATATCAAGGCGCTGCGCAACATCGCCGCCGGCGAGGAGCTCAACTACGACTACGGCCTGATCATCGACGAGCCGTACACGCCCAAGCTGCTTTCCGAATTTCCCTGCTGGTGCGGCTCGGAGCAGTGCCGCGGCACGCTGCTGACACCCAAGGATGAGGACGAGGAAAAGAAAAAGAAGAAGAAGGCAAAGAAAAAAGCCGAAAAGAAAAAGGCCGAGAAAAAAGAAGCGAAGAAAAAGGAAGCCAAAAAGGCCGAAAAGAAGGCTGAGGCGAAAGCGGAAAAGAAATCCGCGAAGAAAGACAAGTCCGCAAAGGACTGACCATGAGCAACAGCAGCACCGCCGACTGGTTCCAGGACCGGATCGCCGCGTCGGTCGCGCCGCTGGTGCCCGGCTTCGCGGTCGAGGCGGTGGCGGAAATAGATTCCACCAACACCGAGCTGATGCGCCGCGCGCGCGCCGGCCGCGTCGAGCCCGTGCTGCTCGTGGCCGAGCGCCAGACGGCCGGGCGCGGCCGGCTCGGGCGCCCCTGGCAGAGCGGTGCGCAGCAGGACGCGGCTGTCTCGCTGACCTTCTCGCTGGGCATGCCGCTCGCACCCGCCGACTGGTCGGGCCTGTCGCTGGCCGTCGGCGTGGCGGTGGCCGAGGGGCTCGACCCCTCGGGCGCGCACAAGATCGGACTCAAGTGGCCCAACGACATCTGGGTCGACGACCGCAAGCTGGTCGGCATCCTCATCGAAACCGCCCTGCCCTCCGATGGCGGCCCGGATGCGTCGCGTTATGTGGTGATCGGCATCGGCATCAACATCGGCGCGCGCGAGGGCGACGGCATGCGCACGCCGCCGGCATGGCTGCACCAGTGGCGTCCTGGAGCCAGTGCTCCCGAGGTGCTGGCCGAACTGGCCGAGCCGCTGGTGCGGACGGTGCTCGACTTCGAGGCCCGCGGCTTTGCTCCTTTCGCCGAACGTTTTGCCGCGCGCGACGTGCTGCGCGGGCGCGAGGTGGCGCTCAGCGACGGCACCGCAGGCCTGTGCGAGGGCGTGGCCTGGGGCGGCGAACTGCAGGTGCGCACCGACGCCGGCCTGCAGCTCATTTCCAGCGATGAAGTGAGCGTGCGCCCTCGCGGCATGTCTTTCTGACCGCCACCATGAAGCTGCGCCTGCTCCTCGTCGTCCTGTTGCTGGCCAATGCCGGCTACTTCCTCTGGGCGCGCGGCGATCTCGCGGGCTTCGGGCTTGCGCCGGCCAGCCTCGCGGAGCGCGAGCCGCAGCGCATGGCGCGGCAGATCCACCCCGAGTGGCTGCAGATCCGCAAGGAAGCGCCGAAGGCCGCCGCGCCGGCGCCCTGACGAACTCCCGCTGCCGTCTCAGGACGGCTGCTCGCCTTCGAATCGCACCGTGAAGAGCGCGCCCGGTGGCTGCTTGCCGGGATGCGCGTCTTCCAGCTTCACCTGCGCGCGGTGCTGGTTCGCGATCTCCAGCACGATCGGCAGGCCCAGCCCCGAGCCGTCGGCCTCGTTGCCGAGCACGCGGTAGAAGGGCTCGAACACCAGTTCGCGGTCGGCCTCGGCGATGCCGGGGCCGTTGTCCTCCACCTGCAGCAGCAGCACGTGGCCGAAGGGGTCGGCCAGCACGCGCACGGTGATCAGGCCGGGGCGCTCGGGCGTCGAGGGCGTGTAGTTGATGGCGTTGTCGACCAGGTTGCGCACCAACTCCTTCAGCAGCGTGGCGTTGCCGTCGAACACCACGCCCGGCGCGCCGGGCTCGACGCCGTCGTAGCCCAGGTCGATGCGCTTCTCGATCGCGCGCGGCACCGCCTCGCGCACCACCTCGATGGTCAGCTTCGCGAGGTCGCAGGGCTGGTGGTGCGCGTTGGCGCTGTTGCCCTCGGCGCGCGCCAGCGACAGCAGCTGGTTCACCGTGTGCGTGGCGCGCTTGCTCGCGCGGCCGATCTGCTTGAGCGACTGCTTCAGTTCGTCGGCGTTGGCGCCCTCGCGCTGCGCCAGGTCGGCCTGCATGCGAAGGCCCGCCAGCGGCGTCTTCAGCTGGTGCGCCGCGTCGGCCAAGAAGCGCTTCTGGGTGCCGATGGAGTCGTTGAGCTTGTCCAGCAGCTCGTTCACCGAGGACACCAGCGGCACCACTTCCAGCGGCACCGAGGATTCGTCCAGCGGGCTCAGGTCGCCCGGGCGGCGCTCGCGGATGCGCGCCTCCACCACCGACAGCGGCTTGATGCCGCGCACCAGCGCCAGCCAGATCAGCAGCACCGCCAGCGGCAGGATCGCGAACTGCGGCAGCAGCACGCCCTTGATGATCTCGGCCGCCAGCACCGACTGCTTCTCGCGCGTCTCGGCCAGCTGCAGCAGCGTGGGCGGCACGTCGTCGGTGCCGCTGGCGATCCACATCGAGGCCACGCGCACCGGCTGGCCGTGCACGTCGCTGTTGTGCAGGAAGACCTGGCCGGGCGGCAGCGGCTCGTCGAGCCCGGGCTGCGGGATGTCGCGCTCGCCGCTGAGCAGGTTGTCGTAGCCGTCGAGCAACTGGTAGTAGACGTGGCCGGTCTCGTCGGCGCGCAGGATCTCGCGCGCCGACTGCGAGAGCACGAACTGCGCGTGTCCTTCCTTCACCGTCACCAGCTCGGCCAGCGCCTTCACGTTGTGCTCCAGCGCGCGGTCGTAGGGCGCGTTGGCGATGCCCTGCGCCACCAGCCAGGTGACGCCGATGCTCACCGGAACCAGTAGCAGCAGCGGCGTGAGCATCCAGTCGAGGATCTCGCCGAACAGGGAGCGCTGTGCGCGCTGGAACAACTTCATCGCGCCGATTCCTCCGGCGTGCCGCCGCCCGCGCGTGGCGGCTGCCGTGTGGTCGTCACTGGATCTTTTCGAGGCAGTAGCCCAGCCCGCGCACCGTCGCGATGCGCACCGGGCCCTTCTCGATCTTCTTGCGCAGCCGGTGGATGTAGACCTCGATGGCGTTGAGGCTCACCTCCTCGCCCCATTCGCACAGGCGGTCGACCAGCTGGTCCTTGCTCACCAGCCGGCCGGCGCGCTGCAGCAGCACTTCGAGCAGGCCGAGTTCGCGCGCCGAGAGTTCGATCATCTTGCCGTCGATGGTGGCCACGCGGCCGGCCTGGTCGTACACCAGCGGGCCGTGGCGGATGGTGTTGCTGGTGGCGCCCATGCCGCGCCGGGTGAGGGCGCGCACGCGTGCCTCGAGCTCCTGCAGGCTGAATGGCTTGGCCATGTAGTCGTCGGCGCCGTGGTCGAGGCCCTTGACGCGCTCCTCCACGCTGTCGGCGGCGGTGAGCACCAGCACCGGCAGCTGCGAGCCGCGCGCGCGCAGCCGCTTGAGGATTTCGATGCCGTGCAGGCTGGGCAGCCCGAGGTCGAGGATCAGCAGGTCGAACTCGTCATGGGTCATGAGCGCGGTGTCGGCCTGCGAGCCGTTGGCCACGTGGTCGACCGCCGCGCCCGAGGTGCGCAGGCTGCGCAGCAGGGCATCGGCCAGCACCTGGTCGTCTTCGGCAATCAGAATCCGCATGCGTCACCTCCGGCCTGTTTCAGGTGTCGGGCGTCCTCGGGGCGCCGTTCACGGTTGTCTCTTTCGCAGGAGTCTAGCCCGCCGTATAGGCTTCGAGTCCGATGGTTACCACGGTGGCGATCTCGTCGCCCACGCTGGCTCGGAACTCCTTCTCGGCCTGCGTCACCGCGCCGCGGAAGGCGTCGAGCCAGGCCAGTCCGTCGGCGGTGAAGAGCACGCGCCGCGCCCGCGCGTCCAGCGGATCGGGCCCGCGCGTGACCAGCCCCCAGGCCTCGCACTGGTCGACCAGCGCGCCCATCGCCTGCTTGGTCATGCCGGCGCGCTCGGCCAGTTCGGTGAGGCGCGAGCCCTCGCGCGACAGGTGCCGCGTGATGTGGATGTGCGCCGCGCTCACCTGCGCGCGCGCCGCGAGGTTCGACAGGGCCAGCGGCACTTCGACGTCGTGCGCCATCAGCTCCAGCACGCGCTCGTCGAAGCGGCGCATGGCGTGGCCCAGCAGGCGGCCCAGGTGGGTCTGGCGCCAGGCATCCTGGTCGGCGGGGAAGGGGGCTTCGGCCATGGCGTCGAATGGTAAAGCAAACTGACCAAAAAATAGGTTTACGCCGAGGAATCAGCCTCTACACTACTGTTCAAGCATCCAGCCTGTAGTTAAACGCAGATGGATGGTGTCACACACAAGCCATTGATCTTCAAGGAGTTTTTCACATGGACGCAGCAGTCAAGGGTTCGAACATCGGCGCCAACAGCGAGAAGGCCAAGGCCCTGCAGGCCGCGCTGGCCCAGATCGAAAAGCAGTTCGGCAAGGGCACCATCATGCGGCTGGGCGAGGGCGAGGTGCTGGAGGACATCCAGGTGGTCTCCACCGGCTCGCTGGGCCTGGACATCGCCCTGGGCGTCGGCGGCCTGCCGCGCGGCCGCGTCGTCGAAATCTACGGCCCTGAATCCTCGGGCAAGACCACCCTCACGCTGCAGGTCATCGCCGCCATGCAGAAGCAGGCCGGCACCTGCGCCTTCGTCGACGCCGAACACGCCCTCGACGTGCAATACGCCCAGAAGCTCGGCGTGAACCTGTCGGACCTGCTGATCAGCCAGCCCGACACCGGCGAGCAGGCGCTCGAGATCGTCGATTCGCTGGTGCGCTCCGGCGCCGTCGACCTGATCGTGGTCGACTCGGTCGCCGCGCTCACGCCCAAGGCCGAAATCGAAGGCGAGATGGGCGACTCGCTGCCCGGCCTGCAGGCCCGCCTGATGAGCCAGGCGCTGCGCAAGCTCACCGCCACGATCAAGAAGACCAACTGCATGGTCATCTTCATCAACCAGATCCGCATGAAGATCGGCGTGATGTTCGGCTCGCCCGAAACCACCACCGGCGGCAACGCGCTGAAGTTCTACGCCTCGGTGCGCCTGGACATCCGCCGCATCGGCACCATCAAGAAGGGCGACGAGGCCATCGGCAACGAAACCAAGGTGAAGGTGGTGAAGAACAAGGTCTCGCCTCCGTTCAAGACGGCCGAGTTCGACATCCTGTTCGGCGAAGGCATCAGCCGCGAGGGCGAGATCATCGACATGGGCGTGAACGCCAAGATCATCGACAAGTCGGGCGCCTGGTACGCCTACAACGGCGAGAAGATCGGCCAGGGCCGCGACAACGCCCGCGAGTTCCTGCGCGAGAACCCCTCGCTGTCGCGCGAGATCGAGAACAAGGTGCGCGAGTCGCTGGGCGTGCCGCTGCTGGCCGCCGATGCCGACGACGTCGACGAGAAGCCGCAGAAGGCGGCCAAGGCCGACAAGGCAGAGAAGGGCGAGTAACCAGTCAGGGCGCGGCTCTCGGGGCCGCGCCGGCGACCCCGCATGGCATTCGACGCCCCATCCCTCAAAGGCCGCGCGCTGCGCCTGCTGAGCCAGCGCGAGCATTCGCGCGCAGAGCTGGAGCGCAAGCTGGCGAAGCACGAGGAAGAGCCCGGCACGCTGGCGAAGGCGCTCGATGAACTGGAGGCCAAGGACTTCATCAGCGAGCCGCGCGTGGTGGCTTCGGTGCTGCACCAGCGCGCGGCCAGTTCGGGCGCGCTGCGGGTGAGGCAGGAACTGCAGGCCAGGGGCATCGCGCCCCAAGCCGTCGCCGAGGCGGTGGCCAGCCTGCAGGAAACAGAGGTCGAGCGCGCCACGGCCGTCTGGCGCCGCCGATTCGACGCTCCGCCCGCCGATGCGAAGGAGCGCGCGAAGCAGATGCGATTCCTGATGGCGCGGGGCTTCTCCGGCGCCGTCGTCTCCAAGGTGCTCAGGAGCGATTTCGATGAAGCAGCACAAGAGCAGTGAAGAGGGTGCGGCGCAGTCCCGCGTTATCACGCAGCGCGTCGCTTGCGAGTGGCGCCGCGCCTATGTGCTGGCGGCCGATCCGAGGCGGCTTCCCGAATGGGCCAGTGGCCTCGCGAAAAGCGCGCTGGTACCGCACGGCGACCACTGGATCGTGCGCACGCCCGAGAGCGGCGAGGCCCGCATGCGCTTCGCGCCGCGCAACGACTTCGGCGTGCTCGACCACTGGGTGGCGCCCGAGGGCGTGCCCGAGGTCTACCTGCCGTTGCGCGTGATCGGCGTCGCGCCGGATGCCTGCGAGCTGCAGTTCACGCTGCTGCGCCAGCCGCACATGGACGACGCGGCCTTCGAGCGCGATGCGCAGTGGATCGCCCGCGACCTGCGGACCCTGCGCGACCTGCTCGAGGCAGATTGACTGTCCGATCGCAGGCGCGGCAGCCGGCGGCGCTCAGAACTTGCGGTACTTCAGGTAGGCCTCCTGCGGGTCGGTGCCCGCGAGGATGGCGGTGCGCACGAGGTTCTCGCGGCCCATCATGTGCTCGGCCTCGGCAATGATGGACTCGGCCTGCGCGAGCGGCAGGCGGATCACGCCATCGGTGTCGGCCAGCAGCAGGTCGCCCGGGTTCACCGTGACCTCGCCGATGCGCACCGGCACCTCCATCGCCTCGGGCAGCCAGTAGCCCACGATGTCGCGCGGCGTGAAGTAGCGGTGCCACACCTGGAAGCCCTGCCGGATGATGAATTCGGCGTCGCGCACGCCGCCGTCGGCGATCACGCCCAGCACGCCCTTGCGGCCCAGCGTCTCGGCCGAGAGTTCGCCCATGTGCGAGACGGTCGAGTCGTTCGGCTGGATCACCGCGATGTGGCCCGGCCTGGCGCGCGAGAGAAAGCCGGTCCACGCCATCAGCGTCTCGTGCGGATCGGCCGCGGGGTCGACGCGGCCGTTCACCGTGAAGGCCGGCCCGCAGAGCTTCTGGCCGGGGATCAGCGGACGCAGCGTGGGCGGCAGCGTGAAGTCGCGCAGCCCCGCGGCGCGCATCACGTCATGAAGGACGCCGGTGTAGCAGGCCTGCAGGCGGGCGAGCTGGGAGGCCGGCGGCGTGTCGGGAGTCTGGGCCATGTGTGAATCCTGTTTTCTTTATAAAAACACTTTTCACGAATGAGATTAACGATCGGGCCACTGGTAAAGGCTGGGGTTTGCGCGAGTTCGCGGGTAACCACTGAGTCAGGAGTCGGCGAATAGGGGTTGTGACGGGGACGACGATGCATCCGGCTCGCGTATATTTGATTTCATCAGTGAAATTCATATTTCACATGTACGCAGCAACTCCCAACCAAAGGACCTCCCAGTGACTTCACGCGTTCAAGGAAAGAACATCCTCGTTACCGCAGCCGGCAAGGGCATCGGACGCGCCAGCGCGCTGGCGCTGGCCCGCGAAGGCGGCACCGTGTGGGCCACCGACGTGGACACGGCGGCACTGGCCGAGCTCGCCGAGCTGGCCCGCGAAGAGGGCCTGGCGAGCCTGAAGACCGCCACGCTCGACGTGCGCGACACCGCCGCGGTGCAGGCCTTCGCCCAGGCCACGGGGCGGCTGGACGTGCTCTTCAACTGCGCCGGCTACGTACACGCCGGCAACATCCTGGCCTGCGAGGAGGCGGACTGGGACTTCAGCATGGATCTCAACGCGAAGTCCATGTACCGCACCATCCGCGCCTTCCTGCCCGCCATGCTGGAGCGCGGCGGCTCGATCATCAACATGGCCTCGGCTGCCTCCAGCGTGAAGGGCGTGCCCAACCGCTTCGTCTACGGCGCCTCCAAGGCGGCAGTCATCGGGCTGACCAAGGCGGTGGCGGCCGACTTCATCCAGCAGGGCGTGCGCTGCAACGCCATCTGCCCGGGCACTGTCGAGTCGCCCTCGCTGCGCGACCGCATCGCGGCCCAGGCAGAGCAGGCCGGCACCGACGAGGCCGCGGTGCGCGCCGCCTTCGTGGCGCGCCAGCCGCTGGGGCGCGTCGGCAAGCCGGAGGAGATCGCCGCGCTGGTGGTGTATTTGGCTTCCGACGAGTCGGCCTTCACCACCGGTGCGATCCATATGATCGACGGTGGATGGTCGAACTGAACGGGGAAAGATGAAGCGAGCAGCAACGGCGCCGGAAGAAGAGCAGCAAGGGCCGCAAGGGCAGGACGGCCTCGAGGAGGCCGTGACGGAAGGCGAGGGCGCGCTGCGCTACGCCGCACCGGCCCTGGAGAAGGGGCTGGACATCCTGGAGGCGCTGGCCGACAGCCCCTCCGGCTACACGCTCAACGAGCTCGCCCAGAAGGTCGGGCGCAAGGTCAGCGAGATCTTCCGCATGGCGGTGACGCTGCAGCGCCGCGGCTTCGTGCAGGTCGACGAGAACGACCGCTACACGCTCACGCTGCGCATGTTCGAGCTGGCGCACCGCCAGCAGCCGCTCAAGAGCCTGGTGAGCGCGGCGCTGCCGCTGCTGCGCGAGCTGGCCAACCGGGCGCGGCAGTCGTGCCATCTCGCCATGTACCAGGGCGGGCGCGTGGTGGTCATCGCGCAGGTCGAGAGCCCGGAGCGCTGGTCCTTCGGGCTGAAGGTGGGCGTGGTGATGGGGCTGACCGACACTTCCTCGGGCCACGTGCTGCTGGCCTTCCGCGACGAGATCGACCGGGCCCGCATGCTGCGCGCCCACATCGGCGTGGAAGGCGAGCTCGACATGGACCCCGGCCAGCTCTTCTCCATCCTGCAGGAGGTGCGCGAGCGCGGCTACTCGGCCATGCCGAGCAAGCAGACGCGCGGCATCACCAACATCGCGTTCCCGGTGATGGGCGCGGCCGACCATGCGATCGCGTCGATCAACGTGCCGTACATCGAGCGCATCGACCAGAAGTCGGCGCCCGACGTCACGCAGGTGCGCGAGATCGTGGGCAACATCGCCGCGCGCCTTTCGGCGCTGATGGGCGCCAGCGGCTACAACGACAACGAATAGCGGGGCTCAGTTCGGGTCGGGAGCTTCGTCGAGCGGGGAGGGCGCCTCGCTCTTGTGTGCGGCGATGTCGCGCACGTTCTTCTGCACCGCCACCGCGCCGAACAGGCTCAGCAGGAAGGCCATCGCGTAGAAGCCTTTTTCGCTGGAAGCGAGCGTGGCGTTGAAGAGGCCGATGGCCAGCAGGGCCACCGACAGCAGCAGCGAGACCCAGCACAGGCCGTAGTAGATGCCGGTGACGGAGATGCCTTCGAGGCGGTCGCGCACCGTCTTCTGCAGCGACACGGCGGAGAAGAGGCCGTACATCAGCACGGTGAAGTAGTCGCCCTTCTCGTTGAGCTGCATCGAGGCGTTCCACAGCCCGATCAGGTAGACGACGGCGCCGATGAAAAGCGCGGCCCAGGAAGCGGCGACGAATGCCGCGGTCGGTTTCTGGAATCTGACGGCCATGGGATTCTCCTCGTATGGTTTGCGCGCGATTATGGTGGAGCGGCGCCGGTGGCATGATCCGCGCCGGGCCGGCGTTTGCGCAGCAGAAGCAATCGCACGAGGCGGCCGTCAGCATCAACAACAATGGAGGAGTCTTCCCATATGTCGTCGTCGACCGACCCCGCGGCCCAGCAGTCGCTCGTGCGCACCGGTGCCAAGGCCGGGCTGTCCTTCGCTGGTTCAGTGATCAAGGGCGGCCTGCTCGGCGTCTTCCTGGGCGGCGGTGCTTTCTTCTTCTACCTGAGCCAGCTGCAGGGGCCGGGCAACGTGGCTGCGCGCGCGGGTGGAGTCGGCGCAGTGCTCGCTCTCGTCACTTCGCCGCCGCTGCTGGTGGCGCTGCTGCTGCTGTTCTTCGTGGTCGTCTACGTGGCGCTGGGTGTGCAGCAAGGGCGTGCTCGTGCGATGCAGCATCTGGTGGCGGCACGCGGCGAGGCCGTTTCGCAACGGCTGGGCGGCGCGATCGCGAGCCGCATCGAGGCCATGCCGAAGGCGCACGGCGCCTTGCATCGCGTGGCCGACTGGCTGTCGGTCGATGCGCTGAGCAAGCAGCTCGCGCCGGTGCTGGGCGAAGGCAAGGCGGTGCGCACGGTCGTGGCTTTCGTGATCGACAGGCTGCCGCTGAGCGAGATGCTGGCCGAATGGCAGCGCAGCCGCGCGGAGAACGGAAATGAACTGGTGGCGGGCGAGGGCGGTTCGGCGCCGCAGGACCCGGCACTGCGCGCGCTGCTCACGCGGCGCATCCACGAGACGCTTCAGGACATGGCCGCGCCTTCGCGCAAGCCGCTGTACATCGCGCTGGGCGCGCACGCGGCCCTGCTGGGCGTGGGGCTCTGGCTGGTGAACTGAGCGGCCGGAAGGCCGGTGCGAGGCGTGGGGCTCAGAGCCCCAGCATCAGCTTCAGGTTCTGCACCGCGGCGCCGCTGGCGCCCTTGCCGAGGTTGTCGAGGCGGGCGATCACCACGGCATGGCGATGGTCCTCGTTCGGGAACACGCGGATCTCGAGCTTGTTGGTGTCGTTGAGCGCCAGCGCCTCGAGCTTGCCGTCCTCGGTGGGCGGCAGCACCTTCACGAACTGCTCGGGCGTGTTGCTGCGCGCGTAGTGCGCGGCCAGCGCGTCCTGCAGGTCGCCGGCCTTGGGCTTGCCCGGCAGCAGGTCGAGGTGCAGCGGCAACTGCACCAGCATGCCCTGCTTGAAATTGCCCACCGACGGGATGAAGACCGGCCGGCGCGTGAGGCCGGTGTAGGTCATGATTTCGGGGATGTGCTTGTGCTTCAGGCCCAGCGCGTAGATCTCGAAGGCCGGGGCTTCCCCCTTCTCGTAGGCCTCGATCATGGTGCGGCCGCCGCCCGAGTAGCCGCTCACGGAAGGCAGCGAGATGGGGAAGTCGGCCGGCAGGATGCCCGCGTCGACCAGCGGGCGCACCATGGCGATAGCGCCGGTGGCGTAGCAGCCGGGGTTGCCCACGCGCTCGGCCTTGGCGACGGTCTGCCAATGGCCTTCGGTGAGTTCGGGAAAGCCGAACACCCAGCCCGGGGCGATGCGGTGCGCCGTGGAGGCGTCGATGATCTTGGGCTTGGCGCCGGGCAGCTGGTCGATCAGCGCGACCGACTCGCGCGCGGCGTCGTCGTGCAGGCACAGAACCACCAGGTCGACGCCGGCCATCAGTTCGCGCTTGGCGGCGGTGTCCTTTCGCAGCTCGGGGGCGATGCTCACGAGTTCGACCTGCGGCATCGCCTGCAGACGTTCGCGGATCTGGAGGCCGGTGGTGCCGGCTTCGCCGTCGATGAAAACCTTGGCCATGGTGGAAGTGCCCCTGGGTAGCTGAAAGAGAAGTACGGTAGGTACGTATTGCCCGCAACCACACTCACAGTATTGGTGCGGCGCACCATGATACAGTCCGCGGTTGTTCGCCGCCCCCAGCCGTCAGGCTGCCGTCGCCCGCGGACAACAGAGCATAGACCCTCTCCAGCCCAGATCTCCCGATTTCTCAACTTCCTCCTTCCGAGAGACATCCCTCATGAAGATTCACGAGTACCAAGGCAAGGAAATCCTTGCCAAGTTCGGCGTGCCGGTGCCGCGCGGCATCCCGGCCTACACGGTCCAGGAGGCGGTTGAAGCCGCCCAGAAGCTTGGAGGCCCGGTCTGGGTCGTCAAGGCCCAGATCCACGCGGGTGGCCGCGGCAAGGGCGGCGGCGTCAAGGTCGCCAAGTCCATCGAGGACGTCAAGAAGCTCGCCGGCGAGATCCTGGGCATGCAGCTCAAGACCCACCAGACCGGCCCCGAAGGCCAGAAGGTCCGCCGCCTGTACATCGAGGACGGCGCAGACATCCAGAAGGAATACTACGTTTCGGCCGTGACCGACCGTGCCACCCAGAAGGTGGCCTTCATCGCTTCGAGCGAAGGCGGCATGGACATCGAGGAGGTGGCCCACTCCTCGCCCGAGAAGATCATCACCGTGTTCGCCGACCCGGCCCAGGGCCTGACCGACGAACAGGCCAAGCAGATCGCCGACGGCATCGGCATCCCGGCCGACTCCACCGCCCAGGCCGTGGACATCTTCAAGAAGCTCTACACCTGCTACATGGAGACGGACGCCTCGCTGGTCGAGATCAACCCGCTCAACCGTGACAGCAAGGGCAACATCATCGCCCTGGACGCCAAGTTCAACTTCGACAGCAACGCGCTGTTCCGCCACCCCGAGATCGTCGCCCTGCGCGACCTCGACGAGGAAGACGCGGCCGAAGTGGAAGCCTCGAAGTTCGACCTCGCCTACATCTCGCTGGACGGCAACATCGGCTGCCTGGTGAACGGTGCCGGCCTGGCCATGGCCACCATGGACACCATCAAGCTGTTCGGCGGCGAGCCGGCCAACTTCCTGGACGTGGGCGGCGGCGCCACCCCCGAGAAGGTCACCGAAGCCTTCAAGATCATGCTGAAGAACAAGAACGTGGAAGCCATCCTCGTGAACATCTTCGGCGGCATCATGAAGTGCGACACCATCGCCACCGGCGTGATCGCAGCCTGCAAGGCCGTGAACCTGCAAGTGCCGCTGGTCGTGCGCATGAAGGGCACCAACGAAGTCGAAGGCAAGAAGCTGCTGGCCGAATCGGGCCTGCCGATCATCAGCGCCGACACCATGGCGGAAGCGGCCCAGAAGGTCGTGGCAGCAGTCAAGAAGGCCTAAGGAACAAGTCATGTCGATCTACATCAACAAAGACACCAAAGTCATCACGCAGGGCATCACCGGCAAGACCGGCCAGTTCCACACCGAGAAGTGCCAGGAATACGCGAACGGCAAGAACGCCTTCGTGGCCGGCGTGAACCCGAAGAAGGCCGGCGAATCGATCTTCAACATCCCGATCTTCGGCTCGGTCAAGGAAGCCGCCCAGCAGACGGGCGCCACCGTCTCGGTGATCTACGTGCCGCCGGCAGGCGCCGCGGCCGCCATCTGGGAAGCCGTGGAAGCCGACCTCGACATGGCGATCTGCATCACCGAAGGCATTCCGGTGCGCGACATGCTCGAAGTGCGCAACAAGATGAAGGCCAAGGAAGCCGCCGGCGGCAAGAAGACGCTGCTGCTGGGCCCCAACTGCCCCGGGCTGATCACGCCCGACGAGATCAAGATCGGCATCATGCCCGGCCACATCCACCGCAAGGGCCGCATCGGCGTGGTCTCGCGCTCCGGCACGCTGACCTACGAAGCAGTGGCTCAGCTGACGGAAATCGGCCTGGGCCAATCGTCGGCAGTCGGCATCGGCGGCGACCCGATCAACGGCCTGAAGCACATCGACGTGATGAAGGCCTTCAACGACGATCCGGACACCGACGCCGTGATCATGATCGGCGAGATCGGCGGCCCGGACGAGGCCGACGCTGCCCGCTGGTGCAAGGACAACATGAAGAAGCCGGTCGTCGGCTTCATCGCCGGTGTCACCGCCCCTCCCGGCAAGCGCATGGGCCACGCCGGCGCGCTGATCTCGGGCGGCGCCGACACGGCCGAAGCCAAGCTGTCCATCATGGAAGAATGCGGCTTCACCGTGACGCGCAACTTCTCGGAACTGGCCAAGCTGCTCAAGGCCAAGCTGTAAAGAGACGGCTCCGCGACACCGGCCGCAGAGCCGGGTCATGAGAGGACCACGCAGAAACAAAAAAGCGCCCGCACTGGATTGCGGGCGCTTTTTTCAATAAAACACAGTGGGATCAGAGACATGGAATTTCTTCAAAGCACAGATTTCTGGATAGGTCTGCTCAAGATCATCTGGATCAACATCATCCTGTCGGGGGACAACGCGGTGGTGATCGCCATGGCGGCGCGCTCGCTGCCGCCCGCCCAACAGAAAAAGGCCGTGCTCTTCGGCTCGGGCGCGGCCGTGGTGCTGCGGATCGTGCTCACGGTGGTGGCGGCCAAGCTGCTCGCCCTGCCCTACCTGCAGATCATCGGCGGCATGCTGCTGCTGTGGATCGGCCTGCAGCTGCTGGGCGAGGAAGACGAGGGCGACGGCGAATCCAAGGAATACGGCAGCATGATGGCGGCCGTGCGCACCATCCTGCTGGCCGACCTGGTGATGAGCCTGGACAACGTGATCGCCGTGGCGGCCGCGGCACAAGGCAGCATGGTGTTGCTGATTCTTGGCCTGGCGATCAGTATTCCCTTGGTGATTTTCGGCAGCACGCTCATGATCAAGCTCATGGAACGTTTCCCGATCATCGTGATGCTGGGCGCCGCGCTGATCGGCTGGGTCGGCGGCGAAACCATCGTGCAGGACGCCATCCTGCGCGACACGCTGGCGGCCAACCCCTGGCTGCACTACGCGGCCGCGGCTGCCGGTGCCGTGTTCGTGGTGGCCGTCGGCCGTCTCCTGCAACGGCGTGCGCACGCCGCTGCACAACACTGAGCCCAAGAGAGATCGGCGCTGACAGACCATGGCGAGTGTCGGCGTCTCCCTTTTCTCCACTCGCCCTCCGCTGAACTGGGAATTCGCCTTCCTGACCGACGTCGGGCGGACGCGCTCCCACAACGAGGACGCGGTGCACGTCGACCCCGCCCTCGGCCTGGCCCTGCTGGCCGACGGCATGGGCGGCTACAAGGGCGGCGAGGTGGCCAGCGCCATGGCCGTGTCGCTGCTGCACGGCAGCTTCGGGCGCTGGTTCGCCCACGCCGGCATGCAGGCGCCGGCCCGCGTGGTCCGGCGGGCGCTGCAGGCCGCCACCGACGAGGCCAACGGCGCGATCCTGCATGAAGGCACCACCAACCCCGAGCTGCAGGGCATGGGAACGACCCTGGTGCTGGCGGCGTTCCGGCCGCAGCGGGTGGTGGTCGGCCACATCGGCGACTCGCGCTGCTACCGCCTGCGCAACGGCAAGCTGGAACTGCTCACCCGCGACCATTCCCTGCGCCAGCAGCAGCTCGACGCCGGCGCCATCACCGCCGAGGAGGCGCTGAATTCGCCCACCCGCAACCTCGTCACGCGCGCCGTCGGCGTGGAGGCCCAAGTCTTGCTGGAAATGCACGAACACAGCGCAAGACCGGGCGATCTCTATATGCTTTGCTCCGACGGGCTCAGCGAGATGGTTTCGGATGAGCAGCTTTTCACGCTTCTAGGACACGATGTCGGGCTTCAGAAAAAAGCATCACTTTTGGTTGCGGCAGCCAATGACAATGGCGGACGGGACAACATCTCCGTTGTCCTGGCCAGCGCGAGCGTTGCGGAAACGCCGCGCTCGGGCAGCTAGCAGGTTCCGCAGGCAGCAGCCCTGCGGCCTGCCTGCCGTCGTCATTCATGCTTTGGATTCGGGGAGTCGGCAATGCCGAAGATGATCATTTCGGTCGATGGCGTTGTCATCGGGCAGGTTGCGCTCGCCAAGGAGCGCACGACGCTGGGACGCCGTGCCTACAACGACATCGTGATCGACAATCTGGCGGTCAGCGGCGAGCACGCCGTGCTGCACATGACTGGCGGCGAAGTCGAAATTGAAGATCTCAACAGCACCAACGGCACCTACGTCAACGCGCTCGCCGTCCAGCGGCAGGCGCTCAAGGACAACGATGTCATCGAGGTCGGAGGCTGCCGCATCCATTTCCGCGCGCGCAGCAACCTCGACACCGGTGCCGGCTCGATCCGCACCGCCTCGGGCGAATACCCGTCGGGCGCGATGCCGCTGTCTTCGGCTCCCACGGAATCCGGCGCGCTGGTCGAGCTCGGCATTCCGGTGCTGCGCGTGCTCTCCGGCGCCAACGAAGGGCAGGACGTGGGCTTGCAGAAGGTGGTCACCACCGTCGGCAAGCCCGGCGTCGCCGTGGCGGTGGTCACTCGCCGGCGCCAGGGCTACGTGGCGGCGGGTGTCGAAGGCAACGTCACGCTCAACGGCCTGCAGCTGGGGGCCGAGGCCGTCGCGCTGCAGGAGCGCGACGTGCTCGAGCTGGGCGATGCCACGCGCATGCAGTTCGTGCGCATCTGAGGCGCTTTCCCTCTTGGCTCGCCGCGGCCGCGCCTTCACGGACCGGGCGCCGTGAGAGAAGAACTGCGGCGGCACTGGCCGCGCATTGCGATCACGCTGCTGCCGGTGCTGCTGGCGCTGGCGCATGCCACCGGCGCCTGGCGGCTGACCGCCCTTGAACGTCTTGACCAGCTGATCTACGACGTCCGCCTGCGTGCCACCATGCCGGGTACGCCCGATGCGCGGGTGGTGATCGTCGACGTCGACGACGCCAGCCTCGCACGGCAGGGCCAGTGGCCCTGGGCCCGAGACAAGATCGCCCGCCTGACCACCGAGCTGATGACTCGCCAGCAGGCGGCCGTGCTCGGCTTCGACGTCATGTTCCTCGAGCCCGACCGCAGTTCGGGCCTCGACAGGCTGAGGGAAATCATGGGTGGCCCGCTGGGCAAGGTGCCCGGCCTGGCCGCCGAGGTCGAGCGGCTGGCGCCCTCGCTCGATCACGATGCCACGCTCGCTGCCGCGCTGAGCGGCCGGCGCGTGGCGCTGGGCTACTACTTCACGCGCACGGAAGCGCCGAGCGCCAAGGGGCAGCTGCCTGCGGCGCCCCTGCTGCCGGCCGGTGCTTTCCCGCAGGGCGGTACCTACGCCACGGGCTGGAACGGCTTCGGCGCCAGCCTGCCCGAGCTGGCGAAGGCGGCGCCGGTTGCGGGCTTCCTGAACACGCTGGTCGGCATCAACGGTGATGGCGTCATCCGCAGCGTGCCGCTCATCGCCCGCTACGACGGCGACAAGGCGCAGCCGGGCTACTACGAGTCGCTGGGGCTTGCGGTCTACCGCCTCGCGAACGGATCGCCGCCCGTGCAGCCGGCCTTCGCGCCGGGCGGCGGCAATGCGCCGCAGCTCGAATCGCTGAGGGTGGGGCGGCTGCGCATTCCGGTCGACGGCACGGGCAGCATGCAGGTGCCGTTTCGCGGCCAGGGCGGCGCGGACGGCGGATCGTTCCGCTACGTGCCGGCCGCCGACGTGCTCGAAGGCAGACTCGCGCCAGGCGAGCTGAAGGACAGGATCGTGCTCGTGGGCGCCACCGCGCCGGGGCTGCAGGACCTACGCGCCACGCCGGTCGAGGCCGCGTTCCCGGGCGTGGAAGTGCACGCGAACATCGTCTCCGCGCTGCTCGACCGGCGCCTGCTGAGCGTGCCCGACTACGCGCCGGGCTACGAGGTGCTGCTCGTCGTCGTGACCGGCCTCCTGCTGGCCTTTGGGATGTCCCTGCTGTCAGCGCCGCGCGCCCTGCTGCTCGCCGCCGGCGCGATCGCGGCGCTGATCGGGCTGAACGTGTGGCTCTACGTGGGTTACAGCCTCGTGCTGCCGCTGGCGTCTGTGCTGGCGATGGCGGCCCTGGCCTTCGCGTTCAACATGAGCTGGGGCTACTTCGTCGAGTCGCGTGCTCGGCGCGGCCTGGTGCGGCTCTTCGGCACCTACGTGCCGCCCCAGCTCGTCAACGAAATGATGGAGCACCCCGGCCGCTACAGCATGCGCGCAGAGAGCAAGCCCATGACCGTGATGTTCTGCGACATGCGCGACTTCACGCGCCTGTCGGAGCAGATGGCGCCGGCCGAGCTGCAGGCCTTTCTCAACACAGTCTTCAGCCGGCTCACCAACGTCATCAGCGCGCACCGCGGCACCGTCGACAAGTACATGGGCGACTGCGTCATGGCCTTCTGGGGCGCGCCCATCGATACGCCCGATCACGCCACGCTCGCCGTGCGGGCCGCGCTCGACATGGCCGATGCCGTGCACGACATCAATCGCCTCCATCGCGCCAGCGGCCGGCCCGAGATCAGCGTAGGCATCGGCATCAACAGCGGCGTGATGAGCGTGGGCGACATGGGATCGACCGCGCGGCGCAGCTATACCGTGGTCGGTGATGCGGTCAACCTCGCGTCTCGCCTCGAGGGCCTGAGCGGACACTACGGCGTTGAAGTGGTCGCGAGCGGCGCGACGCGCGAGCTGGCGCCGGGCTTCGTCTGGCAGGAGCTCGACAGCGTGCGGGTCAAGGGAAAAGCACAGGCCGTTGCCGTTTTTACGCCCTTGTCCGCAAGCACGCCCGAAGCGCAGCAGCAGACGCGGCAGCTGCTCGAACGCTGGGGCGAAGTGCTGGCTGCATACCGTCGCCAGGACTGGGCCATGGGCCGAAACTTGCTGGCTCCCCTGCTCGCCGCGGATGCGAAAAAAGTCCTTTACCAGCTCTACGCCCAGCGTTTAGCCTCGATGGCGTTGCGACCGCAAGACCCGAACTGGGACGGCGCGACCCGGTTCGAGACCAAATGACGACAGACACATAAAAGGGGTCTTTCACAATGCAGGTTCGTGTGCTGGGTTGCTCGGGCGCCATCGCCAAAGACTGCCGCACCACCTCGTTCCTGGTCGACACGGACCTGCTCGTCGATGCGGGCACCGGTGTCGGAGACCTCACGCTCGATGAAATGGTCGGCATCGACGACGTCGTGCTCACGCACAGCCACCTCGACCACATCGCAGCGCTCCCCCTGATGCTCGACGCCATCGGCAGCCGCCGCACGCAGCCGCTGCGCGTTCACGCGCTGAGCGCCACCATCGACGCGCTGCGCACGCACGTGTTCAACAACGTCATCTGGCCGGACTTCGAGAGCATTCCCAGCCAGGAGGCGCCCTTCGTGAGCTTTCACGACATCGCGGTGGGCCAGCAACTGCCGCTGGGTAGCCGCAAGCCCAAGATGGTCGAAGTGCTGCCCGCGTTCCACACCGTGCCGGCCTGCGGCTTCGCCGTGCGACGGGCCGAGGGCGGCGCCCACTGGGTGTTCAGCGGAGACACCGAGCGCAACGCGCCCTTCTGGGAGCGCGTGAACGAGCTCGAGGTGGCAATGCTCGTGATCGAAACGGCATTCAGCAGCCGCGAGCAGGCGCTGGCCGAGCGCAGCCTGCACCTGTCACCCGCCGTTCTGGCCGGTGAACTCGCCCACATCGCGCCGGGCAAGCAGTACCCGATCTACATCACCCACACCAAGCCCGCCGAGACCGACGAGATCATGAGCCAGATCGAAGCCTTGGTCACCGAGCAGGCGGCAGGCATGGGGCAGCGGGACATTCGCTGGCTGAAGGTGGATGGTGTCCTGACTTTCTGACCCCCGGTCAGTGGGCGCATTGGCATGACAAATTTGTCACGAAGTGTCGCATCTTGAGGCAAGTTGTGTCACGTGGTGTAACGCCAAAGTGGCTCCAGGTGACGTGTTCAGTCGGTGGGAGGGCCTGGAGACGGGTGGCACGGATGCTGCGGAAGGTACCTCGCTCCGGGCAGGTTCCCGGGCGTAACAACCAACCTACCTGGAGTTAGTGAATGAACCGTCGTTCCATCGCACGTTCCGTGCAAAAGGGTTTCACCCTCATTGAATTGATGATCGTTGTGGCGATCATCGGTATTTTGGCTGCCATCGCGCTGCCGGCATATCAAGACTACACAGTGCGCACCCGCATTTCGGAAGGGCTCACCCTTGTCGAGCCGGCGAAAGTGGCGCTGGCTTCTGAAGGCGTTGCCTCGTTGGTTGATATGGGCAATGTAACCCGTACATGGAATGCTCAAGCCTCGGGTACCGGTGCAAACTCGAAATTTGTCAATTCAATCCTTTTTTCCAGCGCGCCTGCAAATGCCGGCGATGCGCAAACAGCGAATCCCGAACTTGTAATCACCTACAACGCTACTGCTGTTGGCCTGAGTGCTGGGGCTAATACTATTACGCTGACCCCTTGGATTCGTTCGGGCGCTGCCGGCGCTGGTGAAACTGCCTTCGCCGCAGTTACGGCCGGTCGTTCTGGCTCCCTCGACTGGGGTTGCGCTTCGACGACGAGTGATTCCGCAGGTGGTCGCGGCATCACTGTAGCTACTGCCGGTACGGTGCTCGCCAAATTTGCACCCGCACAATGCCGCTGAAATAGGCAGCAAGCAATTCAATGGGCGCTACGGCGCCCATTTTTTTGTATAAATCGAAAGCCTCAGGCTATCAGTATGGATGTTAGAACGGTAAAAATTGGGAATAAATTTTCGGCGTCGTTCTTCCATTTTTTTGTTAGCCTTGCTCTAGTTGGAGGCGTGGCTTTATTGGTTTTTTTTATATGGCATCCCTACCCTTATTCAAAGCTAACAGGAGGGGCAAATCTCTTTCTCGTGCTGGTATGCGTGGATGTAACGTGCGGGCCTGTACTTACAGCAATAGTTTATTCGCCAAAAAAAACAAAGGCACAGCTAATTTTTGATTTGTCAGTCGTCTTAACTGTACAGATCGCAGCGCTTGGTTACGGATTGTATGCCGTTGCAGAGTCACGTCCTGTCGTGCTGGTATTTGAGGTAGACCGGTTGGTCGTGGTGGCTGCAGCTGATATCGAAAAAAACGAACTCGTCGATGCCCCTCCCCGTTTGCGCAAGCTTTCATGGGCTGGTCCTCGTCTGATCGGAATTAGAGAACCTCGCGACAATGACGAGATGCTTCGGGCGTTGACTTTATCACTTCAAGGCATAGAGCCGAGTGCCCGGCCTGGTTGGTGGAAGGAGTTGTCCCCGAACCGCGAGGAATTGCGTGAAAAAATGAAGCCTATATCCCTTTTGCTTAAGGAGCGACGGCCCTGGGAATTGAAAAAATTAATTAACGATATTTCAAGAAGCAATGATCTGAAGGTGGAAGATATTTATTATCTTCCTCTGACGGGGCGGCGCAGTCGTGATTGGATTGTTGTTCTGAATCGCCGAGCAGAATTTCTAGGGTTTGCGCCAGTCGATGGATTTTTGGCCGCGCCAAAAAAATGAGTTGGTATGACTCATTCCTCTTGATTTGTGCATTTGGTTGCAATTGGGTTGTGCAATATTTGGCAGCGAATGCGCGGTCAGTGACAAAACTGATATCGTGGATTTATTCTGGTTAATTTGCGCTGAAATTCTTGGTGAAAGTTGTCTGTAGGTCTGGGGTCTCTTAAGATTCTTGCGGCCTTGAAGGTGGTTCGCAGATACAGGGGCATATTCCAAGTCAAAAATGCAGGCTCCAATTGCCCATGCGAATGGCGCTAATACGAACATCTCGATGACATGACTTTCTCCTAATTGAAGGCTCGGCGAGCGTATTAGTTCTGATTTGCTCGGGGCCAGCCGCAGCAGTTCACTCTAGCCAATATTCAGTCCGCCAACTCACGCCAAGAAGTTCTGTGCGCGCTGTCTAAGCCTGTGGATGCGCTGTCGATCTGCTTCTGCGTGAAGCTACCATCCGTGTTCTGGATAAATTTTGGGGCCAGATTTCAATTGACCAATCGGATGTGGACAAAACTTGGAAAAACTAAGAGTCGGATTCGAAATCAATGACCCGAATCAATGACCCGAGCAGCCTCACACACGCTGGTGGAAGCGCATCGGCGACGAAGGTGTGAAGCCGCTCTTGATGGTGACTGCGACGCAGTCCGGTGCGGCGGCGTCGTGAAGGCCTCTAGCGGGAACCGTGTCATCGGCGACACGACCGTGACGCCCAAGGCAATTGCGCACCCCACCGGCGGCTGGCTGCTGCAGAGGAGCCGCCAGCACTTGGAGAAGGCCGCCGAAGAACAGGGTCTGAACCTGCGCCAGAGCCTACAGCCGCATCGCCCCGAGGCTGGCCGCGCAGATCGGGCGCTATGCCCAGGCCAAGCAGTTCAAGCGCATGCGCCGCGCCGTCGCACACTGCGCGTGCGGATGGGGCGGGTGCCGCGCGAGGTGGCGTGTCCCAACTTGGCGCGCTGCCCGAGCAGGCACGAACCAAGGTCAGCGACTTGCTCACACCCACGGCTCGCGTCCTCGCCCGGCGAAGGACAAGAACAAGCCGCATGCCTTGTACGTTCCCATGGTCGAGTGCATCTCCAAGGCAAGGCTGAACGCCCTACGAGTTCGGCGTGAAGGGGAGCATTGCGACGACCTTGAAGGAAGGCCTGGTGGTGGGCATGCGGAGCCCGCCGGGCAATCTACACGACGGCCACACGCTGGCCGAGACTCTCTAACAAGTGAGCATCCTTGCCGAGTGCAAGCCCACCACGGCGATCGTGGACAAGGGCTGCAAGGGCGCACAAATCGAAGGGGGCGCACGTCCTGCGCTCGGGCCAGAACCGGGGCATCACCCGAACGCTCAGAGCGACGGCACAGGGCCATCGAGCCGGCGATCGAGCATATGAAGATGGATGGGCGTCTTTGGTGCAATCCGCTCAAGGGTGCCTTGGACGACGCGCTGCATGCGGTGATGTGCGGCGTCGGCCGCAACCCACGCCTGATCCTGGCGAAGCTGCGACTTCTTTGTGAGGTCCGCATGGCGCCACAAGCCCCCACTTCCCGCCAGCAGCCCGCATGTGCCGCGCCCTTTCCGCAGCCCCTATTCCAGTGATATTTCCCGCCAGTTCAGCAGCTTCCGGAGCACACGCTCGTCGAAGTCGCCCGGCGCCTTGCCGGCGTCGCCCTTGCTGGTTCCGTAGATCAGCCGGGTCTTGCCGCCCACGCGGATGAAATTCAGGTCGGTCACGACGCCTTCTACGCTGACATAGCTCAAGTTGTTCCCATTGGCGTCCACCAGCTTGGTCCTGCCGGAGCCGAAGTCCATCGCGTAGACGCGGCTCTTGCCCGAGGGGTTGCAGGCATCTCCCGTGGGCAGGGTGGTCGAAAAGGCCACGCTGCTGCTGAAGGCCGTGTACGGGCTGATCACGCGCCAGTTCACGGCGTTTGCACCCGTGCCATCGACGCCCAGGTTGACGTACCAGCCCGCTGTGCTGGTGACGGCGGGAATGGCGGAGCCGTCGTCCGGCGGCGTCACGTTGACCATTCGCGCGCGTGTGGCGGGGAAGTCCTGGCCATCTCCGGCCTGCGTAGCAAACGCGCCCAGGCCCATGCCGCCATCGGCGATGCCGTAGAAGCTTTGCATCTGGCCACTGGCGATGTCCGTGCTGTCCAGCAGCCGGCCGGTGCCCACCAGCACGTAGCGCTCGCGCAGCTTGGGGTGGACTTGGACCAGCGGCTGGGTGGTGATGGGCTGAGCGGCACCACCGCCGTCTGCAAGTTGCGCGATCTTGGTGGGGGCGGGGTAGCTGCCGGTGCCGTTGATGTCGAAGCGCCAGAGTTGTCCGTTCAGGTCGCCGACGTAGACGGCATCGGCCGTGAAGTCTGTGTAGTCCTGCACGTAGGCTGCCGGATGCGCCATGCCGTTGGAGGCCACGGTACCAGTGCTCATCTGTTCCAGGAGCGCGCCGTTGGCTGGGTTGACGATGAAAAGATGGCCCCTGCCGTCCGTGTTGTTGTAGCCGGAGCCGAAGATGACAACCCAGCCGTACTTCTTGGTCTTGACCACCACCGGATTGCCGAAGGTGTAGCCCATGTCCACGCAGCCAGTGGTGCAGGTGCCGCCGGCCGCTACAGGCAGTTGGCTGCGCTTGGGGAATTCCCACAGCACCTTGCTGGCCAGGCCCGAGGTGCCGGTTTCGCTGGCGCTCATGGCCGTGGGGTCGGTGATGTCCAGGGCGTAGTAGGTACGCCCGCCCTTGCCCAGCCCGCCGATCAGCACCGAGTGCCAGTTGGGCGCGGGGCTGGTGGCAGTGTCACTGGTCTGGGGCGCGCGGCCGGCGCGCGCAAGGTCGATGTCGAACGCCAGCGCCGTTGCATCCACGTAGTTGCGGTGGGCGTACTGTGGCCGGCCGAGCTGGGCCAGCAGGCCGTCCGTGGCTGTGGTGTCGCTCGGGTCCTTGTCGAACAGCACGCTCGGCACATAGGCGAAGAGTTCCTGGCCCGCGCCGGTCGCGGTGCCGCCTCGGAAAGCGTGCAGCATGCCGTCGTTGGCGCCGACGTACAGCGTCAATGGCCGGTTCTTGTTCGCCTCTTTGAAGGTGCTGTAGCCGGGGTTGCTGGTGTCCGCAAGACGGGCACTGGGCGCGCCCACGGTTGTGACGCGGGAGTTGACGATGTCGCCCAGGCGATTGCGTTCCAGGCCCGTGGCTCCCGCCGTGGAGCGCGCGCGGTAGCCGCTGCCTTCCAGGCTGCTGTCGCCGCGCAGCCACTTCACATAGTTCGCGCTGTCGTCGCCGCTGACGTAGGTGGTGTCGAGTGCGAGCTTCTGCGCGTTGCTGAGGTTGGCGAGCCGGAACGGCACCCCGCCGCCGGCCCCGTTGTTGGCCTCGGGATTCCAGGTCGCCACGCGGCGGCTGCTGTCCCAGCCGGTGGAGGTGGCGGCGGTGCCCAGCTGGTTTTCCAGCGTAGTGCGGGTCGTCCAGCTCGGCGTGCTGGCCACGGTGGGCACGCCATCTGCGTTGAAGGTGATGCCTCGCGCGCTGACCACGCCGCTCCAGTTGGAGGAGTCGTATTGCGCGGAATACGAGACGTCGCCCGTCACCGATGGCTGCGCAGTGGAAAGCGACAGCGAGGTGGTGTAGTTCTTGATGTTGCTGGCGATGCTGGCGAAGGCTTGGGTCAGGCCCGAAACCATGGTGTCGGGCTTGCCGGCGGCGAAGTAGTTGTCGGGGCGTGCCCAGGTCGAGTTGTTGCGTGTGTCGGTCAGGATCTCGCCATTGGTGGACCACCAATCCAGCGGAATGGTGCCGGCGTAGGTGTACGGGTCGAAGTTGATCGCCCCCGTCGCGTCGATCAGTCCCGCTTCCTTGAGCTTGCTTTGCTTGAGCCCGCCGAACTTCGCGGCCAGATAGAACTTGTTGTTGCGTGAGAAGGATTGTTCCAGCACGTCCACCCAGTAGGTCTGCACTGTCTGCGCGCCGGTGAGGTCGGAGCGCAGATCCTTGGTGTTGGCCTCGAAGGCCAGGCCCGCCATGTAATCGGTCGAGTAACGGCCGGCGCCGCCGCTCACGGCATCGCCGCTGGCGCCCAGCCCAGCACCCATGCCCTGCAGCACCTTGGCGTTTCCGGTGGACCTCGGGGCATCGAACAGCCGGTCCCCGGACACCGCCGTCGGCATGGCGGGCTCGTGGTCCGTGAGCGTGTTGCCGGGCACGTTTTTGTCCCGGTGGGTATAGATATCGCCGATGCCGAGCACAAAGTTGCGCTGGCAGGAATACAGGATCGGGTCATCCCACGTGCCGATAATGGGGAAGCCGTCCGTCCACCGGGCCTTTTGAGCCGCGTTGCCGCTCGATATGTCCGACCATGAAGCCACGTTGCCCTGATTGCTGAAGTAGCGCAGCGCGGCGTAGTAAAGCTCGTTGACGGGGTCGTAGCTCTTGTACTGGCCGGGCGAGAGCTGACCGAACTTGTTGAGGTAGTTCATCACGCCGCTGTCGCTCACGCCGGTGTTGAGGGCGTCGTCGCTGTCCGGGTTGCGGATGAAAACACCCGTGGTGGCATTCCATTCAGCGGCGGCGTTGGCGACTGCGGCCTGGCCCGGCATCGGTTTGGTGGGCCCCACGAATTTCTGGCGGGCACGCATCACGCCGCCATCGCGCAGTTCATTGTCATCGTTCAGGTAGCCGAAGGCGCTGAAGCGGATGTCGTTCGCGTATTTCTGCACCAGCCCCTCAGGCTTCCAGCCGTTCGTGTACTGCTTGCAGTTGGTCTCGACGCCGCCCGCTGCTGCGGAAGGGTCGCAGACCTTCGTGCGCATCGTGAGATCGTAGGAGGCGTTTGCGCTTGTCATGGCCTCCACGGTGCTGAATGCGGCGCCGTCGTCCAGTGGCTCCGAGAAACTTGTGTAGGCGGTGGCACCTGGGAGCTGCCATGACAAGACGACGCTGGCACCGCCCGTGTTGTCCCACTGGTCGATCCGGACTGAAAACGACTGCCCCGCCGTAAGAGCGATGTCGCTTGTGACATCTGCGTTGGTTGCGTCGGTGTAGGTGGCGCTGTTGATCCGCCGATTGGCGTTGGTGAAGTTGCTGCTGCCAGTCGTGTCCACATAAAGCCGCGCGCCATCGTCGTGCTGGAGCTTGAACTTGTAGTTTCCCGTCGCTGGCGCGACGAAGGTTCCTGTGAACTGTGTTGAGAACTTGTCCGCGTCGATGTTTGCCCTAGGGGATCCGGACCAGACCTGGTTCGCGCTGACATTGTTGTCTGTATATAACGGACTGGTCAGGTTCGCATTGCCGCTGAGAGCGGTGCCGTTCCAGTACTTGACCGTGAACAGTCGCTGGGTTTGCTGCGAAAAGCGCATGCGAAAACCCATGCCGTTGACCCGGATGCGGAAGTTCGTTGCGCTGGCAAAGGGTGTTGCCCCGGCGATATAGGCCGAAGGAAGAGAACGGTCACCGAACAGGCCCTGGCCCGAGTGCCAGCCTTTTTCAAGAATGGTTTCCGTCTCGGTATCGACGACGCGGCGTCCGCCCGTCATGGCCCAGCGGAAGGGGTCGATGGTGGCCGTGGCGGCCCAGTTCAGGAAGTTGCCGCTCCATTTGCCGGAGCAGGTGCGGTTGGTGGCCAAGCCGGCGGGCCGGAAGGAGCTCGTGTCCCCGGTATTCGTGTCGTTAGGCGCGGCGTTGTACTGGTAGGTGTAGCACTTCTCCGGATCGAAGTAGCCCAGGAATCGGGTGGTGGGCGCATAGTTGTCGGTGTGCGCTGTGCGGGAGGCTGTGGGCCATTCCACCGACAGCGTCAGCGCCAGGTTGCCGGGCACGGTGGCGCTGGCAAAGACTGGTTGGTCGGCCAGCGCGGCGGCATGGGCCACGCCCTGCCAGGGCAAGGTGATCATCAGCGCCACGGCAACGGCGCGCTTCGAGGTGAGGTTTCGGCTTGTCATGGCGGGGCGTCCGGCGCAGGGGGCGGATCAATCGGTTTCTGGCTTGGTGAAGGTGCTCTGGATGAACACCCGCGTATTGCGCGGGCCAAGGACGCGCGCGCTGACGCGGTAGATGGGCTCGGTCACGTAGGCCAGGCCGGTACTGCCGCCGGGGCGCAACTGGGCACTGCCGCCGGCCGGATTGCTAAGTGGGGTGGCACAGCCTTCCTTGCCCTGCAGTTCGGCGGTCTGTGTATCGTTGATGCACAGGCGTTCGACGACGTAGCGGATCTTCACGTCGTTGGTAGCACCGGTGAGGTCGTTCGTGGTCTTGCCGACGGCGGCGAATTGCGTGTCGTCGAGCAGCGCAAGGGGAATGCCCTGGGCATTGGCTGCGAGGGGCACGGCGCTGTAGTTGTTGTCCTTGCTGGCACTGGCGGGATAGCTGACCTTCACCGCCTTGGCGATGGCCTGTTCGGCTTGGTTGACCAGATCGCGGCGGAAGGCGAGGTTACCTGCGCCGGCGAGCGAGCTGTTCATCGAGCGCATGACGGCCACGCCGCTGGCCAGCAGGACGACGAGCACCACCAGGGCGACCAGCAGGGCGGCGCCGCGCTCGGTGCGCCGGGCACGGGAGAGGGGGCTGATGACGGTGAAGTTCATGGCAGGACGGAAGCGGCCCGGTCAGGGCATGAGTGCGTTGCGCAGAGGGATCGTGGTTTCGACCACGCGGTGCGCGTAGTGGCGGTCGGCATCGGAAAGCGTGACGGTGCTTTCGCCAGGCAGGCTTTTGAGCAGTGTGTATTCCGCATCGGCCGCGAACTGCGGCTGGCGCGCGCCGCTGCGCAGCAGCAGGCTGACACGCACGCCGACGATGCGGCGCAAGTGCTCGGGCGGGCTTTCGGCCAGCAGGGTCGCGGGGGCGTAGGTGCCGGTGGGTGCCTGCCAGCTCAAGCTTGTCGTAGCGAAGTTGCTGGTGCTGATGTTGTTGTCCACGCGATAGACGGCGCGCAGCGCGACCACGCCTTCGGCCACGGCCTCGGGCGTGTCGGCGCCGCTGGTCTGCAGGAGGTCGCCGCGGTACAGAACGTGGTCGGTGCCCACACCGAACAGGTCCAGGCGCAGATCGCTGGCCTTGCCCATGCCGGAGACGAAGCTGCCGCGCTCCGCGAGACCGGCGCTGATCACCGTGCCGAGCTTGCTGGTGTCGCCCACATAGTTGCCGCCGATATCGAGCAGCTTGGAAGGCGTGGCGTTGGCCGGGAAGGCGCTGAAATTCGAAGCCACCTGTGTGATCGCGCATTCGCTGGGCGTGCCGGTGCTGGCGCTGACCAGCAGCACGTCGCCCGGCTGGAAGCCCAGGGTGTTGTCGAGTTCGATCTGGCTCCCCGAGAGGTTGGCCCGGACCTCTCTGCCCACGCCGCCAATGCCGGCGCTGCCAGCCACGACCATCAGGATGTCTGAGCCGCCGGCCGACTGGCCCTGTCCGATGAGCACGGGTGTCGCACCCAGCTTGGCCTGGCCCGAGGCGCCGCCCAGGAAGCCGGCAAAGGGCGCTGGCAGCACGCTCGCGCGGGGCAGCACCGCGGTGGCTCCGCGCTTCGCATTCAGCTTGCAGCCCAGGGCGCCGTTGGTGTCCGCGCCTGTGCCGTCGGACGCATTCCAGCCCTGCATGAAGCCGGAGCCGGCGTTGCGCAGGGCGCGGTCGATGACGGTGGCGGCATAGGCGCCGCCCTGGGTCATGTCATTGAAGCCGGTGGTCACGCGCTCGTGCTGGCGGCCGACGACGATCATCGTGGTGACGACCAGGACCACGAGGAGGCCAATGGCCAGCGCGACCAGCAGTTCGACCAGGGTCAGGCCGGCCTCGCGCAGGCGGTGCATTGCGAAAACGGGAGTGGGTGTGGGCTGCATCTTGGGCTGCCGATCAGGGAACGGGAACCACCGGGAGATAGGCTCGGGTGCTGAGGGTGCCGCCTTCGTCGGTGGTCTTCCTGGAGGGCTGCTTCCAGGTGATGGCAATGTCGGCAGCACTCCCCGAGAGGGTGGCGTCGCCCGGCACAGCGGTGACGGTGCCATCGCCATTGGGCAGCCGGCTGCCCACCGTCGTGTCCCATGCCGTAACGTCGTCGGCGGCTACAGTGGTTGAGCGATTGATCCACATCGCGGCGATGATCTCGTCGGCAAGCAGGGCGGCCTGGTTGCGCTCTTCGGCATCGTTGGCGACGTTGACGGCGCGGGCCTGCAAGCCGATGAGGCCGAGCACGCCGAAGGAAAGGATCAGGACTGCGACCAGGACTTCGATCATGGCGACGCCGTGCTGGGAACGGCGGGACGGGGAGGCGGGTGTCATGGTGTTCTCGGATGAGGTGCCTTGGGCGTGTCAGGCCGGGCAGCCATCGGGTGTGGTCGTGGCATCGAAGGTCTTGCTCGGGTCGCACATGCGGACTTGCCCGCCTACGCTGACCAATACGCGCAGGCTGCGCGTGGCCTGGGTGAGCGCCACGCCATAGACTTGCGCGGGGCCGCCCGAAGGCAGGGCGCACGATACGCCGGTGATCCCAGGCGCGCTGTTGTCTTTCAGGCGCCCCAGGCTGCTGAAGCACAGTGCGGCTGGGCCGGTGATGGCAACCTCTGAACCGACATCGTCGATGACGCCGGTGTCGAGCAGCGCCATGCTTTCGCTGGAGCCATCGGGAACGACCGTGTACGCGGCCCAATGCTTGCCGTTGACCGCCGCCGCAACGGGTGTGTTCCCTGAGGGCGTGGCGTTGGTGAGAATGAACACGACTTGCTGGTTGCGGCGCATGGCCTCGGTTTGTGCCGTGCGCAGGCCGTTCTGGAGCGTGTTGGCGACGGCGCGCACCTTGTTGTTGCGCACGAAATCGATCAGTAGCGGCGCGGCAATGCCCAGCATGACGGCCAGCACGGAGATGGTGACCATCAGTTCGATGAGAGTGAAGCCCATCGTGGCACGACGCCGACTGAAGTGCCCGAAGCCGACATTCAGCATGCCTGACCCTTCTTGAGGATCCACGCGGAATTGCAGGTGCCCCAGGCGCCGGCGGTGGTCGAGCGCACGTTCTGGTGGGTGACCTTGAAGGTGAAGCCCTGGCCTGTGGCCTGAATGGTGTAACTTGTAGCGTCGGGTGTGCCGTCGCACGAGAGGGCGAATTTCCCCGCATTGGGTGCCGTGGAGCAAGGCGTCGCGGCGCCACCGGAGATCGTCGCGAAGGTGCGGTGATTCTGGTAGTGGCGTTCCATGTCGGCCTGCAGGCTCATCAGGCCGGCCGTGCCTTCGGCGATCTGGCCACGCAGGACGTAGTCCCTGTAGGAGGGATAGGCGATGGCCGCCAGGATGCCGATCACTGCCACCACGATCATCAACTCGATGAGCGTGAAGCCTGCGGCGGCGCGGCGGAGATTTCGGACTTTTCGGATAGCGGAGGACATCGAAGTAGCACCGGACGGCAAATGTGAACAAACGTGCCTAAATGTGGCTGAGTGTGAACAAAGATGATGCCGAAACCGCCCCCCGAAGCCCGTGCCGTTTGTCGGCTGTGGCCGACCGTTTGGAAACATTTGTAAATATCTGGCCGGCCGCACCTGCCTGCCTGCCTGTCCAATTCATCCGATGCCTTTCCTCAGTCCGGCACTCATCGCCATTCCTTTCCTTTTTCCCTTGGTTGCCGGCCCGTCGGTGCATGTATGGCAGTTGCTTTGCTCGTGGACTTGCACAGCGCTCTTGCTGCTGAGCAATGCCAGTTCCGGGTCTTTGCCTGCTCGCGTTCTCTGCTGGCTCGCAATCTGCGCAGGTTGCATTGCGCTGTTCCAGAGTGACGGGCCTGGCAACTGGATGGCCGCCTGCGTCGCAGCGGGGGGCGTCGGGATTGCGGCGTTGGTGGGGGCACGCATGGCGGGTTCCGGCGGAGCTTCCGCATTGGCGCGGGGGATCCTGGCTGCGGGCCTGATCAGTGCCGTGCTTGGCCTTCTGCAGTACTACGGCCAAGCCGAATGGTTGTCTCCGTGGACAAGCTCTCCCCCTGTCGGGCAGGCCTACGGCAACCTTCGCCAGCGCAACCAGTTCGCAACGCTGATCAGCATGGCTTGCGTGGCTGCTTTGTGGCTTTACGCGGCGCGACCTCCAGCAGGCGTGCGGCGCTGGTTGATCGCTTCAGTGCTGCTCCTTCTAGTTGCGGCGGGCGCCTCGACATCCCGTACGGGGTTGCTGCAGCTGTTGTGCATCTTCGGGGGAGCGGCTTTCATCTCGCGGCGGGAACGCAGCTCGGCGCCCGCCGAAGAAGCCGGAACGTCCAGGCGGCTGCCTCCGCCAGGGCTCCTGCTCGCCACCATCCCCCTCTACTTCGCCATCGCCTGGCTCCTCCCCCAGTTGGCCGCCGGCGGCGACGGCCCCGTCGAAAGCATGATCCAACGCCTGCAGACCGGCGCCCCCCAGGACCACAGCCGCCTGATCCTGTGGCGCAACGTGCTCGCGCTGATCGCCCGGCACCCCTGGGCGGGCTGGGGATGGGGCGAGCTCAGCTTCGCCCACTACAGCAGCCATTACGACGGCGCCCGGTTCGTCGAGATCCTCGACAACGCGCACAACCTCCCGCTGCACCTGGCGGTGGAGTTGGGCATTCCCGCCGCCGTGCTGATCTGCGGCGGCTTTCTCTGGATGGTGCTGGCCGCGCGGCCCTGGCGGGAGCGGGACCCTGCGCGCCTGATGGCCTGGGGCATGCTGGGTGCGATCGTGCTGCACAGCCTGCTCGAGTATCCGCTCTGGTATGGACCGTTCCAGCTGGTGTTCGGACTGTGCCTCGGCATTCTTTGGCCGGGCGCGGGCGGCGTTGCGGTCCGGCCTGCGCTGTCATCCCTGGCGGCGGGCGTCATGCTGGCGGTCGTGGGGCTCGCCAGCTGGGACTACGTCCGCGTCAGCCAGATCTACCTGCCACCCGACGAACGGCTTTCCGCGTATAGGCAGGACACGCTTGCCAAGGTGCGGGGCACGTGGTTCTTCGGGCGGCAGGCCGAGTTCGCGGAACTGACGCTGACCACCGTGACGCCCGCGAATGCCGCTGAGATGCACTCGCTCGCGCAGCGGGTGATTCATTTCTCGCCGGAGCCGCGCGTCATCGTCAAGCTGATCGAAAGCGCCGAGCTGCTGGGGCGCGAGAGTGAAGCCAGGGCGCAGGCAGAGCGTTTCAGCGATGCTTTTCCACAGGAGTTCGCCCACTGGCTGAAGGAAGCCGATCGCGGGCCGGAGCAGCTGGCGCCGCCGCCATAGAGCAAGACCGGCGAGCCGGCCCGATCGAGGTGCCGCGCACGCTCGCGGCCGTCAATCGATCACTCGCTCGCCGACGTCGTGCACGTCGTATCCGTCGCGGGTTGGCACACCCTTGCCCGCCCCGTCTTTGCGATCACCACGATGCGGGTCTGCCGGGTCTTCGCCGCGTCCGGGATGTCGTTGCGTTCGATCTTCAGCGTGGCGGGCTGGAAGGTCGAATCGCTGGTCTGCGTGTAGCCCGAAGGGTTGAACATGATGTACGCAGGGCTGCTCTTCGCCGTACCCTGGCCTGTCGCCGAGAAGTAGGCGGGCAGCGCATCCTGCCGCGTGATGAGGATGTCCGAATCATCGAGCTTCCGGTTGTTGTCGGTGTCGACGAAGACGGTCCAGCCGGTCGCCCAGTCGTTGTCCGCGCGCGGCACGACGACCGCCTGCCTGCCTCGCTTCATCGCCTCTCCCCTGGCCGCATTCAAGGCCGCGATGAACGAGTTCGCCGCCGAGGTGAGCTGGGAGTTGCGGTGAAAGGCGACGAAGCTCGGCACGCCGACCATCATCAGGATTGCGGCGACGGCTATCGTCACCATCAATTCGATCAGGGTGAAGCCCTTTTCCCGAGGAGGCAGCTTACGGGCGTTCATGGCCAGCAGACCCGGAAGTTCGTGCTCGCGGCCGTACCCGTGCAGCCCTTGGCGCCCGTGCTGCTGAGGGTCAGCGAACCGGCTGCGGCGTCAGTGCGGGTGGGTTTTGCGGTGAGCAGCACGCAATCGGTGATCGCCTGGTCGCCGCATCTGGCCGCGGAAAGCCAGTAGGCCGGGGCGGAGGCGTTGTCTCCCGAATGGACCTTGAAGATGCTCGAGGCACTGGCCGGCGTCGTGGCGCCGCTCGTGGCGTCGGTGCTGAACGCCAGGTATGCGTTGCGCTGCGTCATGTATCTCTCCTGCTGCTGCATCAGCTCCAGCAGCGCAGTCCGCGCCTGTGCCCGCCTGCCCTTCAGGACCGCCTCCGTGTACGACGGATAGGCGATGGCGGCCAGGATCCCGATCACGGCCACGACGACCATCAGCTCGATCAGCGTGAATCCGCGCACCGCGGCGCGCTTCGTTGTGTTGTTCATGCTCACGATCCGCGCTTCAGATCCAGGTAGTTGTTGATCTGCCGCCAGCTCAGCCGCCCTCCGATGAGGGTGACTTCCACCCGTCCGTTTTCGCCGGTTCCCCCGCCGACGTTGTCGATGCCGCCGGAGCCTTGTGAAATCGCCTGGCTCGTGATCCGTCTCGCGCGCTGGCCCGTGCCGTTGCTGATGGCGGCGACCGTGCTGGCCACCTCGATCACCAGCGGCTCCCCCGTGATGCCGACCGTCGATGCGCTCCGCGTTCCGATTCCCGTGTCCACGTTGACGATGTAGGCGTTGCCGCCGCCTCCGCTCGCGCCGCAGGAACTCGAGTCGCCCGCGGCCGCCGGGATCAGGCTGGCGAATACGAGCGTGTCGCCGCGCAGCGTCGCCGCGCTCACCTGCCGTTCGGAACTCGCGTAATCCATGTACCAGCCCGAACTCACGGTCGATGCTGTCGTCAGGTCGCTCGTGGCGCGGCCCCAGGTGAAGCTGGGCACGATGATCGCGCCTGTGGAGTCGATGGTGGCCGCTCTCAGCCGGGCACGCCCGCTGATGGCGCCGGAGCCGTTCGGCGTCGCATCGGGAGTGGCCGTGCCGTCGTCGTAGATCACGTAGAACGAGTTCTGCGCCGTCGACGAGCGGTCGTCCGTCTCGAGGTACTTGCCGGTGCCGAAGGCCACCAGAATGGCCCTGGGGTCATTCGTCGCGGTCACCAGCGTGGGCGCCATGCTGATGGGCTGCACCTTGCCTTCGCTGTCCTTGGCGACGAAGAGCGGGTAAGGAGCGTTGTCGCTGGCCTTCTTGAAGGCCGACAGGTTCGCCATGTTCCACCCGGAGGTGCCGTGGCTGCGGAAGTCGAGCTTCCACATGTTGCCGTGCAGGTCTCCCGCGAAGATCTGGGCCACTTCGCGATTGCCGCCGGTGGCGATGGCTGCCTTGAAGTTGAGCACGCCGGTGGGCTTGGTCACGGCCAACGTAGCGTCGTAGGGCAGTTCCACCTTGTAGTAGTTGGTGCCGAGCTCCCAGCCCGTTTCCGGTGCTTTCGACAGATCGAGCAGGAAGATGGCGGGATGGCCGGTGCTGAATTTGTTGTCCGAGTTGGCCTTGGTGTAGTTGTTCACCCCGCTGGCGACCACCGCGAACCACTTGTAGGTGGCGGTCGTTGCCGTCGGTGCGCTGGTGCGCATCTTCAGGATCTGCGGCTGCCCGACGACGAATCCCATGTCGACGTCGTCGTCCGCCGTGAACTCCCACATCACCTTCGATGCGTCGAAGGCCGTCGGGTCGGTGACGTCCAGTGCGAACACGCCGCGCCCGCCTGCACCGGTGCCGGAAACCAGCACCGTCTTCCAGTCGGCCGAAGTGCCAGAGGAGCCCACCTGTGCTTCGGCCACCACCGGCGGGCCGTCCACATAGCTCTGGTGGTGGGACACGTAGTTCACATCGGTCAGCGCGGCCAGCCTGGGCGACATCCAACTGGGGATGTAGCCGAACAGTTCATCGCCGTTGCTGGCGTTGAATGCGTGCAGCATGCCGTCGTTGGCGCCCACGAAGACAGCAGGAGTGCGGTCGAGGTTGGCCGTCCTGAAGGCGGAATAAGAGGTCGAGTTGATGTTGTTGGCGGGTGCGCCCGAATACACCACGCTCGAATTGATGATGTCTCCCAGCAGCTTCCTGTTGCGCCGGCGGAATTGCGAGCCTTCGAGGGCGTTGCTTCCGCGCAGGTAGCTCACTCGGTCGGAGCCCAGCGAGTCGGCCCTGGTCGAGGGCGTGAGCTTGCCCAGGTCGGCCCTTTGCGCGTCGGTCAGCGAGTCCCACAGGAACGGACTGGCCTTGGGCACGGCATTCCCCGCACGCCCGATCACGATGTTGCGTGAAGTTGCAGGCGCGGAGAGCGCAGCCAGGCGGCTCGAGGCCGACCACGTCGGGGTGGGCGAGATGCTGGCCTTGCCATCGCTGATCGTGATCGCCTGCGAAAACAGGTCGCCGCTCCAGTCGCTGGTGTCGAACGCACCCTGGTAGACGGCGTTGCTCGTCTGCAGCGACTTCGACTGCACCGCGCTGCCGGCAATGCTTCGCGCGGAGGTCGATGCGCGGCTGAAGATGCTGTCGAACGCGCTCAGCACGCTGCGGGCACTGCTTTGCAGATAGTAGGTGCTGGCCTCGCCGGGCCGGGCACTGTCCTGCCAGACGTTGTCATCGGCCGTGCCGTCCTGGCGCTGGAAGGGGTTGCCGAAGGTGTTGAAGGGCTTGCGGCCTGGGTTGGAGGGGTCCGACTCGAAACCACCGTACTTCGCCGCAGTGAAGAACTGGTTTCTGTTGCGCCGGGTATTGGCGTCTTTCTGATTGCCGTGTTCGTTCACGTCGAAGAAGAAGCTCTTCACGCGCAGGCCGGGGCGCTGCATGCTGGGTTGCGCAGTCCAGTCCGTGCCGCGGATGTCGTGCGTATGGGCCCAGTACGAGTGTCCGATGATCGAGTGGGTGCGTACATCGGCGTTGGGGGCAGGGTTGCCTTTCGTCTCTCGTTTCTTGCCCTGCCCGTCGAGGTATTCCTTGGCCGTCCCCTTCTCGAAGGCGATGACCGTCTTCGTCCAGTCGTCGACGTTTGGATGGTTCAGTGCCGGATCGGGTTTGGGAAAGCGATAGTCGCCGTCGTGCGTGTTGATGTCGCCGATGACCACGATGTTGCTCTTGAGGCAGGCGTAGTTGCTGGAACTGGTGCGCCCATCTCCGTAGGGGTCGCTCCAGGTGGTGAATACCGGGTAGCCGTCGTACAAAGCCGTCGTCAGCTTGCTGGTGGCTTCGTCGCTCGGCTGCAGCCCCTGCAAATAGCGGAGTGACTCGTAGTAAAGCTCGCTGACCGGGTCGTACACCTTGTAGCGGCCTGCCACGGGCCCGGTGCGACCGAACTTGTTGAGGTAGTTGATGACCCCGCTCACGCCGAAGGTGGCATTGGTGCCCGACAGCGTCCTGCCGTCCGGATTGGCCGCGAATACGCCCGTGGTGGCGTCCCATTCGGCTGCCGCGTTGCCGCCGCTGGGCGTGTTCTCGATGCCGTTGATGTCGAAGGTCTTGGCGCCGACGTACTTCATGGGCGCGCGCAGCACGCCGCCATATCGTCCGCCTTTGGCGCTGTACGTCTGCTCCATGAGGTAGCCGAAGGCAGCCAGGCGCAATCTGTCGCTGTACTTCTGCACGGTACCGGTCGGCTTGTAGTTGCCGCTCGGGTACCTGGTGCAGAAGCTGTAGTCGCGCACGTCGGCCAGGTCGCCGGCGCTGGTCTTCTCGCAAACCCTCACGCGGGAGTAGAAGAAGCCATCGCTGTTGAGGTCATGGGCCGGCCTCGCGGTGGAGCCGGCGGGGGCCGTGTAGCAAGCTTTGGCAACGCCCGGCGCGGGGTCGGTGAATACGGCGTTGCTGCAGGAGGTGCCGCCCGTGAACCGGCCGACCATCCAGGTGTTGCCGGCGCCGTACCAGACTTCCCTTTTGTCGGAGAAGTCGCAGTTGGCGTCCTCGTTGGCGCAACTGGACGACGCGACGTAGGCAGGCTTGTCGCCTTGGAAGGGAAACGGCGCTGTCGACATGCTGGCGCTCAGGCTGTAGCTGCCTGTGGCAGTGCAGCTGCCGCCCAGGGCGGTACCGAAGTAGATGCGGTTCAAGGTGTTCGCCACCCAGATGTCGCTGGCGCCGGCCGCGGCGATCATCCGCTGCGGCACCGCGCCCCAGTACCTGCCACTGCCACCGCCGTCGCGCAGCAGCTTCTTCGAGGGAAAGTTGGTCGTGTTCCACATGCAGGTGGGGTCGCCGTTGGGAAGCACTGCGCGCTGCAGGATGGTCAGGTCGCTCGTGTCGATGTAGCGGTCGCCGCCCGAGAGGGCCAGGCGCAGCATGTCGATGGCCGAACTGCTGGCCCAGTTCAGGAAGTTGCCGCTGAAGCCGTCCTCGCACATGCGGTCCGTGCGCGTGCTGGACTGGATGCGGTCGAAGCGCTTGTAGTCGGAGGCCTTGAGGCCCGCGGCAGGCGTTTCGTTCGGCGCGTCGTTGTACGCATAGCAGGCATTCGCGTCGTAGTAGCCGATGTACTCGTTCAGGTTGCTGTACGTGTTGTCGGAGGTGCCGCCGGCCGTGTACTGCGCTCCGACGGTCGGGAACTCCACCGACAGTGCCAGCGTGAGGGCGGGCTTGTCTCCGGAGGTGGTCGCATACAGCGGCTCGCTCGCCAGCGCGATGGGCCTGATGTCTGGTGCCGTCGTGCGGCTGCCCGCGAACGACACCGCGAGCAAGGCCGCCGCAGCCAGTGGGAGCGCGAGCTGCGCGAGCACGCGCGGCCGCTTGAACCAGGGCCTTGGATGGGAAGAGAACGTTGTCATGGAAGGCTGCTCGCGTCAGTCGCGATAGATGATCTGGACGACGCCATGGATGTCGGCCCGGGGGCCGAAGCCCATGGCCGTCACGCGGAAGATGTATCTGGCGGAACCCCCTGAGGCGTCGCGGTTGGCCGGGTCTTCGATCGGTTCGATGACATAGCGCGGCGCCCTGGCTGGCTGGATGCCTTTGTCGCCCGCCGGGAAGCTGCGGCCGGTGAACTCGCCGTAGGCGGTGGTCTTGGCGCCGGTGGTCGCGGTGAAGTCCACCGCCAGCCAGGCGGGCTTGCCGGTTGTTTCGAGCGCGCACAGGCCCTTGCTGTTGCCTGAGCTGCCGCAACCGCCGACGAAGGCGTTGGTGTTGGCCATGTCGGTGAACACGGCACGCCGGCTGGAGGCAGCGGGGCCGTGGATGTCGAACTCGGCATCCATCAGCGCCGCTTCGGCCGACTGCCAGGCGACCTGCATGTCCCGGTCGTTGCGAGCGCTGCGCTCGCCCATGGTGGCGATCTGCGCCGCGCCCGCGCCGAGGATGGAGACGATCACCAGCAGGAGCAGAACGACGATCAGCGAGGCGCCAGCCTGGCGGTTGGGGCGACTGGGGCGGCCAGGGCGGCTGAAGAGGCCATGCTTCATTCAGAGTCCCTGGTCGTTGCGAAGATGGATCGTGAAGGTCATGGCCTGGCGCAACCGTCCGTCGGGCGTCGGCTGGACGGTGGTGCCGGCGTCGTCGCCGACTGCGAAGGCGCTGCCGCGTTGACCTTTATCACTGCCTTTTGCGACGCCGAGCGGATGGAAGGTCTGCGTCTCCATGTCCTGCGCGGCACCCTTGGCACTGCGCAACACCATGCCGATGCGCAGGCTGCGCACCCGGCGCCAATTCGCAAGGGTTGCGGCGGCATCGCCATCGACGTGCATCTGGTCGGCCCGCAGATAGGCGTTCGGAACATCGGGTACCGCAGCATTCTTCGCAGGAGCCTGGCCTGCGGCGACGCCATCGACGCCGTACAGCACCTGGAAGTTCTCGACGCCTTGCACGATGGGCGCGGACTTCCACGCACTCGTCGCCGCGTCGTAGTAGGTGCAAAGCAGCGACGGCTCGCCCTGGCTCTGCCCCACCGAGAAGATGCTGGCCATGCGCGTGTACCGCGCACCCGCCTCGCTGATGTTCGGCGCCGTCGAGGGCGCGTTGCCGGCGCAGTCGATCATGGACTTGTCGGCCCCGGTTTCCGCGGTGAGCGCGAAGGTCTGCGCCACCTGGTAGCGCAGGATGAGCACGTCGCTGCCCGCGCCGGCTTCCCTGCTTGGCCATTCGCTGGATGCGGCCAGCGGATCGGAGAGGTCGACCTTGGCGTTGTTGAACCCCATGACGCTGGGCGCCGGGTTGCTCGCGGCGGACTTCGGGCGTGTCGCCGCGAAGAACACATCCTTGTAGCCGGCCTGCACGCCGATGCGCTGGATCATGTCCGCCGCGAACCGCCCGTTGTCACGCAGCTGCGAAGCCGCATCGACCGTGGTGAATCCACGTTGCGCCACCGACAGCGCCGATACCGCTGCCAGCACGACCACCAGGCCCACGGCCATGGCCACGAGCAGTTCCACAAGCGTGAGGCCGCGAAGGGCGCGGCGGGACGAGGAGGAGGCGGGGAGGGAGGAGGCGATCAAAGCGTGCTCCCCGGCGTCACCGCCAGCACCACGGAAGGCCGGTCCGACGCCTTCCAGATGTTCGTGTCGCCACTCTTCAGGGACGGCCGGCTCCAGCCGATCTTGACCAGGATCGGATCGCTGCTGTCGGAGGAGGTGCAGCCCCACTGCGCCGTGCCGTCCGATGCAAAGGGCGCGGCGTCGCGGCAGATGCGGACACTTGCGCCCGGCAGCGCGTCGTCCACCCGTGCCAGCCAATCGGTCAGTTCGGCTTGCGCAACTTTCTCCGGCGTGTTGCACGAGCTTCCGACCGAAAGGCAGTAGGACGCGCTCGGGGCCACCAACGGGTTCGACAACTTTCCAGTCAGATAAGGATTGTTTGTGGCGAGCAGCGCCTGGTCCTTGTTGCCCCGCATCATTTCCGCCAGTTCGCGGGCCAGCACCACCGCCGTCGACTGCAGGCGGGCATCGCGATTGGCCTGCAGCGACGCCGCCTGCAGCGCGACCATGCCCAGCAGCCCGAAGGACAGCACGACGATCGACACGAGCACCTCGATCAGCGTGAAACCCGCAACGCGGCCGGCATTTCTTGCTCGACGGGAAAAGGAGTTCATCGATCGGGAAGCGATTTGTTAACAAAAGAGATCTTCATCGTGTTAACTGCTGTTAACTTTGTCTAAAATTGTTTATGAATGATGCGGCACGCGAGTCGTGATCGGTGCGCCGCTCGTCGGGCTATGGCAACCGTCAGGAGACATTCGTTGTCGATCCGTTGTGGGGCTCGACGGATTTGGGGGCGGCGCTGTACCGCAGGCATCGCTGATACCTGCTCGCGACGCGAGTGGATGAAGGGAAGGGGGGCGTGCTCCACAGCACATGCTGTGCAGCGGCTCAGGGACGATCGGCGTTTCAGCCGACTTGCGGCCTCTGCCTGCCCGGGCAGGTCAGGCGCAAGCGCAGCAGACGTGCGGCTTGGCCGGGGCGGTCATTTGTTGTGGCTGGCGCGATGCCACTCGGTCGAGGACGACGTGTCCTGGCCGCGGCACGGAATGCTTCGGGGGAGGCTTCGTCGAGCTACTCGGAGGCTCCCGCCACCCAGCTCCCCGACTTCCCCCCGTGCTTCTCCAGCACATGCACGTCGGTGATCCGCATGCCGCGGTCCACCGCCTTGCACATGTCGTAGATCGTCAGGAGCGCCACCTGCACGGCCGTCAGCGCCTCCATCTCCACGCCCGTCGGCCCCACGGTCTCGACGGTCGCCGTGCAGACCACCTGGGGCGCGCTTCCCGCGTCGGCCAGCGCGAAGGCCACGGCCACTCGGGTCAGCGCCAGCGGATGGCACAGCGGAATCAGGTCGCTGGTCTTCTTCGCCGCCTGGATGCCCGCGATGCGCGCGATGCCCAGAACGTCGCCCTTCTTCGCCGTGCCGGACTCGATCAGCGCGAGCGTCGCCGCCTGCATCTCGATGCGGCCCGTGGCGACGGCCACGCGGTGGGTTGCGGGCTTGGCGGCGACGTCGACCATGTGGGCCTGGCCCTGGGCGTCGAAATGGGTGAGGGTGCTCATGGGTGAACGATCAGGTTGGAGGTGCATCATACGAGCCCGAGCCACAGACGAGGAATGCCGCGCTTGACTCCCCAACCCCACTCCAGAAGCCTGCCGAGGCCCACCCTGCAAGCCTTGTGTGCTAGCGTTTTGATAGCTTCCCAGGTGCTGCTGCCGGTGCCCGCGCTGGCGCAGATCCAGCAGGTGCTCCCCGGCATGGGCGACGGCGGCGAGATGACCGCCAGCGCCGAGCGCCATCTGGGCGACCAGATCGCCCGCGAGCTCTACCGCGACACCGACTACATCGACGACCCGGTGATCGCCGCCTACGTGCAGGACATCTGGCAGCGCCTGCTGGTCGCCGCCCGCGCGCGCGGCGAACTCACGCCGGAGCTCGACGAGCGCTTCGCCTGGACGATCCTGCTGGGCCGCGACCGCAACATCAATGCCTTCGCGCTGCCGGGCGGCTACCTCGGGCTCAACCTCGGGCTGGTGGCGGTGGTCGGCAGCCGCGACGAGCTGGCCACGGTGCTGGGGCACGAGCTCTCGCACGTCACGCAGCGCCACATCTCGCGGATCATGACGAAGCAGGGCCGGCAGATGCCGCTGATGATCGCCGGCCTGATCCTCGGGATGATCGCCGCCGGCAAGAGCCGCAACGGCGATGCCGGGCAGGCCATGATCATGGGCAGCCAGGCGATGTTCGCGCAGAACCAGCTGAACTTCTCGCGCGACATGGAGCGCGAGGCCGACCGCATCGGCTTCGGCGTGATGACGCAGGCCGGCTTCGCGCCGCAGGGCGCCGCCACGATGTTCGAGAAGCTGCAGTACGCCTCGCGCCTCAACGACAACGGCTCCTATCCTTATCTGCGCAGCCACCCGCTGACGACCGAGCGCATCTCCGACATGCAGGGCCGCTTCCAGTTCAACATGGATACGGTGCCGCCGCAGCCGCTGGCCATGGACCACGCGATGATCGCCTCGCGCGCCCGCGTGCTCACCCGCCCCGGCGTCGACGTGCTGCGGCTATGGATCGATTCGGCCTCCAGCGGTGAATTCGCGAAGAGCTCGCCAGCGCAGCAGGCGGGCACGCTGTACGCGGCGGCGCTGTCGGCAAAGGAGATGCGCGACTACAAGACCGCGCGCGCCCTGGCCGAGCGCCTTGCCGCGCGCGTGGCGGACGACCCTGCCGCGGCAAAGCAGGCACGCTGGCTCGGCGCGGAGATCGAGCTTGCCGCGGGTGCGGCGCCCAAGGCGGCGGCGCTGCTGGACGCCAGGTCGAAGGAGCGGCCTGAGATGCTGCTGTCGGCAGAGGCCGCTACGGCGATGCGCCAGCCAGCGCCGATGATTCCCGTGCTGCGCGACTGGGTCGCCGCCAACCCGCGCGACGCGACGGTCTGGCGCGCGCTCGGCAACCTCTATGGCGCGCAGAACGACACGCTGCGCGCGGTGCGCGCCGACGCCGAGGCGAACGTGGCGATCCTCGACTACCCCGCGGCGCGCGACCGCTTCAAGGCCGCGCAGGAGATCGTCCGCCAGTCCAAGGTGGTCGATCACTACGAGGCGTCGATCATCGACACCCGCGCTCGTGCGGTGGAGGTGCTGGTGAAGGAGCAGGCGGCGGAACCGCCGCTCAAGTAACTCGAGCGCTCCCGGGCGCTCAGCGTTTGGAGAGCAGTCCGCCCAGCGCGGACTCGATCAGCAGCCCCAGCACCGAATACAGCAGCGAGCCGATCAGCGCGGCCAGGAAGCCGTTGACGTGGAAGCCGCCCAGCAGGCCGGAGGCGGCCCAGAACAGCAGCGCGTTGATGACGAACAGGAAGAGCCCCAGGGTGACGATGGTGACGGGCAGCGTCAGTATCACCAGCACGGGCCGCACGATCATGTTGAGCAGGCCGATGACCGCCGCGGCGATCAGCGCGGAGCCGAAGCTGTTGACCTGGACACCGCTGTAGAGATAGGCGACCGCCAGCAGCGCCACGGCGCTGAGCAGCCATTTGAGGATGATGCGCATGGCGGCAGGATACCCCACCAGGCCCCGCAAAAGACAACGAGCCCCGGTGCGTTGCCGCGCCGGGGCTCGTCGATTTGGGAAGCTGCTTCCTGCGGTCTTACTCGGCCAGCTCGTTCGCCAGCACCAGCAGCGCGCCCATGCCCATCACCGCGCCGGGAAATGCCCAGCCCGACTGGTGCGGCGGTGTCTGGTCCGGCGTCACCGGCTCCAGGTCGACGCCGACCTTCGGACGACGCGCATCGACCACGTGGGTGGCCGAATGCTCGCGCTTGAGCTGCGCCGTGAGTTCGGCCAGCGGGCCCTTGGCCAGCACCGCCGTCACCTGCCCGCCGTTGCGCTCCAGCAGCGGCGTCATCTGCGCCTGCACCTTGCTGAACCACTTGGCGCGCCAGTTCTCGCGGGCGCTGTGGCTCACCCACTTGCTGATGCGATGCGTCATGCGCGGAGCGCAGGCCACGAGCACCCAATGGCGCGCCACGACGCTGTTGGCATCCGGCGCCAGTTCGGCGAACTGCTCGCAGGCGTAGGTGGCGTCGTCGACGTAAAGAATGATCTTTTCCATGGCGTGCTCCTTCAGGTAGTTAGAGTGACAGAGACTGGGTTGGACAGGAAGTTCGTTCGCGGTCGGGGGCAATGACCACCGGCGCTCAGCCGGTCGTCACCGCCGGTTCCTCGTGCTTGTTGCGGGCATGGCGCGCGGCCACCCACTTGCCGATCACCAGCACCAGCAGCGCACCGAGGACGCCGGCTGCGTACTTGATCACGTCGGTCTGCGGCACCTTCGGCACCCAGGTCCAGGCGGCGGTGTTCGCCAGAGCCGGGTCGGACACGGCCATCGTGCCGGCGATCCAGCCGAGCAGCATGCCGCCGGCAGTGATGATCATCGGGAAGCGGTCCATCAGCTTGATGACCAGCTGGCTGCCCCAGACGATGATCGGGATGCTCACGAGCAGGCCGAAGATCACGAGCGGCATCTGGTGGCTGTCGCCGGCGCCCTGGGCGGCGCCTGCAATGGCGATCACGTTGTCGACGCTCATCACGAGGTCGGCCACGATCACGGTCTTGACGGCGCCCCACAGCTTGTCGCTGCCGGCGATGTTGCCGTGCGCGTCGTCGTGTTCGGGAGCCAGCAGCTTGACGCCGATCCACAGCAGCAGGATCGCGCCCACCAGCTTCAGGAACGGAATGGCCAGGAGGGTCAGAGCGAAGAAGATCAGGATCACGCGCAGCGCGATCGCACCCGCGGTACCCCACAGGATGCCTTGCGTGCGCTGGGCCGGCGGGAGCTTGCGGCAGGCCAGCGCGATCACCACGGCGTTATCGCCGCCCAGCAGGATGTCGATCATGATGATCTGACCGACTGCGACCCAGAATTCCGGGGTCATGAACATTTCCATAGCTTTCCTCTTTTGTCTTCGCGCCCCTGCCTCTCCCTTCAGGGGTGACGACGGAAGGCGCATGTCTATGCGTTTCGATTCATCCCGTGCGGGGCGGGTCGAAAGCGAGGAATGAAGGCCGGGTGATTCCGGGGACTTGCGAACGCTTCGACCAAACCTGCACAGGTTCAAATCGAAGGTCTTGCTCGACAGCGTGCGCGCGAAAAATAGAGCGCGTACGTTGCCCGGCAGGCCGGAAGTGTTTTGCTTCGTATTGACGACCTGACGATTCGCGCCGTCGTGGCCGACAGCGCTCGGGAGCTACTCCCCTTCGTGCGGCGGATTAGAGCATCCAAGCTCCAGGTGGCGCAATCGAAAGTTTTCAGAAATTTAAAGAGAACCGCTTCAAAATGCGCATGAATACAAGGTGTGATGCTCTTGTTTTCATAGCGATCATGTCCCTTTGATGCTTCGGGACATTGCCGGACTATGATCGCCGTCCGCTGCTTTTTCACGCTCCATGGCCGCCATACACATCACCGACATCGAGGCCGCCATCAACTACTGGCGCGACAGGACTCCCTCGCCCGACGGCGTCACGCTGGGTCCCGAATTGCGGGCGCTGGCCGAGGTCTACGCGCTCATGGTCTTCCATCACGAGGACGAGGTCGACGAGGTCGGCTTTCCGCAGAAGGCCTGGGCCGCCTGGATGGCCTGGTACGACAGCACGCCCGACACGCCCTGCATCGCCATCTGCTCCACCAGCCAGGGCGACGACGAGTGCAAGGGCTGCGGCCGCAGCTTCGACGAAGTGCAGTTCTGGCCCGGCATGTCGCCCGTCGAGAAGCGCGCCACATGGCGCCGCATCACCATGGAAGACTCGGCCTGGCGCTTCAACCGATATGCCGAGCGCGCACGCGAGGCGGAGCGCGATCCGTCTTCGTCTGCGTCGGCCGACGAGCCCGAGTTCGATCCCGACGACGAGAAGAACTGGGCCCCATGACCATGCGCCGCCTCGCGCAAGCTCCCAATCTCGCGATCGCGACCGTGTGGGCGCATGCCCTGCGCGAGGAGGGCGTGGCCGCCACCGTGCAGCGCGAATTCCTCGGTGCGGTGATGGGCCAGCTGCCGCCCGACCAGTGCCTGCCCGAGATCTGGATCGACGACGAGAACCAGTTCGATCTTGCCAAGCGACTGCTGCACGAGTTGCAGCACCGTCCGCAGCGCAGCTGGCGCTGCGTGTGCGGCGAGCAGGTCGAGGGCGGTTTCGAGCAGTGCTGGCAGTGCGGCCAGATGATGCCGGCCGCCTGAGTCTGGCTGCGGCGCTTACTTCCAGCGCGCCAGTTCGATGTCGACGCTGTTGACGCCGTCGCCCAGCGTCAGCGTGTTTTCCTGGATCGTCGCCTGCAGCTGCATGCTGCGCTGCGCGAGCGCGGCCAGCGCCTGCGAGGCAGTGGTCGGCACGCGGTACACCTTGAGGTTCTGCGGCCGCGTGAGCTTGTTCTCGATGCCGCGCCACCAGATCTCGGCCGCGTGGTTGAAGGCGTAGACGATCACCTCGTCGGCCTTGTTGCAGGCCTTGATGATGGGCTTGTCTTCGGGCTGGCCGACCTCGATCCAGAGCTTGACCTCGCCTGTGAAGTCGCGCAGCCACACGTCGGGCTCCTCGACGTTCGACAGGCCGGCGCCGAAGGCCAGCGTGCCGTCGCCGTTGCACACGTCCTGCAGCTGGTGGGCGTTGAGCGCGAGCGCGACGAGCCGGATCATCATCCGCTCGTCGGTCTCGCTGGGGTGGCGCGCCAGGGTCAGCGCATGGTCGGCGTAGTAGCCGTGATCGATGTCGGCCACCGCGAGGGTGGCCTTGAAGATGGTGGATTTGAGGGCCATGGGTGCGCGAGTTTAGGCCCGGCGCCCGCCGGCACCCCTCGGGCGAAGCCTCAGAACGCCACCGAGGCCTGCAGGTAGACCGTGCGGGGCTGCCCCACGTACTTGCCGCCGTTGTTGTCCACCGAGCGGTTGAAGTAGCGGCGGTCGAAGAGGTTCTTCACGCCCACCGCGACCTTGAGGTTGCTCATCGACGGCCCGAAGTCGTAGGCCGCGCGCAGGTTCATCGTGGCATAGCCGGGAATGTCGCCCAGCCGGCCGGTGGCGTCTTCCAGCGTGACGTACCTTGCGCCGTCATCAGGCGAACCCGGCGAGCGCTGCTTCGACTGCGCGTAGATGTCGGCGTTGAAGGTCCACGGCCCGCGCTCGTAGCGCGCGCCCAGCGTCGCCACCTGGCGCGAGTAGAAGGGCAGGTCGCGCCCGGCGAAGGCGCCGGCCTTCGAGATGGCCTGCGTGTAGGTGTACGTGCCCGATACCGACAGCCCCTTGAGCGATTCGCTCAGCGTGCCGAGGTCGTAGCGCAGCGCCGATTCCAGCCCGCGGTGGCGCGTCGCGCCCAGGTCGGTCCACTGGCCGACGTCGCCGGTGATGGAGCGCGCCAGCAGCAGCTCCTTGTCGAAGTTGATGTTGAACAGCGTGAGCTCGCCGCTCCAGGCCTCGCCCTTGTAGTGCGTACCGATCTCGTACGTCTTGGCCTTCTCGGGGTGCAGCCCGGTGGTCGACTGCGCGAGCTGCGCGTACTGCTGCGGCCCGAACGACACGCCCGCGTTCGCGAACACCGACCAGCGGTCGCTCATGCGGTAGAGCACCGACAGCGTGGGCAGCCATTCGTCCGAATCGATCTTTGGATAAATCGCGCTTGTGGCCCGGCCGTTCGTGATGGTGTAGACGTCGTTGAACGAGCGGATCGACTCGTGCCGCACGCCGGGCGTGATCGTCCAGTTGCCGAAGTCGATGCGGTCGTCGATGTAGAACGCATGCGCGGTCGTGCCGCCCTTGCTGGTCTGGTAGGCGGGGTTGGCCAGGCCGAAGGCGTTGAAGCCCGGGCGCGGCTGGTAGTAGGCGCTGCGCGTCGCGACTTCCGATGCCTCTTCCTTCAGGTAGCGGTAGCCGACGCTGACTTCCTGCACCACGCTGCCCGAATCGATCAGGCGCGAGTAGCGCGGCTCGACCGCGAAGGTCTTGTAGTTGCGCGGCGCCGAGGTGAGGCGCCGGCGGCCATTGTTCGCGCCGGTGCCTTCCTGCTCGAGGAAGCTGCTGCGGTACGAGTCCGTGTAGTAGGTCAGCATCTCGAACTTGTTCACGCCGTCGTTGTGCGTGTACTTCACCGAGCCGTCGGTGCGGCGGCCGGTGAACTCGTCGAAGGGGCGGTCCGACTGGAAGGGGTTGGCCGCGAACTGCGCGGTCGTCAGGCCGCCGGGCATGCGGCCCTTGCCCTCGAAGTGGTGCAGCGTGATGGCGACGTCGTCGGTCTTCGAGATGCGGTAGGCACCCTTGAGCATCAGGTCGTCGATGCTGGTGCGGTCGTTGCTCTGGCGGAAGCCGTCGCCATGCGTGCCCGAATACAGCAGCGCCAGGCCCAGGCCGTTCTCGTTGGTGCCGCCGATGAAGAGATTGGGCGTGGTCTTTGTGCCGCCGCCGTGGCCGGCGCTTTCGACGCCGACGCTCACCTCGCCCGAGAACCGTTTCGGGATCGCGCGCGACACGAAGTTGATGATGCCGCCCACGTTCTGTGGGCCGTAGCGCACCGAGCCCGCGCCGCGCACCACGTCGACGGCTTCGAGGTTGCCCAGCGACAGCGGCGCCAGCGACAGCTGCGGCTGGCCGTAGGGCGCGTAGGCCAGCGGCACGCCGTCCAGCAGCACGGTGGAGCGCGGCGACAGGCGCGAGGTCAGGCCACGCACGCCCACGTTCAGCGAGATGTCGCTGCCGCCGGTGCCGTTGCTCTCCTGTACCTGCACGCCGGGCATCTGCCGCAGCACGTCGCGAACGTTGGACGAGCCGCTTTCCTGGATCTGCTTGCGCTCGATGATGCTGCGCGCGCCGGGGTGCTCGAGCACCTTGGTTTCGCTGGGGCTGCCCAGCCAGTCGCCGGTGACGGTGATGGTTTCCAGCGACTTGGCCGCGTCGGCTGCTGCTGCTGCTGGCTCGGCCTCGGCGGCGAAGCCCTGCAGGCTCAGGGGAAGCAGCGCCATCGCGATGGCTGTGCGTTTGTGAGTGAACGACAAGGGAGATCCCTCCTACGGGTTTTCTGATGATGAAGAAGCAAGGTCGTGCGCGGCGTGGCGCCGCTCAGGGCGCGGTCGTGCCTCGGGAAAGCGTGTCGTCGCCGCGGGCGGCGCTCGCCATGGCGCGTCGGCGCCACCAGAGCCAGACGCCGCTCAGGCCCAGGCCGCCGAGCGCGAGGCCGAGCAGGGCAGTGACCGCCTCGTGCAGCGGCCCGCCGAGCTCGCCGGTGTGCAGCGGATAGATCACCGCCACCGCGCCGTTGCCGGCGTCGAGGTCCTGCCACTTGCGCGCGGCGAGCACCTCGCCGGTCACCTGATTCAGCCACACCGAGCCGATGCCGTTCGGATGCGGATCGTCCGGCAGGCGCAAGCGCACGCGCATCGGCCGGCCGGTCTTGGCAGGCACTTGTATGAAGCCGATGGGCTGGCCGGGGTAGACCTGCTGTGCGCGCGCCACGAGCTCGTCCAGCGGCAGGAGCGGGCCGGCCGCCGTACCCTTGGGGATCACCGGCGCCTTGACGGGCTGCTGGCCCATCGCGCTGGAGATGAAGTTGCCCAGCGGCCGCCACGCCATGTACGCGCCCGTGGCCACCGACACCGCGATCAGCAGGCCGAGCACCGCGCCGCCGGTGCGGTGCAGGTCGAACAATCCGCGCAGCAGCCCGCGGTCGAGCACGATGCGCAGCGACGGCGGCCAGCGCACCGGCCACCACAGCACGATGCCCGTGACCAGCAGGAACAGGTAGGCCAGCGCGGCGAAGGCGAGCACGCCCTTGCCGGTGTCGTCCAGCAGCAGGCTGCTGTGCAGCTCGAAGAGGATGTTGTAGGCGCCCTCGTGCGTGCCCCGGCGTCCCTGCTCGGCGCCGGTGGCGGGGTCGAGGTAGAGCGTGCCTTCCCATTTGCCGCGCACCCGCACCTGCAGCGTGTCGGTGGGCTTGCGCGGCGGGCGCAGCGTGAAGTCGGCGTCGGTTCCGAACTCGGCCGCAAGGCGCTGGCGCAGGGCCTCCAGCGGCAGCACGGCCTTGGTGGCGTCGCCGGCCGGGGTCGAACGCGCCGAATGGGCGATGAAGAAATCGGGATGTGCCCAGCGGTCGAGCGGCAGCCCCACCACCAGCATGGCGCCGAGCAATGCGGTGAGTGCGAGGATCGGACCGAGCGTGAGGCCGATCCAGCGATGGACCTTGAGCCAGAGGCGTCTCAGAGGGGCGCGCATGACCAACAGAGGGGCGGCGGGCCCCTCGCAGAATGTTGCTGGCTGGCGCCCGGCGGGGCGTTGGCTGGAAAAGGATAACCACCGACGCAAAACAGCCGCCTTCAGGCGGCTGTTGCATCGATACAGGACGCTTAAATTCTACTGGCGAGTTCCGCCGCCTTGCCCACGTAGCTGGCGGGAGTCATCGCCAGCAGGCGGGCCTTTTCGGCTTCCGGGATGTCCAGCGAGCGGATCAGCCCGTGCAGCGCCTCGGCGGTCACGGTCTTGCCGCGCGTCACTTCCTTGAGTTGCTCGTAGGCGCCCTGTACGCCGAAGCGGCGCATCACCGTCTGGATCGGCTCGGCCAGCACTTCCCACGAGGCGTCGAGGTCGGCGGCCAGCGCTTCATCGTTCAGCTCGAGCTTGCCAAGGCCGGTGGCCAGGCTCGCATAGGCCAGCGTGGCGTACCCGAAGCCCACGCCGATGTTGCGCAGCACCGTGCTGTCGGTCAGGTCGCGCTGCCAGCGGCTGATCGGCAGCTTCTCGCTCAGGTGGCGCAGTACCGCGTTGGCCAGGCCCAGGTTGCCCTCGGCGTTCTCGAAGTCGATCGGGTTGACCTTGTGCGGCATCGTCGAGGAGCCGATCTCGCCCTTCTTCAGGCGCTGCTTGAAGTAGCCAAGGCTCACGTAGCCCCAGATGTCGCGCGAGAAGTCGATCAAGATGGTGTTGGCGCGGGCCACCGCGTCGAACAGCTCGGCCATGTAGTCGTGCGGCTCGATCTGGATGCTGTAGGGCTGGAAGCTCAGGCCCAGGCCCAGCGGCGCGGGCGTTTCCACGACCTTGCGGCTGAAGGCTTCCCAGTCGAAGTCGGGCCAGGCGGCCAGGTGGGCGTTGTAGTTGCCGACCGCGCCGTTCATCTTGCCCAGCAGCTTCACGGCGGCGATCTGCTCGCGGGCCTTCGACAGGCGCACCGTCACGTTGGCGATTTCCTTGCCCACGGTGGTGGGGCTGGCGGTCTGGCCGTGCGTGCGCGAGAGCATCGACACGCCGGCGAACTGGTGCGCCATCTCGCGCAGCTTGGCGATCAGGCCGTCGATGGCCGGCAGCACCACCTTGTCGCGCGCGGCCTGGATCTGCAGGGCGTGGCTGGTGTTGTTGATGTCCTCGCTGGTGCAGGCGAAGTGCACGAACTCGGCGGCCGCGAGCAGCTCGGGACGGGCCTCGAACTTCGACTTGATCCAGTACTCGACCGCCTTCACGTCGTGGTTGGTGGTCTTCTCGATTTCCTTGATGGCCAGCGCGTCGGCCTCGGAGAAATGGGACACCAGGCCCATCAGGTACTTGCGCGCGCCGCCGGTCAGCGGCTTGAATTCGGCGAAACCGCAGTCGGACAGCGCAATGAACCACGCCACCTCGACTTGCACGCGCCGGTGCATATAGCCCTGCTCGCTCATCAGCGGACGCAGCGCCGCGAGTTTGGCCGCGTAGCGACCGTCAAGGGGGGAAAGGGCGGAAACGGTGGAAAAGCTCATGCCTCAATTTTAGGCGGCCGCCGCCCGGTGGGGCCGGCGCGACGCTTTGGGGCCGATTCGGGCTCTGGTTTTCCCGTTCACCTAAAATGACTATTAACAAACGTCATCAATACATAGGGAGAGAGCCTTCATGAAACTGATCGGATCCGCCGCCAGCCCCTACGTGCGCAAGGTGCGCGTGGTGCTGGCCGAGAAGCGGCTCGATTACCAGTTCGTGATCGAAGACGTCTGGGCTGCCGACACCACCATCTCCAACTCCAACCCCCTGGGCAAGGTCCCCTGCCTGATCATGGAAGGCGGAGAGGCGATGTTCGACTCCCGCGTGATCGTCGAATACCTGGACACGCTGTCGCCGGTCGGCAAGCTGATTCCGCAGCAGGGCCGCGAGCGCGCAGAGGTCAAGACCTGGGAGGCGCTGGCCGACGGCGTCATGGACGCCGGCGTGCTCTGGCGCCTGGAAGCCACCTGGGCCGGCCGCAGCGACGGCGAGCGCAGCGCCGCCTGGATCGAGCGCCAGCGCGCCAAGGTCGAGGACGGCATCGCCGCCATGGCCAAGGGCCTGGGCGACAAGCCCTTCTGCAGCGGCATCCACCTGAGCCTGTCGGACATCGCGGTGGGCTGCACGCTGGGCTGGCTGGACCTGCGCTTCTCCGAGATCGACTGGCGCAAGGACTACGGCAACCTCGCGAAGCTTTTCGACAAGCTGATGCTGCGGCCCAGCTTCATCGACACCAAGCCCTGAGCTCGCAGGGCCCTACGAAAGGCGCCGCGAGGCGCCTTTTTTGTCTTTCAGCGATCGCGCAGCGTGTATCGGCCTGGCGTCGGCGCAGGACGTCCCAGCCGGGGGCTTCGCCTCGGGCTCGTCGTGCCAGCGGGTGGAGATCGTCGTTTTCGGCCATGACCCGATTGCGCGCAATGGCGTGAACCGGATTCAAAGGGGAACGAGCAGAGAGGGTGGCGCGGACCGGGTTCGCGCTGTCGCGCCACCCTGGCCCGGCCCGAATACAAAAATGCTGCGAGGCGCCCCGACGCGAAGGAGGGAGGGAGGGAGGAGGAGAAGAATCGCCTCGGGATTTCGACCAGACGGCAAGCGCCCGGAAGACCTCGCAACATGAAAACCGCGGGGCAGAAAGTCAGTAGTCAGTCACTGCCCACGCGATTTAGGAGCGCGGCATCGGCGGCACGGTTCCCGTCTGGTTTGTAAACGTTTGTTCCCGATGGCCGGCTGGGGGGTGGCGCAAAAATCGACCGGTCGGTAAAAACTGCTGGCGATCAGTTCGGCCCGAGTTGCTTCTCGATGACGCTCACGAACCCGTTCTCGTCCGGCGCCGTCATGCTCGACCACGCCTGCACGACCTTGCCGTCGCGCCCGATCAGGTACTTGTAGAAATTCCACTTCGGCGTGGTGCCGGAGGCCTGCGCGAGCTGCTTGAACAGCGGATTCGCGTCGGTGCCGCGCACCGAGGACTTGGCGAACATCGGGAATTTCACGCCGAAGGTGCTTTCGCAGAAATCGGCGATTTCCTTGTTGGAGCCCGATTCCTGGGCGAAATCGTTCGACGGGAAGCCCAGCACCACCAAGCCGCGCGAGCGGTACTTCATGTCCAGCGACTCCAGGCCCTTGTACTGCGGCGTGAAGCCGCAGAAGCTGGCCGTATTGACCACCAGGACCACCTTGCCGGAGTACTGGCACAGGGACTGGGGTTTTTCATCCTGCAGCCGCGGGAAGGTGTGTTGCAGGATCGCCGGGCATCCCGCGGCCTCTGCCGGAGCGGGCGCGGCGGCTGCCGTCTGGGCGTGGGCCGGAACGGTCGAAACGAGGCTCGCCACGAGGGAAACCGCAGGGGCGCAGCGCCACAGCATCGACAATCGGAAGGGGGTTCGCATGGCGGGCTCCTGAATCAAAAAGGGATATGCGCATCCGTGCCGCGACGGCGCGCGTATCCGCATCATCGCGCTTCTGTCATGGGCGCGCCAAACGGGCCGATTAAAATCGACGGCCTTAGAAAGATATAGATGCTCTATCCGGAACTCTTCAGACAACTCGAATCCGTCCGCTGGGACATGGACAAGGACATTCCCTGGCAGTCGTTCGACGCCTCCTTGCTGTCGGAAGAGCAGGCGCAGACCATCAAGATGAATGCCATCACCGAGTGGGCGGCGCTGCCGGCTACCGAGATGTTCCTGCGCGACAACCGCCACGATAGCGATTTTTCCGCTTTCATGTCGATCTGGTTCTTCGAGGAGCAGAAGCACTCGCTGGTGCTCATGGAGTACCTGAAGCGCTTCAGCCCCAAGCACGCCCCCACCGAGGAAGAACTGCACGAAGTGCGCTTCGACTTCGACCCGGCCCCGCCGCTGGAAACCCTCATGCTGCACTTCTGCGGCGAGATCCGCCTCAACCACTGGTACCGCCGTGCCGCCCAGTGGCACACCGAGCCGGTCATCAAGCACATCTACACCACGCTGAGCCAGGACGAAGCCCGCCACGGCGGCGCCTACCTGCGCTACATGAAGCGCGCCATGGAGAAGTTCGGCGACGAGGCCCGTGCCGCCTTCACCAAGGTCGGCGTCCTGATGGCCAGCGCCCGCCGCACGGCCCAGGCCCTGCACCCGACCAACCTGCACGTGAGCAAGGCGCACTTCCCCCGCGACACCGTGCAGAGCCGCATGCCCGACCCCGACTGGCTCGAGCACTGGCTCGACAAGCAGATCAAGTTCGACGCCGTCTGGGAAACCAAGGTCGGCGAGCGCATCCTGCACAACCTGAGCCTGCTGATGAACCGCAGCTTCAAGACTGTCCAGGAGCTGAACCGCTACCGCAAGGAACTGGCGGCCACCCTCGGCCCCAAGCCTGAATACCAGGGCGCATAAGCCCAGGCACCTAGACCAGAAAACGCCCCGCATGCCGGGGCGTTTTTTTGCAGAATCCATGTCACAAACCGGGGACGCTGGCCGTCTTTCCCGCATGGACGACGCAACCCTCACCTTCGACCGCCACCGCCCGCGCCTGCAGGGCATCGCCTACCGCATGCTCGGCTCCATGGCCGAGGCGGAAGAGGTCGTGCAGGACGCCTGGTTGCGCTGGCATGAAGCCGCCAGGGACACCCTCGACAGCGCCGAAGCCTGGCTCGTGACCGTCGTCACGCGCCTGTCGATCGACCGGCTGCGCGCCGCCAAGATCCAGCGCGAGCACTACATCGGCGCCTGGATGCCCGAGCCCACGCTGACCGGCCAGCCTGATTCGCCCGCCACGCCCGAACAGCTGCTCGAGCGCGCCGACAACATCTCCGTCGCCTTTCTCGCCATGCTGGAGCGCCTTGCGCCCGAGGCACGCGCCGCCTTCCTGCTGCGCGAGGTGTTCGACGCCGACTACGGCGAGATCGCCCTCACCCTCGGCAAGACCGAGGCCGCCTGCCGCCAGATCGTGCACCGCGCCAAGCTCCAGGTGCAGGAAGGGCGCCCGCGCTTCACCGTGCCGCGCGAGACCCACGAGCGCCTGCTGCGCGCCTTCGCCGACGCTGCCGCGCGCGGCAGCCTGCATGAGCTGAAGGCGCTGATGTCCGAGGACGTCGAACTCATCGGCGACGGCGGCGGCAAGGTGCAGACCTTCAGCAAGATCCTGCGCGGCAGCCAGCGCCTCGCGCAGCTCTACTACTCGCTGTGGCGCCGCATGGGCCCGGCGGTGCGCATGGAGATCGTCGACATCAACGGCGAGCCCGGCATGCTGCGCTTTCTCGACGGCGAGCTCGAATCGGCCCAGACCTTCGAGATCGAGAACGACCGCATCGTGCGCATCCGCGCGCAGCGCAACCCCGACAAGCTCGCGCGCATCGCTCAGATCTTTTCCTCGAAATAATTCGCGCGGCGTGTCACAGGGCGCCCGGCTCGCCCGTCTTCGGTAGGTAAGCAGATCGATTCCATCGCAACCCACCGGAGAAACCAAACCATGAACACCACCGCACGCCTGAACTGGTTCAAGCTCGTCCCGAAGTCCTTCGAGGCCATCCTCGGCGTCAACGCCACCATCGAGTCGAGCACGCTCGGCAAGGTGCTGGTCGACTACGTCTACGCCCGCGTCTCGCAGATCAACGGCTGCGCCTACTGCCTCGACATGCACGTGCGCGACCTGCGCAAGCAGGGCGAGGAATGGCAGCGCATCAACAGCCTCGCCACCTGGCGCGAGGTTAGCTTCTTCAACGAGCGCGAACGCGCCGCGCTGGCATGGGCCGAGTCGCTCACGCGGCTGGCCGACCGCTACGACGCGCGCGAAGCCGAATTCGCGGCGCTCAAGGCCAACTTCAGCGACCTGGAAATTGCCGAGCTGTCGGTGGCGATCGCGCAGATCAACACCTGGAACCGCCTCAACGTCGCCAGCGGCGTGCCGGTGGCGGTCAAGCCGCTGCTCTGATTGCTACCGGCGCTCCACCACCATCGGCGAGATGTGCAGGCTCTCGCGCAACTGGGCGATGACTTCGCCCGCCGCGTTGCGCGAGGCAAAGGGCCCCGCCTGCAGCCGATGCGTTCCGGCTTCGCTGAACACGCGCAGCTGCGACGCCAGCGAAGGTACGCCGCGCGCGGCCTGGGTCAGCAGGCTCTGTGCACCATCCCGCTCGCGAAAAGCGCCGAGCTGAACCCAGAAGCCCGGCAGCGCCGCCGAGGGTTGCGCGGCGCCAGGAGAGGGTGACGCCGGCGCCGCCTGCAGCGGCGCCAGGTCATTGACCACGATGGCCTGCCGAGAGGGCGGAATCGATGGCGGCGACTGCGCCGATTCGGGCTCTGCCCCGGGCGGCAGTGCAGCGGCCATCGGCGTCTGCGGCGCCACCGGCATCGTCGAAACCTGCGATGCATCGTTGCTCGCTGCTGCGACGGGCGCCGTCCATTCGGCCGGCACCTGCACCGGTTGTTGTGGCACGCGCGCCGACGGCACACGTACGGGCGCAGGAACGGCAGCCGGAACCGGAGCCGCCGCATACGCAGTCCCCGAATCGCGCCGCCATGCGCCCGTGCGGATGTCGTCGTTCGTGATCCGCTCGATCTCCACCGGCGCTACGCCGCGCAGCAGGTCGAGCTTGAGCGCGGCCGTGTAGCTCAGGTCGATGATGCGGCCGTCCACGAAGGGTCCGCGGTCGTTGACGCGCACGATCACCTCGCGCCCGTTGGCCGGATTGCGCACCCGAACGTAGCTCGGCAGCGGCAGCGTCTTGTGCGCGGCCGTCATGGCGTACATGTCGTAGGGCTCGCCGCTGGACGTGGACGCCGCGTGGAACTTGCGCCCGTACCACGAGGCCAGCCCCGATTCGCGGAACGGCCGGTCGTCGGTGATCGGCACATAGCCGCGGCCCAGCACCGTGTAGGGCTTGCTGGTGCCGCCCATGCTGCGGATGGGCTCGACGCGGGGCTCGGCGTCGGGCACGCTGGCGAGGTCGGGCGGAATGTTGGTGCCGGGGCCGTCGCGGCCGCTGGCCACGCCGCCGCCGCTGCGCGGACCGCTGGCACAGCCCGCGAGAAGAACGGCGACGGCTACCGCGCACGCCGCCAGCGCGGTGGTGGCCGGGGAACGGGTTCCCTCAGCCAAATACGGCCTTCCACAGCGCCAGCATGGCGTCGCGCTCGGCTGCCAGCGCGGGCGGCGTGACCTGCGTGGGCTCCTCGTTGAGGCGCGCGCGGTGCTGCACGCGGCGCAGCTCGCGGTAGGCGCGCGCAGCGCCGCGGCCCACGCCCTCGGGCAGCAGCCCGGCCAGTTCGGCGCGCAGCAGCAGGGCGATGTTGCCCACGTTCGGAATCAGCTCGGGATGCTCGGCCGAGGACGACAGCACCAGGAACTGCACCGCGAACTCGGCATCGACCATGCCGCCCGGGCTGTGCTTCACGTCGAAGCGGTCGGCCTTCACCGGCCGCGCGCCGCGCAGCTTGTTGCGCATCGCGATGATCTCGGCCTTCAGCGCCTCGCGGTCGCGCGGCGCCACGAGCACGGCCTCGCGCACCTGGTCGAATCGCGCGCCCAGCTCGGCGCCGTGGTCCTCGCTGCCCAGCACGAAGCGCGCGCGCGTCATGGCCTGGTGCTCCCAGGTCCACGCGGTGTTGCTGCCGCGGCCGAGCTGGTACTTTTCGTAGGCCTCGAAGCTGGTGGTCAGCAGGCCGGAGTTGCCGTTGGGCCGCAGGGCGGTGTCGATCTCGAAGAGGTCGCCCTCGCGCGTCTTCACCGTGAGCCAGTTGATGAGCTTGCGCACGTAGGCCGCATAGACCTCGCCGGCGCGCTCGTCGTCGTCGTCGTAGACGAACACGATGTCGAGGTCGCTGCCGTAGCCCAGCTCCTTTCCGCCCAGCTTGCCGTAGCCGATGATCGCGAACTGCGGCACCTCGCGATGCCGGTTGCGCACGTGCGGCCAGCACCAGCGGGCGGTCACGCGCAGCGTGGCGTCGGCCAGCGCGCTGAGGTCGTCGGCCACCTGCTCGACGGTGAGGCGGCCGTCCACGTCGCGCGCCAGCGTGCGGAACACCTCGGCGTGGTGTGCGTGGCGCAGCAGGTTCAGCAGCCGCTCCTCGTCGGCTTCGCCGGTACGGGTGAGCGATGCGTGGCGCGCGTCGAGTTCGCGCTCGAACTCGGCCGCGACGAAGCGGCCCGAGAGCATCTCGTCGCTCGCGAGCTCGTCGATCACGCCGGGGTGCTGCATCAGGTAGCGCGCGGGCCACTTGGCGGCGCCCAGCAGGCGCAGGAGGCGTTCCTGCACGGCGGGGCGCTCGACCAGTAGCGCCAGGTAGCTCTCGCGGCGCAGCAGCGGCTCGATCCAGTCGGCCCAGCGCATGGCGGCGTCGACATGGCGCGGGGTCTGGCCCGCGCCGTCGCCATCGGGTTCCTTCAGCCACTGGCCGGTGCGCTGCACCAGCTGGCGCAGGCGCGCGCGGGTTTCCTCGCGCAGGGCCAGCACGCGGGGCTGCTCGCACCAGTCGCGGATGCGCTCGGCGAACACCGGGGGCAGGTCGCCGAGCAGGTCGGCCAGATCGGCGGGCGCGGCGGCCTTCTTGCCATTGCACTTGCCGTTGCAGGGCTTCTCGCCGCCCAGCAGCTTGTCGAACTCCTGCGCGACGAACTCGCGGTGCGTGTCGAGTTGCTCGAGGAAGGGGCAGCAGCTGGGGTAGCCCATGCTCTGGGCGATCCAGCGCAGGTCGTCGTCGGACACTGGCAGCACGTGGGTCTGCTGGTCGTCGAGGTACTGGATGCGGTGCTCGACGCGGCGCAGGAACTCGTAGGCCGCGGCCAGCGAATCGGCCGTTTCCTGCGGCATGAGGTTGGCGCGCGCAAGGCGCTGCAGCGCGTCGAGCGTGGGCCGCGTGCGCAGCTCCGGAAACTGGCCGCCGCGCACCACCTGCAGCAGCTGCACCGTGAACTCGATCTCGCGGATGCCGCCGCGCGAGAGCTTCACGTCGTTGGCACGCTCTGGCCGGCCGGCGCTGCGGCGCGCCGACTGCTCGCGGATCTGCCGGTGCAGCACGCGCAGCGAATCGAACACGCTGTAGTCGAGATAGCGGCGGAACACGAAGGGCAGCACCGCGCCGCGCAGCGCCTGGGCCTGGCCTGCGAGCACGATGTCGCGCGGCGCGACCACGCGGCTCTTCATCCAGGCGAAGCGCTCCCACTCGCGTCCCTGCACCTGGAAATACTCTTCCAGCGCATCGAGCGAGACCACGCTGGGGCCCGAGTTGCCGTTGGGCCGCAGCGCCAGGTCGACGCGGAACACGAAGCCGTGCTCGGTGGTGTCGCCCACCAGCGCGTAGATGCGCTTCACGGCGCGCGCGAAGTACTCCTGGTTGGCCAGCCGGCCACGCCCGTCGGCGTCGCCCCTGGTTTCGCCGTCGACGTCGTAGAGGTAGATCAGGTCGATGTCGCTCGACACGTTGAGCTCGCGCGCGCCGAGCTTGCCCATGCCCACGATCCACAGCTGCGCGCGCTGGCCTTCGGGGCCCAGCGGGGCGCCGTGCGACGCGTCGAGTTCGCGGCAGGCCTCCTGGCACGCGATGTCGAGCGCCAGCTCGGCCAGCTCGGTGACGGCGGTGGTCACCACGGCCAGCGGGGCCTGCTCGTCGCAATCAAGAGTTACAAGCCGCTCCATCACGAGCTGCCGCACAATGCGCAGAGCGTCGCCGACGCCGTCCCCGCGCTGGCGCAGTGCCTCGTAGGCCACCGTCATCGATTCGCGCCGCGGCGCGCCAGGGGGAAGTAATGAAAGCTCGGCTGCATACCTGCGGCGCAGGCGCTGCACGAACCTCGAATACGAAGAGAAGGCGTCTTTCGGCGCCGAAGAATTGGGAGAAATGGTGTCTGGCAACTGGTTCACACCGATGCTGGTTTCCGTGGAACCCGTCTGAAAGCTGGCGGTCATAATTCCGGACACAGCGCGATCCTCAATGAACGACACGGCGTCTTCCCCTTCACGTCTGCTCAAAATCACCGCTGTGACGGCGCGCTGGCTGCTGGGTCTGTTGATCGCTGCATGGCTTCTGCTGGCGCTGTCGGTCGTTGTCCTACACGCGTGGATTGTGCCGCGAATCGGCGATTTCCGAGACGCGCTGGAGGCGCAGGCTAGCAAGGCCATCGGCGTGCCGGTGCGCATCGGATCGATCACCGCCCGCTCCGAAGGGCTTTTCCCAGCCTTCGAACTGCGCGACGTGGTGCTGCAGGATTCCGACAACCGCGAGGCTCTTCGCCTCGCGCGCGTGGTGGCCAGCGTGTCGCCGCGCTCGCTCTGGCGGCTCAACTTCGAGCAGCTCTACATCGAGCGCCCGCAGCTCGATGTGCGCCGCGACTCTCAGGGAAAACTCCATGTGGCTGGTTTGCACATGGCCACCGATACGACCGGAGAAACCCGGGGTGCCGACTGGTTTTTCGCGCAGCGCGAGCTGGTCATCGAAGGCGGCACCGTGCGCTGGACCGACGAGCAGCGCCAGGCCGAGCCCCTGCTGCTGACCGACGTGCGCTTCGTCGCGCGCAACAGCGCCCGGCGCCACGGCCTGCGCCTGGACGCCACGCCGCCTGCCGGCTGGGGCGAGCGCTTCACGCTGCGCGGCCAGTTCCGCCAGCCTCTTCTGTCCATCCGCAGCGGCCACTGGCAGACCTGGGACGGCCAGATCTATGTCGACCTGCCCTACATCGACGTCACCCGGCTCGGCCAGTACGTCTCGCTCGACGCGCGCATCCGCGAAGGCAACGGCGCGCTGCGACTGTGGGCCGACGTGGACGACGGCCAGGTCGTCGGCGGCGCGGCCGACCTCGGGCTCGACAAGGTCGACGTCTCGCTCGACAAGGGCCTGCAGCCGCTGGTGCTGCGCGCCGTCACCGGCCGACTCTCGGGCCAGCTCACCGAGGAGACGCTGGAGTTCGCCACCACCGCGCTGCAGTTCGACACCACCGACGGCCTGCGCTGGCCCGGCGGCAACCTCTGGCTGCAGCACACGCCCGCCAGGGGCCGTACCCCCGAGCACGGCGCGCTGCGCGCCGACCGGCTCGACCTGGCCGCGCTCGCCCTCATCGCCGACCGGCTGCCGCTGGGCGACGCCACGCACCGCCTGCTCGACAGCTACGGGCCGCGCGGCCTGGTCGAGCACGTCGACCTGAACTGGCAGGGCTCGCTGGGCGCGCCCACCCGCTACCAGGCCAAGGGCCGGGTCAGCGGGCTGCGCATCGCTTCCCAGCCGGCGGCGGCCGATGCAGCGACGCCCGCTGCAACAACGGCAACGACGACCGCCGCCACCACCACCACCACGGCACCGCACAGGATCCACACCGGCACCCCCGGCCTGAGCGGCGCCACCGTCGACTTCGACGCCACCCACACCGGCGGCACCGCCACGCTCGCCATTGCGAAGGGCACGCTCGAATTCCCCGGCGTGTTCGAGGAGCCGGTCATTCCCGTCGATCGTCTCTCCACGCAGCTGCAATGGAAGCTCGACAACGGCAATGGCAACGCCCAGCTGCAGATGTCCAAGCTCAGCTTCGCCAACGTCGACGCCGAGGGCGAGGCCCAGGCCAGCTGGCGTACCAGCGATCCGGCCACCTCGAGCAGCAAGTCGCGCTTTCCGGGCGTGCTCGACCTGCAGGGCAAGCTCACGCGCGCCGACGGCACGCGCGTGTTCCGCTACCTGCCGATGGACATTCCCCAGCACACGCGCGACTACGTGCGCGAGGCCGTCACCAAGGGCGTCGCGAGCAGCGTCGACTTCCGCGTGCGCGGCGACCTGCACGACATGCCGTTCAAGGACCCGAAGCAGGGCGACTTCCGCATCGTCGCCAAGGTGTCGGACGTCAACTACGCCTACGCGCCGCCCTCCATCGCCAACGCCGCGCCTTCGCGCAACGGCACGCCCCCTCGCGTCTGGCCTGCGCTCACGGGCCTGTCGGGCGAGCTGGTGTTTGAGCGCGACAGCATGCTGGTGCGCAACGCGCGCGGCCGCCTGGCCGGCACCAACGGCGTCGAGGTGACCAAGGGCGAGGCGCTGATTCCGGAGCTGTCGCACCACGCGCAGGTGCTTCGCGTCGACGTGCAGGCCAAGGGCCCGCTGGGCGAGGTGCTGCGCGCGGGCGCGCCGCTGGCCGGCCTCGAGCCGGGCGGCGTGGGCGAAATCATGCAGGCCGCGCGCGCCACCGGCTCGGCCGACTACAAGCTGCACCTGGAGCTGCCCCTGGAGGCCATGGACAACGCCAGGGTGCAGGCCAGCGTGGCGCTGGCCGACAACGAGCTGCAGGTGGTGCCCGAGGCACCGTCGTTCACGCAGACGAAGGGCACGGTCAGCTTCACCGAGACCGGCTTCTCGCTGGCCGGCGTGCAGGCCAGGCTGCTGGGCGGAGACATCCGTGTCGAAGGCCGCGGCCGCTTCAGCGGCCCCAATCGCGAGGTCGCGCTGAAGGCCCAGGGCACGGCCACCGCCGACGGCCTGCGCGGCGCGCGCGAGGTCGACTGGCTCGCGCGCCTGGCGAAGAAGGCGACCGGCAGCACGCCCTACGCCGCCACCTTCTCGGTGCGCGACGGCGCGCCCGAGTTCTCCCTCACCAGCAGCCTGCAGGGCCTGGCGCTGCAGCTGCCGCCGCCGCTGGTGAAGACGGCCGAGGAACAGATGCCGCTGCGCATCGAGAAGAAGGTGCTCGCGCGCGAGACCACGAAGCACGGCGCGACGGTGGCCACGCAGGACCAGCTCTCGCTGGACCTCGGCCGCGTCGGCGCCATCCAGTACGTACGCGATCTCGTGGGCAACGAGGCACGCGTGCTGCGCGGCAGCATCGGCGTGGGCCTGGCGCAGGGCGAGACGGCAAGCCTGCCCGACAAGGGTGTGTTCGCCAACGTCAACGTCGCCAAGCTCGACATGGCGGCCTGGCAGGCCCTGCTGGGCGAGGCCACCGGCACGAGCGCGGATGCCCCCGAGCGCCCCGACGATCCGTCGATGGCCTACCTGCCCACGCGCATCGCGGTGCGCGCGCAGCAGCTGGGCATCGCGGGCCGCACGCTGCACAACGTGGTGCTCGGCGGCACGCGCGAGGGCAGCGTCTGGCGCGCCAACGTCGACGCCACCGAACTCAGCGGCTATGCCGAGTACCGCCATGCGCAGGCCGGGCGCCTCTACGCGCGGCTCGCGCGGCTGAAGATCGCGCCCTCCGAGGCCACGCAGGTCGAGACCCTGCTCGACGAGCAGCCCGGCAACCTGCCGGCGCTGGACATCGTCATCGACGACTTCGAGCTGCTGGGCAAGTGCCTGGGCCGCGCCGAGATCGACGCGGTCAACCGCGGCGGCGCGGGCCGCGAATGGCTGCTCAACAAGCTGACCTTCACCATGCCCGAGGCCAGCTTCGCGGCCAAGGGCACCTGGGCCGCGGTGCCCGGCGCGCCGGCCGGCCAGCGCCGCACCGCCATGACCTTCAGGCTCGACGTCGCCGATGCCGGCGAGCTGCTCACGCGCTTCGGCATGTCGGGCGTGCTGCGGCGCGGGCGCGGGCGGATGGAGGGCGACGTCAACTGGCGCGGCTCGCCCTTCTCGCTCGACTACCCGAGCCTGGGCGGGCAGTTGCAGGTCGACGTGGAGCAGGGCCAGTTCCTCAAGGCCGACCCCGGCCTGGCCAAGCTGCTGGGCGTGCTGAGCCTGCAGGCGCTGCCGCGCCGGCTCACGCTCGATTTCCGCGACGTGTTCAGCGAAGGCTTCGCCTTCGACTTCATCCGCGGCGACGCGAAGATCAGCAAGGGCATCGCCAGCACCAACAACCTGCAGATGAAGGGCGTCAACGCCGCCGCGCTGATGGACGGCTCGGCCGACATCGTGCGCGAGACGCAGAACCTGCGCGTGGTGGTGGTGCCCGAGATCAACGCCGGCACCGCGGCGCTGGTGGCCACCGCCATCAACCCGGCCATCGGCCTGGGCACCTTTCTTGCGCAGTGGGTGCTGAGCAAGCCGCTCGCGGCCGCGGCCACGCAGGAGTTCCACATCGAGGGCACCTGGACCGACCCCAAAATAGCGAAGGTGCCGCGCACGCTGCAGCTGCTGCCGCAGAGCATTCCCGGCGCGCCCGGCCTGCCGCCGGCCTCGCAGACCGCGGACGACGGCAAGAAAACGGAGAACAAGCAATGAAAGTCGCAGCCATCCAGATGGTGTCGGCCATCGCCCGCGAAGCCAACCTCGCGCGCGCCCACGACCTGCTCGCGCAGGCCGCCGCGGCCGGTGCCGAGCTCGCGGTGCTGCCCGAGTACTTCTGCATGATGGGCGCGCGCGACACCGACAAGCTGGGCCTGCGCGAAACCGCCGGCGCGGGCATGGTGCAGGGTTTCCTGGCCGATGCTGCGCGCGAGTTCGGGCTGTGGATCGTCGGTGGCACGCTGCCCATCGAGAGCACCGATGCCGAGCACGTGTTCAACAGCTCGCTGGCCTTCTCGCCCGACGGCCGCTGCGTGGCGCGCTACGACAAGATCCATCTCTTCTTCTTCGACAACGGCACCGAGCGCTACGACGAGCGCCGCGTCATCGCGCCCGGTGCGAAGCCGGTGGTGTTCGAGCTGCCCTCGCGCGACGGCCACCGCTGGCGCGTGGGCATGAGCGTGTGCTACGACCTGCGCTTTCCCGAGCTGTACCGTGCGCTCGCCAAACAGGGCGCCGACCTGCTGCTGGTGCCCAGCGCCTTCACCCGCACCACCGGCGCCGCGCACTGGGAGGTGCTGCTGCGCGCCCGCGCCATCGAAAACCTGGCCTGGGTGGTCGCGCCCGCGCAGGGCGGCACGCACGAGAACGGCCGCCAGACCTGGGGCCAGTCGCTGATCGTCGACCCCTGGGGCACGGTGGTGGCGCAGCAGGCCACCGAAGAAGGCGTGGTGCTGTTCGACATCGACGCCGCGAAGGTGCAGAGCACGCGCACTCAACTGCCCGTGCTCTCGCACAGCGTGATCTAGGAATGACCCCCAGGCTTGTCCACTTCGTGTGGCCGCCAACCCCCTTCCAGGGGGCAACACCTGCGGCCCGGCAAAGCCGGTTCCGCGGTGTTCCTGGAACAAGCCACGTACCTTGCGTGCGGCGGTGTTGCCGGTATGTCTGATGCGCTGCTGACCGTTGCACCGCAGCGATGGGCGCTGCTGGCCTATGCGCGGCTGCGCTCGCTGTGGCAGCGCTGGTTCCTGTGGCTGCTGCTGGCGGTGCTGGTGTCGGTGCTGCTGGTCACGGTGGTGTGGCTCGCGGGCCGGCACGAGGTCGAGCAGGTGCAGGCCGCGCTCGACCGCGACACCGCCGACGCGGTCTCCGACCTTCGCAGCGGCTTCCAGCGCAACGCGCAGAGCCTGCGCGCCACGCAGGCGCCGGGCGCCGATGCCGCGAAGTGGTCGGAGGTGGCCTCGGCATTGCTGCGCGAGCACCGCGAATGGCTGCGGCTCGAATGGCGCGACTCCGCGCTGCGCCCGCTTCAGGCCGTCAATACGCCCTACCGCATGCGCGTGCTCGACGAGGACACGCGCGGCCCCGATCAGTCCGACGTGACGCTGGCCTGCGCCGCCGCGCGCAAGCTGGGTGCGTCGGCCTATTCGCCGAGCCACTACGTGCCCATCGCGGGCGGCGGCGGCATCGAGGTGATGGAACTGTGCGTGCCGATCGACGCAGGCGGCTATCTGGTGGCGAGCTATTCGCTGCGCGACGCGCTGATCGAGCTGGTCGGCCCCACGCTCACGCGCGGCCAGGAAGTGGCCTTCACCGAGGCCGACGGCACGCGGCTGGTGGCGCTTGGCAGCTCGCGGCGCACCGGCACGCGCGTGTTCACCTCGCAGCAGCTCATCGACCTGCCGGGCACCTCGCTGATGCTGCGCGTGGACGGCTGGCGCGCGGCGCCCGACCTGTTCCCGAACATGCTGACGGCGCTGGTCACGGCGATCTCCATCGCACTGGTGTCGGTGCTGGTGCTGCTGGCGCGCGACACGCGCCGCCGCCTGCGCGCCGAGCGCGACCTGGCCGATGCGCTGGCCTTCCGCAAGGCGATGGAAGACTCGGTCATCACCGGCCTGCGCGCGCGCGACCTGCAGGGCCGCATCACCTACGTGAACCCAGCCTTCTGCGAGATGGTGGGCTTCAGCCCCGAGGAACTCATGGCGGACAACGCGGAGGCGCCCTACTGGCCCACCGAGCTGGCCCACGAGTACCAGCAGCGGCAGGCGCGCCGGCTCGCGGGCGGCATGCCGCCGCGCGAGGGCTTCGAATCGGTCTTCATGCGCAAGGATGGCACGCGCTTTCCGGTGCTGATCTTCGAGGCGCCGCTGATCAACGCGCACAAGGTGCAGACCGGCTGGATGAGCGCGTTCATCGACGTGAGCGAGCAGCGCCGCATCGAGGAGCTCTCGCGCGCCAGCCAGGAGCGCCTGCAGGCCAGCGCGCGGCTGGCCACGGTGGGCGAGATGGCCTCGCTGCTGAGCCACGAGCTGACCCAGCCGCTGGCCGCCATTGCCAGCTACGCGAGCGGCTCGCTCAATCTGCTGGGCCCCGACGCCAGGGGCGACCAGGGCGAGGTGGCGATGGCGGTGAAGCGCATCGCCGAGCAGGCCGACCGAGCCGGCCAGGTGATCCGCAGCGTGCACGACTTCGTGCGCCGGCGCGACCGCACGCGCGAGGCCGTGGCGCCGCAAGCGCTGATCGACGCGGTGCTGCCACTGGTGCGGCTGCAGGCGCGCAAGCTGGGCGTGATCATCGAGGTGGTGCTGGAAGACCGGCTGCCCGCGGCCATGTGCGACCGCACCCTGGTCGAGCAGGTGCTGCTGAACCTCGCGCGCAACGCGATGCAGGCCATGGACAGCCCCGACAATGTCGGCAGCCGCGTGCTGCGGCTGCGCGTGGCGCGTGCCACGGCGGTGGGCGGCGCGGTGCAGGAGGACGGCCGGCGCTGGCTGGAGTTCTCGGTGGCCGATCTCGGCAGCGGCATCGGCCAGGATGTGGCCGAGCGGCTCTTCACGCCCTTCTTCACCACGCGCGCCGACGGCATGGGGCTCGGCCTGAGCCTGTGCCGCACGGTGGTGGAGCAGCACGGCGGGGCGCTGGTGTACGAGCCCAACAAACCGCGCGGCACGGTGTTCAGGTTCACGCTTCCGGCGGCGGCTTGAGCTCGCTTCAGACGACAAACAACTTTTTGCTGGACTTCATGGCATGCAACCGCTGATCGACGGCTTGATCTTCATCGTGGACGACGACGCCAGCGTGCGCGAGGCGCTGGCCTGGCTGCTGCGTTCGCGGCGGCTGGCCAGCGAGCACTTCGCGAGCGCGGAGGCGTTCGAGCAGTTTCTCGACCAGGGCCCGCTGCCGCAGCAGCCGCTGTGCCTGCTGCTGGACGTGCGCATGCCCGGCACCAGCGGGCTGGTGCTGTTCGACCGCATCGTGGAGCGCGGCCTGCTGCCGGCGATGCCGGTGATCTTTCTCACGGGCCACGCCGATGTGCCCACGGCCGTCGACGCGGTCAAGCGCGGGGCCTTCGATTTCTGCGAGAAGCCTTTTTCGGACAACGCGCTGGTCGACCGCATCGAGCACGCGCTGAACGCGTCGCTGCAGGCGCTGGAAGTGCAGCGCGCGCGCCGGGGCCTTGCCGAGCGCGTCAGCGAGTTGACCGAGCGCGAGCGTGACGTGATGCGGCTGGTGATCGAGGGCCTGCCCAACAAGCTCATCGCCGACCAGCTCGCGATCAGCGTGCGCACGGTGGAGGTCCACCGCGCGCGCGTGTTCGAAAAGATGGAAGTGAAGTCGGCCGTCGAACTGGCCAACCGTCTACGAGAACTCTAGCGCCGGATTCTTCGCGGAACACCGCGGAACCGGCTTCGCCGGGCCGCAGGTGTTGCCCCCTGCAAGGGGGGGCGGCGCAGCAACACGCAGTGCGCGAAGCCTGGGGGTTAGCTCAGGAACACCGCGGAACCGGCTTTGCCGGGCCGCAGGTGTTGCCCCCTGCAAGGGGGTTGGCGCAGCGACACGAAGTGCGCGAAGCCTGGGGGTTAGCCCTTTTCCGCGACGAAGATTTCCACGCGGCGGTTCTGCGCGCGGCCGGCTGCCGTGCCGTTGTCCGCCAGCGGTTCGCGCGAGCCGCGGCCATCGGTGGTGATGACGGTGGTCGAGACGCCGCGGCTCACGAGGTGGTTGCGCACGCTGTCGGCGCGGCTCACCGAGAGGCGCTCGTTGCCTTCCTCGCTGCCGGTGCTGTCGGTGTGGCCGACCACGCGCACGCTGGCGGCGGTGGCGCTCTTCAAGCCTTCGGCGACCTTGTCGAGTACCTGCGCCAGGTTGCGCTTGACGTTGGCGCGGCCGGTGTCGAACGACAGCTCGTTCGGGATCACAAGGTGAAGCTGGTTGTCGGCGGTCTGCTCGATCACGACGCCCGTGCCCTTGGTGGAGGTCTCGAGGTCTGTCTTCAGGGCGGCCAGGCGGGCTGTCCAGCTGTTGGCCGGTGCGGCCGCAGCGGCTGCGGGCGCGGGGGCCGGCGGCGGCGCCGACTGCGATGCGCAGCCCGCGATGAACAGCAACGCGGCGGCGGCGGCGCCAGAAACAACAAACTTCCTCATGAGATTCCCTCTTAATGGACCAATGGAACGGTGATGGCGGGAACCGGCCTTTCAGCGCGGCCGGTTTCCCTTCGTGTGCTGGAGATCGTCAGCCTCGCGGCGCGCGCTCGCCCACGTAGATTTCGACGCGGCGGTTCTGTGCCCTGCCGGCGTCGCTGTTGTTGTCGGCGATCGGTTCGTGCGAACCGCGGCCTTCGATGCGGAAGATCGCAGCGTTCACGCCGCGCGCCACGAGGTAGTCGCGGGTGCTGGCGGCGCGTTCTACCGACAGCGGGTTGTTGATGGCGTCCGAGCCGGTGCTGTCGGTGTGGCCGATGATGCGCACCTCGGCGTTCGGGTTGCCGCGCAGGCCGCTGGCGAACTGGTCGAGCACCGGCGCGAAATTTGGCTTGATGTTGGCGCGGCCCACGTCGAAGGACACGTCGCTCGGAATCTGCAGCTTCAGCTCGTTGTTTTGCGTCTGCGTCACGGCCACGCCGGTGCCCTGGGTGGCGGCCTCCATCTGGCGTTTCTGGTTTTCCATGCGCTGCGACCACAGGTAGCCGCCCAGCGCGCCGGCTGCCGCGCCGACCACCGCACCGGTGCCGATGGCGCCGCGGTTGCCGCCAGTGGCCGAGCCGATCGCTGCGCCGCCAAGCGCACCGATGCCGGCACCGATGCCGGTGTTGCGCTGCGTGTCGGTCATGCCGCCCGCGCAGCCGGACAGGACGAGCGCGGCGGCGGTGGTGGCGAGTACGAACTTTTTCATGGCGTTCCCTTTCAAGGTTGGATCAGGCGGCACAGCTTAGCCTTCGGGGAGTGCGTGATGGTACGGGCTCAAAGCCCTACGGAAAATAAGAAAAGTTTCGTCATCGCGCATGAATGCTGCGATGATTGCTACCAAAGTAATAGCAATGGAGTGGTTGTCCGACAGTGCGCAGCGGCAGGGGACTGCACGAGCAATTCACGCTTCGGGCGGGCGCTTCCCTTCTTCGGTAACGCGGCCGGCTTCGGGCTCGTCGCCGTCATCGTGCAATTCACCCTTGTTGCGCCCGGAAAACATGGTCCACCAGATGATCAGGATGAACACGAGTCCCGCGGCGAGGGCTTCAAGCAGAATCAAACCCATGAGAAATGGACTCCAGTGGCTGGTCGGGCTTGTGATCGTAGCAACGCTCGCCGCTTGTTCCACCGGCCCGCGCACCCCCGAGCCGCCTATCCGCCCCCCTGTCAGCCAGCCGCGCGACCTCGGTCCGCTCACAGGCTCGCTCGCGCACCCCAAGAGCCGGTGGGTGCCTGTCGGCTGGGGCGAGCTGCCCGGCTTCGGCGAAGACCCGCTGCACGAAGCGTGGATCGCGCTGCTGGCGAACTGCTCGCGCCCCAACGCCGCCTTCGCGCCGCTGTGCCGCGACGTGCGCCAGCTCGCCATCGCCACCCCCGAAGAGCAGCGCCAGTGGATGACCGAGCGGCTGCAGCCCTATCGCGTCGAGGCGCTCAACGGCCAGATCGAGGGCAAGCTCACCAGCTACTACGAGCCGGTGTACGAGGCCTCGCGCGTGCCCACCGCCACCTTCAACGTGCCGATCTACCAGGCGCCCGACGGCCTCGTGCCGCGCCGCCCCTGGTACACGCGCCAGGAGATCGAGACCCTGCCCGAGGCACAGGCCGCGCTGCGCGGGCGCGAGATCGCCTGGATGGCCGACCCGATCGACGCGCTGATGCTGCACATCCAGGGCTCCGGCCGGCTGCGCATCACCGAGGCCAACGGCTGGCAGCACACCGTGCGCATGGCCTTCTCGGCCACCAACGAGCAGCCCTACCGCAGCGTGCAGCAGTGGCTCCTCAGCCAGGGCGTGACCAAGGTCGGCAAGTGGCCCGACGACACCAAGGCCTGGGCCGCGCAGAACCCGCAGCGCGTGGCGCAGATGATGTGGAGCAACCCGCGCTACGTGTTCTTCCGCGAGGAAACGATGAGCGAGGTCGATGCCGCATTCGGCCCGCGCGGTGCGCAGGGCGTGCCGCTCACGGCCGGCCGCTCCATCGCGGTGGACCGCGAGAGCATTCCCTACGGCACGCCGGTGTGGCTGGCCTCCAGCGGACCGGCGGCGCAGCTGCAGAAGCTGGTGGTGGCGCAGGACACCGGCAGCGCCATCCTCGGCGCGGTGCGCGCCGACTACTTCGCAGGCACCGGCGCCGAGGCCGGCCGCTTCGCGGCGAGCATGAACCAGCCGCTGCGGCTGTGGGCGCTGTGGCCGCGCCAATTGCCCGCGCCCTGAATCGCCAGGCGGGCAGATCCGGACCAGGTTTCGATGAAGGGTTTCTGAAAAGACCTGATTTAACCTGACTGGAGGCTGATCAATTCACGGAGTCGTCATACGAAGTGCCTAACTTCGCGGGCTGGTTTTTCCCCAACCCACGAAGAAAGACATTGCGCATGACCGCAAACACCCGCTCCGACGATCGCCCGGTCGAAATCGAAGACATCGGCACCAACACCACGTCGAACCCCTCCTTCACCGACCTGATCGCCTCGCGCCTGAGCCGTCGCCACCTGTTCGGCCTGGGCGTCGGCACCGCCGGCACCGCGCTGCTCCAGGCATGCGGTGGCGGTGGCGGCGGCGGCACTGCCTTCCCCGTCCTTCCCCCTGCACCGGCCCCCGCCCCGGCGCCCGCTCCGACCCCGGCGCCCAGCCCCGCACCGATGAAGCTCGGCTTCAATGCCGTGGCCAAAAGCCTCGCCGACGTGGTCACCGTGCCGGCCGGCTACACCGCCAGCGTGCTGTATCGCCTGGGTGACCCGATCGCCTCGGGCGTGCCCGCCTACCAGAACAACGGCACTGACGACGCCACTACCTACGACCGCCGCGCTGGCGACCACCACGACGGCATGACCTACTTCGGCATGAACGCGTCGAACAAGTGGGACCCCGCCGGTGCATCGCGCGGTCTGCTGGTGATGAACCACGAGGCCATCACGCCGCTGTTCCTGCACCCCACCGGCCAGACCATCAGCGGCAGCGGCACCGCGGCCGCACGCACCGTGGCCGACGAAGTGCTGCGCGAGTTCTACCTGCACGGCGTGAGCGTGATCGAGGTCAACAAGAGCGGCAGCACCTGGAGCTACAAGCAGGACTCGAGCTTCAACCGCCGCGTCCACACGCTCACAGAAATGACCCTTTCGGGTCCGGCCGCCAAGACCGACTACGTGAAGACCAAGTACTCGGCCGACGGCAGCAAGACCCGCGGCACGCTCAACAACTGCGCCAACGGCACCACGCCGTGGGGCACGTACCTCACCTGCGAAGAGAACTGGGCCGGCTATTTCCGTCGCATTACTGCGACCGATAACGCCAACCGCACCGCCAAGGAGTTGGCCTCCTTCGCGCGCTACGGCATCGGCGGGATAGACAGCAAGGGCGCAGAAACTGGCACTGGCCGTGAACTCTGGGCCACTGTTGCCGGAGGCGATGACATCCACGCCCGCTGGAATACCGAGGTCCTCGGCGCCACGTCCGCCGACGACTATCGCAACGGTTCCAACACCTACGGCTGGGTGGTCGAGATCGATCCGTTCACCCCCTCCAGCACGCCGAAGAAGCGCACCGCGCTCGGCCGCTTCGGCCACGAAGGCGCTTGCCTGGGGCCGGTCGTGGTCGGCAAGCCGCTGGTCTGGTACATGGGCGACGACTCGCAGAACGAATACCTCTACAAGTTCGTCTCCACCAAGGCGTGGGACGCTGCCGATATCGGCGGCGGTATCGCGGCAGGCGACAAGTACATGGACGATGGCAAGCTCTACGTCGCCAAGTTCAAGGCCGACGGCACGGGCGACTGGCTGGAACTCAAGCTCGGTGTGAACAACATCAATGCCAGCTATTCCAAGTACGCCTTCGCCGACGCAGCCGATGTGGTGATCAACGCCCGTCACGCCGCCGATGCCGCGGGCGCCACCAAGATGGACCGCCCCGAATGGACGGCTGTGAACCCGAAGAACGGCGAGGTGTATCTCACCCTCACCAACAACTCGGCACGCCCGGTCGGTGGCACCGACGCGGCCAACCCGCGTTCGTACAACGATCCCAAGGGGCCGAGTCAAACGGCTCAGAAGGGCAACCCGAACGGCCACATCATCCGCTTCGCCGACGCCGGCGGTGACCCCGCTGCTGTCACCTTCAAGTGGGACGTGTACCTCTTCGGCGCGCGTTCGACCGCATCGGCCGACGTGAACCTGTCGGCCCTCGGTGCGGACAACGACTTCTCCAGCCCCGACGGCATGTGGTTCAGCCAGGCCGCGCCCGGCCTGCTGTGGATCGAGACCGACGACGGCAAGTACACCGACGTGACCAACTGCATGCTGCTCGGCGCCCTGCCGGGCAAGGTCGGCGACGGCGGCGCGAAGACCATCACCAACGTCGACGGCTCCACCACCGCCACGCAGGCCACCTTCGTCGGCAAGGCACCGGGCACAGACGGCTTGCGCCGCTTCCTGGTCGGGCCGATCGACTGCGAGATCACCGGCATCGCCGAATCGGGCGATGGCCGCGCGCTGTTCGTGAACATCCAGCATCCGGGCGAGAACACGGCCAAGGCCGACATCGGCGATCCGACGAAGTTCCTGAGCCACTGGCCGGAAGGCGGCAACGCCCGCCCGCGCTCGGCGACCATCGTCATCACGAAGAACGACGGCGGCCTGATCGGCCTCTGATCGATCTCCGAGCGTTCCTACAGCGGCGCTGCCGGCAACGGCAGCGCCGTTTTGTATCGCACTTGCTTGAGCGCAAAGCTCGAGCGGATCTTCTCGATCCCCGGAATCGGCGTGAGCTGCTCCAGGATGAATTTCTCCAGCGCCGCCATGTCCGCCACCGCGATGCGGATCAGGTAGTCGCTGTCGCCCGTCATCAGGTAGCACTCCATCACCTCGTCGTGCTCGGCGATGCGTTGCTCGAAGTCGGCGAGCGACTGCTTGCTCTGCGTCGTGAGGCTGATCGAGATGAACACGTTGAGCCCCAGGCCCAGCGCCTTGGCGCTGGCGAGGGCGACGTAACGGTCGATCACGCCGTTGGCCTCGAGCACCTTCACGCGAGCCAGGCAGGGCGACGGCGAGAGGTGCACGCGCCGCGCCAGCTCTACGTTCGACAGCGCGCCGTCGCGCTGAAGCTCGTCCAGGATGCGCAGGTCGATGGCGTCGAGTTGCATGAAATGCCGTGTAGATCTGGTTTTGCGGAATTTTATGCTGCGACGCCTTCATAGGCTTGGCGCTGCCGGTAGCTAATTTTCCTCACAGCGGCCTAAAGTGCCGTCATGAACGCCCCGATTTCGCCCGACCAGATGCGCGCCCTGCTGCTGGATGAAACGCAGCTCTCGCACGACCCCGACCCCGCCGAGACCGCCGAGTGGCGCGATGCCTTCGTGGCGCTGGCGCAGACGCAGGGGCCGCAGCGCGCCAGGCAGATGCTGGCCGAACTGGCCCGCCTCGCGCGGCAGCAACGCATCGGCTGGCAGCCCGAGCTGGCGACGCCGTACGTCAACACCATCGCGGTGGAAGACCAGCCGCCGTTCCCGGGCGACCTTGCCATCGAGGAGAAGCTCGCCTCGCTGATGCGCTGGAACGCGCTCGCGATGGTGGCCAAGGCCAACCAGGCGTACGGTGAGCTCGGCGGCCACATCGCAAGCTACGCGAGTGCGGCCGACCTGTTCGAGACCGGCTTCAACCACTTCTTCCATGCGCGCAGCGAGCACCATCGCGGCGACCTCGTGTTCTTCCAGCCGCACAGCGCACCGGGCGTGTACGCCCGCGCCTACCTCGAAGGCCGCCTGAGCGAGGAAGACCTGAAGCACTACCGCCAGGAACTCACCGCGCCCGCCTTCACCGACGGCAGCGGCGCGCGCGGCCTGTGCAGCTACCCGCATCCGTACCTGATGCCGGACTTCTGGCAGTTCCCGACCGGCTCGATGGGCATCGGCCCCATCAGCTCGATCTACCACGCGCGCTTCATGCGCTACCTCACGCACCGCAACCTGCTGAACTGCGAGGGACGCAAGGTGTGGGGCGTGTTCGGCGACGGCGAGATGGACGAGCCCGAATCGATGAGCGCATTGACGCTCGCTGCGCGCGAGAAGCTCGACAACCTCGTGTGGGTCGTCAACTGCAACCTGCAGCGCCTCGACGGCCCAGTGCGCGGCAACGGCCGCATCATCGACGAGCTCGAGAAGCTCTTCGCCGGCGCGGGCTGGAACGTCATCAAGCTCGTGTGGGGCAGCGACTGGGACGGCCTCTTCGCGCAGGACGCGAGCGGCGCGCTTGCGCGCGTCTTCGCCAACACCGTCGACGGCCAGATGCAGACCTTCGCCGCCAAGGACGGCCGCTTCAACCGCGACAACTTCTTCGGCCAGAACCCCGAGCTCGCGCGCCTGGCCGAAGGCATGACCGACGAGCAGATCGACCGCCTCAAGCGCGGCGGCCACGACCTCGTGAAGATCCACGCCGCCTATGCCGCAGCCGCGGCGCATCGCGGCCAGCCCACCGTGATCCTCGCCCACACCAAGAAGGGCTACGGCATGGGCAGCGCCGCGCAGGGCAAGATGACCACGCACTCGCACAAGAAGATGGGCGACGTGGACCTCATCGAGTTCCGCGACCGCTTCAACCTCCCGCTGACCGACGCGCAGGCCACCGCGATGGACTTCTACCGCCCGGCCGAGGACAGCGCCGAGATGCGCTACCTGCGCCAGCACCGCGAGGCCCTCGGCGGCGCCATGCCGCGCCGCGAGACCGCCTGCGAGGTGGTGGCCAAGCCCGACATCTCGAGCTACGCGCAGTTCGCCACCGTCGCGGCCGGCAAGGAGATGAGCACCACCATGGCCTTCGTGCGCATGCTGGGCAACCTCATGAAGGACAAGGCCCTGGGCCCGCGCATCGTGCCCATCGTGGCCGACGAGGCGCGCACCTTCGGCATGGCCAACCTGTTCAAGCAGGTCGGCATCTATTCGAGCGTGGGCCAGCGCTACGCGCCGGAAGACATCGGCTCGGTGCTGAGCTACCGCGAGGCCACCGACGGGCAGATCCTGGAAGAGGGCATCAGCGAGGCCGGCGCCATCGCGAGCTGGACGGCCGCCGCCACCAGCTACAGCGTGCACGGCCTGGCGATGCTGCCCTTCTACATCTACTACTCGATGTTCGGCTTCCAGCGGGTGGGCGACGCGATCTGGGCCGCGGCCGACCAGCGTGCGCGCGGCTTCCTGCTGGGCGCCACCTCGGGGCGCACCACGCTCGGCGGCGAGGGCCTGCAGCACCAGGACGGCAGCAGCCACCTCGTGGCCGCGACCATTCCGAACTGCAAGGCCTACGACCCGGCCTTCGCGGGCGAGATGGCGGTGATCGTCGACGCGGGCATCCGCGAAATGATGGTCGAGCAGCAGGACGTGTTCTATTACGTCACGCTCATGAACGAGAACTACGCGCAGCCCGACGTGCCGGCCGGCGCGGAAGGCGACATCCTGCGCGGCTGCTACCGCTTCGGCACCTATGCGCCGGCTTCGGGCAAGGCGAAGAAGAAAGTGACGCTGATGGGCTCGGGCGCGATCCTCACCGAGGTCGTGAAGGCCGCGCAGCTGCTGGCCGAAGAGGGCATCGAGGCCGAGGTGTTCAGCGTGACAAGCTGGAGCGAACTCGCGCGTGACGGGCTGGCGTGCGAGCAGCGCGCCTTGGCTGGCGAGAAGGCCGATACACCGTTCATCGCGCGGCAGCTCAGCGCTGGAAAGACGCCGATCATCGCCGCCACCGACTACGTGCGCGCCGTGCCCGAGAGCGTGCGCGCCTTCCTGCCCGAAGGCCGCCGCTACATCACGCTGGGCACCGATGGGTTCGGCCGCAGCGACACGCGTGCGGCGCTGCGCGGCTTCTTCGGCGTCGATGCGCAGAGCATCGCGAAGGCCGCGCGTTACGCGCTGAGCTGATTCCTGCGGGTTCCGCGATGGGGTGGGCCCTGCGTTAGAGTCGCAGGCCCACCACCTTCGCGCCCATGACCGCCCGCTTCCAGTCCATCGCCCCCGCCGTCCGCCTGGCCGACCAGGTGGCCGATGCGCTCGCGGCCGAGGTGCGCAGCGGGCGCTTGTCCGAAGGCGACCGGCTGCCCACGGAGACCGCGCTGGCCGAGCAGTTCGGCGTGAGCCGCACCGTGGTGCGCGAGGCGGTGTCGCGGCTGAAGTCGCTGGGGCTGCTCGATTCGCGCCAGGGCAGCGGCGTCTACGTGCGCGCTGCCGGCGTCGAGCCGCTGCGCTTCGAGATGCCGCATGTGGCCTCGCGCGAGGCGGTGATCCAGATGGTCGAGCTGCGCCGCGCGCTCGAAGCCGAGGTGGCCGCGCTGGCCGCCGAGCGCCGCACGGACGAAGACGTGCAGCGCATCCGTGACGCCATCGCCGCATTGCACGCGGCGGTCGAGGCGGGCGGCAACGGCGCGGACGAGGACGTGCGCTTCCACCGCGCCATCGCCGAGGCGGCGCGCAACCCCTTCCTGATCGGCACGCTGCAGTACCTGCGGCAGTTCCTGCACGGCGCCACTCGCGTCACGCGCGCCAACGAGGCGCGCCGCGCCGACTTCGCGCGCGAGGTGGCACAGGAGCACGCGCGCATCGTCGAGGCCATCGAGACCGGCGATCCGCTGCGGGCGCGCGAAGCCGCCAAGAGCCACATGGACAACGCGATCCGCCGCATCGAGCTGGCCGATCCGGTGTTCTGGCAGCAGGAGGGCGAGCAGCTCGCCCGTCCGCTGGTCGAGGGCTGGCCCGTCGGCGGCTGAGCCGACACACAAAGACACCGCAAAGTCGCCGCGAGGCGCCATTTCCGAGGGTTTACCCGGGTCGGCCAGGAAAACTCAGATTTGTATGATGACCTGACAAATCATCTGAGACGCAGCCTTCCATGACTTCCTCGACCCTCCAGGCCGGCGCCATGCCGCCCGCCGCCGCCGATGCCGCGCTCGAAAAGCGCGCCTATTCCAAGGTGTTCTGGCGCCTCGTGCCCTTCCTCATGCTCTGCTACGTGATCGCGTATCTCGACCGCGTGAACGTCGGCTTCGCCAAGCTGCAGATGGGCCAGGACCTGGGTTTCAGCGAAACCGTGTTCGGTCTTGGCGCCGGCATCTTCTTCCTGGGCTACTTCCTGTTCGAGGTGCCGAGCAACCTGCTGCTCAACCGCGTGGGCGCGCGCATCTGGATCGCGCGGATCATGATCACCTGGGGCCTGCTGTCGGCCTGCTTCATGTTCGTGAAGACGCCCACCAGCTTCTACATCCTGCGCTTCCTGCTCGGGCTGGCCGAGGCGGGCTTCTATCCGGGCGTGATCCTCTACCTCACGCACTGGTACCCGGCGCACCGGCGCGCGCGGATCATCGCGGTGTTCATGTCGGCCATTCCGGTGGCGGGCATCTTCGGCAACCCGCTGTCGGGCTGGATCATGGACAGCTTCCACGGCGTGTCGGCCATGAGCGGCTGGCAGTGGATGTTCCTCATCGAAGCCATCCCCGCCGTGCTCATCGGCGTGATGGTGCTGCTGTACCTGGACAACGGCATCGCCCAAGCGCGCTGGCTCAGCGCCGAGGAAAAGGCCCTGCTGCAGCGCGAGGTGGCGAACGACGCCGCCCACGGCGCCAAGGGCCCGCACTCGGTGGCCGGCGTGTTCCGCGATGCGCGCATCTGGTGGATGGCGTTCATCTACTTCGCCTTCGTCATGGGCCAGTACGCACTCACCTTCTGGCTGCCCACACTGGTCAAGGCCACGGGCGTGCAGGGCAACCTGAACATCGGGCTGCTCAGCGCGATTCCGTTCCTCTGCGCCATCGTCGCGATGAACCTCTTCGGCCGCAGCGCCGACCGCCGCCAGGAGCGCCGCTGGCACCTGATCGTGCCGGCCATGATGGGTGCCGTGGGCTTCACCGTGGCCGCTTCGTACACGCAGAACACGGCCGTGTCGCTGGCGTTCCTGTCGCTCGCCGCGGCCGGCGTGCTGACCTGCGCGCCGCTGTTCTGGTCGCTGCCCACCGCCTTCCTCACGGGCACGGCCGCCGCCGCCGGCATCGCCGCCATCAACTCGGTGGGCAACCTCGCGGGCTTCGTGAGCCCCTACCTCATCGGCTACCTGAAGGACCTCACGGGCAGCACGCAGATCGGCATGTACGTGCTGGCCGGCGCGCTGGTGCTCGGCGCCATCGGCGTGTGGTTCACGCCCAAGCAACTGGTCAACCGTTAGATGAAGTACACCCCCAGGCTTCGCGCACTTCGTGTCGCTGCGCCAACCCCCTCGCCGGGGGCAACACCTGCGGCCCGGCAAAGCCGGTTCCGCGGTGTTTCCCGAACGGGGCGCGTCGCACCGGGTGCCCGGCCTTGCAACTGAACGGAAGCAACGCAATGAACCAAGAAAAGACCCCTTCCACCATCTCCGCTGCCACTCCCGTCGTCGGTCTCGTGGGCCTGGGCGCCATGGGCGCCGGCATGGCGCAGTCGCTGCGCCGCGCGGGCCATGCGCCGCATGTGTTCGACGTGCGCCGCGAGGCCGCCGAAGCCTTCGCGCGCGAAGGCGGCACGGCCTGCGCCACGCTGGCCGAGCTCGGCGCGCAGTGCGACATCGTGGTCAGCGTGGTGGTGAACGCCGCGCAGACCGAGTCGGTGCTGTTCGGCGACGGCACCACGCCCGGCTGCGCCGCGTCGATGAAGCCCGGCAGCGTCTTCGTGATGTGCTCCACCGTCGATCCGAACTGGTCGGTGGCGCTGGAGGCACGCCTGGAGAAGCTGGGCATCCTCTACATCGACGCGCCCATCTCCGGCGGCGCTGCCAAGGCCGCGAGCGGCCAGATGACGATGATGACCGCCGCCAGGCCCGCCGCGTACGAGAAGGCCGGCGCGGTGCTCGACGCCATGGCCGCCAAGGTCTACCGCCTGGGCGACAAGGCGGGCGCGGGCAGCAAGGTGAAGATCATCAACCAGCTGCTGGCGGGCGTGCACATCGCGGTGGCGGCCGAGGCCATGGCGCTGGGCCTGCGCGAGGGCGTGGACCCGGCGGCGCTGTACGAGGTCATCACCCACAGCGCGGGCAACAGCTGGATGTTCGAGAACCGCATGGCGCACGTGCTCGCGGGCGACTACACGCCGCTGTCGGCCGTGGACATCTTCGTGAAGGACCTGGGCCTGGTGCTCGACGTGGCGCGCGCGAGCAAGTTTCCGCTGCCGCTGTCGTCCACCGCGCACCAGATGTTCATGCAGGCCTCGACGGCGGGCTACGCTCGCGAGGACGACAGCGCGGTAATCAAGATCTTCCCCGGCATCGAGGTGCCGGGTCCGAAGAAAGAAGCCTGAAAGAAAGAAGAGACACGCACATGAACATCCTCATCACCGGCGGCTGCGGCTTCCTGGGCGCCCGCCTCGCACGCACGCTGCTCGCGGGCGGCAGCCTCGCGCTGGCCGGATCGGCCGCGCAGCCCGTCTCGCGCATCACCATGGCCGATCGCGTGCCGCCGCCCGCCGACCTGGCTTCCGACGCGCGCGTGCAGTTCGTGCAGGGCGACCTGCTGGAGCAGCTTTCGAACGGCGCGCTGCCCATCGCCGACACGCAGCTCGTGTTCCACCTCGCCGCCGCCGTGAGCGGCGAGTGCGAGGCCGACTTCGACCTTGGCATGCGCAGCAACCTCGACGCCACGCGCGGCCTGCTCGAAGCCGCGCGCCGCGCGGGCCATGCGCCGGTGTTCGTGTTCTCCAGCTCGGTCGCGGTGTTCGGCGATTCGCCCGAGCAGCGCCTGCCTGCCGTCATCGAAGACACCACGCTGCCGACGCCGCAGAACAGCTACGGCATCCAGAAGTTCATCGGCGAGCAGCTGGTGGCCGACTTCACGCGCAAGGGCTTCGTGCAGGGCCGCAACGTGCGGCTGATGACGGTATCGGTGCGCCCCGGCCGGCCCAACGGCGCGGCCTCCAGCTTTCTGAGCGGCATGCTGCGCGAGCCGCTGGCCGGCGAGCGTGCGCGCTGCCCCGTGTCGCCCGACACGCCCGTCGCGCTGGCCTCGCCCGGCAACACCGTCGCGGGCATCGTGCGCGCGGCCACCGCCAGCGCCGCCGAGTGGGGCGCGCGCACGGCGGTCAACCTGCCCGCGCTGACCACCACCGTGCGCGAGATGGCGCAGGCGCTCGAACGCATCGCCGGCAAGGAAGCCACCGGCCTGATCGACTGGGAGCCCGATGCCGGCATCGCGAAGATCGTCACCAGCTGGCCCAGCCGCATCCACGCCGCGCGCGCCGAGGCGCTGGGCCTGAAGGCCGACGCGAGCTTCGACGCGATCCTGCGCGACTACGTGCGCGAGAACGCGCAGGCCGTGAAGCTTGCGCTGAAGGACTGAACGCCATGTCCAAGCTCGTGCTCGGCTGCATCGCCGACGATTTCACCGGCGCCACCGACCTCGCCAACAACCTCGTGCGCGCCGGCATGCGCGTGGTGCAGGCCATCGGGGTGCCGAAAGGCCCGCTGGATGCCGACGTGGATGCTGTGGTGGTCGCCCTCAAGTCGCGCACCATCGCGCCGGCCGAAGCCGTCGCGCAGTCGCTCGATGCATTGCGCTGGCTGCAGTCGCAGGGTGCGAAGCAGATCTACTTCAAGTACTGCTCCACCTTCGACAGCACGCCCCAAGGCAACATCGGCCCCGTGACCGAGGCGCTGATGGATGCGATGGCGTGCGACTTCACCATCGCCACGCCCGCCTTCCCCGACAACAAGCGCACGGTGTTCAAGGGCTACCTGTTCGCGGGCGACGTGCTGCTGAACGAAAGCGGCATGCAGAACCATCCGCTCACGCCGATGACCGACCCGAACCTCGTGCGCGTGCTGCAGGCGCAATGCACGCGCAAGGTGGGGCTCGTCGACTACGCGGTGGTCGCGCGCGGCGCCGCCGCCATCGAGGAGCGCATCGCGCAGCTCAAGGCCGAGGGCGTTTCCATCGCCATCGTCGACGCGGTGTCGAACGACGACCTGCTGCGCATGGGCCCGGCGCTCGCGAAGATGCCGCTGGTGACGGCCGGCTCGGGCGTGGCCATCGGCCTGCCTGCCAACTTCGGCCTCGCGCCCTCGTCGCAGGCGAGCGCGCTGCCCAAGGCGGGCGGCAAGTCGGCGGTGGTCTCGGGCAGCTGCTCGCTGGCCACCAACCGGCAGGTGCTCGACTTCATCCAGCGCGGCGGCGCGGCGCTGGCCATCGATCCGCTGCGCATCGCGGCGGGCGTGGATGTCGCGGCCGAGGCATTGGCGTGGGCCACGCCGCTCATCGACAAGGGCCCGGTGCTCGTCTACTCCACCGCCGAGGCCGGCGCCGTGAAGTCGGTGCAGGGCCGGCTCGGCGTGGAAGAAGCCGGCGCGATGGTCGAGCGCACCATCGCCGCCATCGCGCGCGGACTGGTCGAGCGCGGCGTGCATCGGCTGGTGGTGGCCGGCGGCGAGACCTCGGGCGCCTGCGTGCAGGCGCTGGGCATCGCACAGATGCAGATCGGCCCGCAGATCGACCCCGGCGTGCCGTGGTGCCATGCGCGCTCCGAAGCCGCACCCGGGGACGGCCTGCACATCGCGCTGAAGTCCGGCAACTTCGGCAGCGACGATTTCTTCACCAAGGCATTTACAGTGCTCGAATGACCGAGAGCATGACTGCAGAGAACCAGGCCCGCGAGGAAATCTGCCGCGTCGGCCGCAGCCTGTTCGAGCGCGGCTACGTGCACGCCACGGCCGGCAACATCAGCGTGCGGCTGGACGACGGCGGCTTCCTCATCACGCCCACCGATGCCTGCCTCGGCTTCCTCGACCCTGCGCGGCTCGCGCGGCTCGACGCGCAGGGCCGGCAGACCGGTGGCGACCGCGCCAGCAAGACCATCGCGCTGCATACGCGCATCTATGCCGCCGCGCGCAGCTTCGATGCGAACACCGCCTGCGTGATCCACACCCACAGCACGCACTGCGTGGCGCTCACGCTGCAGTCGCCCGGCGACGAACTGCTGCCCGCGCTCACGCCCTATTTCGTGATGAAGGTGGGCCATGTGCCGGTCATCCCGTATCACCGCCCGGGCGCGCCCGAAGCAGCCGAACAGGTGGCCCAGGCCATCGAGCGCTTCGGCGCGGCCGGCACGCCGATCCGCGCCGTGATGCTCACGCGCCTGGGCCCCAACGTGTGGCACGACACACCGGGCGCCGCCATGGCCGTGCTCGAGGAACTCGAGGAAACCGCCAGGCTCCAGCAGCTCGCGCAGGCCGCAAGGCCCGAGCCGCTGGATGCCCGACAGATCGATGAACTGCGCCGCACTTTCGGCGCGCGCTGGTAGTAAAAACACCCCATGCCCCAATTCGCAGCCAACCTCTCGATGCTCTACCCGGAGCTCGCCTTCCTCGACCGCTTCGACGCCGCCGCGAAGGACGGCTTCAAGGCCGTGGAGTACCTCTTCCCCTACGACTTCGCCAAGGAAGAAATCGTCGCCCGGCTGAAGCACAACGGCCTGCAGCAGGTGCTGTTCAACGGGCCGCCGGGCGACTGGAACGGCGGCGAGCGCGGCCTGGCCTGCCTGCCGGGGCGCGAGGCCGAGTTCCGCGAAGGCATCGCCAAGGCCATCGACTACGCCGTGGCGCTCGACTGCCCGCGCATCCACGTCATGGCAGGCCTCGTGCCCGCAGGCCAGCAGCGCGACGCGCTGCAGCCGGTGTACGTCGACAACCTGCGCTGGGCCGCGGCCGAGGCCGCCAAGGCGGGCCGCGACGTGCTGATCGAGCCGATCAACACGCGCGACATCCCGGGCTTCTTCATCAACCGGCAGGACCATGCGCACGAGATCGTCGAGACCGTGGGCGCGCCCAACCTCAAGGTGCAGATGGACCTGTACCACTGCCAGATCGTCGAGGGCGACGTGGCGATGAAGATCCGCAAGTACCTGCCGACCGGTCGCGTCGGCCACATCCAGATCGCCGGCGTGCCCGACCGCAACGAGCCCGACATCGGCGAGCAGAACTACCCGTACCTCTTCGAGGTGCTCGACGAGGTGTCGACGCAGTGCGGCTGGCAGGGCTGGGTCGGCTGCGAGTACCGGCCGAAGCGCGGCACGGAGCCCGGCGGCACCTCGGCCGGGCTGGGCTGGCTGCGCGAGTGGCGGCAGCGGCACGCATGAAGCTCGAAGCGCTGCGCATTCCGGCGCCGCTGCGTGGCTTCGCGGCGGGCGAGGCGCAGCTGTTCGACGTCACCATCGAGGGCGACAAGGTCGCCGCCATCACGGCCGCCGCGCAACAGCAGCAAGCAAAGGGCACGCTGCTGAGCGCCCTGGTCGAGGCGCACGCGCACATCGACAAGAACTACACCGTGCAGGACGTCGGCGCCGCGCAGGGCAACCTGTTCGTCGCCATCGAGCGCATGAACCGGCACCGCGAGAGCTGGACCGGCGAGTCGCTGCGCCTGCGCATGGAGCGCGCGCTGCACGACGCCTGGCTGTCGGGCACGCGCGCGCTGCGCACGCACCTCGACTGGGTGCAGCCCGAGCCGCCGGCCGCGCTGGCGGTGTTCGAGGCGCTGCGCGAGGAATGGCGCGGGCGCGTCGAGCTGCAGTTCGTCTCGCTCACGCCGCTGGACCTGTTCGCCGACATCGAGGCGGGCGAGCGCATCGCGCGCGAGGTGAAGCGCGCGCACGGCGTGCTCGGCGCCTTCGTCTATCGCAACGAGGGCATCGTCCACAAGCTGGGGCGGGTGTTCGACCTCGCGCAGCAGCACGGACTGGCGCTCGACTTCCATGTGGACGAGGGCCTGGACATCGAGGCCACCGGCCTGCGCAGCATCGCCCAGCTGGTGCGTGCGCGCGACTTCAGGCAGGGCGTTGTCTGCGGTCATGCCTGCTCGCTCTCGGTGCAGGAAGACGCCGTGGCTGCCGAAACGCTGGCGCTGTGCGCGGGCGCGGGCGCGGGCATCCACATCGTCGCGCTGCCCACCACCAACCTCTACCTGCAGGGCGCGTGGGACCGCACGCCGGTGCAGCGCGGCATCACGCGAATCGACGAGGCGGCGGCACGGGGCTTGCGTGCGAGCCTGGCGACCGACAACGTGCAGGACGCCTTCTATCCCTACGGCAGCTACGACCTGCTGGAGACCTTCGGCCTCGGCGTGCAGGTGGCGCATCTTGCGCCGGCCGACGACTGGCTCGACACCATCACCGTGAGCCCCGCGAAGGCGCTGGGGCTCGCGTGGGACGGACGCATCGCGCCGGGCTGCCCGGCCGACCTGCTGGTGCTGTCGGCCACCGGGGAACACGAACTGATCGGCCCGCGCGGACGGCAACGCACCGTCATCCGCGCCGGCCAGCCACTGGAGAGCAACGAACGATGAGCATGGGCAAGCCGATGGCCAACTACGCGGCCGCCAAGCGCGTGGGCGATTTCGTCTTCATGAGCGGCGTGGTCGCCGTCGACCCGGCCACGCGCCGCGCGGTCGCCGGCTACGACGCCATTCCCGAAGAGGCGCGCACCGCGCTGCAGAGCGTGGGCTATGCCACCGGCCAGATGTCGGTGGACGTGTTCGAGGCGCCCATCGTCGCGCAGAGCTGGTTCGTGCTGGAGCGCATCCGCCAGATCGCGGCCGAGCACGGCGGCACGATGGAAGACGTGGTGAAGCTGGTGCAGTACTTCCGCCACCTGCCGCACTACGCCTTCTACAACCGCGTGCGCGGCCTCTTCTATCCGGGCGAGCCGCCGGTGAGCACGGTGGTGGAGGTGTCGCGCTTCCTGCCGGGCGACGAGGTGCTGGTGGAAGTCGAGGCGACGATGTTCCTGCCCCGGACCTCGTTCTCGTCGTCTTCCTCGTCTACCTGACGCCCGCGCCCTTGAGCAGGAACTCGGTCACCTGCTCGATCAGGTAGCGCCGGTCCTTTTCCTCACCCTGCTGGGCGGTGTCGCGGAAGTAGGCGGCCTGCGTCGCGTGGTCGGCGTAGAACTGGGTCACGGCCCATATGTGGAACAGCACCAGCATCGGGTCGGCCTCGTCCATCAGGCCCTGGCTCATCCAGTTGCGGATCACGGCGGCGGCCTGGTCGGTGCGCTGCTTGCTCGTGTCCATCATGCTGTTGAGCACCGGCGCGCCGCGCATCATCTCGGCGGTGAAGATGCGCGAGCGCAGCGGGTGCTCGAACGAGAACATCATCTTGCGCCGGATCAGGTCGCCCAGCACCTTGCGCGGGCCGAAGGCCTCGTCGCTGAAGCCGAACACCACGATCCAGTCGTTGAGGATGTCCTGCAGCACCTGGCGGTACAGCGCCTCCTTGCTGTCGATGTAGTAGTGCAGCTGCGCCTTCGAGAGTCCCGCCTTGTCGGCGATGGCCTGGGTCGACGCGCCGGCCAGCCCCTCGCTCGCGAACACCTCGATGGCGGCCTGGTTGATGAGGCCGAGCACCTGCGTGTACTTGCGCGAGCGGCCGCGCGTGGCGGGGGCTTCGCCGTCGCTCTCTTCCGTGATCGCGGCGCGTGTGCTCACAGCTGCAGTTCCAGTTCCAGCCCCTTGGCGCGCGAGCAGCACAGCGCCACCTTGTGGCGGCGCTCGCTGCCCGTGAGGCAGAAGTCGCGGTGCTCGGCGCCTTCGCCGTCGCCCTCGACCACGCAGGTGCCGCACAGCCCCTGCTGGCACGACACCGGAATGTCGATGCCGACCTCGTGCAGCGCGTCGACGGCGGTCTGGTCGGCCGCCACCGGCACCGTGATGCCGCGCCGCGCGAGCTTCAGCGTGAAGGGCAGGCCGGTGACGGCGCCCGCGTCGGCTGGCGCGGCGAAGTACTCGGCGTGCAGCGCATCCTCGGGCCAGTGCGCGGCGGCGTCACGCACCGCCTGCATGAAGCCGCCGGGGCCGCACACGTACAGGTGCGTGCCGGGAGCGCGTTCGGCCAGCAGCGAGCGCAGGTCGATGCGCTGCGATGCGTCGCCCTGGTCCAGGTGCAGACGCAGGTGCGGCGCCAGCGCGGGGGCATGCAGCGCGTCGGCGAAGGCCAGGTGCTCCTCGCTGCGCGCGAACACGCACAGCGTGAAGGCCGCGCCGCGCGCCGCCAGCGCCTGCGCCATCGCCAGCAGCGGCGTCATGCCGATGCCGCCGGCCAGCAGCAGGTGGTGCGTGGCCTCCTCGCGCAGCGGGAAGGTGTTACGCGGTGCGCTGATCGGCAGCAGGTCGCCCTCGCGCACGCGCTCGTGCATCGACGCCGAGCCGCCGCGGCTCGCGAGCTCGCGCTTCACGCCGATCACGTAGCGCCCCGCGCTGGCGGCCGATGGCGCGCGCGCCAGCGAGTACTGGCGCGAGAAGCCACCGGGCATGTGCACGTCGATGTGCGCGCCGGCCTCGTAGGAAGGCAGCGGCCGGCCCCACGGGTGGGCCAGTTCGAAGGCCAGGATTTCGGGCGTCTGGCGCGAGATGCGTTCGACGCGGACGGTGAGCGTGCGTTCGAGGCTCATGGATGTGTCTCCCTGCGGTCGTTTCTGCCGCCTAGATGCTGCCCAGCTTGCGCGAGACGCGTTCGATGAAATGGGTGCGGTCGCTCGCGGTGACGGCGTTCATGTCGTGCAGCTGCAGCCACGTCACCTTGCAGCGCCACGCGAACAGCGCGCGCAGCGCCCGCGTGAAGAGCCGCCTGCCCGGGTCGCCGATGACCATCACGAACCAGCGCGGCGAGCCGCCGGTGGTCACCACCGTGAGCCGCCTGATGTGCCGCATGCCCGACTTCGCGAGCTGGCCCTTGCGTTCCGCGGGCAGGAATGCCACGCCCGGCAGCCACACCCGTTCCAGCCAGCCCTTGAGCATCGACGGCGGCCCGTGGAACCAGGTGGGAAACACGAACACCAGGTGCTCGGCCCACAGCAGCGCTTCGACGTGGGGTTTCACACGCTCGCGTATCAGGTCGGGGTTGTCGAGGTAGGCGATGCGCTCTTCGCATGTCAGCGTGGGGTCGAAGCCCTCGGCGTACAGGTCGATGGCCTTGACGGGATGTCGCGGCGAGAGCGCCTCGAGGGCGGTGCGGTAGAGCGCGTGGTTGAAGCTGTCAGGGTTCGGATGGCAATGGACGACGAGCGTTTTCATGGTTGAGGGCCGGTTCGCCCGGCGGTTGTTGGCCGCCGGCGAGACGGGGTCAGAGCCCAGGGGGTGAAAGGCCGCGCGGTGCCTTATGGCAACCCAGGCGCCGGCATCTGACCCCGGCGCAAGCCCCGCGCGACCCGCGGGAAAAACCGGTGTGCCTACTTGCCCGTGAGCTTCTTGCGCACGTCGATGCCGACGCCCTTGTTCACGAACTGGGTGGTGACCACCTTCGACAGGTCGACCTCGCCGGGCTTGTACAGGCCGGCCTTGACCATCTTGTCGTAGAAGTCCTTCACGCGGGCCTCGTCCATCGCGCCGATGCCCTTGGTGAGCGACTCGCCGCTGTCGACGATGCCCATCTTTTTCATCAGCTCGATGGAGCCCTGCGAGGAGGCCACGGGCGAGTCGGGGTTGATCCTGGCGATCATCTCGTTGGCGGCCTTGTTGTCGCCGTAGAGGTAGTTGTTCCAGCCGATGATCGATGCCTCGATGAACTTGCGCACCGTCTCGGGCTTGGTCTTCACCAGGTCGGCGCGCGTCTCGATGGTGGTGGAGTAGGTCGAGAAGCCGTTGTCGGCCAGCAGCTGCACCACCGGGTCGAAGCCGGCCTGGGCCTTGATCGACAGCGGCTCCGAGATGGCGTAGCCCTGTTGAATGGACTTCTTGTCGGCCAGGAAGGGGCCCACGTTGAAGGTGTAGGGCTTGAGCTGCGAGTCCTTGAAGCCGTGCTCCGACTTCATCCACTGCCAGAAGCTGAACTGGCCGTCCTTGCCGATGAAGGCCACCGGCGCCTTGGTCATGTCCTTGAAGGTGTCGAAGCCCTGGCCGGGGTGCGCGAACATGGCCTGCGGGTCTTTCTGGAAGAAGGCCGCAACCACCACGGTGGGCACGCCGTTCTTCACGTTGTCGAAGGACTGCAGCAGGTTGCCGGTCATCAGGAAGTCGACCTTGCCGGCCGGCAGCATCGGCCGGTTGTTGACCATCGGGCCGCCCTGCTGGATGTCGACGTCGAGGCCGTACTTCTTGTAGGTGCCGTCCACCAGCGCCTGGTAGAAGCCGCCGTGGCCGGCCTGCGCCTTCCAGTTGGTGGCGAACACCACTTTTTCCTGCGCCTGCACGGCGAAGGCGGCGCCCGCGAGGGCGAGGCCGAGAACGAGCGGGCGGAGAGCGAAGGCGGGAATGCGCATGGGAACGTGCTCCTGTGGAGGTTTCGTTGAAAAGTACGGGATGCGGAGACTAAGGCTTTTCAGCGCCCGACGGCCATGTCGGCACGCCATCCGCGTGTTTTTCCGGGGTTCATCAGGCCCATGGGGTCGCTGCGCTTCTTGAACTCGATCTGCTGCGTGTCGATGGTCTTCATGCCGCCGTCCTCGATGGTCACGACGTGCGGGTTGAAGATCACGCAGCCGCCCTGCGACTCGATCTCGCGGATCACCTCGTACTGGTGCGCCTCGCCCTTCCAGCGCACCAGCAGGATGCCGAAGGTGCCGCACTCGCCGTTGGCGCGCGCGAAGTCCTGGTGCTGCAGCACGTCGTCGCCGAAGATCTCCAGGTGCCGCTCGACCACCGACGGATCGAAGGGCTGGGCGTAAGCCACCTGCAGATAGGTCCAGCCGCGGTCGGCCTTCAGCGCCTGCAGCGTGGTGTGGTTGAAGGCGCACTCGTAGGCCGGCGGCAGTCCTTCGGCCAGCAACTCGGCCTCGGTGCCGGCCACCGAGATGGTGCCGCCCTGCGCCGCGGCGAGCGCGCGGAAGTCGGCCATCGACTCGGGCGAGACCATCGCGAACACCGCGTGCCGGTCGGCCGGGAAGCGGTCGCGCATGGCGGTGTAGTACGGCGAGAAGCGCGCCTCCACCGTCGAGAGCAGGAAGATGTCGAGCGAGGGCGCCTGCGCGGCGATGCCGAAGTCGAGCGCGCCGCGGTAGCTTTCGAAGAGCACCGTGCAGTGCACCCAGTCGACGGCCGGGCTCAGCGCAACCTCCACGTCGAGGATCACGCCGTTGGTGCCGTAGGCATGGTGCACCTGCTGGATCTCGTCGCCGTGCAGCTCGATGACGCGCGGCTCGCGCTCCACCGTCATCACGCGCGCGCGCAGCAGGTTGCCGGGGTCGCGCAGGATGCCGTGGCGGAACGAGCCGATGCCGCCGAAGCCGCCCGCGATGAAGCCGCCGATGGAGGCCACGTGCCAGGTCGAGGGCCACATGCGCAGCGCCTGCCCGGTCTCGCGCGCGGCGAGGTCGATGTCGTGCATGCGCGCGCCGGCCTCCACACGGATGCTGCCCTCGCGGATGTCGAGCACGCGGCACATCTGCGTCACGTCGAGCACGATGCCGCCTTCCAGCGGCACGCACTGGCCGTAGTTGCCGGTGCCGCCCGCGCGCACGGTGAGCGGCAGCTTCCACTTCGCGGCCACGGTCGCGGCCTGGCGCACGTCGTCCTCGGTGCCGACCTTCACCACCAGGTCGGCCACGCAGCCCGCGAGCTGCGCGGTGAGGATGGGGCTGTACCAGTAGAAGTCCTTCGACAGCTGCTTGCGCTGGCCCGGCGCGGTGATCACGTTGAGGCCGCGCAGGTCCGCGCGCACGGCGTCCCAGTCGACTGCCGGCGCAGGGGCGGGCGTCCTAGCGTTCACGGCGCATCTCGCTTTCGTGCCAGTGGCCCAACACCAGGCGCGACAGTGCCGCGAACACGATGAAGATCACGATGCCCAGCAGGGACACCAGCAGCAGCGCCGCGAACATCATCGGGATCTCGGTGCGGAAGCTCGATTCGAGGATGCGCGAGGCCAGCCCCGTTTCCTTGCCCGCCGTGCCGGCCGTGAACTCGGCCACCACCGCGCCGATCAGGCTCAGCCCGCCCGCGATCTTCAGGCCCGCCATGAAGTAGGGCAGCGCGCTCGGCGCGAGCAGGTAGCGGAAGGTCTGCCAGGGCGAGGCCTTGTAGAGCTGGAACAGGTCGCGCAGGTTGCTGTCGGCGCTCTTCAGGCCGATGACCGTGTTCGACAAAATCGGGAAGAAGGCCACGATCCATGCGCACAGCAAGAGCGCCGCCGTGGTGCTCGACACGTAGATCAGGATCAGCGGCGCGATCGCAATGATCGGCGTCACCTGCAGGATCACCGCGATGGGGAACAGGCCGATCTCCACCCACTTGAAGAGCGCGAAGGCGATGGCCAGCAGCACGCCGCCCACGATGGCCGCGAGCAGCGCCAGCAGCGTGAGCTTGACGGTGAACCACAGCGCGCTGGAGAGCGACTCCCAGTTGTCGAACAGCGTGCGGATGATGAGCGAGGGCGCAGGCAGGATGTAGTGCGGGATGTTGTTGGCGCGAACCGTCCACTCCCACGCCAGCAGCAGCAGCGCGACGATGGCCGCGGGCACCACGATGCGCAGCATCGACTCGCGCCGGCGCAGCCGGTCCTCGTGCGCGCGCAGCGCGGCCTCGGAAGGCGCGGCGTCCGCTTCGGCAGCGGGCACGGCGACGGCGGGCTCAGTGATCGATGTCGACGCCATGCAGGGCTCCATGCAGGGATTGCGACACGGCGGTGCAGTGCGCGTTGTAACGGCTGGATGTGCGGAAGTCTTCGCCGCGCGGATAGGGCTCGTCGATGCGGATCTCGTCGATCACGCGGCCGGGCCGCGCCGCCATCACCACGATACGGTTCGACAGGTACACCGACTCGTACACGCTGTGCGTGACGAACACCACCGAGAAGCGGTGCTCGCGCCAGATGGCCAGCAGGTCGTTGTTGAGCTTGATGCGCGTCATCTCGTCGAGCGCGGCGAAGGGCTCGTCCATCAGCAGGAGGCGCGGGTGCGTGACCAGCGCGCGCGCGATCGACACGCGCATCTTCATGCCGCCCGAAAGTTCGCGCGGATACACGTCGGCGAAGCGCGAGAGGCCGACCATCTCCAGCGCCTGCTTCACCACCGGCGCGGCGGCGTCTCGGCTGGTGCCGGCCAGCTTCAGCGGCAGCCAGACGTTGTCGAACACCTTGGCCCAGGGCATGAGCGTGGGCTCCTGGAACACGAAGCCCAGGTCGCGGTCGGTCTTGCCGCCCTTCGTTGGGCCGGCGGCGGCACCGCTCCAGTGCATGTCGCCCGAGCTCAGGCGCGTGAGCCCCGCGATGAGGCGCAGCGCGGTGCTCTTGCCGCAGCCCGAGGGGCCGAGGAAGCTGATGAAGTCGTGCTCGCCGATGTCCAGCGACATGCCCTGCAGCGCGAGCGTGCCGTTGGCGAAACGCTTGCTGACGTTGCGCAGGCCGACCAGCGGCGTGCCGGCGGCGGTGGTGGCGTCGGCGCTCATTTCCAGGCGGGCTGGTTGGCCAGGCGCGAGAGCGGGAAGCGGTCGACCTCCTGCAGCAGCTCGACGAAGCGGCGGCCCACGTGGTCGAGCACGGCGGCGCCCTTCTCTGCAGTGGCGCGCGTGGCGTCGCCGGCGGCGCCCGCGGGGTTGATGTCGTGCATCTGCCAGCCGAGCTTGCCGCTGGGCGTGATCGAGAGAAACTTGTTCTCCTCGGCCAGTTGCTCGGTCATGGAACTGAAGTTCTGGAACTGGTCTTTGCGCACGTAGTCGGGCGTGAGGTGCAGCATCACCGAGCTTTCGAGGTCGCCGGCATGGATGCCGTGCCTGCCTTCATGTGCCGTGAACAGGCCCTCGGGCAGGCCCAGCGTGTACCAGTTGGCGGCCACGACCATCATGTCGTGCTCCTCGCGCAGGTCGCGCGCGACGATGTCCATCACGCTCATCTGGCCGCCGTGGCTGTTGTAGAGCACCAGCTTGCGCACGCCCGCCTTCGCGACACAGGCGCCGATGTCCTTCCACATCGAGATCAGCGTGTTCGCCGACACGGTGAGCGTGCCGGGGTAGCGCGAGTGCTCGTTGCTCTTGCCGTAGGGCACGGTGGGCAGGAACAGCACCGGCAGGTCGGCGGGCAGGTGCGGCAGCGTGGCGCGCACCATGCCGTCGATGGTGGCGGTGTCGGTCGACATCGGCAGATGCGGGCCGTGCTGCTCGGTGGCGCCCACCGGCAGCACGGCGATGAGCCGTTCGCGGTCGAGGCGGGAGAACTCTTCGCTGGTCAGGTCGGACCAGAAGCGGCTGCGCAGGGGCGGCGGATTCATCGTGGGTGTACCTCGTGCCGCCGGGCGTGGCGGTGGCTTAAATTATCCATACGGTCAAAAAAAGAGGGCTATCGGTGGATACCCGGCAAATTTCGCCATGCAAGCGTCGTGCCATCAAATTTGCCCAGATGGTATGAAATGGCCGTCCGCACGGCCCCGCCCACGCCGCGGTGCCGGCTCAGCGCCGCACGATGTAGCGCGTGACGACCGGCCCCGACTCGCCGATGTGGAAGGCGAGCCTGCGTTCGCGCAGCGCCATGTCGCTGGCCGTCGCACGGTTGAAGCGGCGCAGGTGGTCGGTCCACGACTCGTCGACGATCTGCTCCACGTAGCGCTCGGGCTGCGCGATGTCGTGCAGCAGCTCCCAGCCGATGGCGCCCTGGCTCAGGCGCGCGCGGCGCGTCTGCTGCATCACGAGGTGGAAGGCGGCGGCGCGCGCCGGATCGATCAGGTACTCGACGGTGATCACCACGCGGCCGCTTTCCTCGGGCGCTTCCGCGGGCGGACCGACGGCCCAGCCGGCCTGCGCGGGGCTGGTGTCGTCCTCGCCGCTCAGGTCGGTCACCCAGCGCAGCGCCGCGAGCATCAGCAGCGTGCCGCTCGCGGCCGCCACGCACAGGCTCGCGACCAGCGAGCTGACGGTGGCCACCTGCCCCCAGATGGCCGCGCCGATCGCGCTCGCGCCCATGATCGCCATCTGGTACATCGACATGCCGCGCGCGCGCACCCAGTCGGGCAGCGCGAGCTGGGCCGATACCGACAGCGAGTTGGCCACCGTGATCCACGCCATGCCGCCGAAGAACATCGCCGGCACCGCGACCCATGCGTTGGGCGCGAAGGCCATCACCGCCGTGGCGCCCGACTGCAGCAGCGTGCCGCGCAGCACCAGCTGGTCGCGTCCCATCGCCTGGCGCAGCCGGGGCAAAAACAGCACCGCGACGATCGCGCCCGCGCCCATGGCCGCCAGCAGCAGCGTGAAGGTGCCCGCGCCGCCGCCCTGGAGGTTGCGCGCCAGCAGAGGCAGCAGCGCCAGCAGCGCGGTCGAGTGGAAGAAGAAGATCGAGATACGCGTGAGCACCGCGCGCATGCGCTGCGACTGCCGCACGAACTGCACGCCCACGCGCATCGCGCTCACCAGCTTCTCGCGGCCCAGCGGGTTGGGCGTGTGCTCGCGCCGCCAGCGCAGCACCACGAAGCCAGAGGCCACAGACAGCACCGCGTTCAGCGCGAACACCCAGATGCTGCCCGCGCTCGCGATCAGCATGCCGGCGGTGAGCGGGCCCACGATGCGCGAAGCGTTCATCGCGATGCCGTTCAGCCCCAGCGCGGCCGGCAGCTGCGTGCGCGGCACCAGCTCGGGCACGATGGCCGCGAACACCGGCCAGCGCAGCGCCAGCCCGATGCCGTTGGCGAAAGTCAGCGCCAGCAGCAGCGGCGCGGTCATGAGGTCGAGCGCCAGCGCGGCGCACAGCACGATGGCGGTGCCGGCCAGCCAGAACTGCGTGGCCACCAGCCAGCGCCTGCGGTCGAGGATGTCGGCCAGCGCGCCGCTGGGCAGCCCCAGCAGGAACACCGGCAGCGTGGAGGCCGACTGCACCAGCGCCACCCAGATGGGCGAGGACGTGAGCGTGGTCATCATCCACGCTGCCGCCACGTCGTTCATCCACATGCAGATGTTCGCGACGAGCCAGGTGCTCCACAGCATGCGGAACACGGGGAGCTTCAGGGGCACGAGGGCCGCGAACTTCGTCGGCTGCGGCCTCGCGGGGATGGGCGTCTCTTCGGGGGATATGGGCGGCATGTGGCGCTATTTTGGCGCGGCCGCCGTCGTCAGCCCCTGTCGCTTCGGGCCAGGCGGTGCTCGAGGCGGCGCAGCAGGGTGGTGAGGATCAGCGTCATCACCCAGTAGATGACCGAGATCGCGAGGTAAGGCTCCCAGTAGCGCGCATACGCACCGGCCACGGTGCGCGCGGCATACGCCAGTTCGGCCAGGCCGATGGCGGAGACCAGCGACGTATCTTTCAGCAGCGCGATCGCGTTGTTGCCCAGCGGCGGCAGCATGCGGCGGAAGGCCTGCGGCAGCACCACGTAGCGCATCACCTGCGCGGGCGAGAAGCCCAGCGAACGGCCCGCGTCGAACTGGCCGCGCGAGATCGACTGGATGCCCGCGCGGAACACTTCGGAGATGTAGGCCGCCGAGTTGAGCGTGAGCGCCACCACGCCCGAGATGAGGGCGCCGTGCTCCTGCTTGAGCGTGCGCGCGAGCTCGCCGTCGATCAGGATGCCCGAGGTCGGGTGGATGAACACCGGCATCACCGCGAAGTGGATCAGGAGGATCTGCACGAACAGCGGCGTGCCCCGGAAGAAGCTCACGTACACCGTGGCCGGCCAGCGCAGGAAGAAGCGCGCCACCCAGGTCCACGGCGCGTGGCGCGGGTGCGCCAGCCGCGCGAGCGCGAGGCACAGCCCCCAGCTCGCGCCCAGCAGCACGCAGACCACCGTCATGCGCAGCGTCATCCATGCGCCCTGCCAGAACAGGTCCTTGTATTCCACGAGGATGTCCCATCGGAACCATCCAAAAAGCAGCACTGGTTGTTCCATGCCTGCGTCCTCAACTCTCGGTCAACTGAAAACGAAACGGCCGCTGGAGGGCGGCCGTATTCAATGAAATGCCGTGCGGCTCAGCGCACGTTCGGGTCCTTGTTGAACCACTTCTTGTAGATCGTCACGTAGCTGCCGTCGGCGCGGATGGCGGCGAGGCCGGCCGTGAGCTTGTCGAGCAGGGCCTTGTCGCCCTTCTTCACGACGATGCCGAAGCCCTCTTCGGGAAAGGACTTGTCGTCCAGCGTCTTCAGCTCGGGGTTCTGCGCCACGCGGTAGGCGATCACGCCGTTGTCGCCCATGGCGGCATCGACGCCGCCGCCGGCCAGCTCGGAAATGATGAGCGGCGTGCTCTCGAAGCGGCGGATGTCGGGGCTGGTCTTGCCGAACTCGCGCGAGGCGATGTCGTCGGCCGTGGAGGCGCTGACCACGGCGATCTTCTTGCCGGCCAGGTCCTTCAGCGAGGCGACCTTGCTGTTCTTCGGCAGCGCGATCAGCTGGCGGGCCGCGAAGTACGGCGGCGTGAAGTCGTAGCTCTGCTTGCGCTTCTCGTTGATGGTCACGCCGGAGATCACGAGGTCGACGTCGCCGTTGTTCAGCGCGCCGAAGATGCCGGTGAAGGGCGTGTTGACGATCTTGATCTTCAGGCCCTGCTGCTTGGCGATGGCGTTGATGATGTCGATGTCGAAGCCGACGATCTGCTTGTCCTTGTTCTCGAAGGCGAAGGGCGCGTAGGTGGCGCTGGAGGCCACGATCAGCTCGCGGTTCTGGGCCTGGGCGCCCAGCGAGAAGGCCGCGCTGGCGGAAAGAAGAACGAGCGACAGGGCGCGCCGGATGCGGTTCATGGGGTATCTCCGGGGAAATGAGGCTTTGGGGAGGCTTTGGGCGGCCATGGCCGTCCAAAAGGGCAAAGGTGCGGGATTTTAGGCCCCCGGCTGCGGGGCCCCCCGCCGCGTTCCGCCCTGCATGGGTGTGGCGCCGAAGCCTTCGCTGGTAACAAATGCTGTGGATTTCTTCTCGATGCATGCCCCAATTTCGGGCAACGGCCCGTTTTTGAATACGCCAATAGTTAACAACACTAACAATGGCGAAGCTTTGAAAACAAGTAATCAGGGAAGAAGAAGGTATGTCTCTCGTACTGGGCGTCATGGGGCTCCCTCAGGTTGAGGTCGAGCTCCTGAGAATCATCGTGCGCCTCAGCTCCAATCTCCGCTCGCGCTGGACCGTCAGCGAATCGCGCTCGTGCGACCTGCTGCTGATGGACGGCGATTTCCCCGCTTCCGAATGGCAGGCGCTCAGGGCGCGCTTCGTCGTGCCCATGGTGACCCGCGGCGATACCACCGCCAGGAGCGCGAGCCGCGCGCTCGCACGGCCCATCTACGCCGAGGAACTGGTGGAGCTGCTCAACGAAGTCGCTCCGGGCAACGCGCCCGCCGAAGCCGCGCGTGCCGCTGTGCGCTCGCCCGGCATGCGTGCCTCGCTGGTGCGCTGGCCCTCGCAGGCGACGCTGCGGCGCCATCCGGCCTTCGTGCGGCTCGCCGCCGCGCTTGCCAGGAGCATGCAATCGGCGGAGAGCCTCAGCGTGCTCGGCCGTGTCGATGTCGAGGTGTGCAGCACATTTCTCGGCCTGCTCGACGGCGAAGGCGCCCTGGCCTGGGCCGAGCAGGCTCCAGCGCCTTCCGCATCTTCCGCGTCCCGTGCGCACGCCGGCGGCGAGGCCGCGCGGCGCAAGCAGGGCCTGCTCTCGCGCATCCGGCAGCGCCTCGGGCTGGCCTGAGCGGAGCGCGGCCATGAGGGACTACAAGCTCGTCTTCACGGGCCCGATGGGCGTGGGCAAGACCACGGCCATCGCCGCCATCAGCGAAACACCGCCGGTCAGCACCGAGGTCGCCAATGCCGACGCCTCGATCGCCAAGGCCACCACCACCGTCGGGCTCGACTTCGGCCAGGTCACGCTGGACAACGGCGACCGCCTGCGCCTGTACGGCACGCCGGGGCAGGCCCGTTTCGACTTCATGTGGAAGATCCTGGTGCGCGACGCGCTGGGCTTCGCCATCCTCATCGACAACAGCCGGCCCGACCCGCTCGCCGACCTCGCTGCCTACCTCGACGGCTTCGCGGGCGCGCTCCTGCAGATGCCCTGCGCGATCGGCGTGAGCCGGCTGCCCAGCCATCCCTTTCCCACGCTCGACGACTACGCGCGCGCCCTGGCGGGGCGTGGCCTGGTGCTGCCGGTGATGGCGACCGATCCGCGCAACAGGGACGACGTGGTCGCGCTGATCGAGACGCTGCTGATGCAGATCGAGGCGCTCGACGAAGAGATCGCGCCATGAGGATTCCCCACGAGATCAAGCTGCGCGCCGCGGCCGAGGTGCTGCGCGTGCTGGAAGACGTGAACGGCGTCGCCTCCGTGGTGATCGCGACGCCGGACGGCTTCGAGATCGCCAGCGCCAGCCAGCGCCACTTCGAGCCCGCGCGCATCGCCGCGATGGCGAGCTCCATCTCCGCCATCGGCGCCGTCGTGTCGCAGGAGGCGCGGCTGGGCCGCTGCACCTGCATCACGGTGGCCACCGACAAGGGCTTCGCGCTCGTCAGCCCGGTGCGCAACGGCGAGACCGAACTGGTGGTGAACGTCATCGCCGACGCCAATGCGGTGCTGGCGCAGGTGATGTACCGGAGCGCCGCCTGCGTGCGGCTGCTCGAGGCGCCCTGAGCAGCCTGCAGAAAGAAAAAAACATCGGGCGGGGACGGGTTGCATGCGACGTCCCCGCTTCATCCCTCAGTCGCATGAATCGAACCGAACCACAGGAAATCATTGAAATGGCCTCGATCCAGAACAGCCTTGAAAACCTCCTGACCGCCGACGGCGCCCTTTGCGCCGCGGTGGTCGATTCCGGCAGCGGCATGATGCTGGGCGCCATCGGCACCGGCGTCGACCTCGAAGTGGCGGCCGCCGGCAACACCGAGGTGGTGCGCGCCAAGCTCAAGACGATGCGCGCGCTCGGCCTGAACGACAGCATCGAGGACATCCTGATCACCCTTGGCAAGCAGTACCACCTGCTGCGCCCGATGGCGCAGAAGGAAGGCGTGTTCATCTACTTCGTGCTGGACAAGGCCAAGTCGAACCTCGCGCTGGCCCGCCGCAAGCTGCAGGACGTCGAGAAGGAAATGAGCTTCTGAGCAGGCACTGTTCGCCCGACCGCGGGCGCAGCGCCAGGCCGGCTTCCTCACGGAGCCGGCCTTTTTCATTCCACCCGGCTTGTCGCGCGGCGCCGGGACAACCAAGGTTCTCGGCGCAGGACGAAGGACATCGGCGAAGGGGCGCGGCCCGCTGGCTAGCATCCGGGGCTTTGCGGTTCAGGAGCCTTGCATGACGACGATCCAGCGGCTTGCTTCCCATCTTCTCTGCGGCATCGGCCTTGCGTCGGGCGCCGCGGTCGCGCTGGCGGCCGATCCCGCAACGCCGCCCTTCGATCCGCAGCGCCTCTCGCAGATCGTGAAGACGGTCTCGGGCGACGATTTCGAGGGCCGCGCGCCCGCCACGCCGGCGGAAGCGAAGACGGTCGACTACCTTGTCGCGCAGTTCAAGGCCGCCGGCCTCGCGCCCGGCGGCGATCTCGAAGGCGGCCGGCGCGGCTGGACGCAGTCGGTGCCGCTGGTGAAGGCCGAGTTCCGCGGCACGCCGCAGATCACGCTGCAGGTGGGCGCGCAGCGCGACGCGCTGGCGCAGGGCGAGCAGATCGCGGTGCGCGCGGCGCTCGACGGCTCGACCGCGGTGTCGATCCAGCAGGCGCCGCTGGTCTTCGTGGGCTACGGCGTGAGCGCGCCCGAGCGACGCTGGGACGACTACAAGGGCGTCGACCTGAAGGGCAAGATCGCGGTGGTGCTGGTGAACGACCCCGACTTCGAAGCGAGTGGAAGCGGCAGCGGCGACTTCGGCGGCAAGGCCATGACCTACTACGGCCGCTGGACCTACAAGTTCGAGGAGGCCGCGCGCCGCGGCGCGCTGGGTGTGCTGATCGTCCACGAGACCGCGCCGGCCTCCTACGGCTGGGCCACGGTCAGGAATTCCAACACCGCGACCATGCTCGACATCGAGCGCGAACAGCCCGCGTCGGTGCACCCGAAGCTGGAGGGCTGGATACAGCGCGACGTGGCGGTCGAGCTGCTGCGCCGCGCGGGCCTGGACTTCGAGGCGCAGAAGAAGCTCGCGCAGACGCGCGAGTTCCAGCCGCAGCTGCTCAAGGACGCGAGCCTGTCGGCCGAGTACGCGATCGACCGGCAGGTGATCGTCTCGAAGAACGTGGTCGGCCGCATCGAAGGCCGCAAGCGACCGGACGAGACGGTGATCTACAGCGCCCACTGGGACCACCTCGGCGTGGGCGCGCCCGACGCCAAGGGCGACCGCATCTACAACGGCGCCGTCGACAATGGCACCGGCCTGGCCGCGCTCATCGAGATGGGCCGCGCCTTCGCGAGTGCGCGCCACAGGCCCGAGCGTTCGGTCGTGTTCCTCGCGGTGACGGCGGAGGAGCGCGGCCTGCTCGGCTCGGAGTTCTATGGCGCGAAGCCGCTGTACCCGCTGGCGAAGACGGTGGCCGTCATCAACATGGACGCGCTCAGCCCAGAAGGCCCGGCGCGCAACTTCAGCACCTCGGGCAGCGCGGCCTCGCAGCTGCAGGACCTGCTGGTGGAGCAGGCGCGGGGCTTCGGCCTGGCTTACGCACCCGATCCGCATCCCGAGGCCGGCTACTTCTTCCGCTCCGACCACTTCTCCTTTGCCAAGCGCGGCGTGCCGGCACTTTCGTTCGCCTCGGGCAACGACCTGGTGGACGGCGGCCTTGCGGCCGGCGAGGCGGCGAGCAAGGCCTACAACGCCGAGCGCTACCACCAGCCGGCCGACGAATGGCGCGCCGATTGGTCCTTCACCGGCATGGCGCACGACCTGCCGCTGCTCTACCGCGTGGGCGAAACGTTGGCCAACAGCCGGCGCTGGCCGGAGTGGGGGCAGTCTTCGGAATTCCGCGCGGTGCGCGAGGCGAGCAGGGCCGAGCGGCGCTGATCCGTCCTAGGCCGCGCGCGGCCGGCCGGCGCCGCCGCCCAGGTGCGCCAGCGGCAGCGCGCTGCTGGCCTTCACCTCGCCCAGCGAGAAGCTGGTGTGCAGGTCCTTCACGTTGGGCAGGTTCATCAGGTGCTGGCGCGCGAAGGCCGAGAAGCTGTCGAGGTCCTGCGCCACCACCTGCAGCTCGAAGGTGCCGGTGCCGCTGATGTAGTGGCAGGCGATCACGTCGGGCAGCTTGCGGATCGCGTCCTCCAGGCGGCGCGTGGCCTCGTGAGTGACGCGCTCCGTGTCGACCCGCACGAAGGCGAGCACCCCCAGGCCGATCTTGTGGCGGTCGATCTCGGCGTGGTAGCCCTTAATGAAGCCCGCTTCCTCCAGCGCGCGCACCCGGCGCCAGCAGGGCGCGGCCGACAGGCCCACGCGCTGCGCAAGCTCGGCGTTGGTAAGGCGTCCGTCGGCCTGCAGTTCTTGCAGGATTGCGAGGTCGAACTTGTCGATGCTTTCCATGGATGCCGATGTTAAGCAAGATTCTTTCTGGAAGCTCGTTTTTCCGGGCAAAGAACGCAAACACCTGTCGCGGACCCCGGCATACACTTTGCGTGATCATGGGCTCGTGCCCTACCCGGGCACAGACCCAGAAACAGCCAGGCCCACGAGGCCCTGCCAAACGGAGACAGACGACATGAATGCACCGCTACCCGCGCACATTCGCAAGGCCCTAGAAACCGTCACGCTCGACGACAAGTACTCCCTCGACTACGGCCGCGCATTCATGAGCGGCGTGCAGGCCCTGGTGAAGCTGCCCATGCTGCAGCGGCTGCGCGACCAGCAGGCCGGCAAGAACACCGCCGGCTTCATCAGCGGCTACCGCGGCTCCCCGCTCGGCGGCTACGACCAGGCGCTGTGGAAGGCCAGCAAGTTTCTTAAAGAACAGAACATCGTCTTCCAGCCCGGCGTGAACGAAGAGCTCGCCGCCACCGCGCTCTGGGGCACCCAGCAGCTGGGCTTCTCCCCGCAGGGCACCAACAAGTTCGACGGCGTCTTCGGCATCTGGTACGGCAAGGGCCCGGGCGTGGACCGCTGCTCCGACGTCTTCAAGCACGCCAACATGGCCGGCACCACCGAGTACGGCGGCGTGATCGCAGTGGCGGGCGACGACCACATCTCCAAGAGCTCCACCGCCGCGCACCAGAGCGACCACATCTTCAAGGCCTGCGGCACGCCGGTGTTCTTCCCGGCGAACGTGCAGGAAATCCTGGACCTGGGCATCCACGCCTTCGCCATGAGCCGCTTCGCGGGCGTGTGGTCGGGCATGAAGACGATCCAGGAGATCGTCGAGTCGAGCGCTACGGCGATGATCGACCCGGATCGCGTCGAGATCGTCATTCCCACCGACTTCGAGATGCCGCCCGGCGGCCTGCACATCCGCTGGCCCGACCACGCGCTGGAGCAGGAAGCCCGGCTCATGCACTACAAGTGGTACGCCGCGCTGGCCTACATCCGCGCCAACCGGCTCAACCACAACGTGATCGAGGGCCCCAACGACCGCTTCGGCATCATGGCCAGCGGCAAGGCCTACAACGACACCCGCCAGGCGCTCATCGACCTGGGCCTGGACGACGCGGCCTGCCGCCAGCTCGGCATCCGCCTGCATAAGGTGGGCGTGGTGTGGCCGCTGGAGGCGCAGCTCACGCGCCAGTTCGCCACCGGCCTGCAGGAGATCCTGGTGGTGGAAGAGAAGCGCCAGGTCATCGAATACCAGCTCAAGGAAGAGCTCTACAACTGGCGCCCCGACGTGCGGCCCAACGTGGTCGGCAAGTTCGACGAGGGCGAGGTGCATGCGGCCGAGGGCTACTCGGGCGGCGAATGGTCGATGCCCAACCCGACCTCGCACACGCTGCTGCGCGCCAACGCCGACCTGAACCCGGCGCTCATCGCCAAGGCCATCGCCTCGCGCCTGAAGAAGACCGGCCTCCTGGCCGCGGCCGGCGCCGACATGGCCGCGCGCATCGACGCGCAGCTCGCCATCCTGGAAGCCAAGGAGCGCTCGATGGCGCTGCAGCAGGCCTCCACCGGGGTGGCCGACGCCACGCGCCAGCCGTGGTTCTGCTCGGGCTGCCCGCACAACACCAGCACCGTGGTGCCCGAGGGCTCGCGCGCGATGGGCGGCATCGGCTGCCACTTCATGGCGACCTGGATGGACCGTTCCACCATCGGCTTCACGCAGATGGGCGGCGAGGGTGTGCCGTGGGTGGGCCAGCAGCCCTTCACCACCGACCAGCACATCTTCGCGAACCTGGGCGACGGCACCTACTTCCACAGCGGCCTGCTGGCTATCCGCCAGAGCATCGCGGCGGGCGTGAACATCACCTACAAGATCCTCTACAACGACGCGGTCGCCATGACCGGCGGCCAGCAGGTCGGCGAACGGCCCGAGGGCCACTCGGTGCTGCAGATCGCCGAGAGCCTGCATGCCGAGGGCGCGAAGAAGGTGGTGATCGTCACCGACGAGCCCGAGAAATACGAGGGCGTGAGCATCCCCGGCGACCACGTGCAGGTGAAGCACCGCGACCTGCTCGACGACGTGCAGCGCGAGTTCCGCGCCATCCCCGGCACCACGGCCATCATCTACGACCAGACCTGCGCCACCGAGAAGCGCCGCCGCCGCAAGCGCGGCACGGCGGTCGATCCGGCCAAGCGCGTGGTCATCAACGAGCTGGTCTGCGAAGGCTGCGGCGACTGCAGCGTGCAGAGCAACTGCCTGAGCGTGGAGCCGCTGGAGACCGAGTTCGGCCGCAAGCGCACCATCAACCAGAGCAGCTGCAACAAGGACATGAGCTGTCTCAAGGGCTTCTGCCCGAGCTTCGTGACCGTCGAGGGCGGCCAGCTGAAGAAGAAGGGCAAGAACAAGGCGGCCACGCCGGCCGAGTTCGGCCTGCTGCCCGAACCCTCGATTCCGTCGCTGGCCGGCGGCAGGGTCTGGGGCGTAGTGGTGGCGGGCGTGGGCGGCACCGGCGTCATCACCATCGGCCAGCTGCTGGGCATGGCGGCGCACATCGAGGCCAAGGGCATCGTCACGCAAGATGCCGCCGGCCTCGCGCAGAAGGGCGGCGCCACCTGGAGCCACGTGCTCATCGGCGACACGCAGGACGACATCCGCACCACCCGCGTGGGTACGGCGGCGGCCGACCTGATCCTGGCCTGCGACCCGCTGGTCACGGTGAACGCCGAGACCATGGCGCGCATGCGCGAAGGGCGCACGCACGTCGCGCTCAACAGCCACAGCTCGCCGACGGCCGCCTTCGTGCGCAATGCCAACTGGAAGAACCCCGAGGAAGCCTGCGCCGCCGAGATCGCGCGTGCCGTGGGCGTGGACGGCGTAGGCAGCTTCGACGCCGATGCCACCGCGACCGCGCTGATGGGCGACACCATCTACGTCAACCCGATGATCCTGGGCTACGCCTGGCAGAAGGGCTGGATCCCGCTGGCGCACGAGTCGCTGATGCGCGCCATCGAGCTGAACGCCGTGGCCGTCGAGAACAACAAGGCGGCTTTCGAATGGGGCCGCCAGGCAGCCGTGCGGCCGGAAGAGCTGGTCAAGCGCGTGCGCCCGGGGCAGGTCATCGAGTTCAAGAAGCGCGAGTCGGTGGAGAGCATCGTCGAGCGCCGCGCGGAATTCCTCACCGGCTACCAGAATGCCGCCTACGCCGAGGAATACAAGCGCTTCGTGGGCAAGGTGCGGCAGGCCGAGTCGGCCGTGGGCAAGAGCACGGCGCTGTCCGAAGCGGTGGCGCGCTACCTCTTCAAGCTGATGGCATACAAGGACGAGTACGAAGTCGCCCGCCTGCATACCGACCGCACTTTCCTCGATCGCATCGAGGGCATGTTCGAAGGCGACTACAAGCTCAACTACCACCTGGCGCCGCCGATCATCGCGAAGAAGAACTCCAAGGGGCAGCTGCAGAAGCAGAAGTTCGGCCCCTGGATGCTGACTGGCTTCAGGCTGCTGGCCAAGCTCAAGGGCCTGCGCGGCACGGGGCTCGACATCTTCGGCCGCACGGAAGAGCGCAAGACCGAGCGCGCACTGATCGGCGAATACCGCGCCGCCATCGAGGAAGTCATCGGCGCCCTGCGTGCCGACAACCACGCGCTGGCGCTGGAGATCGCGAGCCTGCCGGAGCAGATCCGCGGCTACGGCCACGTGAAGGACCGCAACCTCGCGGCCGCCCGCACCCGCTGGAGCGAGCTGATGGCCAAGTGGCGCAACCCGCAGGGGCAGCGCGCGGCGGCCTGAGCCAGGATCGCAGGAGGCCGGCTCAGTCGGACTGGTTGTCGGCGAGCCGGCAGTCCAGCCGGGCGCGTGCGGCCACCAGGGCGCCGTGGATCTTCTGTTCGAACACTTCGCGAGGCGGCAGGACGGTGAGGTATTCCGCCACGTGAACCAAGACCGGCTATTCGCTGCTCAAGCGCCATGCGCTGCAAGGCATGGCGCAAGCATGCACACCGCGCAGCACGCGACCGCTGAACTCTCCTACGCGCAGCACCGATGCGCTGGAGCAGGCCGTGGTCCAGCTGCGGCTGGCCCACCCCAGTTGGGGTGGACGCAAGATCGCCCGTCGGCTGGCCGACCAGGGCCTGGGCGAGGTTCCTGCGCCCAGCACCGTCACCAACATCCTGCATCGCCATGGGCTGATCACTCCAGAGTCCAGCAAGGCAAGCGAACACTGGTGCCGCTTCGAGCACGAGCAGCCCAATGCCCTGTGGCAGATCGACTTCAAGGGCGACTTCGCCATGGCTGCGGCGCGCTGCTATCCACTGACCGTGCTGGACGAGCATTCGCGCTTCAATCTCGCGCTGAGGGCTTGTCCCAGCGTGGGCACCGACAGTGTGCGACCGCACCTGGAGCAGGTCTTTGCCCGCTATGGGCTGCCGGTGCGCATCAACACGGACAACGGCGCTCCCTGGGGCGCTCCGCGTCAACCGGCGCATGGACTGTCCGAGCTGGGCGTGTGGCTCATCAGGCTGGGGATTCGGCTGAGCCACAGCGCGCCGTACCACCCTCAGACCAACGGCAAGATCGAACGCTTCCACCGCTCGCTGAACACGGAGGTGCTCGCCGGGCGCAGCTTCGCCGATCTGGGCCAGGCCCAGACGGCCTTCGAGCGCTGGCGCGGCATCTACAACCACGAGCGTCCACACGACGCGCTGGACCTTCTCACGCCCGCCAAGCGCTACGCGATCAGCCCCAGGCCCTATCCGCGGGCGTTGGCTCCCATCGAGTACCAGCAGGGGGACACATCAGCCGTTCATGCGGCTGGACTTGAAATCCCCCTGACGGCAAGGCGATAACCTGCCAGAGTGTTTCCTATGTCTGCGCACACCTGTCCATACAGAGCATCAAAAGATCGAGATCACAGCCCGAATGGCTGCGGTCAGCTGTTTGCAAGTCACTATCTCGATGCTCTTCGAACTCATCAGCGGCAAAAATCTCCAGTGGTCATCTGGTAGTGAAGGCAGGAGCTCCAAGCCAGTTGATACTCTTGCCTCTGCGCAGCGGGGCAAGCCTGCTGCAGCCCAGTCGGAGGTCGCGGACACTCGACTGATCTACGTCATCGGCGTAAAGCTTGAACTGGTTATGCAGAGATCCGGAGGGCCCTGCCTCAAGGGGGTACTCCAAAGTTCAGGTGGATGGCGCTTCGACTGCTTCGCTCTCGACCAAGCGGCCATTCACGAAGTGGACAACTCTGTCGGCCGAAGCGATCGTTTCTGGCCTGTGAGCAACGATGATCCGAGTGATATGCAACGACCTGATCGCTGCGTTCACCTGCTTCTCCAACTCGACGTCTAGATGGCTGGTGGCTTCATCCAGAATCAAGATTTTCGGCTTCTTGAAAATGCTCCGGGCAAGCAAGATTCGCTGTTTTTGTCCTCCTGAAAGCGTGCTGCCCATGTCTCCCACCAAGGTCTCGTATCCCATCGGAAACATCATGATGTCGGTGTGAATTGCGGCCAGCTTGGCGCACTGCTCTATGTCCTCGCGGGACGCAGATTCGGTAAAGAAGGAAATGTTGTCCGCGATGGACCCAGAGAACAATGAATCGTCTTGCATGACTACACCCACCAAATCGCGGTACTTCTTCTTTCCGATATTCACGATGTCGACGCCTCCCACCATAATCTTTCCGCTAGTTGGAGGAAGGGCCCCGATCAGCAGGTTCAACAGACTGCTCTTGCCGCTGCCCGATGGCCCTACTATGGCGAGCGACTCCCCTTCCTCGACCTGCAGGCTTACCTTCTCCAAAATCAGCCGGTCGAACCTCGAATAACGGAATGAGACGTCATGTACTTCCAAGTTGAAGTGATGCAATTCACCAAGGTCAAAGTCCGCAGCATCATCGCTTTCCTCCTGCTCGGTGTAGACAATGTCGGCGAGACGCTCGCCTTGTAGTCGAAGCATCCGGACTTCGAAATAGTTGTCGATCAGCGCTTGGACCCGGCCGGAGAACTGCTCCCTGTAGGCAAGAAAGCCCATCAGCACACCGATGGTAATCGAGCCTTCCAGCGAGAGAGTTGCAGCCCACCACACGGTGACGATCCGCTCTACGCCGAAGATGCATGGTGCCATGTTTTTTACGATGAGCGTCGCTCTTTCAGTCCTTAATCCGGCATTCAGCTGATTGACTAGCATGCCCAGCCATGTCGCTCGTCGCTCTTCCCGCTTGCCGAAGAGACTGATTGCCTGAATCCCGCGTATGGTTTCCAGAAAGAACGAGTTTTGCTTCGCCGCATGCACGATCGCTTCAGTGTTGGCAGCCCAAGAGTAGCTGTACACGATCGATCGCACTAGGACGTATAAGCTCACCGAAAGCGCGACCGGTATGAAAAGAGTCCCGCCATAAAGCAGCATCGCGATGCCTGTGGCAATCGCCATAAAGCCATCGAGAATCGCATCAAGGAACGAGGTCGTGAGCGTCTTCTGGATCGAGTCGACTGCGGACGTCCTGGAAACCACGTCGCCCAGGTGGCGCTTCTGAAAGAAGTCCAGCGGCAGGTTTAACAGGTGGGCGAACACGCCGTTCTTCCATTGGAAGCCTAGAGATGTGTTTAGGTGGATCATCATCCAACCTCTGGCCGCAGTGATGCCGTTCTGCAGCAAGCACATACCGACGAAACACAGGGCGAGCATCCCGATCAGCGACTTGTCATCCGCCGGGATGCCGCGATCGACGATCCACTGGACATAGAAGGGCATCAGCAGCGAGAGCATCTCCGCCGCCAGTGCCAGGAATGCGATCTGCCCCAGGGAGCGACGCAACCCGATGGTCCTGCCCATTAGGTCACGAATGCGAACGCGAGGCGCGGGCGCCTTTTTGACGAAGCCTGTGTCCGGATAGAGCTCGAGCGCTGCGCCCGTAAAGCATCGGGACAACTCCGCGATCGAAATCTGTCGTTGACCGACGGCGGGATCGCAAATTACCGCGCTGTCGCCGCGGTACTCGACTAGCACCACGAAGTGCTGAAAGTTCCAATGAAGAACGCATGGAAGCGTGAGGTGCTCGACGCCATCCATGTCCAATTTCAGAGGTCGGCTCACCATCTTCAGCCGCGTCGCCAAATGCATGAGTTGACTGAAATTTAGCCCCTTGAGCGAGATCGGGAATCTACGTCGTAGTGTTCGCAGGTCAACGGAGTGGCCATAGAAGGAGGCGACCATTGCAAGGCAAGCCAATCCACACTCGGAACTCTCACTCTGAAGAATTGTAGGAAAGGTGCGACGCCAGCCCGACGATAGTTGATTCAGTACCTTCATTGGATGTGCGCGCCTCGGTTCTTCAAGCCGAGAAGCGGTTCGAGCATCCACTCGTAAAGTCGTCTGGTCTCCAAGAATACGTCGCCGTCTACCAGCAAACCGACACGCAGTGGCTCGGGCCGGTCTGCCACTTGGATGGTTTGGGAGCGCAGTTTGACGGTGACCCTGTACAGGCCTTCATCAGTCAATCGCCTGCCGTTGACCATGGGCGCAAACCCAAGGCCTAGATCGACTGTCGAGATGGGGGCATCGGAGATATCGCGAACCGTACCGATCACCGTCCCAAACTTTTGGTACGGATAGGCTTGCAGCCGTAGTGATACTGTCGCGCCAGGGCGCATGAAGCCCATGGCCCGACTGTTGGCAAAAAGTTCCGCCTGCAATGGCGAATCGAGCGGAATTAGGCTCGCCAAAGCGCGCTGGCCTGTCACAGTGTCACCGCGTCGCGCAGTGACACCGACCAGTCGGCCATCGTCCGGCGCATTGATCGTTAATTCATATCTGTTGGAGTTCTCAAGAGACTCTTGCTGCAGATCGGCGATTTCCCTGTCAAACTGCAGCAATTGATTGTCGAGTCTGAAAGTATTGAGATTTTGTTCGGATCGATTGTTACGGAGTAGGCTCTGCTTTTCGATTTCATCTCGCTCCAATGCAGTCAGCAATTCCTGTTGCTCTAGTCCGTCACGCATTTTATCCGCTAGCATCTCGTTGGATATGAATCCCTGCTGCGTCAGCGATTCATAACGGGAGGCATTTTGCTGCGTGAGTGACAATCGCTGTCTTTTAAGGAGTACTTGCTTTTTTAGGTTCGTGATTGCAGCCGTTAGTTGGGCTTCCGTTTCCTTCAATGCCTTTTTTTGGCTGGACGCGATTTCGACCGCTCGTTCGCGTTGCTCGGCCAATATCCTGAGCTTCTTTTTGTTCAGATTGCTGAGCGACGCCTGCGTACTCTCTTTCGCATTTGCATGCTTGTCGTTCGAGATGGTGAACAAAGGTTGCCCCTTGCGAACGAAAGATCCATCCTCGACCTTGATTTCCGACAGCGTTCCAGCCTGGTGCGTGTAGATCTTCACTAGTCCTGCGCTTGGCAAGATGATGCCTCCGACCGTCGTGCGAGAGGTGTACTCCAGGAACACCAACATCAAGATCAATGTCGCAACAGCCAGACCGGCGATCGTCACCATCAAGCTGAAGGTTTTGGGCCGAGAAAGCAGCGCAGCACCTATCTGGTTCGCGCTGCGCGAAGCAATAGCATCCGCGCGGAACGGTCCGGGACTCTTGGACATCTAATCTTGAATCTGCGTGTGTGTCATCAACGGCCGGCAAGTAATACGCAGCGCTCGATCCCAGGAAGCCTTGAAAGCTCGGTGGCGACGATCGATTTCCAAGTCCAGTATCAGTTCCTTTTTTTTGACGCTAATTCCGATCGGCCGCAACATGACTGCGAAAAGAAAGGCCTCATCGTCGATATAAAAAGAAAACCAGCTTTCGCACAAGACGCCTTCTTGCCTGATGGACTCGATCGCTTGTGCATGAAGGCTAGACATCGAAGAGCGCCAAACCGCCAAGGCAGATTCGCTGCGGGGCAACAACCTAATTACCGCCGTCGACGCGTTGACTTCTGACAATTCGAAAACCATGGTCTGCTGGCAGACGACATCAGCCAGCAACCTTGTCTCCAGCATGTGACAGGATGCCGGTGACGTGCGGCTTCGTGGGGCTCTCGAATAAGTCGCTAGGAACGACGAGCCGCCCACCTCAAAAAACACTCGGATAGAGGATCTATCGCATCGCTCGGGTTCATTGCCAGCGTCGATACGTAGGATTTGAAGTTGTGCGTCAGTGATATTCATAGCATGGGGATTGGTGGAATCCCGCTCCTGCCGGGATCTTTATAGTGACGCAATGAGTTGGAGTGCGACTTTACGCAGTATCCGCTCGGACAGGGAAGCGTTGCCGTCCAGATTTCCTGAGCCTGTCCGCGTAAGCGCGCCGCTAGGGCGTCAAATTCGATTGACATAGTCAAATCAAGTTCGTCCTGACTGGCCGGAAGTTTCTTGACATGGTCGAGCACTTGAATCCGACATCGTGCATCGCGCATCGCTAGCACCGTCTCTCGATGCCGAACTGCGGCGCGAAAATTCAACTGTGAATAGTCATCATGAATCATGATCGCCTCAGCGATGGCACCATTCAGTGCGGATTCGAGGCTAGTCGACAATTTGGCACCAATCCCAACAAAACTGTCAGTTGCGCATATGGCAAGGCAAAATGGTAGCCCTTCAGCGACCAGGCAATGTACGGAGTCGGGAATCAGTTGCCATTCTCGACAGGTGATCGTGTGAACTTTGAGGTCTTCCTGCCACAGGCGCCAGATCAAATGACGCTCCAATAACTCTAGCACCGAATGCTCCAGGCAGCGCTCCAATTGAAAATGAAACGCCGCCCCAGTTGCATCTTCGTTGCGTCCAACTTTTCGCTGATAAAGATCAGGAGCGGCAATTTTTTTTTGTGTCCTCGAATAAAATTCTTGAATTGAGAGAAGCGTCGCGGGATCCAATACCGTCGGGTGTGACCATAAGTGCTCATGCACTTCTCCCAATGCGGAAACTTGTGCCTGAAGCGCATTTCTGGAACACCCGAAGCCTCGGATCGTTATATGAGGAAGCCCCTGGCAGGCGACAACAGTTGCGGCCCTCGCGACATAGAAATCTCTGTGCGTTGCAGCGGGAATGCAGGAAAATTTGATAGGAACGGCCTGAAACATCAGATCCAGGCAGTTTTGAAGATACAACTTAAATCCCCGCACAGGGGCCAAAAGTTTCAAACATCTGCTTGCCCGAAGCAGTCAAATTCCCGTGTTTGGCCAAAATTTCGAGCCCATTTTTCAGGCGAGGTTCGAAATGACTGATTAATCTTTCATATTGGTTTTCTCCGCCAGCCTTCATCAATCTGAAAATTCTCAGCATTCTTGAAATAACAAAAGACGCATGAAAAATGCCATACATCGGGCGTAAATCGGTACGCAGCGGTGCACTGTAGCGTTCTGTGATTGGATTCAAAACCATGGGATCCACCAGCATAAGGCCAAAAAGAACGTTGTGCGATGTCTCGTGTACGACATGTTCCATGAAATATGGAACACCTCGGATGTTGAAGTGCTCTCCAAATTTCTTGCGAATTGGGTCATGATCTGGAGATCCAATGTAAATGGCGCCAAAAGTTCGAATGAGTGAACCACCCATCAACGCCTGCGCACGAAATACGGTTGCCTCCGAGACTGAGGCGAGCATTTCGTCATACATCAATGGGTCTAGAATCTTGATTGTGTCCAAGACCTGCTTGATATCAGCCCTGTATTCGACCAGCTCTTCCTCACTTGTTTTGTAGATTTCGGCTCTGCGGCCATGCACATCCCTTGTTGGATCGTTATGCATATGTTGTATGGCTTCAGCGGAGGCTGGACTATTGTTTGGCGCCTGCACCAAAATTCCAGGATGGCCTACCACGGCTTGTTCTTCGTCAATCCATTTCAACGCCCTGTAGCAACCCAGTGCATCGCCAGTCCGCATCGCAACCCCGGCTTGGTGTACCACGGAATGAAGTGAGGGCTTCAGACGTTGCATTGGGTCCACAGCTTCGATCTTTTTCTTGATTTCCCCGAGGTCGTGTCCACTTCCCTTTTCGAAGGCGATGCAGATGGCTTTGTAGGTCTTTAAGGTTTCCTCATTCTTCAGTCTTCGAACGTATTCGATTCGACTGACATCTTGAGGGATGCATGTAAAAATCTCGCAAGATTTTTTGCTTTCCGGAATTTTGGCTTGTGTGCTCATCGCGTTCCTTTTTTTGAAAGGCACCCGAAGGTGCCGGTTTTAATAATTACGCGTAGCCCTCTGGGAAATCATACGCAAATTGAAGGACAACACCCCCGCCAATCATTTCCAACTCCTCTGGCAGCATGAAACTGATTCTTCGTGAAGCAAGATCTTTGGCGACCACGTCGGAGGCAGAAGGAAGATTGCTTACGGGCTCGAAGCGCACGTTTTCCGATTGATTCATTGTTTAAAACTCCTCAAATTGGCAAGATTTTCTCTTGCACCCTCCGGACATCGGAGAGTCCTGTTGTACGAGCGGCGCCCGTCTCTGACCTCAAAGGCGTTCCTCGAATTCTTAAGAACGACCATCTCCTTTTTTTGAATTTTATTGTCGAAATTTTCATTTTTTCATTAGTGAATTAGTTCTAATCGAGGGATGATTTTGTGAATTTGTGAAAAATTGCCCAAAAAACATGGCTTGGTTGGATTTTTGACAATTGTTGAGTTTTATTAATTGAAATGTATGCTACGAAGGTGGCTCTTCGATTGTTTGCTGGCGGTTATGTTTTTGTGATCATTTGAATTTATTGCGGTAACTTAACTTCGCGCTCTTGTAGATCAGGCGTGATGTACAGTGCATCGGGGCGGTTGAAGCCAAAGGGTAATTATTAGGTTTGCCAAAATACGCCCTGAGATATGAGCTTGGCGTTCAGGTTCAAATGGGCGCATCGTCGCGACGGAATCGACCCGATAGCGACTCTTGCGTGGTGGAACTGGATAGCGATTGGTCGTATTGCCGCCGGAGGTCCGTCAAGCGGGAATGCGCAACAGGGGCGTCATGCAGCGCGACATCAAGGTCGCACCCCCGATTTCCTCAATCCAAGAAATGGCGCATCGCCCTGAGCCTGGACGACAGCGGCTCTGAAATCACTGACCGCTATCTGGCCGTTGGTAACTTATCTCTGGACAACCAATTCCGCCTGCACGACATCTATGTCGGCGCCAAGAACATCAATTGCCACGTCTTCCTCGGCCCGGCAAACGGCACCGAAGGCCAGACCGGTTCGGTTATTACTCGCTGCCGTACGGCTACTGGCTACTGGGCGTCACGGCTTTCAACAGTCAGTACCAACAGAGCGTGGCTGAGCTGAACTACTACTATGCCTGCCCCGGTCCATACATCCGTGCAAAGAATGATGCCGAGCGGCGGGGCGTCGCCCGGCTCCTGGTCGTGGCGGGCCAGCCAACGCAGGTAGAGCTCCATCTGGCCCTTGTACTCGGCGCGGAATTCGCCCAGCTTCAACTCGATTGCCACCAGGCGGCGCAGCTTGCGGTTGTAGAAGAGCAGGTCGATGTAGAAATCGTCGTTGTCGAGCTGGATGCGCCGCTGCCGGGCAACAAAGCTGAAGCCTGCCCCGAGTTCGAGCAGAAAGCTCTCCAGTTCGCGCAGGATGGCGTCCTCGAGGTTCTTCTCCAGATGACGGTCCTGCAAGCCAAGGAAGGCGAGCACATAAGGATCTTTCAACAACAGCGCCGGCCCGGTGGGGTTCTGGCGCTGCAACTCGTCGAGTTCCTGGCGGATCAGCGCATCGGGCTGGCGCGAGACAGCAGTGCGTTCGTAGAGCAGCGAGCCGATGCGCTCACGCAGCGTGCGAACGCTCCAGCCTTCCAACTGGCACATCTGTGCATAGAAGTCGCGCGCGAGCGGGTCCTTGACCGGCAGCAGTGCGAGAAAGTGCGTCCAGCTCAAATGTCGCACCAGCGGTACGACAATTTGCTCGGACGGGAACACCTCGGCGAACTGCACCATGCGCCGGAGGTTTTTCTCTTCGAAGCCGCGGCCGTAGTCGCTCGCCAATTGTCGTGACAGCGTTGCGACAATTTCTTCTCCGTAGCCGGCGCGCCGGCCTCCCAGCACTTCGGTGCGAATGCGCTGGCCGATGCGCCAGTACATGAGCGTCATCCCCGCGTTCACGGAGGCGACGGCCGCCTGCCGGGCCTGCTCGATCAATTGCCGCAGGTCCGCGAGGAGGGCGCGTGGCTCCTTGTGAAGCGCCGGTGTGGCGCTGGCTGTCGTCAAGCTGTTGCGCTTGCTCATGAAGGCTCCTTGCTTTTCGGGTGGTGCGGCGGGAATTGTCCGGCGCTGAAGATCCCGGCTTCCCCGCGCAATGCGGCGGAGTCCGGAAAAGATACGAAAGCCGGTGATATTCGCGGCAGTTGCTATCGAATATGTAGCAATTGCGGCGCCCGGAAGCTGAGTGAAAGCCCTCCCCGCCGCGCCGGATAAGCGCTCCGGGCGGCCATCCGCGCCGAATACAATGCCCGGTGCTGTGCGCGGCCAGGCCCCGCCGCGCTTTGACTTGGCGCACCCGCATCCCGCGTGGCCGCGAACCCCAAGGAACCGCGGGCGTGGCCCGCGCTCCCACACGTTTTCTTTCTCTTCCCTCTGCTGGAGACTCTCTTGTTCATTTCCTCTGCTTTCGCCCAGACCGCGCCCGCTGCAGGCGGCGGCGACATGATGTCCTCGCTCGGCAGCATGCTGCCGCTGGTGCTGATGTTCGTGGTGCTGTACTTCGTCATGATCCGGCCCCAGATGAAGCGCCAGAAGGAAGCCCGCGCCATGATCGAGGCGCTCGCCAAGGGCGACGAAGTCGCCACCGCCGGCGGCCTGCTCGGCAAGATCACCTCGCTGAACGACCAGTACCTGGGCCTCGAGATCGCCAACGGCGTCGAGATCAAGATCCAGCGCAGCGCGGTGGTGCAGGTCCTGCCCAAGGGCACCGTCAAATAAAGGCGTGAGCTGACCTTGCGCCTTCGGGCGCGGGGCCCCAATTCACGCCGTGTTCCGTTTCAGAAAAAGCGCTTTCTCATGAACCGTTACCCGGTCTGGAAGTACGCGATCATCGTGGTCGTGCTGCTCGTGGGGCTCATCTACGCCCTCCCCAATTTCTTCGGTGAGGCGCCTGCGGTGCAGGTGTCGGCAGCCAAGTCGACCGTCAAGATCGACGCGTCGACCCAGGCCAAGGTGGAGGGGCTGCTCAAGACGGCGGGCCTCACGCCCGACCTGCTGACCCTCGAACCCACCGCGGTGCGCGCCCGCTTCGCGACCACCGACGACCAGATCAAGGCGCGCGACACGCTCCAGCAGGCGCTGGTGCCCGACGCCGACGACGCTTCATACACGGTGGCGCTCAACCTCGTGTCGCGCTCGCCCTCGTGGCTGACAGCGCTGCACGCCTTCCCGATGTACCTGGGCCTCGACCTGCGCGGCGGCGTCGACTTCCTGCTGCAGGTCGACATGCGCGGCGTGCTCGACAAGAAGGCCGAGTCCTTCGCCGGCGACATCCGCATGGGCCTGCGCGAGAAGAAGGTGCGCGGCAGCGCCGTGAACCGCAACGGCCAGAGCGTGGAGATCACGCTGCGCGACGCCGACAGCGTCGAGATCGCCCGGCGCCTGATCCAGGACCAGATGCCCGACCTGAGCACCGTCGAGACCCAGCAGGGCAGCGAATGGCGCATCGTGGCGAGCATCAAGCCCGAGGCCGCCCGCCGCTTCCAGGACGCGGCGCTCAAGCAGAACGTGACCACGCTGCACAACCGGATCAACGAACTCGGCGTGGCCGAACCCGTGATCCAGCAGCAGGGCATCGACCGCATCGTCGTGCAGCTGCCCGGCATGCAGGACCCGGCCCAGGCCAAGCGCATCATCGGCCGCACCGCCACGCTCGAGATGCGCCTGGTGGACGAAAGCGCCGAAGGCCGCGCCGCCGAACTGAGCGGCGGCCCGGTGCCCTTCGGCTCCGAGAAATTCCTCGACCGCCAGGGCCGCCCCGTGATCGTGAAGAAGCAGGTGCTGGTCACCGGCGAGAACCTCACCGACGCGCAGCCCGGCTTCGACCAGCAGAGCAACCAGCCCAAGGTCGACCTGACCATGGACTCCAAGGGCGGCACCATCATGCGTGACGTCAGCCGCGAGAACTACAAGAAGCGCATGGCCATGCTGATCTTCGAGAAGGGCAAGGGCGAAGTGCTCACGGCTCCCTCGATCAACGGCGAACTGGGCAACCGCTTCCAGGTCTCGGGCTCGATGAGCGTGGCCGAGGCCAACGACCTCGCGCTGCTGCTGCGCGCCGGCTCGCTGGCCGCGCCCATGGAAATCATCCAGGAACGCACCATCGGCCCGACGCAGGGCGCAGAGAACATCAAGAAGGGCTTCGACAGCGTGATGTACGGCTTCGCCGCGATCATGGTGTTCATGTGCATCTACTACGCGCTGTTCGGCCTGTTCTCGTCGATCGCGCTGGCCGTCAACCTGCTGCTGCTGGTGGCCATCCTCTCGATCCTGCAGGCCACGCTCACGCTGCCGGGCATCGCGGCCATGGCGCTGGCCATCGGCGTCGCGATCGACTCCAACGTGCTGATCAACGAGCGCGTGCGCGAGGAACTGCGCAACGGGGCGTCGCCGCAGGCGGCGATCCACGCGGGCTACGAACGCGCCTGGGGCACCATCCTGGACTCCAACGTGACCACGCTGATCGCGGGTATCGCGCTGCTGGCCTTCGGCTCGGGCCCGGTGCGCGGCTTCGCGGTGGTGCACTGCATCGGCATCGTCACCTCGATGTTCTCGGCTGTGTTCTTCTCGCGCGGCCTCGTGAACTTCTGGTACGGCCAGAAGAAGAAGCTCAAGTCGGTGTCCATCGGTACGGTGTGGCGCCCCTCGACCGACGGCACGGCCGCGGCCGAAACCAAGTAAGCGGCAGAAGAAGGACGCACAGCCATGGAATTCTTCCGCATCCACAAGACCATTCCGTTCATGCGCCACGCGCTGGTGCTGAACATCGTCTCCGTCGTCACGTTCGTGCTGGCGGTGTTCTTCCTGTTCCACCGCGGACTGCACCTGTCGGTGGAGTTCACCGGCGGCACGGTGATGGAAGTTGCCTACAACCAGTCGGCCGACGTCGGCAAGGTACGCGACATCGTCGGCAAGCTGGGCTACACCGAAGTGCAGGTGCAGAGCTTCGGCAAGTCGGTGCAGATCCGCCTGCCGGTGAAGAAGGGCGTGACCTCCGCCCAGCAGAGCGCCGAGGTGATGGACTCGCTGAAGGCGGCCGACCCGTCGGTGGAGCTGCGCAGCAACGAATTCGTCGGCCCGCAGGTCGGCGACGAACTCACCACCAACGGCCTGAAGGCGCTGGGCATGGTGGTCGTCGGCATCATGATCTACCTGGCGTTCCGCTTCGAGTGGAAGTTCGCGCTGGCTACCGTGCTGGCCAACCTGCACGACGTGGTGATCATCCTGGGCTTCTTCGCCTTCTTCCAGTGGGAGTTCTCGCTGGCGGTGCTGGCGGCGGTGCTGGCGGTGCTGGGCTACTCGGTGAACGAGTCGGTGGTGATCTTCGACCGCATCCGCGAGAACTTCCGCCGCTACCGCAAGATGTCGACCACCGAGATCATCGACAACGCGATCACCTCGACCATCAGCCGGACCATCATCACCCACGGCTCCACCCAGCTGGTGGTGCTGTCGATGTTCTTCTTCGGCGGCCCGACGCTGCACTACTTCGCCCTGGCGCTGACCATCGGCATCTGCTTCGGCATCTACTCGTCGGCCTTCGTGGCGGCGGCCATCGCCATGTGGCTCGGCGTGAAGCGCGAGGACCTGGTCAAGGGCGGCCCGACCAAGCGCGACGGCGGCTCCGAGGACGACCCGAACGCCGGCGCCGTCGTCTGACGGATACTCCAGGGTTCGACAACCCAGGGCGACCGCGGCGGCAACCGCCGCGGTTCGCATGCAACGCCGGGCAATCTCCACACTTGTGCGGCGGCCCGTCCCGATGCAAGCTCCGGTTGTCGCCAACGAATCGACTACCCTGGCCTTCCGACCTTTCAATGAGCATTGCGCGGTCCGCTTCTTCCCTGCAGCTCGCACGCGAGACGCGTGAGCGTTTCGTCTCGGCCACGGAAGGCGCCATCGCCCCCCTGGCGCGCGCGATCCGGGACCGGCTGACCACGCTATCCACCGAGGCCGGCACCGCCCGCTCCATGCAGGACAACCGCGACGACTTCGTCGCCTTCCAGGGGCAGGCCACCCAGTGGGTGACCCTCAGCCAGGCTGGCTGGCGCAAGGCGCTGGCCGCCAGCTCCGGCGGCACGGGCACCCTGCCCTCGGCGCTGCGCCTGGAGCTGATCGGCGACGAGGTGGTGGAAAGCAACATCCTCTCCTCGCGCCTCGCGCAGCTCATCCACGACAAGGCCAGCTTCGAGCTCAGCGACCTGCGCCTGCGCATCCAGCACCTCGAAGGCACCACCGAGCTCGACTCCAAGGACGTGCTCAAGCCCGAGACGCTGGCCAAGCTGCTGGTCGAGCAATGGCTCGCGGCCGGCCTGAGCCGGGGCCTCTGGACTCGCGTGCAGGACACGGTGCAGCAGGGCCTGGTCGACGTGATCGTCAAGGCCTACGAGAGCGCCAACGCCTATCTGATCGCCAACGGCGTGATGCCGGAGATCGACCTCAAGAGCTTTGTCCGGCGCACGGGCAATGCCGCGGGCGCGGGCGGCACCGGCGGCGGATCGGGTGCCGCACCGATGGACGGCGGCGTGCCGGCCGCACACCAGGCCCAACCCCAGGCCGTGCAGCGGCCCGGCTTCGGATTCGAAGGCCAGCAGCAACAGTTCTCCGTGCCGGGCGGGGCTCCCACTACCACCACCACGACAACCACCGGCGGTTCGCCTTTGATGATCGCGCGGCAGCGTGCGCAGACCGCGCTGCTGAGCCTCAAGCGTTTCGTCACCGCCCGCATCGGCGGCGACCCGGGCGCCGCCGGTGGCGCGTTCCAGGCCGTCGGCGCGGAAGGCCGCACCATGAGTCCCGGCAGCCAGCCGGGCAACCAGGTCGGCGGCGGCGTCAGCCCGGCGCCGCGTGCCTTCTCCCGGACATTCGCCGGCGCCATCGCCGAGGCCGAAGCCGCCTACCGGATGGCCGCCACGCAGTACATGGAAGGCGCGGCCGAGCAGGCCACGCTGATGCAGCAGACGGCCGTCGACCTTCGCCGGCGCACGGCGGAGCTCAAGAAGCGCGCGCCGACCACAGCCGACAAGGCCACTGTCGAGATCGTCGCGCTGATGTTCCAGGCCATCCTGGCCGAGGAGCGCATTCCGTTCTCGGCGCGCGTGTGGTTCGCGCGCCTGCAGATGCCGGTGCTGCGCGTGGCCATCGCCGAGCCCGAGTTCTTCGGCACCCTGCAACACCCCGCGCGCATGCTGATCGACCGCATGGGCTCGTGCGTCATGGGCTTCGATGCGGCCGCCATCACCGGCAGTGCGCTCGAAGGCGAGATCCGCCGCGTGGTGCAGGTCATCGAGCAGTACCCCGAGACCGGCCAGCGCGTGTTCAAGCTGGTGTTCGACGAATTCGTCGCCTTCCTCAACCGCTACCTCACGCAGAGTGACACCACGCAGCGCGTGATGAGCGTGGCGCAGCAGGTCGAGCAGAAGGAGACGATGGCGATCCAGTACACCATCGAGCTGCGCAAGATGCTGAACGACATGCCGGTGCGCGACGAGATCCGGGAGTTTCTCTTCAAGATCTGGGCCGAGGTGCTGGCCATCGCCGCGCTGCGCTACGGCGCGCAGGGCGAGCAGACCGTGATGCTCAAGCGAGTGGCCTCCGAGCTGGTGTGGGCCGCGAGCGCCAAGCCCAACCGCACCGACCGCGCCCGCGTGATCCAGGACCTGCCGCAGCTGCTGCAGCGCCTGCGCCAGGGCATGGCGCTGCTGGGCATCGTCGACGAGCCGCAGGAAGCGCACATCAAGACCATCGGCGCCACGCTGTCGGATGCCTTCATGTCGAAGACCGAGGCGATCCCGCAGGCCAAGATCGAGGCCATGGCCGAGCGGCTGGCGCACCTGGAAGACTTCGTGAGCGACGTCGGCGGCACCGCCGACCTGCCGCTGGACGCGCACAGCATCGAACTGCTGCTGGGCGTGGATGCCGCGTCCATCGAGGTCATTCCCGACACCGCAGGCGCCAAGGTGCCCGAGGACATGATCGCCTGGGCGCACGAGCTGCAGGTGGGCAACTGGTTCATGCTCGACCACAACGACCGCGTGAGCCAGGTGCAGTTCGTCTGGCGCAGCGACCGCAAGCAGTTGCACCTGTTCGCTTCGGGCGACGGCCGCAGCTTCCTGATCCAGGCCGGACGGCTGGCGGCCTATCTGCAGGCCGGCCTGCTGGTGCCGGCGGAAGAAGAAACGCTCACGGTGCGCGCCACGCGCGAAGCGCTGGCGAAGCTCGATGCAAATCCGGAGCGCCTTCTGAACTAACTGCTGCGCGGCTGTTTTCGCGGAACACCGAGGAACCGGCTCTGCCGGGCCTCAGGTGCTGCCCCCGGTAGGGGGGGGCGTAGCGGACACGAAGTGCCGCGCAGCCTAAGGGCGAGCCTAATGCGCGGTGCGGCCTTCGCGGCTTTCGCACAGCTCGTCGAGCACCAGTGCATCGGGCTCGATGCCGGTGCTCCAGTGCACCATCAGCACGATGATCTTCAGCTCGTCGAGCGCGACCGGATCGCCCGGCGCGGCCATCGCGCGCTCGACGACGATCTCGCGCAGCCCGCAGGGCAGCACGTCCGACGATTCGAGAAAGCGGATGAAGCCGAGGCACTCGGCGCCGAGGTGGTCCTGCTCGGCCTGGGAGTAGATGCGCATCGCGTTGCCCGATTGCGGCAGCGCCGCTTCGGGCCTGCCCCCGATCACGACGGTGGCGATGGCCTCGTCGTCGGGGCTGCGTTCGATCTGCAGGCCTTGCGTCGCAAGGCTGAGGCCGTCGAGCCAGTGAAGGGCTTCGCGGATCTCTTCTGCCTCGAATCCATGGGCGCTGAGCTTGCGGCCCAGTTGCTCGGGTTCGGGGCAGGCGTCGCCGCGCCAGTAGTTTTCGTAGACAAAAACAAGCACTTCGAACATGGGCCCAATATAGCCGACGTTCATGCAATGCCAACTAGGTGGAAGCCACGCGCTGGAAGAGACCGCCGGGCAACCGGGACACATGCCCGTCCAGTTCGAGCTCTAGCATCTTCGCCTGCAGCTCGGCGGCGCCCCAGCCGGTGCGTGCGCTGAGCGCGTCGAGGCTCGCCGGTTCGAAACCGAGGACCTCCAGCAGCGGGTCTTCCGGCGATGAAGAAGATGCAGCGGCCACGCCCGTCGCGTTGCCGTAGAGGGGCGAGGCCGAGGCAGTGCGAGGTGCGTGGAGCGGCGGCAGCTCTTCGAGGATGTCGTTCACCGATTCCACGAGCTTCGCGCCCTGGCGGATCAGCGCATGGCAGCCGCGCGATTGCGGAGAGTGGATCGAGCCAGGGATCGCGAACACTTCCTTGCCCTGCTCCGAAGTGAGCCGCGCGGTGATCAGCGAGCCCGACTGCAGCGCGGCCTCGACCACCAGCGTGCCGCGCGCCAGCCCGGCGATCAGGCGGTTGCGCTTCGGAAAATTCTGCGTGAGCGGTGGCGTGCCCAGCGGCAACTCGCTCACGATCAGTCCCTGCAGCGTGATGCGGTGCGCAAGGTCGCGATGCCGCGCGGGGTAGACGCGATCGAGCCCGGTGCCCACCACGGCCACTGTCGCGAGCACGGGCGCGTCGCCTGCCGCATCGAGCGCACCCTGGTGCGCCGCGCCGTCCACGCCCAGCGCCAGCCCCGACACCACGGGAAGCCCCGCTTCGCCGAGCGCGCGCCCGAAGCTGCGCGCATTGGTCGCGCCCTGCGGCGTCGGGTTGCGGCTGCCCACGACGGCGATGCTGTGGCCGAGCTGCGTGAGGTCGAAGCCGGTGGCGCCGAGCACGTAGAGCATCAGCGGCGGGTCGGCCATTTCGAGCAGGGAGGCCGGGTAGCCGGCGTCGCCGAGCGTGACGACGCGGCGCGAGACCTTGTCGTCGCCCGCCTGCAGCCATTGCCAGGTGAGATCGATCTGCGCCTGCAGGCCGTTGGGCGGCTGCGCGAGCGCCTCGGCCTGTGCGTGCGAGACGACCTCGCGCAAGGCGGCGTCTGGCTGGCTGAAGATTCGCTCGGGCAGCCCGAAGGCCGCGAGCAGGCGGCGCGCGGCACCATCGCCGATGCCGGGCGTCAGCGAAAGCCGCAGCCAGCCTGCGAGTTCTGCGCGTTCCAATCGAGTGTGAGAGAAGAAAGGCCGGAGTCGCGGGTCAGGGATTGACGAGGAAGTCGCCGGCGCGCGGAGTGTCGTTGATTTCGAGCACCAGCGCGTAGGAGACCTTCTCGAAGGTACGGAAGACCATCAGCAGGCCGATTCGCTCGTTGGGCAGCTTGATGGTTTCCTTGCGCGCGCCGGTGCGGTCGAGGATGGTCTCGCCGTTCTTCAGGATGGCGAGTACGTGGCCGTTGTCGACGCCGTCGCGCGTGCCCTTGTTGATGGCCACCACCTGGTTCTGCGCCGCGAACTGCACCGCGTTGCCGTAGACCGAGATGATGCGGCCTTCGACCTGCGTGGAGGGCGCGCGTGGCACGTAGCTCAGCAACTGGCGCGGGGGTTCGGGCAGCAGGCGGTCGCCGGCGCGCATTTCCTCGCGCGAGGCGATGATGTCGATGCTGGCGGGCACGACGGTGATGACGTCCTTGTCCTCGACCGTCTCGACGGTGGTCGATTCGCCGCGCTGCAGGCGGGCCTTGCCCAGGTACTGCGCCTCGTAGCCGAGGATCTCGCCCGTGCCCGGGTCCTTCAGCGGCGTGGCATTGCGGAAGATGCGGAAGTTCTGCACCGGGCCCGGCACCTCGACCAGCGGCGCCTCGGCGGTGCCGCGGGCATAGGCCCGGTCGCCGCGCGACAGCAGCACGCGGCTGTCGTTGCCGGCCACGATGCGCGGTGCGGCATCGAGCGTGCCGGCGTCCACCACGATGGGCTCGCTCAGGAAGGGCTCGATGATGCTCGGGTTGAGCGTGGGCAGTGCCATGCCGGCCAGCGAGTCGAAACGGGTGCGGGGTGACAGCTTGATGGTTCCGCCGTCGCCGCTGACGCCGCCGCGGCGGGTGGTCAGGCGGGCGCGGCCGCCGCTCTTGTCCAGGTAGAGCACCTGGCCGGGGTAGATCCGGTGCGGATTGGCGATTTCATTGATGTTCATGCCCCACAGTTCCGGCCAGCGCCAGGGGCGCAGCAGGTAGAGGCGGGAGATGGCCCAGAGCGTGTCGCCCGACTTCACGGTGTATTCGTCGGGCGCCTTGGGCGACAGTTCGCTCAGCGGTACGCCGGCCTGGGCGGTCTGCTGGGCGGTGGCGCGTTGCTGCGGCGTGATGGGGTAGTTCTGAGCCCAGGCCGTCGTGGCGCCGCAACTGCCGATCACCGCCAGGGCTGTCAGCGTGGCAAGGAAGGAGGGGCGCTGGCGGTCGGTGAGTCTGAGCTTTTTCATGTCTGATGGGTGAGCGCGCGACGTATCGCTGCGCATACGAATCTCACAATTTGCTACGAATTCTGCGCTGAAGCCCTTGGGAGGGCAACGTTTTCGGGCTCCGGAGCCGCGTGTCGTCGCGGAATTGGCGAAAATAGCCACAACTTTCCCCCGATTTCATGGCCAAACGAAACATTCTGAGTTACCCGGACAAGCGCCTGCACACCGTGGCCAAGCCGGTGCAGGGCGTCGACGCGCGCATCAAGACGCTGGTCGCCGACATGCTGGAGACCATGTACGACGCCAACGGCATCGGCCTTGCCGCGACCCAGATCGACGTGCACGAGCGCCTCGTCGTCATCGACGTGTCCGAGGAGCGTAACCAGCCCATCGTGCTGATCAACCCCGAAATCACCTGGGCCAGCGAAGAGAAGGTCGTGAACGAGGAGGGCTGCCTCTCGGTGCCCGGCATCTACGACGGCGTGCTGCGCTCCACCTCGGTGAAGGTGCAGGCGCTCGACGAGAACGGCGAGACGCGCACCATCGAAGCCGAAGGCCTGCTGGCCGTGTGCATCCAGCACGAACTCGACCACCTGCTGGGCAAGGTGTTCGTCGAATACCTCTCCCCCCTGAAGCGCAACCGCATCAAGAGCAAGCTGCTGAAGCAGCAGCGCGAAGAAATGCGGGAGCGGGCTTGAACCCCATGAACCCAGGCCGGCGCTCCGGCTCCCTCGCGGCGCTGGCACTTCTCGCGGCCGCGAGCCTGGGGTTTCTTGCCGGCTGCGCCAGCGAACCCACCCGCATCCAGCCCGGCACCACCGCCGCCGACACCCTTCAGCGACTGGGCGCGCCCACTGGCCGCTATCCGCTCACGGGCGGCGGCGAGCGGCTGCAGTACTCGCGCATGCCGGCCGGCTTCGAGGTGGTCGACATCGACGTCGATTCTTCGGGCAAGGTGGTCTCGGTGACGCAGGTGCTCAGCGAGGCGCGCTTCGGCCAGGACATCAAGGTCAACCAGTGGCGCCAGAACGACGTGATGGCCTTCTACGGCCGGCCCTATGAGATCACCCGCGTCAGCTCCTTCGATGGCGCCGTCTGGACCTGGCGCTACAAGGCCGTGAACGAGCGCCGCATGCTGTACATCTACATCGACCCGACCGGCGTGGTCCGGCGCTACCACACGGGGGACGATCTCGAGTTCGATCGGATCCGGGATTGAGCCGCCTCAGAGTCGTCTTCGCGGGCACGCCCGAGTTCGCGCGCGTCGCGCTCGAAGCCATCGCCACCGCCGGCCATGAGGTCGTGCTGGTGATGAGCCAGCCCGACCGCCCCGCCGGCCGCGGCATGAAGCTGCAGGCCTCTCCCGTCAAGCAGTGCGCGGTCGCCAACGGCTGGCCCGTGGCCCAGCCGCGCAGCCTGCGCCTGGACGGCAAGTACCCCGACGAGGCCTCCGCCGCGCGCGACACCCTGCTCGCGCTGAAGCCGGACGTGATGGTGGTCGCCGCCTACGGCCTGATCCTGCCGCAGTGGGTGCTCGACCTGCCGGCGCACGGCTGCCTGAACATCCATGCGAGCCTGCTGCCGCGCTGGCGCGGCGCGGCGCCGATCCACCGCGCCATCGAGGCGGGCGACGCACAGACCGGCATCACCATCATGCAGATGGACGCCGGCCTCGACACCGGCGACATGCTGCTGCGCGAGGCCGTCGACATCGGCGCGGGCGACAACACCACCCGCCTGCACGATCGCCTGGCCGAGCTCGGCGGAAAGATGATCGTCGAGGCGCTCGCGCGCATCGGCACGCTCACCCGCACACCGCAGCCGGCCGAAGGCGTCACCTACGCCAGCAAGGTCGAGAAGCACGAGGCGCAGGTCGACTGGGCCCAGCCCGCCGACGCCATCGTGCGCCGCGTACTGGCCTTCGACCCGTTCCCGGGCGCCAGCAGCCCGCTGGACGGCGAAACCGTCAAGCTCTGGGCCGCCCGCGCCGAGAAGTCTCCCGCCGCCTCTACGGCCGCGCCGGGCACCGTCCTGGCTGTGGACGACACCGGCGTGACGGTGGCCGCGGCCGCCGGCTCGGCCGTCGTCCTCACCGAACTGCAGCGCCCCGGGGGCAAGCGCCTGCCCGTGGCCGCCTTCCTGCACGGCTTCGACCTGAAGCCCGGGCAGGCGTTCGGCTGATGTTCCTCTCGCAAAGCATCCGCGGCCGCCCCGAATTCCGGGTCGGCGTGCGCGACATGACCCCCGTGGCGCTGGGCATCGGCGCCTGGGGGCTCATGACCGGGGTGGCCATGGTCAAGTCGAACATGAGCCTGATCGAGGCGGTGGCGATGACGCTCCTGGTCTACGCGGGCAGTTCGCAGCTGGCGGCCATTCCGCTGCTCTTCGCCGGGGCGCCGGCCTGGGTGATCCTGGCCACCGGCTTCTGCGTCAACCTGCGCTTCGTGGTGTTCAGCCTGCACCTGCGGCCCTATCTCATGCACATGCCGCGCTGGCGCCGCATGGTGCACGGCTACCTCACGGCCGACATGAGCTACGCGCTCTTCACCAAGAAGTACCCCAAGCCGCCGCTGACCGTGGCCGAGCAGCAGGCGCAGGAGGCCTACCTCACCGGCAATTACTTCGTCACCTGGTGCGCCTGGATGGGCATGAGCCTGGTGGGCATCGCGCTGGCCAACTTCATTCCCCAGACGTGGGGCCTGAGCTTCGCGGGCGTGCTGAGCCTGGTCGCCATCGTGTGCTCGATGGCCACGACGCGCCTGCGCGTGCTGGCCGCGCTGATCGCGGGCGCCACGGCGGTCGCTGCCTACGCGCTGCCGCTCAAGCTCAACATCGTGGTCGCCATCGGCGTGGCGGTGCTGCTGTGCTTCTGGCTCGAGAAGCAGCTCGGGCTCGACCCGAACGCGGAGGACGACAAGTGAGCGCCGCGGCCGCAACCACCGACTGGTGGACCATGGCCGTGATCGTCGGCCTGGCCCTGGTCACCGTGCTCACGCGCTGCTTCTTCTTCATCCTCGACCGGCCCTGGGGCCTGCCCGAGTGGGCGCACCGCGCGCTGCATTACGCGCCGGCGGCCGCGCTCGCGGGCGTGATCGCGCCCGAGATCGTCATGACGCAGGGCCACCTCATCACCACGCTGCACGACGCTCGCCTGTACGCGGCGGTGGTCGGCGCCGCGTACTTCTACTGGCGGCGCGGCGTGCTGGGCACGATGCTCGCGGGCATGGCGGTGTACCTGCCGCTGCACCTGGGGCTGGGCTGGTAGGCGATCAATCGAGTTTGACGCCGGCCGTCTTGATGATGTTGCCCCAGCGCTCGCTCTCCGCGCGAGACAGCTTGTAGAAGTCCTGCGGCGTTCCGGGCAGCGCCTCGAAGCCGAAGTCCGCGAACAGCTTCACCACCTTCGGCGCCTTCATCGCCTTGTGCAGCTCGGCGTTGAGCCGCGCCACTGCTTCCGGCGGCATGCCGGCCGGGCCGATCAGGCCGTGGAAGGCGTAGGCGTTGACGTCGGGGAAGCCAGCCTCGACGAAGGTCGGCACCTCGGGCAGGGCGCCCGCGCGCTGCGGCAGCGCAATGGCCAGCACCCGCACCTTGCCCGACTTGATGATCGGCAGGCCCGAGGCCAGGTCCAGCATCATCGTCGGCACCTGGCCGCCCATCACGTCGGTCATGGCCGGCGCCGCGCCCTTGTACGGCACGTGCGTGATCGTCAGGCCGGCCTTCTGCTTGAAGAGTTCCATCGCCATGTGGTGCGGCGATCCGTTGCCGGGCGAGGCGTAGCTCACCTTGTCGGGGTTGGCCTTCACGTAGCGCACGAACTCCGCCACGTTCTTCGCGGGAAAGTCGGGGTGCACCACCAGCGCCACCGGAAAGCGGCCGATGGTGCCGATGTAGGTGAAGTCGCTCGCGGGCTTGTAGGGCAGCCTGGCGAACATGTGCTCGTTGAAGAGCAGCGCGGCGTTCTCCGCCTGCATGATGGTGTAGCCGTCGGGCCTGGCCTGCATCATCACGCCCACGCCGATGTTGGTGGAGGCGCCCGGCCGGTTGTCGATGATGAGCGGCTGCCCCAGCGACGGCTGCATCGCCTCGGCCAGCGTGCGCGCGAGGTTGTCGGTGCCGCCGCCGGCCACGTAGGGCACGATCCACTTGATCGGCTGGGTGGGGTAGGCCGCCGGCTGCGCCGATGCGGGGCCGGTGGCGATCATCAGCGCGAAGGCCGAGGCCAGCAGGGGAAGAAGGAATCGCTTCATCGTCTCTTGTCTCCGTTGCTTGTTTTGAAATAGCTTCAGCTCACTCGCCGCGCAGGACCTGCCACAGCTCGCGGTCGCGCTCGGCGGTCCACACCACCGGGTGCTCGACGCCGCGCAGCTCGTCGTAGGCGCGCGAGACGTCGAAGGGCAGCACGTGCTGGAACACCGGCCAGTCGCCGAAGCGCGGCGTCATCGCCGCCTCGGCGCGCGCGAAGCAGCCCTTGAGCGTCTCGCCCGCCGCGATGCCGGCCTTCACGCTCTCCAGCAGCGTCGAGAGGAATGCCTTGGTGAGCCCGATGGCCTCGGCACAGGCGACCTCGTCCTGCAGCACCGCGCCGCGGCCGGGCACCAGCACGCGCGGCTTCAGCGCGGCCACCGCGTCGAGCGTGCCGGCCCAGTCGCCGATGTAGGCGTCGCCCGCATACACGCCGCAGCGGTTCTCGACCACGTCGCCGGAAAAGAGCACGCCGCAGTCGGGCAGCCATGCGACCGCGTCGCCGCCCGAATGGCCGCGGCCCAGCGACATCAGCCGCAGCTCGCGGCCGCCGCCCAGCGGCAGCGTCATCTCGCGGTCGAAGACCTTGGTGGGCATGGTCAGGCCCGGTATCTCTTCCACGCCGGCGAACAGGCGCGGAAAGCGGCCGACCTCCGAGTCGAAGTCGGCCTGCCCGCGCGTGCGGATCCAGTAGAGCGTGCCACTGCTGGCGACGATGTCGCGCACCTCGGCGAAGGCGCTCGCGCCCATCACGCGCACCGCGTGATAGTGCGTGAGCACGATGGTGCGGATCGGCTTGTCGGTCACCGTGCGGATGGCGGCCAGGAAGTCGCGCGCCATGCGCGGCGTGGGGCGGGTGTCGATCAGCACCACGTGGTCGTCGCCGACGACGAAGCCGCAGTTGGGATCGAAGTCGCTGATGTAGCCGTAGGCGCCGGGGCCCAGCTCCTGCAGCCGGGGCTTCTGCTCGCGGGTGTCGGAGGCGGAGGCGAAGGAAACGCTCGTGGTCATGGGGTGTCGTGGTCCGTCGTGGGTTCTTCTTCGGCCGCCGCACGGATGCAGGCGAGCAGCACGTCCTGGTCGGCGCACTGGTTGGCCAGCAGCAGCACGAGGCGGGCGTTGAGGTCGGCGCTCTGCGCCTCGCTGCGGCCTTCGTGGGCGGCGAGCAGCGCGGCGTAGAAGCCGTCGGGGTCGGGGATGCGGGGCTCGGTGATCATGGGTTGCGCTCGCTGGCGGCCAGTGCGGTGCGCACGGCACTGGCGATGGCTTCGGGCGTGGCGCCCGGCAGCACGGCGGCCCGGTAGGCGTCGGGGCGCACGAGGACGAAGCTGCCTGCGTCGCCTGCGCCGAGATGGTTCGCGAGCTTCTCGTCGGCCTGCAGCGTGGGCAGGCCGCTGTCGCCACCTACCGCCAGCAGGCGCAGCGGCAGGGACGCGATGGCATCGAGCGCCGCTCCTGCCTGCTCGCGTGTCGGCGCGAACCACAGGCCGATGCATTCGGTTCCTTCGGCCAGCAGCTGCATCAGCGTGGTCTCGCAGCCATCGGCCCAGCGCAGTGGCAGGTTCTGCACCGAGCGCGCGCCCTCTGGCAGCAGCGGTGCGGGCGGATAGTCGTTGGCCACCGACATGCGGCCGGTGTTGACCAGCGCCCGCGCGAACGGATGGCGCGCCGCCAGCGCCACCACCGCGCGGCGCAGCGTGTGCTCGGCCGGCGAGCGCGGCGCGAGGAAGCGCGCCGAGCGGCTCGTGACCTGCAGGTTCTGCTTCGCGGCGGGCTGGCGCTCGGCGTCGTAGCTGTCGAGCAGCGCATCGCCGGCCTTGCCCTGCGCGACCAGCGCGAGCTTCCAGCCGAGGTTGGCCGCGTCCTGGATGCCGCTGTTGCCGCCGCGCGCGCCGAAGGGGCTCACCACGTGCGCCGCGTCGCCGATGAAGAACACGCGGCCGTGGCGGAAGCTGTCGAGCAGGTGGTCTCGGTAGCCATAGGGGCCGATCCAGACGAACTCGAACTCCACGTCCGGCCCGAGCTGCTCGCGCAGCCGCGCGCCCGCCACTTCGGGCTTGCTGATGTAGGCGGTGTCGCAGTCCTCGGGCATCTGGTAGTCGATGCGCCACACGCCGTCGGCCATCAGGTGCTGCCACACGCCGCGGCCTTCGTTGAAGGGCGCGTCCACCCAGGTCCAGCGCTCGGTGGGCAGCGGCTTCCTGAAGCGCACGTCGCTGATGCACCAGCGGTCGGTGCTGCGCGAGGAGTGCGCGTCGATGCCGAGCTGCGTGCGGATCGCGCTGTTGGCGCCGGTGGCGTCGATCAGCCGGTCGGCCTCGATGGTGTAGCTGCCGGCGGGCGTCTCGACTTCCAGGCGCACGCCGTCGGCGAGCTGCTCCACGCGCGTGACGCAGTTCTTCCAGCGCAGGTCGGTCAGCCCCAGCTCGAGGATGCGATCGACCAGGAACCACTCGACGTAGAACTGCTGCAGGTTGATGAAGGGCGGCTGCCGCGAGACGCTGTTGGCCTGCAGGTTGAAGTTGTAGACCTCCTGCTCGCCCGAGAAGGTGCGCCCGAACGACCAGGTGATGCCCTTGTCCGCGATGCGCTCGTAGATGCCCAGGCGCTCGAAGATCTCCAGGCTCTTCTGCGCGTAGCAGATGCCGCGCGAGGAGGCGCCGCGAACGCCGACGGTGTCGTCCTCGTCCAGCAGCACGGCGCGCACCCCGCGCTGCGCGAGGTCGCAGGCCAGCGTGAGGCCCGAGGGGCCGGCGCCGACGATCACGATGGCATGCCGCGCGGGCTTCGTGCTGCCCAGCTCGGGCGGTGGCGTGAAGGGCCAGACCGGCAGCTCGTAGGCCGGGGCGAAAGCGAAGTTTTCCATGGTGGCTCTGCGGCTACAGCGCGTGCGCGAACTCGGCGATGGCGTCCGCCGCCTTCGGAACCAGCTCCGGCTGCCCCGCCAGATAGTGGTTGCCGCCGACGATGTCGACGTTGCGGATGCGCGAGCCGCCCGCCGCCATCCACGCGTCGCGTGTGCTCGGGAAGGTCGATTGGTCGCCGGTGTAGGTCAGCAGCAGCTTCGGCACCGTGGTGCGCGCGAGGTTGGTCGGACCGTCGGCCTGCGAGCGCGACGACCACTGCGAGAGAAAGGCCGTGAGCGAGGTGGTGCGCCCCATCGCGTTGGCCGAGTAGTTCACCTGCCGCGCGTCGCCCCACACGCTGCCGGGCAGGCGGTCGTTGGGGTCGAGCGAGAGGTCCACGCAGCGCGGATCGGCATGCGTGCGGTAGACGATGAAGGTCTGGTCGCGCGGCGCGCCGGGTGTGCCGCGCAGCAGCGCGAGTCGGTCGAGGCACCACTGCTCGATGCGGTCGAGCCGCGCCTTCTGCGCCGCGCCGAAGCGCGCGAGGAAGCCGCTGTCGTAGGGCACGCGGTGGCGCGCGTCGTACATGTCGAGCTCGGGGTCGACCGAGAGCGGGTCGTGCTCGTCGGTGACCGAGGGGTCGATCCAGTCGCGCATCAGCCGCGTGCGGCCCAGGTGCGCGGCGCACAGGGCGATGCCGTCCACGGGCGGCAGGTCGTCGGGGTGCAGGTGCGTGGGGTCGCCGTCGGGCAGGTGCGTGGCGGTGAGCTGCTCGGCCTGCGCCTGGTAGAAGGCCGAGAGCGCAGCACCGCCGGAGTTGCCGACGAGGAACACCTTCTCGTAGCCGGCGGCGCGAAGGTACTGCACGCCCGCGCCCAGGTCTTGAATCGCGCGCTCCATGAGCAGCACCGTGTCGTTGCCCACGAAGCGCGAGTTCAGGCCCATGCAGCAGATGCCGCGCTCGGCCAGCGGGCCGATGAGGTAGTGGCCCATGAAGTTGCTCGTGGGGTGCATCACGATGGCGGCGATCTTCTTCGGGCCCTGCGGCGCGCGGTAGGCGCCATAGATGCGCGGGCGCAGCAGCTGCAGGCCCGACTGACTCTCCATGGCCGCGCCGGGCTTCACGTCGATGACGGCGAGTTGGAGCTCAGGCATTCGACGAGCCTTTCGTCGCGGCGGCGCGCAGGCCGGCCTTGCGCTCGGTCCATGCGTCGAGCTCGGCGCGCGCGCGCCGAGCGTGTGCGTCCATCTCGGCCTGCGGCACGGTGGGCGTGGTGAGTTCCACGCGGATGCCGTTGGGGTCGAAGAAGTAGATCGATTCGATGATGTGGTGGTCGGTCACGCCCAGCACCTCGACGCCCGCGCCTTCGAGCCGCGCCTTGGCGGCCAGCAGGTCGGCCACCGAGTCGACGCGCAGCGCGATGTGGTTCACCCACGAGGGCGTGTTGGGCGAGGGTAGCGCGGCGACGTCGTCGCCGAGGTCGAAGAAGGCGATGTACGAGCCGTCGCGCATCTGGAAGAAGATGTGCACGTAGGGGCAGTACTCGCCGGTGCTCGGCACGTGGTCGCTCTTGATGACGTGGGCCAGCGGCAGGCCCAGCAGGTCTTCGTAGAAGCGGCGGGTTTCCTCGCTGTCGCGGCAGCGCCAGGCGAAGTGGTGCAGCCCGTGGATGGGCGGTGGGGGTGCCGTGTTGGCGGTCGTCGGCATGGCTCGTGTCTCCGGTGAGCCGGTATTGGGCGATGTCGCGTCTTATGATGCAATCGAAATTAATTCATCGATTGATGAAGCATTCATATATATGAACCTCACCTTGCGCCAGTTGCGCGCCTTCGCCGCCGTGGCCGAAAGCGGCAGCTTCACCGCCGCGGCGCAGCAGCTGCATCTCACGCAGTCGGCGCTCAGCGTGCTGGTGCGCGAGCTGGAGCGCGAGATGGGCGTGCAGCTGCTCGACCGAAACACGCGACGCGTTCAGCTGTCGGAAGCGGGGCGCGAGTTCCTGCCCTCGGTGCACCGGCTGCTGGGCGACCTGGCCGGCGCGGTAGCCGGCGTCACGGATTTGCGTGACAAGAAGAAAGGCTTGCTACGGCTTGCCGCGCCGCAGCTGATGGCCTGCACGCTGATGCCGCGCGTGATCGCCCTCTACCGCGAGCAGTACCCCGACGTGGACGTGCGCCTGGCCGACACCCTGCCCGAGCACCTGCTCGCGGGCGTGACGGCCGGCGACGTGGAACTGGCCGTGGGACAGGACGTGGCGGTCGACGACGCCATCGAGCGCCGCACGCTGCTGCGCGACCGGCACTGGCTGATCTGCCTGCCCGGCCATGCCTTCGCCGGCCGCCGCAAGGTGCGCTGGCACGAGCTCGGCCCCTATACCTTCATCGCGCCCACGCGCGACTTCCGCCAGCGCGTGCTGCCCGAGCTGGCTCCCGCCGAGCGCGAGTACATGCTGCGCCCCGGCACGCAGGAGGTGTCGTACATGACCACCGCGCTGGGCATGGTCGCCTCGGGGCTGGGGCTGACCGTGTGCCCCACCTACTCGGCGCCGCTGGTGCGCGCCCACGGGCTGCAGATGGTGCGGCTGGAGTCGCCCGACTTCCATCGCGAGGTGTGCGTCTACAGCGCGGCGCGGCGGTCGCTGTCGCCTGCGGCCGCGAGCTTCGTGGAGGTTCTGGAAAGTTTCGCGCACGAACAGCAGCAGAAAGACTGAGGAAAAGCATCAGCGCGCGGCAAGAGGCGCGTAGAGCCGGCGATGGGGCCAAAACTACAATGCAGCCGATCCCCGTCTTCCAATCTTCTCCAGGTTTTCCCAATGAACGTCATTCGATTCACCGACCTCTGCGCGCAGGGCAAGGCCGCCGGCCAGCGCGTCTTCATCCGTGCCGACCTCAACGTGCCGCAGGACGACGCCGGCAACATCACCGAAGACACCCGCATCCGCGCCTCGGTGCCCTGCATCAAGCTGGCGCTGGACGCCGGCGCGGCCGTGATGGTGACCTCGCACCTGGGCCGCCCGACGGAGGGCGAGTTCAAGCCGGAAGACTCGCTGGCGCCCGTCGCCAGGCGCCTGGGCGAGCTGCTCGGCCGCGAAGTGCCGCTCGTCTCCAACTGGGTCGACGGCGTGGACGTGAAGCCCGGCCAGGTGGTGCTGCTCGAGAACTGCCGCGTCAACAAGGGCGAGAAGAAGAACGACGAAGGCCTGGCCCGCAAGCTGGCCGCGCTCACCGACATCTACGTGAACGACGCCTTCGGCACCGCGCACCGCGCCGAGGCCACCACCTACGGCATCGCGCAGTTCGCCAAGGTGGCCGCGGCCGGCCCGCTGCTGGCGGCCGAGATCGACGCCATCACCAAGGCGCTGGCGCAGCCCAAGCGCCCGCTGGTGGCCATCGTGGCGGGCTCCAAGGTGAGCACCAAGCTGACCATCCTGAAGAGCCTGTCGGCCAATGTCGACCAGCTCATCGTGGGCGGCGGCATCGCCAACACCTTCATGCTGGCCGCGGGCCTGAAGATCGGCAAGTCGCTGGCCGAGCCCGACCTGGTCGACGAAGCCAAGGCGGTGATCGATGCCATGCGCGCGCGCGGCGCCGACGTGCCCATTCCGGTGGACGTGGTCACGGCCAAGACCTTCGCGGCCGACGCGGCCGCCACCGTCAAGGACGCGAGCGACGTGGCCGAGGACGACCTGATCCTCGACATCGGCCCGAAGACGGCTGCCCAGCTCGCCGCGCAGCTGCGCGAGGCCGGCACCATCGTCTGGAACGGCCCGGTGGGCGTGTTCGAGTTCGACGCCTTCGCGGGCGGCACCAAGGCCATCGCGCAGGCCATCGCCGAGAGCAGCGCGTTCTCGATCGCCGGCGGCGGCGACACGCTGGCGGCCATCGCCAAGTACGGCATCGAGAAGCAGGTCGGCTACATCTCCACCGGGGGCGGTGCCTTCCTGGAAGTGCTGGAAGGCAAGACCCTGCCGGCCTTCGAGATCCTGTCGAAGCGGGCTGCCGGCTGAACCGGCTCGGGCCGGTGGCCGGAGCTCATCGAGGAAAAACCCATGGGTGACTTCCGTCCGACACACAAACTGTATACAGTAGCGAATACAAAACGGAGACTACCCTCATGAGCACGGACCGCATTCCCCGCCACGCCACCAAGATCGTCGCCACCCTCGGTCCGGCGTCCAGTTCGCCCGATCTGCTGGAGAAGATGATCCAGGCCAAGGTCAGCGTGGTGCGGCTGAACTTCAGCCACGGTACGGCGCAGGACCACATCGACCGCGCCGCCATGGTGCGCGAAGCCGCCCGCAAGGCCGGCCGCGAGGTGGCCATCATGGCCGACCTGCAGGGCCCCAAGATCCGCGTGGGCAAGTTCGCGCAGGGCAAGGTCTGGCTGGAGCAGGGCGCCAAGTTCGTGCTCGACGCCTCGCGTACCGAGCCCGGCGACGCCGATGCCGTGGGCCTCGACTACAAGGACCTGCCGCGCGACGTGAAGCCCGGCGACAGGCTCCTGCTGAACGACGGCCTCATCGTGCTGACGGTGGACGCCGTCAAGGGCGAGGCGGTGTACACCACCGTGAAGCTCGGCGGCGAGCTGTCGAACAACAAGGGCATCAACAAGCAGGGCGGCGGCCTCACAGCGCCCGCGCTGACGGCCAAGGACATGGAAGACATCAAGACCGCGATGAGCTTCCAGGCCGACTATGTGGCCGTGAGCTTCCCCAAGAACGCCACCGACATGGAAATGGCCCGCCAGCTGTGCAACGTGGCCGCCGCCGAATACGGCCACAAGCCCGGCATGATCGCCAAGATCGAGCGCGCCGAGGCCATTCCGAAGCTCGAAGAGATCCTGCGCGCCAGCGACGGCATCATGGTCGCGCGCGGCGACCTCGCGGTCGAGGTGGGCAACGCGGCGGTGCCCGCGCTGCAGAAGAAGATGATCCGCATGGCGCGCGAGATGGACAAGGTGGTCATCACCGCGACCCAGATGATGGAGTCGATGATCACCAACCCCGTGCCCACCCGCGCCGAGGTGAGCGACGTGGCCAACGCCGTGCTCGACGGCACCGACGCCGTGATGCTCTCGGCCGAAACCGCCTCGGGCCGCTATCCGCTCGAGACCGTCCAGGAGATGAGCCGCATCTGCGAGGCCGCCGAAGCCGCCGAAGACAAGCAGCTCGACGCCGACTTCAGCGGCCAGAACTACAGCCGCATCGACCAGTCGATCGCCATGGGCGCGCTCTTCACCGCCCACCACCTGGGCGCCAAGGCCATCGTGGCGCTCACCGAGTCGGGCTCCACGCCGCTGTGGATGAGCCGTCACCGCGCGCACATTCCCATGTACGCGCTGACCTCGCGGCTGTCGACGCAGCGCAAGATGGCGCTCTACCGCAACGTGCGCCCGCTGCTCATGGACTCGGAAAGCGACCGCGACACCGCGCTGCTGCAGGCCGAGAACCACCTGAAGAAGCGCGGCATCGTGCAAAGCGGCGACGTCTACGCCATCACCTGCGGCGAGCCGATGGGTGCCCCGGGCGGCACCAACATGCTCAAGATCTGCCGAGCGAGCTGACGGCACCATTCGGGAAACACCGCGGAACCGGCTTTGCCGGGCCGCAGGTGTTGCCCCCTGCAAGGGGGGTGGCGTAGCGACACGAAGTGCGCGAAGCCTGGGGGTTTGCCTATTTCTAGCCGTTGCGGAACAGGAAGCTGTAGGCGTTCAACGCCGGCACGCCGCCCAGGTGCGCATACAGCACCTTCGAGCCCGCCGGGAATTCGCCCAGGCGCACCTTCTCGATCATCCCGTGCATCGACTTGCCCTCGTACACGGGGTCGGTCAGCATGGCTTCGAAACGCGCGCTCAGGCGGATGGCTTCGAGCGTGCCCTCGTTGGGCAGGCCGTATTCGGGGCCGCCGAAGCGGCGGTCGAGCACGATGTCCTTCTCGGTGATGTCGCGGCCCAGCTCCACCAGCTCGGCCGTGTTCTTCGCGATGCGCAGGATCTGGTCGAAGGTCTGCTGCGGCTTGGCCGAGGCGTCGATGCCGATCACGCGGTCGGCGCGGCCGTCGGCCGCGAAGCCCACCACCATGCCGGCCTGGGTACTGCCCGTCACCGAGCACACCACGATGTAGTCGAACTTGAAGCCCAGCTCGGCCTCCTGCTGGCGCACTTCCTCGGCGAAGCCGACGAAGCCCAGGCCGCCGCGCGGATGCTCGGAGCAGCCCGCCGGAATCGGAAACGGCTTGCCGCCAGCCTTGCGAACGCTCTCCATGGCGTCCTCCCAGCTCTTGCGGATGCCGATGTCGAAGCCGGCTGCGTCCAGGCGCACGTCGGCGCCCATGATGCGTGACATCTCGATGTTGCCGACCCGGTCGTACACCGCGTCGGAATAGTTGACCCAGTTCTCCTGCACCAGCACGCACTTCATGCCGAGGTGCGCCGCCACCGCCGCCACCTGGCGCGTCTGGTTCGACTGGATGCCGCCGATGGACACCAGCGTGTCGTAGCCGCCCTCGATCGCCTCGGGAATCAGGTACTCGAGCTTGCGCGTCTTGTTGCCGCCGAAGGCCAGGCCGCTGTTGCAGTCCTCGCGCTTGGCATAGAGATCGACCTTGCCGCCCAGGTGCGCGCTCAGCCGCTTCAGCGGCTGGATCGGCGTGGGGCCGAAGGTCAGCGGGTGACGGGGAAACTTCTTGAGGTTCATCGCAGCGGTTCCAGGAAGGAGGTGGTGGGAGGTGGTGAAGGCCCTCATCGTAGAAACAATGCCGCGCAACGTGCTTGCGAAGTTTTGTGGATCTATCAGAGAAAAAGATGCACTATCGAAAGAAGAGAAACTTTCATTCCGGCAGAAATCCGATGAGCACAACAAAATTGCGTGACACGCCGGAGCTCGATCGCACCGACCGCGCCATCCTGCGCACCATGCAGCGCGACGCCTCGCTGTCGAACGTGGCGCTGGCTGCCAAGGTCAACCTGAGCCCGGCCGCCTGCCTGCGCCGCGTGGAGCGGCTCAAGGCGGCGGGCCTCATCAAGGGCATCGTCGCGCTGCTGGACCCCGACGCGCTCGAGGTGGGCATGCTCGTGATGATCGGCGTGGTGCTCGACCGCTCCACGCCCGACTCCTTCGCCAACTTCGAGAAAGCCGCCCAGAAGGTCTCGGGTTGCCTCGAATGCCATGTGGTCTCGGGCGAATTCGACTACTTCATGCTCGTGCGCACCCGCGACAACGACAGCTTCAACCGCCTGCACGCCGAGCAGCTGCTTTACCTGCCGGGGGTGCGGCAGATCCGCACCTTCGTCGTGCTCAAGCAGGTGCTGTCGACCACGCAGCTGCCTGTTTGACGAAACCGCCGCCCGGCTGCCTGCGTACAGCAGGGGATGATCTTCCCCACCACCCCCGCGTCATTCCTGCGGCGCCGCGGCGCCTTCGCCCTCGCAGGCTCTGGCATCGCCGCCGCATTGCTTTCGGCCTGCTCGCCGGTCAAGGTGCTCAACGGCCTGGTGCCCACCGACACCTACCGGTTCGAGGGCGGCGTCCCCTACGGGCCGGCGCCGCGCCAGCTGCTCGACGCGTACAGGCCGCTGCCGTCCACCCCGCCTGAGAAGGGCGCGCGGCCGCTGGTCGTGTTCTTCTATGGCGGCACCTGGACGAACGGCGACCGCGCCAGCTACAGGTTCATGGGCGAGGCCCTGGCCGCCCAGGGCGCCGTGGTGCTGGTGCCCGACTACGGGCTGTCGCCGGCCTTCACCTATCCGGCCTTCGTGCGCGACAGCGCGCTGGCCGTCAAGTGGGCGCTGGACAACGCGGCGCGGCTGGGTGCCGACCCGAGGCAGGTGTACGTGATGGGGCACAGCTCGGGCGCCTACAACGCCGCCATGGTGGCGCTCGATGCGCGCTGGCTCGGCGAGCTGGGCGCAAGCCCGAGGCAGCTCGCGGGCTGGATCGGCCTGGCGGGACCCTACGACTTCCTGCCCATCGGCGATCCGCAGGTGAAGGTCGCCTTCAACTGGCCCGGCACGCCGCGCGACTCGCAGCCGCTGGCGCACGTCACGCCTGCTTCGCCGCGAGCCCTGCTCATGGCGGCCTCGAAGGACGACCTGGTCTACCCCGACCGCAACACCCTGCGGATGGCCGCGGCGCTGCGCGAGGCGGGCGTGCCGGTCCAGGTCAGGCTCTTCGACGATCTGAACCATGCGACGCTGGTCGGCGCCTTCGCCAGGCCGGTGCGGTGGCTGGGCGGGCCGGTGCTGCCGCCTGTCATGGATTTCCTCGGGCTGGCGTCGGTCCTGTCCCACAAGGGGGCTCGGTAGAATTAGGGCAGTTTTTCTCGTCTTTCCGTCTTCTTCTTTTCCTAATTCCCGCGAGGTATTTCCCATGGCACTCGTCTCGATGCGCGAACTGCTCGACCATGCCGCAGCCAATGGCTACGGCATTCCGGCCTTCAACGTCAACAACCTCGAACAGGTCCAGGCCGTCATGGAGGCCGCCAAGGAAACCGGCGCTCCCGTCATCCTGCAGGCCAGCGCAGGCGCCCGCAAGTACGCCGGCGAAGCCTTCATCAAGCACCTGATCCAGGCCGCCATCGAGCAGTACCCGAACATCCCGCTGGTCATGCACCAGGACCACGGCCAGAGCCCGGCCATCTGCCAGGGCGCCATCGACCTCGGCTTCTCCTCCGTCATGATGGACGGCTCGCTGCACGAAGACGGCAAGACGCCCGCCTCTTTCGACTACAACGTCGACGTGACACGCAAGGTCGTGCAGCTGGCGCACAAGGTCGGCGTGACCGTCGAAGGCGAGCTGGGCTGCCTGGGCTCGCTCGAGACCGGCATGGCCGGCGAGGAAGACGGCATCGGCGCCGAAGGCGTGCTCGACCACTCCGCCCTGCTGACCGACCCCGAGGAAGCCGCCCAGTTCGTCAAGGCCACGCAGCTCGACGCACTGGCCATCGCCATCGGCACCAGCCACGGCGCCTACAAGTTCACCCGCAAGCCCACCGGCGACATCCTGTCGATCAAGCGCGTGAAGGAAATCCACGCCCGCCTGCCCAACACCCACCTGGTGATGCACGGCTCGTCGTCGGTGCCGCAGGACCTGCTCGAAATCATCCGCAAGTACGGCGGCAACATGAAGGAAACCTACGGCGTGCCCGTCGAGGAAATCCAGGAAGCCATCAAGTACGGCGTGCGCAAGATCAACATCGACACCGACATCCGCCTGGCGATGACCGGCGCCGTGCGCAAGTTCATGGCCGAGAACCCCGAGAAGTTCGACGCCCGCGAGTGGCTCAAGCCCGCGCGCGAAGCCGCCAAGCAGATCTGCAAGCAGCGCTACATCGAATTCGGCTGCGAGGGGCAGGGCGCGAAGATCAAGGGCGACAGCCTGCAGGTCGTTGCCGGCAAGTACGCCAAGGGCGAACTGGCCCAGGAAGTCATCTAGGCACTTCCCCGCGATCAGACGGCCACCGTTCGCGGTGGCTTTTTTCTGCGCGCACAATCCGCTTTTCCCGTCAGCCATCCGTTTCCCCACCGCACCAGCCCCATGACCACCGTCCACACCTCCTCCATCCAGAGCCTGCCCCTTCTTGCGCGCGGCAAGGTGCGCGACAACTACGCCGTCGGCGAAGACCGCATCCTGATGGTCGCGAGCGACCGGCTCAGCGCCTTCGACGTGATCATGGGCGAGCCCATTCCGGGCAAGGGCGAGATCCTCACCAAGATGGCGCTGTGGTGGTTCGACCGCCTCGGCCAGATCTGCCCCAACCACCTGACCGGCGACGCGCCCGAGAGCGCCGTCACGGCCGACGAGGTGCCGCAGGTCACAGGCCGCTCGATGCTGGTCAAGCGCCTGAAGCCGATCCCGGTCGAGGCCGTGGTGCGCGGCTACCTGGCCGGCAGCGGCTGGAAGGAATACCAGGAATCGCGCTCGGTCTGCGGCGTGCCGCTGCCCGAGGGCCTGACCAACGCGAGCAAGCTGCCGCGCCCCATCTTCACGCCCGCCGCCAAGGCCGCCGCCGGCGAGCATGACGAGAACATCAGCTACGAGCGCGTGGTCGAGATCGTCGGCCCCAAGCTGGCCCAGCAGATCCGCGACACCAGCATCGCCATCTACGAGACCGCCGCGCAGATCGCCCTGGCCAAGGGAATGATCATTGCCGACACCAAGTTCGAATTCGGCCTCGACGAGAACGGCACGCTGGTGCTGATGGACGAGGTGCTCACGCCCGACAGCTCGCGCTACTGGCCGGTCGAGGGCTACCAGGCCGCGCTGGCCGCCGGCGCCAACCCGCCGAGCTACGACAAGCAGTTCGTGCGCGACTGGCTCGAAGGCACCAAGATCAACGGCAAGCCCTGGGACAAGACGCCCCCGGCGCCGCGCCTGCCGGCCGAGGTCATCGAGAAGACGGCGGCCAAGTACCGCGAGGCGCTGGAGCGCCTCACGGGCTGACAGGCTGGCTGAGTAGTCCATCCCGGGCGCCTTGTCGCCACGGGAACAGGGGATGTCCGGACGTCCCCACCCCGCCATCATGTGCGTACAGAACATGAGGGAGTGGGGAAGATGGAAACCGGAAGAAGCGTTCGTGGGTGGCAGCGCTGCGTGGCGGCGGGGCTCATCGTGGCCATTGCGGGCTGCAGCAGCATCGATCCGTACCAGCGCAGCAAGCGCGCCGACATACCGATCAACCAGCTCGGCTACGAGGAAGTCGCTCTCGCCAACGCCAGGCCCCTTGCCGGCAACCTGCAGGGCGCGCTGGGTGCCCTGAAAGACCAGCGCCGCGAGTGGTTCGACTCGCTGTCGGCGCAGGCACGCGTTCGCACGATGACGCAACTCGGCTTGCTGGGCGTGACGGCTGCCGCGCTATATGGGGGCCTGAAATCCGGTGTCACCAGCGATCGCGAGAAGACCCGGCTCGCAATGGCCGGCGCCGTGGGCTTCACCGCCTATTCGGCGAGCAACTGGTTCGTCAATCCCAATCAGGAGAAGGCTTACGTCGAAGGCGTTCTCGGACTGACCTGCGCCATGCTGACCATTGAGCCGTTGCGGCTGGAGGTCGGGAGCTTCGACAGGATGTGGGCCGAGCAATACCGACTGACGCAGGCCATCAACAAGCTCGACGCGCAGTTGCTCGGGGCTCAGGCCGTCTTGCGCTACGCCCGTGACAGCGAACTGCCGCAGGCCCATGTGCGCCGCGAGGCTGCTTCGGCCCTGTGGCGGGCGCGCAAGACCCTCGCTTCCAGCGAGCAGCTGTACTCCCAGCTCGGGAACAGCGGGGTCATCCTGATGCGGGAGGGCGATCTGGTCTTTGCCCGCGTGGCTGCACATATCAACGCGGCCAACAAGACGGTATCCAGCCCTGACGAGTTGGTCACCCAAGCCACGGGAATCATCGGAAAGTTCCGGGCGGTCAAGATCGACGCCGCAAGCGAGAGCACCCAAGGCGACTCCGAAGGTGCAGGTCGGCCGGCGGCAGATGCGGCCGGGAAGAAGTCGGACGCCGAAACGGGCGCCGACGGCAAAGACGAAGAGACGCTTGGCGAAGAGCCTGCCGGTGCGCCGACAGCCAAGACCAAGAAGGCGAAACTGCTGGCGGAGTTGGCCGCGATTCAGAAGAAGGAGTCCGAGGACGCTTCCGCGCGAGCCCAGAAGAATCTGAAGGAGTCCCAGGCGGCGCTCAAGCGGGCCAAAGCTGCTGAAGCGGTCGCCGCCACCGCCGCAAACAGAAAGGTGATTGATGCCTGCAAGGCAGCTGGCCGCCGCGACTGCGGGCCTCTGGAGGCCGATGTCATCGCGGTCTCTCTTGCTGCCAGCACGGCGGAGATCTATGCCGCACGACGTCCTCTGAGCAATCGCCTTCTGACTTTCAACGATGCGCGCAAGGCAGCCGCCCGAAATCCGGGCTGCGCCGGCGGTAGCAGCGCCATGACCGTTTCCCCGGCCGAGGATGCAAAGGTCAAGCCCGGCCAGCGCTACCTCATCACCGTGAACGGCGTTGCCAAGCCGCCGATGGCATCAGCCAAGGGGCCGGCAACCCTGGAAGTTCTTGTCTCCGGACCGAATCAGTACACCGTACGCGTCATGGTGAAGGCCGATGCAAAAGGCACTGTGGACGTCAGCATCTCCGATCAGGGGCTAGCTACCGAAGAGATCCAGCTGACGGTCGATACGCCATCGACCAAGTAGTCTTCCCTTCAGCGCCCCCCGCCGCTGCTCAGCAGCGCCGCCGTCCGCCCGTTGGCATCGAGCAGGGCCAGCCGGTTCGGCCCCGCCAGCCGGTAGCTCGTGGTGTTCTGCAGCGCCGAGATGAACTGCGCCTCGTTGGCGCCGCGCGTCGGATCGGTGCAGGCCATGCGGGTCGAGGCCATCTGGCCGATCCTCAGGGCGACGCCGGTGCGCGTGAAGGTGCCCGAGATGCGGTTGCAGCCGCCCGAGCCGCTGACGCGTCCGCTGCTGCGGTCGAACTGCACCTGGGCGCCGTTGCCCGGCGCGACCGGCTCCTCGCCCAGCTGCACCAGCTGCCAGGCCGGGCCCTCGATCGGCTCGTCGAGGCTGATGCCGCTGCCGCAACCGGCCAGCGTGGCCAGCAGGGCAGTGGCGGCAAGGGCGGGGAAGAGCGCGGTGCGGCGGGCGAAGGAGCGCATGGCCAGTGTTCCTTTTTCGATCTGCAACAAGTTGAATCGGGCGTGATCGTATGCGACGGCGCGTGGCCCGCCAATGCCGCGCCCCCTGCCGCCGGACCATGAAAAAAGCGACCCGGAGGTCGCTTTCTTCCCGAGTGGAGAACGGTCAGCTCAGCACGATGCTGCTGAGCCGGCGGCGGTACGAGGCCACCACCGGGTCGTCCGGCGGGATCTGCCCGTCGGCCACCTTCACCTTCGGCGGCTCGATGATGTCGAGGATCGCGATGTAGGTCTTGCGCGCCAGGTCTTCGCTCCAGGCCTTGTCGCGCATCAGGATGTCGAGCAGCTCGTCCATCGCGTCGGTCCAGCGCTGCGCGGCCATCAGCATGCGGGCGCGGCCGAAGCGGGCGTCGAAGTCGCGCTTGTTGGCGGCGATCTTCGCGTCGAAATCGGCGATGGCCGGCGCGGCGCCGGTGGGTGGTGCTGCGAAATCGATAGCATCCATCCAGCGCTGCAGCGCGTCGAAGCGGCGCACCAGCGATGTCTTGGCGATCACGGGGGCGAAGGCGACCTTGGCGTCGTCGATGCGGCCTTCCTGCAGCAGCAGCTTCACGTAGTCGAAGCGGGCGTCGTCGTTGGCCGGGTCGGTGGCCACCGCGTGCTGCAGCTTCTCGAGCGCGCCCTGGGTGTCGCCACCGGCCAGCGCTTCCTGAGCAGCCGCTTCCTCGGAGGCGGCTTCGGCTTCGTCGGCGCCGGGCACGTGCTTGTCGAGGAATTCGCGGATCTTCTCGGCCGGAATGGCGCCGACGAAGCCGTCCACCGGCTGGCCGTCCTTGAACATCACGCAGAAGGGGATGCTGCGCACGCCGAACATCTCGGACAGCTGCGAGGAAATCTGCGGCACCTTGTCGGCGTCGAGCTTGGCCAGCGTGAAGCGACCGCCGTACTCGACTTCGAGCTTTTCGAGCACCGGGCCGAGCTGCTTGCAGGGGCCGCACCATTCGGCCCAGATGTCCAGCAGCACCGGCGTGGCGACCGAGGCTTCGATCAGTTCGGCCTGGAAATTTTCGAGAGTGATGTCGATCATCGGAACCAGCTGGGGGTGAAACGTAAAATTGAAACCATGAACGAAACCATTCAGGTCGGTGTAGTGATGGGCTCGAACTCCGATTGGGAGACGATGCGCAACGCGGTCGAGATTCTCCAGCAATTCGGAATCGGGCACGAAGCCAGGGTGGTCTCGGCCCACCGGATGCCCGACACGCTCTTCGAATATGCCGAAAGCGCCGCCGGGCGCGGCCTTGCCGCGATCATCGCCGGCGCGGGTGGCGCGGCCCACCTGCCGGGCATGCTGGCGTCGAAAACCACGGTGCCGGTGCTCGGCGTGCCGGTGGCCAGCCGCCACTTGCACGGCGTCGATTCGCTCTACAGCATCGTGCAGATGCCCAAGGGCGTGCCGGTCGCCACCTTCGCCATCGGCAATGCGGGAGCGGCCAACGCGGCGCTGTTCGCCGTGTCGATGCTGGCGGTGAACAACCCGGCCTTGCGCGCGAAGCTCGACGCCTTCCGCGCCGCGCAGACGGCGGCCGCCGAGGCCATGACCCTGCCCCCGCCGCCCGCCGGCGAGGCAGCGCCCGTATCCCCCTTCTCGCCGCAAGGCGGAGGTGCCCTGTGAGCGGCAAGAACGGCGACCTGCCCATCCTCCCGGGCGCCACGCTCGGCGTGCTCGGCGGCGGGCAACTGGGGCGCATGTTCGCCCACGCCGCGCAGCGCATGGGCTACTTCACCGCGGTGCTCGACCCCGACACCGACAGCCCCGCCGGCCGCGTGAGCCACCACCACATCCATACCGACTACGACGACGTCGACGGCCTCGCCCGCCTGGCCGGCCTGGCCGACGCGGTGACCACCGAGTTCGAGAACGTGCCCGCGCCTTCGCTGGAGCATCTCGCGGTGGCGCGCCCGGTGTCGCCGGCCGCCCCGGCCATCGCCATCGCGCAGGACCGCATCGCCGAGAAGGCGCACTTCACCCGCTGCGGCGTGCCCTGCGCGCCCTACGCCGTCATCGAAACCGCCGCGCAGCTCGCCGCCATCGACGACAACCTGCTGCCCGGCATCCTCAAGACCGCGCGACTGGGCTACGACGGCAAGGGCCAGCAGCGCGTGAAGACGCGCGACGAGCTGGTCGACGCCTGGCAGGCCGCGGGCTGCGTGCCCTGCGTGCTCGAAAAAATGCTGCCGCTCGAGTTCGAGTGCTCGGTCATCCTCGCGCGCGGACGCGACGGGCAGATCGTGCACTTCCCGCCGCAGCGCAACCTGCACCGCGACGGCATCCTGGCCGTGACCGAGGTGCATGCCCAGAACATGCCCAAGACGGTGGCGCAGGGCGCCATCAACTCGGCCAAGAGCATCGCCAACGGCCTCAACTACGTGGGCGTGCTGTGCGTCGAGTTCTTCGCGCTGGCCGACGGCTCGCTGGTCGTCAACGAGATGGCACCGCGCCCGCACAACAGCGGCCACTACACCATGGAAGCCTGCGACGTGTCGCAGTTCGAGCTGCAGGTGCGCACGCTCGCCGGCCTGCCGCTGGCCGCGCCGCGCCAGCACAGCCCGGCCATCATGCTCAACCTGCTGGGCGACCTGTGGTTCCCCGGGGGCGCCGACAACAAGGCCGACAAGCCTGTCGCGCCGCGCTGGAGCGAGGTGCTCGCGCTGCCCGGCGCGCATCTGCATCTCTACGGAAAGATCGAACCCCGCCGCGGCCGCAAGATGGGCCACCTCACGCTGACCGGCGCCACGCTGGAGGCGGTGCGCGCCACGGCTTCGCAGGCGGCGCTGCTGCTGGGCCTGCCGGCGGTGGCCACCGCCGATCTCGCATGATCCTCGACGGCCGCTCTCCCGAAGCCATCGCCGAGGCCGCGCGCGTGCTGCGCGCCGGCGGGCTGGTGGCCTTCCCGACCGAGACCGTCTACGGCCTGGGCGCGGACGCGAGCAGCGACACCGCCGTCGCCGGCATCTTCGAGGCCAAGGGCCGGCCGTCGGACCATCCGCTGATCGTCCACGTGGCGGCCGGCACCAAGGGCACGGAGTCGCTCTCGCGCTTCGCGCAGCCGCTGCCGCCCTTCGCGCAGAAGCTGGTGCAGGCCTTCTGGCCGGGGCCGCTCACGCTGATCGTCACGCGCCAGCCCGGCGTGGGTGCCGCGGCTGCGGGCGGGCAGGACACCATCGGCCTGCGCTGCCCTTCGCATCCGGTGGCGCAGGCGCTGCTCGAAGCCTGCGCCGAGCAGGGCGTGCCCGGCCTCGCGGGGCCGAGTGCCAACCGCTTCGGCCGCGTCAGCCCGACCACCGCCCAGCACGTGCACGACGAGTTCGGCGACGAACTGCTGGTGATCGATGGCGGCCCCTGCGACGTGGGCATCGAGTCGACCATCGTCGACTGCAGCCGCGGCGCGCCCGTGCTGCTGCGCCCCGGCCTCATCACGCGTGCCCAGATCGAAGCCGCCTGCGGCGAGAAGCTCGCCGACCGCGAGGTGCTCGAGACGCCCGATCCGCGCGCATCGGGCACGCTCGAAGCGCACTACGCCCCGAACGCCAAGGTGCGGCTGATGGACGCCAAGTCGATCCAGACCGGCCTCGACGTGCTCGGCGCGAACGCCGCCCACATCGCAGTCTGGTCGCGCGTCGCGGTGCGCAGCCGCTCGCAGCGCGTGCTGCTGCGGCGCATGCCCGACGACGCCGCGGCGAGTGCGCAACTGCTGTTCGCAGTGCTGCGCGAGTTCGACGCGCAAGGCGTCAAGCTGATCTGGGTCGAGACGCCGCCCGACACGCACGAATGGGAAGGCGTGAAAGACCGCTTGCAGCGCGCGTCGATGGCCTGACCCCCAGGCTTCGCGCACTTCGTGTCGCTACGCCAACCCCCTTGCAGGGGGCAACACCAGCGGCCCGGCAAAGCCGGTTCCGCGGTGTTCCTGGAATGGGGCTGCGCTTTCTTGCTCAGCCTCCGGCTGCGAGTACGCCCTGGAAGAAGCCGCGCGCAGAGGCTAGGCAGAACGGCGGCGCCAGCGTGCCGTGGTACGCCAGCGTGACGGCCTGGGCCTTGTCCGATGCGCTGCCCGAGGTGTTCTGCGCGAGCAGGGCCTTGGCCTGCGCGAAGCCGGCGCGGGCGGTGGAGTAGGCGTCGATGGCCGCCGAGTCCTCCAGGTCGACCACGGAGAGCAGGTTCGACGGCATGCCCTTGGCGCGGAAGTAGCCCGAGGTGGCGCGGGTGCTCACGAAGTTCACCGTCGGGTCGTTGGCGCCGCCGCACATCAGCATCGGCCGGGTCGGCACCCAGTTGCGCAGGTCGTTGGCGATGGCGGCCTTGCGGAAGCCCGTGGAGGGCTTGCAGTCCAGCGGCGATGTGGTGCTCAGCGAAGCGGCCGTGGCCGGCAGCGCGTTGCCGGGGCAGGGGTTGCCCTGGATGTCGCCCGCCGCCTGTGTCAGGAAGCTCTGCTTGATGAGGTTGTTGGCGCCGTAGAAGATCGACAGCTCCGGGCTCACCGGCCCCGGCGTGGCGTTCGCCGGGAACAGCGCGAGCTGGGGCAGCTTGCCGCTGCTGAACAAGGTGCCGGGCGAGGTGCTGGGCAGCAGCGTGTCGATGCCGCTGGCGTACTGCGCCTCGTACACGTCGCTGGTGGAGCCGTAGACGTTGCCGAACTGCTGCTGCCAGCTGGTCGACAGCAGCGGCACGAACAGCGTGGCGCCCAGCGCCGGCCAGCCCAGGTAGGTGTAGTCGGTCAGCAGGCTGATGGCCGAGGGCGCCGACAGCGGCGCCGACGCCGTCACCGCCTTGCCCGTGGCCTGCATCTCGCGGTGCGCCGCCATCGCCACGTAGCCGCCCTGCGAGTAGCCGGTGATGAAGAGCGAGCCGGCATCGTTCGCGCCGATGCCCGAGAAGGTCTTGCGCGCCGCGGTGAGCGCGTCGACCATGTCCTTGCCCTGCTGGTCGCCGTCGAGGTACGGGTGGTAGGGCAGCGTCGACTTGTCGTAGCCCGCGTAATTGGGCGCCACCACGATGTAGCCCTGCGCCGCGAACATGGCGGCGATCATCAGGCCCTCGCCGGCGGCCGCCTGCGTGCTGTCGGTCCACCTGGCGAGGTTGTAGGCCTTGGCGGCGGTGGTGCCGTGGGCATAAAGCACCACCGGGCGCTGGCCGCTGCAGGCCACGTCGGAGCCGGTGGGCACCATGATGGCGGCGGTGGCGTTGGTGGCCTCGTTCTTCGCGCCGACGGTGCGGTATTCGAGGTAGCGCAGGTCCACGCCGCACTTGGGCGTGCCCGCCACCTGCAGCAGGGCCTTGCCCTGGTCGCTGGCCTGCAGGCTGGCGGTGAACTGCGTGGCCGTCAGCGCGGCTGTCTTCTCGGGCGGGTCGGTGACCACCGAGCCCCGGCCATTGTCTGCCGCCGGCGGGGGGACGCCCACGCCGATGCCGATGCCTCCCCCGCCTCCGCCACCCCCGCCGCAGGCGGCGAGCAGCAGCAATGTCGCGGCGCTTGCGACGGCCGTGAAGGCGGCGGTCTTGCGCAGGGGGCGGGAGGGCTGGGTTTGAGGCTGGTTCAAGTGATGTCTCCTGCGCCGGTCGGCGCCTGGCTTGCGTGGAATCGAACGACCGTCCGATTCTGTGCAGCGGCAAGGCCGCGCGCAACCGGGCGTTTGCCCTCAGAAGTTTTCAGTACTCAGCGCTACAGGCCAGCGGGCAGCCTTCAGTTGTCCTGCGAGGCCCAGTCGACCAGCGCGTCGAAGGCCGCGCGCGCGGCCCCGGCGTTCTCGCCGTTGGCGATGGCCACGAGCACGTAGCGCCGGCCGCTCGCGCCGTCCACGTAGCCGGCCACGCCGGAGGAATCGCGCAGCGTGCCGGTCTTCAGGTGCGCCGAGCCGCCGGAGCGCAGCGAGCGCCTCTTCAGCGTGCCGTCCACGCCCATGGCCGGCAGCGAGGACATCAGCTCCGGCATCACCGGCGAGCGCCACGCCACCTGCAGCATCCTGCCGAGTGCGGCGGCGCTGATGCGCTCGTCGCGAGACAGGCCCGAGCCGTTCTCGAACACCGGCTGCGCCTCGCCCGTGCCGATGCGCTCGCGCCACCACTGGCCCATGGCCGCGCGCGAGGCCTCGAAGGTGCCGCGGTTCTTCTGTGCCAGCCCGATGGTGAGGAACAGCTGCTGTGCCATCACGTTGTTGCTGTACTTGTTGACGTCGCGGATCACCTCCGCCAGCGGCGGCGACTCGAACTCGAACGCCGGCTTCAGCCCCGCCGGCACGCGCCCCTCGCGCATCTGCCCGCCGACGCGCCCGCCCATCTCGGCCCACATGCCTCCGATGGCGCGCATGGCATAGGTGCGCGGGTCGCCATAGGCCACGGCCCAGCTCTTCTCGCCGCAGCCGCTGGGAAAGCCGCCGTTGAAGCGGATGCGGTTCACGTCGGAGAAGTCGGCGCGCAGCGTGCCGCGCCAGTCGCCGCATTCGCCGGGCACCAGCGCCACGGTCTGCGGCATGGCTACGCTGGCCAGCGGAGGCTCGTAGCTCACGCGCGCGATCTGGCCGGCGCGGTCGGGCGCGAAAGTCATGTTGACCGACTTGAAGTTGACGAGCAGCGCGTCGGGCGAGGCGTTGTAGGGGCGCAGCGGCTCGCCGTCGAAGGCGGCGGGGTCGCCCTCCACCGTGGTCTCGAAGGCGCCGCGGTCCAGGACGATGTCGCCGCTCACCGTGGTGATGCCCAGCCCCTGCACGTGGCGCAGCAGCAGCCACACGCGCTCCAGCACCAGCTTCGGATCGCCCTGGCCCTTGATGTAGAGATTGCCGTTGAGCACGCCGTTGTTCACCGTGCCGTCCACGTAGACCGGCGTGGTCCAGCTGTAGGCGGCGCCGAGCAGGTCGAGCGCGGCGTAGGTGGTCACCAGCTTCATGATCGACGCCGGGTTCACCTGCGCCTGCGTGCGCCACGCCAGGCGCGGCTGGCGCGTGCCGTCGGCCTCGGCGACCAGCATGGTCACCGACTCGCGCGGCACCTTGGCGCGGGCGAGGGCGGCGTCGACCTGGGTGGGAAGGGCTTGCTGGGCGAACGCGCCGGCGGACGACAGCGTTGCGAGAGTCAGTGCGCAGGCCGCGCGGCGAAAGGCAGAAGGCATCCGCCCATTATCCCGGCGGGAAAACATGCAGCTTCGCGTGATACAGCAGCATCACCGTCTTGGCGTCCGCGATGCGGCCGTCCGCCACCATCGCCAGTGCCTCGTCGATGCCGGTTTCGAGCACCTCTATGTCCTCGCCTTCCTCGGCCAGTCCGCCGCCTTCGCCCACGCGCATCGAGGCCTCGTAGGGCGCGACGAAGAAATGCAGCTTCTCGGTGACCGAGCCCGGGCTCATGAAGCACTCGAACACCTTGCGCACCTCGCCGAGCCGGTAGCCGAGCTCTTCCTCGACCTCGGCGCGGATGCGCTCCTCGGGCGCCGCGTCGTCGAGCAGGCCGGCGGCGGCTTCGATCAGCAGGTCGTCATGGCCGTTGACGAAAGCCGGGTAGCGGAACTGGCGCGTGAGCAGCACCGTGCGCCGCTGCAGGTTGTAGGGCAGCAGGGTGGCGCCGTTGCCGCGGTCGTAGGTCTCGCGGTGCATGCGCTGCCACTGGCCGTCGTTGCGGCGCCAGTCGAAGGCGGTGGTGCGCAGCGTGTACCAGTTGTCGGAGAGCAGGGTGACTTCGTGCACCCGGACGCGGTCGTGGATGGTCATGCGCCGAGCATATGTGCATATTCGTGCAATAACAAGAAAAATCGTGCAGAAAGCGGCGCGAGCCGATACCATCGCCCGATGCTCACCAGCCAGCGCAAGCAACACATCCTCTCGGTCCTGCGGCGCGACGGCAATGTCGTCGCCAAGTCGCTCAGCGAAGAGTTGGGCCTGTCGGAAGACACCATCCGCCGCGACCTGCGCGAGCTGGCGGGCGAGGGCCTCCTGCAGCGCGTGCACGGCGGCGCGCTGCCGCTGGCGGCGGCCGAGGCCGACTTCGCCGGGCGCCAGCAGCTCGCGCCCGACGAAAAGGTGGCCATCGGCCGCGCCGCCGCGCGCTTGGTGAAGCCGGGGCAGGTGGTGTTCATCGACGGCGGCACCACCGCCGTGCAGCTCGCTCGCCACCTGCCGGCGAACCTGCGCGCCACGGTGGTCACGCACAGCCCGTCGGTGGCGGTGGAACTGGCCTCGCATGCGGGCATCGAGGTGGTGCTGGTCGGCGGGCGGCTCTTCCGCCACTCGATGGTGGCGGTGGGCTCGGCGGCGATGGCGGCCATCTCGCGCATCCACGCCGACACCTACTTCATGGGCGTCACCGGCGTGCACGCCGAGGCCGGGCTGACCACGGGCGACCTGGAGGAAGCCGAGATCAAGCGCGCGCTGATGGGCTCGGCGGCCGAGACGGTGGTGATGGCGTCCTCGGAAAAGATCGGCGCTGCCTCGGCCTGGGTGGTCAACCCGGTGGCGTCGGCCGGCACGCTGCTGGTTTCGCCGCAGGCGCCTGCAGCGGCGCTGGTGCCGCTGCGCCGGGCGGGGCTGGCGATCCTGCGCAGCGACGATGCCGACGGCGGGAAAGCTGCCGATACCGCAGGCGGGGCTTCGGAATTGCCCGGCGCTCGATAATCGCAGGGATGTCTCCCGTCTCGCCCAAGCTGCTCGCCTTCGACACCAGCACCGAACACCTGTCCGTGGCCGTGCTGCATGGCGACAGGCTGCTGGCGCACGAGGGCGCCGGCGGCGCGCAGGCCTCCAGCACCCTTCTTCCGCTGATCCGGCAGCTGCTGGGCGAAGCCGGGCTCGCGCTGGCCGAGCTCGACGCCATCGCCTTCGGCCGCGGCCCGGGCTCCTTCACGGGGCTGCGCACCGCCTGCTCGGTGGCGCAGGGCCTGGCCTACGGCGCCAAGGTGCCGCTGCTGCCGGTCGATACGCTGCTTGCGGTGGCCGAGGAAGCGCGCCATGCCTTCGGCGCGCAGCAGGTGGTGGCGGCGCTGGACGCGCGCATGGAGCAGGTCTACGCCGCGCGCTACGACTTCGCGGCGCACGGCCCGCTGGGCCAGCCCGAGGGCGGCGAAGAGCCGCTGCTGCTGGCGCCCGAGGAACTCGAAGTGCCTGCCGGCTGGGCGCTCGCCGGCAATGCCTTCGCCGCCTACGGTTCGCGACTGGCCCCGGCCGCCGCCCGCCACGAGGCGCTGCCGATGGCCGCGGCCATGCTGCGGCTGGCGCCCACGCTGCTCGCCGCCGGGCGCACCGTGCCGGCCGCGCAGGCCTGGCCGCTCTATGTTCGCGATAAAGTGGCGCAAACCACAGAAGAGCGCGCCGCCATCAAGGCTGCCGCAGCACAACGCTAGCCACCCTCGCATGAGCGCCGTCCTCCAGCCCGTCGAAGCCCGCCTCGAACCGCTCACCGTCGAGCGGATCGATGCCGTCTGCGCGGTCGAGCAGACGGCCTACAGCCACCCCTGGACGCGCGCCAACTTCACCGATTCCATGGCCGTGGGCTACCACTGCCAGTGCCTGCTGGCCCCCGGCACGGCGCCGGGCGTGGATTCGCCGGTCACGCAGCTGGGCGAGACGCTGATCGGCTACTTCGTCGCCATGAAGGGCGTCGACGAGGTGCACCTGCTGAACATCACCGTGGCGCCGGCCTTCCAGCGCCAGGGCTGGGCGCCGCTCATGCTCGAGGCGCTGGGCGGCTGGTCGCGCGCCGAGGGCGCCCAGTGGCTCTGGCTCGAAGTGCGCCAGAGCAACCAGCGCGCGCTCGACATCTACCTGCGCCAGGGCTTCCGCAGCGTCGGCGTTCGCAAGGGCTACTACCCGGCGCACGGCGGCAAGCGCGAGGACGCTGTCGTCATGAGCCTGCGCCTGAACGAAAGCCCGACGGCCTGGGGAGGCCTGCGATGAGCGCCGCCGTGCAGACGCTGAGGCTGGACGCCCGCCAGCGCGCCATGCTCGACGAGATGGGGGTGAAGGTCTGGTGGCCCGTGCCCGAGGCGGTCGAAGTGGCGGCAGCGCCGGAAGCTCCAGCGCCGGTCGAGGAGGACATGCCCGCCGTCGACGAGCGCCAGGAGGCCGAAATGCCGGTGGCCGCACCGTCGCCGCCCGTTGCCCGGCCTGTCGCCCCTCCGGTGCAGGCCCCTGCGCCAGCTCCCCGTGCCGCCGCGCCAGTCACGCAGGGCGCGGCCGTGCTGGTCGAAGCTCCCTGCCGCCTCTATGCCGATGCCGATGCCGGCGCCGCCGATGCCGTACAGGGCGGCTGGCTGGTCGTCGCCGACATGCCGCCCGAGGCCGATGGCCGCCACGGCGATGCCTTCGCGGGCGATGCCGGCCGCCTGCTCGACAACATGCTGCGCGCCCTGAAGCTGCACGACGGCAGCACGCCCGTGCACCTCATGCGCACCCACCGCGGCGTGGCCTCCGGCCAGCCCGGCAGCCCGCGCGCCATGGACGAAGCCTTCGGCGAGCATGCGGCGGCGATCGCCCCGCGCGTCGTGCTGGCCATGGGCCCGCTGGCCGCGCAGAGCCTGATGCGCAGCGGCGACCCGCTCGGCAAGCTGCGCGGACGCATCGTGCCGCTGGATTCCATCGAAGGGGCCTGCGTGGTCGCCACCTACCACCCGGCCTACCTGCTGCGCAATCCGGCGGACAAGGCCCGCGCCTGGGCCGACCTCTGCCTGGCCGCCGAGCAGCACTCGCCCGGCCCGAACTGAGCCCAGGCGACGGGCCAATTAAAATCACGGCCCATGACTTTCCTCGACAAGCTGGCCGCCGCACAGCAAAAAAACGGTTCTTTGCTTTGCGTGGGGCTCGATCCCGAGCCCGCCAGGTTCCCTGGACAGTTCAAGGGTGACGCCAGCCGCATCTACGACTTCTGCGCCCGCATCGTCGACGCCACGGCCGACCTGGTCATCGCCTTCAAGCCGCAGATCGCCTACTTCGCCGCGCATCGCGCCGAGGCCCAGCTCGAAAAGCTGATGGAGCACATGCGCAGGAACACGCCCGACGTGCCGGTGATCCTCGACGCCAAGCGCGGCGACATCGGCTCCACCGCCGAGCAGTACGCCCTGGAAGCCTTCGAGCGCTACGGCGCCGACGCGGTGACGCTGTCGCCCTTCATGGGATTCGACTCGGTCGCTCCGTACCTCAAGCACGAAGGCAAGGGCGCTTTCCTGCTGTGCCGCACCAGCAACCCCGGCGGCTCCGACCTGCAGGGCCAGCGGCTGGCGGACGTCGAAGGGCAGCCCTTCCTCTACGAACACGTGGCCAGGCTGGCGCAGGGGCCGTGGAACCTCAACGGCCAGCTCGGCCTGGTGGTGGGCGCGACCTACCCCGCCGAGATCGAGCGCGTGCGCGAACTCGCGCCCACGGTGCCGTTGCTGATCCCCGGCGTCGGCGCCCAGGGCGGCGATGCCGTCGCCACGGTGCGAGCCGGCTGGCGCCCCGATGCGCCGATCGTCGTGAACTCGTCGCGCGCGATCATCTACGCCTCGTCGGGCGACGATTTCGCCGAGGCGGCCAAGACTGCCGCGCGCACCATGCGCGACACCCTCGAATCCGCCAAATAGGGCTCGCCCCCAGGCTGCGCGCACTTCGTGTCGCTTCGCCAACCCCCTGCCGGGGGCAACACCAGAGGCCCGGCAGAGCCGGTTCCTCGGTGTTCCTGGATTGAGCCTCAGGCTCGACGGAGCCGCGTGAAGGCTTCGAACTCCCAGTTCCGCATCCCCAGCAGCAGCGTGTAGCCCTCGCGGTCCTTGGCGGCCAGTTTCTGGTCGGTCTGGTGCTGCTGGGCGAAGTCCTGCGCCACGCGCTGCAGGCGTTCCAGGAAGGCGGGCGCCAGCGAGCGGCTGATCTGGCCGTGCACCAGCAGCAGGCCCTCGGCGGGGCCGTCGAAGCCGCCCTTGTAGTAGTCGAGCACCACGTTCTCGCGGAAGAACTCCATCACCGGGCCGTGCGGGCGCCAGCGGAAAGTCTTGGCGAGCTTCAGGCGATACCGGTTGAGCGGGCGCAGCTCGATGATGCCGATGCGGTCGAGCTGCGCCAGGAAGCCGATGCACTCGGCCTCGCTCACGCGGTAGGCCGCCACGATCTGCTCCAGCGTCCACTGGCTCAGCACGCTGATGGCCACCAGCAGCAGCTTCTTGTCCTTGACCACGGCCTTCTCCTGCTCGTGCGTCAGCTCCTTCAGGAGCGGCTGGGCGTCGGCCACCCGGCGCGCCAGCTCGGCGAAATCGATCTTCAGCGCCCGGCAGATGGCGTCCACGCGGGACAGCGGCATGTCGCTCTTGGCCAGCATCCGCTTGACGCTGGATTCGGCCATGTCGAGCGACCGCGCCAGGTCGGCGTAGGTCATGCGGGCGTTCTTGAGTTCGTTCTTCAGGGCCTGGACGAGATCGACGGTGGTACTCATGGGGCGGAAGCGTACACGGGCGCCAGGGAGTATCAATTGGAGATACCGCCGGGTGTGAATTAGTACCTCGTATCGATTCTCGATGCCTCTGGAGGGGGCCGGACCCTAAATTCCGCGCCAGTTCAGACCACCACCGAGGACCGCCATGCTTCTGCCCTCCCTCAGCCGCCGCGAACGCGGGCTGCTTTTCACCTTCGCGCTGCTCGCGCTGATCGGCTTCTTCGGCCCCGAGCTGCCGGCCGCCGATGTGGCCATCGCCTCGGGGTTCGCCGACACCCGCGGCTGGCACGGGCTGCCCAACGCCATGGACGTGCTGAGCAACCTCCCCTTCGTGGTGATCGGCCTGTGGGGCCTGTACCGGCTCAACCGCATCGACCGCTCGCACCAGGAGGCGCTGTCGCAGTTCCCGCTGGCCCCGCCGGCCAGCGACCCGCCGGACAACACGCTCGACTGCGCCTGGCTCTTCTTCGCCGGCCTGATCGCCACCGCCGCCGGCTCGGCCTTCTACCACCTCATGCCCGACGGCCCCCGGCTCGCCGCCGACCGCGCCGGCATGGCGGTGGCCTTCGCCGGGCTGATCGGCGTGGCGGTGTGCGAGCGGGTGAGCCAGCGCGCCGGCTGGCCCGCCGCCTGGTTCGTGCTGACGGCCGGGCTGCTGTCGGCCGAGGTGTTCCAGGAGACAGGCAACGTCATGCCCTGGGCGCTGGTGCAGTTCGGCGGCATGGCGCTGGTGCTGACGCTGGCGCTGGCTTCGCCGATGCGCAAGTCGGTGGGGCTGAAGCTGGGCTGGGTGATCTTCTTCTACGTGCTGGCCAAGGGCTTCGAGATGGCCGACCACCAGATCTACGAATTCACGCAGCAGACGGTGTCGGGCCACACGCTCAAGCACCTGACGGCCTCGCTCGCCGGGCTGCCCGTGGTGTTCGCGCTGCGCAAGCTGGAGATGCGCTGGGAAGCCGCGCTGCGGCACAATCCGGGCGCCGCCGCCGTGGCCGCATGAGGAGCACTCTTCGAATGACAAATCCCTCCGCCGCAGCAACAGCCACGCCAGTGGTTCACGAGGAGAACGCCCACGCCAACCAGTTCGCGCTCCTCGGGCAGCGGCGCTTCGCGCCCTTCTTCTGGACCCAGTTCGCGGGCGCCGCGAACGACAATCTCTTCAAGTTCGCCTTCACCGTCATGGTGACCTACCAGCTCCAGCTGAGCTGGATGCCGCCCTCCATGGCCGGCCTTGTGATCGGCGCGCTCTTCATCCTGCCCTTCCTGCTGTTCTCGGCCACCTCCGGCCAGCTCACCGACAAGTTCGACAAGACGAAGATGATCCGCTTCGTCAAGGACCTCGAGATCGTGATCATGCTGATCGCCGCCTGGGGCTTCGTCACGGCCAACGCGGTGGTGCTGCTGGGCTGCGTGTTCCTCATGGGGCTGCACTCCACGCTGTTCGGGCCGGTGAAGTTCGCCTACCTGCCGCAGGTGCTCGACGCGCGCGAGCTCACCGGCGGCAACGGCATGGTCGAGATGGGCACCTTCGTCGCCATCCTGCTCGGCCAGGTGGCGGGCGGGTTGCTGGTGGCCCTGCCGAACGTCGGCCACACGAGCGTGGCCGTGGGCTGCGTGCTGCTGGCGCTGGTGGGCCGGGGCGTGGCGCAGGCCATTCCACGGGCGCCGGCCACCGACCCGGGGCTGGTCATCAACTGGAACCCGATCAGCGAGACCTGGCGCAACCTCAAGCTCGCGAACCAGAACGTGGTGGTGTTCCGCTCGCTGCTGGGCATCTCGTGGATGTGGTTCTTCGGCGCGGTGTTCCTGAGCCAGTTTCCCAGCTTCGCCAAGGAAGTGCTGCACGGCGACGAGCAGGTGGCCTCGCTGCTGCTGGTGGTGTTCTCGGTGGGCATCGGCGTCGGCTCGCTGCTGTGCGAGACGCTCAGCCGCCGGCAGGTGGAGATCGGCCTGGTGCCGCTGGGCGCCATCGGCATGAGCGTGTTCGCGATCGACCTGTACTTCGCCTCGCGCGGCCTCGCGCCCGCCACGCACGACATGGGCATCGGCGCCTTCTTGCACCAGCCCGCGCACTGGCGCGTGATGGCCGACCTCGCGCTGCTGTCGCTGTTCGCGGGGCTCTACAGCGTGCCGATGTACGCACTGATCCAGCTGCGCAGCCAGCCCACGCACCGCGCGCGCATCATCGCGGCGAACAACATCCTCAACGCACTCTTCATGATCGGCAGCTCGGTCATCGCGGGCGCGCTGCTGGGCGCGGGCTTCACCATTCCGCAGATCTTTCTGTTCACCGGCATCGCCAACGCGGTGGTGGCGTTCTACATCTTCATGCTGGTGCCGGAGTACCTGCTGCGCTTCGTGGCCTGGGTGCTGTCGCGCTTCGTCTACCGCTTCGACATCAAGGGCGAGACGCACATTCCCACCGAGGGCGCGGCCGTGCTGGTGTGCAACCACGTGAGCTTCATCGACGCGGTGCTGCTGATGGCGGCGAGCCCGCGGCCGATCCGATTCATCATGGACCACCGCATTTTCAGGGTGCCGGTGCTGGGCTGGCTGTTCAAGCTGGCCAAGGCGATTCCGATCGCGCCGCAGAAGGACGACCCGGCGGCCTACGAGGCGGCGTTCGCGAAGGCGCAGGAGGTGCTGCGCGAGGGCGACCTGCTCGCCATCTTCCCCGAGGGTGCGATCACGCGCGACGGCGAACTGCAGCCCTTCAAGGGCGGCGTGATGAAGATCCTCGAGGGCGCGCGCGCCCAGGGCATCGAACCGCCGGTGATCCCGATGGCGCTCACCAACCTGTGGGGCTCGTACTTCAGCCGCATCGAGCTGCGCGGCGGCGAGCGCGTGGCCATGGCCAGGCCCTTCCGCCGCGGCTTCTTCAGCCGCGTGGGCCTGAACGTCGGCGCCCCCGTGCCGCCGGCTGAGGTGCAGCCCGACGCGCTGCGCCAGCGCGTGAGCGCCCTGCTGGCCAGCTGAAACACCCCAAAAAGTATCGATTGCGGATACCGGAGGCGCTGGAAACCGCCACCGGTGCAAGCATTCAAGCCTCGCGGTGCGGGAGCGAACCATCATTCGCTCACCTTCACTACGCCGCGAGGCACACATGCAACCCCTCTCATCGACCACGACCGTTTTCATCCAGCGCGACACGCGGGCCTGGCAGTTCCAGGCCTGGGCTTCGTTCGCGATCGCCGTCTTCCTGTGCGCCACCGGCCTGAGCTGGCTGCCGGGCGAGGCGCTGGACCGGGCGTTCATGGTGATGGGCTACGTGTTCTGCCTGAGCACCGCCTTCATGCTGTCCAAGTTCGTGCGCGACAGCCAGCAGGCTGCCGAGCGCGGCTCCGAAGCGGCACGCGACGTGCCGATGTGGAAGCTGGTCGTCTGGGGCAGCTTCTTCACCGCGATGGGCCTGACCGGCTGGGGCCTCGTGCGCATGGAGATCAACGAGGCCTACAAGGCCTTCCTGGGCGTGAGCTGGCTCTTCCTCATCAGCTCGGCCTTCACGCTGGCCAAGTCGCTGCGCGACCGCCACGAGGCCGACATCGCCGAAGCCCGCATGCAGGGCCGCCGCATGGCGCGCGCCGAAGCTGCTGCCGCAGCCGCCACCGAATGACCTACGCACCCCAAGAACGGAGACTCATCATGATCAGGAAGTCGATTGCCGCCGCCCTCGTCGCCGCCAGCACTGTCTTCGCCGGTGTCGCGGTTCCCATTCAGGCCCAGGCCCAGAGCGACGCCTCGCTCGCCCTTTCGCTGATGCCGGTGGCGTCGGTGGTGGCCGGCGCCTCCGCCGTCGGGGCGTCGGCCACCACGGCGGTCGCGCTGCCTGCCGCGCTGTCGGTGGGCGGCTCGGTGCTCACCGTGGTCGCGGTCGAGGCCTCGGTCGACGGCACGGTGTACCTGCTCGAGCGTGCATCGGACGGTGCGCGCGCCAGCATCAAGGTCGCAGGCCGCGTCGCCGAAAGCTCGGCGAACGCAGTGGGCACCAGCGTCCTCGTCACCGTGATCGGCTCGGGCGTGGTGCTGTCGGCGGCCGGCGAGGTGCTGGCCTTCGTGCCCAACGCCATCGGCCGCGCGCTGCTCCACAACGAGAGGTTGTCGTGAACCGCGCGCTGGCGCCGCTGCTCGCACTAGCGCTGGCGGTCGCGGCGGCCTTGTTGCCCATGCAGGCGCAGGCCGGCCGCTCCTGCGAGCAGGTCAAGCCCACGCCCGACGTGATCGTCAAGGGGATGCGGATGGCCGAGCGCACCTCGCAGGCGCTCGACACCAGCGGCGCGCGCGTCGTGCTCCTGGCGCGCGCCGGGCAGGACCTGAGCAAGTACGGCCTGCGCTATTCGCATCTCGGCTTCGCCTACAAGACCGAGGCCGGGCCGTGGCGCGTGGTGCACAAGCTCAACCAGTGCGGCACCGCCATCGCCGAGGTCTACCGGCAGGGGCTCGGCGAGTTCTTCCTCGACGACCCGTGGCGCTACGAGGCCGCCTGGGTGGTGCCCACGCCCGAGGTGCAGGCGCGCCTGCTGGCCGCGCTGAACGAATCGCCCGCGCGCATCGTGCGGCTGCACACCGAGCCCTACAGCATCGTGAGCTACGCGTGGGGCCGCAAGTACCAGCAGTCGAACCAGTGGGCCATGGAGACGCTGGCCGCTGCCATGGAGCCCGCCACCGTCGCCAACCGCGCGCAGGCGCAGGCATGGATGCAGTCCAAGGGCTACGAGCCCACCACGCTGAAGCTGGGCCCGCTCACGCGGCTGGGCGGGCGCGTGGGTTCGGCCAACGTGGCCTTCGACGATCATCCGAACGACAAGCGTTTTTCAGACCGCATCGAGACGGTGACGGTCGACTCGGTTTTCGCCTGGATGCCGCGCGCCGGCCTGGGCGCGGCGCCGGTGACGCTGAAGCTGCAATGAGAAAGAACGAGGAGAAAACAACATGAGCAAGTCTTTGAGACTTTCAGAAAAATGGTTTCGCCGCGGCCTCTGGCTGGTGGCGCTGGTGTTCGCGAGCTTCCTCATCGGACTCGGCAGCACGGTGGTGAGCGACCTGCCGCAGGTCGAGCGGGTGCGCCAACTCGACGACTTCATCGACAAGCCCAGGGCCGAGCCGCTGCGCGCCACCATCAAGGCCTCGGAGGCCGCCGAGTTGCAGGCCGCGCGCGACCTCGACCAGATCCGCCTGCAGCTCAATGCCGCGCAGCAGGCCAGCACCAACGCGCGCGAGACCTTCTCCAACTGGCTCGCCACGCGGCGCGCCACCGCGCAGCCCGACCAAGACACCGAACTCATCGCGCGCACCAAGGCACTCGACGCCTTCAAGCAGAAGGAAGAGGAGCTGCAGCGCAAGGTCAACGCGCAGCAGCAGATTGCGCTCGACGCACGCCAGGCCGAGCAGGGCGCGCGCACGGCGCTGTCGGTGCTCGAGTACGAGGCGCAACGCAAGCTCGACGCCGAGTACCGCCGCATCGAACTGCGCGTGTTCGCCTACCGGCTGGCGCTCACGCTGCCGCTGCTGGTGGTGGCCGGCTGGCTCTTCGCGAAGAAGCGCAAGAGCACCTACTGGCCCTTCGTGTGGGGCTTCATCTTCTTCGCGCTGTTCGCCTTCTTCGTCGAGCTGGTGCCCTACCTGCCGAGCTACGGCGGCTATGTTCGATACGTGGTGGGCATCGTGCTGACGGTGCTGGTGGGGCGCTACGCCATCGTCGCGCTCAACCGCTACCTCGCGCGGCAGAAGCTGGCGGAGCAGCAGCCCGACCAGGTGCGCCGCGAGGAATTGAGCTACGACACCGCGCTCGCGCGCCTGGCCAAGAGCGTGTGCCCCGGCTGCGAGCGGCCGGTGGACCTGAAGAACAACGAGATCGACTTCTGCCCGCACTGCGGCATCGGCCTGTTCGACCACTGCGGCAACTGCGAAACCCGCAAGAGCGCGTTCTCGAAGTTCTGCCACGCGTGCGGCACCTCGGCCGCGAATCGCGTGTTGCCGGCCCTCGGGACGGCCGAGGCGTAGTCTGCGAATTCGGTCACGGCCCGCGGAAGCTTCGACACGTCATGTAGCGGACATGCCGCGGGGCCGTGCTACAACCCCCGGCTGCGACACAAGTGTTGCCGCAGACTTCCAGCCACCCCCTTCGACGGAGCAAAAGCATGAGCATTTTTGGCAGCATCCTTTCCAAGATCTTCCCGGGCGCCAAAGCCGCCGAGGCCCCCGCGCCTGCCCCCGCGGCGCCAGCCGATGCACCAGCACCCGCCGTGGCAGCGCCGCCGCCCGCCATTCCGCTGGGCGACGTGGCCGCCGTGCTCGACGCGATGCCGGGCTCGAAGAACCTGAACTGGCGCACCTCCATCGTCGACCTGATGAAGCTTCTGGGCCTGGACAGCAGCCTCGAAGCGCGCAAGCAACTGGCCGCCGAGTTGAGCTACGGCGAAGACACCAGCGACAGCGCCAAGATGAACATCTGGTTGCACCGCCAGGTCATGACCAAGCTGGCCGCCAACGGCGGTACGGTGCCCGCAGAACTGCGGGATTGAGCGCTACACCGGCGGCCCGGCAACGCCGGTTCCTCGGTGTTCTCGAAAGGAAAAAGCCTCGCGCGATGCGCGAGGCTTTTTTTCAGGTCCAGCCGGCGTCGACGACGTAGTCCTGCGCGGTGCACATGCGCGAATCGTCGGCGGCCAGGAAGAGCGCCATCGCAGCGATGTCCTCCGCCATCACGCGCCCCGGCAGGCATTGCGCCGCATCGATTTCCGCGCCCGACTCGGGCTTGACCCACAGCTTGATCTGCCGCTCGGTCATCACCCAGCCCGGCACGATCGAGTTCACGCGGATGTTCTGCTTGCCCAGGTCGCGCGCCAGCGAGCGCGTCAGGCCGCGCGCCGCCGCCTTGCAGGCCTGGTACACCGGGTAGCCCTTGCCCTTGATCATCCAGCTGATCGAGCCGAAGTTGACGATCGAGCCGCCGCCCAGCGCGCGCATGTCGTCGGCCACCGCCTGCGCGGCGAAGAACTGGTGCTTGAAGTTGACGGCCACGAGGCGGTCGAAGTCCTCGTCGGTCACGTCGGCCATCTCGTGGCGGCGATCATTGGCGGCGTTGTTCAGCAGTACCGACACCGGCCCGAAGCGCCGGCGCACCGCGTCGATGGTGGCCGCGAGGGCGGCCGTATCGGTCACGTCGCAGGGCACGAAGAGCGCGGGGTGCTCGCCCTGCAACTGCCCCGCGAGCGCATTGCCGGCCGCGCTGTCGAGATCGCAGAACCCCACCTTCGCGCCCTGCGCATGGAAGGCCCTCACAAGCGATTCGCCGATGCCGCTGGCGCCGCCCGAGATGAACACGGTGCGTCCGGCCAGCGAGGGATAGCGGGCGGTGTAGGGCGAAAGTTGTGATGCGTCGGTCATGGGCGTGTGGCAACGGAGTCGGAGACGGACGGCAAGCGTAGCGGATAGCGGCCGGCCGGTGTATCCGGTGTATGGCTTCCGGCAAATGGGCGGCGCGCACGTGCGTGGCTACGCTTGCTCCCATGAAGACGAAGACACTTCCCCGCCGCCGCACCCTCGTCGCGTTCGCGATGCTCGTTCCCGCCGCGCTGGCGGTGCGCTCCGTGCGGGCGCAGTCGCCCGCGCCGGGCGTTCAGCTCTTCAAGGTGGTCTCGCCGCGCGACGAGGTGATCGTCGGCGCCGACGCCGCGATGCTCGGGGCAGGCGCCGGCCCCGCGGTGGAGCGGCTTGCGGCCCAGCTCGCCGCCAAGGGCCAACTCACCCTGTGGCAGTACGCATCGAGCAAGGACGCGGGCGGCGCGCTGGTGCAGGCGCCGCTCAGGCAGATCGTGGTGTTCAGGAACGATGCGCTGCGCATCGAGCCCTACGCCACGCCGTTGCCGATCCAGCCGCTGAAGTAGCGGCCGGGGTTCTTCAGACGCCCCGCGCCCGGTCAGACTTGAAGCGCGCGCGGAACTCCGTGAACGTGCCCGCGTCGAGCGCCTCGCGGATCTCGCGCATCAGGTTCAGGTAGTAGTGCAGGTTGTGGATGGTGGTGAGCATCGGCCCCAGCATCTCGCCGCAGCGGTCCAGGTGATGCAGGTAGGCGCGGCTGAAGCCTTCGCGCCCGCCGTCGTTCCAGCTCACGCCCGAGGTGCCCGCACAGGCGTGGCAGGTGCAGCTCGGGTCGATGGGCTGCGGATCGCTCTTGTGGCGCGCGTTGCGCATCTTCAGGTCGCCGAAGCGGGTGAAGAGCGTGCCGTTGCGCGCGTTGCGCGTGGGCATCACGCAGTCGAACATATCGACGCCGTCGGCCACGCCCTGCACCAGGTCCTCGGGCGTGCCCACGCCCATCAGGTAGCGCGGCTTGTTCGCGGGCAGCCGGTGCGGCGTGTGGCCCATGATGTGCAGCATCTCTTCCTTGGGCTCGCCCACGCTCACGCCGCCGATGGCGTAGCCGGGGAAATCCATGTCGACCAGCGCGGCGAGCGACTCCTCGCGCAGGTTCTCGTACATGCCGCCCTGCACGATGCCGAAGAGCGCGTTCGGGTTCTGCAGGCGGGTGAATTCCGCCTGGCAGCGCTTGGCCCAGCGCAGGCTCAGCTCCATCGAGACGCGCGCCTCGGCCTCGGTCGTGATGTGGCCCTTGGTGTCGTAGGGCGTGCACTCGTCGAACTGCATCACGATGTCGCTGTTCAGGATGGTCTGGATCTGCATCGAGACCTCCGGCGTGAGGAACAGCTTGTCGCCATTGACGGGGGACGCGAACTTCACGCCCTCCTCGCTGATCTTGCGCATCGCGCCCAGCGACCACACCTGGAAGCCGCCGGAGTCGGTGAGGATGGGCTTGTCCCACTTCTCGAACTGGTGCAGCCCGCCGAAGCTGGCCATCACGTCGAGGCCCGGGCGCATCCACAGGTGGAAGGTGTTGCCCAGGATGATCTGTGCGCCCATCTCTTCCAGGCTGCGCGGCATCACGCCCTTGACCGTGCCGTAGGTGCCCACGGGCATGAAGATCGGCGTCTGCACCTTGCCGTGGTTGAGCGTGAGCGTGGCGCGTCGCGCGTGGCTGTCGGGGTCGGTCTTGAGGAGTTCGAAGTTCAGCATGTCGTTCAGTCCTGGGTGCGTGCGAGCAGCATGGAATCGCCATAGCTGAAGAAGCGATAGCGTTCGGCGATGGCGTGGGCATACAGCCCCATCACCCGCTCGTAGCCCGCGAAGGCCGAGACCAGCATCATCAGCGTGCTCTTGGGCAGGTGGAAGTTGGTCACCAGCAGGTCGACGTGCTCGAAGACGAAGCCCGGCGTGATGAAGATGCGCGTGTCGCCCGCGGCCTCGCCGCTCCTGGCCCACGATTCGAGCGTGCGCACGGTGGTCGTGCCCACGGCCACGATGCGGCCGCCGCGCGCCTTGCATTCTGCAATCGCGCGCTGCGTGGCCTCGGGCACTTCGTAGCGCTCGGCATGCATCGTGTGTTCCGAAATGTTCTCGGTCTTCACCGGCTGGAAGGTGCCGGCGCCCACGTGCAGCGTGACGCTGGCGCGCTGCACGCCGTTGGCCTCCAGTTCGGCCAGCAGGCCTTCGTCGAAGTGCAGGGCGGCGGTGGGCGCGGCCACCGCGCCGGGCACACGCGCGAACACGGTCTGGTAGCGGCTCTCGTCGTCGGCCGAGTCGCTGTGGGTGATGTAGGGCGGCAGCGGCACGTGGCCGCAGCGCTCCATCAGCATGTAGGGGTTCTCGCCGGTGTCGCTCTCGAAGGCGAAGCGGAAGAGGGCGCCGTTCTCGTCGGGCCAGCGGCCCAGCAGCGTGGCGCGGAAGCCGCCGACCATCTCCAGTGTGGTGCCCACGGTCGGCTTCTTGCTGACCTTCATGTGCGCGACGACTTCCTGGCCTTGAAGCACGCGCTCGACCAGCAGTTCGAGCTTGCCGCCGGTCGGCTTCTCGCCGAAGAGGCGGGCCTTCACCACGCGGGTGTCGTTGAAGACGAGCAGGTCGCCCGGGCGCAGCAGCGAGGGCAGGTTCCTGAAGATGCGGTCGACCGGTGCGGGCCCCGTGCCGTCGAGCAGGCGGGAGGAGGTGCGTTCGGGGGCCGGGTGTTGCGCCACCAGCTCGGACGGCAGGGCGAAATCGAAATCGGAGAGCGTGAAAGCGCGCATGTGCTTGAGGGCCGGACGGGCCCGTTCCAAGAAAAGACGGGAAGCGGTGGGGGCTCCACTCGACGCCGTGGATGCACGGTGCGGGGGAAGGCCCGGATTGTCCCATGCCGCGAAAGCCGGCCTTTTCCGCAGGGTTGTCGAGGCAGAATCGGCGGATGGTCGATTCACAAGCTGCGCGTGTTGCCTCGGGCTCGTCGTCCGGCCCCTCCGAAGGTGAGCTCTTCAAGAAGATCCTCGGCAGCGCCTGGCAGGGCCTGCATCCCGACATCCGCCGCCGCTTCGACAAGAACCCGTCGCCGGGCAAGGCGCTGCACTACCTGGGCTCGCTGAGCGAGCTGCGCTGCTCGCGCTTCGGCAAGCTGCTGGGGCACATCACGCAGCCGATGATCCAGGGCGCGCTGATCCCCTACAGCGACGCCGACTTCCCCGTGGAGATCCAGGTCTACGCCAAGCCGCAAGACCCGGCCATCTACAAGCAGCGCATCTACCGCCTGCGCAACCGCAAGCCGATCCAGTTCACCAGCTTCATGCGCGAGAGCGAGCGCGGCGAGGTGCTGGAGTACGTGGGCATGGGGCTGGGCATGAAGCTGGTGCTCAGCGTGGAGAACGGCAGCCTGCATTTCCAGAGCGACGGTTATTTCTGGGACGTGTTCGGCTGGCGCATCTCGCTGCCCGGTGTGCTCACGCCGGGCAAGACCTTCCTCTGGCATCACAACGAGACGCCCGAGCGCTTCAACATCCGCATCGAGATCCGCCATTGCCTGATGGGCACGACCTTCACCCAGGTCGGCGTGTTCGAGGAAATCCCGGAGCCGAAGGCGGTGCCCGCATGATCGACACGCACCTGCTTGCGCTGCAGCTCATGGCGGCACAAGGCGCGCTGGGCGCCTTCGACACGCTCTACCACCACGAGGGCACCGAGGCGCTGCCGCGGCGCGGCACGGCCGGGCGCGAGCTGGCGATCCACGCCACGCGCTCGTCGATCTACTGCGCGCTCTTCATCGGGCTGTCGTCCTGGGCCTGGCATGGCGCATGGGCGTGGGTGCTGCTCGCGGTGTTCGGCGTCGAGATCGTGCTCACGCTGTGGGACTTCGTGGTCGAAGACCGCAGCCGCCTGCTGCCGCCCACTGAGCGCGTGACGCACACGGTGCTGGCCATCAACGCGGGTGCCTTCATCGCGCTGCTGGCGATGAGCGCGACGGACTGGGCAGCGCAGCCGACCGCGATGGTGTGGCAGCCGCAGGGCTGGCTCGGCGCCTTCCTCGCGCTGTGCGGCGCGGGCGTGGGCCTGTCGGGCCTGCGCGATGCCTTCGCGGCGCGCGCGCTCTTCAGGCGCGGCGCGCAGGAGCGGGCGCGCGATGCCCAGGCGCCGGTGCGCTTCGGATCGAAGCCGCAGCGCGTGCTGGTGACGGGCGGCACGGGCTTCATCGGCCAGCTGCTCGTGCGTCATCTGGTGGCCGACGGCCATGCCGTGACGGTCTGGACGCGCGATGCGCGATCGGCCGCCTGGAACTTCGGCGGCGCGGTGCGCTGCGTGCAGTCGCTCGACGACGTGCCGGCGGCCGACGACATCGACGTGGTCGTCAACCTCGCGGGTGCGCGCATCCTGGGCATGCGCTGGAGCGAGCGGCGCAAGGCGCAGCTGCTGAGAAGCCGGGAAGGGCTGACGCAACAGCTGGTCGCATGGATCGCGGCGCGGCCGCGCAAGCCATGGCTGCTGCTGTCCGGCTCCGCCATCGGCTACTACGGTGTGCAGCCGCAGGGCGACGCGAGCGAACTCGCGGAAGACGCGCCGCCGCAGCCGATCTTCATGTCGCAGCTGTGCCAGCGCTGGGAGCGGGCGGCGCAAGCGGCGGTGGCGCACGGCGTGCACGTGGCCTGCATGCGCTTCGGCTTCGTGCTGGGCCACCAGGGCTCGCTGCCGCAGCTGCTGCTGCCGATCTCGCTGGGCATCGGCGGACGGCTGGGCAGCGGGCGGCAGTGGCTGTCGTGGGTGCATGTGCACGACCTGATCCGCGCGATAGCGCACGTGTGGACACTGACTGAGAACGCTGCGGCACCCCCGGCCGCGCAGGCGTTCAACTTCACCGCGCCCGGCGCGCTGAGCCAGGAGGAATTCACCCGCGTCGCCGCGAGCGTGCTGCACCGGCCCTGCTGGATGCCGACGCCCGCCGCGCCCGTCAAGCTGCTGCTCGGCGAGCAGGCCGATCTGCTGCTCGAAGGCCAGCGCGTGGTGCCGGCGCGGCTGCTGCAGTCGGGCTTCGGCTTCATGTTCCCCGACGCCCGCAGCGCCTTGACGGACCTTTGCCGGCCGCGCTAGAAGACTCTTCCGTGCCCGCCAAGAAAGCCCCGACTCCCACCGCCGAAGCGGCCGCCGCCGCGCCGGAGAAGCCGTCGCCGCCGGGCTCCGGCCTGAGCCAGGTCCAGCGCGCGCTGCGCAAGCTCGGCCTCGTGCGTGACATCGACTTCGCGCTCTACCTGCCGATGCGCTACGAGGACGAGACGCGCATCGTGCGCATCGCCGACACGCGCGACGGCGACGTGGCGCAGGTCGAGGGCGTGGTCACCGAATGCGAGGTGGTCTACCGGCCGCGCCGCCAGCTCATCGCGACCATCGACGACGGCAGCGACACCTGCCAGCTGCGCTTCTTCAACTTCTATCCCTCGCAGCAGAAGCAGCTCGCGGTTGGCGCGAAGGTGCGCGTGCGTGGCGAGGTGCGGGGGGGCTTCGTGGGGCGGCAGATCATGCATCCGACGGTGAAGGCGGCCGGCACCGCACTGCCGAACGCGCTCACGCCCGTGTACTCGACGGTGGCGGGGCTCGCGCAGCCGGTGCTGCGGCGCGAGGTGCGCTCGGGCCTGGCGCGTGCGGTGCTCGACGAAACCGTTCCCGTGCAGATCGGCTTTCGCGGTGCGTGGAACCTGCGCGACTCGCTGAGCTTCCTGCACTACCCGACGCCCGACGTGGCGATCGCCACGCTCGAAGACCACAGCCATCCCGCCTGGCAGCGCATCAAGGCCGAGGAGTTGCTCGCGCAGCAGCTCTCGCAGCTGCAGGCGCGGATGGAGCGCGCGGCGCAGCGCGCGCCGGTGCTGCCGCCCGCACCGCCCGAGCCCGACGCGGCCTCTCTGCATGCGCAACTGCTCGCCGTGCTGCCTTTCGGCCTCACGGGTGCACAGCAGCGTGTCGGCGAGGAGATCACGCGCGACCTTGGCCGCGAGATCCCGATGCACCGCCTGCTGCAGGGCGACGTCGGCTCGGGCAAGACGGTGGTGGCCGCGCTCGCTGCGGCACGCTGCATCGACGCGGGCTTCCAGTGCGCGCTGATGGCGCCTACCGAAATCCTCGCGGCGCAGCACTTCGGCAAGCTCGTCGGCTGGCTCGATCCGCTGCTGGCGGCGCGCGGCCAGCGCGTGGCGTGGCTCACGGGCAGCCAGAAAAAGAAAGAGCGCGACGAGATGTCGGCGGCGGTGGAGAGCGGCGAGGCCGCGCTGGTCATCGGCACGCACGCGGTCATCTCGGAGAAGGTGCGCTTCAGGAGTCTCGCGCTGGCGATCATCGACGAGCAGCATCGCTTCGGCGTCGCGCAGCGCCTTGCGTTGCGCGGCAAGGCGCAAGGGCACCTGGAACCCCACCTGCTGATGATGAGCGCCACGCCCATCCCGCGCACGCTGGCGATGAGCTACTACGCCGACCTCGATGTCTCCACCCTCGACGAGCTGCCGCCGGGCCGCACGCCCATCATCACCAGGCTGGTGGCCGACCACCGGCGCGACGAGGTCATCGACCGCATCCACTCGCAGATCGCGCAGGGCCGGCAGGTCTACTGGGTCTGTCCGCTGATCGAGGAGAGCGAGGCCGTCGACCTGCGCAACGCCACCGAGACGCGCGACGAGCTGGCCGAAACATTGGGCGAGCCCATCCAGGTCGGCCTGCTGCATTCGCGCATGCCCACGGCCGAGAAGCAGGCGGTGATGGCGGCCTTCACCGCCAACGAGATCCAGGTGCTGGTGAGCACCACCGTGATCGAAGTGGGCGTGGACGTGCCGAATGCCTCGCTCATGGTCATCGAGCATGCAGAGCGCTTCGGCCTCTCGCAGCTGCACCAGCTGCGCGGCCGCGTGGGGCGCGGCGCGGCGGCCTCGGCCTGCGTGCTGCTCTATGCGCCGGGCGACAGCGGCCGCGTCGGCGAGGCGGCACGCGCGCGGCTCAAGGCGATGGCCGAGACCAGCGACGGCTTCGAGATCGCGCGGCGCGACCTCGAGATACGCGGCCCCGGCGAATTCCTCGGCGCGCGCCAGTCGGGCGCGCCGCTGCTGCGCTTCGCCGACCTCACGACAGATACGCTGCTGCTCGAGTGGGCCCGCGAGCTCGCGCCGGTCATGCTGCGCAAGCACCCCGACCTGGCGCAGCGGCACATCGATCGCTGGCTGGGCACCAAGGCCGAATACCTCAAAGCCTGAAGATTCTTTCGCGGAACACCGCGGAACCGGCTTTGCCGGGCCGCAGGTGTTGCCCCCGGCGAGGGGGTTGGCGCAGCGACACGAAGTGCGCGGAGCCTGGGGGAGCGCTTCCTATGCGGGGCGGCGCGTGAAGGCCAGGATCAGCCCGAAGCCGACCATCATGCTGCCGCTGATGCGGTTGAACCAGCGCATCGCACGGCTGCCGTTGGCCAGCCGGCGCATGCGCGCGCCGAGCAGCGCGTAGAGCGCGATCGCCACCAGCTCGAACACCAGGAAGGTCAGGCCCAGCAGCAGGTAGCTGGAGGCGTAGGCGCCCGGCACCACGAACTGCGGGAAGAAGGCGGTGAACACCAGGATGGCCTTCGGGTTGCCCGCCGCCACGGTGAACTCCTGCCGCACCAGCGCGCGCATCGAGGGCGGCGCGGATACGGCGTCTCGCGCCTGCACCTCGGCCGTGGGCGCCGGCGCGCGCAGCAGGCGCACGCCGATCCACACCAGGTAGGCCGCGCCGATGTACTTGATGACGTCGAAGGCCAGCTCCGAGGCCACCAGCACCGCGCCCATGCCCAGCCCGGCGATGGCGATCATGATCGCGAAAGCCACGAGCCTGCCGCTGGCCGCGATGACCGCGGGCGACACGCCGTGCCTGGCGCCGTTGGTCACCGACAGCAGGTTGTTGGGCCCGAAGGCCATGTTGATGGCGAAGCAGGCCGGCAGGAAGAGCAGGTAGGCAGACAGGGTCATGGCGGGTGTCCTTCAGGGGCGGACAGCCATTATCCGCAGGCCCTAGCTGTCGATGCCGCCCTCGGGCATGCTGCGCGCATAGACCGCCAGCACGATGCGCTCGGAGTGCACCAGGTAGTCGTTGAGCGCGGCCGAGCCCTCGGCGAACTTGCCGGCCTCGATGAGTTCGAGCAGCTTCATGTTCATGTCGACGTAGGGCGCGTGCAGGAACTCCGGGTCCTTCAGCAGGCCGAAGGCCAGCCGCAGCTCGACCAGGATGTGGGCGAACAGGTTGTTCAGCCGCTCGCTGTCGGCCAGCTCCACGATGCCCTTGTGGAACTCCATGTTGGCCGTGCCCACGCCCAGCCAGTCGCCGGCCTCGCGGCACTTCAGCGCCATCTCCACCGCCTCGCGCATGTGCTTCTTGGCCGGGTGCCGCGGGTAGGCCTGCGCCAGCGCCTGGCATTCGATGAGCCGTCGCACGCGGTAGATGTCGATGATCGACGCGATGCTCGGCACCGCCACGAACACGCCGCGGTTGGGCGCGTGCTTGAGCAGCCCTTCCTTGGTCAGCGTGCGGAACACCTCGCGCAGGGTGTTGCGCGAGATCTCGAAGCTGTCGGCCAGCGCGGCTTCCGACAGCCGCTGCCCCGGCGAGAACTCGCCCTTCACGATCTTCTGGCGGATCAGCTCCGCGACCCGGTCGTTGAGCGTCTGTGCGCCGGTTGCGGCAGGCGGGGCGGATGGAGTCGTCGAGGCCGGAGGGGTCATGCCGAAAGGGGAAGGCAGCTAAGGGAGGGTCCGTGAACCCGGGCGTTTTTAGCAGGTTTTCCCCGCCGGACCGGCAAAAGACGGGCCCTGCCGGATGCACCAGACGGTGGCGCGCTCAGGGTTTTCATGGGGTCATACAGGCACTGTTGTTGGGCACACTCTCATAAATTGTTCAACAATTTATTGGAAATGAGTGATTCAAGAGAAATGAATTGCTCATTCATTGGCACGCAGCTTGCAAGAAGCGGCCAGCCGGAATCCCGGCGCAAGGTGTCTCCGAATCACCAAACGAAAGACCAACATGACTCCTGACATCCCTCACCTCTGGCCGCTGATCGGCGTCGCCGTGATCATTGCGGGCTTCGTCCTGCGCTTCAATCCGATGCTGGTGGTGATCGTCACCGCCATCGCCACCGCGGCGGCCGCGGGCTTCGGCCCGATGGCGATCCTCACGGCCATCGGCAACGGCTTCATCAAGACGCGCAACCTGCCGCTGATCATTCTTCTGCCGCTGGCGGTGATCGGCCTGCTCGAGCGCCACGGCCTGCGCCAGCACGCGCAGAACTGGATCAGCCGCATCAAGTCGGCCACCGCCGGGCGCCTGCTGATCGTCTACCTGGCCGCGCGCGAGCTGACCGCGGCCATGGGCCTGACCAGCCTGGGCGGCCATCCGCAGATGGTGCGTCCGCTGCTCGCGCCGATGGCCGAGGGCGCCACCGAGACGCGCTACGGCAAGCTGCCCGACCGCATCCGCCACAAGCTGCGCGCCTATGCGGCGGCCACCGACAACGTGGGCCTGTTCTTCGGCGAGGACATCTTCGTGGCCTTCGGCGCCATCGTGCTGATGACCACCTTCCTGCACGAGGCAGGCATCGACGTGGAGCCGCTGCACGTCGCGATGTGGGGCATCCCGACGGCCATCGCCGCCTTCGTGATCCACGCCTGGCGCCTACGCCGGCTCGACCAGGCGCTGGCGCGCGAACTCGACGGCAAGCCTGAAGTGCCCACGGTTCCCTCTGTCCCCGCAACGCAAGAGGGCCGCTGATCATGATCCTCTCGATCCAGCACCTCTACATCCTGGTCGGCCTGATCCTCGCGATCACCGCGGTGATGACGCTGGCCGACCGCCAGCATCCCAAGCGCTACACCAGCGCGCTTTTCTGGGGCCTGTATTCGCTGGTCTTCCTGGTCGGCGACAAGCTGCCGCCCGCGCTGGTGGGCGTGGGCGCCATCGCCATGGCCGTCATCGCCGGCATGCGCGGCGTGGGCGCGGGCAAGCACGACGAGCCGACGCCCGCCCAGTACGAGGCCAGTGCGAAGCGCCTGGGCAACAAGCTCTTCATGCCGGCGCTGGCGATCCCGCTGGTCACCGTGATCGGCACCGTGCTCGTGAGCAAGGTCAAGATCGGCGACGCCTTCCTGCTCGACCCCAAGAACACCACGCTGGTGAGCCTGGGCGTGGGCTGCGTGGCGGCGCTGGCGCTGGCCTGCTGGCTGACGCGCGAGACGCCGGTTCAGGGCATGCGCGAGTCGCGCCGCCTGACCGACGCGCTGGGCTGGGCCGTGGTGCTGCCGCAGATGCTGGGCATGCTGGGCCTGGTGTTCTCCGACGCGGGCGTGGGCAAGGCGGTGGCGTACGTCACCACCAGCTACATCAACATGGACATCCGCTTCGTTGCCGTTGCGGTCTACGTGCTGGGCATGGCGCTCTTCACCATCATCATGGGCAACGGCTTCGCAGCCTTCCCGGTGATGACGGGCGGCGTGGGCGTGCCGGTGCTGGTGGGCGTGTACCACGGCGACCCGGCGGTGATGGCGGCCATCGGCATGTTCTCGGGCTACTGCGGGACGCTGATGACGCCGATGGCGGCCAACTTCAACATCGTGCCGGCAGCGCTGCTGGAGCTGCCCGACAAGAACGCGGTGATCCGCGTGCAGATACCGACCGCGGCCACGCTGCTGGTGGTCAACATCTTCCTGATGTACTTCCTGATGTTCCGCTGAGGCCCCTTCATGACCACCGATGACAAGGCGCCCCGGGTGCTGGTCGCGGGCTTCGAGCCGTTCGAGAACGATCCCGTCAACCCCGCGTGGGAGATCGCCCGCGCGCTCGAGGGCTGGCGCTGCGAAGGCACCGTGGTGCAGGCGCTGCAGCTGCCCTGCGTGTTCGGCCGCTCGATCCACGTGCTCGACGCCGCCATGGCGGGCATCGCGGAGAGCGGCAGGCCGCTGCCGCTGGTGCTGTGCATCGGCGCCGCGGGCGGGCGCACAGAGATCTCGCTGGAGCGCGCCGCGCTGAACGTCGACGACGCGCGCATTCCAGACAACGCCGGCCACCAGCCCATCGACATCGAGGTGGAGGCGGGCGGCCCCGCCGCCTACTTCTCGACGTTGCCGATCAAGGCCATGGTGCGCGACATGCGCGCCGCCGGGCTGCCCGCGGCGGTGTCCAACAGCGCCGGCACCTTCGTGTGCAACCACATCTTCTATGCGTTGATGCATCGCCTCGCGACCCGGCCGATGCTGGCGCACACGCGCGGCGGCTTCGTGCACGTGCCCTACCTGCCCGAACAGGCCGCCTCCAGGCCCGGCGTGGCGAGCATGGCGCTGCAGGCGCAGGTGGAAGCCTTCCGCGTGGCGATCCGCACCGCGCTGCTCGTGCGCGACGACGTGCGCGAGACCGCCGGCCGCCTGCACTGACCGACTCACTGAAGACCGAACGATGAACATCGACTTGAACAGCGACCTCGGCGAGAGCCTCGGCGCCTGGCGCATGGGCGACGACGCCGCCATGCTTTCCCTCGTGAGCAGCGCCAACGTGGCCTGCGGCTTCCACGCGGGCGACCCGGCCGGCATCCTGCGCACGCTGCGGCAGGCGAAGGAGCGCGGCGTGGCCATCGGCGCGCACGTGGCCTACCGCGACCTCATGGGCTTCGGCCGCCGCAACATGGACGTGGAGAGCGCCGACCTGCGCGCCGACGTGATCTACCAGATCGGCGCGCTCAAGGGCCTGGCCGCCGCGGCTGGCACCACCGTGCGCTACGTGAAGCCGCACGGCGCGCTCTACAACACCATCGCCCACGACGAGCGCCAGGCGCGCGACGTGATCGCCGCCATCCGCGAGATCGACGCCAGCCTCGTGCTGGTGGCGCTGGCGGGCTCGCCACTCCTGGGCTGGGCGCGCGACGCGGGCCTGCACGCGGTGGCGGAGGCCTTCGCCGATCGCGCCTACACGCCGAAGGGCACGCTGGTGTCGCGCCGCGAACCCGGCGCGGTGCTGCACGACGCCGAAGAAGTGGCCGCGCGCATGCTGCGGCTGGCCTCCGAGGGCGTGGTCACGGCCATCGACGGCAGCACGGTGCGCATCGAGGCCGAGTCGGTCTGCGTGCACGGCGACAGCCCCGGCGCGGTGGAGATGGCGCGGCAGGTGCGCGCGCGGCTGGAGCAGTCGGGCGTGGCGATCCGCTCTTTCGTGGACGCTGCATGACGACGATGCGCTTCCTGCCGGTCAACCTGAATGCGGTGCTGGTCGAGCTCGAAGACCTGCCGCAGACGCTCGCGCTGCTGGCCTCGCTGCGCGCCGAGCCCATCGCGGGCATCGAGGAGCTGGTGCCCGCGGCGCGCACGCTGCTCATCACCTTCCGGCCGGCCGCAATTTCAGCCGGCGAGCTCGCGCGGCAGGTCGGCGCGCGCAGCCTCGACGCGAGCGAGGCGCGCAGCGAAAGGCGCATCGAGATTCCGGTGCGCTACGACGGCGAGGACCTGGCCGAGGTGGCCGGGCTGCTCGGCATCACACCCGATGAAGTCGTGCGCCGCCACACCGGCAGCGACTACACCGTGGCCTTCACCGGCTTCGCGCCCGGCTTCGCGTACCTCTCGGGCGGGCACCCGAGCCTGAACGTGCCGCGCCGCAAGGTGCCGCGCACGCGCATTCCCGCCGGTGCCGTCGGGCTCGCGGGCAGCTTCAGCGGCGTCTATCCGCAGGCCAGCCCGGGCGGCTGGCAGATCATCGGCGTGACCGACACGCCAATGTGGGACCTGTCGCGCGATACGCCCGCGCTGCTGCAACCCGGAGATGCAGTGCGCTTTGTCGACGTGACCGGCCAGCCGGGCGCGAAGGTGCAGGCCGCTGCCGCGCCTGCGCAACCGGCCGTGCCGAAGAGCGGCTGCGCCCTGGAGATTCGCGCCCCGGGCCTGCAGTCGCTGCTGCAGGACGGCGGGCGCCATGGCCAGGCGAAGCAGGGCGTGTCGGCTTCCGGCGCGATGGACCGGCGCTCGCTGCAGGCGGCCAACCGGCTCGTCGGCAATGCCTCCGACGCCGCGTGCATCGAGGTCGCCTACGGCGGCTTCCAGCTCGCCTGCCGCGGCGATGCGGTGGTGGCGGTCACCGGTGCCGAAGGTCCGGTCACGCTGACCCGCGCCGATGGCGCGAAATGGCCGCTGCCGTGCTACCAGGCGGTCGCGCTGACCGACGGCGACGTGCTCGCGCTCGGCGAGCCGACGGCCGGCATCCGCAGCTACATCGCGGTGCGCGGCGGCTTCGACATCGCGCCCGTGCTCGGCAGCCTCTCGACCGACACGCTCGCGCGCGTCGGCCCCGCCGCCCTCGCCGCGGGCGACGTGCTGCCCGTGCGCGCGGTGTCCGCCGGTGCGCTGGTCGGCGAGCCGGAAGCTCCGCCCACGGACCTGCCCACCGTGCGGGAAGAAGTCGTGCTCGACATCGTGCTCGGCCCGCGCACCGACTGGTTCACGCCCGACGCAATCGAGCTGCTCTGCGGCCAGGCATGGACCGTCACGCCGCAGTCGAACCGCGTCGGCATCCGCCTGGCCGGCGAAGAAGCGCTGCAGCGCGCCAACCACGCCGAGCTGCCCAGCGAAGGCACCGCGCGCGGCTCGATCCAGGTGCCGGCGAGCGGCCAGCCTGTGCTGTTCCTGGCCGACCATCCGCTGACGGGCGGCTATCCCGTGATCGCCTCCGTCGCCACCCATCACCTCGACCGCGCGGGGCAGATCCCCGTGAACGCGCGCGTCCGATTCAGGCCCATGGCCCAGTGAAAGCCTCCCCATGAAGAAAGTACTGATCGCCAACCGGGGCGAAATCGCCGTGCGCATTGCGCGCGCCTGTGCCGACCACGGCGTGAAGTCGGTCGCGGTGTATGCCGACGCCGACCTGAATGCGCTGCATGCGCGCATGGCCGACGAGGCCTACGGGCTCGACGGCAACAGACCCGCCGACACTTACCTCAACATTGCCAAGCTGCTCGACGTGGCCGCGCGCAGCGGTGCCGACGCGGTGCATCCGGGCTACGGCTTCCTCTCGGAGAGCGCGGCCTTCGCGCAGGCCGTCATCGACGCCGGGCTCACCTGGATCGGCCCACCGCCGGCCGCCATCGCGATGCTGGGCGACAAGGTGCAGGCCCGCAAGCTCGCGATGAAGGTCGGCGCGCCGCTGGTGGCGGGCACGGCCGATCCGGTGAAGGACGCAAGCGAGGTGCTGGCCTTCGCCGAGAAGCACGGCCTGCCGGTCGCGATCAAGGCCGCGTTCGGCGGCGGCGGGCGCGGCATCAAGGTGGCGTGGCGGCTCGACGAGGTCGAGGGCCTCTATGAATCTGCGGTGCGCGAGGCGGTGACGGCCTTCGGGCGCGGCGAGTGCTATGTCGAGCAGTTCCTCGACCGCCCCCGCCATGTCGAGGCGCAGGTGCTGGCCGACACGCACGGAAACGTGGTCGTGCTCGGCACGCGCGACTGCTCGCTGCAGCGGCGCAACCAGAAGCTGGTGGAAGAAGCGCCCGCGCCCTTCCTGAGCGACGCGCAGCGCGAGCGCATCCATCAGGCCGCGCGCGACATCTGCGCGGAGGCCGGCTACACCGGCGCGGGCACGGTCGAGTTCATGCTGAGCGCGAGCGGCGCGATCTCCTTTCTCGAAGTGAACACGCGGCTTCAGGTGGAGCATCCGGTGACGGAGGAAACCACGGGCATCGACCTCGTGATCGAGCAGCTGCGCATCGCCGAAGGCCTGCCGCTGCAGATCAGGCAGACGCCCGCGCCGCGCGGCCATGCCTTCGAGTTCCGCATCAACGCCGAGGACGTGGGGCGCGGCTTCCTGCCTTCGCCCGGGCCGGTCAAAGTGTTCGACGCGCCCTCGGGGCCGGGCGTGCGCGTCGATGCCGGCGTGGAGTCGGGCTCGCAGGTGCCGGGCACCTTCGATTCGCTGATGGCCAAGCTCATCGTCACCGGCGCCACGCGCGAGCAGGCCATCGCGCGGGCGCGGCGCGCGCTGAAGGAGTTCCGCATCGAGGGCCTGCCGACGGTGCTGCCCTTCCATCGCGCGGTGATGGCGCACCCGGACTTCGTCTCGGGCGATGCTTTCAAGGTGCACACGCGCTGGATCGAGACCGACTTCGCCAACGGCGAGACGCCGGCCCTGCGCCCCGATCCGCTGCCCGACGCCGCGCTGCTGCGCACGGCGATCGAGCTCGACGGGCGGCGCATGGCGGTGGGCCTGCCGGCGGTGCTGCTGAGCGGGCTCTCGTCGGCGGCCGGAGGTGCCGTGGCGGCTCCCGCGTCGCAGGCGCCTGCGGCGGATGCAGCCGCGGTGGCCGCGCCCGTCTCGGGCACGGTGCAGGCATGGAAGGTGGCCGACGGCGACGAGGTCGCCGAGGGCGCCGTCATCGCGGTGATGGAGGCGATGAAGATGGAGATGCAGGTGCTCGCGCATCGCGCGGGGCGCATCGCCTTCTCGGTGGCCGCAGGCGGCTACGTGGCGGTCGGCGCCGCCATCGCGACCATCGCCTGAAAGGCAGCGGCATGACCAGCGGCAGCATCACGCGGCGCGGCTTCGCATGGCTGGCGTGCGGGGCCGGCCTTCTGCCGCCGGCCGCGTGGTCGGCGCAGGCGGTCGTGTGGCGGCTGGCCACCGGCTATCCGGCGGAGAACTTCCACACCGCCAACCTGCTGGCGATGGCGAAGGAGGTGGAGGCCGCGACCGGCGGGCAGCTTCGCATCGAGGTGCATCCGGGCAACACGCTGTTCGCGCTGAACGCGATCCGCGCGGCGGTGCAGGAGGGCAGGGTCGAGGCCGGCGAAGCCATCATGAGCAGCCTCGCGGCCGACGTGCCGCTGGCGGGCGCCGACTCCGTTCCCTTCATCACGCGCAGTTATGCCGATGCGCAATTGCTGTGGCGCATCCAGCGCCCGCTGATCGAGCAGGACTTCGCACGGCGCGGCCTGCGCGTGCTCTACGCGGTGGCATGGCCGCCGCAGGGCCTCTTCTCGACGCGGCCGCTCGGCGGCGTGGGCGACCTGCGCGGCATGCGCATGCGCGCCTACAACGACACCACCGCGCGCATCGCGACGCTGATGGGCGCGGTGCCCGTCGACGTTCCGGCCACCGGCCTGGGCAAGGCGCTGGCCGAAGGCCGCATCGATTGCATGCTGACCTCCGCCGTGACCGGCGTGGAGAACCAGGCGTGGCAGTCGATGCGCTACTTCTACGAGATCAACGCGTGGTTCCCGAAGAACCTCGTGTTCGTCAACGCCAGGGCGTGGGACGGGCTCGACCCGTCGTCGCGCAGCTCGCTGGCCGCCGCGTGCGCGCTCGCCGAGACGCGCGGATGGGCCCGCAGCGCCGAGGCCGCCGCCCGCTCGACGGACGAACTGCGGCGCAACGGCGTGAAGATCGAGCCGGTGCCCTTCCTGCTGGGGCGCGACCTGCAGCGCCTCGGCGAGAACTTTTCGCTGAACTGGGTCAAGCAGGTGGGCACGGCCGCCAACGGCATCTTCATTCCGTATTTCGAGAAGCGCTGAAGACCGCGGGCGGAGCGAAAACCCTACGCCCAGCAGATGAAGTTGCTGCGTTGCAACATTCAATTTCCTGCGCTTGCGCTTGCGGTTACGACGAAAGCCATCGGATTTTCCGGCCGCGAATCGGGTGACCACTTCCCGATGAAATCTTTCTCTCTCAACGCCCCACGTGAAATGTTTTCACCCGGGAAGCTGTCGCTGAAATTATTGAAACAGCTTGTACATTGATTCGGAGTTTGCGAATGTTTCCTGCGGGAAACGATCGCTCGCCGATTCAATTCAAGACGTGGAGAAGTTCATGAGCACGGTCAATCCCCTGGGTGCCGCATCGGTCCTCACTACGGGCCAGATGGCGATGTGGCTCGGCGCGAAGTTCGCCTCGCCGGACACCAACTTCAACCTCGCCGAAGCCATCGAGATCGAGGGCTGGATCGACGCGGACGTCTTCATGGCCGCGATGCGGCAGGTGACCGAAGAGGCCGAGGCCACGCGCCTGAGCTTCGTCGACACCGCGCAGGGCCCGCGGCAGGTGGTGGCGCCCGTCTTCAACCGCGAGATGCCCTTCCTGGACTTCAGCGGCGAGCACGATCCGGCCGCCGCCGCGCAAGCCTGGATGCAGGCCGACTTCACGCGCAAGGACGACCTCGCGCGCGACCAGCTCTGGATGTCCGCGCTGATCCGCCTCGCGGACGACCACCACGTCTGGTACCACCGCAGCCACCACATCGTGCTCGACGGCTTCGGCGGCGGGCTCATCGCGCGGCGCTTCGCCGACGTGTACAGCGCCCGCATCGCGGGCACCGAGGTGTCCGAGGCCTCGCGCCTCGCACCCATTTCGCAGTTGATGGAGGAAGACAAGGCCTATCGCGAATCGGGACGCTACCCGCGCGACAGGCAGTACTGGACGGAGCGCTTCGCCGACGCGCCCGATCCGCTGAGCCTGGCCTCGCAGCGCTCGGTGAACGTCGGCGGCCTGTTGCGCCAGACCGCCTACCTGCCGGCCGAAAGCGTGCGCGCCCTGGCCGACATCGCGCAGCAGCTCGGCGCCACGCTGCCGCAGATCCTGATCGCGACCACCGCCGCCTACCTGTACCGCGCCACCGGCGTCGAGGACATGGTGATCGGCATCCCTGTCACCGCGCGGCACAACGACCGCATGCGCCGCGTGCCCGCGATGGTGGCCAACGCGCTGCCGCTGCGCCTGGCGATGCGCCCCGACCTGCCGGTGGCAGAGCTGATCGCCGAAGTGGGGCGGCAGATGCGGCAGATCCTGCGGCACCAGTCCTACCGCTACGAGCACCTGCGCGGCGACCTCAACATGCTGGTGAACAACCGGCAGCTCTTCACCACGGTGGTCAACGTCGAGCCCTTCGACTACGACTTCCGCTTCGCCAGCCACGCCGCATGGCCGCGCAACCTGTCCAACGGCACGGCCGAGGACCTGGGCATCTTTTTGTACGAGCGCGGCAACGGGCAGGACCTGCAGATCGACTTCGACGCCAACCCCGCGATCCACACCGGGCAATCGCTGGCCGACCACCAGCGCCGGCTGCTGGCCTTCATGACGGCGGTGATCCGCCAGCCCGCGCAGGCCATCGGCCACGTCGACCTGCTCGATGCCGCCGAGCGCGAGCAGCTGCTGGTGACGTGGAACGACACGGCGCACGCAGTGCCCGGGACGAACCTCGTCGCGCTCATCGAGGCGCAGCTCGCCGCCAACCCGCAAGGCATCGCACTGCGCTTCGAGGACGAGGCGATGAGCAACGAGGAACTCGACCGCCGCGCCAACCGCCTCGCGCACCTGCTGCGCGCGCATGGCGCAGGCCCCGAGCGCACCGTGGCGCTGGCCATTCCGCGTTCCTTCGACCTGATGGTGGCGCTGCTCGCCACGCTGAAGACCGGCGCCGCCTATCTGCCGGTGGACCCAGACTTCCCGCAGGACCGCATCGCCTTCATGCTTGGCGACGCGCGGCCCGCCTGCCTCGTCACCACCGAAGCGCTCGCGGAGTCGTTGCCGGCGGATACGCCGAAGCTCTTGCTCGATGTAGCGCAAACGTTTGCCGCATTGGCGAATACGGCGAACGGCGACGATGCCGCGCCCGGCGCGGCCATCGACCCCGCGCATCCGGCCTACGTGATCTACACCTCCGGCTCCACCGGCAAGCCCAAGGGCGCGGTGGTGTCGCACCGCGCCATCGTCAACCGCCTGCAGTGGATGCAGGACCGCTACCGCCTGAAGGCAGACGACCGCGTGCTGCAGAAGACGCCGTCGAGCTTCGACGTGTCGGTGTGGGAGTTCTTCTGGCCGCTGATCGACGGCGCCACGCTGGTGCTCGCGAAGCCCGGCGGCCACAAGGACGCGGCCTACCTCGCGAAGCTGATCGCCGATGAAGGCATCACCACCGCGCATTTCGTGCCGTCGATGCTGGAAGTGTTCCTGCTCGAGCCGAAGGCGCGCGAGTGCGCCTCGCTGCGGCGCGTGATCTGCAGCGGCGAGGCGCTGTCGCCCGCGCTGGTATCGCAGTTCCAGCGGCAGCTGCCTTGCGAGCTGCACAACCTCTACGGGCCGACCGAGGCCGCCGTCGACGTCACGTCGTGGGAGTGCCCGCGCGAGGCTGAGGACGCGCCGTCTTCGCGCAGCAGCGTGCCCATCGGCCGGCCGATCTGGAACACGCAGATGCATGTGCTCGACAGCGGCCTGCAGCCCGTGCCGCCCGGCACCGCGGGCGAGCTGTACATCGCGGGCGTCGGCCTCGCGCGGGGCTATCTCGAGCGTCCGCTGCTGAGCGCCGAGCGCTTCGTGGCCAACCCTTACGGCGAGCCCGGCAGCCGCATGTACCGCACCGGCGACCTCGCGCGCTGGCGCGAGGACGGCAGCCTCGACTTCCTCGGCCGCGCCGACCAGCAGGTGAAGATCCGCGGCCTGCGCATCGAGCCCGGCGAGATCGAATCGGCGCTGCTGCAGCATCCGCAGGTCGCGCAGGCGGCGGTGGTCGCGCGGGAAGACGTGCCGGGCGAGAAGCGCCTCGTGGCCTACGTGGTGGCCGCCGAGGGAGCCGATCCGCAGGCGGGCGACCTGCGCACCCATCTCGCGCAGTCGCTGCCCGAGTACATGGTGCCCTCGGCCTTCGTCAACGTGCCGGCGCTGCCGCTGGGCCCCAGCGGCAAGCTCGACCGCCGCGCGCTGCCCGCGCCCGAGCTGCAGGCGGCCACGCCCTACGTGGCGCCGCGCACGCACACCGAGAAGATCCTCGCGCGCCTCTGGGCCGAGACCCTGCACCTGCCGCGCGTGGGCATCGAGGACAACTTCTTCGAGCTCGGCGGGCACTCGCTGATGATCGTGCAGCTGATCTCGATGATCCGCCAGCAGTTCATGATCGACCTGCCGCTGGACACGCTGTTCCAGGTCTCCACCATCGCCGGCCTCGCCGAGCTGCTCGACCAGGCCTCTCAGGCGCGCCCGAGCCTGGTGCCGATGCCGCGTCCGGCGCGCATTCCGCTGTCGTTCGCGCAGCGCCGCCTTTGGCTGATGAAGCAGCTGGAGAACGCCAACCCCGCCTACAACATGCCGCTGGCGCTGCGCCTGTCGGGCACGCTCGACCGCGCCGCGCTGCAGTCGGCGCTCGACGACCTGGTGCAGCGCCACGAGAGCCTGCGCACCATCTACCCGAGCGACGATGGGCTGCCCTATCAGCACATCCTCGAAGGCGAACAGGCGCGCGCGCTGCTGGTCGAGGTCGACAGCAGCGAGGACGGGATCGCCGCGCAGCTGCACGCCGCCGCCCGCGTCGGCTTCGACCTCGGCACCACCGCGCCGCTGCGGCCGCAGCTCTTCAGGCTGGCCGACGACGAGCACGTGCTGCTGCTGCTCACCCACCACATCGTGGGCGACGGCGCCTCCCTGCTGCCGCTGGCGCGCGACCTGAGCATCGCGTACGCCACACGCAGCGAAGGCAAGGCACCGGGCTGGGCGCCGCTGCCGCTGCAGTACGCCGACTACGCGCTGTGGCAGCAGGAGCTGCTGGGCAGCGAAGACGACCCCGAGAGCATGGCCGGCCGCCAACGCGAGTTCTGGCGCGAGACCCTGCGCGACCTGCCCGAGCGGCTGAGCCTGCCGGTCGACCGCCCGCATCCGGCCGTGCCGAGCTACCGCGGCGACGTGGTGCCGCTGCAGATTCCGCCGCAGGTGCACGAGCGCATGCTGCAGTTGGCACGCGACGGCCAGGCCAGCGTCTTCATGGTGCTGCAGGCCGCGCTCGCGGGGCTGCTCAACCGGCTGGGCGCGGGGGACGACATCGTCATCGGAACGCCGATGGCAGGCCGCAGCGATCACGCGCTGGACGAACTCATCGGCTGCTTCGTCAACGCGCTGGTGCTGCGCACCGACCTCGCAGGCCAGCCCAGCCTGCGCGAGCTGGTCGCGCGGGTGCGCGCCACCAACCTCGCGGCCTATGCGAACCAGGAGTTCCCGTACGACCGCATCGTGGAGCTGCTGCGGCCGCAGCGCGGCGGCGCGAACCTGCCGCTGTTCCAGGTGATGCTGGGCTTCCAGAGCGGCAGCAACCGGCTCTCCTTCGGGCTGCCGGGCCTGTCGATCACGCCGCAGCCGGTGGAGGTGGACACGGCCAAGTTCGACCTGTCCTTCATCCTCGACGAGCAGCGCGGCGCCGACGGGCTGCCTGGCGGCATCGCGGGCGGCATCCAGTTCAGCACCGACATCTTCGACCGCGCGACCGTCGAGGCCATCGGCCAGCGGCTCGTACGCCTGCTGGAGCAGGCCTGCGATGCGCCCGATGCCGCGCTGGGCAGCCTGGACATCCTCGGCGACGAGGAGCGCCATCGCCTGCTGGCCGACTGGAGCGGCAGGAGTGCCGGCACGCGCGACGACATCGCGCCGCTCTCGCTCGCGGCCATGGTGGAGGCGCACGCCGCCGCGCGCCCGCATGCGGCTGCGGTGGTGCTCGACGACGCCTCGGTGGTGAGCTATGCCGCGCTCGACGTGCGCGCCAACCGGCTCGCGCACCTGCTGCGCGGGCGGGGCGTGGGCGCAGGCCACATCGTCGCCACGGTGCTGCCGCGTTCGCTCGACCTCGTGGTGGCGCACCTCGCCATCGTGAAGGCCGGCGCGGCCTACCTGCCCGTCGATCCGAACCACATGGCCGGGCGCAGTGCCTTCGTGTTCGAGGAGGCAGCGCCCGCCGCCGTGCTGACGCACACGTCGCTGCTGCCGGAGCTGGCCGGCATTGCGCACTGCCTCGCGCTCGACAGCGACGAGACTGTCGCCGCGCTGGCGATCCAGTCGGACGGGCCCGTGGCGCAGCCGCGCGCCGCCGATCCGCGCGACGCCGCGTACGTGATCTACACCTCGGGCTCCACCGGCAAGCCCAAGGGCGTGGTGGTGCCGCACCAAGGGTTGAGCAGCCTCGGCGCCTCGATGGCGCAGCGCTTCGCCATCGACCACGATTCACGCGTGCTGCAGTTCTCCTCCAGCGGCTTCGACGCTTCGGTGATGGACCTGCTGATGGCCTTCCATGCAGGAGCCGCGCTGGTGGTGCCTTCAGCGCAGCAGGTGCTGGGGGCCGAGCTCGGCGCGCTGATCGACAGGCTGGCCGTGAGCCACGCGCTGATTCCGCCGGCCGCGCTCGCGACGCTGCCCGAGGGCGAGTACCCGTACCTGCGGACGGTGGTGGTGGGCGGCGATGCCTGCTCCGCCGAACTGGCCGCGCGCTGGTCCAGGGGCCGCCGCATGGTCAACGCCTACGGCCCGACCGAGATCACCATCTGTGCGAGCACCAGCGCGCCGATGAACGGCGATGAGCCGCCCACCATCGGCACCCCGGTGTGGAACACGCGCGTGTACGTGCTCGACGACGCGCTGCAGCCGGTGCCGCCAGGCGTGGCGGGCGAGCTCTACATCGCGGGCAGCGGCGTCGCGCGCGGCTACCTGAACCGCGCGTTGCTGAGCGCCGAGCGCTTCGTCGCCGATCCCTTCGGCGAGCCCGGCAGCCGCATGTACCGCAGCGGCGACCTGGTGCGCTGGCGCAACGACGGCAGCCTCGACTTCCTCGGCCGCGCCGACCAGCAGGTGAAGATCCGCGGCTACCGCATCGAGCCGGGCGAGATCGAATCGGTGCTGCTGCGCCATCCGCAGGTGACGCAGGCGGCCGTCATCGCGCGCGAGGACGTGCCGGGCGAGAAGCGCCTCGTGGCCTACGTGGTGGCATCGTCCGATCCGCAGCCGGCCGAGCTGCGCGCCCACATGGCGCAGTCGCTGCCCGACTACATGGTGCCTTCGGCCTTCGTGCACCTGCCGTTCCTGCCGCTCACACAGAGCGGCAAGCTCGACCGCAGGGCGCTGCCCGCGCCGGGCCAGCAGGCCGCCTCGGCATATGCCGAGCCGCGCACCGCCACCGAAAGGCAGCTCGCCGCGCTGTGGGCCGAGACGCTGCACCTGGAGCGCGTGGGCATCCACGACAACTTCTTCGAACTCGGCGGGCATTCGCTGATGGCCATTCAGCTCGGCATGCGCATCCGTCAGCAGGTGCGCGCGGACTTTCCGCATGCCGAGGTCTACAACCGGCCGACCATCGCGGCGTTGGCCGCATGGCTGGACGACAACACGGAAGGCGCCCAGGCGCTGGACCTGTCGCGCGAGCTCGACCTGCCGGCGTACATCCAGCCCCATGTGGCCCTGCCGCCGTTGATCGCAAAGCGCGTGTTCCTGACCGGCGCCAGCGGCTTCGTCGGCAGCCACCTGCTGGCCGCGCTGCTGCGCGATACCGCTGCCCGCGTGGTCTGCCACGTGCGCGCCGCCGACGAGGAGGCCGGCCGGCGTCGCCTGCAGCTCACGCTGGCGCAGCGGCAGCTCGGCGCGATCTGGGACGACGCGCGCATCAAGGTCGTGACCGGCGATCTCGGCAAGCCGCGCCTGGGGCTGGACGACAGCGCGGTGCAGCTGGTGCGCGAGGGCTGCGACGCCATCTACCACTGCGCGGCGCAGGTGGACTTCCTGCATCCCTACGCGAGCCTGAAGCCGGCCAATGTCGACAGCGTGGTCACGCTGCTCGAATGGACCGCGCAGGGCCGGCCGAAGAGCATGCACTACGTGTCGACGCTGGCGGTGATCGACCAGAACAACGGCAAGGAAGGCGCCACCGTCACCGAGCAGTCGGCGCTGGCCTCCTGGCGCGGGCTGGTCGACGGCTACAGCCAGAGCAAGTGGGTGGGCGACGCGCTGGCGCGCGAGGCGCAGTCGCGCGGCATGCCGGTGGCGATCTACCGGCTGGGCGCGGTCACGGGCGACCACACGCATGCGATCTGCAACGCCGATGACCTGATCTGGCGCGTGGCGCATCTCTATGCCGACCTCGAAGCCATTCCCGACATGGACCTGCCACTGAACCTCACGCCGGTGGACGACGTTGCGCGCGCCATCCTCGGCCTCGCGGCACTGCAGTCCTCGTGGGGCCAGGTGTTCCACCTGACGAGCCAGGAGGCGCTGCGGGTGCGCGACATTCCGGCCGTGTTCGAGCGGCTCGGCATGCGGCTCGAACCCGTCGGGCTCGAACCGTGGCTGCAGCGCGCGCATGCGCGGCTCGCCGTGGGGCAGGACCGCGACCTCGCAGCGGTGCTGGCGATTCTCGACCGCTACGACACCTCGGCCACGCCGCCGAAGGTGAGCGGCGAGGCCACGCACGCGCAGCTGCAGGCCATCGGCGCGGCGATCCGCCCGGTGGACCGCGACCTGCTGCAGCGCTACTTCGTCGACCTGGGCATCGACACCAAGGCGCGCCCTCCGGTCGAGACCAGCGCGTCGCAGGTGGCCTGAGATGGCGCGCTACCTCATCGCGGCAACCGCGCTGCCGGGACACGTGCTGCCGATGCTGGCCATCGCCCAGCATCTGGTGGGCCTCGGGCACGAGGTGCGGGTGCACACGGCGAGCCGCTTCCGCGCGCAGGCCGAGGCCACCGGCGCGGGCTTCACGCCCTTCGACGCCTCCATCGACTTCGATCACCACGAACTCGACCAGCGCTTTCCGCAGCGCCAGCGGCTGCCGTCGGCGCATGCGCAGCTGTGCTTCGGGCTCAAGCACTTCTTCGCCGACGCCATGGCGGCGCAGCGGGCCGGGCTGGAGGCGATCCTGCGCGACTTCGCGGCTGACGCGATCGTGGTCGACACCATGTTCTGCGGCACCTTCCCGCTGCTGCTGGGGCCGCGCGAGCAGCGCCCGGCCATCGTGGCCGTCGGCATCTCGGCGCTGCCGCTGTCGAGCTGCGACACCGCCTTCTTCGGCACCGCGCTGCCGCCGTCGTCCACGCCGGAAGGGCGGGTGCGCAACCGCGCGATGAACGCCAACCTCAGGCAGGCGATGTTCGGCGAGGTGCAGCGCTACTTCGACGCGCTGCTGACTTGCGCGGGCCTGCCGGCCCTGCCGGAGTTCTTCATCGACGCGATGGTGAAGCTGCCGGACCTGTACCTGCAGCTCACCTCCGAATCCTTCGAATACCCGCGCAGCGACCTGCCTGCCTCGGTGCGCTTCGTCGGTCCGCTGCTCGCGCCGGCCAGCCGCGACTTCGTGGAGCCCGACTGGTGGCACGAGCTGGACGACGGCCGAGCCGTGGTGCTGGTGACGCAGGGCACGCTGGCCAACCAGAACCCGGCGCAGCTGATCGGGCCGACCCTGCAGGCGCTGGCCGGCGCCGGCGACATCCAGGTCATCGCGACCACCGGCGGCCCGCAGCCCGAAGCACTGAACATGGCGGTGCCGGCGAATGCGCGCGTGCTGCCCTTCCTGCCCTACGACCGGCTGCTGCCCAAGGTGCACGCGATGGTGACCAACGGCGGCTACGGCTCGGTCAATCATGCGCTGAGCCTCGGCGTGCCGCTGGTGGTGGCTGGCGCCACCGAGGAGAAGCCCGAGATCGCCGCGCGCGTAGCGTGGTCGGGGGCAGGCATCAACCTGGGCAACGGACAGCCCACCGCGCGCCAGATCGGCGACGCGGTGCGCAGGCTGCTGAACGACCCCGCCTACCGCCAGCGCGCGGGCGTGCTGCGCGACGACTTCGCGCGGCATCACGCGCTCACCGGGATATCGGCCGCGCTCGAGGCGCTGCGCGAGGCCGCTGCTGCCGAATCCGTGGAAATGGCCTGATTGAAGACGAACCCCGCAAGGAAACCGACGATGAGCAACCCGTTTGACGACAAGAACGGCACCTTCCAGGTGCTGGTGAACGACGAAGGCCAGCACTCGCTGTGGCCCGCCTTCATCGACGTGCCCGCCGGCTGGAAGGTGGCGCTGCCCGCCACCGACAGGGCCGCCTGCGGCGCCTACATCGAGGCGAACTGGACGGACATGCGCCCGCGCTCCCTTGCGGCGAAGGATCTCGATGCTGCCGGCGCATGAGGGTGTTCGCCCTGCACCGGCGCGGCGCCGCATGGGCATATGCGGCGCGTCTGCGCTCGTCCGCGGCCGGTGATGTGAGCGCCGCCTCCGGCGAGCGGAAGGAACGCGCCGGCTCGGCCGAAGGGAGGCGGGAAAAGCCGCGGCAGCGGGGCGGGCCGAGCCGGCGATGAGCGTCTTCTCTGCCTGGCCGTACTTCGTGCTCGTGCTGGTGGTGCTCGGCGCGATGGCGCTCCCGGTGTTCCGCGCGGCCGACGAGCCGCGGCACAGTTCACGCGACCACCGCACCGCCACGCTCGACGGGCTGCGCGGCTTTCTCGCGCTGAGCGTGTTCGTGCATCACCTGATGGTGACCCATGGCTACATCGAGCATGGCGAGTGGACTTTTCCGCCCTCGGGCTTCCACACGCTGCTGGGGCAGGCGGGCGTGGGCGTCTTCTTCATGATCACCGGCTTCCTGTTCTGGGGAAAGCTGCTCGACGCGAAGGGGCGGCCGGACTGGCGCGGCCTGTATGCCGGCCGGCTCTGGCGCATCGGCCCGACTTATCTGCTGGCGGTGGGCTTGATGTTTCTTGTGGTCGCATGGCGCACCGGCTTCGAGCTCAGGGAGCCGGTGTGGTCCCTGCTCGGCGCAGTGCTGCAGTGGCTGGCCCTCGGCATCTGGCCGCTGCAGCCGGACATCAACGGCTATGCCGGCACGACGCTGATCCTCGCTGGCGTGACGTGGACGGTCTTCGTGGAGTGGCTGTTCTACGGGGCGCTGCGGCCGATGGCGCCGCTCGCGCGCGGCGATCGCACACCCCGGTTCGTGCTCGGCCTTATGCTGCTGCTGTGCCTGCCCTTGCTGTGCTTCGCAGCGCTGTCGCCGGGCGCCACGCCCTCGCGGCCTACGCTCGCGCTGGTGATCGGGGCACTGGCCTGGGTGCTGGCATCGTTTCTCATGGGCATGCTGTCGGCCTGGCTGGTTCGGCGCGGCGGGCCGAAGCTGCCGCAGCGATCGGCTTCACTGCTCGCGCTGGCCTGCCTTGGAGGCGTCTTCCTGGGCTTCGAGCACATGGTCGGTCCAGTGCAGGTGCTGCTGCTCTGGGTGTTCTTCCACCTGGTGTGCACCGGCAGCACCCTCTTCGGCCTGCTGGCCACGCGCGCGGCCCGGCGCATGAGCACGGCGAGCTACAGCATCTACCTGCTGCAGGGGCTGGTGCTGACGCTGGTGTTCGGCCTGCGGCCGGTGAGAGAGTTCGCGATGGCCGGGGCGATGCAGTACTGGCTGGTGGGCACCGCCTGCGCGCTGCTGCTGGTGGCGGCCTCGGTGGTCAGCTACCGGCTGGTCGAGAAGCCGGGAATCGCGCGGGGCCGGCGCCTGCGGGCCGGGCCGCGCGGGATGCCCGCGGCGCAGGCGGCGGGGCCTTGAACGGGGGATGGCCGTGGTCCTGAAGACCCCAGGCCATCCTCGTCACACACCCTTGCGCATAATTGACGCAAGCTATGACTCTCACCGAACTCAAATACATCGTCGCAGTGGCCCGCGAAAGGCACTTCGGCAAGGCGGCCGAGGCCTGCTACGTTTCACAGCCGACCCTCTCGGTTGCGATCAAGAAGCTCGAGGACGAACTCGAGGTCAAGCTCTTCGAGCGCAGTGCCGGCGAAGTGACCGTCACGCCGCTGGGCGAGCAGATCGTGCAGCAGGCCCAGAGCGTGCTCGACCAGGCAGCCAGCATCAAGGAGATCGCCAAGCGCGGCAAGGACCCGCTGGCCGGCCCGCTGAACCTGGGCGTGATCTACACCATCGGCCCGTACCTGCTGCCCGACCTCGTGCGCCAGGTGATCGCGCGCACGCCGCAGATGCCCTTGGTGCTGCAGGAGAACTTCACCGCCAAGCTGCTGGAGATGCTGCGCGCGGGCGAGATCGACTGCGCCATCATGGCCGAGCCCTTTCCCGACACCGGCCTCGCGATGGCGCCGCTGTACGACGAGCCCTTCATGGCGGCGCTGCCCAACAAGCACAAGTTCGCCGACCGCGAATCCATCACGTCCGAAGAACTGCAGAGCGAGACCATGCTGCTGCTGGGCACCGGCCACTGCTTTCGCGACCACGTGCTGGAGGTGTGCCCGGAGTTCGCGCGCTTCTCGAGCAACGCCGAGGGCATCCGCAAGAGCTTCGAGGGCTCGTCGCTCGAGACCATCAAGCACATGGTGGCCTCGGGCATGGGCGTGACGCTGGTGCCGCGCCTGTCGGTGCCGGCCGATGCGCTCAAGCCCAAGGTCAAGGGCCGCAAGGAGGCCGAGCAGATGGTGCGCTACCTGCCGGTGCGCGACGCGCAGGACCGCGACCCGCCCACGCGCCGCGTGGTGCTCGCATGGCGGCGCACCTTCACGCGCTACGAGGCCATCGCCGCGCTGCGCAACGCGATCTATGCGTGCGAGCTGCCGGGCGTGAAGCGCCTTTCGTAGCGGATCGAATGTCGAGAACTTGGCCTACGCGAGGGCTGTTTTGAATCGTTGATCGCTGAGATAGAGTGGCACTGTTGCGAAGCCGCGTGCCGGCTTCCAGAATCGAAGCGAACACCCCCTCCAAGAACTCGACTGAAGAAAAGGATCTCCCGCCATGGCCAAAGACTCCAAGAAACCATCGTCAGCAGCTTCCGCCGGCAAGGTGCCCAAGAAGGGCGGCAAGCAGGTCGCGCAGGAGTCGGGCAGCCGCAATGCGCCCATCATCAACATCGGCATCGAGCGCCAGGACCGCGCCGCCATCGCCGAAGGCCTGAGCCGCGTGCTGGCCGACACCTACACGCTGTACCTCACCACGCACAACTTCCACTGGAACGTGACGGGCCCGCACTTCAACTCGCTGCACGCGATGTTCATGCAGCAGTACACCGAGCTGTGGGGCGCGACCGACGTGATCGCCGAGCGGATCCGCGCACTGGGCCACTACGCCCCTGGCTCGTACGCCGAGTTCAGCAAGATCGCCACCGTGCCCGACGTGCCGCAGAACCCGCCCAAGGCGATGGAGATGGTGCGCATCCTGGTGAAGGGCCACGAGACCGTGTCGCGCATCGCGCGCGAATTCATTCCTGTCGCCGAAGAAGCCGGCGACGACCCGACGGCCGACATGCTGACCGCGCGCTGCACGGTGCACGATCAGACGGCCTGGATGCTGCGTTCCCTCCTTGAAGACTGATTCCGCTCCTCCCGTCATCGCGCCCGCGGTTCGCCGCGGGCGTTTTGCGTTGTATCTCGACCTGATCCGCTGGAACCGCCCGGCGGGCTGGCTGCTGCTGCTGTGGCCCACGCTGGGCGCGCTGTGGTTCGCGGCCGGCGGCTGGCCGGGCTGGCACTTGCTCATCGTGTTCACGCTCGGCACCTTCCTCATGCGCAGCGCCGGCTGCTGCGTGAACGACGTGGCCGATCGCGACTTCGACCGTCACGTGAAGCGCACGGCGCAGCGGCCCGTCACCAGCGGCGAGCTGTCGGTCAAGGAGGCGCTGGGGCTGGGCGTGGTGCTGGCGCTGGTGTCCTTCGGGCTGGTGCTCACGACCAACCGCACGACGGTACTGTGGTCGTTCGCGGCGCTGGCCATCACGCTGGTTTATCCCTTCGCCAAGCGCTTCGTCTCGGTGCCGCAGGCGGTCCTGGGTATCGCCTTCAGCTTCGGCATTCCGATGGCCTTCGCGGCGGTGCAGTCGACCGTGCCGCTCTTTGCGGCGGTGCTGCTCGCGGGCAACCTGTTCTGGGTGCTGGCCTACGACACCGAATACGCGATGGTCGACCGCGACGACGACCTGAAGATCGGCATGAAGACATCGGCCATCACCTTCGGCCGCTTCGATGTCGCGGCGGTAATGGCGAGCTACGCGATCTTCCTCGCGGTCTGGACCTGGGCAGGCGCCAGCCGTTCGCTGGGCGTGCTGTTTTATGTTGGCATCGCGGTGGCCGCGGCGCAGGCGCTGTGGCACTGGCGGCTGATCCACGACCGCACGCGCGAAGGCTGCTTCAAGGCATTCCGGCTGAACCACTGGCTGGGCTTCACCGTATTCGCCGGTGTCGTGGCCGGCTACGCGCTGCGTTGAGCACGCCGCGCTGCCCGGCGGGCTTCGTGGCTCTATCCAACGAGTTGTTCAGTCGCGGCCGAATTCTTCGCCCAGTTCGGCAGCGCGCTTCTGTGCCGCGCGGATCGCGGTCTTGAACTGCGACTTCACGTCCGCCGCCTGCAGCGAGGTGATGGCCGCGTAGGTGGTGCCGCCCTTGGAGGTCACGCGCTCGCGCAGCACCGACGGCGGCTCGGTCGCGCTGTGCGCCAGCGCCGAGGCGCCGGTGAAGGTGCCGATGGCCAGCCGCTGGGCCTGCTCGGGCGAGAGGCCCATCTCGACGCCGGCCTCGGTCATTGCCTCGATGAAATAGAACACGTAGGCCGGGCCGGAGCCGGACATGGCGGTGACTGCATCGAGGGCGGGTTCGGTGTCCACCCAGAGCAGTTCGCCGGTAGGCGCCAGCAACTGGCCGACCATCGAGCGGTCGCTGCCTTCGACGCCGGGGCGGGCGTACAGGCCTGTCATGCCCTTGCCCACCAGCGCGGGTGTGTTGGGCATGGCGCGCACCACGCGCTCGGTGCCGAGCCAGCGGGCGATGCTGTCGGACGGAATGCCCGCGGCCACGCTCAGGTGCAGGGCATCGGCGGCGAAGGCGCGCACCGGCCTGGCGGCTTCGGCGAAGGTCTGGGGCTTGACCGCCCACACCACCACGCCGCAGCGCGACAGCGCCTCGCTCGCCTCGGCCCTGGCGACGATGCCGAAGGACTGGGCCAGCTTCTTCCGGGCCTCCTCGAAGGGCTCGACCACCTCGAAGGCATCCGCCGGGGTGCCTTGCTGGATCAGGCCGCCGATGATGGCGCTGGCCATGTTGCCACCCCCGATGAAGGCGACGGGAGGCAGCGGCGCAGGGCCGGTGCGGGGCAGGAAGGTCACGGCGATGGTCATGGTCGGTCGGCGTATTCGAAGGCGGCGAACTGGGTGATTTGAAGCGGATTGAAATTGTCGTCGCTCACGACCACCAGCATGCGCCTGCCGCCGGGCAGCGGCGGGCCCCAGCACATGCCTTCGGTGTTGTCGAGCCGGGAGAGGCCCAGCGTGGCGAAGTCGGCCACCAGGGTCTTGGCTGCCGGCCGGTGGTTGCCGGGCGCCAGCGCATCGACCGCGAGCACGTCGCTGGCGGCGCGGGTGTCTATTTCATACAGGCGCAGCGAATTGCCGCGGCCGGTGGCGTAGGCGCGCTCCAGCACCAGCATGCGGTCGGCGTCGAGCATCAGGATCTCGCTCACGCCGTTGTCGGCGTAGCTTCCGGGAACGAGCGGGCGCAGCGGGATGGCGTCGGGAACGTAGGCGATCTGGCGGTCGGGCTGGCCGGTGTCCAGGTCGATCCGTGTGAAGCGGCAGGGACCGCCGGTGGCGTCCACGGCGGGTTCGGGGCCGTCCTGGATCAGGGCGTTTTCCATCGCCAGCCAGGCGAAGCGGCCGTCGGGCGTGAGGCCGACGCCCTCGAAGGTCAGGTTGTCGCGCGGGCCGCGGCGCTTTGCCGGATCGGGCTGGAACATCGCCGGCATCCGGAATTCGCGCAGAAAACGGCCGTCGCGGGCCGATTCGTACAAGGCCGGGCCGAAGCCACGTGCGACGTCCCCCTCGCTGGTCCACAGCAGGGTGTTGGTGGCGGGGCGCAGCCGAAGGGCTTCAGGATCGGGCACAGGCAGGCCGTCGACCGCGTTGCGGCGGTTGGGCCAGGGACCGCCGCCCGGGCGTTGCAGCTGCACCACGCCGGTCGACTCCGGCGGCGCGACCTGCGGGGAGGGCCAACGGGCGGTGTAGTAGCGGACGGGGGCAAGACCTGATCGGTCGTCGCTGATGAGCAGGTACTCACCTCGGATTGGGTCGTAGTCGATGCCCGAGAGGCCTCCGGCCGTGGTTCCCTCTATATGAAGGCGGTGCGGCCAACGCGCTTCGGCGACGAGGCGCAGCCGGCCGGGGTCCGGGTTCGGTGTCGCGCCACCTTTGCAACCGGCCAGTGCCAGCCCCGCGAAGCCGACCCCGGCGGCCAGCAGACGCCGGCGCTGTATTGACGAGGTCGAAAGAACGGGGTTTTCGGGCGCTTGCACGCCCCGGAGTCTAGTGGCAGTGCTGGACAGCAAGCAGGGTTGTTGACTTCCGGCTTCTCGCGTGCAACAATCGCGGGCTTCGCTTTCAAAAGGCGAAGCTTTCAGCCCAAAGCGAAAGTGTCCCGAGTGGTTCGGGGCATGGACGACGGGCCCAAGACTGACTGATTTGCCTCCCTCCTGGATGCACATCGGTACAAGTTGGGAATATCAAGAAATGATCCAAACTGAATCCCGGCTCGAAGTGGCCGACAACACGGGCGCGAAATCCGTCCTGTGTATCAAGGTGCTCGGTGGCTCCAAGCGGCGTTATGCCAGCGTGGGCGACGTCATCAAGGTCAGCATCAAGGAAGCCGCTCCGCGTGGTCGCGTCAAGAAGGGCGAGATCTACAGCGCAGTGGTGGTCCGCACCGCCAAGGGCATCCGTCGCGCCGACGGTTCGCTCGTCAAGTTCGACGGCAACGCAGCAGTGTTGCTCAACGCCAAGCTGGAGCCCATCGGCACCCGCATCTTCGGACCGGTCACGCGCGAACTGCGCACCGAGAAGTTCATGAAGATCGTGTCGCTGGCCCCCGAAGTTCTCTAAGGACACAACGCCATGAACAAGATTCGCAAGGGCGACCAGGTCATCGTGTTGGCCGGCCGCGACAAGGGCAAGCGGGGCACCGTCTCGCTGCGCAAGGACGACTCGCATGTGGTCGTCGAAGGCATCAACCTCGTCAAGAAGCACACCAAGCCGAACCCCCTGAAGGGTACGACCGGTGGCATCGTCGAGAAGGCCATGCCGATTCATCAGTCCAACGTGGCGATCTTCAACGCCGCGACCGGCAAGGCCGATCGCGTGGGCGTCAAGGTCTCGCAGGATGCTGACGGCAAGCGCGTGGCTGTTCGCGTGTTCAAGTCGAGCGGCGAAGAAATCAAGTTCGCCTAAGAGGTACTCACATGGCACGTCTCCAACAACACTATCGCGAAAAGATCGCGAAAGACCTGACGGAAAAGTTCGGCTACACGTCGCCGATGCAGGTTCCGCGCCTCACCAAGATCACCCTGAACATGGGCGTGGGTGAAGCAGTCGCCGACAAGAAGGTCCTCGACAACGCCGTCGCCGACCTGACCAAGATCGCCGGCCAGAAGCCCGTGGTCACCAAGTCGAAGAAGGCCATCGCCGGCTTCAAGATCCGCGAAAACCAGCCGATCGGCTGCATGGTCACGCTGCGTGGCGTGCACATGTACGAATTCCTGGATCGCTTCGTGACCATCGCGCTGCCGCGCGTTCGCGACTTCCGTGGTATCTCCGGCCGTGCTTTCGATGGCCGTGGCAACTACAACATCGGCGTCAAGGAACAGATCATTTTCCCCGAGATCGAGTACGACAAGGTCGATGCCCTGCGCGGTCTCAATATCAGCATCACGACGACGGCCAAGACCGACGAAGAAGCCAAGGCTCTTCTCGCCGGCTTCCGTTTCCCGTTCAAGAACTGAGGTGACCTGTGGCTAAAGCATCTTTGATCCAGCGCGAACTCAAGCGCGACAAGCTGGTTGCCAAGTTCGCAGCGAAGCACGCCGAACTGAAGGCGGCTTCCAACGACCTGAAGAAGACCGAGGAAGAGCGCGCCGCTGCTCGCCTGGCGCTGCAGAAGCTGCCGCGCAACGCGAACCCCACGCGCCAGCGCAACCGTTGCGAAATCACCGGTCGTCCCCGTGGCACCTTCCGTCAATTCGGTCTGGCCCGCGCCAAGATCCGCGAACTGGCTTTCAACGGCGACATCCCCGGTGTCACCAAGGCCAGCTGGTAAGCCAGGCAGGAGCAAACAACATGAGCATGAGTGATCCCATTGCCGACCTGCTGACGCGTATCCGCAACGCGCAGATGGTGGCGAAGCCCACCGTGTCGGTCCCGTCTTCCAAGGTGAAGATCGCGATCGCACAAGTCCTGAAGGACGAGGGCTACATCGACGGCTTCCAGGTCAAGACCGAAGCCGGCAAGAGCGAACTGGAAATCTCGCTGAAGTACTACGCTGGCCGTCCGGTCATCGAGCGCATCGAGCGTGTGAGCCGCCCTGGCCTGCGTGTCTACAAGGCCAGCGCTTCCATTCCGCAAGTCCAGAACGGCCTCGGCGTCGCCATCGTCACGACCCCCAAGGGCGTGATGACCGACCGCAAGGCTCGCGCCTCCGGTGTCGGCGGCGAAGTCCTGTGCTACGTCGCCTAGCCGAGACATCGAGGAGTAACTGAAATGTCCCGAGTAGGAAAATCGCCGGTCGCCATCCCCGCAGGCGTGGATGTGTCGATCAAGGAAGACCAGATCAGCGTCAAGGGTACGGGCGGCACGCTCAACCTCGCGCGCAACGCGCTGGTCAACGTCGTCAGCAAGGACGGCAAGCTGAGCTTCGAGCCCGCCAACGAATCGCGTGAAGCCAACGCGATGAGCGGCACGGTTCGCCAGCTCGTGAACAACATGGTGGTCGGTGTGACCAAGGGCTTCGAGAAGAAGCTCAGCCTGATCGGCGTGGGCTACAAGGCCGCCGCCCAGGGCGCCAAGCTGAACCTCCAGGTCGGCTACTCGCACCCCGTCAACATCGACATGCCGCAAGGCATCACGGTGGCGACGCCTACCCCGACCGAAGTCGTGGTCAAGGGCGCAGACCGCCAGCGCGTCGGCCAGGTGGCCGCTGAGATCCGTGCCGTTCGTCCGCCAGAGCCCTACAAGGGCAAGGGCATCCGCTATGCGGACGAGAAGATCGTGATCAAAGAGACCAAGAAGAAGTAAGGGGCAGCAAAATGATGTTGACCAAAAAAGCACAGCGTCTCCGCCGCTCGCGCCAGACCCGCATCCGCATCGCGACGCAGGGCGTGGCCCGTCTGACGGTGAATCGCACCAACCTGCACATCTACGCCACCGTCATCTCCGGCGACGGCGCCAAGGTGATTGCAACCGCATCGACGGCAGAAGTCGAAGTGCGTACCTCGCTCGGCGGTTCGGGCAAGGGCGGCAACGCTGCCGCCGCCACCGCCGTCGGCAAGCGCATCGCTGAAAAGGCGAAGGCAGCCGGCATCGAGAAGGTCGCTTTCGACCGCGCAGGTTTCGCCTACCACGGCCGCGTCAAGGCGCTGGCCGAAGCCGCCCGCGAAGCCGGCCTGCAGTTCTAACCGGACACGAGATTCAAAATGGCAAAGATTCAGGCAAGAGCTCAGAACGAAGGCCCTGAGGACGGTTTGCGCGAGAAGATGATCGCGATCAACCGCGTCACCAAGGTGGTGAAGGGTGGTCGTATCCTCGGTTTCGCAGCACTCACCGTGGTCGGTGACGGCGATGGCCGCGTCGGCATGGGCAAGGGCAAGTCGAAGGAAGTGCCCGCTGCAGTGCAGAAGGCAATGGAAGAAGCGCGTCGCAACCTGCTGAAGGTTTCGATCAAGAACGGCACGCTGCACCACCAGGTGCAAGGCCACCACGGCGCTTCGACGGTCGTGATGTACCCGGCTCCCAAGGGTACCGGCATCATCGCCGGCGGCCCGATGCGCGCCGTGTTCGAAGTGATGGGTATCACCGACATCGTGGCCAAGAGCCATGGTTCGTCGAACCCCTACAACATGGTTCGCGCCACGCTCGACGGGTTGAAGAACTCGACGACCGCCAGCGAAGTGGCTGCCAAGCGCGGCCTGACCGTCGAAGAAATCTTCGCCTGAGCGCAGGCCGTCGCAAGCCTCAAGGAAGCATTCAAATGACGCAACAACAGACCCTCAAGGTGCAACTGGTCAAGAGCCCGATCGGCACCAAGGAATCGCATCGCGCGACCGTGCGCGGCCTCGGCCTGCGCAAGCTCAACAGCGTGAGCGAGCTGCAAGACACGCCCGCAGTGCGCGGCATGATCAACAAGATCAGTTATCTGGTCAAAGTCCTGTAAGAGAGACTGATATGGAACTCAATGGCATCAAGCCGGCGGATGGCGCCAAGCACGCCAAGCGCCGTGTCGGCCGCGGTATCGGTTCCGGCCTGGGCAAGACCTCGGGTCGCGGCCACAAGGGCCAGAAGTCGCGCGCAGGCGGTTTCCACAAGGTCGGCTTCGAAGGCGGTCAAATGCCGCTGCAGCGTCGCCTGCCGAAGCGTGGCTTCAAGTCGCACCTGCTGAAGTTCAACGCCGAAGTCACGCTGACCGCTCTCGAGCAGCTCGGCCTGGCCGAAGTGGACATCCTGGCGCTGAAGCAAGCCGGCCTCGTGGGCCAGCTCGCCAAGGTCGTCAAGGTCGTGAAGACCGGTGAGCTCACCAAGGCCGTCAAGCTGACGGGCGTGGGCGCAACGGCTGGCGCCAAGGCTGCGATCGAAGCGGCCGGCGGCAGCATCGCCTGATCACCATCGGACTGAAAGAAGTTCTTCGTGGCAACTAACGCGGCAACGATCGCAAAAACAGGCAAGTTCGGCGACCTCCGTCGTCGGCTGGTCTTTTTGCTGCTCGCGCTCGTGGTCTACCGGATTGGCGCGCACATTCCTGTGCCGGGTATCAACCCGGACCAGCTGGCTGCGCTGTTCCAGGGCCAGCAGGGCGGCATTCTGAGCCTGTTCAACATGTTCTCGGGCGGTGCGCTGTCGCGCTTCACCGTGTTCGCGTTGGGGATCATGCCGTACATCTCGGCGTCGATCATCATGCAGCTGATGACCTACGTGCTTCCGACCTTCGAGCAATTGAAGAAGGAAGGCGAGGCCGGCCGCCGCAAGATCACGCAGTACACGCGCTATGGCGCGCTGGGCCTGGCCCTGTTCCAGTCGTTCAGCATCGCGGTGGCTCTCGAGTCGTCGGCAGGCCTGGTGATTTCTCCCGGCTTCGGCTTCCGCATCACCGCCATGGTGAGTCTGACTGCAGGTTCCATGTTCCTGATGTGGCTCGGCGAGCAGATCACCGAACGCGGCCTGGGCAACGGCATCTCGATCCTGATCTTCGCGGGTATCGCGGCCGGCCTGCCCAATGCCATCGGCGGCCTGCTGGAGCTGGTGCGTACCGGCGCCATGAACGTGATCGTCGCGCTCTTCATCGTCGCCGTGGTGGTGCTGGTCACCTACTTCGTGGTGTTCGTGGAACGCGGCCAGCGCAAGATCCTCGTGAACTATGCGCGGCGCCAGGTCGGCAACAAGGTGTATGGCGGCCAGTCGTCGCACCTGCCGCTGAAGCTGAACATGGCTGGCGTGATCCCGCCGATCTTCGCCTCGTCGATCATCCTGCTGCCGGCGACGGTGGTCGGCTGGTTCAGCACCGGTGACGGCGGTTTCCGCTGGATCAAGGACGTCGCCAGCGCGCTGCGTCCTGGCGAGCCGATCTACGTGCTGCTGTATGCCGCTGCGATCGTTTTCTTCTGCTTCTTCTACACGGCACTCGTGTTCAACAGCAAGGAAACGGCCGACAACCTGAAGAAGAGTGGTGCATTCATCCCGGGTATCCGTCCGGGTGACCAGACCGCTCGCTACATCGACAAGATCCTGGTTCGACTGACGCTGGCTGGCGCGGTGTACATCACCTTCGTCTGCCTGCTGCCGGAGTTCCTGATCCTGAAGTACAACGTGCCGTTCTACTTCGGTGGTACCTCCCTGCTGATCATCGTGGTCGTCACGATGGACTTCATGGCCCAGGTGCAAAACTACATGATGTCCCAGCAGTACGAATCGCTGCTGAAGAAGGCGAACTTCAAGACATCGTAGGGCTGTGTTTCAGTATTGAGTCCGGGCGGTAGACCGCCACGTTAAACAGTTTTAGGAGAGTGAAATGAGAGTTTCGGCTTCGGTCAAAACCATCTGCCGTAATTGCAAGGTCATCCGCCGCAAGGGTGTGGTGCGCGTGATCTGCACCGACCCGCGCCACAAGCAGCGCCAGGGTTGATTGAAGAGTATTAGAGGACGCACATGGCACGTATTGCTGGCATCAACATCCCGCCGCACAAGCACGCTGAAATCGGCCTGACCGCCATCTTCGGCATCGGTCGCACCCGCGCCCGCCAGATCTGCGAAGCGAGCGGCATCGAGTATTCGAAGAAGATCAAGGATCTGACCGACGCCGATCTCGAGAAGATCCGCGACCAGATCGCCCTGTTCACGATCGAAGGCGACCTGCGTCGCGAGACGACGATGAACATCAAGCGCCTGATGGACATCGGCTGCTACCGCGGCTTCCGTCACCGTCGCGGCCTGCCGATGCGCGGCCAGCGCACGCGCACCAACGCCCGCACCCGCAAGGGTCCGCGCAAGGCTGCGCAGTCCCTGAAGAAATAAGGATAGAACAGCATGGCTAAAGCACCTGCAAACAACGCCGCACAGCGCGTTCGCAAGAAGGTTCGCAAGAACGTCGCGGACGGTATCGCTCACGTGCACGCTTCGTTCAACAACACCATCATCACGATCACCGACCGCCAGGGCAACGCCCTGTCGTGGGCTTCGTCGGGTGGCCAGGGCTTCAAGGGCTCGCGCAAGTCGACGCCGTTCGCTGCGCAGGTCGCTTCCGAAGTGGCCGGCCGTGCTGCTGTCGAACAAGGCATCAAGAACCTCGACGTCGAGATCAAGGGCCCCGGCCCCGGTCGCGAATCGTCGGTGCGCGCACTGGCTGCGCTCGGCATCCGGATCAACTCGATCGCCGACGTGACGCCCGTTCCGCACAACGGCTGCCGTCCCCAGAAGCGTCGCCGCATCTGATCGTCAGTCCGCAAGGCGCAGCCGGCTTTGAATAGCGGCTGCGCGTTTGTTTTTTTACTAAGCCCACCGCCATCGGCATTCCGCTGATGGCTCCCGCAGGCAACTGCGGCAGATGACACAAAGGAAAAATCGTGGCACGTTACCTCGGCCCCAAGGCCAAACTTTCCCGCCGTGAAGGCACCGACCTGTTCCTGAAGAGCGCTCGTCGTTCGATCCAGGACAAGGCCAAGTTCGACTCCAAGCCCGGCCAGCACGGCCGCACCTCGGGTCAGCGTACCTCCGACTACGGCCTGCAGCTGCGCGAGAAGCAGAAGGTCAAGCGCATGTACGGCGTGCTCGAGAAGCAGTTCCGCCGCTACTTCGAAGAAGCCGATCGCCGCCGTGGCAACACCGGTGCCAACCTGCTGTTCATTCTCGAATCGCGCCTGGACAACGTCGTCTACCGCATGGGCTTCGGCTCGACCCGCGCCGAAGCGCGCCAGCTCGTGTCGCACAAGGCGATCACGGTGAACGGCCAGTCGGTCAACATCCCGTCGTACCTGGTCAAGACCGGCGACGTGATCGCCGTGCGGGAGAAGTCGAAGAAGCAGACCCGCGTTGTCGAAGCGCTGCAACTCGCCCAGCAAGTCGGTATCCCGGCATGGGTCGACGTGAATGCCGACAAGGCCGAAGGCACGTTCAAGAAGGTGCCCGATCGCGACGAATTCGCAGCCGACATCAACGAATCGCTGATCGTCGAACTGTATTCGCGTTGATTTTTTCTACCCGCCTGCGCTTCCACGCGCCGGCGGGAGATTGTTTTTGTTGTTCACGTTCCTGTTCCGCGCTTCGTCGCGGCTCAGGTGCTTCACCAGCCTTACCGGTGTAACGAGCCGGGGGTATTGAGAGGAAGTCTGCATGCAAACCACCCTGCTGAAACCCAAGACCATCCAGGTCGAGCAACTTGCCGCCAACAAGGCCAAGGTGACGCTCGAGCCTTTCGAGCGCGGCTATGGCCACACGCTCGGCAACGCGCTGCGTCGCGTTCTGCTGTCGTCCATGGTGGGCTACTCGGCCACCGAAGTCACGATCGCTGGCGTTCTGCATGAGTACTCGTCGATCGACGGCGTGCAGGAAGATGTCGTCAACATCCTGCTGAACCTCAAGGGCGTGGTGTTCAAGCTCCACAACCGCGACGAAGTCACGCTGAGCCTGCGCAAGGACGGCGAAGGCCCGGTCCTGGCCTCGGACATCCAGACCCCGCACGACGTCGAGATCATCAACCCCGACCATGTGATCGCCCACCTGTCGCAAGGCGGCAAGCTCGACATGCAGATCAAGGTCGAGAAGGGCCGCGGCTACGTGCCCGGCACGATGCGCCGCTACGCGGACGAGCCGACCAAGTCGATCGGCCGCATCGTCCTCGACGCCTCGTTCTCGCCCGTCAAGCGCGTGAGCTACACGGTCGAAAGCGCCCGCGTCGAGCAGCGCACCGACCTGGACAAGCTGCTGGTCGAAATCGAGACCAACGGTGCGATCACGGCCGAAGACGCAGTGCGCGCATCGGCTAAAATCCTGGTCGAGCAGCTCGCCGTGTTCGCGCAGCTCGAAGGCGGCGAACTCGCTGCGTTCGACGCTCCGGCTCCGCGCAGCGCACAGCAGTTCGATCCGATCCTGCTGCGCCCTGTCGACGAACTCGAACTGACGGTGCGTTCGGCCAACTGCCTGAAGGCCGAAAACATCTACTACATCGGTGACCTGATCCAGCGCACCGAGAACGAGCTGCTCAAGACCCCGAACCTGGGTCGCAAGTCGCTCAACGAAATTAAGGAAGTGCTTGCCTCGCGCGGCCTGACCTTGGGCATGAAGCTCGAAAGCTGGCCGCCGGCCGGCCTCGACAAGCGTTGATCATTTGAATTTTTTGAAAGAGGCCCCCTGAAAAGGGCCAGTGCACCGGGCAGTACCTGACACGGCTGCCTGTTTTTATAAAGTAAAGGAAAGCACCATGCGTCACGGACACGGACTCCGCAAACTCAACCGCACCAGCTCGCACCGCCTCGCGATGCTGCAGAACATGATGAATTCGCTCATCGAGCACGAAGTCATCAAGACCACGGTCCCCAAGGCCAAGGAACTGCGCCGCGTCATCGAGCCGATGATCACGCTCGCCAAGAAGCCCACCGTCGCCAACAAGCGCCTGGCCTTCGACCGCCTGCGCAACCGCGACGCCGTCGTGAAGCTCTTCGGCGACCTCGGCCCGCGTTTCGCAACGCGTCCGGGCGGCTACACCCGCATCCTGAAGATGGGCTTCCGCGTGGGTGACAATGCCCCGATGGCGCTCGTCGAACTGGTTGACCGTCCTGAAATTAAAGAAGACGCAGCCGAGCAAAACGCCGCTGAATAAGCTATAATCTAAGTCTGCCGCGCGATGGAGCAGCCTGGTAGCTCGTTGGGCTCATAACCCAAAGGTCGCAAGTTCAAATCTTGCTCGCGCAACCAAATTAAAAAGGCCCTTTGAGTAATCAAAGGGCCTTTTTCTTTGCCGATCTTTGTTTATCAATTGCCGGTGAATGACAAAAAGAAATGCCCTCGCAATGAGGGCATTTTTATTTCGGTCGGCGCAAGAGATCAGTCCGGGATGACCGCCGTCACTTCGATCTCCACCTTCGCCCGGTGCTCCACAAGCGCCGCCACCTGCACACAGGTCATGGCCGGGAAGTTGCGTCCCATCGCTTCGCGATAGACAGGCCCGAGCTCGCTGAGGCGGCGGCTGTATTCGTCACGGTCCGTCACATACCAGGTCATGCGCACCATGTGCTCGGGGCCCGCACCACCTGCGCGCAGCACTTCGACGATGTTGCGCAGCGCCAGGCCGCACTGGTCGATGAAGTCGTCCGACTCGAATTGCTGCTGTGCATTCCAGCCGATCTGGCCTCCGATGAACAGCATCGTTCCGCGAGCGGCGACGCCGTTCGCGTAGCCCTTGGGAGGCAGCCAGCCTTCGGGTTGCAGGAGTTTGTTGATCATGATGTCGTGTTGAGTTGTCTCAGTTTGAATCGTTGGAGCTTGCCGGTTTCCGTGCGCGGCAGCGCCGGCACGAACTCGATCTCCCTTGGGTATTTGAATGGTGCGATGGTCGCCTTCACGTGGTCCTGCAGCGCCTTCACAAGGGCTGCGTTGCCCTCGTTGCCGGGCTTGAGAACGCAGAATGCCTTCACGATCATGCCCCGCTCGGCATCGGGCTTGCCGATCACGCCGCATTCGGCCACGGCAGGATGCTTGAGCAGCGCATCCTCCACTTCCGGCCCGCCGACGTTGTAGCCGGCCGTGATGATCATGTCGTCCGCGCGTGCCTGGTAGAAGAAGTAGCCGTCGTCGTCCTGCACGAACGAATCTCCCGGATAGTTCCAGCCGTTCTTCACGTAGTCTGTCTGGCGCGGATCGTCGAGGTAGCGGCAGCCCACCGGCCCCTGCAGCGCAAGCTTGCCGACCGTGCCATGGGGCACCTCGTTGCCTTCGCCATCCACCACCTTCGCGGTGAAACCGGGCACTGCCTTGCCAACTGCCCCGCGGCGCACGTCGTTGCCCGCGGCAGAGATGTAGATGTGGAACACCTCGGTTCCGCCGATGCCATCCAGCATCTCGATGCCGGAAGCTTCCTTCCACAGCTGCCGTGTGGCATCGGGCAGGGCCTCGCCCGCGCTCACGCTGATGCGCAGGCTGGGCATGCCGTGCTGTTTCACGAACGGCGCCATCTGCCGGTAGAACGTGGGTGCCGTGTAGCAGATGGTCGCGCCGACCTCGTTGATGAGCTTCACCAGCCCCTCGGGCGTGAACGGCGCATCGGGGAAGTAGACGGAGGCGCCGGCCCACATCGGAAACACCAGCAGTCCTCCGAGCCCGAAGGTGAAGGCCAGCGGCGGCGAGCCCACCACGATGTCGTCGCTGCGCGCGCGGAGCACGTGGCGTGGCCAGGTCTCGCACATCGCGAGCACATCGCGGTGCGTGGTGACGGGCGCTTTCGGCTTGCCCGTGGTGCCCGAGGTGAAAGCCAGCAGCGCGATGTCATCGGATGCCGTGGGGCATGCCTTGAACACACCGTTCTTCTTCGCCGCGCGTGCCGAAAGCGAATCTTCCGCATCGGGCTTGTTGAATGCAACCACCGTGGCAAGCACCGGATGCGCCTGCTGCGCCAGCAGCAACTCATCGAGCAGCCGACCATCGCACAGCGCGGCCACTGGCTGCGATTTCTCGATGATGTCGCCCAGCTCCTTCGCGCGCAGCAGCGGCATCGTGGCCACCGCGATCAGCCCGGCCTTCACCACCGCCAGCCATGCCAGCGCCATCGCCACCGAATTGCCGCCGCGCAGCAGCACCCGGTTGCCCGGCACCAGCTTGAGATCTTCCACCAGCACCTGCGCGATGCGATTGACCTCGACGGCCGCCTGCGCATAGGTCAGCGTGCCCTGCGGCGAGCGCAGCATCGGCTTGTCGCCGAAACCCTTCGCTGCGGCCTTGTCGAGCAGCTCCTCGACCAGGTTGAGCTGGTCGGGCAGCTGCAGCTCGGGCAGGTCGTAGCGAAAGACGGGCAGCTGTGCCGCGGGCGGCAAGCGGTCGTGAACGAAGCGGTCGACTTGGGCAGACACGGTGTTTATCCCCGTAGAACGGATTTGCCGATGATCAGTTGTTGGACTTCCGTCGCGCCTTCGTAGATGCGCAGCGAGCGGATGTCGCGGTAGAGGCTTTCAACCTTCGTGCCAACCTTCACGCCGAGGCCGCCATGCATCTGCAGCGCCATGTCGATCACGCGGCTCGCGTTCTCGGTTGCGCACATCTTGGCCATCGCGGCGGCGGCCGACACGTCGCCCACTGCCGGTGCGCCGCGCCGCTCGGCGTCGTCGCGCATCCAGGCGGCGCGGTAGGTGAGCAGAGCGGCGCTGTCGATCAGCGCGGCCATCTCGCCGAGCTTGGCCTGCGTGAGCTGGAAGTCCGCCAGCGTCTGGCCGAACATTCGGCGCGTCTTCGAATGGGCGATCGCTTCCGCCAGCGCTCGCCGGCCCATGCCGAGCGCCGCACCGGCCACCGAGGCGCGGAAGATGTCGAGCGTGCGCATCGCGAGCTTGAAGCCGCCGTTGAGCTCGCCCAGCTGCGCGGAGCGCGGCACGACACAGTTCTCGAAGCGCAGCGTGGCCAGCGGGTGGGGTGCCATCACGTCGATGTGCGCGGAGGTGTCGAGGCCGGGCGTCGTCGCATCGACGATGAAGGCGGTGATGCCGCGCGTGCCGCCCGCCGGGTCGGTCTTCGCGAACACGCAGTAGAAGTCGGCGATGCCGCCGTTGCTGATCCAGGTCTTCTCGCCGTTCAGCTTCCAGCCGTCGGTGGTCGCCTCGGCGCGCATCGCCATCGCGCCCACGTCGGAGCCGGCCTCGGGCTCGCTGAGCGCGAAGGCCGCGATCTTGCCGCCCTTGGCAACGGCGGTCAGGTAATCGGCGTGCTGCTGCGGTGCGCCCGCGAGCGTGATCGCGCCGCTGCCCAGGCCCTGCATCGCGAAGGCGAAGTCGGCGAGCGGCGAGTGGTAGGCGAGCGTCTCGCGCAGCAGTACCAGGGCGCGCGAATCGAGCCGCTCCAGCGCGCCGCCGGAGCTGCCCGGCACGCAATAGCGCAGCCAGCCGCCGGCGCCTAGCCGCTGTACCCAGTCGCGGCAGGCCGCGCGGTCGTCGTGCTCGTCGACTTGTTGCGCGTCGGCCCAGGGCAGCAGGCCGTCGGCCAGCGTGCGGTGCGCGTCGTCGAAGAAGGGCAGCGCAAGGTGCGCCGTCGAGGGTGGTGCGGGAGCCTTGGTCATCATCGCGTCAGTCCCCGCCGAACACCGGCTTGCGCTTGGCCGCGAAGGCCTCGTAGGCGCGCTTGAAGTCTTCGGTCTGCATGCAGATGGCTTGTGCCTGCGCCTCGGCTTCGATGGCCTGGTCGATGGTCATCGACCATTCCTGCGACAACATCGTCTTCGTCATGCCGTGCGCGAAGGTCGGGCCTTCGGCCAGGTCGCGCGCGACCTTGGTGGCGGCCTCGAGCAGCGCATCGCTTTCGTACAGCGCGTTGAAGAATCCCCACGAATGGCCTTCCTGCGCCGTCATCGCGCGGCCGGTGAAGAGCAGTTCGGACGCACGGCCCTGGCCGATCACGCGCGGCAGCAGCGCGCAGGCGCCCATGTCGGCACCGGCGAGGCCCACGCGCGTGAAGAGGAACGCGGTGCGCGTGGCAGGCGAGCCGTAGCGCAGGTCGCAGGCCAGCGCGATCATCGCGCCGGCACCGGCGCACACGCCGTCGATCGCGCCGACGATGGGCTGCGGACAGGCACGCATCGCCTTCACCAGGTCGCCCGTCATGCGCGTGAACTCCAGCAGCTCGGGCATGCGCATGCCGGTCAGCGGGCCGATGATCTCGTGCACGTCGCCACCGGAACAGAAGTTGCCGCCCGCGCCGGTCACGACGATCGTCTTCACGTCGGTGGCGTAGACCAGCGCGCGGAACAGGTCGCGCAGCTCGCCGTACGAGTCGAAGGTCAGCGGGTTCTTGCGGTCGGGCCGGTTCAGCGTGATGGTGCCCACGCCGGCCTCGTAGCTCCATGCGAAGTGCTCGGCCTTGTAGGCTGCCTTGGGTTCGAATTGGGCGCGCATGGGATTGCCCGCGCCGATGTAGTGCTTCATTCGGTCTCCGCCATCAGTAGTTGGTTATGCGAGTGCTGCTTGACCTTGCCGAGCAGCTTGTGCAGTTGCGCGATCTCCTTGGCGCTGAGGCCCGCGAAGGCCTCGACGATCCAGTCCTCGTGCTGCTGCGCCATGTCGTTGAAGAGCTTGCGCCCGCGCGGCGTGAGGCGCACGCGCCATGCACGGCGGTCGCCCTCGACGTTGATGCGCTCCACCAGCCCTTCGGACACGAGCTGGTCGGTGATGCCGGTCACATTGCCGCCCGTCACCATCATGCGGCGCGAAAGCTCGTTCATCTTCAGCCCCTCGGGCGAGCGCTCGAGCTGGGACATCAGGTCGAAGCGCGGCAGCGTGGTGGCGAACTGCGAGCGCAGCTCGTTGCGCACCTGCTTCTCGATCAGCTGGGTGCAGGTGAGCAGCCGCAGCCAGAGCCGCAAGGCTTCGGGGTGCTCGGCATGCGCGCGCGCTTCGAGGTCCATCTCAGTGCGTCTCCTCGCTGTTCTGCGCGACCATCGCTGCATTGGCGGCCGCGGCGAGCTGCTGCTGCTTGGCGATCTCGCGGTACATCTGGTCGCGCCCGCTCAGGTACTGCACGGGCCATTCGACGTCGCGGCTTTGCAGCTTGGCGGCCTCGTGCAGCGTCCATGCCGGGTCGGCCAGGTGCGGACGCGCGATGGCGCACAGGTCGGCACGGCCGGCGGCGATGATGCTGTTGGCCTGGTCGGCATCGGTGATGGCGCCCACGGCGATGGTCGAGATGCCGACCTCGTTGCGGATGCGGTCGGAGAACGGCGTCTGGTACATGCGGCCGTACACCGGCTTCGCGGCGCGCGTGGTCTGGCCGGACGACACGTCGATGAAGTCGGCGCCGGCCTCCTTGAAGAGGCGCGCGACCACGATGGCGTCGGCATCGGTGTTGCCGCCGGGCGCCCAGTCGTGCGCCGAGATGCGCACGCTCATCGGCTTGTCGGCCGGCCACGCGGCGCGCATGGCACGGAACACTTCGAGCGGGTAGCGGCAGCGCGCCTCGATGTCGCCGCCGTACTCGTCGGTGCGCAGGTTGGTGAGCGGGCTGATGAAGGCCGACAGCAGATAGCCGTGCGCGCAGTGCAGCTCGAGCCAGTCGAAGCCGCATTCGGCGGCGCGGCGGGTCGAATCGACGAACTGGTCGCGCAGCGTGTCCATCTCGGCGCGCGTGATGGCCGCGGGCAGCTGGTTCTGCTCGCCGTAGGACAGCGCGCTCGCGGCCAGCAGCGGCCAGTTGCCGCTCTCGAGCGGCTCGTCGGTACCTTCCCAACCCACGCGGGTCGAGCCCTTGGGGCCGCTGTGGCCGAGCTGCATCGCGATCTTCGCGCTGGACTGCGTATGCACGAAGTCGACGATGCGCTTGAAGGCGGCCTGCTGCTCGTCGTTGTAGAGGCCCGTGCAGCCGGGCGTGATGCGGCCTTCGGGCGTCGGGCTGGTCATCTCGACGAACACCATCGCGGCGCCGCCGAGCGCGCGTGCGCCCAGGTGCACCAGCAGGAAATCCTGCGGCACGCCGTCGACCGCGCTGTAGGTGGCCATCGGCGACACCAGGATGCGGTTCTTCAGCGTGAGTCCGCGCACCTTGTAGGGCATGAGCATCGGCGGCAGCGCCTTGCCGCCGGCCAGCCACTGCTCGTAGCCGCTGAGCCACTGCGTGTCGCGCAGGCGCAGGTTCTCGTGGCTGATACGCTGCGAGCGGGTGAGCAGCGAGTAGGCGAACTGCTCGATCTGCATGCCGGTGTAGCGCGGCACGTTCTCGAACCACTCGGTGGAGTTGCGCGCGGCGTTCTGGATCTTCAGCACCTCGACGCTGCGGCGTGCCTCGTAGCCTTCGAGCACATGGTCGACAGTGCCGCCCTGCGCGAACTCGTTGGCCAGGTCGATCGCGTCTTCCAGCGCCAGCTTGGTGCCCGAGCCGATCGAGAAGTGCGCCGTGTGCGCCGCGTCGCCCATCAGCACCACGGGCACCGAGCGGCCCTCTACGTCGATGCGGTGCGTCCAGCGCTCGCACACCACGCGCGGAAAGCGGATCCAGTTGGCAGAGCCGCGCAGGTGCGTGGCATTGCTGATCAGCGAATGGCCGCCGAGGTACTTGGCGAAGAGCTTCTCGCAGAAGGCGATGGCCTCGGGCTGTTCCATCTGGTCGAGGCCGTGGGCCTTCCAGACGGCCTCGGGCGTCTCGACGATGAAGGTCGAGGTCTTGTCGTCGAACTGGTAGGCGTGCGCCTGGAACCAGCCGTGCTCGGTCTGTTCGAAGGCGAAGGTGAAGGCGTCGAAGGTCTGGTGCGTGCCCAGCCACACGAAGCGGCAGTTGCGCAGGTCGATGTCGGGCCTGAACACGTCGGCGTAGCGCTGGCGGATGCGGCTGTTGAGGCCGTCGCTGGCGATCACCAGGTCGGCCTTGTATTTGGCAGCCATCGCCTGGTCGTCGGCGACGTCGGTCTCGAACACCAGCTCGACGCCCAGCTCGAGGCAGCGCTCCTGCAGGATGTTGAGCAGCCGCTTGCGACCGATGCCGCAGAAGCCGTGGCCGCCCGAGCGCACCTGGCGGCCCTTGAAGAAGACCTGGATGTCGTCCCAGTGGTGGAACTCGTTGCCGATGAGCGCTGCGGTCGGCGCGTCGGCCGCGCGCAGGTTGGCGAGCGTCTGGTCGCTGAGTACCACGCCCCAGCCGAAGGTGTCGAAGGGGCGGTTGCGCTCCACCACGGTGATCTGCAGCGCCGGGTTGCGCGCCTTCATCAACAGGGCGAAGTACAGGCCCGCCGGCCCGCCGCCGATGCACAGGATGCGTTGGAGGTCCGAGGCGGGAGCGGACTTGGACGGGTCGAGGCTGTTCATGGCTAAATAGTTTAGACATAAACAATCCAATGTCAATCCGGGTTCGCGCAGGCCCGAAGCCGCCTCAGATCGCGGCTTGCGCCGACACGGGAAGTCATGCAAAAGCTTGGAAAAATCAATACCATGGCCCCATGCAACACTTGATACCCAAGATCGAGTCGCAGCTGGCTTCGCTGCCTGTCCCCATCGCGCTCGAGCTGCCCGATGGCCGGCGCGTCGCACAGGCCGGAGCCCGCGTCACGCTGGCCTTCAAGGAATGGGCGGTGCTGGCCAAGCTGGCGGCACGGCAGGTGGGAGCCATCGGCGAGGCCTACGTCGAGGGCAAGGTGCAGATCGAAGGCGCCATGCGCGACCTGATCGATGCCACGGTCGGCATGCTCCCCGGCAACCCGGCGGAGACCGACACCGGCTGGTGGAGCCGCCTGCAGCGCCGGGCCAAGTCGCACGGCTCGCACTCGCTGCGCAAGGACGCGGCGCAGATCGAGTTCCACTACGACGTTTCCGACGACTTCTACGCGCTGTGGCTGGACCCGCGCCGCGTGTATTCATGCGCGTACTTCCGTACGCCCGACCTCACGCTGGCGCAGGCGCAGGAAGCCAAGCTCGACCACATCTGCCGCAAGCTGATGCTGCAGCCCGGCGAGCGCTACCTCGACATCGGCTCTGGCTGGGGCGCACTGCTGCTGTGGGCGGCCGAGCACTACGGCGTGGACGCCACCGGCATCACGCTGTCGAAGAACCAGCATGCGCACGTGCAGCGGCTCATCGAGGAGAAGGGCCTGCAGGGCCGCGTGCGCGTCGAGCTGCGCGACTATCGCGAAGTGCCCACCGACAAGCCCTTCGACAAGATCTCCTCCGTCGGCATGTTCGAGCACGTGGGCGCGGCCAACATGCCGACCTACTTCCGCAAGATCCATGCGCTGCTGAAGCCGGGCGGCCTGGTGATGAACCACGGCATCACCTCGGGTGAACTCAACTACCGCCAGCTCGGCGCGGGCATGGGCGACTTCATCGAGAAATACATCTTCCCCGGCGGCGAACTGCTGCACGTGACGCACGTGCTGCGCGAGACGGCCGCGGCCGGCCTGGAGATGGTCGATACCGAGAGCCTGCGCCCACATTACGCGCGCACGCTCTGGGCATGGTCCGACGCGCTGGAAGCGCAGCTCGACCCCGCGCGCGAAGTGCTCCAGCGCAGCGGCGGCCGGCAGGCCGAGAACGCCGAGCGCGTGCTGCGCGCCTACCGCCTGTACCTCGCGGGCTCCGCCATGAGCTTCGAGCAGGGCTGGATCTCGCTGCACCAGATGCTTTCCACCAAACCCGACGGCAACGTCGAACACGGCGTCCTTCGCGGCGCGCAATCCGTGTACCCTTTTGCACGTGACTACATCTACAACAAGTGAGTGAGAACACCATGCTCTATCGATTCCAGTCCCGCGCCTCTCCCGATTTCGTGATGCTCGAAGTGCATGCCCGCCAGCTGCTGGAGATCGTCGGCAAGTCGATCGCCCCGCAGGGCATCATTACCGTCGAGCAGATCCCCGGCGCCATCGCGGCCCTCGAAGCCGCGCTGGCACGCGAGGCTTCCAACACCCACAACAACGACGACTACGCCGTCGAAGGCCACGCCAACGAGGCCGAGAAGCAGCACGTGGGCCTGCACCAGCGTGCGATCCCACTGCTGCACATGCTCAAGGACTCGCTTGCCGAAAAGAAGGACGTGACCTGGAAGACCTGATCACCAAAGATCAGCCACCGGTCTTTGCGTGAAACACCACGGATCCGGCTCTGCCGGTCCGTAGGTGTTGCCCCCTGCAAGGGGGTTGGCGAAGCGACACGAAGTGCGCGCAGCCTGGGGGTCAGTCAACTTTCGCGCCGGAGTCCTTGACCACCTTCGCCCACTTCACATGCTCGCTCGCAATGAGCTTCGTGAAGTCGGCCGGCGAATTCCCGCTCGGGATCGCGCCCTGAGCCAGCATCTTCTCCTTCATGGCCGGCGTGCCCAGCGCCTTGGCCACTTCCTGCTGAATGCGGTTCACGATCTCTGGTGACGTGCCCGCCGGTGCCAGCAGCCCGAACCACGAACTCGCCTCGTAGCCCTTGAGCGAGGGGCCGCCCACTTCAGCCACCGTAGGAATGTCCGGCAGGGCCGGTGAACGCTGCGCGCTCGTCACCGCCAGCGCGGTGAGTTTGCCGGCCTTGATCTGCGCCATCGACGAAGGCAGGTTGTCGAACATCACGTCGGCATTCCCGCCCACCATGTCCAGCAGCGCCGGGCCCGAGCCCTTGTACGGGATGTGGGCCATGAAGGTGCCCGTCATGCTCTTGAAGAGCTCGCCCGCCAGGTGGATCGAGGTGCCGCTGCCGCTGGAGGCCATGTTCAGCTTGCCGGGGTTGGCCTTGGCGTACTTGATGAAGTCCTGCACGTTGTGGATGTTCAGCGACTTCGCCTTGTCGGCGTTCATCTCCATCACGTTCGGCACGGCGGCCACCAGCGTGATGGGCGCGAAGTCCTTGATCGGGTCGAAGGGCAGCTTGGGATACAGCGCGCGGTTGATGCCGTGCGTGCCCACCGTGCCCATCAGCAGCGTGTAGCCGTCGTTCGGCGCGCGCGCCACGATCTCGGCGCCCACGTTGCCGCCCGCGCCCGCGCGGTTGTCGACGATGAACTGCTGGCCGAAGGCCTTGGAAAGCTCGGGCGCCACCGCGCGCGCCAGGATGTCGGTGGTGCCGCCGGCCGCGAAGGGCACGACGATGCGCACCGGCTTGGTCGGCCAGGTGCCCTGTGCCCACGAGGGCGCGGTGATGAGGGTCAGCGCGGCGGCGACGGATGCGGCCAGCGCGGTACGGCGATTCGGGGAGGAAGAGAAAGTCTGATGGGTCATGCGCGCGTTTGTACAGGTGCGCGCTCCGGCCGTCGCGGGTGAAAACCCCGTGGCCGCGTGAGGGAGTTCGCAGCGCGCGGTCTGGGGCGCCTCAGGCCACCTGCATCCGCTGCGCGAACCGCTCCTCGCGGAAGCGCTCCAGCACGAAATCGATGAACACCCGCGTCTTCGGCGGCAGCAGCTTCTTGCTCGGGTAGTACAGCCACACCGTACCGGCGTCCTGGTACCAGTCGGGCAGCAGCCGCAGCAGCTCCCCGCTGCGCAGCCCGCGCTCCACGAAGGGCATGGGCAGCATCGCCACACCCAGCCCCATCAGCGCGGCATGCGCGATCGCCTCGGGGTCGTTGAAGATGGCGCGTGGCCGGGGCAGCTCGACGCTGACCTCGCTTTCGCCTTCGCCTCCGCCCGCGCCGCGCACGCGCCGCAGCGTCCAGCTGCGCACGCGCCCCGTGGGCGAGGAGCGGCGCATCAGCGTGTCGAGCGCGGCCAGGTCCGACGGATGCCGGGGCGGCTTGCGCCCCTGCATGTACGCGGGCGAGGCCACCGCCACCACGTGGATGCGCGCCAGCTCGCGCGCCACCAGCCCGGCCGGCAGCTCGATGCCGCCGCCGATGGCCGCGTCGAAGCCCTCGCCCACCAGGTCGACCTGCTGGTTGTCGAAGTGCCAGTCGGGCACGATGGCCGGGTAGCGCGCGAGGAACCCGCCCATCAGCGGCAGCACGTGCTCGCGCCCGAAGGCCTGGCCCATGCTCACCTTCAGCGTGCCCGAGGGCTGGCCGTCGTCGGTGTCGATGCCGGCCACCGCCTCGCGCAGCGTGGCCAGCGCGCCGCCGATCTGCGCCAGGAAGCGCTCGCCGCCCTCCGTCAGCGTCAGGCTGCGCGTGCTGCGCTGGAACAGCCGCAGCCCCAGCCGCGCTTCCAGCCTTGCCACGTTCTTGCTGACGGCGGCCGGCGTCAGGCCAAGGCGCCGCGCGGCCTCGGAGAAGCTGCCGCCTTCCGCGCTCTGCACGAAGGATTCGAGGTGATTGAGCGGTTCCATGGCCGCATTGTGGCACCCATCTTCAACCATCGGTTGAATCTGATTGACCCGATTGACGGCTACCGAAGAAGGAATGAAGCGCCCAAACTGAGGCCTTCTTCTCCACCATCGCACAGGAAAAAATCATGGCCTCCAGCACCGCTTCTTCTTCTGCTTCTTCTTCCTCCGTCCTGGCCGGCAAGGTCGCCTTCGTCACCGGCGGCTCGCGCGGCATCGGCGCGGCCATCGTGCGCCGCCTGGCGCGCGACGGCGCCGCCGTGGCCTTCAGCTACGCGGCCTCGGCAGCTCCCGCCGACGACTTGGTGCGCAGCATCCAGTCCGAAGGCGGCCGCGCCCTCGCGCTGAAGATCGACAGCGCCGACGCCGCGGCCCTCACCGCCGGCATCGACGAGGCCGCCCGCACCTTCGGCCGGATCGACATCCTCGTGAACAACGCCGGCGTGTTCCTCGGCGGCACCCTCGACGAGTTCTCGCTCGAAGACTTCGACAAGACGGTGGCCATCAACGTGCGCGCCGTCTTCGTCGCCGCCAAGGCGGCCTCGCGCCACATGGGCGAGGGCGGCCGCATCATCAACATCGGCAGCACGAATGCCGAGCGCATGCCCTGGCCCGGCGGCAGCGCCTACGCCATGAGCAAGTCGGCGCTGGTCGGCCTGGTGCAGGGCCTGTCGCGCGACCTCGGCCCGCGCGGCATCACCGTCAACAACGTGCAGCCCGGCCCCGTCAACACCGACATGAACCCCGTCGACGGCCCCAACGCCGCTTCGATGCACGGCCTGATGGCGCTGGCCCGCCACGGCCATCCTGATGAAATCGCCGCCATGGTCGGCTACCTCGCCAGCCCCGAAGCCGGCTTCGTGACGGGCGCGAGCCTCAACATCGACGGTGGCTTCGCGGCGTGACTTGGTTCGCCCCCAGGCTGCGCGCACTTCGTGTCGCTTCGCCAACCCCCTTCCGGGGGCAACACCTACGGCCCGGCGAAGCCGGATCCGTGGTGTTCTGGAATGGGCGTGGTGAGGTCATGGGGTGCCGCGCTGCACTGCCTCGATGAGCTTGTCGAGCGTGGCGTCGAGTTGGGCCAGTTCGACGGCACCAATGCCGCCGAACAGTGCGACTTCGCGTTCTCGGCCGAGCGCGCCCACCGTTTCGTGCAGCGCCTTGCCGGCGGCGGTGAGATAGAGCCGGCTGCGGCGCCGGTCGGTCGGGTCGTCGTGGCGCTGCACGCGCTTGTGGCGCAGCAGGCCGGCGAGGGCGCGGCTCACCGCCATCTTGTCGAGGCCGGTCTGGTCGGCCACCTGCGTGGCGTTGAGGCCGGGTTGCGCTGCCAGAACCGCCATCGTGCGCCACTCGTTCAGCGTGATCCGGTGCTCGCGGCCCACGCGCTCGTGGAAAGGCCGCGCCGTGAGATTCACGACCCGCACCAGCTTGAAGAAGAGCGGGTCCATGGCGGGTCGCGTTCAGCCAGCGAGCCTTTTCGCCGCCGCCACGATGGCCTCGGTGCCGACGCGCGACTGCGCCTCCAGCACCGGCGCATAGCCGACCGGAATGCGCGGCGCGCCCAGCCGTGCCACGCGGCAGCCGGTGGCCTCCGCAGCGCTGGCCGCGATCTCCGCACCGAAGCCCGCCGCCTGCACCGCCTCGTGGACCACCAGCAGCCGACCGGTGCGGGCGCACGACGACAGTACCGTCTCGCGGTCCCACGGCCACAGCGTGCGCAGGTCGATCAGGTCCACCGCGATGCCCTCGGCCGCCAGCGCATCGCACGCCGCCGCGCTGGCCTGCATCTGCCGGCTCCAGCTCACAAGAGTGAGCGCATCGCCCTCGCGCACGCGTGCCGCCTTGCCCAGCGGCACGGCGACGCTTTCGTCGACCTCGCCGCGCGCGCCCCACAGCGTCTTGTGCTCGATGTAGACCACCGGGTCGCCGCACTGCAGGGCGGAGCGCAGCAGCCCGTGGTTGTCCTGCGGCGTCGAGGGGCTCACCACCACCACGCCCGGCAGGTGCGCGAACCAGGCTTCGAGCGACTGCGAATGCTGCGCGGCCGAGGCGTCCCAGATGCCGCCGGGCATGCGCGCCACCAGCGGCACGCGGCCCTGGCCGCCGAACATGAAGCGGTTCTTGGCGGCCTGGTTCACCAGCTCGTCCATGCCGCACAGCGCGAAGTCGACCACGCGCATCTCGACCACCGGCCGCAGGCCTGCGAGCGCCATGCCCACGCCGGCGCCCATGATCGCGGCCTCGCTGATCGGCGTGTCGATCACGCGTCCCGGGCCGAAGCGCTGCTGCAGCCCCTTGTACTGCCCGAAGATGCCGCCGCGGCCCACGTCCTCGCCGAGCACCACCACGCGCGGGTCGGCTTCCATCTCGCGCTGCAGGGCGAGCAGGGCGGCTTCCGAATAACTGAGTTCGTGCTTCATCGCCACTGGCCCTCCCCGACGGTCTGCACGTCGGTGAAGGCGGTGGCCGGCTCGGGCCAGGGGGCCGCGTCGGCGATGGCGAGGGCGGTGTCGACCTCGTCGCGCGCGGCGTTCTCGATGGCGTCGAGCGCGGAAGCCGCGACGCCGGCCGAAAGCAGATGGGCGCGCGCCCGTGCGATCGGGTCGGTCTCGAGCGCGGCGGCCAGTTCGGCCGGATCGCGGTAGGCTGCCACGTCCACCGACACATGCCCCTTCACGCGGTAGGTCAGCGCATGCAGCAGGCGCGGCCCGCCGCCGCTGCGCACCTGCGCCACCAGCTTCGCGGCGGCCGCATGCACCGCGAACACGTCGTTGCCATCGACCTGCGTGGACGCGATGCCGAGCGCCTCGGCGCGCGCCGAGGCGCCTTCGCCGGCCGTCATCGGGCCGCTCGCCGTGGTCGCGCTCCAGCGGTTGTCCTCGCAGACGAAGAGCACCGGCAGCTCGTACACGCGCGCCCAGTTCAGCGCCTCCAGGAAGGGGCCACGGTTGATCGCGCCGTCGCCGAAGAAGCAGACGGTGATGTCGTCGCCCTTGTTCAGCAGCTTCTGCGCGTGCGCCGCGCCCACCGCGATCGGCAACCCCGCCGCCACCACGCCGTTGGCGCCCAGCATGCCGACCGAGAAATCCGCGATGTGCATCGAGCCGCCCTTGCCGCCGTTGAATCCGGTGGCCTTGCCGAACAGCTCGCACATCATCCGCGCGAGGTCGGCGCCCTTGGCCAGCGTGTGGCCGTGGCCCCGGTGGGTGGAAGTGAGGTAGTCGGCGGCGCGCAGGTGGGCGCAGACGCCGGCCGGTACCGCCTCCTGCCCGGTGGAGAGGTGCAGCGGCCCGCGCACCTTGGCGGCGCCCGCCGCCTGCTGGCCATAGGCGCTCACGCCGCCCTGGCTGGCGGTCTCCGCCGCGTTCTCGAAGGCCCGTATCCGCACCATGACGCGGTACAGGGCCACACCCACGCCGTGCGCGCCATGGACGGCGCTGCCGGAAATGCTCGAGTCCATCTTGTCTCCGACGCCCTTGGGGCGGGCGTTCCGGAAAAAATCGTATCAAGCGATACGGACTCGCGGCACCGGGCTTACCCGCCACGTGCCGGCAAATTCAGGCCACCGGCGGCAGGCGATCCAGCAGCTTGTCGAGCGTGATCGGGTAGTCGCGCACCCGCACGCCCGTTGCGTTGTAGACGGCGTTCGCCACCGCCGCGGCGACGCCGCACATGCCGAGCTCCCCGACGCCCTTGGCCTTCATCGGCGAGGAGATCGGGTCGGTCTCGTCGAGGAAGACGACGTCCTGGTGCGGAATGTCCGCATGCACCGGCACCTCGTAGCCCGCCAGGTCGTGGTTGACGAAGAAGCCGTGCCGCCTGTCGAGCGCCAGCTCCTCCATCAGCGCGCCGCCGACGCCCATCGTCATCGCGCCGATCACCTGGCTGCGCGCGGACTTCGGGTTCAGGATGCGCCCCGCCGCGCACACCGCGAGCATGCGCCGCACGCGGATCTCGCCGGTGGCCGCATCGACGCCGACTTCCACGAAATGCGCGCCGAAGGTCGACTGCTGGTACTTCTTGTCGAGGTCGCCGAATTCGATGCTGTCCTCCGCCACCAGCCCCTGCGCGCCGGCCGCCTCGGCCAGCGGCACCGCGCGCGAGCCGGCGCGCACCATGCCGTCGGCGAACTCCGCCTCGGTCGCCGGAAGGCCCAGCCTAGCGGCGACCGCTTCGCGCAGCTTCATGCATGCGGCGTAGACGCCCGAGGTCGAGCTGTTGCCGCCCCATTGCCCGCCGGAGCCGGCCGAGACCGGGTGCGCCGAGTCGCCCAGGCGCACCTGCACCTTGTCGAGCGTCACGCCCATGGTCTCGGCGGCGGTCTGCGCGATGATGGTGTAGGTCCCGGTGCCGATGTCCGTCATGTCGGTCTCCACCGTGACCATGCCCCGGTTGTCCAGACGCACGCGCGCGCCCGACTTCATCACCAGGTTGTTGCGGAACGCGGCGGCCACGCCCATGCCGACGAGCCAGCGGCCGTCGCGCTGCTGCCCCGGCGCCGGGTTGCGCCTGTTCCAGCCGAAGCGCTCGGCGCCTGTGCGCAGGCATTCGATCAGCTTGCGCTGCGAATAGGGACGCTGCGGCTTCTCGGGGTCGACCTGCGTGTCGTTGAGCACGCGGAACTCGATCGGGTCGATGCCCAGCTTCTCGGCCATCTCGTCCATGGCGATCTCCAGCGCCATCATGCCGGGCGCCTCGCCGGGTGCGCGCATCGCGTTGCCCTCGGGCAGGTCGAGCACGGCCAGGCGCGTGGTCGTGAGGCGGTTCGCGCCGGCGTACAGCAGGCGGGTCTGGTTCACGGCCGTCTCCGGCTGGCCGCCCGGCAGGTCGCCCGACCAGCCTTCGTGCGCGATGGCGGTGAGCCTGCCGTCCCGGCCGGCGCCCAGGCGGATGCGCTGGATGGTCGCGGGCCGGTGCGTGGTGTTGTTCGCCATCAGCGGCCGCGGCAGCGCCACCTTCACGGGCCGCCGCGCCGCCCGCGCACCCAGCGCCGCGAGCAGCGCATCGGCCCGCACGAACAGCTTGCCTCCGAAGCCGCCGCCGACGAAGGGCGAGATCAGCCGCACGTTCGCCTTCGGGATGCCGAGCGTCTTGGCGACGTCGCCGGCGCCCCAGGCGATCATCTGGTTCGAGGTCCAGATGGTGAGCTTGTCGCCCTGCCACTGCGCGATGGAGGCGTGCGGCTCCATCATCGCGTGCGACTCGTCGGGCGTGGTGTAGGTCGCGTCGAGCTGCACGGGGGCCGCCGCGTAGGCGCCCGCGAAATCGCCCGTCTTCGTCTGCGGCTCGCCCGCGAAGGGGTTGGGCGCGGGCAGTTTCGCCGCGTCCTTCTCGGCGGACAGGTCGAAGCGGCCCGGCGTGCGCTCGTACTCGACGCGCACCAGCTGCGCGGCCGCGCGCGCCTGCTCGAAGGTGTCGGCCACGACCAGCGCCACCGCCTGGTGGTAGTGGTCGATCTCCGGCCCGCCCAGGAGCTTCGCCGTATTGAAGTCGCCCTTGCTGAGCTTGCCCGCGTTGCGCGCGGTGACGATCGCCAGCACGCCCGGCGCCGCCCGGGCAGCGGCCAGGTCCATCGACGCGATGCGGCCCTTCGCGATGCCCGCGCCCACCACGTAGCCGTAGGCAGCATTGGGCATCTCGGCATTGCGCTCGTAGGCATAGCGCGCGGTGCCGGTGGTCTTCATCGGGCCGTCGATGCGGTCCGTGGCCCTGCCGATGATCTTCAGCTGGTCGATGGGGTTGGTCGTGGCGGGTGTGTCGAATCTCATGGTCAGCTCCTCGCTTGCGTGATGGCGGCGGCCAGCGCGCGCTCGGCGAGCTGCAGCTTGAACGCGTTCTCGTGGGTGGGCTGCGCGTCGGCGAGCAGCCGCGCGGTCACGGCCCTGGCGCCTTGCGGCATGGCGGTCTCGGCAGCCTCCATGCGCCACGGCTTGTGCGCGACACCGCCGAGCGCCACCCGGCCGGAGCCGTCGCGCTGCACGATGGCCGCGACGGACACCAGCGCGAAGGCATAGGAGGCGCGATCGCGGATCTTGCGGTAGACGTGCGTGCCGCCCACGGGCCTGGGCAGCGTGACGCCGGTGATGAGCTCGTCGCGTTCCAGCGCCGTCTCGACGTGCGGCGTGTCGCCTGGCAGGCGATGGAAGTCGGCGATCGGAATCACGCGGGTGCGTCCGTCGGGCCGCACGGTCTCGACGGACGCATCCAGCACGCGCATCGCCACGGCCATGTCGCCCGGATTCGTCGCGATGCAGGACTTGCTGCCCCCGATCACCGCGAGCTGCCGCGTCACGCCGCCGATGGCGCCGCAGCCGCTGCCGGGGCGGCGCTTGTTGCACGGCTGGTCGGTGTCGTAGAAATAGGGGCAGCGCGTGCGCTGCAGCAGGTTGCCCGCGGTGGTCGCCTTGTTGCGCAGCTGGCCCGATGCGCCGGCCAGCAGCGCGCGGGAGAGCACGCCGTAGTCGCGGCGCACGCGCTCGTCGGCCGCCAGGTCGGTGTTGCGCACCAGCGCGCCGATGCGCAGGCCGCCCTCGGGCGTCGGCTCGATGCGGTCCAGCGCCAGGCCGTTCACGTCGACCAGGTGCACCGGCGCCTCGATCTGCAGCTTCATGAGGTCGAGCAGGTTGGTGCCGCCGGCGATGAATTTCGCGCCGGGCCTGCCCGCGACGGCGGACGCCGCCTGCGCCGGGGTCGCGGCGCGCTCGTAGGTGAAAGCCTTCATGCCTTGCTCCCCGCCACTTCCGTGATGGCATCGACGATGTTGGAGTAGGCGCCGCAGCGGCAGATGTTGCCGCTCATGCGCTCGCGCAGTTCCTCCACCGAGAGGATGGGGCGCGCCGTGAGGTCGGCGCTCACGTGGCTCGGCACGCCGCGCCTGACCTCGTCGATCACCCCGACCGCCGAGCAGATCTGGCCGGGCGTGCAGTAGCCGCACTGGTAGCCGTCGTGCCTGACGAAGGCGGCCTGCAGCGGATGCATGCCTTGCGGCGTGCCCAGCCCTTCGATGGTCGTGACCTGCGCGCCCTCGTGCATCACGGCGAGCGTCAGGCAGGAGTTGATCCGCCTTCCGTCGACGATGACCGTGCAGGCGCCGCACTGGCCGTGGTCGCAGCCCTTCTTGGTGCCCGTCAGGTGCAGGTGCTCGCGCAGTGCGTCGAGCAGGGTGGTGCGCGTGTCCAGGTCGAGTGCCTGCGCCGTGCCGTTGACGTTCAGCGTCAGCTTCATGCGCGAGCCGCCCGCTGCCGCTGCCGGGGCCGCGGTCTGCGCCGACGCGGGCGGCGCGGTGGATGCCGAGACCGCCGCGGCGGTCGCGGCGCCGACGATGAGCGCGTCGCGCCGCGAGATCAGTTGTGTCGTGGGACTGTCCATGTCAGCTCCTGCTGTTCGAGGTTCGTGGGGATGGCGAGTACTGCTGATAGCGCGTGCCATGGGCGGTGGCGGTAGGAAAACGGCTGCTGTTGATCCCTGCCCGCGGCCCGTGGGGCTCCCCGCTTCCGAAAATGGTTCTCACCTTGGGAAGCCGCGGGGGCAGACCGGCCGATTCCCATTCTTCTGAAGCCGCGCGAGGATCGATAGCGCAATCCTCTTCATTTCTTGCCCGATCCGATGAGGCGCGGCGGCAACGGGCCCTGCCTCAGGCCCCGCTGGCCTGGCCTTGCCCGGCTCCCGCTGCGTCGATTCCCCTGCCACCCGCGCGCGCACCGCCGCGCAGCACTTCGATGTCCCGCCTGGGCGGTGCGCCGAACAGACGGCTGTACTCGCGGCTGAACTGCGACGGGCTTTCGTAGCCGACCTGGAAGGCCGCGCTCGCCGCGTCGAAGTGCTCGTTGAGCATCAGCCGCTTCGCCTCGTTCAGCCGCAGCCACTTCTGGTACTGCAGCGGACTCATCGCCGTCAGCTGGCGGAAGTGGTGGTGGAAGGTCGGCGCGCTCATCTGCACGCGGGCCGCGAGCTCGTCGATGCGAAAGGGGGAGGCGTAGTTCAGCTTCAGCCAGTCGATGGCCCTGGCGATCCGGTGGCCCTGCCCGTCGACCGAGGCGATCTGCCGCAGCCTCGCGGCCTGGTCGCTCATCAGCAACCGGTAGTGGATCTCGCGATGGATCATCGGCGCGAGAACGGGAATGGCCTCGGGCTCGTCCAGCAGTTCCACCAGCCGGGCGATCGGCGCCAGCAGCGCAGGCGTCGCCTCGCCGAGTCCCACGCCGATGCCGATGGGCCGCTCGCGATGCGGCGGCAGGCCGCCCTGCGCGATGAGCTCGGCCAGCACGCGCACGTCGAGCTTGAGCATCAGGCCCAGGCAGGGCTGCCGCGGGCTCGCCGTCTTCACTTCGGAGTTGGCGGGCATGTCCAGCGAGGTGATGAGGAACCGCGAGGTGTCGTACGGATAGGCCTCGCCGCCCACCCACATCTGCTTGGCGCCCTGCGCGACGAGCACGATGCTCGGCTCGACCATGCAGACGGCCGGTGGCGCGGGAGATTCGCGCCTGAAGAAGCCGAGGTTGGCGATGGGCGTGTCGTAGTCGCCCGGCAGCGGCGTGCGGGCATCGATGACCCGCGCCATCGCCTGCTGCAGCGCCCTGCACCGCGCTGCGGCGTCCTCGTCCGCGTCCTGTCTGGGGGCCATCTTGCTTGCTTCGAGACTTTGCGCAGGACTCTACCCGCGGGGCGCTTCGTCATCCACAAAAGAGCCGTGTCCCCGAAGGATCGGGCAAGAAATCCAGAGGAGTGAGCAAGCCTTCGCATCCCTCGGCGCAGCGGGCACCTGCCTGCCCTCCTACATCGTTGCGAGACGTTTCTGCGAACGCGTGCAGGACAAATGCCCGACCCGCCTGGCGAGGCCCCGCGGCGCAAGGGCCTGTGGCATCTTCACCTACTCATTCCGTCTGCCGGCCCGCGTGCCGGCTCGCGGCCATCCACCAAACACAGCGCAGGAGGCACATCACCATGATCAAGATCGGCATCGTCGACGACCACGCGGTCGTCCGCACAGGCCTGAAGTCGTTCTTCTCCACTTTCGTCGACTTCCGCGTGGTCGGCGAGGCCGGCACCGGCCGGGAGGCCATCGACCTGGTGCGCACGGCCGATCTCGACGTTCTGGTGATGGACCTTTCCATGCCCGGCCAGAGCGGCATCGACGCGCTCGCGATGGTGCGCGCCAAGGCGCCCGACCTCGGCGTGCTCATCCTCAGCGGCTATCCCGAGGAGCACTACGCGGTGAACCTCATCCGCCAGGGCGCATCCGGCTACCTCAACAAGGAATGCGAGCCCGAGGAGATCGCCAAGGCCATCCGCACGATCGCGCTGGGCCGGCGCTACATCTCGCCCTCGGTGGCAGAGCTGCTCGCGGGCCAGCTGGAGCGCAAGGACAACGCGCCGCCGCACGAGCACCTGTCGGAGCGCGAATTCCAGGTGTTCCTGAAGCTGGCCAAGGGAGAATCGGTGGGCGCCATCGGCGAGGCACTGTCGCTCTCGGTGAAGACCATCAGCACCTACCGCACGCGGCTGATGGAGAAGATGAACCTTTCCACCAACAGCGACCTGACCTACTACGCCATCAAGACACAGCTCATCGATTGACGACCTCCGCGGCGACGGCCACGACCACACGGCAACTGCGCATCGAGGTGACCGATGAGGTCGCCGTGTCCGCGCTCGCGGTGTCGCCGCCTTCGCCCGAGGCCTGCTGCGTGCTGGCGCATGGCGCCGGTGCCGGCATGACGCATCCGTTCATGAAAGCGACGGCCGCCGGGCTCGCGCAGCGGCGCATCGCCACGCTGCGCTACCAGTTTCCCTACATGGAGCAGGGCAGGAAGCGCACCGACGCGCCGGCCCTCGCGCATGCCACCGTGCGTGCGGCGGTCGATTGCGCGGCCATGCATTTCGGCGGGCTGCGCCTCTTCGCTGGCGGCAAATCTTTTGGCGGCCGCATGACCTCGCAGGCCCAGGCGCTGGAGCCGCTGCCGGGCGTGAAGGGGCTGATCTTCCTCGGCTTTCCGCTGCATCCTTCGGGCGCGCCATCGACCACGCGCGCGGAACATCTGCACGATGTCGACGTGCCCATGCTCTTCGCGCACGGCCCGCGCGACACGCTGGCCGAACCGCGCGAGTTCGACGAAACCACCCGTTCGCTCGGCCCGATGGCCAGCGTGCTCGAGATAGACGGCGCCGACCACTCCTTCAGCGTCCTGCGGCGCAGCGGCCGCACCGATGCCGAGGCGCTCGACGAGCTGCTCGACGGCATCGCCGTGTGGACGCAGGCCTGGCGCATCGGCTGAACGAACAAACCCTTGCAAGCCGCTCCGGGAATTCCCGGATGCCCATGATCGCACCTCGATGGGATAGTTAGTTCGCCCTTCAAACTAACTAATTTCTTACACGGCTGGCGCCTGCGGGCGACTCAACTCAGGAGAGACATCGATGCGACTGAAACAAACCCTGGCCGCCATGGCCTTCGCCACGGCACTCGGTTCCACGGCCGTGGGCGCGATGGCGCAGACCGTGGTCGGCGTGAGCTGGTCCAACTTCCAGGAAGAGCGCTGGAAGACCGACGAGGCCGCCATCAAGGCAGAGCTGGAGAAGCTCGGCGCCAAGTACATCAGTGCCGATGCGGGCGGCTCGCCCGAGAAGCAGCTGGGAGACATCGAGGGCCTGATGTCCAAGGGCGCGAAGGCGCTCATCGTGCTGGCGATGGACAAGGACGCCATCCTGCCGGCCGTCACCAAGGCCACGCGCCAGAAGGTGCCCGTGATCGCCTACGACCGCCTCATCGAGGCGCCGGGCGTCTTCTACATCACCTTCGACAACGTCGAGGTCGGCCGCATGGAGGCGCGCGAGGTCTTCAAGGTCAAGCCCAAGGGCAACTACGTGATCATCAAGGGCTCGCCCAGCGATCCGAACGCCGACTTCCTGCGCGCGGGCCAGCAGGAGGTGCTGGACGCCGCCATCAAGAAGGGCGACATCAAGATCGTCGGCGACGAATACACCGAAGGCTGGAAGCCCGAGGTCGCGCAGAAGAACATGGAGCAGATCCTCACCAAGAACGGCAACAAGGTGGACGCCGTGGTGGCCGCCAACGACGGCACGGCCGGCGGCGCGGTGGCGGCGCTCACGGCCAAGGGCATCCGCGGCATTCCGGTGTCGGGCCAGGACGCCGACTTCGCGGCGCTCAACCGCATCGCGCTGGGCACGCAGACCGCCACCATCTTCAAGGACTCGCGCGAGCTCGGCCGCGAAGCCGCCGCAGCGGCCATCGCGCTGTCGCAGGGCAAGCCTGTCGACAAGGCCGCGCCGTGGAACTCGGGCCCGAAGAAGGTCGCACTGCAGTCGCGCCTGCTGACGCCGGTGGCGGTGACGCGCGACAACCTCGACCTCGTGGTCAAGGCCGACTGGATCAAGAAGGACGAGCTCTGCAAGGGCGTGTCGGGCGCGAGCGCGCCCGCGGCCTGCAAGTAACGCCGCACGACAGCCGAGCGACGCGCCGGCGCCATCCGCGGAAAGCGCGCCGGCTTTTTTCCCTTTCCCATGCAACGCACCAGCTGCCGGCGCCCACGGGCCCGGCCGGCAGGGCCTGCGCATCTCTTCGTAGTCCGCGCAGTCCAGAAAAAGGATCCGAAACATGAGCAACCCATCGTCATCAACACCGGGCTGGTGGCGCCGCACCGGCGTCGACCTGCGGCTCATCCTGATGTGCGTGCTGCTGGTCATCATGGCCGTGGCGTTCAGCGTCATGTCCGGCGGCGTGTTCCTCTCGCCCGAGAACCTCTACAACGTCGCGCAGCAGACGGCGGTGGTGGGCATCGTGTCCACCGTGATGGTGCTGATCATCGTGGCGCGGCACATCGACCTGTCGGTGGGCTCGGTGATGGGCTTCGTCGGTGTTCTCATCGCCTACCTGCAATACACCTCGGGCTGGTCGTGGCCCACGGCCTGCCTCGCGGGGCTCGCGGTGGCGCTCTTGGTGTCCATCTACCAGGGCTGGCTCACCGCGGTGCTGGGCGTGCCTTCCTTCGTGGTCACGCTGGGCGGCCTCATGTCCTTCCGCGGCGCGGCCTTCCTGGTGGCCGACGGCAAGACGCAGCCGGTGAACGACGAATTCTTCCAGCGCCTGGGCGGCGGCTACGACGGCGGCATCGGCGTCACCGCGAGCTGGGTGCTCGCGGCGTTCGTGGCGGTGGTGCTGTTCGCGCGCATGGTGCAGAAGCGCCGCGCGCGCCAGCGCTACGACATGCCCACCGAGGCGCTGTGGCTGGACGTGCTCATCACGGCCGTGCCGGTGGCGGTGGTGTTCGGCTTCGCCTGGGTGATGAACAGCTACCAGATCTCGTCCAAGAACGAGCCGCAGGGCATTCCGATCCCGGTGCTGATCTGGGCGGTGGTGGCCATCGTGCTGTCGTTCATCGTGCACCGCACGCGCTTCGGGCGCTACGTGTTCGCGATGGGCGGCAACCCCGACGCCGCGGCGCTGGTGGGCATTCCGGTCAAGCGCGTCACGCTGATGCTGTTCGCGCTGCTGGCGGTGCTGGTCACCGTCGCGGCCATCGTGTCGATCGCGCGCCTGAACGCCGGCACCAATTCGCTGGGCACGGGCATGGAGCTGTACGTGATCGCCGCGGCCGTCATCGGCGGCACCGCGCTCGCGGGCGGCAGCGGCTCGATCTTCGGCTCGGTGCTGGGCGCGCTCATCATGCAGTCGCTCGACAGCGGCATGCTGCTGCTGGACGTGCCCATCGGCAAGCGCATGGTCATCATCGGCCAGGTGCTGATCGTGGCGGTGGTGTTCGATGTGCTCTACCGCCGCAAGTTTGGGGAAAACTGAAATGGCAGATATCGACACCTCCAGACCCCTCGTCGAACTGCGCGAGATCCGCAAGGCCTTCGGCGGCGTGAAGGCCGTGGACGGCGTGAGCGTGAACCTCTACCCCGGCGAGGTGGTCGCGCTGCTGGGCCACAACGGCGCGGGCAAGTCCACGCTGATGAAAATGCTCGCGGGTGCCTACCCCATCGACTCGGGAGACACGCTGATCGCGGGCGAGAAGGTCAACATCCGCACGCCGGCCGAGGCGCAGGCGCAGGGCATCGAGACCATCTACCAGACGCTCGCGCTCGCCGACAACCTCGACTCGGTGGCCAATCTCTTCCTCGGCCGCGAGAAGATGACGCCGTGGAACACGCTCGACGACCACTTCATGGAGGTGCAGGCGCGCAAGGTGTTCCAGCGCCTGAACAGGAACTTCACCAATATCCGCGTGCCGGTGCGCCGGCTCTCGGGCGGGCAGCGGCAGGTGGTGGCGATCTCGCGCGCGCTGTACTTCAATGCGCGCATCCTCATCATGGACGAGCCCTGCGCCGCGCTGGGCCCCGAAGAAACGGCGATGGTCGGCGGCCTGGTGAAGCAGCTCAAGGCCGACGGCGTGGGCATCTTCCTCATCACGCATGACATGCCCGACGTGTTCTCGCTGAGCGACCGCCTCGCGGTGATGAAGAACGGCAGGCTCGTGGGCACCTACCGCACCGCCGACGTGACCGAGGACGAGGTGCTCGGGATGATCATTGCCGGCAAGCGGCCCGAGGGCAAGGAGCAGGCCCATCACGCCGATACCGCGGCGGCACCCGCCTGACGCACAGGTAGACGGAGACAGACCCGACGTGACCACCACGGCCGACCTGCAACTGGTGAAGCGCATGAACCGCAGCGTGCTGCTGCGGCTGCTGCGCGCGCAGCCCGGCCTTTCGCGCGCACGGCTGGCCGGCGAGAGCGGCCTCACCAAGTCGACCGTGAGCCTGCTGGTGCGCGAGCTGATCGACGAGGGCTGGCTCAGCGAGGCCGGCGCGACCGTGGCCGACGGGCTCGGCCGCCCCTCCACGCCGCTGCAGATCGACGTGGGCGTGCGCGCGCTCATGGGCGTGGAGATCGCCGTGGAGACCGTGCGCCTCGTGTGCATGTCGCTGCAGGGCGAGGTGCTGCATTCGCAGAGCCACGACCTGACCGACGGTTCGCCCGCCGGCGTGTGCGCGCAGGTCGCGCGCATGGCGGCGGCCGCGCACGCGAAGCTGCAGCAGCTCGGCCTGCAGCTGTCGAGCATCGGCGTGTGCGTGCCCGGCGCGGTGGACGACTGCACCGGCGTCGTCCGCTTCGCGCCCAACCTCGGCTGGCGCAACGTGAGCCTGCTGCCGGCGCTCGAGAAAGCCTTCGCCGCCGTCGGGCTACCTGGGGTGACGGTGCAGCTGCAGAACGACGCCGATGCCGCCGCGCTGGGCGAATACGAGTTCGCCTCCAGCGTCGGCCAGGAGGGCGAAGACCCGCTGATCTTCGTCAACTGCGACGTGGGCGTCGGCGCGGGCGTGGTGCTCAACGACCGGCTCTTCACCGGCGCGCAGGGCATGGCCGGCGAGATCGGCCACACCATCCTCCAGCTCGACGGGCCGCTGTGCTCGTGCGGCCGTCGTGGCTGCGCCGAGGCCTTCTTCGGCTCGCGCGTGCTGGAGCGCGAAGGCGCCGATCTGCCGCGCGCCGCCGCATTCTTCGGCGTGCTGCTGCAGAACCTGTGGGTCACCTTCAATCCGCGCGCCATCGTGCTCGGCGGCAAGGCCTGCGCCGACCACAAGGGCTTCGCGCAGGCTGCCTTCGAATGCATGAAGCGGCACGCGGACGACGCCGGCATGCCGGCACCGGACCTGCGCACAGCGCGCTACGGCGAGCTGGCGCCCGCGGTGGGCGCGGCGGCGCTCGCGCTGCACGAATACTTAAGGCCGCTGCAGCCCGATGCGAAGGCACGCAGGGCGCGCGCCGCGCAGGTTCTCGCCGCCACCTGAGCCTTCGGCCTACGCGCGGGCTGCCCGCAGCGGTCTAGCGTTCGGGCTCCGTCCCTGGAGTTCCCGCCATGAATCCGCGCCCGTCCGCCGAGCCCGCCCATTCCGCTTCCGTGTTGCTGGCCGCGATGGCCGTGCTGATCGGGCTTGCAGGCGTGGCGCTCGCCGTGGCCGGTGCATGGCTGATCGCGCTCGGCGGCTCGTGGTACTACCTCGTCGCGGGACTGGGGCTGGCGGCGGCGGCGCTGCTGTTGCGGCGCGGCGGCGGTGCCGGGTTGATGGTGTACGCGGCGGTGGTCCTGCTCACGCTGGCCTGGGCACTGTGGGAGGTGGGGCTCGACTGGTGGCCGATGGCCGCGCGTGGCGACGTGTTCTTCGTGATCGGCCTGCTGCTGCTCACGCCGTGGGTGGCGCGTGCGCTCGCCCTGCGCAATGCCGCGGGCGTTGGAAGCGCGCGCGCCGTGCTCGGCGTGGTGCTCGTGGCCTTCCTGGTGGCGGCGGTGTTCTCGTGGATGCGCGATCCCCGCCGCATCGAAGGCATCTCGCCCCCGGCCGATGCCACGGCCGCCACGGCGAGCGCGCCCGCGGGCCCCACGGCCGCGACGGCGAGCGCGCCCGCGGGCCCCGCGGCCGCGGCGGACGAGTGGACGGCCTACGGCGGCACCGGCTTCGGCCAGCGCTATTCGGCGCTCGACCAGATCACGCCGCAGAACGTGAGCCAGCTCGAGGAGGCCTGGCACTTCCGTACCGGCGACGTGCGAGGCCAGCCGGGCGACCCCGAGGAGACGACCTTCGAGGTCACGCCCCTGAAGATCGGCGGCAGGCTGTTCCTGTGCACGCCGCACCAGTCGGTGATCGCGCTCGACGCCACCACCGGCCAGCAGGTCTGGCGCTACACGCCCCAGATCGCGCGGCCGCTCGCGCTTCAGCACCTGACCTGCCGGGGGCTTTCGTACTACCCGGGTGCTGCGGCGGCGCCATCTGCCGGATCCGCGTCCGCATCCGCGTCGCCGGCCGCCTGCGACGCGAAGCTGTTCATGCCCACAGCCGATGGCCGCGTCATCGCGCTCGATCCCGCCAGCGGCCAGCCCTGCACGGCCTTCGGCGGCGGCACCGGCCAGATCGATCTCTGGAAGAACATGCCGAACGTGAAGGCAGGCTCCTACTACTCGACCTCGCCTCCGGTCGTGACGCGCTCGCTCCTCATCGTGGGCGGTACCGTGCTGGACAACGTCTCGACGAAGGAAACCTCCGGCGTGATCCGCGCCTTCGACGCGAACACCGGCGCGCTGGTGTGGAACTGGGACTCCGGCAACCCCGAGGACACCGCCCCCATCGCGGCCGACCGCACCTACACCGCCAACTCGCCCAACAGCTGGTCGATCTCCAGCGTGGACGAGGCGCTGGGCCTGGTCTACGTGCCCATGGGCAACCAGCCGCCCGACCAGTGGGGCGGCGCGCGCAGCGAAGGCGCGAAGAAGTATTCGTCGGCGGTGGTGGCGCTCGACCTGGCCAGCGGCCGCGTGCGCTGGAGCTTCCAGACCGTGCACCACGACCTGTGGGACTACGACGTGCCCGCGCAGCCCAGCCTGATCGACCTGCGCGTGGGCAGCGAGACCGTGCCCGCGCTGGTGCAGCCGACCAAGCAGGGCGAGCTCTTCGTGCTCGACCGCCGCAACGGCAAGCCGATCCTGCCGGTGAACGAGCGCGCCGCGCCGCAGGGCGCTGCCGCGGGCGACGTCACCGCGCCGACGCAGCCGTCATCGGCCCTGTCCTTCGATCCGCCGGCGCTCAAGCCCTCGGACATGTGGGGTGCCACCGTCTTCGACCAGCTGGCCTGCCGCATCGCGTTCCACCGGCTGCGCTACGAGGGCCGGTTCACCCCGCCCTCGACCGAGGGCTCGCTGATCCACCCGGGCAATTTCGGCGTCTTCAACTGGGGCGGCGTGGCGGTCGATCCGCGCCGGCAGATCGTCTTCGCCACGCCCGCCTCGCTGGCCTTCGTCTCCAGGCTCGCGCCGCGCGCGGACGACACCTCGCTCTACGTGCAGGGCAAGGAACGCCCCAACGACAGCCTCCCGGCGCTCAACGAGAACTTCGGCGCGCCCTTCGCGGTGAAGCTCAGCGCCTTCACCTCGGTGCTCGGCCTGCCGTGCCAGGCGCCGCCCTGGGGCTACGTCGCCGCGGCCGACCTGCGCACCGGCCGGGTCGCCTGGATGCACAAGAACGGCACGGTGCGCGACAGCTCGCCGCTGCCGTTGCCCTTCGCGATGGGCGTGCCCAATCTCGGCGGGCCCATCCTGACGGCAGGGGGCGTGGCCTTTCTCTCGGGGACGCTCGACCAGTTCGTGCGCGGCTACGACGTGAACGACGGCAGGGAGCTCTGGCGCAGCCGCCTGCCGGCCGGCGGACAGGCCACGCCAATGACCTACCGTGGCGCCGACGGGCGCCAGTACCTGCTGGTGGTGGCCGGCGGCCACGGCTCGCTCGGCACGCGTACCGGCGACCATGTGATCGCCTACGCGCTGCCCAGGCGCTGAACGGCCTTCAGTCGCGTGCGTCGGCCACGGCCGCGGCTTCGTCGCGCCAGCCCCGCAGCCGCCGGTAGAGCGTGCCGCGCGACACGCGCAGCTGCCGCGCCGCCTGCGACACGTTGCCGCCATGCGCGGCGAGCGTCTCCTCGATCAGCTTGCGGCTGTGCTCGCGCAGCGTGGTCTGCTCGTGCGGCGCGGCCTCGTCACCATCTGCGTGCTCGCTGGCCTGTGCGGCCGGCATCGCATCGTGCCGCTCGATGGCCAGTGGGGCAGCCTCGCCCGGCATCGCCACTGCGTGCCGGAAGTCCGCGCCATCCGCGCCGCCCTTCAACTGTGCCTGCACCCACACACCAAGGCCGCTTGCCAGCCGCAACGGCTGCGCAGCCTCGCGTCGGCCCAAGCGCAGCAGGCTCGCAAGATCGTGCCCGAGCAGGAACTCCACGTCGCGCTCGTCCGCCGCCTCGGGCAGCCGACCCAGCAGCCGCGCGCCCGCGTTGTTGAGCCAGGCGATGGTGCCGTCGGGCGCGATGCCGGCCAGCGCCTCCAACGGCGTGCCCAGCAGCGTGGGGCTGGCCTGGAAGCGCAGGATCAGGTGGTCGCGCGACTGCGCCTGCAGCAGCCGGTTCTCGATGGTGGTTGCGTACAGCGACACCATCGATGCCGCGTCGAAGCCGAAGCGCCGCGCCTCCACCGTGAGGTCGAGCACGCCGGCGAGCTGCCCTGTCACATCGCGTATCGGCGCGGCCGCGCACTGCATGTGGCACAGCAGGTCGAAGTAGTGCTCGGCGCCGTCGACGGTGCAGGCCTGCCCGGTGCTCGCCACGATGCCCGGCGCGGTGGTGCCGACGATGTGCTCGGCAATGTTCACGCCCACGCGCGCGGTCTTGCGCAGCACCGGCTGGTGCGCGGCGGCGGGATGCTGCGTGACGTGCACCACCACGCCCTCGCGGTCGGTGAGGATCACGCGGCAGTCGGTGCCCGCGAGCGCGTGCTCCATCTGCCCGAGTTCCTGCCGCGCCGCTTCGAGCAGCTGGCGGTTGCGCGCGAGCGTGGCGTGCAGCCGGCTGGGCGTGACCGGGTCGAAGGGCACGATGCGCTGGCGGTCGGCGTGGGTGCGGCTGCAGCGCATCCACGACTGGATCACCGCCTCGCCCACCAGCCCCGAGGGGCGCACGCCTTCCTCGAAGAACTGCCGCCGCGCGAGCGCCACGCGCTGCGCGGGCGTGCTGGCGAAGAGCTGGCGCGGGGCATCGGGTGTACCGATTCTTCCGACAAGGCTTCTGTCGAGGGCCATGGGTGAGCTGCCTCCCGGTTCAGGACCAGCGTCGAATGTGTTCCGCAATGGAACAGCGCCGGACTGGGGAAATCCCGAAGATGAACGCGCGGCCCGTCCCGACGATTCTTGGCGCACAAAGGAGACCTGCGATGAAAAAAACACACTCCGGGCTGCTCGTGCTCGCCGGCGCATTGCTGTGCCTGGGCGCCACCACCGCAGCCACGGCCCAGAACGCACAGGACCGCGCGGCAGCCGCCACGAAACGCGTCGACGGCGGCTTCATCCGCGCCAACGCCGCGCAGAAGAAGACGCCGGACTGGCCCAGCGTGGGCCTGGACTATTCGGAATCGCGCTTCAGCCAGCTCGTCCAGGTGAACGCCGGCAACGTGAAGGACCTGGGGCTGGTCTGGTCGTACAACCTCGAGTCCACGCGCGGCGTCGAAGCCACGCCGCTGGTGGTGGACGGCATCATGTACATCACCGCCTCCTGGAGCGTGGTGCACGCCATCGACACGCGCACCGGCCAGCGGCTGTGGACCTTCGATCCGCAGGTCGACAGGTCCAAGGGCTTCCGGGGCTGCTGCGACGTGGTGAACAGAGGCGTCGCGATCTACGAGGGCAAGGTCTACGTGGCGGCCTACGACGGCCGGCTGATCGCGCTCGATGCCGCCACCGGCCAGAAGGTCTGGGAGAAGAACACCATCGAGGGCCAGAAGGGCAGCTACACCATCACCGGCGCGCCGCGCGTGTTCAAGGGCAAGGTCATCATCGGCAACGGCGGGGCCGAATACGGCGTGCGCGGCTTCGTCACCGCCTACGACGCGAAGACGGGCGACCAGAAGTGGCGCTGGTTCGTGGTGCCGGGCGACCCGGGCAAGCCCTTCGAGGACGAGTCGATGGCGCGCGCCGCCAAGACCTGGGACCCCAGTGGCAAGTACTGGGAGGCCGGCGGCGGCGGCACCGCCTGGGACAGCTTCGCCTTCGACCCCGAGCTCAACCTGATGTACGTGGGCACCGGCAACGGCTCGCCCTGGTCGCACAAGGCGCGCAGCCCCAAGGGCGGCGACAACCTCTACCTGGGCTCGGTGGTGGCGCTCGACCCCGACACCGGCAAGTACAAGTGGCACTACCAGGAGACGCCCGGCGACAACTGGGACTACACCTCCACGCAGTCGATGATCCTCGCCAACGTGAAGATCGGCGGCAAGCAGCGCAAGGTGCTGCTGCATGCGCCGAAGAACGGCTTCTTCTTCGTCATCGACCGCACCAACGGCAAGTTCATCTCGGCGAAGAACTTCGTCGAGGTCAACTGGGCCACCGGTTACGACAGGAACGGCCGCCCCATCGAGATCGCCGCCGCGCGCGACGCCACCAAGCCCGGCGACAGCATCCCCGGGCCCTTCGGCGCGCACAACTGGCATCCGATGTCGTTCAACCCGCAGACCGGCTTCGCCTACCTGCCCGCGCAGCATGTGCCGATCAACCTCATGGACGACAAGGACTGGAAGTTCGACGAGAACGTGCCCGGCCGTCCGCATTCGGGCCTGGGCTGGAACCTGGGCAAGTTCGCCAACGCGGAGCCTCCCAAGAGCAAGCCCTTCGGCCGCCTCGTGGCCTGGGACCCGGTGGCGCAGAAGGAAGCCTGGGGCGTGGACTATGCATCGCCCTGGAACGGCGGCACCCTCACCACCGCCGGCAACCTCGTGTTCCAGGGCACGGCCGATGGCCGCCTGCTGGCCTACAACGCGAAGACCGGCGAGAAGCTCTGGGAAACGCCCACCGGCACCGGTGTGGTTGCCGCGCCATCGACCTACATGGTCGACGGCAAGCAGTACGTGTCGGTCGCGGTGGGCTGGGGCGGCGTCTACGGCCTCGCGCAGCGCGCCACCGAGCGGCAGGGTCCGGGCACCGTCTACACCTTCGCGGTCGGCGGCACGGCCAAGATGCCCGACTTCGTGCAGTACCGCATGGACAAGCTGGTGCAGGGCGTCAAGTACGACCCCGCCAAGGTCCAGGCCGGCACCATGCTCTACGTGAGCAACTGCGTGTTCTGCCACGGCGTGCCGGGCGTGGACCGCGGCGGCAACATCCCCAACCTCGGCTACATGGACGCGGCCTACATCGAGAACCTCGACAAGTTCGTGCTCAAGGGCCCGGCCATGTCGCGCGGCATGCCCGACTTCACGGGCAAGCTCTCGAACGACGACATCGAGAGCATCAAGGCCTTCATCCAGGGAACCGCCGACGCCATCCGCCCGAAGTAGAGGACGCAGCAGCACCAACAAAAAAGAAAGCCGCCGTCCCAAAGGACAGCGGCTTCAATTTGTCAATTCCAGGAACACCGAGGAACCGGCTTCGCCGGGCCTCAGGTGTTGCCCCCGGAAGGGGGTTGGCGTAGCGACACGAAGTGCGCGCAGCCTGGGGGCGAACCAGGTCAATCGGCGTAGACGCCGGCGGCCTTGATGATCGGCCCCCACTTCGCGATCTCGGCCGAGACGAACTTCTTGTGTTCCGCCGGCTCGGTGCGCTTGTCGGTGGTGATCACCGCGCCCAGCGCCTCTTCACGCTTGATGAAGCCGGGGTCCTTCATCGCGGCCTTGATGGCTTCGTTGAGCTTCTTCAGCACCGGCGCGGGCGTGCCCTTGGGCGCGTACACGCCGTGCCAGATCGTCACTTCGAAGCCCTTGAGGCCCGACTCGTCCAGCGTCGGCAGATCCTTCAGCGCGGGGGTGGTCAGGCGCTTGCTGGTGGTCACGGCGTAGGCCTTGACCTTCTTGGCCTCGATCTGCGACGTGGTGTTGGTGGTCTGGTCGCACAGCAGGTCGATCTGGCCGCCCAGCAGGTCGGCGATGGCCGGTGCGGTGCCCTTGTAGGGAACCGGCGTCATCTCGACCTTCAGTGCGCTCTGGAACAGCAGGCCGCACAGGTGCGAGGCGGCGCCCAGGCCGGCGTTGCCGAGGTTGATCTTGCCCTTGTTGGCCGCGATCCAGCTCGTCAGCTCCTTGTAGTTGTTGGCCGGCAGGCCGGGCTTGCCGATCAGCGTCATGGGCACTTCGTTGACCATGCCCAGGTACTCGAAGTCGGTCTCGACGTTGAAGGGCAGCTTGCGGTAGAGCGCCGGCATCGTCGACATGCCGATGTGGTTCAGCAGCAGGGTATAGCCGTCGGGGTTGGCGCGCGCCACCTTGGCGGTGCCGATGGAACTGCCCGCGCCGGCGGTGTTGTCCACCACGATGGTGGTGCCCAGCGTCTTCTGCATGGCTTCGGCCAGGTCGCGCGCGACACGGTCGGTCGGGCCGCCGGCGGCGAAAGGCACCACCAGCGTCACGGTCTTGCCCGCGGGGAAGTCCTGGGCGTGTGCACCGACGGCCGCGGCGGCAATCGCCGCGAGGGCGAACAGTTTCTTCATGTCGTCTCCGAAAGGGGGGAATAAAAACGCCGCGATCTTAAGGGCTGACCAATGCCTGACCTATAGCGAATAGCCCTTAGCCAAAGGCCGTCTTGCGCACCTCGGAGGGGCGCGTGGCGGGGCTTGCAAACCCGGGCCTCGCGAACGGGTTTTGCGGTGGGCCGCTTGCGGCGGTGCCGCCGGCGTGGTCCTCTCGTCCTGCAGGCCCCCTCATCCATCCCGACACCAGGAGACCACCACCGATGCAGACCATCCAGCTCAAAGACCCGACCCTGCTGCGCCAGCAGGCCTACATCGCAGGCGCATGGGCCGACGCCGACGGCGGCGAGACCGTGGCCGTCACCAACCCGGCCAACGGCCAGCAGATCGGCACCGTGCCGATGTGCGGCGCCGAAGAGACCGCGCGCGCCATCGCCGCCGCCGAGATTGCCCAGCGTGCGTGGGCGAAGGTGCCGGCCAAGGAGCGCTGCGCCGTGCTGCGCAGGCTCAACGACCTGATGCTGGCCAATGTGGACGACCTCGCGCTCATCATGACCACCGAGCAGGGCAAGCCCATGGCCGAGAGCCGCGGCGAGATCGCCTACGCAGCCTCGTTCATCGAATGGTTCGCCGAGGAGGCGCGCCGCGTCTACGGCGACACTATTCCCGCGCCGCAGGCCGACCGCCGCATCCTCGCGCTCAAGCAGCCCGTGGGCGTGACGGCTGCCATCACGCCGTGGAACTTTCCCGCCGCCATGCTCACGCGCAAGGCCGGCCCCGCGCTCGCTGCCAGCTGCGCGATGGTGGTGAAGCCCGCCACGCAGACGCCGTTCTCCGCGCTGGCCTTCGCCGAACTGGCCGAGCGCGCGGGCGTGCCCAAGGGGCTGCTGTCGGTGCTCACCGGCTCGGCCAGCAAGATCGGCGGCGAGATGACGCGCAACCCCATCGTGCGCAAGCTCACCTTCACGGGCTCGACCGAGGTGGGGCGCACGCTGATGAAGCAGTCGGCCGACACCATCAAGAAGCTCTCGCTCGAGCTCGGCGGCAACGCGCCCTTCATCGTGTTCGACGATGCGGATGTGGACGCGGCCGTCGAGGGCGCGATGGTCTCCAAGTACCGCAACACCGGCCAGACCTGCGTGTGCGCCAACCGCATCTACGTGCAGCGCGGCGTGCTCGACGACTTCACGCGCAAGCTGGTGGCGAAGGTCGAAGCGCTGAAGGTGGGCGAGGGCACCGCGCCCGGCGTCACGCAGGGGCCGCTGATCGACGCCAAGGCCGTCGAGAAGATCGAGGAGCACGTGGCCGACGCCGTGGCCAAGGGCGGCAAGGTGCTCACCGGCGGCAAGCGCCACGCGCTGGGCGGCCTCTTCTTCGAGCCCACGGTGATTGGCGGCGCCACCGCCGGCATGCTGTTCGCGCGCGAAGAAACCTTCGGGCCGCTCGCGCCGATCTTCGCCTTCGACACCGAGGAGGAAGCCATCGCCGCCGCGAACGACACCGAGTTCGGCCTGGCCTCTTATTTCTACGCGCGCGACATCGGCCGCATCATGCGCGTGGCCGAGGCACTGGAGTCGGGCATCGTGGGCGTGAACACGGGGCTCGTGTCCACGGCCGAAGCGCCCTTCGGCGGCGTGAAGCAGTCGGGGCTCGGCCGCGAGGGCTCGAAGTACGGGCTCGACGATTTCCTCGAGGTGAAGTACGTCTGCCTCGCGGGGATCGACAAGTAGCAGCAAGCGGCTGCACATTCTTCGTAAAGGAAGTTTGCCGGCCGAACTGTCCGACAGGCGGAGCCGGCGCCGGACGATGCGGCCGGCGCATGCCGGACCTAGGGTGAAGGGCTTTTGAAGGAGATCCAACCCATGCCCAACACCACCACATCGTCATCCTCGCTGGACGGAATGAAGGTTGCCATCCTCGTGTCCGACGGCTTCGAGCAGGTCGAGATGACCGAGCCGCGCAAGGCGCTCGACCTCGCCGGCGCGCAGACGCGGATCGTCTCGCCCGTCGGGCGCGTGCGCGGCTGGAACCATCACGACCCGGCGGACAGCTTCCCCGTCGACGTGCCGCTGAAGAATGCGAGGCCCGACGACTTCGACGCACTGCTGCTGCCCGGCGGCGTCGTGAACCCGGACGCGCTGCGCATCGACGAGAAGGCGGTCGCTTTCGTGCGTGCCTTCGTCGAGGCCGGCAAGCCCATCGCGGCGATCTGCCACGGACCCTGGACGCTGATCGATGCCGGCGGCGTCAAGGGCCGCAAGATGACCTCGTGGCCCTCGCTGCATGCCGATCTGAAGAACGCCGGCGCGAAGTGGACCGACGAGGAAGTCGTGGTCGACCGCAGCCTCGTCACCAGCCGCAAGCCGGACGACCTGCCCGCCTTCAACCGCGAGATGACGAAGGCCTTCGCGCTCGCGCGGGAAACCGCGGCTCACTGATCTCTTCGGCCGCGCCGGGCATCGGCCCCGTGTAGCGGGCTCGCGGACGGATCAGCTGCCCCGTGGCCTGCTGCTCCAGCACGTGCGCGGTCCAGCCGACGGTACGCGAGAGCGCGAAGAGCGTGAGCGGCGCGCCCGGCGGCAACCTGTGCACGGCAGCGAGGGCGGCCAGCGCGAAATCGATGTTCGCGGCCTCGCCCAGCAGTCTCTCGCCGATGCCGCGCAATTCCTCGAAGGCGGGCGGCAGCTCGATGTTCGCGAGCAGGGCGTCGCAGCGCGCGTCGCCGCCCGGGTAGAGCGGATGGCCGAAGGCCGCCAGCGGCCGGTCGTGCGCGAGCCACTCGCGCACAGCGGCCTCGGCGCCGATGTCCGACGCACGGTGCATCAGCGCCTGCACCGCTGCCGAGGCGCCGCCATGCAGCGGCCCGGTCAGCGTCGAGAGGCCGGTGAGCAGGCAGGCCGCCATCGACGCGCCGGTCGATGCCGTCACGCGCGCGGCGAAGGTCGAAGCGTTGAGTTCGTGGTCGGCCAGCAGCACCAGGGCGCGGCGCAGGTCGTCGGCGGCGCGCGGCCGGCGCCACGCCGTGGCCAGCCGCATGTGCAGCGGCATCTCGCGCGCGGCAGGCGTGGTGCCCAGCATCGCATCGGCCAGCGCGCCGATCGCGCTTGCCGCCTCGGCCTGCAGCACGCTGCGCGAGCGGCCGCGCGATGGCAGGTCTGTGGCGGCGCGCGCCGCGAGCGCGAGCAGGCCGGCCTGCAGCGGTGCGTTGCCTGAAGCAGCGGATGCGGCCGAAGCAGGAAAGCGCGGTGGCGTGCTTTCCCACAGCAGCCCCGCCACATCCTCCAGCGCGGCATGCTCCGCCAGCAAGCAGGCATCTTGCCCGCGATACAGCAGCCGCCCTTCGGCCACCGTCGATACGGCAGAGGCCAGCACCGGCTCGCCCCACTGGATCGCCTCGCTCGCCACTGTCTCGACACTGCGCCTGCCCCGCGCGCGCGCCGCGACGCGCTGCACGTCGTCGCGGTGATAGAGGCTGCGGCGCGGATCCGCCGCATCGGGCTTGGCGCGGATGCGGCCGCGGCTCACGCTCGCGTAGAGCGTCTGCGGACGCACCTGCATCAGCTCCAGCGCCTCGGTGGCCGGCAGCCACAGGGGCGTGCTTCTCTTCATGGTCATGTTGACAGAATAGATCAAGATTGACGTCAATATCCATCGGACCAGAATCGATGTCATCGTGACAACCCAGGAGCAAAGAGCGATGAACAACGATGACGGCAGCCTCGAAGGCGTGGTGGCAGCGCATACCGTGCTGTCCGAGGTGGACGGCGAGGCCGGCCGGCTGGTGATCCGTGGCCACGAGCTCGACGAGATCGCGCAGCGCTGGCGCTATGAAGACGTGGTGGGCCTGCTGTTCGAAGGCTTCTTCGACACGCTGCCCGCCGCCTCGGCCCTGCGCCGCGCCCTCGGCCGCGCGCGCCGCGAGGCCTTCGAGCTGCTGCAGCCGAACGACGATGCGCAGCTGCGCCGCATGCCGCCCATCGAGGCCGTGCGCGCGCTGATGGCTCGGCTTCCCGATGGCGACGACCTGCCGACCGCGCTGCGTCTGGTGGCCGCGCCGGCCGTCTACACCGCCGCCGTGATGCGCTGGCGCCTGGGCGTGCCGGCGCTCGCGCCGGACGAGGCGCTGACGCACGCCGCCGACATGCTGCGCATGCTGCATGGCCGATCGCCTACCCCCGCACAGAGCGCCGCGCTCGACACCTACCTCGTCACCGTGTGCGACCACGGCCTTAACGCATCGACCTTCGCGGCGCGCGTGGTCGCATCCACAGGCGCGGGTCTTGCATCGGCGGTGCTCGCGGGCGTCAGCGCGCTCAAGGGGCCGCTGCACGGCGGCGCGCCCGGCCCGGTGCTGGATGCGCTCGATGCCATCGGCACCGCCGCTAACGCCCGTGCATGGCTGGAGCAGGCTGTGGCCGACGGCCAGCGGCTGATGGGCTTCGGCCATCGCATCTACCGCGTGCGCGATCCGCGCGCCGATGCGCTCAAGGGCGCGCTCGGCAGGCTCGGCGAGGAAGGCAGCGTGAACGCCGCGCGCTTCGCGCTGGCCGAAGCCGCCGAGCAGGCCGCGCTCGCCATCCTGCGCGAGAAGAAGCCGGGCCGTGCGCTGGAGACCAACGTGGAGTTCTACACCGCGCTGCTGCTTGAAGCGCTGGGCTTCGGCCGCGAGAGCTTCACCTGCGTGTTCGCGGCGGGCCGAGTGAGCGGCTGGGTGGCGCATGCGCGCGAGCAAGTGAAGAAGGGGCGGCTGATCCGTCCGCAGTCGGTCTACGTCGGGCCTGCACCGGAGGAATCGGGCGAGGCCGCACTCGCGCACTGAGCCTACAGGGCGCACCCGCCGTCATCCGATACGCTCGCCTTTTCCGCATGACGCGGCCGCGCCGGCCGCGCCATGCGTCGTGAAAGGCGAAAGTATCTCTTCCATGACGGCGACTTCTTCCCATCCGCAAGCACGGCAGGCACTGCGCCTGCCGCGCGACTTCGCGCTCATCACCGTGGCCATCGACGCCGTGATGGTGCTGGTCAACATGGCCCTCCAGCTCTGGCCCGATTCGCCCAATGCCGAGCAGCTGCGCAGCGCCTATGCGCTGCCGGGCGTGTGGGTCCCGATGGTGTTCAGCATCGGCATGGCCTGGGTGCTGGCGGCCGCGCTGGCCTGGAGCCACGGGCGCAATGCGCTCGAAAAGCGCGGCGTGGACAGCCTGGTACGGCTGCCCCAGCCGCGCGTGCGCTACGGCGCGGCATACGTCGTGGTGCTGCTGCTGAACTTCTACGCGCTGAGCCCGCTGCTCTACGACCTGCAGCTGCTTTTCATGCCGGGCGGGCGTTTGCATGAATCGCTGGGCGACACCTCGATGCGCGCGGCGATGCCGGTGTTCATGTTCCTGCAGTCCGTGGCCCAGCTGATCGTGCTGGTGCTCGGCGTGTGGGGCGCGGCATGGTTCGCGCTGAGGGCCGGCCGTGCCGATGCCTCGGGTATGCGGAGCGATGACGTACCCGCGGCCTCTTCGCCGCGCCGCGCGGTGGCGCTGGTGGGGGCGTCGGTGTTCGCGTCGCTGCAGATGTGGAGCGGCGCGGCGCTGAGCCGCTGGAGTTCCGTGTCGCAAGGCCTGGACGGCGCCGGGCTGCTGGTGGCATGGGTAGTGCCGCCGCTGGCCGCCTTCGCGCTGGCTTTCTGGGGCGGCTGGCTGGGCGCGACGGCGGGCCTTTCGAGGGTGCGGCCCTTCAGGGCCGTGGCGGCATCGGTGCTGGCTTTCGCCTTGGTGCAGATCGGCTGCATCGCCATTGCGCTGGCCTGGCTGGCGCTGGCGGTCTGGCTGCACGGCTTCCACAGCGCGGGCAGCCTCGTCGGCTTCGCGCTGGCGCTCGTGCTGGTCTACACGCTGCTTGCGGTGCTGCTCACGCGCGCCGCGACGCGCGGCTTCTACCGCCGCTACTTGTAGCTGCGCGCGTCCTCGATCACCTTGCCGTCGTTGGGCAGCGAGCCCGCGCCCACGACGACGACTTCGCCGCGCAGCTTGGTCACCTCGCGGATCACCGCGCTCACGCGCGCTTCCAGCCCCTCGGGCGCGGCGCCCGCGCATTCGAGCTGCAGCGTCATCCTGTCGTCGCCCATCTCGCCCGAGACGACGAGGCGCGCGCGCTGCACTTCGGGAAAGCGCCGCGCGATCTCGGCCACCTGCGACGGGTGCACGAACATTCCGCGCACCTTGGTGGTCTGGTCGGCGCGGCCCATCCAGCCCTTGATGCGCTTGTTGGTGCGGCCCGTGGGGCAGGTGCCCGCGAGCACCGCCGAGAGGTCGCCGGTGCCGAAGCGCACCAGCGGGTAGTCGGGGTTGAAGGTGGTGACGACGATCTCGCCGACTTCGCCGTCGGGCACCGGGTCGCCGGTGCCGGGGCGCACGATCTCCACCAGCACGCCCTCGTCGAGCACCAGCCCTTCGCGCGCGCTGGTCTCGTACGCGATGAGGCCCAGGTCGGCGGTGGCGTAGCACTGCGTACCCTTCACGCCGCGCGCGGCGATCCAGTCGTGCAGGCTCGGTGGGAAGGCCTCGCCAGACACCAGCGCCTTGGTGAGCGATGGCAGCTTGACGCTCTTCTCCTCGGCCTTCTCCAGCAATATCTTCAGGAAGCTGGGCGTGCCCGCGTAGCCCTCGGGCTTGAGGTCGACCATGGCTTCGAGCTGCTGCTCGGTCTGCCCGGTGCCGCCCGCGAACACGGTGCAGCCCATGGCGCGCGCGCCGCTTTCCATGATCGAGCCCGCGGGCGTCATGTGGTAGCTGAAGCTGTTGTGGATGAGCTCGCCGCCGCGAAAACCCGCCGCATGCAATGCGCGCGCGGTGCGCCAGTAGTCGCGCGCCTCGCCCTCGGGCTCGTAGATGGTGCCGGGGCTCGCGAACACGCGCGGCATCCGCGGCCCGCGCACGATCGTCGAGAAGCCGCCGAAGGGGTCGTCCGCGCGCCGTGCCTTCTGCAATTCGAGCAATTCCGATTTGCGCGTGACCGGTAGTTTCGCGAGCGCCTCGCGCGTGGTGACGTCGGCGGGCTTCACGCCGTCGAGGATCTTCGCGAAGGCGGGCGCGGCGGTCTGCGCCTGAGCGATCTGCTTCGGCAGCGCGGCCAGCAGGTCGCGCTCGCGTTCGGCGGGGTCTCGGATCTCGAGTTTGTCGTAGTGGTCGGTCATGTCCGTACCCTTTGTCTTTCTGTTCGGTTCAGCCTCCGGCGGGGGAGAGTCAGGCCAGCCACCTCTTGCGCCGCTTGTAGCTCTTGACGTCGCGGAAGCTCTTGCGGTCCGCGCCGCCGACGCCGAGGTAGAACTCCTTCACGTCCTCGTTCTCGCGCAGGCTCTTGGCCTCGCCGTCCATCACGATGCGGCCGTTCTCCAGGATGTAGCCGTAGTCGGCGTAGCGCAGCGCCATGTTGGTGTTCTGCTCGGCCAAGAGGAAGGTCACGCGTTCCTTGGCGTTGAGGTCCTTCACGATCTCGAACACTTCCTCCACGATCTGCGGCGCGAGGCCCATCGAGGGTTCGTCGAGCAGCACCATGGTCGGGTTGGCCATCAGCGCGCGGCCGATGGCGCACATCTGCTGCTCGCCGCCCGATGTGTAGGCAGCCTGCGAACTGCGCCGCGTCTTCAGGCGCGGGAAGTACGCATACACCTTCTCCAGCGTCTGCTGCACCGCGGCCTTGCCGTCGGTGCGCGTGTAGGCGCCGGTCATCAGGTTCTCCTCGATGGTCAGGTGCGCGAAGCAGTGGCGGCCTTCCATCACCTGGATCAGGCCGCGCTTGACCAGCTCGGCCGGCGACAGCGCCTCGATGCGCTCGCCGCGCAGCTCGATGGTGCCCTTGGTGACCGCGCCGCGCTCGCCCGCCAGCAGGTTGCTCACCGCGCGCAGCGTGGTCGTCTTGCCCGCGCCGTTGCCGCCGAGCAGCGCCACGATGCCGCCTTCGGGCACGGTGAGCGACACGCCCTTGAGCACCAGGATCACGTGGTTGTAGATGACCTCGATGCCGTTGACGTTGAGGAGGATGTTGGATTCGCTCATGGTGTGGTCCGAAGCATTCGAAAGAACGGCGCACGGGGTGCCCGCCGCTCTTGCGAATGGCGGCTCTCGCGAGCCGCCACGGAACGCTCGCTCAGCGCATCAGGACTGACAGTCGGCTGCTTCGCGGCGCGTCAGCTTCTTCTCGCCCGCGTACTTGTCGGCCGCGGCCTTCACCATCGGCTTGATGATCTGCTCGTCGGCCTGGTACCAGTCGGACATGTCGCCCCACTTCGCGCCGTCCCAGGTGTGCACGCGCGCCCAGGTCGAGCCCATGTGGTCCTGGCAGGAGGTGCTCACCGGGCGCATCACGCCCGAGAAGCCCAGCGCGTCCAGCTTCTTCTGGTCGAGCGCGAGGTTCTCCATGCCCCAGCGAACCTGCTCGCCGGTCATGACCTTGCCCTTGCCGAAGCGCTCCTGCGCGCGCTTCACTGCCTCGATGGTCAGCATCTGGATGATCACGCCGCGCGTGTAGAGCACCGAGCCCACTTCGTCCTTCGGGCCGGTGCCCTGGCCCTTGTCGTGCACCTGCTTGAGGATGTCCTGGATCACCTTGGGTTGCGTGCCCGAGGTGTTCAGCGCCAGCGCGTGGTAGCCCTTGGCGTTGGCGCCCACGTCCTTCACGTCGGGCTCGGCGCCGGCCCACCACACGCCGTACATCTTCTCGCGCGGGTAGCCGGTGGCCACGGCCTCCTTCAGGGCGGTGGAGTTCATCACGCCCCAGCCCCACAGCAGCACGAAGTCGGGGCGCTGCTGGCGGACCTGCAGCCAGGCCGACTTCTGCTCCACGCCGGGCGCGGTCACCGGAATCAGCGAGAGCTCGAAGCCGTTCTGCTTGGCGCGCTCCTGCAGCAGCGGGATCGGTTCCTTGCCGAAGGGCGAGTCGTGATAGACGAGGGCGATCTTCTTGCCCTTGAGCTTGTCCATGCCGCCTTCCTTCTTCCCGATGTGCTGGATCAGGATGTCGGCCGCGGTCCAGTAGGAGCCCATCAGCGGGAAGTTCCACTTGAAGACGCCGCCGTCCTGCGAGGCGGCCAGGCCGTAGCCCAGCGTGATCAGCGGGATCTTGTCGGTAGGCACCTTGTCGGTCAGCGCGAAGGTGATGCCGGTGGCCTGCGGGTCGAAGAGCGCGACGCCAGGGCGGCCCTTCAGGCGCTCGTAGCACTCCACGCCCTTGTCGGTGGCGTAGCCGGTCTCGCACTCCTCGTACGCGATCTTCACGCCGTTGATGCCGCCGGTGGCGTTGACCAGCTTGATGTAGTCCTGCTTGCCGTTGGCCCAGGGCGTGCCGTTGGGTGCGTAGGGGCCGGTGCGATACACCAGCAGCGGGAAGAACTGCTCCTTGGCCTGCGCGTTGACCACGGATGGCGCGAGCGCGGCGCCGAGGGTGCCGGCCACCAGGGCGGCGGTCAGAGCGAGCGATTTCAGTTTCATGCCTGTCTCCTTTGTGGGCACCTCGGTGCCGGGTTTTGACTAACGGGAACCTTTGGATGTCAATGCGGGAAGGGCCACAGCCGCAGCTTCTCCTTGGCCGTGGACCACAGCCGCGCGAGGCCGTGCGGCTCGACGATCAGGAAGAACACGATCAGCGCGCCGAAGATCATGGTCTCCAGGTGCGAGGCCAGCGCGGTGGAAATCGAGAAGCCCAGCCAGCCCGGCAGCTGGTTGAGCAGGAGCGGCAGAAGCACGATGAAGGCGGCACCGAAGAAGCTGCCCATGATCGAGCCCAGCCCGCCGATGATCACCATGAACAGCAGCTGGAACGAGCGGTCGATGCTGAAGGCCGCCGGCTCCCACGCGCCCAGGTGCACGAAGCCCCACAGCGCGCCGGCCACGCCGACGATGAAGCTGCTCACCGCGAAGGCCGTGAGCTTGGCGTAGACGGGGCGGATGCCGATCACCGCGGCGGCCACGTCCATGTCGCGCATCGCCATCCATTCGCGGCCGATGGCGCTGCGCACCAGGTTCTTGGCCAGCAGCGCGAACACCGAAACGAAGATCAGGCAGAAAAGATACTTCTGCGCGGGCGACTCGATGGGCACGCCGAACACGTTGAGCCCCGCCACGCTCACCGAGCCGGAGGAAGAATTGTTGGTGAACCACTGGATGCGCAGGAAGGCCCAGTCGGTGAAGAACTGCGCCGCCAGCGTGGCCACGGCCAGGTACAGCCCCTTGATGCGCAGGCTCGGAATGCCGAAGAGCACGCCGATCACCGTGGCGCACAGTCCGCCCAGCAGAAGCGATGCGATGAGCGGCATGCCGTCGATGCGCACCTGGAAGTTGTAGGCCGCGTATGCGCCCACCGCCATGAAGGCGCCGGTGCCCAGCGAGATCTGGCCGCAGTAGCCCACGAGGATGTTCAGCCCCAGTGCGGCGAGCGAAAGAATGAGGAAGGGCGTGAGTATGGCGCGCATCCAGTAGTCCGACACGCCCAGCGGCACCACCACGAAGGCCACGAGCAGCAGAACGAGGATGGCCAGGCGGTCCTGCGCGATCGGGAAGATCTGCTGGTCGGCGCGGTAGCTCGACTTGAATTGGCCGTTTTCTCTGTAGAACATGTCAGTAGGTCGAAAGCGGGATCGGACAGCCGAACGCAGAGGTCGCGAAGGTCTCGCAGAGGTCGCAGAAGGAATGCAGAAAATCTTGAGGTTTTCTTCTGCGACCTCTGCGCAACTTTTGTATTTCTCCTGCGTTCGGCTGTCGGTATTCGAAGTTCTTCATCTCACACCCGATCGATGATCTTTTCGCCGAAGAGGCCCTGCGGGCGCACCAGCAGGAACACCAGCGCCAGCACATAGGCGAACCAGATCTCGATGCCGCCGCCGAACATGGGGCCGAGATAGATCTCGGAGAGCTTCTCGCCCACGCCGATCAAGAGGCCGCCGATGATGGCGCCCGGAATGGAAGTGAGCCCGCCCAGGATCACCACCGGCAGCGCCTTCAGCGCCACCAGCGAGAGCGAGAACTGCACGCCCAGCTTCGATCCCCAGATGATCCCGGCCACCAGCGCCGAGAAGCCGGCCACCGACCACACGATCACCCAGATGCGCTTGAGCGGAATGCCGATGGACTGCGCGGCCTGGTGGTCGTCGGCCACCGCGCGAAGGGCGCGGCCGGTGGCGGTCTTCTGGAAGAAGATGGCCAGCACCACCACGAGGCCCGCGGCCACGAGTGCGGCGATCAGGTCTTCCTGGCTCAGCAGCAGGCCGCCCTGGAAGGTGTTCTCCAGCACCATCAGCGGTTCCTTGGGCATGCCCACGTCGATCTTGTAGATGTCGTTGCCGAAGATGGTCTGGCCCACGCCGTCGAGGAAGTAGGCGATGCCCAGCGTGGCCATCAGCAGCGTGATGCCTTCCTGGTTCACCAGCTTGCTCAGCGCGAGCCGTTCGATGAGCCAGGCCACGAGAACCATCACCGCCATGGCCGCGACGAAGGCCAGGATGTTCGCGAGGATCTGGCTTTCGAAGCCGAACCACTGCGGGAACCACTCGGCGAAGCGCGCCATTGCCAGCGCCGCGAACAGCACCATCGCGCCCTGCGCGAAGTTGAAGACGCCGGAGGCCTTGTAGATCAGCACGAAGCCGATGGCGATCAGCGAATAGAGCATGCCGACCATCAGGCCGCCGAAGAGGGTTTCGAGGAAAAAGCCCATGGTCAGTTTCTTTCTCCCTCTCCCGCTTGCGGGAGAGGGCAGGGGTGAGGGCAAGCGGCGTTGGAGATGCTGCCGTTTGTGATGAGGCCGTCGACCCTCACCCCAACCCTCTCCCGCAGGTGGGAGAGGGTGCAAGACAGGAAGCGGTCGTGCGCGGCCATCAGTGCTCCACACCCAGATAGGCCCGGATCACGTCTTCGTTGTTCCGGACTTCATCCGGCGTGCCGTCGCCGATCTTCTTGCCGTAGTCCAGCACCACCACGCGGTCGGAGATGTCCATCACCACGCCCATGTCGTGCTCGATCAGCACGATGGTGGCTCCGAACTCGTCGTTCACGTCGAGGATGAAGCGGCTCATGTCCTGCTTCTCCTCCACGTTCATGCCGGCCATGGGCTCGTCCAGCAGCAGCACCTGCGGCTCCATCGCGAGCGCGCGGCCCAGGTCCACGCGCTTCTGCAGGCCGTAGGGCAGGCGGCCCACCGGCGTCTTGCGGTGCGCCTGGATTTCGAGGAAGTCGATGATGTGCTCGACGAACTCGCGGTGCGCGAGCTCCTCGCGCTCGGCCGGTCCCCAGCGCAGCGCCTGCGCGAACAGGCCGCTCTTCATCTTGAGGTTGCGGCCCGTCATGATGTTGTCGAGCACGCTCATGCCCTTGAAGAGGGCCAGGTTCTGGAAGGTGCGCGCCACGCCCATCTCGGCCACCTGGCGCGAGTTCATGTGCTTGAAGGTCTGGCCCCGGAAGGTGATGGAGCCCTGCTGCGGCCAGTACACGCCGTTGATGCAGTTCAGCATCGAGCTCTTGCCCGCGCCGTTCGGCCCGATGATGGCCCGCACCTCGTGCTCGCGCACGTTGAAGCTGATGTCGGTGAGCGCCTTCACGCCGCCGAAGCTCAGCGAGATGTTCTGCACGTCCAGGATGACGTCGCCGGTTTTTCTAGCCATGGACGGGCTCCTGGACGCGGACAGCCGAACGCAGAAGTCGCGAAGGTTTCGCAGAAGTCGCGAAAGAAGACCATGAAAAGTTCATCCGATTCCCTCTGCGACTTCTGCGCAGTTTTTGTATTTCTTCTGCGTTCGGCTGTCCGAATTCGAGTGCATTCATCTCACGCCGCCTTTCCCAACGGCGCGAACCGCTTCGCCTCGACGATCTTCAGCGTCGCGCTCACCACGCCCGTGCGTCCGTCCTCGAACTTGACCTGGGTCTCGATGAACTGCTCCTTCCTGCCGCCGTAGAGCGCGTCGACCAGCACCGCGTACTTGTCGGCGATGAAGCCCCGGCGCACCTTGCGCGTGCGGGTGAGCTCGTCGTCGTCGGGGTCGAGTTCCTTGTGCAGCACGAGGAAGCGCGCGATCTGCGTCTCGCCCATGCCGTCTTCGGCGGCGAGGTCGGCGTTCACCTTGGCGATGCACTCGGCCACCAGCGCGAGCACGTCGGGCTTGCCGGCCAGGTCGACGTAGCCACCGTAGGCCAGGCCTCGGCGCTCGGCCCAGTTGCCCACGGCCTCGTAGTCGATGTTGATGGCGGCGCAGACCTCGTCGCGGCCGTTGCCGAAGCACACGGCTTCCTTGATCTGCGGGAAGAACTTGAGCTTGTTCTCGATGTAGTTGGGCGCGAACATCGCGCCGCCCACGAGGCGGCCCACGTCCTTGGCGCGGTCGATGATGCGCAGGTGGCCTTCGCTGTCGAGCACGCCCGCGTCGCCGGTGTGGAAGTAGCCGTTCGCGTCCAGCACCTCGGCGGTGGCGTCGGGGCGCTTGTAGTACTCCTTGAGCACCGACACGCCGCGCACCAGCACCTCGCCGTCTTCGGCGATCTTCAGCTCAATGCCGGGCGCGGCCGTGCCCACGGTCTGCAGCTTGACCTTGCCGTCCTGCTGCAGGCACACGTAGGCGCAGGTCTCGGTCTGGCCGTAGAACTGCTTCAGGTTGACGCCGATGGAGCGGTAGAAGCGGAACAGGTCGGGCCCGATGGCCGCGCCCGCGGTGTATGCCACGCGGATGCGGCTCATGCCCAGCACGTTGCGCAGCGGGCCGTAGATCAGCAGGTCGCCCAGGCGGTACATCAGGCGGTCGCCCATGCTCACCGGCGCGCCGTTGAGGATGTCGGCGCCCACGCGCTGCGCCAGCGCCATGAACTTCGCGTACAGCCAGCGCTTCGGAGCCGCCGCGTCTTCCATGCGGATCGACACGGCCGTCAGCAGCCCCTCGAAGGTGCGCGGCGGGCCGAAGTAGTAGCTCGGGCCGATCTCGCGCATGTCGTTCATCACCGTTTCCGACGACTCGGGGCAGTTGAGCGTGAAGCCGCCCACCAGCCACTGCGCCACCGAGAACAGGTGGTCACCCACCCACGCCATCGGCAGGTAGCTCATGATGTTGTCGCCGGGGCCGAGCCTGTCGGTCTCCACGCCGCCGCGGCCCGCCGCGATGAAGCTCGCGTGCGTCTGGCACACGCCCTTGGGGCGGCCGGTGGTGCCGGATGTGTAGAGGATCACGCCCACGTCCGTCGCTTCGCCGCTGGCCACCGCGCGGTCGTAGTAGCCGACGTTGGCCTTGTCGAACTCGCGGCCCAGCGCGCGCAGCTGCTCATGGCTCATGAGCCCGGGCTGGTCGTAGTGGCGCAGGCCCTTGGGGTCGTCGTAGACGATGTAGCGGATGCCGGGCTGCTTGCCCTGCTGCATCTCGCGGCATTCGAGCAGCTTGTCGACCTGCTCCTGGTCTTCGACGATCACGAACTCGATGCCTGCGTCCTGCAGCATGAAGACCATCTCGCCGGCCACCGCGTCCTGGTACAGCGGCACCGGCACGCCGCGCAGGCTCTGCGCCGCGACCGCCGCCATGTACAGGTGGGGCCGGTTGGCGCCGACGATGGCCAGGTTGTCGAAGGGCCTGAAGCCCAGGCTCGCGAGGCCGCAGGCGGTCTCGCGCACTTCCTGCGCGACGGCGCTCCAGCTCCAGGTTTGCCAGATGCCGAGGTCCTTCTCGCGCATGGCTGGGGCCTCGGGCTGGGCCTCGGCGTGCGCGAGCAGCAGACGGGGAAAGGTGGGGGCGGGTGTTTGCACAGTGGCCGGATCGTAGGACTCACTTTGACGCCCGCTTGTCGTTCCAACGACAATCCTAGGGACACTACTCCCCGGAGTTTCCCGATGCCTCATGGCCATCCCACCCACAGCGCGCTCGGCGGTTCGACCATCAGGGACCGGGTGCGCGCAGCCAATGCGCAGGAACTGGAAGGCATTCCGTGGCTGCCCACGCTCACGCCCGCCGAGCGGCGCCGCGCCGAGGCCGCGCTGGTGGTCGGCGAGGCCGAGCCCGGCGACCTCGTCTGCCGCGTCGGGCGCTCGCCCACCTACTGGTTCGGCGTGGTCGAGGGGCTCCTGAAGATGAGCAACGACAACGCCGACGGCGGCTCCGTCACCTACACCGGCGTGCCGCCCGGCGGCTGGTTCGGCGAAGGCACGGTGATGAAGCGCGAGCCCTACCGCTACAACATCCAGGCGCTGCGGCGCAGCCTCATCGCCGGCCTGCCCACCGACAGCTTCCACTGGCTGCTCGACCATTCCATCGGCTTCAACCGCTTCGTGATGAACCAGCTCAACGAGCGGCTGGGCCAGTTCATCGCCGCGCTCGAGATCGACCGGCTCAACAACCCCGACGCGCGCGTGGCGCGCAACCTCGTGTCGCTGTTCAATCCGGTGCTGTATCCGGGCGTGGGCGAAGTCCTGCGAATCACCCAGCAGGAACTGGCCTACCTCGTCGGCCTCTCGCGCCAGCGCGTGAACGAGGCGCTGAACGCGCTCTCGGCGCAGGGGCTGATCCGCGTGGAGTACGGCGGGCTGCGCGTGCTCGACCTGCCGGGCCTGCGCGCGACCGCGATGTCGAACAAGAAGACCCAGCCGGTGCCAACCCAGGCGGAAAAATCATGACCAATCTCTCCGACAAGCTCCAGATCGTGCCCGCGAATGCCGAGGCCGCATTCATCCCGCCTCCGGAACCACCCAAGGCCAAGCCCGAAAGCGCCGGCCCCACGCTGGAGGAAGTCATCGAGCGCAACGAGGCGCTCACCGAAAAGGTAGAAGCGCTCGACGCGGTGCTGGCCAAGCCGCTCGCCGAGATCCTGGCCGACCGCGAGAAGGCCGAGGAAGCTGCGCTCGCCTGGGATCGCTTCGGCGCGATGTGGATGCTCTCGCAGCGCGCCATGCGCCGCGTTGCCCTCGACCTCGCGGCGCAGCTCGGCGTGAGCGAGGAAGAAGTCGTGGCGCGCGCCATGGTCAATGCCAACGCGGTGCTCAACGGTGCGGACGAGGTCGACCTGGGCGGCACCATCGCGCCGGCACAGATGCAGCACATTGCGCGGCATCGCAACTTCCTGAGGAAGCAGTTCCGCTAGAGCCGCCTCCGGCTGTTATCGCGTCTTGGCGTGGATCATCCCGTCGGTCCACGTGTCTCGCATCTTCGCCAGCAGGTCTTTCGGGATCCGCTGGTCGCCGCGCGCCTCGTCCAGCGTCTTTCGCATCCCCTCGGCGATTCGCTCGAGAACGAGGGCGGGCTTGGCGACCCCGCATACCTTGCTGCCGAAAAGCAGCAGCTCCTCGGTCGTCGGATAGGCCCTGGTGTGGCCCTTGCCCGCGAAGAGCTTGAGCGCAAGCGTGCGGTCCTCCAGCTCGGGCCCGCCCTCGTAGCGCGTGTACCTGTAGATCGCGGTGGTCACCACGTCGAACATGGGCGCGAGGCGGCAGTCCGCCGTCGAGGTGTAGAGCAATCCGTAGTTCTTGAGGTGGCCGTCGCCGTTGCGCACCATGATGCTGAAGGCGACCTGCTCGAAGAAGCGCGCCAGGTTCTCGCTGGGCAGCTGAAGGTACTGCATCAGCTCGGCGATGCGCTGGTAGCTGCCGTGGTACTTCCGATCGGACTGGATGTCGCGCACCCGGAGGTTCATCAACGCCGCGATGTCCTCGAACCCGATGCGCGAGCCGTCCGCCGCGATGTCGAACCTGTCGACCAGGAGCAGCTGTCCGTCGTCCGAGAGATCGAAGCCGGGTGTCTCGATGCCGGCGTGGCCGGCGGCCGTCAGGCACAAGAACTCGTTGGCCGACAGGCCCGGGTAGGAAGGAGCGGCGGCCTTCACGATGATCGTGGGCACCGGGAGGGTGACCCGATCCGGCACCATGATCTTCGGCTGCATGCCGGCGATGCCTGCGCCCGTGCTCAGATACGCCCGCACCAGTTCGTCGAACACCTCGGGTGTGTAGCGGGTCTGCAGTAAGGTCTTGCGGTCGATGATCCGCAGCGCCGCAAGTGGCTCGGTGCCCGGCAGCCGGAAGCCCAGCCGCCCGATGCCATTGGAGCCGACCACCGCGAGCAGGTGCATCGGGGTGAGCTGCTGCTTGGGGAACATCGCCCGCAGGCGCAGGTACAGGTCGCCCTCCGGCAGGTTCTGATCCATGACCGCGAAGAGGTCGCCGTCCTGGTATGTGGGCCGGGTCGGCGGCATGAGGAGCGCGACCGAGGGCTGGTCCGCACGGCCGTCGAGGTACCGGAACTCGTAGACGGAGTGCCTGAGCAACTGCCCGGCGGGCGCGCCGGCGATCTCGACGTCGAGCTGCCTGATCTTTTCAGGAAGCATCGTCGTCCTCGTCCTCGTCCTCGTCCTGTCCGAAGCGTTGCGTGACTTCCTCCAGCGTCGGCATGCCCAGGCGCTCCAGGCTGATCGTGAGATCCATGGCGCGCAGGATGTCGAAAAGCGAGGCGAGGGTGACGTCTTCTCCGCGCTCCAGGCGGTAGAGAACGTTGCGCGCGCGGCCCGACCGTGAGGCGATGTCGGTCGCCTTCAGGCGGCCTTCTTTTCGCGCGCGCTTGATGGCTTGTCCAAGCTCGCCGGGGAGCCTGATTTTGTCCTGCATGCGCCACATTTTGGGGTCGAAAACGGAATTTGTCCATTTTGAAGGACAAAAATCCATCTATAGCCGGTACGTTCAGGACTCGGTGCCGCGGCGACGGATTCAACCGTGGGCCCGATCGAAATTCATCGCATCGCCTAAGCTCGCGGTTTTCTTTCCGTCTCCATCGCAATCCCATGTCTACCTCTCACCTCACCCTCATCACCGGCGCCTCGCGCGGCCTGGGCCAGGCCATGGCCGAGCAGCTGCTGCAGGCCGGCCACACGGTCGTCGGCATTTCGCGCAAGCAGTCGTCCGCGCTGGCCGAGGCGGCCAAGGCTGGCGGTGCCGAGCTCACGCAATGGGAGCAGGACCTGTCCGACCCGGTGGCCGCGGCCGAGCGCCTCTCGGCCTGGCTCAAGACCGTCGACGCGCAGCGCTTCGACAGCGTCACGCTCATCAACAATGCCGGCACCGTGGGCAACCCCGCGCCGCTGTCGCGCGCCGTGGAGTCGGAACTGTCGCTGGCCCTGCGCATTGGCCTGGAAGCGCCGATGCTGCTGACGGCGGCCTTCCTCGGCGCCACGCGCGAATGGCGGGGCGTGCGCAAGGTGCTCAATATTTCCTCGGGTCTGGGCCGCAACGCCATGGGCAGCCAGGCGCCGTACTGCGCTGCGAAGGCCGGCATGGACCACTTCTCGCGCGCCGTGGCGCTGGAGGAGGCGAATGCGCCGAACGGCGCGCGCATCGTCTCGCTGGCGCCGGGCGTGATCGACACCGACATGCAGGTGCAGCTGCGCGGCGCCTCGGCCGAGAAGTTTCCGGACCGCACGCGCTTCGAGAAGATGAAGAACGAAGGCATGCTCGACAGCCCCGCCACGGCCGCGGCCAAGGTGCTGAAGTACCTCTCGCGCGCGGACTTCGGCGCCAAGCCCGTGGCCGACGTGCGCGACCCCGACTGAGCGGAAGGCGAGCGACCCCATGGCAACGGCCCAGGCCATCGACACCGGCGAGTACAAGCTCTTTCCCTCGCCGCGCAACGTGCACCGCATCGTGTTCGAACACCAGGTGTTCGTGCCGCATCCCTATGCGCTGATCGTGATGAACGAATTCGGCTTCAAGGGGCGCTACAGCCTGTTCTCGGCCTGCCGCATGAGCGACGGGAAGATGGGGCAGGTGGTGACGTTCGAGGATGACGCGGACGTGGCCATCTTCAATAGCAAGTTCGTGCCGGACTGAGTTCCCCGGGGCTTTGTTCCCTCTCCCCTTGGGGAGAGGGTCAGGGTGAGGGTTGCGGCGCGGGAAGATGCGCGACTTTCGCTGCCGCCGCTACCCCCTCACCCCATCCCTCTCCCCGAGGGGAGAGGGAGTGCAGCCATCGGCTGCTGTTTGCTACTGCATGGCGAACCTGTCGCGCTGCGCCTGCGCGCATTCGCCCATCACGTTCAGCGCACGCTCCACCGTCGGCGTGCCCATCACGAACGGGTTCGCTGCGCCCGCAGGCTGCTGGCGCAGCGCGGCCATCTTGGCTTGCGAGCTGTCGACGTTCGAGTGGTTCGACAGCATCACGTCGATGTTCTGCGCCTTCACGATCGAATCCATGCGCTTCGTGGAGGCGATGTAGTTGTCCAGCCGCGGAATGTCCTTGCCGAAGTTGAAGCCCGTGCCGCCCCAGAGCATGGCGCGGTGCTTCCTGCCGTTCTCGCTGACGTCGAACACCGGCGAGAGCGTGCCCATGGTGTGGCCCGGCGTGAGGTAGAGCGTGACGGTGGTGTCGCCCAGCGTGACGCGGTCGCCGTCCTTCACCGAGATGTCCCGCTTGGGCGGCGCGCCCCAGATCGGCGTGGCGAATTCGAGCTTGGTTTCGGTCATCGTCCAGTCGGGCTCGCTCATCACCACGCGCGCGCGGTACTTCTGCGCGAGATACGGCGCGCCGCCGTAGTGGTCGCCGTGTCCGTGCGTGACGATCACGTACTTGATCTGCGCCGGGTCCAGGCCCAGCTTGCGCATGCCGCCCTCGATCAGCGCTGCGGCTTCCACCTGGTTGTTGAGCGCGTCGATGAGGATGATGCCGTCCGAGGTCTTGACGGCCCAGGCGCTGACCCAGTCGGCGCCCACGAAGTAGAGGTTGTCGAAGGCCTTGGCGGGCGGCGGTGCCGGCTTGTTGATGAGCAGCGGCAGGCCCTTGTCGAGCTCTTCCTGCGGCGGGCGCGTGGCGGGGGCGGGCTTGCACAGCGACAGCAGCGGCCCGAGGTCGGTGCCCGCGGCCTTGGTGGCTGCCGCGACGTGGGCGGCGACGGTGGCGTCTGAAGGCTTCTGCGCGGCGGGTGTCTGCGCGCAGCCCTGGAAAAGGACGACGGCCGCCGCGAGGGCAGCCGTCTTCAATGGAAGCGAAGGAACCATCGGTGTCTCCATGCCGTCGTTGCGGCCTGTTCTGGAGACACCATTCTGCGACGCGAAGTCTTATTCGATTGTCGCGCCCGAGGCTTGCACGATGCCCTTCCACTTCTCGTAGTCGGTCTTCAGCAGCGCACCGAACTGCTCGGGCGTCATGCTTTGCGGCTCGGCGCCCTGCGCGATGATGGCCGCCTTCATGTCGGGCGTGGCCAGCAGCTTGTTGATCTCGGCATTGAGCGTGGTCACCACGTCCTTGGGCGTGCCGGCCGGCACGAAGATGCCGTACCAGGTGCTCACGTCGAAGTCCTTGTAGCCGAGCTCGGCCACGGTGGGCGTCTCGGGCAGCGAGGTGCTGCGCTTGGCCGAGGTGACGGCCAGCGGACGCAGCTTGCCGGCCTTGATCTGCGCCATGGCTGAGGGCACCGACGACACCATCAGGTCGACGTTGCCCGCGAGCACGTCCATCATGGCCGCGTTGGAGCCCTTGTAGGGCACGTGGCGCATCTTGATCCTGGCGGCGCCGTTGAAGATCTCGCCGGCCAGATGGATGGTGGTGCCGTTGCCGGGCGAGCCGTAGGTGACGGTGTCGGGTGCGGCGCGCGCGGCCTTCACCACGTCGTCGAGCGTCTTGAACTTGGAGTTGGCCTGCGTGACGATCACCACCGGCGTGTAGGCCACATGGGCTACCGCGGTCAGGTCCTTCACCGGGTTGTAGCTCAGGTTCTTGTAGAGCCAGGGCGCGACGACCATGTTGTCTTTCTGGCCCATCACGATGTCGTAGCCCGTGGGCGCCGCGCGCGCGGCCTCGGCGATGCCGATGGTGCCGCCGGCGCCCGCGCGGTTGTCGGGCACCATGGTCCAGTGCTTGGCCTCGGTGAGCTTCTGGGCCACCAGGCGGGCCAGGATGTCGGTGCCGCCGCCGGGCGGGAAGGGCACGATCAGGCGCACGGGCTTGGCGGGGTAGGCGGTGGCCTGTGCGTGGGCGGTGGCGGTAAGGGCCAGCGGGAGTGCCAGCGAAAACGCCAGCGAGGTGGCCAGCTTGCCGAGATGTCTGCGGATCATGGGTTGTCTCTTCGTCGGAATGGATCGGGGGTTGCAGCCGTCGCCTGCGGTCACTGCACCGGGGGTGCAGTGTGCCGGAAGCCGCGTAAGAAGGATTTCTTCATTCGCGATGGGGCACGTATCGACTTGCGGGCCCTCATTTTCCGATGCCTTGACAGGGCCCTGTCCGACGCAAATACTGCACCGCATGGTTGAGTATTTTTGGCAAGCTCGGCGCCCTTCCCTTTCGATGGCGCGCGGGGCCTGGAAGGAAACTCGCATGCTCGGAAACATCAACGCAGTGGCCAACCTCGCGGTGAAGGATCTCGCCGTGGCCCGTCGCTTCTACGAAGACACGCTGGGCCTGACCCAGGTCGATGCGGAAGGGGACGAGGTCATCGTCTATCGCAGCGGCAATACCCGCATCAACGTGTACCGCTCGCAGTTCGCGGGCACCAACCAGGCGACGGCCGTGACGTGGTCGGTCGACGGCGACATCGAACGCGTCGTGGACGCGCTGAAGTCGCGGGGCGTGCGTTTCGAGCACTACGACATGCCCGACACGCAGCTGGTCGGCGACCTCCATGTCATGGGCGACATGAAGGTCGCGTGGTTCAAGGACCCGGACGGGAACATCCTGAACCTGATCAACGACTGATCGAACGATCGATCAGCCGAAGTTCCTGGCTGCGAAGTCCCAGTTGACCAGCTTGGCCAGGAAGGTCTCGACGAACTTCGGGCGCAGGTTGCGGTAGTCGATGTAGTAGGCGTGCTCCCAGACGTCCACCGTCAGCAACGCGGTGTCAGCGGTGGTCAGCGGCGTGCCGGCTGCGCCCGTGTTCACGATGTCCACCGAGCCGTCGGCCTTCTTCACCAGCCAGGTCCAGCCCGAGCCGAAGTTGCCCACGGCCGACTTCACGAAGGCTTCCTTGAAGGCGTCGTAGCTGCCCCACTTGGCTTCGATGGCCTTGGCCAGCGCGCCGGTGGGAGCACCGCCGCCTTGCGGCTTCATGCAGTTCCAGAAGAAGGTGTGGTTCCAGATCTGGGCGGCGTTGTTGTAGATGCCGCCGCTGGACTTCTTGACGATCTCCTCGAGCGTCATCGACTCGAATTCGGTGCCCTTCTGCAGGTTGTTGAGGTTCACCACATAGGCGTTGTGGTGCTTGCCGTAGTGGTACTCGAGGGTTTCCTTCGAATACTCGGGTGCCAGTGCGTCGAGCGCGTAGGGCAGGGGTGGGAGCTTGTGTTCCATCGTGGTTCCTTTGGGTTGGTGAAAGAGCAGGGAGAAAGAAATCTCAGGCGGCCGCCTTGGGCTCGACCCGGTAGGCGCAGCGCCGCGCGCCCGCCAGCACGTGCTCGACGCGGCTGACGTTCACGTCGGGGCCCAGCACCTCGTTGAAGAGCTGCAGTTCGCTGCGGCACAAGCCCGTGCAGGCCTGCGCCGCGGTACAGATGGGGCAGTGGTTCTCGATGAAGAGAAAGCCGTCGCCCCGGCCCTCCTCGTCGGGCCGGAACTCGGCCATGTAGCCCTCGCGGCTGCGGATCTCGGCCAGCCGCTCCAGCCGCGTCTTCAGGCTGCGCGCGCCGCGCATGGCCTCGGCGTAGCTCGCGCGCATGGCGGTCTCGCGCGCGCCGATGAGCTGGTCCATGCCCTTCTGCCCGAACACGCTGATGACGGCGCTGATCATCTGCACCGTCATCTCGGCGTGCGTGTCGGGAAAGCGCTTGTGGCCTTCCCCGGTGAGCCGCCAGATCTGCGTGGGCCTGCCCCGGCCGCTGGAGCGGCTCTCGGAGTCGACCAGCCCCTCGGCCTCCAGCTTGGCCATCTGCTGGCGCACCGCCTCCACCGTGACGTTGAGAACCTTGGCGATGTCGGGTATGCCGAGCGCGCCTCGGGTCTTGAGCGTCGAGAGGATGCGGTCTGCCGGCTGGTGCGGCATCCAGGTTGGCTTTGCATCGGGGGCGGACATGGCGGCGGCTTCTGGCATGGAAAACAGCACCATTGTCAGGTGGTTGGCGCTCCCTTCGCCACCGCGGGTGCTTGCCAGCCACCGCCCAGCGCCTTGTAGAGCGCGACGAGGCTGGTGTATGAGGCGGTTTCGGCCTCGGCCACGGCGTCCTGCGCGCGCAGCAGGCTGCGCTGGGCATCGAGCACGCTGAGATAGGGCGCGGCGCCCTCGCGGTAGCGCACCTCGGCCAGTTCGGCGGCGCGGCTGCTGCGGGCCGAGGCTTCCACCAGCCGCTGCAAGCGCAGCTGGTTCTGGCCATAGCCGGTGAGCGCGCCTTCCACGTCCTCGATGGCGCGCAGCACCGTCTGCTCGTAGAGTGCGCGGTCGCCCTCGGCGCGGGCCTCGGCGCCGCGCACGCGGGCCTTCACCGAGCCCAGCCGCAGGGCAGGCCAGCTCACGCCCGGCGTCACGCTGAAGGCCCGGCTCGACGAGCTGCCGAGGTCCGAACCCCGCAGCGCGACGAAGCCGAGAAAGCCGCCGATGTCGAAGCGCGGATACAGCTCGGCCGTGACCGCGCCCACGTCGGCCGTGCTCGCGGCAAGCCCGCGCTCGGCGCGCAGCACGTCGGGCCGGCGGCGCAGCAGATCGCTCAGGTCGCCCACGGGCAGGCGCTTGTCGATCGCGCGCAGCTGGCGCGGCTGCAGCATCGGCTCCAGCTCGCCGGGGCGCAGGCCGGCCAGCACCGCGACGCGGTAGGCCGACTGGCGGCGCGTGGTCTCCAGAGCGGGCAGCTGGCTCTCGGTGGTCGCGAGGTTGGCCTGCGCGCTCGCCAGGTCGCCTTCGAGGCCGCGGCCGGTCTGCACCTGCACCTCGGTCACGCGCAGGCTCTGGCGCAGGCTGTCCAGCGTGCGGCGCGTGACGGCAATGCGCTGCTCCGCGCCGCGCATCTCATAGTAGTTGCGCGCCAGTTCGGCCACGGCCACGATGCGCACCTGTTCAAGGTCGGCCGCGCTGGCCTCGGCGCGCGCGGTGGCGGCCTCGTCCAGGCGCTTCAGGCGGCCGAACAGGTCGATCTCCCACGATGCGTCGAAGCCCGCGCGGCTGCTCTGTGCCAGCGAGCGCACATCGGGCTGCGCGCCGCTGTTGCCCTGGGCGATGCCGCGCGTCTTGCTCGCGCTGGCGGTCACCACCGGCAGCCGGTCTAGCTCCGCCCCGGTCTGAACCGCGCGGGCTTCGAGCAGGCGGGCCTGCGCGATGCGGATGTCGTGGTTCTCGGCCAGCGCGCGGTCGACGAGCGCGTCGAGCTGCGGATCGTCGAGCTGGCTCCACCAGTCGCGCTGCACCGCGTCGTTGGCGAAGAGCGAACTCTCCGGTGCGCGGATGACCACCGGCGCATCCGCCGGGTCCTTGTAGTCGGGCCCGACGGCGCAGCCGGCGAGCACCAGCATGCCCAGCGCGAAGGGAGCCGCGTAGGAAAAGAGTCTGTTCATGGTCACGCTCCTTCGGCCAGCGCTTCGAGTTCGGCCGCGCGCTGCGAGCGGCCCTCGGCGCGGTGGTCGCGCGCCAGCAGCGTGTACATGGTGGGCAGCACGAAGAGCGTGAACAGCGTTCCCACCAGCATGCCGACCACGATCACCAGCCCGATGCTGAAGCGGCTGTTGGCGCCGGCCCCGCTCGCAAAGAGCAGCGGCACCAGGCCCACCACCATTGCGGCGGTGGTCATCAGGATGGGGCGCAGCCGGATGCGCGCGGCCTCTTCGATGGACGAGCGCCGGTCCAGGCCCTTGTTCATCTGGATCTCGTTGGCGAACTCCACCATCAGGATGCCGTGCTTGCTGATGAGCCCGATCAGCGTCACCAGCCCGATCTGCGTGTAGATGTTGATGGTGCCGAAGCCCAGCGCCAGCGGCACCAGCGCGCCGCAGATCGACATCGGCACGCTGATCAGGATGATCAGCGGGTCGCGCAGGCTCTCGTACTGCGCCGCCAGCACCAGGTAGATCACGACGATGGCGAACACGAAGGCCATCACCAGCGCCGAGCCTTCCTGCGTGAACTGCCGCGCGTCCGACTGCCAGTCGTAGCTGAAGCCGGCAGGCAGCTTCTTCGCCTCCTCGCTCAGGAAGGCCACCGCGTCGCCCATGGTCACGCCCGGCGCCGGAATGGCCTGGAAGGTGGCCGCGTTGAGCTGGTTGAACTGAGTGAGCTTGTTCGGGCCCACGCTGGTCGACAGCTGCACCAGGTTGGCCAGCGGCACCGGCTGGCCGCTCGCGCTCTTCACGAAGTAGCGAGAGAGCGCCTCGGCGGTCAGCCGCTGCTCGCGCGGCGACTGCGGAATCACGTCGTACGAGCGGCCGTCCATGCCGAAGCGGTTGACGTAGTTCTCGCCCACCAGCACCGCGAGCGTGTCGCCTATGGACTTCATCGTCACGCCCATGCTGTTGGCCTTGGCGCGGTCCACGCGGATCTCGACCGTGGGGTTGTTGAACTCCAGGTCGCTGTCGACCACGATGAATTTGCCGCTGTCGCGCGCCGACTTCTTTAGCGCCTCCATCGCCTCGAACACGGTGCGGTGATCGCCCGCGCTGCGGATCACCATCTGCACCGGCAGCCCGCCGGTCGAGCCCGGCAGCGAGGGCAGCTGGAAGGCGAAGACGCTGCTGCCTTCCACCTCGTTCATGCGGCCCTGCGTGTCGCCCTGGATCTGGTCGGCGTTGCGCTTGCGGTCCTTCCAGTCGGAAAGCTGCACGCCGCCGATGCTGTTGGAGACACCGTCCGAGCCGTTGATGAGCCAGCGGCCGGTGTTCTCGGGCAGCGAGGCGAACACGTCGTCCCACTTCTTGCCGAACTTCTCGACGTAGTCGATGTTGGCGTGCTGCGGCGACTTGATGGCCGTCAGCACCATGGCCTGGTCTTCGCCCGGGGCAAGCTCGCGCTGCGCCGCGTTGTAGAGGAAGGGCAGGCTCGCCAGCACCAGCGCCGCGAAGATGCCGGTGGCCCAGCGATGGTGCAGCGACACGTCGAGCAGCCTGCCGTAGCCCGTGGCGAGCCGGTGGAAGAAGCTCTCGGCCGCGCGCGCCATGCGGCTGCCGGTGGCGTCCTGCGGCAGCAGGAAGGAGCTCATCACCGGCGACAGCGTGAGCGCGATCACGCCCGACACCACTACCGCGCCCGCGAGCGTGAAGGCGAATTCCTTGAAGAGCGAACCCGTGAGCCCTCCCATCAGGCCGATGGGCGCGTACACCGCGGCCAGCGTGAGCGTCATGGCAATCACCGGGCCGGCCACTTCGCGTGCGCCGATCAATGCGGCCTGCACCCGCGACTTGCCTTCCTCGATGTGCCGGTGCACGTTCTCCACCACCACGATGGCGTCGTCCACCACCAGCCCGATGGCCAGCACCATCGCCAGCAAGGTCAGCAGGTTGATGCTGAAGCCGAACAGCAGCATCAGCGCGGCCGCACCCAGCATCGACAGCGGAATGGTCACCACCGGAATCAGCACCGCGCGCACCGAGCCTAGGCACAGGAAGATCACGATCACCACGATGGCGATGGCCTCCAGCAGCGTGTGGCGCACCTCGTCGATGGACGCCTCGATGAAGCGCGCCAGCTCGAAGGGCAGCTGCACCTCCACGCCCGGTGGCAGGTTCTGCTTGATGCCGGGCAGCAGCTCGCGGATGCGCTTGACGATCACCAGCGGATTGCCGTTGGGCGCGGCCTGCAGGCCGAGGTAGATGGCGGGCACGCCGTCCATGGTCGCGCTGCTGTCGGCGCTGGCCGCGCCCAGCTCCACGGTGGCCACGTCGCCCAGTCGCACGATGGCATCGCCCTCGCGCTTGACGACCATGTCGCGGAACTCGGCCACGTTCACCAGGTCGGTGTTCACGCGGATGTTCGACACCACGTACAGGCCCTTCACCTGCCCCGGCGCGGCCTGCACGTTGTTCTGGCGCAGGGCGTCGGCCAGCTCGCCGGCCGAGATGCCGCGCGCCGCCATGCGGTTGGGGTCGAGCCATACGCGCATCGCCAGCGTCTGCCCGCCCGACACCTCCACGCCCGAGACGCCGGTGATGGAGGCGAACTGCGGCTGCACCACGCGCGAGAGGTAGTCGGTGAGCGCGGGCATCGGCATCGTCTTGCTGGAGAAGCCCACGTACGCCACGGCGGTGGCCTCGCCCGACGACTTCAGGATCACCGGGTCGAAGGCCTCCGCCGGCAGGCGGTACTTCACCTGGCTGACCTGCGCCATCGCCTGCGTGAGCGCCTGGTTGGCGTCGGCGTTGAGCTTCATGCGCACGCTGATCACGCTGCGGCCCAGCGTGGACGAGGAGGAAAGGTAGTCGACGTTCTCGATGGTCGCCACCGCCTGTGCGATCGGCTGCGTGACGAAGCCCTGCATCAGCTCCGGCGAGGCGCCGGGGTACTGCGTGGTGATGGTGAGCGTGGTGCTCTCGGTCAGCGGGTACTGCCGCACCGGCAGGTCGCCCAGGGCGCGCGCGCCCAGCAGCAGGATGAGGGTGCTCACCACCAGCGCCAGCACGGGCCGGCGCACGAAGAGGTCGGTGAACTTCATGACTTCGATTCCTGCGTGAGCGACAGCGTGTCCTTGTCGCCGGGTGCGACCGCCGCGCCCGTGTAAAGGCGCAGCTGGCCCGAGGTGACGACCTTGTCGCCGGGCGAGAGGCCCTTCTCGATCACCACCAGCCCGCCCTGCCGCGCGCCGGCCTTCACGAAGACCTGCTGCGCGGAGAAGCCGCCGCCTTTTTCAGCGGGAACCACGATGAACACCGAGTCGCCGTGCGTGCTGTAGGTGATGGCCGTCTCGGGCACGGTGATGGCGTCGGTGCGTGCCGGCAGCGCGACCCGGCCGTTGACGAACATGCCCGGCGCGAGCGCGCCGTCCGCGTTGTCGACCGTGGCCTGCAGGCGCACCGTGCGCGTGTCGCTGCCAATCTGTGGCTCGATGGTGCTGAGCCTGCCCTGGAACACGCGTCCCGGATACGCATCGACCGACAGCGCCACCTGCTGGTTGCGCTTGAGCGCGGGCAGGGCGGTCTCGGGCAGCGTGATGTTGGCGAAGAGCGTGCGGCTGTCGGTGAGCGACACCAGCGCATCGCCCGCGCGCACGAACTGCCCGAGGTTGACGCGGCGGATGCCGAGCACGCCGTCGAACGGCGCCTTGATGCGCTTCTGCTCCAGCAGCGCCTGCACCCGCCGCAGCTCGCCGCTGGCCTGGTCGAAGGCGGCCTGCGCCTGTTCGAGCTGCTCCTGCGTGGCCGCCTGCTGCGGCACCAGCCGGCGCGTGCGCTCCAGCAGCGCCCTCGCACTGGCGCGCTGGGCCGTCAGCCGCTCCAGGTCGCCCTGCTCGGGCGCATCGTTGAGCTGCACCAGCACCTGCCCCGCGCGCACCTCGGCGCCGGGCGTGAAGAGGATCTTCGCGATGCGTCCCTCCACCTCGGCCGGCACCTCAACCTGCCGGTTGGCCTCCAGCGTGCCGATGCCGCCGAGGAAGCGCGCCACTTCCGTCTTCTGCGCAGCGGCGACTGCCACCTTGGCCGGCGGCATGCCGCCTCCACCCTCCGCATGCGCGGGCCGCAGCTTGGTGGCGAGCCCGAAGCCGGCGCCTCCCAATACCAGTGTCGCAAGGCCGGCACCCAGCCAGGCCCTTGATTGCTTGTTCATACGACGTCCATTATTAATCAAAGAAGGTACTTTGATTATTTGTTGATGTCGTTTGCCTGTCGATGAAGGCATCGCAATGGCCGTCATAGGCCGGGGCTATTCGCGCAAGGCAGTGCATGTCTGGTCTCCGGGAGTCGAGCGGGAAATGCCGCAGACCTGAGACGTGCCGGCCGGGCTTGTTGCGACAGTCGGGCTCTTCTGTCCGGCTGAATGCGTAGCGTGAAGTAAGTCGCGTCGCGGAGCTTTGTCTGCGGTGCTTGGCGAGCGATGCCGCCCGGTCTCTCTACAAGTCGATGTCCTCAACTTGGAGATTGATTGCAATGATGCGAAAGGTGATCGTGGTGGGTGATCCACCAGGACGCATACCATCGGCATCGCCCCCGGGTTCTGCAGCATTCCTGATGCTGCCTTTTCGACCGACTCACGGCTCAGCACGCTCATCCACGAGGTGACTCACTTCGATGACACCTTTTCCGGAACTATGCGGAAAAGCCTCCCTCTGGCCTCGAACCCCGAGGAAGCGCGTTTCAACGCGGACAGCATCACTGGCTACGTGCTCTATGTCGACTAGGTTGATGTCTCTGGTCCTGGCGCTGACGTTGGCCTCCGCCAACGCGCAGGGATGTTCACGGGTGATCCAGATCACACTGGATTTCCAGGAAGACTCTGCGCAACTCGAATCCAAGCAGATCTTGCGGCTGGCGAGATGGCTGGTCGACGTGCGCGGCCTTTTCCAGTACGGCGATGCCGATGTCGAGGGCGTGGCCGTTGGCAATGAGGCCGGCAAGGACCGAAAGGAACTCGCAAGGCGCCGAGCCGATGCAGCGGCCAGCGCTTTGAAAACTCTGCTGGGAGGTTTGCCCATTCATTCCAGCTCGAACGTCTATCCGACGGACTTCATCCGATCGAGCGGAAATTACGCCGTTGTCCAGCTGAACCCGGTGAATGCGCCGGACTGCAGTCCGGTCCCGATACCTGGCTTCAAGTACTGATCGAATTGTGTGTCGTGTCCTTGCCGGGAATATTGGCCCGACAAGGATGCTCCGGCCGTTCCTGGCGCCACCTCACGGGCACTGAGGTGGCGTTTTTACGCTTTCTTTACGCCCACCCCACCACTCTTTCCCCCGTTTTGACGCCCGACTGCCGAGACTGACTCCCATCTTTTCTCGTATGCAGGAGTGATGCATGGACATCGTCTGGATGGGCGCCTTGCTGGCGCTGTGGGCCGTGGTGGGGGCCATGGTGGTCGGGCTGGACAGGCTCGATTCGCCTAAACCATCGAACAAGGCGCCGGGCGCGGCAGATGGAGCTTCGTCGTGATCAGCCTCGAAGTTCTTTACGGCTTCGGCGCGTTGATCGCCGTGGTTCTTTTCGCGTACCTGGTGTTCGCGCTGATCTGCGCGGAGGAATTCTGAAATGAGCTCCTCCGCCTGGGGCCTGCTGACCCTTTTCCTCGTCCTGCTGGGCGTGCTCGCATGGCCGGTCGGCAAGTTCCTTGCCGCGCTGTGCAACGAGCGCGTGCCGCGCTGGATGCAGCGCGTCGAGGCGCCGCTCTACAGGCTCGCGGGCACGAAGCCCGAGCAGTCGATGCACTGGCTGCGCTATGCCTTCGCGCTGCTGGCCTTCAATGCCATCGGCGCGATCTTCGTCTATGCACTGCAGCGCCTGCAGGCATGGCTGCCGCTCAATCCCGCGGGCATGTCGGCGGTGTCGCCCGACTCGGCCTTCAACACCGCGGTGAGCTTCGTCTCCAACACCAACTGGCAGGGGTATGCCGGCGAGTCGACCATGAGCTATCTCACGCAGATGCTGGGGCTCTCGGTGCAGAACTTCTTCTCCGCCGCCACCGGCATCGCGGTGGCCTTCGCGCTGGTGCGCGGCTTCGCGCGCCGGGGCGACGGCAAGGGGCTGGTGGGCAACTTCTGGGCCGACATCACGCGCGTCACACTGTGGGTGCTGGTGCCGATCTCCTTCGTGCTCGCCGTGGTCTTCGCGGGCCAGGGCGTGATCCAGAACTTCGACGCCTACAAGGAAGTGAGCACGCTCGAGACCACCGCCTTCCAGCAGCCGAAGAACGGCGCCGACGGCCAGCCGCTGAAGGATGACAAGGGCCAGCCGGTGATGGAAGACGCCACCGCCAAGGTGCAGACGCTCGCCATGGGCCCGGTCGCCTCGCAGGAGGCGATCAAGATGCTGGGCACCAACGGCGGCGGCTTCTTCAACGCCAACTCGGCGCATCCTTACGAGAACCCGACGGCGCTGGTGAACCTCCTGCAGATGCTCGCGATCTTCCTGATTCCGGCGGCGCTGTGCTTCACCTTCGGCCACGTGGTGGGCGACATGCGCCAGGGCTGGGCGGTGCTCGCGGCAATGACGGTGATGTTCGTCGTCGCCGTCATCGTCATCACGCCCGCCGAGCAGGCCGGCAACCCGCTGCTGACCCCGCTGGGCGTCGACCAGATGCACGGCGCGCTGCAGGCCGGCGGCAACATGGAAGGCAAGGAGGTGCGCTTCGGCATCGACGCCTCCTCGCTCTTCGCCGCCATCACCACGGCCGCCTCGTGCGGCGCGGTCAACGGCATGCACGACTCGCTCACCCCGATGGGCGGCATGGTGCCGCTGGTGCTGATGCAGCTCGGCGAGGTGGTGTTCGGCGGCGTGGGCTCGGGCCTGTACGGCATGCTGATCTTCGCGATGCTCGCGGTGTTCATCGCCGGCCTGATGATCGGCCGCACGCCCGAGTACCTCGGCAAGAAGATCGAGGTGCGCGAGATGAAGCTGATCTCCATCGCCATCCTGGTCACGCCGATTTTGGTGCTGGCCGGCACGGCGGTGGCGGTGATCGCGGGCGCGGGCAAGGCCGGCATCGCGAACCCCGGCGCGCATGGTTTCTCCGAAATCCTGTACGCGCTGACCTCGGCCGCCAACAACAACGGCAGCGCCTTCGCGGGCCTGTCTGCCAACACGCCCTTCTACAACGGCCTGCTCGCGCTGGCCATGTGGTTCGGCCGCTTCGCGATGATCGTGCCGGTGCTGGCCGTGGCCGGCGCGCTGGCCGCCAAGAAGCGCCTGCCCGTCACCAGCGGCACGCTGCCCACGCACGGCCCGCTGTTCGTCTCGCTGCTGATCGGCACGGTGCTGCTGGTCGGCCTGCTCAACTATGTGCCGGCGCTGGCCCTGGGGCCCATCGTCGAGCACCTGGTGCTCTGGAAGTAAGGAGCCCGCCATGACCGCCAATACAAAAACCTCTCTCTCGCTCTTCGACGCGGCGCTGGTCAGGCCCGCGCTGTGGGCTGCCTTCGCCAAGCTCGACCCGCGCACGCAGTGGCGCAACCCGGTGATGTTCATCGTCTACATCGGGAGCATCCTCACGACGGTGCTCTGGGTGCATGCACTGAGCTTCCCGGGCGACACCGGCATGAAGCCCGCCTTCGTGCTGGCCGTGACCATCTGGCTGTGGTTCACCGTGCTGTTCGCCAACTTCGCCGAAGCCCTGGCCGAAGGCCGCAGCAAGGCGCAGGCCGCCTCGCTGCGCGGCCTGCGCAAGGACACCTGGGCCAAGAAGCTGCATGAACCGCTTCACGGCGCGCAGTGGCTGCCCGAGCAGGCGCCCAACCTGCGCAAGGGCGACGTCGTGCTGGTCGAGACGGGCGACGTGATCCCGCTCGACGGCGAAGTCATCGAAGGCGTGGCCTCGGTCGACGAGAGCGCCATCACCGGCGAATCTGCGCCCGTGGTGCGCGAATCGGGCGGCGACTTCTCGGCCGTGACCGGCGGCACCCGCGTGCTGTCCGACTGGCTGGTGGTGCGCATCTCGGTGAACCCGGGCGAGTCGTTCCTCGACCGCATGATCGGCATGGTCGAGGCCGCCAAGCGCCAGAGGACGCCGAACGAGATCGCGCTGACCATCCTGCTGGTGGCGCTGACCATCGTGTTCCTGGTGGTCACGGTCACGCTGCTGCCTTTCTCCATCTTCAGCGTGGAGGCCGCGGGCGCGGGCACGGTGGTGTCGCTCACCGCGCTGGTCGCGCTGCTGGTGTGCCTGATTCCGACCACCATCGGCGGCCTGCTGTCGGCCGTGGGCGTGGCCGGCATGAGCCGCATGATGCAGGCCAACGTGATCGCCACTTCGGGCCGCGCGGTGGAAGCCGCCGGCGACGTCGACGTGCTGCTGCTCGACAAGACCGGCACCATCACCCACGGCAACCGCCAGGCCAGCGCCTTCCTGCCTGCGCCGGGCGTGACCAAGGCGCGGCTCGCGCGCGCCGCGATGATCGCCTCGCTGGCCGACGAGACCCCCGAGGGCCGCAGCATCGTCGAGCTCGCGCGCCGCGAAGGCCTGGAGCCGACGCCGGTGGAGGGCGCCCGCTTCGTCGCCTTCACCGCGCAGACGCGCATGAGCGGCGCCGACCTGCCGGCCGCCCCAAACAGCCTGGACACCGAGCTCGTGCTGCTGCGCAAGGGCGCGGTCGATGCGGTGCGCCGACACGTCGAGGCCATCGGCGGCACGGCCGCGCCCGAGGTGCTGCGCGCAGCCGAGGAAGCCGCGCGCCGTGGTAGCACGCCGCTGGCGGTGGCCGAGGGCAACCGCGTGCTCGGCATCGTCGAGCTCAAGGACATCGTCAAGACCGACATCAAGGAGCGCTTCGCCGAGCTGCGCCGCATGGGCATCAAGACGGTGATGATCACCGGCGACAACAAGCTCACGGCCGCTGCCATCGCCGCCGAGGCCGGCGTGGACGACTTCCTGGCCGAGGCCACGCCCGAGGACAAGCTCGCGCTGATCCGCCAGTACCAGTCCGAAGGCCGCCTCGTGGCCATGACCGGCGACGGCACCAACGACGCCCCCGCGCTCGCGCAGGCCGACGTGGCCGTGGCCATGGGCAGCGGCACGCAGGCCGCCAAGGAGGCCGGGAACATGGTCGACCTCGACTCCAACCCGACCAAGCTGCTGGAAGTGGTGGAGACCGGCAAGGCGCTCCTGATGACACGCGGCTCGCTCACCACCTTCTCGATCGCGAACGACGTGGCGAAGTACTTCGCCATCATCCCGGCGATCTTCATCTCGACCTACCCGCAGCTGGGCGCGCTCAACGTGATGCGGCTGGCGAGCCCGTCGTCGGCCATCCTGAGCGCGGTGATCTTCAACGCGCTGGTGATCGTGTTCCTGATCCCGCTGGCGCTCAAGGGCGTGCGCTACCGCCCGGTGGGTGCCGCTGCGCTGCTGCGCCGCAACCTGGCCATCTACGGCCTGGGCGGCCTGCTGGTGCCTTTCATCGGCATCAAGCTGATCGACTGGCTGCTCGTGGCCGTCCATCTCGTCTGAGGAGTATTCCGTCATGAACAACAACACCATCAACGGCAATGGCTGCGAGGGCGGCATCGTCCGCCCCGCGCTCGTGCTCTTCGTGCTGCTGAGCGCGCTCACCGGCCTGATCTACCCGATAGCCGTCACCGGCGTCGCGAAGGCGGCGTTTCCCGATCAGGCGGCGGGTAGTCTGGTCGTGCTCGACGGCACGACCGTCGGCTCGAAGCTCATCGGCCAGAACTTCAGCGATCCGAAGCATTTCTGGGGCCGGCCGTCGGCCACCGCGCCGCAGCCCTACAACGCGAGCGCCTCGGGCGGATCCAACCAGGGTCCGCTCAACCCCGCGCTGACCGATGCGGTGAAGGCGCGCGTGGAAGCGCTGCGCGCAGCCGATCCGGACAACGTTGCGCCGGTGCCCGTCGACCTCGTCACGGCCTCGGCCAGCGGGCTCGATCCCGACATCAGCCCCGCCGCCGCGCAGTACCAGGCGGCGCGCGTGGCGCGCGTGCGCGGCATGCCGCTCGCGCAGGTGCAGTCGCTGATCGACAGGAACACGCAGCAGCCCCTGCTGGGCTTCCTGGGCGAGCCGCGCGTCAACGTGCTGGCGCTGAACATCGCGCTGGACGCCGCCTCCGGTTCATTCAGTCCTTCGACACCGCGTTGAGGAGAAACAAGCCATGGCCTATGCCGCCTATCGAGAACATCCCGGTGCGCCGAGAACGCGCGCTTCCATGAACACCGGCAAGGGCAACGGCAGCCCGTTCTACGTGCTCGACGTCACGGTCTGCTGCGCCGATGCCCTGCGCGTGCGCCGCAGCATCGCCGGCTGCCCCGAGGCCGGCGTGGTGCGCTGCGAGCCGCTGCTGCATGCCTGCAGCTCGCAGGAAAGCGATGCGCCCTGCGTGCGCCTGATGATCCGCCTGCCGCTCGCGCGCTATGCCGACGTGCTGCACCGGCTGGTCGAATGCGTCCCCTCGGGCGAGATCGGCCGGCTCGTGAGCTGGCGCGAGCACCTCGCGCGCTGCGGCCTGCGCCATGGCCACTGACCTGCTGATGGCACTGCTGGCCATGGCGGCGCTCTTCGTGCCGCTGGGCTTTGCCTGGTGGATGCTGTCGCGCACCGCGCGGCGCCACCAGCGTTCGCGCCGCAAGGACGGCCCGATGCGCTAACCTGTGCCGCCGATGAACGAAGTGCTCCGCCCCGACCCCGACGCGCTGCTCGCGCAGCTGCGCAGCGACGAGGCGCGCGCCCAGCGCGGCAAGCTGCGCATCTACTTCGGCGCCAGCGCGGGCGTCGGCAAGACATGGGCCATGCTCAGCGCGGCGCAGCGCGAGCGGGCTGCGGGGGGCGACGTGCTGATCGGCGTGGTCGAGACCCATGGCCGCAGCGAGACCGCCGCGCTGCTTGCGGGGCTGGAGGCGCTGCCGCAGCGCGAGATTGCGTACCGCGGCCGCACGCTCGCCGAGTTCGACCTCGACGCCGCGCTCGCGCGCAAGCCCGCCGTGCTGCTGGTCGACGAGCTGGCCCACACCAACGCCCCCGGCTCGCGCCACGCCAAGCGCTGGCAGGACGTGCAGGAGCTGCTGTCCGCCGGCATCGAGGTGTGGTCCGCGCTCAACGTGCAGCACCTCGAGAGCCTCAACGGCACGGTCGGCGCCATCACCGGCGTGCGCGTGCACGAGACCGTGCCGGACACCGTGCTCGACGAGGCCGACGAGGTGGTGCTGGTCGACGTCACGCCCGACGAGCTCACCGCGCGGCTCGCGGCCGGCAAGGTCTACCTGCCGCAGCAGGCCGAGCGCGCGGCGCAGAACTTCTTCCGCAAGGGCAACCTCATCGCGCTGCGCGAGATCGCGTTGAGGCGCACCGCCGAGCATGTGGAAGACGACGTGCGCGGCTGGCGAGTGGAGCAATCGGGCGCGGTCGGAAGCGGGCGCGACCTGCAGGCCTGGAACACATCGGGCGCGATCCTCGCGTGCGTCGGCCCGCACGAAGGCGCGGCGCAGACGGTGCGCACGGCGGCGCGGCTCGCGGGGCAGCTCAACGTGCGCTGGCATGCGGCGTATGTCGAGACACCTCGATTGCAGCGGCTGGCCGCCACCGAGCGCGACCGCATCCTCGCGGTGCTCAAGCTCGCCGAAGAACTGGGCGCGGCCACGGCGGTGCTCACCGGCTCCGACGTGGCCGAGCAACTGGCCGAACAGGCGAGGCGCCTGAACTGCGCGACGCTGGTGCTGGGGCGCTCGCAGCCCGAGGCCGGCTGGCGGCGCTGGTGGCCCGCAAAGGCGGTGCCGCTCGCGCGCGCATTGGCGCTACGCGCGCCGGCGCTCGACATCATGGAAGTCGCGCCCGCCGAAAGCTCGCGCCGCCTCTCTCGCGCGCCGCTGCAGGGCGCGAGCATCGACAGCGACGACCACGAGAAGGCGCCCATCCACTGGCCCGGCTATGCATGGGCGACGGCCACAAGCGTCGCGCTCACGCTGGTGTGCACGCCACTGGCCAACGTGCTGGAGCTGTCGAACATCGTCATGCTGTTCCTGCTCGGGGTGGTGGGCGTGGCGATGCGCTTCGGGCGCGGGCCGTCGGCGCTGGCGGCGTTGCTCAACGTCGCGGCCTTCGACTATTTCTTCGTGCCGCCGCGCCTGTCGTTCGCGGTGAGCGACGTGCAGTACGTGCTGACCTTCGCGATCATGCTCGGCGTCGGCCTGCTGGTGGGGCAGCTCACGGCCGGGCTGCGCTTCGCGGCGGGCGTGTCGACCAGCCGCGAGCGGCGCGCGCGATCGCTGTTCGAGCTCACGCGCGAGCTCTCGGCGGCGCTGGAGAGCTCGCAGGTGGTCGCGCTCGGCACGGCCGCCGTGCGGGGCCATTTCGGCGGCGATGCGCTGGTGCTGGTGACCGACGCGGCCGACCAGCTCGTGATGCCCGCCGACGCGCCCGACGGCTTCGATGCGCAGGTGGCCGACTGGGCCTTCCGCCATGGCCAGAGCGCGGGCCTCGCCACCGCCACCCTCGCGGCCCAGCCCTGGCACTACGTGCCGCTGCGCGCGCCGATGCGCGTGCGCGGCGTGCTCGCGCTCTCGCCTGCGCAGCCGCGCTGGCTGCTCATTCCCGAACAGGCGCAGCAGCTCGACACGCTGGCGCGGCAGATCGCCATCGCGCTGGAGCGCGTGCACTACGTCGAGGTGGCGCAGCAGGCGGTGGTCGAAATGGAGTCGGAGCGGCTGCGCAATGCGCTGCTGGGCGCCATCTCGCACGACGTGCGCACGCCGCTCACCGCGCTCATCGCACTGGCCGAGTCGCTGCAGACATTGCCGCCCGAGGAGCACGCCAACGCGGCGCGCGCCATCGTCGCGCAGGCGCACGAGTTGCATGCGCTGGTGAGCAACCTGCTCGACATGGCGCGGCTCGAAAGCGGCATCGCCGGCGGCGCGGTGAACCTGCGGCGCGACTGGCAGTCGGTGGAAGAGGTGGTGGGCTCGGCCATCCGCGCGGCACGCACCTCGCTGGGCGGTACCGTGGTGCAGACTGCGCTTGATCCCGAGCTGCCGCTGGTCGAGTTCGATGCCGTGCTCATCGAGCGCGTGCTGGTCAACCTGCTGGAGAACGCCACCAAGTACGGCGCGCCGCCCATCGTGGTCGGCGCGCGTGCCGAGCCCGGCGCGCTGGTGCTGACCGTGCGCGACCACGGCCCCGGCCTGCCGGCCGCGCTGCTGGGCCACGAGCAGAAGCTCTTCGACAAGTTCACGCGCGGCGAGGCCGAGTCGGCGACGCCGGGCGTGGGCCTGGGCCTCGCGATCTGCAAGGCCGTGGTGAGCGCGCACGGCGGCGAGATCACGGCCGAGAATGCGCGCGATGGCGGTGCAGAATTCACGGTCACGCTCCCACGGCGCGAGCCGCCCGAACCTGCCGAAGCCCAACTCTGAACCCATGCCTTCCCCGACCGCCATCGTGATCGAAGACGAGCCGCAGATCCGCCGGTTCGTACGCGGCGCGCTCGAGGCCGAAGGCTGGGTGGTGCACGAGGCAGGCACCCTGCGCGACGGGCTCGCCGCGGCCGGCACGCGCCAGCCCGACCTGCTGGTGCTCGACCTCGGCCTGCCCGACGGCGACGGCGTCTCGCTGATCCGCGACGTGCGCGGCTGGTCGGCCGTGCCGATCATCGTGCTGTCGGCACGCACCGACGAAGCCGACAAGATCGCCGCCCTCGACGCCGGCGCCGACGACTACCTCACCAAGCCCTTCGGCACCGGCGAGCTCCTGGCCCGCGTGCGCGCCAACCTGCGCCGCCCGCGCACGGCGAGCAGCACGGAAGAAGCGGCACCCGAGGCGCTGTTCCGCTTCGGCGAGATCGAGCTCGACCGCTCCGCGCGCCTCGTGCGCCGCGCCGGCGCCGAAGTGCACCTCACGCCGACCGAATACCGCCTGCTGTCGGTGCTCGTCGCGAACGCGGGACGCGTGCTGACGCAGCGCCAGCTGCTGCGCGAAGTGTGGGGCCCGTCGTACACCGACCAGAGCCACTACCTGCGGATCTACATGGGGCACCTGCGGCAGAAGCTGGAGGCCGATCCGGCGCAGCCGAAGCATCTGCTGACGGAGACGGCTGTGGGGTATCGGCTGGTAGTCTAGGGGCCGCCCCCGTGACTTCGGGCCAACACTGCGCATCGCGGTGCTTGCGTTTGTTAACCGACATCTCCACAATCCCGTCCACCATGAAATTCACTCAAGCCATCGAGGCGTTCATCGCCACCTGACATCGCCTTCGATCGCGTCCTGAAGGCGTTGCGCGCCTTCCGGTATTGAAAGACCCCGGCAGGTTCGTCCCTCCGGGGTTTTGTTTTTTCTGATCCTCATCCTCACAACGCCATGCGTACCTACGACAAGCTGATCGCCACGATTCGCCTCCGCCGGAGCGTGGACACCGTGCGCCCGGGCTCCGGCCGCCGCATCGCTAACCAGCACGACGCCGTTCGTCGCTAGCCCTTCAGGCGAATTTTTCATGCCTGGGGCCGGCGCGTGCCAACCAGGCTTTCGAAGCAAGGCGGCTCGACGCGTGCTTCGAATCAATGAAAAGAAAGATTCGTCATGAACCCGAAACCCAGAAACCTCCGCAACATTGGCATCATTGCCCACGTCGACGCGGGCAAGACCACGACCACCGAGCGCATCCTGTTCTATGCGGGCGAGAGCCATCGCATCGGCGACGTGAGCCGCGGCACCGCGCGCATGGACTTCGAGCCGCAGGAACAGACACGCGGCATCACCATCAGCAGCGCGGCCATCACGGTGCACTGGAACGGGGCGCAGATCAACCTGATCGACACGCCCGGCCACATCGACTTCAACATCGAAGTGAACCGTTCGCTGCGCGTGCTCGACGGTGCCGTCGTGGTGTTCGACGGCGTGGCGGGCGTGGAGCCCCAGACCGAGACGAACTGGCGCCTCGCGGACAGGTACCGCGTGCCGCGCATCGCCTTCGTCAACAAGCTCGACCGCCTCGGTGCCGACTTCCTGCGCGTCGTCGCGATGATGGAAGAGCGCCTGGGCGTGAAGGCCTTGGCGGTGCAGCTGCCCATCGGCGCAGAAGGCGACTTCCGTGGCGTGGTCGACGTCGTCGGCATGCGCGCGCTCGTGTGGGACAAGGACGATGCGAGCCAGCCGTATAGCGTGGCCGACGTGCCTGCCGAAATGCTGGCTGCGGCGCAGCGCCACCGCGCGGCGCTCGTGGAGCTCGCCGTCGAGCAGGATGAAGCGGCGATGGTCGCCTACCTGTACGGCGAAGAGCCATCGGCCGAGGTGCTGCGCGCATGCATCCGAAAGGGCGTGCTGGCCGGTGCCTTCGTGCCGGTGCTTGCGGGTTCGGCGTATCGCAATCGCGGCGTCGAACCGCTGCTCGATGCTGTCGTCGACTGGCTGCCGAAGCCGGGTGAAGTGGGCTCGGCCAGCGATTCGCAGGCGCCGTTCGCGGCGCTCGCGTTCAAGATCGCCAGCGACGACCACGGCGCGATGACGTTCGTGCGAGTCTACAGCGGCAGGCTCAGGCGTGGCGACACGGTGCTGAATGCCGCGACGGGCCGCATGGAACGCGCGGCGCGGCTGTACGAAGTGCATGCGGACGACCGCATCGAACGCGACGAGCTCGTGGCCGGCGACATCGCCGCCATCGTCGGGCTGAAGGACACGCTGACCGGTCACACGTTGTGTGACCGGAATCATCCGGTGCATCTGGAGGAGATCAGCGTGCCCGAGCCCGTGATCCACGTCGCGATCGAGCCGAAGGCGCAGGCCGACCAGCAGTCGCTGTCGAAGGCGCTGCAGGCCATGCTGCGGGAAGACCCCAGCCTGCAGCTGAGGCAGGACGCCGAATCGGGCCAGACGATCCTGTCGGGCATGGGCGAGCTGCAGCTCGATGTGTCCATCGAGAAGCTGCGCGCGAAGTACGGCGTCGAAGTGTCGGTGGGACGGCCCCAGGTCGCCTACCGGGAAACGATAGTTAGAGAAACGGAGGTGCACCATGTGCACAAGAAGCAGACCGGCGGCCCCGGTCAGTTCGCCGAGCTGAGGCTGCGCATTGCGCCGCTGGCGCGAGGCGAAGGCATCGTGTTCGATAGCCAGGTGGTGGGCGGCGTCATTCCGCGCGAGTTCATTCCCGCGGTCGAGGCCGGCATCCGCCGCGCCGCGCAATCGGGCGTGGTGGCCGGCTTCCCTTGCGTGGACTTCATTGCCACGCTGGTGGACGGCAGCCACCATGAGCGCGATTCGTCGGCGATGGCGTTCGAACTGGCCGCAGGCGCCGCGTTCCGCGAAGCGGCCGCGCAAGCCGAGCCGCTGGTGCTGGAGCCGGTGATGTCGGTGGAAGTCATCACGCCAGCCGACTACCTGGGCGACTGCATCGGCGACCTGACCCGTCGGCGCGGCATGGTTCGCGGCCAGGCTATGCGCGGCAACGCCGCCGTCGTCGAGGCACATGTGCCGCTGAAGGAGATGTTCGGCTACATCGGCAACCTGCGCGCGCTGTCTTCGGGCCGTGCGCAGTACACGATGCAGTTCGACCACTACGCAGTGGCGCCTGCGAACGAGATGGCCACGCTCGTGAAGAGCTGATGGCCTTGGAAGGGCGGTCCCTCGGGGCCGCCCTTTTTTCGTCAGGCCAGGACCTTCAGACCGTGATGCCCTTGTTCGGATTCAGCAGGAACTTCTCCCCCGTCGCCTGCTTGCCATACACGCCGATGGCATCGAGCTGCAGCATCTCCACCAGCGACACCTCGCGCGTGTAGTGGCTCGCGAACGTGGTCTTCAGTTCGGCGACCACGCGGGCCTTCAGGCGCTGCGTGCCGGCGTCGCCAAGGCGCTGCAGGAAGGGGAACAGCAGCCAGCCGCCCATGCCCCAGGTCATGCCGAAGTTGCGCACGACCTCGGTCGGGCTGCGGTCGAGGCCGCCGTAGATGTAGACCTGCTTGTGAGTGTTGGAGCCGTAGCGGCTGTATTCCTTGGCGGTGCGGTTGATGGCCGCTTCCATGCAGCCGAGGATCTGGCCGGCGAGCTTGCCGCCGCCGATGGCGTCGAAGGCCAGGGTGGCGCCGGTCTCGGCGAGGGCCTGGGTCAGGTCCTCGATGAAGGTGGGCGAACTCGAATTGCACACGTACTTGGCGCCGAGGCCGCGCAGCAGGTCTTCCTGGTCCTGCTTGCGCACGATGTTGACGAGGGCGATGCCGTCCTTCTGGCAGATCTTGTTGAGCATCTGGCCGAGGTTGGACGCGGCGGCGGTGTGCACCAGCGCCTTGTGGCCTTCCATGCGCATGGTTTCGACCATGCTCAGCGAGGTGAGGGGGTTGACGAAGCACGAGGCGCCTTCGGCCGGCGTGGTGCCCGCCGGCAGCTCCATGCACTGGGCGGCGGCGAGGCAGCGGTACTGCGAATACATCGCGCCGCCGATGGCGGCCACCGTCTTGCCGAGCAGCGCCTGCGCCTGCGGCGAGGAGCCTGCCTTCACCACCACGCCCGCGCCTTCGTTGCCGACGGGCATCGATTCGTCGAGCCGCGCCTTCATGGCGGGCAGCACGCGCTCGGGTACGGTGGCGGTGACGACGGGGCGATCGGCGGTGCCGGAGGCCTTGGCGGTGCTCATGTCGGCCGCGCCGAAAAGCAGGCCCAGGTCGGACGGATTGAGCGGCGATGCCTCGACGCGGATCACCACTTCGTGGGCCTGCGGCTCGGGGATGGGGTCGTCGTGCAGCGAGAGTTCGAGTTCGCCGCTGGAACGAATGAGGGAGCGGATTTGCAGTGCCATGGGAGGTCCCTTCTGGTCAGGTTCGCGGATGGCCTTCGGCCACGGGGCGGCCAGTATAGGAGCGGGTTCCGCGGCCTGCTGGCGCCTTCAGGACACCACCGGAATCGCAGGCGCCTGGGCCAGCGCGTCGCGCATGGCGGCCGGGTCGAGCCGCTCGATGTAGCGCGGGATGTTGCGCCACAGCGTGTGGTAGCCGTAGCCGCCGCGCAGCATCTCCTGGCGGGCGCTGTCCTTGTCCCAGTCCTGCAGCGCCATGCGGTAGACCGCCGCGACCACGCCGGTGCGGTCGGCGCCGTGCATGCAGTGGATGAGCACCGGGCCCTGCTTCTCGGCCGCGCGGATGGCCTGCAGCGCGCGCAGCACCTTGGCGTCGTCGATGGACCAGGTGTTGATCGGCACGCGCACCAGCCGGATGCCGCTGCCCGCGAACACTTTCCGGTCGTCGTTGAACGAGCGCAGGCTTACCACCGTGCGGATGCCCAGCGACTGCAGCGCGGCAAGGTTCGAGCGCTTCGGCTGCGCGCTGCGGTACAGCGTGGGCGTGATGCGGTGCAAGTTCTCCACGCCCAGCGCGTCCAGCGGATCGGCCCAATGGCCGGGGCGTGGTGCGTCGGCGATGGGCTCCTGCCCGCGTTCCCTGCGTTTTCTTCTGCTGCTGCTCATCGGCTGCCCTTGCGCGGCCAGTGCCGCGTCGCCAGGATGATCGCCGCCACCGCGAGCCCGCCCCAGTAGTCCACGGGCGCGCCCCACAGCCAGTGCTTGTGCCAGAAAGCGTCCACCGGGTTGAAGCGCTCCCAGCCGAAGGCCGGGTTGATGAGGAACCAGGTGAAGTCCTCGCAGACCCAGAACACGATCAGGCCCGCCACCGCCAGCCCCACGTCGCGCCAGGTCCATCGGCCGTTGAAGGCCAGCGGCGAGAAGAACACCAGCGCCATGAAGGTGAAGACCCAGGCGTGGTAGCCCGTCATCGCGCGGCCGCCCCAGAAGAGGTCGAGCCAGATGCTGTTCTCGATGCGCCATGTGGGAAGCGATGTGGCCCAGCCGGCGCCGCCTTCGATCTGGATCTCGGCGTTGGCGAAGAAGAAGGCCATGACGATGACCCAGGCCAGGTAGCCGAGCGTGCGGGCCACGCTCGTCTTTTCGGTGGCGGGGCTCATGCGGGCGTCCCAAGAACGTGATGCAGCACCGATCGCGCCGCCTGCGGCTTGCCCAGCGTGCGGCTGCGAGTCGCCATGCTCGCGAGCTTGGCGGCATCAGCCATGAGGCGCGCCACCTTGTAGTCGAGGCCGATGGCGTCATAGGCCAGCCAGGCCGCGCCTTCCTCCATGAGGAAGCCGGCGTTGTGTTCTTCCTGTCCCGGAATCGGCGAGATCAGCAGCATCGGCTTGCCCAGCGCCAGGCACTCCGACACCGTGAGGCCGCCGGGCTTTGTCACCACCAGGTCGGACGCTGCCATCATTCTGTGCATCTCGTTGGTGAAGCCGATGGCCGCCACGCGGCCCGGGTGGCGCCTGGCCAGCGCTTCGAGCCTGCCGTGCGCCTCCGCGTTGCGGCCCGCCACGGCGATCACCTGGAAGTCGTTCGGCTTCCCGTCGGGCCCGCCCATGCCGAGCACGCGCTCGACCATGCTCGGCAGGTCGCCGACGCCGGCGCCGCCCGACACCATGAGCAGCACCGGCCGCGAAGGGTCGAGGCCAAGTCCGGCCACGCAGGCGTCACGCGCCAGCGCGGGCGCATCGGGTTCGGAGAAGGCGGGCATCACCGGAATGCCCGTGACGTGGATGCGCTCGGCCGGAATGCCGCGCGCCCGCAGGCGGAAGGCCACTTCCTCCGTCGCGGCCAGGTAGCCCGTCATGCCCGGTACCAGCCACATGTTGTGCAGGTCGTAGTCGGTGATCTGCAGCCACACCGGGTAGTCGATGCGACCCCGGTTGCGCTCGCGCATCAGCAACTCGGCGGGCAGGAAGTGCGTGCAGATCACCGCGTCAGGCTTCTCGCGGCGGATCTCGCGCACCAGCGCGCCGGTGCTCAGCCGCTCGATGCCGCGGCGCAGGCGCTGCGAGGGCGCATGGTGCGGCGTGACGTCGGTGCGCTGGTGCAGGTACGACCACAGCTCGGGCGCGCGATTCACGAGCTGGATGTACCAGTCGGTGTAGACCTTGCGGAACCCCGCGGCCACGTGGGCCATCGCGTCGATGTGGACCGCTGTGCAGGGCGGAGCGAGGGACTGCGCGGTGGCGGCGAGCGCCTGTGCTGCACGCACGTGGCCGTTGCCGGCACTCACGCTGAGGATCAGGAGTTTGGTCATGGAATCCGGGAGTTGCGCGGATTATGGCGATGCCGTGTGGCAGCCGATTCGCGCACTCCCGGGGCACGACCCCGCAGGCTCAAAGCGGCGCGCGCGAGGTGATCAGCTGGCCGACGCCGGCAGCAGCCCGCTCACGCACAGCCTCGAAGCTGGTGCTCTCCACGATGCGCCCGTTCTCGAACACGGTCTGCAGCAGATCGGCCTGGTCAGGTCCGAGCGTTTCCTCGCGCAGGGTACGCACCTCGCCACCTTCGCCGCGCACCAGCGCAAGCCGCCCCTTCTTCGAAGCCTTGCCTACGTCTCCAACAGGCGACTTGTACACGTCGCGCCACTCGCCGTTCACCTGCATCGCCGAGCACTTCATCGCCCACTGCATGGTGTCGCGGTTGACCTGCTGCAGCAGCCCGCCTCCCATGCCGAAGGCGATGTTCTCCGCCGAGAAACCGTTGTGATAGAAGTTCGACAGGCACAGCCGCAGCGAGTCGAGCGTCACGCCGTCGCCCTGGATGATGCGCACGTTGTTCAGCACGCGAAAGCCCTTGGCGTTGGTCGTGGTGCCGAAACGGTCGGCCAGGATGCGCGCCACCTGCAGCGTGGTCTCGGCCGGGTCGCCCGAGTCGGGCCGCACCACCAGCGTGGCGCCCGAGGCCACCACCTTCGCCTTCAGCTCCTCGCCCCAGATGCGGGCGCAGGCGTTGAAGATGTCGTAGCTGTCGCTCACCACCGCGAAGGTCGCACCGGGCTTGCCGAACTGATCGACCATGTTGCTGTACGCGTCCGATTCATGCTCCCGGCCCCAGCCGGTGATGGTGCTGTGCTCGGCTGCGGGAATCGAGAAGCCCGCCACGTCGCAGTCGTAGTAGCGGCGCGCGGCGACCAGCGCGGCCAGCGTGTCGGTGCCCATGAAGTTCACCAGGTGCGCCATGCCGCCGAGCGCGGCCGATTCGAGGCTCGACACGCCGCGCGCGCCGAAGTCGTGCAGCCTGAAGGCGATCTGCCCCTGCGGGTCGTCGCAGGTCGCTTCCAGGTAGCGCAGCAGCGTGGTGCGCGCGGCGGCCGAGAGCGTGGCCACCGTGGTCGGGTACCAGATGGCGCGCAGCAGCTCGGTCTCGAGGAAGCTGGTGACCCAGAAGAACTCGGGGTCGGTGTTCTCGATGGTGGCGAGCACGTTGTGCACCGGCGTCACGCTGCCTTCGGGCACGGCGCGGATGCGCACCGGCATCAGCCCGCCGTGCTTCTCGATCAGCCGCAGCCAGCCCTCGCGGTTGAAGGGCTCGCCGTGCACGGCCATGAGAGCGGCGGCTTCCTCGACGTCGTCGCGCGTCACCGGCGTCTGCAGGTATTCGCGCAGGTAGGCCTGCAGTCCGAAGAACAGCGAGTGGCTGAAGATGCCGCCGCGAGACTCGATGTAGCTGTACACGGTCTGCGTGCCGGGCGGGTACTGCATCCAGTGCGAGACCTTGTACGAGTCGGTGCGCAGCAGCAGGTTGTTGCCCAGGGGCGTGGAATTGAGATTGCGGTTCATGTGAAAGCTCCTTTCACGTTGGCCCCGTCAACCGGGGCCGTTCTTGCTGACAAGGCCGGGGCATTCAGTTCTTGCCCAGCCCACCCAAAAAATGATTCGCGATGAAGAAGTGGTCTTCGTAGATGCGCTCCTGCATGTCGAGGAACTCGGCGATGGGCACCCAGCGAACCTCGGCCGCGTCGTCGTCTGCGCGCACTTCCGAAAGGCCCGTCCACTGGTTGTGCGCCAGCTCGAAGAAGAAGCCGTGCGTGATGGTGCGGCCGCGCTGCGAGCGGTCGGGCGCGTCGAACACGTGGCTGGCCTTCATGCTGCCGTTGAGCACGGGCACCGGCACCTTCAGGCGGGTTTCCTCCTTCAGCTCGCGGATGGCCGCGTCCTGCAGACGCTCGTGCTGGCCGACGAAGCCGCCGGGCAGCGCCCAGGTGCCCTTGCCGGGATGGAACTTGCGTTGCACCAGCAGGATGTGGCCGGCCTCGACCACCACCGCATCGACCGTGGTGTAGATCGGCGGAAACTCGCTGCCGGCGTAGCGGTATTTGTCGCGGTAGTCGGCGAGGAAGGCGCGCTCCTCGCAGAGCTCCGCGTAGTCGGCCGTGCGGGTGAACTGGTCGAGAAAAGCCGCGGTGCCGTCGGGCAGGTCGGCGCGTGCGAGCTGGCCGCGGTTCTCGGGGTCGAAGTAAAGGCTGCGCACGTCGGTGGCGTTGAGGCTCTCCACGCTGTTCTGGCCGACGAACTCCCAGTGCGGGAAGAGCTTGAGGTAGTAGCTCGATGCGTCCTTCAGGTGGCCCACCAGCGCCACCTTGGCCTTCGCTGGCGCATGGCCGTCCTGTGCGATGAGCCGCTCGACCGCCGACTGGATCGACGCGATCCAGATCTGGTCGTTGTAGGGCGAGTCGCCCACGCCGACCACGCTCACGCGCATCTGCTCGGTGCCGCGAAGGCAGGCGCGCACCATGCGTTCGCGTTCGTCGAAGGTGAAGGGGTTCTTGACGCTGCGCGGCTGCCGGTCGGAGCCGACCACCACGATGACCCGCTCGGCGGCGCGAAGGCCTTCCTCGATGAGTCGTTGATGTCCGAAATGAACGGGCTGGAAACGCCCGATGACGATGGCGTATTGGTACTTGCGTGTGCTCACTTGGGAATCCCCCAAAAATGACGCGATCAACTCGCGTCCGGGTTCAGGATAGCATCGGTGCCGCATTCCGATCAAGCCCCGATGACAGAGCCATCTCCTTCCCCCTCCGATGCCGTGCGCCTCAACAAGCGCATGGCCGATCTCAAGCTGTGCTCGCGCCGCGAAGCCGACGAATGGATCGCCAACGGCTGGGTGAAGGTCAACGGCAGGCCGGCCGAGATGGGCGTGAAGGTCACGCCGGCCGACCGCATCGAGGTCGACAAGGCTGCCAAGGGGCAGCAGGCGAACCAGGTCACCATCCTCATCAACAAGCCCATCGGCTACGTGAGCGGACAGGCCGAGGACGGGCACGACCCTGCGGTCAAGCTCTTCGTGCCGCAGAACCGCTGGGCCGACGACAACGCCCGCTTCTTCTTCAGCCCCAAGCAGCTGCGCGGCCTGGCGCCCTGCGGCCGGCTCGACATCGATTCCACCGGCCTGCTGGTGATGACGCAGGACGGCCGCATCGCGCGCCAGCTCATCGGCGAGGACTCGACGATGGAAAAGGAGTACCTCGTGCGCGTGGCCTACCACGGCCTGGGCCAGCCCGCGCCCACCGGCCAGTTGGTGCGGCTGGACGACGACGACCCTGTCACCACCAACGTGCAGGCGGTCTTTCCGAAGGCCATGCTCGCGAAGCTGCGCCACGGCCTGAGCCTCGACGGCCAGGCCCTGAAGCCCGCGCGAGTCGACTGGCAGAACCCCGAGCAGCTGCGCTTCGTGCTCACCGAAGGCAAGAAGCGGCAGATCCGCCGCATGTGCGAGCTGGTCGGCCTGAAGGTGGTCGGCCTGAAGCGCGTGCGCATCGGCCGGGTGATGCTCGGCAACCTGCCGCTGGGGCAATGGCGATACCTCGCGCCGCACGAGAAGTTCTGAGCCTGCGCGCGCTGAACCGCGCCACGCTGGCGCGGCAGATGCTGCTGGAGCGGCGCAAGCTGTCGGTGCCTCAGGCCATCGAGCGGCTGGCCGGGCTGCAGGCGCAGGCACCGAATCCGCCCTATATCGGCCTCTGGAGCCGCATCGAAGGCTTCCGGCGCGACCAGCTCACCGAGGCGCTGCGCAGGCGCCGCATCATTCGCATGTCGACCTTGCGCGCGACGCTGCACCTGATGATCGCGCAGGACGCGCTGGCATGGCGTCCGCTGCTGGAGCCCGTGCACCAGCGTGGCCTGCTGGGCAGCACGCACAAGAAGGAACTCGAAGGGCTCGATCGCGCGGCGGTGATCGCGGCGGGGCGCGCACTGCTCGGCGAACAGCCGCGCACCGGCGCCGAGCTCGGCCAGGCGCTGGGCCTCCGGTGGACCGGCCGCGAAACCGCATCGCTCGCCGCGCTGATCCGCAACAACCTGCCGCTCGTGCACCTGCCCCCGGCCGGCACCTGGAACTCGCACCAGAACGCGGTGCTGCAGCCCCTGGGCGACTGGCTCGGAGAGGCTGTGGAAGCCGCCCCTGCCACGCAGGACGACATGCTGCTGCGCTACCTCGCCGCCTTCGGCCCCGCCACGCTGGCCGATGCCGGCGCATGGTCGGGCCTCACGGGATGGAAGGCGGTTGCCGAACGCCTGCGGCCGCAGTTGCGCGTGTTCGCGGGCGAAGACGGCCAGGAGCTCTTCGACCTGCCCCGCGCGCCGCGCCCCGACCCCGACACGCCCGCGCCGCCGCGCCTGGTGGCCGAGTGGGACAACCTGCTGCTCTCGCATGCCGACCGCAGCCGCATCCTCAGCGAGGCGCATCGCGCCCGCGTGTTCACACTCAATGGCATCGTGCGCGGCACGGTGCTGCTCGACGGCTTCGTGGCGGGCACCTGGAAGATCGAGCGAGGGAAGCTGAAGGGCGGGAACACCGCCACCGTGCTGCTGGAGCCCTTCGGCCGCTGGTCGAAGGCCGACCGCGCCGGGGTGGAGAAGGAAGCTCTCGACCTGCTGGCCTTCGCCTCGGACGGCGAGGGCGAGCGCCACGCCGTGCGCCTGGCCTGACCCGGCCGTGGTCCCGGCCATTGCCCCGCGCCGCGCCCGCCGCCTAAGCGTGCCCTAAGTATTCGTGCCTACTCTGCGCCACGGCGCAGGCTCTTCCGATCATCCCGGTCGCGTGCTACCTTGCGGCCGAAGGAGTCGCCGCGATGCGCGTGCTGTTGGTGGAAGACGATGAAATGATCGGGCGCAGCCTGAAGCAGGCGCTCGAGGGCGCGGGCTGGTCCGCGGACTGGGTGCGCGACGGCGAGCTGGCGCAGAGCGCGCTGGGCGACGGCGGCTACACCTGCGTGCTGCTCGACCTGGGCCTGCCCAGGCAGGACGGCACCGAGGTGCTGCGCCGCGCCCGCGAACGCGGCGACGCCACGCCGGTGCTGGTGCTCACCGCGCGCGACGGCCTGGACGACCGCATCCACAGCCTCGACCTCGGCGCCGACGACTACCTGCTCAAGCCCTTCGAATTCCGCGAACTGCTCGCGCGCATGCGCGCCGTGGTGCGCCGCCGCGACGGGGCCGCGCACTCGCTGGTGGGCAGCGGCGCGCTGCAGCTGGACCTCACCACGCGTGAAGTCGTGGTCAACGGTGCACGAGAGGCGCTCACCGCGCGTGAGTTCGCGCTGCTGCATGCACTGCTGGAGCGGCCCGGCGCCATTCTTTCGCGCGAGCAGCTGGAGAACCGCATCTACGGCTGGGGCGAGGAAGTGACCAGCAACGCGATCGACGTGCTGATCCATGGCATGCGCCGCAAGCTCGGCGCCGATGCGATCCGCAACGTGCGCGGACTGGGCTGGCGCGTGGCCGCATGATGATGCTCGCCCGCAGGCTCCACGCACTTCGGGGCCGGGCTGCCGGGCTGGCCTGCCGATGAACGCAACCTCGCGCGGCCCGGGCCGCTGGTGGCGGCCGCGATCGCTGCGCACGCAACTGCTGCTGTGGCTCATCACGCTGCACCTGGGCGCGGCCGTGCTCACGGCGTGGTTCTCCTTCGTGGCCTACGGCAACCTCGTGCACAACGCGCTGGACGACCAGATGCGCCTCGTGGCCGAGTCGTACGCGGGCAGCGACCCGCAGAAGCTGCCGCGCCCGATGGACGGCGAGGCCGCCTTCTCGCGCGGCGCCTTCATCGTGCAGATCTGGAGCGCCGATGGCAGCACGCTGCGCGCCACGTCGTGGCCGGTGCTCACGGTGCCGCTGCAGGCGCGCCCCGGCTTCAGCGACGTGAACACCGGCACGCACTCGGGCTCCGCATGGCGCGTATTCACCGCCGAGCCCGGCTCGCGCGCCGACCAGCCGCGCGTGCAGGTGCTGCAGAACGAGGACTACCGCCGCCGCCGCGCATTGCGCCGCGCGCTGCTGGAAGGACTGCCGATCACGCTGCTGCTGCCGCTGGCGCTGCTGATCCTCTGGATCATCGTGTCGGCCGCGTCGCGTTCGCTGCGCGCGGTGGCGCGCGACGTGGCCTCGCAGGACGAGCGCAGCCCCACCGAGCTGTCGCTCGCGCGCGTGCCCGACGAGATCGCGCCGCTGGTGAGCGCCTTCAACAACCTGCTGTCGCGCGTGCGCAGTGCCTTCGCCACGCAGCGGCGCTTCGTGCAGGACGCGGCGCACGAGCTGCGCACGCCGATGGCGGCCATCGGCCTGCAGATCGAGAACCTGCGCGCGCACGTGCCGGCCGGCGAGGCCACCGAGCGCTTCAATCAGCTGGAGGCGGGCGTCACGCGCGCGCAGCATCTGATCGAGCAGCTGCTGCATCTCTCGCGGCAGGACGCGCCGCGCGTGGGCGGCGCGAACGAGCGCGTCGACATCGAGGTGTTGCTGCGCGACAGCGTGAGCCAGCTGATGGTGCTGGCCGACGCGCGGCGCGTGGACATCGGCTTCGAGGGAGGCATCGCCGCCGTGGTGGTCGCGCCGGTGGCCGAATTGCGCAGCGTGTTCGACAACCTGATCGACAACGCGCTGCGCTACGCGCCCGAAGGCGGCGTGGTCGACGTGAAGCTGCACCAGGTCGAAGGCCACGCGGTGGTCGACGTGCTCGACAACGGCCCCGGCATTCCGCAGGCCGCCATGGGGCGCGTGTTCGACCGCTTCTTCCGCGTGCCGGGTGCGGCGGCGGGCGGCAGCGGGTTGGGGCTGGCGATTGCCCGCACGGCGGCGGAGCGCCATGGACTGCGCATCGAACTGCGCAACCGCACCGATGGGCCGGGGCTGATGGCGCGGGTGCATCTGCCTTGAGTACTGCTGCGCACTGGCAGACGGTGCGGTCCAAAGCTTTAGAAAAAAGAGCGGCGCTCACGCGCGCCTAACTCTTCGCTCACATCCAACTCAGTCGGCGTGCCTAGAGTGCGTTCAGGTCCTGCCACGCGCAGTTCGCGCGATGGCATGTGACCGGAGACAACCTGCTTCAATCAATCAGGAGAACACACCATGCGCACTTCCTTCAAGCTTCTCGCCATCGGTTCCCTTGCTGCGCTGGCAGCGGTGGGCACCATCAACGCATCGGCCGAAACCACCGACGGTTCGGACTTCCATCCGCTGCAGATGAATTCGCCCGAGAAGCCCGAGGTCCAGGCCGGCGCCATGGCCGCCGCGCGTCCGACCGGCACCGAGCCCATCGGCCAGTCGACCAGCGCACCCGCGATGAGCTCAACGATGCCGGTGGCCGACATCCAGGCCGGCGCTTATGCGGCGTCGCACCCGACGGGCACCGAGCCGATCGGGCAATCGACTTCACTGCCGATGGTGAAGTCGGGCAGCGGCAGCTGATCCGGAAGGCCAGCCGCCGCCGCCGGTGACGGCGGCGATCAGTCGTCGTTGCCGTTGCTGAGCAGTGCGCGGTAGATCACCGCGCCGATGATGGCGCCCGCGATGGGCGCTGCCCAGAAGAGCCACAGTTCCGACACCGCATAGGACGGCCCGAAGAGGGCCGGGCCCGTGCTGCGCGCCGGGTTGACCGAGGTGTTGGTCACGGGAATCGAGATCAGGTGGATGAGCGTGAGGCACAGGCCGATGGCCAGCCCCGCGAAGCCGCCGGCCGCGCGCCTGGCAGTGGCACCGAGGATCACGATCAGGAACACGGCCGTCATCACCACTTCGCACAGCAATGCGGCCGTCATGCCGTACTTGCCGGGCGAGTGTTCGCCATAGCCGTTGGTGGCGAAGCCGCCGATGTCCGCGCCAGGCTTGCCGGTGGCGATGAGATAGAGAATGCCCGCCGCCGCGATGGCGCCGAGCACCTGCGCCACGATGTAGCCCGCGAGCTGCGAGGCCTTGAAGCGGCCCGCGGCGGCGAGGCCGATGGACACCGCCGGATTGAAGTGCCCGCCCGAGATCGGGCCCAGTGCGTAGGCCCCTGTCACCACCGTGAGGCCGAAGGCCAGCGAGACGCCAAGCAGGCCGATGCCGACGTTTGGAAAGGCAGCCGCCAGAACTGCGCTTCCGCAGCCTCCGAGCGTGAGCCAGAAAGTACCAATGAACTCGGCAGACCATTTTTTATAGGTACTGTGTTCCATACCGCTCCATCCTGAAGTTGAGAAGGCGCGCATGCCGCCGGGGCGATGCGCGGGCGGATTCTAGGAACGCAAACAGGGAGCGTCGAGCAAGTCGTTGGCACTAACGGAACCTGTTCACGGATGCCGCGGCTTTGTGCATTGCCGCAACTGCGTTGCATCTGCGGCACCAATGGGTTTCGTGATCTTTTACAGCGTCACGACGATCTTTCCGAAGGCGCCGCGCTCCAGATGGTCGAGCGCTTCGGGCAATGCGTCGAAGCCGTAGCTCGCCGCGATCACCGGCTTGAGCGCGTTCGCATCGACGGCGCGCACCAGGTCCTCGAGCGCGCGGCGATGGCCCACGCCGATGCCCTGCACCGTCACGCGGCCCAGCACCATCGCGTAGAACGATGCGCTGAGCGTCTCGCCGCCGAGCATGCCGATGATCGACACGCGCCCACCCTGCTTCACGGCCTGCAGCGAGCGGTCGAGGTTCGGGCCGCTCGCGAGTTCGAGCACGTGGTCGGCGCCGCGCCCCTGCGTGAGGCGGCGCACTTCTGCGGGCCAGTCGCCGTCGCGCGCGAGCACGTGCGTGGCGCCGAGCGCGAGGGCCTGCGCGCGCTTGGCTTCGTCGCCGCCCGTCACCACGATGGCCCGCGCACCGTGCAGCCGCGCGATCTGCAGGCCGAAGAGCGCAACGCCGCCGGTGCCGTGGATCAGCACCGTCTCGCCCGCACGCAGCGCACCGGTCTCTGCCAGCGCGAACCATGCGGTGAGGCCCGCGCAGGGCAGGGTGCTGGCTTCGGCCAGGCTCAGCGTCCCGGGCGCGGCGACGGCCCATGCGGCATCGAGCAGCACATGCGAGGCCAGCATGCCCGGGCCGGGCCCGCCTAGCAGCGTGGTGTCGGCATGCCAGTGGCTGTCGATCCAGCCGCCCCAGAAGGTGTTGACGACGCGGTCGCCAACCGCGAAGCGCGTCACGCCAGCACCGATGGCCGCCACGGTGCCGGCCATGTCGGAGCCGGGCACGAAGGGCATGCCGATCGCCATGCCCATGCCGTCGCGGATCATCAGCAGGTCGCGGTAGTTGAGGGATACCGCGCCTACCTTCACGAGGATCTGGTTCGCACTCGGCGTGGGCAGCGGCGCCTCGCCCTGTTCGAGATGGGCGCGGCCGAATTCGGGAAGCTGCCAGCGGCGCAGCGTTCGGGGCTCTTGCATGAAGGTGCTCCAGGGAAAGAAAGACGAGAAGCCTTCATGCTATTGACGATCAAAGATATTCGGTGGTGGATAATTTTCCGATCAATGGCGCCTGAAAGTATCCAATGAGCCAGCGTCTGCAAGGCATAGAAGAGTTCGTCGCGGCGGTGGAGGCGGGCAGCTTCGCGCTGGCCGCGCAGCGCCTGCACGTTACGCGCTCGGCAGTCGCCAAGAGCATCGCGCGGCTCGAATCGCGGCTGGACACGCGGCTCTTCCTGCGCACCACGCGCAGCCAGAGCCTCACGCAGGAGGGCCACGGCTACTACGAGCGCTGCCGCCGCGCGCTCGCCGAGCTCGATGCGGCCGAGGCCATCGCCGACGTGGCGCGCAGCACCGCCTCGGGCCTCGTGCGACTGAGCATGCCGGCGATGCTGGGCCGGCTGAAGGTCGGGCCGCTGCTGCTGGCACTGGCGCGGCACCATCCGCAGCTGTCGCTGGAGCTCTCGTTCAACGACCGGCGCGTTGATCTTGTCGAGGAGGGACTCGATCTCGCCATCCGCAGCGGCGAGCTCGCCGACAGCGCGGAACTGGTCGCGCGGCCGGTCGGCATGCAGTGGATGGTGCTGTGCGCCTCGCCCGGCTACCTGGCCGCGCATGGGCATCCCGCCGGCATCGACGAGCTGAAAGGGCACGGGGCCGTGCTCTACACGCGCGACGGGCAGGTCTCGTCCTGGCGCTTCCACGACGCCGAGGGCCGCCTCGTCGAAGTGACGCCGCCGTCGCGGCTGCGCTGCGACAGCGCCGAGGTGCTGCTGGAGGCGGCCGTCGGCGGCATGGGCCTCGCGCGGCTGCCGGCATGGCTCGCGGCCGACGCGCTCGCGGCGGGTACGCTGGTGCGCGTGTTCGACGAGCCCCGGCCCTTCGGCTTCGCGCTGAACGTGATCCGCTCGCGCAGCCGCTACCTGCCGCTGAAGACGCGCGTGGTGACCGACTGGCTGGCCGAGCACCTGCCGCCGTTGCTGGCCGCGCGCTGAACGCCTGTTGGGCGCTATCCTGCGCCTTCCAACAAAGACAACGAGGAGATCCGCGCATGCGCCCAGCCGCCATCCGTCACATCGCCGTCGCCGCAGGCTTCGCCACGGCAGCCCTTCTTGGAGCGTCGAACGCCGCCGCGCAGGGCACGGTCAACGCGCTGTGCAGCACCGATGCCGGCTGGTGCGAGGCGGCCGCCACGGCCTTCACGCGCGAGACCGGCATCAAGGTGCAGCAGGCCCACAAGGGCACCGGCGAGATCGGCGCCCAGCTGCGCGCCGAGGCCGCCAATCCCAAGACAGACATCTGGTGGGGCGGCACCGGCGATCCGTTCCTGCAGGCGGCCGAGCAGGGCCTGCTGGAACCCTACCGCCCGGCCTACATCAACGACCTGCACGACTGGGCGGTGCGGCAGTACGCGCTGTCGCAGAACATGGTGGGCGGCTTCTACACCAGCGCCATCGGCTTCGGTTTCAACACCGACGTGCTCAAGAAGAAAAAGCTGCACGAGCCCAGGTGCTGGGCCGACCTGATCAAGCCCGAATACAAGGGCGAGATCGAGATCTCGCACCCCGCCACCAGTGGCACGGCCTACACCATCATCGCGGGGCTGGTGCAGCAGATGGGCGAGGAGGAGGCCTTCGACTATCTGAAGAAGCTGCACAGGAACGTGACCAGCTACACCCGCAGCGGCCAGGCGCAGGCGCCCAACGTGGCCAAGGGCGAGGTGGCCATCGGCGTGAGCTTCATCTTCGGCTTCGAGCGCTGGCGGTATGACAAATTTCCGGTGAAGACCGCCGCGCCCTGCGAGGGCACCGGCTACGAGATCGGCGGCATCGCCCTCGTGAAGGGCGCGCGCAACAAGGAGAACGCCAGGCGCTACTACGACTGGCTGATGAGCCCCGCGGGGCAGGCCATCGGCGGCAAGGCGGGCAGCCTGCAGTCGCCGGCCAACAAGACCTTCAAGCCCGATCCGCGCATCCCGTCGATGGCCGACGTGAAGCTCATCAGGTACGACTTCGAGAAGTACGGCAAGGCGGCCGAGCGCAAGCGCCTCATCGACCGCTGGACGCGCGAGGTGGAGTCGTTGCCTAGATAGGGCTCGCCCCGGCACCGTGAACGATTCACCGCGCCGCGCCGCTTCAGGGCGAACTGGCGGTGAAGGTGACCTGGCCGGTATAGGTGCCGGCGGTGCGGCTGGCGAGGTTGGCGTAGGAAAAGGTCCAGGTCGCGGTGCGCTGGGTGACGAGGTTGGCGAAGGCCGTGCCGACCACATTCACGGCGGCACCGGTGCCCGTGTTCGGAATCTGCGGCGCGGGCAGATTGGCGTCGCTGCTGGCGATGGTGATCTCCGACAGCGGGATCGTGTTGGCGCCGCTGGCCAGCGGCGTCGTCGCGGTGGCCCGCAGCGTGACCTGCCCCGCGTTGCTGCGCACCTCCACCGGCAGCGCATTGCCCGAGGGCGTGACGCCGAAGCCGGGCGCCGCGCCGCTCCAGTTCACCGGTGTGTTGTTGCCCGCGACCGGCGCGGTGGGCACGGCCGGGATCGACGGCGTGAGCGCGAAGCTCACCGTGCTCACGGTGCCGCCCGGCGTGGGCCAGGCACTGTCGCCGATGCGGAAGAAGATGAACTTGTCGATGGCGATGGTGAAGTCCAGGTTCACGCCCGTGCTCAGCGGCACGGTCGCGCTGGGGCCGGCGGTGCTGGAGGCGGCCCGCGCGGCGGTCACCAGGCCCGTGCCCAGCGCAAGGGCCAGCAGTCCGGCGTGCGTCGCGCGAAGCGTCATTTCAGCTCCACGTCGACCTTGAAGCTGCCCTTCTCCCAGTCCAGCCTGCCGCTGGCCTTCACCGGATAGACGGGCTGCGGCGGGGGCTGCCCGCCCTCGCCCTTGGGCACCAGCGCCAGTGTGCGCGTCTGGCCCGGCAGGATCGGCGTGCCCTCGGGCACCAGCTCGAACGCGAGGCCCTTGCTGTCGGTGGCGTCCAGGCTGCCTTCGAGCCGGCCGTGGGCGTCGCCTGTGTTGGCCACCGTCACGACTGCGCGCCGCGCGCCGCCGGCTTCTCCGCTGGCGATCTGCCTGATCTCCAGCCTGGGCTCCGCGCCGTCGAGCATGACGTACACCGCCACCGCGATGCGGCCGGTGACCGGCAGGCTCAGGCTGGCGCCGCCGCCGCGGATGACGGTCTGCTGCGCCGGCTCCGTGCCCTCGATGGCGATCATGAATCGGCACTCGCCGCGCGGCGCATCGGCCGGCGGTTCGACCTGGAAGCGGAACGAGCGCTTGCCGCGCGCGGGCACCGTCACGTTACGCCGCTCCAGCACCACCCACGGCCTGCAGCTGCCGGGCAGCAGCTCGTCGTGATAGCCGATGTTGCCTTCGGGCGAATAGCTCCAGTCGATGGTGCGCATCGTCACCTCGGAGGCGGTCGAGGCCAGGTTGTGGATGTCCAGCGACTGGCCGAGCCGCGCGCCGGCCTTGCCCGCGAGCTCGAAGCGCGACGGGGTGACGGCCAGCTCGAAGGGCGCGGCCGTCGCCGTCCCGGCGGCGGCGAGCAGCACGAGGAAGAGGGGTGCGAGAAAGGCTGGTGCGTTCATGGCAGTGTCTCGATTTCGAAGAACGACTCGAAGCTCAGCGCCGAGCCCGACGGCATGCGCAGTTCGCGCGGATCGACGCGCAGCGTCAGCTCGAAGGTCTCGTTCATCCATGGCGACTGGACCACGCCGTTCCACACCTGCACCCGGTCGCCGGGGCGGCCGCTGCCGCCGGCGAAGGCGCCGTTGCCGCGCCACTGCACCAGCATGCCGGCGGGAGAGCGCAGGCCCGCCACCATCGCCGGGATCACGTAGAAGATGCGCGCGCGGCGGCCCACGTGCGGCGCGGTGGCCAGCCGGTACTCGACCCGCCCGAGCGGCAACACCAGCATGTGGCCGTCCATGCCCTGGGCGTTGGCGAAGTCGCTGCGCACCTGTGCGCGCGGCGAGGCCGAGTCGTCCAGCCGCTCGATCGCCGCCCGCGCCGGCACGCACAGCAGCGACGCAGCAGCCGCTCCTGCCGCGAGGACCGTGCGGAGACGCGGGCGCTTCATTCCATCGACGCCGTGAAGCGCACGGTTCCCTTGTAGCTGCCGCCCGGATACACGACGTTGTTGTCGTAGGAGAACTGCAGCTGCGTGGCCGTGATGTTGTTCGACAGGTAGGTCCAGGTGCCGACGCCCAGCACGCAGGGCAGGCCGAGCGGGCCGACGCAGAAGGTGGCGTTGGCGTTGTAGCTTGCGATCGTCTGGTTGGCCGTGGCGGTGAAGCGGCCGCTCTGGATGTCGCCCGAGGCCGCGCTGCTGTTGTTCGTGGCCACCCAGCTGATGCTGCTGAACGGAATGGCAGTGCTGCCGCAGCCGCCCGACTGGCAGGTCAGGGCAGCGGATGAATCGACGCGCAGCGTCACCGGCCGCGCCACGGTGGTGTTGGCCACCGGCCGCACCGGCATCACCCAGACGCTGATGGCCGGCGTGCCGGTCACGGCCGTGGGTGTCAGCCCCGCGTTGGCGCCGGTCACGCTGAAGGCCACCGTGTCGACGGTCGCGCCGGCCGAGCCCACGCGCAGCGTCAGGCTGTAGGTGCTTCCGGTGTCGGTGACCGTGGTGATGACGGCGCGCGCGGGCATTGCGGCAAGCATGGCCGCAGCCGTGAGCGCCGTCGCCATTGCCGCACGCGCGGGCATCAGATGCCCTGGGCGGTGTACGTGATGGTGTTCGTGTAGGTGCCCGCGACCCAGCCGGCGGGCGTGCCGCCCAGCGTGTAGGCCCAGGTGCCGGATGCCACCGCGTTCGAGGGGAACGAGGTCGAGGCGCAGGCGCCGAGGTTGGCTCCGGGGTGTGGCAGCGTGCCCGTGGTCGCGACGGTGAAGTCCGCGTTCGCCGGACCGCCGGCCGCGGGCGCCCAGGTGCCCATGGCGCAATTGATGGTGCCTGCGCCCGCGTTGGTCCAGGCGTACACGTTGAGCGTGTTCGTGGTCGACGCGGGCGCGACGGTGGGCGCCGCGCCGTTCCAGTCGACGCTGGTGTTGTTGCCCGTGACCGGCGTGGTCGGCACCGGCGGGATGCTGAGGGTGGAGGCCCAGGTCACCGTGTCGATGGTGGTGTCGGTCGAGCCCACGCGCAGCAGGATCAGCTTGGGCACCGTCACGCTCAGGTTCACCCTGGCCTGCGCCGTGATCGTGCCCGTGCCGGAGCCGTACTGGCTCTCGGCCATGGCATTGGCGCCGGCGAGCGCGAGGCCCGCGAGGCACAGCGCCTGCAGATTGCGGGAGATGGGTGCTCTGGTCATGGACTCTCCTTGGGTTGAATGCATGAGGGGAAAAGAGGCGGCAGGCAGCTCGGTTCGTTCGTTCACTCGCCCACCTTCACGACGGGGATCGCCGCGCCGGCATGGCCGCGCAGCGGAACGTTCACGCTCACCCCGTTCTCGCCGGCCGCGCCCCATGGCAGCGGCACGCTCTCGAGCCGGAGCGTCAGCTGGTGGCGGCCGGTGGTCACCATCGGAAATTCGAAGCGACCGTCGCGGTCGGTGACGGCGCGGTAGCGGCCGTCGAGCAGCACCTCGACGCCCGAGACGCCGCCCTCGCCCGATTGCTCCTCGCCGTCGCGGTTGGCGTCGTAGAACACGCGGCCCGACACGCTGCCGCCGCCCGGCCCCTCGGTGCGCATGCCGGCGGCCCGGTAGCCGGTGCCGGCGCTCCCCTCCCAGCGCAGGTAGACATAGGCCGTCTTCTCATTGCTGCGGTAGAGGCTGGGGCCCGACCACGATGTCGGCAGCAGCGAGGCACGCGCCTGGTTGAAGTTGGCCATGAAGCCCAGCCGCCAGCCCGAGCCCAGGTCCTTCTCGGCCGTGAGCGAGCCCGACAGGCCCCGGCTGTTGTAGAGGCCGCCGCTTTGCGATGTGTAGCGCAGGTTGCCGCCCACGTTGAAGCCGCCGTCGAACCAGTAGCGGAACTGCAGGCCCGCCGTCGGATAGCTGCGGGCGGTGCCGCCGCTGCGGTCGCGCGCGTGGCCGATGGTGGTGGTGAGCTCGGGGCGCATGGTCTCGTAGCGCCCACCGATCCAGTCCTGCTCCCACTGCACTTCCTGGCCCGTGGCGGCGGTGTCGCCCAGCACGATCAGTTCGTTGCGCCGCACCGTCAGCGTGAAGCGGCTGCGCGGCCAGTCGAAGAAGCGGGTCTGGTAGAAGGCGCTCGCGTAGAGGCTGCGGCCGTCGCCGGCGCCGGTGGACGTGCCCGGCAGGCTGCCGGCGGGGCTCGCTTCGTAGCGCGTGCGGTAGGCGCTCACGCTGCCGCCGATGGAGTTGTAGCGGTCGAAGAGGTACTGGAAGTTGCCGTTCGCGCCCGCGCGCCGGTAGCCCGAGAGGCGGAAGCTCGCGTCGGTCGCCGCGCGCTCGTAGTCCAGCCCGGCGCCCCAGCTCATGCGGCTGGTGCTGCGGTCCACCCGCCAATAGGCGCCGCGTGTGCCGGTGGCCAGCGCGTAGTCGCCGAAGTACAGGTTGGGCCGCGCGGCATAGGCGCCGAACTCGTGGCGGTAAAGGCCGGTGCGCGCGCTCGCCTCGACGAAGAGGCCGTGCGAATCGCCGGTGGCCACGCCTGGCGTGGGCGAGCTCACGCGGCTGCCCACCAGCGTGGCGCGCGCCTTGAGGTCGCCGTCGCGCAGCACCTCGCGGCCGTAGCCCAGCGAGGTGGCCCAGCTGGTGACGTCCTTGCGGCCGAAGCCCTGGGCCGTCAGCGGGTCGTAGTAGTAGGCGGGCACATTGCGCGCCTGGTCGAGCTGGAACGCGGTGAACCACTTGTCGTCCAGCCGCAGCGTGGCGCCGAGCCAGCCCAGTGTGCCCTGGCTCTTCTCGAAGCCCGGATAGGGCCCGCCCGTGAGGTTGCCGCGCTGGCCGAAGCCGGCGCGCAGGTCGAGGCCGCTGTTGAAGACGCGGGCGGAGGCGCCACGCACGGTGGTCGAGCCCAGCGAAAGGCGGTAGTTGCGCGAGAGGCCGTCGGTGAGCTCGCTGTAGGTGTCGCCCACGGTGGTGTCGGCGAAGGTCCGGGTGGTCAGCGGAAAGCCGAGGTTGCGCAGCGTGAAGCGGCCGCTGGTGTTCTCGCGTGCATAGCCCAGCAAGCCGATGCCGAAGCCGCTGCCCGTGGTGTTGGCGCCGCCGAGGTGGCGGCCGTCGGCCTGCAGCACGAATTCGCCGTAGTTGAGGGTCTCGCGGCGGTACTCGAAGCGCTGGCCCAGTTCGGTCGCGCGCTGGCGGCCGTAGCCGGTGGTGGTGGCCTCGCCGAAGCCGATGCGGCTTTCCACCAGCCAGGCGCGGTAGCCCTCGGGCTGCGCGGCTTCGGGCTCTTGCTCGGCCGAAGCCCGGTCCGGCGGGGCGGTGTCGGGCGTCATGAAGCGGTCTTCGTAGGCCTTGGGCGCGGATTCCATGAGCGCCTTCAGCCGCGCCTGCTCCGCCTGCGCGCGGTCGAGGGTTTCGATGCGCGCGTCAGCCACGGCATGGGCGGCCGGGGCGCTCGCCTGCGGCTGCTGCTGGGGTTCCGCCTGCGCCTGCGCACAGGACAGCCAGGCGAGGGCGGTCGTGCACTCGAGCCATGCAAGGGCGGCCACCGGGCGCCTCGCGGCTCCGGGCGGGCCGGAAACGGCCCCTGGCGACGTGCAAGTCATCAGAAGTCATCCCTTGTCTCGTTCCCCGGGGCTGCACCCCTGTTCGTGTCACTTCTTGGCAGTCGTCAGGATATTTCAGAACTGTTAACAAGAGTCAATTTTTCGGGGCGCGGAGGGTTTTCCCCAGAGGAGGACGCGAGCCTCGGACCTTCAGGAAGGCCAAAAATGGAACGTTGGATTTCATTTGCTCTTGATGAGAACAAAAGGCGGCCCAATTGAAGACGTTGGCGCAGCGGCGCCCTGCAGCGCCGCGCCCGACTTAGAATTTTTCCGGTTTCGACATTTCAATTTCCATGGCTGATTCCTCCAAAACCAAACTCCCGTTCCAGGCTGAAGTCGCGCAACTGCTGCACCTCGTCACGCATGCGCTGTACTCCAACAAGGAAATCTTCCTGCGCGAACTGATCTCGAATGCATCGGACGCCTGCGACAAGCTGCGCTTCGAGGCCCTCGACCATCCCGAGCTCTACGAAGGCCAGTCCGACCTCGACGTGCGCCTGAGCTTCGACAAGGCCGCGCGCACCATCACCATCACCGACAAGGGCATCGGCCTGTCGCGCCAGGAGGCGATCGACAATCTCGGCACCATCGCCAAGAGCGGCACCAAGGACTTCATGAGCAAGCTGAGCGGCGACCAGAAGGCCGACGCGCAACTCATCGGCCAGTTCGGCGTGGGTTTCTACTCGGGCTTCATCGTGGCCGACAGGATCACGGTCGAGTCGCGCCGCGCGGGCCTTCCGGCCGACCAGGGCGTGCGCTGGGCGAGCGGCGGCGCCGGCGACTTCGAGGTGGCCGACATCACGCGTGCCGAGCGCGGCACCAGCATCACGCTGCACCTGCGCGAAGATGCAGACGAATACCTCAACGCCTGGAAGCTCAAGCAGATCGTCGGCAAGTACTCCGACCACATCTCCCTGCCCATCCTCATGGAGAAGGAAGAGTGGAAGGACGGCGAGAACGACCAGCCCGGCGACATGGTGAAGACCGGCGAGTGGGAAACCGTCAACAAGGCCAACGCCCTGTGGAGCCGCCCCAAGAAGGACATCACCCCCGAGCAGTACGAGGAGTTCTACAAGAGCATCAGCCACGACTACGAGGCCCCGCTCGCCTGGAGCCACAACCGCGTGGAAGGCAGCACCGAGTACACGCAGCTGCTGTACATCCCGGCCAAGGCCCCCTTCGACCTGTGGAACCGCGACAAGAGCGCGGGCGTGAAGCTCTACGTGAAGCGCGTCTTCATCATGGACGACGCCGATGCGCTGATGCCCAGCTACCTGCGCTTCGTCAAGGGCGTGATCGACTCGGCCGACCTGCCGCTGAACGTGAGCCGCGAGCTGCTGCAGGAAAGCCGCGACGTGAAGGCCATCCGCGAGGGCAGCACCAAGCGCGTGCTCGGCATGCTGGAAGACCTGGCGAAGAAGCAGAAGACCGCGCCCGAGAGCGGCGAGGGCAAGATCGACGTGGGCTCGGGCGAGTCGGTGCCGGCACCGGACCCCACCGAAGGCGTGACCGATGTGGTCGACAAGAACGCCCCCACCGCCGCTGAAACCGCCGCAGCCGCAGCCGACGAATCGGGCAAGTACGCCAGGTTCTACGCCGAGTTCGGCGCGGTGCTCAAGGAAGGCCTGGGCGAGGACTTCGCCAACCGCGATCGCATCGCCAAGCTGCTGCGCTATGCCTCCACCACCACCGACTCGGTGAGCGTGAGCTTCGCGGACTACAAGGCCCGCATGAAGGAAGGCCAGGACGCCATCTACTACATCACGGCCGACACGCTCGCAGCCGCGAAGAACAGTCCGCAGCTCGAAGTCTTCAAGAAGAAGGGCATCGAGGTGCTGCTCATGACCGACCGCGTCGACGAGTGGGCGCTGAACTACCTCAACGAGTTCGACGGCACGCCGCTGCAGAGCGTGGCCAAGGGCGCGGTCGACCTCGGCAAGCTGCAGGACGAGGCCGAGAAGAAGGCCGCCGAGGAAGCCGCCGAGTCGTTCAAGCCCATGCTCGAGAAGCTCAAGGAGGCGCTGAAGGACAAGGCCGAGGACGTGCGCGTGACCACCCGCCTTGTCGACTCGCCCGCCTGCCTGGTGGTGCAGGACGGCGGCATGAGCACGCAGCTCGCGCGCATGCTCAAGCAGGCCGGCCAGCCCGCGCCCGAGCTCAAGCCGGTGCTCGAGGTCAACGCCGAGCATCCGCTGGTGAAGAAGCTCGAGGGCTCCTCGCACTTCGACGACCTGGCCAACATCCTGTTCGACCAGGCGCTGCTGGCCGAAGGCGGCCTGCCGGCGGACCCGGCGGCCTACGTGAGGCGCGTCAACGCGCTGCTGGTGTGAACGACCGGCCGCGCGTCATCCGGGCAGCGGCCGTCGTCCCGGCGGCGGCGCTGTTGCTCCTGGCGGGCGGCTGTTCCCACTACCACGTCGGCATTCCACTGGTGCCCGGGCTCTCGCTGGGGCTCGGCGCGACGAAGGACGGCAATTTCTCCGTCGGCTTGAACACCGGCTTCGGCCCGCTCGGCGCGGGCGTGGCGGTGAACAACGGCGGGCAGGTGTCGGGGTCGGCCGGCGTGGGCGTCGGCGTGGGGCCGGTGCGCACCGGCGTGAGCAAGAGCGCGATGCTCTACGACCCGAAGGGCCAGCCGGTGGCGGCGCCCGCCGCACCCGCCGCACCTGGCGCACCCGCCGCACCTGGCGCACCCGTTGCGCCAGCCGCGGCGACCAGCGGGGTGGCCGCCGCTGCGCCCGGCACCCCCGTGCAGTACTACTCGACGCCAGAGGCGCCGTTCACGCCCGTGGCGCCTGTCGTTCCGCCGGCTCCGGTGGCCGCGGCGCCTGCGCCAGTCAGGAGGGCGCCGCTGGTCAAGATCACGCGCCCGCCGCCCGAGCCCATCGCTCCCGTGGCGCCTGTCGCCGCAGCGGCGCCCGCCGTGAACGTCACTTACCGCACGCCGGCCGTGGCCGCCGCCGCTGCATCGGCCCGCGAGGCCGGCACGCCTGGCAATCCGGTCGCGCCCTGATCTCTTCCTGATCCCGCTCGGCCCTTGTGGCCTCGTGCGCCCCGAGCCGCCCGGCATCGGGCGATGCCACTACCATGGCGCAGGACCCTTCCTCCGCCCCATGACACGCCGCCGACCGCTTCTGCAGCAACTGCTGGCCACGACCACGCTCGCGGCCGCGCCGTGGCTGCCGCGAGCGGCGAAGGCACAGTTCGCCTACCCCTCCAAGCCCATCCGCTGGATCGTGCCCTACCAGGCCGGCGCGGGCACCGACATCGTCGCGCGCACCATCGGTGCCCAGCTGGCCATCGACTCGGGCCAGTCGGTGACCATCGAGAACCGCGGCGGTGGCAACACCGCGCTCGGCGCCATCGAGGCGGCGCGCGCCCCGGCCGACGGCTACACGCTGCTGTCGGCCGACAGCGGCACGCTGGTGTTCAACCCGGCGCTGTACCGAAACCTCAGCTACAACCCCTCGCGCGACTTCGCGCCCGTCACCCTGCTCGGGCGGTTGCCGATGGTGCTGCTGGTGGGGCCGGCCAGCGGCGTGAAGGATGCGCGGGCCTTCATCGACGACGCGCGCGCCTTCCCCGGCAAGGTCAGCTACGCCTCGGCCGGCACCGGCAGCCCGCAGCACCTTTCGATGGAGCTGCTCGAACGAGAGGCTGGCCTGGAAATGGTGCACGTGCCGTATCGCAGCGCCGCGGCCGCGGTGGCCGACGTGGCCGGCGGCCAGCTGCCGGTGATCATGTGCGACCTGGCCGCCTCGCGCCGCTTCATCCCCGGCGGCAGGCTGCGCCCGCTGGCGGTGGCGAACCCCGTGCGCCTGGCGCAGCTGCCGCGCGTGCCCACCTTCGCCGAGATCGGCCTGCCGCGCGTGGAGGCCGCCGCGCTCCTGGGCCTGGTGGTGCCAGCCAACACGCCGGGCGAGATCGTCTCGCGGCTGCAGCAGTCGGTGGCCAGCGCCATCCACAACCCCGCAGTGCTGCGCAGGCTGGCCGAGTTCGGCGTGGAGCCCGCGGGCGACACGCCCTCGCGCTTCGCGGCGCTGCTGCAGGGCGAATCGGCGCGGTGGCATCCGCTGATCCGCGATCTGAATCTTTCGTTGGATTAGCCAGGCCCCTTGCTTGTCCCGGGAGGACAGCAGTAATAGGAGCCCACGAGCCGAAGACTGACATCGTCGTTGCGGCCGGGCCGGCAACCGGGCAGGCCGGACTGATGGAAATTCGCCTTCGCCGGCACGCGTGCATTCGCATGCGCCGCACGAACACAGGAGAGTTCCGGATGTCCGAGACCCACAAGGCGATTCTCGAAAAGGCCAACGCCGCCATCACCCAGGGCGACCACGAAGGATTTCTCGCGTTCTGCACCGACGACACGAAGTGGACCTTCGTCGGCGACAGAACGCTCGATGGCAAGCAGGCGGTGCGCGAATGGATGGCGACCGCCTACCGGGAGCCGCCCCGGTTCGAGGTGCACCGCCTGATCGCCGACGGCGACTTTCTCGCGGCCCTTGGCGAGATCACGCTGAAGGACGAGGCCGGCAAGGCGACCCGCCATGCGTACTGCGACGTCTGGCGCTTTCGCGACGGCCGGCTGGCCGAGCTGCAGGCCTTCGTCGTCGAAGCCCGCCCGCAGGCCCAGGGCTGAGGGCCGCCTACCGCTGCGCGTTGGCCGCGGCAAGCCCGTAAAGCAGCCCGACCCATTGCCGGAGCCGCTCGATGGCCGCCTGCCGGCCATCGGCATTGCGCGCTGCGCCATCGGCAGATGCCGCGAGCAGTTCCTCCGCCGCGCCCGTCACGGCCCGCGCGAACTTCGGTGCATCGCCACGCCACACCACCACCCGGTGCGCCAGCCCCAGCTGCGCCGCGCGGCCCGCATTGATCGCCTGCTCGGGCTGGTCGGTAAGCAGCAGCAGGATCGGCTTGCGGTAGACCGCCGCGATCGACAGCGCCGCCATGCCCGGCGCCGAGACGATGAAGGCGCTGTGCGCGGCGGCCTCGATCCAGTGCTCGTCGCGCGCATGCCAGTGCGGGCGATGCGCATAGCCCTCGCCGACGAGGTGCGCGGGCACGCCGGCGTCGGCGAGGCCTTGCTCGAGCCCGTCGGCCAGCGCCGGTTCCTGGAAGTGCGGGTTGAGGTAGACGGCCGCCACGCGCTGCCGCGTTGCATCGCCCCTGTCCACCGCATCGATCACCGCCACCGGCGTGGCCAGCCGGTGGCGGCCGTGGCCGTCGTGCTGCGGTTCGCCGTAGGCGAAGTCGTGCTCGATGCGCGCGAGGCTGCGGTCGATCTGCCAGGCCACGATGCGGCCGAACACCCGGGCGACGAAGCCCGGCATGCGTCCGCTGAAGTTGGCCTCCAGCGCATGCCGCAGGCTCGCGCCGTACACGTGCACCACCTTGCGCCGCCAGAAGGGCAGCCAGCCCATCAGCAGCAGCGCGGGGTGGAAGGAGTCGTTCACCACCAGGTCGGCGTCGCGCAAGTGTGCGCGCAGCTTCCACACGTCGCGCAGCATGCGTTCGGGCCTGAACATGTACAGCGCGACGTTGCGGTCGGTCTCGCGGCGCAGCATGTTCTGCTGCGTGTCGAACTGCACCGCGTAATGGCGCGAGAGCACCGGCGCGTCGATGCCGAAGCCGGCGAGGAAGCGCGCGCCTTCGTCGGAGGTGGTGAGCACGCGCACCTGCGCGCCGGCCTCGCGCAACGCATGCGTGAGCAGCTGCGCGCGCATGAGGTGGCCGCGCGCGTCCGCGGTCGCGAGGTAGAGGATGCGCGGCGGCATCGCTCAGGCGTGGTGCCGCACCGGCGGTGCCGAGCCGGGGCGCAGGCGCAGCGCCACGCCGGCCAGCCACATGCCGAGCGCGCCGGTCACGCCGAAGCCGCGCTCGGTGTCGCGCACCTCGCGCATCACCCGCGCGAGCCGCTGCTGCTCGTGCGGCGCCACGCATCGCTGCAACGTGTGGCTGCACAGGCGGATGTGGCGGTCCTCGTCGGCCATCACGCGCGCGAGCAGCGGATGCAGCGCGTGCTGCGGGCCGATCAGCGCGCAGTGGCGCTGCAGGATGCGCGAGGCCATCTGCTCGGCCGCGAGGCCGATGGCGTAGGCCGGCACCAGGCCACCGTGCGCAAAGTGCGGCGCGTGGCGACGGATCAGCGCCTGCCAGCGCGCGAGCTTGCGGCGGCTGAACCAGTCGGGCTGTGGCGCTTCCTCTGGCGATGCGGCGGCCTGCGCATTGCCGCCGCGGTCGACGATGGCCTGCGCGAACAGGCGCGCGTGCAGCTGCTCGTCGGCCAGGTGCTGGTCGAGCTGGCGCGCCAGCCACTCGGGCGGCGCGATGCGCAGTTCGCGCTGCAGCGCCTGCTCGGACGATTCCTCGCCCACCAGGTAGAAGCGCAGCAGCAGCATCTCGCCCTCGTTGCTCGCATGCAGCTGGCGCAGCGCGGCGCGCTTGACGTGATGCACCAGCCAGGCTTGCAGCGCGGGCCAGCCGCGCAGCCGCGGCGGCGAGAGGCAGTCGAAGCCGGGCGCGGTGCCGGATGCGGGTTCAGCGGCCATCGGCCTTTGTCTTCGCCGTCTGCGGCTGTTGCTGCTGCCAGCCCAGCACCAGCCCGATGAAGCTGTCCTGCAGGAAGGCGCGCGCGGCCGCGTCGGCACCCGCGAACTCGCGCTGCTGGCCGTCGTAGCGGATGTAGCCCTTGCCGTTGGCGGCGCCTAGAAGCAGCTTCTCGTTCTTGCGGAAGCCGCGCTGCAGCAGGGGCTGCAGCAGCGACTGCGATTCGAGCCCGTACAGGAACAGGTCGCGCTGCACCACCTGGCGCGGGATCTGGCCGCTCAGTGCCTGCAGCTCCAGCGTCCAGTTGCCCTGCTGCATGGCCTCCGCCAGGTCGCGGCCCTTGGCGCCCGGCGCGCGGAAACGCGCGCGCGCCACCGACTTCGAGGCGCGGCTCAGGCCCAGGCCGATGGTGATGTCGGCGTCCCTGGCGCCGTCGGCGCGGTTGTCGTCCACCTGCACGAAGACGTTGGCCAGCCGCGCGGCCAGCGATGGCCTGGCCAGCGCCTCGACGATCTGCTCGGGGGCGAGCATCACGCGCTCGGTGCCGGGCTCGTTCACCGTCACCTTGTACGGATCGATGCGGATGTCGTCGAACTCGCCGCTTACGGGCGAATGCGCATGGCTGCTCACCGACCACTCGCTGCCCGAACGGCTCAGCAGCGCGTGGAAGGTCAGCGGCACGCGCTGGCCGTCGCGCGCGCGGCCGGAGCCCTGCAGCAGCACGTCGCCGACGATGGTTTTCTCGGGATAGCTGCGGGTGCTGGCGAAGCGGATGGTGTGCGCCGCGGCGTCGAGCGCGGCGTGGGTGTCGGCGTCGTCCAGCGCGAGGCGGTTGCACTCGCTGCCGCCACCCGCGAGCGCCGCGAATGGGCAGCCGGCGTCGGACTTGAAGTTGAAGACGCCGCGGCCCGCGAAGTCGGCGGCACCAGCCAGCGTGAACGCGCCTGTGAGCGCGAGGCCCAGTGCCGCGCGGCGGATGGAAAGCGAAGGGAAGCTGAGCATGATCTTCGGTTCTTCTTGTTCTGCGGAATAAAGCAGGCGAAAGGGGGCTCGGTCAGGGCCGGTGATACGACAGCGCCTGCGCATCGGCATTGGTGCGCCCGGTCGTGTGCCAGCCGATGCCGCGCGCGAACGCGCCCAGCATGTCGACGGCCGAGAAACCGAGGATGAGCGCCACGCCCGCGAGCCAGCGCAGCCCGCGCAGCGGCGGCAGGTCCTGGTGGTTCAGCGCCTTCATGCTGAAGCCCAGCCGCGTGAAGAGCACCGCCAGCGGCCCGATCGGGCCGCTCTTCGCGAGCCACTGCCAGCGCGGCGACACGTAGCTGCGCAGCAGGTGCGGCGTGAGCGAATAGGTGTCCTGCCCGCGCATCCAGCGCAGTTTCAGCGCCTCGGCGCGCGTGTCGGGCAGGCGGTGCTCGGTGTGGGCCGCGGCCGCGTAGTGGATGGGCACGCCCGCCGCCTTCAGCCGCATGCCGAGCACTTGGCAGTGCGCGCGGTAGACGCCGTCGAGCGCCTGGTAGCTGTGCTGCTCGAACACGTCGCGGCGAAAGGCCACGTTGTTCGCGTAGAAGTTGCTCGTGGCCCCCGCATGGTCGGCGTTGGGGAAGTACATGAAGTCGATGGTGGTGAGGGCCGTGCCCACCACATTGGCCGCATAGCTGGTGCGGCCAGCCACCACGGCGGGGGCGTCGGCACCCTTGGTGAACGGCAGCAGCATCTGCAGCAGCCAGTCGTCGTCGGGCAGGCAATCGGCGTCGGCGAACACCACGTGCGTGCAGCGCTGCGCGTCGGTGGCCGCGAAGCCGGCGTTCTTGGCGTCGTAATAGCCGGTGCTCGTGTCGATGCGCACGAAGTCGATGGAGCGGCCGGCGAGCGCGCTCACGGCCTCGCAGGTGGCACGGCTCAATCCGTCGTGCGTGATGACCACCTGCGCGAGCGCGCTCAGCGGCAGCTTCTGTTTCGCCAGCAGGGCGACGAGGCGCTGCAGGCTTGCGCCCGCCCTGGCCTCTGCATCGGCGCCGCCGCGCAGGTTGTTGGTCTCCAGGACCAGCGCGCAACGCGCGGCAACTTGATCGGGCATCATCGAATTTTCCTGTCCGGACATCGTTTTGAAGGCTTGCATCCTGCTTTTATCGCACAACCGCTCCCGCCACCAGTGCCGCACGCCATGGGGCCGTCCATGAAGGTGACCATCTTCGGCGCGGGCTACGTGGGCCTGAGCTTCGCCGCCTGCCTGGCCGAGGCGGGCCACGAGGTGCTCTGCGCGGACGCCGACCCGGCGCGCATCGAGGGCCTGCAGGGCGGCCGGATGCCGCTGCATGAGCCCGGCCTGGAAGCGCTGGTGGCCTCGGGCGTCGCGGCGGGCGCGCTGCGCTTCACCGCCGACGAGCGCGCGGCCTGCGAGCATGGCGAGCTGCTCTTCATCGTGGTGAACACGCCGGCCGATGCGCAGGGGCGGGTCGACCTGCGGCACGTCATCGCGGTGGCCGCCGCCATCGGGCGGCACCGCGACCGCGACGCGCTGGTGGTCTGCAAATCGACCGCGCCCGTGGGCACGGCTGCGCAGGTCGAGGCCGTGCTGGGCGGCGAACTCGCGCAGCGCGGCGCGCGGCACCGCATCGCGGTGGCTGTGAACCCCGAGTTCCTGCGCGAAGGCTCGGCCGTGCGCGACTGCCGCCGGCCCGACCGCGTGGTGATCGGCAGCGAAGATCCGTGGGCCATCGGGCTGCTGACCAGGCTCTACGCGTCTTTCATTCAAGACCCGCAAAGGCAGCTGCTCGTGATGGACCGCCGCTCGGCCGAGCTCGCCAAGTACGCGGCCAACGCGATGCTCGCCACCCGCATCAGCTTCATGAACGAGATGGCGCGCGTGGCCGAGCAGGCGGGCGCCGACATCGAGGCGGTTCGGCGCGGCATCGGTGCCGACCGGCGCATCGGGCCCGACTTCCTGCAGGCCGGCGTGGGCTATGGCGGCTCCTGCCTCGCGAAGGACGTGCGGGCGCTCACGCATGCGGCCGAACGTGCGGGCCATGCGCTGCGCATCCTTTCCGCCGTCGCTGCCACCAACCACGAGCAGAAGGGCAGGCTCTTCGAGCTGATGTCGCGGCACTTCGGCGGCACGCTCGCGGGCCGGACCATCGCCGTGTGGGGCCTGGCCTTCAAGGCCGACACCGACGACATGCGCGACGCGCCCAGCCTCGTGCTGCTGGAACGCCTGTGGGCGGCAGGCGCGCGCGTGCGGGCCTACGACCCTGCCGCGATGCCGAATGCGCGCGGCATCGTCGGCGAGCGCGACGACATCCACTGGTGCACCACCGCGCAGGAGGCACTGCAAGGAGCCGATGCGCTGGCCGTGGTCACCGAGTGGGAGGAGTTCCGGCGGCCCGACTTCGCGCAGCTCGCCGGCGAGTTGAACGCGCCGCCCGCCATCTTCGACGGGCGCAATCTCTACGATGCAGCGCAGGCCGAGTCGGCGGGCATCGCCTACTACGGCATCGGCCGGGGCCGGTCGTCAATGCTGCGCTGAGTCTTCCGAAGGCACGAAGGCATCGCCCGGCGTGAGCGGCGCATGCCGGTAGCTGGCCGGCGTGCGGCTAAGCTTCACCGGTGCGCCTATGCCGCGGTAGCCGCCGGGCATCTCCACCACCATCTCGCGGTGCAGCGTGTGCGGATGCTGCAGCGCTGCATCAACCGGCAGCACCGGCGCGGCGGGCACGCCGGCGGCCATGAGTTGATCGACCAGCGTGCGGCCATCGAAGGCGGCCATTGCGGCCTCGAGCCGCTGCTTGAGTTGCCCGCGATTCACCGAGCGTGCGCCGGCCGTGCGGAAGAGCGGGTCTTCAGCGAGTTCGGGCAGGCCGATGCAGCGGCACAGGCTCGCGAACTGCCGGTCGTTGCCCACCGCGACGAACACCGGATCGGTGCCGGTGGCCAGCGCGTCGTAGGGATAGATGTTCGGATGCGCGTTGCCGGTGCGGCGGGGCTCGGTGCCGTCCATGAACCAGTTGGCGGCATGCGGATGCAAGAGCGAGAGGCCGCTGTCGTACAGCGCCGCCTCCACGAACTGGCCGCGGCCGCTGCGGTTGCGCTCCTGCAGCGCGAGCAGCACGCCGATCACCGCGTTGAGGCCGGTCACCATGTCGACCACCGGCAGGCCCACGCGCAGCGGGCCGCCGTCGGCCTCGCCGTTGATGCTCATGATGCCGGTCATGGCCTGCACGGCGGCGTCGTAGCCCGGCAGCGCGCCCAGCGGGCCGTCGGCGCCGAAGCCCGAGACGCGGCACCACACGAGGCGCGGGAAGCGCTTCGACAGCTCCTCGTAGCCGATGCCCCAGCGTTCCATGGTGCCGGTCTTGAAGTTCTCGATCAGCACGTCGGCCTCGGCCACCAGCGCGAGCAGCGCCCCGCGGCCTTCCTCGGTCGAGAAGTCGAGGTGCTGCACGCGCTTGTTGCGGTTGAGCCCGTGGTAGTACGAGGCCACGCCTTCCCTGAAGGGCGGGCCCCAGGTGCGCGTGTCGTCGCCCTGGGGCGGCTCGACCTTGAGCACGTCTGCACCATGGTCGCCGAGGATCTGGCCGCAGTAGGGGCCGCCGAGGATGCGGGAGATGTCGAGTACGCGGATGCCGGCGAGGGCGCCCTTGGAGGCCTGGTTCATTTCGGTGTTCTCAATCCAGCTGCGCGCCGGACTTCTTCACGACGTCCTTCCACTTCACCGATTCGCCAGCGATGAACTGCCCGAGCTTCTGCGGCGATGTATCGGCCGGCACTTCGAGGCCCTGCGCCGCGAACATCTGCTTCACCTTTGGCGAATTCAGCACCTCGGCGAACGCATGGTTGAGCTTGTTCACGCGGTCGGCGGGCGTGCCGGCCGGCGCGACGATGCCGAAGAACACGCTCACGTCGTAGCCCTTGTAGCCCTGCTCGGAAATCGTCGGCACATCGGGCAGTGCCTGCGAACGCGCCACGGTGGCCACGCCCAGCGCGCGCAGCTTGCCGGCCTTGACGTAGGGCAGCGCGGTGAGGATGTCGGTGAAGGTCATGCTGACCTGGTTGCCCAGCAGGTCGTTGAGCGCGGGGCCGGTGCCCTTGTAGGGAATGTGCTGCAGGTCGGTGCCCGCCACCGAATTGAAGAGTACGCCCGCGAGGTGCGACGAGGCGCCGTTGCCCGACGAGGCATAGCTGAGCTTGCCCGGGTTGGCCTTGGCGTAGGCCACCAGCTCCTGCACGTTCTTCACCGGCAGCGTGGGGTTGACCACCAGGATGTTCGGCAGGTAACCGACCTGGATCACCGGCGCGAAGCTCTTCACCGGGTCGTAGTTGATCTTGCGGTACAGGCTCGAATTGATGGCCAGCGGGCCCGAGGTACCGAACAGCAGCGTGTGGCCGTCGGCCTCGGCGCGCGCCACGTACTCGGCGCCGATGTTGCCGCCTGCGCCCGCGCGGTTCTCCACGATCATGGGCTGGCCGAGGCGGTCCTTCATCTCGGCGGCGAGCGTGCGGGCCATCGCGTCGGTCGGACCGCCGGGCGGGAAGGGCACGACCAGCATCAGCGGCTTGGAGGGAAAGGCGTCGGCCGCTTGCGCAGCGGGCATGGCCGCCATCAGCGAGGCGCAGGCGGCCAGCAGGAAGGTGAAGCGTTTCAAGGGTGTCTCCGTCTTATTGAAAGAAGAAGGCTCAGGCGGGCACGGCCGCCGACGAAGCCGCCGCGGCGTTCCAGTCCGCCGGCATCGCGTCGGGCGAGAGCGGATCGCGCGGCAGCACGCGGTGCAGCAGCACCAGCTGCGCCCAGCGCAGGCGTGCCGCGGAGCCGCCGTGCGCGGCTTCCCAGGCCATGGCGATGGCGCTGGTGCAGTGATAGAGCGCCGATGCGGCCTGCCGCGCGAGCACGTCGCCGCCTTCGCGTGCGGCGGTCTCGGTGAGCGCGGCGGCGCGGTCGAGCGCGTCGCGCAGGGCCTTGGCGAAGGCGGGAGCCAGCGCCGCATCTGCAAGCAGCTTCTCGCAGTGCGCGCGCAGCACCGGCAGCGAGCCTTCGCGCTTCACCGCGCGGATCACGTCCAGCGCCACGATGTTGCTCGTGCCTTCCCAGATCGATCCCAGGTGGGCGTCGCGCACGAGCCGCGCGTCGCTCCATTCCTCGATGTAGCCGCAGCCGCCGCGCACCTCCATTGCGTCGCCCGTGACCTTGCGCGCGTCGCGGCAGGCGCGGAACTTGATGAGCGGCGTGAGGATGCGCAGCAGCGCGTACGCATCGGGCTCGCCCGCGTCGGAGCGCGCGAGCGCCAGCGCCGTCTGGCACACCATGGTGCGCGCCTGCTCGGCGGGCAGGCGCAGCTTGTCGAGCTGGCGCTGCATCAGCGGCATCTGCTCCAGCGTGCGGCCGAAGGCGCGGCGCTCGGATGCGATGAACTCGGCCTCGGCCACCGCGCGGCGCATCAGGCCGGCGGCGCGCACGCCATTCGACAGGCGCGAGTTGTTGACCATGTCGGCCATCTGCACGAAGCCGCGGCCTTCCTCGCCCACCAGCCAGGCGGTGGCGCCTTCGAGGCGGATCTCGCCGCTGGCCATGGAGCGCGTGCCGAGCTTGTCCTTCAGCCGGATGATGCGGTAGCTGTTGAGGCTGCCGTCGTCGAGCCGGCGCGGCAGCAGGAAAAGCGACACGCCCTTCATGCCCTGCGGGCCGTCATCGGCGCGCGCGAGCACCATCGCGAAGTCGGCGTCGGGGTTGGAGCAGAACCACTTGTCGCCCGTGAGGCGCCAGCTGCCGTCCGATTCGCGGCGGGCCAGCGTGGCGGTGGCGGCGATGTCGGAGCCGGCGGCCTGTTCGGTCATGAACATCGCGCCCTGCGCGAGTTCGTCGAAGTCGAGCGAGGTGAGGCGCGGCAGGTATCTGGCGACCAGTTCCGGGCTGCCGAACTTCTTCAGCGTGCGCGTGAGCGAGTCGGTCATCGACACCGGGCAGCACAGGCCGAACTCCGCCTGCACGAACAGGTAGGTCAGCACGTACTTGACCAGCGGCGGCATCCTGCCCTTCCAGCCCAGCGTGTCGTCACGGTGCGAGATGGCGGCCAGGCCGAATTCGGCGAGCGCGAGGCGCTCCATCTCCACGTAGGCGGGGTGCTTGACGATCTTCTGCTCGTCCAGGCCGGTGCGGGTGCGCTGCTTCAGCACCGGGGGGTTGCGGTCGGCGGTGCCGGCCAGCTCGTCGATCAGGCCGCCCGCGAGGCCGCCCAGGCGCTCGAAGTGCGGCTGCATGTGGCGGCGCAGGTCGTCGGGCAGGTAGAGCGCGAGCAGCGCGTGCAGCTCGGCGTCGGTGGTGAAGAGGTTCTGGCCGTGGCGATCGGGGATCGGATGGGCGTGCTCTGGCATGCGCTTTGTCTCCTTGAGTCTCTGGTTTGGCGCATTGTTGAAGCCGGAGCGATCCGTGTCTAATATCGATTTGGTCTTGTTTGATTCGATCTGACTATCCATGGAACTGCGGCACCTGCGCTACTTCTCCGTGCTCGCCGAGGAACTGCACTTCGGGCGGGCGGCGCGGCGCCTGTCGATCTCGCAGCCGCCGCTCTCGGTGGCCATAAGGCAGCTCGAAGACAACGTGGGCGCGCGCCTCTTCGAGCGCAACAGCAAGGAAGTGCGGCTCACGCCGGCCGGCGAGGCGCTGCGGGTCTCCGCGCGCCGGCTGCTGCTGCAGGCCGAGGAGGCCGCCATCGAGGCGCGCGACGTGGCGCTGGGCTCTGCCGGGCGGCTGCGCATCGGCTTCGTGGGCGCGATGCTCTACCGGGGCCTGCCGCAGGCGCTGCGCGCCTTCCAGGCGAAGCACCCGGCGGTGCGCATCACGCTGAGCGAGCTTAATTCGGGCATGCAGATCGCCGAGCTGCTGAACGACCGGCTCGACCTGGGCTTCGCCCACACGCACCGCGTGCCGGACGAGCTGCAGCACCGGCTGCTGCTGTCGGAGCCCTTCGTGGCTTGTCTACCTGCCGGGCACGCATTGGCGCGCAAGCGCGTGCTGGCGCCGGCCGACCTGCGTGAGCAGCCCTTCGTGCTGTTCTCGCGCGAGGTCTCGCCCGACTATCACGAGCGCATCCTGAGCATCTGCGCCGATGCGGGCTTCTTGCCCGAGGTACGGCACGAGGTGCGGCACTGGCTCGCGGTGGTCTCGTGGGTGTCGCAGGGGCTGGGCGTGGCGCTGGTGCCGCAGGCGATGCGGCATTCGGCCTTACGCGGCGCGGTGTTCAGGCCGCTCGACAGGGCCGTGGCGCAGTCGGAGGCCTACGGCATCTGGCGCAGCGGGCCGGCCAATGTGCTGGTCGAGCGGCTGCTGGAAGGCGTGGCCGAAAGCCTCGCCGCCACCCGCGGCGATCAGGCGTAGAGCGGCTCTTCCGCCATCTGCTCGCACTGCTCCTCGAGCATGAGGATCTGCCCCTTCCAGTAGTCGCTGGAGCCGAACCACGGGAAGTTGATCGGGAAGATCGGGTCTTCCCAACGCCGCGCCAGCCAGGCGCTGTAGTGGATGAGGCGCAGCGTGCGCAGCGGCTCGATCAGCGCCAGTTCGCGGCGGTCGAACTCGCGGAACTGCTCGTAGCCGTCGAGCAGGCCCGACAGCTGCGAGGTGCGCTGTGCGCGGTCGCCCGACAGCAGCATCCACAGGTCCTGCACCGCGAAGCCGGTGCGCGCGTCGTCGAGGTCGACGAAGTGCGGGCCGCCGCCGGGACGGTCGGTGGGCGTCCAGAGAATGTTGCCGGGGTGCACGTCGCCGTGCAGGCGCAGCTTGCGGGGCTGGAAGTCGGCTGAAGGCGGGCTGGCCGCGAGCGCGGTGGCGCCGATCATGTCCAGCGCCTCGTTGCAGGCCTTTTCCCAGTCGCGCTGCACGTCGAGCGGTATCTTGTCGTTGGCGAGCAGCCAGTCGCGCGAGGCGATGCCGAAGGTCTGCAGGTCGAGCGCGGGGCGGGCCTCGAAAGGCCTGGCGCTGCCCACCGTATGGATGCGCGCCAGGAAGCGGCCCACCCATTCAAGCACTTCGAAGTCGTCGAGCTCGGGCGCGCGGCCGCCTCGGTAGGGGCTCACGCTGAAGGCGAAGCCGGCGTGGTGGTGCAGCGTCCTGCCGTCGAAGGCCAGCGGGGGCACGGCAGGCACCTCGGCGGCGGCCAGCTCGAGCGAGAAGCCGTGCTCCTCGAGGATCTCGGCCTCGCTCCAGCGGCCGGGGCGGTAGAACTTGACCACCACCACGCTGCGGTCTTCCAGGTGGACCTGGTAGACGCGGTTCTCGTAGGAATTCAGGCCGGTGAGCCGGCCGTCGCCGTACAGGCCGAGCGTCGCGAGCGCGTCGAGCACCACGTCGGGCGTGAGGCTCTCATAGGGATGTGTATTCGCGGGCGCCGCGGAAGATTGGGTCATGCGGCGATTGTCGTCGCCGCGCGATGCCCCTGGCGTCAGCCTGCGGCGGACTGCTTGCAAAGGGACAGGATGTGGCCGGTGCGCGGATCGCCCTTGCCCGCCAGCACCTGCTCGTAGGCGGCCTGCACCGCCTCGCCGCCGTTGTGATGCTCGGCATGTAGCCAGGGCGCCTTCGCATCGGTGACGGTGCCCATGAAGTCGTGCCAGGCCGCGACCATGCGGCGGCCGAACTCCTCGGGGCCCCATTCGGTGGTTCGCTTCTTGATCTGCGCCGGCGCGAAGAACAGCGTGGCGCGCGGGCCCGGCAGGTCCTTGCCTGCGCCCTTGGACGCGAGCTGCTCGACGTGGGTGCCGCCGATGGAACTGCTGTACTTCAGGTTGGCGAAGCGCTCGTGGATGGCGTTGCGCAGCGTGCCGTTGCCGGCGAAGTCGACGTACACGCAGGGCGTGTCGGACGCGATGCTGTCGAGCGCGTCGTAGGTCACCACGCGGTCGTAGCAGCCAAGGCTCTCGCAGAACGCCACGTTGGCGGGCGAGGTCAGGCCGATCACTTCGATGCCCTCGCGCTTGTGCATCTGGAAGGCGGTGCCGTAAGCCGTCTTGCTCGATGCACTGGACAGCAGCATGGTGCCGGCGCCGAAGAAATCGTTGTCGGCCATGAAGTCGTCGATCAGCCACGAGGTGATGAACAGCGGGCGCAGCAGGGCCTGGATGTCCTCGGTGCCGGCCGTGTAGAGCGGGTCGCTCGCGCAGCGAAAATACTGGTTGTAGACGGCGGGCAGTTCGGCGCGGTGCGGCGCCATGTCGGTGAAGCGCTCGGGCGAGAGCCGCCCGGGGCTCAGCACCGTGCTGGAGGCCATCGGCCAGTAGCCGTAGAGCCGCTCGCCCACCGGCACGCCCGGGTGCAGCGACTGCACCACGCTCGCGAAGCCCCACACGGGGATGCTGCCCCAGCCTTCCTCGCCGCTCGGGAAGAACTGCCAGTAGCTCATCGCGTCGCCGAAGGCGGCATACGTGATGTTGTTGGACGTGAGCGCGAAGCTGTCGATGCGCACGCGCACCTGGCCGTCGGCGAGTGCTTCGTCTGTGGCGGTGTGGAGGCGCGTGGTGGAGAGCTGGTCTTTGCGGATGAGGAGGCTGGTGGTGCTCATGAGCGTGGCTCCTGGCGGTTGTGGTGTTCGCCTACGTTAGCCAAGCTTGATGAAAGGCGCCATCGCGCAGCCGTGTTTGGCGTCACCCGTGAGACATCGGCGGGCATGAAAAAAGCGGCCCGGCTTGGGGCCGGGCCGCTTCGGGTTCGCTTGTACGCGAGGCTCAGGCGATGCTGAGTTCGACGTCGATGTTGCCGCGCGTGGCGTTCGAGTACGGGCACACCTGGTGGGCCGTGTCGACCAGCTTCTGCTTGGCCTCGGCATCCAGCCCGGGCAGCGTGATCGCCAGCTTCACGGCGATGCCGTAGGCGGCGCCGCCGTTCGTCGGGCCAAGCGAAACGCTGGAGTCGATGGCGACGTCTTCCGGCACCTTCACGCCGATCTTCGGGCCAACGGCCTTCATCGCGCCGATGAAGCAGGCGGCATAGCCGACCGCGAACAGCTGCTCGGGGTTGGTACCGGGCTTGCCGGAACCGGGCGAGCTCAGCTTGACGTCGATCGCGCCGTCGCTGGACTTGCCTGCGCCGTCACGGCCGCCGACCGTGTGGGCTTCTGCGGTGTAGAGCACTTTGTCGAGCTTGGTGGTCATGGTGATTCCTTTGGTGGTGATGAAGTTGAAGGGAGGGTGGTGAAAAGGCTTCGTTCTCTTTCCTTGCGGAGGTCGACCGGAGCGGGGGAAACACGTGGCGTGGCGTCAGGCCGCCTTCCTGATGCGGTCGCGCAGCGTCTGGATCTGCTGGGTGAGGGAAACCAGCTCGGGCACCGAGCACTCGGCCGCGGCCATCAGGCAGGCCGGCACGCTGGATGCGCGGTTCTTGAGCCTGCGGCCCGCCGCAGTCAGCGTGATGTGTACGCGCCGCTCGTCGGCCACGTCGCGCACCCGTGCCACGTAGCCGCTGGCTTCCAGGCGCTTGAGCAGTGGCGTGAGCGTGCCCGAATCGAGCGAGAGCAGCGCTCCGAGTTCCGAGACCATGAGGCCGTCCTGCTCCCAGAGGGCGAGCATCACGAGGTATTGGGGGTAGGTGAGCTGCAGCTTCTCGAGCACCGGCTTGTACAGCCGCGTCATGGCCAGCGAAGCGGAATAGACGGCGAAGCACAGCTGGTTGTCCAGCTTCAGCATTTCGTCGGCGTTGATGGCGGTGGAGCGCATGGGCTGGATTGTAGCGAGCAATTAGATTGTGTGCAATGTAATTTGAAAGTGTCAGTATCGAGGTGAGGTCAGGGCACATGAAACCCGGTTTTCGTGTCGGCCTGTTGACCCGGCCCCAGGGACAGCCCTTACAAAGGCAGGCTCGTCGAAAAAGGTTCTCATCGTGCGATCCAACACCCGATTCCTCAGCCCGTCCGAAGCCGCAAGGCGGCTCGGCGTGTCAGCCAAGGCCCTGCGGCTCTACGAGCAGCGTGGTCTGGTGGAGCCCGAGCGGACCGCTGCAGGCTGGCGTGTCTATGGCCCTGAGCAGATGGCCCTTGCCGCCGAAATCGTCGCGCTTCGAGCGCTCGGCTTCAGCCTTGCTCAGGTGGGGCGAGTGTTGCAAGGCGACCCGCAGGGGCTGGAGCAGACATTGGCGGCTCATCAGGCAGCGCTGGAGGCGCAGTTGCATGGGCTTGCAGCAACGGTCGCGAAGATTCGGAGCCTGCGAACCGATCTGCTGCAAGGCCGCACGCCGACCGTCGGCGAACTCGCGGACCTGCGCGCACCAACCACCGAGGTTCACGTCGCGTTTCGGCTTCCGTGGCCCTGGGATGGCGAGCTTTTCGAGCTGCGCGACATCCGCGCGCTGAACTACATCATCGGCCCGCTGGGCAGCGGCAAGACCCGGTTCGCGCACAGCCTTGCGCAGGCGCTGCCAGACGCGGTCTTTCTGGGATTGCAGAGGCTTGAAGAAACCGAAGTGGCCGCGGCAAAGGCAAGACTGCACGCCGACAACCGGCTGAAGTCGAGAGTCGACGAGGCCTTGGCCTGGCTCGAGGAAGACGGCGCCACGCCGTCGGACGCCTTGTCGGTGCTGCTCTCCGAACTCGAAGCCGAAGGCTCCGCCACACTCATCGTGGACATGATCGAGCAAGGCCTCGACCAGCAGACGCAGGAAGCCCTGATCGCCTGGCTGCGCCGAAGAGCCCCCGGCGCACGGCCGATCTTCATGCTCACCCGCTCCAGCGCGATCCTGGACCTGTCCGCCGTGGGCCCTGACGAAACCGTCATCCTCTGTCCCGCCAACCACAGCCCGCCGATGCAGGTCGCGCCGTATTCCGGCGCACCCGGCTACGAAGCGGTCGCCACCTGCCTGGCCTCGCCGGAGGTGCGGGCGCGGACGGCGGGCGTCATCGCGTGGTTTCCGCTGGGCCGCGTGGAGGCCGCTGCTGCTACGCCCTGAACCTCTTGCGCGTCAGCCCCAGCGCAATCCAGAACGCCACCACCGCATACACCGCCAGCACCACCGCATGCACCCACCAGCCGGCGGGCCACTGGTCCATGAAGAGCGGCCGCACCAGCGCCACGGCATTCGTCAGCGGCAGCCACGCGGCCACTGCCTGCACGGCGGCGGGCAACTGCTCCAGCGGAAAGAACACCCCGCTCAGGAACATCATCGGCGTCATGAACAGCGTGAAGTAGTAGGTGAAGAAGTCGTACCCCTTCGCCAGCGCATTGAAGATCAGCGCGATCGAGGAGAAGGTGATGCCCGCGCCGATCAGCACCATCCACGCGACGATGAGCTTCGGGCTGTGGCTGATGCCCAGCCCCAGCATCACGAACAGGATCGCCGTCACGGTGAAGATCGACTTGAACGCCGCCCACAGCATCTCGGCCAGCACGATGTCGTCCAGGCCCACGGGGGCGTTCATGATGCCGTCCCAGGTCTTCTGCACGTGCATGCGCGAGAAGGCCGAGTACAGCGCCTCGAAGCTCGCCGCGTTCATCGCGCTCATGCAGATCGAGCCGCTCGCGAGGAACAGGATGTACGGCACCTTTACGCCGTCGACCGACACCTGCCCCACCAGCGCGCCCATGCCGTAGCCGAAGGCCACGAGCCAGATCAGCGGTTCGGCGATGTTGCCGATCAGGCTCGGTATGGCGAGCTTGCGCCACACCAGCAGGTTGCGCAGGAACACGGGCCACCAGCGCAGCGAGAGCTGGGGCGGGCGCCACGGTGGGGGCGAAGGGGGCGCGGTTGTGGTGGTGGTCGTGTTCATGTCTAGCCATCTTCACGAATCTGGCGACCCGTGAGCTTCAGAAAGAGGTCTTCGAGATTCGCGGGCCGGTGGAAGGTGCGCAGCCCGCCGTGCCGCGTCAGCGCATCGAGCAGCCGCCGCGCGTCCTGGGTGTAGAAGAACACCGTCTCGCCGCTGACTTCCACGCGCGCCGCCATCGCCTTCAGCTCGGCCGACTCGGCCAACGACAGCGCGCCGTTGCCGTACACCTCGACCACGTCGGGCTCCAGGTGCTCGGCGATCAGGTCGCGCGGGCGGCCCTCGGCGATCTTGCGGCCGTGGTCGAGCACCAGCAGGCGAGAGCACAGGCGCTCGGCCTCGTCCATGAAGTGCGTGGTCAGCAGGATCGACTTGCCTTGCTGCAGCAGCACCTGCAGCCGCTCCCACATCAGGTGCCGCGCCTGCGGGTCGAGGCCGGTGGTCGGCTCGTCGAGCAGCAGCAGCTTCGGGTCGTTGACCAGCGCACGCGCCAGCGAGAGCCGCCGCCGCATGCCGCCCGAGAGCTCGCCCGGCTTCGCGTCGGCCTTGTGCGAGAGCGCCGCGAATTCCAGCAACTGCGGAACGCGCGCGCGCACCTGCGCCTTGCTGAAGCCGAAGTAGCGGCCGTACACCACGAGGTTCTCGGCGCAGCTGAAGTCGGGATCCAGCGTGTCGAACTGCGACACCACGCCCAGCTGCGCCTTGATCGCCAGCGCATCGCGCGGCATCTGCAGCCCCAGCGCCGAGATCTCGCCGCCGTCGGGCGCGGTGAGGCCCAGGCACATGCGGATGGTGGTGGTCTTGCCGGCGCCGTTCGGGCCGATCACGCCGAGGCACTCGCCGGGTGCGATCTCGAACGACAGGTCGTTCACGACCGTGGTGTCGCCATAGCGCTTGTGCAGATGGCTGGCGTGGAAGAGGGGAGGCGGGGCGGAGGAAGAGGGTGTAGGCGGCACGCGGCCATTCTGACGCAGCCGGACGCGGGGCGTGCCCATCGCTTCAATCGATGGACAATCCGCCGATGTTCAGAGCAACTTCATGGATCGTGGCGTGCCTGGCCGCCACGGCGGTGCAGGTGGCAGCGGCGGCAGCGCCGGCCGATCCGAAACGGTGCGAACAGCTCCACGAGGTCGCGAATGCGAGCCCTGGCTTCGTCCCGCGCTACGGCGCGGTCGTTGTCGGCGCCGGCAGGGCGCGTCTCCACACGGCGCCCGACGCCGCCTGCGACAGCGGCAAGTTCCTGATACCCAAGGACCGCGTCACCGTCTACACGCCGTACAAGGAATGGGTTCAGGTGATGTTCATCCACCCGAAGACGGGCGAGGACACTATGGGCTGGATGCTCGACAGCCGCCTGAAGACGACCGGCGCCATGGGCCCTCGATAACCCGGGGCGGAGCGAGCTCCCGGCAGCGGCAAAATCGCCGCACCCATCGATCGACGGATGAATGAGCCAATGGCATTGCACACGGGGGGAGACCCAAGAATGCTGCGTTTCTGGCTGGCGCTGGCGGCCTTGCTGCTGCTCGGCGCCTGCGCACCCTTTCACCGGCCCCTGGCGGCCGCGGACCGCAACAAGGTCCAGGAAGTCGACCTGCGCGTGGTCGTCGCGCAGGAGAGCTTCATGTTCTCCGCGCAGTCGCCCGGCGTGAGTGCCGCCACGGGCGGCGGGCTGATCGGTGCGCTCATCGATTCCTCCGTGCAGCAGTCGCGCCAGAAGGACATGAGCGCCGAGGTGCAGGCCATCGTCGGCCCGCTGCTCGACTACGACTACCGCGCCGAGGCGGCCCGGGCGCTCGAGGCGCAGCTCGGCGAGCCGTCTTCGTTCCCGCTGAAGATCCGCTCCGCGCGGCTGCTTCCGGCCATGCCCGTCAAGGCCGAGCACGAGGCCCGCATCGCCGCCACGAAGAACGGTCCCGCCTACATGGTGCTGTTGCTGCAGTACGCGCTGGAGCCCGGCCTGGGCGCCTTCACCACGCGCACCTCGGCCCTGCTCTGGCAGGACGGCAGGAGCGAGCCCAGCTATCGCGCCGCGGCCATCTTCCAGACGCCCGTGGGCGGCGTCGCGCGCGCCACCGTCATCCGCCGCCTCACCGCCGATGACGGGCAGGTGCTGCGCGGCATGATGCGCGAGTCGATGACGCAGACGCTGCATGCGGTGGCGCTGGACATCGCCGGCGCGCGCTCGGGCGCGGTGAAGACCGCGCGCTTCAACGTCAATGGCTCATGGGTGACGCTGGCCGGCCAGAGCTTCGACGAGCGGCCGGGCCGCGTGCTGTTCCGCGACCTGGACGGTGCTCTCTACTCGGTCAGGAGCGCCGCGCCATGAGGCCGCTGCGCCACGCCTGGAGGCCGGCCGCTTTCAGCGCCCTGTGCATGCTCGGCGCCACGCCGGGCATCTCGCACGCGCTGACCGAGACCGAGCCGCTTCCCATGGTCTACGAAGCGGCACCCGAGCCGGCCGAGCGGCCCAACAGCACGCCCGCCCCTGTGCTGCGCGTAGCCAGCGGCTGCACGCTGTATCTGCCGAAGATCGACGACATGCGCCTGAACAAGGCCAGCGTCGGCAACCTGACATTGATGCTGCCCACGCTGCACGCCACGCCGGTGAAGGTGCAGTCCATCCGTGCCGGCGGCGATCCGGTCGAGTGGGCGCGCAGTGCGCTGCAGTCCGCGAGCCGCTACGGCCTGCAGGTGGTGAGTGCCGTGCCGCCCTCGACGGGCGCTGCTGCGAGGCAGGTCACGGCCGACGTCGCGCTGCGCCTGGCGCATTCGTGGTCGTCGGGCCTCAACCTGGTCTCGCACGTCGTGCTGCAGGCCAGCTACCGCATGCCCGGCGCCGAGCCCGTGATGCGCCAGTACCACGGCATGGGCACGCGCGCGAACTGGGCCAGCGGCAATGGCGAATTCATGTCGGTGCTCAACCTCGGCATGGAAGAAGCGGTGCGCGGCATGGTCGCCGACACGGCCGCGCTGTGCGACGGCAAGCCCCTGCCAGATCGGGGGGGCGCGCCATGAACACGATTCCACGGCCGCTGAAAGGCCGGCTCGAACTCCACTTGACTTGCGGTGCGATGGATGCCGCGCGGATTCCTTTCTTCGTTGAGGTCTGCGAGCAGGTGGGGCTCAAGCCGCTGCTGATCGACCTCGCCCACGGCGAGCAGAAGCAGCAGCCCATGGCCACCACCTGGCTGCGTGGCGACCTCGCCGAGGCGAAGGCCGAGGCGATGGCGCTTGCGCAGTGGCTGGCGCGCGCGGGCATGGCCGTGCTGCGCGTGAAGGTCGAGGCCCCCATCCAGGGTCACGAATGCCTGAGCCGGCCCGACGAGTACTTCGAATGGCACGGCAAGCTGCGCGTGCACGACGCCTCCGCGTTGCAGCACCTGTGCGAGACGCACGGCGCGCGCCTCTCGCGCAACAGCCTGAAGGACGAGACGGACGTGCGCTTCGCCACCCTGCGCAGCCGCGAACCGCTGGACGGGTTCAAGGCTCGGGTCGCGGCACTGACCGGCCAGTTGGAGCGCCAGGGCTGGCCGCTGCTGAAGCAGGAGACGGAGATCTGCCTGCTCGACAGCCGGGAGTCGATGGACGCGGGATGGCTGGAAGCAGCCGCATGATGGCCCGTGTGACGCAGACCGGTATCGAGCGTGAGGCCGAACGCACGGGCGCATCGGTCGAGCAGGTTCGCGAACTCGTCCTGCTGGAAGGTTTCATGCGACGGGCGGCATGGGTCGGCGGCCCCTTCATGCTCAAGGGCAGCCTCATCACGCGCCAATACCTGAGCGGGCCGGCGCAGGACAACGAACGCCTGTCGCGCGACATCGACTGGGTGTGCACCGAGCCTTTCGACCGCGAGCGCAGCGCCCGGCAGCTGAATACGTGGGCGCAGTCCGTGACCACGGTGCATCTCGACGATGGCCTGCACTTCCGTTCGTTCATCGACAACGCGTTCTGGCGAATGATCGACTACGCGATGGACGACGACTTTCCCACCGTGAGCACCGACATCGACGGCTGTGTGCTCGATGGCGAATCGGAAACGGCTCTTCACCGCTTTCGGCTGGATGTGAGCTTCAACCTGAAGCTCGACCCTCCGCCCGTCGCGTTGCACTACGTGCCATGCCTCGGCGAGGCGTTCCAGCTGCCGAGCACCTGCGCGCTCGATCTGCAGATCGCCTGGAAGCTTCACCAGTGCCTGGTGCGGCCGCGCTTCAAGGATCTGCTCGACCTGATGTGGCTGGTGCCGCACAACTCCATCGACGCCGATGCCGTCGGCCGTGCCTTGCGCGCCGAGTGCGCCCAGGACAAGGCGGACATGAGGCGGCTGCGCTATCTGCTGAACGGCGATATGCCGCGGCATCCTGTGTTCCCCGGCCACGATGTTGTGAAGACGATGGCTCAGGCCTGGAAATGTTGGCGTCACGAACACGGAGTGCACGGGGTCGCGCCCTGGATGCTCCGGTTCAGTATTGGCGAAGCGGCCAACGCCTGTGTGTCTCGCGTCGAGGCCTTGCCTGCTCAGCTCGACGTTTTCCTCCAGCAACTGCACGAGGCCTTGCACGAGCTTGTTGGAAACTTGTCGCCGGAGCCTCCGTCTCGCGGGTTTAGGTTCTGGCTCAAAGCCTGAGCCCCCCAAACTCCATCTTCATCCACTCGATGAACGCCCGAGTGCGCGCCGGCAGCAGCCGCGCATTCGGATAGATCACGCTCACCGGCCGCGGCGGCGGCTCGAAGTCTTCGAGCACCAGCCTCAGCCTTCCCTGCGCGACGTGCGGCATCACCTGGTACGAGAAGAAGGTGCCGAAGCCCATGCCCGCGGCGCACGATTCGATGGCGGGCGCTAGGTGGTTGAATTCCAGCCGGTTGTCGGGCGTCACGCTGATCGCCTTGCCGCCCTCGTAGAACTGCCACTGTGCCGGCGCATCGACGCGGCCGCGCACGCACGGGGCGCCGTTCAGTTCGCGCGGGTGCGTCGGTGTTCCGTGCTGCGCAAGGTAGTCGGGGCTCGCTACCAGCACGCGGCGGATGGTGCCCATGGTCTGCGCGACGAGCGAGGAATCTTCCAGCGGGCTGATGCGAATGCCGACGTCGATGCCTTCCTCCAGCAGGTTCACGGTGCGGTCGTACAGCCGCACGCTGCAGCGCACTTTTTCGTAGCGCTTCATGAAGCGCACGATGGCCGGTGCCACGTACATGTGGCCGAAGAGCACCGGCGCGGTGATGGTGAGCTGGCCGGCGGGCTCGCGCGCCTCGGCTTTCAGCGCGAGGTCGGCGGCATCGGCCGCGAGCAGCACCTCGCGTGCGCTCGGCAGGTAGCTGCGCCCCTCCTCGGTGAGCGAGAGGCGGCGCGTGGTTCGGTGGAACAGGCGCACGCCCAGGTGCGCCTCCAGCGCGGCGAGCGAGCGCACCACCGCGGGCAGCGATGTGCCCAACGCCTCGGCGGCGCGGGTCAGGCTGCCCTGGTCGGCGATCTGAACGAAGGTCTGCATGGCCTTGAAGCGATCCATGGGGCGATTAAACCGGAAAACGCAGCAGTCAAATACAGGAAAGGCTATTCATTCATTCGGTGCAAGAGAGAAGAATCCGGTCCATGCCCCACCTCTTTGCAGAAAAGGAATTGCCATGACCGCCGTCCGTCCCGCCCAGCCCATCAAGCTCTACGGCTCCCCCATCTCGGGCCATGTGCATCGCGTGCGCCTGTTTCTCACGATGCTCGGCCTGCCCTTCGAGAGCATCGAGCTCGACATGCGCAAGCGCGAGAACCGCACGCCCGAGTTCCTTGCGCGCAATCCCTTTGGCCAGGTGCCCGTGATCGAGGACGGCGATCTCACGCTGGCCGATTCGAACGCCATCCTGGTCTATCTGAATGAGCGCTATTCGGCCGACCCCTCGCGCTGGATGCCGCGCGACGCAATCGGCGCGGCGCGCGTGCAGCGCTGGTTCTCGGTGGCCGCCGGTCCGCTGGCCTATGGCCCGGCGGCCGCGCGGGTCATGGTGCTGTTCGGCCACGCGACCGATCCCACCGAAACGGTCAAGCGCTCGCACGCGCTGCTCTCGGTGATGGAAACGCACCTGCAGCAGCAGCCCTTCCTCGCGGGCCCCGAGGCCACACTGGCCGACATCGCGAACTACGCCTACGTGGCGCACGCCCCTGAAGGCAGCGTGTCGCTCGACGGCTATCCGAGCGTGCGCGAGTGGCTGGCGCGCGTCGAGGCATTGCCCGGCTTCGTGCCGATGGTGCGCACCGCCGTAGGACTCGCCGCGGAGGCCAGCTCATGATCGCCGCTCCATTCCATGCCGGCGAGCGCGCGCTGCAGGCGCTGGCGGGTTCGCGCGAACAGATGGAGGTCGCCGGCCCCCGCGTGATCCGCGACTACATGCCCGACCAGCACCGTGAGTTCTTCTCGCTGCTGCCCTTCATCGTGGCCGGCAGCCTGGATGCCGACCTGCAGCCCTGGGCCAGCGTGCTCGCGGGGCCCACCGGCTTCGTGCATTCGCCCGATGCCACACACCTGCGCATCGATGCGCTGCCCACGGCGGGCGATCCGCTCATCGGCCAGCTGAAGCAGGGCGCAACCCTGGGGCTGCTCGGCATCCAGCCGCACACGCGGCGGCGCAACCGCATGAACGGCACGGTGGAGGCGCTCGATGCGGCGGGCTTCAGCGTCGCGGTGCAGCAGAGCTTCGGCAACTGCCCGCGCTACATCCAGGCGCGCGAGCCGGAGTTCGTCGCGCCGCGCGCTACCGGTGCGGCTCCCGTGCAATGGCTCGACAGGCTGGATCTTGCTGCGCACCGCCTCATCGGCAGCGCCGACACGCTGTTCCTTGCCACTGCCTACCCCGACGAAGCCGCGGCGGGCGACGGGGCCGACGCGAGCTCGCACGGCGTCGACGTGTCGCATCGCGGCGGCCGTCCGGGCTTCGTGCGCATCGATGGCGACGACACGCTCGTGCTGCCGGACTTCAACGGCAACCGCTTCTTCAACACCCTGGGCAACCTCGCCGTGCATCCGCGCGCGGGCCTGCTGTTCGTCGACTTCGACAGCGGCGACCTGCTGCACGTGGCGGCCACAGCCGAGATCGTGTGGAACGGCCCCGAGGTCGATGCGTTCGAGGGGGCGGAGCGGCTGGTGCGCTTCCGCGTCACGCACGCGCTGCGCCGGCCGGGCGCGCTGCCGCTGCGCTGGGGCGATGCGCAGCTGTCGCCGCACCTCGCGGGCACCGGTCAGTGGAACACGGGGATGCGCCCGTTGGCCGACGGCCGGTAGCTCCAGCCGCGCAGGCGCTGGGCATCGAGGTCGGCTGCATGCTGCAGCAGCGTGTGGAGGCTGACGGCGGCCAGCGTGCAGGCCAGCGCCTGTCCCGGACAGGCGTGCATGCCGTGGCCGAAGCCGAGCATGCGGCGCCGTTCGCGCAGGGGCATGAACCGGTCGGGCTCGGGGTTGAACGCCGGATCGCGGTTGGCCGATGCCAGCAGCACCAGCACCGTGTCGCCCGCAGCCACGTCGGTGCCGGCGATGGTCACGGCCTCTGCGGCGAAACGCCGCGTGTTCTGCACCGACGGATCGTGGCGCGCGGTTTCCTCGACGACGGCCTGCAGGCCATCGCGCGTGCGGGCCGAGGGCCGCAGCGACGGCTCGCGCATCAGTGCGATCAGGCTGTTGCCGACCAGTCCGGCCGTGGCGTCGCAGGTCTGCGAGAGCAGGCCAGCGAGGTTCGCGAGCAGCGAGCGCGACAGGGGCGCATCGCCGCCTGCGCTTTCTGCCAGCACCGCAGCGAGCAGCGTGCCGTGCCGCGGCGCATTGCCGGTTGCCAGGACTTCGAAGCGCGCCATCAGCTCCGCGGCGGCAGTGCTCGAGCGCTGCAACTGTTCGAGCGTGGAAAGCGGCGACAGGCAGGCCACGAAGTCGCGCATCCACCGGTCCACCTGCGGCAGCGCATCGTCGGCAAAGCCGAGCAGGTGCGCGGCGGACTGCACCGGCATCGAGAACAGCGTGTCGGAAAGCGGCTGCTGCCGAGGCGCGCGCTGCGCGACCTGCAGGGCGGATTCGTGCACCGCGTTCAGGTCGAGCCCGGCGAGCGCGCGTTGCAGCGCGGGCCTGTGGGCCTGATGCGCGGCACCGTCGTTCATTCGGACCAGGTGGCCGAACACCTCGCCGGACGGACTGCCCACGATGGCGCGCGGCACGGGCTCGGCGGCCGGCCGCACGCGCAAGGCACCGTGGGCCTGCAGCACCTGTTCGACCACGTCCGCGCGGCTCGCGACCCACAGGCGCAGCTTCTCGTTCCACGCGAGCGGCGGTCCGTCGCGAAGGGTGGCGTAGTAGGGGTAAGGATCGGCATGCGTGGCGGCCGCGACCGGATCGGCGGGCATGGCGGAGGGCGTGGGGCTCGTGTTCGTCATGGCGCCAGTGTGCGGTCGAAGCTGCTGCCACACTTCGCCCGCGAACGAAGTGTGGCGTGCGCCGCCGTCTTAGGATGGGCGCATGGACGACACCCTTTCCTCATCCGCCGACTTCCAGCTCGCCCGCCTGGCCGGCGCCATCGCCGAGCCGGCGCGCGCCCGCATGCTGAGCTGCCTGATGGACGGCCACGCACGCACCGCCACCGAGCTCGCCACCGTCGCCGAGGTGGCAGCCTCCACCGCCAGCGCACACCTGGCGCGCCTGAAGGAAGAGCGGCTGGTCGACGTGCTGGTGCAGGGCAAGCACCGCTACTTCCGCCTCGCCAACGACGACGTCGCTTCCGCGCTCGAAAGCCTGATGGTGGTGGCCGGCACCCCACGCACGCCACCTGCGCCCGAGTTCAGGCCCAGCACGCCGAGCCGCCTGCGCAGCGCCCGCACCTGCTACGACCACATGGCGGGCACGGCCGGCGTCGCGCTGCACGACCGGCTGCATGCGCAGGGCTGGCTCAGCGGACTGCAAAGCGGCTCCTACGAACTCACGCCCGATGGTGCGATCGCGCTGGAGAGCCTGGGCGTGGAGATCGACGAGGTGCGCCGCTCGCGCCGCCGCTTCGCCTGTGCCTGCCTCGACTGGAGCGAGCGCCGCCCGCACCTGGGCGGCGCGCTGGGCGCGGCGTGGCTGCAGCTGTCGCTGAAACGGGGATGGGTGCGGCAGGAGCTGGACGGGCGGGCGCTCACGCTGACGCCGAAGGCGCAGCGGGAGATGCCGGAGCTCTTCGCATGAAAGAGTGCGGCCGATTCGGCGCAAAGGTTCGCAAGGCGCAGCCCAAGGCGGGGACGCCGCGGAACCGGCTTTGCCGGGCCGCAGGTGTCGCCCCCGGAAGGGGGTTGGCGCAGCGACACGAAGTGCGCGAAGCCTGGGGGAGAGCCTGTTTCAGGCCTTGAGCTTGAGCAGATAGATGAGGGGCCCGGCCATCGCCGTATCCAGATCGAGGAAGCTCTCGAAGTCCTTGCCCGCCATCCAGTATGGGTCCCAGTTGTTGCGCTTGATGGTCTTCTGCCAGACGTCGGCCTGGGTGGCGCGGCGCACGGCTTCGAGCAGCAGGGCCTTTCGTTCCGCCGTGACCTTCTTGCCGGTGAGCACGCCGCGCCAGTTGGCGAGGTCGGCGTCCACGCCCTGTTCGCGCACCGACGGAATGCCCAGGAACGGCCGCTTGGCCGACACGCCGATGGCGCGCAGCTTGCCGTTGGCGAGCTGCTCGCTGAATTCGCTGTAGCCCGAAATGCCGGCGGCTGCCTTGCCCGATTCGAGCGCCTCGACCACCTGCGCGCCGCCCGGGTGCGGCTGGTAGACCAGCGCGCCCGCGTTGCCGGCCACGCGCGCCAGCATGCCCGCGTACATGTGGTCCACGCCGCCGGCCGAGCCGCCCGCAATGACCGTCTTCGCGGCATCTGCGCGCAGCTGCGCGATCAGGTCCTTCGGCGTCTTGATGGGAGAGTCGGCCTTCACGGCCACCACTTCGTAGTCGCTGGTGAGCCGGGCCACCGGCGCGACCTGCGCCATGGTGATGGCGGGCTTCTGCAGCGCCACGGCGCCTACCATGACCATGCCGCTCATGAGCAGCGTGTCGGGGTCGGCGTCGTACTTCTCGACGTACTTGGCCAGGCCGATGGTGCCGCCCTTGCCGCCGATGTTCTCGTAGCTGATGTCGCCCACCGCGCCCGAAGCGATCATCGCGGCGCCCAGCGCGCGGCCGGTCTGGTCCCAGCCGCCGCCTTCGTTGGCGGGAATGACGATGCGCAGCTTGGGTGCCAGCTGCGCTTCAGCCGCGCCCGCTGCTGAAGGCCGCAGCGCGGGCACAACGCCCACGGCGGCGGCCGATGCCATCCAGGCGGTGAAGCCACGGCGAGACAGCCCCGTGGGGGCAGTTGGCACGAAATGCGTCATTTTGTTTCCGGCTCCCTATAAAAGTAACCGGATGATCGACGAAAACCGTGTCAGTCATTAGTGTCATTTGCTCGGGGTAAACCCGAACAAAGCCCTAGCGAGCGAACCGGCAGTTCAGGCCTTGAGCTTCAGCAGATAGATGAGAGGGCCGGCCATCGCGGTGTCGGTCTCGAGGAAGTTCTCGAACTCCTTGCCCTCGAGCCAGAACGGGTCCCAGTTGTTCTGCTTGACGGTTTTCTGCCACAGATCGGTGGCGGTGGCGCGCCGCACCACCGTCAGCAGGGCCGCCTTGCGGTATGGCGGTACCTTGCGGCCGGTGAGCACGCCGCGCCAGTTGGCGAGGTCGGCGTCCACGCCCTGTTCGCGCACCGAGGCGATGCCCTGGAACGGCCGCTTCGACGACACGCCGATGGCGCGCAGCTTGCCGCTGGCCAGGCCCTCGGCGAACTCGCTGTAGCCCGAGATGCCCGCCACGGCCTTGCCGGTATCGAGTGCCTCGACCACTTCCGCTCCGCCGGGGTGCGCCTGGTAGACCAGCGACTGCGAGGCATCGGCCACGCGCGCCAGCATGCCGGCGTACATGTGGTCCACGCCGCCTGCCGAGCCGCCCGCGATGACGGTGCCGGCCGCGTCCGCGCGCAGTTGCGCGATCAGGTCCTTCGGCGTCCTGATGGGTGAGTCGGCCTTCACCGCGATCACCTCGTAGTCGCTGGTGAGGCGGGCGATGGGCGCCATGTTGGCCATGGTGACCGTGGGCTTCTGCAGCGCCACCGCGCCGACCATGACCATGCCGCTCATCAGCAGCGTGTCGGGATCGGCGTCGTATTTCTCGACGTATTTGGCGAGACCGATCGTGCCGCCCTTGCCGCCGACGTTCTCGTACACCACGTTGCCGACAGCGCCCGATGCCAGCATCGCGGCGCCCAGCGCACGGCCCGTCTGGTCCCAGCCGCCGCCTTCGTTGGCGGGGATCACGATGCGCAGCCGGTTGCTCAGCGGCGCGTCGGCGGCGTGCGCGGCGCGCGGCCACAGCGCGGCGTGTCCTGCGCCGGCTGCGGCGGCCGAGGCCGCGATCCATGCAGAAAAACTGCGACGGGAGATGGGGGGAACGGAGCGCGACTGGGTCATCTTCTTTCCGGTTGTCGTGGGATAGACCGGATGATGTCCGCGAAACGCGCCAATCCCGCGCGGCCGCGGGCAGGACAAACCCTGAGGCCCCGGCCCTTGCCGGGCCCCTGCTGGAGCCGTTCTTCTTACTGGAACGCCACTTCGGCGAAGCTGCGCAGCTTGCGACTGTGCAGCCGGGTCGAGCCCTCGGCGCGCAGGATGTCGATGGCCCGCATGCCGATGCGCAGGTGCTGCTCCACGCGCTCGCGGTAGAAGTGGTTGGCCATGCCGGGCAGCTTGATCTCGCCGTGCAGCGGCTTGTCGCTCACGCACAGCAGGGTGCCGTAGGGCACGCGGAAGCGGAAGCCGTTGGCCGCGATGGTGGCGCTTTCCATGTCGAGCGCCACCGCGCGGCTCTGGCTGAAGCGGCGCTGCGGCTGGTTGCCCGGCAGCAGCTCCCAGTTGCGGTTGTCGGTGCTGGCCACGGTGCCGGTGCGCATGATCTTCTTCAGGTCGGGGCCCTCGTAGCGCGTGACGTCGGCCACGGCTTTCTCCAGCGCGAGCTGGATCTCCGACAGCGCCGGGATCGGCACCCATAGCGGCAGTTCCTCGTCGAGCACGTGGTCCTCGCGCACGTAGGCGTGGGCCAGCACGTAGTCGCCGAGCTGCTGCGTGTTGCGCAGGCCGGCGCAGTGGCCCAGCATCATCCAGGCATGCGGGCGCAGCACCGCGATGTGGTCGGTGATGGTCTTGGCGTTGGCCGGGCCCACGCCGATGTTGACCATGGTGGTGCCGCTGCAGTCCTCGCGCACCAGGTGGTAGGCCGGCATTTGCGGCAGGCGCGGCGGCGCGGTGCCCTGGCTACCGTCGAGCAGGTGGCCGTAGGTGGCGCTCGAGCCGGCGGGCAGTCCGCGGCGGCGCGTGACCACGTTGCCGGGCTCGATGAAGGCGACGTACTCGCTGTTCTCGTCGGCCATGGCCTCGTGGCCCAGGCGCACGAATTCGTCGATGTAGAACTGGTAGTTGGTGAACAGCACGAAGTTCTGGAACCACTCCGGCGCCGTGCCCGAGTAGTGGCGCAGGCGGTGCAGCGAGTAGTCGACCCGCGCGGCGGTGAAGAGCGACAGCGGCTGCGCCTCGCCGTCGCGCGCCTCGAAAGTGCCGTTGGCGATGCCGTCGTCCATCACGCCCAGGTCGGGCAGGTCGAACACGTCGCGCATGAGGGCGCGGCGCTCGGCGCTCATGGTGCCTTCGATGTGGTCGTTCTCGGCGAAGGAGAAATGGATCGGAATGGGCTGCGTGCTGGTGCCGACCTCGAGCTCGACCTGGTGGTTTTCCAGCAGCAGGCGGAACTGGTCGAGGTAGTAGCGCGAGAACAGGTCGGGGCGCGTCAGCGTGGTCTCGTAGCGGCCGGGGCCGGCCACGAAGCCGTAGCTCAGGCCGGCGTTGGCCGGCGGCGTGTGGCGCGAGACGGTGTGGGTGTGCACCCGCACGAAGGGGTAGCAGGCCCGCACCCGACCCGGCAGTTCTTCGCCGGCGACGAAGCGCAGCATCGATTCGCGCAGGTGCGCGAGGCCGCTCTGGTAGATCAGCTTGACTTGTTCGAGTGCGGCGGCGGCGTCGGTGAAGCGGGCGGGAGCGACGAAGGTTGGCATGTAGGGCATGCCGGCATTGTGCAATGCGGCCGCCCCGTCAGTTCGGGTCAGTTCAACAGGCAGGCCAGCACCTTCGCCAGCATGTCGTTCACGTCCGTGGCCTGCACCGCCCCCGGCAGCGCCACGTCGCCGTGCATCACGAACACCGGCTTGCCCCACTTGAGGCCCAGCGCCATTTCAGACAGCGTGCCCATGTTGCCGCCGATGGCGACCAGGCACACGCCGCTGCGCGCGACGATGCCGTTGCGCATCTCGCCCATGCCGGTGGGGATGGCCACGCTGAGCCATTCGTTGGCGTTGCGGTCGTCGTCCTCGGGCAGGATGCCCACGGCGATGCCGCCGGCTTCCACCGCGCCGCGCGAGGCTGCGGCCATCACGCCGCCGCGCCCGCCGCAGACCACCGCCATGCCCGCGCCGGCCAGCGCATGCGCCACCGCATGGGCGGCCTCGCATTCGGCCGGACCGCCGTCGCCGGGGCCGATGATGGCCACCGGCTGGCGGTGGCGCTGCGGCCCCCGCTGTTTCTGCGCGAGGCGTTCCAGCGCCTCAGTGACCGGCGCCGGCAGCACCGCCGCGCTCGCGCCTTCGCGTAAAGACATCGCCCACTCCCATCACGATCACACACACAACCATCAGCACCAGCGACAGGGCCGCCGCCACCGCGAAATCGGAACCGCCGTCACCCACCTGCGCCAGCAGCATCAGCGGCAGGATGTTGAGCTGCGTGCCCACCAGCGCCAGCGCCGTACCGTAGGTGCCCATCGCTATCGCGGCCACCATGCAGGCGTTCGACAGGACCGAAGGCAGCACCTCGGGCACCACCGTGTCCCAGAAGGCGCGCGAGCGCGAGGCGCCCAGCGTGCGCGCCGCCTGCGCCGGGCGCAGGTCGAGGTTCGCGAACACCGGGTACAGCGACAGCGCCACGCGCGGAATCAGGTAGTAGGCATACGCAAAACCCAGGCCCGAAACGCTGTAGATCCAGCTGCCGATGGCGGCCGGGTCGGCGCCCAGCCCCGCGAGCAACTGCGTCACGAAGCCCGCCCGGCCGAAGGCCAGGATGAAGCCGTAGGCGATCACCAGGCCCGAGAAGGCCAGCGGCAGACCCAGCAGCGTCATCATCCAGCGACGGCGCGCGGCAGGCTGGCGCGCCAACTCGATAGCGATGCAGGTGCCCACCAGCGCCGACATCGCACCCGCCGCGAGCCCGAGCGCCAGCGTATTGCGCAACGCGCCGAAGAAGAGCGCGTTGCCGAACAGCCGCCCGAAGGCGCTGCCGCCTTCGCCGAAGGCCTCGGGCAGCAGCGCCGCCAGCGGCACCGCGAAGAACAGCGCCATGAAGGCCCACGCAGGCCAGGCGCCAAAGCGTCGCATCACGTTCCTTCGGGTTTTCTTACTTGCCCAGTGCGGCCTGTGCCCAGAGCTTGTCGACTTCCGCCTTGCGCTCCGAGGCCTTCACCACGTCGAGCGGCTTGATCTGCGGCGCGGCCGGCATCTTGGCGGCCACGTCGGCGGCCAGCGGCGTGCCCGGCACGGCGGGGCGCACGAAGCCGTGCGCGAACAGCGACTGCCCGGCCTCGCTCATGATGAAGTTGAGCCACAGCTTGCCGGCGTTCGGGTTCGGGCCGTTCTTCACGAGGCTGATGGCGTAGGGCGCGGCCACGCTGGCTTCCTTGGGGATCACGACTTCCACCGCGTCGCCCATGCCGTCGACGTGCTTGGCCTTCAGGCCGTCGTTCTCGTAGCTGATCCACACCGGGATCTCGCCCTTGAGGAACTTGGCGTAGGGCGTGGTGCCCTCCACGCGCAGCACGTTGCCGGCCGAATGCAGCTTGCCGAGGTAGTCGGTGCCGGGCTGCACGTTGTCGACGCTGCCGCCGTTGGCGTACGCCGCCGCGAAGGTCAGCACCTGGCCGATGCCGGTGGAGCGTGGGTCGAGGTACACCACCGTGTTCTTGAACTCGGGCTTGAGCAGGTCGGCCCAGCCGGTGGGCACGTTCTTCACCAGCTTCTTGTTGACCAGGAAGGCGATGTTGAGCGTGTGGATGGTGAACCAGCGGCCTTCGGCCTCGCGGAACACGGCCGGCAGCTTGTCGAAGTTGACGGGCTTGAAGGGCGCGACCACGTCCTTCTTGGCGGCGTCGACGGCCGACGCAGCGAAGTAGTAGGCGGTGTCGGCCTGCGGGCGGCGCTTGGTTTTTTCCAGCGCGACCACGGTGGCGGCGGAGCCGATGTCGTTGTAGGTCAGCTCGATCTCGGGGTAGCGCTTCTTGAAGTCGCGGAACAGCGACTTCCAGTTGGCCCACTCGGGGCCGGTGTCGAAGGAGACGCACAGGCCTTCCTTCTGCGCCTCGGCGTACAGCGCCTTCTCGCCCGCGTAGAGCTCGGGGCCGTCGAAGGCGAATGCGGTGCGGGCCGCGAGGGTGGCCAGAGGCAGTGCGCCGGCGGCCTGGATCAGATGTCTGCGTTGCATGGTGGCTCCTTGGAGGAAGAGGTCAGTGGTCGAGTAATCGGAGGTGTTCGGGCGCGATGGCGATGGCCTCGGCAGCGGGCTTCGCCGATTCGGCGAGGAAGGGTTTGCCGGCGCCCGGAACTTCGAAGTCGTAGCGCGTGAGCGCGCCCAGGTAGCGCTGCGCGCCGGTGCGACCCGCGAGGCGATTGACGGCGTCGGCGGCAGGGTCGGGCCGGATGTGCTCGGGCCGCACCAGCACCTGCACCTCGGTGCCGAGCGCGCGCCGGCCGGTGTCGGCGAAGAGCTCGGCAAAACCCATGTCCAGCCGGCCGGGCGCGGCCACCTTCGCTGGCAGGATCGTCGAGAGCCCGACGAACTCGGCCACCGCACGGCTCGCGGGGTTCTCGTAGATGTCGCGCGGCGTGGCGATCTGCAGCAGCCGGCCGTCTTTCAGCATCGCCACGCGGTCGGCCATGGCCAGCGCTTCCTCCTGGTCGTGCGTGACCAGCAGCGTGGTGGCGTTGAAGCGCTGCTGGATGGCGCGGATCTGGTCGCGCAGGTGGCCGCGCACGCTGGCGTCGAGTGCCGAGAGCGGCTCGTCCAGCAGCAGGGCGCGCGGGTCGATGGCCAGCGCGCGGGCCAGCGCCACGCGCTGCTGCTGCCCGCCCGAGAGCTGCGCCACCGCGCGCCGCGAGAACTCGCCCAGCCCCACGATGTCGAGCAGCTCCTGCGCGCGGCGGTGCCGCTCAGCCGTGGCCACCTTGCGCAGCTTCAGGCCGTAGGCGACGTTGTCGAGCACGCTCAGGTGCGGAAAGAGCGCGTAGCTCTGGAACACCATGCCGATGTGGCGCTGGTGCACCGGCGTGCGCGACATGTCCTCGCCGTCGAGCGCGATGCGGCCGGTGTGGCCCGTCTCCAGGCCCGACACGAGCTTGAGCAGCGTCGACTTGCCCGAGCCGCTGGGCCCGATCACCGCGACCAGCTCGCCGGTGCGCACGTCGAGCGAAACCTCGTGCAGGCCGTGCGTGCTGCCGGGGTAGTTGTAGCTGACCTTGTCGAGGAGGAGGCTCATGGCGTATCGGTTCTGCCGCTTATGCGCGTTGCTTCACGAGGGAAGAGGAAAGAAGCGCCGACGCGCTCGCCAGCACCAGCAGGATCACCGTGGCCGCGCAGGCGAAGCCTGTCGCGCCGTAGAAGGCCTGCAGCAGCACCACCGGGTAGGTGCGGTTCTGGAAACTCGTGAGCAGGTTCGACACGCCGAACTCGCCCACCGAAATGGCCGCCACCATCACCAGCCCGCTGATCAGGCTCTGGCGCAGGCTTGGCAGCACGATGCCGGTGAACTGCTGCCAGCCCGAGGCGCCGAGCGTGGCGGCGGCCTGCTCCAGGCGGCTCAGGTCGAGGTGGCGCAGGTCGGTCAGCAGCGTGTTGGTGAGGTAGGGCAGGGTGAGGATCGCGTGCGCAGCGATCAGGAGAGGCATCGAGCCCAGCCAGGGCGCGAGGTCGGTGTTGAAGACGATCATGTAGCCGAAGGCCAGCGTGATCGCCGGCACCGCCACCGGCGTGGCGCTCACGATGCGCGCCGCCAGGCTGCCGCCGCGCCGCGCACCGTGATACAGCGCATAGGCCAGCGGCAGGGCCAGCACGGTGTTGATGGCACAGGCCGACATGGCCACCACCAGGCTGCTCACGAAGGCCTTTCGGAAGGAGGTGTCGAGCCAGAGGTCGAGATACCACTGCCCGGTGATGCCCGTGGGCAGCAGCGTGTTGGTCCAGTTGCCGCCCACGCTGCCGACCAGCAGCAGCGCGATGGGCAGCAGCAGGTACAGGCCGTAGATGAGCGAGATGACGCGAACCAAGCTTGCCTCCGAATGTCATGGGCGCCCGGCATACTTTCCGGATGCGCTACTGTTCGCGCCGGGCTTGCCGCCGCGTTGCCTCGAATTCTAGGAATCGCGTACGAACTTATGGGTGAAAGTTGGATGACGACACTTGAGCAATCGGAAAGCGTTTTTCACGCGGCTTTCATGAAGCGGGGTCATGCATGAAGCGCGACTGCCCCACCATCCAGGAACTGCTGGCCTTCGACGCCGTCGCGCGCCACCAGAGCATCACGCTGGCCGCCGGCGCGCTGTGCATCACCGTGAGCGCGGTCAGCAAGCAGATCGCGGGGCTCGAAGCCTTCCTGGGCCGCGAGCTGCTGCAGAAGAACGGGCGCGGCGTCCAGCTCACGCCGCAGGGGCGCGTGTACTGGCAGAAGATCTCCGGCGGCCTGCGCGCCATCGAGACCGCCACCTTCGAGGCCCGTTCGGGCGACGCGGGCGCCGGCCTGCTCACGCTGGCGAGCGTGCCCACCTTCCTCACCAAGTGGCTCATTCCGCGCCTGCCGGCCTTCAGCCAGAAGAGCCGGCACGTGATGCTGAGCTTCAGCCGCCACCTGGAGCCCAGCGACGGCATTCCGGCAGGCGTCGACGCCGCCATCCGCTACGGCCCTGATGGCTGGCCCGGCGTGGTGTCCGAATACATCGCGGGGCGCGAGTTCGTGCTGATCGTGGCGCGCGCGCTGGTCGAAGGGCGACACCGCATCGCGCAGCCCGCCGACATCGTCGGCCATACGCTGCTGCACCACGAGGGCGCGCCCACCGCCTGGCGCCTGTGGGCCGTGCAGCACGGCGTGCCCGAGGTGCAGACCGTGGCCGGGCCGCGCTTCGCGCAGTATTCGGCGCTGATCCAGGCGGCACTGAACGGACTGGGCATCGGCCTGGTGCCGAAGCTGCTGGTGCAGGAAGAGCTCGCCGAAGGCGCCCTGCTGAGCCCCTGCGGCACGCCGGTGAGCGTGAACCAGGGGCACTACCTCTGCTACCGGCCCGACCGCCTCGACCTGCCGGCCTTCGCGGCGTTCCGCGAATGGCTGCTGGAGGAGGGGCTCAAGTCGCGCGGCGTGGAGGCCGAAGCGTGAAGCAGCCATCTTCGCTAGGCTCTCGACCAATACGGACAAGCAAGGAAACGAACCGATGAAAGTCGCAGTGATGGGTGCCGGCGCGGTCGGCTGTTACTACGGGGCGATGCTCGCGCGCGCCGGGCACGAGGTTGTGCTGATAGGCCGCCCCTCGCACGTCGAGGCCGTCAACGCCAGAGGCCTGCGCCTGGAGACCAAGGCTTTCGATGAGCATGTGAAGGTGTCGGCAAGCACCGAGCCCTCCGCCGTGCAGGGCGCCGACCTCGTGCTGTTCTGTGTGAAATCCACCGACACCGAAGCGGCCGCCGGGCAGATCAAACCGCATCTCGCGCCCGGCGCGCTGGTGCTCACGTTGCAGAACGGCGTGGACAATGACGAGCGTGTGCGCTCGGTGCTGCCGCCGTCGAACGAGGCGGCGGCGGCGGTCGTCTACGTTGCGACCGAAATGGCCGGGCCCGGCCACGTGAAGCACCACGGACGCGGCGAGCTGGTGATCGCCCCTTCGGGCCGCGGCGAGGAAGTGGCAAGGCACCTCGAAGCCGCCGGCGTGCCCACGCAGATATCGCCCAACGTGCGCGGATCGCTGTGGGCCAAGCTGATCCTCAACTGCGCCTACAACGCGCTTTCCGCCGTCACGCAGCTGCCCTACGGCGTGCTCGTGAAGGGCACCGGCGTGACCGACATGATCCGCGACGTGGTGGCCGAATGCCTCGCGGTTGCCAGGGCCGAGGGCGTGGAAGTGCCCGGCGACACCGACGCCGCCGTGCGCGCCATCGCGCAGACCATGCCCTCGCAGTACTCGTCCACTGCGCAGGACCTCGCGCGCGGCAAGCCCAGCGAGATCGACCACCTCAACGGCCTGATCGTGCGCCGCGGCGAGGCGCTGGGCGTGCCCACGCCGGCGAACCGCGTGCTGTTCGTGATGGTGAAGCTGCTTGAGGGCAAGCAGCAGGCGGCCCGAGCCTAGCCGGGCATCGGCTCGCGCATCGTCACGAACTCTTCGGCAGCCGTGGGGTGGATGCCCACCGTGCTGTCGAAGATCGCCTTCGTTGCGCCCGCGCGCATCGCCACCGCGAAGCCCTGCACCACTTCGCCGGCATCGGCGCCCACCATGTGCAGGCCCACGACGCGGTCTGTAGCCTTGTCGACCACCAGCTTCATGAAGGTGCGCTCGCTGCGGCCCGAGAGCGTGTGGCGCAGCGACTTGAATTCGCTGGAGAACACCGTCACCTCGCCGAACTTCGCGCGCGCGTCGAGCTCGGTGTAGCCGCAGGTGCCGATGTTCGGGTGCGTGAACACGGCGGTGGGAATGAACTCATAGTCAAGGCGGCGCTTGCCCTTGCCGAAGAGTTCGTCGACGACCACCATCGCCTCGGCCAGCGCCACCGGCGTGAGCTGCACGCGGGTGGAGACGTCGCCCACCGCGTAGATCGACGGCACCGAGCTGCGGTAGTGCGCATCGACCGCGATCGCGCCGCGCTCGTCGAGCTTCACGCCCGCCGCCTCGAGGCCCAGCCCCTGCGTGTTGGGCACGCGGCCGGTGGCGAAGAGCACGGTGTCGGCCTCGATCTGCTGGCCGCGCGCGAGCGTGACCGTGAGGCCGCCGGTGCCGCCTGTGCCGCGGGTTACCGATGCGACATCGCAGTTCAGCCGCACGTCGACGCCGGCCTTGCCCATCTCGTTGGCCAGGAACTGCCGCACGTCGTCGTCGAAGCCGGTGAGCAGGTGCGCGCGTCGGTGCAGCTGCGTGACCTTGGAGCCCAGCCCGTTGAAGATCGACGCGAACTCGCAGGCGATGTAGCCGCCGCCCACCACCAGCAGGCGCTTGGGGAGCGGCTCGAGGTCGAACATCGCGTCGGAGGTCACGATGTGCTCGCGGCCCTGGATGTCCGGCACGAAGGGCGTGCCGCCGGTGGCCACGAGCAGGTGGCGCGCGGTGTGGCGCTTGCCGTCGACCTCCACCGTGTGCGGATCGACCAGCTGCGCCCAGCCGGTGACGAGCGTGACGCCCGCGTTCTTCAGCAGCGAGGCGTAGATGCCGTTGAGCCGCGTGATCTCCTTCGCGCGCTGCGCCTTCAGGTGCGCCCAGTCGAACTGCGGCGCCTCGTACAGCTTCCAGCCGTAGCCCGCGGCTTCCTCGAAGGATTCGGCATAGCCGGCCGCGTAGCTGTAGAGCTTCTTGGGAATGCAGCCCACGTTGACGCAGGTGCCGCCAAGATCGGCGGCCTCGGCGAGGGCGACGCGGGCGCCGGTCTGTGCCGCCATGCGCGCAGCGCGAACGCCGCCGCTGCCGCCGCCGATGACGAAGAGATCGAAGTCGAATGTGGGCATGGGAAAGCTTGGCTCCTTTGGCCGCCGACTGTAGCGGCGGGCCGAAGGCGGCGCTTCGGGCGGGGCTTGCTTGACTCTGGAGCTGCTTCAGGGATTCCACTGCCCGCAGGCCCCGCGGGAGTTCATCGCCACCGGCGACGCTTGCGCGGGATGCCAGCTCTCAGGGAGAAACACATGGGCATGCTCGAAAGACTCTTCGGTGGACACGGCGGGTCGCGTCATGGCGGTGGCGGCGGTGGCCACCACGGCTCGCGCGGCGGATATGGCAACGGCGGATACGGCAACGGCGCATCGTCATCGGGCAGGGGCAGCGCATGTCCGTCATGCCGCGCCGTCAGCGCGCCCGGCGCGCGCTTCTGCCAGCAATGCGGCGGTTCGATGCAGCCGGCTGCCTGCAGTCAGTGCGGCACCGCCGTGCAGGCCGGCGCAAGGTTCTGTGCGCAGTGCGGCCAGCCTGCGGAAGGTGCACCGCGCGGCTGAAGAAGCGCCGGCTACTGGCGCGAGTCCGGCGAAGTCCAGAGCCTGCGCGGATCGTCGCCGGCGGGCTGGCCCGGTTGCGGCGGCGTGCCGCGCTGCTGCTGGAGCGCACGCAACTGGGCCTGCTGCAAGGCCTGTTGCTGAGCCTGCGCCTGCTGCTGCATCTGCGCGGTGCGTTGCTGCAGCTCCTGCTGCTGGCGAAGCATCTGCTGTTGGGCCAACGCCTGTTGCTGGGCCGCGCGTTGCTGTTGCAGCTGCATCTGTGCCGCCTGCTGTTGTTGAAGCAGCTGTTGCTGCTGCAGGGCCTGCGCCTGCGCGGCGCGCTGCTGCATTTCCTGCTGCTGGCGCAGGGCCTGGCGTTGCTGCTGCTGGAGTTGCAGCTGCAACTGCTGTTGTTGCTGCTGTTGCTGCCAGCGGTCCTGTTCGGCGCGATCGCGCCATTCGCGCCGCTGGCGCCAGTCTTCCTGCCGGCGCCACTCCTGCTGCTGGCGCCAGTCCTGCTCGCGCTGCCACTCCAGCTGTTGCTGCTGGGCAGCCTGGGCGGCGCGTTGCTGCTCCATCCACTGCGCTTGCTGCCGGGCCTGTTCGTATTCGATCTGCTGCTGTCGCGCGATCAGTGCCGCAGGCGGCACCGCCACGGCCGGCTGGGCGTAACGTACGGGGTCGTCGTACCGGCCACGCTCGGCCACCCAGGTGTCGAAACTGCCGTTCTGCGAGCGCGTGGTGCGCACGGTCGTGAGGTTCCGGCCCGACACCGTGGTCTGCTGGCGCCCGGTCAGCAGTTGCGAGATGCCGTTCTGGCCACGCAGCGTGAGGTGGCCCGAGGCAACCGCCGCCCAGGTGGTCGTCGTGTCGGCCTCGTCGACGGCGATGCGGTATTCGCCCGGCGCGCCGATCACCGCCGAGAGATTGGGCGTGTCGATGCTGATGCGCTGGCCCGAGGCCATGTCGCGCACGCTCAGCTGCAGGTTGCCCCGGCCGGCGTTGATGCGGATGGTGTCCTCGTCGATGCCGGTGAACTCCACGTAGGTCCCGCCATCGAGCCGCAGCGCGGCTGGGCCGATGTAGACCTCGGCGCGCGCGTTGCGGTCGGTCCAGATGCGGTCGCCGGCGCCGAGTTCGCGCCCGGGCCGGGCGGCGGACCAGCGATCGTCGCCGGCGGACGAGACGCTCACCGTTCCCTGCTGCAGGTTCAGGCGCCCGATGGACTGCGCGTTGGCCGCGAAGCCGGCGCACACCAGCGCCAGCCCGAGCAGCAAGCCGCGCAACGGGCGTTGAAGGGCCGAAAGGCTTGTTCTTGTGCGAGTCATGTGATTTCTCTGATCCCCGGATGTGCGAATGCGATGGCGTTGTGACTAACGCGCGAGAATCCGCTGCCGCTGTCAGCGCCGCTGCGTTGCTTGGTGAAGCGCGCGTGCACTCGGCAACCGGTTGTAAGGAGGGACACCGTATGAAAAACCAGAAAAACGCACGGCCCGTAGGCGCATCGTGCTTCCAAAACAATAGCGCGACTGCGTTTTGCGTCGCGGCTGCCATCGCCATGCTGGCGGCCCCGCCCGCTGCCGCCCAGCTAGCCCGCAAGCCGTCGTACTACCAGCAGCAGAGCCAGCCGCAGCCCGAAGGCCCGGCCGCGCAGCTCGTTCCCCGCCCCGCGGTGCCCTCGTCGCTGCCCGCGCTGCGCAGCCAGGGCGATTTCGACCAGCTCGCCCGCGTCTACGACGCCGGCACGCCGATGCAGCTCGCGCACGTGCTGTTCGTGATCGACCGGCAGGCCAAGCCGCCGCGCATGTACTACATCGACACGCCGCGCTACCAGCTGCATGTGCGCTTCCTGCGCGACACGCGGCTCGCGCCCAGCACCGGCAAGCGCGAGATCGACCGCAACTACCTCGTGCCCGACCGCCGCTTCCTGTTCGGCACGCTGAGCTGGCAGCAGAACATCGGCAGCTTCACCTACGAATTCTGGGAGGGCGACAAGCTCACCGCGCCGCTGCTGCGGCAGGCCGAGCAGCAGGTCAGGGCCAGCTTCTTCGGTCCGGTGAAATTCAAGACCAACTCCACGCTGCACGAGCGCGTGGCCAAGGAAGCCGGCATCGACTTCGTGAGCCAGGAGTCGCTGATCCGCGAGCAGCCCTTCCTGCCGATGAACCTCGGCACCGCTACCGGCCGCGTACGCATCGTGGACGACGACGCGGGAATCAACGCGCTGCTGCCCGACGACATCGCAGTGCTGCGGCAGGTGCCCATCGGCCTGCCGCCCGTGGCAGCCGTGCTGACCGAACGGCCTTCGACCGCGCTCTCGCATGTCAACCTTCTGGCCAAGGGCTGGGGCATTCCCAACGCCTACGTGCACGATGCCGCCGCGGTCCTGAAGGAGCATGCCGGCCAGTGGGTGGCGCTGAAGGTCGCCAGCTCGGGCTACCAGGTGCGCCGGCTCACGCCGGAGGAGGTCGCCGCGCTGCCGCCGCGCGCGGTGCGCACCGCTGCCAGTGGTGCCGTGCCTGGCAGCTCGCGCGCCATCAAGCCCGACCTGCGCGAAAGCCGGCTGCTGCCGCTGGCTTCGCTGCGTGCGCGCAACAGCGCGCAGTGCGGTGTGAAGGCCGCGAACCTCGGCGCCATGCAGGCCGCGCACATCCCGGGCACCTCGGTGCCCGACGGCTTCTGCATTCCCTTCGCGCACTACGACCGCTTCATGCGCGCCAACGGCCTGGCCGATCGCATCGCGCGCATGCAGCAGCAGCTGGGCTTCGCGAGCGATCCGAAGGTGCGCCAGAAGGCGCTGGCGCAGTTGCGCGACGAGATCGTGCAATGGCCCGTCGATGCCGCCACCGCAGCCGGCTGGCGTGCGGCGTGGCAGTCGCAGCTCGGAGGCGGCGGCGTGTTCGTGCGCAGCTCGTCCAACTCCGAAGACCTGCCCGGCTTCAGCGGTGCCGGGCTGTACACCACCGTGCCCAACGTCAAGACCGGCGACGCGCTCGAAGTGGCCGTGAAGAAAGTCTGGGCCTCGGTGTTCAACCCCGAGGCCTGGGAGGCCCGCGCGGCGGCGGGCTTCGGCGCCGAATCGGTACTGATGGGCGTGTTCGTGCAGACCGCCATCGATTCGGCCAACGCCGGCGTGATGATCACCCGCGACCCCTTCGACGCCGGGCATCCGCACATCACCTACATCTCCGCCAAGCGCGGCATCGGCATCCGCGTGGTCGAGGGTCGGCGCGTCGCCGAGCAGGTGATGTACTCCAGCTGGTCCAAGGCCATCCAGGTGCTCAGCCGCTCGGCCGAAGACACCGCGCTGCAGCTCGACAAGGACGGCGGCGTGAAGGAAGTGCCGGTGGAAGCCGGCCGCAACGTGCTCACCGACGAACTGGTGGTGCGGCTGGCCAATGTGGGCGTGGCGGTCAAGCGCACCTTCAACGGCGTCGACCAGGACATCGAGTGGGCGACGGTGGGCGACAGGATCGTGCTGCTGCAGGCGCGGCCGTATGTGGAGAGGCGGCGCTGACGCCACCACTCCCGGTTCGGCCTGCCGCTTCTACTTGTACAGCAGCTGCGGCAACCACAACCCGATCTGCGGCCACATGTAAAGCAGCACGATCGCCAGCACCTGGATGCCCATGAAGGGCAGCATGCCCAGGAAGATCTGGTTCAGCGTCACGTGGGGCGGGCTCACGCCCTTCAGGTAGAAGGCTGCCATCGCGACCGGCGGCGAGAGGAAGGCGGTCTGCAGGTTCAGCGCCACCAGCAGCCCGAAGAACAGCGGGTCGACGCCGAAGTTGTCGAGCAGCGGGATGAAGATGGGCATGAAGATCACGATGATCTCGGTCCATTCCAGCGGCCAGCCCAGCAGGAAGATGATGACCTGGCTCAGGATCAGGAACTCCACCTTGGTGAGGTTCATGCCGAGCACCCATTCCTCCACCAGCGCCTGCCCGCCGAGCAGCGCGAACGCGGCAGAGAAGATGGCCGAGCCGACGAAGAGCCAGCACACCATGGCCGATGTCTTGGCCGTGAGGAATACCGACTCCTTCAGCACCGCGAGGTTGAGGCGCCTGTAGGCCGCCGCCAGCAGCATGCCGCCGAGCGCGCCCATGGCGGCCGCCTCGGTGGGCGTGGCAAGACCCAGCACGATCGAACCCAGCACCGAGAGGATCAGCAGCACCAACGGGAAGAACGATGCCAGCAGCATCTTGAAGATCTCGAGCCGCGCGAAGCTCAGGAACAGGTAGAACAGCGTGACGATGGCGCCGAAGACGGCGAAGGTGACCCACCACCAGGTCGGTGCGGGTCGCTGCGTGGCTGCCTCCGTAGCAGCAGCGGCCGAGGGCTCTGCGGTTCCTGCGGCGGGCGCGGGGGGAACGGCCGGGGCTCCCGGCGGCTCGGACAGCGCCGCCTGGCTGGAGGCAGTGGCCGGTGCCGACGGCTGCGTATCGTCGCTGGGCGGCTCCTGCAGCCCACCTTCCTGCGGTGGTTCCTGCAACCCGCCTTCGACCGGCGGCTCCTGCAGGCCGCCGGACTCCGGCGTGCCGCTGCGCACGGCCCCGATTTCCTCGATCTCGTAGCGCGCCTGGGCTTCCACCGTCGTCACGGCCTTGTAGCTGAAGGCGGCCAGCAGCAGGAAGATCACGCCCGGCATCGCAACGATGCCGAGCTGCTTCAGCACATGCGAGAAGGGCACGCCGGCATTGCGCCGTCCCTTCAGCAGGCCGACCACCGCATGCGCGGCGGGGCTGTCGGCCAGCCGCTGCGACAGCGGCGGCAGCGGCACGACGCGCTCCGCCTGCGAGAGCGGCGGCGCCCACTGCGGCTTGAGCCAGGCGACGATGATCACGTACAGCACATAGAGCGAAGCCAGCATCAGCCCCGGAAAGAACGCGCCCGCATAGAGCTGCACCACCGACACGCCGGCCGTCGCGCCGTAGACGATGAGCAGCACCGAAGGCGGAATCAGGATGCCCAGGCAGCCGCCCGCGGTGATCGAGCCGGCGGCCAGAGGCACGCTGTAGCCCGCGCGCAGCATGGCCGGCAATGCAAGCAGGCCCATCAGCGTGACCACCGCGCCCACGATGCCGGTGGCCGTCGCGAAGATGGTGCAGGTCACCAGCGTCGCCACCGCCAGCGCACCAGGCAGCCGCGCGAGCGCGAGGTGCAGGCTCTTGAAGAGCGACTCGATGAGGTTCGCGCGCTCCACCAGGTAGCCCATGAACACGAACAGCGGCACCGCGATGAGCACGTCGTTGGCCATGGTCTTGAAGGCCGACTGCACCATCAGGTCGAGCGTTCGGTGCCAGTCGCGGTCGTAGGCCAGCCAGGTGAAGAGCATGCCCATGCCCATCAGCGTGAACGCCGTGGGAAAGCCCAGCATGATGGCCACCACCACCAGCGAGAGCATCAGCAGGCCGAGGTGGCCGTTGGTGATGGTGGGCGCATTGGCCAGCACCGCCACCGCGCCGATCACGATCAGCGCCATGAACGAGAGGCCGAACCAGAGTTCGCGGCGGATCATCGCGCGGCCTCCTTCGAGGCGACGACGCGGTCGAGCGCGGCGATGTCCTCGTCCTTCACGTGCACCATCTCCTTGAGCTTCTCGACGTCGACTTCCTCCACGTCCTGCTCGCGCGAGGGCCAGGCGCCCTCGCGGATGCAGCGCACGCAGCGGATGATCTCCACCAGCCCTTGCAGCAGCAGCGTGAAGCCCGCCAGCGGAATGACGTACTTGAACGGGTACAGCGGCAGCGGCTCGGCCGAGAAGGTCTGTTCGCGGATGGCGAGCGACTCGCCCGCGTAGACCCATCCGGCCCAGGTCAGCGCGACGATGCCGGGCAGGAAGAAGACGATGTAGAGCACCAGGTCCACCAGCGCCTGCGTGCGCGGGCGGAAGAAGCCGTAGAGCACGTCGCCGCGCACGTGGCCGTTCTTCGAGAGTGTGTAGGCGCCCGCGGTCATGAACATGGTGCCGTACAGCATGATCTGCGCGTCCAGCACCCAGGCGTGGGGCCTGTTGAGGGCATAGCGCGAGAACACCTCCCAGCTGATCAGCAGCGTGAGCAGCAGGGCGCACCAGGCGAAGGTCTTGCCGATCCATGTGGAGAACCGGTCGACCGCCAGCAGGAAAGATTGCATCGGAACGAACTCCTCGCCGCGTCATCCGTGTCTTGCGCGGCAGCTTGGGCGCAGGCATGAAAAGAGGGCACCGCCCCGGGTGCCCTCGCGTCGCATCGATCCCCTGGGATCAGGTCTTCTTCGCCTGCCGTCCGAAGTAGTGGTTGTAGGCCATCTTGAAATCGACGCCGTAGTCGTTCTGCCACTGGCCCGCGCGCTCGGCGAAGGCGCGCTGCGAGTCGAGCACCTTCTTGAACATCGGGTTCTCCGCCGACTTCTTCGCGATGGTCTTGTCCCACGATGCGAGCTGCGCGCGCAGCACCGCGTCGGGCGTCTTGTAGAACTTGATGCCGGCCTTCTTCAGCTCCTCGTAGTCCTTGGAGTTGCGGTCGATGGCCTTCCAGCTCATCTCGGCGCTCGCGGCCTGCGTGGCGTACTCGATGATGGACTTGAGCTCCGCCGGCAGCGCCTTGAGCTTGCCGCCGTTGAACAGCACCTCGAACTGCTCGCCGCTCTGGTGGAAGCTCTGCAGCATGCAGTTCTTGGCGACGTCGGGAAAGCCCAACACGCGGTCGCTCGACGCGTTGTTGAACTCGGCCGCGTCGATCAGGCCGCGGTCGAGCGCGGGCACGATCTCGCCGCCGGGCAGCGGGTTCACGGCCGCGCCCATGTCGGTGAACACGTCCACCGCCAGGCCCACGGTGCGGAACTTCAGGCCCTTCATGTCCTCGGCCTTGGCCACCGGCTTCTTGAACCAGCCCAGCGGCTGCGTGGGCATGGGGCCGTACAGGTAGGAGACCACATCGAGGTTCAGGCCCTTGTAGATCTCCTCCATCAGCGCCTTGCCACCGCCGTAGGTGTGCCAGGCCAGCACCATGTTGGCGTCCATGCCGTAGCCCGGACCGGACCCCCACAGCGCGAGCGCCGAGTTCTTGCCGTACCAGTACGCGACCACGCCGTGGCCGCCGTCGAGCGTGCCCTTGGCGACCGCGTCGAGCAGCTGGAAGGCGGGCACCACCGAGCCGGCGGGCAGCACCTCGATCTTCAGGCGGCTGCCCGCCATGTCGTTGACCTTCTTCGCGTAGTCCTGCGCGTACTCGTGGAAGATGTCCTTCGCGGGCCAGGTGCTCTGGAAGCGCAGGGTGGTGGTCTGGGCCATGCTGACCATCGGCACGGACATGGCGCCGGCGGCCACGGCCGCGCCCTTGAGCAGCCCGCGGCGGCGGGGCATCTTGCTGTCTGTCATTTGTCTCTCTCCAAACGGTTCTGACTTGGGAAAACCCAGGCTGTCCGTCTTGGAGTTATGGTTCGACAGGCCCAAGGCGCCATCTTTGGCGCGCGGGAGCACTCAACAAACAGGGTTTTCACGAACCGGTGAAAAATTCCGGGCCATGAAAACCCGCATCGCAAGGACACGAGACAGATGACAGAACCCGTCGAGAACAAGGGCTACGCCGGCGACGTGACGCCCGAGCAGGCCGCCCGATGGACCGCCAGCGGAGAGGCCGTGCTGGTCGACGTGCGCACCGACGCCGAGCGCGAATGGGTCGGCTATGTGCCGGGCGCCGTGCCGCTGGCATGGAAGCAGTGGCCCGGCATGGCGATGAATCCGGCCTTCGACGAAGGCATCCGTGCCGCTGCCGAAGGCGGCAGGAAGCTGGTGCTGCTGTGCCGCAGCGGCGTGCGCTCCATCGCAGCGGCCAAGCGCGCGACAGAGCTGGGCGTGGAGGCCTACAACATCCTCGAAGGCTTCGAGGGCAACCCGGACGAGAACGGCCACCGCGGGCTGACCGGCGGCTGGCGCAAGCGCGGGCTGCCCTGGCGGCAGAACTAGAGAGCCGCTCGTCTCACTCGGCCGTGGCCGGGTCGATCACGCTGTAGACCCGGTCCACGCGGTTGGCAGGGAAGCCGCCGAGCTCCGCGTGCCGGCGCACCAGTGCCTCGTCGGTGGCCTGGTAGACGCAGTAGACACGGTCGTCGGTCACGTAGCTGTGGATCCACTGGATGTCGGTCCCCATGCTGCTGAGCACGCCGCAGGACTTCTGCGAAATGGCCTTCAGGTCCGACGGGGTGAACTTGCCGGCGCCGGGGATGTCTCGCTCGATGACGAATTTGGGCATGGTGGTACTCCTGTCTGGCTGTCAGAATCGGTCGAAGGCGACCAGGTCCTATGGTGCCGACGCGAAGCCGCCCCGTATTGCCCGCTCCGCCTGACTTGTTGACCGAAACCCCGTCCTCGCTTGCCGGGAGGTGACCATGGATGTCTTGTCGGACGTGCTGCGGACCATCCGCCTCGAGGGCGCGCTGTTCCTCAACGGGGACATGTATGCACCCTGGTGTTTCAAGGTACCCAAGGGTAGGGACATCGCCCAGCTGCTCAGGCCCGGCGCGAACCGGCTGGCCATCTGCCACCTGGTGCTGCAGGGCGAATGCTGGGCCCAGGTCGACGGCGGGGAGCCGATACGGGCGCACGCGGGCGAAGTGATCGCCGCGCTGCACGGCGACTCCCATGTGCTGGGCAGCGGCCTGCACCATGCGGCGGTGGACATGTCGCATGTGGTGAGCCCGCGCGCGCCCGAACTGGAGCGCGTGCGCTATGGCGGCGAGGGAGATCGCACCTTGCTGGTGTGCAGCTGGTTCGCGTACGAGGGCGACGCGCCCAATCCCGTCATGGCGAACATTCCGCGCCTGTTCACCACGCAGCTGCGAAGCAGGCCGGCGGGCCCGTGGATCGAGCAGTCGGTCAACTTCGTGCTGGGCGATGCGGCTTCACGCTCTCCGGGTTCGGAGATGGTCGCCGCCAAGGTGGCGGAAGTGCTGTTCGCCGAAGTGCTGCGCGGCTACATCGAGTCCGCGCCCGCCAACAACCCCGGCTGGCTGGCGGGCCTGCGCGATCCCCACGTGAGCCGCTGCCTGGCGCTGATGCACGCCGAGCCCGCGCGCAACTGGACGGTCGATGAGCTGGCGCAGGAGACCCACACCTCGCGCAGCGTGCTGGCGGACCGTTTCACCGAGCTGGTGGGCGCGCCGCCCATGCACTACCTGGCGCGCTGGCGAATGATCCTGGCCGCCGGCATGCTGCGCAGGGACCAGTGCAACCTGGCGCGCATCGCCGAAGGCGTGGGCTACGAATCGGAGGCTGCCTTCAACCGCGCGTTCAAGCGCGAGTACGGCGTGTCGCCAGGGGCCTGGCGGCACAACGGCGCCTGACCCCGGTCTTGCTCAGAGCGCCGGGATGCGCAGCTTCTGCCCCGGATAGATCTTGTCCGGATGCGTCAGCATCGGCTTGTTGGCCTCGAAGATCACGTTGTACTTGTTGGCGTCGCCGTAGTACTTCTTCGAGATGGCCGAGAGCGTGTCGCCGCGCACCACGTCGTGGTACTGGGCGGGCGGCGCGGCGGGGGCGACGAGGTTGTTCTCCACGCTGGTCACGTTCGCCACGTTGCCCGCGGCAAGCGATGCCTTCTCGCTGGCTTCCTGCGACGGCGCCTGGCCCGCGAGGGTGACCACGCCGGTGGCGGCGGTGTAGGTCACTTCCAGTCCCGTGAGGCCGAGGTTCTGCGTCTCGATGTAGGTCTTGATGGCGGCGGCCGCGGCCTGGTTGGCGTCGGGCGTGGCGGCCTGGGCCGACGAGCCGCCGAACAGCTTCTCACCAGCCTCCTTGATGAAACTGAGCAATCCCATGGTTCTCTCCTTGTGCGGTGGTGGGTGGAACCCGCCAATGTAGAGGCGGAAGCCGGCGCGCCTGCGTAGGCCCATGCCGCGTGTGTCAACGACGTGCCAGCCGGAATAACAACAAAGTCGCAATAATCCCGCGCATGTCATCCCCCTTCCTCGCCATCGACATCGGCAACACCCGCCTCAAGTGGGCGCTCTACGACTCGGCCCGCCCCGGCGCCGCGTTGCAGGCGCAGGGTGCCGAATTCCTCGACCACATCGAACGGCTGGCCGACGGCCCGTGGGCCGACCTGCCTTCGCCCGGCTCCATGCTGGGCTGCGTGGTGGCCGGCGACGCGGTCAGGCGCCGGGCCGAGGAGCAGATCGTCGAGCGCTTCGACTGCACCCCGCGCTGGGTGATGTCGAGCGCGGGCGAGGCCGGCATCGTCAACGGCTACGACCACCCCACGCGCCTGGGCGCCGACCGCTTCGTGGCGATGATCGGCGCGCGCCACCGCATGCTGGCCGCCGCCAAGCCGGGGCAGCCGCCTCGGCCGATGGTGGTGGTGCTGATCGGCACGGCCGTGACGGTCGAGGCCATCGACGCCGACGGCAAGTTCCTCGGTGGCCTGATCCTGCCGGGCCACGGCATCATGCTGCGCGCGCTCGAGTCGGGCACGGCGGGCCTGCACGTGCCCACCGGCGAGGTGCGCGAGTTCCCCACCAACACCAGCGACGCGCTGACCAGCGGCGGCACCTACGCCATCGCGGGCGCGGTGGAGCGCATGGTGCAGCACGTGCGCTCGCACTGCGGCGCCGAGCCGGCCTGCTACATGACCGGCGGCGCGGGCTGGAAGATGGCGCCCGTGATGAACGGGCATTTCGAGCTGGTCGAGAGCCTCATCATGGATGGGCTCCTGGTGATTGCCCGCGAGCGGGCTTCGAACTAGACAGAGGCGAAGAGGCTCAGGGGCGCATCAGCGCCTCGGCCATCGCCTGGAACGCCGGCAGCGTGAGCGGGTCGTTCGCGCCGTTGGCCGCCACCGGGTGCGCCGCGTAGCGCACGATCACCATCTCCGCCTTCGGGTCCACGTAGATGCTCTGGCCGTGGATGCCGCGCGCCATGTAGGCGCCGTGCGGGTTGTGCGACACCCACCACATGTCTCGGTACGACCAGCCCTTGAGCAGCGGGTAGCCCGCCTTCACGAACCTGGCCGGGTCGCCGCCGCGCTGGATGTCTTCCACCACCGCCCTCGGAATCGCTTGCTGCCCGTTGGCCGCACGGCCGCCGTTGCGCATGGTCTCGCCGAAGCGGGCCAGGTCGCGCAGCACGGTGTTGAGGCCGCCGCCGCCCGACTCGGTGCCGATGCGGTCGACCATGAAATACGCATCCTGCTCGGCGCCGATGCGGCGCCAGATCTTCTCGCTCAGCAGGTCGGCCAGCGACTGGTTGCTGGCGCGGCGCACGATCCAGGCCAGCACCTCGGCGTTGACCGTCTTGTAGGCGAAGCCGTCACCATGCTCGCCTTCCTTCTTCAGCGTGACGAGGAACTCGTAGAACGACTTCGGGCCCGTGTAGTTCGCGCCCTGGGTGAGCATGCCGCCGGCGCGCGCATAGTCCCAGATCTCGGCCTTGGGGTCGGCATAGTTCTCGGAGTAGTGCACGCCCACGGTCATGTCCATCACCTGGCGCACGGTGGCGTCGCCGTAGGCGCTGTCCTTGAGTTCGGGGATGTACTTGGTGACCGGCGCGGCCGGGTCCAGCTTGCCCTCGTCCGCGAGGATGGCCGCCAGCGTGCCCACGAAGGACTTGGTGACCGACATCGCGATGTGCGGGCGCTCGGGCGTGAGCGCGCCGAAGTACTTCTCGTAGACCACCTTGCCGCGGTGCATCACCAGGATGCCATCGGTGTAGGTGCCGGAGATCATCTGGGCGAAGTTCAGCGTCTGCTCGCCGCCCAGGGGCTTGAAGGTGACGGCCTCGATGTCGAAGCGGGCAGGCGCCGAAGGCAGCGGGCTGGCCGCGCCGCTGCCGCGCCATACGTTGGCCGTGGGCACCGTCTCGCGCACGTGCGAGAAGCTCCAGCGCGTGCGCGGAAACACGCCGCCGGCCGGGTTGTCGAAGGTGATGAGCTTGTCTGGCGGGGGCGGGAAGCCCTTCATCCAGCCCATGGCGTCGACCGAGGTGGCGGCGGGGTCGGGCAGCGCGGGAGGCGTGGGCGTCTGTGCGGAAGTGGTGTTCACGGCGAGCAGGGTGAATGCGGCGGCGAGCGCCGTGCGTGCTGGAGAAAGAGGCATGTCGTTGTTCTCGATGAAAGGAGTCAGCGGCCGCTGAAGCGTGCCGGGCGGCGTTCGATGAAGGAGCGCACGCCCTCGGCGGCATCCTCGCTGTTCGACAGGCGCTTCTGCGTCTCGATGAATTCCGACACGGCGGCCAGCGGGCCCTGCTCCACGGCCTTGATCACGTTCAGCCGCGTGGCCACCACCGCCAGCGGTGCCTGCGCCGCGATGCGCTGCGCGATGGCCAGCGCCGCGTCGAGCTCCTGGCCGGCCGGCACCACCTTCTGCACGAAGTTCAGGCGCAAGGCCTCGGCGCTGTCGAACTCGTCGGCCGTGAGCAGGTGCAGCATCGCGTTGCCCACGCCCGCGCGCTCGGCCATGCGCAGCGTGGCGCCGCCCGTGGCCATGATGCCGCGCTGCACTTCCATCTGAGAGAAGCGGCAGTTGTCGGCCGCCACCACGATGTCGGCGCCCAGCATCAGCTCGATGCCGACCGTGAAGCAGATGCCCTTGACCGCCACCACCATCGGCTTGGTGCGGCGGCGGTAGTCGGGCAGGCCGAAGTCGTGCGGCTCCACCAGGCCGGCGGGAATCGCCTTCTCGCCGCGCTTCATGTATTCGGTGACCGCCGGCAGGTCCAGGCCCGCCGTGAAGTGGTCGCCGAAGGCATGCAGCACGCCCACGCGCAGTTCCGGATCGTCGTCGAGCCGGGTGTAGGCCTCGGCCAGCTGCCTGAACATCGGCGGCGTCCAGCCGTTGCGCTTGGCAGGTCGGTTGATGCCGATCAGCAGCACGTGGCCGAGCACCTGGGTGTCGATGCAGCCTTCTGCCGGCGGGGTGGTGGGCGTGGCGGTCATGTGAGCGGTCTCCTTTTCTTGTCTTTTCAAGGAACACCGCGGAACCGGCTTTGCCGGGCCGCTGGTGTTGCCCCCGGTAGGGGGTTGGCGAAGCGACACGAAGTGCGCGAAGACTGGGGGCGAGCCAGTGTCAGTAGGTGTAGACGCCGCGGCCGGTCTTGCGGCCGAGCTGGCCGGCGGCCACCATTTCCTTCAGCAGCGGGCAGGGGCGGTACTTGGAATCGCCGAACTGCTCCAGGTACACCTCCATCACGGCCAGGCACACGTCCAGGCCGATCATGTCGGCCAGGGCCAGCGGGCCGATGGGCTGGTTGCAGCCCAGCTTCATGCCGGCATCGATGTCTTCGGCCGTGGCGATGCCCTCGGACAGCACGAAGAAGGCCTCGTTGATCATCGGCACCAGGATGCGGTTGACCACGAAGCCCGGGGCGTTCTTCACCGTGATCGGCGACTTGCCCAGGCGCTCGGCCAGTTCCTTCACCGTGTCGTGCGTGGCGTCGCTCGTGAGGTAGCCGCGAATGAGCTCCACCAGCGCCATCATCGGCACCGGGTTGAAGAAGTGCATGCCGATGAAGCGGTCGGCGCGCGAGGTGGCAGCGGCCAGCTGGGTGATCGAGATCGACGAGGTGTTGGAGGCGATGATGACTTCGGGCGCCAGCATCTCGTCGACCTGCTTGAGGATCTTGAGCTTGAGCGCGTGGTTCTCGGTGGCGGCCTCGATGACCAGCTGGGCGCTCTTCAGGTCTTCGTAGTTGGTCGAGCCCTTGATGAGCGCCAGCGCGGCGGTCTTCTGCTCGGCGGTGAGCTTTTCCTTCTTGATCAGGCGGTCGAGGCTGCCCGACACCGTGGCGAGGCCCCTGTCGACCGCCGCCTGGGCGATGTCGACCATCACCACCTTCACGCCGGCCACCGCGCAGGCCTGCGCGATGCCGTTGCCCATCGTTCCGGCGCCGATGATGCCTACAGTCTGGATAGCCATGAGAGAACTCCTTGGAGAAAGCAAAAAGAAAAGGGGCGCGCGCGGCGGGCGCCACGGCGAAAGACATCGATTGTGAAGCAGCACCGCGCCCGCGCCGTTCCCGCGTGCGACACCGGCGGCTGCAGGTGGCTTACAGTCCTGCGGTTGCTTTTTCCAGCCTTTTTCGACTCCCGACCATGACCACCCTCGGCACCCCCCTTTCTCCCTCCGCAACCCGCGTGATGCTCCTGGGCTCCGGCGAACTCGGCAAGGAGGTGCTGATCGCCCTGCAGCGCCTCGGCGTCGAGACCATCGCCGTCGACCGCTACGAGAACGCTCCCGGCCAGCAGGTGGCGCACCATGCACGAACCATCACCATGAGCGATCCGGCGCAGCTGAAGGCGCTGATCGAGGCCGAGAAGCCCGCGCTGGTGGTGCCCGAGATCGAGGCCATCGCCACGCCCATGCTGCAGGAGCTCGAAGAAGCCGGCACCGTGCGCGTGATTCCCACGGCCCGCGCCGCCCGCCTGACCATGGACCGCGAGGGCATCCGCCGCCTGGCCGCCGAGACGCTGGGCGTGCCCACCAGCCCCTACAAGTTCTGCGATTCGCTGGCCGAGCTGCAGGCCGCCATCGACGCAGGCATCGGCTACCCCTGCATCGTCAAGCCGGTGATGAGCAGCTCCGGCAAGGGCCAGAGCAAGATCGACGGGCCCGCCGACGTGCAGAAGGCCTGGGACTACGCCATGGCCGGAGGGCGGGTCAGTCATGGCCGCGTGATCGTCGAGGGCTTCATCGACTTCGACTACGAGATCACCCTGCTCACCGTGCGTGCCAAGGACGCCACCGGCGGCGTGCAGACGCAGTTCTGCGACCCCATCGGCCACGTGCAGGTCAGCGGCGACTACGTGGAAAGCTGGCAGCCCCACCCCATGGCGCCCGCCGCGCTCGCGAAGGCGCAGCAGATCGCGCAGGCCGTGACGGCCGACCTGGGCGGCCAGGGCCTCTTCGGTGTGGAGCTCTTCGTGAAGGGCGACGAGGTCTGGTTCAGCGAAGTCAGCCCGCGTCCGCACGACACCGGCATGGTCACCATGGCCACCCAGTGGCAGAACGAGTTCGAGCTGCACGCGCGCGCCATCCTCGGCCTGCCGGTGGACACCTCGCTCAAGAGCCCGGGCGCCAGCGCGGTGATCTACGGCGGCGTGGACGCCACCGGCATCGCCTTCGACGGCGTGGCCGATGCACTGCGGGTGCCGGGCAGCGACATCCGCCTGTTCGGCAAGCCCGAGAGCTTCATCAAGCGCCGCATGGGCGTGGCGCTGGTGCATGCGGCCGACACCGACACCGCCCGCAAGCTGGCCAAGGAAGCGGCCTCCCTGGTCAAGCCGCGCAAGGCGTAGCCAGTTTCCGCAAGCCGCGCCGCAAGGGCGCGGGCATGGTGCGGGGGCTGCCGGGCCCAGTCGGGTGCGGGTGCGTGCGGATACCGCGGGCACCCGATGCCTCCCACACTGGACGCTCGCAACGATCCACCGGAGACACCATGCTGCACCCCCAGGCGCGCGCCCTGCTGGACTTCATCGAGGCGCGCGGCATTCCGCCGACGCACACCCTGTCGCCCGCCGATGCGCGGGCCTTCTATCGCGAGCGCCGCACCACCACGCAGCCGCTGCCGCCGGAGGTGGCCGAGGTGCGCGACCTCGCCGCCGACGGGCCGCACGGCACCATCCCGGTGCGCCTGTACCGTCCGATGGGCTCCGGTGTGGGGCCTTTGCCGGTGCTGGTGTACTACCACGGCGGCGGCTGGGTCATCGGCGACCTCGACACGCACGACGTGCTGTGCCGCCAGCTGGCCAATGGCGCCGGCTGCGCGGTGGTCGCGGTCGACTACCGCATGGGTCCCGAGCACCGCTTTCCCGCAGCCGTCGACGACGTGCTGGCCGCCACCCGCTGGGTGCGCCGCGAGGCCGCCGCGCTGGGGCTCGATGCGAGCCGGCTCGCGGTGGGCGGCGACAGCGCGGGCGGCAACCTTGCGGCGGTGGTGTCGATCGCCGCGCGCGACGCAGGCGACCTGCCCATCGTCTACCAGCTGCTGATCTACCCGGCCACCGACATGCGGCGCGGCCACGCATCGCACCAGGCCAACGGGCAGGGCTACCTGCTGACGGCGGACACCATCCGCTACTTCCACGACCACTACATCACCGACCCGAAGCACGATCTCGACTGGCGCGCTTCGCCGCTGCTGCACCCCGATCTTTCGAAGCTGCCGCCCGCGCTGGTGCTCACCGCCGGCTACGACCCGCTGCGCGACGAAGGCGCCGCGTATGCCGAAGCGCTCACGGCTTCCGGCAACAGCGCCGTGTACGTGTGCTTCGAGCGCCAGATCCACGGCTTCGTGCCGATGGGCAAGGTGCTCGACGAAGCCAATGCAGCGGTCGCGCTGTGCGCCGCAGAACTGCGCCGCGCGTTCGCGGCGGCATAGGGGAAAGTCCCCGCGCAAATCGGCGCAAACCCATATCGCGCAGGCGGCCCGCGCCGCTACGATCCAGCCAACAAAGGACGCCGCCACGAAGCGGCAGTCCACCGATGCAGGAGACAAGCACCATGCAGCGAACGAGGACGACGCCGCCGCCCGCGCGCGGTGCCGAGAGGCAAGGCGAACGCCTGATGTGGCTCACGCCGCATCGCGTGTTCTACGCCGGCTTGCTCGGTGCGGCTGCCGAGCGCACGATGGGCGGGCACGGCGTGTACGTGTCGCCCGCTGGCGCGCCGCCCACGCGCATCCGCATCGGCGGCGGAGCCTGGATGAGCGGCGAGTTCATCGTGGTGCCGCCGCACGTGCCGCACGAGGTGGAGACCGCGCATCCGCTGATCTTCAATCTGCTGATCGAGTCGGAATCGGTCGACCCCGCGCGCATGCCGGCTTTCCTGCAGCACTGCGGCCCGGTGGAGGCGCCGGCCTTCGTGCAGCGTGTGCGCGATGCCCATGCGAACCTGCTCGCGGCCTCTGCGCGCGGCATGAACTTCGAGGGCTTCGACTTCGACACCCTGTTCTTCGGCGAGCCGCTCGCGCAGCGCGCGCTTGACGCGCGCATCCGCAAGGTGGCCGACGCCATCAACGCCGACCCGGCCTCGCCGGCCTCGGCGGAGGAGTGGGCGGCTTCGGTGCACCTGTCGTTCTCGCGTTTCCTGCACCTGTTCAAGCAGGAGACCGGCATGGCCTTCCGCGCCTTCCGGGCCTGGAAGCGCGCGCGCAGCCTGTTGCGCTACGTGCGCCAGAGCAGCACGCTGACCGACATCGCGCTCGACACCGGCTACCCCGACTCCACGCACTTCAGCCATTCGATCCGCCAGGTCTACGGCCTCAAGCCCAGCGACATCGTGGCCGGCTCGCGCCGCCTCGTGCTGCACGACGCGGCCGGCGGCAGCGGCGGCTTCACCCGGCAATGAACGCGGCGGAACAGAGTCCATGCAGATTCTCCAGCTGCTGCTGTCGGGCATTGCGCAAGGCTGCATCTACGGCCTGATCGCGCTGGGCTTCGTGCTCATCTACAAGGCCACCGAGACGGTGAGCTTCGCGCAGGGCGACCTGATGATGCTCGGTGCCTTCGGCGCGTTCGCGGGCATGTCGCTGTTCGGCATGCCGTTCTGGCTCGCGGCCATCCTCGCGGTGGTGGCGATGGCGGCCTTCGGCGTGCTGCTGGAGCTGGTCGTGATACGGCCCATCCTCGGGCAGCCGCAGTTTTCCATCGTGATGCTGACCATCGGCATCGCCTACGTGGCGCGCGGGCTCGTCACCATGGTGCCGGGCATCGGCACCGAGACGCACACGCTGGCCGTGCCCTACAAGGACCAGATCTGGAAGCTGGGCGAGCTGGTGGTGAACCTGGAGCAGTTCGTGATCATCGTGGCCACCGCCATCCTGTGCGGCCTGCTGTTCGCGATGTTCCGCTACAGCAAGCTGGGCATCGCGATGCAGGCCTCGTCGCAGAACCAGCTCGCGGCCTACTACATGGGCATTCCGGTGAAGCGCCTCAACGGGCTGGTGTGGGGGCTCGCGGCGGCGGTGGCGGCCATCGCGGGCATGCTGCTGGCGCCCATCACCTTCGTGCACGCGAACATGGGCTTCATCGGGCTGAAGGCCTTTCCGGCGGCGGTGGTGGGGGGCTTCGGCAGCCTGCCGGGCGCGATCGTCGGCGGGCTGGTGATCGGCATCGTCGAGTCGTTCGCGGGCTTCTACCTGCCCGACGGTTTCAAGGACACGGCGCCGTACATCGTGGTGCTGCTGATGCTGATGATCAAGCCGAACGGCCTGTTCGGCGAAAAGCTGCGCAAGAAGGTCTGAACATCCCATGCGCTTCATCTTCAAAACGAGTTACGACCAGGACATCCGCCTCGCCCGCCACGGCGGCCATGTGTTCTGGTACGGCCTGCTGGTGGCCTTCCTGCTCGCCGCGCCGTGGATCATCGACGAGTACTGGCTCGCGCAGCTGACCTTCGTGCTGATCTACGGCATCGTCGGCCTGGGGCTGATGCTGCTGGCGGGCTTCACTGGGCAGTTTTCGATCGGGCACGCGGCGTTCCTCGGCGCGGGGGCTTACACGCAGGGCGTGCTGACGAACGTCGGCGTGCCGTTTCCGCTGGCGCTTGTCGCGGCCGCTGCGCTGTCGGCGGCGGTGGGCGTGGTCGTGGCGTTGCCGGCGCTGCGGGTGAAGGGCATCTACCTGGGCATCGCGACGCTGTCCTTCGGCTTCATCGTCGAGGAAGTGTTCGCGCGCTGGGAGAGCATGACGGGCGGCAACGCCGGCCTGCACGTGAAGTCGCCGCAGCTCTTCGGCTGGTCGCTGGGCTCGGGGGAGGGCTTCTACTTCCTGTGCCTGGTGGTGGCGGTGCTGGCGACGCTGGGCATCCTGAACCTGCTGCGTTCGCCGACCGGGCGTGCCTTCGTCGCCATCCGCGATTCGGAGATCTCGGCGCAGAGCATGGGCATCCACCTGGCGCGCTACAAGACGATGTCCTTCGCGATCTCGGCCGCGCTCGCCGGGCTGGGCGGCGCGCTCTATGCGCACAAGCTGAGCTTCATCTCGCCGGACCAGTTCAGCATCCTGCAGTCGATCGACCTGCTGCTGATGGTGGTGATCGGCGGGCTGGGCTCGGTGCACGGCGCGTTCCTGGGCGCGATCTTCCTGATCGCGATGCCCCAGCTGATCTCCATCGGCAAGGACTGGCTGCCCGAAGCCATCGGACAGGCGCCAGGCCTGCAGGGGCTGGTGTACGGGCTGGTGCTGATCGCCTTCGTGCTGTTCGAGCCGCTGGGGCTGTACGGGCGCTGGCTGAAGATCCGCACCTGGCTGCAGCTCTTTCCGTTCTACCGCAAGGGCCTTTTCAAGCGGCAGAAGTCCTTCACCAAGTCGGATCGTCTGAGATGAGTGGCGGCGACATTCTTCTTTCGGCCAAGGAGCTGAGCGTGCGCTTCGGCGGCGTGCTCGCGGTCAACAAGGTGAGCTTCGACGTGCGCCGCGGCGAGGTGTTCACGCTGATCGGGCCGAACGGGGCGGGCAAGACGACGGTGTTCAACCTCATCAGCCGAATCTACACGCCGACCACCGGCGCGATCGAGTGGCATGGCGAGCCGGGCGGGCCACTCGCGCTGACGCAGCAGGCGCCGCACGCCATCGCGGCGCTGGGCATTGCGCGCACCTTCCAGAACATCGAGCTGTTCGAGCATGCGACGGTGCTGCACAACCTGCTGATCGGTCGCCACACGCATCGGCAGACGGGCTTCTGGAGCGAGGTGTTCTTCACGCCGGCCACGCGGCGCGCGGAGATCGCGGCGCGCGAGAAGGCCGAGCAGGTGATCGACCTGCTGGACCTTCAGCACCATCGCGACTCGATGGTGGCGGGCCTGCCCTACGGCGTGCGCAAGGTGGTGGAGCTGGCGCGCGCGCTGTGCACCGAGCCCAAGCTGCTGCTGCTCGACGAGCCTTCCTCCGGCCTCAATGTGGAGGAGACGGCGGACATGGCGTTCTGGATCCAGGACATCCAGCACGAGCTGGGTGTGTCGGTGCTGATGGTCGAGCACGACATGTCGCTCGTGTCGAAGGTGTCGGACCGGGTGCTCGCCATGAACCAGGGCGAGGTGCTTGCTACTGGCTCTCCGGGGGAAGTGCAGGCCGATCCTCGTGTTGTCGAGGCCTACCTCGGCACGGTGGACGACGTGAGCAGCCTGAGGAGGGTGGCGGCATGAGCGAGATCGTTCTCCAGCTGATGAACGTCGAGAGCGCCTATGGGCCGATCAAGGCCATCAGGGGCGTGAGCCTGAAGGTCCGCAAGGGCGAGATCGTGACGGTGCTCGGCTCGAACGGCGCGGGCAAGACGACCATCCTGAAGACCATCTCGGGAATCATCGATCCGCGCAAGGGCAGCATCGAGTTCCAGGGCGCGGACATCACCGCGAAAGACCCGGCCTACATCGTCCAGCAGGGCCTGAGCCACGTGCCCGAGGGGCGCGAGGTGTTCCCGCTGCTGTCGGTGAAGGACAACCTGCTGATGGGCGCCTACACCCGCAAGGACCGCGACGGCGTGGCGCGGGACATCGAGACGGTCTATGCCTACTTCCCGATCCTGCGCGAGCGGGCCACGCAGGACGCGGGCCTGCTGTCGGGCGGGCAGCAGCAGATGCTGGCGATCTCGCGCGCCATCATGGCTGCGCCGCACCTGATTCTTCTGGACGAACCGAGCCTCGGCCTGAGCCCGAAGCTGACGAAGGAGATCTTCGAGATCGTGGTGCGCATCAACCGCGAGCGCGGCACCACGATCCTGCTGGTGGAGCAGAACGCCAACATGGCGCTCAACGCCGCCGACCACGGCTACGTGCTGGAGAACGGCCGCATCGTGATGGAAGACTCCTGCGAACGCCTGCGAGAGAAGGAGGACATCAAGGAGTTCTACCTCGGCATGAAGGACGACGGCGTGCGCGGCGAGCGGCGCTGGAAAAAGAAGAAGACCTGGAGATAGTCGCCATGCAGCAAGGACTCTGGGACCTGAACACCTTCGCGCCCAAGCTCGACGTGGTCGTGCCCGGCGACACCATCCCGGCAATGTTCTGGAACGCGGTGAAGCAGCGCGGCGACAACATCTGGATGCGGCAGAAGAAGCTCGGCATCTGGCGCAGCTGGAGCTGGCACCAGACGGCCGACGCGGTGCGCGAGATCGCGGCGGGGCTGCAGGCCATCGGCTTCGCGCCGGGGGAGTGCGCGTCGATCCTGTCGAACACCGTCATCGAATGGGTGCTCGCCGACCTGGCGGTGCTCAGCTGCGGCGGCGTCTCCAACGGCATCTACCCGACCGACGCGGCCTCTCAGGTGCACTACCTGTGCGAGGACTCTCGCACCACCGTGCTCTTCGTGGAGGACGACGAGCAGCTCGACAAGGCGCTCGAGGTGCGCGCCGGCCTGCCCGGGCTGCGCCGCGTGATCGTGTTCGACATGGAGGGCCTGCGCGAGCTCGACGACGCCGGCGTGATGAGCCTCGACGCGCTGCGCGCCCTCGGCCGCGAGCGCCTGTCGGCCGACCCGCAGGCGGTGGAGCGCACGGTCGCGGCCTGCCGCCCGGAGGACCTGGCCATCCTCGTCTACACCTCGGGCACCACCGGCAAGCCCAAGGGCGCGATGCACAGCCACGCGGGGCTGGTTTACACCGCGCGCGGCTACAACACGCTGGTGGCGCAGGACGACAAGGACGAGCGCATGTGCTTCCTGCCGCTGTGCCACATCGCCGAGCGCATGGGCGGCGAGTATTTCGCGATGTACACAGGCTCCATCCTCAATTTCGTCGAGAACCCGGAGACGGTACCCGAGAACGTGCGCGAGATCGCGCCCACCGTGTTCACGGCGGTGCCGCGCGTTTGGGAGAAGTTCTATTCGGGCGTGATGATCGCGCTGAAGGAGGCCGGCCCGCTGCAGCAGGCGGCCTACAAGTGGAGCATCGGCGTGGGCGGGGAGATCGCCGACCGCGTGCTGGCCGGCCGGCCCGTGGGGGCAGCGCTGAAGCTCAAGTTCAGGCTGGCGCGCGCGCTCGCGCTGGACAACGCGCGCAAGCTCATCGGCATCCACCGCTCGCGCTTCCTGGTGACGGGCGCGGCGCCCATCTCGCCGGAGCTGGTGAAGTGGTACCTGGCGCTGGGCGTGCCGATGCTGGAGGTGTGGGGCATGACGGAGTCGTGCGGCGCCTCCACCGCAGTGCCGGCCGCGCGCATCAAGCCGGGCTCGATCGGGCCGGCCACCAGTTACAACGAGGTGCGCGTCGACCCGTCCACCGGCGAGATCCTGGTGCGCGGCCCCAATGTGTTCATGGGCTACCTCAACCTGCCGGAGAAGACAGCCGAGACCATCGACGCCGACGGCTGGCTGCACACGGGCGACGTGGGCGTGATGGACGAGGACGGGTATTTCCGCATCACCGACCGCATGAAAGACATCATCATCACCGCGGGCGGGAAGAACGTGACGCCCAGCGAACTGGAGAACGAACTCAAGTTCAGCCTCTACATCACCGATGCGGTGGTCATCGGCGACAGGAGGCCCTACCTCACGGTGATCGTCATGATCGACCAGGAGAACGTCGAGAAATTCGCGCAGGACAACGACGTGCCGTTCAGCAACTACGAGAGCCTGACGCGCGCCAAGGAAGTGCAGGACCTGATCCAGGGAGAGATCGACCGCGTCAACGCCAAGTTCGCGCGCGTGGAGCAGATCAAGAAATTCTTCCTGCTGGAGACGCAGCTCAGCGCCGAGGACGAGGAGCTGACGCCGACGATGAAGCTCAAGCGCAAGCTGGTGCAAACGAAATACGAGCAGCGCATCGAGGCCATGTACCGCTGACCGGCATTGCAGATCCGTTTTTTTCGCCAACCCGAGGAGACAACCGCATGAAGCTCAAGACACTGACGACGCTGGCCGTGCTGGGACTGACCGCGACGCTCGCGTCCGCGCAGCAGCAGGGCGTGAGCAAGGACGAGATCCGCATCGGCACCATCCAGGACCTGTCGGGTCCGCTTGCGGGCTTCGGCAAGCAGGCGCGCAACGGGATGCAGCTGCGCGTCGACGAGCTCAACGAGCAGGGCAACGTCAACGGCCGCAAGCTCAAGCTCTTCGTGGAGGACTCGGGCTACGACCCGAAGAAGGCGGTGCTGGCGGCGCAGAAGCTGGTGAACCAGGAGAAGATCTTCATCATGGCCGGCCACATCGGCACGGCGCAGAACATGGCGGCGATGCCGGTGCAGTTCGACAAGAACGTCATCAACTACATGCCCATCACCGCGGCGCGCGAGATGTACGAGCCGCTGAACCGGCTGAAGTATTCGTTCGCGGCTACCTACTACGACCAGATCCGGCTGGCGCTGCCGAAGATGATCAAGGACAAGGGCGCCAAGAAGGTCTGCACCATCTACCAGGACGACGAGTTCGGCCTGGAGGTGCAGCGCGGCGCCGAGGCGGGCCTGAAGGCGGCGGGCATGGAGCTGGCCGAGAAGACATCGTTCAAGCGCGGCGCCACCGACTTCAGCTCGCAGGTCGCGAAGATGAAGGCCGCCAACTGCGACCTCGTGGTGCTCGGCACCATCATCCGCGAGACCATCGGCACCGTGGGCGAGGCGCGCAAGACCGGCTTCAACCCGACCTTCCTGGGCTCCAGCGCGGCCTATACCGACCTGATCCACAAGCTCGGCGGCAAGGCGATGGACGGCGTCTACGCCACCATGACGGTGCAGAACCCCTACACCGACGAGCAGTCGCAGCCGCTGCGCTTCTGGGCCAACAAGTACAAGACCAAGTTCAACGAGGACCCGACCGTGTTCTCGGTGTACGGCTACGTGATCATCGACTCGTTCATCAAGGCCGCCACCAAGGCCGGCCCGAACCTCACGACCGACAGCTTCATCAAGGCCATGGACAGCATGACCTTCGAGCCCGACATGTTCGGCAGCCCGAAGAGCACGTACACGGCCACCAAGCGCCTGGGCAACGACCAGTCGCGCCTGTCGCAGATCAAAGACGGGAAATGGGTCGTGGTTTCGGACTATGTGACACCATAACGGGCACCATGCCCAATTACTGGTTGATGAAATCCGAGCCCGACGAGGTCTCGATCGACGATGCGCTCGCCGCGCCCGATGCCACCGTGGCGTGGACCGGCGTGCGCAACTATCAGGCACGCAACTTCATGCGCGACGGCATGAAGGTCGGCGACGGCGTGCTGTTCTATCACTCGAGCTGCCCGGAGCCGGGCATCGCCGGCATCGCGCGGGTGGCCTCGGGCATCAGGCCCGATCCGACGCAGTTCGACGCGAAGTCGCCGTACTACGACGCGGCGTCGAAGAAGGACGATCCGCGCTGGCTGCTGCTGGACGTGCAGGCGCTGCGCAAGACGCGCCTGCTGGCGCTGCCCGAACTGCGCGCCAGGCCCGAGCTGGCCGACCTGATCGTGCTGCGCAAGGGTAACCGGCTGTCGATCACGCCCGTGGAGCCGGCGCACTGGAAGATCATCGAGAAGATGCTGGCCTGAACCGGCCGCAGGCTTTTCAGCCGAGCTTGTTCAGGATCGGGAACAGCTTGCCGAGCCCGTCGGCCATCACCTCGACCGCGAGCGCGGCGAGGATCAGGCCCATCAACCGCGTCATGATGTTGATGCCGGTCTTGCCCAGCACGCGCGCAATGGGCTGCGCGAGCGAGAAGGCCAGGGCGGTGGCCAGCGCCACCACCACGCCGTAGCCGACCAGGATCGCGAGCTCCCACAGGTGCTGCGCCTTGTCGGCGTAGATCACCACGGTGGAGATGGTGGCCGGTCCGGTGAGCAGCGGAATGGTGAGCGGCACCACCGCGATCGACGCGCCCATCGACGCCTTCACCTCGGTGGCGCGCAGCTCCTCCACGTTGGTCTTGCTCTCGGCCGGCTTGGCGTTGAGCATCGACAGCGAACTCATGAGCAGCAGCAGCCCGCCGCCGACCTGGAAGCTCGCGATGGAAATGCCGAAGAAGGACAGCAGCTGCAGCCCCAGCAGCGCGCTCACCGCGATGACCACGAAGGCGCTGAAGGCCGACATGCGCACCGTGTGGCGCCGCTGCGCGTCGCTGTAGCCCTGCGTGTAGTGGATGAAGAAGGGCACGATGGCCAGCGGGTTGACGATGGCCACCAGCGTGACCAGCGGCTTGATCAGGTCCATCGACGTGCTCATGCTCAACGGCCTCCGGTGACGTCGAGCAAGGCCGTGGTGGTGTAGCTCGCCTCGGGCGACAGCAGCCACAGGATGGCGCCGGCGATCTCCTCGGCGGTGCCGGTGCGCTTCATCGGCACCGTGGGCGCGAGCTCGAAGGCGCGGTCGGGCAGGCCGCCGGAGGCGTGGATCTCGGTATCTATCAGGCCGGGGCGCACCGCGTTGACGCGGATGCCTTCCTCGGCCACTTCCTTGGCCAGGCCGATGGTGAAGGTGTCGATGGCGCCCTTGCTCGCGGCGTAGTCGACGTACTGGCCCGGCGAGCCCAGCCGCGCGGCGCCGCTGGAGATGTTGACGATGGCGCCGCCCGAGCCGCCATAGCGCGTGCTCATGCGCCGCACCGCCTCGCGTGCGCAGACGAAGCTGCCGATCACGTTGATGCGGAACATGCGCTCCAGCCGGGCGACGCTCATCTCGTCGACGCGCGCCATCTGGTCGACCACGCCTGCGTTGTTGACCAGCGCGGTGAGGCGGCCGAAGCGCGCGTCGACCTTCTGGAACATGGCGATGACCTGCGCCTCGTCGCCCACGTCGGCCTGCACGGCCATGGCGTTGCCGCCGCCGTCGCGGATGGTGCGCACCACCTCGTCGGCGGCCAGTGAATTGGTGGCGTAGTTGACGGCCACCGCGTAGCCGCGGCTGGCGGCGAGCAGGGCAGTGGCCGCGCCGATACCGCGGCCGCCGCCCGTGATCAATAGCACCTGGTCCAAAACCTACCTCCTGCAGAGAAACTGCGTGTCAGTTAAAACGACTGGCTTGGATTACATCATCGGGGCATGCACATGAGCACCGGCAAGACCATCGACTACTACTTTGCACCCCAGAGCCCGTGGACCTACTTGGGGCATTCCCGCTTCGAGGCGATCGCCGCGGCCGCGGGCGCCACGGTACGGGTACGGCCCATCGACATGGGCAGCGTGTTCCCGGTGTCGGGCGGGCTGCCGCTGGGCAAGCGGGCGCCGCAGCGGCAAGCCTACCGGCTGGTCGACCTGGCGCGCTACTCGAAACACCTGGGGCTGCCGCTGAACGTCAAGCCGAAGTTCTTCCCGGTGGCCAGCGACGACGCGGCGCGCGTCATCATCGCGGTCGACATGCACGACGGCACCGAGGCCGCCATGCGCATGTGCGCGGCGGTGTTCCAGGCCGTGTGGGTGCAGGAGCGCAACATCGGCGACCCGAAGGTGCTCGACTCGCTGGTGGTCGAATGCGGGCTGTCGCCCAAGCGCGGCGAGCAGTCGCAGAGCCAGGCGGTGCAGGAGCGCTACGAGGCCTACACGCAGGAGGCCATCGACATCCAGGTGTTCGGCGCGCCCAGCTACGTGATCGACGGCGAGATTTTCTGGGGGCAGGACCGTCTCGACTTCGTCGAGCGCGCGCTGCGCCCGTAACCCCGGCATCCCTTCTTTTCTTCGGATGCCATCAAGGAGCAAGACAACATGGGTCAATTCATCGATCTCAAGGCCAAGGACGGCCTGAGCTTTCCCGCCTACGTGGCCGAGCCGTCGGGCAAGCCGCGCGGCGCGGTGGTCGTGGTGCAGGAAATCTTCGGCGTGAACTCGCACATCCGCTCGGTGGCCGACGGCTACGCGGCCGAGGGCTACCTCGCCGTGGCGCCTTCGACCTTCCAGCGCGTGAAGCCGGGCGTGGAGCTGGGCTACTCGGAAGACGACATGAAGAACGGCTTCGGCCTGAAGACGGCGGTCGAGGCGTTGCCGGCACCGGGCGTGCTGCAGGACATCGAAGCTGCCATCGCCTATGCGTCGAAGGCGGGCAAGGTCGGCATCGTCGGCTACTGCTGGGGCGGCCTGCTGACCTGGCGCGCTGCCGCGCTGCTGCCGGGCCTGTCGGCGGCGGTGCCCTACTACGGCGGAGGCATGACCTCGCCGGAGGAAACGGCACGCCAGCCCAAGGTGCCGGTACTGGCCCACTTCGGCAACCAGGACCACTGGATTCCGCTGGACACCGTCGAGGCGTTCAGGAAGGCGCATCCCGAAGTGGAAGTGCACGTCTACCCGGTGGGCCACGGCTTCAACTGCGACCAGCGCGGTTCGTACGACGCCGACGCGGCCAAGCTGGCGCGCGAGCGCACGCTGGCCTTCTTTGCGAAGCACCTCGGCTGAGGCCTTCTCGCGAATGAGGAAGCCCGGTGCATGCCGGGCTTCTTTCATTGTCAGGACGCTGGTTTGCGCTTCAGGCCGGGCCCGTCGCCCACGCGGGTCTGAAGGAAGTCGAGCAGCGCACGCAGCGCGGCGCTGTTGTGGCGCCGTTGCAGGTACGCAGCCGAGAGCCACATGTCCTTGCGCGTGTAGCTCTGCAGCACCGGCACCAGTTCGCCGTGCTCGATGTGCGACTGCACGAGGATGGAGGGTAGGTAGATCACGCCGAATCCGCGCATCGCGACGCGGATCAGCGGCGCGCCCTCGGTGCAGTCCATGCGGCTCTTGACGTGCACGTCCAGCGGCTGGCCACCGTCGTCGAAGCGCCATACCGGCTGCGCGCCGAGCAGCGAGTGGGTAAGGGCCTCGTGGCTGGCCAGGTCTCGCGGGTGTTCGGGCTTGCCGTGCTTCTTCCAGTAGATGGGCGAGGCGCAAACCACCATTTCCATGAGCCGGAGCTTGCGCACGATGAGGTTGGCGTCTTCCACGGGGCCACTGCGGATGTCGACGTCGATGCCTTCCTCGGCGAGGTCGACGGTGCGGTTGGTCAGCTGCAGGCTGATGCTCACGTCGGGGTAGTAGCGCATGAAGTCGGCCAGCAGGTTCGGGAACTCGCCGTTGCCCATGCCGTGCGGGGCCGAGATGCGCAGCCGGCCGCCCGGCTGGCTGGCGCGGTCCTGCAGCTCGGACTGGGTGAGCTCGACCATCTCCAGCACCGGGGTGCTGCGCTCCAGCAGCAGCTGGCCGGCGTCGGTGAGGCTCACGGAGCGGGTGGAGCGGTTCAGAAGACGCACCCCGAAGCGGGTTTCCAGCTCGGCCACATACTTGCTGACGGTGGCCTTCGACATATCCAGCCTCTTGGCTGCCTGGGAGAAGCTGCCGTGCGAGGCGACCTCCCGGAAGGTTCTGATCAGATCGAGACTGTCCATGTGGATGGGTCCATTGTTTCCGTTTTGGGAACGCGATGGTTCGATTCTCCCGGGTTTTTCCTAGCTGGCTTGGGCGACACTTGCGTTACATGCCGACGTCGCCAGCCTGGCTGGGCCGTTGGAAGGAACTGAAATGAAGACCCCGAACATCGTCGCCGCCGCCCTTTTGTCGCTCTTTGCCGCCTCCGGCGCGCTGGCGCAGGGCTTCGAGCCGGTGCAGCCGCTCAAGGCCGTCACCAACCGCAGCGATGTGGCCGCCGGTGCCGACGCCGCGGCGCGGGACGGGAATGTCTACGGCGACGTGGTCGCCGCGCCCCTGACCTCGCGGCCCAGTTCGCTCGACCGGGCATCGATTCGCGCCGAGGCCGTGGCCGCCGCCCACGCGCCGAACCAGAACCTGGACCGCCGCGCCTTCGTCAACAGCGAAGTGCCACCGCAATTCCAGGGCGCCAGGCGCTAGGCCGGAAGTTTCTCCTCTCGGGCAAGGCCGGGCCGGTGCAAAACCGGGCCCGGCTTTTTATTTTGCATGCCTTCATGTCGCCATTGTTTCAATAGAGGAAACACGGTGTCTCTGAACCGGGTGTTCTGGCAATGCCGTTCCCCCGGAAACTCGCCGCACAGGCTCGCGAACCAGCAGGCCTGGTGGACGAACCATCCAGAGAACACCCTAGGAGAAATGACCATGAAGACCTCGCAGATCCTCGCAGCCGCCGCCCTCGCCATGCTCGCCGCCACCGGCGCCCAGGCTGAAACCTACCAAGGCGTGAACACCGCCGTCTCGACCAAGAGCCGCGACGAAGTCAACGCCGAAGCCGTGCGCACCGCCGCTGCTCCGAACCAGAACGTCGTGCGCGGTTCGCGCGGCGCGGAAACGGTTGCCGTGTCGAAGGACCGCTCGATCGTGGAAGCCGAAGCCGTTCGCACCGCCTACGCTCCCGACCAGAACGTGACCTCCGGTTCGCGCGTGAACAGCAAGGTCATCTCGACCATGCAGCACCCGATGGACGCTCGCGTTCAGGCACAGCAAGGTTCGGGCGCCGTCGCCAAGTAATAGAAGCGGCCCCGCTGGGGCCGTCGAAATCGAAAAGGGCCACGCGAAAGCGTGGCCCTTTTCTTTGGCGCCGACAGATCTGGAGCGTCGGCGTGTCAGCGCGTGCGGGCGAGGTAGCGCTTGCGCCAGAAGATCACGACCAGCAGCACGGCGATGACCAGCATGGATGTCATCGCGATCCAGAAGCCGTCGGCCTTGTGCACCAGCGGGATGAATTCGAAGTTCATGCCGAAGATGCCGGCGATGAGGTTCAGCGGCAGGAACACGGCGGTGAGCACCGTCAGCACCCGCATGATGTCGTTGGCGCGGTGGCCCTGGACGCTGAAGTGCATCTGCACGGCCGTCTCGGCGTTCTGCTCCAGCCGGTGTACGTGGTGCACCACGCGCTCGATGTGCTCGAGCACGTCCCGGCTGCGGATCATGATGAGTTCCCGCTCGCGCTGCTCCGTCTCGCCCTTGGGCGCGGGCAGCGTTTCGAGCGAGTCGATCCAGTCCTGCATGGCGGCGCGCTGGTCCTCGCAGATCTCGTCCAGGTGGTGCAGCGACTGGCGCGCCTCCATCAGCGCGCCCCAGTTGGTGAAGCGGCTGCGCGGGTCGATCAGCTCGGTCTGCCAGTGGTCGAGCTGCTTGGTGAGCTCGCGCCGCAGGTCGAGGTAGCCGTCGACGATCTGGTTGATCACGCGCAGCATCAGGTCCGACGGGCTGGTCGGCAGGCGGGCCGAGGTGGCGCGCACGTCGAGCGCCGGTGTGGCGCCGTCAGCCGAGGCCGCGGCCAGCAGCCGGGCGGCGAAGGCGTCGCGCACCGCGCCATCCTCGGGGTGCACCGACAGCAGGACGCGGTCGAACACGGCGAAGCCCACCGGCCGGGTGTCGACGCGGCGCAGCACGGGCGGGCCGCTGCGGGGCTGGCGCGGCGCGGTGGCTGAGACCGGGGCAGGCGGCGCCTCGTTGCCATTGCCTTTGCCGTTTCCCAGCGCCGCCTGGCCCTGGCCGTTGGCCAGCCGCCGGAACACCAGCACGTCGTACAGCGAGGTGTAGTCGTAGTGCGAGGGCAACTGGTCGTTGAGCAGGTCGGCCACATGCAGGTCGACCAGCTGCGTGAGGCACAGCGTCTGCAGGATCTGCTGGACCTCGGCCAGCGAGGCCCGGAATTCGTCCCTCGTGAGCGAGATCCAGAGGTAGCCGCTGGCGCCGCAGGCGCCCGGCACGGCCAGCGGCGCCAGCGCGGCGTGTTCGCTGACCTGCGAACGGTTGATTTCGAAGATGCGCATGCCCGGTTGCCGGCGCGCCGTTACTTCTGCAGCAGGCGCGCGGCGTCGAGCGCGAAATAGGTCAGCACGCCGTCGGCGCCGGCGCGCTTGAAGGCCAGCAGGCTTTCGAGCACCACGGCGTCGTGATCGAGCCAGCCGTTCTGGGCGGCGGCCTTGAGCATCGCGTACTCGCCGCTCACCTGGTAAGCGAAGGTGGGCACGCGGAACTGGTCCTTCACACGGCGCACGATGTCCAGGTAGGGCATGCCGGGCTTCACCATCACCATGTCGGCGCCCTCGGCGATGTCGATGGCGACTTCGCGCAGGGCCTCGTCGCTGTTGCCCGGGTCCATCTGGTAGACCTTCTTGTTGCCCTTGCCGAGCGTGGCGGCCGAGCCGACCGCGTCGCGGAAGGGGCCGTAGAAGGCGCTGGCGTACTTGGCGCTGTAGGCCATGATGCGCGTGTGGATGTCGCCGCGGGCCTCGAGGGCGTTGCGGATGGCGCCGATACGGCCGTCCATCATGTCGCTGGGCGCCACGATGTCCACGCCGGCTTGCGACTGCGCGAGCGCCTGCTTCACCAGCACCTCGACGGTCGCGTCGTTGAGGATGTAGCCGGTGTCGTCGAGCAGGCCGTCCTGGCCGTGGCTGGTGTAGGGGTCGAGGGCGACGTCGGTCATCACGCCCAGTTCGGGAAAGCGCGCCTTCAGGGCGGCCACCACGCGGGGGATCAGCCCGTCGGGATTGAAGGCCTCGCGGCCGTCGGGCGTCTTGAGACTGGCGTCGATCACCGGGAAGAGTGCCATCACCGGAATGCCGGCGGCCACGCACTGCTCGGCCACGGGCAGGAGCAGGTCGAGGCTCAGGCGGTCGACGCCGGGCATCGAGGGGACGGCATCACGGCGCTTCTCGCCTTCCTGGACGAACACCGGGTAGATCAGATCGTCGACCGTCAGTGCGTGCTCTCGCACCAGGTTGCGGGTGAAAGCGTCGCGGCGCAGGCGCCGCGGCCGCCCGGCGGGGAACATGGCCAGGGGGGAAGATGATGACGTCATATATCCAAAATTGTGCCTGAAGCGACTGTTTACGACTCCTCGGCACGGGCGTTCGGTTGTCCTACAACTACGGAAATTAGTAGAACCAAGGTTTTCAGTTTTTTGCTTTAAATGTCAAAGAAAGTGGCGCAGTCGCTTGAAACCTTGTTTCGTCTTTGTTAAATTCTGACGCGGGCGGCTTGCCGCCCCCCGCTTTTCCTCCCTGAGCGGGTGCCTTGATGTGTGACAGCAAAAGGGCTTCCCAGCCCGACGTGAAGACGTCGGGCTTTTTTTTGCCTGTCGTACGAGTAGGCTGCCCCAAAACAGGGCTTTGCCGCGGAGAGGGCGCCACTAAACTGCCGCCATGCTCTGGGTCAAATCTCTACACATCGTCTTCATTGCAAGCTGGTTCGCGGGGCTGTTCTACCTGCCGCGTATCTTCGTGAACCTGGCGATGGTTCCGCCCGAATCGGTGGCCGAGCGCGAGCGCCTGCTGCTCATGGCGCGCAAGCTCCTGAGGTTCACGACCTTCCTGGCGGTTCCCGCGATCGGTTTCGGCCTGTGGCTCTGGCTGGGCTATGGCATCGGGCGCGGCCCGGGCAACGGCTGGATGCACGCCAAGCTGGCGCTGGTGCTGGTGGTGATCGGCTACCACCACGGCTGCGCGGTACTGCTTCGCCGCTTCGCGGCCGGCGAGAACCGGCGCAACGACCGCTGGTTCCGCTGGTTCAACGAGCTTCCGGTGCTGCTGCTGCTGGGCATCGTGATCCTGGTGGTCGTCAAGCCGTTCTGAGCCGCGCACCGATGCCCACGGTGGATCGGCCGCAGCACAAGTCAGCCGCGCTCCCGCTGGCGCTCGCCTACGGGGCGCTGATCGTCTACGCCAGCCTCTATCCGTTCGCCGACTGGCGCGACCAGGGAATCGCGCCCTGGGCGTATCTCTCGGCGCCCTGGCCGAAATATTGGACCGGCTTCGACTTCGCGGTCAACGTCGCGGGCTACGTGCCCTTCGGCTTCCTGTGCGCGCTGGCGGTGCTGCGCACGGGGCGCGCCGCCGGGGTATGGCCTGCGGTGCTGCGCGCCACCGTGGCGGGAGCGGCGGTTTCCTTCGCCATGGAGACGCTGCAGAGCTACCTGCCGGCGCGCATTCCTTCCAATGTGGACCTGGGGCTCAACACTGCCGGCGCGATCGTCGGCGCCGTGCTGGCGGCGGGGCTCGAGCGGCTGGGTGCGGTGGCGCACTGGAGCCGCGCGCGCTCGCAGTGGTTCGCCGAGGATTCGCGCGGCGCGCTGGTGCTGCTGGCGCTGTGGCCCTTCGCGCTGCTCTTTCCGGCGGCCGTCACCTTCGGGCTGGGACAGGTGTTCGAGCGGCTCGAGGTTGCGATTTCCGAATGGCTGCTCGACACGCCCTTCATCGACTGGCTGCCGCTGCGCCAGTTCGAGCTCGAGCCGCTGGTGCCGGCGGTCGAGCTGCTGTGCGTGATGCTGGGCGCACTGGTGCCCTGCCTGCTGGGCTATCTGGTGGCGCGCTCGGTGGTGCAGCGGGCGGTGCTGCTGCCGCTGACGCTGCTGTCGGGCATTGCGGCCTCCGCGCTGTCGGCGGCGCTGAGCTACGGGCCCGAGCATGCCTGGGCCTGGCTGGGGTTGCCGGTGCAGGTCGGCATGGCGGCGGCGCTCTTCGCCGGCGTGCTGCTGCTGTTCGCGCCGCGCCGCCTGTGCGCGGCGCTGCTGCTGATGGGGCTGGTGCTGCAATTGAGCCTGCTGAACCAGGCTCCCGAAAGCGCGTACTTCGCGCAGACGCTGGCCACGTGGGAGCAGGGGCGCTTCATCCGCTTCCACGGGCTGGCGCAGTGGCTGGGCTGGGTGTGGCCCTATGCGGTGATGGTCTACGTGGTGGCGGCCCTGTCGCGCCGCGGGCGGTCCGGAGCGGCTCCGACGAGCTGAGTGTGTGCGGATTGCTCGGCCGGAGCGAGGGTAGCGAGGGTGGTCACTAAAATCCGCCGATGCCCAGCTCCACCTCAGCCGCACCGTCCGGCTACTACGGCCGCCACATCTTCTTCTGCCTGAACGAGCGCAAGAACGGCGAGGACTCCTGCGCCATGCACAACGCTCAGGAAGGCTTCGACCGCTGCAAGGCGAAGGTCAAGGAGGAGGGGCTATCGGGGCCCGGCAAGGTGCGCGTCAACAAGGCAGGCTGCCTCGACCGCTGCGCGGGCGGGCCGGTGGCCGTGGTGTACCCCGAGGCCGTCTGGTACACCTTCGTCGACAGCGAGGACATCGACGAGATCGTCGAGTCGCACCTGAAGAACGGCAAGGTCGTCGAGCGGCTGCTGCTGCCCCCGAACGTCGGACGCTGAACTTTTACGCCGGCCCCCTGCTCGTACCTGCGCCAATGAATTCCCAGACCGAAAAGATCAGCCTCCAGGGCGCCGCCGGCGCGATCGAGGTGCAGCGCGACCAGCCCGCCGGAACCCCGCGCGGGATCGCGGTCATCGCGCATCCGCATCCGCTGTTCGGCGGCACCATGGACAACAAGGTGGTGCAGACGCTCGCGCGTGCCTTCATCGCCAGCGGATGGACCACGGTGCGCTTCAATTTCCGCGGCGTGGGTGCCAGCGAAGGCGTGCACGACGAGGGGCGCGGCGAGTTGGAGGACATGCTGGATGTCGTCGGCCAGCTCGCGCCCGAGGGACCGGTGGCGATCGCCGGCTTCTCCTTCGGCGCCTTCGTCGCGAGCGGGGCGGTCGCAAAGCTGTGGGCCGGGCGCGAGATCCGGCAGATCGTGCTGGTGGGCACGGCCGCCGCGCGCAACAACGTGGCGGCGCTGCCCTTGGAGGCGCATGAGCGCACGCTGGTGGTCCATGGCGAGGCCGACGACACGGTGGCGCTGTCCGCCGTGATGGACTGGGCGCGGCCGCAGTCACTTCCTGTCACAGTCATCCCCGGGGGCGGTCATTTCTTTCACGGACAATTGCCGCTGCTCAAGGGTCTGGTCGTCCGCCATCTGCGCGCGGACATCGCTTGAAAGCCTCTTCGGCTTGTTTTCGTCTCTTTCCGAACTCCCAATGAACCGTTTTCTTGGCGTGCTCCGCACGCTGGTCTTTACCGCCGCCGCCTCCTTCAGCCTGATCGCCGCCGCCCAGATGCCGGCGCCGCCTGAAATCGCCGCGCGCAGCTATCTGCTGCTGGACGTGACCGCGAACCAGATCCTGGCCCAGAAGGACATCGACAGCCCGGTCGAGCCGGCCTCGCTCACCAAGCTGATGTCCGCCTACGTGGTGTTCGACGCGCTGCGGGCCAAGAAGATCACGCTGACCCAGACCCTGCCGGTCAGTCCCCGCGCCTGGAAGATGCCCGGCTCTCGCATGTTCATCGACCCCAAGATGCAGGTGCCGGTGGAAGACCTGATCAAGGGGCTGATCGTGCAGTCGGGCAACGACGCCACGGTCGCGCTGGCTGAAGGCGTGGGCGGCACGGTGGAGCATTTCGTCGAAATGATGAACGCCCAGGCCAAGGCGCTGGGCATGAAGAACACCACCTACAAGAACCCCGAAGGCCTGACGGCGCCCGGCCACACCACCACGGCCCGCGACCTGAGCATCCTGGCGACCCGCCTGGTGCGCGATTTTCCCGAGGAAGCCAAGTACTACGCCATCAAGAAGTACCGCTACCCGGGCACCCCCTCGACCAACGACACCAACCGCAACCTGCTGCTGTTCCGCGATCCGACCGTCGACGGCCTGAAGACCGGCCATACCGAAGCGGCCGGCTACTGCATGATCGCCACCGCAAAGCGCGACTTTCCCAACCTGACGGGCGGACGCCGCCTGCTGTCGATCGTGCTGGGCACCACGGGCGAGACCGTGCGCGCCAACGAGTCGCAGAAGCTGCTGAACTGGGGCTACACGGCCTATGACGCCGTCCGCCTGTTCGACGGCGGCCAGCCGGCGGCCACGCCGGCGGTGTGGAAGGGCAAGGCCAACGTCCTGAAGCTGGGCCGCCCCGAGCCGATCGTGGTGGCCGTGCCGACGGGCTCGGCCAACAAGATCAAGACCCAGGTGTCGCGCCCCGACCCGCTCGTGGCGCCGTTCACCAAGTATCAGGCGGTCGGCTCGCTCAAGGTCACGCTGGACGACCAGCCCCTGGCCGACGTGCCGCTGGTGGCCCTGGAGCCGGTCGAGCAGGCCGGCGTGCTCGGCCGCGCCTGGGACGCCCTGCGCCTCTGGATCAAGTAAGCCGGGGTAGGGAAAAGAGCTGAGCAAGGGCTGCTGGCGGGCATCCGCGGCAGCCGACTTTGCCGTTTCGGGGCTCCTTTGCTATACTCGTGGGCTTTTCGGAATTTTCCGAAGGGTTTCACGTTTTCGTCATTCCCGGCCTCCTTGAGTCACGACAAGGGTGGTTTCACAGCCAGGGCCGGGCGTTTCTCGTTTTGGGGACTTTTTAATTCATGCCAACCATCAATCAACTGGTGCGTCAGGGTCGAACGGTCGAAAAGATCAATTCGAAGAGCCCTGCCATGCAGAACTCGCCGCAACGTCGCGGCGTCTGCACCCGCGTCTACACCACGACGCCGAAGAAGCCGAACTCGGCTCTGCGTAAAGTCGCCAAGGTCCGCCTGACCAACGGCTTCGAAGTCATTTCCTACATCGGCGGCGAAGGCCACAACCTCCAGGAACACAGCGTCGTGCTGGTCCGCGGCGGTCGTGTGAAGGACTTGCCCGGTGTTCGCTACCACATCGTTCGCGGTTCGCTCGACCTGCAAGGCGTGAAAGACCGCAAGCAGTCGCGTTCCAAGTACGGCGCGAAGCGTCCCAAGAAGGCCTGATAGGTCTTCCTGTCGTCAAAAACAAACGGTGTTCGGTTACCTTGGCGGGTACATCGAACGAAGTGACCCACTGTCGGGTCGAGTAAGTGAGAGTCCTGACTGGCTCTCGCGGTGCCGGAAACGGTGCCAACTGAAGCAAAGAGGTTAGAAAAATGCCACGTCGTCGCGAAGTCCCCAAACGTGAAATCCTGCCGGATCCCAAGTACGGCAATGTCGAGCTGTCCAAATTCATGAACGTGATCATGGAAGGCGGCAAGAAGGCTGTTGCCGAGCGCATCATCTACGGCGCGCTCGACTTCATCGAGAAGAAGAACCCGGACAAGGACCCCCTCGAGGCGTTCACCGTTGCCATCAACAACGTGAAGCCGATGGTCGAAGTGAAGTCGCGCCGCGTCGGCGGTGCGAACTACCAGGTGCCGGTTGAAGTCCGCCCCGTCCGTCGCCTCGCCCTGTCGATGCGCTGGATCAAGGAAGCCGCCCGCAAGCGCGGCGAGAAGTCGATGGCCCTGCGTCTGGCCAACGAACTGATGGAAGCCACGGAAGGTCGTGGCGGCGCAATGAAGAAGCGCGACGAAGTGCACCGCATGGCAGAAGCCAACCGCGCATTCAGCCACTTCCGCTTCTAAAAACCAAACTTCGCTTGGGCGTTGGGTGTCGGGTGACGGGTGCAAGGCCCGTTCTCGAGGCCCAGCGCTCAACGCATTTAACCCGAAAGTAAATCATGTCCCGCAAGACCCCCATCGAGCGCTACCGCAACATCGGCATCTCCGCGCACATCGACGCTGGCAAGACCACGACGACCGAACGCATCCTGTTCTACACCGGTGTGAACCACAAGATCGGTGAAGTGCACGACGGCGCCGCCACGATGGACTGGATGGAGCAAGAGCAAGAGCGCGGCATCACCATCACCTCGGCTGCCACCACCTGCTTCTGGAAGGGCATGGCCGGCAAGTTCGACGAACACCGCATCAACATCATCGACACCCCCGGCCACGTGGACTTCACCATTGAAGTCGAGCGCTCGATGCGCGTGCTGGACGGCGCCGTGATGGTGTACGACGCCGTCGGCGGCGTGCAGCCCCAGTCGGAAACCGTCTGGCGCCAGGCCAACAAGTACAAGGTTCCGCGTCTCGCGTTCGTCAACAAGATGGACCGTACCGGTGCCGACTTCCTGCGCGTTCGTCAGATGATGATCGACCGCCTGAAGGCCAACCCCGTCGTGATCCAGATCCCGATCGGCGCCGAAGAGCACTTCCAGGGCATCGTCGACCTCGTGAAGATGAAGGCGATCATCTGGGACGAGGACAAGGGCGTGACCTTCCAGTACGGCGACATTCCCGCCAACCTGGTCGACGTCTGCAACGAATACCGCGAAAAGCTCGTCGAAGCGGCTGCCGAAGCCAGCGAAGACCTGATGAACAAGTACCTCGAAGGCGGCGAGCTGAGCGAGGAAGAGATCAAGAAGGCCCTGCGCCAGCGCACCATCGCAGGCGAAATCCAGCCGATGCTGTGCGGCTCGGCCTTCAAGAACAAGGGCGTGCAGGCCATGCTCGACGCTGTCGTCGAATACATGCCCTCGCCGCTGGACATCCCGCCGGTGGCTGGCGTGTCGGAAGACGAAACGCCCACGACCCGCAAGGCGGACGACAACGAGAAGTTCTCGGCCCTGGCATTCAAGCTGATGACCGACCCGTTCGTGGGCCAGCTGACCTTCGTGCGCGTCTACTCGGGCGTGCTCTCGAAGGGCGACAGCGTCTACAACCCGGTGCGCGGCAAGAAGGAGCGTATCGGCCGTATCGTGCAGATGCACGCCAACAACCGTGAAGAAGTCAGCGAAATCCGCGCCGGCGACATCGCAGCCTGCGTGGGCCTGAAGGACGTGACGACCGGTGAGACGCTGTGCGATCCGGAAGCCGTCGTGACCCTCGAGCGCATGCACTTCCCCGAGCCGGTGATCCGCCAGGCCGTGGAGCCGAAGAGCAAGGCCGACCAGGAAAAGATGGGTATCGCACTGGGCCGCCTGGCACAGGAAGACCCCTCGTTCCGCGTCAACACCGACGAAGAATCCGGCCAGACCATCATCGGCGGCATGGGCGAGCTCCACCTCGAAATCATCGTGGACCGCATGAAGCGCGAATTCGGCGTGGAAGCCAACGTGGGCAAGCCGCAGGTGGCCTACCGCGAAACGATCCGCAAGACCGTCGAGGAAGCCGAAGGCAAGTTCGTTCGCCAGTCGGGCGGCAAGGGCCAGTACGGCCACGTGGTGCTGAAGATCGAACCCCAGGAAGCCGGCAAGGGCTTCGAGTTCGTCGACGCCATCAAGGGCGGTGTGGTTCCTCGCGAATACATCCCCGCGGTCGAGAAGGGCATCGTGGAAGCGCTGGGCCAGGGCGTGCTGGCGGGCTACCCCGTCGTGGACGTCAAGGTCACGCTGCACTTCGGTTCGTACCACGACGTGGACTCGAACGAAATGGCGTTCAAGATGGCCGCGATCTTCGGCTTCAAGGAAGGTGCCCGCAAGGCCAACCCCGTGATCCTCGAGCCGATGATGGCCGTGGAAGTGGAAACGCCTGAAGACTACGCCGGCAACGTGATGGGCGACCTGTCGTCCCGCCGCGGCATGGTGCAGGGCATGGACGACATGGTCGGTGGCGGCAAGGCCATCAAGGCAGAAGTGCCGCTGTCGGAAATGTTCGGCTACTCGACCACGCTGCGCTCGATGTCGCAAGGCCGCGCAACGTACACGATGGAGTTCAAGCACTACGCCGAAGCTCCGCGCAACGTTGCCGAAGCCATCGTGGCCGCTCGCGCCAAGTAAGCTTTCCAAGAACGTCGGGTCATGCAGTGCATGGCCCTTCTTGTCTGCGATCCGGTGCCGCCCTGTTTCCGTGCGGGGCGAACCAGCAACCGGATGCAGACATAAAACCAATACACGGGACTGCTCTTTCAAGGATTGAAAAATGGCAAAAGGTAAATTCACCCGCACCAAGCCGCACGTGAACGTGGGCACGATCGGTCACGTCGACCACGGCAAGACCACGCTGACGGCTGCGATCGCAACGGTGCTGTCGTCGAAGTTCGG